>Ga0189276_10002_pt1 | contig 1051044 bp, 1004 predicted proteins | sample N26A31minimetaG_FD_130321 | JGI IMG/M metagenome (GOLD analysis project Ga0189276, IMG submission 130321) | Marine microbial communities from the Costa Rica Dome - N26 A3-1 mini metaG | ecosystem: Environmental > Aquatic > Marine > Oceanic > Photic zone | place: Costa Rica: the Eastern Pacific... | reverse complement strand
CGCTGCGCGGGACCTCGCCCATCAAGGGCGAGGAGGGTCGCTACAAATCTTGTCATCCCGGACGCAGGCCCGGACTTGATCCGGGCGGAGATCCGGGACCCAGCCCAAGCGCATCAAGGTCCCTGATCTGCGCCCCGCTTGCGCGGGGCCTTCGTCAGGGATGACAAAATTGGGAAAGGGTATCGCGGAGAAGCGTAATGAACGCACCACTTCCCCCGACTTCATGTCGGGGCCTGGCGGTATCCCGGCGTCGATGGCTCCAGGCGCTGACGGTTCCGAGAGTCATCGACGTATTCGTCTCCACCCGGCCCCGGAACAAGTCCGGGGAAAGAATAAATCCGGGGGAAATGGAGCCGTATTCGTCGTCCACTCACCTTGTCATCCCGGGCGTGAGGCACGGACTCGAACGCAGCGGAAGCAAAAGAAAAAGTGGTGCCCCTGGTCAGACTCGAACTGACACTCCTTGCGGAAACGGATTTTGAATATTTTTATTCAAGCGGTTTTATTATTAAATACAATATGTTTTGCGACATCTAATGTGAACTGTGTAAGTTTTTGTGGAAGAGAAATAGCCACAAAACAGGCTGAGAAGGCGAACCTAGCCGCTCCGCACCGCCGCAATGCCCAAGCGAGCCTTAGACGACCTCAGAAGAGGCTGATTTGCCGATGCCTGTCCAGACGCACTTTCCAATCAGGGGACTGTGCAGCCTCCTCAAGCCAGGCAGGAACGAAGGCCTCGGCCTCATCAATGTTCTACATTAGGTTGTTCGGACTGGCATTTCGCGCGTACATAAATTTTGTACCTACAGGAGATCAGCATGCCATCTAGCGTCTACGACCGATACCGCATTTCCTGGGCTAATCTGCCGACGCCCCCAACACCGTCGTCGCACTCCAATGAGATGGAGCTGTACTGCGCCAAGCTATCCCACGCCGTTTATAGCCTTGAACAGAACGCAAGGCATGATCCTGCAAAGGACTTCGTACCTTCACGCACTCACCGCGAACCTGATGCGAGCACAAGAGACTTCTACTTCTGGATAGACGGCGCAGATATTCCATCATCGCCGCAGTACGAGTCACCAGAAGGCATTATCCCGATCATCGGTGATCGAGCATCGGCTGTACTAGTCTGGAGGCATAATCATCTCGCCATCGCCTTTAGAGGCTCATCGTCGTGGCAAGATTGGATCCATAACTTCAATGCCAAGCGCGTCCCCCCTCCCACCACGTTTCGACAATATGATTGCCAACTACACAAAGGCTTCTACGGCCTTGCAAACAATCTCTTTCCATCGATCAATGAACACATCTGGAGGTTCGTAGAAGCACGCCCGACCTCAAGAGGAAGGAGTGGCCGGCAGCGCAACCAAGACATCAATATTACGCTGTGCGGCCATAGCCTAGGAGGCGCACTTGCACAGCTTTTCTCGGTATGTCGCAATGAACACCATTACGGAAGCTCGCTTATACGTGCGACTTACACTTTTGGGGCACCTCGAATTGGGAAAGGCGAGGCATTCAGACTCATCACACGGCCTCACTACAGACTCATCGTTCGGGGCGATCCCGTCCCGCAGACGCCGCCCCTTTTCACAGACGACTTCGAGGCTAGCTTCCTTGATCGCCAAGGCCGATATAGCGAACCGGGCAATACATTTGGACAGATCGGCAAGGCCGTTAAAACTATGCTCATGAAAAATAGCTTGGACTTTGGCAGCCATGACATCGAGGAGTACATCCACTCGATCGAAGATAAAATCCAAGCGGCACAAGCGAAGAGCACCCCACGTGGCCCCTAGAGAAGCCGCAGCTGTCGCCCCTTGTTCAATCGCGCCTTCCATTCCGGCGACTGAGCCGCGTCATCAAGCCAGGCAAGGACGAATGCTTCCGGCCCGCCATATTCGGCAACAAGGTCGCGATGGACGAAGTGCGAGCGGCATCCGGTCTGGGTGATGGGGATGATGTGATTGTCGAGATCGATCACGCGCACCTCGAAATGAGCCGACGCAAATGGGCTGTCGCGCTCGATCCCAAGCCAATGCTCTTCGTAGCTGACTGACAGGGCGGTGCCCTGCCAGTCCATGGTGAAGCGCTCGAAGTGACGCTCGCGTTCTTCGACGCTCATGCGTCACCGCCTTCCTGGGCATCAGCCACAATGGCACGCATAACCATGCGGCCACCAAGCGGAAGCGCATTGCAGCTGATGGAAAAGCCGAGCCCATCCTTGTTTGGCCAAGCCGCACCGATTTCGGTCCAGCTGGCGTTTTCGCCCTCGCCATTGACGCTGAAGATGCGATGAGTGGGGCGTTTGCTGATGGATGTTGAGTGTTGAGTTGCCATGATACGTCTCCTTTTTTGATTGCTGCGGACCATTCCGCGGCTTCATGGGGAGCCGACAGGGCAGAGTGATGAGGGGCGTGTCACACCCCGCGTTAGCGCCCGCCAGGGAGCGGAGCTGCACGGAGCGTAAGCGGAGGAAGCGAGCTGGGTTGAACCGGTCCGGCTCTGCCCTAGACAAGCGATGGATAGAAGCCGCTGGAAGTCCGACATGGGATCGCACGGAGATTTAGAAGCACTCAATTGAGAGCAACAAGCTTCAAAGATACTTTGACAACGCTCCGATTCGCCACACTCTGAGTGCATGAAGGAGACATGCAACTCCCAATCGAAGCCAACCCGCAACTCTCATTGGGTACCACAAGGGTATTTGCGTGCCTTCGCCGCTGAACATAATTCCACGAAAATCTGGCGCTTCGGCCATACGCAGGGCGACGCTGAACTGAAGCGCATCGAAAAAGTCGCCTATCGTCATCACCTCTATGCCGCTCGCGATCCAATGACAGGTGTTCGCGATGATGCGCTAGAGAAGAAGCTAGCCGATCTCGAACAATGGTTCGGCAATCCGGTCTGGCGCGCACTGCAACGCGATGTGATCGACCTTGGATGGGCGCCATTGCGCAAGATGATCGCGTTGCTCATGGCGGTAATGATGCTTCGGAACCCGAAGACGCTTGAGCTATACCGCCAGATGCACCGTGAGTTGGTTGAGTTCTATTCCCAGTTTGACCGGCTACCGGACCAAGTCACCATCGGTGGGCAAACCTACGAGATCGACAAGGCGTCTTGGCCCGACTTTCGCGCAGGTGACGAAGAGAGCGTGAAACGGATCTGGTTCACCAGCATCAACAATGCGGTCGAGTACGCGAACATGTTCCTCTCAATGCGCTGGTCGATGATGATGGCGCCTCGCCCCTGCTTTATTACTTCAGATGATCCTGTCGTTTTTTCGCACCCCTCATTGCGGTTCAAGGGCATCAACAATCGAAAAACCAGCATTCATTTTCCGATTAGCCCGACAAGAGTGCTATGCTTGGATCACCTTCATGACGAACCGGCGAACCAGTATTATCCGGTCAATGAGGATGGCTACATCGCCACCAACCTGCTGACCTGGCGCGGTGCTCTGAATTACATGTTCACCCATCGCCATCCCGACTCTGTAAGTCGCGAGTTACTCGCCGAGGCAGAACGGCAGGGCTATGCTTAGTCGGCCTTGCACATTCCCAGGCATGCGGCGTTCGGGAGCGCTTCAGCCGTTCTCAAGCATTCTGGTCGCCTGGATGGGGCAAGGAAAACACTTTGATGACGACGAATGAGACGGCAAGTACACAAAGCTTTGCGATTGAGCTGACAGAACCAGAAGTCGCGCTTCTTCGGGAGATGGAGTTTGAAGCTCTGAATCTTTTGAACGGGGAACCCACCCGTCGCAACGGAAGGCGGGCTCGCGAGCTGGCACAAAGCCTATTGAAGCGAAAAGCCATACCGGAACACCGCGTTCGGTGGTTTACGGATGCTGAGTACTATGTCGGCGGTCGAGCCAAATCGCGCGAATCCATATTCGAAAGCAATGGGTGTCGAGGGAGCGATATCCTTGAGCACCCACATTTCCTTCAGACGCTAAAATATTGGATTGCGGGGCCGCAGCTACCCTCGCCTGTAGTCGATGGTTTTTGCAGCGCCGTTGAAGACTGCTTCGGACATATTACGTCGAGCGACATATCGGGGCTTTGCAAAACCGCCAGGCAACTATTTCGGGCACACAGGCTGGACCGAAAGAGCGCAGCAGAAGAGTTCTTCAAACTGGCTCTCGAATGCGGTGTTCCAACACATCACGCACCGATGATCCGCGATGCAATAATGCGCGCGCGTTAGGTCGCGCACGCCCAGAAAAGCCCCCAGCGGGATGTGATCTGGCCGCCCCTCATGGCAGTGGAATGAGTACGGTGCGTACGTTCTCGATGACCGGACGCACCGTCGCGTTGCTCGCAACGCCTACTTGAGATGCAAGCCTGTCACGGCGAGTAAGTGATCCCGTGATGCATCGGCGGATCGATGCCAGCGGCGTCAGCCGCTTCCCAACTGCGCTATCTTTGCAACACTAACAATGCGGACAAACGCCGAATTCTTGTGCTCGTGCATCACCGTTCTTAGGTGATGCGTATACGAGCCCTTACCCTACCGCTGAAAAAGCGGTGAAGGCTTGGAGGCTGAGAATGGATCAGCCCCGTGTTCGCACTTGAAACAGACGAGTTTGGCGCAGTTGTCGATTCCCGCATGGGTAAACGAAAACTTAATAAATGCAACTTATAGTTACATAATGATTGAGCGCAACATCACATGCAAAACACGGCCCGTACAGCGGGCCCGCGGCCAATCGGCCGCCGCAGGTGCTGCCTATAGGAGTGCTGAGCGACTTTACTGCACGCAGAAGGAATGCTGGGTCGATTACTCCAATCGCAAAGCCGATGTTTGGCACACCGAAATACTTGCCCCCGACGGGGCTCCTGACTGGGTTTTTTCTCGCCAGAACCTGCATGCGCGAATTGAAGCGATGGAGACGAGACGCGATGGTCGCCCCGGAAGAGACGTTGTGCTCGGCTGTGTTTGGGAGTTAGCGCCCGATGACCAGCGCGCGATGGTGTTGGACTGGGTGAAACGCGAGTTTGTGGCCAAGGGCCACATCGCCGATGTCTCCTTCCACAAATATGGCCATCGGGTGGTCGATAGCAGCGAAGAAGGACGCGAGACGCTGCGGCGTTGGGCGAAGCATAATCTCCCCTTCGTGGAGGCGGAGGAGTGCGCCGAGCTGTGGGACCCGCATGTGAAAATCGAGCGTTCAGACGATGGGACGGTTCGAGGATTCAAAGTTTTTCAGCCGCACGCGCACGCATTCATTTCTCCACGCGCTTTAGAGGGTGACGAATTTGCCGCGAAGCGGAACCGAGAGTTCGACCGCGCGGAGCAGGCGAAAGAGTGGCGCTATGAGTGGCCGAAGCACCAGAATGCCTGGCTGGAGGCTGCCGGCATTGATGTGCGGGTTAGCGCGACGGCGACCGACCACCCTGAACATCTCCCCTATTTGCCGGAGACGGTGTCGCAGACGGCCTACCACATCGAGCAACGCGGCGAAGTTTCGTATGAGCGCGAAACCGCTGAGCTGAACGCCATCCACAACGAAACGGTGCGGCAAGCCGATGAGGATGTCGCGGTAAGCGAAGAATCCGGTGAAGGCGGCCGGTTCGCGCGGGTTCGTGCCTGGTGGCAGCAGATGCGCGGCCATTTTTCTGAATGGCGCGATCATCTGTGGGAGCGCTTTGGTCGCGCGCCCGAGCCTGAACCCGACCAAGAGGAAGTACCCACACAAGAAGAACCCCCACCACAGGAGGGCAGCGATGCACAGGAACGGTAGTACGGTTGAGCGTATCCTCGCTTCACGCGGGCATCCGCGCCCCGAGGAAGAAGGCTACAGCGCTTATCGTGAAAGCGGTGGTCACCCGCAGATGGGCTTTTCGATTCATCGTCGCAATGGCGATCTGGACGGGTTTTTGTACCACAATATCGACAATGTCAGCCTGAGATCGCGCCGTGGTGTTGAGTATCTTTCATTCACCCATCGCGGCAAGGCAGTGACGTTGCAGGGCGTAGGACTAGACGCGATCTACCACGCGCTGATGGCTCATACCCTGATGAGCACAACAGAATGCGACGACCGCAGCAGTGCTGGAGCGGAAAACAGCCGGATCGATCGCGTTCTGGTGACGTTGTTGAGCGAACAGAAAGACGAGCAGCCGGAGATGCCGAACCGGTTTGATGCTTAGTTTGCGCGCACCGGCTGATCCGTCCTCATGAGCTGTTTCAGCTCTTCAGGCAGGGCGGCATAGGCAGCCTCCAGCGCATCGTCTGACGTGCGGCCAGCTGATCTTATGACGATGCGCGCTTTTTCCGTTGCGAGCTCGGTGCTGGCCACTACGAGCTTGCGCCGTGGCGGCAGTGGATAGGCCGGTGTGGGCAATGCGCCGACAATCGGCCGCAAGTTTTCCGCCGCCAGCCCATATAGCCACCATAACGGGGCAGACGCGACAAACAGCGCGATGTCTATGGCGAAGGGGATGGAGAGTAGATCAAACCCGATGGCCGTAGATGCCTCGTCAAAGAGCGGCGTTAGCCAAGGGTGGATCGCAAAGCGCCCAGCAAACAGGATGAGATGGAGCGCACCGAAGACGAGGATGCGCGATCCTGGTTTGGTGATGAATTGCAGCGTTGCGTGAATTCCGTAGACGAGCAGGCTGATGCTGTAGAAACCGCAGCGCAGCGCGAAAATGATATGTCCGAGTAGCTGCATCATTTTTGTGAGAACTCCACTTTGGCGTAGTTGCGACCGGTTGATTTGAAACGTGCGTTGCTACGCACGACGATGGCGTCACAACGGTAGTTGTTCTTTGGGCCGCCAGTGCGCAGCTCGTTGGCGAGCGTTTCAGGCGGCACGGCATCATCCTGATAGGTGCTGATGCTTTCTGTCTCGCCAAGCGAGCGGCCATGACCACCGCCGTAGCTACCTTCGTCCTCGCCCTGAGTGCTGCCGTTGTTCACGACATTTGATTTCGTGAGACTGCGAGAGTGGTTGTGACGCTCGATTTTGCCGCACAGCGCCGAAGCGTAGCGTGCCGTTTCTACATCTGTGGTAGCATGAAAGAACTTGTTCTGCGCTTTGGCTAACAGCCCGTCCGCCGCGTGTTCATCTACCGACGCAAATGCCGATCGCAGGGTGGGTATATCCTGGCTAATGAATATTGGGGCCACGCGCGCTGCTCTCGCGGTGGCGAGCGCCTGGATGTCGGTGGGTGATGCCAGCGCCTGGTATTCATCCATGTAGAGCGAGCATGGACGCGTTGTTTTGGTGATCGGTGTGCGCTGCATGGCGGTGTAGAATTGTGAGATGAGCATTCGCTGGATCATCAGAGCGGCGCGGCCGAATTTGTGCAGCGGGATATCGAGAATAATAATCGCCCCTTCCCTGCACAGCTCGGGCACGAAATTTGTCTGACCGTTGAGCAGCGTTCTGGGTACTCCGGCCAGCAGCGGGTGGATAACGCTGGTGAGGGTAGCATTCACCGAGGTGCGGGTTCTGTCCCCCAGTTTCGGGTATACGTCGAACCAGTAGTCGCCATGCTCCTCCAACGCTTTTTGCGCATAGGCATCACCTTCGTGACGCGCTTTGTGGGCGGCGAGCAGCATGGTGTGTGAAAAGAAGCTCTCCTTTTGCCAGCGCGGATCATCCGCCTCTGCTCGCGTGGTGGGAGCGGTAGAGATGAAACGGTGAATGCTTACCAGGTCAATTTGTCCGTAGGCGGCGATGATGATCGCAATGCTGTGGAAGAGCAGTTCCGCCGCCGATTTTTGGAAGAACGGGTTTTCACCGCCCGACGCGTTGTTTGCGACATTGTCGTCTTCGGCCATCTGCATGATGAGAGAGACAAGGTTGTGCTCAAACCCCCGAGGGGCGTTCGTGGCTAGTTCATAGTTCAGGGTATTGATGCGATGCAGACATGATTCATCGACGGTGATGAGGGTGGCATCGCGCCCCTCCCGCCCCACCTCTTCGGCCAGTCGCTCGCCCTCGTTTTCCTTCACTGCTGCCATAAACGCGCCCCATCCGGCTCGTATCGTTGCTCGAAGGAGCGCTTTTCCCGAGCTGCTGGTCTTTCCGCTGCCGACACCTCCGGTGATGAACGTTCCCTCGTATAAATGCCTTGCGCGAAGGGTCACGCTGCCGAGCTGGAGCATGGGTGTGTCGGGATGTGCCCAATAGGGTGTGGCGTGTTTGATAGGCTTGGGGCCAAAGATACGCATACTCGTCTCCGCTAGATCGATTGTTCGGGTTGCTGGGGCTCGACAATTTCGGGCTCAGCGGTCGGCGCATTGATTTCGGTTTGAGGACCGGACAGCGATGCATCGCCGTAGAGCTCGGCTTGGTCCGGCTCTGGCCCCCAAGTCTGATCGTAGAGCTCGAAATGCCGTTCAGGCTCCGGCTCTTTTTCTGTTTCAGCCTGAGTCAAATCTTGCGCCGAGATGTCGGGCGTGACCTGTCGGCCGTACCAGCCTTGCTCAACGACAGCGTGGCGCACCGAGTCATTGACGCTGGCGTACCAATTCCAAAAGGACATGGGGTTCTCCTTGATTTGGCGGGAGCTGAGATGGGCTTGCGCCCATCCCTGGCGTGAACCGTCACCCGCGTGTTGCTGATGATGGTTTTCGGCCGACTAGAACAGCGCCACCGTGCCACCGGTGAGGACCGCGACTATGACCGCAAGGGCGAAGCGCGCGTTGCTGGGAGAGTCCTTCTCCCATTCATGGTCACAGGCATTACAGATGTAATCATCTTGCGTGACATGCTCTTCGGTGCGGCGCACGTCCTTGGAACCGCAATTGGGACAAGCCATGGCTGGCCTCCTTTCTCGGGCTGATCACGAAATGAGTTGGAGCAGGAACAGGCCGGCGATGAGGATCAGCGCGCCGCGCACGAACTTGCCTTGAAGCAGACCGGTTTGTTCGCTGACCGTTTCGTCGGTTTCCTCGTCGGGCGGTATGTAGCCAAGACGCTTGATGTCATCGCGAGCCATACGGCCTGCGATGGCGTGACCGCGAATGAATACATCGCCCACATCGCCAATGCCGATGATGGCACCGACGATCACATCGAAAAGGATGATGGCGACCATCCCGAAAATGGTCGTGATTGAGACTCCGGCTCGGATCGCGTTGGCGACGATCACGCCGCCAGCACCGAGCGAATAAGCCCCACCCACACCGGGCACGAGCCCGACTAGTGCATCGGCACCAATACCCCATTGCTTGCCGATGGGGATTAGGCGGTCAGAGAAATTTTCGACCTTGCGGATGGCATTGTAGGCTTCTTCGTGAGTGGACGAGTTCGCCTTATCGCCCGCTTCGGTGCTTGCGCCTGCTTCGGTGGACTCAATTGAGAAGTCGTAGTTTTGGCTGTGGTTGCTGGTCATTGGACATACCTCTCCTAATACGTGCTGAGGCATCAGCGCGTTTGTTGATTTCAATCGGCACGAAAAACGCCGCCCGAAGGGGCGGCGGTGGTTAGCGCATTCGTCGTCGAGACGTGCTGGCAAGGAGGAGGGCGTGCAGCGTGCTACCGTCCCGAACGGCGCTGGCTTCCAGCGCGTTTTCTCTAGTTCGCAAGACTTGGGCTGACATGCTCAACTCCTTCGGCTTTGGCCGAATTTTGGTTAGCCGCCCCCGACCCGCTCATTGCACTGAGCGGGCACTAAATCTAACAATGCAATTTGTGGGATCGCGAGGGCTACGATCTACGACACACTATGGAGTGTCGCAGATTAAGAATCTACTACGTTTCTTATATTTTGTTGTATTTTTGCGTATCTTGTTAATTTTTATACACGTCTAGCGGAGACAGCCTTAGCCGCCTTAATGTCATCACTTGTTAATGACGCAGCGCGCATGCTGATCGCCTCGCTTTTTGTCGGCAATGGACAATCGTCAGGCAAAGCGTTCTTTTTCAGCTTAAGCCAGTTGGCGAGAGCTGTGTAGAGAGTAGAATCCATCGCCTTCAGATCGTTGCGCTTCAGCCCCGTACCGTCCGCACGCAGCACGTCGAGACCCTCTGGCCCGTAATGGCGCTTGATGAAGTCGGGCGGCGTGTCGCCTTTTTGTTTATCTTGCTTCCAGATGGCGGGAGCAGTTTCGGGCAACACTACCGCGCCGACCTCGCTCACCTCGCCCCGACCAACGCGCTCAGCCCAGCTTGAAGACGATCGCGCGGCAGTGGGGTCATTGCTGAGAAGACGGTCGGCCAGTTCGTCGAGAAGCGTTTCTTGCGCACCCTCGGGGGTTTCCAGTTTTTCGAACACACCTTGAAGCGATCTGCGGAGCAAATTTCTTACAAATTCCCGACTGTTCGTTTCTGATGCGATAAAGCCCCTTAGCTTTGCGATTTCACCGATGAGTTTGGCACCATACACATCCACCCATGCATTCAATGCCACATATTCACAGTCTATATTACTATAGGTGTACATTAAATTGAAGTACATTTCGCGACATTTCGCCTGTATTTCATAGGTGGTGCGTTTAGCGTAGTCCTCTACATACTCAGGAAGCGGTGCGTTTAGGTGGACCTCAAATTGTGCATGGAGCCCCCGCCACAGGTCATTGTCGGCGCCTAGCGGGTCAGGATGGCATATCGCACCCATCCAGTCTTGCGCGGCTGGTTCGAGCTCTGGCTTGTTGGCAGCTAGGGCGAGCACTAGTTGCGCGAAAAGCAAGGCAGACCAGCGGTGATCCCACACACGGTATGATTTGCTTGTCAGCACCGCAGGATCGTCACCGGCAAGGTACGCCTGCAATGCATCTACATTGCCAATGGTGGGGTTGACGAACAGCTCCATGCCCACCGCTTCCCACCCGCTTTGCAGATCGTTGGCGCTAAAGAGGCAGCTCAGCTCGCGAAGGTGCCGGGCATTTTCATACCAGGTTTCGGGCGAATATTCACGCAGGGGCTCGATGATATGCTCATTGAACTCTGCGAGGGTGAGACCGTAAAACTCGATCAGCACCGCGGCGATTTTTGCCGCGCCCTCCGACAATGTGAAATGGTCAGAGATGTTGTGCACATTGTCGCGCTGTGACTGATCCACACTATCATGCACCGCCTCGCGCTGGCGTTGCAGGCGGTGCAATTCCTCGATCAAGCGCTTTGTTGCCTGTTTAGGTGCGCGCTTTTGGGCTCCGCTGTCGCCTGGCTGCTTGCTCGACTTTATACCTGCGAGCCCAGCGCCCGCCAACAAACCAGCCGAGAAAAGAAGCGGAAGACTGGTAAGCCCAACAGCTGTCGCGCCAAGCATAATACCGCCGGCGCCGAGCTGCCGCGTCGTTGATTTTTGGAGATGGTCCTCCGTGAAGCGGTGGTATTGGTCCAGCAGCGCCTGAAACTTTCTATTGGCCTCATCTTCCAGCTTTTGTCGGTAGACGTGCTCGTAGGTGCTGGCGATAACCCGGCCATAATCCTCCAAATTCAAGTTGGCGCCGGAATTGATGGCGTCGATAAATGCCTCTTCGCGGCTCGGCGGTACATAGACATGGTAATAAGCCCAGTGCGCGGTACTGTCTTTGGCGCGGATGCCATGAATGTTGTGGCCGATGTCCACCGCAGACACGCTACGAAATTGCTGCTGACGCCAGTCGTCAGCCGGCATCATTCGCAAAAACCGCTCTCTTGCGCCCGCCTCCAGTTCACGATCGAGGGTGGAACTTACCTGCTCCCACATCAGAATAGCGGCGATCTCGTGGATGGACAGCTCACCGCTAGCTAGGGCTTGCTCTGTAACTTCGTCCAACAGCGTCGGAGCGTAGCCGACAATTTCAGTCAGCGCTCTGGTGAGTGAGGCCGTTGTTGAGACCACCGGGGCCCCGGTGTCTGCATTTGCAAGGGTGCCTCGCAAGGCAAGGGAGGGTTGACTATAGTAGCCCGCTTCTTTGGCCTCTGTCTCCTTTTTGCGCCCCCGCAGGTCCTCCAAAAGACCTGCCTTAAGATCGACATCTCTCATGATCGGCTTGAGCAGCGCGTTCGCCCCCTGCAAGAGGAGGCCCTTATTCTTGGCTTTGGCGAAATCCGCCTTACACTTGTCGAGCTTAAGTGCTCGGACCACATCGGAGACCGCCCGCTGATGCTCTTCCGGCTCTTCAGAGACAGGCTTTATCTTTTGGCGTTTTGTGGCATCGAGTTGCGCTGTGGCCATTTCTACCTACAAAAAAGTGGGTTCTTTTTTGTTATGTAGGGGCGTTCGCGGCTATCACCAAATTTGGAATGAACATCGCCCGCGCGTGTTTATTGCAGGCAACCCAGCTAGGCATCCACGCCGTTGCTCAGGCACCAAATTTCCCGACTTAGCCATTATTGCGGCTCATCGGAGCCGCATTTTGTCTTTAATCCTTGAGATGTCGCACACTTAAAGGGGGCATAAAAATGGTCGAGAAAACACTGTTTCAGATCGGGCTTACCGAAGCGCAGGTTGACGAGATGCGTTCTGCGCATGCTCGCCAATTGAACCGTGATGTTGGAAAGATGATCCTCTCTCATTTCGCGCTGGAGACGCTGAAGTCGAAGTATCCCCACCGACGCACAGAGATTGACTACAGCCGCTTCAAGACGGCTCAGAAATCACATTTCCTATACCCCTACAGGATGGCGCTGGATGAGTTCGTCGCTGATCTCTACGAGACGTTGGATGGGTCGCTGGGTCATCCGAGCCTGTCGATCATACAGTTCTTAGAAGATGCGAGACGCGACATCAGCGCGCTAATCCGAACATAGCTTCAACTGAGCCGGCTTTTTCGTCGCCCGTTCTGATCACCTCAAGTTCTTGATGGAAGCGAGCAAGGTTAAGCAACTTCTCTACCGCTCCTGTCTGGCCTGTGCAGGCATCACCAGCGCGCTCGATTAGCCCACGTAGCCGTTGTGAATAGCGGTCAAACATTGCTTCCCATTGATGGAGGTTTTGGTTGTCGATTGAGCTGCCGGTAGTATCCCCGGTCGCTTGAAGGTGCCGTAGAGCGATCGCATCCTCCAACACCGCGCGAGCGTCATCATGAAACTCGGGCTCGATGTAGGCCAGAGCCTTCTGGATATGCGCTTCGTCTGCCGAGTGCGGTGACGACTGATCACACGCGCGGCGGCCACGCACTAGCGAGCCGACTACCGCGCCGAGCGCTGCTGCTGCACCGACAAATGCGAGCGACGTTACGGGACGGGATTTGATTGCATCTATCCAAGAGCTCATCCCCGCCCCCGCGCACTTGGTGTTGATGGGGTTGGTGGGCAGGTTACTTCGGGATCGCATTCGTCCAGGGCGATGGCGTCTGTTGCGAGGCCGGCATTGCCGAGCAGCGAAGCCAGCTCATCGGACTCCGCCAGTTGAGACTGGCGCTCTTGCGCGGTGACGGGCGCAGTTTCATTTGCGCCGACTTCTATTTCGCGGGCTGACACTCCGCGTGCGGTGAGCATTTGCTGTTGGTGAGCGCGGGTTTGAGCGAGCAGCGTCTCTGCACGCTCCACTCCATCGGTGTCGCCAGCACGGGCGTAGAGATCGCGTGTGAGGCTTAATCGATCGCTGCGGGCGTCGAGCGCGATCAGCACATTGCCCTGTTCGATTGCTTGCTGCTCGCGGCGCGTGGCCTCGCGGTAGGCGCGTTGTTCTTCTTCGCTTAGTAGATGACCGTATCGCTCGGACGCATCGTTCCACAAATCGTTCGCTTGTTCTTGCGAGGCATGAAGGAAGCTGGCTGCACGCGCATCTGCCTGGCGTATGGCATGTTGTTGGGCGGTGGCTCCGGCGTGTTGGGTGGCCTGCTCGATACGGCTGTGAAGGCTTGCTACGAGTTCTGATGATATTGGGGCGCCTGTGCCCTTGAGCGATTCCAGTTCGGCCAATACTGCGGAGAGCTCTGCAGAGGATTCTCCGGCACTGTGCATGGCTGTGCGGACGGTGGCGATGAGATGATCGACCGTTTGCGCTGCGGCTGCGCTTTGAGCGCCTGTAATGTCTGAATTCACCCGCTTATTATACGGCTTTGAGGGGAGATATTCAGCAACTATCTGAAATCTTCACGCAACTGTAACAAACTGATTCAGTTGAGGGTATTGGGACATGTGACCTCGCTGTCGGGAGCGCTCAGCCCGGCATTGCGCGCGAGTTCTGTGACCTCTCGCTGCGTGGCACAGAGCGCGGCCAGCCGCTCGGCCTCGCCCGGAGACCCTGCGGCGCGGAAAGCGATCTCGCGACGGCGGCCGACTACTCCGCCAATCACAAAGCAGTTGGCCGTGCTGAGAGTGCCGGCTTCGCACCGGCTTACCAGCGACGCGAGTTGTTCCTCGCTGACGTTCGGGTCGTCGCGCGCTTCATAGCTTTCGGGATGCTCGATGCCGTCCATGAGACCGCGAACATAGTGATGATAGGGCGCTTCAGCCTCGGCGGCGCTTTGCGCTGCCAAGGCTGAGGCGATGAGGAGGGTGATCATGACGCGCTCCATTTGGCACCTTCGGACGCATCAAGATTCCCATATTGAAACATTTTACGCAAAAATGTTGCACGAAAATCGAAATATGGTTGCTATTTGTCGAACGCACTGCACTCTGGACGGGCATTTAACCCGTATGGCGTGTATTCACTTCGGCGCAGACATTTTTCCGGCGAAAAATCGGAACAGTATTGCGTAATCGGCTGCACGCTGCTCGGGAGACTGGGGGTGTGAATGGACGCAGAGTGGCAGTTGATTGGAGAACGCGGGCGAAAGTACCTGACTGAGGCCGAACGGCGAGCGTTTTCCGCGGCCGCGATGGAGGGGCCGCTGCCTGATCGAGTTCTGGCACATCTCCTTGTGCACTCAGGGGCGAGATTGAGCGAAGCGCTATCCGTTCGCAAAGGTGATCTGGACGCTTCTGTGGGGTCGGTGCTGGTGCGGACACTGAAGAAGCGGAAGGATCACTTCCGATTAATTCCAACCCCGATTTGCGTGTGGCAAGCGGGGCGGCGCATGGTGGGCGAAGACGCGCCGGACGAACAGCGGCTATGGACGTTTTGCCGAACCACCGGCTGGCGGAAGATGAAGCGCATATTCGCGCGCGCGGGCATTGAAGGCGTGCATGCCTGCCCGAAGGGGCTACGGCATGGATTTGCCGTGAGCGCGCTGAATGCCGGTGTTCCTTTACCTCTATTGCGAAGATGGCTGGGCCATTCCAGCATTCGCACGACCTCCATCTACACCGAGGTCATGGGCGAGGAAGAGCGCGCCTTTGCCGAACGCATGTGGTGGTGAGGGAAACTGGTTCGTTTTGGGACAAACGCCAATCCCCCAGTGGTTGTTTCGGTTAACGATTGCACAAAAAAGGTGCGGGGCATATTGAAGGGGTATGCGACTCACAAACGTTTATATTCGTAATTTCCGGCTTCTAGAGCGCATAGAGATGGCGCTTACTCCGGACTCCCCGACCACCATATTGGTAGGGCCAAACAATTCAGGCAAAACGTCGGTGATCGAGGCTATTCGCCTCTTCACAGGATACAAGCGCGAGCGCCGAATACTCTCTGCGTTTGACTTTTCTCAGCGGCAGATCGAGCGTATTGCGCACATTTCGAAACGCTTTGACGAGATTGATGTCAGCGCCGAGGACGCGTCAGATAAGCAGATACGCCTTCTCAGCCGCCTTCCGCGAATTCGCGTTGATATGGCGTTTAGCTACGAGGATGTGCCAGCTGACCTCAATATAGTGCAACCACTATTGATGAGCCTGGCCGATGAGGAGCCGCAAGTACGGCTGCGCATCGAGTTTGCGGTCTCAAACTCCGCTCAGCTTGCTCAGGATTTCGCCACTCGCAGGAAGCCTGACAGTACGACGCTTTTCGATTGGCTTATCGAACATCTGCATAGCTACTTTGGATACAGCCTCTACAAAGTGAGTAAAGATGGGCGGACTGCTGTTCGATTGGAGGATGAGAGCGTACTGAACAGCGTTATCCGGATTGATATTGTGCCCGCACAGCGCCATGTCGATGATAGCGACGACTCTCGCGCTGCTAAACTATCCGCGCTGCTGCATTCGCACTTCACCAATTACGTCAAAGACGAGCTGCCTGACGATTTTCAGGCGATCGAGGACGCCATTGCAGAAAGCGCCGATGGGCTCGCTGATCGATATGATCGTGTTTTCGCCCGGCTGAAAGAGCGCCTGCTAGGGTTTGGCTACCCCCAGGGAAATGCCAAACCAGACCTTCGTATTCGAGCTGAAATGAGTTCCGAAACAATTTACCGCGACAGTACGCGCATTTTCTACGCGACCGACGGAGTGAAAGAAGATGCGGACACGCTGGAATTGCCCGAAAAGTACAATGGGCTCGGATACAAAAATCTAATCTTCATGGTGCTGAAGCTTGAGAGCTTTCGCGCCGCACTGGAAGCCGAGCCAGGGGAACGCCCCGGTGTCCATCTAATTGGAATCGAGGAGCCGGAAGCGCATTTGCACCCCCAGATGCAGGCAGTTTTTGTGAGTGAAATCTCTCGTATTCTGGAGGAGAGAGAGCCAGGCTCGGTAGGCGAGGAAAACGAGGGAAAAAGCCCTGTCGACGGCTCGCCTTATAGCGGACAAGCGCTTCTTTCCACGCACTCCTCACATGTGATCGCCCACTCGGGCTTCACACCCATTCGTTACTTCAAAAAGCGCCGCTCGCGAGTATCGGTTCGAGACCTTTCGGAGATTAGCGCTGTCTTACTTGCTGCGAACAACAATGAGCCGGATGCAGCCAAGGCGGCGCTCGAGTTTCTTCGACGGTACATAAAGCTTACCCACTGCGACCTGATGTTTGCCGACAAAGCGATTTTGGTCGAAGGACAGGTAGAACGTCTGTTGCTACCCGCGATGCTTGAAGAAGTGTCGAAAATGGACGGGCATGAGGCGCTAGGCCGAAGCTATATCACGATCTTGGAAATCGGCGGCGCATATGCTCACAAGATCGACCCGCTCATTCAGTTTCTCGACATCCCAACCCTCGTAGTAACGGATTTGGATTCTGCTGGCACCGACAACAAGAAGTGCCGGGTTGCGGATGCTGACCACACGACCAACGGCGCAATCAAACACTGGATGGCAGGAAAAAATTGGGACGAAATTCGGGCGGCCGATGAGGGCGCTAAAGTTATTCGCAACGTCCGACTCGCCTACCAGGTTGACGAGAACGGACACTGTGGCCGCTCCTTCGAAGAGGCGTTCCTCTACGCAAACGCAGAATGGATCACAACAAATGCAGCCTTGCTAACGTCTGCGCCTAACGACCTGCCAAACGATCACAATGAACTAATCGCCAGTGCATACGAGCTAAGCGGCAAGATAAGCAAGGTAGATTTCGCTCTCGACCTGCTGTCGAACCCTGGTTGGGCTGTCCCTGCCTACATCGAAGACGGGTTGAAATGGCTCGCCGCCCAGGAACGCCCTCAGTGACTGAAGCGGACAAACACATAGCGCAAGCACTACGCGACAAGAAGAGTTTTCTCGTGGATGCCGGAGCGGGCTCGGGAAAAACCTACTCGCTGGTTGAAGCACTCACAGTCTTACGCACAGAAATGCGCGAAGAACTGATCTCAAACCGTCAGCAAGTGGCATGCATCACCTACACAAACGTCGCGAAGGACGAGATCATTGAGCGGACCGAGCATGATGGCCTTCTTCGTGTGTCAACCATTCACGACTTCCTTTGGCATCTGATTCAGCCCTATCAATCCGAATTGCGGGGCGCCGTTCAGTCCTACAATGATGAGCTTGGCAACCGAAGCCGACGCAAACAGGATGCGGCTGAGCTAGCCGCTGCAATGGCCTCCGGAGTACGCATTTCGTACTCGGATCGTGGTTCAAACTTTATTGAAGGGCGCATTCATCACGACGACCTAATCGCAGTCGGTGCAATCATGTTTCGCACCCAGGATCGATTGTGCAAGCTGGTAGCAAGCCGCTACCCCTACATATTCGTTGATGAGTACCAGGATACCAGCCCGGCGGTAGTGTCGATTTTGCTCGACGAGCTTCGGCGAGTCGCGCCCGAGGTCGTTGTCGGCTTTTTTGGCGACAAAGCGCAGGCCATCTATCAGCGCGTGGTTGGCGAGCTGAGCGAGGCCCATAAGAGCACGCTCTTGCTGATCCAGAAGAAAGAAAATTACCGGTGTGCGACATCGGTCATTACCGTACTGAATCGCTTCCGGTCGGATATTCAGCAAGTGCCCGCAGGCAAAAATTTAGAAGGTGCTGCCGTATATGTGGGGATGGATAAACCTGGAGAGGATGGCCCCGAATCCGCTTTGCAAGCCGCTAGGGACAAGCTTGCTGGCGAAGTGTCGTTCGATAGGTGCAAGGTTTTGTATCTAACTCATAATTTGATTGCAAAGAAGGCGAAATTCATAGCGCTTCGCGAGGCCTACACCGCACGAAGCAATTTTGCCCGCGATCAGTTTCAATCGGGCAAGGACCCAATTGCCAACTTTCTGACCGATCAGCTGGATGATCTCGCCGAATATTGGAGCAACAAGAACCATCCAGCAGTTATTGATCTACTCACGAGCGCTGGCTTTAGGCTGGTATCGGTCGGCCAGAAAGCCAAGATTCGAACAGCGTTAGATGCGCTGGTGCACGCGGCAGATGAAGACAAACCTATTTCCGAGTTGTTGGACATAGCCAAGCAAAACAAGCTTCTCGTGTTTCCCGATCGGCTTGCGGACGGAATTACCCTCGCGGCGATGAAAGAAGAGGAAGTTGAAGAAGACGACCTTCGGTATTGGACGTATTACAACGCTTTGCTGGCCGTTCCTGCCTCACAATTGCGAGCATATAAGGAAGCTCAGCGTGACCTTCTCCCGTACGCCACGAAGCACGGTGTGAAGGGCGAAGAATACGACGATGTGATCGTTGTGCTGGACGATGCCGCAGCCAATTGGAACCTCTACTCGTTTAACAAGCTTATGTCGGAAGATGATACGAGCGCCGCTAGGGCCGAACGCAGTACGAACCTTTTGTACGTCTGCATGTCTCGTGCGAAACGCAACTTGGTTGTCGCCAACCTCGGCCATACTCCCGAACATGCAGCGAAAGCCGAGGCATTGTTTGGGGCAGAGAATGTCGTGACGCAGTAGTCCATCACTTTTCCGCCTCCATCAGCGTATCACGCGAACATGTACCGATGTCGCACCGTCACAGCGCAGCACCAGCAAGTTGCAAGACAACTCCTTCTCTCCGTTTCGGCCTATGGGTGCTGCCGCCCTGTTGCGGAGCGGGTTCCCTCGTACATCGCGATGATGCGGCTGGTTAGACGGAGGAATTATGACATGGATGGAAATTTGCGCACTCATTACCGCCCTGGCGGCCTGGTTCACTGCCACGGCTCAATTGATACAAGCGCTACGGGAGTGGCGGTAATTTAGCTGGCACCTCGTTCCCACGATGCACCAGGGATGCCGAGCTCGTAGCGCATTGCGTGCCTGGCAAGCCACCGAACGACGTTTGAGGCGACGTGAAGGCGGTGCAGTTCCGGCAATTCGTCTGGGTCTGAGACACTTTCGGAACTGCCATGTGCAACCGCTATCCGGCATTCCCGCCAAATATACTCATGTGCGGAGCGTGCCTTTTCGCTGGGCGCTTGCCAGCTTGCGAGTTGGTCATCGAACCTCTTCAGGTCGGGGTTTTCTGTGTATTGCTGGCGAATGTCTTGGTATTGATCGCGTATCCAGTTCTTAGTGGCGTTCTTCACTCCACCGTTTGCGATCTCAATAATCTTGTAGAAGTTCAATACGGCGTAGCTGACGAAAAAGTTTTCCTGCGCATTGCGGCCTTCGCGGTAGAGTGCGAGCGCTCGGAGTGCGTCTTCAGAAAGCGCTGGGGGATCGACAAATTCCCAGTGCATCGCCGTCGCGAAGGCAAGCTCTCGCTTGGGGACAGGCACCGGCACTGGATTTCCCGACCAGCCGTTTTGTTTGATGGCGTAGTGGTCATCTTGCCAGCTGAGCCAGCTTAGAAATCGGCTGATTACCGTCTGTGCTTGTTCGTGAGAAAGCCGGTTGTGCATTAGATCGACGTGGACTGAGGCGTCGTGGTCTTTCGTACGTGGCATCAGCACCAGTTCAAGACCATTAAAGCTGACAAGCCGCTTATCCTTTGGCCAAGTAACGTGAGCGTCTACGGCCATATTGAGATATTCGCTGCGCGGCCTGACGCCGAGCCGTTTGTATTCCGCCTGACGCGCATCTTCGTCGTCATACTCTTCCCCCTCTCCTAGGGGCTCGGAGAGGAACGCGCTGCGTGCGATTTCGTGGCTCAACTTCTGGAAGAATTGTGCGTTAAGCGTTGTTTCGTAAGAAACCGGCGAATGGCGATAGTGCTGTTTGACGCGCTCTTCGCCGCCAACGCCTGTAACGCTGGTGGCCGACTGGCCAACGAAAAGTGCGACCTTTAAGCCGCCATCCGGATGCTCATAGTAGAGCTCGGCGAAGCCGGACGAGTTCGTTCCCCCTTCCGCTACAGAGAAAGACAAGCGCTTTAAGGAGCTTCGTGCGGCATCATCCTCAATGAGGATCGATACCGCTTCCGCCAGTGTTGTCGCACCAAAGAAAGAGGCGCTTGCACCACCGGCGGGCACTAGCGAGCCCAGTATCTTCGCGGCGAAGCCTGCATGTGCCGGAAAGCGTGTCGCCAAGCCAAGCACCGCGAACGCTATTTGCTCGTTCGTAAGTCGGCGGGCTCTATGTTCACGCCCTCCGGGCAGCAGGTTGCAGCCGCGCAGCGCATTGAAACGCGCTTCAATATTATCTGGCTTCTCAATGCTGAGGTCGGCTTTCGAGGCGAGTGACCGAAGCACCGTTTCGAGCGATCGTGCAAACATGCTGTTGTCCCTTTCGCTCATCAGCTCCGGCATAAGCTCCTTGGCAAACCTCGGCGACCTCGCAAACGACGCGCTCGATGATTTTGTCGCTTGAATGGCTGCCACATCCCTGCGAATGCGGATTTCGCTTCCCGAATTGCAGGGTTGAGAAGGTCGCTTGGTGCGGGTGGTCGGACTCGAACCGACACGTCCAGAGGACACCAGATTTTGAGTCTGGCGCGTCTACCAATTCCGCCACACCCGCATAAGAGGCTTTCGTTTACAGCAATCACTTTTAATCGCAAGAATTATTTCCACAAATATCCGAAATAATTGCACTATTTCTTCTTTGTCTTTGATTTTCGTCGTACATTTACTGCTGCGGCATCGATGCTGTTGGAGATGTGGGCGGCGTAGTATTTTTCGATCATCTCCACGCTGGTGCGGCAATTCTTGGCGACCTGGTAGATGTCGGCCCCTTCGGACAGGCGCATGCAGATATAGGTGTGGCGCAGGGAGTATGCGGTTCGGCGCTGACCTTCGCGGTCAAACTTGAGACCTTCTTCTTCAAGGATGTTGTTGAGCAAGGCGGTGTGGCTGATGGGAAAGAGCCGATCGGTCGGTTGCGGCGTATTGCGCTCAACCATTCGTTCGAACGGACGCACCGCGCCCGGCATGCTCTTGCAGTACCCTACCCCGCGCTTGCCGCGCACGGAGATGAGCAGAATGGTTTCGTCGGTGTCGGCATCTTCCACCACTTCGACATCGCGGTATTCCAACCGCTTCATCTCGTCGGGCCGTAGACCTGTATTGGCCATGAGAAGAACAAAATCGTGCAACTGCTCGCACGAGTGTTTGTGGCTCTGCCGGAGGGGGGCGTTTGCCCTCCTTCGGGTCGCTTCGTACAGCTGTCTGTACTCTTCGGGCGAGAACCACGCGCGCCGCGTGATCTTTTTACTCGCCCCGTAGGGGGTGGCCAGGTCTGGTAAGCGGTCGAGCCAACCGTGTCGAACGGCGGTTTTGAGCACCTGTCTTAGGGCGACGACTTCCTGATGGATGGTGTTGAAATGCGGTCGCTTGGGCGGATTGTCTTCTGAGAATTCGTTTTTCTGATTGTGCCTTGGGACTGAATGGGTTTGCCGGTGGATACGGTATTCCTGGACCAAGCCGGGCGTGATCTCTGACAGCCCCATCTTGCCGAAATAGGGAATGAGGTAGTTGTCGAGCTTGGCCATCATGCTAGTGACGTAGGTCTCGGAACGATTGCCTTCGGTGATGATTTCATATTCGCGCCGGAACTGCTCGGCAGCATGGCGAAAGGTCTTTTCGTTTTTCAGATTGCCTTCGCGCGCGCGGCCTTTGAGGTCGAGGTACCAGTCCTCGGCGAACTCCTTGGCGAGGGCGAGACTTTCTTCCTTCGTGCTGGTGCGCCGGTTCTTGCCGGCGAGGTAGGTTGAGCACTGCCAGAAGCGGCTGTTTTCCCGCTTATAGATATGGACCTTTCCGCCATAGATCGTGTGATGTTCGCTCATTGTTCCAGCATACGGAAATGAGCCTGATTGTGCAAGAAAATGTGTAAGGGGTGTGGATGGATTTGGAGAAGATTTCGATAACCAACAAATACGACAACGTATTGATATTTCGGCAATAAAAGTTAGATCAACCAATAATCGAAGATTATTTTGAATCCGTCGCGTCTACCAATTCCGCCACAGGGGCCCCGGTATCGGGAGGCGCAAGCTCGATTTTTTGCTGCTGATTGTCAATGCGGATTGCTGTCGACGCCTGCACTCCACGCGGCTAACGTCCGCGCACGCCAGAGGGAAAATAGTCCATGTCCGAAGCCGCCGCCTCGCGCGGATTGATCAGCGCGCTGGAAGAGATTGCCGAAAATGCCGGCGAGGACGGGATGAGCCTGGGCGAGTTTGTTGATGCGCTCGGTGAGCGCGCCTTTGGCATTATCCTGTTTGCCATGGCACTGCCGATCTCCATTCCCTTCCTCTATGGCGTGCCCCAGGTCATGGCCCTGCCGATGATGGCGCTGTCGGCGCAGATGGCGATGGGGCGCGATGAGCCCTGGCTGCCGGGCAAGTTCAAGGATCGCAACTTGGCCAAGAAGGGGCTCGACCAAATGGCCCGCGGCGGGCGCAAATGGTTCGGTTGGCTCGAAGCCCTGGCCCGGCCGCGTCTGACCTGGCTGTCCGGCCCGACGGCGGAACGCCTGGTGGGCGCGATTTTCATCCTGTTCTGCGCCTCGATCCTGATCCCCCTGCCGGCCACCAATACCACCCCGGGCATCGCCCTCGCCGTCGCGGCCCTGGGCCTTTTGACCCGTGACGGCTTGCTGGTTCTCGGCGGTCTGGTCCTGGGAACGGCATGGATCATGCTGCTCGTGACATTGTTTTTAGTTTTCGGCGACGCCGGACTGGATATCTTCAAGGACTTCATCCGGGGGATATTCAGTGACAGCTAGCGCGACGGATGCGCGCTCTTGTCACGGTGTTTTGTGAGTTGAGGTCCGTATGTTCAGCCCCATGAATCCCGTTTTGTCCGAATTCCCGTTGACGCGCTGGCCGCTGATCATGGCCGGGTTCTCCCTCGCCATGCTGCTGGGCGCGTGGGGGTTCGAATATATCGGCCACTATCTGCCCTGCGCGCTGTGCTATGATCAGCGCTATATCCACATGGCTGTAATCGGCTTGGGTCTGGCGTCGGGCATCGGGCTGATCGTGAAGCCGTCCCTGGCGCGTTTCGCCTCCTGGCCGATCTTTGCCGTCGCCCTCGTCCTGGTCTATTCCGCCGGTTTTGCCGGCTGGCATGCCGGTATTGAATATGGCTGGTGGGCCGGCCCGGAAACCTGCACCGCCGGCGGCGCAGGCGGGGTCGACACGGCCAGCATCCTGCGGGTGCTGAACGGCGAAGCCACACCGCCCATGTGCGACGAAGCAACCTGGACGCTGTTCGGCATTTCCATGGCCGGCTATAACGCGCTGATCTCCGCTGCGATGGCCGCTGTGTCGATCTTTGTCGGCTATAAGGGCCTGAAAGCATGAGTTCAGGCTTCACCCCGCCACTGCCCGGCCGGACGCGAAACGCCGACCGGATCGAAGAGATGATCCGGGTCGATCACGCCGGTGAATATGGCGCGGTGGCGATCTATCGCGGCCAGCGGGCGATCTTCAGATCGTTGCCGCACAAATCCCGCATCGCCCGTCAGCTAGAAGAGATGGAAGCCGACGAACAGCATCATCTCGATGCTTTCGATGATCTCATCCGTTCCGGTCGCGCCCGGCCCACCGCTCTCGCCCCGCTCTGGCAATTGGGCGGGCACGCCATGGGGGCGGCAACCGCGCTTATGGGCGAACGCGCCGCGCATGCCTGTACCGAGGCCGTGGAGACGGTGATCGAGGAGCATTATGCCGGCCAGGTCGAGGAGCTCCGCGCCATGGGCGAGGATGATCTGGCGGAGATGTTCGACAAGTTCCGTGAGGAAGAGGTCGCACACAAGGACCTCGCCGTTGAGGAAGGCGCGCGCGAGGCCGCGGGCTACCCGCTCCTGTCGGGCCTGATCAAGGCCGGCTGCCGCACCGTCATCAAGATCGCGGAAAAGATTTAAGCTTTCAGACGCTTCCTTGACAGGCCCTTCCGGTCCACACTGGTGGATGGGAGGAATTTGTCATGCTCAAACTTGTTCTGCCGCTGATGCTGGGACTGTCAGGCGCTGCCGCAGCCCAGGATGAACCCATCATCCTGATCACCAATGATGACGGCTATGAAAGCGAGGATTTGCGCGCCCTCGCACGGGCGCTGCACGAGGACTATATCGTCTTCATTTCCGCGCCTCGAAGCAATCAGAGCGGGACCTCGACGGCGATCAGCGGTCTGCGTGGACCGCTGGAATGGTCGCAGTTCGAGTTTGACGGTGCCGCTGAAAGCTATTGGCTCGACGGCACGCCTTCCCTGAGCGTGCACTGGGGCGTCGACATGGTGGCGCGCAGCTATGGCCGCGAACCCGATCTGGTCATCTCCGGGATCAATTCCGGTTCCAATGATGCGCAGTCGCATCACTATTCCGGTACGGTCGGTGCCGCCCGTACGGCCCGTTTGCGCGGGCTTTCTGCAATGGCAGTGTCACTCGGGCGCGGCGATGAGCGCGATCTTGAGGGCGCGGCCGAATGGATCGCCGCCTTTACCGGCCAGGTGCTGGAACACGGCGAGCCGGTCTATCTCAATATCAACCTGCCCCCGGTTGATCTCGATGCCGGTTCCGAGGCCCGCATTGTTCCCCATGCCGACCGCATGCTCGACATCTATGACCGGGATGCATGGCCATTGACCGTGGAAGTCGGGCTGCGCCAAGGCACCTCGCGCTTCACCTATCGCATGCCCGGGGAACCGGCAGCACAAAGCGATCAGGGGGTGCTGGCCGGGGGTGTGATCGCGATCACACCGCTGCAACTGGAACGATTTGACCAAGATGCGGCGGACCGGCTGGGCAGTTTGCTCGAGGACTAGCGCTCGAGCTCGACGTCCCAGTAGAGATAGTCCATCCAGCTTTCATGCAGGAATTTCGGCGGGAATTTGCGCCCCTGTGATTGCAGCTCATGCATGTTGGGGCGCTGCGGCGGGCGCATCAGCGGCATGCCCGCCTCGCGCGGCGTGCGCCCCCCTTTCTTCAGATTGCACGGCCCACAGGCGGCAACGATGTTTTCCCAGGTCGTCTTGCCGCCGGCGCGGCGCGGGATGACATGGTCGAAGGTCAGGTTCTCGACCCCCTGCTTGCCGCAATAGCCGCACTTAAAGCCATCGCGCAGCCAGACATTATAGCGGGTGAAAGCCGGCGCCCGGTTCTGGGTGATGTAGTCGCGCAGCGCGACCACCGAGGGCACATGCATCTCGAAACTCGGCGAGTGCACGACCTCATCATAGTGCGAGACCACCGCCACGCGTTCCAGGAAGACGTTCTTGATCGCCTCCTGCCAGGGCCAGGTCGACAGGGGATAATAGCTCAGGGGCTGGTAGTCCGCGTTGAGGACAAGACAGGGCATGCCCTGCGGCGCCTCGTTAAGCACCTGCATGGGAGCCTCCCTCATGATGGCCTGGTACTCGGCCAGTGAGGGGGCGCGTATGGCGGACCTTAGTCCTGAAAGCACACCTCCCTGAGGGTCACACGTCGGATTCCCTGCACAGAATCATAGCACGTCTGACCACGACTCCCTTCTACAGGTGTTCGCGTGACAGACAAATGACGGCGGGTTGATCCTTTGGTGTCGGCCGAGGGATGTGGCTTAGCGGTAACGCCCGGCCAGGGCCGCCTTGAGGAAGTCCAGCCCCCAGGCCAGCCCGTCCTGACCGATTGAGTGCGGTACGCCGGGCGAGATATGGAACTCGGCGCCATGCCCCGCCGCGGCCAGGCTTTCCGCCGCATCAAGCATGAAGGCCAAAGGCAGAACCGGGTCCTGGTCACCATGCACCAGCATGATCGGCGGTTTCGATTTCATCTCGTCCTTGAGCTTGCCGCCGCTCGGCAGAGCACCGGAAAAGCCGAGCACGCCGCCGATCGCCTGCTCCTGACGCAAGCCGGCCTGCAGCGACAGCATGGTACCCTGGGAAAAACCGACCAGCACCAGGTCTTTCGGTTCGAGCCGGTAGCGTGTCAGCTCCTGCTCGATAAAGGCATCGACAACAGGCCCGGCCATCGCCGCGCCCTCCTCGATCCGTTTCGGATCAAGATTGGAGATGGGGAACCACTGATACCCGCCCGGGGCACCCGGAACCGGATCCGGCGCGTTCGGCGACACCCACTGCACCTCCGGCAGGCTGGGCGCCCAGTGCTGTGCCAGGCCGATCAGATCGTCACCATTGGACCCATACCCATGCAGGCAGATCACCAGCTTGCGCGGCGGATTGCCGTCACGCGGCGCCAGGCGGGGTCCGTCGATGGGAGTGGGCATGGGCGGGTCTCCTGTTGATGCCGGGACAGGACATTTCCGGGCGGCTCCTGTCAACGCGTACATGTACTCAGCCCCTCATCCTGACGAAAGTCAGGACCGAGACGACGTCGAGCGCGACATGGCGGGGTCCCGGATCAAGCGCGGGATGAGGGTGTAAAAGGCAAACTGGCGACCGCCCCTTGACCCGGTCACGCGAAGCACCGTTTCACCACCCCATGACCCGCCGCACCCGCTTCGCCCCCTCGCCCTCCGGCCATCTTCATCTCGGCCATGCCTTCTCCGCCTGGTCGGCCTGGCAATGGGCGCAGGAGAATGAGGCGGAGTTCATACTGCGCATCGAGGACATCGACACGACGCGCTGCAAGCGCGCGTTCGAACAGTCGATCTTCGACGATCTGATCTGGCTGGGGCTGGACTGGCCCCTGCCGGTGCGGCGGCAGTCAGAGCATTTTGACGATTATGCGGGTGTGCTGGACAAGCTGCGCTCGCTCGGCGTCGTCTATCGCTGTTTCAAGACACGCAAGGAAATCCTCGAGGATATCGCCCGCGCCCCGCACGGGCTCGGCGAGGTGTATCGCGGGCCCTCTCAAGCGATGAGCGCCGATGAGGAAGCCGAGCGCGTGGCCGCCGGCGAGAGCTTTGCCTGGCGCTTGTCGCTTGATCGCTGCCGCGAGCATCTTGGCGCGCGCTATGACGCCCTCGCCTTCGAGGATCTCGACAAGGGCGAGCAGCGCGCTGATCCCGCCCCGCTCGGCGATATCATCCTGGCGCGCAAGGATGTTGGCACCAGCTATCATATCGCCGTCGTCCATGATGATGCGCTGCAGGAGATCAGCCACATCGTCCGCGGCGAGGACTTGTTCGAGCTGACGCCGCTGCATGTTCTGCTGCAGACCCTGCTCGGCTTGCCCGTGCCGGCCTACAAGCATCATCGCCTGCTCACGGACGAGACCGGCAAGCGCTTTGCCAAACGCGACAAGGCCGCGACGCTGAAAGCCATGCGCGAGGACGGCCTGCTGGCCGAGGATGTGCGCCAGCGCTTCTAGAGCCTACCGCCGCCCCGGCGCTTCCGCCCGCTCGGCTATCCGGCGCAACTCGCCTTCCTCCCAGGCATAATCACGCACCGTGATGGTGGAGCGCGTCGGGTCGCCGAAATTGAGCTGCCGGACCCGCAGCACCTCGTCATAAAGCCGGGTCACGACCTCGATCTCATTGCCGGACATCATCGGCACGACACGCCAGCCGTCTTCACCGGAGACGAGCAGCGGATAGGCACAGGTATAGGTGCCGCAGAAATAGGCGGCCGCGACCTCGCCATTGCGGGCGACACAGGAGAGCTGGCGGGTGTCAATCGCGAAATCGGGGGCGCCATCCCGATTGATATCGGCGCGGATATAGGCGGCATCGCGGATCGAGCGGGCTGAACAGCGCAGCGCCCCGCCGCCGATCTCGGAGATAAATCCCTCAAACGCCTGCAGCGCCTCGTGCGGCATACGATCTTCCGGCAAGGCATCCGGAGGCGCCGGACTACACCCGGCGGCGAGAAGAAGAAAACAGGCTGGAACCCAACGCATATCCGACGCCTTATCCAAGACGCCCCCCAAGGCTTGTCAGTCTAGCGCATTTGGCCGCCCTGTCATGTTACGAAACCGGGCCGGGCTTAACTGGCGATTTGCCGCAGCACTCAAACTGTCAGATACCTAGGCAAATTCCCTGCTTGGCGTTAGAGAAAGCCACCATGTTTTTGCGTGATCTTTGGTATTTCGGGGCGCTGTCGAGCGAGTTGAAACCGGGGCAGCACCTCCATCGCGAGCTGCTGGGCCGGCCGATCCTGTTTGGCCGCGACCATAACGGCAAGGCCTATGCCCTGCGCGATATCTGTCCGCACCGCGGCATCCTGCTCAGCCAGGGCGAAGTGCAGCAGCATAATGGCGAGACCCAGGTGGAGTGCCCCTATCATGGCTGGCGCTTCCGCACCGACGGGTCCTGCGCCGCCATTCCCTCGCTGACCGCCGATCAGGCCAAGGCGATGGACCTGTCCAAGATCCGCACCCGTGCCTTCCCGGTGCATGAGGACCAGGGCCTGATCTGGATCTATTACGGCGAGGATGAAGCGGGCGACGCGACACCGGCCATCGATCCGCCCAAGCTCGACCTGCCCGAGGGCGCCCAGCCGCGCATGGTCGTGCGCGATATCTTCAACTGTCATGTCGATCACGCCGTCATCGGCCTGATGGACCCGGCCCACATCCCCTATATCCACCGCCAGTGGTGGTGGCGGACCGCCAAGTCGGTGAAGGAGAAGGAAAAGGATTTCGGCCCGGTCGAGCGCGGCTTCTCCATGCTGCCGCACGTGCCGTCCTCGAATTCCTTCCTGTATAAATTCCTCGGCAAGGACCGCTCGACGGAAATCCGCTTCCAGCTGCCCGGCCTGCGCACCGAATACGTCAAGGCGGACGGCAAGCATTTCACCGGCTTCACCGCAGTGACGCCGACGAATGAGAACTCCACCGCGATCACCATTGTGGTCTACTGGAACCATCCGCTGCTTCACATTGTCCCAAAGGCCTTGCTTCGAAAGGGCATCGAGACATTTGTCGGTCAGGACCGCGACGCCGTGAACGCGCAACAGGTCGGCCTGGCTTACGATCCCAAGCTGATGCTGATCCATGACAGTGATGTTCAGGCCAAGTGGTATTATGCGCTCAAGCGCGCCTGGACGGCCCACCGGGAAAGCGGCGAACCCTTCGCCAACCCGGTCAAGCCGGCCAAGCTGAAATGGAGAAGCTGATGACCGAGAACTTCCTCACCGGTCTGCTCTATATATCCATGCTCGCGGTCGTCATCGTGCTCGTCCTCGGCATCGTCAATCTCTACCGCACGGACGACAAGGCGCGTTCGACTTCGAACAAGCTGATGCGTCTGCGCGTGGCCCTGCAGTTCGGCGCCATCCTGATCATCCTTGGCATCTATTACGTCAAAGAGCAGATGGGCAGCTGACCGCCATGGTCCGCCTCACCAAGATCTACACCCGGACGGGCGATAAGGGCCGGACCCGCCTCGGCGACATGTCGGAAGCGGACAAGCATGATCCGCGGGTGGAAGCCTATGGCGATGTCGACGAGGCCAACTCCGCCATTGGCGTCGCCCGGTGCGCGCTAAACGGCGATCCGCTCGATGTGATCCTGGCCCGTGTGCAAAATGACCTTTTCGATGTCGGCGCCGATCTGTGCGTGCCGGAAAGCGACGAGCCGCGCGAATGGGAACCGCTGCGCGTCAAGGCGGACCAGGTCGACGCGCTGGAAGCCGATATCGACGCGCTCAATGGCCGCCTGGAACCGCTGGAAAGCTTCATCCTGCCCGCCGGCAGCGAGGCCGCGGCTCGCCTGCACGTGGCCCGCACCATTGTGCGCCGGGCCGAGCGCAAGGTGACCCGGCTGATGGCATCGGGCGCGGACGTCAACGCGGAAGCGCCGAAATATCTCAACCGCCTCTCCGACCTGCTCTTTGTCATGGCCCGTATCGCCAATGATGAAGGCCGCGCCGATGTGCTCTGGGTGCCGGGCGGTCAGCGCTAGTCTTTCCTATCCGGAAAAAGCAAATTTATGTGATCGGGCTCGAACTTTGCGGGGAGTGGCTTATGTCTGGCTGCGACATTGCACCGCAGACCAGTTGATAACGGGAGTTCCCCCATGTTCCGCACGCTTCTTGCCGCCGCACCGGCCGTCTTCCTCGCCGCCACCGCTGTCGCCCAGCCGGTGAATTACGAGTTCGACAAGACCCATACCGTCGTCCGCGCTTCCTGGGATCACCAGGGCTATGCCACGATGTCGATGGAGTTCACCAACTATGACGGCACGCTGGCGCTCGATTTTGACGAGCCGTCCAATTCCACCGTCGACGTCACATTCAATATCGAAGGCGGCTTCTGGGTTGGCGCCAATCAGGACCGCTTCATCGGCCACCTCAACTCGGCCGACCTGTTCAACACGGCCGAATTCCCGACCGCCCGCTTCGTCGCCACCGGTTTCGAGACCGAAGATGGCGTCACCGGCACGATGACCGGCGATCTGACCCTGCTCGGCAATACCGGCCCGGTCTCGCTCGACGTCACCCTCAACCGCACCGGCGAAACCGGCAGCGGCGCGGTGAAGCGCGGCTTCACCGCCACCGGCACCATCCTGCGCTCCGAGTGGGGCATGGGCTATGCCGTGCCCTTCGTCTCCGACGAAATCGAGCTCTATATCGGCACCGAACTGGTCGCGGCCGAGTAAGCCTCGAACATCATCGCCAACACGCTCAGCGCGCCGGTTTTTCGCCGGCGCGCTTTTCGTTTCAGCCCCAGCTGCAACTTGCCGCAGGCGTTACCCGCTGCGTCACATTGACTTCACCAACTGTCACGGGCAGTTTCCCGCCCTATTCTTGAACGGCGCGCGATGTCCTGCGCGCGGCTAATCGGAGCCCCAGCATGAAGATTGTCGTCCCCGTCAAACGGGTCGTTGATTACAACGTGAAGGTCCGCGTCAAACCCGATCAGACGGGTGTCGACCTCGCCAATGTCAAAATGTCGATGAACCCGTTCTGCGAGATCGCGGTCGAGGAAGCGATCCGCCTGAAGGAAAAAGGTATCGCCACCGAGATCGTCGTTGTCTCCGTCGGCCCGGCTCAGGCCCAGGAAACCATCCGTACGGCCCTGGCCATGGGTGCGGATCGCGGCATCCTGGTGCAGACCGACGAAACCGTCGAGCCGCTCGCCGTTGCCAAAATCCTCAAGGCTATCGCCGAGGAAGAAGCCCCGCAGATCGTTCTGCTCGGCAAGCAGGCCATCGACGACGATGCCAACCAGACCGGCCAGATGCTCGCCGCTCTGCTGGACTGGCCGCAGGGCACGTTTGCTTCGGAAGTCGCGGTCGATGGCGACAAGATCAATGTTACCCGCGAGATCGATGGCGGTCTGCAGACCGTGGCGCTTGAACTGCCGGCCGTGGTCACCTCCGACCTGCGCCTCAACGAGCCGCGCTACGCCTCCCTGCCGAACATCATGAAGGCCAAGCGCAAGCCGATCGATACCAAGGCACCGGGCGATTACGGCGTTGAAATCGCGCCGCGTCTCAACGTGCTCAAGGTCACCGAGCCGGCCAAGCGTGAAGCCGGTATCAAGGTGGAGAGCGTTGAAGAGCTCGTCAGCAAACTCAAAGACGAAGCGGGAGTGATCTAATGGCTGCTCTGGTAATTGCCGAACACGATAACGCGACCCTCAACGACGCCACCCGCGCCGTTGTTACCGCGGCCAAGGGTATTGGCGGCGATGTGCATGTCCTTGTCGCCGGTTCCGGTGCGCAGGCTGTGGCCGACGCGGCCGCCAAGCTGGACGGTGTCGCCAAGGTGCTGCACGCCGAGGCCGACGTCTTCGCCAAGCCGACGGCAGAAGCGCTCGACGCCCTGGTCACGCCGCTGATGGACAATTACGACGCCGTGCTCGCTGCTGCGACCACGACGGGCAAGAACTTCCTGCCCCGCGTCGCCGCCCGTCTCGACGTCATGCAGATCTCCGACATCACCGCCGTTGAAAGCGCCGACACCTTCGTGCGCCCGGTCTATGCCGGCAACGCCATGATGACGGTGCAGTCCACCGACGCCAAGAAAGTCATCACCGTGCGTCCGACGACCTTTGAAAAGGCCGGCGATGGCGGTTCTGCGGCGATCGAGGATCTCGGCGCCTCCTCCGGCCCGTTCAAGTCGGAATTCGTCTCCGAGGAACTGTCCAAGTCGGACCGTCCGGAACTGACCGCCGCCAAGGTCGTCATCTCCGGTGGCCGCGGCATGCAGTCCGGTGACAATTTCCACCTGCTCGACACCATTGCCGACAAGCTCGGCGCTGCCGTCGGTGCCTCGCGCGCCGCGGTCGACGCCGGCTTCGTTCCGAACGACTACCAGGTCGGCCAGACCGGCAAGGTCGTCGCGCCCGAGCTCTACATCGCCGTGGGCATTTCCGGTGCGATCCAGCACCTGGCCGGCATGAAGGACTCCAAGGTCATCGTCGCCATCAACAAGGATGAAGAGGCGCCGATCTTCCAGGTCGCCGATTACGGCCTCGTCGCCGACCTCTTCACCGCCCTGCCGGAGCTCTCCGACGCCCTCGGCTAGGTCCCGGTGGCATACGAATACGAAGAAGCCCGGCTGTGATGGCCGGGCTTTTTTGTTGAACAGGATCGAGGGAGCTCTCAGATCGCAAGTGAACTGCTGATCTCGTCGCTACAATCCACAGCCCCATCGATTGAAGAGATTTGATCACGTATCGCCGGCTCCAACACGCTCTCACCATAGGCGTAGAGAATACGGCCAAACGGGTTCGGAATTCGGTAGAAAATCAGATAGATCGCGTTCGGCCGGTCAAGGGCGCGCCGCGCCGGCAGGAGATCCCGCCCCCCTTTCATCGTCACCCTGACGAAGGTCAGGGCCCAGTTCGTATGGCGGGCCGGTAAAAAGCTGAGCTCGGGTGCGTCTTGTGAACTGGGTGCTGATCGTCATCAGCATGACGGGGATTGAGGGCGGCCTGGGTGGTGCCCGGCTCGTCACCGCCTCTCCCGAAGATTGCATTGACGCCCGCGAACTCAAACGCTTCCCCCGACTTCATGTCGGGGCCTGGCGTTATCCCGGCGTCAATGACTCTCGGCACTGGCCATTCCTCGAGTCATCGACGTTTTCGTCTCCACCCGACCCCGGAATAAATCCGGGGGAAAATGTGCGTGGGGTTTCATCACTTAAATGCGTCACCCTGACGAAGGTCAGGGCCCAGTTCGTATGGCGGGCCGGTAAAAAGCTGAGCTCGGGTGCGTCTTGTGAACTGGGTGCTGATCGTCATCAGCATGACGGGGATTGAGCGCGGCCTGGGTGGTGCCCGGCTCGTCACCGCCTCTCCCGAAGATTGCATTGACGCCGGGAGCGGGGTTTATGATTTAGTGAAACCGGATCGCGGCCCGGATCAGATTCATGGCGTCTTCGCTGTCCCAGTGGGCCGGCGCCGGCAGGCGGCCGATTTCCATGCCGTTGCGATCGTAGAGCACGGAGAGCGGCAGTCCGCGAGCCCCGGTCTGCGCCATGGAGGCGAAGCTCGGGTCGTGGATCAGGGGCAGATTGGCCAGGCCCATGCGCTCATAGAAGGCGGCGGCGTCATCCATGCTGCGATCGAGGGAAATCGTGACCACTTCGAAATCATCACCGCCGAGCGCGCCCTGGAGGCGGTCCAGTGCCGGCATTTCCTCGACACATGGCGCACACCAGGTGGCCCAGAAATTCACCAGGATAACCTTGCCGCGGTAATCGGACAGGCGCAGTTCGCCATCATCCGGGACGGCGTAGACAACGCTGGGCTGGGCCGGCGGGGCGTCCATGGTGCCGAAACCGCTCATCTCGCCACGGGCATAGCTGCTCAGCGAGCCGGAATCCGGGGTGTCCATTGCGGAAATCACCCAGTATACGATGGTGATCGCACCGATAACGAGCATGCCGGCAATGGCATATCCAAGCGGTGATTTTTGCATTTACGACCCTCCCGCAGGCCCAATATGACCGATAGTAGCGATAATAAGAACGCCCCTTCGACCAGCCAAATGTGGGGCGGACGGTTCCAGGCCGGTCCGTCCGCCGTGATGGAAGCGATCAATGCCTCGATCGATGTCGACCAGCGCATGGCTGAGGAAGACATCGCAGGATCGCTCGCTCACGCCGCAATGTTGGGCGCGACCGGCATTATTTCAAGCGAGGATGCTGCGGCAATCCGCAACGGGCTGGAACAAGTCCGCGAGGAAGCCCGCGCCGGCAAGATCGCCTGGTCCGCCGCGCTGGAAGACGTGCACATGAATGTCGAGGCGCGGCTCAAGGAAATTATCGGCGAACCGGCGGGCCGGTTGCACACGGCGCGCTCGCGCAATGACCAGGTCGCGACCGATTTCCGTCTCTGGCTGCGTGCCGCCTGTGACCGCATCGATGCCGCACTGGCCGCCTACCAGGGCGCGCTGGTCGCGCAAGCCGAGCTGCATGCCGATCAAGTCATGCCGGGCTTCACCCATCTGCAGACCGCCCAACCGGTTTCACTCGGTCATCACCTCCTGTCCTATGTCGAGGTTGCCGAACGCGATCGGGGCCGTTTCTCCGATGCTCGCAAACGCCTCAATGAAAGCCCGCTGGGCTGCGCCGCCCTGGCCGGCACGGCGTTCCCGATCGACCGGGAGATGACGGCCAAGGCGCTGGGCTTTGATCGTCCGATGCAGAACTCGCTCGATGGCGTCGCGGCCCGAGACTTTGCCCTCGAAGTTCTCTCGGCGGCGGCGATCTGCGCCGTGAACCTGTCGCGTTTTGCCGAGGAAATCGTGCTGTGGTGCACGCGCCGCTTCGGCTTTGCCCAACTCTCCGACGCCTGGTCGACCGGCTCGTCCATCATGCCGCAAAAGCGCAATCCCGATGCGGCCGAGCTGGTGCGCGCCAAGCCGGGCCGTATTATCGGATCGCTGGTCGGTCTGCTGACCGTGGTGAAGGGCCTGCCCTTGGCCTATTCCAAGGATTTGCAGGAAGACAAGGCGCCGGTATTCCAGGCCGTTGATGATCTGGAACTGGCATTGGCTGCCATGACCGGCATGGCCTCGGATCTGACCTTTACCCCCGAGGCGCTCGAAGAGGCTGCCGGCGAAGCCTATTCCGACGCCACCGACCTGGCGGACTGGGTCGTGCGCGAGCTCGGCAAACCCTTCCGCGATGCCCACCATATCGCCGGTTCGGTGGTCAAAGCGGCCGAACAAGCCGGCGTACCGCTGGCGCAATTGCCGCTGGCCGAGATGCAAAACATCGACCCGGCTATCGACGAGCGGGTGTTTTCGGTGTTGAGTGCGCGCGCGTCCATGAACAGCCGGACCAGCCTAGGCGGAACCTCGCCCGTGCGGGTCCGCGAACAGGTCGAAGCCTGGAAACGCCGCCTTGCGGCCAGTCAGTCATCGGGAGTGTAAACGATGAAACGTGTCAGCCAGATCCTGCTTGTCGGCCTGAGTGTGCTCGCCCTGTCCGCCTGCGGCCTGCGCGGCGACCTGGAACGTCCGGAACCGCTCTGGGGCAACCCGACCGATCACTCCCAGTCCGATGAGAGCGAGAGCGAGGACAGCTAGGCCCGCCCGGCTGTCCCGACTATCACCAAACCGTAATGCGCCCGGCGCTAGAGACTGGGCGCAAGCGTGCTAGTTTGTTCGCCATGCGCCGCCGTGCCCTGATAACCGCCTTTATCTCGCTCCTCTGGGAGCGCGCCGTGCCCGTCGTCTGGCCGACGCTGGGTGCGCTGGCAGTGTTCAGCCTGGCCGCCCTCCTCGGCGTCTGGGAGAGCATCGGCGACCCGTGGCGCACGATCGCTGCCTTTGTCCTGCTCGCCGCGGCTATCTGGCAGACCCGCCGCGCCCTGCCCGGCTTTGTCTGGCCGGACCATGAAGCGGTCGCCCGGCGGATCGAGGAAGACAGCGGCATCACCGCAAGGCCGCACGAAGCGCTGGAAGACAAGCCCGCAGACGATGACGCCCTCGCCCTGCAGGTCTGGGAAGAACACCAGGCCCGTATGAAAGCCCGGCTCAACTCGGCATTTGCCCGCCGGCCCAAGGCGGCCTGGGCCGAGGCGGATCGCTTTGCCCTGCGCGGCGCGCTGGCTGTCTTGCTCGTCACCGGCTGGTGGCTCGCGGGTCCATCCGCCCGCGACCGTCTTGATGAGGCCTTCGCCCTGCGTCCCATGTCTGTGGATCGCGGCGATCTGAGCCTTGATGCCTGGATCGACCCGCCCGCCTATACCGGCCGCGCCCCGGTCTTCCTGCGATCGGACGACACCGAAGCCGCGATACCGCAAGGGTCCAGCTTCATTGCGCGCGTCGCCGGTGCCCGCCGCCCGCCGCGGCTGGAACTGCGCTCTGGCGACGGTCGCCAACAAGCTGAAGTCACCGAGATCGGCGCGGGCGTTTACGAGGCCCGGATCGTCGTTGCGAACGATGCCAACATGCGCCTGATTGCCGGCGGTCTGCGCCGCAATTGGCAATTGTCAGTCACCCCCGACAATGCGCCGGACGTCCGCCTGCTGGATATCCCGGAAGGCACCGCCAACGGCGAGCTCGACCTCGAATTCGCGGTTACCGATGATTACGGCGCGACCGCCTATGCCCTCGAATTTCAGCCGGAAGACAATGCGAACGCCCCCTGGGAGCGTATCGAGCTGTCGCCGTCCGGTGTCCCGGAAAGCGATGCGGACGGCGCGCTCAGAGCCCTGCCGGAAACCGGTCGCCATCCCATGGCCGGCCAACGCGTCACCATCCGCATTTCTGCCGAGGACGCCGGCGGCAATACCGGTCGCTCGGCGACCATGGCCGTCACCCTGCCCGAGCGGGTATTCCTGGACGCGCTGGCCCGGGCCGTCACCGAACAACGTCGCGTTGTCTTGTCGAACGAGGTCGGCTACGCGCCGCTGCCGGACCGCCCGGTCATGTATGCCGAAGACATTCCGCCCGGCCTTCCCTATCTGGCGGAGGAACCGGAGCGTCGCATCGAGCGCGCACCGGACGGCCTTCAGGGCGTTGCCTCGGCACTCGACGCCATAACCGATGCGCCGCGCTATTTCTTCGAGGACCCGGTCGTCTATCTCGGCTTGCGCGAGGCCTTGCACCGCCTGCGCCGATCGCGCGACCTGGAGGATCTGGACGGTCTGGAGGCGGATCTCTGGGAGATCGCCCTTCGCGCCGAGCTGGGCTCGCTCGCAGATGCCGAGCGCGCGCTGAGAGCCGCGGAGCGGGCCCTCGCCGAAGCCCTCGCCCGCGGCGCCGACGAGACCGAACTCGCAGCCCTGTTCGACGCCTATGAGCAGGCGATGGAAAACTACATGGCAGCGCTGGCCCGCGAAGCCGCCGAGGAAGGCCGCTTTGCCGAGGGCGGTGGTGAAGGCGGCATGTCGACCGAGGGGCTGCAGCAATTGCTCGAGGCCCTGCGCGAGGCCGCCGAGCTCGGTGATACCGCGGATGCCCGCCAGGCGCTTGCCGCACTCAGCGAGCTGCTGCGGAACATGCAGATGCAGCTGAGCCGTGGCGGTGGCGGCGAAGGCGAGCAGGATGATCCGGTCGCCGAAGCGATCCAGCGGGCGCTTGAGGAACTCGGCGATGTAATCGGCGAACAGCGCGACCTGCAGGACCAGACCTTCAATCTGGATGAGAACCAGGGCGCCGGTCAGCCGGGCCAGCCGCAACAGGGGGGACAGCCGAGTAATCAGAGCGGTGACATGCCGCAAGGCCTGGCCGAGAACCAGAATGGCGGCACGTCACGTTCGCAGCAGCTGGCGGACATGCAGGCTGAGCTCGCAGACGCATTGCGCCGTTCACTCGAGGCTGTACCGGAAGGCGGCGACCCGGGTCTGGGCGATGCGGCTGGCGCTATGGAAGAGGCCGAGAATGCCCTGCGTCAGGGCGATACCGGTGCCGCTCTGGACGCCCAGGAAGAGGCTCTGGCCGAGCTGCGCGAAGGTGCCGAAGAACTCGCCCGTACCCTGCTTGAACGCATGCAGGCGCAGCAAGGCCAGGATGGTCAGGGCGAAGAGGCCGGCGAACGCGACCCGCTGGGCCGTCCCACCGATGGCTCCTTCGCCGATGGCAGTGGCGTTGAGGTGCCTGATGAACTTTCGCGCGCCCGGGCGCGCGAGATTCTCGAAGAGCTACGCCGCCGCGCCGCCGAAGCGGGCCGCCCCGCCGAAGAACTGGAATATATCGAGCGCCTGCTCGACCGGTTCTAGAGCAGTCGAGCCACGATCAAAATTCGAGACGAGTGCTAGTGGTTGGTCCCGGGCGAATGGCCGCCTGCAGCCGGGGCTTCCGGCTCTTCAGTGCCATACCCGGCCTGTTCGAGATGCTCGGTGATCGGATCAGCCAGCAAGACCTCGACTTCAACCGTACCCGGCGGCGGATCGGAGACGATGGTCCGGAAGGCGCGGCGCTCGCCGGCATCGACGGAACCACCCTCAAGGGTCACGGACCATTCCAGCAGGGATTGGGCCTGGGCATCGCGCAGGATGGCACGCAACGATGGCAAGTCCCGCTGACGCCGATCAAAATTATGGATCTCGCCCTCGACAACGAGCAGCGGGACACCGTGGTCCAGCTCATGGCTGACGCTCAGCTCACCGACTGAAATACCGTACGGGTTCACGTCCGACCCAATCGCCGCATAGGCAGAGGACGCACGCGGCCAGGCCGAGACAATATCCACCCGGAACACCCACGACCCCAGCAAAAGAAGAGCGCAGGCCGCTACCAGGCCGCCCCAGGCGCCGCTGGCTGCTGCGACGGAAAGCTTGTGCCGTTTTTTCGCCTCGCGCTGGCGATAAGCCTCGACCGGCTTCTTCGGTTCTTCGGCGACCGGCTCGGGCGTATCCTCGACCGCAGCGGTATCCAGTTCCGGCAGATCGGCCGGTTTTTCGGCCTCGGCGGTCCAGACATAGCCGCAGGAGGCGCAACGTACACGACGGCCGTTCGCACCAATCGCCTGCGGATTGGCGCGATAGCGCGTGGAACAAGATGGGCAGCTGAGTACTATGCTCATCTGAGTCGCTACTTTACCCGGTCAGCCGGGGCCATGGAGGACGTCCATAGACCCGAGTGTTACGCAATCGCCCGACAGCGCCGCAGATCCGGTCGTCCGCTTCGACAATGTCGGCATGCGGTACGGACGCGGACCTGAAGTTCTGCGCGATCTATCGTTTGATTTACCACGTGGTTCTTTCCAATTCCTCACCGGCCCTTCCGGTGCAGGCAAAACTTCATTGCTCAAGCTGATCTATCTGGCGATGAAGCCGTCCCGCGGGTCGATTTCCTTTTTCGGCCAGGACACCGCCACCCTGCCGCGCGAGGACCTGCCCCTGCTCCGGCGCCGGGTCGGTGTCGTGTTTCAGGAGTTCAAACTTCTCAATCACTTGACGGTGTTCGACAATGCCGCCCTGCCTTTGCGCGTCACAGGTCGCAAGCGCTCCGAATATGCGGAGGATGTCGCCGAACTCCTGGCCTGGGTCGGTCTGGGCGACCGCATGGATGCCAATCCGGCCACCCTGTCCGGCGGAGAGCAACAACGCGTCGCCATCGCGCGCGCCGTGGTCGCTCAGCCGGAAATCCTCATCGCTGACGAGCCGACCGGCAATGTCGACAGCGAAATGGCGATGCGCCTGCTGCGGCTTTTCGTCGAACTCAACAAGCTCGGCACCACGATTGTCTTCGCCACCCACGACTTGCAACTCGTCCGCCTGCTCGACGCCCCGGTCATGACCCTGTCAAACGGGCATTTGCATATCCGTCCGCCGCGCAGCCAGCGCCTGCGCCCGGAGCCGATGGAGAGCGAGATCTACGAGGATACCGCCCCCGGGGAGGACGATGATGAGTGAGCGTCAGATCCCGCCACCGCCCAAGGGCGGTTCCGGCGCCCTCTTGCCGCCCGATGCCGGGCGTGACCGGCCGCTTTTCCTGGTCGCAGCGATCCTGGTATTTCTGGCCTGTATCGCCGCCCTCGGCGCGCGCGGGGCCATCGTGCAAGCCGAGCAATGGACCTCAGACCTGGAGACCAGCCTGACCATTCAGATCCGTCCGGTGGACGACCGCGATACCGAAGCCGACGCGCGTCGAGCCGCCGAGATCGCTCTGACCATCGACGGGATCGCCGCTGCGACCGCTCATGGTCGCGACCATGCCGAGGCCCTGATCGCACCCTGGCTGGGTCAGGATAATTTGCCGGCTGACCTTCCCCTCCCCTTGCTTGTCGATGTCGAGTTGAACCCGGGCAGCGCCGCGCCGGTCGAGGCGTTGCAAACCGCGCTCGATGAAGCCGGTCTTGCCGCGAGTGTGGATGATCACGGGCGCTGGGCCGGCGCGGTCAAACGCGCAGCCGGACTGGCACGCACGCTGGGCATTTCCCTGCTGGCCCTGTTGATGGGGGCCGCAGCCGCCGTCATCGCCTTCGCGGCACGCGCCAGCCTGGCAGCTCGGCTGGACGTGATCGACGCCCTGCATTTGTCCGGGGCGGAAGACGGTTTCATCGCTCACCTGTTCCAGCGGCGCTTCTTCATGCTGGGGCTCAAGGCCGGAACAGCTGGTGCTTTGATCGCGGTGATTGTCTCGCTCCTGGTCAGCTGGGGCGACACCCCCGCGGACATGCTCTTCTTCCTGCCGCGCTGGTCGATGAACCCGTTCGAGCTGATCATGCTTGGACTGGCCCCGCTCCTGGCCGGTGCCACGGCGGCCCTGTCCGCCCGCCTCGCCGTGGCCACGGATTTGCGGCAGCGCTGGTAGGCGTCCCAAATTTGGCCGCAAGCTTGCGCAAGTTGTTGAGAGAATCTGCAAGACAGGCCAATTTGTTATCGGAAGATCCGGGGAAGCGTTTTGAAATCGCGTACCAGCTTATTGCAGGTTATCGCCTTCGGGCTTGTAGTGGCAGCGCTGATCGGCTTTGGCAGCTTCAGCGGGCGTGTCGCCAGCTATGATGTGCCGGGAAACGCGACGGCCGATGCGATCGTGGTGCTCACCGGCGGCGAAGGCCGGCTGGCTGCGGGCGGCGACCTTTTGCGCCAGGGGCGGGCTCCGCTCTTGCTCATCTCGGGCGTTCACCCCTCCGTCACCGATCGCGATATTGAGTCCCAAACCGGCCTCGACAGCGCCGCGTTCGACTGCTGCGTGGTGCTCGATCGCGTCGCCAGCGACACCGTCGGCAACGCCGTGGAAACGGCACGCTGGGTCACCGCCAACAGCTATCAGCGCTTGATCATTGTCACCTCAGACTATCATCTGCCTCGCAGCTTGCTGGAAATGGAACGCGCGATGCCCGGCGTTGAACTTGTTGCATACCCGGTGGCCACAACGCCGCCCTGGCTCGACCCGGGCAATGCGCGCTTGTGGCTGCAGGAATACGCCAAGTACATCACGGTCTGGCTCGGACGCTCCTTCAGCCTTGGATCGGATGAGTCGTCATGACCGCTCTGCGTAGCACCGTGTTCTACATCTACATGTACGGGCTGATGGTCGTCTTCGGCGTCGTCGGAACGCCGCTCCTGCTCGGCCCGCGTAGCTGGGCTCGAGGCATGTTGAAGACCTATCTCAAGGTCATCTGGGCCGGCCTGCATGTCATCTGCGGTGTACGGTTCGAGGTTCGCGGCGCCGAGCACCTGCCCGAGGGCGGCGCCTTGATCGCCTCCAAACACCAGAGCATGTGGGAGACCCTCGCATTCTGGGGCATTCTTCGTGATCCGGCGATCATCCTGAAGAAGTCGCTGATCTATATGCCCTTCTTCGGCTGGTTCGCGGTCAAGCTGGGGAATATCTCCATCGATCGCAAGGGCGGCTCCAAGGCCCTGAGACAAATGCTCCGGGATGCCAAGACGCGCGGCGAAGAAGGCCGCCAGGTGCTGATTTTCCCGGAAGGCACGCGTGTCTCGCCGGGCGAAAACCCGGACTACAAGCCCGGCATTATCGGGCTGTATAATGCGATGGGGGTGCCCTGCGTCCCGGTCGCATTGAATTCCGGTGTTCACCTGAAGAATTATTGTGGCCTGAAGAAGCCGGGCCTCATTGTGGTGGAGTTCCTTGAACCGATTGAGACGGGCCTCGACAAGGCGCAGTTCATGGAAACTCTACACCAGCGTATTAGTACCGCTTCCGACCGCCTGCTCGAGCCGGCGGACCGGGCGTCATAACGAGGGCCAGTTTTGCGCGCGCAGCTGAAATTCATCCTGCCGATCGCCGGCATTGTCCTGCTTCTGGCAGCCTATTCGGGCTATTGGTTTTACGCCGCTGGCCGGGTCGGCGAGGAAATGCGCGCCTGGATCCTCGACAAGGAAGAGGCCGGCTACGAGATCGATTACAGCGACTTGCGGGTCAGCGGCTTTCCCTACCGCTTCCAGATCCAGCTGAGCGAGCCGCATTTTCGCGCTCCGCCGAGCGATGGCGGGTGGGACGCCCGGCTTGCCGGCGTCAGGGCGAATGCCCTGCCCTATGACTTCTCGCACTGGATCGTCAGCTTTGAAGGTCCGCTGGTGCTGGACTCCGGTGATGTCCTGGAAATCAACGCCTCAAGCGCCCGCATGAGCCGCAAGAGCGGCCGCGATGGCCGCACTCAGCGGATCGGGGCCGAGGTCCGCGATCTGACCATGCGCGCCATCTCCGGTGAGCCGCCAGCCATCGCGGCCATCGATGCCTTCTTTCTGTCCGGTGTGGTCGGCGAAGACGACAGCTTGCGGGTTCGCATGGAGGCCAGTGGTCTGCGGGCACGCCCAGCCAGCCCGGACGAGCCGGGCCTGACCCGCGCATTCGGCGAATCCGGTCAGCTGGCGCGAACCGAGCTGATCTTCACGGAGTGGTCTGCCCTCGCCCGGGACGGCAATGCAGCGGTCTGGAGCCAGGCCGGAGGGCGCATGCAGATTGTCCAGGCTAAACTGGAATGGGGCCCGGCACAGGTCAGCGGTGAGGGGGATCTGACGCTCGATCGCCAAGCTCGCCCGGACGGCCGGATCTCACTGCGGATCGCTGACCCGGATGCGCTCACGGACGCCTTGATTGAAGGCGAAGTCATCGCCGCCGCCAACGGCGAGGCGCTGCGTCTGGCCACCATGCTGGCGCCACGCAGTTCGGAAGGGGTATCCCTGCCCTTTACCCTTCGGGACGGCGCCGTTTATCTCGGCCCCGTCCGGCTGGGTTCAATCGACTGATCACTTCGACATGAATTCGCGCAGCGCATCGGCAACAGCGCGGTTCTCCGCCTCCTTGCCAACGGTGATGCGCAGTGAATTGGGCAGACCATAGGGCTGCACCGGACGCACGATCAGGCCCTTCGAGGTCAGATAGGCATCAGCGGCCGCTGCCGTCTTGTCGCCCTCTGCCGGGAAATGGACCAGGACGAAATTGCACACACTCGGCGTCACTTCGAGGCCCAGTCCGCCGATCTGCTGACGTAGCCAAGCGACCCATTCGTCATTGTGATCGACCGAGCGCTGCATGAAGGCGCGATCGGCAATAGCCGCCGTGCCCGCTTCAATCGCCGGCAGGTTGACGTTGAACGGACCCCGCACACGGTGCAGGACGTCGATAATATTGGCATGGCCATAGGCCCAGCCGAGACGGACGGCGGCGAGACCGTGGATCTTGGAGAAGGTCCGCGTGACAATGACATCGTCGCGCTCACGGGCCAGCTCGATACCGGCGGAATAATTGGCATCCCGGACAAATTCCGCATAGGCGCTGTCCAGAACCAGCAGAGTGGTCGGCGGAAGGGCATCGCGCAGGCGGCGCACTTCGGCGTCGGAGATGAAAGTACCGGTCGGGTTGTTCGGGTTGGCGAGGAAAACGATCTTGGCATCGTCCCCGGCCGTCTCGATCAGCGCATCGACATCGGTGGTGTAGTTCTTCTCGGGCGCTGAAATCAGCTCGGCACCGCTCTGCATGGCCACCAGGCGATAAACGAGGAAGCCGTATTGCGACTGGACGACCTTGTCGCCCGGGTTGAGATAGGCTTTGCCGAGGAGCTGCAACAGCTCGTCAGAACCACAACCACAGACGATGTTCTCCGCTTCCAGCCCCTCTTCGCGGGCGATCGCTTCGCGCAGCTTGGTCGCGCCGCCATCGGGATAGATGTGAAGCTGTTCAGCACTGGCGCGGAAAGCTTCAGCAGCCTTGTCGGAACAGCCCAGGGCATTTTCGTTGGAGGACAGCTTGACCGGCTCTGCAATACCCGGCGCCTCAGCGGCTCCCGGCTTGTAGGGACGGATATCGAGAATGCCGGCGCGCGGTTGAATGGTCATGAAGAGCCTCAGCGGTCAGATGGTTCCGATTGCACTGCGGGGGGAGATAGCGCGGGGCGGGCCTGTCCTTCAAGTACAGACACACGTGCAGGCGCAGTCTTGGCTCTCGGGCGCAGCGCGGCAGTGCGTTTAACAGCCTCCACCAGGATCAGGCCACCAAGGCCGGACCACAAATGCTCCCCCGTTCTCTCCCAGGCCGCCGCCACACGTGGATGCGAGGCCCAGCGCCAGGGCGGGGCATAGAGCGCGCGCGACCACGCCGTCGGTTCGAACATGGAATCGGCCAGCAATCGGTCGAGCTGACTGCGGGAAAACGGGCGACCATGTCCGAAGGGCGTTGAATCCATCCAGGCCCATACGCCCGAACGCGCCGCCGTAACGATGACAATCCGCCCTTCCGGCGCGAGAACGCGCCAGGCTTCCCGCAGAATCGCGGGCAGGCTGTCAGCCTCCTCGAGCATATGGATCAGCAGGACCCGGTCGAACAGGGCGTCGGGAAAGGGCAAATGGGTTTCGTCCCCCATCGCCACGGTCGAGACGCCGGACGCCGCAATCGCGCCCTGAGCCGAGGGCATGAAGGCCACGCTGCGCCGCGCGGTTTCACGCATACGTCCAAGATAAGGCGTGGCAAAGCCAAGACCGAGCACATCGAGCCCCCGCAGCTCCGGCCAGATCGCCTGCAAGCGGCGATCGACCATGCGCCGGGTCAGGCGGCCTTGCGGGGTCTTGTAAAAGCGGTCCAGTTCAAGCGCGTCGCGCCTCACACTTCATCCTCCCGGCGAATTGAACTACATCAACATAAGCATCCCCTACCGGGCATCACCACCCCATAGCAGGCGAAGACAACAAATATGAGCGCGCTAGAAATCCGGCAGTTTGAATGCCTCGGCGATAATTACGGCTTCCTCATTCACGATCCTGAAAGTGGCGAGACGGCGGCCATCGACACGCCCGATGCGGAAAAAATCCAGGCCGAGGCCAAGGCAGCAGGCTGGACGATCACCCAGATCTGGAACACGCATCACCATTGGGACCACGCCGGTGGCAATGATGCACTCAAGGCGGCGACCGGGGCCCGTATTGTCGGGCCGAGCTATGATATCGACCGCATCCCGGGTATCGATTTTGAAGTGGCCGACGGCGACCTTGTGCAATTGGGGCAGCGCACCGCCAAAGTCATCTTCACACCGGGCCATACCCGCGGCCATATCTGCTATTTCTTCCCGGACGAGAAAGTCGCCTTCGTCGGCGACACGCTCTTTGCGCTGGGTTGCGGCCGCCTGTTCGAAGGCACGCCGGCGGAAATGTGGAACTCGCTCTCGCGGCTGGCCGGGCTGCCGGACGAGACACGGGTCTATTGCGCTCATGAATATACCCAGTCCAATGCGGCCTTTGCATTGACCGTCGACCCCGACAATATCGACCTGCAGGCCTATGCCGAGATGGTCGGTGCCGAACGGGCCCGCGGCGAAGCCACCGTCCCGACCACGATCGGCGCGGAAAAAGCGACCAATCCCTTCCTGCGCCCGTTTGATAGCGGCATCCGCCGCCAGCTGGACATGGCCGATGCGGATGACGAGGGCGTGTTTGCCGAGATCCGGCGTCGCAAGGATAATTTCTGATGCCCGCACAAACCGCCCGCGAGATCATCGAGACCCTCGGCATGCAGCCGCATCCCGAAGGCGGCTGGTATGTGGAGACCTTCCGCGATACCGCCGATCAGGACGGCCGGGCCTGCTCTACCGCCATCTATTATCTTCTCGAAGCCGGGCAGCGCTCACACTGGCACCGGGTCGATGCGGTCGAGGCCTGGCACTGGCATGGTGGTGCGCCGCTGGAGCTCGGTATCAGCGAGGACGGGTTGACCGAGACCCGGCTCGTGCTGGGCAATGAGATCAACCGCGGTCAGCGTCCCCAGGGCATCGTACCGCACTCCGCCTGGCAATCCGCTCGCAGCTTGGGCGAATGGACACTGGTCGGCTGCACGGTCGCACCGGGGTTTCGCTTTGAAGGTTTTCAGATGGCCCCACCCGGCTGGTCGCCGGGGAGCGAGAACGACTAGGCGTTGTCGTCGTCCAGCATGGAACGGGCGATGCGGTCAGAAGACGGGCGCCCGGCATAGCCGTATTCCGGTGCAATGGTGACGCGGAGGCGTTCGCCCTCACGGACCACTCCAGGTTCCGGACCCATCTCGATATTGATTACTTCCAGACCGCGTAATCGCCGGCGCTCGCCACGCACTTCACGCAGCGCGAGGTCGATCATGATCAGGGTATCGTACTGCACGCCCAGCCCCGACCGCGGAGCCGGCGCATATTCAATGGCGACATTGCGGTTGAGCGCTTCGGCAAATCGGCTGGCCAGACCTTGCGCCATGTCCCGGACCTCTGCCGGAGAGCGTGGTGCGGGGGCCAATCCGCCGGCCTGGCTGGCATAGTCCGCAATCACACCGCCGGGGGCATCTTCCGGGAAGTAGGTGGCACCGCCCAGCGGGTTGAGCCTGACGACTTCACGACCGGTATCGGTGACGAAGCTGGTACCGCCGCCCGGTGCCCGGTTGGCGAAAAGCACAAGCACTTCAGCATCCGGATCATCCCGCTCTCGCAGAAGCGCGACCGACTGGCTGCGGTCAAACAGGAAAAAGGCGCCGGTATCGGCGCGCTGATACCAGCCGGACAGTTCCTGCTGGCGCTCATTGCGCAACAGCCGGTCCCGTAGCGGATTGGACTGCAAGGCGGCAGCCGCGTCCGCAAGGGTCGCGGCTGCGATTATGGCAAATATGAATCGCGTCATCCCGGCGATCACTCTAACCGGCAAGAGGGCGATTTTGGGGCAGGCCTGCTCATATGGCATTACGCCATGTACTGACCGCCATTAATCGTCATCACCGAACCGGTCATGAAACCCGCATCTTCGCCAGCCAGATAGACGACGGCCTTGCCGATCTCGTCCGCCTCACCAAGGCGATTGACCGGGATGCCGCCAATGATCGACTGCAGCACATTCTCCGGCACCGCAGCGACCATATCAGTATTGATATAGCCCGGGGCGATGCAGTTGACGGTGATGCCCTTGCGCGCGGTTTCCTGCGCCAATGCCTTGGTAAAGCCAATCACGCCTGCCTTGGCGGCGGAGTAATTCACCTGGCCCATCTGGCCCTTTTGACCATTGATCGACGAAATGTTGATGACGCGGCCGAAACCGCGCTCGCGCATGCCTTCGATCAGCGGACGGGTCATGTTGAACAACGAAGTCAGGTCGACACGAATGACGTCATCCCACTGCTCCGGCGTCATTTTGTGGAACATGCCGTCGCGGGTAATGCCGGCATTGTTGACCAGGATGTCGATCGGCGCACCTGCAGCCTCCTCGGCCGCCTTGATACCGGCCACACAGGCCTCGTAATCGCCGACATCGAATTTCACCGTGGGAATACCGGTTTCGTCGGTAAAGGCCTTCGCCTTTTCCTCATTGCCGGCAAAGTTCGCGACTACAGTGTAGCCGGCTTCTTTGAGCTGAAGAGAAATCGCGGCGCCGATGCCGCGCGAACCACCCGTGACCAATGCAGTGCGTGCCATTTTGACCCCCGTCTTGCCTTTGTAATGCTGCTTGCGCGAACAAACTCAACTTTTCGCGCTTGCAGCACACCGCCTCAAGCGCGTAAACCCCTTAATAATAAGATCAGCGCCCTAGTCGAGCGAATAACGACAGACTTGGTCGCTTTTTTGGGGGAAGTGAGGATTTCGCAGTGGCACAAAGCAAGGGCTCGAATTCGGTGATCGTGATCAAGAAGTATGCGAACCGCCGTCTCTATGACACGTCGACCAGCCAGTATGTAACGCTCGACCACCTGCGCGACCTGGTGAAGAACGGCACGGATTTCCAGGTTGTTGACGCCAAGTCCGGGGAGGATCTCACTCGCGGCGTGCTAGCCCAGATCATTTTCGAGGAAGAGGCACGCGGCGCCAATCTTCTCCCCGTCGACTTCCTGCGTCAGCTCATCAGCTTCTATGGCGACAGCCTGCAAAGCGTCGTGCCGGATTATCTGCAGATGTCGATGAATAATTTCGCGCAGCAGCAGGAAGAGTTCCGCTCTCGCATGACCGAGGCGATGACCAATCCGCCCGCTTCGATGGCGATGCTGGAAGAGCAAACCCGCCGCAATATGGAAATGTTCGGCCAAGCCATGCGCATGTTCACGCCCTTCTCGGCACCGGGCACACCGGGGGCCGCGCCGGAAACCACCACCGAGGCACCGGCCAAGCCGGAAGCGGGTGAAGGCGACGACATGGCCAAGATGCGCGAAGAGCTCGATGCCATGCGTGCCAAGCTGGACCAGCTCGCCAGCAAGGACTGACGCGCTGCCGCGTTAAGACTTTCGTATCCATCTGGAACAGACGCGCCGTGCGGTGCGCCGATTTTGCGCGCTCACACGCCGCAGGGTTGCCTGGAACCACCAGAATCATGGTTAATGAGGGTTTAACACTTGGCACACGCCTTGCGACACCCTTGGTATGACTACGATCCGCAGCCTCGTCACCGTCCCGACCCCGACCGCCCGGCGTGTACCGCCGGCCGGTAAGGCACGCGGATCCAACGACCGTCCGCCGCGGCGCGAGAACGCCCTTGTTCCTGTCGTCACTGCACCGGCTCACCAGTCGCGCAGCAAGACAGTACACCGGGCCCACAATGCCGCGGCGGAGGTCGTCGTCCAGGTTATCGCCGGTCAGCCGCGCCGTGGCATTCGTGCCGAGGCCAGCGAACAGGACCGCTACCGCCGCGCCTACGCCCAGGCTGCAAGCCAGCCGGCCCCGAAGCCGCGCTGGGAGAAGTGCGCATGATCGCCTCGCGGACCGGATACAAGCTCGGCTACTGGTGCGATGTCGTCTTTGCTGCGGTTATGGTTGCGCTGTTTTTCTGACCGCTTTCAGTGGCCATCCGGTATGAAAAACGCCGCCCCGGGTTCCCGGAGCGGCGCTTTTTCTGTGTGCTGGTCGCCTGTTCTAGGCTTCGCCACCGACGGCCAGGTCGCGGCGCGCAGCGACGATGGTGACGACGAAACCGGCGACGGTGTCCATCAGCGCCATCAGCGTGATCAGGAAGAAGGCGGCCGTGCCGAAGCTTCCGACCAGAAGGAACAGCGCCATGCAGATCACGAAGATCGCCATGGACAGGCCGTGATTGACGATCGTCGCCGTGCCGGAGCCGGCCGATTTGATCAGCTCGATAAACAGCATCAGCATGCCGAGGATGATCAGGATATCACCCACGGACAACTGCAGATCCGCGTTCACCATGGAAATGGTGAAAACCGGATCCGACATCGATGCACCCAGGAAACCGGCAATAGCGTAAGCGATTACCGGGATCACCATCATCGGAAAAATATTAAACATGGAGCCACCCCCGTTTGCGCGACCACGGCCACCACGGGCCTGGTTCGCTGCCATCATACCCAACAATACGCCGTTGTCCCCGCCGGCCATATCGTATCCTTTCATTTGCACGCGAAAGTGCGTGACTGACTAGACCTCATCCGCCCCGCGCGGATTCCGTGCGCGCGAATTTAACCACATCATCCCCATCATGTCTGTCAAAGAGGCGAAAAGACGGCCAAAATTCGTATATTTTGATGACCCGATCGTACGATGGCGGTGCGTCACCGGGCGAAATTCGCAGAGATAGCCTTCGCGATTCATCAATGCCGGCAGGAAGCGGTGCTGGTGATCAAAGAAGGGAAGCTCGAGATAGGCCTCGCGTTTGAAGGCCTTCAGACCGCAACCGGTATCATTGCAATTATCGTTCAGCATGCGCTTGCGAATGCCATTGCCGAAGCGCGATGCGAACTTCTTCCAGCCCGAATCCTGCCGATTGGCGCTGCGATCACCACCGACCAGGGCCAGCCCCTCCGGCGCGTCGTCCCGCATCAAGGCATCAATCACGACTGGCAGGTTTTCCGGCGGGTTCTGGCCATCACCGTCCAGCGTCGCCACCACATGTCCGCGGGCATGCATCACGCCGGTCCGGACTGACCGGGACTGGCCCGCATTGTTCCGGTGGGCGACAACGCGCAATGCCGGAAGCTCTGCCTTGGCGTCGATCAATTCCTGGCGGCTCGTATCCGTCGAGCAGTCATCGACAAAAATCATTTCGTAATTGCGGCCCTCAAGGGCTTCCGCGATCTCGCGGGCCAGGGGCACAACGTTTCCGGCTTCATTGTAAGCAGGAACCACAACGGAAATATCGGGGGTCTGGCTCATCGTCATGTTCGCTCGAGCTTGCGTCAGAGTGTTTCCCCGTTACATACCGGGTTCTCGTCATGACGCGAGGGGTTTTTCCTTTCGCTGCAGCTGGAGTGTTCCATGGCCGAGCTTGCCCAAGGCAAACGCGCCTACGTGATTATCGGGTTGATCATCGTCTTCTCGGCGCTTGCGGGGCTCTTCACCCTGCCGCCGCTGGACCGCGATGAAAGCCGCTTTGCCCAGGCCACGGCGCAGATGCTGGAGACCGGCAATTTCGTCGAGATCAACTTCCTCGACACGGAGCGCAACAAGAAACCCATCGGTATTCACTGGCTACAGGTCGTGACGGTTGGAGCGTTGTCCGATGCCGAGGCCCGCGAGATCTGGGCCTACCGCATCCCGTCCACGCTCGGCGCGCTCCTCGCCGCCCTGGCCTGTTTCTGGGGCGGTTCACGCCTGATCGGGCGCGAAGCCGCCTTTGCCGGCTCAGCCCTGTTTGCCGCAACCGTCCTGCTGGGTATTGAAGCCGGCATCGCCAAGACCGATGCCATGCTGGCCGGTGCCACCACACTGGCCATGGCGGCGCTGGCCAATCTGCGGACCGACGACAAGGCGGGCTGGAAAACCGCCATGCTGTTCTGGTTCGCGATCGGGCTGGGTGCCCTGATCAAGGGACCGGTCACGCCCATGGTGGCCGGACTGGCGATCGCGGTGCTGGTCGCCTGGGAACGCAAGCTCAACTGGCTCAAACCCCTGCTCTTCATCCCGGGCCCGCTGCTGGCCATCGCCATGGTCCTGCCCTGGCTGGTCGCCATCCAGATCGCCACAGACGGCAATTTCCTGCGCGAAGCCCTCGGTGATGATCTGGGTCCGAAACTGGTCTCCAGTCATGAGCGTCATGGCGGCCCGGTCGGTTATCACCTCATGCTGCTGCCGCTGATGTTCTTCCCGGCGGTCCTGTTCCTGATCCCCGGCGCGGGGCGCGTTGTCGCGGCCATTCGCGGCGAGGATGACCGCCTCGCCCGGGCCGCGCGCTTCCTGGTCGCCTGGGCTATTCCGACCTGGCTGGTCTTTGAAATCCTGCCGACCAAGCTGCCGCACTATGTGCTTCCGGCCTATCCCGCCCTGGCACTGGCCGCCGGCTGGGGCCTGATGGAAATCGCCAAGGCCAAGCCGTGGGAGCGGTGGACCAGCTGGGGGCTGTATGCCTTTGCCGCCCTGGTATTCGCCATCCTCATCCCGGTCGCCTTCCTGGTTTATGGCAATAATGCCAGCTGGGACGCGGTACGCCTGTCACTGGCCGGGTTCCAGAGCGGCTTCTCGCTCACCGCCCAGCCGGAGACCGCGGCTCTGATCGCTCTGGTCGCAGCTCTGTTCGCCGCTTTGGCGGGGGCGACGCTGGTTTCCGAACGTCTCAAACCGGGCCTGCTGGTGCTGGTCCTGGCCATCGCTTCCGGTCTGGCCTGGCAGGTGGCGATCCGCGGCGCGACCGTACCCAATGCCTATGCCATGCGGCTGGCTGACCAGGTGCGCGCCGCAAGGGAATATTCCGAAACCATCACCGGTATTCCCGCCAGCGAGATCATCACGGCCTCGGGTTATACCGAGCCCAGCCTGGTCTTCTCGCTCGGCACCGATACGGTTCTGGGTACCGCCGACGAGATTCTGGCCTTCGCGGAAAGCCGAAGCGAGCCGACCATGGTCGTGCTCGACCTGTCGCGCGACGAGGAGTGGAAGCAATTTCTTACAGCCCCCTTTCCGTTGCCCTACAACCAGATCGAGCCCATGCAAGCGCGCCTGGACGGCCTCGAGATCTGCCACGCGACACTGGCCAGCGGGACGAATTACTCCCGGGGTGACGAAACCGTCCTGGCGATCTTCTTCACCCGGTGCCAGGCCCCGGAGATGACCGAGGCGGCCCCGGAGGCCGAAGCCGCTACGGGTGCCGAGGGTGAGGCGCCACAACAATCCCAAGCGGTTCAGAACCGTGTGCAGGCCACCATGCTCGCCCTGATGATGATGGGTTTCGGACCGGCCGAAACGATCCTCGCGGTCAGCGACAATGCCGGCTTCAACCCGGAAATCCTCGCCAATACCGGCGCCCAGCTCGTTGGCTGGGATGCGTTCGAGTCCGGCGATGGCGGGCTGCGGCCCGAAACCGCCCCCTATATCGTGATCTACGATCTTCAGGCGGCACCGGCTCGCATCGATGAAAACTGGACTTTCGGGGGCTGTGGCGCCGAGCTGGTCGGCACGCCCGAGCGGCCGGAACTCGTTGTCGTTCAATACAATTGCGCGGAGTGACCCCGATGACCCAAAGCGTCGAAATCGTCGAAGTCGGCCCGCGCGACGGGCTTCAGAATGACCCGGTCCTGCTGCCGACCGATGTGAAGATCGAGTTTGTCGAACGCCTGATCGACGCCGGGGTCAAACGTATGGAAGCGGCCAGCTTCGTCCATCCCAAACTCGTCCCGGCCATGGCCGACAGCGCGGAGGTCATGACCCGTGTGCCCCGCGTCGACGGCGTCAAATATATCGGTCTCGCCCTGAACGAAAAAGGCATGCGCCGCGCCCTCGATGCCGGGTGTGACGAGGTCAATTATGTCATGGTGGCCTCGCCCGGTTTCGGCCTGAAGAACCAGAACGCAACCCCGCAACAGACCGCCGATGCATTCGATCAGATCGCCGTTCTCGCGCATGATGACGGTGTGCCGGTATCGGTGACGATCTCGGTGGCCTTTGGTGACCCGTTCGACGGCGAGGTCGACCCGAAAATCCTTGGTGAACTGGCGGCTCGCGCCCGCGCAGCGGGGGCGGTGGAACTGGCTCTGGGCGACACGATCGGTGTCGCAGACCCATGGGCCGTGCGGCGGGCCATCGACATTGTTCGCGAACAAAGCGGCGATATGCGGCTGCGATTGCACTTCCACAACACCCGCAACACCGCCATGGCCAATATTTTCGCTGCCCTCGAGGCCGGGGTCGATGTCATTGATGCGTCCTGCGGCGGCATTGGCGGATGCCCCTTCGCGCCCGCCGCGACCGGCAATGTGGCCACCGAAGACGTCATCTACATGCTCGACCGGGCCGGCATTGAAACCGGTATCGACCTCGACAAGATGATCGCAACCGCCAAATGGCTTGAAAGCGAAGCGCTGAAACACCCGATCGCGAGCGCTTTGTCCAAGGCTGGCGGGTTCAAACCGGTTCCGGCCTAGACGTCCTGCTGTGCGGCTGACTCGGATTTTGCCGACGCGGCCGTGCGGGACTTGCCGGCTTCACGGGCTTCCTCGCGACGGAACAGGCCCATGATGCGATTTTTGAGCATGTGCCAGCCAACCCGGGCCCAAATGGCGAGGAAAACCGGAATGGCCACCAGCGCGGTGCCAAGTCGCTGCATCACGCCCGGATAGAATTTCCAGAAGTATTTCACCAGCCCGGCGGCCTTGTGGGTCTCCACGAAAAGCGGGCTGGTTTCGCTGGTCCCGCCATAGTGGAGGATATTGGCCCGCGGCTCGAAATAGACCGAACCGCCGGCCTCGCGCATGCTCCGGCACAGATCGATATCCTCGACATGCAGGAAATAGCGCTCGTCAAAACCACCATGGCGCGCGAAGACATCGCGCCGGATCATCAGGGCCGCTCCGGATACGGTCGGCACTTCGATGAGGTCCTCGGGGACCTCCTCGTCTTCCCAGTGGATGGATCCGACCCAGGGCATGAGGCGTTCGAGCCCGAGGAAGCTGATCGCGGCACTGCGCAGGGTCAACTCACCACGCCGGGCACCACGCTGTTCACTGCCATCATCATTGAGGATCCGGCCGCCAATGATCCAGTCCTGGCCGTTCAACCGGGTCGCCGACTGTTTGAGCTGATCGGCCGCGGTCGGGACCAGAACCGCATCGGGATTGAGGAAGAGCAGCAGCTCGCCTTCGGCCGCCTCTGCCCCCCGGTTACATCCTTTCGCGAAGCCGAGATTGGCACCGGTTTCGATCAATTTGAAACGAGGGTTCTCGGCCGCAAGGTCACGCAGCTCGACCACGGTAGCGCGCGGATTTTCATGACTGACGAATACAAACTCGTCGACAGCCGGCGTCGCCAACACCGACTTCACGGAGTCCATCAGCCGCTCTCCTGTCATCCAGGAGACGGTTACAACGCTGAGTTTGGGCTCAGACATGATCACGCCGAGTTTTTCGCACGAAGGAAAAATACCGCACTCGCCGCCAGGGCGACAGCCCCCTGATGCCATTCCTGCCAGACACCATAGGAGAAGATGAGAAGCACTGCATAGCTCACGGCCACCCATACGATTGCCGCGCACTGAATCCGGCCGATAAACTTGTTCAGGCTGAGCTGCTCACCCAGCGCCACCAGCGTGACACCGAGCAGCAAGGCGCCGACGAGGCCGGTTTCGAGCCAGATCTGCAGGGCCGAGTTATGCGGATGAAGCGGCAAGCCCTCCAATTCCCGCCCGGCCACTTCGATCGTCGCACTCAGAGGGCGCGACGCGTCCAGGCCGTGACCGAACCAGGGGGCCTGGTAAATCAGTTCGCTTGCGAAGGCCCAAATCTCCAGACGCCAGGCCCATGAAAGCGGGATGCTCTCCACCACCGAAGGAGGCAGGGAGTTCAATATTCCGGGCACGATCAGCGGCATGGTGACGATAGCGCCGGCGATACCGCCAAACGTGACGGCCAGCATGGGACGCGGGAAGCGCAGGGCGAGACCGGCCGCAATCGCCGCGATCAAATAGGCGGCGGCATTGACCTGGGTCTCGAAACTGAAGGCCGCGACCAGGGTGAGCAAGCCAAGGACAATGCCGATGAGCGGACCGCCCTTGTGCCAGGCGAGAAAGACCGCCGGCCCCGCCAGCAACACCAGCGGTGCCGCCGCATGTCCCAAAGACCGGTTCACATCGATCATCAGATCGGAATGACGCGCGTAGTTCACGCCTTCGACCGTGGTCTTGAAACTCGCCGTGCCCGAGCCGCCGGTCAGGGTCTCGGCAAACAGGAACAGGCCAAGCGCGAAGGCGGTGAAGATCAGCATGGCCTCGACGCGGCTGCGCCAGCGGCCTTCCAGCATGCCGACACGAACTGCGAACAGGATGTAAAGCGGGATCCCGAGCACGGTCTTGGGGATCTGCTGCGGATCATCATGCGGCGACCAGAGGAAGCTGATCCCGACCCAGACCAGGAACAGGGCCAGCGGAATGCTGGCCCAGGGCCAGCTGACCTCGCGCCAGGAATGCGGCCAGAGCGGCAGCATGATCAGTGCGGTGAAGGCCATCAGCGGAGCGATCAGCAATGAGCTGGCCACGGCCGACGGATAGGCGAGTGCAAACACGATGCACCCGACAATGCCGACCTTGGCCTCGCTCCGCGTCATGGTGTGTCTTTCCGCGCTCAGGCCCGTTTGAGGTCAGGCGCCAGGGACTCAGCCTTGAGCTGATCGATGGCCTGATCGAGCGGCAGGACCTCCTGCGTCCGGTTACCATCGCCCAGGAAGCGCAGCGCCACGGCGCCCTCTTCCGCCTCCTTGCGGCCGACCACGGCGATAACCGGGATCTTGCCGACGGAGTGCTCGCGGACCTTGTAGTTGATCTTTTCATTGCGAAGATCGACATCAACCCGAAGCCCGGCCGCGGCCATCTTGTCCTTGACCTCCTGCGCATATTCATCGGCATCGGAGGTAATGGTCGCGACGACGATCTGGCGCGGGGCCAGCCAGAAGGGCAGCTTGCCGGCATAGTTCTCGATCAACACGCCGAGGAAACGCTCCAGCGAGCCGAGGATGGCCCGGTGCAGCATGACCGGACGGTGCTTGTCGGCGTCCTCGCCGACATAGACCGCATCCAGACGCTCCGGCAGGTTGAAGTCGCACTGGATGGTGCCCGTCTGCCACTCACGGCCGATGGCATCCCTGACGACAAAGTCGAGCTTGGGACCATAAAAGGCGCCATCACCGGGATTGTGCTCATAATCCAGACCAGAGGCCTGGGCCGCGGCAACCAGGGCGGCTTCCGCCTTGTCCCAGACTTCGTCAGACCCCACGCGCTGTTCCGGGCGATCGGAGAATTTGATCCGCGGCTCCTCAAAGCCGAAATCCTCATACACCGACTTCAACAGCTCACAGAAGGCCGTCACTTCCTCGGTGATCTGGTCCACCGTGCAGAAGATATGGGCGTCATCCTGGACGAAACCGCGCACGCGCATCAGGCCATGCAGCGAGCCGGACGGCTCATAGCGGTGGCAGGAGCCGAACTCGGCCATGCGCAGCGGCAGGTCGCGATAGGATTTCTGACCCTGGTTGAACACCTGGACGTGGCACGGACAGTTCATCGGCTTCACGGCCAGGACTTTCTCTTCCTGGTCGATCGAGGAGATGAACATGTTCTCGCGATACTTGTCCCAGTGGCCGGAGGCCTCCCAGAATTTCCGATCCATCAGCTGCGGCGTCTTGATCTCGACATAGCCGTTATCTTCGAGCCGGCGGCGCATGTAGTTCTCGACCGTGCGGTACAGCGTCCAGCCTGCCGGGTGCCAGAACACCTGACCCTGGGCCTCTTCCTGGAAGTGGAACAATTCCATCTGCTTGCCGAGACGGCGATGGTCCCGCTTCTCGGCTTCCTCGATCCGGTGCAAGTGCGCCTTGAGCTGTTTGTCGTCGAGCCAGGCCGTGCCGTAGATACGCTGCAGCTGGGCATTGCGGTGATCCCCGCGCCAGTAAGCGCCCGCCACCTTCATCAGCTTGAAGGCCTTGCCGATCTTGCCCGTCGAGGGCAGGTGCGGACCGCGGCACAAATCCATCCACTCACCCTGGCGATAGATCGTGATCGTCTCGTCCTCGGGCAGGTCCTCGATCAGCTCCGCCTTGTACTGCTCTCCCATCGCCTTGAACTTGGCGATGGCTTCATTGCGGTCCCAGACTTCGCGCTGGAAGGGCAGATCGGCATCGACAATCTCGGCCATGCGCTTTTCGATCGCCTCGAAATCCTCCGTCGAGAAGGGCTCGTTGCGGGCGAAGTCGTAATAGAAGCCGTCCTCGATCGCCGGACCAATCGTGACCTGGGTGCCCGGGAACAAGTCCTGTACCGCCTGCGCCAGGATGTGCGCCGTGTCGTGGCGGATCACCTCGAGCGCCTCTTCGTCCTTGCGGGTGATGATGGCGACTTCGGCATCGCCCTCGAACGGGCGCATCAGGTCCCAGTCCTCGCCATCGACCTTGGCGATGACAGCAGCCTTGGCCAGCGATTTGGAAATCCCCGAAGCGAGGTCGAACGGCGTGGCCCCATCGGCCAGTTCGCGCTTGGATCCATCGGGAAGCGTTACGTTGATCATTTTTCTTCGTCCTTGCCGTCGACGGTCTTGCCCGCCGTTAGCGTGTCACGGTCCTGAGCCTTTTTGGCCGGTCTGAAGGCCCAGACCTGCCACCAAGGCGCATGCGTTTTCTCCTGCGGCGCCGGATCAAACCCGAAGGTTCCTCCCGGCCGGCAACGTCCAAGCCGCCCCAGCGTCAGCCAGAATCCGCGCCAGGCCCCCTGGGCACGGATGGCGTCAGCCGAGTAGGTGGAGCAAGTCGGTTCGTGCCGGCAACGTATTCCCAGCGCGTAGAAGAGCGGTGAGAGCGTGTAGCGGTAGACGCTTAATGCGCCGACCATGAGCCACTCCACCGGCCCCTGAGCCCGACCTGTCCGTTCGGTTGAACACATGTCAATCAAGCCTTTTAACGCCGCGCTCGGTGCTGTCCACACTGAACCTGCTTTGACTTGGCGCGGCCACCAAAAATATTTGTCTGGAAGGGTTTGGCGCGGGCGGACCGGAGGACCTGCTCGATGCAGGCCCGGCCAGCCCTAGGCAGTCAAAGTCTGGGGACGAATAGTCGCCTCGATGGCTTCAAGGGCCGCCTCGAAGGCCAGCATCACCGACTGGTGCCGCGCGGGATAATCGCGGGCCCCCTCAAGGGCGGCCAGCTCGGCGAAACGACCGCGCGGCGGCGCAGCGCCCTCTTTCAGCATGGCTTTCAATCCATCGCGACCGGAGCGGACGTCCTCTACCGTCGCGCCGAGCAGGTTGCGCGCCAGCACAGCCGCAGACGCCTGCCCCAGGGCGCACGCCTTGACGCGCAAGGCCAGGTCGACAACCCGGCCCGTCTCGCACCGCAGATCCAGTTCCAGCTCGGACCCGCACAGGCGGGAGACCTTGCGCACGCGAGCATCCGGCGCCTCGAGCGTGCCCAGGCGCGGGATATCTGCGGCGAGTCTGAGCACGTCGCTGGAGTAGAGATCATCCGTCATGGCTTGATATTTAAGCGAAGGCCGGCGCTGGCGCCAGTGCGTCATTCCGCACTTTCCAGATAGTCCAGATCGGTCCGCTCACCGATCGACAGGACCCGCGGCAGATCAAAGGGCGGCTGTGGCGCGCGACCGATCTGCGGTGCGACCCCGATATCCAGCACGGCGATATCATTCACCACCGCAGAGGCGCGGGCGAGGACTTCCGCTTGGGCTTTGTCAGCAGCCAGCACGCGATAGCTCAGAACGAAGCGCCCGCTGGCATCGGCGCCCATTATCATCGCTTCAAATACCACCAGGACCATAACGAGGCCCTCCGGTTCGCTAGAAAACAAGCATAGCCGAAATATTCCCGCATGCAAAATATGGGTTTTGACATGCGACCGTACAGGTGCGAATGAACCGGGGTGCGCTGCACTTTGGCGAACACACACAGCGCCGTGATTTTGAATTTCGGCGAAGACGCCCTAAATAACCCTCCAGCGCACAGGCGCAGACAATTCGATATCAGGTCCGGGCTGCAAAAAAGCCCAGCATTCTCCCCTGATCCGGAAACCGGAACTTCGTTTTGAACGTACCAACGTCAAAACGGCCCGAAAACGAAAGGATCCATCCCGATGGACGCCATGACACCCGAAGACGCCCGCGTAGCGGCGACCGAACCTGCTCGCCCCTCCCGCGAAGAAGCCGAGGCGGCTGTTCGCACCCTGATCGCCTGGGCCGGAGATGATCCGAACCGCGAAGGCCTGATCGACACGCCGAAGCGCGTCGCCAAGGCGTTCACCGAGTGGTTCGCCGGTTATGATGCCGACCCGGCAAAAGAACTCGGCCGCGTCTTTGAAGACGTGCAGGGCTATGACGACATGGTCATGCTGACCAATATCGACGTCGAGAGCCATTGCGAACACCACCTGGCTCCGATCATGGGCGTCGCCCACGTCGCCTACATCCCGCGCAAGGCTGTGGTCGGCATTTCCAAGATTGCCCGCGTGGTCGAAATTTTCGCCAAGCGCCTGCAGACCCAGGAAACCATGACCGCCCAGATCGCCGATGCGCTGACCGAGGCGATGGATCCGATCGGCGTCGCCGTCTTTGTTGACGCCAAGCACCAGTGCATGACCACCCGTGGCGTGCACCATCCGAATGTGTCGACGATCACCACGACCTTCACGGGCTCCTTCAAGGAGAACGAGGAATTGCGGACCCGCTTCATGAAAATGATCGACCGCGCCTAACCGGTCGCGACCCGGGCAAAAGAAAGGCGGCGACTCAACCGAGGGCCGCCTTTTTTCTTGCCTTCAAACTGCGTGTTATCCGACGCGTTCCATGGCCTGCTCGCGGCCATTCCCCGCCGGCGTCACCCGCCAGGCGCTCTCGACGCTGGCTTCGTAGTCGAGCGAGAGAATATCGGATACCCGGACATATTCCGCATCCAGCGCCTCGGGCGTCACCGTCATGCGGATATAGCCATGATCGCGCATATTACAGTGGCGCACCGCCGGGTTGGCCTCGATGAACATGTCCCCGTAATTCACGCCCGGCGCGGCAAAACTGGAAAACGGTGAGGGGCTGGAGACCGAGGCCGTCACGAACTCCGAGCCGAGGCGATGCCCCTGCGCATCGACCAGGTCATTGGCCCAGTAGGAATGCACATCGCCGGTCACGGTGATGATGTCGGCATCCACCTCACGCAGCGCCGCATACAACCGCTCGCGCTCCGCCGGGAAACCGTCCCACATATCCAGACCGAAGGGGATTTCGAACCGGGTCGAATTGATGAACTGGCGCGCAAATTCATTGTCCCGCGTGGCCACCCAGCGCAGCCAGCCTGGCATGGTCTGGGTGAAGTCCGGGAAATCCACCTTGGCCATGATCACCTGGTTGGCGATGATCCGCCACGGCTTGCCCGCGGCGACAGAGGCACCGAAGGCATCGCGGATTTCGCCGATCTGCTGATTGCCCAGCAATTCACGTTGATCGTCGCCGACGACATCCCGTTTCCAGTCCGCGATGAGGGCCAGGTTTTCCGGCGTCATCTCGGCATTGGGATCGATCGGCAGGCTGTCCATGGCGATCTCAGGCGACCGCACCGTCAGACGGCTCTCGAGAAACGCAACCGTGCCGAGATCACCGATCTCGAACACGCCGCGGCGGGTATGAGGCTGATCGATCTCGCGGCTCGGGGTCCACTCGTACCAGGCGCGCAGGGCCGCATCGCGGCGTGCAATCCACTCCCCCTCGCCATCATCATGGTTCTCTGCGCCCGTCGCCCAGCTGTCATTGGCGGTCTCGTGATCATCCCAGATCATCACCCAGGGCGCGGCGGCGTGTAACGCCTGCAGCCCGGGATCGGTCTTGTACTGGGCGTGACGGGTCACATAGTCCTGATAGGACAGGATCTCGTGCACCGGTTCCGAGACGCGGTTGAGCTCGACAGACCGGGAGCTCGCATATCCATCGGCACCATATTCGTAGATGTAGTCGCCAAGATGCAGGACGAGATCGAGCTCGCCATTCGTCGCAGCCTCGCGATAGACATTGAAATGCCCGGCCGGGAAGTTGGAGCAGGAGAAAACGCCGATCCGGAACTGCGCAACCTCACCCTCCGGCAAGGTCCGGGTCCGGCCGGTCGGCGAGTACACATCATTGAGGCGGAAGCGGTAGAAATAGGACTGTCCGGCGTCGAGACCGGTCGCCAGGATTTTCAGCGTACCGAGCGGCTGAACCGTAATGTAGGCAATCTCCTCGCCCTGCTCGAACACAATGTCGGTGAAGGCCTCGTCCCGCGCCACTTCGACACCGCGATAGCCACCGCCATCATTGGTCAGAGCTGTCCAGAGCATGACGCTGGTCTGATCGGGATCACCCGAGGCCACGCCATGGCGGAACGGTCCGTCAGCCGGCGGCTGGAAGGCATCGATCTGCGGCTCGCTGGAACAACCGGCAACAGCGAGACCGGCCCCGGCCGCGCCCAAAAGCGCGCCGCGGCGCGTAATATCTGTCTTTTCCATGGCTTTCCCCACTCCCCGGCAACTGTCACCCTTTGGAACGCATATATTGCGCGTTCCGGGCAGCAAGGCTACTCGCTAGACGATGAATGATACCAGCTCAGAACTTCGCGAGATCGAAGCGCCGGAAGAAGCTCACGGCGCGCGTCTGGATAAATGGCTTGCCGACAGCTGGGAGGAATTCTCCCGCTCACGCCTGAAAGCGCTGATCGAAGACGGTCAGCTGATGGCCAATGGCACGGCCCTGACGGATCCGTCGGCCAAGGTACAGACCGGCACGCTCTACGCCCTGACGGTCCCGGCCCCTCGTCCGGCCGAACCCAAACCGGAAAAGATGGATCTCAATATCCTGTTCGAGGATGACGCGCTGATCGTACTGATGAAGCCCGCCGGTCTCACCGTGCACCCGGCGGCGGGGCATTGGACCGGTACGCTGGTTCACGGCCTGCTGCATCACTGTGCCGGCTCGCTGTCCGGCATTGGCGGAGTTGAACGGCCCGGTATTGTCCACCGGCTGGATATGGACACGTCCGGGGTCATGGTCGTCGCCAAGTCCGATGCCGCGCACAAGGGGCTGACAGCGCAATTCGCCGAACACTCGGTCGAACGCGCCTATATCGCCTTTACCAAGAATGCGCCCTCACCCAAGGCCGGGCGCATCGAAACCCAGCTCGTACGGTCGTCCAAGGATCGCAAGAAATTCGAAGTGCCGCACGATCCCTATAGCGAGGCCGGCAAACACGCGATCACGAACTACCAGACCCTGGCCCGCTTCGGTCAGGCGCCCGGCGCCGCAATCGGCACCGGGCTGGCCGCGAAAGTAGAATGCCGGCTTGAAACTGGCCGAACGCACCAGATCCGCGTGCACATGGCGCATATCGGCTGCCCGCTCCTCGGCGATCCGCTCTATGGGTCGCGCCGCGGCGGCATCATTGGCTCATCGGACAATGGCCGTGAGCTCAAGGAATTCCGTCGCCAGGCTCTGCATGCTGCCATCCTCGGTTTCACCCACCCGGTAACGGGTGAGGCGTTGCGGTTCGAGAGCGAGTTGCCGAAAGACATGCAGCGGCTCGAGAAATTCCTCGAACGACTTTGATCTCGCCTGCAGAGCGAATATCCGCACCGCTTTTACGATCTTGTTGAACGCCAAATAGATCAATAGCGTGCGGGCATGAGTGCGAATGATCAAAGGGCCATGGTTCGGGCAGCTCCCATGCTGGAACCCTATGCACGCCCCCTCGAAATCGGCGCCTATGCGCCGGATATCAGCTTCCTCGACGAACGCGGCCGGCGCCTGCGGCTGTTCGAGGACGCCTTCGCGGGCCGGCCCATTGTCCTGGTCTTCTGCGGCAGTCTCGATCGCGACGACGTCCGAAACCTGCTGCAAGAGTGGGCCAAGGTGGAAACCCACCTCGAGGACAGTGGTGCCCATCTGATCATCGTCGCCGACCCGCCCAATGCTATCCGGGCGCGTCAATTCAAACGCGAAACGGGACTTCAGGCTCCGATCGGAAGCGACGGCAATGGAACCTTGCTGGTCCAGTACGGCCTCGTGCCGGGGCGTGAACTCGCAGCCCAGAACGGTGCCCGCACCTTTATCATTTCACCCCATCGACAGGTGGTTCACATCATGGATCAATCGTCCAGCTCGCCCGAAACCGTCCAGAAAGCGGTCGACACTCTCTCCAGCCAGCAGGAGGAAGACCGGGGCTGGATCCCGGGGCACGCACCCGTGCTGATCGTTCCGGGCGCACTGGATCCGGCCGATTGCAAACTGTTGATCGAGCATTACGAGAACTCGGACGGTTTCCGCATTGCCCCTCCCGGTGCGAATGAGCCGGGCGATTACAAATTCATGGTCGCCGATCACAACCGGCAGGACCGGATCGATCATGTCGTTCGAGATCCCGCGCTGCTGGCCCGTCTCGACCAGCGCATCAATGAGCGCGTCCTGCCGATGATCCAGAAAGCCTTCGCTTTCCAGGTAAACCGCCGCGAGACGCTGCATATCGCGCGCTACAAGGGCAGCCGCGAGGGCATTGATATCGGTCATCGTGACAACACCCTGCCCTCGACGGCCTACCGGCGCTTTGCCCTCTCGATCAGTCTGAATGAAGACTATGATGGCGGCGAACTCGTCTTCCGCGAATATTCCGGCAAGGGCTATCGCGGTGCGGTCGGTTCGGCGCTGGTCTTCTCTTCAAGCCTGCTCCACGAGATCGAGGAAACCACCAATGGCGTTCGCTACAATCTGATCAGCCATCTGTTCGACAACGCCTCCGCCCCTGGCCGCTGATTGCGTTCCGCGCCCGAATAGGCGGATGATGGTGCGGATCTGAACCGCACCGGGAGCCTCCGTGAGCCAGCCCGCCAAGAAACGCCGCAATGCTGAAGCGACCAAGGCCCGTCTCCTGGTTGCCGGCGAGCAATTGTTTGCGGACCAGGGTTTCGACCGCACGACGCTCGACGCCATCGCCGCGGCGGCAGACGTCAACAAGGCCATGATCCGCTATTATTTCGGCGACAAGGACGGGCTTTATGCGGCGATCATCGAGGCTGTGGTCGCAGAAGTCCTGGCCGAGCTGGAAACCCGGCTGCCCGCCAATCCCGACCCGGCCGGGGCCATGGCCGACTATATCGAGATCTTCGCTGAGGCTGTGATGGCCCGGCCCAGCTTCCCGCGCATGATCCTGCGCGATTATCTCGACGGCGATATCATGTCCCGCGAGGGGCCGTCCCAGACCCTGTTCCGCTTCATGCAGACAACGCGGTGCTATTACCAGCAGGGGTTTGAGGCCGGCCTCTTCCGCGAAGTCGACCCGCACATGCTGCACCTCTCGATCGTCAGCGCGGCGATCTTCTTTTCTATTTCGGCGCGACTTCGCGCCCAGGTCGCCGCCCGCGGGCATATGCCGGAAGAGGATCTTTCCCTGCAATCACAGGCCTTTGCACGACATATGCGCGCTCTGGTCCTGACCGGGATTACCGCATCGGGCCGGACGCCGTCCGATTTTGATTGACCTTAATTAACTACCCGGATAATTAAGGTATCGGAAGGGGCGGTTTTTCAATCGCAACCAGGGACAACATTGATGATCAATTCCAGCCTCGGGCGCGCCCTTGCCGCCTTTGCAGTTCTGGCCTGTGCCTCCACTCCGGCCATCGCCCAGGACAATCCCGGCCCCATCCTCGAACGTTTCGCCGCCGACTATCTCGACGATCCGACTTTCCAGCGTGACTGGACCTTCGGCATTGAAGTCGATGGCAGCGAATGGTGGACGGTCTCGCTCGATCATGCGGCGGGCTCATACAGCGTGACCGAGGGGCAGCCGGAAGAGCCGACCTTCTACTACACCACCGATCGCGCCTCGCTGGGCAAGGTGGATCGCGGCGAAATGGCGGCCCTGACCGGAATGGCCAAGGCCTTCTCCACCGATGTGACACCGATGGATATCGAGCTCATGGAGGGCGCCCCCTTTGATCCGGCGATCCTCGGCCTGACCTTCCATTTCTGGACCCGCGGCCTGCCCGAACGCACCAATTACCTGACGGCAGAAACCCGTTTCACCCATGGCACCAATGCCGGGATCATCTATTACCAGCCCGGCTTTCGCAGCGGCTTCTTCCACATCGAGCCCGGCCATCACGTCAATGAAAACCCCGACAGCCGCACCAACCCCTTCCCGAGCCTGGTCGTCATCACGCAAGGGGAAGCCATCGCCCGCATCGGCGGCTCTGACACTACGCTGAGCGAAGGGGATGTGGTCCTGATACCGGCGGGGATCAGCCACGAATTCTTCAACGAGAGCGATGATGTCGCCATCGGTCTCCTGTTCATGTTCGGCGAAGGCGCCTGAGACCGTAACTGGACCTTTTCCTCCCTCCGGCGCTTTATTCGAAGCGATCGGAGGGAGGATTCGATGACCATCACCATGACGCGCGGCGTCGGCGGCTCTGATGCCGCCACTGAACTGGCCAAGCTCGACAACATGCTGGGCCATTGCCGCCCGATCGCGGTGACGGAACACGAGGCGCGCATCGCCGCTTTGCAGGCGCGACTTCGCGCCCTCGGCTTCGACGCCGCTTATCTCGATGCCGGCAGCAATCTGACCTATTACACCGGCACGAAATGGCATCCGTCCGAACGCATGGTCGGCGCACTGGTCCCGGCAGAAGGGGCGATCACCTATATCGGTCCGGCCTTTGAGGAAGGTACCATTCTCGGCTTCATGGGCGTCCAGGGCGCCCTCGCCGTCTGGGACGAACATGAGGACAGCTATGCCCTCGCCGCTCGTATGCTCAGCGGCGCCCGGCGCATTGCTCTCGACCCGGCCCTGCCGCTGTTCCGCTATACCGGGCTACGCCAGGCCCTCGGCTCGACCGCGGTCGAGGATGGCAGCGCCCCGATCCTGTATGGCCGGGCGAGGAAGTCCGCTGCCGAGCTGGCCCTGATGCAAGCCACCAAGGACGCAACGCTCGAGGTGCACAAGGCGGCCGCCCGCATTCTGCGCGAAGGCATCAGTACGGCTGAGGTGAGCGAGTTCATCCATGCGGCGCACAAGAAGATCGGCGCGCCGGGCGGCTCGACCTTCTGTATTGTCCTGTTTGGTCCGGACAGCGCATTCCCGCATGGTGTCGCCAATCCCAAAACGCTCGAGCTGGGCGATATGGTGCTGATCGATACCGGCTGCGCCATCCATGGCTATCAATCCGACATCACCCGGTCCTACGTCTTTGGGGAACCGACCCGTGAACAGCGGCGGGTCTGGGACGCCGAAAAGGCCTGCCAGGCCGCGGCCTTCGACGCGGCCCAGATCGGCGAGCCCTGTGCAGCAGCGGATGCCGCAGCCCGGTCAGAGGCCGAGCGATTAGGGTTCGGTCCGGATTACCAGCTGCCCGGCATCCCGCATCGTACCGGCCACGGCATTGGCCTCGACATCCACGAAGGTCCCTACCTGGTCGGCTCCGACCAGACACCGCTGGATGTCGGCATGTGCTTTTCCAATGAACCGATGATCTGCGTGCCGGGCGAATTCGGGATCCGGCTGGAAGATCACTTCTACATGACCGAAGACGGCCCGCGCTGGTTCACCCAGCCGTCGAAATCGGTGGATGATCCGTTTGGCTAGGCCGAGCCGCGCCTGATCGCAGCCTGTACCTTCAGCGCCTGCACCGTCATGCGCACATCATGCACCCGCACCATCGCAGCGCCGGCCTGGCCGGCCCGCATGGCGGCGGCCAGTGATCCGCCCAAGCGCTCCATTTCGTCGGCGCCCTCGTCGATGGCGGCGATGAAGCGCTTGCGCGAAGCGCCGAAGAGCACCGGATAGCCCAGCTTGATGACCTGATCGAGATCGCGCATGAGCGCCAGATTATGGTCCAGCGTCTTGCCGAAGCCGATGCCGGGATCGAGCCAGATCGAATTGACGTCGACACCAGCCCCCATGGCGATATCGGCGCGCTCGGTGAGGAAATCGCAGACCTCGCCGACAACATCCTCGTATTCCGGCTTGTCCTGCATGGTCTTGGGCTTGCCGGACATGTGCATGAGAATGACCGGAACGCCCAGCTCAGCCGCAACCTCCAGTGCGCCGGGCTCCTGCAAGGCGCGGACATCATTCCAGATATCCGCCCCGGCCTCGACCGCGGCTCGCGCCACGTCCGGCTTGAACGTATCGATCGAAATGCGCGCCGCACTCTGCTCGCGCAGGGCCTTGATCACCGGGATCACCCGGCGCAACTCCTCTTCAACCGGGACGGGATCAGCGCCGGGACGGGTCGACTCGCCACCGATATCGATCACATCAGCGCCATTGCGCAGCATCTCCAGGCCGCGCTCGACGGCGGCCGCCTGATCGATGAAGGCGCCACCGTCGGAGAAACTGTCCGGCGTGACATTCAACACCCCCATCACGAAGGGCAGGTCGGTTTTGCGGCGCGGGCGGAAGTGCGGCATGACGAATCCGTGAAAAGACAGGAAGGCTCTGGCTTTATAGGGTTGAGTTTGCCCGAACGGAAGCACCGAGAAAGCAGACGGAACCGCGAGCCATGTCAGTGCGCCAGACGCAAACCGGTCTTGCCGGTAAGACCATCCACAGCCTTGCCGCTTACCGGGCCTGGGCCGTGCCCGCTGCGCTGCTCGGTTTTGCGGACCGGGTCTGGACCCAGGAGGGTGCTTCCCACCCCGGCACGCCGCAACTCCTGCTCCCGCATGCCGAGCCCAGCCTGTGCCTCCTGCAAACCGGCGAAGCGGTTCAGCTCAGCATCTGCGGCCCGGCTCGTGCCCCCCGCATTTCCGCCCTGTCACCGGACCAACGCCTGTTCGGCATTACCTTGCGGCCAGAAATCGCGGCATCCCTGTCCGGAATTCACCCCAATGACTGTATCGACCGGATGGTGATGCCGGGTGGTGCGCTCGCCAACGGGCTGATCGCACTCACGGACGAGATCGCACCTCTGCCGACTGAACAGGCGCTCGAACGTTTCGTGATGCGCTTTGACCAAGTCGCTCACAGTATTCTCGGCGATGCCCAGACTGCGCCGGAAGTCGAGGTCGCCCGACGGATCCGGCAGTCTGAGGGGCGAATCCGCCTTGGCCGGCTGGGTGACGATCTGGGGCTCTCGCCCCGGCAATTGCGCCGGCGCTTTATCGACCGGCTCGGCATCTCGCCGAAGCGTTATGCCCGGGAACACCGGCTCGCGGCCGCGATCGGCGAGGCCGATGCCTGCGCCCGCCCGGACTGGGCCGCGATTGCGGCCGGGACAGGCTATTGCGACCAGGCCCACCTGATCACCGAGACCCGCGACCTGACCGGACTGACGCCGGTCGATCTGCATGCGCGCCGGCGCGGCATGACCGAAATCTCCAATATCGAAATCCGCAGCTGAGCCAGAACAGTCTCCCCAGACAGGAGACTGAACCATGCGGACCTTGTTGCTATCCGGCGTTATCGCCCTGGCCGGATTATCCAGTTTTGCCCCCGTTGCGGCGCAGGACGCTGACACACCGGAATACGTTGAATTGAGCGGTGTCAGCTGGCGCGTCGCCGCCAATGAAGCGCGCGTCGAACAGATCGATGGACGCGATGCCGTCTACCTGCAAGGCGGCCGTATCTGGCTCGACGAAGCGGGATTCGAAGATGGCGTGATCGAGTTTGACCTGCGCATGGCCGCGCCCCAGCAGGGTTTCGCCGGCCTGTCCTTCCGGGCCCAGGACGAGGCGCTGTATGAGGATTTCTACCTGCGGGCCCATCTCAGCGACAGACCCGATGCGTCGCAATACCAGCCCGTGATCAATGGCCTGGGAAGCTGGCAGATCTATTCCGACGGCAATGCCGCCCAGGCCGTGGGCCTGCGCTATGGCGAATGGATGCGCGTCCGCGCGGTGATCGAGGGTGACCGGGCCGAATTTTATCTCGACGACACCACGCCCTTCCTTCACGTCCCCGACCTCAAAGCCGATCTCGGCGCTGGGGGGCTGGCACTGCGGGCCGGGGGACAGATCGGTTTTCATTTCGCGAATTTCAGCCACCGGCCGCTGCAGGACGGAGACGCTCTGCAAGGCACACCGGTCACGGCCCCTGAGCCACCGGACACGCTGATCGAGACCTGGTCGGTCTCGGCCCCGTTCGACAGCGCGGAGGTCTCGGCTTCGGTCAACCTCCCCGCCGGGTTGGTCGCCGACCAGACCTGGACCGAGCTGGATGTCGAAACCCATGGCACCGCCAATCTGGCCCGTGTAAACGGCCGCAGCGCCGGCGCCGATACGGTTCTCGCCCGCCTCACCCTGACCGCGGACAGCGCGACGGAACGCCTGCTCCGTCTGGGCTATAGCGATGAGGTCCGCGTCTATCTCAATGGCGAACTTCTGTTTGCCGGCAATTCGCGCTGGCGGGCCCGCGACTATCGCTTCCTCGGTACGGTGGGACTGTTTGATGCGGTCGGCCTGCAATTGGACGAGGGCGAAAACACGCTGATCTTCGCCGTCACAGAAGGCTTTGGCGGCTGGGCCGTGATGGCCGACTTGACGGACCGCGAGGGCATTGAGATCAGCCCCTGATCTATATCTCAAAGTGAGGCCCCGGCGGGGGGCGCCGGGGCCGGACGGGGTGGAGTTCGCCGAAACTCTACTCCGCCGTCTCGCGGGCGCTGCGCAGGGGGCAGGCAGCGGCCCGGAACATGAGGCATCCAACACGCTCAGGCTCCAAGCACCGGAGCGAAACCACTTTAGGCTGCATTTGTGACAAAACCAAGCGCAATGGGTGAAGGCATGGCCAAGAAAAAACCCCGGCCGCTTGGGACGGGGTTTGGTTCTAGTTGCCAGGCCGCATCAACGACGGCAAGGGCCCGACCCCGCCCGGCGCTATCGCCTCGCCGTTTCTCCCAATGGTTATGGCTATATCCTGCTCATCAGAGCAATAGGCTGCAGGATTGTCGCAGATATTGCTGACAGGGTTGGCAATCTGCTCAACTCTTTGACCCGTACAGATGAATCCCTCGCGCGATGAACCACTTGCGATCTGCTGAGTCCTCTCACAAACAAAACGCGCCATCGCTTCATGCATTTCTGGTGTGATCTCGCTGGTCCGATCGCGGGGGCATACGAAGCCACCGTCGGGCGTCGGTGTCACATCGGCCCCACAGCCATCATAATCCGCTTCCAAGAGCATATCCCGCAAAGCTTCAGCTTGAGCTTCGCCGGTACATGTAGCGACTTGAGCGCACAAATCCGGATCAAGGCAGTCGCCATGTGGGCCCGTCGCCCCAGCGCCCAGCTCCGCTTCCTGCTGCAGACGGATTTCGTCCCGGTCCGGGAAAAATATGTCCAAGAAACGTTCCCAACCCCGGCCCAGCATGATCTCCGCAGTACTCTTCCGGCCGGGATGGTCAGGCCCCACTAATCGGCTGCGCACACTGTTAGGACCATAGTCTGCATTTGAGTCACTCACCTGGACCCGGCGGGCTGTAGGATCGCGCACGGGTCTCAGGCCATCCTCAAGGTTTAAGGTGTAACGGGCACCGGTCTCAGGATCCTCCAGCAAAAACTGACCGTCATTCTTCTCAAGGACATTGTAAGTATGGAATTTTCCATCTCCCTCCAGAATTTCTACTTGCCGGGGCGCAGCGCCCTCAGCATTGTCACCCCCGTCCATCAGGCTGGTCACCCAAGGACGACTACGCCACTGAGGGTCCAGATTTTGATCTAGGCATTGTCCGAAAGCACTCGAAAAGCTCTCATCGAATATGGACTGGGCGCCGGAATTGCTCAGAACATCCCGCATTGCCCCTCCCAACAAAGAGGCTCCGTCTGCGTCGCGCCCGGAACCGCCGCGCGTTACAGCCTGCACGCAATCGGCGAAACTGCTCGACCAGTCGGCATCGAGCACATCGGACGCCGCGGCGACACTGGTCAGTACCGCAAGCACATCACCCCGCGATGGGCGCGAGCCGACCATGGCGCAGCCCATTTCCTGGCCACCGTTTTCCATCCGCTCGGCAAAGCGGTTCAGCTGGCGCGGATTGCGCCCTGCGAGATCGCGGACCTGCTGCGAGATGTCGAGTGCGATCTCAGGATTGTCCCGGTTCAGAACGCGCAAGGGAACGCACTGGTCGTGCTCCGACGGGCGCCGCGATATGCCGCAAACCACCAATACATGCGACAAGGCTTCGACCTGTTGTGACATCGATGGCTGTGCAGCCTGGCGCATATTCGTTGGCCGCTGCATCTGGGCATCCGCAAGCGGCGCGCATGCCAGGGCTGCTGTCGCAGCCGCGATCAATCCTTTGATCATATCTCCCCCCGCTCTCAGCAGGTGAAGCTGCATAGCTTTCAACTTCGCCTCAGGGGCGCAGTAAAGAGGCGGCACACCCCTGGGTCAATTGCTGAAAATAAATCCGGTTAGAGAAAACCCCCGGCCAGGAGACCGGGGGTTTAATTCTGGACTGCCTGATCCGCTTAGGCCCCTTGGGGCTCAGGCGGTGTGTCCGGGTCCTCATCCGTGGTCGGCACGGTGGAGGCCGGGGCCGTCGGCGGCGGGGTCGCATCGTCTTCCGGACGCGCGGGCGGCTTGCCGTTGAGCAGGTCGGTGATCTCCGAACCGGTCAGGGTTTCATATTCCAGAAGCCCCTGGGACAGCGCTTCCCAGTCCTTGTTCTTCTCGGTCAGGATGCGGCGTGCCTCATCCATACCGGCCTGGACCAGGCCCTTGACCTCTTCCTCGATCTTGCGGGCCGTCGTGCCCGAAACCGACTTGGACTGGACGATCTGCTGGCCGAGGAACACCTCGCCCTGATTATCAGCGTAATCGATCGGACCAAGCTCCTTGGAGAAGCCCCACTGGGTGACCATCGCCTTGGCCAGGCGGGTTGCCTGCTGGATGTCAGACGCGGCACCAGAGGTCACTTTCTCCTCGCCGAACTTCATTTCCTCGGCGACGCGGCCGCCCATCATGATGGCCAGACGCGAGGTCATTTCCTCGTGCGTCATGGACAGCTTGTCGCCTTCCGGCAGCTGCATCACCATACCAAGAGCACGGCCGCGCGGGATGATGGTCGCCTTGTGAACCGGGTCCGCGGCCGGCACGTTGAGCGCAACGATAGCGTGGCCACTCTCGTGATAGGCGGTCAGTTCCTTTTCCTTGTCGGACATGATCATGGAACGCCGTTCCGGGCCCATCATCACCTTGTCCTTGGCGTCCTCGAACTCCTGCATGGACACGACACGCTTATTGCGACGCGCGGCCAGGAGTGCGGCTTCATTGACCAGATTGGCCAGGTCCGCGCCGGAGAAGCCCGGCGTGCCGCGCGCGATCGTCTTGGCATCGACATTGGGGCCGAGCGGAACATCACGCATGTGAACGCGGAGAATTTTCTCACGGCCGATAATGTCCGGATTGGGGACGACGACCTGACGGTCGAAACGGCCGGGACGCAGAAGCGCCGGGTCGAGTACGTCCGGACGGTTGGTTGCGGCGATGAGGATAATGCCCTCATTGGCCTCGAAACCGTCCATCTCGACGAGGAGCTGGTTCAGAGTCTGCTCGCGCTCGTCATTGCCGCCGCCCAGGCCGGCGCCACGGGAGCGGCCAACGGCGTCGATCTCATCGATGAAGATGATGCAGGGCGCGTTTTTCTTGGCCTGCTCGAACATGTCGCGGACACGCGAAGCACCGACACCGACGAACATTTCCACGAAATCGGAACCGGAAATGGTGAAGAAGGGCACATTGGCTTCGCCAGCAACAGCCCGGGCGAGCAGTGTCTTACCGGTACCCGGAGGGCCCACCAGGAGCGCGCCTTTCGGGATCTTGCCGCCGAGACGCTGGAACTTGCTCGGGTCTTTCAGGAATTCGACAACTTCCTGAAGCTCTTCCTTGGCTTCATCGACACCGGCAACGTCATCAAACGTCTTGCGGCCATGATGCTCGGTCAGCAGGCGAGCCTTGGACTTACCAAAGCCCATGGCCCCACCGCGGCCGCCGCCCTGCATCTGGCGCATGAAGAAGATCCACACACCGATCAGCAGCAGGAAGGGGAACCACTGGAACAGCATGGTGAGCAGGAAATTGCCCTCGGAGGCCTCCGGCTGCACGTCGATATTCACGTCATTTTCGCGCAGGATCGGCACGGTTTGCGTGTCCTGCGGCGGGATGGTGACGCTCATCGTTTCGCCATTGATCGTGCGGGCGGTGATTTCCTCGCCCTGGATCGTCGCATTGGAAACCTGACGGCGCTCGACCATGTCGAGGAATTCGGAATAGGTCACTTCCTCTGACGGCGGAGCAGTGTTCGGGCTCTGATCCATCAGCTGCATCAGGGCCAGCAGCAGGACCAGGACAACAGCCCAGATCAGGAAGTTTCGCATTTGCATTCGGTTCACCCGTTTGTCGATTACGCGTTCTATACCGATATGGGGGCTAACCCTGCCGGTTGCGAGTCATGGTGACAGAGTTTCCGCAGGCGTGCGGATCACTGTCTTGATATCAAACCATGCCGGAGGCGTGACGGCAAAAAGTCTCATCATAAAGCGCTCCGGCACCCAGTTCTCAAACCCTACCCGCTCATCCCCTAACAAACCGGGTAGAGCGATGATTTCGCCGCAGTGGCGCACAGCGGTCAGGCCGGGGCGTGCGATTCCGGGCACGGTCTGGAGGCGTTCGGGGTGTCTGAGCGTCGAATAGTCGCGGCCCAGCGGTGCGATTTGCGCGTCCTTTAGGCTCGCCTCGAGGCGGATTTCCGCGCCCACACAGTGCGGTTCCAGTGGTGTTGCGGCGCGATCGACGCGGCCCAGCAGACTGCCCGGGTCACGCAGCACCCAGCTCTCCGATTTCCACCGCTCGGTCATCAGCCCGGCAGCCGTCGTCCGCTGACCATCGAGCAAGGCCCGGTCGAGCTGGCGCAATTGCCGCCGCGCCGGCGTCGTCCCCGCGATCGCAAGGGCAAAGACAAGCGCATCGAGCAGGCGCAACCGGACGCATTCCTTGGCGCGGGCATAGCGCTCCAGATCGAGCTGCGCGCCACCCCAGCTTTCCAGCTGCAGCGCCGCCATGGCCAGATGCCCGGCCGCCTCCGCCTCCGCGTGATCGATATCAGCGATCTCGCCCGCCCATTGTGCCAGACGCGCGGGGTCGAATTGCCGGGCCTGCAAGTGGGCCAAACGCTCGCGTGTGCGGATACGGGTGAAGCGGGTGTCGAGATTGGACGGGTCTTCAATCCACTCTGCCCCGGCTTGCGTGAGATAGTCCCGCAAGGTCTGGCGGCGCACATCGAGCAAGGGACGGATCATGCGAAGGCCCCGCCCTTGCGGCCAGGCCGGAGACGGCGAGACCTCGCGCATGGCGGCCAGACTACGCCAGCCACCACCGGCAGCGAGGCGCATCCATACCGTCTCGGCCTGGTCGTCCAGGGTATGGGCCAGGAGCAGGTGGGACAGATCCCTCGAGGCACAGGCTTCGGCGAGCAGGGCATGGCGCGCGGCCCGGGCGGCGGACTGTGTCGTTTCAGTGGGTTTTCTGCCGGACCAGCGCAGGATCTCTGCCTCGACTCCGCACGCCCGGGCCCGGCTCGCAGCGAGCGCGGCCTCGGCAGCGCTTTCCGGGCGAAGACCGTGATCGACGATGAAGACGGTCAGCGCGCGCCCACCCGCCCGGGCCCACGCGCTGGCGAGCAGCAGGAGCGCATGCGAGTCGCCGCCGCCGGAATAGCCCAAAGCAAACCGCCCGGCCGGTCCGGCCAGGCGGTCAAGCTTTGCATAAACGTGTTGTGAGAGGCCCTGCCCCACCCCTAGCGGCAGTTTGCCCGCACCGACTCGCGCGCCGCGCGGTCGCGGCTTTCCTGCGAGGCGTTGGGGAATTGCCGCGGGAAGCGGGCCAGCGTGTCGCACGCATCGCGATTACGGCCGAGCCCGGCCAGGGACGCGGCCAGACGGATCAGCGAATCCGGGGCCTTCTCGCCGCTCGGCTGGGTCCGCATGGAGGCGATATAGGCATCGGCCGCGGCAGCGAAATCACCGCGCACATAATGCGTCTCGCCGAGCCAGTAGAGGCTCTCCCCCGCCATGGGATGGTCCGGATTATCGGTCGCAAACTGCTCGAAGCTGAACTGCGCACCGTCAAAATCACCATCGGCCAGACGGGCCCGGCCCTGGTCAAACACCGTGATCGGATCAATGGCCTCTGCCGCCGCCGCATTGGGATCACCCAGCGTTCCCATCACGCCGGCACGGGCCTCGGCAAAGCGCGGATCGGCGGCCGGGGCATCCACTTCAACCGCGCCGTCACCGGCCTCATCGCTGGCCATCGGCAAAGCCCCGTCTTCGCCCAGTCCCTCATTCATGAAAGCCAGGGTGGCCGGGTCGGTGACCGGCTCAGCGGGCCCGCGCAGGGCGTCGAGCTCGGCCTGCAGGGTTTCGACCTGCTGGCGCAATTGCCGGTTCTCGAAACTCAGGCGCTCGGCATTGCCGTTAAGCTCACGCACCTGGAAATCGAGCGCATCGAGACGCTCCAGCAGGGTTTCAACGACAGGATCACCGGCGAGGAATTGCGATTCCAGTTCGCCGATACGCACTTCGGTCGCATCGATACGCTCCGCGAGTTCGCGGCGGGATTGGGAGTGGGCCGGCGTGGCTGCAATAGCGACGGCAACGGCGGTCAGACACAGAATACGGATCATGATGCGCACCTAGATGACGAGCGCGGCGAAATTGCGGCGGCCGCGCCAAGGCTGTCAGTGGAATAAAAACGCCCGTGACGGATCAGGCCACGGGCGTTCTCATTCAGGACACGGTCGTCAACGGCTTAGTTGGTGTAGCCGCCGGTGATCGTGGTGATCGAGTTACGATTGATCGCCCAGCAGCTCTCATTCGACTCGGTGCAGGTCGGATTTTCCTTGCCGAAGGAGCGCGTGGTGATGCGCGATGCATCAACGCCCTGGCTGATCAGGTAATCGCGAGCCGCATTGGCACGGCGCGCGCCGAGAGCCAGGTTGTACTCGCGGGTACCGCGCTCGTCGCAATTACCGGAAATGGTAATGCGGGCGTCGGAATAGGTATTGAGCCAAGCGGCCTGGCTGCGCAGCGTGGAACGCGCCTCAGCGGTCAGGTCGTGGCGGTCATAGCCGAAGAAGACACGGTCGCCGGCAGTGGCAACAAAGTGCTCAACAGAACCCGCGGTCGGACCAGCCGGCTCAGCAGGTTGCGCAACCGGTTCCGGACGCGGCGCCGGAATCGGCTCATCGACTTCAGCCGGGGTGGACGCGCACGCGGTGGCAAACGCGGTCATCGCGGCAATCGCAAACAGTTTAATCTTCATGTGGTACACCCTCATCCGGCCAAGACTTCTTTGTGCTTGGCGCACTCCCAAGAACGTCTCAGCGACGCACAATTACACGTCGGCCCCCCCACCGGTGCCGCGTATTCCCATCACCCTAAGCGCAAAAGACCTAATCGATCAAGGGCGACCACGCCGGGTCGGACGCCATTCCGCCCGTCGCCAGACGCCTAAGATTGAAGCCGGCGAGATCGACACTCCAGATTTCATAACGTGTTGCATCCGCACGCGGTTCGCCGCGAGTGAACAGGAGGACGCGACCGTTCGGCGACCAGGCCGGCGTATCGACATAATAGCCCTCGAAGAGGATACGCTCGATGCCGGACCCATCAGCCCGCACCACGCCGAGCGAGAAGGTTCCGCCGCTTTGCTTGGTGAAGGCGATGAGATCCCCGCGCGGCGACCAGACCGGTGTCGTATAGCGGCCTTCACCGAAAGTGATGCGCTGGGTATCGGTCCCGTCGGCATTCATGATGTAGAGCTGCGAGCCGCCGCTGCGCCCGGAGGAGAACACGATACGTTCACCGTCAGGCGAGAAGGACGGTTCCACATCATCTGCGGGGTGGCGGGTCAGGCGTTCGAGCGCACGCGTGCGCAGGTCAAACAGGTGAATATCATGGCCCGTGCGGGTCTCGACCGAAACCGCGAGCCGCTCGCCATCCGGTGAGAAACGCGCCGACAGGCTTTGCCCGTCCGGATCAATCTGGCTGGCCGAACCGGTGCCACCGGAGGCGAATAGCGCTTCCTGACGGCCGGTATCGAGATCGTAGATATAGGTCGTCGCCTGGCCATCGAGGAAGGAGACATAGGTGATCTCCTGCGCGCTCGGCGAATAGTTCGGCAACAGGGCCATATAGGACCGGTCGGTCAGATAGTACGGATTGGCGCCGTCCTGATCCATGATCGCCAGCTGGCGCAGGGTCTGGCCATTGGCGCTGCGGCCCTCGGCGACATAGACGATGCGGGTGTCGAAATAGCCCGCCTCACCGGTCATGCGCTGGTACACGGCATCGGCAATCTTGTGGCCGATGCGGCGCCAGTTCTGCTCGGCAACGGTCAGCTGACCGCCGATCATCTGCTCTTGCAGGCGCGTATCCCAGAGCCGGTAGATGACCCGGAGACGGCCATCCTCGACGCGCGACACTTCACCGACGAGCAGAGCCGAGCTTTGGATCACGCGCCAGTCTTCAAAGCGCGGCAGCTGATTGACGCTTTCGATCACCTCGATATAGGCGGCCGGGTCGGTCGGCGCGAACAGTCCGGAACTGGCCAGGTCATTGGTCACCACACGGGTGATCTCGATGGCCATTTCATCGACATCCTCGCCCGTGCTGACGAATTCCGGCAGCGCGATCGGCAGCGGGTCGAGATGACCCTGGGTGATGTCGACGCGCAAGGGCTCCTGGGCTGCCGCAAGCGGCACAATCAGGACGCTCGCTAGGGCGAGAATGAGCGTTTGAAGGGTACGGATCATCGTCATGGGCTCCGGAATCGGATCGTTTGGTCGCTAGTAAGTCGGAGTGAACGTGGCAGTAATTTGACGCCAGCTGGAATAGTCTTCCGGCGGCAGCGGATAAGGCTGGCAATCAATCGCCGCCGTCAGCGCGCGCTCGGCGGCCACGCGCATGTACGGATTGCGCGAATTGCGGACACCGGGGTCGGACAGGCGCGGCGCACCGGCCAGCGTGCCATCGCGATTGAGGCTCAGCTCGACCTGGACCGCCAACTCCTCCGGATTGGGGGCATCCAGCGAAATCCGCCAGCACCGGCGGATATGCTCGGTCATGATGGCCTCGAGCGTCGCCGTCATGTCCTCACCATTGCCGGCGCTGGAGCGTCGGGTGCCAATGTCGACGGCGCCGGACTCGTCGCGCGCATCATTGACCTCGCGCTCCAGATCACCGAGCAGATCAGCAAGGCTGGGCTCGGCCGGCGGCTCAGGCTCGGGCTCGGGTTCAGGCTCCGGCTCGGGGGCCGGCGGCTCGTCCTCGACCGGTTCGGGCTCGGGCTCCGGCTCGGGGTCTTCCTCGAACGGTTCCGGTGCCGGTTCAGGCTCGACCTCGGGCTCCGGTTCCGGCTCGGGCGGCAGCGGTTCAGGGTCGACGATCTCGTCCTCAAGATCGAGCTCTTCCGGCGGCGTTTCCTCGACCGGCTCTTCCGGCTCCGGTGCTGCGGCGCGGATATTGGTGGTGTTGGAGACCGTCACCAGCTCGATCGGGATAAAGGGAATCTCCTCCACCTCGCTGGCCAGGCGAGGCAGGTACACGAAACCCGCGCCGATGACGGCGCCGTGAACCAGGAGAGAGACGAACAGGCCGCGCACGGTACCGCCTTACTGATCCACCGGATCGGTGACCAGGCCCAGACGGGTAAAGCCGGCATCGGAAATCCGGGCCATCACCGGGGCAATCTGGTCCCAGCTTGCCCGGCCATCGGAGCGGATGAAGACGCGGCTCTCATAGCCGGCCTCGGCAATCGCCTCGAGACGCGGCACCAGCTCGTCAAAACCGACCTCGGTTTCCTGCAGATAGATCTGGCCTTCCGCCGTGATGGTGACGGTGAGCGGCTCTTCCGCGGCCGGCAGGTTGCGAGCTTCGGTTTCCGGCATATCGACCTGGATACCGACGGTCAGGAAGGGCGCCGTCACCATGAAGACGATCAGGAGCACCAGCATGACGTCCACAAAGGGCGTCACATTGATCTCCGCCTTGGGCTTCCAGCGCGTCCGTCCGCGACTGTTGCCGCCTCTGTCGATCGAGGCGCCCATGGTTATTTCGCCTCCCGGTCTGCGAGAGCGGAGAGCTCATCGACGAAACCGTCCAGCTTGGCGCCGTACTTGCCGAGATTGGCGGACAGGGCGTTGAAAAAGATCACGGCCGGGATGGCTGCGAGGAGACCCAGCGCCGTCGCAAACAGTGCCTCGGCGATACCGGGGGCCACAACGGCGAGATTGGTATTCTGTTCCGCAGCGATGGCGCGGAAGGCGTTCATGATGCCCCAGACGGTACCGAACAGGCCGACAAAGGGGGCCGCGGAACCGATGGTCGCCAGAATACCCAGTCCGCCTTCGCTCTCGGTCATCTGGCGGCCGGCTTCTGCATTGGCCGCCTTGGCGACGCGGCCGCCGGGACTGGTGCCTTTCCACTCGCGCAGAGCTGCCGCGAAGACGCGAGTGAACGGGTCTTTCGGGTTCTTGGCGTATTGCTCGGCCAGGGCATCGAGCGAGCGGCCGGACCAGAAATCGCGCTCAAAGGACTTGGCCTTGCCGTGCAGTCCGCGGAATTGCAGCGCCTTGTCGACGGCAATGGCCCAGGACCAGATCGACATGAAAGCGAGGATACCCATCACCGCTTTGACGACCCAGTCGGCCCGCAAGAACAGGTCGTAGAAGCTAAAGCCCTCGACCGCCTGCGCGGCGTGTACCACAGATTCTTCCATGAACTTTCCCTCGGCTACGTTCCGTCACAACGCGTCGGATAAGCGACGTAACTCTCTTCATTCAATTGCCGTGCCGCACGCCGGCGTGCCTCAATCCGGAGACCGGATATCGCCCCATGACGCAGGAATGCGGCAAATTTCGGGAGGTGATAGCACACTCGGGGGCATGACTTGCAGGCCTCTAGCGCAGACGGCGAGACAATTTCCCCAATGCGCGCTTTGCGGGTCACATCAGCACAGCGGCCGGCCGAGGCACGTCCGCGCCCTAGATCGCCCTGTCATTACTGGCCATCAGCCGCTCGTCACTGGCCTCGGCAATGTCCCAGTGCTCGGTAATCAGCCCGTCATCGACCCGGAACAGGTCACAGGCCTCATACAGGCGCCCGCGAAACTCGATGGTCGAAAAAGCCGCTGCGAAATTGGAACAGCCGACAATGTCGTGGACTTTGAGATAGCGGAGCGGATCCGCGCAGGCCTGCTCGGCCTCGATGAGGCGACGCAAGCTGGCCCCGCCGCCGGGAATACGCGGATTATGGGATCGGAAACTGATCATATCGACCAGGTCGTCGAACCGGTCGGTCTCGCCACGCACCAGGATGGTGTCGACAAATTCGCGGACCGCCGCCTTGGTCGCTGTCTTGGCCGCGCGCTCGGTGATCAGGCGCGGTCCCCCCACCATGGTGTGATCGGGATTGCCGGTCACGCGGACCGGTGTCGTCACCTGGTGCAGAACACCCGCGCCTTCCACACCGATGTCGATCAGGCTCATCGTGACCCAGTTTTCCTGACCATCCGGGTTTTGCGCCACATGCATGAACAGGCGGCCGTCATCCTCAAAACTGCGGATAACCTCGAACCGGAAATTCGGAGGATAGAACGCCGTTGACGACGCAGGCCGCCGCTCATGCAGCGCCTGTACATTATGATCGTCCACACTCGCCTCCCGCACAGCGAGCATTCCGGCGGACCCCGACGCTAACGCGCCAAACTACCGAAAAGCGATACCTATCAGTATTGGACATTAACCATAATTCAGGCCGAGTCGAGGGCAAGCACGACCGGTGCCCATTTCGCCGCCACGTCTTTGGGCGGCCGTTTGGCGCGCCCTTCCGGCGAAATGCAGACGGCCTGGACATCGGCCGTCGCGATCAGCTCCTCGCCGCGCAGCAGTCTTTGCTCGATCATCAGACGCGCGCCCTTCGACGGCCGATAGAGCGTCTCCACCACAAGCGCGTCATCCACCCGCGCGGCCAGCACGAAATCGATATTCATGCGCCGCACCGCGAAGGCGAGCGGATCGTCCGCAGCGGCCAGTTCGGAATGATGAATATCGAGGCAGCGCAGGCTGTCCGTGCGACCGCGCTCGAAGAAATGAAGATAGCGGGCGTGATAGACGATGCCGGAAAAATCCGTGTCCTCGTAATAAACCCGCACCGGGAGGCGATGGATCTTGTCCTCTCCGAAAAACCCGGTCGTGGGGCTCAGCCTGCTATCAGCACTCATCTCTTAACCTTATTTCAGCCTGCACTTGTTCAATTGGCGTCCAGAGATGTGCAATCAAGACTGATCGTTCGTTTAGGGCAAGCCGGTTGAAACTGATATCCGACATCTTCTGGCCGCGCCGCCGCGAGGGCCAAACCCTCGCCGTAGCCCGCGCGCGGCTGGTGAGCTTTATCTCAGTGACGATCGCGGCACTGGGCAGTTTGTCTGCCTTGTCCTCCTTTGCCGTGGTTTATCCGGAATACCCGGCCCAGGCGATCGTGGGCACGCTCGGCCCGCTGGGCTTCCTGATCGCACCGATCGCGCTTTACCTGACCGGACGCGCTGTCCCGGTCGCCGCCGGTTTGCTGGCCCTGCTCTACGTGCTGACCCTGTTCCAGGTCCTCTCCATGGGCGGCAATGCCAATCAGACCGTTTTCTATCTCACCGGCATTCCGGTACTGGCCGGCCTGCTTATGGGCTATCGCTACGCGCCTGTGGCAGGCCTGATCGTGCTGTCGACGCTCGCGGCTCTCGCCCTCTTTCACGAGGCGATTCCGCCCTCGCCCTATGGCCGCGACGGGTATGATATCGCCATCTGGAACGGTGTCCGCGCCGCCGTGCTCACCCTCGCCCTGACGCTGTCCGTCACCATTTTCCAGCGTGAGATGGAACGGGCAACCGCCGAGCTGGCCACCGCCCTTGAGGACGCCGAGGAGGCCAATCGCGCCAAATCCGACTTCCTGGCCAATATGAGCCATGAGATCCGCACCCCGATGAATGGCATTCTCGGCATGGCCGAGGCGCTGGGACGCGAGACCGAGGACGCCCATACGCGTTCCCGTCTCACCGTGATCTCGCAATGCGGTACAGCCCTGTTGCGGGTGATCAATGATATTCTCGACCTGTCCAAGATCGAGGCCGGCAAGCTCGAGATCGAGCGCGTCCGCTTCAGCCCGCATCAGCTGGTCGACACCATTGCCTCGCTCTACAGCCATGCGGCCGAGGAAAAGGGCATCGCGCTCAACACAAGGGTCGAATTTGACGACACGGCCCGCTTTCTCGGCGACCCGACCCGGTTCTCGCAAATCGCCAGCAACCTGGTCTCCAATGCGGTCAAATTCACCTCGGAAGGGTCGGTCGACCTCACGATCCGGGCGAAGCCGGATGAGGACAGGCAGCAGGCTGACCTCATCATCGAAGTGCGCGATACCGGCGTCGGCATTCCAGAAGACGTGCAGGACAAGCTGTTCCAGTCCTTCGAGCAGGCTGATGCCAGTGTCGGCAAGGTCCATGGCGGGACCGGGCTGGGCCTGGCGATCTGCAAAACGCTGTGTGAGCGCATGGGCGGCCATATCCGCCTCGACAGCCGGCCCGGTGAGGGTGCCACATTCACAGCCACGATCCGGGTCGCCACCTCAGCACCGGGACGTTCTCGCCAGGACCGCAGCGCCCGCATCGCCCGCGCCTATGACGCTCCGGGCGAGCAGAAGGCCCGCGTGCTCGCGGCAGACGACAATCTGACCAATCGCATGGTTGTACAGGCCCTGCTCAAGGACATGCCGATCGAGCTGACCCTGGTTGAGGATGGTCAGGCCGCGGTCGAGGCCTGGCAGTCCGGCGAGTTTGACCTGATCCTGATGGACGCCCGTATGCCGGTCATGGATGGCGAGGCCGCCACCCGTGAGATCCGCCGGCTGGAAGCGCAGAGCGCGCGCAAGCGCATCCCGATTTTCGCGCTCTCGGCCAATGTGATGAAAGAGCACCAGGCCGCCTATCTGGAAGCGGGCATGGATGGCTGGCTGGCCAAGCCGGTCTCGCGCGGCGAGCTGCTTCAGGTCATCAATGGAGCGGTCGGCGGGGCCCAGGCCAGCGCGGCCAGCTAGAAGGCCCTAGTCGAACAAACCGCCCGGCGCACCCGGCTGGGTTTGCGGCGGGGTCAGCCCCAAATGCTCGAACGCCCTTGCCGTGGCTGCACGGCCGCGCGGCGTACGCTGGATGAAACCCTGCTGGATCAGGAAGGGCTCGACCACATCCTCGAGCGCATCACGGGCCTCGGCCAGGGCGGCCGCCAGCGTTTCCACGCCCACCGGGCCGCCGCCAAAGGTCTCGATCAGGGCATTGAGATAGCGCCGGTCGAGACTGTCCAGACCGATCTTGTCGACCTCCAGCCGCGCCAGCGCCCGGTCGGCCACGGCCGCACTGATCTCGCTCGCGCCTTCGGCCTCGGCGAAATCGCGGACACGACGCAGCAGCCGGCCGGCCACGCGGGGTGTGCCGCGGGCGCGGCGGGCAATCTCCTCTGCGCCATCCTCGCTGGCCGCGATCCCGAACTTGGCCGCGTTGCGCCGGACGATCGAACCCAGCTCGGCCGCGGTGTAGAATTCGAGCCGCACCGGGACACCGAAACGGTCGCGCAAGGGCGTGGCCAGCAGACCGGCCCGCGTGGTCGCACCGACCAGGGTAAAGGGCGGCAGATCAATGCGCACGGTCCGAGCGGCGGGGCCCTCCCCGATCACGAGGTCGAGACAGAAATCCTCCATCGCCGGATAGAGCACTTCCTCGACCGCCGGCGAGAGACGGTGGATCTCGTCAATAAAGAGCACATCACGCGGCTCCAGATTGGTCAGGATGGCCGCGAGGTCACCGGCCTTGGCAATGACAGGGCCGGAGGTGGCGCGAAAGCCGACACCGAGCTCGCGGGCGACGATCTGCGCCAGGGTCGTCTTGCCGAGGCCCGGCGGTCCGGACAGCAAGACATGATCGAGCGCTTCCTCGCGCCGGCGGGCGGCGTCGACAAAGACCTGGAGATTGGCAATGGCGGACTTCTGGCCGACGAAATCGTCAAAGGCCAGCGGACGCATGGCCTTGTCCCGGTGATCCCCGGGCTGGGCGTCCTGGTCGATCAGGCGATCGGATGTGTCGCTCACGGCGCCAGCTCCTTCAGGGCGAGACGGATCACATCACCCAGGGCGGCATCCTCGCCCTGGTCGCGCAGGACCTGGGCGACAGCCTGGCGGGCAGTGCTTTCCTGGTAACCCAGATTGAGCAGGGCAGAGACCGCGTCCTCGCGCTCGCTGGCACCGGCATCGCTGGCAGCCGGAGCCGCCGCTGTGGCGTCGACACTCGCATGGGCGGCAAGCCCAATCGACAGGGAGCGGCCGGCCGGCGGCGGCTTGTCCTTCAACTCGCTGGCAATCCGACCCGCGAGTTTCGGCCCGACACCCTTGGCCCGGGCAAAGGTCGACTTGTCTCCCAGGGCCACGGCATTGGCAATTTCCGAGACCGGAACAGCGTCGAGGATGGCAAAAGCCGCCTTGGCACCGACGCCCTGCACACCCTGCAAATGGACGAACCAGGCCCGGTCGGTTTCGTCGAGGAAACCGAACAGCTTGAACGCGTCCTCGCGAACATGTGTCTCGATATGCAGCTTCACCTCGGCACCCGGCTCGAGCCGGGCCAGGGTCCGGCTGCCGGCGCTGACCAGATAGCCCACACCATTGACGTCGATCACTGCCTCGTCGCTGCCCGCAGCCTCGACCACACCTTTGAGCATTCCGATCATGCCGCACTCCCGATCGCTTGCGCCTTGCGATGATGCGCATGGCAGACGGCAATAGCGAGGGCATCCGCTGCATCGGCCTCCGCCTTGGTGCCGGGCAGAAGCACGGCGATCATGGCCGCGATCTGATTCTTGTCGGCCGCGCCGGTTCCGACAACGGTCTTTTTCACCAGCCGGGCGGCGTATTCACTGACGGCGATCCCGCGTGATGCCGGGGCCAGCATGGCGGCCGCCCGGGCATGCCCGAGCTTCATCGCCGACGACGCATTATTGGCCATGAAGGCTTCCTCGATCGCGGCTTCGTCTGGTTGGAATCGCTCGACAATCCCGCCGAGCTCCTCGAACAGATGCTGCAAGCGGTCGGACAAGGCGGCCTGAGTCGGCGGTGTCACAGTGCCATGGGCAACGGCGGACAGGCGATTGCCTTCGACCTCGATCACGCCCCAGCCCATGCGGCGCAATCCCGGGTCGATCCCGATAACGCGAATCCGTTTGTGCATGCTGTCGCCCTCCAACGCGGAGTAAACACTGCGCCGCAATTGAGAACAAGTCGTGAACGGAAGCTTTTTGCTGCGGTTTCGGTGAAAGACCAGACGCTGCAACCCATCCGGGCGCTTAAATGCGAATGGTTTTCATTTTTCCTGATTATCAATCGCAATTTTGTGGCTTTCCTATTGTTTCGATTGACTACTATTTTCAAACCTTTGGTTTGCCCCTCTCGCGCCATGCGCGTAGAGTATTCAAGGACATTACGTTGCGTTCAGGAGTGGCTTCCGGCGCAACGGATCGGGGAGAAATATCATGGCGAAAAAAGGCAAGCTGAGCCGCCGTTCGTTCCTTGCTCGCGTGGCCGGGGGCACGATTGCGACCGGCGCCGTTGCGGCCGTCGCTGGGGCAGCCGCCCTGCAACGGTCATCAGACGCGGATCCAGCCGATACTGCGGGCATGGCGCGCACGGGCATCACCGACAACGATCCGAATGACTATGCCAATCACGGTACCCGGGCGACCGGCGCGACCGACAGCGACAGCGGTCGCTGCGCGGACAGCCCCGGATATGGCCGCGGCAATACCGGATACACGGACAGTGATGACTCCGGCTGCACCGATACAGCCGGCCGCGGCCGTGGACCGAGCCTATAGGGAACGCACGCGTTCGCGGGGCAGCACACCCCGCGGCGCTTTTTCAATTCATGCGAGGACAGGACGGGACTGTGGGGACAGGCCCGGGACATATCGACAGGAGCATTTGAATGGCCAAAAAAGGTAAACTCAGCCGGCGGTCCTTTATGACCCGTGTTGCCGGCGCTGCGCTGGCAACCGGCGCAACCGGCGTCGTCACCGGCGGCGCCCAGGCCCAGAACTATACCGGCCGCACCGATAGCGATCCGAACGACGCGGTCGGTTATGGCCGCACCGGACGGACGGACAGCGACAGCGGTCCCAACCGTGACCGTGCGGGCTATGGCCGCGGCGGTGCCTCCGGCATCACCGACAGTGATCCGAGCGATGCCGTTGGCAATGGCCGCGGACGTTCCGGCATCACCGACAGCGATCCGAGCGACGCCGTCGGTAATGGCCGTGGACGCTCCGGTATCACCGACAGCGATCCGAGCGACGCCGTCGGCAATGGCCGCGGACGTTCCGGCATCACCGACAGCGATCCGAGCGATGCCGTCGGCAATGGCCGTGGCAGCTCCGGCATCACCGACAGCGATCCGAACGACCCGGTCGGTCGCGGTCGTGGCCGCACCGGCTATACCGACAGCGACAGCGGTTCCATGGGCGATCCGGGCGGCAATGGCCGCGGACCGCGTCGTTCGTCGCGCACCGGCATTACCGATGCCGATGGCGGCAGCAATGCTGACAGCCCGGGCTATGGCCGCGGCACTGACCATCGCTGACATTCGGCAGCGATAGATTGATTACGCGAGGGGTTGGGCCAGACGAGACATCTGGCCCGCCCCATTGTTGTTGTTAAAAGGAGACTAGTCATGGCCAAGAAGGGATTGCTGAGCCGCCGCTCATTCCTGACACGTGTGGGTGGAACCTCGCTGGCGCTCGGCGCCGGGGCGACCGTCACAGGCTGTGCGACAACCGGCTATACCGATGCCGATCCTTTTGACCCGGTTGGCGCCGGTCGCGGTGGTGGCCGGACCGGTATCACCGATAGTGATGGCGGCGCCTATGCCGATCCCGTCGGCGGCGGCCGCGGCGGCGGACGCACCGGGATTACCGACAGCGATAGTGGCGCTTATGCCGACCCGGTCGGCGGCGGTCGCGGTGGTGGCCGCACCGGCATCACCGACAGTGACAGCGGCGCCTATGCCGATCCCGTCGGCGGCGGCCGCGGCGGGCGCTCCGGCGTCACCGACAGCGATAGCGGCGCCTATGCCGACCCGGTCGGTGGCGGCCGTGGCGGGCGATCCGGTATCACCGACAGCGATAGCGGCGCCTACGCCGATCCGGTCGGCAGCGGTCGCGGTGGACGCTCCGGCATCACCGACAGTGATAGCGGCGCCTATGCCGATCCGGTAGGCGGTGGCCGTGGTGGACGCTCCGGCGTGACCGACAGCGATAGCGGTGCCTATGCCGATCCGGTGGGCGGTGGCCGCGGCGGACGGACGGGCGTGACCGACAGCGACACCGGCGCCTATGCCGATCCGGTCGGTGGCGGACGCCGCTATTAAGCACTGCGGCGATTTGCCGTTTGCGCTGCCGGGCAGGTCAGCTAGCGTCAAAATTACAAGAAAACACGGAGGCTTCCGATGGCTCAGAACGCCTGGATGAAGGACGTATTCGGCTACATGCTCAATCCGGTGAGCAGCGATGAGTTTTTCGATCGTCACCACGAGAAAAAGGCCCTGATCGTCAAGCGTGACGAGCCTGGACGTTTCCTCGATCTGTTATCGATCAAGCGCATTGATGACATTGTTTCCAGCGGTCTGCTCGATAACGGCCCGCTCGACATGACCCGCGCTGATCCGCCGGTCGGACCGGGCGATTACACCTTTGACAATGGCAATATCGATCGCGGCGCCGTCGCCCGCCAATACCAGCGCGGGGCGACACTGATCCTGCCGCAGCTGCACTTCTCCGATCCGGTACTGGCCAATTTCTGCCGTGCCCTGGAGGCTCAGCTCTCCTGCCATGTGCAGACCAATATCTACCTCACGCCGCCCGACGCTCAGGGCTTCCGCACCCATTATGACGATCACGATGTCTTCGTGCTGCAGATCGAGGGCTCGAAGGCCTGGCGCCTTTACGACACGCCGGTCGAGAACCCGTATCGCGGCGAAGGCTATCAGTCCGGTGCCCACGAGATCGGTGATCCGGTCGAGGAATTCGTGCTGGAACCGGGTGAGATCGCCTATGTCCCGCGCGGCCTGATGCATGACGCCCGCACCCATGGCGATGGCCCTTCGCTGCACATCACCGTCGGGCTGATCGTCAAGACCTGGGCCGACCTGATGCTGGAAGCCGTCTCCGAGGTCGCCCTGTCCTCGCCGGAATTCCGCCGCGCCCTGCCCGCCGGCTATGCCCGCCCGGACTTTGACCGCGCCGAAGCCCGCGCCCACTTTGCCAAACTGGTGGAAGCGTTCAGCCAGGGCGCGAAACTGGACAATGCGATGGACGTGTTCGTCGACCAGTTCATCCGCTCGCGTGCACCGGATACGCCGGGGACGATCGTCAATTTTGCGACCCCGCTCGATAGCTCGCGCCAGTACAAGCTCAAGCCGCTGGTGCCCTGGCGTTTCGCCGGCGATGGCAAGGAAGTCGTGATCATCACGGCGGGCGGCGAGGTCCGCTTCCCGGCCGAGGCCGAACCCGGCCTGCATGTCCTGCTCGATGGCGGCGTGGTCAGCGAAGCCAGCTTCGACGCACTCGATGAGGAACAGCGCCGCGACACGATCCAGAAGCTCTACGCCTTCGGCCTTGTCGATCCGCTTGAAAGCGATACCCAGCCGGCTCAGTAAACCGGACTGGCAGCCCAGGCTGCAGATACAAAAAACGGCGCGCCGGATCCTTCCCGGCGCGCCGCTTTTGTTTTCGTCCAAGGCTGGTTAGCCGAGCAGCGCTTCAACCTCACTCACCACAGCCTCGGCGGTAATGCCGAAATGCTTGTAGAGCTCGCCGGCCGGCGCGCTGGCGCCGAAGCCGTTCATACCGACAAAGCCGCCATCGCGACCGATAATGCTGTCCCAGCCGTAACGCAGCGCGGCTTCCACCGCGACGACCGGAACACCCTCTGGCAGAACCGTGTCGCGATAGGCCTTGTCCTGCTCGGCGAAGAGATCAAGACAGGGGGCCGATACGACGCGGGCGGCAATACCCTTGCCGGCCAAGGTCTGCGCGGCCTCAACGGCCAGGGAGACTTCTGAACCGGTGGCAATGATGACCGCCTTGGCGTCCGCCGCATCACGCAGCACATAGGCACCGCGGGCGGACAGGTTCTCGCTGCCATCGTCTTCGCGCAGGAAGGGCAGTTTCTGGCGCGACAGAGCGAGCACGCTCGGACCGTCCTGGCGCTGCAGCGACAGCTCCCAGGCTTCCGCGGTTTCCAGCGCATCGGCCGGGCGGAAGACATACATGTTCGGAATCGCGCGCAGCGAGGCCAGGGTTTCGACCGGTTGGTGCGTCGGACCGTCCTCGCCGAGACCGATGGAGTCGTGGGTCAGGACATAGACGACCGGCTGTTCCATCAGCGAAGACAGGCGCATCGAGCCACGGCAATAATCAGCGAAGACCAGAAAGGTCGCCACATAGGGGCGCAGGCCGCCATGCAGGGCCATGCCATTGGCGCAGGCTGCCATGCCATGCTCGCGGACCCCGAAATGGATGTAGGGACCGGCATAATCATCAGCCGAAACCACACCGCCATGCGAGGTCTTGGTCAGGTTGGAACCCGTCAGGTCTGCCGAGCCGCCGGCGAGACCGGGGACAGCCGGCAGGACCGCTTCCAGGGTCTTGCCCGAGGCGGCACGCGAGGCCAGGTCCGGTTTGTCGGCCGCGACCTGTTTGCGCCAGTCGGCCAGCGCCGCGAGACCGGCTTCACCCAGCTCGCCGGTGAGACGCTCGACCAGCTCGTCCGCCTTGTCGGTGGACGCCAGACGATCGCGCCAGGCTTCATGCATTTCCGGCGAGCCCACGGCGCGCCAGTCATCATAGACAGACTGCGGCACTTCAAACGGGGCGTGCGGCCAGCCAATGGCCTTGCGCGTACCGGCGATTTCCTCATCACCGAGCGGCGCACCGTGCGAACCCGCCGTACCGGCCTTGTTCGGGGCGCCATAGCCGATCGTCGTCCGGCAGGCGATCATCACCGGCTTATCGCTGGAACGGGCCGCCTCGATGGCCTTGTCGATGGCATCCATGTCGTGCCCGTCAACCTTGGCCGTCGTCCAGCCCGCCGCCTCGAAGCGTTTGCAGACATCCGTGGATTCCGACATCTGCGTCGGGCCATCGATGGAAATCTCGTTATCATCCCAGAGCACGCAAAGCCGATTGAGCTTGAGGTGACCGGCGAGCGAGATCGCCTCGTGGGAAATGCCTTCCTGCAGATCACCGTCGGAGGCGATGACCCAGGTGCGGTGGTCGACAAGATCATCACCGAATTCCGCATTCAGCATGCGCTCGGCCAGCGCCATACCAACCGCCATGGAGATGCCCTGCCCCAGCGGTCCGGTGGTCGCCTCGACACCCGGCGTATGCCCGTATTCCGGGTGACCCGCGGTATTGGAGCCCAGCTGGCGGAAATTCTTGATCTGGTCGAGGGTAACATCCTCGAACCCGGTCAGGTGCAGCAAGCTGTAGATCAGCATCGAGCCGTGACCGGCGGAGAGCACGAACCGGTCGCGGTCAGCCCAGTTCGGGGCCGCCGGATCGAACTTCAGGTGCCGCGACCACAATACGGTGGCGACATCGGCCATGCCCATCGGCATGCCGGGGTGTCCAGAATTCGCCTTCTGGACCGCGTCCATGGACAACGCGCGCAGCGCATTGGCCATATCCTTGTAACGTGTGCCGATGCCTTCAGTCATGACAGCCCCTTTTGCATGACGGTGAGATAGGTCGCCCTATCCGAAATGAAAATCTAACGCGTCTGGAAACCGGTGCGCTTGAGCAGCGCCTGGGTCGAGGCGTCATAGCTTGAGACCTCGCCGTCCAGAATACCTTTGGTCAGTACCTTGCCCAGTTCAACACCCCATTGGTCGAACGGGTTGATGCCGTAGAGCACGCTTTCAACGAAAACCTTGTGCTCATGCAAGGCAATCAGCGCACCCAGCGGGCCCGGTTGCATGTCCTCGAGCAGCAGGGTGGAAGAGCCGCGCTCGCCGGGCATGGATTTGTGCGCCGCCAGTTCCGGCTCGGCGGCCGGGTCTACCTGGCGACCGGCCAGCAGGGCTGCGCCCTGGGCCGCCATGTTGGCAGCCAGCGCCCGCTCGCGCGGATCGGCGCTGGCGAAGTGGCGGCGGATGCCGATGAAATCGACCGGAACCGTGTCCGGACCCTGGTGCAGCCACTGGAAGAAGGAATGCTGGATCTCGGTCCCGGCGCCACCCCAGACCAGTGCCCCGCCCGGCGTGCCGCTCGGCGCACCGGCTTCGTCAACCGACTTTCCCAGGCTTTCCATTTCCAGCTGCTGGAAATAGTCCGCCAGCTTGCCCAGGCGCGCCGAATAGGCAGCGACACAGCGGCTCGGATAGCCCATTACGGCCCGGTTCCAGTAATCGACCAGCCCCTTGATGACCGGCAGGTTCTCACCCAGCGGTGCGGTGGCGAAATGCTGGTCCATGGCCCGCGCCCCAGCGCGGAAGGCGGCAAACGCGTCCGGACCCAGCCCGATCTCCAGGCTCAGCCCCACCGCACTCCAGACCGAATAACGTCCACCGACCCAGTCGGGGAAGTCGAACACGAGGTCCTCGTCGATACCGAAGGCGGTTGCCTTGTCCGGAGCGGCGGACGCGGCGATGAAGTGCGCGCCGCTGGCCTCACCGCCGATCTCGCCGGCAAGCCAGTCGCGCGCGGCCTCGGCTGACATCAGGGTTTCCTGGGTCGAGAAGGATTTCGATGCGACGACGAAGAGCACGCGCCGCGGATCCGCGCCGGCCAGGGCGAGTTCGAGATCGGACGGGTCGAGACTGGCGACGAAGCGCATTTCCGGACCGGAGCTGCCATGCAGGGCCAGAGCATCGGCCACCAGGCGCGGTCCCAGGTCCGAACCACCAATACCGATATTCACCACGCGCTCGATCGCCTCACCGGACGGACGATAATCGCCCGAACGCACCCGCTCGGCGAAAGCGCGGGTTTCGGCCTGGGTCCGCTCGACCAGAGAGGCCTGGTCGCTACCGGCAATATTGGCGCCCTCGCGATAAGCCATATGCAGGGCCGGACGCCCCTCGGTCGGATTGACGATACCGCCGCTCAAGAGCGCATCCCGGCGCGCACCGAGACCGCGTTTCTCAGCCGCATCGACGAGCGCCCCCAGAGCGGCAGGATCGAGGCGTTGCTTGGTCAGGTCGAGCTCGACCCCGGCCTGGTCAAAGACCAGCGCATCATGACGCCCCGGCTCGGCAACAAGGTCGGCAAGGCGCGCTGCACGGAGACGGTCGGCGTGGGATTTCAGTTCAGTCATCGCGATGGCACTCTTTGCGCTAGGGGTCTGACGGGCCGTCGGTACGGGTTGTTTTCTCGGCTTCCAGTATGGCGCCAAGCACATGATATAGGGTCGAAGCCGGGATCGCGCCGGACAGCGGCTGGCCCTGGCCGTCAACCTGGTCGATCCAGCCGCCCGGCACGGCCGGGTCGAGATGGTGCTGGAACAGGGCCTGGCAGGCCGTATCGAGATCCGCCTGCGCGCCGGGATGACCGCGTCGGGCCTGCACGGCCGCCGCGCGGACACGTTCGGTCTGCATCCAGCTGCGCGAGCTTGCATCGGTATGTTTGCCGCTGGAATCCATGGCGGCGCACAGCAGTCCGGTCGCCGGCACAACACCATGACGCCCGGCGGTGGCATAAAGACGGTCACCGACTGCCTGGCTGTCGGCGCCGCAAAGCCGATCATACTCGTGCAGCAGCCAGACCCATTCGCACAAATGCCCGGGCTCGACAGTATCACCCTCGGCCCCGGGGTAGGCACCCCAGTCGGCCGCGAAAAACTCCCGCAGCACGCCGGCTTCATCGTCGATAAAGACGGTGCGGGCGAGCCCGGCGAGGGTATCCAGCCGGCTACGGGTATCGGCCGAAGCATCGGCCTCGAACAGGGCCAGCATCGCCTCGAACAAATGCATGTGCGGGTTCTGCCGCCGCGGCAGGACCGGTCCGCCAATGGCTTCGATATAGCCGGGACCATCGGTCTTCATGCGGGCATCGAGAAAGGCCAGCAATTGCTCGGCATCAGCCTGATAGCGGCTATCCCCGCTGGCCTGGAACAGGCTTGCCTGGGCCAGCAAGAGGAAGGCGTGATCATAGAGATCGCGGCGCTCATCAATAACCGCACCGGACGCATCCAGCGCATGGGCCCAGCCGGGCATGCCGCCTTGCTCGAAGGCGCGCTGACGCAATAAGTCATAGGCCTCGCGGGCGAGCTCAAGATCAGCCGGAAAACCCGCTATGGCGCAACGCGCGTGGACATAGACCTGACGCGCCTGGACGCGGACCCGGCGCCGACCTTCAGACAGGCCGCGTCCGGCAAGGTCCAGACACTCGAAAAACCCGCCCCGGCCGGCATCCCAGCCTTGCTCCAGCCAGAAGGGGAGACAGGTCTTGAGGCCCCACTCGGTTAGCCGCGACGGCCCGTCCATGCCTACCCCCGTTTAGCGCTAACTCTTGTTAGCCCAGATTCGCCATATCCTCATCAGAAATGTCGAAGTTGGCATAGACATTCTGGACGTCGTCGCAGTCTTCCAGCGCTTCCATCATCTTCATCAGCGTCGGCACTTTGTCGCCCGGCACATCGATGAGGTTTTGCGGTTTCCAGATGATCTTGGCCGAAGCCGGATCCTCGAACTGCGCCGACAGGCTGGAAACGACATCCATGAGGTCCTCGCGGGCCGTGAAGATCACGTGCTGGCCCTCGGTCTCCTCATCACCCTCTTCGGAAGACACATCCTCGGCACCCGCCTCGATGGCGGCTTCCATCATGGTGTCTTCATCGGCTTTGGAGAGCGGATAGCGGATCTCGCCGACATTATCGAACATGAAGGCGACCGAACCGGTCTCACCCATATTGCCGCCATTCTTGGCAAAGGCGGTACGAACTTCGGCGGCGGCACGATTGCGGTTATCGGTGGAGACCTCGACGATCACGCCGATCCCGGCCGGGCCGAAACCCTCATAGCGGATATCTTCATAGGCATCGTCATCGCCACCGGACGCCTTGTCGATGGCGCGCTGGATATTGTCCTTGGGCATGGACTGGCCCTTGGCGTTGGCAATGGCCAGGCGCAGGCGCGGATTGGCGTCCGGGTCGGGACCGCCCAGCTTGGCTGCGATCGCGATTTCCTTGGACAGGCGCGAGAAAAGTTTGGAGCGAACGGCGTCCTGGCGGCCTTTGCGGTGCTGGATATTCGCCCATTTGGAGTGTCCGGCCATAGCGGTCTTCCCTTGTCGTCAATTCTTCGACGCTGTGATTACTCATTTTACCGGCTGTCTGCCAGTGGCTAAGCCACATCGACAGAAGCTGCGCTAAAGCAGATCAAGCCGGCCTTCCTTGCGCAGACGCTCGACCAGCGTCTTCACCGACTGGTCATCCGATTTTCGCGCGACCAGGACAGCATCCTCGGTCGCGACCACGATCAGGTCTTCAGCGCCGATCACACCCACGCGCAGCGAGGTCGAATATACGATCGAGTCGCTGACATCGGTGAGGTGGACATCGCCGCGTACGGCATTGCCGGCCTCATCCTTCTCGGAAATCTCCCAGAGCGCGCTCCAGGACCCGACATCGGACCAGCCGAAATCAGCCGGAACCACCGCAGCGCGTTCGGTATTTTCCATCACTGCATAGTCGAAACTATCGCCCTTGATGGCTTCAAAGGCGGCCTGGTCGAGACGGGTGACGTCGCCATCTTCTTCCGCATTGGCGACCGCTTTGCGGCTGAGCTCGAGAATCGCCGGGCAATGCGCCTCCATTTCCTCGACGACTGCGCCGGCCCCGAACAGGAAGATACCGGCATTCCAGTAATACCGGCCATCCGCCACATATTCGCGCGCGGTTTCAAGCTCCGGCTTTTCCTTGAAGGTATCAACCAGATACCCATCTCCGACCGCATCACCGCGGCGGATATAGCCGAAGCCCGTGGCCGGACCGGTCGGCTTGATGCCGAATGTCACAATGCGGCCGGTCTGCGCCAGATGGGCGCCGCGTATCGCCGTCGCCCGGAAGGCTTCTTCATCGTCGATATGATGATCCGCCGGCATCAGCAGAACCATGGCGTCGTCACCATGACGCGCCCGGACCGCTTCTGCGGCGACCGCAGCGACCGGCGCAGTATTGCGGCCGACGGGTTCAACAAGCCAGCTAACACCCTCGCGGCCCATATCCTCGACCTGGGCCTGGGCCGGCTCGAGCTGGGATTCATTGAGGATGACCATAGGTTCGGCAAAAACGAACTCGTCCTCGTCCGCATTGACGCGCGCAATCGTGTGCTGGATCAGCGTCAGATCGGATGTCAGGGCATGCAATTGCTTCGGGCTCGACTGGCGCGAAAGCGGCCAGAGGCGAGTGCCCGAGCCTCCGGACATGATTACCGGTACGATGATACGAGACATGCACTCCCCGACGGCGTGATTTGTGTGGTCACTGCGAAGCGGTAAAGCATACCCCACGGCGATGGTAAACAGTTGCGAAACTGCGCTAGAACACTTTCATGAATGAGCTTGTCCTGGGCTGGCGCACCCTGCTGCTACTGCTGGTTTCCGTGCATCTGCTGATCGCGGCGGCTTTCCTCCTGCGCCGCCAGCATGAACGCCGGGCCAATACCTATCTCGTTCTGCTCCTGGTCGTGGCGGTCGGACACTTCACACCGCAGATGATCGGCTTTGCCGGCTTTTATGATCGCTGGCCACAGCTGTCCTTTACCCCTTTTGCCCTGGACTGGTTCCTCGGCCCGCTGGTCTGGGCCTATGCCTGGTCCCTGACCCACGAGGACGCGCCCCCGCCGGGCCACTGGCTCTGGCTGCCGGGTTTTGTCGAGCTCGGATATGGGCTGGTGATGATGGTGCAGGATGGTGCGACCAAGGAGTGGTGGAGCGAACACATTCACCGCCCCTATATCGCCCATCTGGAAGACAGCGGTGGCCTGATCGCTCTCATCATCGCCCTGGCCCTGTCCTGGCTGCACTATCAGCGCTACCGGGCCTGGCTGAAGGATCACTCCTCGGCCGCCTCGGAGTTCGACCCGCGCTGGCTCGGCGCCTTCCTGGTCGCCATGGGCGTGCTGATCGCGGCGATCGGCATCAATGAGACCGCCATCCTCCTGTTCGGCCCGCTCAGCTATTTCCAGCAATACCCGGTCTATATCGCAGCGGGTGCTATATTCTACGGGCTCGCCCTCGGCGCCCTGCTGCAACAACGCGAAGCCTTTCCGAAAATGCCGACCGCGGACATGTCGGACGATGCGCCCGAGAGCGTGCCGGCCGGGCGCGATTGGGCCGTCGAGGCCGCAGACCTGCGCCAACGCATCCTGGCCGAGGCCTGGCATTTGGAACCGCGCCTGACGGCTCCGGAACTGGCCCGGCGCCTGGCCACCAACGAGACGTATCTGTCGCGCATGGTCAATCTGGGCGCGGGCCAGAACTTCAACCGCTTCATCAACACCATCCGGGTCGAGGCGGTCCAGCGTGAGCTGGCCGGCGGCGCCGAAGACGTGCTGCGCGCGGCCCTGGCCTGCGGGTTTAACTCCAAGGCCACATTCAACCGGGTGTTCCGGGACATCACCGGCATGACACCGGCCGCCTACCGGGCACGACAGGAGGCGGGCACCCAGTCCGGCGATTGAGGTCTCAAATTCCGTAAATCGGCGGCATTCAACGAGTTTGGGACGCCAATCCTGCACCAGGCGCCATGTTGGCCGGACAACGCCCGACAACTCCAACGGAGAACACCGACATGCCCTGCCCCCTTCCGATCACCCTTCCCGCACGCACGGAAAAGCTTTGCCGGCGCCCGCTTGCCGCGACTAGTGTGCCGCTTCGTCTGACGCAGGAGATGTCGTCATGAAGAGCCTTCTGCTGGCCGGACTGATCTGGGCTGCCAATCCGGCGACCGAGACGCTCAGCGCGGAACAGGTCGAGCGCGATATCGCCATCGCCCGCGAAGCCCTTGAAACCATCCACCCCGGTTATGCCCGCTATCAGAGCCGCGCGCATCTCGACGGGCTCTGGACCGCGCTGGAGAGCGCCGCCGCGCAGGGCATGAGCGCCGGCGAGTTCTACCTGCAGATCTCCCACATCCTGGCCGAGATCCGCTGTGACCACACCAAGGCGGAATTCCCCGACGCCATGGCCGCCTACCGGCAGGAGGCCGAAGTCCACCTGCCGTTCAGCTTCCGGATCTTTGAAGACCGCATGTATGTCGACAATCCCGGGCAGAGCGAATTGCTCCGCGGCGAGGAAATCCTGTCGATCGACGGTATCAGCCCGGCCGAACGCTTTGCCGCCATCCGTCCTTATATGCCGGTCGATGGCTATACCGACCATGTGCGCGACAATGCCCTGACTGATTTTGGTGAGTTCATGGCCACCGGATTCGAACAGTTCGACACCCTGCTCTTTCCCAGCAACCGCTTGGTCGAGCTGGAGGTGCGCGGTCTGGACGGCTCTGTCCGCCGCGAGACCCGGCGTCGCCTGTCCTACACCGATTATGTCGCCCGCCTGCGCGGTGGCACGCGGTATCGCAATTTCTCCGATGATGATGTGATTTCGGTCTCCTATCCGGCCGACGGTGTCGCCGTGCTCAACGTCGAGACCTTTGTCAATTACCGCACTCCGGTAGAGCCGGCGGCTGTGCTCGACCCGGTCTTCGCCGGGATCCGCGAGCACGGCGCTCACACGCTTATCCTTGATCTGCGCCGTAATGGCGGCGGGTCGACAGACGCCCAGCAGGGCCTGATGTCCTATCTCGTATCCGAACCACATCAGCCCGTCCTGGAAGTCCGAGCGGCGACCTATGATCTCAGTGCATCGGCTGAGTATATCTCGACCTGGGACCGTTCGGCCCTCAACCCGGACCCGGCCTGGTTCACGGCGCGGGAAGACGGGCTCTACACGATTGATCCCGACATCATCGGGGCCAGCACGGTAGTTCAGCCGGCAGCCAATGCCTGGACCGGGGAGCTGGCAGTGCTCACCAGCTCCGCCAATGCGTCAGGCGCTGCGACCATTATCGGAGCGCTGAAAGAGCAGGGTCGGGCGACGCTGATCGGTGAGGCGACCGGCGGCAGCCAGGAAGGGCCGACGGCCAATATCATCTTCTTCCTGGTCCTGCCGGAAAGCGACATCACCGTACGCGTCCCGGCGCAATGGACGATCCAGAATGTGACGGACCCTGTGCCAGGGCGTGGTTTTGACCCTGATATCGCGGCGCCATTGACCTATGAGGCCTGGCTCGCCGGCACCGATCCGGCGCTGGAAAGCGCACTGCAATGGGCGCAGAACCAGCGATAAGGTGAGCGCTCTAGCGGCCGAGCGAGGTGGCGCGCTCGCCGCTCTGGGCGGCGGGCGGGAAGTTTCGCAGAGAAAGAAAACTCAGGAGGCGTCCGAGGATTTCGGGGCGGTCGGTCTGCACCACGCGGATATAGGTGTCCTGCTGCACCTCACGCGTGGTGAAGAGGCATCCCGCATCGCCTTCCTCGATCTGATCGCACTCGCGCAGGAAGTCGAGCAGGTGCAGGTCGAAGATGTGAGCATCTTGCTCACGTTCGAACCGGATCGTCTGCTTGAACATATCCCCTCCAACCGCGCGAACGGCACTCATCGCAGGCTCAAAAACGGGGCCGTCCTCCTCCTGTCGAGACACCCATTTCGCATGCGGTCTTGATACAGTACGGGACGATTTGGGTGTGGCAAGCCGGATGCGCACACGCTTGGTTGCGCTTTGAACCGCGCCCGGTCGACGCTAGGGTGAAGCGATTATCCAGCCGGGGGAGCGATCATGCGCGTTATGCTGAGTGTATTCGGAGCCATTTTGGCGTTGCTGCTGATCTGGTTTGTCTGGCCAGCGCAGATTGATCCCGCCTATTGGGACGAGCCGGAGCCTCCGGCCCTGACCGGCGTGCTCGAACCGCGCGGGCGCCTCGCCGATGCCGTGCCGATCGCCGAGGGGCTGATCACCAACTCCGAAGATGTCGCGATCGGCCCGGACGGAGCGATCTATGCCAGCCAGCACTCCGGGGCCGTGGTGCGCATTACCGGCAGTGAAGGCAATTGGCAGGTCGAGACCGTCGCCCAGCCGACCAACCTGCCCGCACTCGGTCTGATCTGGGACCATCAAGGCCGGCTCATCCTCGCCGCGTCGGATGGCATCTACCGCATCGATGTCGAGACCGGCGCCCATGAAACGCTCGCCACCGAGGCCGGCGGCCGCCCCTTCGGTTTTGCCGATGATCTCGACATCGGCCCTGACGGCACGATCTACTTCTCCGAAGCGAGCTGGAAATGGGCCAACCAGCCCGATGTCCCGACCTATCTCTTCGATCTCGCGGAGAACCGCCCCTATGGCGCCCTGATCGCCCTTGACCCGGACACGGGTGAGACGGACATCCTGATCGATGACATGTATTTCGCCAATGGCGTCGCCGTGGCTGCGGACGGTCGCTCGGTCTTCGTGCTCGAGACCTTCCGGTACCGGCTGTCACGCTACTGGCTGGAAGGACCGCAAGCCGGCACGGTCGAGATTGTTGCCGACAATCTGCCGGGCAGTCCGGACGGGGTTCTCGGTGACGGCAATGGCCGTCTCTACATCGCCATGAACACCCAGCGGGTCCCGCTGGTCGCTTTCTTGCACCGCAACCCCTTCATCACCCGCATGCTGACCAAGCTGCCGCACTGGGTCTGGGCCCAGGCCGGGCAGCCGACCGCCTTCGTCCTGGTGATGGATGAGCAAGGCAATTATCTCGACAGCTATCACGACCCGGACGGCCGTTTCGGCTTCCTCGCCAATGCTGTGCCGGATGCCAATGGTGATATCTGGCTCGGGTCGCTCACCGAAGGCCTGGTCGGGCGCTACACGCCACCGGCCGAGTAAGGCCTACACTGCCGGGATCTGCTCAGCGAGCTGGCCACCGACACGGATCGGCTCCGCGCGCACGGCGAGGCCGGTCGCTGGGTCGGTCTCGACAAAGACGCCGCACAGCGTCGCCTCACCGGTGGCCGGTTCGAACCGGGCCGTGCGCATGCGCGTGGTGAAGCGGCGGACCGGCTCTTCCTTATCCATGCCGATGACACTGTCATAATCACCGCACATGCCGGCATCGGTCTGATAGGCCGTGCCGCCCGGCAGAATGCGGGTGTCAGCGGTCGGGATATGCGTATGCGTGCCGACGACCAGGCTGGCGCGGCCATCACAGAACACGCCCATGGCGTTTTTCTCGCTGGTCGCCTCGGCATGCACATCGACGATCACGGCGTCGGCCACCTCACCCAGCGGCGCCGCACCCAGTTCGCGTTCGACAGCCGCGAAGGGATCGTCGAGCGTCTCCATGAAGAGATTGCCCATGACATTGATCACCAGCACGCGGTGGCCCTTGGCGCTCTCATAAAGATTGGCCCCTTTGCCCGGGGTCGATCCGACCGGGTAGTTGGCCGGTCGCAAGAGCCGCGGCTCACGCTCGATAAAGCTCAGCGCCTCGCGCTGATCCCAGGCATGATTGCCGAGGGTGAGCACATCGGCACCGATATCAAACAGCTGATTGGAAATACGCTCGGTAATGCCAAACCCGGCGGCGGCATTCTCGGCATTCATGATGACAAGATCGAGCTCGAGCCGCTCACGCAGATCGGCAAGATGCGCCTCGGCGGCGCGGCGGCCGGTCTTGCCGACAATATCTCCAAAGAAAGCGAAACGCATAATGGGCTCCGGGTGCGTAGATCTCTAACGGATATGGCGCATCACCCCCGGCTTGTCCAAACAGCGGGTCAGTTGATCGCTACGCCGCCTCGGTCTTGGCTCCCGCGACATAGTCCAGCACCGGCGCCAGGGCGCGTTCCGCTTCTTCGACAGTCCAGCCCTTGCGCTTGGCGTAATCCTCGACCTGGTCGCGCTGGATCCGGCCGACCGCGAAATAGTGGCTGTCCGGATGCGAGAGATAGAGGCCGGAGACCGAGGAGGCCGGGGTCATGGCGAAGGAGTTGGTCAGGTCCATACCGACGCGCTCGCGCGCTTCGAGCAGTTGGAACAGGGTCCGCTTCTCGCTGTGATCGGGCTGGGAGGGATAGCCGGCGGCGGGACGGATACCGTCATAGGCCTCAGAAATCAGCTCCTCATTGGAGAAGGCTTCATCGGGGGCATAGCCCCAGTGTTCGCGGCGCACCTTGGCGTGCAGCCATTCCGCCGCCGCTTCGGCGAGACGGTCAGCCAGGGCCTTGAACAGGATGGAGTTGTAATCATCCTGTTCGCGTTCGAAACGTTCCACGATCTCCGGATTGTCACCAGCCGTGACAGCAAAACCGCCCAGCCAGTCCGGCGTGCCCTCCGGGGCAAGGAAATCGAATTGCGAGACATGCGGATTGTCGCTGTCCTTCGCCGCCTGCTGGCGCAAGCCGAAGAAGCGCGCCTTCTCGATCGTACGTTCTTCGTCCGCGAACAGGACCGCATCATCCCCGTCACGCTGCGCCGGCCAGAAGCCGCACACGCCGCGCGGGCTGAGCCAGTCTTCGGCCACGATCTGCTTCAGCATGGCCTGGGCATCGTGGAACAGGGAGCGCGCCGCTTCGCCGCGCTTGGGATCATCGAGAATGGACGGATAAGTGCCCTTAAGTTCCCAAGTGAAGAAGAAGGGCGTCCAGTCGATATAGTCGACCAGATCGGCCAGCGGGATGTCGAAATGCTGGACGCCGGGCGATTTCGGCGCCGGCGGCGTATAGGCCGACCAGTCGCAATCCCAGCCCTTGGCGCGTGCCGCCTCGATGGAGAGACGCTTCTTCGAGGCGCGAGCGGCCAGACGGCGTTCACGGATCTTGCCCAGCTCATCCTTGACCCCGGCGGCATAGCTGTCGCGGTCATCGGACAGGAGTTTTGACACCACGCCCACGGCGCGGCTGGCGTCGAGTACATGCACCACCGGGGCGACATCAATCACCGGATCAATCTTCACCGCCGTGTGCGCCGGCGAGGTCGTCGCGCCACCGATCAGCAGCGGAATGTCGATATTCTGGCGTTCCATTTCAGCCGCGACGAAAACCATTTCATCCAGGGACGGCGTGATCAGGCCGGACAGGCCGATAATGTCAGCCTTCTCGCGCTTGGCGGTTTCCAGGATCACCTCGGCCGGCACCATGACGCCGAGATCGACGACCTCATAACCGTTACACTGCAGGACCACGCCAACGATATTCTTGCCGATATCGTGCACATCGCCCTTCACCGTGGCCATGATCACCTTGCCGGCAGACGAGGCCTCCTCGCCGGCAGCGGCCTTTTCCTCCTCCATGAAGGGGATGAGGTGGGCTACGGCCTGCTTCATCACGCGAGCCGACTTCACCACCTGGGGCAGGAACATCTTGCCATCGCCAAAGAGGTCGCCAACGACATTCATGCCGTCCATCAGAGGGCCTTCGATCACGTGCAGCGGACGCTCGACTGATTGGCGCGCTTCCTCGGTGTCTTCGACGATGAAGTCGTTGATGCCATGCACCAGCGCGTGCTTGAGACGTTCACGGACATCGCCTTCGCGCCAGGACATGTCCTTGGTCATCTCGGCGCCCTTGCCCTGACCGCGATAACGCTCAGCTGCCGCCAGCAGGCGCTCGGTCGAATCCGACCGGCGATTGAGGATCACATCCTCGACCAGATCGCACAGCTCGTCCTCGATATCATCATAGATGTCGAGCTGTCCGGCATTGACGATGCCCATATCCATGCCGGCCTTGACCGCATGGTAGAGGAAAACCGAGTGCATGGCCCGGCGCACCGGCTCATTGCCGCGGAAGGAGAAGGAGATATTCGACAGGCCACCGGAGACGTGACAGCCCGGCAGCTCGGCGCGAATACGCTTGGTCGCCTCGATAAAGGCGACGGCATAATCGTCATGCTCCTCGATACCGGTCGCCACGGCGAAGATGTTCGGATCGAAGATAATGTCTTCCGGCGGGAAACCGACGGTCTCGACCAGCAGGTTATAGGCGCGCTGGCAGATCTCGAACTTGCGCTCGGCGGTTTCCGCCTGACCGGTTTCATCGAAGGCCATGACCACGACGGCCGCACCATAGGCCAGGCATTTTCTTGCCTGTTCGAGGAAAGGCGCCTCGCCTTCCTTGAGCGAGATCGAATTGACGATCGCCTTGCCTTGGACATTCTTCAGCCCGGCCTCGATCACCTCCCACTTGGAGCTGTCGATCATCACCGGAACGCGCGCGACATCCGGCTCACCCGCGATCATGCGCAGGAAGACCGTCATCGCCTCGACACTGTCGAGCAGGCCCTCATCCATGTTCACATCGATGATCTGGGCCCCGTTTTCCACCTGCTGGCGGGCGACGGAAACAGCAGTGGCGTAATCACCCTCGGTGATCAAACGGCGAAAGCGCGCCGAGCCAGTCACATTGGTACGCTCGCCAATATTGACGAAAGTCGAAGCAGAATTGGTCATGATGATCCGGACTTATGCGGTCAGTTCAAACGGTTCGAGACCGGAGAGCAGCATGGCGCGCTCGCGGCGGACCGGGTTACGCGGCTTGGCGCTCTTGGCCGCACCGGCAATGGCACGGATGTGAGCCGGCGTGGTGCCGCAGCAACCGCCGAGAATATTGACCAGCCCTGAGGACGCCCATTCGCCCAAATGCCCCGCCGTCTCATGCGGTTCCTCGTCATACTCACCCATATCATTGGGCAACCCGGCATTCGGATAGGCGATGACCTTGGTATCGGCGACCCGGGAAATCTCGGCCAGGTAGGGACGCAATTCCTCGGCCCCCAGCGCACAGTTCAGGCCAATCGCCCACGGCTTGGCATGGCGAACGGAATACCAGAAAGCCTCCGCCGTCTGTCCCGAGAGCGTACGACCGGAACGGTCCGTGATCGTGCCGGAGATCATCACCGGGATATGCTCACCGGTCTCCTCGGCCAGATCGATCAACGCCTTGATCGCCGCCTTGGCATTGAGGGTATCAAACACGGTCTCGACCAGAAGCAGGTCGATATAGGGGGCCATGGCTCGCGCCTGCTCCAGATAGGCCTGGTGCACCGCATCGAAATCGACATCGCGGTAGCCCGGGTCATTGACGTCGGGCGAGATCGAGAGGGTTTTGTTGGTCGGCCCGATCGCGCCGGCAACCGCGCGCGGCGTGCCGGTTCTTGCCGCCACCTCATCCGCCGCTTCACGGGCCAGGCGGGCGCCTTCGGCGGCGATTTCCGTGGCCAGGCCTTCCATAGCGTAATCAGCCTGGGCGATCGTGGTCGCCGAGAAGGTATTGGTCTCGACAATATCGGCACCGGCTTCGAAATAAGCCGTGTGGATGGCCTTCACGGCATCCGGTGCGGTGAGGTTCAGAAGGTCATTATTGCCTTTGACCGGCTGACCCCAATCGGCGAACCGCGTGCCGCGATAGCCGTCCTCATCCAGCTTCAACTCCTGGATCTGGGTCCCCATGGCGCCGTCCAGGATCAGAATGCGGTCCTCAGCCAGCGCGTTCAGCGCCTGAATACGGTCTTGGCGGGTCATGCGACTTCTCCTGCGAGGGTGGCGGCTGGCTTGATGCCGAGCAAATGGCAGGTGGACAGAGATAGCTCGGCCCGGTTCAGCGTGTAGAAGTGAAAGCGGTCAACACCGCCCTGATGCAGCGCATCACACAGTTTGGCCGCCACATGGGCCGTCACCAGCTGACGCGTCTCGGCATCATCATCAAGGCCTTCATAGGCGGCATGCAGGCTGTCCGGCAGGGAGGCACCGCACAGGCCGGCGATGCGCTTGAGGCCATTGAAATTGGGCTGCAGCATGATGCCGGGAATGATCGGAATGGTGATGCCAGCGTTCTGGGCCCGCTCAAGATAGCGGAAGTAGAGATCCGGCTCGAAGAAGAATTGCGTGATCGCACGGGTCGCGCCGGCGTCGATCTTGGCCTTCAGCAGGTCGAGGTCGTAGTCGAAGTCGGGGCTCTCCGGGTGCTTTTCCGGATAGCAGCCGACGGAAATCTCGAAATCGCCGATCTTCTTGATCCCCGCAGCCAGCTCGGCCGCATTGGCGTAGCCGCCCGGGTGCGGGACGTATTTCTCGCCGACACCTTCGGGCGGATCGCCGCGCAGGGCTACGATATGGCGCACGCCCGCATCCCAGTAATCCCGGATCACATTGTCGACCTCGTCGCGTGTGGCGCTGACACAGGTCAGGTGGGCGGCGGGCTTGATCGCGGTTTCCTCGACAATGCGGTGCACGGTGCGGTGCGTCCGGTCACGGGTCGAACCGCCAGCGCCATAGGTCACAGAGACGAAATCCGGATCCAGCGCCTGCAGGCGGGAGATCGAATTCCACAGCGTATTTTCCATCGCCTCGGATTTGGGCGGGAAGAATTCGAAGGAAATGATCGGCTTTGTCATCGAGCTAACCGGGCGTCCTGCATATAATGATTCAGTGTTTTATATACACATAAAGATATCTTTATGCGAGCAAATTTCTAGCAGATTAATGCGAAAGGTTCCAGAAGCGGAAGCTCCCTCTTGCATATCGCTCGCTAATCTGATCTATGCCCGGGACATAAAGCGATCTTTATATGAGGATATCCGCGTGAGCCGTTCGTCTTACATTTTCACGTCCGAAAGCGTCTCTGAAGGCCATCCGGACAAGGTGTGCGACCGCATTTCCGATGCCGTCGTCGATCTTTTCCTGGGCCGCGACCCGGAAGCACGTGTTGCTTGCGAGACCCTGACCACGACCAATCAGATCGTGCTCGCCGGCGAAACCCGTATCAACAAGGACGTCGCGCCGACGGACGAGGAAATCGAGGCCGTGGCCCGCGATGCGGTCAAGGATATCGGTTACGAGCAGGACGGCTTCCACTGGAAGAACTCCAACTTCCAGAACTTCCTGCACGAGCAGTCCGCGCACATCGCCCAGGGCGTTGATGCCGGTGACGACAAGGATGAGGGCGCTGGCGACCAGGGCATCATGTTTGGCTATGCGACGAATGAGACCGCTGAGCTGATGCCGGCGCCGATCCAGTACTCGCACCAGATCCTCAAGCGCATGGCCGAACTGCGCAAATCCGGCGCCCGCCCGGAATTTGAGCCCGATGCCAAATCCCAGGTCACCCTGCGCTATGAAAACGGCCGCCCGGTCGGCGTGACCTCCGTCGTCGTCTCGACCCAGCACAAGGACGGTCTGAGCCAGGACGATATCAAGGAGCTGGTCCGCCCGGTTGTCGCCGAGGTTCTGCCGGAGGGCTGGTTCCCGCCGGAAGCTGAATTCTACGTCAACCCGACCGGCACCTTCGTCATCGGCGGCCCGGACGGCGATGCCGGCCTGACCGGCCGCAAGATCATCGTCGACACCTATGGCGGCGCTGCGCCGCACGGTGGCGGTGCCTTCTCCGGCAAGGACCCGACCAAGGTCGACCGCTCGGCCGCCTATGCCTGCCGCTGGCTGGCCAAGAATGTCGTCGCTGCTGAACTGGCTGATCGCTGCACCATCCAGGTGTCCTACGCGATCGGCGTCTCCAAGCCGCTGTCGCTCTATGTCGACCTGCACGGCACCGGTCAGGTTGCCGAAGCCAAGCTGGAAGATGCGCTGATGCAGATCGCCGATCTTTCTCCGCGCGGTATTCGTACCGCCCTGGGCCTGAACAAGCCGATCTATGCCCGCACCGCCGCCTACGGCCATTTCGGTCGCACGCCGGATGCCGATGGCGGCTTCTCCTGGGAAACGACCGGTCTCGTCGACCAGCTCAAATCCCTCGCCTGATCCAAGCACGTTTTTCGAGGGCCGGGTGACCGGCCCTCATCTTATTGAGAACTGACTAAAAGAAGGACCTGACGGTCATGACGCAATCCGCGGACAAACCTTACGTCGTCAAGGACATGTCGCTGGCCAAATGGGGCCGCACCGAGCTCGACATGGCCGAGATCGAAATGCCGGGCCTGATGGCACTGCGCGCCGAATACAAAGACAGCCAGCCGCTCAAGGGCGCCCGCATCGCCGGCTCCCTGCACATGACGGTCCAGACCGCTGTGCTGATCGAGACGCTGACCGCCCTCGGCGCTGAAGTGCGCTGGGCGTCGTGCAACATCTTCTCGACCCAGGACCAGGCCGCTGCCGCCATCGCGGAAACCGGTGTTCCGGTCTTCGCCACCAAGGGCGAAACGCTGGAAGAATACTGGGACTATGCCGACGCCATCTTCCATTGGGGCAATGGCGAAACCGCCAACATGATCCTCGACGATGGCGGCGATGCGACGCTCTACCTCATCCTCGGCGAGAAGGCCGAGAATGACCCGTCCATCCTCGACCACCCGAAATCGGAAGAAGAGACCGCTCTCTACGCTCAGATCAAGAAGCGTATCGCGGCCACTCCGGGCTGGTTCGCCAAAGCCAAGGCTGCCATCCAGGGCGTTTCCGAAGAGACCACGACCGGCGTCATGCGTCTGTACCAGATGCACCAGCGCGGCGAGCTGCCCTTCCCGGCCATCAACGTGAATGACAGCGTCACCAAGTCGAAATTCGACAACCGCTATGGCTGCCGCGAAAGCCTCGTGGACGCTATCCGCCGCGGTACCGACGTCATGATGTCGGGCAAGAAAGCCCTGGTTCTGGGCTATGGCGATGTCGGCAAAGGCTCTGCTGAGTCCCTCGCTGGCGCCGGCGCTCGCGTCTACGTCACCGAGATCGACCCGATCTGCGCCCTGCAGGCCTGCATGGACGGCTTCGAAGTGGTCCGGATCGAGGACGTTGTTGGCGAGATGGACATCTTCGTCACCGCGACCGGCAACAAAGACATCATCACCGTCGACCACATGCGCGCCATGAAGGACATGGCGATCGTTTGTAACATCGGCCACTTCGACAATGAGATTCAGGTCGAAAGCCTGAAGAACTTCCAGTGGACCAATGTGAAGCCGCAGGTCGACCTGGTGAACTTCCCGGAAGGCCACCGTATCGTGCTGCTGTCCGAAGGCCGCCTTGTGAACCTTGGCAATGCCACCGGTCACCCGAGCTTCGTGATGTCCGCCAGCTTCACCAACCAGACGCTGGCGCAGATCGAGCTGTGGACCAAAGGCGAGAAGTACGACAACGAAGTCTACATCCTGCCCAAGCATCTCGACGAGAAGGTCGCAGCCCTGCACCTGCCGAAGCTGGGCGCCAAGCTGACCCAGCTGAGCACCGAGCAGGCGGAATACCTCGGCCTGCCGCAGCAAGGCCCGTTCAAGGCCGAGCACTACCGCTACTAAGCGGCTCTGCTATCGCCAAGAAAAGGGCGTCGCGCTTGCGGCGCCCTTTTTCGTTGGCCGTTTGTTTGGGTGTCTCAGTTCTCGTGCGACAGCGGCAGGCAGCCACAGGCCGCAGCAGCGGCCCGCTCTTTATGGCTGATCCAGCACTTGGCCTTGCCGAGATCATTGAATTGCCCGACCCGGGTCCCACAGGTGTGGGCCACCGTCGCCACAATCATCGAGACTGTCGATTGCGCTGCCTCATCCTCCGAAACAAAGGCGAGGCGCATATTCGGACGCAGGTCTCCGGCCAGGCCCTCGACATTTTCGATGATCTCGACCGGGCTGGCCACGATCGTGGATCCGGTGATGTCGATGATGACGCCATTCGTACGATGGCGGTGCGCGGCCTGGTTCAGCTCCAGTCGCGAACGATGAATCTCGGCCACGTCGACAGAGCCCTCATGGGAGAGGACAGCGACCTTGTGGCCTTCATCATGGGCGACGGTGAAACTCACGCAGGGCACCTCCGATACAGACCATAACAGATTTCCGGATTCGCCCTTACCGAATTCCTAATGCTCATTCATGCGACAACAGGATGAAGCGCGTCGGGGTGAGGATGGCGTTGAGCGGGTAGTCCCACGGATCGCGCGGCACGTTCGGCAGAACCTGGTCGTCATAGGTGACGCCGCAGGCAAAAACCGGCCCCTGTTTGGCCCGCCAGCTCAAGGCCCGGTCGTAATAGCCCTGTCCATAGCCCAGACGTCCACCCTCTAGATCGACCGCCAGGGCCGGGACCAGGATCAGGAAGGGCTCGACCGGAGCGGCCGCCTCTGCCGGCTCGCGCACCCCGAACTTGCGGGTCTCGAGGGGCTCGCCGGGCACCCAGCTGTGAAAGTCCAGTCCTTGCTCGTCCCGGCGCATTACCGGCAGGCTGGTTTGCCAGCCCTGTGCGGCCAGGGCGCTCAGCAGGCGTAGCGGGCTGAGCTCGTCACCCAAGGGATAATACCCCGCCGCCGTACCGCCGGCGGCGAGCACGCTTTCGGGAAAGATGTCGAGCAAGGCCTCGGCAGCGCCAGGCTGTGCGACCGCGCACCTGGCACGTACCGCGCGGGTTGCCTCCCGCATGGCCTGTTTGGCGGCGGGAGTAGTCATGTGGCGGCTCCGCCTGCGCCGGCAGCCCGAAAATATCCCCACAGACCCGATAAATCAGGTGGGCACCGCGTAATCGGGACCACGGTCCCGACCAGGGGCAGTTCCCTAGTGGTGATGTACGGTCGGTAGGATAAACGTTCTATCGCACGCTGCAGATAACCGCCGCGTCCTATTTGGGGCTTTCGCACGAAAGGCTCAAGCCTGGACCTGCGCAAGACCGCCCTCTTGGGCCGGCTCGGCGTCTTCGCTTTCATCGCCGCCCTCCAGCGTCTGGGCCAGCGCTTCAAGGCGTTCCGCCGCCTTGATGATGCTCTCGGCCAGGCGCACACGTTCACTGCTGCGACCGACCGAGGCAGTCTCGCCCTCATGCTTGAGCCGCTCATTATGCGCTTCGAGCATTTCGACCTTGCGCTCGGCCTCGCGCAGCTCGTCGACAACGACAAGCGAGGCCATCAGCAAGAGGCGCAGATCACCGATCTGGCCGACCTGACCGGAAATCTCGCCGACCTTGCCGTCGAGATAGCTGGCCAGCGAGCGCAGATAGGCTTCCTGGCCTTCTTCGCAGCCAATGGTGAAATCCCGGCCATTGAGTTTGACGGCGACGCGGGACATGGCTCAGCCCTCCTCAACCGCAAACTGGCGCAGATCCTCGATCGCCCGGTCGAGCGCATCAGACGCCTCCTGGGCCGCCTCTTCCAGAGCCGCCTCGCGGGCCTTGGACGCATCAAGCGCCTCGGCCAGGCGCTGCCGGTCCTGGTCATAGTCAACCTGGATGGACGCTGCCGCACGCGAACTCTCCGCTCGCTGGCGAAGGCGCAGCGTGGTCCGCTCGATACGGGTCATCGCCCCGTCGAGACGCGCCACAGCGCGATCTAGCGGATCATCATGGGGTACGGTCGGCGTTGTCATGGCCCTATAAAATCAACTGCGTCGGCCCAAAGTTCAAGCAGTCTGTTAAGAGTGCGTCCCTCAGCGCTGACTCTGTGAGCGCTTCAGCGACACATGCCGGTGCAAACATGGCAAAATTCCGGCATTGCCAGGAGGTCACCGCAGCCTGCCTGGACACCGCCATTGCCCTCACCGGTTGACCTTGTCCGGCTCGCGGGCGAAACACGAAGCCCTCTCAGGCCTTGATGGACTTCTCGCCGTGCGTTTCAGCAGCCTGCCCGACTGGGCGTTTTATCCGCTCGCCATCCTCTTGATCGGCGGCATGATTGGCGGGGCGTTGAGCTTCGGCAATACCGGCGTGCGCTCGGCCGAGGACCTGGTGGAGAACGGCCGCATCTATGAAGGCGCCGAACTCGGCGCTCTGGCGACCGGCAACGGCCTCTACGTTCAGGTGATGGGCGAGGGTGACGCCGTTTTTGCACGCGTCTCCGCTGATCGCGGCCAGTTTGACGGCCTGCAGTCCGCCGGGGCCTTCTTCGTCCTCGACGACACCGAGCGGGCGGCCTTCCAGGGCCACCGTATCCGCATGCGGCTTGTTGCACGCAGTGCCGGCAGCAATGGCGCCGAGGGTACGCATGTGAACCTCTTCCTGCCCGGCCGCAGCCAGGCCGACTGGCAACGCATCGAGCTGACCGGAGACTACCAAGCCTATGATCTCGATGTTGGCGTACCCGCCTGCGAATGGGATTTCGCCTTCGTCTCGCTCTGGCCCGACTGGGATGAAGGGGCCAACACGATCGAGGTGGAACGCATCGAAGTCAGCGTGCTCGAGCCACAGCCGGGCTGCACCTGATCAGCGCGGCTTGTAGTCGACGATCTTTTGCTTGCGGGTGAGCAGGTCGAGCGGGCTCCACGACATCATGCGGGCGATCTGCCCGATACTGATCTGCCGCTTTTGCTCGAGCTCACGGCGCTGCGCCCGGATATCCGGCCAACGTTGCAGCGCATCCCCGATCGCTCTCAAAAACACACCGCCCTGCCCGAACCGCAGGGAGGACAGCCAGAGGGCCACACTGACGGCGACATGGCCCGGCAGAAGGCACCAGAACAGCCAACCCGGCGTATTGCGCAGGAAGACGATCAACCGGTTGCGGACGCCGTGATAGGTGGCGAATTCGGACCGGCGGCCGGACGAGGCATAGCCCATATGATCCACTTTTGCGTCCGCCAGCTGGACGACGCGCTCGCCGATCAGCCGGGCGCGATAGCCCAGATCGACATCCTCATTGTAGCAGAAGAAGCTCTCGTCAAAGCCCCCGAGACCGGCAAACACGTCCCGGCGCACACAGGCCGCGGCACCGCAGGCCGCGAACACCTCGCCCTCGGCCAGCTCTTCCTCCACCGGCCTCCCATAGCCGGAGCGATAGGCCAGGCCGAGCGCATGATAGGCGTCGCCCGTACCATCCAGCCGCCCGGGCTCATCCGCCACGAACTGGGTTGAGCCAAAACTGGTGACATCAGGATAGCGCTCAATGGCCTGTTCGAGCTGCTCGATCCAGTCCGGATGGGCAAAGGCATCCGGATTGAGAAAGGCGAGCCAGCCCCCCCGGGCGCGCTCGGCCAGGCGATTATTGCCCGCCGCGAAACCGAGATTGTCGTCGCTGAGTACAAACTCCACCCCGTCCGGCATATCCGCTTCACTGAGCCGTTCGCCGGCCGGTGAACCATTCTCCAGCACCAGAATCTGACAGGGCTTGCGGGTCTGGGCGGACAGGGCGTCGAGGCAACGCGTCATGGTCGCGCGGCTCTTATAGGCCACGATCAGAACCGAGATGTCCGCCACGTCACTCATGCACTTTCCTGCCAGATCGGGGTGTCTTTCTGCGGCAAGCCGTGGGCCTCGCGCAAGCGTTGATCTGCAGGCGAGTTGCGTCACGCTGACGGCGTGCTGGCTCCCCGGGCAATCAGGTCGTATGAGAGAGGCTCACTCCAGCTCAGGTAAAGCAACGCATGTCCCTAGTCTCCGACAAGAACGCGCTGGCGCTCGAATTCGGCCGTATCTGTTCGCTTGCAGCCGTCGATATCATGGCGGTCTACAACAGCGATTTCGAGGCCCGCGCCAAGGGTGACAGCTCGCCGGTGACTGATGCGGACGAGCGCGCCGAGGAGATCATCCTGCGCGAGCTGGAAGCCAGCCTGCCGGGCATTCCGGTGCTGGCCGAAGAAAGCTTTTCCGCCGGCTTGCGGCCGGAAACCGGCTCGAGCTTCATTCTCGTCGACCCGGTCGACGGGACCAAGGAATTCATCAATCGCAATGGCGAGTTCACCGTCAATATCGCGCTGATCGAGGACCGTCACCCAACCGCTGGCTGCGTCTATGCCCCGGCGCGAAACCGCATCTTTCTGGGCGGCCAATCGGCGTTCGCCGCAGATCTGGAACCGGGGACGCCGCCGCAGATGAGCGCCCTCGCGCCAATCGCCAGCCGGGCCATGCCGGACCGGCAGCGCACGGCGGTGATGAGCCGGTCCCATGCGGACGAGCGCACCCTGGCCTTCGCCGAAGCGCACGGCGTCAGCGAACGCATCAGCGCCGGCTCATCTCTCAAATTCTGCCTCGTCGCGGAAGGCCTGGCCGATATATACCCGCGCTTTGGCCCCACCATGGAGTGGGATACCGCTGCCGGCCATGCGGTGCTCAACGCCGCGGGAGGCGCCGTGCTGACCCCGGAGGGTGAGCCCTTTGCCTATGCCAAGGTAGATCGCGGCTATCTCAACGGCTCGTTCATCGCCTGGGGCCGCGCCCCCGGCACCTAATCCGGTAGAGCGGCTTTGCCTCGCCGGGGAGTCTGTCTATCATGGTAAATGCTTATGGTATGGAGACTTGCATGAGCTTGGAGGGTGTTTGGAAGGCAGCCAAAGCCCAGCTGGACTCGGACGGCTTTACCGCACCGATGCCGCTCGCGCGCCCGGATGTGCTCGAAACCGTCATCCGCGAATTCCATGACAGCATCGTCTATAATCGCAATCCGCATGTCACCAGCGAGGCGGTCAGAACTCTCGTCTTTGACCCCGGCATCCGCCAGGCCCTGTCGACCCTGTGCGGCGATGGTTTCATGCTCTGGCGCTCGGCGATGTTCGTCAAAGCGCCCGGCGGCAAGGAAATCGGCTGGCACCATGACAAGCATTTTTCCGATGGCGACGCGCCGGTCGAACTGAATCTGGACGACCGGCACTATTCCGTCTTTATCGCCATCACCGATGTCGGCGCCGAGGATGGCTGCCTGGAAATGCTGCCCGGCTCGCATCGCGAGACGCTTGGGATCGAGCGCGATGTGCGGCCCTTCCATAAACGCCCGGCGAGCGACCACATTCTGCCCGCCCTGCCCGCAGACAATGCCGACGACATCATCGCCTCGCCGGTCCCCGCCGGGCATTTCATCATCTTCCATTCCGCCCTGCTTCATCGCAGCCGTGAGAACCTCTCGGACACCACTCGGCTTGGACTGGCCTTCCGGCTGGCGCCGGCGCAGCGCGACATCCCGCTCGATCTGGCTCAACCCGGAGACGTGACACCCTATTCTGAAGCGGAATTGGAAGCATGAGCAAAGCCACGTCCTGGATGATCATTGGCGCCAGCCGCGGGATTGGCCTCGCCATGGTCGTGGCGCTGCTGCAGCGTGGTGATCGCGTGGTCGCCGGCATCCGGCCGGGGCGCAAGGGCGGTCTGGCTGACTTGGAAACGCAATTCGCCGATCAGCTCATCCCGGTAGATTGCGACGTGCGCGATAGCGACCAGGTCGCCGCGGCGGCCCTGGTGGCCGATGAAACCGGCTGCGAAGTCGCGGTTTTCAATGGCGCGGTTTATGGCCAGCGCGCACCGAGCCTGTTCCAGACCGATGAAAGCGAGATGCTCGCCACCATCGATACCAATGCGCTCGGCTTGCTGCGCATTGCCAAACATGTCGGCCCGCGCCTCGCCGGCAGTGCGCCGCGTCTGGTCGCCATTACCAGCCTGATGGGCAAGCCGGACAATCCTGGCGCCAATGATCTGCCCTACCGGGTCTCCAAGGCGGCGCTCAATCGCCTTGTCACCGCCATTGCCCAGGAATTGAAAGGCCGTGGCCTGACGACCGTCGCCATGCGCCCGGGTTGGGTGCGCACCGAAATGGGCGGGCCACGCGGCAAGCTAAGCCCGGAGGAAAGCGCCGACGGCCTGATCCAGGCCATCGACGCGCTCACACTGGGCGATGCCGGCAAGCTGCTCGACTATACCGGCGAAGAGCTTGGCTGGTAGCCGGCCGCGCTAGCCGAGCTTGCCCATCTCCCGTAGCCGGGCAATGACGAGGCTGGCCGCGTCCTCAATCCCGACCTGGGTCGTATCAATGCGAATCTCCGGCGCTTGCGGCGCTTCATACGGACTATCGAAGCCGGTGAAATTCTTCAGCTCACCGGCCTGGGCTTTCTTGTAGAGCCCCTTGGGGTCGCGTTCGATACAGACTTCGAGCGGTGTGTCGACGAAGACCTCGATGAACTCCCCCTCCTCGACCAGTTCCCGCACCATTTGCCGCTCCGACCGGAAGGGCGAAATGAAGGAACAGGTCACCAGCAGACCGGCATCGACGAAGAGCTTCGCGACTTCCCCGATACGGCGGATATTCTCCACCCGGTCGACATCGGTGAAACCAAGGTCGCGATTGAGCCCGTGTCGCACATTGTCCCCGTCGAGGGAGTAGGTGTGCAATCCGGCCTCCGCGAGCTCGCGCTCAACGATATTGGCAATGGTCGACTTGCCCGCACCGGACAGGCCCGTGAACCAGAGGATGGCCGGCTTTTGACCCTTGATTGCCGACCGCTTCGCCTTGGTCACATCCATGGCTTGCTGGTGGATATTGGACGCACGGCGCAGACCGAACCGGATCATTCCCGCGCCAACCGTCTGATTGGTAAAGCGGTCGATCAGGATAAAGGCGCCCATATCGCGGATCTCGTGATACGGGTCGAACGCCACCGGGCGGCTACAGGCCAGATTGCACATACCGATTTCATTGATATCGAGCTGTGTACTGGGAAGCTTTTGATAGGAGTTGATCTCGACCCGGTGCTTCAGGGAGGACACCGTCGCCAGCGTCGTCGCCGTCCCCAGCTTCATCAGATAAGAGCGGCCTGGCAGCAATTCCTCTTCATGCATCCAGAGCAGTTCGGCCGCGAACTGATCGGACACTTCCGGGCGGGCATCGGCTGCGGCAATGACATCCCCGCGCGAAACATCGATCTCCCGGTCGAGCACCAACGTCACCGAGTCACCCGCGGCTGCGGCCTCCAGATCTCCATCCGCCGTGACAATGCGAGCGATATGGGCCATGGCACCAGAGGCCGCGACAACGATCTTGTCACCGGTCGCAACCCGGCCGGACACGATCAGTCCGGAAAAGCCGCGAAAATCAGCGTGCGGCCGGTTCACCCATTGCACCGGCATGCGGAAGGCCTGATCGAGCAGATCGCTCTCGACATCCACCTGCTCGAGATAATCGAGCAGGGTCGGACCGCTATACCAGGGCATGGATCTGGGCGCGGCGGTGACATTGTCACCCTTGCGGGCCGACATCGGGATCGCTGTGATCGACTTGAAACCGAGCTGTTCGGCCGCCTCGTGATAGTCGGCCACGACCTCCTCGAACCGGGCACCGGAATACTCGACCAGGTCCATCTTGTTGACGGCCAGGACGATATTCGGGATGCCCATCATCCGGGCGATATAGGTATGGCGCTTGGTCTGGGACAGCACGCCCCGGCGGGCATCAACCAGAATGACCGCGACGTCGGCAGTGGACGCCCCGGTCGCCATATTGCGCGTGTACTGCTCATGCCCCGGCGTATCCGCGACAACAAACTTGCGCTTCTGGGTGGCGAAGAAACGATAGGCGACATCAATAGTGATGCCCTGCTCACGCTCGGCCTCGAGCCCGTCCAGCAGCAGGGCGAAATCGATATCCTCTCCCGCTGTGCCGTGCTTCTTGCTGTCGCGTTTGAGCACGTTGAGCTGGTCATCGAAGAGGAGTTTGGAATCGTAGAGCAGACGGCCGATCAGGGTGGACTTGCCGTCATCAACCGAGCCGCAGGTCAAAAAGCGCAACACGCCCTTTTCACCGGTCCGGATCAGATCCTCGACATGAGTGGGGGTTGGCTTGTCCATTAGAAATACCCCTCACGCTTTTTCTTCTCCATGGACCCGGCCTCATCATGATCGATCAGGCGGCCAGAGCGTTCCGAGGTTCGTGCACGCAGCATCTCCATGACGATGGCATCGAGTGTGTCGGCATCGGAATCTATGGCGCCGGTCAGCGGGTAGCAGCCCAGGGTGCGGAAGCGGACAAGGCGGTTCTGCGGCTCTTCGCCCTCGGCCAGAGGCAGGCGGTCATCATCGACCATGATGAGCTGGCCATCGCGCTCCACCACCGGCCGTTCGGCGGCGAAATAAAGTGGCACAATCGGGATCGCTTCGGCCCGGATATATTGCCAGATATCCAGCTCGGTCCAGTTGGATAACGGGAAGACCCGGATGGATTCGCCCTTTTGAATCTTGGCATTGTAGTTATGCCAGAGCTCCGGCCGCTGGTTTTTCGGGTCCCAGCCATGCTGAGCGTCGCGGAAAGAGAAAATCCGCTCCTTGGCGCGCGATTTCTCCTCATCGCGGCGAGCCCCGCCAAAGGCGGCGTCATAGTCATGCCGGCGCATGGCCTGACGCAGGGCCTCGGTTTTCATGATCTCGGTATGGCGCTGCGACCCGTGATCGAACGGGTTGATGCCGCGCTTGATACCCTCCTCATTGAACTGGACCCGCATGTCCAGGCCCAGCGCCTCGGCGAGGGTGTCGCGGAAGTCCGTCATTGCCTTGAACTTGAAGGTCGTATCGACATGCTGCAGCGGGAAGGGGAGCGAAGACGGATAGAAGGCCTTCAGCGCCAGATGCAGCATCACCGCGCTGTCCTTGCCGATTGAATAGAGCATGACGGGCCGCTCGAACTCGGCGACCACTTCGCGCATGATGTGGATGCTCTCGGATTCGAGCGCCTTGAGATGCGCAGGCAATTCAGCCTGCCGGGCCGGCGCCGGCTCCTTGAAACGCGCCGCATAGGCGCTGATCTCTGAACGGATTGAAGATGTCACGTCTGGCTACTTCCATGGCGATCCACGCCCCTCACCCGCGAGGCGTTTCAACGAGATTACCGCACATCCGTAGCCGAACAGATGCCTGTTGCAAAACCTAAATAAGAAAGGCCCGTCCGCGATGGAAGGGCCCTTCTCACATCAAATGCACAAGCGCGCGATGATCGCCGTCAGGCGGCGACCGGTTCCGCTGCGGCCTTCACAGCCTGCACGACGCGCGCGATATGCTCATCGGTCAGATAGGGGTGCATCGGCAGCGAGACGACGCGATGCGCAATGTCCTCGGTCACCGGCAAACCGCCCGGGGCGACCGGATAGGGCGCATAGGGCTCGTGCAGATGCAGCGGGATCGGATAATAGACTGCGGTCGGCACGCCAGCCTCGGACAATTGCGCCCGGAATGCATCGCGATTGGGAACTTCGATCGTGTACTGGGCCCAGGTCGACTGCGCTCCGGCAATCACCGTCGGCGTCTTCACATACTGGCTGAACCCGGCCGCGTAGGCGTCGGCGACTTTCTGGCGCAGCTCGATTTCCTCGGCGAAGATCTCGAGTTTCGACAGCAGGATTGCCGCCTGCAGCGTATCGAGGCGGGAATTCAGGCCGATCCGCGCATACTCATAGCGGTCCTGGCCTTCGCCATGCACCCGCACCGACTTCATCAGGTCATACAGCGCGTCATCCTTGCACAGGACGGCACCCGCATCGCCATAAGCCCCCAGCGGCTTGGCCGGGTAGAAGCTGACGGTCAGCGCATCGGCCCATTTCAGCGCCGAGCTGCCGCCCAGCGTGCTGCCAAAACCCTGCGCACAATCGGAGACGAGCTTGAGGTCATGCGCGTCCGCGATCTCGCGCAGTTTGGGATAATCCGCCGGCTGGCCGAACAGGTCGACCGCGATGATGGCGCGCGGCGTCAGCTCGCCGGCCGCTTTCACGGACTCAATCGCCGCCGTCAGGCTGTCGATGGAGATATTGTAGGTATCCGGGTCGACATCAACGAAGACCGGAGAGGCGCCGGCCAGCACCACCACTTCCGCCGAAGCAGCGAAGGTAAAGCTCGGCACGAAGACCGCATCACCCGGGCCAATGCCCCAGGCCATCAACGGGATCAGGATCGCATCCGTACCATTGGCGCAGGCTAGGGCCCGCCCCTCACCATTGAACGCGGCCAGCTTGGTCTCGAGCTCGGTAACCTCGGGCCCGAGGATATAGCGTCCCTCATCCAGAACCTTGGAGACCGCTGCGTCCATGCTCTCCTTGAGGCGAGCCCGTTGCGCTTTGAGGTCAATGAAAGGGATCATGTCAGCCATGGATACAGTCCGTTCGAAAACACTGGCGCGTCGCGCCGCTTGAAGTTGGAAACCCTATCGCCGCTCGGCAGGCGCCGATAAAGTCACGAAATATTACGCTATTCTACGGTCACCGATTTCGCGAGATTACGCGGCTGGTCGACATCCGTGCCTTTATGTACGGCTACGAAGTAAGCCAGCAACTGCATGGCCACCGCTGCGACGATCGGCGCCGCCATTGCGCCCGCCTCCGGCAAGCTGACAATCGTGTCGACCTCGCCTTCCAGCTGCGCTGCGCCGCGCGGATCGGTGATCGCGGTCAGTCGGGCACCGCGTGAGCGCACCTCACGGATCGAGGACAGGGTCTTGGCAAACAGATTGTCGAACGGCGCCACGACGATGATCTCGACATCATCCTCGACCAGCGCGATCGGACCATGCTTGAGCTCGCCGGCGGCATAGCCCTCGGCGTGGATATAGCTGATTTCCTTCAGCTTCAACGCACCTTCCATGGCCAGCGGGAAGAAGGCATTCCGGCCGAGGTAAAGCACGATCGGGGCATGCGCGAGATCGCCGGCAATGGCGTCGATCTGGGCCTCGATCTGCAGCGCCTCATTCATCAGGCCGGGTACGCCCATCAACTCTGTGACCAGCGCACCGGCCTGCTCATCATCCATGCGACCACGCTGCACGGCGGCGAGAACAGAAAGTGAGGCCAGGGCCGCCAGCTGGCAGGTAAAGGCCTTGGTGGAAGCCACGCCGATCTCCGGACCGGCCAGGGTTGGCACGACAATGTCGGCCTCGCGCGCCATCGTCGAATGCAACGTATTGACCAGGGCGATCGTCTTCACACCGGCTTCCTTGCACATCCGCATCGCTTCCAGCGTGTCGGCGGTTTCACCAGACTGGGAGATGAAAAGCGCGGCATCGCGATCCAGGAAGGCCGGGTCGCGATAGCGGAACTCCGACGCGATATCGTTTTCAACCGGCAGGCCCGCGCGCGCCTCGAACCAGTATTCCGCGATCTGGCCGGCATATGAAGCCGTGCCGCAACCGATGATCAGGAGCCGCGTGATGTCAGCGAAGTCGAGATCGTCGAGCGTGCGAACCGCGCCGTCGACCGCGTCCAGATAGGCCGAGAAGGTTCGCCCGACGACTTCAGGCTGCTCGTAGATTTCCTTCTGCATGAAGTGGCGGTAATTGCCCTTCTCCGCCAGCACGGCCGAACTGACAGCCGGGACCGCCGGACGATCGACCGCCTGGCCGCCCGCATCAAACACATCAATTCCATCGGGGCGGACAATCGCCGCATCGCCTTCTTCCAGATAGATGACCTTGGTCGCTTCGCCGGCGATCGCCATGATATCGGACGCCAGGAAACCGCTGCTTTCGCCGATCGCCGCGATCAGTGGCGCGCCCCGCCGGGCGCCGAAAACCAGATCAGGGTGTCCATCGACAATGGCCGCCAGGGCGAACGCCCCGTGCAGACGCGGCAGGATCGACAGCCAGGCCGACTGAGCATTGGCGCCGGTCTTGAGTGCGGCATCGAACAGGTGCGCAACCACTTCGGTGTCCGTATCACTTGTGAACACATGACCGGCGGCCGCGAGCTCCTCGCGCAATTCCTTGAAGTTCTCGATGATCCCATTATGGACCAGTGTCACCCGGCCGGCGCGGTGCGGGTGCGCATTGGCTTCAGTGGGTTTGCCGTGCGTGGCCCAGCGCGTGTGGGCGATGCCCGAAGACCCGCTCAGCTCGGATCCCATCGCTTCAACCAGGGCCGCGACCTTGCCCGGTGCACGCACGCGCACGGCCTGACCGTCCGGCCCATGCAGGGCGACGCCTGCGGAATCATAGCCCCGGTATTCAAGCCGGCGCAGCCCCTCGATGAGGATCCCGCTCGCGCGCTCATTTCCGGCTATACCCACAATTCCGCACATCGTGTTGTCCTATTGTTTACTCAGCCACGGCTTTACACTAAGCCCGCCTGCGAGGTGAATCGCATTAGGTGTTATATTCAGGGATATTGCGGTCACATCTCATTTCAGAATCCGCAAAATCACCCGATCAAGACAGGTGTGAATGTATCCGATGCCCGCCGTCGCAATATCTATGCCCATCGGCGCCTGGCATCCGCTCCTGCCCGCAGCCTTGCGCAGTCTGACGCTGCAGGATGTCGATATCGAGCTGGCGATCTTCGATGCATCCGGCGATGACCGGGTCGTGCAGGCCATCGCAGCGAGCGGCCTGCAGCCGCGCATTCATCACACCGGCCCCGACGGCGGGCAAAGCGCCGCCATAGCCAAGGGATGGGCCCAAACACAGGCCCCGTTTGTGGGCTGGCTGAATGCCGACGATGTGCTCATGCCCGGCGCGCTGGCCCGCCTGCTCGAACGCCTGCAAGCCGATCCGGATCTCGCGGTCGCCTATGGCGGCTCGACCATTCTTGGCGATGACGGCGAAACACTCGGCCTGCAGGACCAGGTCACCGATGTCGACGCGGGCATCACGCGCAGTAATCCGATTTCGCAACCCTCTGCCCTCGCCCGCCGCAGCGCCACCGAGACCGCAGGCGGGCTGCACCCCGACCTCGTCTACACCATGGACTGGGATTTATGGCTGCGCATCTATCAGGGCGGCGGCCGGTTCGAACGGCTCGATGATGTCCTGTCGGCCGTCTATTGGGGCTGTGGCACCAAGACCGCCGAGGTCTCTCTGGCGCGACTCTCCGAGCTTTACACCCTGACCCGTCAGGCAAGCGGGCATTGGGCCGCAATGAAAACCAGTATCAGTTCGGCCCTGCAAACGCGCTGGCCACACCTGGCCATCCAATCGCCCCTGCGCAGCGCTCCGCAATACAGCACTCCGGACGGGCTCCGCGTCGCGGCGAGCCGGACACCGTCAGAACCTCCCTGTCGGACCGCCAAGCTTCCGGTCCTCAACACTGGCAACAGCCTGGCCCGCGAGCTTCGCGTGGTGACGCAGGGGCCGTGCCGCGTCCGGGCCGGACAGGCGGAGGTCTTGATCGAAGAGACGGGGGAGTCCGAACACGTGCTTGCGGTGGAAGTGAAAGCCGGCGGGACCTGTATGCTCGAGCTGGAGGTGACGGCAGGCGCCGCGCGATTTATATCGGCACGACTTGCTAGTTGAGGCCGCCGTGTCGCCCAGTCTGACCCCATCACGAAAACTGATTGTAGATGTCGGCATGCACAGCGGACAGGACACCGCCTTCTATCTCAAGAAGGGCTTCAACGTCGTCGCGATCGAGGCCAATCCCACGCTCGCAGAGGCGGCACGGCAGCGCTTCGCCGGAGCCATCGCCGCCAATCGTCTTTGCATTCTCAACTGCGGTGTGGCTGACCATGCCGGCGAGCTCGATTTCATCGTCAATCATTCCGACGATGCCTGGAGCTCTTTCGTGCACGAAGTGGGAGCCCGCGGCGGCGCCTTTGATATCCGCCCGGTTCCGGTCGACACGCTTGATGCCCTGCTCAGCCCTTTTCCGACACCGCACTACGTCAAAATCGATATTGAAGGGCATGACCAGCACGCCCTCGACGGCATTGGCCGCATGGCGGAAAAGCCGCGCTATGTTTCGGTAGAAAACGGGTTTCTGCCGATGCTCGATCGGCTCAAACGGTTCGGTTATACCGGCTTCAAGTGGATCAACCAGGCCACAGTTCCCGACCAGCGCGTCCCGCTTCTGCCCCGTGAGGGCGGGCCCTGCCTGCACCGGTTCGAGTTCGGTGCCAGCGGATTATTCGGTCGCGAGACACCGGGAGACTGGCTCAGTGCAGATGCCGTTGCGACTTTGATCAGCGAATACTGGGATCACCCGCAGCTGGACGCGCAAACCCATGGCTGGTTCGACCTGCATGCCCGGCTGGATGACTAGAAACAGCAAAGGCCGGCCTCAATCCTCGATATACCGCTTCCACTTCGAGGCATCGAAGCCATCGCGATAGAATTCCAGATTGAGTTCCTTGACGTATTTCAGGTTGATGAAGAGCACATCAACCTGAACAAAGCGGTCGTCATAATAGCAGATGTCGACGATATCGAAGGGCTCGAAGCCCAACTCGCGCATCCGGCTCAGCCGCTCGACCATATTGTTCACACCGACCTCTAGAGACACGGTGGAGCAGGACTTCAGAAGATCGAGCGCGCCATCAATGACCCGCATCTCGGCACCATCAACATCGACCTTGAGCAGGAAGGGTCCGGCGAGGGCCTGTTCGGCAATAACACTGTCGAGACGGCGCATGGGCACGCTGCGGTATTCGCCTTCACCCTTTTCCTCGTCGACCATGAAGGCATGACTGGAAATCTCGCCGGGCAGCACGGATTTCAGCTTCAGCTTGACCTCGCCATCGGCATCGCTGGCGGCGATGTTCAACAGCGAATACTGTACACCATGAGCTTCATAATGCTGCTTGATCGCGTCATTCCACTCTTCAACCGGTTCGATCAGAAGATGGTGGCGATCGCGCAGGACCTCGGTCAACGGATCGGTTCCGGTCTGCACGCCGACATCGATCACCGAGCCAACCGGGACACCCAGCTTGAGAAGCTGGCGCAAGGCAGCGGCCATGTTCGGGCCGCGCTGGGCGCGTCCGGCACTTGTGGTGATTTTCTTGAAAAGTGACCCCAGACCGGTCGCCATACTCGCCTCAGACTCATCGCGGCAGAATGCCCGTGGCCAAATCATTATCCCCGCCCACCCGGTTTGGGAACCTTGCATATGAGTGCGGTGGGCGGCATGGATAATATCCCGTCTTTGCAACCCGCTATCCGATCGCGGGCATGCGCTGGCCGAGACTACGCAAGGAACCGCCCGTTTGGCCGAATTTCACCTCGAACACCCTTTGAAGCGCATGGCCGGCGAGGCCGGCGCGGCGATGGGCTGCCTGACCCGGTCCAGCTCCAGCGTCGAGCGCGCGCTGCGCGCGGATATCGAGCGCAAACAGGGCGAGATTGCCGCCTTGAGACAGCAGATCGACGCCCTTCATGCCTCCGCATCCTGGCGGCTGACAGCCCCGCTCAGAAGCCTGATGGAGAGCTTGCGCGGCCGCAGCAACAGCGAGCCGGCCACGCCACCCTTCGGTCTTCCACCCCTGCCCGCCAGCCCGCCCTCGCCTGCCCCGGCGCAGCGGCTGCAGCTGCTGGCCTATGACGCGGATTGGCAGCGTCCGGCACGGACCGAGGAAGCGGCTTTCCGGCAAATCGCAGCACGTCTGCCGGCGGATAGCGAGATCGAATACATCGCCTTTCCCTGGGCCAGCCTGATTGATGCGATCAATCAGTGGCAGCCGGACGCGGAATACTTGCTCGCCGCTTTTCTCGCCCTGCAGGATCTGCAGCCCCCCGGACCGCGCCGAGTCACGGTCTGCCAGCATATCGATATCGAGGTCATCGCCCCCTATCTCGCTTCGGCCGGGATCACTGATGTGTTCCACAGTCACGCACGGCGCGACCAGGCCGGGCACAAGGTGGGCGGCGCACGCATTCACCCCTTCCCGCTCTTTGCGCCACAGCTCGCCCCCGAGCGCGAACCTGCCGACAAGGACCTTCTGTTCTCCTTTGTCGGCGCAACTGCGGGCGCGGAATATCTGAGCCCGGTCCGGGACTGGATCATTGCCGACCTGGCGGACGCGCCCGGCGCGTGCATCAAGGCACGGCCGGCCTGGCACTATGACCAGGCCGTCTATGGCAATGACGCGCGCACGGCCGATGAACTCGCCGCGGCGGAAACCGAATATCTCGACATCATGGCGCGATCCGTCTTTGCCCTCTGCCCCTCTGGTTCAGGCCCCAACACGCTGCGCCTTTGGGAGGCCATGGGTGCGGGAGTCATTCCGGTCATCCTGTCCGATAACTGGCAGCCCCCGGGCCCGGAGGCGCTCTGGCGTCAGGCCGCTGTTTTCTGGCCGGAAACGCGTGAAGGCCTGACCGGGCTCGTGGACCATCTCACCGTGCTGAATGCGGACCCTGACCGGCTGGCGCAACACCGGCGCGCCATGACGGAAATCTGGCAGCGCTATGGACCTCAGGATTTCGTCCATGACATTATGCAAATCGCCACCGGAGAAGCTGCGCCTGCATCGATCTAGCAGGCGCAAAACCGGTGCTTGAGTCCGGCCGGTTGATGCGCTACCGCTCGGACCTCACATTCATCCTTGGTCTGGGAAACACGTGAAACTTCTTCTATCGATCCCTGCGCCGCAAAACCTGTCTGCAGAAGCGCTCGCGGTTCTCGACGGGCTGGCGCATCGCTATGCGTCGCACATCGAGATTGCCGGCTTCCAGGTCCAGGAACTTCGCGATGCCGTCCAGAATGGCGGCTATGACCGCCTGCTGCTGATCGGGTCCCGTCTCGATTATGCAATCCAGTCCGCGCTCGCCCGCAGCACAGCGCCGTCAGCGGAGTTTGTCGATCAGTGGGCCAAGGACGCTGTCGCCACGCTCGACCTGCTGGCCTTCAACCGCCGCAAGGTAAAACTGCTCTGCGCCGCACAGTGCAATTACGCGCTGGCGGATCTGGAGGCGGTGATCTGTGCCTGGATCGCCAATCTCGAACACGAGACCGGCACCACACCGGCGCAGCCGGGTCTGGGCCTGCCGCAATTCGATCTGGCACGCGTCTTTGCTGCTGCCCATTGCTCGCAAGTCAACGGACTGCGGGCCTTGCAGGAGGAAGTCACCGCGTCGATGACGCCGCTTGTGGACGAGGCCGATAGTGGCGCGCTGGACTTTGCTCAGGCTTCGACAGCCCCGGAGGCAGCAGCCGCCGTCCCGTCTTCTGAGCTCGAAGAGATTACTGCAAAGTTTGAACAGCAGATCGTCGAGCTTGAGTCCACACATGGCGAGGCGCTCAACGCGATTACCGAGCACTTCCAGCGCCGCGAAGCAGACTATCGGGACGCGATCGGCTTTTTCCAGAATGCAATGAGCGATTGCGAGAACATTTTGGGTTGGCATTTCCAGGAAATCCAGCGCCTCAGCGACGCCCTGAACACCAGCATGCGCCAGCGCGACAAGGCCGTGTCCCGGGCCGAACTCAGCGTTCGCGAAGTCCGTGAGGCGCAAAAAGAGCGTGACCATCTCGCGGCCGATGCCAGCCGTCTGCGCGACAGTATCGATCAAATCCGGTCATCCACGTCCTGGCGCGTGACAGCGCCCCTGCGATGGGCAAAGGGCGGCAACGCACCCCAACAACAGGTTGGAGATGATGAGTAGTTCCCAAGTTCAGTTTTCCGACTACGACACCGTTGTGTTAGCCGGCACGAGTGGTCTCGAGCTGTCGGAATTCAATACGCCAGCCTCCAAGCTTGTCATCTTCGAACCGGACCCGGAGCGGCGGCAGGAATTGGAAGCCTTGTATTCGGGCAATAGCGCGGTCCGGCTGCATGTTCGCGGCTTGAGCGGCAATCCGGCCAAACAGGTTTTCCGGCGCTATAATCTGAGCCGCCTGAATGGCATCTGCGAGGCTGCGGCCGCCCGCGACTTCTTCCCCAATCTGCGGGAAACCGATCAATTCCCGGTCGAGCAGCGGGAATTGAACGCCGCGATTGCGGAAGCCAATCTGAAGCGCGGCGAAAAGAACCTTGTGGTCATTGGCGCCAATAGCGGTGCCAGCGATATTCTCGACGCCCTCGCCGAGAGCTCGGCCGCCCGGCGTGTTTCCGACATCCAGGTTTTCGTGGCCGAGGAAGCGCTGTTCCAGGGTGATGTGATCCAGGACGAGCTGGAAAAATGGACCCAGCGGGCCGGTTTTGACCTCAAGGGTGGGGAGGCGCAGGGCCGTGACCCCTATCGCGCTGTCCATCTCAAACGGGTCCGCGAGGCGGCCAAACCCGCAGCCACAGGCAAGCCCAAAACGGCACCGGCCAAGCCAGAGCCCGCCGCGCCGATGGAAGCCCGCCCCGTCAGCAAGGACAAGCCAGCCGCCCCGGCGGTAACGGCTCCCCTTGTGCCCGCTCACGAGGTGGAATTGCGTCGTGCCCTGCTCGGTTTGGAAGAAAAGACCGCCGAGCTGGAACTGGCGAAAGCAACATCGAAACTGCAGGCGGAAGAGCAGCGCCTGTCCGCGGAAAAGCTGACCGAAGAGCTGAAACAGGCACAGGCCCTGCTGGCCGAGGCCAAGAAAGAAAAGGCCCAGGCCAATCGCCTGGCCGGTGCCGCAAAATCGCGCGCCAAGACCACCAAGACCAAGCTGCAGAAAGCCCTCGACGCGCTGAAGGCGGAAACCCGAGCGCGGGAACGCGCTGAAGCCGATTTCGAGCAGCGCCAGCAGGCCCATGACGACCTCCTGAAGCAGGTGGAAGAGGCGAACACGGCCCGGGAAACGCTGAGCAACGAGCTCGAGGCAGCCCGGCAGGACGTGCTGCGTCTGGCCGAGGCGCAGGACGATCAGCAGGCTTCTATCGAGGCGCTTGAGCAAGCCAATGCGGCCCTGCAGGACGAGCGCGACGCATTGCAGACGGACTGCGAAACGCTGAACGCGAAGGAAGCCGAAGCGGCGGCCCGGCAGGCCGAGCTGGTGCAAAAGGCGGAAGCCGCCCAGTCCGCACAGCGAGAGCAGGACGACAAGCTGCAAGACTTGCAACAACAGCTCTCCAAAGCGGTGAAACAGGCGGAAGAGCTGTCTGGGCAGTTGTCGTCGGCGCTACGCGACCGGGACGACGAACGAGACAACGTCGCCAAGTTGACCCAGGAACTGGAAACCGCACGGGACAATCTTTCGCTGGCGGTTCGCATGCAATCCATGCTGGAAGCCAACCAGAAAGACCTGCAGCAGAAGTATTCCGCGCTGGCAGAAGAAAAGCACGAGGCCGATGCGCTGATCGCAGCTTTCATGCAGCGGCTCGAGCAGGCCTCCGCCGCTCAGCCCAATTTGCCGGGACGCGACGAGAATTTCGCAGAATTCACCGAAGTCACGGACGATAACAGCGCCGTTGAGAGCCGCTAGCATGTCGGACCTGGTCGTGACCTCACCGGCTGCCGCGGCGCCGGATCTTCTCGCCAAGGCTGAGGCCTATTGCCGCCGGGCCGGCGTACCGGCCACGGCTGGCGCGCATCTGGACGGGGTCGCGCTGATCGCCCGTTGCCAGTCCTATCTCGACCAGGCCAGCGTGGCGGACAGCTCGGTTATCCGGACCGTGCACCACCTCGCCTGCACCGGCGGAACCCTGATTTCAAAGGCCATCCAGGCCCAGCCGAATACTCAGGTGCTGAGCGAGGTCGACCCTTTCAGCACCATCCCACGGGATCACCAGAACCGGGGCTTCGCTCCCAGCGACCTGATTCTGCTCGCCCGCAGCGGACTGTTCGATCTCGACCCGGACACGATTGGCGAGATGTTCTACGCCGCCCTCGATATCCTGCACGGCAATACCCAGAAACGCGGTCAGCACCTGGTTTTGCGCGATCACAGCCATTCTCATTTCTTCACCGAGGTGGCCCCGGAATCGCGCCCGTCCCTTCTGGAACTGCTTCGTGGGCGAAAGACGACACTTTCAATTCTAACGGTCCGGCATCCGATCGATTCCTGGCTGTCTTTGAAGGGCAATAACTGGCGCCATTTCGAGCCCTACACGCTGGAAGAGTATGCAAGGCGCTATGCACTGTTTCTCGATTGCTACAGCGACTGCGAAGTTATCAAGTACGAGGACTTTGTCGCCGCGCCGAAGCTGGCAATGGAGCGGATCTGCAGCCTGCTCCGCCTGCCACAGAATGATGACTGGCAAAAGCTCTTGCCGGCAATCCGGCTCACCGGGGATAGTGGCAGAAAATCCAATCGGATAGCACCACGTGCGCGGCGTGAAATTTCGGCTGAAATGATTGCCGAAGCGGCCGCCAGTGACAGCTATCAGGCGGTTTGTGCACGCCTGGGTTATGACGCGGCACTTACGGGCGACACGAACAGCCAGTAGAGCGTCTGCGCAGCAGTATGCTGCGGGTGCGTAATAGTGTTAATATATTCTCGACGGCAGCGTTTCCTAACGCTACAAAGAGGATATGGGGGAATGACAGATGAAAATCACTCTTTTCGTGCCGTATTTCAAACCGCTCGAAGCTGATCGCGGTCGCGAACTTGCGATGTGTCTGGAGAAAAACCGGGCCTGCAAAGAGATTGATCACATCTACCTGATGATCGACGACGATGCCGAGGTTGATATCTCGGACGGCCGCGTCACCGTCCTCAAATTTGACCATCGGCCGACTTATATCGACTGGGTCCGCCTGAGCTATGAGTATTGCGGCAGCAATGTCTCTGTCCTCGCCAATGCCGATATCTATTTCGATGCCAGCGTCAGCCGCTTCAGCGAATTATTCCGTCACGATCCGACCGGGTTTGTAGCGCTGAGCCGTTACGAACTTTCCGGCTCGGAGACGACGCTGCACCCCAATCCGCACTGGTCACAGGATGTCTGGGCCTTCCTGCCCGAGAAATCCGCCAATACGGCGCGTGACAATAATCTCAACTTCCCGCTCGGCGTTCCGCGTTGCGACAACAAGGTCGCCTACGTCTTCGGCGTCTATGGGCACACCGTCTACAATCCGTGCCGTCAGATCCGGTCCGTGCATGTGCATGAAACCGGTATCCGCAATTACAGCAAAAAGGGCGACCGCCGTATTCTGGGTGGCGTCGCCATGGTCCACGCCAGCGACGGCCTGCTCGACCCGGCGCAGCTGGATATCGAGATGTGGCCGGTGAAAAACCAGCAATTCACCGCGGTCAAGCTGAACAAGACGCTCGAGAAATGGGCCGTCCAGGAAGGTCGCGAACCGCAGCCCGATGTGGAAGCGCCGCCGCGCCGCACCGGCAAACCGACGCAGACCGCCGATACGGTGGCAGAAATCATCCGCTCGGCAAAGCAGCCCGCGCGTCAGTTGCAATCCGTCGCCGACAGCGCCGCCTCAGCAGCCCCGGTTCCGCCCGCCTTCAACCGGGCCGGAAGCGGCAAGGATATCAATCACGAGGCCTATCATGGCGTCGGTCGCATTGAAGAGCCCGGCCTGCTTGGTTTCGACAATCACTGGCAATTCCCGGCCATCACCGAACGTCATGCCTTCCACCAGATGCAGATGTTCGCGCCGCGGCAGCAGAATGTGGTCTATGTCGGCTTCCCGTGGGCGACCATCATTGACCTGTCGAACCACAACAAGAATGACCGTGAACGACTGGACGAGCTCAATGCCGAGCTCGATTACATCGCCAGCCTGACCCGCCAGTACAAGAGGGTGATCACGGTCTGTCAGCATATCCACATGCTGAAATTCCCGGAATTCTTCCAGCGCGCCGGCATTACCGACATCTTCTGGAGCCATGCGCGCGTGGGCCTGCCCAATTTCCCGGCGGCCCCGGATATCAACCTGCACGCCTTCCCGCTCTTCCCGGTCCAGGAAGCGGAAGGTCCCGAAGTGCCGCTGGACGCGCGCAAGCACCTGTTCTCCTTCGTCGGGGCGAAAGCCAACAAGATCTACCTGACGGAAAGCCGGAACATGATTATCGAGGAGCTCGGCAATGACCCGCGCGGCCTCGTGGTCGAGCGCGAGACCTGGCACTACAACAAGGTGGTTTACGACGCCCAGATCCTTGGCAAGTCGAAGATCGACGACAAGCTGGTCGACAACCAGGCCAGCGATCAGTTCAAGGAAGTGATGCGCCAGACAGTGTTCGCGCTGTGCCCGTCGGGTACCGGGCCGAACTCGATCCGCTTGTGGGAAGCCATCGTCAGCGGGTCCATCCCGGTTGTACTGGCAGACACCTATCGCACGCCGGCCAGCGATGCCTTGTGGAGCCAGGCGACGATCTCCTGCACCGAGGAACGCGAAGCCATTCGCGCCTTGCCGGACCGCCTCGAAGCCATCATGGCCAACCCGGTGGAACTGCAATGCCGCCGCGCGGCCCTGCAGGTTCTCGCCCTGCGCTATGGCCGTCGCAACTTCGTCGCTGATGTGCTGGAGGAATACCGTCGCCAGGCATTTTCCTCCGACGCGGCACTCGCACAGGCCTGATTTTGAACGCGCCGCACAGGAATATTGTGCGGCGCACACAATCCCAACAGAATTCAACGAGCGCTCTGTTTACAACTTCTCATTCTGGCTCTAAGGGCTAATTCCTTCGCCGCTCGAGCGGCCTACCCATAGCGCCAAGTCCATATCCACGCCGACCCCAGGAGCTCCACTAATGAAGCACGCGGCAGTCTTCGAAAACTTCACCCCGCAAACATCTGTTGCTGACGGCGTGAGCGTCTACGATTTCGTCGGCGTAGCAACCGATGTGCGTTTCAAAAAGGGGTGGGCGAAATACGCCCCGCGTGTCGGCAGCGAAGTGACCCCGTCACTGCCGCAGCTGAACGAGCATTATTTCGACTGGGTTCTGACCCTTGAAGCCGTGCAAAAAGCCAAGGGCAGCTTCCGGATGATCGAGCTGGGCGCCGGCTGGGGCACCTGGGTTGTCACTGCCGCGCTCGCCTGCCGCCAGCGCAAGACGATCAAGGACGTTGAACTGCTGGCGATCGAGGCGGATCTGGCCCACTACGAGTGGATGAACCGCCATTTCCGGGCCAACGGTCTGGACCTGAGCGCACACCACCTGATCCACGGCGCGGTTTCCGCTGAGCCGGGCAAGATCCGCTTCCCGGTCATTGAAAACCCGGCCGAAGATTACGGTGCCTCCACCTCTGCAGTCTATGGCGGTCGCCCCTATGTCGAAGTCGACGCTTTCACCCTTGAAGAACTGATCGGCCGCATGAATGGTCCGGTCGACTTCCTGCACGTCGACATTCAGGGCGCGGAATACGACACCATCCCGGCTGCGATGGACCTGCTGAAGAAGAACGTGAAGAGCATCATGGTCGGCACGCACCAGTCGCTCGAACAGCATAATGGCCTGGCCAAGCTGTTCCGTGACAATGGCTGGGAACCGCGCATGGAGTATGATCGTGGCGCGCTCTGTGACACGGAGTTTGGCGAGGTTCAGTTTGGCGATGGTCTGATCGCCTACCAGAATCCGAACTTCTAGACTGCCAATCGATCAGATCATGCCCGGCCGTGTTCGCAATAGCGGTCGGCCGGGCAAAGCGGACAGACCGGATGGACAAACAGCTTACCCCGTCAGTGCCGGTCTACGAATGCGATGCGAGCGAGAGCCCTTTTCCTTATGCGTTCAAGGATCTCGCCGCGAGTTTACGTCATCCGGAACTGGTTTATGCGCTGATCCGGACTGGTTTCCTGCAAAAATATACGAGTGTGCTTTCCGGCGTTTTCTGGATCACACTGACCACCCTGTTGATCGTCACCGGCCTGGCCTTGCTCTACGGCGAGGTGTTCGGTGCCGAACGGGTCTCCTATATGCCCTATGTGGCTGGCGGGATCATTATCTGGGGCCTGATTGCCAGCCTGTTGAATGATGGCGCCGGGGTGTTTATCGCGGCATCGGGCGTCTACGGCCAGATTCCCATTCCCAAGAGCGTCTTCGTGATGCGCACCGTCGGCATCGCGGCGATCGCCTTTGTCATCAAGCTGAGTGTCTTTGCGGGTGTAGTCTTCTATGTGGGTCTGCAACCCTCGTTACAGAGCGTGGGCTTCGCTTTCCTTGGCCTACTTCTGGCGTTGTGGACCGGCTTCTGGTTCACGCTGATCTGGGGCACGCTGGGTGCGCGCTTCCGCGATATCCCGGTCATGACCAATGCTTTCGTTACCATTGCCTTTTTCGCTACCCCCGTTTTCTGGCAACCGGAACGGCTCGGCAATTATCGCTGGATCGTCGACTTCAACCCGCTGCACCATTTCATCAATACGATGCGCGGGCCTCTGCTTGGCCTCGACGGCGTCGCAGTGAGTTTCTACTGGTCACTCGGCACCGCCGCGGCGACCACCGTGCTGGGCCTGATCGTTTATGGCCTGTTCGCCCGCCGGCTGACCTATTGGAACTAGATCGTGGTCGAGATCATACTTGAAGACGTCGCGGTTCACTTCCCGACACGGCAGGCCCGGGCCCTGCAACCGGGAAAGGCCCTGTCACGGCTTTCACTCGGCGGCATTTTCGGTACGGGTGCCGGCGGAGTGGGCATTACCGCGCTGCACGGCGTCAATCTGAAACTCAAGGATGGCGACCGGCTCGGCATAATCGGTCATAACGGTGCCGGCAAGACCACCTTATTGCGGGTCATGAGCGGCATTCTTCCGCCCAGCCAGGGACGCATCCGCGTCGAAGGCCGGGTATCGGCTCTGCTCTCCATCAGCCTTGGCCTTGATGCCGAAGCGACCGGTATCGAGAATATCCGCTATCGCGCCCGGCATATGGGTATTTCGGAAGCGGAGATCGATGCGCAGTTCGATGACATCGCGGAGTTTTCCGAGCTCGGCGATTATCTCCACCTGCCCATGAAATCCTATTCGAGCGGCATGAAATTGCGCCTCGCTCTTGCCATCGCAACCGCTTTTCAGCCGGACATTCTGGTTCTCGACGAGTGGCTGTCCGCCGGCGATGAGCGATTCCGAAAAAAGGCGACCGAGCGCCTGACCCGTTTGATGGAACGCGCTGGCATCGTCGTATTCGCCAGCCACAATATGAATATGCTGTCCAAGATGTGCGATATCGGCGTGGTTCTGGACCATTCCGAACTCGCCTTCATCGGGCCGATCGATGAGGCCATCGCCTTCTCCCGGCAGGAACCGGACACCGCGTTCAAAACTCTGCAGAAGCAAACCAAATGGCCGGACATCCGCCGCGTCGAGCGCTATCCCTTCTCGCTGGACGGCGGTGGGCGCGATCTGATTGTGAACAGGCTGGCCCGGCTGGAAGCACCGTTGATGCTGGAGCTCGGCAGTCAGCTGGGGGGCTCGACCCATCACTGGCTGGCCTCACATCCGAAGTTGAAAGTCATCGCTGTCGATCGCTGGCCGGATGACGGCAAGATTGTCGAGACGCTGGAACGCTATGACCAGGATCCGGTGTTCCAGCCCAGTTTTGCCGACATCAAGGATCGTGCAGCCTTCATCGAACAAGTCCGCAAGCGCGGCTACTACCGCCAGGCCTGCGCCAATATTGCGCCCTTCGCGGAGCGCTGCGTGCCCTATCGCAGCGCGTCATCGGAAGCGCTCGTCGATCTGGCCAAGGAGCATCGGGTCAAGCCGGACCTGGTTTATTTCAATACCGCCAGCAGCGCCGATCAGTTGAGCGAAGTCCATCGCCGCTTTCCCAAGGCTATCCTGTCCGGCAATAACTGGAATTGGGGTGCCGATGAGGGCTATCCGATCCGGGCCGAGGTGCAGAAATTTGCCAAACAGCACGGTTTTTCGGTTCGCGCCGAGCGAGCCAACTGGATTGTTGAGAAATAGGCTTTCCTAGGCGGCCTCAGCCCAGTCCAGCCCTCGCGCCTGCCGGGACGCGAAATTCCAGTTATAGCTGTCGACGGTTTCGCGCCCGAAGATGACCTGCAGCCCGCGCAATAGCAGGTGGAAACCGGCCCGTTGATAGCCCGGCTTGTCCGCCGCATTCGGCGTGTCATAGAAACCGCGCTTGTCGAACACACTGTACAGGAACCAGTAGAGATCGGCGACGCGGCCGCCATGTGTGCCATGTGCCTTCAAGACCTCATACATGTCCCGGGCCAGCGCATCACCGCCGGTCGAGGTCAGGTTCTCGCCGGAGAACAGATATTCGGAAACCACCGCGTCGATGACTGTGAACCGGCAGCCGGTCCGGCTCAGGCGCAACCACCACTCCCAGTCGAAAGCATATTTGAGATCGGTGCGCAGGCGTCCGGCCTGGCGATGCGCCTCGGCACGCCAGAGGGTCGAGGGTTGTTCGATCGTATTGAGGCGGCGCAACGCATCCTGGAAATCGGGCCGCGGATGGGTTTCCACATCGCCGAAGTCGAATTTGCGGCGGCAGCCTGCAGTGACCAGTCCGTACTCCGGCGCCTCGACCAGAGCACCGGCCAGCATCGAGAGCGCACCGGGCAGAAGAACGTCATCGGCACAGAGCCAGCCGAAGAGTTCGCCGCTGGCGCGGTCAAACCCCTTGTTGAGCGCATCCGCCTGCCCGGCATCGGTCTCGCTGACATAGGCGCTCACCACGTCAGAATGGGCCTCGATGATCGCCTGGGTCCCGTCCGTGCTGGCCCCGTCCATGACGATGACCTCGAGATCGGGATAGGCCTGGTCGCGCAGCGAGACGAGCGTCCGCTCCAGGGTCGCAGCCGCGTTGAAACACGGCACGATGATGGAGACTTTCGGCGGCTTCATGATCGCTCTCTTCGTCTTTGAAACAGTCTGCCCCAGCAGGGCTCCGGCACGCCTGCATCGAGGTGCAGTAACTCTTCTAATTCAGCTTGCACACTTATGTCCGAGTGACTAACACCGATGCAAGGCAATCTCGTTAATGGGGGACTAAGCATGGGCAAGAAACGCGCGTTAATTACCGGGGTGACCGGCCAGGATGGCGCCTATCTTTCCCGGCTCCTGCTCGACAAGGGTTACGAAGTTCACGGGGTGAAACGTCGCTCCTCTTCGTTCAACACCTCGCGCATCGATTCCATCTATCAGGACCCGCATCTGCCGGGCACAGATTTCTTCCTGCACTACGGCGATCTGACGGATTCCACCAATCTGATCCGCCTTGTGCAGGAAACCCAGCCGGACGAGATCTATAACCTCGGCGCCCAGTCCCACGTCCAGGTCAGTTTCGAGACTCCGGAATACACGGCCAATTCCGATGCCGTCGGTGCCCTGCGTATCCTGGAGGCCATTCGCATCCTCAACATGTCCGACAGCGTCCGCTTCTACCAGGCGTCGACCTCGGAACTGTATGGCAAGGTCCAGGAAGTCCCGCAAAGCGAGACCACGCCGTTCTACCCGCGCAGCCCCTATGCTGCGGCCAAGATTTACGCCTACTGGATCACCGTGAACTATCGTGAAGCCTATGGCATGCACGCCTCCAACGGCATCCTGTTCAACCATGAAAGCCCAATGCGCGGTGAGACCTTTGTAACGCGCAAGATCACCCGTGCCGCCGCTGCGATCTCCCTGGGCATCCAGGACACACTTTATCTCGGCAATCTCGACGCCCTGCGCGATTGGGGCCATGCCCGCGACTATGTCGAAGGCATGTGGCGCATCGTGCAGCAGGACGAGGCTGATGATTACGTCCTCGGTACCGGCGAGATGCATTCGGTCCGCGAGTTTGTCGAACTGGCCTTTGCCGAGCTGGGCATGAAGATCGAATGGCAGGGTGAAGGCGTGGATGAAGTCGGTATCGACAGCAATACCGGCCGCACTCTGGTGCGTGTCGATGAGCGCTATTTCCGCCCCGCAGAAGTCGAGCAATTGCTCGCCGATCCGCGCAAGGCCAAGGAAAAGCTGGGCTGGCAACACACGACGAGCTTCGCCGATCTGGTGAAGGATATGGTGACGTCCGACGTGGAAACCGTCAAAGCCGAGGTCAACCGGGTCAATCGCCATGACTGATGCCGCCAACTACTCGCTATCCGGCAAACGCGTCTGGGTCGCGGGTCATCGCGGCATGGTCGGGTCGGCGCTGGTGCGGCGTCTGGAGGCGGAACAGCCCTCCGACATTCTCACCGTGACCCGCGCCGAAGTGGATCTGCGCGACCCTGCAGCGGTGACGCAGTGGATGGCCAAGGCCAAGCCTGAAGCGGTGTTCGTACCCGCAGCGAAGGTCGGCGGGATCCTGGCCAACGACACCTATCCGGCGGATTTCCTCTACGACAATCTGATGATCGCCTCCAACGTGATCCACGCGGCGCACCAGAATGAGGTCGAGAAACTCCTCTTCCTCGGCTCCTCCTGCATCTATCCGAAATTTGCCGAGCAGCCGATCGTTGAGGACGCCCTTCTCACCGGCCCGCTCGAGCCGACCAATGAATGGTATGCGATCGCCAAGATCGCCGGCATCAAGCTGTGCCAGGCCTATCGCCGCCAGCATGGCCGTGACTTCATCTCCGCCATGCCGACCAATCTCTACGGCCCCGGCGATAATTACGACCTGCAGTCCTCGCACGTCATTCCCGCCCTGCTGCGCAAGGCGCATAACGCCAAGACCAGCAATGCGGATTCGATGGAAATCTGGGGCACGGGTTCGCCGATGCGTGAATTCATGCATGTCGATGATTGTGCCGATGCACTGGTCCACCTGATGAAGGTCTATTCCGGTGATCAGCACATCAATGTCGGCACCGCAGTCGATGTAACGATCAAGGATCTGGCCTTGCTGGTCATGGATGTTGTCGGGTTCAAGGGTGAACTCACGCATGACACCTCCAAACCGGACGGCACGCCGCGCAAGCTGATGAGTGCCACGCGCCTGCGCGAAATGAACTGGACGCCCAAGATCGAGTTGCGGGCCGGGCTGGAAAACGCCTACGCCTCCTTCCTCAAAGAGCACGCCGATTGATCGCCCCGGCCGGCCGAACTAGGCTTGTCGCCTGACACTTTCAGGTCGGCCACCAGAGACGATGCGGGTACTCATACTGACACCAGTCCTCAACGGAGCGGCCTTTCTCGACGAGGCCATACGATCCGTTCGTGCGCAAACCTATGCGGACTGGACCCAGATCATCCTTGATGCCGGCAGCGACGATGGCAGCTGCGATATCGCCCGCCGCCACGCCGCGGAGGATGACCGCGTCCAGCTCGTCGAACGTCCGGACAATGGCATTTACGATGCCCTCGCCTACGGGTTCCAGAGCTATGCCGGCGATGTCCATTGCTGGCTCAACAGCGATGACCTGCTCACCCCCTGGGCGCTGCAAACCGCCGTGGCGGCGCTGCGCGAGCCTGGCCGGAAGTGGGTCAGCGGGCTGCCCGGGCTCTGGAATGCCGATGGTGAAATGGTCGCCGTCTATCCGCGGGCTGGATATTCCCAGGCCAGGATCCGTGAGGGCTGGCACCATGATGAGGCGCTGGGCTGTCTGCAGCAGGAAAGCCTGTTCTGGCGCGCCGATCTATTCTCCAGCCTCAGCTCTGATGACCGGGACACGTTCCGCCAGGCCCGCCTGGCCGGTGATTTCTTCCTCTGGCGCTGTTTTGCCCGCACAGCAGCGCTGCACACCGTGCCGAGTGTTCTCGGGGGTTACCGTGTCCACGGAGCCAACCGGGCCATTGTCGAGCAGAGCGGGTATCAGGCCGAAGCCGACGCGCTCGGGGCCAAGCGGATCGCCCGTCCCCTCGCCCGGCTGATGCGGGCCTTTGATGACTGGCGCAGCGCCATCGCGACGTTGCGCAGCACCCGCGCTGCCGCAGCACGCTTGCACCAGGACAAGGCCGGGCCATCGTGACACCCGATCTGAGTATCCTGATCTGTACCCACAATCCGCCGCCCGCGCGCCTCCAGCGCGTGCTCGACCGGCTGGCGGCGCAACAGGTCGAGGCGGCCTGCGAGCTGATCGTCATCGACAACAAGTCCCAGCCTGCCATTGAGAGCCTTGACCTGCGCTGGCCGGAACAGTTTCCGGTCCGCATTGTCCACGAGGCCGAGCAAGGCCTGACCCATGCCCGCCGGCGCGGGTTCCGGGAGGCCGGTGGAGCGCTGGTCTGCTGCGTTGATGACGACAACCTCTTGCATGCGGACTATCTCGCCAATGCACTCGAGTTTGCACGCGAACATCAAGCTGTGGGCGTCTTTGCCGGCCGCGCGATCGGCGCGTTCGAACACCGCCCGGGATGGTTCCTGCGCTATCACATCGCCCGCTATGCCATCCGCGATCTGGGCGATGAGCCGCGTCTTGCCGACGGCGAGGCCTGGAGCCCGGCCGAGCCGTTTGGTGCCGGCATGGTCCTGCGCCGCTCGATCGGGCTGCATTTCTCCCAGATGATCGAACGGGCAGCCGGCGATGGCGGCCTCGGACGCTCCGGCACCAGCCTGGCCAGCGGTGAGGACAGCCTGATCTCGCGCATCGCCGCCAAGCTGGGGTATCGCGTCGCCTATGCGCCGGCCCTCGCCCTCGACCATGTGATCGAAGCCCGCCGCCTGACCTTTGGCTATGCGCTGAAACTGGTGCGGGCCCAGGCCCAGAGCCGGGTCATCATTGACCGCATCACCGACACACCGGAGCTGGAAGCCGCACCGCCGGAGGGGCGCGACCGTTACTTCCTGTTCCGCCGGTTTGTCAGCCGGTTACGCTCCACGGATATCCGCGAAGCGATCAGCCATATCTATTGGGATCTGGGCTATTGGGAGGCCCAGCGCGCGCCGATGAGTGCCGCACAGCAGGTGCTGCACGACTATCTCTCGGCGCTGCAACCGGAAACGAGCGAGGGCTCTGCCCCGGCCTAGAGCTTCTGGTCGAACTCCCCGACCTCGTCATACCCCGCCAGCACGGTTTCGATATCGCGGAAGATCGCGACGACATGGTCATGCGATTCCGGACTCTCGACGACGACCACCAGATTGGGCGTGTTGGAGCTGGCACGCACCAGGCCCCAGGCACCGCCTTCGAGGCTGAAGCGCACGCCGTTGACTGTATTGACGCTGGTGATCTTGCGGCCGGCGACTTCATCACCCTGCTCGGCACGCTCCTGGAATTGCGCCACGATCTTCTCGACGACGCCGTATTTTTCCTCGTCGGCACAGAAAGGCGACATGGTCGGCGACTGGAAGGAGAGTGGCAGGGCCCGGCGCAGGTCCGCCATCGACTTGTCCGGATTGCGGTCGAGCATTTGCAGCACGGCGCGAGCCGCCACCAGGCCATCATCATAGCCGCGGCCGACCGGCGGCTGCAGGAAGAAGTGGCCGGATTTCTCGAAGCCGGCCAGTGCGCCAAGCTCCTTGGAGCGGCGCTTGATGTAGGAATGACCGGTCTTGAAATAGTCGGTCTTGGCGCCGTGCTCCGCCAGCACCGGGTCGATGGCGAACAGTCCGGTCGACTTCACATCGACGACAAAGGTCGAGTTGGGATAAAGCGGCGCGAGGTCGCGCGCCAGCATCAGGCCGATCTTGTCGGCGAAGATTTCCTCGCCCTCATTGTCGATGACACCACAGCGGTCCCCATCCCCGTCAAAGCCGAGGCCAACATCGGCCCCGTGTTCGAGGACGGCGTCACGCATGGCGTGCAGCATCTTCATGTCTTCCGGGTTGGGATTATAGCGCGGGAAGGTGTGGTCGAGCTCACAATCCATCTCGATCACGTCCACGCCCATGGCCTTGAGCGCCTGCGGCACAAAGGCGCCCGCGGTGCCATTGCCGCAAGCTGCGACGACCTTGAGCGGACGCTCGATTTTCACATCCTTGGAAACATCGGCGATATAGCGCTCGGCAACGCCCTGCTGGCGCACATAACCGCCGCCCGCACGGGTCTTGCCGTGACCACCCAGCACGATCTCCTTGAGCCGGCTCATCTCGTCCGGTCCGAAGGTGAGCGGACGGTCGGCACCCATTTTCACGCCGGTCCAGCCATTCGAGTTATGGCTCGCCGTCACCATGGCGACGCAGGGAATGCCAAGATCAAACTGGGCAAAATAGGCCACCGGGGACAGCGCCAGACCGATATCGTGGACCTCCACGCCGGCCGCCATCAGGCCGACTTCCAGGGCTTGTTTGGCCGACAGGGAATAACTGCGGAAATCGTGACCGGTGACGATCTTCGGCTCCACGCCCAGCTCATGGATCAGCGTGCCGAGACCAAGGCCCAACGCCTGAATGCCGTAGAGATTGAGCTCTGGCGCCTTGTCCGATCCGGGATGGCCGAACCACCAGCGCGCATCATACTCGCGAAAACCGGTTGGCTTGATCAGCGCTTCATTCTCGAAATCCCAGGTGTTCGGGGCGAGACTGGCATGAGGCTTTTGGTTCATGGCTAAGAGCTCCTTACGTCGGCTTCCCGTATAGTCGAAGCGTTAGGTGACACAAGCCCCCGAAATCGACTTATCGCCCCCTACGCCCCTGATAAACCAAGCAGGGCTGGATCAACCGCGACCTCGCACCGCGCCAAACCGGACATCACGGCCGCGCCCTGCCCGCCTGCAGCACTTTCGTGAAGCGGCTTGCGGACAGGGATATCGCGCTTGGCAGCCGTCAGGATTTGCATATTGGGGGTTGCGGCGCGGGGCGTGAAACCGGTATCCGGTCAACGGTGTTCATAGCGCCAGCGCGCAGCCGACTGGTGGGAGTAGCGGATCGATGACCAATACCGAATTCGCCATAGAGGCGCTTCCCATTGCGGGCGCCTATCTGATCCAACCGGCGACTTTCGGTGATCACCGCGGCTATTTCAGCGTCGCCCATGACCGCAATCAGCTGCTCAAGCACGGCATTGACGCGGACTTCTTCCAGGACAACCAATCCTTCTCGGCAGCCCCCAATACGCTGCGCGGACTGCATTGCCAGATGCCGCCCTACGAGCAGGCCAAGCTGGTCCGGGTCCTTCAGGGCCGAGCGACGGATGTCATCGTCGATGCGCGTCGCGGCTCGCCCACTTTCGGCGCCCACCACAAGCAGGATCTGAGCGCGGACAACCGGATGCAGGTCTTCATTCCGCGCGGCTGCCTGCATGGCTTCGTGACCCGCGAGCCCGATACGATCGTCATGTACAAGGTCGATAATGAATACAGCCAGGGCAATGACCGCAGCGTCTTGTGGAATGATCCTGCGCTGGGCATTGACTGGGAGCTCGGCGACGCCGAGCCGGTCTTGTCCCAGAAAGACCTCTCGGCGCTGAGCTGGGATGCGTTCGACACGCCCTTCCGCTACGGCGAGTAACAAAGGAACAGGCCATGGCGCCCGTGCGCGTCCTAATTCTCGGCCACCAAGGCCAGCTGGCGCGGAGCCTCGCCGCACAGGCCGCCGGCCTCGGCTGGAGCGTGGACCAGATCGGCCGTCCCGATTGTGATCTCGCCGAGCCCGAAACGGCCGCAACCGCGCTGGAGCAGCGGCTCGCATCGGCGCGCCCCGACGTCGTCATCAATGCAGCAGCCTATACCGCCGTCGATGCTGCAGAGACCGACCGCGATCAGGCGCTCAAGGTGAATGCCATAGCGCCCGGCCGTCTGGCGGAGGTCTGCGCTGCCGCCGGCATTCCGCTGATCCATGTGTCGACTGATTATGTCTTCTCCGGACAACAGGACCGCCCCTGGCGCGAAACCGACAGCCCCAACCCGGTCTCGGTCTATGGCGAAAGCAAGCTGGCCGGAGAGCGCGCCGTCGCCGCGGCCTGGCACAAGCACATCATCCTGCGCACCGCATGGCTGTTCGACGGAAGCGGCCAGAATTTTCTCACCACCATGCTCCGTCTCGGCGCATCCCGTGACGCCTTGAGCATCGTCGCCGATCAGCGCGGCTGCCCGACCCCGGTCGCAGCGCTGGCCGCCGCCATTCTGGAGTTGGCCGGCCGGGGCGAGGCGCTCGAGGGATGCTGGGGCGTCTACCATTATTGCGGCGACACCAGCATGAGCTGGGCTGATTTTGCAGACCAGATTTTCGCCGCAGCCGAGATGCCCGCAATTATGATCGAACCGATCTCCACCGAGGCGTTCGGAGCCCCGGCCCCGCGGCCGCGCTGGTCGGCGCTGGATTGCAGCAAGATTGAACAGGTCTTCGGGATCAAAGCGGCCGATTTCCAGGCCGGACTGAATCAGGCCGTGGCTGACGCTAAGGCTTGATCCAGCGCGGTTCGTGAAAACGCCAGGCATCCTCGACGATGGTATCGAGGGCCGAACGGGACGGCTCGAAGCCCAGCAGATCGCGCGACCGGCTGACATCGGCAAACAGGCGCGGCGGATCGCCGGCTCGGCGCGGATGAACCTCATGCGGCACCGGATTGCCGGTCACCCGCTCGACACTGTCGATCACTTCTCGAACCGAATAGCCGTGCCCTGTTCCCAGGTTACAGGCGAAACTCTCGGCCCCGTCGATGAGGCGGTCGAGGGCGGCCAGGTGTGCGGTCGCCAGATCGGTTACATGGATAAAGTCCCGGACACAGGTTCCGTCCGGCGTGTCATAATCATCGCCGAAGAGTTTCATCGCCTGGCCAATACCGGCCGCCGCCTTCAGCGCATTGGGAATGAGATGCGTCTCCGGGTCATGCTCTTCACCGATATCGCCATCCGGGCTCGCTCCCGAGGCATTGAAATAGCGCAGGGCTGCGTAGCGAAGCGGTGTCCGCGCCGCCAGGTCAGCGAGCGCGCTCTCGACCACCTGCTTGGTATGGCCATAGACATTGATCGGCGTTTGCGGTTCGTCCTCGGTCAGCGGCAGACTTTGCGGCACGCCGTAGATCGCGCAGGTCGAGGAGAAGACCAGACGGTGGCATTGCGCCGATGCCATGGCCCGCAGCAGTGAGACGGTTCCGGCGACATTATTGTCCCAGAAGCCCAGCGGGTCCTGCTCGCCCTCTCCCACCTCGATATTGGCGGCAAAATGCATCACGGCCTGCGGCTGATGCTCGTCGAAGGCGCGTTTGAGGTCCGCTTGCCGGCGGATATCGCCCTCAACAAGCGGTCCCCATTTCACCGCATGGGCGTGACCGCGCGACAGGTTGTCGAACACGATGGGTTCGTCACCGCGGGCCGCCAATGCCTTGCAGATATGGGAGCCGATATAACCGGCACCGCCGACAACGAGAACCTTCATGCGACCTCCTGGCCAATGCCATTCACAACGCCATCAACAGGCGATTTGCCCGGCACGGCAAGGCGGTCGCAAGACGGCTCAGGCGTCCGGGCGGCCGATGCTGGTGTAGGCGAAGCCCGCAGCGCTCATCTCTTCCGGCGCGTAGATATTGCGCAGGTCGACGAGGATGGGCGACTTCATCGAGCTTTGCAGACGATCAAGGTCAAGGGCACGGAACTCGTTCCACTCGGTGATGATGACCAGCACGTCGGCGTCTTCGGCACAGATATACGGGCCAGACACGAAGTCCACATTCTCGAAGAGTTTTTCCGCCTCGAGCGTGCCCGCCGGGTCGAAGGCGCGGATCTTGGCGCCCGCGGCCTGCAGGGCCGGGATGATCTCCAGGCTCGGCGCGTCACGCATATCATCGGTATTGGGCTTGAAGGTCACACCGAGCACGGCAACGGTCTTGTCTTTGACATCGCCCTTGCAGGCCTCGATGACCTTGTCCGCCATCGCGCGCTTGCGGCTGTCATTGACCTCGACCACGGTCTCGATCAGGCGCAGCGGCGTACCGGCATCCTGGGCCGTTCGGGTCAGGGCGAGCGTGTCTTTCGGGAAGCATGACCCGCCATAGCCGGGGCCGGCGTGCAGGAATTTGCCGCCAATACGATTATCGAGGCCGACACCGCGGGCAACTTCCTGAACGTTTGCGCCAACCTTTTCGCACAGGTCGGCCACCTCGTTGATGAAGGTGATCTTCATCGCCAGGAAGGCGTTGGCCGCATACTTGATCAGCTCGGAGGTACGGCGCGAGGTGAAAACGATCGGCGTCTCATTGAGGAAGAGCGGACGATACAGCTCGTGCATAACGGTGCGGGCGCGCTCGTCATCGGTCCCGACGACAACACGGTCCGGGCGCTTGAAGTCATCAATCGCCGCGCCTTCACGCAGGAATTCCGGATTGGACACGACAGCGAAGTCCGCATCCGGGCGCGTTTCGCGAATGATGCGCTCGACCTCGTCACCGGTACCGACCGGAACCGTCGACTTGGTCACGACGACGGTATAGCCGTCCATGACCTCGGCAATTTCCTTGGCCGCAGCGTAGACATAGGACAGGTCGGCGAAACCGTCACCGCGGCGCGAGGGCGTGCCGACGGCGATGAACACCGCATCGGCATTGCGCACGGCGTCCTTGAGTTCCTGGGTAAAGTGCAGGCGTCCTTCGCGAACATTGCGCTGGACCAGCAAATCCAGGCCCGGCTCGTAAATCGGAATACCGCCGCTCTGCAGGGTCTCGACCTTGCTGGCATCCTTGTCGACACAGGTCACATCGTGACCGAAATCGGCAAAACATGCTCCGGAAACCAGTCCGACATAACCGGTGCCGATCATTGCGACGCGCATGGCGAAACTCCTATTCTTCAGCTAGCGTGGTATCGCTTCTAGGCGGGCCAAGCGCAAGCGAAGATTCTGCTGAATTCTAGACAATTTAAGCGCCGCCCTGCGCCGCGCGCGACGAACCGGTGCGGGCGATCAGCGATTTGCCCAGCGCCAGCGCCGGACGCTCGGCCAGCCGGTGTGCTGTCCAGGCCGCGACGAGGCTGGCGAAAATACAGCCGGCATAGAAGATCAGATGGGCCAGCGGCCAGGCTTCAAAGACCCGCACAAAGCGCAATTCGAAGGCCACAATGACCAGGGGATGGCCGAGATAAAGCACGTATGACCAGTCGCCAATACGGGCACAGAGCTGCGGCAGGACCGGTTTGAAGGCCAGCAGCGCCCAGCACAGGCCGAAGGCAAAGGGCATGAAAACCAGGACGCGGACGGAGTCATTCGCCAGACCCAGCAAGCCGTGGGTCTGCGTCCACCAGCCGCCGAGCGCCAGACCGCCCAGAAGCGGCAGCAGCGAGGCCCAGCGCCAGCGCTCGAAGCGCGGCCGGAATTGCGCCAGGGCAATGCCACTCAGGAAGAGCAGGTTGAACGGGCTGATCACCAGCTCTACCGCCGCCGGCAAGGCACCGCCCAGCCCGGACAGGCCAAACAGGCTGACCGCCAGCCAACCGCCCAGGGCCCAGGGCCGCCATTGCATCGGCAAGGCGAGGAAAAGCCCGTAGACGAGGTAGAAATACAGCTCGTGGGTCAGCGTCCAGCCAATGGCGAGGAGCGGTAATTGCTCGGTCGGGAACAAGGTCACCGTGGTCAGCCAGTTGGTATTGCCGCCCATCTCCTCGAGCGGCCGTCCAAGCAGCAAGGTATATCCGGCAATGCCTACCAGAGTGACCAGCCAGTACATCGGATAGATCCGGTTGAGCCGGTTGAGGAAGAAACGCCAGTCGAGGCCGGAATGGTCGCGATAGAGCGTGTGGATGATGAAGCCGGAGATAACGAAAAACACGTCGACGCCGGAAAATCCGAAAAATCCGACCGCCCCCAGAAGGTCCCCGTCGATAACGCGCATTTCGGCCTGGTTGATGTGCCCGATCAGTACCAGAAGCACCGCAAAGGCGCGCAGATACTGGACCTCGATAATTTGGGCACGCGGCATCGCGAACTCACTTTTCCAACCCGGTAACGGGTATAGCGTCTGCGTTACGCCCAGAAAATACGCCATCAGGGATAGACTGCAGGCGCGGGCTTGGCTAACCGATTAGTCCGCAAGTTGGGGAGAGAAATCAATGGGTCGCATTCGCAAGGCCGTCCTGCCTGTCGCCGGTATGGGAACACGGGTTCTGCCCGCCACGAAAGCCATCCCCAAGGAAATGCTGCCGGTCTTTGACCGTCCGGCAATCCAGTATGTGGTCGACGAAGCGCGTGAAGCGGGCATTGAGCACTTCGTGTTCGTCACCGGCCGCAACAAGAACGCCATCGAAGACTATTTCGATCGCTCCTACGAACTCGAAACGACGCTGGCCGAAAAAGGCAAGACAGCGATCCTGGAAGAGCTGGAACCGTCCCGTCCCGAACCGGGCACGATGAGCTTTGTTCGCCAGCAAGCGCCGCTGGGCCTTGGCCATGCCATCTGGTGCGCCCGCGACATTATCGGCGACGAGCCCTTTGCCATCCTGCTGCCGGACGTGCTGGTCGATGCCAAGCCGAGCTGCCTGGCACAGATGGTTGCCGTGCATGAAGAGACCGGCGCCAATGTCATCGCCGTCAATCCGGTACCCAAGGATGAGGTCAACAAATATGGCGTGATCGATCCGGCAGAACGGGTCGGTTCTCGTATCCGCATGAAGGGCATGGTCGAAAAACCGCCGGTCGAGAGCGCGCCGTCCAATCTGTCGATCACCGGACGCTATATCCTCAACCGCTCCATCTTCGCCTATCTGGAAGACCAGGCGGCGGGTGCCGGCGGCGAGATCCAGCTCACCGACGCGATGGCGCGGCTGATGGAAAAGGAAGCCTTCGACGCCGTCGAGTTCGAGGGTACGCCGTATGATTGCGGCTCGAAGCTGGGTTATCTGGAAGCCAGTATCGGTTTCGCCCTGGCCAATCGCGAACACGGCGAGGCCGCCCGCGCGCTGATCAAATCCATGCTCGGCTAGCGGCGCTCGCGCCAGCTCTTGAACCAGTCCGCAAAGGCGGCCAGGCCGGTCTCCAGCGAGGTTGAGGGCTTGTAGTCATAATCGCGCTGCAGCTTGGTCACATCGGCATAAGTCCGTGTGACATCGCCAGCCTGCATGGGCAGCATGACCTTCTCGGCCTTGCACCCCAGCGCCTGTTCCAGCGTTTCGATCATGTCCAGCAGGCGCACCGGCGAGGAGCCGCCGATATTGTAGACATCATGGCGCGCGTCGGCCGGATCATCGTCGAGGATGCGCAGCAGCGACACGACGATATCGTCGATATAGGTGAAGTCGCGCTCCATATCCCCATTGTTGAAGACCTTGATCGGACGGCCTTCCAGCATGGCGTCGGCGAACAGCCAGTACGCCATGTCCGGCCGGCCCCAGGGTCCGTAGACAGTGAAGAAGCGCAGCCCGGTCGCGGCGAAGCCGTAGAGGCGGCAATAGCTCGCCGTCATCAGCTCATCGGCGCGCTTGGTCGCCGCATAGAGCGATTCCGGGGTGTCATTGGCATCGCTCTCGGCGAAGGGCACCGAGGCTTGCTCGCCATAGACCGAGCTCGATGAGGCGTAGACGAAGTGCTTGAGCTTGTCGCCCAGCGCGCGGGCCAGTTCGAGCATGTTGAGATGGCCGACCAGATTGCTCTGGGCATAGGCCAGCGGGGCCTCGATGGAATAGCGCACACCGGCCTGGGCTCCGACATGCAGGATGCGGTCCGGGGCCACGCTTTCAGCCAGCGCGGCGATCGCCTCACTATCGGCCAGGTCACAGCGCTGGAAGGTGAACTCGGGATAACGCTGCAGACGTTCCAGACGGGCCTGTTTCAGCCGCGGGTCGTAATAATCATTGAGATTATCAATCCCAACAACCCGTTCACCGCGGGCGAGCAAAGCCTCGCAGGAATGAAACCCGATAAAGCCTGCCGCGCCTGTCACCAGGATGGTCAATGCCAATCCCTCCGATCTGCCCGGGCCGAATTTAGCCAGAGCAGATCATTTGTCGCGGACATTCCACAGCGGGGCGGTGGAAAACCGGGGCTCAAATCAGCCCCAGCCCTCCAGATCGACCGGTTGATCGGCCGAACCATCCTCGTTGAGATCGTCGAAGCTGACCGGCTCCGTATTCGCGATCGGGACATCACTGTCCGCAACGGCGCTCTTGATGGGCGCACCGTCGATGGAAAGGATGGCGAACCCGTCAGCATCATCGACAGCGTCCAGCTCCGGCGGCGAGGTGTCGTACAGGCCAAAGGCATCGCGCATCTCGGCAAGGTCCGGCGCCTCGGGCCGCAAGGCTGTGAGATCGACAAATCCAGCCGGCGCCGACGTGTCGAGCGCCTCTCCGGTCAGAGCTGCACCGGTCAGCGTCGCACCGCCCAGAACATCGGAAAGCGGGATATGGGTGCTGAAATCATATCCGATCAGATCGCCCATATCAGACAGCTCGGCGAACGGGCCGTCATTGTTTTCCCAGGTAAAGTTCAGGGTTGAGGCCGCATCATTCTCGCCGCGGATGTATTTGCATAGAGAGCAGGCACAGCCGGCATGGCCGTAATCCTCGACGACGATGCCGATATCGAAGGCTTCCTCGATCCCGACCGGCGTGGTCGCGGTGTCCGGAATGGTGCCACCAAACACGACGCTCTCGACCGAGATCAGTTCGATCACCCCGTCCGGGCTGCCGGAACGCAGGTCGGTATAGACGGTATTGCCCGAGCCATTGGTGGTGATGTCGTAATCCGAGCTGGCACCGGTCAGGACCAGCTGGTCCGTTCCCGCGCCGCCGTCAAAGACGTCCGTACCGCCGCTGGCGTAGAAGATGTCATTGCCGCCATTACCGGTCATGACGTTATTGGCGGCATTGCCGATAAACGTGTCCGCACCGGAGCCGCCGATCGCATTCTCGATCACGGTGGTGGAGGAAATCCCGATATTTCCAACGAGGCCCTGAGTACTCGAGAAGGACGAGGCACGCAGGTCAAGAACCTGGTTGGCGGTGGAACCGGAGAAGTCGAACGTGTCCGTACCGCCCGCATCGATCACCGTGTAGGAGACCGGCTGGGTGAAGGCCGTGGCGTCATAGATGACGTTACCGGCATTGGAATTATAGCCGTAGGTCGTGTCGCCATTGCGGATCGTCGGGTTGAGACCGTACATGTCGGCCATCGCCTCGAGATCACCGAGCATCGGTGTCAGGATATAGGCGAAGGAGGCGTTGATGTCGGTATTCTCGGTCTGGGAGAAATACGACATCACCGTGCTCTGCCAGCTGTCGTTCAGATAGATATTGTCGATTCCGTAGGTCGCCGAGCCGTCATAGGGGCCCGCGTGACCGAGGCCGAGGGCGTGGCCGATCTCGTGGATATAGGTCTGGAAGGAATAGCCATCGAGATTGGTGCCGTAAGTGTCGAGCCAACCGGTACCGACATTCACCGTCGCGCCGCTGAAGAAGCCGCCGCTGAGGCCACTCGGACCGGCGAAAGCGCCTTCCTCATCATCGCTGAAGACAATATTGGCACCCGTGGAAACCTCATTGAAGAGGATCCCGGTCGCATCGGTCCAGACCTGCAACGCAGCACGCGCGAGGGTCTGACCGGCTGCCGTCAGGCCGGTGATATCAACAGTCAGCGTGTCACCCGAAGAGATATTCCAGCGCGCGCCATTCCAGCCGTTCTGGTTCAGGTAATCACCGATCTCGTCATAGGTGTAGAAGCCGAGCGGATCGGTCTGGGCGACCGTCAGTGTGTATTCGCCTGTGGTGCCGACACCATTGCCGTCAATCCAGGAACCCGCCGAGATATAATAGGTGCCTGACGTCTCGACGCTGAAGCCGAGGCGCGAGTCCACGACGACGCCAAGCGAGATATCGTCGTTCTCGGCAATGAGATTGCCCGCGCTGTCATAGAGCCGGATGTAGGGATCATCGAGCTCGTCCGCGCCGGTACCGAAGAGGTTGAACTCATAGCGCTGACCCGCTTCCAGTTCGACACGGATCCAGTCCCGGTCGCCATCCACTTCCAGATTACCGACATAGGATCCGCCCGACACCATGCTCACGGTCGTGGAGTTGTCGTTGGGCACATCGCCGGAGTCATTGGAATCCGTGACTGTAACCGCGACAGCCTGGCTGTCGGAATTGACGCCATCAGACGCCGTCACGGTGAAATTATAGACATTGTCGCCACCCGCATCGCCCGGCGCTTCAAAGTCCGGAACATTGCGGAAGCTGACCTCGCCCGTGGCGCTGTTGACCTGGAACAGGGCCGCGTCGGTCCCGGAGATCGAATAGGTAAGCGTATCGCCCTGCGGATCGGTCGCCCGGGTCTCGTAGGCCGAAGTCTGGTTCTCAGAAACCGTCGAGGTCGCCGCAGAGGTAATGCTCGGCGAGCCCGCGCCGGCATCCGGCACTTCCTCGACCGTGACGGTTACATTCTGCGTCGTCTCGATCCCGCCATCGCTGGCCACGACTTCAAGGTCGTAGATATTGTCGCCATTGGCATCGCCCGGCGAGGCAAAGTCCGGTGCGCTGTTGAAGGTCACAACGCCAGTCGAGGCATTGATCGTGAACAGCGCAGCATCGGTCCCGCGGATCGAATAGGTAATGCTCGCGCCTTCCGGGTCCGCCGCCGCAGCGGTGAAGGCCGCCGTCTGGTCCTCGTCGACACTGAAAGCCGTGCCGGACGAGAAGACCGGGGCTTCATCGACATTGGTCAGGGTCACATTGACCGTCTGGGTCGCCGTGTCCTCGCCATCGCTGACCTGGATGGTGACTTCATAGACATTATTGGCGCCGACATCGCCCGGCGCTTCAAAGTCCGCACCGCTGATGAAGGACAGGGCACCAGTCGAGCTGTTGATGGTGAAGAGCGCCCCATCGGCACCGCCGGAGATGGAATAGGTCAGGCCATCACCATCCCCGTCCGTCGCCGTCGCCGTGTAGAAGGCTGCCGTAGAGTTCTCTGCCACCGTTGCCGTGGTCCCGGAGGTGAAGACCGGCGCATTGTTCGGCGGCACCACTTCCTCAACCGTCACGGTCACATTCTGAACCGTCTCGATCCCGCCATCGCTGGCCACGACTTCAAGCGAATAGACGTTATCGCCATTGGCATCGCCCGGCGCGTCAAAGTCCGGCGCGCTGATGAAGCTCACCACACCGGTATTGGCGTCGATGGTGAACAGGGCCGCATCAGCCCCGCGGATGGAATAGGTAACCGTCGCCCCTTCCGGGTCGGTGGCAGCGGCGGTGAAGGCACCCGTCTGATCTTCATCGACGCTGAAGGCCGTACCGGACGTAAAGACCGGGCCCTCGTCGACATTGGTCAGGGTGACGGTGACCGTCTGGGTGACGCTGTCCGTGCCATCGCTGACCTGGATGGTGACCTCGTAATCATTATCGCCATTGGCATCAGCGGGAACATCAAAGTCCGCGCCACTGATGAAGGACAGCTCGCCGGTCGAGCTGTTGATGGTGAACAGCGCCCCGTCGGCCCCACCGGAGATCGAATAGGTCAGGCTGTCGCCATCGGCGTCCGTTGCGGTTGCGGTGTAGAAGGAGCTGGTCGAGTTCTCAGCCACATTGGCCGTCGTGCCCGAGGTGAACTCCGGGGCATTGTTCGGCGGCGGCGGAGGAGGCGGCGGGGGCGGAGGCGTCGTCGTGCCCCCACCACCGCCGCCGCCACCACCGCCGGCCGCAGCGCCGAGACCAAGCAGGCCGCCCAGAGCAATGGCCGCACCGCCACCACCACCGCCAGCGGCGTCACCACCAACAGCCGGAGCATCGACCGCATCGGGATTGATCCGCACATCGCCATCAACGGCGCTGACATCATTGGACGAAAGGGTCACGACCTCGCCATTGCTCAGCACCAGCCGGGCAGAGCCGTCGGGATTGATCGTGTAGCTGTCAATGAAGTCGAATTCGGAGATGGGCCGGAAGCCCGCCTTGCCATCCTGAGCCTGCGCCTGGGGGGCGAACAGGGCCGCCGCACCGAGAACAAGCGCCGAAGCGGAAACCTGGGACACGCGCTTGCGTGTCACGACAACAGACGAACTAGGCATTAGCTTTACCCCTTACGCGAACATCAACAGGCCAGACCCGCACAGCCTAACCGTATCCGTTCAAAACCAGCTGCAGGACGCTAGCCCCCGGAAGGCCTGTCCGTCCAGACAATTTTACGTCAGGGCAAACGGCTTGTTAGCAACATCAGGTCGAGTTGCTGGCGCTTCAATTCGAACTCGACCGCGACCAGATCGAGCATGGCGCGCTCATAGTCGAGGCGGGCCTCGACAAGGTCCGGCAGGGTACCGAGACCGAACTCGAATTCGCCGGCAATGGCCTCGAAATATTCCCGCTGGCTCGCCGCTACGGCTTCGCGTTGCACCTGTTGCGCCCGCAGGGACAACAGCCGGCGGAACACCACCCCGCCCTGCTCGCGCAGATCCCGCTGCAACTGGCGCAGGGCATATTCTTCCTCTTCCAGCACCGCATCGGCCCGGTCTGAGCGGGCACCGAGCGCATTACCGGTCAGGATCGGCACGGAAACATCGACGCCGATCCGGTCACGATAATCCCAGTCCTCGCGGATATCGTCATAGGTGTATGAGGAAATCCCCACCACATCGACCACCGGCAGACGACTGCGGCGCTGGCGCTCGCGCTGGGCTTCCAGGCTGCGGATATTGCTGCGCGTCGCATCCATGCGCGGATTGGCGGCCATGACCGCATCGAGGGCCTGATCAGCGGTCTGCAGATCAGCCAGCCGGTCCGTAAGTTCCGCGGCAGTATTGGCGTCATCACACACACCGGCCGGGCGGCCGAGATAAGCTTCCAGGCGCGCCCCGGCCCGCTCTTCCTGCGAGCGCAGTTCGAGCATGACCGCATCCGCCTCGGCCAGCTGGGCCGCGATCTGGGCCCGTTCGGCCCGGGTCGCCCCGCCGCGCACCAGAAGGGCGTCCACGGACTCAAGCTGTCGAGCGTAGTAATCGCGGCGCTCGGCGATCACCGCCATGCGGCCCCGCGCTTCCTGGGCCGCAAGATAGGCCGACCCCAGCGCATAGGCGGCCTGCGCCTCGGCACTGGCCTGATCAAAGGCCAGGCGCTCGCGCTGGTATTCGGCACTGTCGATGGCCAGACGGGCATCGCCGAAATCAAACACACGCTGCGACAGGCGCAGGCCGACCTGGTTGTCATTCTGGTTCGTCGTCAGCCCGGTATCGCCAACCCCGCTACGGCCAAAGGTCGACAATTGCGGGCGGCGCAGTGACCGCGCTTCAGCCAGATCGGCCTCGGCGCGCTGAACCCGCGCCTGGGCGACAGACACTTCCGGAGCCGTCTCGGCGGCGATCCGCATGCTGTCGACCAGCGGGTCACAAACCTGCGCCGACGCCCCTGCGGTCCCCAACGAGATCAGCGCCAGCATCGCGACAGACAATCGGTTCCGCATCATGACCCCCGGCCCTGTGGCCCTATCCCTGCCGCGAGCCGCGGAACAGCGACTCGCTGATCGGCTCGAGCAGATAATCCATCGTCGTCCGGCTCGAGCCGGAGAAAATAAACACTTCAGCCGGCATGCCCGGCGTCACCGCAAGCCCGTCGAGCCGGTCGATCTGGTCGGCCGGCACCACGATCCTGACCTCGTAGAAGGGCACACCCGTTGCCGGATCGGTCTTCAGGTCCGCCGACACGCCCGTCACCTCGCCATCGAGGCTCGGCGTCAGCCAACTCTTGTAAGCGGTCATCCGCGTGCGTACGGCCTGGCCTTCATAGACGGCGTCCCGGTCTGCCGGATTGATCCGGGCCGATACCGTCACTTCCTCAACCGCCGGCACGATCTCCAGGATGGTCTCGCCCGGACGCACGACTCCGCCCCGTGTGGAATAAGCCAGGTTCAGCACTTCACCGCCCTGCGGCGCCGTGATGATGACCCGGTTGAGCACATCCTGCGCGGCGGCCAGGCGCTCCTGTGCCAGTTGCAGGGCCGTGCGGACCTGGAGCTGTTCGGTGGACAGTTCACGCAGGAAATTGGCGCGCGTCTGGGCAATCTGTCCGTCGAGGTCCTGCTCCAGTGTTTCCGATTGCTGTACCTGGGTGCGCAGGCCGCCAATCTGGGATTCCAGCGTCGCTACATCGCGCTCGAGCGCGCGCAATTCATCCACCCGCGCCATCTGCCGGCCGACGCGTTCACGTACCAGCTCGGCCTGGTCTTCTGCCGCCTCGAGGGCGCGGCCATTGATCTCGATCTGCTGTTGCAGCAGGCGCCGCGAGGAAGCGGCGCCGTCGCGCCGGGCGACGAGCACGGCGATATCGGCATTGAAGGCTTCAAGCTGCTGTTCGAACAGGTCACGCTGACGCTCGATCACATCACCGCGCGCCAGGGCATCAATCTCCAGCGCTTCAAGACTGCTGAACTCAGGTGTTTCCCGGCCGTCCCGCAGCGCCGACAGACGGTCGAGCGAGGCGGTCAAGGTGGCGATTTCCTGCAGGATTTCGTCGCGCACGGCCAGCGAGGCGGTTTCCTGCAGCATCAGGAGCGGGTCTCCGGCCTCGACCCGGTCACCATCGCGCACCATCACATCCTCGATAATGCCGCCTTCCAGGTGTTGGACGACCTGGCGGTTATTCTCGGCCACGACCAGGCCATTGGCAGGCACGCCTTCCGCCAAGGGGACCAGCCCGGCCCAGGCAAGGAACCCGCCCAGACCGATCAGGCAGATCAGTGCCATGGCCCGCAGCGTCGGATCCTGGGTCAGCTTCTGCACCGGCATCAGGCCGCTCCCTGCCCACTCGGGCTGCCATTGCCCGGACCAACAGCGAGTTTGAGATATTGTTCAGCCGGTGCCGCCAGCACGCTGCCCTTGCGCAGCAGCAGAACCGTATGGGCCTGCTCGATCACGCGGCGGTCATGGGTCGACACGAACACGACTGCGCCCGCCTCGGCAACGCGGCCGATCGCCTTGATCAAATGCGCTGCGGTGGCGCTGTCGAGATTGGCGGTGGGTTCATCCAGCAGGACCAGCGGCGGTGCACCGAACAGGGCCCGCGCAAGGCCGACCAGCTGGGCCTGCCCCGCCGATAATTGCGCGCCGCCCGGACCGATCAGCGTGTCATAGCCCTCCGCCAAGGTGAGGATCATCTCGTGCGCGCCGGCCAGCTTGGCCGCCTTGATGGTCTCGTCCGCATCGGCCTGGGTCAGGCGGTTGATATTCTCCGCGATCGTTGCCGGCAGGAGCTCGACATCCTGCGGCACATAGCCGACATAGCGGCCGCGATCCGCGCTGGCCCAATCCTGCATCGCCCGCTTACCCAGGCTGACACTGCCGTCCGCGGCCGGCCAGGCGCCGGACAGGGTCTGCAGGAGGGACGACTTGCCTGCCCCGATCGCACCGGCCAGGACAATGATCTGCCCGGCCTCGGCCCGGAAGCTGAAAGGCTGGATGAGCGGCGCATCGCGCCCCGGAACGGCCACACACAGGCGGTCGATTTCGAGCTCGGCCGCGGGCCGCGGCAAGGGCGTGAACTCGGCCGCCTCGGGCATGCCCTCGACAGAGGTCTGGAGATCCTTCCAGGCATTCCAGGTCAGGACCGAATTGCGCCAGCCACCGACGATCTGGTCGATCGGTCCCAAAACACGAGCAAGAATGATCGAGGACGCAACGATAGAACCGGGCGAGATCTGCTGGCTCAGCGCCAGGGCCGCACCGCCCCCGAGCACCAGGATTTGCAGGACCTGGCGTGTAGAGCGGGAAATACCGGTGAAGCGGCCATCCAGCCGGGCTGCATTGAGGCCCAGGGCCTGACCCTGGTCGCGCTGCTGGCGCCAGCGGCGAAACGCGCCGGGGATCAAACCCATAGCCACCAGGGCCGACCGCTGTCGCTCGAAATCACTGGCCAGCTGGGTCGATTGACCGAGAATGGATTGCGACACGGCGCTGGTCTGGCGCGAGGTCAGCTCGGCGGCCACGGCGACACCGAAGACGATCGCGGCGCCGGCCAGGCCAATCATGCCGATGACCGGATGGATCAGGAACAGGACCAGCAGGAAGAGCGGGGCGAAGGGCAAATCGGCGAATGGCAGGGCTGCGCCGTTCTGCAGGTAGGACTGGATGCGCGACATGCGCGACAGGTTCTGCGCCAGCGCCGCCCGCCCGGCCGGTTCGCTTTCGAACTGGGCGAAGATGCGCGGTCCGAGACGGGCTTCCAGCTCGACACCGGCCAGGGCCAGCACGCGGCGGCGGCCGATTTCCGCCGCGCCATAGATGGCCAGCAGGAAGACCGCCAGGATGGAAAGCCAGATCAGCGTGTCATAGGAGCCGGAGCTAAGAACGCGGTCATAGACCTGCAGCATGTAGAGCGGCGATACCAGGAGCAGGATATTCACCGCGAGCGAAAACCCGGCCAGCCACCGCAAATGCGGACGCAGGCGCGAACGAATCTCCAGGGTCAGCGGTTTACTCATGATTTCCAGACACGGCGTTTGCGATCACTCCTGAGAGTACAAGCCTTTGCCAGCAAATGCACGTCTGGCCCGAGGCGCTATTTCAGACCGATGCGCAGCAGGTCGTGCAGGTGCAAGATACCAACCGGTTTGCCCTCCCCGTCGACGATGAACAGGTGGGTAATCTTGACGGACCCGGCGGTCATCTCGCGCAACACGTCGGCGGCCAGCATGTCGGCCCGGCCAACGCGAGGCCCGCGGGTCATCACCGCCCCGGCGGTTTCATCGACCAGCCCCTCGCCCATATGCCGGCGCAAATCACCATCGGTGATGATCCCGGCCAGGCGGCCGCTGTCATCGAGCACACCGGCACAGCCAAAACTCTTGGTGGTCATCTCGATGAGCACATCGCTCATCTTGGCGTCCTGGCCGATCAGCGGCATGGAGGCGCCCGTGTGCATGATATCCGCGGCCGTCGCCAAGGCTGCACCGAGGGCGCCGCCCGGGTGGAAGGTCTTGAAGTCACCGGCGGTGAAACCGCGCGCCTCGAGCAAAGCCACCGCCAGCGCGTCACCCATCGCCATCATCAGCGTGGTCGACGTCGTCGGGGCCCGGGTCTCGCCACACGCCTCCTGGGCGTCCGGGACGAACATCTTGTAGCCGGCGGCCCGGCCCAGCGCGCTGTCGGGCTTCGCCGTCATGCCGATCAGCGGCACGGAGAAGCGGCGGCAATAGGCGATCAGGTCGCCCAGCTCCTTGGTTTCCCCGGACTTGGACAGGGCGAGCACGGCGTCATCCGGGGTGATCATGCCCAGATCGCCATGGCTGGCTTCGGTCGGGTGGACGTAATAGGAGGGCGTGCCGGTCGAGGCCAGGGTCGCGGCGATCTTGCGAGCGACATGGCCGGACTTGCCGACACCGGCGCAGATCAAACGCCCCTTGAGACCGTCGACGAGGGTGACCACCTCGGCGAAGGCTTCGTCAATGGCGCGCTCCAGCGCGTCCAGCCCATCGCGCTCAATGGCAATAACGCGGCGTGCGGCGTCGAGCGGATCGAATTGGCTCATCTCAAAGTCCCGGGAAGTAAAAACGCATGGCGCTCCATAGCAGAACCGCGCACGTCCGGGGAAGAGACGTGCGCGGCGTCTGCGGCAGTCCGCATCGCGTGCATCAGGGGGACGACGTGCCCGCGACATCACGCCCTTGGGTAGCGTGTGCGGACCTGCCGGGGTCTTCAACCACTCGTGTGCTGCCTGTGCGGCCGGATATTGGGGTGAGGCGGCCACCCAAGCTTTGCAAGAATAGCACGAAAAGCGGCGGGCTCGCCACAATAAATTGCGTAATGCAACCGCATCTGCGTGCTTGCTCCGGGCGAGGTGTCGGGCTATCGCTCCGGCAACCAATTCAGGGAGATCACCGATGCCGCAACTCGCCTTCATCCGCCACGGCCAGAGCGAGTGGAATCTGCAGAACCGGTTCACCGGCTGGGTCGATGTCGACCTGACCGAACAGGGCGTGGCCCAGGCCAAGAAGGCCGGCGCCCTCCTGAAGGCTGAAGGCTTTGCCCCGCAGCTCGCCTTCGTGTCGGTGCTCAAGCGCGCGATCAAGACGCTGAACCTGACCCTGGAAGACCTCGATCGGCTCTGGATCCCGGTAGAGAAATCCTGGCGCCTGAATGAGCGCCATTACGGTGCCCTCGCCGGTCTCAACAAGGATGAAACCCGCGCCAAGCACGGCGAGGACCAGGTGCTGATCTGGCGCCGCTCCTTCGACACGCCGCCGCCGCCGCTGGCCGAGGATCACGAATTCCATCCGCTCAATGATCCGCGCTATGCCGGGATCGACCTGTCGCTGCTGCCGGCCACGGAATCTCTGAAGACCACGCTCGCCCGCGTCGAACCCTATTGGGACGAAGCGATCCGGCCGCAGCTGGTCGCCGGCAAGGACATCGCCGTCGCCGCCCACGGCAACAGCCTGCGCGCCCTCGTCAAACTGCTCTTCAATGTCAGCGATGACGACATCATGGGTATCGAAATACCGACCGGAAACCCGCTGCTGATCGACCTCGATGCAGACACGCTGACGCCGGTTTCGGCGCGCTATCTCGACGCCGACCGGGCCCAGCCCCTGCCGGCCATTCCCGGCGCGTGAACACGGCGCGGGACCTCCGAATGATGTCCCTGGCCCTGGCACAGGCCAGGGCCCAGCTCGGCCGTACGGCGCCCAACCCGTCGGTGGGCTGTGTGCTGGCCCAGGATGATCGCATCATTGCGACCGGCGCGACCGCCGATCAGGGCCGCCCGCATGCCGAACGCGTCGCCCTCGACAAGGCCGGTGACGCCGCCCGGGGCGCAACCGCCTATGTGACGCTGGAACCCTGCGCCCATCACGGCCAGACCCCGCCCTGCGCCGAGGCCCTGGTCGAGGCCGGCATCGCCCGTGTCGTCATCGCCTGCCACGATCACGACCCGCGTGTCGCCGGCAAGGGCGTCGCCATCCTGCAGCAGGCCGGGATTGAAACCGTCAACGATGTCCTCGCCGCCCGGGGCGAACCGCTCTACAGCGCCTTCTTCCACCGGCTGAAGACCGGAGAGGCCTCGCTTTACCTCGATCAACGGCCGCTGACCTTTGAGGCGACGATCCGGAGCGAGACGCTGGATACGCTGCGTATCGAGCTCGCAGAACTGGGGGCGCAAGGGATCAGCCGGGCCCGCCTCGATCCGTCAAGCCCGCTGGCCCAATCGGCCCGTGCCGCCGGCCTGGTTCACACGCATCGTTAACATTCCCCCGCTAGGGTCTGGACGATTGAACACATGTATCCAGGAACCCGCCGATGACCGGTCGCAAGATCGAATATACCAAGCTGGACCAGATGACGGTCGACGCCATGTGCGAGCGGCACGAACGGCTGTGGTCCGGTCGTGCCGGTGGCGCACGGGCCAGCTTTGCCTATACGATCCTGGAAAACCTCGACCTGTCGGGCCGTGACCTGTCCGATGCCGACTTCTCCGGCGCCGTCCTGCGCGGTGCGAATTTCACCGGTTCGACCCTGAATTCCAGCGTTCTGTTCGCCGCCGACCTGCGTCAGGCCAATCTGGAAGGCAGCTCGCTGCGGCGTGCTGATCTGCGCGGTGCCATCATGCGCGGGGCCAATCTGACCGGCGCCGATCTCACCGAAGCCGATATGCGCGAGGGCGCGATCGCCGAGATCGACAAGGAAAAAGGCCTCGCCATCCTCAAGCATCGCACCCAGGAAAACGATGCCGGCATGGCCAATTTCACTGGCGCCAACCTGTCGCGTTCGAAAATGGCAGGCATTGCCGCCCAGACCGCCGACTTCACCGATGCCATGCTGCTCGGCGCGCGCATGATCCGCGCCAACCTGCGGGGTTCCACTTTCCAGGGCGCCAATCTTGAAGGCGCCGACATGTCCGGGGCCGACCTGACGGACGCGGATTTCCAGGACAGTGTGATGATCGGGGTCAAGACCACCATGGCCAAGACCCAGGGCATGAAGACCGAGGGCGCCTTGACCAGCGCGCCGGTCGGCATTGACCCCAATGATCTGGACGAACCGATTGCCCAGCAGATCGCCGAGCATGTGCGCTGGTGCGAAACCGATGGCCGTGAGGGCAAGCCCTCACTGTTCGACAAGACCGATCTGCGCGGTCTTCAATCCCTCGCCGGCAAGACCCTGACCGCATTTCACGCCCGCGGCTCCACCCTCTACGGGCTGGACCTGGAAGGCGCGCAATTGCAGGGCGCCCGCCTGGAACGGGCCGATCTGCGCATGGTTTGCCTGCGCGGCGCCGATCTGCGCGGAGCCGACCTGACCGGCGCCAATCTCAACAATGCCGATCTGCGCGATGCCCGGTTCGGGCCGTTGCTGCTGGAAAATGACCGTCTGCTGCCGGCCTCGCTGGCCGGCACCAAGGCGCGCTATGTCGATCTGCGCGGCGCCGATCTGCGCCAGGTCAAGGCAACCGGCGCTGACTTTTCCTATTCGCGCCTCGATGGCGCCGATGTCTCACGCGCCCGCTTCTCCGGCTCCTGCTTCACCGGCACCACGGTCAGCGAGGACTTTGCCGACCAGGTCGAGGATCTCGACGGCGCGGTTGATCTGAACGCGGCCTAGGCCAATCCAATCCCCCAAAACACAACGGCAGACCGCTTGTGCGGCCTGCCGTGTCGTGTGGAGTTTTGTCAGAGGAAAACGGGGCGCTTAAGCGGCCTCGGTTTTCTTCCCTTCGATCAGGGTCGAGCTCTTGCCCTCACCATTCTTGATGGCGATGGAGCGCGGCTTGGCTTCCTCGGGGATTTCCCGGAGCAGCTGGACCGAGAGCATGCCGTTCTTCAGCTCGGCACCGGAGACCTTCACATGGTCGGCCAGGTGGAAGCGGCGCTCGAAGGCGCGCTCGGCAATCCCGCGATGCAGGAAGCGGCGCGTATCGGTGTCTTCGTCGCGCGTGATGCGGCCGGTAATGGTGAGCTGGTTGTTCTGGACCTGCACATCGAGATCGGTCTCACCGAAACCGGCGACAGCCAGCTCGATCAGGTATTCGTCTTCGCCAATGTGCTGAATATTGTAGGGCGGGTAGCCTTGGGATTCCGCCTTGGTGGCCGAGTCCATCAGGTTCGCGAGGCGGTCAAAGCCAACAATCGAACGATACAGCGGATTCAAGTCAGTCGTACGCATAAGTCCCTCATCCTCATTTGAGCGATAGGTTTTGATGTCGACCTGCCGTGCCTTTGGCCCCGGCCGGTCAGGGCCCCGTTGCGGCGACCCATGACAAGCAGATGGGAAGGCGGTTTGAGCAGCGCAAGGGGCGGCGCTCACAAAATCCTCAATTGCCAGCCCACAAGGCTCGCTCTAGTTAATGATCAAACATCTCTAGGGAGTATCCGCACCATGTATCGTAATTCGCTGACTCTGATCGGCCTGGCCGCCCTCACCCTGGGCGCCTGCAGCAATGGCACCGAGACCGAGGCGCCGGCAAGCGACGCCGCTCCGGCTGAAACGGCGGCGGCTGCGCCCGCGGCAGAGACCGAAGCTCCGGCCCAGCCGGGCGTGGCCAGCCTCGAGGAGGCGATTGCCGGTGAATGGCGCGGCGAGCGCGGCGAGCGCGATGTCTTCCGCAACCCGGCTGAAACCCTGGCCTTCCTCGAAGTCGACCCGTCCTCCACCGTGCTGGAAATCTGGCCGGGTGGCGGCTGGTATGCCGACATCCTCGCACCGTGGCTGGCCGGCAATGGCGGCACCTATATCGCCGCGCACTTCCCGGCTGATGCCGCCAGCGAGGGCCGCCGCGCCTCGCGCGAGCGTTTCGAGCAGCGCTATGCCGACACTGCCCTGTACGGCGACATCGTCATGTCCGGCTTTGACGACACCACGGATGCCCTGGCCGAGCCGGGCAGTGTCGACACCATCCTGACCTTCCGCAATGTGCACAACTGGATGATGGGCAATTACGCCGAGAAGGCCTTTGCCGATTTCTACGCCGCACTGCGCGAAGGCGGCACGCTGGGTGTTGTGGAACACCGCCTGCCCTCGACCCGTGAGCAATCCTCCAATGGCGGCTCCGGCTATGTGCAGCAGGCCTATGTCATCCGCCTCGCCGAGGAAGCCGGTTTCGAACTGGTCGGCACCTCCGAAATCAATGCCAACCCGGCCGACACTGCCGATCACCCGTTCGGTGTGTGGACCCTGCCGCCCTCGCGCCGTTCGGCCGGTCGCGGCGAAGAGCCGGCGGCTGATTTTGATCGCGCCTTCTATGACGCCATCGGTGAGAGCGATCGCATGACCCTCCTGTTCCGCAAGCCGGAAACCGCAAGCGAGTAATGCGCCTGTCCAGCGCTCTTCTGGGCTTGGCCCTCCTCCTGGTTCCGGCGTCCGCCGCGGCCCAGGAGGAGGAGCGCATCGCCGGCCCGCTATCGATGTTCTTCCCGCGCTGGGCAGATTATCTGTCGATCGAGGAAGACCGCCGCAGCCATTTCACCCTGGGCTATCAAATCTCGTCCGACCGCGGTGTTGCGCCCGGCGATATCCGCATGCGCTACAGGCTGGATGAGGACATTCACGACTTCGTCCTCGACGGGGACGGTTTTGTCCTCAACCGCCCGGACGCGGCGGTGTTCGAGGTCAATCCGGATGTCTGGATCAATCAGCCAGAAGGCGGGATGAGCCTGGCCATGCGTTTCATGGTCGATATGGATCCGGCACGCACCTACAACACCGACGAGCTGCGTCTTGCCACCGGGCAGGCCAATGATGCGATGCGCACGGTCGGCGGTGTGGCCGCGATGTTCGCACCGCAAATGCGCTCGATCGTCTTCGTCTTTGACGGCCCGGCGCCGCAGGCCTGGGGGCTCGAGACCGATGGTGAGCGACATGCCCTCACGGTGCAGGAAAACCGCGTCATCTATCGTCCGCGTGACCGTCGTAATCGCCGCATTGAAAGCCTGATCTTCGGTCGCGAACCCGTCCGGATCCTGCTCGACAGCTAGGTGGCCGCGCCTCGCAGCAGAGCCAGGGCCTCAGCGTGCAGTTGCGCATTGGCCGCCGCCAGGACCTGACCGCCCTCGGCCGCTGATCCACCCGACCAGTTGGTGACCACTCCACCGGCGCCGGTCACGACCGGGATCAGGGCGTTGACGTCATAGGCCTGCAGACCGCTTTCCACCACCAGATCAACGCCGCCCGCCGCAATCATGGCATAGGCGTAGGCGTCATAGCCGAAGCGGACGAGCTGGCAGGCGTCGGACACGGCCGAGAAGGTCTCATATTCCGCGCCTTTGAAGAGATAGGGATCGGTGGTCGCCATTGTCGCCTGGGACAGCGCCGGCGTCTGGCGCGCCTTCAGCGGCAGGCGCTTGCCGCCATGATCAAGCCAGCTCTGCCCCGGCTGTCCGACAAAACGCTCCCCGGTATGGGGCTGATCGATAATGCCAAGCTGTGGAACGCCGTCGACCGCAAGGGCGATCAGCACGGTCCAGCAGGGCAGGCCGGAAATGAAGGCCCGTGTACCGTCGATCGGATCCAATACCCATTCGCGGCCATTGGCGCTCGGCTTGCGGCCGAATTCCTCGCCGAAAATCCCGTCCTCAGCGCATTCGGTCTGCAGGATGGCCCGCATGGCTTCCTCCGACGCCTTGTCGGCCGCCGTCACCGGGTCGAACCCGGCATCGAGCTTGTTATCGACCGACAGGCCGGTGCGGAAATAGGGACGGATCGCCTCGCCGGCCGCGTCGGCCAGGGCGTTGGCAATTTCCAGATCGCGGGAGAAATCAGTCTCGGTCATGGCGAAGCGCCTAGCATGGAGCTTAACTCCAGGCTAGGCGCTTCCAGGTCCCCCGACCATAACCGTCTCAGTCCCCGTTGACGGGACCGATCATGATGCCCTTTCAGGCCGCGTCGTTTGCGGCTTCATCCGGCTCAAGCGACTTGGCAAGCTCGAGCAGACGTTTACGCGGACGCTCGCCAAGCCGGTAATAGGCCCGGATCAGGTCCACGGTTTCCTTCTGCGACAGCACATCGGCCGCCAGATAGGTGTCTTCATTGGCGGCTTCATCGCGTCGCGACAGGCCTTCATAGAAATACTGCACCGGCACATCGAGCGCTTCGGCAAGCTCGAACAGGCGACTGGCGCTGACGCGGTTGGCGCCACACTCATATTTCTGGATTTGCTGGAAGCGGATACCTACCGATTCAGCCAGCTGCTGCTGGGTCAGGCCCAGCAGACGACGCCGGCGGCGCAAACGCTTTCCAACGTGGAGATCAATATCATTCGTCATAACTACTCGCGGCCTCGTCTTCGCGTAACAACCTGCGCCGCACTGGGACGCACGCCTCAGAGGGGAGCAAAGCGCGTGCCGGGCGAAGACAGCTACCAGTCTTCGCCTGAACTGGGCATGATTATGACGTGAATTGGCCGGACCAGGGGTATTCGCTTAGATAGCTGATAAAACTATCCATTTCGGCCTTCAATGAGGCGAAATTCTCCGCCAGGGCGACCCGGTGCTCGTCAAGATAGAGCCGACGGGAAATCTCGATCTGGATCGCATGAACACCCGTTTCGGGCCGTCCATAGTGTTCAGTCGTGAAACCACCTGCATAGGGAGTGTTCCGAACTGTAACAAAACCCTGCGCACGCAGACGACGCTCGATCAGGTCCGCGAAAGCGGGATGGCAGGACGCGCCAAACCGGTCACCGATGACCATATCCACGCCGCGGGCCGACTGGTCCGGCATGGAATGGACATCAACCAGGAAAGCCTGACCGAAGCGGTCGCGGACCTTTTCCAGCTGGGCCTGAACCGCAGCATGATAGGGCTGGTAATAGCGCTGCAGCCGCGCCTCGGCCTCGGCGACCTTGAAGCGGCGGCGGTAGAGCGGCCGCCCGTCCGCGGCGATGCGCGGGATGACACCCAGGCCCGAGGCCGTGCGCCGCGAGCCGCTGTCAGCGGTGTCCGGCAAGCGGTCGGAATACATGTTCGGATCGAGCTCGCCCGGGCTGCGATTGACGTCGACAAAGACGCGCGGGAAGAGCGCACACACGGTGGTGATGCCCTTTTCATGCGCCCCCTCGATCAGCTGGTCGACATAGGCGTCCTCGGAGCGGCGCAGCTGGCTGACACTGAGCAGGGTCGACTGTCGCAACTCACCCTCATAGGCACGCCCGGAATGCGGTGAGGACATGACCAGCGGCACCTGCACCCCGGCCTCCGCCTCGGCAACGGCAACGACGTCGCAAACCGTGCCCGGGTTTGCTGCGGCGCCGTCTTTAGGCGATGATAAAGGAGCGAGGATCATGGTGTGAATGTGAGCAGCTGCTATCGCGCGGTCAAGCGTTGCAGCGCGTTCAGCGGGTTTTTACTTTAGGCGTCTATGGTGCCGGCAAGTTTTTAGATTCGTAAGGGTGGGAAACCGAAATGGCTAAAATCCTTCTGGCGGAAGATGATGATTCCATGCGCGACTTCCTGGCCAAGGCGCTCAAGCGTGCCGGCCATGATGTGAAGGTATGTTCCGATGGCGAGGAAGGCCTGGATGCAATTGGCGAGGACCCGGCACAGTTTGATCTGCTGCTGACCGATATCGTCATGCCCGGCGTTGACGGTATCGAGCTGGCGCGCCGCGCCACCGAGGTCGATCCGGCCCTGAAGATCATGTTCATCACCGGCTTTGCTGCGGTGGCCCTCAATCCGGGTTCCGGCGCGCCGACCAATGCCAAGGTTCTGTCCAAGCCCTTCCACCTGCGCGAGCTGGTCGATGAGGTCGCCAGGGTCATGGCGGCGTGATGGCGGCCTAACCGGCCCGACCGCAGGATTTGCGACCCGAGCTGAAACGACGAAGGCCCGCCAAATGGCGGGCCTTCTTCTTTGCATGACACAAGGTCCGTGCGGGTCTTACAGGCCACCCGGGCCGCAATCATTCGCCAGATAGCTTTCGATCCGGGTCAGGAATTCGCGGTGGTGACGCGGGTACCAAGGCAGGCTGTGCGGCATGTCGTCAACGACCATCAGCTCGGCATCCACGCGGTTGCGAACCGCATTGTAGAAGTCGCGGGAGTGGAACAGCGGCACGCGCACATCGCGATCCCCGTGGAACAGGAAGATCGGGATATTCGCCAGCTCGGTGTTCTGGATCGGGTCCATGCCGCGAACCGTGCGGCCCTGGAAGGCCCGCTGCACGCGGTTGTCGCTCCAGTTATTGCCGATATTGCCGAGATCGGCGACGCCGGCACCGGCGATGGCACACTGGTACGGGCTGTTTTCACGCACGACCGCAGCGATCGAGGCGAAACCGCCATAGGAGTAGCCGAACATGGCGATCCGGTCCGGATCGGCAATGCCCTGCTCAACGAGCCAGGCGGCACCGTCATCCTTGTCGTCCTGCATGGCGAGGCCCCACTGGGCATCACCGGCACGCCACAGCTCGAGACCGAAACCGGTCGAACCGCGATACTGCGGACGCAGCACGGCATAACCGCGCGAGGTCAGGAACGGCACCCAGCCGGAGGCATCCCAGTTCGTGGTGTCACGCGCCCAGGGACCACCGTGCGGGTGGATGATCGTCGGCAGCGGACCGTCTTCCGGGGTCCAGCCGGCCGGCAGGTCGAGAATGCCCGGGATACGCAGACCGTCGCGGGCCTCGTAATAGATCAGCTCGGAATCCACGAGATTGTCGCTGTCGATCCACGGACGGGACTGGCCGAGAAGCTGCAGCTCGCCATTACGGAAGATGTAATAGGCCGGCGGCTGGGCACCACTGGAGACCGAGAACAGGATCGTGTTGAGGCCGTCGGCCGTATCCATGATGGAGACATAGTCGTCCGGGAACAGGCCGTTGAGCGCTTCTTGCGTCGCGTTCATCGCACCGTCGAGCCAGTAGACTTCGCTGCCGCGCGGACCGCCATAACGGAAACCCATCACGGAAGACGCGTTTTCGCTCTCATCGCCGAAAATCAGGCCGGTGATCGAGTAGCGCGGGTGCGCCAGGATCGGGCCGTCGGACAGTGTGCGAGTGGCCGGGTCATAGGCGTAGACCTGGGCCAGATCCGAATACATGTCGGTGATGATGTAGTACTGGCCGGAAGGCGCGTCGCGGCCGGCGACAGACATGGTGTGGCGCGAGGTCAGCGGATAGGACAGCGCCTCATGCATCTCCATTTCCCCGGTCTCGGGGTTGAGGAGATAGAAGCGGTTCTCATACTCGTTCTCACCAACCGGCTCGAGCTGTTCGCGCGCGAGGACCGTACCGTCGCGACGGTCGAGCAGGGCCGGAGAGGTGCGGCCACCGGCGCGGAACATGAACTCCTGTTCGCCGGTGCGCAGGTTCATGCGGTAATAGGCTCCGCCCAGCGAGATCGGGTTGACGCGCTGAATGATAATGCGATCAGGGTCGAGCGGCAGCGAGGAGACGACACTGGTCGTGCCCGCAATCTCAAGACAACGGCGCAGGTTTTCACCAATCCCCAGAGCCCGGCCACCGGATTCGAAGGCCTCTTCGAATTCACCATGGGTCGCATCGGTCAGATAGACCTGGTTGACGAAGGTCGCGGTGGCACCGGTGACGCGGCCTTCACCGCAGCCGCCGAGCTGACCCGTCCATTCCTGGCGGCCGATCGCGAGAATCTGGCCGTGCTTCAGGGCAGAGCCCGCAATCCACTTCATGCGGTCGCCGCTCGGCGTGATCACCGGCGCGGAACCGGCATCCGCCAGATTCCAGGTGGCCAGGGCGGTATCGCCATTATCGCTGCCCGGAGCGGCAACGATCGCAACGACCATATCGCCTTCATAGCTCAAGGACACACTCTGGATATTCGGTACGCGAGCGAACGCTTCGACCGGGATCGGCTCGGCCGTGATATCGGCCGAAGCGCCCGATGCCAGGCCGAGCATTGCGGCCATGGATACGAGACAGCGCTTGATCATGCGGATCTCCCCTAGAAATTACACACTGACTGAGCCCTAAAAGATGGTCTCCCGCTCAGCCCTGACAAGTCGAAACAAGTTACGCCAACGTGAGGTCGTTTGCCTACGGCTTGTTTCATTAAATCACATAAAAAGAGGGCGACGGCATGCCGTCGCCCTCCCAATCCAGTATGGACTTCTTCTTAGAACGTCTTGGTGACGCGGAAGAAGCCGGTACGGCCACGCAGGTCGTACTGGGTGCCGGAGATCGGCACATTACCACGGCGGCCAGCAACACCAGAAGAGATCAGCGGCGGATCTTCAGCAAAGATGTTGGAGACACCGACCAGGATGCCAAGGCCATCGCCCTGCCAACGGACGGAGGCGTCGTGGTAGACGCGCTCGTCAGCGACGATGTCACGCCATGCCGGAGCACCGAAGTAGGTGGTGTCCGCAGACAGGCCGAATACATCTTCGGACGTCGCGCCGACATAGTCCATGAACCAGGAGTAGGTGAAGTCGCCGCGGTTCAGGGACACGCGTGCATTACCAACCCATTCCGGATCGCCGATGGAACCGTTGAAGTCGCTGGTGTCGAAACCAGATTCCAGGGACGGATCGAACAGGAAGACAACGTCTTCGTTCGTCTTGGTCGCCTGGGCTTCAACCGTCAGGTCACCGAAGGAGAACTCGTGCTCGTAGCGGACGGTGAAGTCCACGCCAGAGGAGATCTGGGAGTTCACGTTGATGTAGCCGTCGAGAACCGTCTGGATCGCGAACGGGTTCACCGCGTCGGTACCCGGGTTACGGGTGAAGAGGCTACAGAACGCGTTCGGATAGTTGTTCGCGCTGTAGCAACCGCCGACGATGGCGCTGGAACCCAGCTGCGAGATCTGATTGTTCACTTCGATGTCGAAGTAATCAATCGCGACGCTCAGAGCGATGGATTCCGGCGTCCAGATGACACCGAGGGTAGAAGCGTTGGAGGTTTCCGGCTCAAGGAAGCCAGCACCACCGCCAGAGATCACGGTCGCAGAAGATGCACCACCCGTGAAGTCGGACGGGATACCTTCAGCGGCACAGTTCGCCTGGATGTTGGTGTTCGTGCTGTTGCCCCAATCGATACACGGGTCGATCGAGAGCTGGCCAACGAACGCCGTCTGGTTACCCAGGAAGAGTTCGAACAGGGCCGGAGCACGGTAGGACGTACCCTTCGTACCGCGGACGCGGAAGGTCGGGGTGACCTGCCAGTTGAAGCCTGCTTTCCAGACATCACCGGAACCAGCGGACTCGTAGTCGAATGCGCGGCCGGAGAGGTTCAGGGACAGATCCTCGATGAAGGTCATGCCGTTGAGGAGCGGGATTTCCATCTCAGCGAAGATTTCCATCACGCTGTCTTCACCCTGGGTCACCAGAGCAGAGGATTCACCCCAGAGATCGCCGTTCTGAGCCAGCTGGTCCGGCTGATCGTCGATCGAGAACTCACGGTATTCAACACCGAAAGCGGCGCCGAGCGGGCCAGCCGGAAGCTCGAGGAGCTCGCCGGTCATGACAGCGTTCAGGGTCAGCTGTTCGTAGACGGTGTTGCCGAGGGTGTTAGCCGTCAGCGCGTCATAGACAGCGTCGCCATAGTTACCGCTCAGGAAGTCAGCGGAGAACGGATCGTAGATCGGAGAGTTGTCGTCAAAACGAACGTCACCGGAGACAGACGCAACGATGGAGTTACGGCCATAGTCACCGCTGGAACGCGAATACGTACCAGATGCGGTCCAGGACCAGTCAGCGATCGGGCCAAACCAGTCGCCAAAGCTGCCGTCCATCTGGGACGTCAGGGAGTAGTAGTCGACCTGGACATTGCCCATGGACGGCCAGATGGTGACCGGCTGGGACAGCCACAGAGCGCCATCATAGGTCGGGTCATTGGCATAGCCGTAGACACCGAAGAGGCCCTGGATGGTTGCACCACCGATGAGCGGGAAGAACTGACGCCAGCCATCCGACGTGGTTTCACGACGGTTGAACAGGAATTCGTTTTCCCAGTTCACGCCACCGAGGATGTCGAGCTCGAAGTCAGACTTCGCGTAGACGCTGAAGCGCTCCTGGCGGTTGATCGCGTCGGTCGAGAGGTAACGCTCGTCGTTGAGCACGTCCTCGTAGAAGGCCACGCCACCCGGATCGTCATAACGGCCGTTTTCACGCGGACGGTAACCCGGGATCGGGCCGGCCGTGGAAGACGGGTCCGGAATGTAGCGATCGCCGAAGATCGCGTCGATTGCGGTGTTGAAGTAGATGTTCGAGCAACCGGAAAGTTCGGTGCCAGCCGTGATCGAGCGGTCTTCGCGGTCGATACGGTTGCCGCCCGGAGCGTCGAAGAAGTACGGCTCGGAGCAACGCAGATAGTCGCGATCGCCAACCGAGAGGTCTTCACGCAGCTGGTATTCAGCAGCGAGGACGACGGAACCACGGTCGAAGTTCAGACCGTATGCGCCGTTCACGGTGTAGGTCTCACCGCCGCTCTCTTCCGGAAGGGAAGCTGCGATGGTCAGTTCCGGAGCGTCAACGCGGTCACGCGTGATGACGTTCACAACACCGGCGACGGCGTCAGAACCGTAAACAGAAGACGCACCGTCTTTCAGGATCTCGGAACGCTGAATGATGGAAGCCGGAATAACGTTCAGGTCGAACGCACCAACTTCACCACGCGTACCGGCCGGACCCGGACGGTGACCGTTCAGCAGGACCAGGGTACGGCCAGCGCCGAGACCACGCAGGGAGATCGAGTTCACACCCGTACCACCCTGGACGACGAAGCCGCCGAACTGGTTGTTGAGCTGGAAGGAACCGGCTGCGACGGAAGCCGTCTGCAGCATCTCGGCGGTGTCGACGAGACCTTCGAGCGTAGCGATTTCCGCGGTCACGACCTGGATCGGCGCGGTGGACGAGAATTCAGAGCGGCGGATCAGGGAGCCCGTGACCGTGATCACGTCCTGTTCTTCAGCTTCTTCCTCGTCGGCTTCTTGTGCATAGCCAGGTGCAGCAGCGAGACCGATCGCTGCCAGACCGGCCAGCATGCTGGAACGCAGCAAGCCTGAGCGTTTCATTTTCATACGAAACTCCATATCTGTATGAATTCTTTCATTCCCCAATGCGCGGAACCGGCTGCCCACCACTCCCCTGGTGGCCCGGCGGCGAATACCGCTCACACGCTGTGGGCGATGCTCTAGCGAGAGTGGTTGCGTTGCAAGCCTCTTGGCCACGAATCCGTCCCGATTGAGCCACATTCGCCGCGGCCTGTTGCATTTATGTCATTTTGTATACACATCGACGCAAGCTCACGACGATTTCCGGGTGAATTCCGGCCACCCGAGGACCCGTTTTGAGGGAATCGGCCCGCTTGGCGCTGCCGACTCCCGGCCTCGCCCCGAGCGAACTGCAATCGAAGCGGCAATCCGTACAAACGAAGCTTGAACTCGCCGCACCACGGCGCTAAACACCCGTCTCCGCATCGGATGGGCGATTAGCTCAGCGGGAGAGCACTTCGTTGACATCGAAGGGGTCACTGGTTCAATCCCAGTATCGCCCACCATCCACTTCCCACGGCGCAGATCCTCACCCATCGCCGCCATCACTGTATCGGCATGACTGCGCTGTAGTCGAACGCCCCGCTTTCACATCCGCGCCGAATACCCTATCTCCCCAGACAACGAGGGAGAAAGCCATGGATGCGCGTCTGAAATCCGCCTTGCAAACCGTCATCGAACGCCAGTCGGGACGCGATATTCTGGATGCCGGGCGGGTTGAATCGGCAGCCGTCATGCGCGACGCCGTCACCGTAGTTCTGGCCCCGCCTGTTGCCGGAGATCCGGACCTCGACCGCCTGCAGCCGGAGATCGAGGCGGCCGTGTCCAAGATTGACGGTATCAACAAGGTTCGCGTGGTCATGACTGCGCATCGCGAGCAAGGCGCGCAACGCCAGCGACCGGCGCCGCGACCACCGCAACAGCCTCAGCGCGCACCCGCGGATCGTCCGGCCAAGCGCATTCTCGCCGTCGCCTCCGGCAAGGGTGGGGTCGGCAAGTCGACCGTGGCGGCCAATCTGGCAGCGGCCCTGGCCAAGGACGGCCTCAAGGTCGGCCTGCTTGATGCCGATATCTACGGCCCCTCCGCACCGCGCCTGTTCGGCCTCAATGACGTGCCGGGCCTGCGCAAGACGGAGAAAGGCGTACAGCCGATCGAGGCGCATGGCGTGAAGATCATCTCCATGGGCTTTGTCGTGAAGCCGGGTGCTCCGGTCGTATGGCGTGGCCCGATGGTGCAAGGCGCCATCCGCCAATTCATGACCGAAACCGATTGGGGCGGGCTGGATGTCCTCATCCTCGACATGCCGCCGGGCACGGGCGACGCCCAGCTGGCCATTGCCCAGGACCTGCCGGTCGATGGCGCCGTGATTGTCTCGACGCCGCAGGACCTCGCCCTCGACGACGCGCGCAAGGCGATGGGCCTGTTTGAACAGACGCATGTACCCGTGCTCGGCATTGTCGAGAACATGTCAGTCTTCATCTGCCCGCATTGCGGCGAAGGCAGCCATATCTTCGGCACCGGCGGAGCCAAGGCAGAAGCCGAACGCATCGGGGCCCAATTCCTCGGCGAAATCCCGCTTCACCCCGATCTGCGCGCCCGCTCGGATGCCGGTGAACCGGTGGCGCTGGATGATGGCCCGATCGGCTCGGCCTTCCTGAAAACCGCCCAGGCGGCATTGGCGGCGGCAGAGGAAGCTTCTAAACCTTTGCCCGAGATCGTCTTCGACTAGGCAGGACAGGCGTCATGATCGGCAAAGCCATTCTTCGCAACGGGTATGTCTATGTCGAGCATGAGTATGTCAGCGCGGTTGCCGATGTGCTGCAACGCATCGAAGACGCCGCGACCCTCATACAGGACGGGGCACCGCACCGGCTCCTCGTGGATGCACGCTATTTCCATCGCACCTGGCAGCCGGAACAAGGCAATGTCATCGTAGACGCTGTCAGGCATGGCCTGCCCGCCGATACCCGCATCGCCTTGATGCTGTCACCGGATATCCCCGAGCACGCCCGCCCCGTGCTCGGCGGTTTGAAGGCTGCCGGCTGGCAGATCGGGCATTTCACCCATGAGGACGAGGCCCTCGCCTGGCTGCTGGCCACCGATTAGCGTAAGGGCCTGAGCGCGCTGGCCCGGATCCCGCCCGGCGCCTCCACCCCGAAAACCACGCGGATATTCTCTTCGCTCAGGGCCTCGTCCGGCGGCGCATCGACGTGGATCTGTCCCGCCTGCATCAGCACGACCCGGTCGGCATGACGCGCGGCCAGGTCGAGGGCATGCAGGGCCATGATGACCAGCCGCCCCGCCCTCGCCTCGGCCGCAACAATATCCATCACAGCGAGCTGATGCTTCAGATCGAGCGCTGCCGTCGGTTCGTCGAGCAGGAGCACCGGGGCCTGCGTCGCCAGCATGCGGGCGAGATGAACCCGGGCCCGCTCGCCCGATGACAGCGTATCAATCCGCCGCGACGCGAAAGCCGTAACACCGGCCCGCTGCATCGCCGAAGCGATCGCCGCCTCGTCCGCTTCGCTCAACCGCCGCAGCGGCTTGCGGAAAGGAATACGCCCCAGCGCCACCAGGCTTTGCACATCAAGCGGCCAGGCTTCACGGCTCTCCGCCGGCAAATAGGCGATCTGCCGGGCACGGTCGCGCGGGGCGAGGCCACTCACGGCTTGACCGTCGAGTTCCACCTGGCCACGGCCAGGCGGCAAAAGCCCCGCCGCCAGCCGCAGCAGAGATGACTTCCCGGCCCCGTTGGGACCGGCCAGGGCGATCAGTTCGCCAGCCCCGGCAGACAGTGAAAGAGGCTGCAAGATCGTCCGGCCCCCGAGCTCCAGCCCGGCCTCGTCAAAGCGTATCCCGGTCATGGCGCCACCTTCTGATTGGCCCGCACCAGCCAGAGGAAGAAGGGCGCACCGATCAAGGCGGTCAGCACGCCAAGATAAAGCGGCATGCCCGGCCCGGAGAGCAGCCGCGTTGCCGTATCGGCCAGGCTCAGCAGCACCGCTCCCGCCAGCGCTGAGGGCAGGACCAGGGCGCCGGCGCGGTAGTTGACGAAGGGACGCAGAAGATGCGGCACAACCAGGCCGACAAAGCCGATCGCACCTGCCACAGCAACGCCGCCGCCGACGGCCAGCGCCGTCCCGGCCACCACGCTGAGACGCAGCCGCCCCAGATCGACGCCCAGACTGTGCGCCGTTTCCTCACCCAGGCTGAGCGCATCGAGACCGCCCCGCGGCAGCATCAGAAGAAGGAAACCGGACCCGATCAAAGGCAGGGCAAACCCGGCCTCGCTCCAACTGGCATCATTGAGCGACCCCATCAGCCAATAGGCGATCTCGGCCAGAGCCCAGGGATTGGGCGCCAGGTTCATGATCAGGGCGGTGAGCGCGGTCGCCGTCGCCCCCAAGGCGACACCGGCGAGGATCAGGGTTGTCGCCGCCGCGCGCGGGCCCGCCAGCATCAGCAACAGGGCCACGCCGCAACCGGCCATGATGATCGCGGCGAGCGGAACGGCGAGCAAGGACAGACCGGAAAGCCCCAGATACAGCGCCAGAACCGCGCCCAGACCGGCACTGGCGGACACACCAACAACACCGGGATCCGCCAGAGGATTACGGAAAAAGCCCTGCAAGACCGCGCCGCTGGCACCAAGGCCGGCCCCGATCAGCACGCCCAGCACCGCCCGTGGCAGGCGCAATTCGCGCATGATCTGGGCATCAAGCCCCTGTCCGCCCGACAGCGCGGCAAGCAGGGCGCCCGGACCCAGCCGGCCATCTCCGGCAAACAGGGCAAGCGTCAAGGCCACAAGCAGCAGGGCGGTGAGAACAAGGTATCCACGCAAGCTCATGGCTCCGCCTCCCAGCGGTCGATCGCATCGGCAATAGCCTCCGCCGCCTCAATCAGGCCCGGCCCGGCACAGGGCCAATATCCGGCAGGAATATCAACGCGCAAAGGGCTTTCGAGCAGGCGGTCATAGGCCGAATGATAGCGCGCCCGGGAGAGCCGTCCGGCATAGCCATCGGCAAAGAAACTGGTCAGCAGGATATCGGCCTCAAGCCCGAGCGCCAGCTCCGGATCGGAGCGCGTCCAGCCGCTGGCACCGGCCAGCGCCATGACATTGAGACCACCAGCTGCGGTGATGGCCGCATCGACATAGGTGCCCTGCCCGGCCGAACCGCCCGAGGCACTGAGATAGGCAATACGCGGCTGCCGGCCGCGTGCCTCCGTACGGGACCTCAAGGCCGCAAGACGGCGGTCAAGGGCCTCAACTTCCGCCTCGGCTTCCGCCTCCAGACCCGCGGCCTGTCCCAGGCGGCGTAGATTGGACCGAACGGCGGCGAAATCCTCGCCCCAGCTCAGGCTAGCGACCTGACTTCCCACACGTTCCAGCAACGGGCGCGCCCGTTGCCCCTCGCCGGGCGAGAACACGGCGAGCCCCGGTTCGAGACGCAGCAAGCCCTCCACCGACGCCGAAGCTGTCGGCAGCTCACGGGCCCAATCCGGTGCGGCAGAGACCGGGTGATCCACCTGCCAGGACAGGGCACGGATTTGCTCCCGCGGCACCAGGGTCAGCACATAGGCATCGGCACACAGGCCGGTCGATACGACACCGCCATCCAGCGGTGCCGCATCATTTGCCCAGGCTTCAGCCGCGATGCAGGCGCAGGCCGAAATAAACAGCCCGGCCCGGCGTGTGATAGCCGAATACATCCTGATAGTCCTCGTCCAGGAGGTTCTCCCCCCTCACATAAAGCTCGACACCCTCTTGCGCTGTCCAGCGCACCTGGCTGCTGACCAGGGTGTAGGCATCCAGCGTTACCGGCTGGAAGGTCCCGAAATCGGTATCGCCCTGCTCACCCGTGTAATCGGCACTGAGCGAGGCCGATACCTGACCGTCCGGACGCCAGCTCACAGTAATCGAAGCGAGATGTTCCGGACGACGGATTTCCGCCGCGCTACCCTCTTCGCTTTCCATCCAGGTCGCTGATCCGAAGACCGAAATCTCCGGCGACAGATCGAACTGCCCGCTCAATTCCAGACCCTTGCGCGTCGAGATCCCGCTCGCATTGGCCGCAGTAAACGGAAAGACCGAGAAGTCCGTGAAGATCTCGTCTTCCAGCTCGCTCGAGAAATAGGTCAAAGACGCACTGGCGCGATCCTCGAACAGGCTTTGCTCCCAGCCGATCTCCCAGCCCTGCGAGCGTTCCGGAACAAGGTCCGGATTGCCCAGGAAGAAATCCGGGAAGAAGCCGAACAGCTCGAACATGCCGGGGTTTTTCACCCCTTCGCCGATACTGGCGCGCAGACGCCCGCCGATATCGTCAAAACTCCAGCCCGCCCCGGCGCGCCACGTCGCAGCATCATCGAAGAGATCATTATTGTCCTGCCGGGCCGACAGGGTCACATCGAGAGGACCACGAGCCAGGCCATAGTCAAAGGCAACAGAATTCGTCTCGACGGTACGGGTCTGGTTGGCCCCATTCCCCGGCCCGGCATCATTCTTGACCTTGTCCTGCTCGCTTTCGACGAGGCCGGTCAATCGATGCGAGACCGCCCCGCTCTGCCAACGCGTTGAGAGCTGATAGCGCAGCTGCCGGCGCTGACCGAGATTGCGGCCGGTCCGGATGCCATCCGCAAAACTGCGGCTACGATCATCGGTCAGCCGGGCGGCCAGTTCGTGCGACAGGGTCAATCCGCCCAGCTCGCTGTCACCGGCCAAAGTCAGGCCCGAGAAGAATTGCTCGCCATGCCGCTCACGGTCCGTGTCATCCAGCGCACCGTCGAAATCGAGATCCGCATCGGACGCGCTGACATAATCAATCCAGCGGGCCGCGCCTTCAATCGACCAGCTGGAGCCGAGCGCGGCATAGGCGCTGGCCGCCGCCTGGGTGTTCTCATAACCGTCGCGTTCACCGCCCTGACCGGAGATATCGATGCCGTCGCTGTCAAAGTCTCCAAGGCTGAGAGCAAATCCGCGCGATGGCCCGCCGGCCGCGAGGCGCGCCGAGATGCGGCGTGTGTCGAAACTGCCCGCCTCGACCCGCACTACACCACTAGTCCCCGTATTGGGCCGCGCCGACTGCAGGGCGATCACGCCGCCGATGGCATCGGCACCCCAGAGTGCAGACTGCTCGCCCCGGGCCACTTCGATGCGGGCCAGGTCGTCAAACAGGAAGTTGGAAAAATCCGCCTCACCGGTGAAGGGGCTGGCGGCTTCGATACCGTCGATCAGAACCAGGACGTGATTGGCCTCGGCGCCCCGGGCCCGGATCTGGGTCAGCGATCCGGCTGACCCCGAACGAGAGACCGCCAGTCCCGGCACCGCGCGCAGAATGTCGGCGGCGAAGAGCGGGCCGCGGGCTTCCAGCTCGGCCTCGCCCAACACGGACACACTCACCGTGGCATCATCGGCGGCAAGCGGCAGGCGGGCGGCTGTGACCAGGATGGTTTCATCAGTGTCCTGAGCGAAGGCCAGGCCGGGGAATGCGAGCAGGCAGAGTCCGCTCGCGATGAGTTTTCGTTTGTATTCAGGCACGTTACGTCTCCATAGCAGTAACGGCCGGCACCTTTCGGGTACCGGCAAACAAGCAAGGAGTCGTCTCAGACGGTAAACCGCGCCGGCTTCGTGAACTCCCGCACGAACGGACGGACGACGGTAATGGCAGGTCTTCCGGCTTACGGGTCACAGCGAACGATGCGCCTTCCCAGTCCGGACGAATCCGGCCCAGTGGCTTTGTGCATCGCCGCTCACCGATTACGGCTGCGGGGACAGCGCCGGACTGAGTTTGCTCCGGACAAAATCCAAAGCGCGCCGCACCGGCTTCCCGATTAATCCCTTGCGGGAACCATTACGCGGCGGACGCTATTCTCAGCCTGGTTGAAAAGCAACCGGCAGAGCGGCGGGAAAATATCGTTGGGACAGCACCGGTCAGCGGCTGTTGAGGTCAGCCAGCTGGGTCTCCAGGTCGCGGATACGCTGGTGCAGCTTGCGTTGCTTGACCTGTTCCGGTGATGACAGCTGCGCCTCGAGCGCCTGCAGGTCGCGGCGCGTCTTGTGCCAACGGCGCCAGAGCATGAAGATCCGCGGCCCGTCGACAAGATAGCGCTTCCACATCCGGCGCGGCTCCTGGATCAGGCGGTGCAGCCATTCCAGCCGCGCCTCTTGCATCCAGACCGGAGCCCGCTCGGCCTTGCCCCCAAGGAAGTCGAGAGAGGCGCCGACACACAGGCCCAGGCCGGTACAGTCGCCCCGGTCAAGGCAGGCCTCAGCCACCAGCTCCTGCTGCGGCGAGCCGACACAGAAGAAAACAAAGCGGGCCGGGTTGTCGGCCACAAACTGTGCCGCCTCGGCGATGGCCTCGGGCTTGTTGCGCATCCCCATCGGCGGTTCGTGCCAACGCACATCGCGCAATCCGTAACGGGCTTTCACCGCTTCGATGACATCGGCATCACCGCCAATCACCGTCACGGTCTCATGCGGATCGATATGATGGTCGAACAATTCCGCCGTCAGGTCGGAACCGGGCGAGATATGGATGGTTTCACCAGAGACCTTGCCGAGCAGTTCAAGCACGCGGCTGTCGCACACCGTCAGCCAGGCCTGGGCATAGAGCCGCGCCAGAACCGTGTCGCGCTCAAGGCGGACGAGATGGTCGACATTGGGCGTGACAACAAAGGCAAACCCGGCACCGGCCGGACGCTCGGTGATCCGGCGCACTGCGGTGTCGAAGCCGATCTTGTCGAATGCAGAATTGAGGAACCAGACATGACGCGAGCCGCGGCGGCGGTCGCTATTCGTGTCAAAATTCAACATATCGGCCATGCAGCCCGTCCCATTTCGCGTCAGAAGCGTGTTTTCGCTGCGATCCGGTGCAAGCCGTGCGCCGATTTTTTTCGCCGCCATGCATCCAAACCGGAGCCGGGCGGCATCTACTCGACACAGGGGCGGATAAGTGAGGTCAGATCATGTTGGTCAAACCGTTGATCATTGCCGGTATTTTGAGCGTCATCGCCGCAGTCCCCGCGACTGTTCCGGCCCTGTTTGGTGTGCCCGTCACCCTGTCGGTGGGCCCACTGGCGGCGGAATTCCAGCCCGGCGAGGCGGCTGATCTCGATCTCGTGACCGATTGCGCGGTTCGCGGCTGTCCCATTCTCGCCCTGACAATCGGCGAGGACTTCCGCATCCGGCTCTAGCCGCCGCGTCGCTGCCGCCGGAGTTCGAAACGAGACGGGCTCAGCGCCTGGGCTCCGGAGGTCTCCAGGGCCAGAGGTTCAACACAGATTTCCGATAGAATCTGCTCCGCCAGCAAGGGCGCGTGGGCAAAGCCGCGTGACCCCAGGCCGGAAAGGATCCAGTCCGCGTCATCACTCTCCCAACGCCCCGCCACAGGCAGGCGGTCCGGGGTAGAGGCGCGCACGCCCGACCAGGTTTCAACCGCCGTTTCCGGTAGCCGGCCGGCCAGCTCCGGCATACGCTCCAGGGCTTCGGCGCGGAAGGCCTGGACGGCAGCCTCATCCGGCCCCGCCGCCTCACCCTTGATATGCGTCGCCCCGAGTAGAAGCCGGCCATCTGCTGTGGGGCAGGCATAATGCCCCCAGGTCACCGGCTGGGCCGGGGCCTCAGCGGCAAACACGGCCACCTGCCCTGCGCTGGGCGAAATATCGGAATGCGTGGCCCGATGCCCCCGCGCATCGATGATGCAGAATTCACCTGCGGGCAGGGCGGCAAAAACCGGAGTATCTCCGATCAACTCGGTGACCAGGACCGAAGGCTCAAACCAGCCCGCCTCCATCATGTGCAGGCGACCGCCATCGACATGGATGGCGCTGTCCATGAGATCCGCGATGCCGGTGTAGCGGGCGATATCCTTTTCGCCATTGAGCTGGCGGATCACGCCGCCGGGATGAAATCCGTTCAACCCGTCATAAAGCCGGCGAGCAAAGGCAAAGGCGGCCAAAGTCGCTCGCACATGCGGGCGATCGGCCCGTTCCAGCCGCGGGGTCAGCATTCCGGCCGGAGCCGAGGAGGCACCGCCAGCGGGCCCCTTCGGGTCAACGAGCACCGCCTCGCGTCCACGCCGCCGGGCCGCGTGGGCGAGGCTGGCACCGGCTATCCCGGCTCCGAGAATGGCGATCGGCCGTGTGTCGGCTTGCCGCTCTGGCATAGCCCCACCCTGGTAGATCGCCTCGAGCCGTTCGCGCTTGCGGCCAAAGCCGGGCTGTTTGCTGACCGCGAACCCGGCGGCCTGCAAGCCCCGGCGGACGTCACCGGCCACGGTGAAGGTGCCGATGCGGGCCCCCGGTCGCGACAGACGGCCGACATGATCGAGCACGGATTGCGACCACATGGCCTCATTGCGGGCCGGGGCAAATCCGTCGAGGAACCAGGCGTCGACACGCGCATCCACCTGCCCCAGCGCGGCTTCGGCCTCATCATGGAAGACGGTGATGGTGAAGCGGTCCCGGGCGAAGACCATGCGGTGCGGTCCCTTGAGCCGCGGCGGCCATTGCGCCAGGAGCTGATCGCTGAGCCTCTGCAAAGCCGGCCAGGCCTGAAAGGCTCGCGCCGCCTGCTCACGGCTCAGCGGATGTTTCTCGACACTGATGAAGTGCAGCCAGCCTCCCTGCGGCCGGTGCTCGCGCCACATCTGCCACAGGGCCAGGGCATTCAGCCCGGTGCCAAAGCCCAGCTCGCCAATCGTGTAGAGCGAACGCCCGGCCCAGGCCGCCGGCAGATCGCAGCCGGCGAGGAATACAGCCCTTGTCTCTTCCAGCCCGTCCTCGGCGGAGAAATACACATCGCCATAATCGCTGGCCCGCGGCCCGGAGGGCTGCGACCAGTCCAGCTCCGGCGGATCGCAGATCAGCCGGCCGCTGCTCATCACAGGGACTGGGTGAATTTGGCGAAGGCCATCAGACCTTCCGGCCAGGGACCATGTCCGCTCGCTTCGGTGAAATGTCCGGCCTCGCCCGCATTTCCGAACTGCACACCCCAATCGCGTGCCCAGTGCTCGGCTTTCTCAACCGAACAGGTCTCGTCATTGGAGCTTGCCAGCATCAATCCACGGAAACCGAGCGGTTTGCGCGGCACCGGCGCGAACCCATGCCCGGGAAACTTCTCTTCCAGCGCGTCACGCTCCCAGTCAGATGCCCCGACCAGGAAAGCGCCGGCGATCTTGTCGGTGTTGAGCTCGGGAGCGGCGTGAACCACGGTCAGAACGCCAACGGAATGCGCGACCAATATCGCCGGCTTTTCTGCCGCCTCGACGGCCTCGATCACCCGCGCCGTCCAGGCATTACGCTCGGGCTTGTCCCAATTGTCCTGCTCGACACGGCGGGCGGTCGACATCTTCTCCGCCCAGCGGCTCTGCCAGTGAAAGGCGGAGGAATTGCCCAGGCCGGGAATGATGAGGATTTCGCTGTCTTTGATCTTCATGGGGCCCTTCTAGCGCGTCGGCGCGCCGATGCCAGCCCCACATATGAAAAGCGCGGCACCCATAGGGCACCGCGCCTCTGGTCGCTCGCCGGTGCTTCAAGCCGGCGCGCGGAGGGAAGGCTTAGCCGACCTCGTTCGGGATCTGATCCAGCGCAGTCTCCAGCTCGGCAAAGCTCGGCTGCATCTTGGTCGGCACACCACCGCGGCCGATCTCGACGGAGATCTGGGCGGCATTGCCGTGCAAGTGCGCCACAAGCACGTCCTGGATGATCTTGTAGAACTGGTGTTCCTCGTCATAGACGGCCGTCAGGTAGGACGCGAACGGGCCCACGAAACCATAGGCGAGGAAAACTCCGAGGAAGGTACCGACCAGCGCGCCGCCGATATAGCCACCCAGAACCGCCGGCGGGCTCTCGATCGCGCTCATCGTCTTGATCACGCCGAGAACCGCGGCAACGATACCCAGAGCCGGCAGGCCGTCAGCCAGCGTCTGCATGGCATGGGCCGGAGCCGCCGCTTCGTGATGGTGCTTTTCCAGCTGCTTTTCCATCGCGTCCTCGACCTGGTGCGGATCTTCCAGGTTCATGGTCATCATGCGGAGCGTGTCGCAGATGAAGTCTACCGCGAAATGGTCTTTCATGATGCGGGGATAGCGCGAGAAAATGGCACTGTCGGCCGGGTTCTCGATATGGCTCTCGAGCGCGATAACGCCCTTGGTCTTCATCGTCTTGGTCAATAGGAACAAGAGCGACAAGAGATCTGTGTAGTCCTGCGCCTTCCACTTCGGTCCGGCAAAGATCTTGCCGAGATCGCCGAGGGTCTTGGTCACCACTTTTGGCTTGTTGCCGATCAGGAAAGCGCCAACCGCGGCGCCGCCGATCATCATCATCTCAAAGGGAAGCGCCTTGAGGATCACGTCGAAATAGCCGCCCGCGAGTGCAAACCCGCCGAAGACCATGACGAACACGACCACAATGCCGATAATCTGGAACATCTACCCGTCCACCTGTGCTTTCGGACCTCATTTATTCGTCCGATTAAGGCGCACTATGACCGGTTAAGCTTAATGTCCCGTTGAATAAGGGTTATCAGGAGGTTTATTCCGTCGGCGAATATCCGGTATCCACACCGTTTGCATGGACTTCGCGGCAAATTCGGATACCTCTGGCGCCATGAGCGCGCCCTATGATCCGCCCGATCCCTATGATCCCTCGCATCCGTCATCAGAAGATGAACGCCGGGCCGCTTTTCGCCTGCTTTTCCTCTGCCTTATGGCCACCGGCATCGGCAACAACATGCTGTTTGCCATCCTGCCGCCCCTGGCGCGCGAACTGAATGTGGCGGAATACTGGGTCGGGGCGATCTATACCCTATCCGCGGTCCTGTTCATGACCATGACCCCGATCTGGGGCGCCTTGTCAGACCGCAAGGGACGCAAGCCCTTCATTGTCTTTGGCCTGTCGGCCTTTTCGATCTCCACCCTTGTCTTCGCCATTGCGACCTGGGCCGGGGAGAATGCCTGGATCCCGCCGCTCGGTGCGATTTTCGCCATGGCCCTGGCGCGTGCCCTGTTCGGGTCGCTGGGCTCGGCCACCAACCCCTCGGCCCAGGCCTATGTCGCCGACCGCACCACCCCGGCCGAGCGAACCGAGGCCCTCGCCGGCCTGACCGCTGCCTTTGGTCTCGGCGCGGTGATTGGTCCAGCCCTGGCTGCGAGTTTTGTCGAATGGCTGGGTGTTGCGGCCTTCATGGTGATGATCTCGATTCTCGTGGCCCTCGGCGCTGTGGCGGTCTGGCTCTATCTGCCGGAGAAAACCCCGCCTCAGGTCCAGAGCCGCCCGATCAACCCGCTCAAGCAATTCGCCTTCGGCGCGGACCCGCGCATCTTCCCTTTCATGATCTATGGAGCGGTGATCTGGGTGACCCAGTCGCTGAGCCTGTCCTCTATCGCCTTTTTCATCATGGACCGTCTGTCCCTGGACGAGGATATGGGCCTGCAGCTCTCCTCCATCGCCTTGGCGACCGGAGCCGGGGCCCTGATCGTGGCCCAGCTGGTGGTGATCCCGGCGATGAAGGCGACTCCGCGCCTGTTGATGACCCACGGCGCCATCATCACCGTTGCCGGCTCGCTCTTCATGCTGTTCGCGACGAATTATGGCGGCATTGTCTTCGCCTACATCCTGATCAGTTTTGCCTTCGGACTGGCGCGCTCGGGCTTTGTCGGCGGGGCGTCGATCGCCGTGAAGCCGGAAGAACAGGGCCGCGCAGCGGGGCTGACCACGGCCACGGCCGGGCTGGGCTTTATTATCGGGCCGGTGGGCGGGCTATTCCTGTTCAACCAGCTCGGCATGTTCGCGCCTTATATCGCAGCCGCAGCGCTTGGCTCGGTCGCTATTCTCATCGCCTGGTTCCATCCCGGCATCGCGAGAGCAGCAGAAGCCGTCAAAATCAAACCGGAACCGCGGCCTCCGCTCTGATCCGTAATGAAGTTCAGACTTCTCTAAGCCCTTTCTGTTTCAATCAGGCACCGGGTGGAGAAAGTCAGCCATGAACGCCAAAGCGCTCACGCTTCGTTATATTATTGCCTTGTCGCTGATTGCAGCGATGGCAACAGCATTGCTCGGCCTGTCGCTGGTGGCCTCGCACGAGGGCTCACAGGACGGCAGCCTGATCAATGAGGCCGGCCGGCAGCGCATGCTGTCCCAGCGCATCACCATGCTGGTGTTCGAATACAATAGCGGCGAAATCACCGAGTCCGAGTTGCCCATCCGCGATCGTCTGGAAAGCGCGATTGATACCTTCCTGACCTCGCACCAGCGCCTGATGATGGCCGCCGCGGACAATCCGCAGATCAGCGCGATTTACACCGAAGGCCATAACGCCCTCGACCCCTTGTCTCACGCCTTTGTCGCCGATGCCCGCGCCTTCCTCGATAGCGATGGCTCGGCCGATCTGGCGGTGCTGCTGGCGCAGGAGGCGGAACTCATCCTGCCGCTGCTGAATGACGCCACCAACGCCTTCGAACAGGCCGCCAATGACCGTGCCGCCCATCTCGAGCGCCTGGAATGGGTCGCCTATCTGATCACGCTTCTGGTCCTCGTGCTGGAGGCCTTCCTGATCTTCCGCCCCGCTGCAGCCTCCGTGCAGCAATCCATGCGCAAGATGCGCCTGGCGCGGATCGAGGCGGAAAAGGCCAATGCCACCAAGAGCACCTTCCTGGCCCAGATGAGCCATGAGATCCGCACCCCGCTCAATGGTGTGCTGGGCATGGCCGCTGCGCTCGATGCGACGCAGCTTGATGATAATCAAAAGCGGATGGTGACGACGATCTCGGCGTCCGGCGATTTGCTGCTGGCGGTCGTCAATGACGTGCTCGACCTGTCCAAGATCGAAGCCGATCAGGTGGGCCTGGAAGAGATCGACATGTCGATCGAACAGATCCTCAACTGGGTCGACAGCGCCTTCCGCCCGGCTGCCGTTGCCAAGGGCCTGAAGCTCGACGTCAAGATCGAGGAAGCGGCGCGCGGCTGGTACAAGGGCGATCCGACGCGCATGCGCCAGATCCTGTCCAACCTGGTTTCCAACGCCATCAAGTTTACCGAAGACGGTGCGGTCACCGCCCGCGCGCGCGTACTGAGCAAGCGCGCCAGCGGTGAGCATTTGCTGGAATTGTCCGTGTCTGACACCGGCGTCGGCATTCCGACGGACCGCCTGGCGGCAATTTTCCACCCGTTCGAACAGGCGGATGCCTCGACTACCCGCACCCATGGCGGCACCGGGCTGGGCCTGGCGATTTCCAAGCGTTTGTCCGACATGATGGGCGGCAAGCTGACAGTGACCTCGTTCGAGGGCGAGGGCTCAACATTCACCGTCACCGTGAAACTGCCGCAGGGCGAAGCGCCGAAAGTTCATGCCGAGCCCAAGCTGCAAATCGTCGAAGGACGCCGCCGCCTGCGCGTCCTCGTGGTCGATGATGTCTCGACCAATCGTCTGGTGCTGGAGTCCCTCCTCGCCCAGCATGATGTCGACACAGTCAGTGCCGGCAGCGGGCAGGAAGCCATCGACATCACGGCCAAGGAAGGTTTCGACCTGATCCTGATGGATGTGCAGATGCCGGATATGGACGGGATCGAGACGACCAAGCGCATCCGCAGCCGTGAGGCCGCGCGCGCCATGTCGCCGACCCCGATCATCGCGTGCACCGCCAATGTGATGCCGGAGCAGATCAATGCCTATCTGGCCGCCGGTCTCGACCGTCACTTGCCCAAGCCAGTGCGCAAGCCTGATCTGGAAGCCCTGATCGAAAGCTATCGCACGCCGCAGGAGGCGGACGGGGAGACCGGTCGCAAGTCCGCTTAATCGCCGAGCGAACGACCGGTTACAGCTTCATACATCGCAGAACCGAGATAGCCGTCCGGGGCCATCCCGTTGGCGCGCTGGAAGGCGCGCAGGGCCCGGCGGGTATTGGGGCCGGCAATGCCGTCCGGCGTGCCCGCATTATGCCCGGCTGCATTGAGCGCCGCCTGGACTTCCCGCGTCTGTGACCGGGTCAGCGGCACATCGCCCTCCGGCCAGTCGCCGACGAAGGCCGCCCCGCCGGCGATGCGATCCGCCAGGTGGGCGACACCGAGCGCATAGGCGGTGGAATTATTATACCGCTTGATGACCCGGAAATTCGGGAAGGTCAGGAAACCGGGACCATTGCGGCCTGCAGGCAGTTCCAGACGGGCTGAGCGCATCAGATCATCGGCATGCCATTCCCCGGCAGCCGGCGTGACCCCCATGACAGCCCATTGGCTCACCAGGCGATTGGTCGACGGATTCCAATCGGCCAGGTCGAACGCATCGGAAAGCGTGACTTCGACCACGGTCGGGGCGCCGGTCTGCCAGCCTTCCTCGGCCAGGAGATTGGCCGCAGACGCGACGGCATCGCCGATATCGGTCCAGATATTCCGCGTCCCGTCACCATCCCAGTCATGGGCTCGTTCCAGATAGGTCGTGGGGATGAATTGCATCTGCCCCATTGCCCCGGCCCAGGACCCGGTCAGTTGTTCGCGCGTGGCATAGCCTTCATCGATCATCTCGGCGATGGCGATGAGTTGCGCCTCGGCCCAGCTGCGGCGACGGCCATCCCAGGCCAGGGTCGCCAGCGAGCGGACCGTGTCAAAATTGCCGGTAATGGCACCGAAGGAGCTTTCCAGGCCCCAGATCGCGACCAGGGTTTCCGCGCGGACGCCGAAGCGCTCGGCCACGGCATTGATGGTCTCGCCATATTCGGCATAGGCCGCGCGGCCGTTCTCGATGCGCAGGTCCGACGCGGCGATGCCGAGATAGGACCAGATCGGGCGAACGAATTCGGGCTGATTGCCGTCGCGGTCGATGACGCGCGGATCCGCGCTCAGACCGTCCAGCATGGCCGCCACCGTTTCCGGGCGGGCACCGCTGGCCAGAAGTTCGCTGCGGAATCCGTCGCGCCAGGCGTCGAAACTCATCTCATCGGATTGTGCCGCTGCAGTGCCAGACAGCATCAAGGCGGCCAAGGCCGGTAAAAGAACGCGTTTCATCCCTTCCCCAAAATCTGGGCCGGATCATAGCCGGCAATTTCGATGATCAATTTGCGCCGCAAAGCGTCAACGAAATCCTGATGCTCATTACTGGGCGAAATAAAGGCGCCCGGCCCGGCAATGACGTTATTCTCGAAATAGGAGGCCACATCGATGGTCACGGTCGGCCGGAACGGGCTTTGCCGCTCGGTCTCGATCGGCAGACCATTGATGGTCACGCCCCTGTCCACCGCCTGGTCACGCGCCTGGATCAGGCTGGGCCCGGCATTTTGCGGTCCGTCACCGGAGATATCGATGACCAGGCGCATGCCATCATAGCGATTGGTGTCGATCAGCTCGGAGGCATTGGAGATTGCCGCCCCGATCGCGGTCCGGCGTCCGGAAATGAAAGAGGAGGTCGCCAGCAAGGCCGCGAAAGCGCGTGCGTCCTGCTCCGTCTCGATCACCGTCCAGGGCGCCACGACGCGCTGGAAATCGGCATCGGCCCATTCCAGATACATCACGGCGATCCGGCCATAGCCGCCGCTCTGGATGGCGGAAATCACGTCCGGGTCGGCCAGGGCCGCGACATGACCATCACGCTGACGGCGGGCCTCGAACTCATCGATCGAGGAGGACACATCGACCGCGAGCACCAGCTCCAGATCGACCATTTCGCGACCGTCGGCCGCATATTCGACCGGTCGCCGCTCAAATTCGCTATCGCGGGCGAAATCACCCTCGCCGCCCGTCGCCAGGAGCGCGGCTCCAATCAGCGCCATCCAGCTCACGGCAGCAATCCCAGCTCAACCGGGGCCGGTTCCGCACCGGCGATTTCCAGCACCAGCTTGCGCAGGATGGCCTGGCGGAATTCCTCCTCGGTGCGGGCCGGAAGCACGAAGGAGGACGGGCCGGTGACGACATTGTCCTGGAAATAGCCTTCCAGATTGATCTCGGCGCGCAGCAGGGTCTGGCCCTCGGTGATCACCGGCAGACCATTGACGGTGATGCCGGCCTCATCGGCCCGCGCCCGCGCGACTTCCAGCGGCATGCCCTGGTTCTGCGGCCCGTCACCGGAGATGTCGATGACCATGCGCGGTGCCGAATAGGCATTGGTTTCAATGCGGGTGACCGCATCATCAATGGCCGAACCGATTGCGGTATAGCTGCCCTTTTCCAGCGGTGCTGCGGCGACCTGGGCAGCAAAGGCCAGTGCAGCCTCCTCGCTGTCGATCAGGACCCAGTCCGCTGCCGGGCGCTGCAAGCGCGCATCGGCCCATTCAACATAGGTCACGGCGATCCGGCCCCAGGGTCCGCCCTGGATCGCATCGATCACTTCCGGGGAGGCCAGAGCCGCGACATAGCCCTCGCGCTGGCGGCGCGCCTCTTCCTCGTCGACGGAATGGGAGATATCGACAGCCAGCACCAGCTCGACATCGACCTCGATCAAGTCCGTCTGTGCCTCGACGGGCGCTGCCATAAAGAAAGCGGCCGCGCAGGCCGCCGCCGCTGATACCAAGCTGAGTTTCATGGCCGCAAACTAGGCCCAGCCCCGGCCCCGGGCAACTGACGAAGTCGTAAGGCGCCCGATTCGGCCGCTGCGGGCCGGTCAGCGTTGCAGCCGCGACACGATAGGCCGGATTCCGCACGGTGCGACTCGCCGCGGGCACAATGCTTGTATAGGTTGGAATTAGGAGACAGCACCGGCACAACTTGCAGGGATGGCAGGCGCGCCGCGGGATGCATTTAAGGGGTAGTTGGATGTTGGGTGTAATTACCGGTCTTGGACTGGTCGGTTGGGGCGGTGTCGTCGCAATCGGCGGCCTGTTGGGTGGCGCCATGGCGCTGCAGCGCGGCATGTCCAAGAAAGGCAAGGACAAGCCGGGCAAGAGCGAAACCGCCATGCTCGATCCGGGCGGTGAAGACATCTCGCCGATGGAGGCCTGGAAGCAGAGCGTCCAGAAACGAGTCAAATCCTTCGAAGCCAGCCGCCAGAGCACGGTCATCCAGATCGTGCACCATGCGCCCAATGACTATGTCGACCATGAGACGGCGATCGAAGTCATCGACGTCCTGCGCAAGGCCCCGGCCAATGGCAAGATTGATGTCATCCTGCACACGCCCGGCGGTGTAAGCTCGGCGACGCAGCAAATCCTGCATGCCCTGAGAGAACACAAGGGCCCGAAGACGGCCTTCGTGCCCTATCGCGCCAAGTCGGCCGGCACCATGATCGCCATGGCCTGCGACCAGATCGTCATGGGCTCCAGCGCCCAGCTCGGCCCGATCGACCCGCAATATTCCTGGCTGCCGGCGCAATTCCTCGCCGAGCTTCCGACCGACAAGAACCCCGATCGCATGCAGGACGAGATTCTGGTGCTTTCGAAAATGGCCAAACAGGCCATGCGCGAAGCCCGCCGCTTCGCCTGTGACTATGTCAATGACGCCCACAAAGACAAATCCGGCAGCTGCTCGCTGACCGATGACCTCGTCGGTGGCGGCCGCAATCATGATTATCCGATCCTGCCGCACGAGGCGGTGGAGTTCGGTCTCAACGTCTCCACTGACCTGCCGGAGCAGGCCTATGACATCTGTCAGCCGCCGCCCAAGGATGAGCCCTTCCTGATCTTCTCCATGTTCAATTCGCAAAATGGCGAGCAACAGGTGGAACGTCCGCAGCAAACCCCGGCCGGACCGTTCGGGGATAACGGTTTCCGCTAGGGCTGAAACAGCAGTTTTTGCGTTGACAGCCGCGCGGGGCTTGTGTACCTCCCGCGCTCCTTATTTATCTTGAAGTGAACTCGAAGGCCGAACGATGAAAGTCCGCAGCTCGATCAAATCGCTGAAAAACCGCCACCGCGATTGCCAGGTCGTGAAGCGTCGCGGCCGTGTCTATGTGATCAACAAGACCGATCCGCGCTTCAAGGCACGCGCTGGCTAGTCACAGCCACGCCGCTCATCTGAGCGCTTGACGAACACGAACCCGCGTACGACCTGTACGCGGGTTTGTTGTATTCTGGAGCTGTGTCATGGCGACCAAAGCCGTTCTGTGGGATCTCGGCAATGTCCTCCTGGACTGGTCCCCGGCCTATCTCTATCGCGAGCATTTCTCCGACGAGGCCGAGCTCCGGCATTTCCTCGACGAGGTCTGCACCATGACCTGGCATGCCGAGCATGACCGTGGCGTGCCGATGGCGGAGAATCGCAAACACCTGATCGCCCAGTATCCGCATTACGAAGAGCAGATTCGCGCCTGGGAAACCGGTGTTGATCGTATGGTGTCCGGCACCATTCCGGGCACGGCCGAAGCCATGGAAGCCCTGCATGGCCGCGGCGTAGCGCAATATGCGCTGACCAATCTGCCCGCCGAATGGACCGACTATGTCATGACCGGTTTTGCCCCGATGCGGCATATGCGCGATGTCGTCGTCTCCGCCCATGAAGGCGTCATCAAGCCGGACCGCCGCATTTACGAGATCACCGCCGAGCGCATCGATTTTGAGCCGTCAGAGGTCGTCTTCTTCGATGACCGTGAGAGCAATGTCGAAGCGGCGCGGGCTTTCGGCTTTGATGCGGAGGTCTTCGAGGGCGGCAAAAAGCTGCATGCCGACCTGAAAAAACGCGGTCTTCTTTAGCCTAGAGACGGCCCCGGACTTTCCGCCCCTATCCGGCTGAATGTTCGGCCGCCGCCAAATCGCTCTATGTATTTTACACACGACATAATGTCGCTTATAGATGACTATTAGTCGGCTTTAAGTAACACATAGGCTCCGTGGTGATATCTGTCGTCCGAATTAGCGCTTTCATCGCTGCCTTCTCGCTCGCCGGCATTCTGTTCGCGATTCTCTCGCTCATATCGGGATGGCCGGTGGGAATTCCCGGAACGTGTACACTTCTCGCCTGGGCATATCTGTCGCAAGCCCGCTGGAAACGGCTGGAACGGGCGACCGGAAAAGAACCTGGCCTGTCAGAGCGGCGGCTCTGGGTTGAGCTGGCGGGTTATTCAGCCGTGACCGCACACCTGGCAGCGGCGCTATGGCTGGCCGGTGCTGATCTTCGGCTAGGCTCAGGAAACTGGCTCGCCGTTGATTCCTGGACACTGACCGGCGCGGCTTTCGGCATTAGCCTAGCCTTCCGCAATACACGGCATCCGCGCGATGAGCGCGATACTGCAATCGCCAATGGGGGCTTCCGAGCCTCTTACGGCTCGCTTCTGATCACCCTCGTCATCTTTGCTATTTTGCTGGCCAGCCAGGATCCCTTTAGGAGTGCGTCCGATCCATCCTTCCAGATTGGCAATGTCCTGATTGGGCTGGGCTTGCTCTCTCACCTCGTCGGTCTCGCCATACGCCTCGGATATTATGCCGAGGATGCTCGTCATCAGTGCTTGGAACCAGATTTCGATGATTGAGCGTCCGATCGGGAATCACCTGCGGCGGCTTCGTTTCGAGCACGACCGCATGAGTCAGGCCAAGCTGGCCGAGCGCGTCGGCGTCGCCCGCCAGACTATCGTGGCGCTGGAAACCGGTCGTTATGCGCCCTCGCTCGAGCTAGCCATGCATCTCTCCGACGCTTTCGGAGTGAAGGTCGACGAGCTGTTTTTCTGGTCCGATAGCGAGCCTCGTAAGGAGGACAACTGAATGAAAGCTGTTTCCCACTCACGCCGCTTGACGCTCGCCGCGCTCGTTTCGCTTGGCGCCCTTATCGCCTTCACAGCGTTCAAGCTGTTCGAGCCGGTCTTCGTCTATACAGCGGGCTGGTACGACCTGCCTGGGCGGGCCGATATGCCGCTGACCAGCGAAGCGGCTGATCCGGATGACCCGCGCAGTGAACAGGCCGGAAAACTCTTGCTTGCCGCTTATGAAAATGGCGCCATGCCATCAATATCTGTCGCCATAGGCTCATCCACCGGTGTGATCTGGCGCGGCGTGGTCGGCTACGCCGAGCTGGAGACCGGGACACGGGCCGGTTTCGATCATGCCTATCGTATTGGCAGCACATCGAAAGCGCTGACATCGATCGCTGTTGGCCAGCTCGTCGCCAGAGGAGCGCTGACCCTGGACCAGGAGCTCGGCCCTATCGCGCCGGACCTGCCGGAACACCTCCACGCGATTACGCTGGGCCAGATCATGAGCCATCGCGCCGGCGTGCGGAACTACGGGCTTTGTCTCTGCTTTCCGGTCTGGGAGTACTATAACCGCCGTGAGTTCGAGAGTTTGAGCGAGCTTGCCAGCGACCGCTTGGCAGGCCCGCTCCTGTTCGAGCCGGGCAGCCACTACGCCTATACCAGTCTGGGCTATAATCTCGCCGGTCTGTTTATCGAACACGCCAGCGGATCGGGTTTCTCAGACGCGGTGAGCACTCTCGTCCTTACGCCAGCAGGTGCCAGTCATTCCGGACTTGATGGGTCCCCCGGGCTTACAATTGTGCAGCATTATGATGTCGTAGATGGGCGCTACAAACCCGTCTTCGACATCGATAACTCTATTCGCGGCCCGTCTGGTGGCATGGTTTCAACACCCACCGACCTAGTCCATATCGGCGGTATGATGCTCGATGATGCCCAGCTTGCAACAGGCGCGCGCGAAGAACTGCTTTCGATCCCGGAGAGCGGGCGCGACAATGGCGGTGAGATCTATGCCCACGGTTGGCGGGTTTATGAGTGGCCGCATCTCTATGGTCGAGAATCGCTGACCTATAATCATAATGGTGTCGGTTTTGGCGGCCGCTCCATTTTCGCGATTCTACCCGAGCATGACCTGATCATCTCAGTGGTGACCAATCAGAGCGGCGAGTCGATTGATGACCTCGTGCCATTGACCCGTGAACTCGTCGATCTGTTCATGGCCTCCCACGAGGGGGGATAAAGCGATCGCGGCTGGCTGCAATGGAGCTCATGCGCGTTGTCGCCGCCCCAGCTAATGGGCGAAACTGACATTTGACGTAAACGTAAAGCCGCCTAGGCGGTTTCCTTCCGCGAGTTTTGCGCCAATTATCTTCTCTGAAACGCGTGTGCAGGTCTGGTCAACGGGCCGCACATATCGGTCCCAACGCCGGGCCGGTCGATATGGAGGAGACGCATGGATCTCAATTTTACCGCGGAAGAAGATGCTTTTCGCGCCGAAGTCCGCCAGTTCCTGAAAGACAATCTGTCTGACGAAATCGTCGCCAAGATGCGCGGCATGGAAGAGCTGACCAAGGAAGACCTGGAAAGCTGGCATGCCACGCTGCAGAGCCGCAACTGGCTCGCCGCCGGTTGGCCGGTCGAACATGGCGGCCCGGGCTGGAACGCCACCCAACGGCATATCTTTGACGAGGAATGCTGTGCCGCGAACGCGCCGCGTATCGTCCCCTTCGGTCTCGGCATGCTGGGTCCGGTGCTGCTGAAATTCGGCACGGAAGAGCAGAAGGCCGAGATCCTGCCGCGTATTCTCGACGGCAGTGACTGGTGGTGCCAGGGCTATTCCGAGCCGGGCGCCGGCTCTGACCTGGCGAGCCTGAAAACCAAGGCCGAGCGTGACGGCGATGATTACATCATCAATGGCCAGAAGACCTGGACCACGCTGGGCCAGCACGCCAACAAGATCTTCTGCCTCGTGCGCACCTCGTCCGAAGGCAAGCCGCAGGAAGGCATTTCCTTCGTCCTCGTCGATCTCGACACGCCGGGCATCGAGATGCGTCCGATCCGCCTGCTCGAGGGTGGCTATGAGGTCAATGAAGTCTTCTTCACCGATGTCCGCGTGCCGGTCGCCAATCGCGTGGGCGAGGAGAATGAAGGCTGGACCATCGCCAAATACCTTCTGACCCATGAGCGCACCAATATCGCCGGCGTCGGCGCCTCGACCCAGGCCCTGGCCGAGCTGAAAATGCTGGCCGCCAAGGTCTCGCGCAAAGGCAAGCCGCTCAGCACCGATCCGATCTTCATGGCCAAGGTGGCCGAGACCGAGATCGACCTGGAAGCCATGCGCATCACCAATCTGCGTATGCTCTCGGCCGATGCGACGGGCCGCGAAGCCGGCACGGTCTCGTCCATGCTGAAGATCAAGGGCACGGTGATCCGCCAGGCCATCAACGACCTGGCGCGCCGCGCGCTTGGCCCGGCGGCCTGCCCCTTCCCGTCGGAAGAGGTGATCGGCAATCTCGCCGTCGCCCCGCCGGAGGCCGCCCGGAATGCTGCGGATTACTTCAATAACCGCAAGCTCTCCATCTTCGGTGGGTCGAACGAGATCCAGCGCAACATCATCACCAAGAACCTGTTCGGAGCCTGATCGCCATGGATTTCACGCACACTGAAGACCGGCGCATGATCTCTGACAGCCTGCGCCGTTATCTTGCCGACCAGTACGGCATCGAACACCGCAACCAGGCCGCCTATGAGGCGCCCTTCCATGATGCCGCGAAATGGGGCGAGCTCGCCGAGCTCGGCATTCTCGGCGCCCTCGTCAGCGAGGAGCAGGGCGGTTTCGGCGGTGACGGATTCGATATCGCCGTCGTGTTCGAGGAACTCGGCCGTGGGCTGTGCCCGGAACCCATGCTCGGCAATCTCCTTGCCCTGCGCCTTTATGCAGCCCTGGGCCAGTCCGAGCGGGTCGACGCCATCGTTGCCGGTACCGCTCGCGCGGCTGTTGCCGTGCACGAGACGGATGCCTTCGTTGACCTCGACGAGATCCAGATCACCGCGAACGGGTCCGGCGACAGCGTCACCCTGACCGGCCGCAAAAGTGTGGTCTATGGCGGCAATAGCGCCGACCATATCCTCGTCGTGGCCAAGAACGTCTCCGGCCTCGGTCTCTACGAGATCGCGCCGGGCGATGCCGAGGTCATGGGCTATGCCATGATTGATGGCGGCGGCGCCGCCGAGGTCATCCTGGAAAACACTCAGGCGACGACGCTGAGCGAAGATGCCCGCGGCATTATCGAAGCCGCCCTCGATGCCGGCCGTCTGGCCCTGTGCGCCGAGGCTGTCGGCATCATGGACGTGCTGCGCGACACGGTGAAGGACTACCTGCTCCAGCGTCAGCAATTTGGCCGCCCGATTGCCCTCTTCCAGGCCCTGCAGCATCGCCTCGTCGATTTCTCCATCGAAATCGAACAGGCCCGCTCCATCGTTATCCTGGCAGCCTCCAAGCTCGACGCCGAGGATCGCGCCCTGCACATCGCCCGGGCCAAGAACCTGATCGGCCGCGCCGGCAAGCTGGTGGCGGAGGAAGCTATCCAGATGCATGGCGGTATCGGCATGACCTGGGAATATGGTGCCTCGCACTATGCCAAGCGTCTGATCATGATCGACGCCCAGCTCGGCGACACCGAAGACCAGCTCCGCACCTCGATGGAACTGGCCGCGGCGTAAGCGCAGATCACGGTTGTATTCCCCCCGCTGGCGCGCAATGGTCGGGCCAGCGGGCGGGACACCGGACATCATGAGTCATCCCAGTAATCTGCCCCGCCCATTGGCGGGGTTTTTGATTTTCAATTATGTGGCGCTGCTTGGCGGCGCGGCCGCTCTGCTGCTGCGTCCGGAGCTGAGCGAGCTCCTGTCGCTGCACGTCTATTCCGCGCCGCTACTGGCTTTGCTCCTGGCCCTCAACGCCATGGTGCTCGGCCTGTCGTCGGCGGCGCTGAAGTTCAAGTTTAGCGAGCGCTATCTTGGCGGCTGGGTGTTGGGGGTGGCGTGGAGCGCGGCAACCCTCATGGCCGTACTGGACGGCTGGCTCGCCTGGCAGGTATTCGCCGAGGCTCGTCTGCACGACAAGGCCTGGCTATTGGCCGTAGTAATACCGGCCACCGCGCAGAGCCTGATCGTTCTGCGACTCAGCCGCGAGAAAAAGCCCGCGTCCGCCGAAAACATGAACGCTGGCGAGATTGTCGCCCTGGAACGCGAACTCGACGAGCAGTTCGAACCTGAGACAGCCCCGGAGCCAGCCCAGAAACGACCTTGGTGGCGCAGGATTATTGCCTATCCGCTAGCCTTTGCCCCTTGGGCGCTCATGGTCTTTCTCGGTGCGCAATTAGCGCTGGTCGGCGCCGGCACCGCCTATGTCCTGGGCCTGGTCTTGCGGAATGCCCTCATCCAGGACCAGGTTATCCCACCACGCAACATGCCCGAATTCGTCAGCAGTCTGATTGATAGCATCAGCGGGCGCTATATCGATCTAGCTCTGGCGTTGCTGAAGTGGTCGGCCTTCTTTGTCGGCATGATGCTCGTCCTCGTGCCGATTGTCGGGCTCCTCGTTTACGGCCTTTTCGCATTGTTCGGCTGGATCTGGTCGCTGTTTCAGCGGCAGCCGCTAGGGGACTTGTCAGAACAACAAGCCGCCGAGCGCGAAAACGCGCTCGAGAACATGATCAGCTGGCTCCAGTCCCGGCCCAAAGTGCCCGGGGCTCTCTGGGTCTGGCTCGTGCATTTCGTAGCCTCAATGCTCTTGGCCTTGCTCGGCCTTGCCCTTGCAGTCGGAATATCGGTGGAGTTTGTCTCGAACCAGCTTTATCCGCTGGCCGATGAGATATGGCGTGATAGGACATTTTTCATATCGATGGTCGTCGCCTTTCCGCTTGGCCTAACTGCAGCGATAGCATGGGCAACAGCAGGCTATCAGAACATTCCCGGGCTCAAACAGATCGCACTCTCGCAGACGCGGAGCAATCTTGAAAATAAGCCCTACCTGACGACAAATGAATGGCGCGCGACAATTGAAAGCGCGCTTATCAACGGCTGGTATGACTTTCGCGCGCCTTTTGATCCGGCTGCGTTCCACCGGCGCTGGGTCCAGCGATCTCTCAACGGATTTCGTACGGCCGCACTGGCGGCCGCGCCGGCTCTGGCATTGCTAATAGCCTGGGACGCCATGTCCTTTCGTGCCTGGGCACCAACGGCCATTCATTACTCTCGTTGGTTCGAGGTCACGGTCCAGCAACGCCCTTATATCGATGCAATTGCTGTTGAGACCGATTGCGTCATCTACACAGACGACGGCGAGACGAAGACCCGTCAAACCTATGCTGTCGTATTTGAGGCTGAGCAGCGTTTCGAGACCCGGCTGCGCCCGACCGGCAGACGCATGGACCAGATTGCTCCGGTCCATGCGGCGCTCCTTGCGACTGATATACCGTTTGAGAGCGGTGAAAACGTGCAGGAATGCTACGCCTTGCTCCGAGGTCGCTATGGAGCCGACGCGGAACCCTTGATCAACCTGCTCGAAGGCCGCTGACCTACTCCGCCGGCGCCGCGTCCGGTGTATCAATCGGGCCGGCTTGCGGGACCACGCCTTCATCATGACGTGCGCCCTTGGCTTCAAGCACGGGGCGGATGCGGGTGTAGAGGCGCTGATAGTTGTAGAAGGGCACCGAGGGCCAGAGATGGTGCATCAGATGCCAGTTCTGCCACAGGAAAGGCAGGTTGAGCCAGGCGCGCCCGGTATTGCGGGTCGCGGTATAGCGGCCGGTTTCCTTGAACGGGTGGTGCGGCAGCCACTGGAACAGGATGACCAGCAGGTTGAGCGCAATCAGTAGCGGCAGATAGTAGAGCGCCAGCACTTCCCAACCGAACCCGGCAATGACCAGGGCCCACATGACGCCGACCCAGATCCAGTTGGCGACATGATACTGGATCCGCTCGGAGCGGGTCATGATCGGGTCGGCGGCGATATATCCGCGTGACAGGGTGCGGTCGCGGAAGATGAGCTGTAGCGCTTTCACCGGGAAAATCTGCAGCGCCCAGCTGATCAGATTGCGCAGCAGGAGCCGCGGGAAGCTCATCTTGACGTAGGTGTCGGGATCCTTGTCGGTATTGACGAAGGAATGATGATGCTTGTGGGTCCGCTCGAGCAGCGGATAGGGCGTGAACAGGGCAAAGGAGCCATACCAGCCGATTGCGGTATGCACCCAGCCCAGCTTCCGGTCGCGCACGATATTGCCGTGTATGCTCTCATGCACCAGCGTGTAGTGGGCATAGGTCGTATAGCCGAGCGGGATGATCAGGGCCCAGAGCGGCACGAGGCCGGCAAGGCCGGCATAGACCATGCCCCAATGCACGCTCGCAAGCCCCACAAGGAAAGCCAGGGTCGGCCAGGCCACGTCCGGAGACAGGGCCTTGGCTTCGGTCTTTTCATTGATCTGAACATCAGCCATGGAGAAAAGAGTAAACAGTGTTCACTTTTTTGCAAGCCAAACCGGTCCGCTTGCTTAAATCTCAGTCATACAAGCGCCTTGCAGGCTGGACCCGGACCATATTCGGGCTATCCTGCCGAACATGATCATGCTTTTCGCCAGTCTGGCCCTGCTGCTCCAGGACGCCCCGCAGACCGAGCCCGAACAAGACGCGCCGGATGCGGTGGAAATCGACGCCGATCCGCTGGCCCCGGGCTTTGAGTTCCAGTCGCCGGAGGAACGCCTGGCCGAGCGCCTCGACGCCCTGGCCCAGGCCAGCGAAGCCGAGGCTGCGGCCCTGGTCGATGAGATCCATGCCCTGTGGGCCCATTCCGGATCGGATACGATCTCGCTCTTGATGGATCGCGGCCGCGGCGCGGAAATCGCCGGCAATCAGGACATTGCCGCGCGCATGTATGACCATGTTACCCGCCTGGCCCCCGATTATGCCGAGGGCTGGCTCGCCGCCGGACGCGTCGCCGCCGGTTTCGAGGACTGGGCCTATGCGCTGGAAAGCCTCAACCGCGCCCTCACCATCGAGCCGCGCCGCTATGACGCCTTCATGTCGGTCGGCCAGGTGCTCGAAGCGGCCGAAGCCTGGGATGCGGCGCTTGATGCCTATAACGAAGTGCTCGCCATCTACCCGGCCTTCCAGCCGGCCGTGGACGCCAAGAACCGGCTCGAAGCCGCCGCTGCGGGACGCGCCTTATGATGGCCGAGATGAGCGGGCTGATCGGACTTGGCCTGCTCGGCCTCCTCCTCGCCCTGGGGCTGACCACTGCGGGGTTCATCGCCAGCCACAAACACAAGCAGATTGAGGCGGAACACGGGCCCGACGCCGAGTTTATTGATGTGGGTGGGACCCGTTTGCACTACCGCCAGACCGGCGATACCGCCCTGCCTGCCGTGCTGGTCCTGCATGGGGCCGCCTCCAATCTGGAAGAACCCTATGCCGCGCTGGGCGAAGCGCTGGCCGACCATCACATGATCTGGCTCGACCGGCCCGGCCTGGGCTGGAGTGAGCGCCCCGGTGGCCATTGGAATCCGGAGCGCGAAGCGGCTCTGATCATGGAGTTCCTGACTGCCATCGGCGTGGAACAGGTCACCCTGGTCGGGCATTCCTGGGGCGGCGCCATCGCCATGCGCACAGCGCTCGATCATCCCCAGCGGGTGCGCTCCCTGGTGCTGATAGCACCGGCCCTCGGCGCCTGGATCGGGGAAGCGGCCTGGTTCAACAAGGCCAGTTTCTGGCCCGGCCTCGGCCCGCTGATCTCGCGCCTCATCGTTCCGATCACTGGCAGGGGGCAGCTGGAAAAAGGCGCCGTTAGCGCGTTCCACCCGGAGCCCGTGCCCGAGGGCTATTCCAAGCGCACCAAGCTGGCCCTGCTCCTGCGGCCGCATACCTGGCTCTACAATGCCGCCGACATGCGCGATGTGAACCGGCATCTGGAGCAGCAGGAGCCGCATTATCACCGCATCGAACAGCGCACGATTATTCTCGCCGGCAAGGCCGATACCGTGCTGTGGAGCCACCGCCATTCCGGTGTTACCGCCAGCCGCATGCCGCGCGGCGAGCTGCGCTATATCAAGGATGCCGGACACAATCTGCACCACCACCGCCAGGCCGAGGTGGCGCAGGCGATCCGCGAGGCCATCGAAGAGGCCGAGGCGCTGTCCAATGTGCTGGAAATAGCAGATCGCAGTGCTTGAGCCTTGTCGGCCTGAGCACTAGTGTCTGCCGCCTTGTCCTAGCGAGGTTTGACCATGGCATTCACCGACCCCCTCAATGAAACCGAAACCGTTGATCAGTCCGACGCCATTGGCGGCGCCGCACGCGACCAGATCAAGGCTTTCGTCGCCCGCATCGAGCGGCTTGAGGAAGACAAGGCCAATGTCATGGCCGACATGAAAGAGGTCTATGCCGAGGCCAAATCCATGGGCTTCGACACCAAGATCCTGCGCAAGGTGGTGTCCCTGCGCAAGGTGGACCGCCGCGAGCGCCAGGAAACCGAAGCCCTGCTCGAGCTTTATATGGGCGCGGTCGAGAGCTAAGCTGCGGATCGAGGCCGTTTCAGGTTCGATCCATTGCCCCGCGAAGTCGACGACAAGAAAACCCGCAAAGCCCTGCGCCGCCTGGCCCGCGCCAAGCGGGCCGCGGAACAGTCTGACACGCCCGACAATCAGCTGTCGGAATGGGAAGACGAGTTCATCGGCTCTCTGGAAGAGCGGCTCGACAAGTTCGGCTCCGCCTTCAACGACCCGGACAAGGGCAATCTCGATGATGCCCTGTCCGCACGGCAATCGCTGAAACTTCGCGAGATCGAGAAAAAGGCCAAGGGCAAGGGCCGCAAGCCGATGTCGCGCGGCAATGGCTTCAAGCGCAAGACGCCCACGCGTGGCGGTCGCAGCCGCGACATCAATGACGACATTATCGCCCCGGTCGAGGACGAAACCCCGCCGCAAACCGCGCCAGAATCACCCCCGGAATCACCCCCGGACAAGCCCGCACCGATGGCCCCGGCGCCGAAAGGCTTCAAGCCGGTGATCATTGAAGGCGGCAAGTTGAAACCCTGAGCCGGCCTCGACGAGCCCGGCGACTGATTAGGCTTTCATTAAATTTGTAGCCAGAAACGCCGCGCCGCCTGCCCCCGCGCGCGATAGTATTCCGTAACTTGAAACGGGATCTGTCATGCACCGCGATCTGCGCCGCCTGAAATCACTCGAAACCGAGATCATTGAATGCCTCGACATCGCCATAGATTGCGGGCTGGACATCCAGGAGGGCCAGGCCGCCTTTCGCATGGGCATGGAGCGGCTCAGCCAGGCGACGGATCTGAAGACGGATCTGATCTATGCCCCCTTGGCCGATGATCCCGCGACGCGTGATTATATCAGCCGCCTTGATAGCCAGCTGGCCGGCCTGACCGAGCGCATCGACATTCTCCGCGCCTATCTGGAAATCAGCCTGTGCTCCGACATGATTGATGCGGAAGCGGTGAGCAAATCGCTCAACCGGCTGCGCCGGCGCCTGCTGGTCCTGTTTCGGCGCGAAGCCGCCCTCGGACCGGTCTATTCTTCCTGGAAGAAACGGCGCGAAGTCCCGCCTGTCGCAGCCAATTGCAACGCACCGCTACGCTCGGTGGAAATGTTCCACTAACTACCGGGTCAGGCTAGGCTGAGGGGATGACCCCGCAGCAAACCGAATTCTGGCACCGTTTCCGGGCCGCAACCGGCGAAACATCTGAAAAACCGTTCGATATCGACCAGTTCGGCGATAGCGAAGCCATGGGCGATGACTTGCTCGCCCTGGTCCTCGCCGGCACCAAGCGGGCAACTTGTGCCCTGGCACGTTGGTATGATGAGCGTACGCATCGGGCACCCCGGCCGGGCGATCTATCCATCATCACCGATGGCCGTGGCCGGCCGCGCTGCGTGATCCGGACAACCTCGGTCGAGATCAAGCCGATCACTCAGGCCGATGCCCAATTTGCCTGGGATGAGGGTGAGGGCGACCGGTCTTTCGAGTGGTGGCTCAGCGAGCATCTCAAATACTGGCAGCGCGAGGCCGATCGCGAAGGCTTCGCCTTCTCCACCGATATGGACGCGGTGTTCGAGCGCTTCGAGCTGGTCTGGGCGGAATAGCAAACGGGCCGGACCCCTTGAGGAGTCCGGCCCGTTCAAGCCCGTGGCGGGGCAGCCCTATCCGGCGGCGCGGACACCGTCAACGTCGAGATCGTATTCGCGCACTTTGCGATAAAGCGTCGAACGGCCAACCCCGAGACGGCGCGCCACCTCACTCATACGGCCGGCATAGTTCTCGATCGCGAACTCGATCAGGTCACGTTCAATGTCTTCCAGCGACCGCAGATGGCCGCCTTCATCCATGATCTCGACCGGCATATCGGCCAGCGGCGCATTGGCTGCGACCTCACCGCCGACTGGCAGTGTCGACACGGCAGCAGCCGGTGCGCTTTCGATCGTCGGTGCCAGGCCGGAGATCTGCGGGAAGTCCTCCGGCTTGAGATAATCGCCATCCGCCAGGATCACCGCACGGAAGACCGCATTCTCGAGCTGGCGCACATTGCCCGGCCAGTCGAAATTAGCCAGCAGGGCATGCGTTTCCGGCGCCGCATCGAGGATGGACTTGCCTTCCTGAGCATTGAAACGGCCGATGAAGTGACGCACCAGTGCCGCCACATCGTCCTTGCGCTCCCGCAGCGAGGGCACCTCGATCGGGAAAACGTTTAGACGGTAGAACAGGTCTTCACGGAAGGCCCCTTCCGCCACCTGCTCGGCCAGGTCCCGGTTGGTCGCGGAAACGATCCGCACATTGACCTTCACGGGACGTTTGGAACCGACCGGGTCTACCTCGCCCTCTTGCAGGGCGCGCAGCAGTTTGACCTGCATGTCGAGCGGTAGCTCGCCGATCTCGTCCAGGAAAAGCGTGCCACCATCGGCTTCCTGGAACTTACCCATATGCTTGCCCACAGCCCCGGTGAACGCGCCCTTTTCGTGACCGAAGAGCGTCGACTCCACGAGATTTTCCGGGATCGCACCACAGTTGACCGCGACGAAAGGCGCACCGGCCCGCTTGGACGCGGCCATGATCGACTGCGCCACCAACTCCTTACCGACACCGCTCTCACCGGTGATCAGGATCGGAATGTCGGACTGCGCGGCGCGTTCGCCGAGACGAACCACCTGTTGCATGGCCGGCGCGCCGGCAATCATGTCGGCAAAACCGAGACGGCCCTCAGCCTTCTTGGTCAGGCGTTTCACCTCGCCGGAGAGGTTCTGCACCTTGAGCGCATTGCGGATCGAGACCGCGATACGTTCCGGGCTCGCCGGCTTGACGAAGAAGTCGACAGCACCCGCACGCATGGCCGCAACCACCGTGTCGATGCCACCACTGGCCGTCAGTACAATTACGGGGAGATCCGGTTGCTTTGTTTTCGCAGCCTCGAGCGTCTCCATGCCGTCAATTCCCGGCATGATCAGATCGAGCAGCATGACATCGACTCCCCCGGATGCCACACGGTCCAGAGCCACTTCGCCGCTTTCCGCGGTCTCGGCCTTGAAACCCTGCTTCTCAATCACCGCCTGCAGAAGGCGGCGTTGTGTCGGATCGTCATCGACGATCAGAACCGTTTTCACCATCACCCACGCCTTTTCGGTCGCTTATGTTCTCCGCCGGGTCTTTTGACCTCGCTGCCATCGCTGGCAGGGCGTCTATGCGCACCGTTATGGGACAGTCTTCTAAATTTCACGTTTAAAGCGTGGCAACGACCGGTTAAGCATAACGCTCCGGTGGGTTACACTACCGTGTCTGTGAAAGCGTATGCGATGAGTGAAACCGCCGATATTCCAACCGAAAAATGGTCCTTCCCGGATCATGACGCGTTTTCGCGTATGGAACATGAACACCGCCTGCCCTTTATCCGGGCCCTGCCCGGCATGGTGGTCTGGCCGATCCTGCTCTTTGTTCTCGCCTTCGGCTTTTCCTTCGTCACCGCGGTCGTGACCGGGGTCTTCCTGCCCGATATCGGCCCGGCCAATTTCAACACGGCGATCTTCGCCTCTTCTGCTGCGGCTTATGGTGCGCTGGCGCTTTTGATGGCGATCTGGTTCCACCGCTACAAGGCGGCCGGTCCGGCCTTTTCCATTATTCCGGTGCGCCCGTCCGAGATTGCCGCCGGGCTGCTGGTCCTGATCTTCGTGATCTTCGTGGGCGGGCGCCTGAGCGTGATGTTCCATGAATTCGCCATGCTGGATCAGAGCATGACCCTGTCGGGCGGTGTCGATATCGAGGAAATCTCCAATGTCGATGATTTCGGCATGACCGGCGCGGCCTTCTGGTCGGTCCTGCTGCTCACCGTCATCGCGGCCCCGATCGTTGAGGAAGTCCTGTTCCGCGGCTGGATGCTGCCGATGATCATTGCCCGCGGCGTGCCGGTGATCTTCGCCATCCTGATCTCCGCCCTCGCCTTCTCGCTGATCCATACCAGCCAGGGCCTCCTGGTCATGAGCTCAACCTTTTTCCTCGGCATCGCCCTGGGCCTGGCGCGGGTGCTGACGGGGCGGGTCGCGGCACCAGTCCTCGGGCATATGGCGAATAATGCCTGGGCCGTGTTTGCCGTCCCCGCACTCATGCAGAGTTGAGGCGCCACCATCCGCCGCCAGCGATTGACGCTGCCTGCGGCGGGGGTTAGCGCTAGGGCATGACACAAGAAAAAACCGCGTCTGCCCCGCGACCGCCCGCTCCCCTGAAAGCTCTCGCCGGCGAAAAACCGCCGGCACCGGACTGGTTCGCCAAGGCGATTGAAATCCCGGTCGCGCGCGGCGTGGTCGAGGTGGAGGGCGCCAGCGTCCACTGGAAAGCCTGGGGCCAGCGCGGTGCGCCCGGCATGGTGCTGGTGCATGGCGGCGTCGCCCACAAGGACTGGTGGGACAGTATAGGCCCCTTCCTGGCTGAAACCCGGCGCGTTGTCGCGCTCGATCTCTCAGGCATGGGCGATAGCGATCATCGCGATGCCTACGAGATGGAGGTCTATACCGAGGAAGTCATGGCCGCGGGCCGTGATGGCGGTGCCTTCGACGCCGGCAAGCCTTTCGTCATCGGTCACTCCTTCGGCGGTTTCGTCAGCCTGGCCACGGCGGTGAATTACGGCGATCAGCTCAAGGGCGTCGCCGTGCTCGACAGCCCGGTCCGCCCGCACCAGGAACAGCGCCGCTCCTCTCCGCCGAGCCGCGGCGGCTTTACCTATGCCAGTTTCGACGAGGCGCTGATGCGCTTCCGGCTGCTGCCGGAACAACCCTGCGAGAACCTCTTCCTGCTCGACCACATCGCCCGCCAGTCGATCAAGCCGGCCAAGCGCCCCGATGGCAGCGAGGGCTGGACCTGGAAGTTCGATCCCAATCTCTGGGCCAAGCTGACCTATAACCGCCGCGCCCCCGACGAGCTCGCCGCCGCGTTGAAGACGCGCGTCGCGCTCTTCCGCGGCGCCGACAGCGTGCTGGTCAATGACGAGATCTGGGATTTCATGCGCGAGACCTTCGGACCGGACGCGTCCATGATCTCGATCGCCAACGCCCAGCACCATGTGATCCTGGATCAGCCGATTGCGGTGGCGGCCGCGATTGAAACGCTGACGGGGCCGGGCTGGGGTTAGGTAAACAGCACTACATCAAGCTCCGGAGCCAAAAAACGCCCAGAGTCCGGCGTGAGGGGAAAAAATTCATCCCCATTTATTTGTCGTGCCGTTCCAGCACCGAAGTCAGAGATGCTCGCAAATCGTTCGCCATTGGCCAGCCACTAGCTCCCATATCAATCCACGCACGTAGGAGAGCGTCGTCGCTCGCGTTTTCAGCAAGAAAAGCTTCGATTGATAGGCAGACTTCTTGCTTTTCGCAGGCGTCAAACGAGCCCATCTGACGCTCTGCGTGTTCGAACGGATCTCCGGTCAGGTCCCAATCCATATGAAAGTGCAAAGCAAGCGATTGAAGGGTGTGGGTCTGCCCGATGATGTGCATTTGAACGTGTCCTCGAGAAAAACGGGGAAAGCGGGGACACCTACGCATCAAGGCCGCCAAGCCTCCCATTAAACCCGATGCCAGCCAATTCGCCCGGCTTCAACAGGGCCCCATTTCCAGCATGAGGTGTATGGGGAGGTGTGAGTTCGCGTGATGAACTCACACCTCCCGCTTTCCCCGGATCTATTCCGGGGCCTGGCGTTATACCGGCGTTGATGACTCTGGGCGCTGTAGGTTCCTAGAGTCATCGACGTATTCGGCTCCACCAGACCCCGGAATAATTCCGGGGGAAAATGTGGCGTGACTTCTACACACTACCCGATCACTCCGGGCTTGATCCGGGACCCCGGCGCCGTGGAGCGCGTCCTCTCGAGGTCCCAAATCAAGTTTGGGATGAGGGGGTGTGATTGCTTTTAATCCTGCGGATGCCGGCGGATCTCGCTCGCGACATCATTGGGAACATCGACCGGGCGCGACTTGGCCGCATTGCGGATCTGCGTGATGAAGCCGACCAGGAGCACGACGGCGATCCAGCCGCCGACGACCATGCCGATCAATGGCAGGTTCAACTCGAATACGCCGAAATTCATGTAATCCCGGGCCATGAGGCCGGCCAGAACAACCGCGGCAACGACGCCGGACCAGAGTGCAAACGGCACACGCATAAGACAGCTCCCTACTCGCCACCATCATAAGGGGGTTACCGGGTCACAGCCACCCTTTTTCGCGTGCAAGGCGAGCCGCTTCGATGCGATTCCCCGCTCCGAGCTTGGAGATCGCAGCGTGCAGATAATTGCGCACCGTGCCACGGGCGAGCCCCGTCTCCTCGGCGATGGCGCCGCTGTCGAGCCCGGCTTCGGCCAGTCGCAGCAGCTTGCGCTCGCGATCGGAGAGCGGATCATCCTCGCTCCAGGCCTGGTGGGCGAGCTCCGGCGAGATGACCCGTTCACCGGCCGCGACCTTACGCACAGCCTCGGCCAGGGCCGTCGACGGACCATCCTTGAGAAGATAACCGGCGACACCGCTTTCCAGTGCCCGGCGCAGATAACCGGGACGGTCAAACGTGGTGACGATGAGAATACGGGTCCTGCGCTGCTCGCGCTTCATCAGCGATGCCAAGTCGAGCCCGGTCATGCCCGGCATTTCGATATCCGTGAGGACCACATCCGGCTCATGCTGGCGGATCAGGCGATGGGCCTCCTCGCCATCTGCAGCCGCGCCCACCAGTTCGATATCGCTTTCCAGGCCGATGAGAGCCGTCAGCGCTTCGCGCAGCAGGGCCTGGTCCTCGGCGATCAGAACGCGGATCATGGCGTTTCTCCTGTGGCCGCCGGAACCGAGGCGCGCAGCCGGGTTCCGCCATTGCCGGGTTGTTCGATATCAAGCCGTCCGCCGACTGCAGCAAGACGATCAGACAGACCGCTGAGCCCGCCGCCGGACCGAATGGCCCCGCCAATCCCGTCATCATCGAGCGACAAGGTCACCGCGTCAGCACTGGAGTCGAGCCGGATGTGCACAGTCTGGGCACCGGAATGCCGCAGGATATTGGTGACGCCTTCACGCAGGGCCATGGCGAGGGCCTGCTCGGCGTCCGTCCCCAGCGGGGTCTCGGCGTATTCGCCCTCGACCGTGAGGCCGGCCTCGGACAGCCGAGCCCGGGTCTCCTGCCAGGCGGCCTTGAGCGAGCGCGCTTTCAACCCGGTCACCGCCTCACGCACCTCCCCGAGGGCATCACGACTGATCGACTGGATCGAATCGAGTTCCGCCTTCGCCCGGGCCGGGTCCTGCTCGAAGAGGCGCACGGCGAGGTCGGCCTTGAGGGTGATGACAGACAGGGTATGGCCGAGGAGATCATGCAGATCACGGGCAATCCGGGCCCGCTCCGCCTCGGCGCCCAGGCGGGTGGCTTCTGCCTCGCGGTCTTCGGCATCGGCCTCACGCTCCGCCCGGCGGGCGGCGGCCCCGGCTGACAGCGCCGACAGTGCGGCCAGGGCCAGGACCGCAGCAATCCACCACCAGGGCATGCCGGCCAGCCAGCTGGCCAGGATGATGACGGGACCGAGGATGACCAAAGCGGGCGTACGCAGGGCCGCATCAGGCAGGCGGGAGATCATGGGGGCGGAGAAAACCATGAAGACCGCAGCGCCCCAGTTTTCCTCCGCCATCAGCAGGGCCAGGCTCATCGCGACCCCGGCTCCGACCAATACGGTCCAGTCGAGGCGGCGCATGGTGAAGATATAGACGCCGATGAAGAGGCCCAGCACCGCGAAACCCAGGCCCGCCTCGAGAAGATCGGGCGGGGCAATGGTCCAGTGGAAGAAGAAGAAGCTCAAATAGACCAGATCAAGCCAGGGACGGCGGGTCGTGAAAAGGTCTCTGGCCCGATCGGTAAAGCGCATGATCATCAAACTCCTAGGCCGGAGCATATGCGCCAAGCTTGCGCCGTGTCCAAGCCACTTCGGCCGCCATGCCGGCAGCGGCGAGGATATACAGGCCCGCCATGGCAAAGGGCAGCAGGGTCAGGCGCTCATCCGGCAGGCCATAATAGATCAGGCTGGCCGCGGCGATGCGGGCAAAGGCGTGGGCAATGGCGACCTTGGAATCATAGCTCCAGCCGATGACCGGCCAGTGCAGCGTCATGGCGATGGCGAGACTGAGGGAGACCAGCTCGGGGTCGATATTCATGATCACAAAATGCAGCGGCCAGAGCATGTTAATGGCCACGATCGACCAGATTGCGGCGCCGCCGACGGGGGATTTGGCCTTCATGAACCGCGCCCGGAGCGGGCCTTGCAGCAACAGACCCATGGGGAAGATCATGCCCGAACCGGCAGCGGCCGCCAGGGCCCATTCGCGGGTTTCGAGGCGGCTGCCAAGCACACCCAGCACGATCCAGTAGATCGCCCCGGCGACCGGAAGAGATATGCCGCCACCGGCCTCGACGAAATAGCGGCGGCGTTCAGCCTGCAGATCAGCATTGGAAATCAAAGGGGTCATCAGGCGCTCCTGTCTGTGCGGTTGATGACCCGTTCTCCCCCGATACAGCCGCCGGCGGTATTCACCGACGTCACCGATGCGATATGACAGCTGTCACATGCGACAGCTGCGCACCTTGGCGGCGGCGGCAACGCGTGTTATCCGCTCCTCCACTACATGACTTGCGACAGGGATTTCGATCATGGCGTCTGATTACTCGCGCGGCGAAATGGACATTTCCGACCACAAAGCCACCTATGACGGCTTCATGGCCGTGACCGTCTGGGGTTCGCTCCTGACCGCGATCTCGGTGCTTTACCTGACGCTGGTCTTCGCGGTCGGCATGGACTGGCTCGCATCGCTGATCGGCGTCGCCGTCGTGTCCGTTCTCGGTGGCATGGCGCTGGGCATGAAAGTGTCCTGGTATGTGACCGTGGCCGGCCTCTTCGTGTTCAGCCTGATCTGTGGCGTCATCGTCAACCTGTTCGGCATGTTCCTCGCCGGCTAAACGACCGCTTCCTCTTAGCATCGTGGAAAATTTGGCTGCGCCCGGAAGTAATTTTCCGGGCGGGTCTTCCCCTTAGGCACGAAATCGCGCATCGTACCCGCCAGACGTTTCTAGCGGCGGGCTCCTATGCGAATTGCCATTCTAAAAGAACGACATGCGGATGAAACCCGTGTCGCGGCCACACCCGAAACCATCAAGAAATTCATCAAGGCGGGGCACCAGATCGCCGTCGAGAAGGATGCGGGCACACACGCCTCGATTCCTGACGCGGCTTTTGCCGAGGCCGGCGCCGATGTCGGCACGCTGGCGGCGACGCTGAAGGGTGCTGACGCGGTCTTTGCGGTGCAAAAGCCCGATGCGGACACGCTGGGCAAGATCGCGAAGGGCACGCTGCTCGTCGCCCATCTCGAACCCAGTTCCGAAAGCGCAGACTCTCTGGCGAAGGCCGGTCTCGACGCGCTGTCGATGGAATATGTCCCGCGCATCACCAGAGCCCAGGCCATGGACGCGCTTTCGAGCCAGTCCAACCTGGCCGGCTATCGCGCCGTTATCGAGGCAAGCCAGCTCTATGGCCGCGCCTTCCCGATGATGATGACCGCCGCGGGCACGGTCGCCCCGGCCAAGGCCTTCATCATGGGGGCCGGTGTCGCCGGACTGCAGGCCATCGCCACGGCGCGCCGCCTCGGTGCCGTCGTTTCGGCCACTGATGTCCGCCCGGCAGCCAAGGAGCAGGTCGCCTCGCTCGGCGGCAAGTTCATCGCGGTCGAGGATGAGGAATTCAAACAGGCCGAAACGGCCGGCGGTTACGCCAAGCAGATGTCGGCCGAATACCAGGCCAAGCAGGCCGAGCTGATTGCCAGCCATATCGCCAAGCAGGATGTCGTCGTGACCACGGCGCTGATCCCGGGCCGTCCGGCTCCGACCCTGGTCACCAAGGCCATGGTGGAAAGCATGAAGCCCGGCTCCGTCATCGTTGACCTCGCCGCGCCGACCGGCGGCAATTGCGAACTGACCGAAGCCGACAAGGTGGTCGAGCATAACGGCGTGAAGATCGCCGGTTACAACAACCTGCCCGGCCGTCTCGCCGCCGATGCCTCGGCGCTTTACGCCAAAAACCTCGCCAATCTCCTGCCCCTGCTTGTCGATGATGAGGGCAATCGCGCCCCGCACTGGGATGACGAGATCATCCAGGGCATGGCTCTGAGCCGTGATGGCACCGTCGTGCATCCGAATTTCGCCAAGGAAACTGTGTAATGCGTACCCTCGCCGCGTTTGGCGCTGTCTGCCTGTCCCTCTTCATTGCCCTGCCTTCGCTGAGCGAAGCGCAAATGATCCGCCGTGCAGAAAATGCGGTGGTCGAGCTCATGGTTCTGCCGCCGGAAGAGGTCGCGAGCGGTCAAGTCGAACGTGGCGGCACCCTCTGGATCGAACGCAGCTTCCCGGTTTATGTCGCGCGTCTCGTCGACGAGGCTCCGGAGCGAACACGCCCGCGCCGCGGCGCGCCGCTGGAAGCCGGCACGGTCCTGTTCGGTTTGTCGGTCACCAATGGTGTCGCCTACTGCCCGCCGATCGATTTCGATGCCCCGGTCAGGCGCGTTCAGTGTTTCCGGGACCTGGATGATAATGGCACTTTCGACGGACGCTATCTGACGCGTTCCTACGGGATTGATTCACAGTATATGGCGGCTTTCGTACACGCGCTCGATCGCGCGCCTCAGATCGCCTATGAGCGCCTTGAGCCAACACCGGATATGGCTACCCAGAGTCGCATCGTGTTCGACGGCTTCCGCCGCGGACAGCCGACCTTCCGCCGATATCTGGATGAGCAGCGCTTGGAGACGCGCTGGACTTGCGAGCCCATCAGTGATGCCGCAGGCACATGCGACCTCATGGGCGTTGTGTTGCGTGTCACATCGCAAGGCAATGACAGCATTTCGATTGAAGTCGTGGACGCGCCGGACGTGCGCTATCTGGGCGTAGAGTCCAGGAATACGGGCCTCTAGGGCCACCCAAGGAGGAGAACAGCATGGAAGCCGTTGATCCCACAATCTTCCGCCTGGCGATTTTCGTGCTCGCGGTCTTTGTCGGCTATTACGTTGTCTGGTCGGTCACCCCGGCCCTGCATACACCGCTGATGGCTGTCACAAATGCCATTTCCTCGGTGATCATCGTTGGCGCCCTGCTCGCCGCCACAGCCGGGGTCGGCGCACCGGAGGGCACCGCTGATGGCGGAGCCGGCTTCTCGCGCATTGCCGGCACGCTCGCCATCATCCTGGCCAGTGTGAACATATTCGGCGGCTTCCTCGTCACCCAGCGCATGCTGGCGATGTACAAGAAAAAGGAGAAGTAGCGATGCGTACAATCCTTTTCGCCCTCTCGGCGGCGATCATCCTGCCCGCGATTGCCGAGGCGCAACAACGCACGATGCGCGCCGCGCCTGAGCCTGAGGACCGTGGCATCGCCGTTTGCACGCCGCACCGGGTGGAAGTCACCCATGGTGGCACGACACTGATTTGCAATGAGATGATCCAGTCCGACTGGAACGCCGAAATCCAAGCCTTTTTTGCTCCGGCGGCACCAGACCGACACAGCCCCAACGCCGATTCTGTGACCACGGTTGGCAGCACGGCGATGATGCGCGGGAGTCAGCTGCGGATCTATTACTATAATCCGCATGTGGTCGGGACGGACGGCTGTGCCTGGAATCCGTGCCGCCGAATCTACCGCGTCACCCTGCAATAAACTCAACTCGGAAGGGGGCTGCCATGCTTGCACGATTAGTCGCCATATCCGCGCTGGCCGCCGGTGCGCTTGCAATCGCGTCGCCAACGTTGGCGCAGCAGCAGCGCGCGCCCGTGCAGGCTCCGTCCAACATTCAACAACCGGAAGGCCAGCAGCGCGACGCGCGCACGCCGGCCCTGAATCAGCGCGCCTCACAACTGGCGCGCGACGCCGCGGCAGAGCGAGACGCCCGCCAGGCCGAGGCGCGCCGCGAACGGGACCGTAACGATCAGACCTACACCGTGCAGTGTGCGTCAATCCGTGAAGTCGTTATTTCGAGCCTGATCGTCACCATCGAGTGTGACCGCGAGGACCGCTTTGGCGACAATCGCTATGAATATTATTTCACCACGCCCAGACGCTATCGCGAAAGCCGAATTTCTCGCTTTCCGCGTGACTGGTTGGCTGAACGCTTGGTGGAGACCGCCTATGAGGTCCAGCGCACTCCGGGAGCCACACTCGAGCTCCAGCTGATGCGTGCCTCTGCAGACCCCAATGACGGCAACCTCTGGGGCATCTCCCGTTTCAGTATCGTCTATCCCGACTAATCCGTTTCACTTCGCAAGAGACCGCACATGTCAGCCAATCTCGCCGCCATTCTCTACCTGGCTTCAGGCATTCTCTTCATCCTCGCCTTGCGCGGGCTGTCGAGTCCGGAAACGGCCCGGCAGGGCAATCTCTTCGGTATGGCCGGCATGGCCATCGCCGTGGTCACGACCCTGCTTGCGGTCAATCTCGACGGCGCCTCCATGGCACTGATCATCGGCGGCGTGGTCATCGGTGGCGGGCTCGGCGCGGTCGTTGCCCGGCGCATTCCGATGACGGCCATGCCGCAACTGGTCGCCGCCTTCCACTCCCTGGTCGGCATGGCCGCCGTGCTGGTGGCGGCAGCAGCCCTCTATGCCCCCGAGGCTTTCGGCATCGCCAATGCGGTCGGCGATCTGAAACAACTATCCCTGTTCGAACTGTCCGCCGGCACGGCGATCGGTGCGATCACCTTCTCCGGCTCGGTCATCGCTTTTGCCAAGCTGAACGGCAACATGTCCGGCGCGCCGATCCTTCTGCCGGCACGGCACAGCATCAATATCGGCATCGCTGTCGCCATCGCGGTGATGATTGCCTTCCTCATGGCCTCTGGCGGCGACAACAAGACCGCCTTCTGGATCATCACCATCCTGGCCTTTGTCCTCGGCGTCACCCTGATCATCCCGATCGGCGGCGCCGACATGCCGGTCGTGGTCTCGATGCTCAACTCCTATTCCGGCTGGGCGGCGGCCGCGCTCGGTTTCACCCTGGAAAACACGGCGCTTCTGGTCACCGGTGCCCTGGTCGGCTCGTCTGGTGCCATTCTCTCCTACATCATGTGCAAGGGCATGAACCGGAGCTTTATCTCGGTCATCCTCGGCGGCTTCGGCGAGGATGGGTCAGCCGCGGTAGAGGCCGGCCCGCAAGGCACGGCCAAGCAAGGCTCCGCGGATGATGCAGCCTTCGTCATGAAGAACGCCGGCAAGGTCATCATCGTTCCGGGCTATGGCATGGCTGTGGCCCAGGCCCAGCACGCCCTGAAGGAAATGGGTGACCTCTTGAAGGCGGAAGGCGTCGACGTCTCCTACGCCATTCACCCGGTCGCCGGCCGTATGCCGGGGCATATGAATGTCCTGCTGGCGGAAGCCAATGTGCCCTATGACGAGGTCTTCGAGCTGGAAGACATCAATTCCGACTTCTCCAATGCCGATGTGGCCTTCGTGATCGGTGCCAATGATGTGACCAACCCGGCGGCCGAAGACGACCCGAACTCGCCCATCTATGGCATGCCGGTGCTGCAGGTCTGGAAGGCGCGCACGGTCTTCTTCGTCAAGCGCTCGCTCGGATCGGGTTATGCCGGCGTCGAGAACCCGCTCTTCTTCCGTGACAATACAATGATGCTTCTGGGCGATGCCAAGAAGATGACGGAAGAGATCAACAAGGCGATGGGCTAGCGGACCGGGCTGACCCCGCCACTGGCGGCCTCGACCTGTTCGCGCTCGGCAATCAGCCGATCGATCTTGCGGAACAGCTTGGCAGTGTCGACCGGCTTGGAGACATAGCCGCTGGCCCCGAGGCGAAAATACTCATCGCGCTGCTCGGCGAGCGCATTGGCCGTCAGGGCAATGATCGGTGTGTGCGCATTGGGGCAAGCCGATTGCCGGATCGACCGAATGGCCTCGGCTCCGGACAGGCGCGGCATATTGATGTCCATCAGGATGATGTCGAAAGGCGTGCGGACCGCGAGATCGATAGCCTCCTCGCCATCATTGGCGAAGGTCAGATCGATATCGCCATGCTCATCAAAGACATATTCCATCATCCGGCGCGAAATCTTGTTGTCCTCGGCGAGAAGCAGGCGGATCGGTCGCGACAGGGACGGCGGAGCTGGCTCGCCCTGGGGTTTGGTCGCGGCAATACTCTCGGGAAGGACGAGGAAGACCGGTAGTTCGAAAACGAATTCAGAGCCGGACGCATCGCTCTGCGCCAGGCAGACATCGCCGCCCATGAGGTCAGCAAGCTCGCGACAGAGCGCAAGGCCCAGACCGGAGCCTTCATGCTCGCGCGTGGTCGAGGTGTCGAGCTGACGGAAGCGGTCAAAAATCACGCTTTGATCGTCTGGCGGAATGCCCGCGCCGGTATCCCGGACCGAGATGCTCACCACTTCCTCGCCAACCTGGCGGGCGGCAAGCGTTACAGAGCCGGTCTCGGTAAACTTGACCGCATTGCCCGCGAGATTGAGCAGAATCTGTAGCACCCGCTTGCGATCATTATAGACCGCCTTGGGAAATCGCTCATCGATCTCGAGTTCGACCTTGAGGCCCTTTTCTACCGCACTGCCGGCCACGGCATCGCGCACCTCGGCCAGCGCATCACGCAGATCAAAGGCCTCCGGATTGAGTTTCAGCTTGCCGGCCTCGATCCGCGAGATATCGAGGATATCGCTGATCAGCATGTTCAACGTGCGGCCGGAGCTCTCGATCAGATGGGCAAACTCGGCCTGCTTTGGTTCCAGGTCCTGGCGCGCCAGCAGGCGGCTGAACCCGATAATACCATTCAGGGGCGTCCGGATCTCATGGGACATGTTGGCGAGGAAGTCAGACTTGGCCCGGTTGGCCATATCGGCCCGCTCTACCGCCCGGACGCTTTCGGTAATGTCCACATTGGAGCCCACCAGCCGGGTGGTCCCATTATCGACCGTCACCGTACCATTGCCGGAAATATGACGGACCTCGCCATCGGGCCGGACGATACGGAACCGGGCGTGGAAATCTCCGCCCCCACGCTCCAATGCCTCTTCAATCGCCCGGTTGGCGCTCGGCAGGTCTTCCGGGTGGACATGACTGGAGAAGAAGTCGAGCCGCTCGGTGAAATCCTCCCGACGGACACCGAACAGGTTCAGCATCCGGTCATCCCAGATCAGCCGGTCCTCCTCGACATAATACTCCCAGATCCCGATCTCGGACGCCTTCATGGCGAGGTCGAGGCGTTCAGCCAGCGCATGACGTTCCAGCGCCAGCTCGTGCTGCTCGGTGACATCGGCGCCCAGCGTGACGAAATGCGTCAGCTCACCGGTGTCATCGAACACCGGGGTGACCTGATAGTGCAGCCAGAAGGCCTCGCCCGACTTGCGATAGGCCTGGGCCGTGAACTCGCAAGGTTCACGGCGCTCAAGGGCGGCATGCATGTCTGCGATAATCTCCGGATCCGTCAGCGGCCCGCCCATCACCTGGCTGGGGCGCTTGCCAATCAGCTCCTCGCCCGCGAAGCCTGTGATCGAGGAAAACGCCTCATTGACCCAGATTGTCGACATATCCGGCGCCGAGACGAATGCGATTTCATTGGCATGCTTGGCGACGAGGCTCTGCAACCAGAAACTCTGGCGTTCTTCCTCGAGTAATCTCCGCGTTTCGCGCAGGGCCGCTTCGCGGTTCTTGCGGTGGGTGATATCCCGCTGAACAGCGACCCAATGGGTATACCAACCGTCTTCATTGGCGACCGGACGGATATCCAGCTCCGCCCAGAAAATCTCGCCATCCTTGCGATAGTTGAGAACTTCCTCACGGATATGCTGCCAATTATTCAGCGCATCACGGATACGGTGGCGGGTGGCTTCATCGGTTTCGGGCCCCTGCAGGATACGCGGGGACTGGCCGATGACCTCCTCGCTCGAATATCCTGTCATCTCTACGAAAGCGCGATTGACCCACACGATCCTGGGTCCCGGATTGGCCAAGGGCTCGGCTTCGGAAACCACGACGGCGTCATTCATGTGTTCATGAAGGCCGCGAAGGATAGCGTCGAGTTGCATGATCGGGCTGATAACCGCCTTGCTATAACCATATTGTTTTCAGGCCCGGTATGCACCAGTCATTTAATATTTGATCGATCGCTGAAATATGGCGCTCAGACTGGGTTCATTATCTGGTGGTTAGCCTCGCCGGCATGCTGCTCGCCCTCACCCTCCTCGCCGCCAACCCGATCGCCGATGACTGCACTTTTGAAAGCATCCCGCTGCATGGCGAGGTCGAGGTGGTTGAGAGCTTTGCCGACATCCGGGTCCAGCTCGTTACCAGCTTCCCCGACCTCAAGGTCAAGCGCGTCACCAGTTTCGCCGACGATTGCGGCGAGTGGCAATTTGTCGACAGTTTCGGCGACTTCACCATCGAGTTTGTCGACAGCTTCCCGGATATCAAGATTGAGTATGTGGAGAGTTTCCCGGGCCGGGATTGATGATCCCGGCGACGGTAAGGCAATACCCGGCTTCAAAGTAGTGTCGCAGCAGTCCGTGCCTTCCCACGCTCCCGCCCGACTTAGACCGCACTACCCCAGTAATTGAAGCCCATGGGACGCGGCGTGTTGGGCAGATACATCATGTCCATCTGCTCGATCTCGAACCCGCCCTGGCGGATAAGGTCCGGAATATTCCGGGTCAGGTGACAACCACCGCCGATCGGTTTCCAGATCGGCTCGATGCGTCTTTGCCAGCGGGCGACACTCTCATCGGGCGCCGCGCCATGCTCGGAGAACAGGAGCTTGCCGCCCGGCTTGAGCACACGCCGCATGCCTTTCATCGCCTCGACCGCGCCGGGAATGGTGCACAGCGTGTAGGTCAGCACCACCGTGTCGACCGAATTGTCCTCGAGTGGAATCTCCTCACCCGGCAGGTCGATAAATTCCACGGCCACAGGACTGGCTTCAACCGCCTTGCGCGCCTTGCGCCGCATGCCGAGTGACGGCTCCAGCCCCCAAAGATGGGTGACCTTGGACGGGTCATAGAATTGCAGATTGGGGCCTGCACCCATGCCAATTTCCAGCACCCGCCCTTCTGCGGCCGGCACGATCTTTTCACGCTGTTTGGTGATCGGCTTGGCCCCGCAGGCGGCACCGATAAGGTGCGGCAGGATATGCTCTTCATAAAAGGACATGGCTATTCCATCCGCGTCAGGGTGAAGACAATCGTGTTCACACTGCCGTCTTCCTGACGCATGTCGAGCGCAATGCTCAGCGCCCCGTTCTCATCCAGCTGATAGACCAGCCCGGTCCATTCCGCGCGGCCAGCTGAATAGGCCTCACGAGGAAATGTGACGTATTCCTCGCGGCTTTCCCAACCAATCAGGTCCGGCGTGAAGTGTTTGACATGATACCCGTCGACACCGCCGGCTTCGCCGATCACCAGGTGTTCGGTGAAGGCCAGCTCGCCCTCGCTTTCCAGCATGAAAGTGCCAATCATCACGCCACTCGAGCCGGCCATCCAGCACTCCGACACGATGCCGCCCAGCCCCTCGCCGCGCCAGCAGCCTTCAAGCCAGGACAGGTCATCACTCGACGCCTGCGCCGCGGAACCCAGTGTGACGGCACTCAAGCCGGCTAATACGGATCGCATCATACCCCGGTCCTCCCGCTGGCGAGGATAGCGCCATCGCGCTTGACAGCTCAAGGCAATCGCGAGACAGCTCAGGCATGGACCAGCCGCCCATCCCCGTCGCCGACGCCCGCGCCATTCTGGGTCGCCATCGCATTTTCGAGACCCTGGCAGCGTTCGATCCACGCTGGGTCGGCTCCATCCCGCTGGACATTCACAATGCCGGGGCGGATGCCGATATCTGCTGCAGCGCCGGGCCGGATCTCACCGCCTTCAAGTCGGTTCTTGAAACCGCCTTCCCCGACGCCCGGGTCAATCCCAATACCCATGCCGGTGAGGCCTCGATCATCGCCTCGCTCGAACGCGACGGCTTGCCGATCGAGATCTACGGCCGGGTCCGCCCGGTCGAGACCCATGAAAGCTATATCCACTGGCGCGCCGAACACCGCCTGCTCGGCCTCGCCGAAGACCGGCTGCGGACCGATGTGCGAGCGGTGAAAGCGACAGGGCTGAAGACCGAGCCGGCCTTTGCCCATTGTCTCAAGCTCGGCGGTGAGCCCTATGCGGAATTGCTGAAACTCGCCTCGCCGGGCGACGCGGCTTTACGGCAGATCATCGAGCACGCCGGCTATAAAACCCGCTAGGCGCAACCGGCACAGCGCGGCGCGGCCGGATCGACCTCAAGCCGCTTGGCCTCGATCTCCTCGCCGCACTCCACGCACCAACCATACTCATCATCGTCCAGCCGCTGCAGCGCGGCATCGACGCGTCGGATCTCCTGCGCCCGCCGGGCATCGGCGGCCTTGGCCATGGCCTGGACCTGCATGGAATCCATGCGCGACAGACGGCCAACCGATTGCTGATCCAGCTCAACCGGCTTGCGGTCCTCGTCAGCCGATTGCGACAGGGCGATGAGCTCGGCCTTGAGGTCGAGCAGGCGCTGGCGGGCAGCGGCCGGGTCGATCACGCGGTCTTGGCCATCAGGCAGAGCTGTTCGAACATCACGTCGACCGCCGCCAGGGCCGTGATCTCGGAGGGGTCATAGGGCGGGGAGACTTCCATGATGTCGGCCGCGACCAGGTTCTCGATCTCGAAGGCGCGCAGTATGCGCTGGGCTTCGTAGGTCGTCAGACCACCCGGCACCGGCGTGCCGGTGCCCGGGGCATAGGCCGGGTCGAGGGCGTCGATATCGAAGGAGATATAGGTCGGCCCCTCAAACTTCGGCAGCTCCGCGATAAAGGCCTCAAGGCCCTTCATGCGGACATCATCGACCGTGGTGACATTGACGCCGAACTTGTCGACCACGCCGAGATCATCGCGCGCCGCCAGCGGACCACGAATGCCGAACTGCCAGGACTTCTCCGGCTTCACCAGGCCTTCCTCGAGGGCATGACGCAGGAAGGCGCCATGGTGGTACTCGCAGCCCCAGGCGGCCGGATAGGTGTCGAGATGAGCATCGAAATGGATGAAGCTCACCGGGCCATGTTTCTTGGCCACGGCGCGCAGCAGCGGCAGGGTGTTGGAATGATCGCCACCGACGGCGATGAATTTCTTGTCACGGGCGAGGATGTCGCCGAAGAATTTTTCCACCCGCTCGCCGGTCTGGGCCATGTCGATCGGCACGGTCGGGCAATCGCCAACATCACCGACTTTGAGCTTTTCGACGAAATTGATCTCGCGCGTCATGTGATAGCCGCGTCCCATGGAGGACAGCTCGCGCACTTTCGACGGCGCAAAGCGCGCGCCGGGGCGGTAGGACAGCGCTCCGTCATAGGGCAGGCCGGCCAGGGCCACGTCAAAGCCGGCATCGAGCGGCACGTGCGGCAGGCGGAAGAAAGTCTTGATGGCGGCAAAACGGGGTTGTTCGCGGCCCGGAATAGGCGTGAAGTCGATCTCGGTCATGGCGCTCTCCTAGCACGGGCGTGCGGCCCGGCGAAACTCGTCTGACAGACACAAGGATGTGGAATGCGCGATCATCTCATGCAACTGGCCCGCTATAATCAATGGGCCAATGACCGCATTCTCGATACCGCAGGCGATCTCGGCGATGAGGCCCGCAAGCGCGATGTCGGCGGGTTTTTCAAATCCATCCATCTGACGCTGAACCATATCCTGGTTGCCGAACAGATCTGGCTGGCGCGCTGGACCGGTGATCCGCCGCCGCATGACGATCTCGATGTGGTGCCGCATGACGACTGGACCCACCTCAAGGCCGCCCGCCGTCATCAGGACGAGGCCCTGATCGCCCTCGTCACCAGCCAGACCGAGGCGCAGCTGAAAGAGGTCCTGCGCTACAGGAACATGGCCGGCATGCCGCTGAAGCTGGAGAAAGGCCTGATCGCGCTGCACCTTTTCAATCATGCCACACATCATCGCGGGCAGTGCCATCACATGATCCACCAGCTCGGCGGGGATGCCCCGGTGCTGGACATGCCCTTCTTCATTCTGGGCATGTGAGGGCGGGATTGGTGCAGTGCGCAATACCGGTGGTACCGCCGGCACAATCTGAATAGTTTCATGCGGCTTGTAGTCTAGGGGTACGCGATGTCCGACACCATTCTCCGGCTCGACCGGGTCTCCAAACAGTTCAAGGGGCAGTACGCCGTCAAGGATGTCAGCCTTGCCGTCAGACGGGGACAGATCACCGGCTTTTTGGGGCCGAATGGTGCCGGCAAGACGACCAGCCTGCGCATGTCGCTGGGAATTTTGACCCCGGACCAGGGCAAGGTCGAGCTGTTCGGCAAGACACCGGGTGCCTCGACGCTGGACCGGGTCGGCTTCCTGCCGGAAGAGCGCGGCATCTACCGCCGCATGAAAGTGATCGATGTAATCATCTTCTTCGGCCGACTGAAGGGCGTGGAGGCTGGTGAGGCCCGCAAGCGCGGGCTGAAAATGCTCGGCGAGTTCGACCTGCTGCATGCCGCCGAGCAAAAGGTGAAAACCCTCTCCAAGGGCATGGCCCAGAAGGTCCAGATCATCACCACGCTGATCCACCAGCCTGAATTCGTCATCCTCGACGAACCCTTCTCCGGTCTCGACCCGGTCAATCAGAAGGCGCTCGAGCGTATTGTCCGGGCCCAGGCCGAGGCCGGCCGCACCATCCTCTTCTCCACCCACGTGATGGAGCATGCCGAGCGGCTGTGCGACAAGATCGTGCTGATCGCTAAGGGCAACAAGATTTTCGACGGCACGGTCGCCGAGGCCCTGGGCGAGGTTCCGCGCCGGGTGCATCTGGAAACGACCTCCGAGCACAATCTGCTGGAGCTGCTCGCCCCGTTCGGCGAGGTCCGCCGCGATGACGATGCCCGTGATGGCAGCCATTGCTGGACCATCGATATGGGGGCCGGCTCGGATGCGCAGGATGTGCTCAAGGCCTGTGTCGATGCGGATGTCAAACTCACCCGTTTCGAGCCGGTTCGGGCGCACCTGCACGACGCCTTCGTTCACCTCGTTGAATCCCACGGCCATGGCGCAGAGGAGACTGCCTGATGCGTGCCATTTATCTCATCGCCCGCCGCGAATTTCTCTCCTACGTCGCCACCTGGGGCTTCTGGCTGTCCCTTGCCTCGGTTCCGCTTTTCATGGCGCTGGGCTTTGGCCTGCCGATCCTGATCGAGTCCTCCCAGCCCACCCGCTATTACGTCATGATCGACGAGACCGGCGGGCGGCTGGATGCGGCCTACCAGGCGAGCGTTCAGGAAGCGAGACAACGCCAAGCGGAAGAAGTGCGCGAAGCGGTCTCGGAAATGGTCGGGGACAATCCCCAGATCACCGCCGCGCTGGACCAGCAAATGATGACTCTGGATGACGGCCGCTATGTCCGTGTCGACCCGCCCGCGACCGATGTCGACGGGCTCAGACCCTATCTGCTGGGCGAACGTCTGCTGAATACCGCAGAGGGCGAAATGCCCCTCTTCGCCGCGATCTATCTGCGTGAAGACACCGAGGGCGGAATCGAGATCGAATACTGGTCAACCAATCTGACCGACGGCGTGCTGCGCTCGGAAATCCGCGGCGCCCTGCGCGACTATATGCGGGCGGAACGCCTGCTGGCTGCCGGTGTCTCCGGAGAGATGCTAGACGAAGCTGACAGCCTGCGTCCTGTCGTCCGCGAGCTCAATCCGGAACGCGCCGGCGAGGACGCCGCAGTGACCGCCTCGGATCGCCTGCCGGTCGTTGTCGCTATCGGCGTCGCCTTTGCCCTCTGGGTGATCATCTTCTCGGTGGTGAACATGCTGCTCACGGCGATGATCGAAGAGAAAGGCAATAAGGTGCTGGAGATGATGATGTCCTCGGCCCGGCACCATGAGATCCTGACCGGCAAGCTGTTCGGTGTGGCCGCGGTCTCCTTCACCCTGCTCGCCTTCTGGGGCCTCCTGGCCTTTGGCGGCGGCACGCTGGCCCAACAGGCTGCCTCCTCGGCCAATATGCCGATCGGTGATCTGATCGGGGCGATTTTCAATCCGGGGCTGCTGGTACCGGCGCTGGGCTATTTCATCATCGGCTATTTCATGTATGGCGCGGTCTTCCTCGCCGTCGGTTCGCTCTGCGACACACTGCAGGACGCCCAGACGCTGATGAGCCCGATCATGCTGATCATGATGGTGCCCCTCTTCCTGGTTATGGTGGCGGCGGACTCGCCGGATTCTCCGATCGTCGCCTTCGCCAGCTGGGTTCCGGTCTGGACGCCCTTCATCATGCTCGCCCGCCTACCGCAGGACCCGTCCATGATGGAGCTTGTCGGCACCACCGGCCTGATGCTTGGCACCGCTGTCGTGGTGATCTGGGGCGCCGGTGTCATGTTCCGCATGGGCGCGCTGAACCAGGCCAATCAGGAAACCATCAAGAACTGGTTCCGCTTCGGCAAGAAGCAGAACGCCTGATACAAAAACGCCGGCTGGATCAAGCGATCCGGCCGGCTGTTTCTGGCACTGAGCTCAAGACACAAGAAAACGCTGCCTCCATCAGGAGACAGCGTTTTTTCTTGCACGGATGTGCTCGTTCAGGTCCTGGCGACCCTAGCGACGACCGCCACGCTTGCCGATCAGGCCTTCGCGCTGTGCACGCTTGCGTGCCAGCTTGCGGGCGCGGCGAATGGCTTCAGCCTTCTGGCGAGCCTTCTTCTCGGACGGCTTTTCAAAGTGGTTCCGGCGCTTCATCTCACGGAAGGTACCCTCCCGCTGCATCTTCTTTTTCAGCGCGCGGAGCGCTTGCTCCACATTATTGTCGCGCACAACGATCTGTACGATGGCTCTCTCTCCATTGGTAAGGACAAGAGGTTCATCCCCTCGTCGCTGGTTCGCCAGAGGCGCGGCAAATAGCAGAGCTGCGACGCTGTGTCCACAGGCTTAAAGCACTGATCCGGGATGACCGCGGCCGCCAAGTGCACTAGAAACACCCCATGACCGAGACATCTGCCGACGCCCAATCCTTTTACCATAGCGCACGCACGGCCCTGCTGCAGGCCGCCCTGCCGCATGCCGCCTTTGACGGCTGGGCCGACGGGCTGCTGGAACTGGCCATCGAAGACAGTGGTGTTGATGCCAATGAGGCACACCTCGCCTTCCCGCGCGGCGAACTGGATCTGGTCGTGTTCTGGTCGGAAGAGCTCGATTCGCAGGCCCGCGCCGCGCTTGAAGCCGCCGATCTGCCGGCAATGAAGATTCGTGAACGCGTTACCACCGGGGTCTGGGCCCGGCTGGAGGCGATGGACGGGCAGGAGGAAGCCGCTCTGCAAGCTCGTACCCGACTTCTGCGCCCCGATGCCGGGCATGAAGCCAGCCGCCTGGTCTGGGCTACGGCCGACATGATCTGGCGGGCGATCGGCGATCCTTCGACGGATTTCAATTACTACTCAAAGCGCACAATCCTCTCCGGCGTCTATGCCTCGACCCTGTCGATCTGGCTGCACGACACCGATCCGGAAAAGGCCAAGACGCGCGCCTTTCTCGACCGTCGCATCGAGAATGTGATGCAGTTCGAGAAGACCAAGCGCCAGGTTCAAAAAGTCACCGACAACCTGCCGGGCCTGGGACCAATTCTCGGCCGCCTGCGCTATGGATTCGGTCCGCGTTTCTAGCGCCCGAATATACCCCACTAATTATGTGAGTTATGCCGCCGCGCGGCACCGGGTCGCCGTGAAGCGAGGTCCGTGAACGCCTATATTGTGTGCACATAATCCGAAGCGTCAGGAGGACGCCATGCACACGAAAGAGAGCGACCTTACCCGCCATTATCAACCGCGAACCATGGGCGATCGCATCGCGCTGGGCTTTGTCAAAATTCTCCGCTTCTTTGCCGACACCTTTTTCGCCAAGCGCTATGGCCACCGCGCCGTGGTGCTCGAGACCGTGGCCGCCGTGCCGGGCATGGTCGGAGGTCTCTTGCAGCATCTGAAGGCGATCCGGCATATCCGCGATGATCAGGGCTGGATCCGCACCTTGCTCGATGAGGCCGAAAACGAGCGCATGCACCTGATGACCTTCATCGAGATCGCCAAACCGACCCTGTTTGAACGGGCGTTGGTGATGATCACCCAGGCGATTTTCTATAATTGCTATTTCTTCCTCTACCTGTTCGCACCGCGCACGGCTCACCGGGTTGTCGGCTATTTCGAGGAAGAGGCGGTGATCAGCTACACCCAGTATCTCACCGAGATCGATGCCGGCCGGCACGAGAATGTACCCGCCCCGCAGATCGCCATCGATTACTGGAAGCTTCCGGCCGATGCGCGCCTGCGCGATGTAGTGATCGCCGTGCGGGCCGACGAGGCGGAGCACCGCGACGTCAATCATGGCTTTGCGGATGAGCTGGGCGGGCGCCAGGAACGCACCGCCGCCGCGGCCTAGGCCGGATCGCGGTAATCGCCTGAGGGCAACCAGATGACGACCTCGTCGTCGGCGGGGACCTCGAGCGGGTATTGATAGAACTGCCGCACGGAATGGATCTCCGGCTGATACCGCGTCTCGATGAAGCGCAGCCGGTAGATCACTCGCCGGATCTGGTTATGGAAGCGGATCATGCGGGCCTGGTCCCGGAAATCCCGGGCGATACAGCGGATAATGCCGTCGGTCGGCCCGATAACCTCGCATTCGGCCATTTCTTCCAATGTCCCGGCCGGCGGGACGAACTGGGCGCGCAGGCGCGGCAGGATCCGCGTCTGCAAGCGGGCCAGATCGCGCCGCAGGGCTTCGCGCTCACTTTCCTGCTCGGCGCTGAGACGATGCGAGCCGGCCGCATCGATCACCGCCGCCCATTCATCGAGCTGGAACACCGCATCACGGACCGCTTCAAAACTCTCATGCTGTTGGCGCAACGGATAGGCTGCGATCTCGGCCCGCGCTCCCTCGACCGCCTGCGCATAGGCTTGCGCACTGGCGGCCATGCGCTCGGTGACGCCGGCATCGGTACTCATCGACCCCTCGCGGGCCCGCTCGAGCAAATCATCAAGCTCGGGGCGCTCGGTTTCGACTTGCGGCGCCTCAGAGCTCTCCCGCGCGGGATCAGTCGCACCGTCACATCCGGTGAGAACCATCAGGCTGCCCAATCCAGCCCATACGACGCTGCGCATCTTCGCCATACTCTCTCAACCCCAACGCGGTGAATGGAAATAGGCCTGCTCGGCCGGCACCGTGACCAGCTCGCGCTCGGGCCAGCGCAGGGCTGTCAGGCCCCCACCAAAGCAACACCCGGTATCAATGCAAATGACATTGTTCAGTTCGCGCACCTGCGGCTCGGCGACATGGCCATGCACGACGGTCCGGCGACCGCGATACTCGGCCGCCCAATTGCGCCGGACCGGCAGGTTAAACTTGTCGCGCTGCTTGGCGACATCGCCGAACAGGGCAAAGGCCCGTTCCTGACCGCTGGATTTGCCGTGGAACTTCTTGGCGAGCCCGGCATGAGCCACCAGAAGCTCGCCATTATCCAGGATCAGATGAGTGGGCAGATAGTAGAGGAAATTGCGGACCTCGGTCTTGAAGCCATCCGGCTCGATCTCGAACTGGGTGATGGTCTCTTCAATCCCGTGGGTCAGGTGCACATGATGCCCATCGAGCCAGCGGCGGAACTTGTCATCATGATTGCCCAGGACGGTATAGGCCTGCCCCGCCTTGGTCATGCCCATGACCAGTCGCAGCACATCCGGTGAGCGCGGACCGCGATCAACAAGGTCGCCGAGAAAAACCGGCTTGCGGCCGTCCGGGTGAGACACAGAGTAATGGCGCTTGCCCCGCGGCCCTTCCTCACCGAGACGATAACCGAGCCGCTTCAGCAGGGTTTCAGCCTCACCTGCACAGCCATGAATATCGCCAATCAGATCAAACGGACCGGTATCATCGCTAAAGGCATGCGGAGAGGGACGCTTCATACCCGCCTTATGCCAGAGGCCCGAGCCGATTGACATGGCCCATCTTGCGGCCGTCGCGGGTCTGGCGTTTGCCGTAAAGGTGCAGGCGCACGCCCGGATCGGCGCTGAGTGCCGCCCAGTCATCGGCATCATGGCCGATCAGATTGGTCATCACGGCGGAGGAATGCGGTGCGGCATCCCCGAGCGGCCAGCCGGCGACAGCTCGCATATGCTGTTCAAACTGCGAGCAGGCGCAGCCATCCTGGGTCCAGTGCCCGGTATTGTGGACGCGCGGAGCGATCTCGTTGACCAGGAGCTCGCCGGTCTCCAGCTCGAACAGCTCAACGGCAAAGACACCGACATGATCGAGCCCGCCGCCTATCGCCTCCGCGATCTCGAGCGCTCGCGCCTGGGTCTTGCCCGTCAAACGCGGTGCTGGCGCGGTGGTTGTCTTCAAGATGCCGTCGCCATGGACATTCTCGCCCATCGGATAGGCTTTGACCGTGCCATCAAGGCCCCGGGCCGCGACGACAGACAACTCACGGACAAACTTCGCCGCGCTTTCAAGGATCGCGGGCTGCTCACCGATCGCCTTCCAGGCGGTTTCGATATCGGTGTGCGAGCGGATCCAGGCCTGGCCCTTGCCGTCATAGCCGAACCGGCGCGTCTTCAGCACCGCCGGCAGACCGATCATGGCCACCGCCTCGTGCAGCTCGGTCAGGTCGGAGATCGGCGCGAAGGGAACGGTATTGATACCGGCCTCGTTGATGAAGCTCTTCTCGACGACCCGGTCCTGGGTCAGCTCAAGTGAGCGGGCGCCCGGACGCAGAGACGAGACGCGTGACGCGATCGCCACCGTCTCGACCGGGACATTCTCGAACTCGAAGGTGACGGCATCACAGCGCGCTGCGAAGCCTTCGACTGCACCGGCATCATTCCAGGGCGCAGCCCAGGCTCGCGTTGCGACGCGGGCTGCCGGGCATTCCGGTTCGGGATCGAAAACATGGACATCAAAGCCCAGCTCGGCCCCCGCAGTGGCGAGCATGCGGCCGAGCTGCCCCCCGCCGAGAATGCCGATTGTGGATCCGGGCTCAAGCGGGGCGTGGCTCATGGAAGATCAGTCCTCAACCGTTTCCTTGATGCTCTCGGTCTGGGCAGCGCGCCAGGCGTCGAGGCGTTCGGCCAGACCGGCATCGGCCAGCGACAGGATGGAGGCCGCCAGAAGGCCGGCATTCTTGGCCCCGGCATCCCCGATGGCCAGCGTACCGACCGGAATACCGCCGGGCATCTGAACAATGGAAAGCAGGCTGTCCTGGCCCGAAAGCGCCTTGGATTTCACCGGGACGCCCAGCACGGGAAGGCTTGTCATCGACGCGATCATGCCCGGCAGGTGCGCCGCACCGCCGGCACCGGCGATGATAACCTGCACGCCTTTTTCGCGCGCGGTCTTGGCAAAGTCATACATGCGGTCAGGTGTACGATGAGCCGAAACGACCTTGGCCTCATAGTCGACACCGAGCGCTTCAAGGGCCTCGGCCGCCTTTTTCATCGTGGGCCAATCCGAGCGCGACCCCATGACAATGGCGACGCGCGGTGCGGAGGAAGATGACGAGAGATCGCTCATGGCGCTTCCCGGTAACCAAAGGAAGCGCGGCACCATAGCTACAGCCGCCCTAGGGTCAAGTTGCTTTTGGTGTTTGGGGTTTAGGCGCGAGTTTGAAGATTTCTTAACCGAGTCCGATGAGCCTGAATCAAGAATCATAAGGCCACGGGATTGCCCATGCGCATCGGACCGCTCAATTCGCCTGCCTCAGTTAACCGCACCAGCAAATCGCAGGGCGCGGGAAAATCGGAGTCTGCGAGCGAGGCCACCTCTTCCCGCGACAGCGCCTCGATCATGGGCGTGCCGGAAGCGGAACTGACCCCGAATGTACAACGCGCCCTGCTCTCGCTGATGGGCGAGGTGGATCAGCTGCGCAAGGAAACCGAGCGTTTGCGGGGCCGTGTCCGTGAACTGGAATCGCTGGCCGATCATGATGTCATGCTGCCGGTCCTCAACCGCCGCGCCTTCCTGCGCGAAGTGGGCCGGGCGCTGGCGCTGGCCGAACGTCACAACGCGCCCTCGGCGCTCGTCTATATCGACCTCAATGGCTTCAAGGCGATCAACGACACCTATGGCCACGCCGCCGGCGATGCCGCCCTGCACCATGTTTCGGCCCTGTTGACCGCGCACGTTCGCGAAACCGACGCCGTCGGCCGTCTCGGCGGAGATGAATTTGGAGTGGTCCTGACCCTGACCGGCCCGGAAGGCGCCGAGAACAAGGCGCGCGAACTCACCGATCTGATCGCGGCGACGCCGTTTGAATATGCCGGTCGTGAGCTCAGCGTCGGAGCCGCCTGGGGTTCCTATTCGCTCGATCCCGGGCATTCCCCGGATGAGGCCCTGGCGCAGGCGGATGCCGCCATGTATGCGCGCAAACAGGAACAGAAACAGGCTGAGAAGACCCGCAAGCAGGCCTGAAATCGCACTGGAAATGAACTGAAACCGCGCGCTAGGCGATGATGTCCGGCGTAATCTGGTCGGTGATCTTCGCCATCTCGTCCTTCAGACGCAGCTTCTCTTTCTTGAGCCGGGCAAATTTCAGCTGATCGATGACGCCGTTTTCGGCCAGCGCGTCGACCTCTGCGTTGAGCGCCTCATGCTCGGTGCGCAGGCCTTCGAGGCGTGCGCGCAATTCCATCTGGTCGAGGGATTCTCCGTCCATTCAGACCGATCTCTTGCTAGCGTTTACGTTCATCCGGCTGCCATCACACAACAAACGGGGCGTCCCGGGGCGTTGATTACAAGTCTACTCGTATTCGCCCAGCAAATAAACGCTTCAGGCGCTCGCCGGTTTGGTCGCCGCTGCCGGCCGCCGGCCGCCTTCGACATCTTCGCCCCAGCGCCGTGTTCCGTCCCAGTCCAGTCCAAACAGGTCAAGGGCCCGGCCCACGGATTGGTCGACGATATCGTCGAGACATTTCGGATTGGTATAGAAAGCCGGTAGAGGTGGACAGATGATGGCCCCCATCTCGGTAAGCGCTTCCATGGTGCGGATATGACCCAGATGATAGGGCGTCTCGCGCACCATGAGCACCAGACGGCGGCGCTCCTTCAGCACGACATCGGCGGCCCGGGTCAGCAGGCTCGACGTCACACCCGTGGCGATCTCCGACATGGTCCGGACCGAACACGGCGCGATCAGCATGCCGCGGGTCTTGAATGAGCCGGAGGCGATGGACGCGCCGACATCGGGCATTTTGTAGCAGTAATCGCTCAGTCCCCGGAATGTCCGGATATCCATATCCGTCTCGTATCCGAGCGTCATTTCGGCCGCTTTCGAAGCGACGAGATGGCTTTCTACACCAAGGGTTTTCAGGGCTTCCAGGGCGCGCACGCCATAGATGATTCCCGAGGCGCCGGACACGCCGATTATGAGCCGATCAGTATTCATTTAATCCTAACCGCGAAACGTTTCGTGACTAGACATAGGGCGCAGGCGTGCTTCAATCACCTTGTCCACTGCAGTAAAGGAGACGACTCCATGCCTATCGAAGCCCGCATCCGTGAGCTCGACGCACGTCACACGCGTCTTGATGCCCAGATCGACGAGGTGGCCAAGCACCCCTCTGCGGACTCGCTTGAAGTGGCACTCCTTAAAAAAGAAAAGCTCCGAATTAAAGAGCAAATAGAGGCCCTACGAACAGAAACACTCCGAAGTCCGGTCGTATGACGGAAACGTCATGACGAGATAACAGGAGGGCGGCTTTCGGGCCGCCCTTTTTGGTGGTTACATGATGTTCGCAATGACGGAGACCTCCATGCGCCAAACGGGACTGGCCGCCCTTCTCTTCGCCCTGGCCCTTGCCGGTGCCCCCGCCCTGGCGCAAGACCCCAGCGCCATGTGCGCCGATGCCTTCGAGGCCATGGAACGCAATGATGACGCGGCCGTCATCACCGCGCTTGAGGAATGCCTCGCCCGTGAAGCCCTCGACCCTCAGACCGAAGTCATGGTCTATGCAGAGATGGCCAGTGCGCTGAACCGGCTTGATCGTCCGGAAGACGCTCTGCGGGCTTTCAGTTTCGCTTTTGCAATCGCTGACACGCAGAATGCCGAAATCACCCACCCGATGATTTACCGCAATCGCGGTATCGCCTTTGCCGCGACCGAGAATTTCGACCGCGCCCTGGCCGATCTCCTGCGCGCGCGGGCCAGCATGCCGGATGATGCGTTGTTGCTGACCAATCTCGGCTATGTCTACAGCCAGACCGATCGCGCAGCTGAAGCGGTGGAAGTCTTTGACGCCCTGATCCGCTCAGCCCCGGACTGGGCCGGGTCCTGGCTCAATCGCTCAAGCGCCTTTCTCGACCTCGGCATGATCGGCGCGGCTGTCTCCGATGCCCGGCGGGCCGTCGAGCTTGCCCCGGACGACGGGTCCGCCCTCAACATGCTGTGCTGGACCCTGATCCAGGACGAGCGGGCCCCGACCGCGCTGCCGATCTGCGAACAGGCCGTTGAGGCTGAGCCCGATAATGGCTCGATTGTCCATTCTCTCGCTGCGGCGCTGGAGGCGACGGGTGAGACCCGCCGTGCCTACCGCCTGTATGCCGAGGCGCACGAGCTCGCTCCGGACGACCCGGAAATCACCGCAGATTATGAACGCACCCGTAGCCGCAATCGCCGTCGCCCTTGAGCTCTGCGGCGCCCTATGCCAATTGACAGCGCTGTCTGTGCGGGTCCGCCCCGCTTGCAAGAGGAAGAATCTCGATGGCCTCCAGTGATCGCGTCGCAATCGTAACCGGCGGCGCCAACGGTATCGGCAAGGCATGTGCCCGGCGACTCTGCGAAGATGGCTGCCAGGTGGTGATCGCCGATGTGAATGCGGAAGCCGGACAGGATCTCGCCGATGAGCTGGGCGCCGACAAGGGCAAGGCCCTCTTCGTCCAGTGCGATGTTTCCGACCGGCTGGCGGTGAACAACCTGCTCTCGGAGACCCGGGCCAGCTTCGATCGCCTCGACATCCTGGTGAACAATGCCGGTATCGTGGCCGGCGGGGACATTCTCAGCCTGAGCGAGGCCGATTTCGACCGCGTCATGGGCGTCAATCTCAAGGGCGCCTTCCTGGTCGCGCGCGAGGCCGCGCGGCAGATGGTCGAGCAGATCGAGGAAGAAGGCGAGCGCTCGGAAGATGCCCGCCGCCGCTACGCCATCATCAACATGTCGTCGGTAAATGCCGTCATGGCGATCCCGGATCAGCTGGCCTATTGCGCCACCAAAGGCGCGATCCAGCAGATGACCAAGTCCATGGCACTGGCCCTTGCGCCGCATGGTATCCGCGTCAATGCGATCGGGCCGGGCAGCATCAATACCGACGTGCTCAAGTCGGTGAATGACAATCCCGAGGCACTCGACCGCATCATGTCACGCACGCCGCTCAAGCGTATCGGCGACCCCGATGAGATCGCTTCGATTGCCTCTTTCCTCGCCTCCCGCGACGCCAGCTATATCACCGGCGAAACAATCTATGCCGATGGCGGGCGGATGGCGCTCAACTACACCGTCTGATCAGGCACACAAAAAAGGCCGCCCCCTCAGGAGCGGCCTTTGATCTCTCGGGTCGATACCGGATTAGTTGTCGTCGCTGGACGACCCGGAACCCCCAAACAGGGTCTCCAGATTGATCTCACCGGAGGGCATGTCATCGGCTTCCGGCTGCAGGTCCTCAGCCGGCTTGAGGGTATCTGCCAGCATTTCCGGGTTTTCTTCCTCGATTTTGCGGCGGCGGGCCGAGGCCTTTTTCACCTGCTCGTCGAGGTCGATCTGGGTGCAAAGTCCCAGGGAGACCGGATCGGTCGGCTTGATATTGGCGGCATTCCAGTGCGTGCGTTCGCGCACCGCTGAAATGGTCGTCTTGGTCGTACCGATCAGCTTGGAAATCTGCGCATCGGAGAGTTCCGGGTGGTTGCGGACCAGCCAGGCGATCGCGTCCGGGCGGTTCTGACGGCGCGAAAGCGGCGTATAGCGCGGACCGCGGCGCTTGGCCGGCTGGTGCAGATCGGAATATTTCGGCTTCACGACCGTCATCCGGTAGGTGTTGTCGTTCTCGGCCTTCTCGATTTCCTCACGGGTCAGCTGCCCGTTGGAGATCGGATCGGCACCCCGCACACCCATGGCGACATCGCCATCGGCAATGCCTTTCACTTCCAGCGGATGCAGGCCGCAGAAATCCGCGATCTGATCAAAGGTCAAAGACGTGTTGTCGACCAGCCAGACAGCGGTGGCTTTCGGCATCAGGATTTCGGTCATGCCTTGAAACTCCTGTGAAAAATAAAAAAAGCCCGACGCGGCGGCCGGGCTTGGGCTTCCGACGTTCCGCTCGCGAGGATCACAAGACAGGAACGATTTGCGTTGCTTATAACCGCAACAGAGCCGCCTGCCTAGCGCGACAAGTGTGATCCTATCACGGAATCAGCAGGATTTTTCCGGCCTGTGCGCCTTGATCCAGGCGTTCATGCGCGGAACGGACATCATCCAGGTCAAACCGGCTATCGATCACCGGCCGCAATTTGCCAGTCTCGATCCAGGGCCAGACGGTCTCGCGAATCGCCGCCGCAAGACGCGCCTTTTCCGCTTCCGGTCGCGCTCTCAGGGTCGACCCGGTCAGGGTCAGCTTCTTCAGCATGACCAGTAACAAATCAACCTCGACCCGGCTGCCACTGAGGAAAGCGATCGAGACCATGCGGCCCTTTTCGCGCATAACATTGATATTCTTCTGGACGTACTCACCCCCTACCATGTCGAGGACGACATCGGCTCCGCCGGCTTCGCGCACGCGCTGCTCGAAGTCGTCCAGCTTGTAATTGATCGCCAGATCGGCCCCCAGCGAACGGCACAATTCGCAACGCTCTTCAGACCCGGCCGTCGCGATCACTTTCGCGCCGGCGGCCTTGGCCATCTGGATCGCGGTTGTCCCGATTCCGCTCGCCCCGCCATGCACCAGAAGTGTTTCACCCTGCAACAAAGCCCCAGCTTCGAACACATTGGCCCAGACGGTAAACACGGTCTCGGGCAGACCGGCCGCCTCCTCCAGCGCAATTGATTGCGGGGCCGCGAGGACAGATCCCTGAGGCGCGATCACATAGTCGGAATAGCCACCGCCCGGCACGAGCGCGCAGACGGCATCGCCCTCGCGCCAGAACTCGACGGCGCTGCCAATCGCGGCGATATGGCCGGAGCATTCCAGGCCCAGCCCTTTGGGCGAGCCCGGCGGGGCCGGATAAAAGCCCAGACGCTCGATCTGATCGGGGCGATTAATGCCGCATGCTGCCGTCCGGATCAGGACCTCGCCGGATTTCAGCGGCCGCAATTTCTCATTTTCGACCACCAAAACCTCTGGCCCGCCAGGAGGTTGGGCTGTGACGATGCGATGCGTAGCAGGATAGGACATGGGCGTGGTCGCTCGTTTTGGCTATGCTGTGCGCCTGTGCGCACAAGGAGGGCTCGATGATTGATGATGACATGGACCTGGCAGCGGCAAAACGCAATGTCATTACCCCGGGTGAAGATCTCGATGCGTTCTCGCTCGACGGTCTGGCCGAGCGCCGCGAGATCCTGCTGGCGGAAATCGCCCGTATCGATACGATAACTGAAAAAAAGAAGGCGGGTCGCAGCGCTGCGGACGCCGTGTTCAAGATTTAATCAAGGTATTGGGGGATTCTGGCCTCGGGCTTGCAGTGATTCGAGCAAACTACGCAGGACAGATGGACGCGTTATGACCCAGTCGACCCTTTTCTCCGCCGGCACCGGCCCGGCCGTAAGAGCCCGCGAATTTGCGGCCTCGGAAATGTTCGAAAAGCTCTTCAGCGAAGGCATGGAGCTTGTCGAGGAAACCGCCAGCTATCTCGATGGCCCCGGCCGCGATGACAGCAAGCAGCTCGATCGTGCCGGCGCTCTGTCCTACGCCACCGAGAGCATGAAGCTCACCACCCGGCTGATGCAGGCCGCGTCCTGGCTGCTCGCCCAGCGCGCCGTCGCCGAAGGCGAGATGAGCGCGGAAGATGCGACCGACGGCAAATACCGTCTCGGCGTGGATCGGCCGACCGACAATCTCTGGCCGGAAGACGAAACCCCGCCGGCCTATCTCGGCACGCTGGTTGAGCGCTCGCGTTCGCTCTATGCGCGGCTCAAGCGCATCGATGACAATCTGTATTCCGATGCCGGTGGCGAGGTCGACGCCAATCCGGTTGCCGATCAGATGGCCATGCTGCGCGGCGCCTTCTCGCAAGGCTGAACCGCCTCGGTCCAGGCATGAAAAAAGCGCGGCCCCATCGGGGTCGCGCTTTTTCGTGTCCGCTGGACGTTGTGTCAGGCTTAGACGAAGCCCTTGAACTTGTCCTTGAAGCGGGAAACGCGGCCGCCGCGGTCCATCAGCTGCTGGTTACCGCCGGTCCAGGCCGGGTGCGAGGTCGGATCAATGTCGAGGTTCAGCGTGTCGCCTTCCTTGCCCCAGGTGGACTTGGTCTGGAAGGTCGAACCGTCGGTCATCACCACGTTGATGATGTGGTACTCGGGATGGATATCGCTTTTCATCGATCCGGCTTTCTTGTCTCCGCCGCGCCACACCGAACCTTAGCCGGGCACGCAGCTCAATAAACTCAGGAGCGGGGCAATTACAGGAAGATCGGGCCAAGGGCAAGCGATGACGTGAGTCCGGTGTATCGCGATCCGGATCGATTGCTGAGCGCGACCCCTGCGTGTATATTTATACGCATAAGTGGAGCCCACCATGAGCGATCACGATTACAGCCAGACCCCGCGCCGCAAGCGCGTGAACCTGACCGTCCGCGAGGATGTGATGAAGGAGGCCAAGGAGCTGGGGCTGAATGCGTCCAAGGCGGCAGAGGCCGGGATTAAAGCGGCCGTGCGTGAGGAGAAAGGCCGGCGCTGGCTGGCGGAGAACCGGGAAGCGATCGCGGCGCATAATAGGCGCATCGAACGGGAGGGCGTATTGCTACCTCCCGCCTGGCTCGATGAAATCTGATGGCGCGTTTCGATCTCTACGAGACCCGGTCCGCGCGCATTCCCTTTCTCGTCGAGGTTCAGTCCGGCCTGTTCGACGAGCTAAGAAGCCGGGTTGTCATTCCCCTGATCCCCGCCACGCGCGCTGATACTCCGACCGTGCCACGCCTGCATCCGATGATCGTTGTCGAAGATGCGCGCTACTGCCTCGTGACCTCCGAGATCACGACAGTACCCCTGAAATCACTCCACACCCGGATCGGCAATATGGAAGCCGAACACGGCGACACCATCACCGCGGCGATGGATTTCCTGTTTCAGGGGTATTGAGGCCCAGGCGCTACGTTAGAAACGGCCCGTGCCGTATCGACAATGGTTCGGCCGGACATCGAGTTCGAGGCGATAATCGCCGGTAAGAATGAAGGTCGACGCGTGGTCTATGTAGCTCTCGAAAGGGCCGCATCCTTCTATCTTCGTTAGAATTGAAACGGTGCCCTCACAACCCGAGACCGGAAAGAAGATAACCACCTCGCCGCCAGGCGCGATAATTCGATCCCGAACTAAGTCTGGCCTATCGCATTGTGTTGCGACCAGCGTGATCTCAAGGGGCGCCGCGCCAACATTCGCTACCGTGTAGGCACCGCTACCGAGAGCCCAAAACCCTGCCCCAAACAGCAAGATCGCAAACATCACGACACCGATGATCCACCGTCTCATCGCGACGTCAGCTTCAGCTCGATCCGTCGGTTCTGAGCATTGGCCGACGCCGTGCGCCCCTCCACCAGCGGGTGGTGCTCACCGAAGCCGGCCGCGACCAGCCGTTCGGATGGCACGCCGAGATCTTCCATCCAGTTCACCACCGAGATCGCCCGGGCGGCGGAGAGGTGCCAGTTGGAGGGATAGGTGGTGCGGATCGGGACAGGGTCGGTATGGCCGTCAATGCGGATGACCCATTCCAGATCATCGGGGATTTCCGTCGTCAGCTGCATGATCGCATCGGCGATCGGGCGCAGGCTCTCGCGGCCTTCACTGGACAGCGCCGCTGAGCCGGACGCGAACAGGACATCGGTCTCGAAGACAAAACGGTCGCCGACAATGCGCACGCCGGTCCGGTTGCCCAGAATGGCGCGTAGGCGGCCAAAGAAGTCGGAGCGGTAGACGGCAAGCTCAGCCGCGCGCTCGGCCAGGGCGGCATTGAGGCGTTCGCCCAGATTGATGACCTGGGCCTCGGCTTCCTCGGCGCGCAATTCGGCGGCGTCGAGGGCGGCGTTCAGGGTGGCGATCTGGTCGCGGAGAACGGCCATTTGCTGGTTCAGCAGCAAGAGGGCCCGGCGGCTTTCCTCGGAGAGTTCCTGCTGGGCTTCCAGCTCGGCATTGAGCTCCTGCGTGCGGACCTGAGCCATCGCCAGGGCACCGGTCAGCTGGTCACGCTCGTCTTCCAGACCAGCGATATCAGCCTCCAGGCCCTCGATACGCAGATTGAGCTCGGCATTCTCGTCGCGGGCAATGTTGAGCTCATCAGCGAGGGTCGCCAGCTGGGCATTGAGCGCGGCAAGCTGCTCGTCCCGGCCGGTCAGGGCCTGGCTGAGGGAGACCTGGCTGACGACGAACACGGCCAGGAGAAAGACGATGACCAGCAACAAGGTCGCCAGGGCATCGACGAAACCGGGCCAGTGATCGCCGTTGTCGGCCTCCTGGAAGCGCGCAAAACGCGGAGCGCTCATGCCCTATTCGCCCCCTTTGTCGCGCGCGTTCATGGCCCGGATAAGCACCCGGATCTCGTCGCGCAGCATGCGCGCCGATTCTTCCTGGCTGTTGCGGGCATCCTCGGCGAAACGCTGCAGATTGGTGTCCATCTGGCGTGTATGACGCTCCAGCGTATGCGAGAGGCGATCGAGGGTTTCCGCTGTCTGCTCCAGCAGTGCCCCGACATAGGCCGAGGAGGCTTCACCATCACCGGTGGTCGCCGGGCCAGCTGCGGCGACCCGGGACATGGAGGAGAGCCATTCCTCGATCTCGTTATAGAAACGGTTCTGTGCCCGGCTGGCCTGCAGGTCGAGGAAGCCGATGACCAGCGAACCGGCGAGACCGAAGAGCGAGGATGCGAACGCCGTGCCCATGCCCTGGATCGGGCCCTGGATGGCCGCGATCAGCTGGGCGGCATCGACATTGCCGGTCGCATTGGCGGAGACCGTGGCAACGGCATCGCCGACATCCTGGACGACTTCCAGCAATCCCCAGAACGTCCCGAGCAGGCCGAGGAAGATCAGCAGGCGGCCGAAATAGCGGGTAAATGCTCCCGCCTCCGACATCCGCGCTCCAACCGAATCGAGAACGGTCCGTACGGAGCCGGCAGAAATCCGCATGCGACCGTCGGCGGAGCCGATCATGGATGCCATCGGAGCGATCATGGCCGGGGGCGTCCCCAGGCTGGCCGGATCTTCGGATGAACGGAAGCGCAGCAGCCAGCGCGCGGCCGGTCCGATCGCAAGCGCCTGGGCGAAGGTGTAGAGCACACCAATGACAAGGACGGCGAGGATCAGCCCGTTGATTGCCGGATTGGCGCGAAAGGCCTCGGTCAGCGGCTCAAGCAGGAAAACGCCGATGGCAATGACCACGGCCGTAAAGAGCGCCATCCAGACGATGTAACGCCAGGGCCCGGTGAAACGGACCTGCGGTGTTTCCGTGGCGGTCTGATCGTCATGCAAAACCGGCATCGCTTCCCCTCATCGCTTACGGCCGAACATCCATCGCCACGCATTGGGACAATTTGGTGGCGGCGTCAAAGTCTGGCTGCGCATTTCTGGAAACGGCAGGGTATTTGTTGCGCGCTGGGAAACAATACCTTTCTCACCAGCCGGATTTTCTCGTCTGCCGGACGACCTATGTAGGCGCTCAAGAGACACAAGCGGCGAGCCTGAAAGCTCGTGCAACGGCAAACGGAGTTATCCGATGAATACGTCCATCAACCGCATCCTACGCGTCGACGGCAGCATGCGCACCCAAGGTTCGCAATCGCGCGCGCTCACCGACAAGGTTATCGCCCGGCTGCAAGCCGGTGCCGCGCAGACTGAGGTCACCCGCCTCGACCTGGCAGCGACCGACCTGTCCTTCGTCGACGAAGCCTGGATCAATGCCAATTTCACCGACCCGGCGGAACGCTCCGCAGAGCAAAAAGAAAAACTGGCCGCCTCGGATGCCTTCGTGGCCCAGGTCAAAGCCGCCGACACGCTGGTGATCGGCACACCGATCTATAATTTCTCGGTTCCGGCCGCTGTGAAGGCCTGGATCGACATGATCGCCCGGGCTCGCGAGACCTTCCGCTATACCGAGAACGGTCCGGAAGGCCTGCTGCAGGGCAAGAAGGCAATCATTGTCATCACCTCCGGCGGCACGCCGGTAGGCAGCGAGATCGACTACGCGACCAATTATCTGCGTCATGTGATGGGCTTCATCGGCATCACCGATGTCACCGTCGTCGATGCCGGCCGCCTCAATTTCGAGGGCGAGAAAAAAGTCGCCAGCGCTGCGGCGGAAATCGACCAGATTGCCGCCTGAGCCAGGGCCTAGGCGGTCAGCCGCTTCTTGAGCTCGGCCTGGATAGCCTCGTTGCCGGCGACGATATTGCCGGTGGCGAGGATGTCCGACTTGTCGTCGAGCTCGCTGACCCAGCCGCCTGCTTCCTTCACCAGGACAATCCCGGCGGCGATGTCCCAGGCCTTGAGATTGCGCTCCCAGAAGCCGTCATAACGGCCGGCTGCGACCCAGGCGAGGTCAAGTGCGGCTGAACCCATACGGCGAACGCCGGCAGTGTGCGGCATCACCTTGTGCAGCTCGGTGAGGAATTGCGCGTGACCCTTGCGGCCCGCCCACGGCATGCCGGTGGCGATGACACTCTCGTCGAAATGCTTGCGGCCGGATACGCGCAGACGGCGATCTGCGAGCCAGGCGCCGCGGCCTTTCTCGGCGTGGAACATCTCATCCGTGGCCGGATTGTAGACCACACCAGCCACCAGCTCGCCATCGCGTTCAAGCGCGATCGAAACAGCGAAATGCGGCATGCCGTGCAGGAAGTTGAGCGTCCCGTCGAGCGGATCGACGATCCAGCGGTGGGACTTGTCGGTCCCTTCCGCAATGCCACGCTCTTCCATCAGGAAGCCGTAACCCGGGCGCGCCTCTGTCAGGCGCTCATAGATGATCTCTTCCGCCTTGTGATCGGCAATCGACACGAAGTCCGCCGGTCCCTTCTTGGAGACCTGCAGGTGTTCGACATCGCGGAAATCGCGGTTGAGCGCACGACCGGCGCGGCCAGCCACGTCGGTCATTACGGTGAGAAGCGGAGAGAGCGTACCCAACTTACTTGTCCGCGCGCTTGACGTAGGAACCGTCTTCGGTCGCGACGATGATGCGCTCACCGGTGGCGATGAACGGCGGCACAGCCGTACGAACACCATTTTCCAGAATGGCCGGCTTGAAAGAGTTTGCTGCCGTCTGGCCTTTGACCACCGGCTCGGTCTCGGTGATTTCCAGGGTCACGTGCTGCGGCAGAGTGATGCCGATCGGACGCTCCTCGTGGAAGTCGACGACGACATTCATCCCGTCCTGCAGGTATTGCGCGCGATCATCGCCGACGAAATCCTTCGCCAGTTCGATCTGCTCATAGGTTTCCGCGTCCATGAAGGTCAGCGTATCACCGCTGTCGAACAGGAAGGTGTGGTCTTTTTGCTCGAGACGCACGCGCTCGACCTTGTCGGCAGCGCGGAAGCGTTCGTTGAGCTTGCGGCCATCGAGCAGGTTTTTCAGCTCGACCTGCGCAAATGCGCCGCCCTTGCCCGGCTTAACGGCCTCGGCCTTCACCGCAACCCAGAGCGTGTCCTGGTGCTGGATCACATTGCCGGGTTTGATCTCATTGCCGTTGATCTTCATCACATCACCTATCGGAAATCCGTCAGCGCCGGGCCAGACGGCCCGCGCAAAGTCGCGCTCTCCTATCAGCGTGAGGTGATAACGGCAAGCGGGCGGGTGTTACTCGCCTGCCAAGACACGCGCCTCAATGGCCGCCACGGTCTGCGGCGTCAGCACACCGCGCAACCCGGCCTCGAGCTGATCGCGTGATGGATTGGCGACGGGTTCACCAAGCACATTGTTGCGCGCCCGCAGGCTCCAGTAGAAGGCGTCCTCGAAATTCTGCACCCGCCCTTCACCGCGAGCGAGCACAAAGGCGAAGAGGAATGCGCTTTCCGCATCCCCGCCCCGCGCACCCTGCTCGAACCAGTAACTGGCGAGGGCCTGGTCGATCTCGACCCCGCGACCCTGATACAGCATCAGCCCCAGCTGACCCTGGGCCGGGGCATAGCCACTTTCGGCCGAGATCCGCATATAGCGCAGGGCTTCAGCATCACTGGCCTCACCGCCCTGTCCTTCAGCCCACATGATCGCAGCCTGCAAAGCCGCCTCACCATGCTGGTTATCGGCAGCCTGCTCATACCATTGACGGGCGCCCACCAGATCCTGTTCACCGCCGGTGCCCAAATCGAGCAGCTGGGCAAACTGGTACATACCCTCGGCCGAACCTTGCTGAGCGGCGCGCTCGGCCCAGGTCCGCGCGGAGGCATGCTCTTGCGGGATGGGCGAATTCTTCAGGATCAGCGCCAATTCGACCATGGCGTCGATATGCCCAGCCCGCGCCGCACGGCTGAACCAGGTGCGTGGTGAACCGAGCCCGTAGGCGCCATCGCCTTGCAGCGCAATCCGGCCGAGCTCGTACAACGCCAGGGGCTGGTTTTCGGCGGCCGCGCGCTGGAACCAGCTCGCCGCTTCGGCCAGATCCGGCGTGCCGGAACTGCGCCCGTCGCGGGCGATCAGTCCCGCCATGACCGCCGCCGTCAGATCCCCGCCCAGCGCCGCCACCTCGGCGTATTGCTCGGCAATGGGCCAGTCTTCGGAAACCCAGGCGATCTGGGCCCGGTAGAGTGCCTCTTCGACCGGATTAAGCCCTTCCGGGATTTCCGCGCTTGCTGCGTCTTCGGCACCGGCCGCAGCCTGTTCCACGTCAAGCGGTACAAGAACCAGCTCGTCGGGAAATACCAGATCGGACTCCGGCTGCGATTGCGGCAGGGGTCCGGGCGCAGCCGCTTGGGCGAGTGCGCTACTGAGGGCAAAAGCGAGGATCAAGCTCATGGACGCTTATCAGCCGCGTGAATGCGGCGAGGTCAAGGCTGCTCGCCTATGCGGTGCACCGTTGAAGGCCTTTACGGCGGCGGCAGGCCCGTCAGGGTGCTTCCACACCCCGCCCGACACCGCCAGAAAATCCGCACCGGCCTCAACCAGCGGCGCGGCATTGTCGACGGTGATACCGCCGATGGCCACACAGGGCAGTTCAAACAGCTCGATCCACCAGTTCAGGACCGAGATGTCGGCCCGGGTCGGTGCGTCCTTGGTGTCGGTCGGAAAAAATGCCCCGAAGGCGACATAGTCCGCACCGGCCTCACCGGCCGTCATCGCCAGGTGGCGACTGTCATGGCAGGTCACACCGACCGTGCGGTCCTTGCCCATGACAGCACGGGCATCCTTGATGCGACCATCCTGCTGCCCGATATGCACACCGTCACAGCCGAGCTCATCCGCCAGCGCGGCACTGTCATTCATGATCGCAGCGACGCCATGCTTCTGGGCGCAGGCAATCAGGGCCGGCGCCAGTTGGCGAACCTCGTCCTCAGCGTGATCCTTGAGGCGGATTTGCAGAGCCGCGACCTCACCGGCAGAAAGCGCGTCGTCGAGCGTTTGAACGAAAGTCGCATCGATGCGCGGCGGCGTAATCAGGTAAAGCTGGGTCATGCCGGCGCATTTAGCCCGGAATGCGGGGATAGGCCAGATGTACAGCGCCGTTCATACGCCGGTCATGTGACCATGATCATGTTGGGAATTTAGGGGACCTATGGGATGGGTCCCGCTCAAAGGGGACTTTCATGACAATCAAGTTTGTTGCTGCTGCCGCTGTGGCCGCGGCCGCCTTTTCCACTGCTGCAATGGCGCAGGATTTTTCGCTCAACCCGAATTTCGGCGAAGTTTCGCTGACCGCAGGCTTTGCGCCCGATCCGTATCAGGTCAGCGTTATTGCAGGTGGCGGCATCGATGCCTCCATGACCATTGGCGGCGAGTGCGTCGGCAATATCTCTGACGCGCCGGACTTCCGCGTGAATTACACGGCCGGCGGCTTTGGTCTCTGGGCTGGCGTTGTTTCCGATGCGGACACGACGCTGATCGTCAACGGTCCGGACGGCAGCTGGTTCTGTGCCGATGATGTCGACGGTCTCAACCCGATCGTGGGCGGGGCTGGTCCGCAGTCCGGCCAGTACGACATCTGGATCGGCACCTATGGCGAAATGCCGGCGGAGGCTGTGCTGTACATCACCGAGATCGATCCCAACTGATCACTCGGCGACAAAGCCAATTCAAAGGAAAACGGGGCCGCAAACGCGCGCCCCGTTTTTCATTCCTGCCAGCCCTCGGGCACGTCTTCGATGATATTGATACCCCGTGTGCCGCAAGCTTCGCGATGAAAGCGAACGATAATGCGCAAGGCCCCGTCAGCGCGTGTCTCGATGGAGCATTGCGACACCCCGCCATCGAGGCGGCCTTCGGTATCGATCTGGCAATAGCGAAACTCGAGCGCATCGCCCTCAAGGCGGCCAATCAGCTCACCGAAACGGACCTTGCCGCCAGCATAGCTGGCCCGCACGACATCGCCCTCCTGGCCGAAGCGGAAAATCGTCTCGGCATTGACGACGCCATTCGCCCCGGTGATGGGCGCGTGCATGATATGACCGTCGAGATCGAAATTCATGCCGCGGAGCGTAAACAGCGTCGCCCGCAAAAGAAAACCCCGCGACCTGCGCCGCGGGGTTCCCGATTTCGGATCGAGCCAGACGTTTAGGCCAGCTCTTTTTCCATTTCTGCATCCCACTCGCCGATTGCGGCCAGACCGTTCATCTTGGCGCGGTGGTGGAAAGCGGCTTGCGCGGCCGGAACATTCTCCGGCTTGCCACCCCAGGCTTTCAGCGGAGCGGCCTGGAGTGCGCGACCATAGGAGAAGGTCAGCGGCCAGGGCAGCTCGTAATTGGCGTTCATGGCGTTGAGGTGAGCTGTCGCTTCCTCGTCGGACTGGCCGCCGGACAGGAAGGCAATCCCCGGAACAGCAGCCGGCACGCAATTGGCCAGGCACTGAACCGTCATATCGGCGACTTCCTCGACATCGGCGCGATTGTCGCCCGTGGTTCCGGAGATGACCATGTTCGGCTTCAGGATCGTGCCCTCGAGAACGACGCCCTGGTCAAACAGCTCGCGATACAGGGTTTTGAGCGCAAACTCGGTGACCTCGTAGCAGCGCTCGATGGAGTGGTCGCCATCCATGATGACTTCCGGCTCGACGATCGGAACAATCGAGGCTTCCTGGCACAGCGTCGCGTAACGGGCGAGCGCGTGCATATTGGTGTTGATGGCATACTGGCTCGGCACGGCATCATCGCCGCCCTGGCCGATATTGATCACGGCGCGCCATTTGGCGAAACGGGCACCGAGCTCGAAATAATCCGCCAGGCGGTCACGCAGGCCGTCGAGGCCCTCAGTGATCATCTCGCCTTCAGCGCCGGCCAGCGGTTTGGCGCCGGTGTCGACCTTGATGCCCGGAATGGAGCCGGCATCCTGGATCAGCTTGACCAGCGGCGTACCGTCGGCGGCTTTCTGGCGGATGGTCTCATCATAGAGGATGACGCCGGAAATGCGCTCGGACATGGTGTCGGTGGCGCGGAAAAGCATCTCGCGCCAGTCGCGGCGATTGTCCGGCGTGTTGTCCAGACCGATCGAGGCGAAACGCTTGCCGATCGTGCCGGTGGACTCGTCCGCCGCCAGAATACCTTTGCCCGGCGCCACCATGGCGCATGCGGTTTCGTTCAGAAGATCGAGGTCCATTCCGTTATCCCCAGCTGGTTCCGATTTGGCTTGTCCCGCCCTGCAGTCGGGACGTTAACTGTGTCGCTAACAGGCTCGTCCGGTTAGCGCAAGGCTTCCACGCCCGGCAGCGCCTTGCCTTCCATCCATTCGAGGAAAGCACCGCCCGCGGTCGAAATAAATGTGAAGTCTTCCGCGACACCGGCCTGGTTGAGCGCAGCAACCGTATCGCCACCGCCCGCGACTGCGACGATCTCACCCTCACGAGCCAGGTCAGCGACATGCTTGGCAGCTGTAACGGTCGCCGTATCGAAGGGCGGCGTTTCAAAGGCACCGAGCGGTCCGTTCCAGATCACCGTCTTGGCACCATCCATGGCAATCGCCAGCGCCGTCACCGTTGCCGGGCCGCAATCGAGAATCATCTCGTTCTCGGCGACATCATTGACCGAAGTCAGGCGGGTCTCCGGATGCGGTTTGAACTCGGTCGCAACCAGGGCATCGCTCGGCAGGATGAGTTGGCATCCGGCCGCCTCTGCGGCGGCCAGGATGGTCTTGGCCGTATCGGCGAGATCCTTCTCGCACAGGCTGGCCCCGATATTGACGCCCTGGGCGTGCAGCAGGGTATTGGCCATGCCGCCACCGACGAAGAGAACGTCGACTTTCTTTACGAGGTTTTCCAGCAACTCGATCTTGGTCGAGACCTTGGCCCCACCGACAAGTGCCACCACCGGGCGCTCCGGCGCCTCCAGGGCCTTCACCAGATGATCGATCTCGCGCTGCATCGACAGGCCCGCATAGGCCGGCAGGTGCTGTGCGACACCTTCGGTCGAACCATGCGCCCGGTGCGCCGCCGAGAAGGCGTCGTTGACATAGATGTCGCCGAGCTTGGCCAGTGCCTCGGCAAAGGCCGGGTCATTCTTCTCTTCACCCGCTTCAAAACGCGTGTTCTGCACCAGGAGGACATCGCCATCGGACATGTCGGCGACGGCCTCAAGGGCGTCGGCACCGGTGATGTCGTCGACGAAATCGACCGGATCACCCAGAAGGTCGGCCAGCGGCTGAGCCACCGGCTCGAGGCTCATCTCGGCAACACGCTGGCCCTTGGGACGGCCGAAATGCGCCAGCAGCACGGTGCGTGCACCGGCTTGCTTGAGATGTTCGATGGTCGGCAGGGCGGCCTTGAGACGGGTGTCGTCGGTAACGGCCCCGTCTTTCATCGGCACATTGAAATCGACACGAACGAGGACGCGCTTGCCAGCGACCTCAGCATCCTGAATGCGGCGGATATCGGTCATGGCGCGCCCTCCGTTGTGCGCTTTATTTCAGGAATTTGCCCATGGCGACCGTGGTGTCGATCATGCGGCAGGCAAAGCCCCACTCATTATCGTACCAGGTCATGACGCGGGCGAGACGCTCGTCGATCACCTTGATCTTGTCGACAGCGACGACCGAAGACCGGCTGTCATGATTATAGTCGATCGAGACCAGCGGGATGTCGTCATAACCCAGCACGCCCTTCATCGGACCGTCTGCGGCCGCCTTGATGGCCGCGGTCAGCTCTTCCGCAGAGGTCGCCTTGCCCGGGGTAAAGACCAGGTCGATCAGGGAGACATTCGGGGTCGGCACGCGCACCGCCGCGCCGTCGAGCTTGCCGGCCAGTTCCGGCAGCACCAGGCCGACAGCCTTGGCCGCGCCGGTCGAGGTCGGAACCATGGACATGGCGGCCGCACGGGCGCGGTGCAGGTCCTTGTGGTTACGGTCGAGGGTCGGCTGGTCACCGGTGTAGGCGTGGATCGTGGTCATGTGACCGCGCTCGATGCCCACCGCGTCGTTGAGCACCTTGGCCACCGGCGCCAGGCCGTTGGTGGTGCAAGAGGCGTTGGAGACCACGACATCGTCAGCCGTCAGCTCGTCATGGTTCACACCATAAACGATCGTCTTGTCGGCGTTCTTGGCCGGCGCGGAACAAAGCACGCGCTTGGCGCCGGAGGCTTCGATGTGCGCCATCGAGGCTTCCTTGGAGTTGAACTTGCCGGTGCATTCCAGAACGATGTCGATGCCGAGATCGTCCCAGGGCAGTTTGGACGGGTCACGGTTTGAGACTTTCTGGATCTTGCCAAAACCGGCATCGATCCAGTCATCACCGACCTTGATCTCGCCCGGATAGCGGCCGTGCACACTGTCATAGGTCAGCAGGTGCGCATTGGTCTCCGGCGTGGAGCTGTCATTGATGGCGACAATCTCGACTTCGCCCCAACGCTTTTCTTCCAGAACGGCACGCAGTGCCAGGCGTCCAATCCGGCCAAAACCGGTGATCGCGACCCGAAGAGCCATACGCAAGTCTCCTTAAATGCAGAGCACCGGAAAAAACCCGGCGAATTTGGCGCGGATTTAGCCGCCTTTCGCGCCAAGGTCCACCGCATCACGCGCGCAGAATGGGTTGCGGTGGATTTTTTTGCAGATGCGGCACGGCATGCGCATCCTTGGCGATAACCCGCGAAAATTGAGTGCAAATTCGCTTCATTTCGCCGAAATGACTGATTTTCTGCTTTTGTTTGCGCTACCATCAAACAGTGCATCCTCGCCGCAGCCGGAACGCAGCAAACCGGTGCAAAGCGCCATCCGCTGCGGTCGAGAGCAGGCCGGGGTCTTGAAATGGCCTTCCCTGCCTGCAAGAACACAGCTGAAACTTACAAGGGAACGCCCGGGACAGGCGGCAAGGCATCATGAAAGTACTCGTACTCGGCGGCGACGGTTTTTGCGGTTGGCCGACGGCACTGCACCTCTCCAATCTCGGCCATGACGTCGTCATCGTCGACAATCTCTCGCGCCGCAAGATCGATATCGAACTGGAAGTCGAATCGCTGACGCCGATCCGTCCGATGAGCGAACGCCTGGCAGCCTGGAAAGAGGTTTCCGGCCGCGAGATCGCTTTTGTCGACATGAATATCGGCAAGGACTACCAGGAACTCGTCGATCTGATCGATGCGGAAAACCCGGACACGATCGTCCACTTCGCCGAACAGCGCGCTGCGCCCTATTCGATGAAGTCGGCTCGCCACAAGCGCTATACGGTCGACAACAATCTCAACGCCACCAATGACGTCCTCGCGGCGATCGTCGACAGCGGCAAGGACATCCACCTCGTCCACCTCGGCACGATGGGCGTTTATGGCTACGGCACTGCGGGCATGAAAATTCCCGAGGGCTATCTCAAGGTGAAGGTGGAAACGGAAGAGGGCCTGAAGGATCAGGAGATCCTCTATCCGGCTAATCCGGGCTCGATCTACCACATGACCAAGACCCAGGATCAGCTCTTCTTCCACTTCTACAACAAGAATGACAAGGTGAAGATCACCGATCTCCACCAGGGCATCGTCTGGGGCACGCAGACGGAAGAGACCAAGCGTGATGAGCGCCTGATCAACCGTTTCGACTATGACGGCGACTACGGCACGGTGCTCAACCGCTTCCTGATGCAGGCGGCTGTGGACTTCCCGCTCACCGTCCACGGTACCGGCGGCCAGACCCGCGCCTTCATCCACATCCAGGATACGGTCCGCTGCATCCAGCTGGCGGTCGAGAACCCGCCGGCGGCCGGCGACAAGGTCCAGATCATGAACCAGATGACCGAGACGCACCGCGTTCGCGACCTGGCCAAGATGATCGCCGACATGACCAATGCCGAGGTTCAGCTGGTCCCGAACCCGCGCAATGAGGCCGACGAGAACGACCTCCATGTCGAGAACGACACCTTCCTGCAGATGGGCCTCAAGCCGATCACCCTGGCCGCTGGCCTGATGGAGGAAGTGACCGAGATCGCCCGCAAATACGCAGATCGCTGCGACAAGAAGAAAATCCCGTGCATTTCCTATTGGGGCAAGGGCCGCGAAGAGGCCGCCGAAACCGGCAAGCCGGTGGATATGAAGGAAGCAGGCTAGACGTCAGCTGAATGTGAATGAATGAGGGCGTCCCGCGGGGCGCCCTTTTTCTTTGCGTGATCCCAAATCAGAACGAGGCAATCACCGCTCCATCACCCCAACCATCTTGTCGAGAAACGCGCAGCACTGGTCGAGCTGGCTGATGGCCACGAACTCGTCGGGCTGGTGTGCCTGCTCGATCGAGCCGGGGCCGCAGACGACCACCGACAGGCCCTTGGCCTGGAACTGGCCGGCCTCGGTGCCATAGCTGACCACGCGTGTGGAATTATCGCCGGTGAGCTGGCGTGCCAGGCGCTCGGCGGCACCGTCGTCTTCCGGCGCAAAGGCGGGCACGGAGGAACGCACCTCGACGCTCACGGAAGCGTCCGGCGCACTTATGCGCATCTTGGCCTCCACCTCGGCGGCACGCTCACGCAACCCGGCTTCCACCGCTTGCGGGTCATCCCAGGGACACGGCCGCATCAGAGAACCAAACTCCGCATCCAGGGCGAGGATATTGAGCGCCGTACCGCCCTTTACCTCGCCAATCGTCAGCGTCCCGTGCGGCGGATCAAAGGGGCTGTCGTCCGGCGCCGCCAGCTTCATCGCCTCGGCCTGCTCGACCAGGTACTGCATCAGCGGCACCGCATGGGTCACGGCGCAGGCGCCATCATTGACCAGGGAGGAATGGGCTTCCTTGCCGCGCAGCCTGACCACCACGGAAAACAGGCCCTTGTGCGCGGTCACCACCTTCATGTCGGTGGGCTCGCCCACCACAACGATAGCCGGCTTGACCGGCCCCGCCATGATCTCGTCAATCATCGCCGGCGCACCAAGGCAGCCGACCTCTTCATCATAAGACAGGGCGATATGGACCGGCCGCTTGAGAGCCGCAGCCGCGATCTTGGGTGCAAGAGCCAGAATGCAGGCCGAGAAACCCTTCATGTCACAGGTGCCACGACCATAGAGCAGACCGTCTTGCTCGGTCAGCGCCCAGGGGTCTGTGGACCAGGGCTGTCCGTCGACCGGTACAACATCGGTATGACCGGAGAGGATGACCCCGCCATCGACCTGCGGGCCAAACACGGCGTGCAGATTGGCTTTGCGGCCATCCTCGCTCGGAACGCGTTCACAGCGCGCACCCAGAGCGGTCAGCTTGGTTTCGACATAGTCGATCAGCTCGAGATTGGAATTGCGCGAGGTGGTGTCGAAGGCGACGAGCGTGCGGAGCTCTTCGATGGCGGAGGACAAGGCAAAATGGGTCATGCCCTGCTCTTAGCAATCCCCCCGGCGAGGTCAATCGGCAGGACTATTCAACCAGCGGAGCGACGGATTCGATTTTGAAGCGGGCCTGGAAGGTCTCCACCATCGGCAGCACTATGGGGTAGGTGTAATAGACCGTCATCCGGGCAATCGGGAGCTCACCGCTTTCATCGACCCAATACCCCACCTCGACTTGTAAATCCGGATCGACGGCGTTGAGTTCAGCCTGCAATTGCGTTTGCATCGCCGCCTGCGTGGTCGCTTCGCCGATCATGGCCGAGCGCAGTGCCCGCTCCGACGCCCATTGCACAGTCGATCCCTTGTAGAGCGCCAAAGAGACCTGGATCACGCCGATAATCAGGAAGATCAGCGCTGGAGAAACCAGTGCAAACTCCAGCGCTCCGGCGCCCTCCTCAGAGCGTCGGAAGCGGTGCCAGAAACGGCGGGCCTTATCGCGTCCGAACGAATTCATTGACGCTCACCTCGTATTGTCCGAACAGGCCCGCGAAATAGGCGGTCGCTTCCAGCTCATGCACGATATCGGGCACAGAGCCGTCATCGCAAAGCTGGCCGCACGGGGCATCAACGCCCGCGCACTTGCAGCACTTCTCTACGGTCACCTGGCTCATTTCCGGGCGCGAGGACCAGCTTTGCTCGATCACCAGGATTGCCGCCTCGACATCATCTCCGCCGGCCATGAAATACTGAGCACCACTGCGCACGGCCGCGTGCAGGTCGGTGCGGTCGTAGGTCATGCGTCCGAGGTCGAAAACGCCGAGCATGAGTGCCGCGAGGACCGGGGCGATGAAAGCGAACTCGACGGCGGCTGCACCGCGATCATTGCGCAGGAAATTGCGTATGAACTGACCCATTGCCCTACTCCACCAACCGCACATCACTGGGCACTTCGGCCCACTCAACGCCAATCCCGGAACAATCGGTGGTGATATTGGCATTCCCGGTCACCGTGACGGTGTTGCCGACCAGCTGCATACAGCCATTCTGGCCGGAGAAATCCCCCTGGAAACTGATATCGCCGGCCGGAGTGTAGATGGCCCCGGTGATCCGGGAATTTGCCGTACCGTTGAACGTGTGGGCGACGCCCTCATCATCGCGGTCAGCAAAGATTGCGATTCCCTCATACGTCCCCGCCGCGGGGGCACGGATATTGATATCGGCTGAGCCGTTGAACCGGGTCCGTGCGCCGCCAGTCAGGTAGAATGTGACCCCTTCGGCATTCAAATTGGCATTGGCGCCAACCCGGAAATCCCCGCGGTCAATGATATAAACGCCGGGCTCGAACGTGACATCGCCATTGATATTGACGCCATTGCAGAAGCGTTTCACGCCGCCTGCCCCGGCGGTCACAGTCGTCGAGGAATGCGGACCACCGCCGGGAATATTGCTGCAACTGTTGGGGATGGGCGGCGGCGGCACGTCGGCATAAGGATCCTGGGCCCGCGGCAGATCCGTGCGCGGAGCGGCGCACCCGGTCAGGGTATAGTCGGCACTGCCGCCATTGACACTGAAACCGCCAACCGAATTGATGCAGGGCGCAACCACATCGGTTGAGCCCCCCAGCGAGACCGCATCCGGCGCGATGGAATTGGACATGATCTCGCATTCGATCAGCGCGATATTGGAGCTGCCCGACAGATCGATGGCGCGGCTTCCCTCCGGGCTCAGCGCAAGAACGCATGCGTCAGAGGCTTCGTCATAGGTCGCCACCGCGCGCACCGTGAAGCTGACGGGTGTCTCGTCAAATATCTGCGAGAATAATCGCGGCACGGTGTGGGTGATTTCCACTTCCATGGAGCGGTTATTGCGGTAACGGCCTGCCGCCGGCGGGGATGTCGTCGTGATCGTGGCGACGGCGGGGTCATATTCATGCAGCAGCGCCTCCGCCTCAGCCTCGCTATAAGCTTGCTGACGCGACTCATTATTGCGCAGGGACACGACCCCCGCATAAGCCGCCATATCGGCGCTGGTCTGCAATTGACGTTGCTGCAATTGCCAGAACCCTGCCTCGAGCCCGAGGCCGGCGCTCCCGATCAAGACCGGCAAGCACAGCGCGAACAGAACGGTCGTATTTCCGCGCCGGTCGGTTCCGAAAGTTTTCAGAAAACAGAATATGTTTCTCGCTTGAGCCATGAAGACCATTTGCACGGCGAGAAATTGGAAAGCCGTATAATCCGGCGCTGCATTTTGGCTAAAGTTTTAGCCAGGAAAAGCGAGTCCGGCCGACACCGGAATCGCCTGCTATTTCATGAAATATCGCCTAATCGCGTAACTCCACCTTAAGGTCGGATGATTAGTATCCCGGTCCGTAACAATCGGAAGTCGGTACTCGTGAAGCGTCTCGTTCAGTGGATTAGCAGGTTTTGGGAAGACCGCCGCGGCAATGTGGCGATGATCTTTGCCTTGTCGCTTCTGCCGGTCACGGTCATGTCCGGCGGCGCGGTGGACCTGTCCCAGGCGATGAATGCGCGCACCCGCCTGTCCCAGGCGCTGGATGCCGCGGCGCTGGCCGTCGGCACCAACCCGACCATCAATGACGAACAGGCTCTGGGCATCGCCAATGACTTCATCCGCGCCAACTATCCCGGCCGCGAACTCGGCACCGTTCAGAACGTCTCCGTCACCATTGATGACGCGACCGATACCGTCACGGTAAAGGGGGAAGCCAAGGTCGAGACCATTATCCTCGGCCTGATCGGCATTGATTACATCACTGTGGACTGGGAGAGCGAGGTCCAGCGCGCGCGATCACGGCTGGAGCTGGTCATGGTTCTGGACAACACCGGATCCATGGGCGGCTCGAAAATCCGCGACCTGCGCGATGCCGCCGAGCTCCTGGTTGATATCGTTTATGAAAGCGTTGAAGAGGTTGGCGACGTCCGGGTCGGCCTGGTGCCCTTCGCCGCGACCGTGAATGTGGGCACCAATTATGCCCGGCAGTGGTGGCTCGACCCCGATGCCCGCTCACCGCAGCATGCAGACTGGGCCGGCCCCGGTCCGTTCGAATACGAAGAGTGTACCGGCCGCCGCCGTAACCGGCGCTGCACCACCACCACGGTGGAGGCCAATCACTGGGAATTGTTCGACATGATGCGCGACACCAGTTGGGGCGGCTGTGTTGAGGCACGGGCCATCCCGATGGATATCGACGACACGGCTCCAAACAATGCCCGTCCGGAGACGCTGTTTGTTCCTTATTTTGCGCCCGATGAACCCGGCAATGATCGTGACTACCGCAATAACTACCTGTCCGACGGCGTCTCGGGGAGCAATAATGAGCGGCGCCTGCGCAATCTGATCAAATACGATAATGCGCGCATTCAGGACGATTACGGCCCGAACATGCGCTGCACGACGCGTCCGATCACGCCGCTGACCACGAGCACCGCCACACTCTATGCCGATATCGCAGCCATGGGCGCGAGCGGGACGACCAACATCCCTCAGGGTGTTGGCTGGGGCATCCGGGTGATCTCACCGGGTGAGCCTTTCACCCAGGGTGTGCCCTGGGATGACCGGGAAGTCGTCAAGGCCATGGTGATCCTGACCGATGGTGAGAATGTGATGTCCGGGCGCTCGACCTATCTGCGTTCCGATTACGGGGCCTACGGCTTCTCGCGCTACGGCCGGCTGGGAACGACATCGAGCAGCTCCTCCACCTTGCGCAACCGCCTGAACGACCGGCTCGAGGCGGCCTGCAATGAGGCGAAGTCGCTTGGTATCCGCGTCTACACCATCACCTTCCAGGTCAATTCAAGCTCGACCCGGCAGCTGATGGAGCAATGCGCGTCCAATCCGAGCCTGTATTTCAACTCGCCCTCCGGCGCAGCTCTGCGAGACGCGTTCGAGCTGATCGCCGGCGATCTGACCAATCTGCGCCTGTCGCGCTAGGTCGGCGGACTAGCCTTCCTCGGCTTCGCCCTCATCCTGGGCGTCCGGCAGGTCAAGCAGTTCCAGCGTGAAGACCAGCGCGAAATTGGGGCCGATCGGACCGCCCGGCGTACCCATCTGGCCGTAGCCCATTTCCGGCGTCACATAGAGTTCCCAGAGCTCGCCTTCACGCATCAGCGGAAGCGCCTGGCGCCAGGCTTCGATCAGACGATCAGACGGGAAGGTAACCGGGTCACCCATCGCATAACTGTCATTGAAAGCCACGCCATCGGGAAACAGGCCGCGATAATGCACCGTGACGCGGTCACCGAGAGTCGGTGAAGCGGTATCGGCTGCAGCCGTCCGGATACGATAGATCAGGCCGCTTTCCAGCTCGAACACGCAAGTGCCGGCACGTGCCTCTTCGATGAAGGCCGCCGACTGCTCCGCATTGGCGGCGGCATTGCGCACGCTGGTATCAAAATCATCGGAGAAAATCGCGCTTTCATCTTCCGGGGTGACGCAATTGCGCGCCTCCGCGAGGTCGCCCTCGAAAACCGGGGTGGCCGGAGTTTGTGAGCCCGAGCAAGCGGTCAGGGCAAAAGCGGCGGCAGCTGCCGTCAGCAGAAAGGAAGTGCGGGGCATGGACAAGATCCTCTTGATCTAACTAGCGGTCTTCATTCGGCAGGATGCTGACGCGCCAGCTATTCTCGCGCACCAGATAGGCCTCTGCCATCGCGACGAGTTCATCGCGGCTGATATCATTGTAATCGGCTTCAATCGAGCGAATGCGGTCAAGGCGTTCCGGCATTTCCCAGGAGCGGGCGACCCAGCTCAGCCAGGCCGCATTGCGCTGCTGGGCTTCCTCGATCTGTTCGAGCAAGGGCTGGCGCGCGCGCTGGAGTTCGTCCTCGGAGATATCACCACTGGCCATGGCCGCAGCGAGTTCGTCGATCGCGGCATAAGTCGCCTCGAGATTCTCCGGCTGCACATCGACACCGACCCAGAGATAGCCGTAATCGGGATGGGCCGACGAGGTCAGGTCATTGTTGAACGCGGAATAGGTGAAACCGTCCCGCTCGCGCAGGCGCTCGGTCAGCTTCAGATCCAGCACCGACCGCATCAGTGTCAGGACACGGCTTCGACGCGGCTCGCTATCGTCGAACATCGGCCAGTAGACATTGGCCATGGCCTGGTCCGCACCCCCATTGTGGAACAGCTCGACCGGCTCTGCGACGGGCTCCGGGAAACGGACATTGCGGGCCTCGTCATAGGTCGGCCAGCTCTCCGCCCGCGGCGGCAAGGCCCCGAAGGATTGCGCCACGACCTCGATAACCTGATCAATCCCGATATCACCGACAATGGTGATCTCGATCGGGGCCTGTTCGAGCACCGGCGTCAGGAAGGCCTGCATCTCGGCGACACCGATGGCAGCCAGTTCCTCCTCGCTCGGGAAGCCATAGCGCGCATCACCGCGCCGCAAGAGCCGTGCGGCTTCGACCTGCAGCACTCCCGTCGGCGTGGACGCGAAATTGCGGCGCAGTTCCGGCGCGATCGCCTTGTACTGGGCCAGCCCGTCTTCGCGCCAACCCGGGTCCGCAATATAGGCGGCCAGCAAGTCCATCTGGACATCGAAATCGCTCGGACGCGTTCCCCCGAACAGGGTGAAACCGCTCTCGCCGACGCTGAAATTCAGGCCGACGGCCCGTCCGGCGAGAACACGGCTCAACTCGTCGCTGGAATGAGCGCCCAGCCCACCCGCGGTGAAAGCTGAGGACGTGACCACATCGACGGTCGGCAGGGCTCGCGGCTCAAGCGAGCCGGCGCCGAAATCAACCCGGATGGCGACCTCGCCCGCTTCAAGGGAATTGGCCCGGAAGGACAGGCGCACACCGTTCTCGAATTCCACCCGGTGGAGCTTGAGATCCTCGATATACTCACGGGAAGCAACCTCGCCGGCCGGCCCGAAATCGCCATAGGCAAACTCAGACAAATCAGCCTGCAGCGGCGCTTCGACCGCAACGGTTTCACTGGCTTTCCACGCGTTGAGGATCGCGCTCTCCGCGTCCGTCAGCTCGGTGGAACTGGCCAGGAAAAGCAAGGGCTCGCTGGCCTGCCACTGTTCACGGAAAGCCGCATTGACCGCATCAACCGTGATGCGCGATGCACCGGCCTCGAACCGCTCCAGCGTTGAGGCCGGCGTTGTGAACACGATATCCTGTCGCCAGGCCGACCAGATCCCATTGGCGAGCGCCGTGTTATCGCGCGTGCCGGCCTGTTCGACGGCAGTCCGCAGGGACGTGCGCTGATTGGCGATCTGTTCGTCCAGCTCGGCCTGCGTGAAACCGTATTCCAGCGCCCGGCGTAATTCCTGCTCGACCAGCGCGACGCCCTCTTCCCAGCGGTCCGGCGCGACAATGGCGAGAACCCGCGCCAGCTCGGCCAGGTCATACTCCGACGAACTTGTCGCCTGGGCCTGCAAAATCGGAGACGTCCCGCTGCTGACAATGGTCTCGAAACGGCGCGACAGGATGGCATTGCCGATCCGCGACAGATTGTTCTCAAAGCGCGTTTCCACCGTATCCTGGGCCGGCTCGTAGGGACGCATCGCATCGACCGTGAAAATGGTCAGCACTTCAGGGTCATAGAAATAGCCCACTGAGCGCGGGCGATCCGTATTGATCTCGCCCAGCTCCGGATCGGGCCGCGGCTCTTCAGGCCCCTGCCAATCGCCGAAGGTCTCGCGGATATCGCTCTCGATTACCGCCGGATCGACATCACCGACCACCACCATCATGGCGCGCTGCGGGATGTAGAAATTCTCGTAATAATCGACAAAGGCCTCACGCTGGGCCGTTTCGATCACTTCCGGCAGCCCGATAGGATCGCGCTCGGGCACGAGCGTATCGGGCAGAAGGAAGCGCCCCAGCGCATTATTCCAGCGTCGCACCGGGACGTTCCGGAAGCGCGCTTCAGAGGCAATGACGCCGCGCTCGGCATCGATCGCGTCAATATCGAGCGTCAATTCGCTCGCCGTCTCGCGCATCAGCATCATCGCGGTCGCGATGATCTCTTCGTTGTTCTCCGGCAGGTCGAGCTGGTAGCCGACCGTTTCAAACCCGGTGAAAGCATTGGTGTCCGGGCCGAATTGCAGACCATAGCGCTCCAGCAGCGGGATCATCTCCCCCTCGGGCACATTGGTTGACCCGTTGAAAGCCATGTGTTCGATGAAATGGGCGAGACCGCGCTGATCTTCACTCTCTGCCAGCGAACCGACATTGAAGATCAAACGCACAGCCACGGTCTCAGCCGGGGTGTCGTTCTGCATGACGGCGTAACGCATCCCATTGGGCAATTGCCCATAGAGCACGGCCGGATCGACCGGCAGGTCGGAAACCTCATGAACAAAAGTGGCAGGCGGCGTCTCGACCGGCGGCGTCGCGGGCTGACAAGCCGTCAGCGCAAGAACTGCAAAGAGGCCGATAAAGCACTGGCGAAGAGACGTTAGGCGCATGCCTGGACCTTTCAGTTCGGATACTGCCGCAACAACGTAAGCCGGCGGACCATCAAGTCGAATGAAATCGCTGTCAGCTAGGAAGGCAGGGTTCAGGCGGCGTCCGTGTCGGCGTCCATACCGTCATGCTCTGCCACCCAATGGCCGGGCTTCACCTCGATCAGGCGCGGCCGGTATTGCTCCGCATCCGGGTCATCGATCAGCTTGGACCGCATGAAGCGCAATTGCGCGCGGGTATCCATGGGAGACGGTAATTCGCCATCCAGCTTGATGCGCTTGCGGTTTTTCTCGACCGTCGGATCAGGGACCGGCACCGCAGAAATCAGGGCCTTGGTGTAGGGATGGCGCGCGTCTTCATAAATCTGGTCACGATCGGCCATTTCGACCACGCGCCCGAGATAGAGCACCATAACGCGATGGGAAATCTCGCGCACGACAGACAGGTCGTGCGAGATGAACATCATCGCCAACCCCATCTCCTGCTGCAGTTTCATCAACAGCTCGACGATCTGGGCCTGGATCGACACGTCCAGCGCCGAAACCGCCTCGTCGCAGATCACCAGCTTGGGATTGAGGATCATTGCCCGGGCAATACCGACACGCTGGTTCTGCCCGCCGGAAAGCTCGTGTGGATAGCGATTGATCATATTCGGATCGAGCCCGACGCGCTCCATCATCTCGCGCACCTTGGTCTGACGCTCTGCCCGCTTCATCGATTTGCGGAACGTCTGCAGGGGCTCGGCAATCGAGGCACCGATCGTCATGCGCGGATCCAGAGACGCCAGCGGGTCCTGGAAGACGATCTGGAAGCCTTCGCGCTCATAGCGCATGTCTTTCTTGGACAAGCCAAGCAGGTCACGGCCAAGCCAGGTCACGGCCCCGGCCTTTGACGGAACCAGGCGCAGAACAGCGCGCGCCAAAGTCGACTTGCCGCAACCGGATTCGCCGACAACCCCGAGCGTTTCACCGGCGCGAAGATTGAAGCTGATACCGTCGACCGCACGCAGGGTCTTGAATTTCGGCACCAGGCCTTCAGACACCTTGATCGGGAAATGCACGGCGACGTCGTCCGCCTCGAGCAGCGGGTCCGCCTCCGGCTCGGCGACGGGCTTCAGCGAGACATGTCCGTCACGATCGGGCTGGTCGATACGCGGCATCGCATCCAGCAACATGCGTGTGTATTCGTGCTCCGGCTCGGCAAAAATGCGTTCCGCTTCACCGGTCTCGACATAGACGCCGTTTTTCATCACCTGGACGCGGTCCGCCATGCGGGCCACCACGCCCATATCGTGGGTGATCAGCGCAAGGGCCGCACCGGTCTCGCGCTTGAGTTCGTCCATGATATCGAGCACTTCCGCCTGTACGGTCACGTCGAGCGCCGTTGTCGGCTCATCGCAGATCAACAGGTCGGGCTCGCACAGCATCGACATCGCGATCATGACACGCTGGCGCATGCCACCGGACAGTTCATGCGGGTATTGCCGCAGCCGGCGTTTCGCCTCGGGGATGCGGACCCGCTCCAGCCATTCCAGCGCCCGTGCTTCGGCCTGCTTGCCCTTGAGCTTCATGTGGATGCCCAGGACCTCGGTCATCTGCTCGTCAACGCGCAGATGCGGGGTCAGGGAGGTCAGCGGATCCTGGAAGATCATGGTCATCTTGCGGCCGCGGACGGTGTTGAGCTTGCGCGTCGGCAGTCCCAGAATTTCCTGCCCGCGATAGCGAATGGAACCCTTGGCCTTGCCATTGCTGGCGAGCAGTCCCATCGCGGCAAGGAAGGTCTGGCTCTTGCCGGAACCGGACTCGCCGACGACAGCGAGGCATTCACCAGCCCCTATCTGCAGCGAGACACCGCGCACCGCATCAACGGCACCATCGGGTGTATCGAAACTCACATTGAGGTTCTCGACCTCAAGAATGGGCTTATCGGTCGCGGACGCATTTCCGAAGATCGGCACTCAACTACTCCAGGCCAGCCGGCAGATATGCCGGGCAGTGTATCCAGACGCCGCCAATTCGCCAGCCCGCCGCGCACTCACTGCAGCGCTCATACCGTAAGAGTTTCATTTCAAACCCTGTTAAGGCACTCTTTTAGCTTGCGCGCCCAGTATGCGCTCCATCATCCGAGGAAACGGTAGGGCCAGCGCCGATGACCCCGCTCAATGCCGATATGCTGACGACACTCTACGAGCATGCCGGCGTGGCCGTCCTGGCCGCCAATCTTGAACGCGAAATCACCGCCCTCAATCCCGCGGCGGAACGCCTGTTCGGCTATCGGGAAGACGAGCTCCTCGGTCAGCAGACCAAGGTTATCTACGCTGATCCGCGCGATTATATCCGGCTCGGCCAGACCCATTTCAATTCGGCACCGGACGAAGACGGGCAGCCGCGCCCTTACAAGGCCCGATATCGCGCCAAATCGGGACGCGTATTCGACGCCGACACTGTCGGCTGCCCCGTCCATGACCGTGACGGTCGGCGGACCGGCTTTCTTTGCATCATCACCGACGTCACATCGCAGCTCGCTCTACAAGCCAAGCTCGAAGCCAGTGACATCCAGCTCCGCGCCGCCCTCGCCTCTGCAAATGAGGGCGCTTTCTCGCTCAATCTGGTTACCGGGCTGGGCTCGATGCGCGGCTTCATGAACGAGTTCCTCGGGATCGAAAGTGGTGATGCGACGATTTCCATCGATCGCCTGCTGCAGTCTGTACACGAGGAGGACCGGCCGGCTTTCTCGGAAGCTTTGGCCGCCCTGCGCCGCAGCGCCAACAACACGCTGGATATCAGCTTCCGTGGGCGCCGCGCCGACGGTGCCTGGCGCTGGCTGCACGGGCGCGGACGTGTCACCGAATTCACCCGCGACGGAGAACCGTTGCGGGCAACGGGTGTGATCGCCGACATCACCGAGCGCCAGGCCCTCGAGACCAAGCTGGCCGAGCGCGAACGCCAATTCGCCGACGCCATCACCGCCGGCGCATGCGGGGTCTGGGAGGTCGACCCGTCGACGCTTCTGGTCACTCCATTGGGCGAGATCCGTGAAATGCTCGGCATTCCTCAAGAACCCGCCGAGATCGACGGCCAGGTCTGGCTCGACCGCACCCACCCGGATGAACGCGATAATGTCGCTGCGGCCTTGCAGAAGCTGGCCTCGGGCGAGAGCGATACTCTCGATGAAAGCTATCGCCTGCTGGACGCGCGCACCGATACCTGGCGATGGATTCGCTCGAAGGGGCGGACCAAAGGCACAGGAGAAGCGCCGCTTCGCGCCTCTGGCGTGTTGATCGATATCACCGATGAAATAGAGCTGAAGACCCGGCTCGAGGACAGCGAGCAACGTCTTCGCCAGGCCGTCGAGGCCGGATCGCACGGCGTTTGGGATGCCAATTTCGTCACCGGCGAGGTCAAGGCCATGGGCCAGATCCGGCAGATCCTGGATCTTCCCCAGGACGCCGGCGCCGTGAACTGGGAGATCTGGCTGTCCCGCGTCGCCGCTGCCGATCGCGAGCGGGTCCGCGAGGAATTGCTGGCCCTGCGCAATGCCGAGACCAATCGCTACGAGTCCAATTACGGCATCCGTCGCGGCAATGGCGAACTGGTCTGGCTGACCTCGCGCGGCGAAGTCGTCGAACGTGACAAGGACGGCCGTCCGGTCCGGGCAGTTGGCATCGTCACCGACGTCACCGAGCGGCGCATTCTTCAGCGCCGTGTCGAAGAGTCGGAAGCCCGCCTCAGAGATGCGCTCGAAAGTGCCGGTGAAGGGGCCTGGCGTCTCAATCTTCGCACCCGTATTGCCGATGTCACGGCGGTCATGAGCGTCATGATGGGACTGCCACCGGCCGATACCCGCATCACTTATGATGATTGGGCCGAGCGCGTGCACCCGGAAGATCGGGCGATTACCGACGAGGCCCTGGCCGCGCTCGCCTCCGGGGACAGTGAAACCGTTGATTTCACACTGCGCTATTACAGCGAAAAGGACGGCTGGATACACATCCATAATCGTGGCCGGCTCAGCGAGCGCGACGAGCACGGCAAGCCTGCCGTAGCGACCGGCTTCATGACCGACATTACCGAGAAGCTGAAAACCAATGACATGCTGGCGCAGCGCGAGCAGCAATTGTCCGAAGCCATGGATGGCGGCGCTCTGGGAATCTGGCGGATTGATTATCCGGCCCAAGAGGTCTGGCTGCGCGGCGAGATTGTTCGCACCGTTTTTGCCGATAGCCATGAGCTGACCATCAGTGCCGAAACATGGATGTCACACATCCATCCGGCCGATGCTGACCGTCTGCAGGCCACGCACAAGGCCATGGCGCGCGACGAAACGGCAGGCGAATCGCTGGAATTCAGGCTTCGCGCCCGGGATGGCAGCTGGGTTTGGTATCGCTCCACAGGCAGCGTCATGGCGCGCGACGCCAGGGGCAAGTCGCTCACGGCGACCGGTGCGCTCTGGAATATCGATGCATCCCGCCGCAGCGCGGATCAGATCGCGGAAGAACGCCAGCGCTTCGCCGCCATCTATCGCGACACTCCGGCGATGATGCACACCATTGATGCGGCCGGCTACATCGTCCAGGTCAGTGACTTCTGGCTGACGTCCATGGGATACCGGCGCGACGAGGTCATCGGCCGCAAATCCGTGGATTTCCTGGATGAGGAGTCGCAGAAGCGCGCGATTGAACTTTCCTTGCCGGAATTATTCGAGACCGGACGCAATACAAACATCCCCTACCGCTTCGTGCGCAAGGACGGACGCCCGGTGGACGTATTGCTCTCCTCTTTCCTCGAGCGCGATGAGAAGGGCCACCCGCTGCGCAGCTATGCGGTGATGACAGACGTCACGCCTCTGCGGGTCGCCTATGAGCAATTGGAACGCTCCAACCGCGAGCTCGACCGCTTCGCCACTGTCGCCTCGCATGACCTTCAGGAGCCACTGCGGAAAATTGGCGCCTTCGCTGGCCTGGTCCGGCGCCGCTATGGCGAAACGATCGACGCGGAGGGCATCCGGGCGCTGGATTTCCTGGTCGATGCCGCCCACCGCATGCAGACGCTGATCGACGACCTTCTCAGCTATTCGCGGCTGGCGAGCCAACCCCTGCAGCTGCAGCAAATCGACCTCAATGAGGTTTTCGCGGAGGCGCGCGAGAGCATCGATACCTCGATCGAGGAGAGCGGTGCGGTGGTCACCATTGCCGACCTGCCGGTATTGCGCGCCGACCCGGTCCTGTTACGTCAATGCCTGCAGAACATTCTCGCCAATGCCGTCAAATACCGCGGCGAAGCCACGCCCCGCATCGATGTCAGCGCGACGGCCGGCGAAGGCGAATACATCATCGCCATCACCGATAACGGGATCGGGCTCGACCCGAAATTCGCCGACAAGATCTTCGCCCCCTTCCAGCGCCTGCACTCACGCGAAGAGTACAAGGGCACCGGTATCGGACTGGCCATCGTGCGCCAGGCCGTGGAACGCCATGGCGGGCGGGTCTGGGTCGAAAGCGAGCTGGGTCACGGCTCGACCTTCTACATCGCCTTGCCTGCACAAACCCAACCCAGCGACCAGGAATTCGCGGCCTAAATCCGTACCACGCCTGACCGTAGCCGCAGGTCTATTCGTGCCTCAAGGCGTCGATCGGGTTGAGGCGGGCCGCTCTTTGTGCCGGATAGAGCCCGAAGAAGACCCCGACCAGAACCGATGCGCTGATGGCAATGCCGACGATCAGCGGACTGACGGCGATCTCCAACTGTCCGATCTCGGCGTAGATCAGGGTTCCGCCAATACCGGCCGCCAGCCCCATTGCGCCACCGAAGAGGCACAAAACGATGCTCTCGATCAGAAACTGGTTGCGGATATCGCGCTGTCGCGCCCCGACCGCGAGGCGAAGCCCGATTTCGCGCGTCCGCTCGGTGACTGAAACCAGCATGATATTCATGATCCCGATCCCGCCGACCAGAAGGACAATGGCCGCACCAACCGCGAGCAGCAGGCCGAGCTGGTTTTCGGTCTCGTTCCGCGCGCGAATGAACTCGGCCAGATTGCCAACGGAGAAATCATCCTCTGCGCCGGGCAGGATTTCGCGCCGCACCCTGAGAATATCCTCGATATCGGCGATGACGCGATCAACATCCTCGCCTGCCGCGACATCAGCATAGATCACGGATACCGGGTCCCGCGTCGGCGGGCGCTGTCCGGCGCCAAGGCGCTGGCGGGCCGTCGCGAGGGGCATGAAAATGATATCGTCCTGGTCCGCTCCCCAGGAGCTTTCACCCTTCGCTGCAACGGTCCCGATGATCTCGAAGGGCTGGCCCTGGATCCGCAGGGTCTGGCCAACTGGATCAGCCCCATCGAACAATTCCCGCACAATGGTTTGCCCAACCACGACGAAACGCCGCCCGGAGCTCTCCTCGGCGGGCGCAAAGGCCCGGCCTTCATCGATGACCCAGGCACGGACATCGAAATAGTCTGCATTGACCCCGGAAACCCGGGTCGACCAGTTCACGCCGCCAAAGACCGCGGTGGCACTGGTGCTGACCTCGCCCGAGACGCCGGCCATGCCCGGCACTTCATTGGCCAGGGCCAGGACATCGCCATCAGTCAGCGGCGTTGCACTGCCGGCACCGCCGCGGCGGCCGCCAAAAATGCTCGACCCCGGACGGATGATGAGAAGGTTGGCGCCAAAGCTGGCGATCTGCGCCTCCACGGCGCGTTTCGTGCCCTCGGAGATGGAGACCAGGACGATGACCGAGGCGACGCCGATAATGACGCCGAGCATGGCGAGCGCACTACGCAGCGCGTTTACCCTCAGCGCGATCAGCGCGATGCGAATTGAAGCGAGCAGGCTCATGAGCGGTCCTCCACCACGCGGCCATCCTTGAAGACCAGCTGCCGCTTGGCGTGGTCGGCGACATCCTGTTCGTGCGTCACCAGAATGACGGTGATGCCGTCGCGGTTGAGGCTGTCGAACAGGGCCATGATGTCGTCCGAGGTTTTACTGTCCAGCGCTCCGGTCGGTTCGTCGGCCAGCAGGATCTGCGGATCATTGACCAATGCCCGGGCGATCGCCACGCGCTGTTGTTGGCCGCCGGACAGCTGAGAGGGGTGGTGATCATAGCGTTCGGCCAGCCCCATCTGTTCCAGACGCGCCATGGCGCGCTTGCGCCGTTCGGCGGCCGGCACGCCGGCATAGACCAGGGGCAAGGCAACATTCTCGACCGCCGAAGTCCGCGGCAGGAGATTGAATTGCTGGAAGACGAAACCGATCGAGCGGCCCCGAAACTCCGCTTCCTGCTCTGCGGTCAGCTGGTCCAAGGATGCCCCGTCGACGCGCAGATAGCCGGCTGTAGGGCGGTCGAGCGCGCCCAGCAGGTTCATGAATGTGGACTTGCCCGAACCTGATGCGCCCATCACCGCGACGTATTCGCCAGCTTCGATTTCCAGCGAGACACCGTCGAGCGCACGGATTTTCGTGTCGCCCATCTGATAGGTCTTGAACAGGTTACGGCATTGAATCAGCGCGCTCATTCGCGAACCTCACGGGCGCGCACCACAACGGCATCACCGGCTTCCAGATTGCCGCCGACCACGACCGTATTCTGGCTATCGGAAATACCGAGACGGACCCGGCGCTCCTCCAGCATGCCCTCTGCGGTCTCGACCCAGACAGAGCCGGGCCGCGTTTCACGCGCCTCACGCTGGATCTCGCGATAACGGGTCATCTGTTCCGGCGTCAGGATCGAGGTCATTTCACGATCGACCTCCTGCTGGATCGCCTCGCGGTCAAAACCACCGCCTGCCTGGGCCGCCGCCTGGGCCCGGCCAAAGGCGGCACGGAAGGCGCCACGAACGCGTTCCTGCTGGTCCGCTGTCAGATCGAGCTGTTCCGTCAATTGTCCCATCGGACCACCGCGGCCGCCACCGCCGGGGCGACCACCCGCCGGACGTCCGGCGCCGGGCCGTCCGCCGCCCTGGCCCGCTTCGGCCAGAGGCAGGGTCCGGTCAGCCAGCCCCGGGGCCGGGCGGAAACGCAAGGCGCCGTTGCGGACCACGAGCACGTCGGTCGCTTCACCGGTCACGATATCCATATTGGCGGTCATGCCCGGGAGCAGACGCTGACCGGGATTGGCTGCCGAGATCACCACCGTATACGTGACCACATTCTGCAAGGTCGTAGGCGCCAGGCGGATCTGCTCGACCTCGCCGGACAATTGTGTGCCGGGATAGGCATCAACGGTGAAGCTTACAGCCTGGCCCTCGCGGATCTGACCGATATCGGCTTCATCGACCTGAGCGTCGATCTGCACCAGGGACAGGTCCTGGGCGATGGTGAACAGCGTAGGTGCCGAGAGGCTGGCAGCGACCGTCTGACCCTGGTCGACGGCGCGGTCAACGACAATGCCATTGATCGGCGAGCGGATCGTCGTGCGCTCAAGGTCGATGCGGGCACCGGCCAGCGTCGCTTCACGCTGCTGCAACACCGCTTGCGCGTTGGCGATCTGGGCCCGGGACACATTGAGCTCGGCCTGCGCCGCCTCGAAGGAGGCCCGTGCCGTATCCAGTGCCGCATCGGAGGCGTTGCCGCGGGCATTGAGCGTCTCGATGCGCTGGAAATCGAGTTCGGCTGTACGCAGATTGGCTTCGACACGCTGCAGGCTGGCGCGCTGCAGCTGAACATTGGCAGCAGCCGTGGCCCGGGACGCTTCGGCTTCCTGTACGCGGACTTCGAAAGTTTGAGGATCGATCTGGGCGATGACCTCGCCGGCCTCCACCGTGTCATTGAAGTCGACATACAGCTCGGAAAGCTGGCCCGAAAGCTGGGAACCGACCTCGACCGTCACCAAGGCCCGGACCGCCCCCGACGCTGCCACGATACGGCGGACCGAACCGGTCTCAGCTGCGGCAGTCTCGATGGTAAAATCGCCGCTGGCGACACCGGTCCCGCGACCAAAATACCACCAGCCGCCAGCAGCTGCCGCGACAATGACGCCAGCCAGTGCCAGCCTGATAATCCGTTTCATCCTACCCTCGCTAACGCGGCATCCCCTCGCCGCTTGCGCCTGAAACGGCGCGACTGCCTACGATCCGTCGCGGCCGTGACAGCAATGTCTGCTGCTTATCTGCCGAGTCATACGTACGAAAGCCCAAACTGGTTGAGCCGCTTGCGCATATCAATCTAACCCTTTGTACTGACAATCCGGTATCGCACCAAATGGTTGCGTCGAAAGAAGTTTGGGGAAGTCCTGTGAAGCGTTTCGTACAATCAACCGCTGCCGCCTTGGCGCTGTTCGCCACCAGCCTGCCTGCGGCCGCCGATGATCACCGCACCATGAGCGGTCATTTCATGCATCACATGGAGGCGGTATTCGAGTTCCAGGGCAAGAACCAGCACACGGAGGCTATCGGTTATATCAACACGATGCTCAATGGGGGTGACCTCGATCTGAGCCCGTATGAACGCGCATTCCTGCTGCAGTCTCGCGCGAATTCCTATTACTCCGTCGACCTGCTCTTCGAGGCCATCGCCGATTTCCAGGCCGCCATCGACACCGGCTCACTCACGCAAGACGAGACCTTTGACCGCCGCCGCAATATTGCTCAACTACAGCACCTCACCGGGCAGATGGACGCCTCGATCGCGACCTATGAACAGCTGATGGAAAGCGGCCACCCCGGCACACAGGAAAGCCGCTTCCTGAGAGGATTGGCGCAGACTTATGCCATGGCCGAAGACTGGGCCAATGCGAGCCGCACCGCGGAAGCCTTCTGGGCTGCGACCCCGCAAATCGATCGCGATGCCAGCGACTACCGCCTTGCAGCCTTCATTTTCCGCGAGGCTGGAGACACGGACCGTGCTGACGAAATTACCCGTGAAGGCCAAGAGCGTTTCCCGCATGCGCAGTAACCGCGCCACACTCACCGGTAATCCGTTCTTCTTGTGCGGGAATCCCGTAGCCAGCCTGCAGGCCAGCCTGTAATGAGAGGCCGGGGGATGAGGAAAGGCCAGTTTCCGTGGAGTTCGAAGACCTGCTCGACGTGCCTGGCATGGGCACGCTGTTGGAGTTTGCGCCGATCTTCGGGACGGCGTTGTGGATCCTGATCACAACCTTGTTGTGGCGCGGGGGATTCCGGGACCTGGCCGAACAGGTCGCCCGGCCGAACAAGGCCCTGGGCGGTCGCAGCCGGGCCCTGATGATGATGCCGCTGCGCGCGCTGCTGCTGGCCGGCGTTGCCGCGATCGGTGCCTTCACCACGACGCTCGGGCTCGGCTTCAACATCGCCATCATTCTCAATATCGTCTATGCCGCTCAGTCTGCGACCGCTGGCTGATTACGACTGCGCATGACTTTGACACTTTTGACGCTGGTCTTCCTGCTGACCGCCTATCACGCCGCCGCTCTGGCGATCCTGCTGGCGTTGAAACCACGCTTGCGCCCGCTGGCCGGGCTGGCGGCGATATTCGGCACGCATATGCTGGCCAATCTGGGCATGACGACGGGCAGTTTGTCGCCGGCGCTGGACATCACCAGCGCCTTCGGCCTGCTCTACGGCCCGCTTTTCTATCTGGTCGTTCGCACGCTCGCCTTCGCTGACCAGCCACCGCGACTGATTGATCTTCTGCATGCCCTGCCGGCGCTGATCATCGCCTTGTGGCGTCCAGACCCTCCGATGTCACAGGTCTTCGGCCTGCCCAGCCTGGTCATCTATATCGGCCTGGCCATCCGGATCCTGTTCCGCCACCGAATCGCGGCTGCGCAATACCGTTCCGACGACAGAAATGTTGATCTGGGCTGGGTGGGCTATGCCGTTGCAGCCTTCGCCGCTCTGGCCGCGCTCGACATTGTGCGCGAGCTGGTGCTCGGCCCGACCGGCTGGATTTCCGATGATCTGGCGCTTTCCCTGGTCCTGGTCTCGGTCACCGGCCTGTTGACCGCCATGGGCGTATTCGCCTGGCGCCATGACGGGCTGCAAGGCGCCGTTCCGGCCAGGCCGGAACCGAGTCCTGTCGAACGCGATGATAGCGAAGCCATGGCCCGTTTCAGCCAGATCGACGCTCTTGTCCGTGACCGCGAACTCTGGCGTGAACCCCGGCTCACCCTGGCCGACCTCGCCCGCGAAACCGGTCTGAGCCCGCGTGAGGTCTCGCGCAGCATCAACACCGGCTCTGGTTCGAGTTTTTCTCGCTATATCAATTTGATGCGCCTGGATGCCATCAATGCGCTGATGGCCGACCCCGCCCAAAAACGCCGCACGGTCATCGAGCTGGCCTACGAGGTCGGCTTCAATTCGAAATCGGCGTTCAACCGGATCTTCCGGGACGAGACCGGAAGAACGCCGAGTGAAGTCAAACGGGGCTAGAACCCGCTGCCACGCGCATGGGTCACGCCGCCGTCGACGGTCAATGTCGACCCGACGACATAATCACCCGCTCGCGAGGCCAGGAAAATCGCGGCGCCGGCCATGTCCTCAGGCTGGCCGATGCGGCCTGACGGCACGGCCTGGGCCACCATGTCCTCATGGTCGCGGGCGACCTTGTTCATCTGCGACGCAAAGGCGCCCGGAGCGATGGCGGTTACGATGACATTGTCCTTGGCCAGTTCCAGAGCCAGGCGCTTGGTCAGGTGGATGATGCCGGACTTGGAAGCCGCGTAGGAATAGGTCTGCATCATATTGACCGAGAGCCCGTCAATCGACGCGATATTGATCACCTTGGACGGGCTGTCCGCCGAAGCCTTGGCCTTGAGCGCAGGATACAGGGCCTGGGTCAGGAAGAAGGGCGTTTTCACGTTCAGGTCCATGACCTTGTCCCAACCGCTTTCCGGGAATTCCTCGAACGGGGCACCCCAGGCCGCGCCGGCATTATTGACCAGAATGTCGAGCGTGCTCTCATGCTCCAGGTATTGCTTCGCCAGGGCCTGGGCGCCGGCGGCTCCGGAGGCATCGCCGGGCAGGGCGACACAGGTGCCGAACTCAGACAGGCGCTCCGCTGTGGCCATGCAATCGGCCGCCTTGCGGGCCGTGATGTAGACCTTGGCGCCGGCCTTGAGATATCCCTCGGCAATCATCTCGCCGATACCGCGCGAGCCGCCTGTGATCAGGGCCGTGCGGCCTTTGAGAGAAAACAAACCGTCCATTTATCGAACCTCCCCTTTGTGGTGTTGTTGGCCAAAGGCGTAGCGCCTGGGTGCGGGGGTGTCGAGGCTTTCTGGCGGGCCGTTTGTGTGTCCGGGCGGTTCGAAACCGACCTGAAATCGGGTGGGTAGGAGCAGCATCAGGGTGCGCTCTTGGTGCGTGACCGGTGCGATATCGGTTTTCGTCACGTCTGTTCTGCGTGACCCCACCGGGCCATTACGACAAATTTAGTATCACTCCACACCCCTCGCGTTGCATTTTGCAGCCCGAACCTGAGGAGGAGTGGATCAAGTGATGCACCGCATGTTTGCGACGGCCGTGGCCGCCGCGCTCACCTGGACCGGCCTGGCGGCCGCCCAGGTGCCCGATGTCGAAATTCCCTATGAACGCTTCGAGCTCGAAAACGGCCTGACCGTGATCGTGCACGAGGACCGCAAGGCGCCGATCGTGGCGGTGAGCATGTGGTATGGCGTCGGCTCGGCCGATGAGCCGGAAGGCAAGACCGGTTTCGCCCACCTTTTTGAGCATCTGATGTTCAATGGGTCGGAGAACTATAATGATGATTACTTCGGTCCCTTCGAACAGGTCGGTGCAACCGGCATGAACGGCACGACCTGGTTCGACCGCACCAATTACTTCCAGACCGTGCCGACCCCGGCCCTGGAAATGGCGCTGTGGATGGAATCCGACCGCATGACCAACCTCCTCGGCGCGGTCGACCAGGACCGCCTCGATGAACAGCGCGGCGTGGTCCAGAACGAGAAGCGCCAGGGCGATAACCAGCCCTATGGCATGGTGCAGTATTCCCAGCTCCGCGCCCTGTTCCCGGAAGGCCACCCCTACGCCCACTCCACCATCGGTTCGATGGAAGACCTGGAAGCGGCCTCGCTGGAAGACGTCTATTCCTGGTTCCGCCAGTATTACGGCGCGACCAATGCCGTCCTCGTCCTGGCCGGTGATATCGACGCGGAAGAAGCCCGCCCGCTGGTGCAGCGCTATTTCGGCGACGCCCCGGTCGGCCCGCCGCTCAACCGCATCAATGAATGGGTGCCGGAACGCCGCTATGACACCACCGAAGTGCTCTATGACGACGTGCCGCAAGCCCGCATCTACCGCACCTGGGTCGTACCGGGCCGCACCACGGAAGAACGCGCCGAGCTCGAGCTCTTCGCCACCGCCCTGGGCGGCGGCCGCACCTCGCGCCTGTATGAGGACTTCGTCTTCGATCGTCAGGTCGCGACCAGCGCCAGCGCCTGGGTACAGGAGCACCAGCTCGCCTCCATGTTCAATGTCATCATCACTCTCAACCCGGGTGAGGATGTCGCTGCCGCCTCGGCCCGTCTCGACGAGATGGTCGAGGAGATGATGGAAGAGGGCGTCACCGCCGAGGAACTCGAAGCCGCCGTCACCCGCACCAATGCCGGTGTGGTTCGCGGTCTCGAACAGATCGGCGGGTTCGGCGGCAAGGCTGTCACCCTGGCCCAGGGCGAGCTTTATGCCGGCGATCCGGGCTTCTGGCAGACCTATCTGGAGCGTCTCAACGCGGCCACGCCGGACGCTGTAACCGCCACGGCGCGGGAATGGCTCAATACCGGTTCGCACGAAATCCACGTCCTGCCTTTCGGCGATTTTGAGAGCGTCGATACCGATGCCGATCGCTCGGCCCTGCCGGTTGTCGCTTCGACGCCGGAACTGGTCTGGCCGGAGGTACAAACGGCGGAACTGTCCAATGGCGTCGATCTTGTCTTCGTGCGCCGCGACGCGGTGCCGGTGGTGGAAATGCAGATGGTGTTTGATGCGGGTTATGCTGCCGACAGCGCCGAAGGCGGCCAGCTCGGTCTTGCCGATTTCACCATGAACATGCTCGATGAGGGCGCTGGCCGCATGAATGCGCTGGAAATCGCTGCGGAAGCGGAACGCCTCGGCGCTCAGCTCTCCACCGGTGCCGGCCTCGACACCTCCTCCGTCACCCTGTCCGCCCTGCGCTCCAATCTGCGCGACTCGGTCGAGCTGATGGCCACGGTGATCACCGATCCGAGCTTTGCCAGCGACGATATCGAACGCGTGCGCCAGATGACGCTGAGCGGCATCCAGCAGGAAATGGCCAACCCGATCGCCATCGCCCTGCGCATGCTGCCGCCGGAAATGTTCGGCGAAGGTCACGCCTATTCCGTGCCGTTTACCGGTTCGGGCAATCCGGAAACGGTCAGCGGTTTCACCCGCGACGACCTCCTGGCTCACCAGGCGGCCTGGCTGCGTCCGGACAATGCGACCCTGTTCGTGGTCGGCGATACGACGCTGGAGGAAATCACCTCTGTCGTCGAACGCGCCTTCCGCCGCTGGGACGCGCCGAACACGCCGCTGCCGCAGAAAAACCTGTCGGAAGCGCAAAACGGGCAAGGCCGGGTGATCATCGTGGATCGTCCGAACTCGCCGCAATCGCTGATCCTGGCCGGCCTCATCGGCCCGTCCGGCTCGGTCGAAAACCCGGAAGTCTATGGCGCCATGAATGACGCCATCGGCGGCTCCTTCTCCGCTCGCGTGAACATGAATCTGCGTGAGGACAAGGGCTGGTCCTATGGCGCCCAGACCCTGCTCTGGGGTGCCCGTGGCCAGCGGCCGTGGCTGGTCTATGCGCCGGTCCAGACCGACCGCACCACCGACAGCCTGTCCGAGCTGATGCGGGAGTTCACCGAGTTCACCTCGACCAATCCGGCCACGCCGGAAGAGCTCGAGCGCTCGATCAACAACAATACGCGCTCCCTGCCGGGCCAGTTCGAAACCGCTTCTGCCGTTCGCGGCAGCCTGGTCTCGAGCCATAATCTCGGCCGTGACTGGAATTATCCGGCCACGCTGACCGAGCGCTATCGCAATCTCGAGCTGGAGACGATCCACGCCGCGGCTCAGGAAGTCGTTCAGCCCGATCAGCTGGTCTGGCTCATCATCGGCGATGCCGCCCTGATCGAGGAGGGCATTCGCGAGCTCGGCCTGGGCGAGGTTGAGGTCCGCAGCCTCGGCGAATAAGCCAAGCCCTGCTCAAGACGAGCCTGATCACAGGCGCCGGAGACCTCTCCGGCGCCTGTTTTCTGTCGGCTTGCCATCTGGGGTCTGCGAATACCCGTATTCAAACTCTGGATTTCCGCGGGCAAGCCTTTAACCTGATCGCCGGCCTTGGGGGCCGGGCAATGCGTCGGGGGGCGCTTGGGCATGTTTATCTTTTTCGGCACGCGCGTGACGCGCAAAATCCTGTCCGAGGGCGAGTTTCACTGCCCCTCCTGCCAGGACCGCCGCCCCTATCGCGAGCGCCGCGACAAGGAATGGGGCCATCTCTACTTCATTCCGCTGATCCCGATGCAGGAATACCAGCCCTATATCGAATGCCGCACCTGCAAGGCCCGGTTTGAACCGGAGGTGCTGCGCTTTGACCCCGAGGTCGAACAACGCTTCATGGCCGGCTTTGAGCAAGCCTGCCTGAAATCCATGGTCTCGCTGGCCCTGATGGGCGGGCAGAGCGAAAGCGATGCGGCACGGACCCTCATTGTCGAACTGATGAAAACCGCCCGCTCCGGCGACCAGGCCCTCGACCGCACCGCCATTGATGCCGCCTTCGAGGACGAAGACCGCGAACCGAGTGACATATCCGGCCTGATCAAGGGTCTGAAGGACGAGCTCTCAGATAGCGGCCGCGAAACCGTCCTCCTCAACCTGGTCGAAGTCGCGCTGGCCGGCGATCACACCCCCAATCAAGACCAGATCGAATCCATCCGCCGCTGCGGCGAATGGATCGGCCTGAGCCCCATGCATGTGAAGGGCATTGTGGCAGAGCTGAAGGAACGGTCCCAAGCACCCTCATCCCGGACTTGATCCGGGACCTCGCGAGGGCGGATTGGACGGGATTTGTCTGATGACGAGGTTCTCGCCAAGCTATTCGAGCGCGATCAGGAGCGGGCTGCAGCGCAGAGATCGTGGCGGTTGTTCAGATGCTTGAAAGCAAGCACATCGCCTACCACGAACGGGGCCTCGAGATGGGTGTGCCTGGAATTTGATCGGGCAGTTGAGCTGCGGCCAGCTGAGCTGGCCGGAGCGTTTTTCGAAAACTGGAGTGCTGCAAGAGCTGCTGGGACGGTCGGCGCCTGCCCGGCGTTATCAAGCCAGTCGTCTTCTTCAACCGTTGAACAATCTCCATCGGGCCAGCCAGATCACTGTCGTTGGAGATCACCACACCGACATCATAGAGATCCTGCCAGGCGTCATCGACCATGTGCACCGCCAAGTTCACATCCGAGCCTTTTTCTTCGGTTTTGACCACTTCGACTGTGCGTGGCCCGGTTGCAGGTGGATCGGCCAAATACATGCGCGTGGTATTGTACAGAAAGTGGCCATAGATGATGTCGAGATTGCTGCAATGAGCGCTCATTGCGCGGAGATAGGCATCTTGCCGTTTCGATGCGTCCAGGTCGTTCGGGCGGGGTGTGATCCGCGCGGTAAACAGCTTCACCCGGATGATGTCATTGCGCGGCAATATGTTCGACATCAAGGCACTGAGGTCGAGCCATTTGTAAGGGGTACCCTTCAGGGCGCCATAGTAAAGATTGAAGCCGTCGACATAGACGTAGGTGCGCATAAAGCAAAGGCTCCCGAAGGAGCCTTGCGCCCGGCTGACGACGCAGGCCGGGGGAGTTGCCTTTATATAGGCTCCAGTGATTCAGTTCGTCAATAGGCAGTGTATGCCCACACGATATGCACTCACGGGTTGTATGGCAATCGCCCCTTTGCAAATGGGTCGCGTCCTCATGGGTCGCGGTAAGGGCCTCCCAAGCACACACCGCTTTGGGAAAATGGGGTGAGTTGGGCAGCATGCGGGCACCGGATCCCCGGCCTCCGCGAGGGCCGGCCAATCCGGGATGAGGGCCGCCCCTAGCCCGCCGCCCGCTTCTCTTTCTTCCGCTCGTGCTCTTTCAGGAAGATCTTGCGGATACGGATGCTCTCGGGCGTGACTTCGACCAGCTCGTCGTCATCGATGAATTCGAGGGCGTATTCCAGCGTCACCTTGATCGGCGGGGTCAGGACGATGTTTTCGTCGGTGCCGGAGGCGCGCATATTCGTCAGCTTCTTGCCCTTGGTCGGGTTGACGATCATGTCCTCTTCGCGGGCGTTTACGCCGATCAGCATGCCCTCATAGATATCGACACCATGGCCGAGGAAGAGCTTGCCGCGTTCCTGCAGGTTGAACAGGGCAAAGCCGAGCACCTTGCCGTCAACCATCGACACCATGGCGCCGTTATGGCGCTGGCCGATCACTCCCTCGGTTTTCGGAGCGTAGTGGTCAAAGGTGTGGAACATCAGGCCGGTGCCCGAGGTCAGGGTGAGGAATTCGGAGCGGAAGCCGATCAGGCCGCGCGTCGGGATGACATAGTCGATACGCACCCGGCCATGACCGTCCGGCACCATGTTTTTCAGCTCGGCCTTGCGCTGGCCCAGCTTCTCCATGACGCCGCCCTGGTCTTCTTCCTCCAGGTCGATGGTCAGGCTCTCATAGGGCTCACAGACAACGCCATCGACTTCCTTGAGGACAACGCGCGGACGGCCAACCGCCAGCTCGTAGCCCTCGCGGCGCATGGTCTCGATCAGGATGGACAGGTGCAGCTCGCCACGACCGGAGACGGTGAACTTGTCCGGATCGTCCTGCTGCTCGACCTTGAGCGCCACATTGTGGATCAGCTCGCGCTCGAGCCGTTCCTTGATATTACGCGAGGTGACGTATTTGCCTTCGCGGCCGGCAAACGGGCTGTCATTGACCTGGAAGGTCATGGACAGGGTCGGCTCGTCGACCGAGAGCGGCGGCAGGGCCTCGACATGGTCGGGATCGCACAGCGTGTCGGAAATCTTGAGATCATCAATACCGGTAAAGGTGATGATATCACCGGCCTGGGCGCTGTCGCGCTCCACGCGTTCAAGACCATGGAAGCCGAAAATCTGCAGGACGCGGCCCTTGGCTTCGCGGCCGTCCGCCTTGACCACGGTGACCGGCATATTCTTGGTGACCTTGCCACGGGCGACACGGCCGATACCGATCACACCGGTGAAGGAGGAATAATCCAGCGCCGAGACCTGCAGCTGCAGCGGCCCGTCGCGGTCAACATCGGGCACGGGCGTATGCGCCGTGATCATCTCGAACAGCGGCGTCATGTCGGTTCCGATTTCGCCGGCTTCGCTCGCGGCCCAGCCCTGCAGGGCGGAGGCGTAGACAACCGGGAAATCGAGCTGTTCTTCATTGGCCCCGAGACGGTCGAACAGATCGAAGGTCTGATCGACGACCCAGTCGGGACGCGCGGACGGGCGATCCGCCTTGTTGATGACCACAATCGGCTTGAGACCGCGCGCCAGCGCCTTCTTGGTCACAAAGGAGGTCTGCGGCATCGGACCGTCGACCGCATCGACCAGCAGGAGCACGCCATCGACCATGGAGAGAACACGTTCGACCTCACCCCCGAAATCGGCGTGGCCGGGCGTGTCGACGATATTGATCGCCCAGTCATTCCAGGTCACGGCGGTATTCTTGGCCAGGATGGTAATGCCGCGCTCTTTCTCCAGATCATTGGAGTCCATCATGCGCTCGGACACATTGGCGCGTTCGCCCAATGTGCCGGACTGCTGCAGCAGCTGGTCAACCAGCGTGGTCTTGCCGTGGTCGACGTGGGCAACAATGGCGATATTGCGCAGCTTGGAAAGAGAGGCGCTCATGGCGGTAATCCTGCAAGTAAAAGGCGCGCCCTCATACGCTGACAGGGCGCGACTGGCCAGCGGTTATTCCGCAGCGCATCATTTATTGACGACGGGACGACCTAGCCCGGCTCCGGCCAGTCCGCTTTCAGGCGCTGCAGCGTTGCCAGCAAGGCGGTGCGTTCTTCCGTCCCCAGCGTCGCCTGGGCCTGGCCGGCGACGGCTTCGACATGCGGCAGGACCTCGGCATAAAGCCCCTCGCCCTTGCCGGTGAGATAGAGATGGCTGACCCGGCCATCGGCCTGTGAGGCTTCACGGCGGACGAGACCGGCATCGAGCAGGGCCTTGGTGCCGCGGCTGACAATGCCCTTGTCCATTGGCGTCACCTTGACCACGTCAACCGCCGTGCGCCCCGGCTGTTCCGCGATCGCCGCCAAGACCCGCCATTGCGACAGGTTGAGATCGGCCCGTTCCTTCACCACGGCGGCGGTCGAGCGCGAGATGCGATCGGCCAGCACCACCATCTGGTAGGGCCAGTATTCGTCCAGCTTGAGAACGGGCGCGGTTGCGGTGTCGAGCGTGTCCATTCCGGCAATTTAGTTGTTTTTACAACTTGACGCAATAACAACGATTGACTATTTTCGCCGGCAATGAGGGCCAGTGCGCCCGCTTTCCGCGTGCGTGCGGCACGTATTCACATTGAGCTGAAAGAGGTTTGGCATGGCCGATCTGTTCGAGAACCCGATTGGACTTTGCGGTTTCGAATTCGTCGAATTTGCAGCGCTGGAGCGCGGCACTATCGAGCCGATTTTCGAAGCCATGGGCTTCACCCACATCGCCAACCACCGCTCCAAGGATGTCGAGCTGTGGCGCCAGGGCGGCATCAACTTCCTGATCAATTACGAGCCGGAAACCCAGGCTTACTTCTTCGCCAAGGAGCACGGCCCGTCCGCTTGCGGCATGGGCTTCCGCGTCAAGGACGCCGCTGCGGCCTATGAAGAATGCCTCGAGCGCGGCGCCGAGCCGGTGCTGACCGAGCCGGGCATTTCCGAGCTGGTGATCCCGGCCATCAAGGGTATTGGCGGCGCCTCGATCTATCTCATCGACCGTTTCGAGGACGGCAAGTCGATCTACGACATCGATTTCGAATATCTCGATGGTGTCGACATCCATCCGGAAGGCTGTGGTTTCAAGATCATCGATCACCTGACCCACAACGTCTACAAGGGCCGTATGGACTACTGGGCGAATTACTACGAGAACCTCTTCAACTTCCGTGAGATCCGCTATTTCGACATCAAGGGCGAATACACCGCGCTCCTGTCGCGCGCGATGACCGCTCCGGATGGCCTGATCCGTATTCCGCTCAATGAAGAGAAGTCGGAAAAAGTCGGCCAGATCGAAGAATATCTGCGCGAGTACAAGGGCGAAGGCATCCAGCACATCGCCTTCTCCTGTGACGACCTCGTCGCCTGCTGGGACCGCCTGAAAAAGGCCGGCACCCAGTTCATGACTGCGCCGCCGGACACCTATTACGACATGCTGGAAGAGCGCCTGCCGGGCCATGGCGAGCCGACCGAGGAATTCCGCAAGCGCGGCATCCTGCTCGACGGCACGACCGAGGGCGGTGCCCCGCGTCTCCTGCTGCAGATCTTCTCGGAAAAGGCCATCGGCCCGATCTTCTTCGAGTTTATCCAGCGCAAGGAAGACGAAGGCTTCGGCGAGGGCAATTTCAAGGCCCTGTTCGAGTCCATCGAGCGCGACCAGATCAATCGCGGCGTGCTGAACACCGAAAACGCTTAAGGAGGCCGGCATGAGCGTCGAACTCAAGCGCATTCACCACGTCGCCTATCGCTGCAAGGACGCGAAGCAGACGACCGAGTTCTACAAGACGGTGCTGGGCATGGACCTTGTCCTCGCCATCGCCGAGAACGAGGTGCCGTCGACGAAAGCGCCCGATCCGTACATGCACATCTTCCTCGATGCGGGGATGGGCAATGTGCTGGCCTTTTTCGAACTGCCCAACTCCCCGGAGATGGGCCGCGACGAGCAGACCCCGCAATGGGTGCAGCACATCGCCTTCGAGGTGGAAGACCTCGATGCGCTGAACAAGGCCAAGAGCCATATCGAAGCCGAAGGCCTCGACGTGCTCGGCCCGGTCAATCACGGCGTCTTCAAGTCGATCTACTTCTTCGACCCCAACGGCCACCGCCTCGAACTGGCGGCCAATACCGGTACGGATGAGCAGATGAAGGAGCTCAACCGCGTCGCGCCGATGATGATCGAGGAGTGGAGCCAGACCAAGCGCGCCCCGCGCCACGCCGCCTGGCTGCACGAGCAGGACTAGCGGCGCCAAGCCGTACTCCCGGACCTGCCCGCCCTCGCGCTGGCGGGGGATCCGGGACCGAAAGACGACAAACGCCCCGGCCATCTCGCCGGGGCGTTTTCATTTGCGGCCGGATCAGCCACACTCCCCGCCCATGTGGCGGAGCATTCTGATCTACGCGGCCCTCCTGGCTGTCGGCGCCTTCCTTTTGGAATGGCTGCAATTTCAGTATTTCGCCCGGCGCTTCGGTCTGGAAATCCTCATCGGCCTGGTCGCGGTCGGCTTTGGTGCGCTGGGCATCTGGGTCGGCACACGGCTGACGCCATCGCCCCGGCCGGACACGTTTGAGCGCAACGAGGCCGCGCTCAAATCACTGGGCATTTCCGAACGGGAATATGATGTCCTGGTGCAGCTCGCCGCCGGCACGTCGAACAAGGAAATGGCCCGCACGCTGGGCATCTCGCCGAACACGATCAAGACCCATCTGGCCCGCCTGTTCGAGAAGCTAGACGTTTCCCGCCGCATGCAGGCGGTGGAGAAAGCCAAACAGCTCGAGCTGCTGCCGTGAGCCGCGCCACAGCCTCACCCCGGCAGGTGATTTTGGCCCAATCACCCAAATGGGCGATCGATCATCCACGCCGGATCTGCTCGCTTGTGGACGACGCAACAAGGGAGCGCCCCGATAGCGGGCGAGCGATCACATGATCCGTTTCATTCTCGTCTATGGTTCCATCGCCGGTCTCATCGTCGCCGGCTTCCTGATCGGCGGTATTGTCTACGCCGATGCCAGCGGCAGCGCCGGTTCTGCACTGTTTGGCTATCTGTCCATGCTGCTGGCGATGTCGCTGATCTTCGTCGCCGTCAAACGCTATCGCGATGACCGGCTGGGCGGGGTGATCAAATTCTGGCCCGCCCTCGCCCTCGGCGCCGGCATCGCCTTCACCGCCTCGCTGTTCTACGTCTTCGCCTGGGAAATCTATTACAACATCTCCGACGGCGCCTGGATCACCACCTATGTCGATGAGATGCGCGCCCAGCAGGAAGCCGCCGGCAAGAGCGCGGAAGAGATCGAGGCCTATATGGCCGAGATGGGCGCGATGATGGACATGTATCAGAACTGGTGGTTCCGCATGCCGGTCACCCTGACCGAGATCCTGCCGGTCGGCCTCCTCGTCGCCCTGATCAGCTCCGCCACCCTGCGCAACCCCAACATCCTGCCGCGCCGGGCTTGAACCGTTGGGCCGAAGCGCACCCATTTCCCCGATTAGCTGTTCAAGCAAAACATGTTAGTCAGCTGAGAGGGGAAACCGGGGGCTGCTATGATCCTCAACAGGCTGACACAGGCATTTCGCGACCAGAACTGGTTCGCTGTGGCGGTGGAATTCGTCATCGTCATCGCCGGTGTCGTCATCGGTTTCCAGTTCACCCAGATTGCCGCCGAGCGCTCCGACCAGGCTGAACGCGAGGCGGCCCTGTATCGCCTGCATGAGGAAGCGGAACAGGCGGTGGCGCATTTCGAGCGCATGGTGGAGCTCTACGACCGCTCCAACGACGCCCGGTTCGATGCCCTGACCCGGCTCAGCTCCGGCGATTTCGAAGGCGTTGAGACCGGTTGGCTGACCTTTGGCATCCAGACCACCTCGCTTCTGCCCCAGGTCGCGCCGCCACGCAGCGCCTATGATGAAGTCCTGGCCACCGGGCTTTATGCCGAACTGGGCGACATCCGCCTGCGCCAGGCCCTGTCCGCCTATTATCGCCAGATCGACTTCCTCGAGGGCCAGATCGAATATCATCGCGACCAGGTCATGCGCGCCTGGCGTTCCGAACATGTCACCATGGTGTTTGATCCCGACAATGAAAGCCGCAACCGCTCCTTCGAGGTCGATTTCGAGGCGGCGGCCCAGGACCCGGCCTTCATTGAAGAGCTGACCGCGGCGAATAACTCCATCCGCGCGGTCACCAATTGGTGGCGCTCCACCCTGGAAGAGGCGCAGACCGTCTGTGACGAGCTCGCCCGGCTGACCCGGCAGCCCTGTGATCCCCCGGACTGGGAGCCCTATTCATGATCCTCTCCCGCCTGACCAAGGCCTTCCGCGAACAGAACTGGTTCGCCGTGGCGCTGGAATTCGTCATCGTCATTTCCGGTGTCGCCATTGGTTTCCAGATCACCGCCTGGAATGAAACCCGCCAGGATGAAGCCCGCGAAGCCCTGGTGCTGGCGCGGCTGCAGACCGATTTCGAGGTTATCCACGCCAATACCGAAACCGCCCTGGCGGACCTGGAACAGCGCGCCGGCTATGCCGCCGCCTTTGTTGAGGTGATCACCGATGACACGGTCAACTCCCACTCCGAGGAATTCCGCACGGCGCTGGCCCTGACCCTCGGCACGCCGGTCCCGGCCGGCCGGTCGGCGACCTATATCGAGCTGCTGACCAGCGGCGAAATGCGCCTGGTCCGGTCGGAGGCCCTGCGACGGGCCCTGGTCGAGTTTGACGAACAGGTCCGGCGGCATGAGCTGGCCTATGACACGCTGGCCCAGCTGGTCATCGACAACAACGCCATCCTGCTGGAATACCAGTCACTTCTGATCGCGACACAGGGCGAAGGCAGCCCCTATCAAGACGATATCGAACAGATCCGCACATCGGCGGAATTGCTGTCCAGCGCCCAGTTGATGGGCAGTGTCAGCCGCTTCAATCTGAGTTGGCACCAGGGCCGGCTGGAGACCGCGGATGCGGTGTTGCAGGCCCTCGCAGCCAGCGCCGACTAGTCTACCGGTTCACTCAGGCGGGCCATCAGCGGCCGCGCCTTCAGGCTGCGGCCCAGTCGCTCGACCGTCTGCGCCAGATCGACCCCCAGCTCCGCATCGAGCGAACGGTAAATCTCTTCCATCTTCGGCGACAGGCGTATCAGGGCTTCAGCCTGGCGATAGCCGGCCTGGGTGAGGAGAAACTCCACCCGCTTGGCCTGAGGCTGCACGCTGCGCCGGGCGAAGCGCTGCTCGACCAGCTTGCGGACCCGGCGCCCGACCACGGCCGGACTTTCCCCGACGCTTTCGGCCAGCGGATTGAGCGGCATCGGCCCGTACTGCCAGAGGGAGAGCAGGATGGTGGTGCACTCGGGTGGACTTTCGATCCCGTGTTCAGCGGCAATGGTCTCGATCTGGTTGTCGAGCTGACGCAGAAGGCGGTGCAGCCGCGAAATATAGAAGATGCGGCCAAGATCGGGATCGTCGAAAATAAGGGGCATGGGGGAGACCTGTTTTGGCCGCCAAGCATGATCAGACTGGCTTGCCCCCGCCTTGCGGCCAGATTGCGCTTTGGTCATGCCGCAGACAGGTCTGACAGCTCAGCCTTCGCGGCGGGCAAACAAAGCCTCGAAACGCCGCCCGGCCTGGTCGAGCAGACCGGCGAACAGCGCCGCCCATCCCGCCAGCACCAGGCCGGCGACGATCAGGGTGAGGAACACCGACCACAGCGCGGCGATATCGCTGCGCAAATAGGCCCCGGCGAGAAAACCCGCGCTACACAGCCCGCAGAGCCAGAGCATGGGAGCCATGCGGCCTAGGAAGTCGATCTCACGCGGTTTCACACGCATCACCCAGCGCACGGCGACCAGTAGTCCGGTGATCCAGGCATACAGCGGCAGCAGCGCGTCGGTGACGATATCACCACGCCCATCACCCTCGCGATTGAGCACGGCACTGCCATCCGCCCCGAGGGTGAAATAGGGCTCCAGTCTCACCGCGGGCAGTTGATCGACCGCCTGCAGGACCAGCTGCAGCGCTGTGAGAATATGCGGCTCCATGCCGGGCAGGCAGGTCGCCAGAACGGTCAGGGTGAGCGCAATCAGCAGACCCGCCAGGACCACCGCCGGGACACGCTGGGATTCGCGCAGGATATCGGCCAGAAGACGCACGATCATGGCCGCCCCTCGCGCAAGGCCTGCGCTGCTCCGGCATTGAGCTCCCAGTCGAGCTGGGCGATCACATCGGGGATCGCCCCATAGGCAGCGAGAAAGCGAGACCGGGCGGTGAGCGTGTCCTGATACAGCGCCAGGACGTCGAGACGATCCGGGTCCAGGCTTTCCGAGCGGGCCCAGGCGGCGGCATCGGCCTCATACTCGATCCCGTCGAAAGCGCGCTGGATCAGCACCAGGCGCAGGAGTGTCGATCCGGCCGGTCCATCATTGAACTCATCACTCACCGGCACGGTCATCGCGGGCATTTTCGAGGAGCTAACCGTCAGACGGAAAAAGCCGCGCACCGGGGCCCCGGCCGGGTCTGCCGTGACCTCGACACCGTGTGTGTCGCGCCACTGGGCCAGGGTCGTGATCTCAGGATGGGTCATCACCGCCACCCCTAAACCAGCCGGGCCTGTGTGCCCTCTCCGGGCACGGTCAGCCACTCGCCTTCCTGGCGCACATTGCCGACCGACTTATTGGCCTCGGAATATTCCAGACTGCCATCCGGCAAACCCGCCAGCAGCGGTTCGATGGCGTCGCGGTCATTGGCGGGGTCGAGCCAGAGATCATAATGATCCGGCCGCAGGATCACCGGCATGCGCGAATGCAGTTGCGACATTTCCTGATTGGGCCGGGTGGTCAGGATGGTGAAGCTTTCCACCCGCTGGCCCTCGATCTCGGCGCGGTCCCACAAGCCGGCGAAACCGAACCATTCCTGGCCTTTTGCTGTGATCCACCAGGGCTGTTTGGCGCCCTTCTCGCCCGTCCACTCATAAAACCCGATCGCCGGCACGATACAGCGGCGCTTGCGGAAGGGGTCACGGAAGCTGGGGGTCGAGGCCGCGGTCTCCGACTTCGCGTTGAAGGTGGAGTATTTCATTTCCGACAGCGGCTTGGACCAGAAATGCGGCACCAGCCCCCAGCGCGCCATGACGGCCTCGCGGTGATCTTCGACATGGCGGATAATCGGTGCGTCCTGGGTCGGGGCGATATTCCAGCGCGGCTGCATATTCAGCGCCGCCTGCTGGAGCTTGAACATCTCCTGCAGGATCCACCACTCCAGCTTTCCCAACGCATACCGTCCGCACATTCAGCCAGACTAGCGCGGCGGGCGGTCTATCGCGAGCCCAATCGAAAAGGATTTGAACCAAGATGCTCCGGCCCTGCAGCCGGCGAGACCGGCGGGCCGGCTTGCTTCATCGCGTGCTTTCGCTCATCCCCACAGCAGCTTATACAGGGTTGAGACTTGCGGCTTAAGGGCCGCGCGGCGCCGGAAGGGGGCTTTGGCATGTCGCGTACGAGTGATTGGATCGACGCCTTTTCCGGCCGGCGGCTGGCCGTGTTCGGCGATGTCATGCTCGACCGTTTCACCTTCGGCGACACGACCCGGATTTCCCCGGAGGCCCCGACCCCGGTCTTCCGTGTCGACCGCTATGAGCAAATGGTGGGCGGCGCCGGCAATGTGGCGCGCAATATCGCATCGCTGGGCGGTGAAGCTGTTCTGGTCGGCCTGATCGGGACGGACAAGGTCGGCGACGCCCTGCTCGAAGCGGCCGCCTCGACGGAGCGGCTGGAAACGCGCCTGGCGCGCACGGCCGAGGCCCGCACCTCGGTGAAAACCCGTTTCGTCGCCAAGAGCCAGCAAATGCTGCGCGTCGACGAGGAAGATGTCGGCCCGCCCTCCAGTGCCGGGCTGGACGACATGATGGCGGAGCTCTCCAGCGCCCTCGACATGGCCCACGCCCTGGTCCTGTCTGACTACGCCAAGGGCGTGCTCAGCGATGAAGCGATCACGCGCGCCGCAGCGCTCGCCTCAGACCGCAATATCCCGGTCATCGTCGACCCGAAATCGCGCGACCTGGCACGCTATCGCGGCGCCACGGTGATCACGCCGAATGCCAAGGAAGCGGAAGAAGCGACCGGGATTTCCTGTGCCGATGATGCGGGCGCCGAACGGGCCGCCGCCGCCATCAGCGCTGCTGTGGGCTGTCCCTTTGTGGTGATCACCCGCGGCCCGAACGGCATGACCGTGCTCAACAAGGACGGCGAAGTCCGTCACTTGCCGACCGCCGCCCAGGAAGTCTTCGACGTCTCCGGCGCCGGGGACACGGTGGTGGCCGCGCTCGCCCTCGGGCTGGCCTGTGGCGCGCCGATCGAGGCGGCCGCCGAGCTCGCCAATCGCGCCGCCGGTGTTGTCGTCGGGAAGATCGGCACGGCGACCGTCTCCGCCGCCGAGCTTCATGTCGCCCTGCATGGCGGCGGACCGGACGGATCCATTATTGTCGACCTTGCGGGCGCCAAGCGCGCGGCCGAAGCCTGGCAGGCCCAGGGCCTGAAAGTCGTCTTCACCAATGGCTGTTTCGACCTCATCCATCCCGGCCACATTTCCATTCTCGGCTTCGCCAAATCCCAGGGCGACAAACTCATCGTCGCCCTCAACACCGATGCCTCGGTGCAGCGCCTGAAGGGCCCGACCCGCCCGGTGCAGGACGAAGCCTCGCGCGCCACGGTGATGGCCGCCCTGCGCGATGTGGACCTGGTGGTGCTGTTTGACGAGGACACGCCGCTGCAGGCGATCACCGAGATCGGTCCGGACATCCTGGTCAAGGGCGCCGACTACAAGCCCGACGAAGTCGTCGGCGGCGATTTGGTCCGCGCGCGCGGCGGCGAGGTTGTGCTGGCGCCGCTGGTACCGGGCAAGTCCACCACGGCGGCCATTGCGCGGGCCAAGAGCTGAGCGGCATGACCCGGCCCTACCTCGTCCTGCTTGATCGCGATGGCACCATCAATGTCGACAAGCATTACCTCGCTGATCCGGACGGGCTGGAGCTGCTTCCACAGGCTCTGGACGGGCTCAAGGCCATGCAAGATGACGGGGCGGTGCTGTCCATCGTCACCAACCAGTCCGGCGTCGGCCGCGGTTACTTCGATCTGGCCACGGCCCATGCCATCAATGACCGCCTGGTGGAGATGCTGGCCGGAGCCGGTATCCAGACCCGGCATGTCGCCATGTGCCCGCATGCACCAGATGAGGACTGTAACTGCCGCAAGCCGAAAACCGGCATGGCCGATGAGATCGCCCGCGAGACCGGTCTCGATCTGAGCGAGGCCTGGGTCATCGGCGACAAGGCCAGCGATGTCGAACTGGGGCTCAATATCGGCGGGCGCAGCCTCTTGATCGGGCCGGCCGATGCAGCCGATCATGGTCAGGCTGCCAGCGTGCCCCATCTTGCGGCGGCCGCCGCCCATATCCTTTCCAGCAAAGCGAGCTGACACCCATGTTCATCGTCACCGGCGGCGCCGGCTTCATCGGATCGAATATCGTCGCGGACCTCGCCGCCCAGGGCAAAGCCGTCGCCGTCATCGACGAACTCGGCACGGACGCGAAATGGAAGAATATCGCCAAGCATACGCTGGAAGACGTGATCCATCCCGATCAGACATTCGAGGCGCTGGAGTATCATGCCGGCCGGATTGAAGGCATCATCCATATGGGTGCGATCTCGGCCACGACCGAGCGCGATGCCGACCTGATTGCCCGCACCAACTTCACCCTGTCGCGCGACCTCTGGGACTGGTGCTCGGCGCAGGATGTGCCCTTCGTCTACGCCTCCTCCGCGGCCACTTATGGCGATGGCGCGCAGGGCTTTGATGATGACGATGATCTGGCCTCGATGTCGAAACTACGCCCGCTCAACGCCTATGGCTGGTCGAAATGGCTGTTCGATTGCTGGGCCCGCCGCCAGGTCGACGAGAACCGAGCCGCGCCGCCGCGCTGGGCCGGGCTGAAATTCTTCAACGTCTATGGCCCCAATGAACAGCACAAGGGTTCGATGCGCTCGGTCGCCATCCAGGTCTTCGAACAGGTCTCCGAAACCGGCAAGATGAAGCTGTTCGCCTCTGACCATCCCGATTACGAGGATGGCGGGCAGATGCGCGATTTCGTCTGGGTCGAGGATTGCGCCCGCACCGCGATCTGGTGCGCGACCGGTCTGGAACAGAACGGCATCTACAATGTCGGCTCCGGCAAGGCGCGCAGCTTCAAGGACCTCGCCCTCGCCGTCTTCGCCGCCATGGAGCGCGAGCCGCAGATCGACTTCATCGACATGCCGGACAAGCTCAAGGGCCAGTACCAGTATTTCACCCAGGCCCGGATGAGCCGCCTGGTTGCGGCCGGCTGTCCGGTCAACGGCACAGCCCTGGAAGACGGTGTCGGCCAGTATGTCCGCGACTTCCTCGCGACCGGCGATCCGTTCCGCTAGCCGGTCCGGACCTGCGCCACGGCCTTGGCCCAGCTGGCCCGGGCCTTTTGACGGGCCGCGCCATCAAAGTCCGGCTTGAACGCCCGGTCGGCCTTCCACAGCGCCCGGCCATCCTCGAGCGATTTGAACATCCCGGCCTTGAGACCGGCCAGGAAAGCCGCACCCCAGGCCGTTGTCTCGGTATTGACCGGCCGCACCACCTCGGCGCCGGACATGTCGGCCATGCGTTGCAGGAAAGCGTTATTGCGGGCCATGCCGCCATCAACCCGCAGGGCCTTAGTCTGCATGCCGTCCGCCGCCATGGCATCGAGCAGGTCGCAGGTCTGCTGCACCGTGCTGTCGATCGCCGCAGCCGCAATCTCGGCCCGGCCATCGCCGCGGGTCAGCCCGGTAATGGCGCCACGCGCATCGGGATCCCAATAGGGCGCGCCGAGCCCGGTAAAGGCCGGTACGAGGTGCACGGTGTGGTCCGGCTTGGCTGCCGCAGCGAGCGCTTCGATCTCGCTCGCCTGGGCGATCAGGCCCAGCCCGTCCCTTAACCACTGGATTGTCGCGCCGGCAGAAAGTACAGACCCTTCAAGGGCATAACTCGTTTCGCCAGCGATACGATAGGCGATCGTGGTTAACAGCTTGGCCTTGGAGGTCACGGCTTCCGAGCCGGTGTTGAGCAGCATGAAGGCGCCGGTGCCATAGGTGGATTTCATCTCGCCGGGCGCAAAACAGGCCTGGCCGATGGTCGCCGATTGCTGGTCTCCGGCGACACCCAGGATCGGGATATCGCGGCCGAAAAGGGCCGCATCCGTCGCCCCGAAATCATCGGCGCAATCCTTGACCTCGGGCAGCATGGAGGCGGGGACCTTGAACAGGTCCAGCATCGCCGCATCCCAGCTGTTAGAGCCGATATTGAAGAGCGAGGTGCGGCTGGCATTGGTCGCGTCGGTGGCGTGGACCTGGCCGCCGGTGAGGCGCCAGATCAGCCAGCTGTCAACCGTGCCGAAGGCCAGCTCGCCGCGCTTGGCCCGGTCCCGGGCCCCATCGACCTGGTCGAGGATCCAGGCGATCTTGGTGGCCGAGAAATAGGGGTCGAGGAGCAGACCCGTCGCGGCCTGCACCGCCGCACCATGGCCGCCCGCTTCCAGCCCGGCACAGATCTCGGCGGTCCGGCGGTCCTGCCAGACAATGGCGTTGTGCAGCGGCCGGCCGGTCTTGCGGTCCCAGACCAGGGTCGTCTCGCGCTGATTGGTGATGCCAATGGCCTCGACCCGCCAGCCCTTCTTCTCCGCCGCCCCCAGCGCCTCACGCGCGGTCGACAGGACCGTCGCCCAGATCACTTCCGGATCATGCTCGACCCAGCCCGGCTGCGGGTAGATTTGCGGAAACTCCGACTGGGCGACCGCAATGGTCTCGCCCTTGGGGCTGAACACGATGGCGCGCGAACTCGTCGTGCCCTGATCAATCGCCAGCAAGGCCTTGCGCTTTTTGAACATCGTCTCCCCCGAATGATTTATAGCGGAACTATAACCGTGACGGCGGCGGACGAAACACGCTAGGTTCAGCGCGGGCAGGGAAAGACTTTTATGACCGATCCAGAATTCCAGCAGTCGCGGCTGAAAAGCCCGACCGGTGCCGATCTGGCGCTCTACACCTATGAGGCGGAGACGACGCCGCGCGGCATCGTCCAGATCAATCACGGCCTGGCTGAATATGCCGGCCGCTATGCGCCCTTTGCGGCCTATCTCGCCTCACGCGGCTATCACACGATCGGCCACGACCATCGTGGCCATGGCCACACTGAAGCCGAGGATGGGGCCCCGCGGCGCTTTGCCGACAAGGATGGCTGGATCAAGGTGATGGATGATGTCGCCGCGGTTCAGGCCGAGGCGCGCAAGCGCTGGCCGGATCTGCCGCTGATCATTTTCGGCCACTCGATGGGCTCGGTGATTTCGATGAATTTCGTCATGCGCCATCCCGATGCGGTTCAGGGCGCAGCGCTGTGGAACGGCAATATGGCGCTCGGAGCCAACAAGCTCGCCATGCGCATCGTCCTGTTCTTCGAAGCTCTGGTCGGCGGCCCCTATACGCCAAGCCTGACGCTGGAAAACCTCACCTTCAAGGGCTGGAACAAGCGCTTCCCGGAAGGCCGCACGGACGCCGACTGGCTGTCCCGCGACACCGCCGAGGTCGACAAATACGCCGAGGACGAGATCTGCGGCTGGCCGTCCTCCGTCTCGCTCTGGCGCGATTTCCTCAGCGGTGTCTCCTATGCGGAGAAAGACCAGAACCTGGCCAATATCCCGCGCGCCTTGCCCTTCCACCTGATCGGCGGGTCCAAGGACCCGGCAACGGATAACGGCAAGGCCGTCAAGCACCTGGCCAAGCGGCTCAAGCGCGCCCAGTTCCGCGATGTTCGAATGGACGTGCTCGAGGACTTCCGTCACGAGACGCTGATGGAGATCGGCCGCGAGGAGCAGATGGCGGCCTTTGCCGACTGGCTGGACCGCATCACCGGCCACGCATGAGCCGCGCCGACGTCGCCATTATCGGCGCCGGCGCCGCGGGCATGTTCTGCGCCATCGAAGCCGGCCGGCGCGGCCGCAAGGTGGTGATCATCGATCATGCCAAGGCGCCGGGCGAGAAGATCCGCATTTCCGGCGGCGGGCGCTGCAACTTCACCAATATCCACGCCGCGCCGGAAAACTTCCTCAGCGACAACCCGCATTTCGTCAAATCGGCGCTGAAGCAATACACCCAGTATGACTTTATCGACTGGGTCGACCGCCACGGCATTGCCTGGCACGAGAAGACGCTGGGCCAGCTCTTCTGTGACCACTCCGCCAAGGACATTGTCGCTGCCCTGCGTGAGGATATGAGCGAAGCCGGTGTCGATCTGCGACTGCGCGAGAGTGTCGAAGCCTACGCGCGAACTGGGGACGGGTTTGTCCTGACGCTGGGATCGGGGGAGCGGCTGGAGGTTGAATCGCTCGTTGTGGCTTGTGGCGGCAAATCGATCCCGAAAATGGGCGCTACCGGGTTTGGCTATGAGATCGCCGAGCATTTCGGCCTCGCCGTCACCGAAACCCGCCCGGCCCTGGTACCGATGACGTTCGACGCGGCCGCCCTGGAGGAATTCTCCGCCCTCGCCGGTGTTGCCGCCGAGGTGCGCGCCTTCAATGCCAAGGCCAGTTTCGAGGAGGCCATGCTGTTCACCCATCGCGGCCTGTCCGGCCCGGCCATCCTGCAGCTCTCTTCCTATTGGCGCGAGGGCGAGGATATCGAGATCCGCCTGGCGCCCGGCACTGACTGGCTCGAGGCCCTGCGCGACCGGCGCAAGAGCCAGGGCGGCCAGTCTCCGGAAACCGTCCTCAGCCAGATCCTGCCCAAACGCCTGGGCAGTTTCCTGGCCGAAAAAATGGGCGCCCAGGGCAAGCTGGCAGAATGGTCGGAGAAACGGCTCCAGACCCTCGCTCACGATCTTGAACACTGGACCCTCCGCCCCGTCGGGTCAGAGGGCTATCGCACCGCGGAAGTGACGCTGGGCGGGGTCGACACGGCCGGGCTCAACAGCAAGACGATGGAAACCAAGACCCAAAAAGGCCTCTACTTTATCGGCGAAGTTGTTGACGTGACGGGCTGGCTCGGCGGATACAACTTCCAGTGGGCCTGGTCATCGGGCTGGTGCGCCGGCCAGCACGTCTGATCCCGCATCACGGGTAAAGCATTCGAGTACAGCTGGTTGCACAAAAAACCTTAGCAATATTCGGTCTGTGCAGGTATCAAGACTTTGGTAAACGCTGTTCGCCGCCAACCCTGATTTACATGTTTGAGCACCGGATACTTCCGCATGCCGATGAATAAGTCCTATCTGACAGCCTTGGTCATTTTTGCCGCCATTGTGCTTCTGTTTGCGGCGGGAACCCTGATGGGCGGCGGCAATGCATCGACGCGGACCAATGCCGAGCAAACCACACCGCTATTTCAGGTCGTAACGCGCCGGGTCGAAGCCCAGCCGCGGCCCGCCATTCTCGCCCTGCGCGGCCGCACCGAAGCCTTCCGGGAAGTCGTGGTCCGGGCCGAGACCGGTGGCCGTGTGGTGGAAACCCCGGCCCTTGAGGGCGGCCTGATTGCCGCCGGCGATGTGATGTGCCGCCTCGATGTTGATGCCCGGGCCGCCGCGCTCGACCAGGCCGAGGCCGATCTGCGCGCGCGCCAGCTGGAATATGATGCGGCTGTGGAGCTCTCGGCCCGCGGTCACCGCTCGGCCAACCAGGTCGCGGCTCTGGAAGCGGCACGCGATGCCGCGCGGGCCCGCTTGCAGGCGGCGCGTGAAGAGATCGCCAATATCGAGCTGATGGCCCCGTTTGACGGTATTTTCGACGGCCGTATCGCCGAGATCGGCGACTATCTGCGCCCCGGCGACCCGTGCGGCACGGTGGTTCAGCTCGACCCGATCCTGATTGTTGCAGAAGTCGCCGAGCGCGATGTGAGCGCCCTGGAAGCCGGCATGCCGGGCCGTGCCGAACTGGTCACCGGCGATGCCATTGACGGCCAGGTCCGTTTTGTCGAGCGCCGCGCCGACCCGGCAACGCGGACTTTCCGCGTCGAGCTGGAAGCGCCCAATCCGGACGGGGCCTATCGCTCCGGCGTCACCGCCAATATCGCCATTCCGCTGGCTGCCGCGCCGGCCCATCGCGTCCCGACTTCGGTCCTGACCCTGAACGCGACCGGTGATCTCGGCGTCCGCATCGTCACCGATGGCGATACGGTCCGTTTCATGACGGTTGAGCTGCTCGCCGATGATGGCGAGGAGGTCTGGGTGGCCGGTCTGCCGGCTATCGCCGAGGTGATCGTGCTGGGGCAGGAATTCGTGTCTGACGGCACACGGGTGGAGGTCGCTCCCGAGGAGGCCGGCCAGTGACGGGTATCGTCGATTTCGCGATCAACCGGTCGCGCATGATCCTGGCCATCTTCCTGTGCGCCCTTGTCGCCGGGATGATCTCCTTCATCACCCTGCCGCGCGAAGCCGACCCGGATATCCCCTTCCCCTTTGTCATCGTTACCGTTCCGCTGGCGGGCATTTCACCGGAAGACGCCGAGCGCCTGATCGTACGGCCGACCGAGACCGAGCTGCGGGCGCTGGACAATATCGAGGAGCTCGACAGTGTCGGTGCGCTCGGCGCCGGCTTCCTCGTCGCCGAATTCGACGTGCCCTTCGACAGCGAGCAATCCGTGCTCGATGTCCGCGAAGCCGTCGACATGGCGCGCCGGGAATACCCGGAGGATGCGCGCGAGCCGATCATCCAGGAATTCAATTCCGCCCTGGCGCCGACCATTGCCGTCCAGGTCTATGGCGAGGCCCCGGAACGCACGCTCTACCGGATTGCCCGCGACCTGCAGGACGAGCTGGAAGCCCTGCCGCAGATCCTCGAGGTCAATATCCAGGGCATCCGCGAGGAATTGCTCGAAATCGTCGTCGATCCGGCCTTGCTGGAAACCTATGGCGTCACCTATGGCCAGCTCTTCCAGGCGGTGCAGTCGAACAATCAGCTGATCGCCGCCGGGGCGCTCGATAGCGGCGAGGCGCGCTTCCAGGTCAAGGTTCCGGGCCTGTTTGAAAGTGCCGATGACGCCCTCAACCTGCCGCTCGCCTCCTCCGGGGATGCTGTGGTGACGCTGGCCGATGTCGCCAATGTGCGGCGTACCTTCAAGGATGCCGACAGTTTCTCGCGCTATAATGGCGAGACCGCCTTCACCCTCCAGGTCGTGCGGCGGTCCGGCGAGAACATCATGGACACCTCGACCGCGGTGCGCGCGACCACGGCGGAATTGGCCGAGACCTGGCCCCCCACTGTGCGCCATGATTTCAGCCTCGATCTGTCCACCTATGTCCGCGACAGCCTGCAGAGCCTGACCAGCTCGATCATGCTGGCCATTCTTCTCGTCCTTATCCTGGTGATCGCCGCGCTGGGCGTGCGCTCGGCCCTCCTGGTCGGCCTCGCCATTCCCTCCAGCTTCCTGTTCTCCTTCCTGCTGCTCGATGTCTACGGGCTGACGATCAATATGATGGTGATGTTCGCCATGGTGCTGGCCGTCGGACTGCTGGTCGATGGCGCCATCGTCGTGGTCGAATATGCCGACCGCAAGCTGGCCGAGGGGGACACACGGCGCGAGGCCTATCTGGCAGCCGGCAAGCGCATGTTCTGGCCGATCGTCTCCTCGACGGCGACGACGCTGGCGGCTTTCCTGCCCTTCCTGTTCTGGGATTCCATTCCCGGCCAGTACATGGCCTATCTGCCGCTGACGCTGATCTTTGTGCTGTCAGCCGCGCTGGTCATGGCGCTGATCTTCCTGCCCACGCTGGGCTCGGTCCTCGGCCGCAAGGGCGGGGTGGTCGATGAGAACAGCGCCGTCGCTCACCTCAACGCCCAGGAAGGCGGCGACCCGCGGCAATTGCCCGGCTTTACCGGCTGGTATGCCAAGCTGATCGCAGCCCTGGTGCAGCGTCCGCTGGCCGTTTCGGGCACGGCTCTGACCATTGTCGTCGTGGTGCTGTTCAGCTTCATCGCCCAAGCCAATTCCATGTTCGGGCTGGAACCGAAACGCTCGGAGTTCTTCCTCGATAGCGAGCCGGAGCAGCTCTACGTCTTCGTGCGCGCACGCGGCAATCTCTCCCCGACCGAGCAATACGAGCTGTCGCTGGAAGCTGAACGCCGGATCGCCGGAATTGAGGGCATCAAGGGCTATTACACGGTCGCCGGCCAGTCGCCGGGCCAGACGCCTTTTGACGGCACCCGCTCACCGCCGGCCGACAGCGTCGCGCGCATCTTCATCGAGTTCTATCCCTATGGCGAACGCCCCAATGGCCGCCTGATCGAACGCCAGATCCGCGAAGCGCTGGTGGGCATCCCCGGCGTCATCATCGAAGTCCGCCCCTTCGAGCAGGGCCCGCCTGTCGGCAAGGATGTCCAGGTACAGCTGCGCTCGGACGACATGGCCGCCCTGGTCGCGGCGACCCGCCTGGTGCGCGGTTATATCGACCAGGTCGAGGGCCTGACCGATATCGAGGACACCCTGCCCCTGCCGGGCGTGGAGTGGCGCCTGCAGGTCGATCGCGAGGAAGCCGGGCGCTTTGGCGCCGATGTCAGCCAGGTCGGCGCCGCCGTCCAACTGGTCACCGCCGGCTCCCTGGTCGGACGCTACCGTCCCGATGACGCCGATGAGGAAGTTGATATCCGCGTCCGCTTCCCGGAGAGCGATCGCGATATCAGCCGGCTCGATGATTTGCGCGTGAACACGCCCAACGGGGCCGTGCCGATCTCCAACTTTGTCACCCGCGAGGCCCGGCCGCGGGTCGACACCATCAATCGCCGTGACGGCAAGCGCTATTTCATGGTCCGCGCCAATGCCGAAGAGGGCTTTGCCGGCAATGTCCTGTTGATGGAAGTCCAGGCCTGGGTCGAAAGCCAGGTCGCCTCCGGGGCGATCCCGGCCCAGGTCGAGGTCAGCTATCTCGGCGCCGATGAGGAGAACGCCGAGGCCGGCCAGTTCTTCGCCGGCGCCATGCTCGCCTCGCTCTTCATGATGGGCGTGATCCTGCTCTGGCAGTTCAACAATTTCTGGCACGTCATCCTGACCCTGCAGGCGGTGATCCTGTCCGTGGTCGGCGTCCTGCTCGGCGTGATCCTGACCTTCCCGTATATCTCGGTGCTCTTCCTCGGCACCGGCATCGTCACGCTGGCGGGTATTGTCGTGAACAACAATATCGTCCTGATCGACACCTTCCATCGCCTGCGCGGGCTCGGCATGAGCGTCGATGAAGCCGTGGTCCGTACCGCATCCCAGCGCCTGCGCCCGGTGATGCTGACGACGATCACGACGATTTTCGGTCTCCTGCCGATGGTGTTCCAGATCAATGCCAATTTCGCCAGCGCCCAGCTCTCGATTGGCGGGCCGGCAAGTGAATGGTGGGTACAGCTGTCCTCGGCCGTGGTCTGGGGCCTGGGCTTCTCCACCCTGCTGACGCTGCTCTTGACCCCGGTCCTGCTCGGCGCCCCGAGCCGAATGGGCGATTGGCGCCGAAAGATGATTGGCCGCGTGTTCGGCCGTTCCAACGCCCAGCCGGAACCGGCGGAATAGAGGAAATCCCCGATGAGCCATATCGATCCGACCCGTGACGCCTTCCAGATCTTCAAGGATCTCGACCGGTCCCAGCCGATCGAAATGCTCAACCTGATCCGCCTGCGCGAAAAAGCCGCCTATCCCGATGGGCGCGAGGCGACCGGGGCCGAGGCCTATGCCAATTACGGCAAGTTCTCCGGGCCTATCTTCCAGGGTGTCGGGGGCAAGATCATCTGGCGCGGCCAGCCGCAATGCATGTTGATCGGACCGGGCGATGAAGCCTGGGATATCGCCTTCATCGCCGCCTATCCGACCGCGGGCGCCTTTCTGGAAATGGTCACCAACAAGACCTACCAGACCGACGCCGTGCCGCACCGCCAGGCCGCCGTGCTCGACAGCCGCCTGGTCCGGCACCTGCCGCTCGGCGGCGGCGATCAGTTCGGCTAGTCGGGCCGGATCAATCCTTGAAGACCCGGATCAAGCGACCATCCGGGGCGTCTTCCAGCACCAGAAGCGATCCGTCCGGGGCCACGCGGACATCGCGCAGGCGTGCCTCCAGCTCACCGAGGATGATGGTCTCGCCCGCGACCGCGCTGCCGTCCAGGTCGACAATGCGCAAATGCCCGCCCGCGGTATCGGCATCGCCGGCAATCAGGGCCGAGACGATGAGATCGCCCTCCCATTCGGGAAACATCTCGCCGCGATAGATCGCCATGCCGGCCGGGGCGATGGAGGGCGTCCAGTAGTGGATCGGATCCGTCACGCCCGGATAGGTCTCGAACGGGGTGACGATAGCGCCGGTATAATCAATGCCATAGCTGGTGATCGGCCAGCCATAATTGGCGCCGGCGGTAAGGATATTGATCTCATCGCCGCCGCGCGGACCATGCTCATGGGCATAGACAGTGCCGGTCTGCGGGTCGCGCACCACGGCCTGCGGGTTGCGGTGCCCGTACGAGAAGACACCGGGCCCACCGCCCTCGACGGCGCTTGGCATCGGCGTGCCGTCGTCTGCAAGATGGACATAGGTGCCGTAATGGCTCTCAGGCCGCTGCGCCTCTTCGCGCAGGTCAAACCCGTCGCCAATCCCGAGCAGGATGGAGTTATCCTCAAGGAAGACCAGGCGCGCACCGTAATGCACATCCGTCGGGCGGCGCGGTGCGGCGGCGAAGATCTCTTCGAAATCAACCAGCGCACCCGCTTCAAACCGGCCCCGGCCCAGTTTCAGCGTATTATCGCGCGGCGTACCCTCCGACCAGGTCAGATAGACCAGGCCATTGATCGTAAAATCCGGGTGCAGCACCACATCGAGCAGACCGCCCTGTCCTGAATACAGCGAAACCGGCACGCCGCTGACCGGCGCATCGGCCAGCGCTCCGGCCGTGAACCAGCGCAAGGCACCAGACTTTTCCGTGATCAGCATATCGCCGCCGGGCAGCACGGCGACGGCCCAGGGATGATCGAGCCCGGCGGTCACGACTTCAGTGGAATACTCGTCTTGCGCCCATACAGCGCCGTTCAATCCTGCGGCCAGGATCAAGCTGGTCAAGAAACGCACGGTCAGCCCCTTCGCTAGTCTGTAAATCAATCTAGCACTCCGAGCGCTTGACGCCACCCGCTGGTCATGGCTCGCTAGGCACGAAGAGAGGGAGGGGTTCATGCTTCGCACGATTGCGGTTTTCCTGCTGGCGCTGATCACCGGCACAATCCTGGTATCGATTGCCAACACCCATGTCGTGCTGGAAGGGCTGACCGGCGTCGGCGCGGAAATCCCGACAGCGGTCCGGGCCGAGGCGATTTTCGATGATCTCGCCGGTTTCGGGCCGGTTCTGGCCATCCTTCTCCTGATCGGATTCCTGATCGCCTTCCCGGTCGCCGGCTTCACAGCACGGCTTTTGGGACCGGGCTGGCGTAATATCGGATACACGCTGGCGGGTGGTGTCGCCGTCTTCGCCATCATCAGCGGCATCACGCTTTACTATAACCAGATGCTGGATTCGACGATCACGCCGGTGGCTTCGGGCCGTAACTGGTCGGGATTGCTGGTGCTTTCCCTCGGTGGTGCGGCTGCGGGTCTGATCTTTGCCCTGCTCAAGCCGCCCGCTCACGCCGATTAAGGTCAATGCCGGCCGCATAATCTGTCTCAAATCCGGCTCGAAATACGGACATCTCCTTAAAAGCCCGTCCCTAACGTCTCTTTCCGGATGGAAGGAGTGGCGGCATGCATCAATTGAGACAGACAGCCCGCGCGGATCTGCGCCGCGTGGTCAAAGGTGGAGCCACCACCCGGATTCTCGATCTCTATTCCATCGCCCGCAAATACGGTCATACGGACGAGCACGGCGCCGAGCCCTTCTTCCACAATTCCCGCCTCAATCGCTGCTTCATCATCAAACACACAGTGCGCGCCCATGAGCGGTCCTATGTGATGTCGAACCAGCCGGTGGTGACGAAAATCCTCATCCCGCTGGCCGAGGAGGATCTGGCCCTGGGCGGACATGCCGTCTTCGTCGAGGAGATCGGCTTCGCCAACAAGATCCGCAGTCATTTCGAGATCGCCGATGACCCTCACCTGACCGATCTCGACCTCTTGCGGCTGCGCGAGCTGGCCGCCATCCCCTCCTTCGACCCCTTCTTGCTGTCCGAGCGCTTCCGCAATCACGCCCGCCCGGTCGCCGAATGCTATTTCGACATCACCGAGGATGAGTCCCGGCGCATGATCGACAGTGTCGCCGGGCAGATCCTGGGTGTGGTCGCACTCGCCTTCAATGATGAGAAAAAGAGTGCCAAGGATGACGCCCGGGCGATGAATTTCGCCCGCCAGCTCCTCTCCAGCGAGGACAATGGCAAGCTGGAATTCCTGCGCCTCTCGCTCGATATGAGCCCGTCGGAATTCAAGTCGGGCATCTTCGGCTGGAAGGGCATTCTCTATTATCGCTGGTGCATGACCGAGACGCTCAATGCGGTGAAGGACTTCCTGCGCCAGATGACGGATCTGACCATCGTCAACGCCAACCAGACCGAGCTGGTCGAGCTGGAGCATATGCGCCGGACCATCATCTCCGAGACGCGGGCGCGCTGGTCCAACCTGACCCTGATCATGCAGGAATATGAAGCCGTCTTTGCCCGCTTCTGCGCCGGGGAGGACGCGCGTGGCTTCCAGGACTTCCTGCTCAGAGCCCCTAACCTGTTCTATGATATCGGCAGCGACCTGTCCGTGGTCAGCCATATTCCGGGCTATTGGCGCTATTGGGATGACCAGAACGCCAAGGGCTATCTCAATGCCCGTGAGGCCATGCCGCTCTTCGCCAGCTTTGTTGCCAGCGTGACGCGCGAGCGCCTGACCGAAAGCGGCCAGGAGCCCGAGCGTGTGCACCGCTCCACCTCGGTGATCCCGCGCCCGCAAGTCCTTGTTCCGCCGGCGGCGTGACAGGGCCGCGTTAGGCGTTGATTCACCAATGAAACAGAAACCGGCTCCGGTTAACGCCCGGATTAACCCGATCATCGCTAACCGCAGGGATACTGCTCGATCGAGGCAGCGGGTTGGGCATGGCGCGGGCACAGGATACGGGAAATCTACGGCGAATGGTTCAGGGCGGAGCAACTCCGCGCATCCTGGACCTGTATTCGATCGCCCGGCGTTTCAGCCGTTACGATGCGCATGGCAACCAGCCCATGTTCAACGACAGCCGCCTCAATACCGGTTTCCTGGTCAAGCACACCGTGCGACCGCATGAGCGGCCCTATCTGATTTCCGACACCCCGGTTGCGACCAAGATCATCGTCCCGGTGACGGTCAGCAATCTCAACATGGGCGGCCATGCCTTCTTCGTGGAAGAGCGCGGGTTCGAGCCCCGCTTCCGCGAATTCTTCGGCGTCGACAATGATGCATCGATCTATTCCGAAGACCTCGCCCGGGTCCGTGAGCTGTCCAACATGCCGTCCTTCGACCCTTTCTTGCTGTCGCATCGCTTCCGGCAGCATGAGCGCCCGGTCGCGGAGTGTTATTTCGACATCTCCGAAGACGAACTCCAGCGCATGGAGAAATACGTCGCCGAGCAGATCACCGATATGGTGACCCTGGCCTTCGGTCAGGACGGCGGTATCGGTGATGCGGAGCGGGCGCAGATCTTTGCCCGCCATATCCTCGCCGGTGAGGAAGCGGAGAAGTTCGGGCGCCTGCGCCACGCCCTGTCGATGACGGAAGAGCAGTACGAGGAAGCGATTTTCGGCTGGAAAGGCCTGCTCTATTACCGCTGGCGGATCGACCAGGTTCGCGATGCCCTCAAACGCTTCATCATCGAGATCAATGACGTCATCGTGCTCGGCGTGTCCCAGCACGAACGCATCGCCATCGATGATATCCGTCGCCATATCCTCGGAGAAACGCGCAAGCGCTGGACCTCCCTCATGGGCATCATGGCGGACTATGAGCATGAATTCGCGGCCTTCACCCAGCGCGGGGATGCCGGCGCATTTCGGCGCTTCCTGCTCAAGGCGCCGGGGTATTTCGCCCAGCTCGGCTATGATCTCGCCGCGGTCAGCCATATCACCTCCTACTGGGCCTATTGGTGGCGCGACCGCGAACCGGGCAAGCTGGCCGCCCGTGACGCCATGGAAATCTTCCCCGGCTTCCTGCGCAGCCTGATCCGGGAAACATACGATGATGAGGAAGAGCGTATGGCGAGCTGACGCCTCTGCCGCGCGAGGGTGACCCCGCGCGCCGCTCAGCGTATGTCAAAGCCATGTCTCCGCCGCTTCTCACGCTCCAGAATGTCCATCTCACCTTTGGCGTGACGCCGCTTCTCGACGGTGCCGATCTCACCGTGTCCGAAGGCGAGCGCCTGTGCCTGGTAGGCCGCAACGGGTCGGGAAAGTCGACCTTGATGAAAGTGGCGGCGGGCCTGATGGAAGCCGATGAGGGCGACCGCTTCGTGCAGCCGGGCACGACGATGCGCTATCTGGAACAGGATCCCGATGTCAGCGCGTTCAAGACCATCATGGACTATGTCCGCTCCGGTCTGGCGCCCGGTGATGCGGATTATCGCGCGCCCTATCTGCTCGAACATCTCGGCCTGACCGGCGAAGAAGACCCGTCGCGCATGTCCGGCGGTGAGATCCGGCGCGCCGCCCTCGCCCGCGCCCTGGCCCCGGACCCGGATATTCTGCTGCTAGACGAACCGACCAACCATCTCGACCTGCCGGTTATTGAATGGCTGGAAGAGGAGTTGCGCTCGATCCGCTCCGCCCTGGTTCTGATCTCGCACGACCGGCGCTTTCTCAGCCATTTGTCGCGTTCGACCTTGTGGCTCGATCGCGGCCGCACCCGCCTGCTGAACAAGAGCTTCGCCCATTTCGAGAGCTGGCGCGACGAGCTGCTCGAACAGGAACAGCTCGACCTGCACAAGCTCGATCGCAAGATTGTCCGCGAGGAGCACTGGCTGCGTTATGGCGTGACGGCCCGGCGCAAGCGCAATGTGCGCCGGCTGTCGGAATTGCAGGACCTGCGCAAGCAACGCGCCGAGCATCGCGGGCCCCAGGGTAATGTCAAACTGGAGGCCACGACCGCTTCGGAGACCGGCAAGCTGATCTGCGAGGCCGACGGGATTTCAAAGCGTTTCGGCGACAAGATCATCGCCGAGGATTTCTCGATCAAGATAGCCCGAGGCGCGCGTATCGGTCTGATCGGCCCCAATGGGGCCGGCAAGACGACCCTGCTCAACATGCTCACCGGCGCGCTCGAACCCGATAGCGGCCGGATCAAGCTGGGCCTGCGGCTGGAAATGGCGACGCTGGACCAGAAGCGCACCGTGCTGAAGCCGGACTGGACCGTGTCAGAAGCCCTGACCCAGGGCGGTGGCGACATGGTCGAGGTCAATAACAGCCGCAAGCATGTGATGGCCTATATGAAGGACTTCCTGTTTGCGCCGGAACAGGCCAACACGCCGGTCGAGGTGCTGTCCGGCGGCGAGAAGGCCAGATTGATGCTGGCCCGCGCCATGGCCCTGCCGTCCAATGTGCTGATCCTGGACGAGCCGACCAATGATCTCGACCTGGAGACGCTCGATCTCCTGCAGGACATGGTCAGCCATTATCAGGGCACGGTCTTCCTCGTCTCCCACGATCGCGACTTCATCGACCGCACCTGTACCAGCGTGCTGATCACCGATGGCGATGGCCGTTGGACCGAATATGCCGGCGGCTATACCGACATGGTCAATCTACGCGGCTATGGCGTCCGCAAACCCGAGCAGCAAGCGGCAAAGCCGGCCGCAGCAGCGGGCAAGACCAGCACCAGCAAGCCGGCCCCGGCGCCCCAGCGCAAGCGCATGGCCAACAAGGACAAGTACGAGCTCAAACACCTGCCGGACGAAATCGATGCGCTGGGCGAGACCATTGCCGCACTCGAAACCCGCCTCGCCGACCCCAAACTGGCCGCCGACCCGTCTGCCTTTGCCAAGGCCAGCGCCGAACTCGGCACCGCCGTCGAGCAGCTGGCTCAAAAGGAAGATCGTTGGCTGGAACTGGAAGCGCTGCGCGAGGAGCTGGAAGGCTAGCCGCGCTGTTTCACCACATCGCTGGGTGAATAGCCGAAGGTTCGCTTGAAGGCTTTCGAGAAGGTCGGGTAGTCGCTGAAACCACCACGCTCTGCCGCTTCACGCGGTGTCAGCTCGGTCACGGTCAGGACCGAACGCAGCCAGCCGAGCCGGATGGCCCGGTGATACACCGCCGGGGTGCACTGGTAGGCATCGCGGAAATAGCGCGCAAACTGCGCCGAAGACAGGCCGCAATGGCGCCCGGCCTCATCCACTGTCACCGCTTCCGACGCCTTGCTGGACAGGAAGTAACGGGCGGCCTCGAGGCGCGAAATAATATCCTCACGCTTGGCCTGACCGGTCACGCTGAGACGCTTCGCGCACATGCTCAGCCGGCGCAGCGTGCGATAGGCCCGCGCCTGCAGTTTGAGGAAAATCTCGTCCGTCATCGTGATCGTGCCGTCCAGCAGCGCATTGGGCAGGCCACCCAGAACGGCCCCTCGGGGCAGCCGGAAGACGACATCTCGCGGCACGGCCTGACGTTCGATAGCGAATTGCTGCTTCAGCGTTTGCGGCGCGAATTGCAGGCAAATACCCTCGACGATATCGCCCTCACGGACGGTCAGGCGGAAGGGCGTGTCGATGCCGACCAGCAGAACGGTATCCGGCGTGAGGACGAAATCACGCTCATGGATACGGTAGTGCTCGACACCGCTGCGGATCGTTTTCAGGCTGATCGACTGAGAGACATTCTCGGCTTCAATATCGCTCAGGCGCGAGCGGACATAGCGGCTGGAGGACGGCGGCACATAGTCTTCGCCATCGGTATCGATGCGATGGAAGACCCCCTGGTCCGGATTCACAGACGCCTTTTGCATGGATATTTGCGCAGTTTCTGACATGCCCCACTCAGTCTCGCTAGGATACCGTGAGATTGTCTTGGTGCAAGCATACCGCAACAAGATGCGTAACAGCGGGTTACGATCCGCGCGCGCCAGGTTTTTATTCTGTGCGATAGATACCGGGCTATCAGGCCGCAGCGGTTCCACTTTCCGCACAAAGTGGTCCGCTGCAGTTCCTAATCCGGCCGTTTGCGTCCCTAGCGTAGACGGCCGGATCTAGCCGGCCCCAGGATCACTGCATTCATCAGCAAGAGATCGAGCCCGTTGAGATAGGCGCGGGTGGTCGGGGACTGGGTAAAGGCGATGACCTGCCCGGAACCCATGGAGCGCGCGATCAGATAGGGCTTCTGGGCCAGCTGTTCGGCGTAATCCTCCCACAGATACCCGCCCGCCAGGAGGTCCTCGACCTCGGCATAGCGCATCACGGTATCGGCATCATCCATGGCTACCGGCGCATAGATATCCGACCCGGTCACAAGGGCGGCTGCTCCGCCATCATAGCCCGCCGACAGCCAGCTATTGGGATTGGCGACGATGTTCACCATGGCGCCCGGCGAATTGTCCGGCATGGATCCCGCCGACGCCTCCGCCGCTTCGCGCTCATCCACAGAGGTCAGGATAATCCCGTCCGTCGTCGCAGACGGCGTCGCAGCCGTATCGCGCGGCGTGTCGGCTGCGCGTTCGCGCTGGGCCGGGATGAAGCCATTGTCCGGATCGGACAGCCAGCGTGTCGCCGAACCCAGACCGATCAGCGTCCCGCCTTCGCGGGCGAACTCCTGCAAGGGAGCGGACTGCAGCGAGCTGGAATAACCCGGGAAACCCTGGTCCGGCAGGATGATGACGTCATAGCGGGAAAGATCCGCCCGCATCAGCGTATTGGGGCGGATAATAGTGACCGGCAGGCCGAAGCGCTGCTCGAGCACATAGCGTGTCGCACCCGTCGAGGTCGGGCTGGTCCCGTTACCCCAGGCCAGGGCGATGCGCGGGGCGCGGATCGGCTGGAACTCGCTCGAACCGAAATTGGGGCCGTCATCAACCCAGCTGGACGCCATGCCGGCATAGCGGGCACCGCTTTCCGCCGCTAGGCGGGCCAGGGTGAAGTCGAGCTCAACCGGTGCACCGGCGCGCGGGATCACGACGGAACCGCGCGGATAGGTGGTCGATCCGATCCGGAACGCGCTGTCGGTGGAGCGCATCGGGATGCCTTCACGCGCCAGCTGGGCCACCAAGCGGGCCTGACCGGCATCATCCCAGGGAATGACATAACCCCAGCGGGCCTCGCCGCCGAGAGAACCGTGCGGCATCTCATCATCGGCATTAACCGGTTCGCCGGAAAGGGCGGGCAGGCGGCGGCAGGATACGGCGGGCACATTGTGCATCAACGGCAGCGACCAGGCGGTCACATCGTAGAGCTGTGCCGCCAGCCCGGCTTCCCGGCGACGCTCCTGCTCGGCCATGAAATCAGCCGGCAGATCCGTGGTCGGCTCGAGCAGGGTGCGGGCCAATCGGCCTGACGGCTGGTCATAGCGCACCAGGAAGGCGCCATCGCTATAGGTCGCGCCACAGGCATTGACGCGGCCATTCAGGCGCTCGACCCGGATACCCTGAGCCACCAGCTGGCGGGCCATGTTTTCCGCATTCCAGCGATTGGTCGAAGCGTCGATGATCGTGCCTTCAGCGCCATCGGCACCACTCCGGGCCTCAACCCAGCTCTCCAGGAAAGCGCGGCGATTACGCGCCGTCGCCTCGGCAGTGGACAGGCTGGCGACGAAATTGCGGTGCACACCGTCCTGGTAGGTCAGCAGATCGCCGTCATTCTGGCGCCAGAACAGGCCGCGTGCGGAGGCCTGCTCATAGGTCATGCCGACACCGCCCTGCATGGTCGGCCACATATCGCCATAGCCCGGATAGAAGGCGTCGAAGATTTCGCGGGTGAAATACTCATAGCCCAGCAGGTCGAAATAGCCGCCATTATTGCGGCCGATCGTGTCCTGCACCTGACGCTGGGCATCGATGATGTTCGGATTGAACGGTTCAGCCGAGGGCGCGAAGAAATATGTGCTGTCGCCGCCCATTTCGTGGGAATCGACCACGACCTGCGGGTGCCAGTCCTGCATGGCGGCAACGCGGCCGCGGGTCTCCGGCTGGCTCAGCGTGAACCAGTCGCGATTGAGATCGAAGAGATAGTGATTGAAACGACCGCGCGGCCAGGGCTGGTCATGCTCGACGGCATAGCGGTCCTCGTCCGCCTGCAGTCCGCGGGCATTGGAGAAGCTGGCGATGAAACGCGCCCGGCCGTCCGGGTTCTGGATCGGGTCGATGATGACAATCGTATCCGCGAAAATGCTCTGCACCACCGCATCATCTTCTGCCGCCAGAAGGTGATAGGCGGTCATCAGGCCGCTATCGGTGGGGCTGATTTCGTCGCCATGGACGCTGTAACCGAGCCACACCACCGACGGGACACGGGCCAGCAGGGCCTCGCGGGTCGTAGCATCCAGCGCATCCGGATCGGCAAGGCGCTGGATATCCGCCTGGATTTCATCGAGACGCGCCATGTTCTCGCGTGATGCGATGACGCCATAGACCAGGTCGCGGCCCTGCCAGCTTTGCGCATAATCGACCACACGCATCCGGTCCGGTGCCGCGGCAGCAAGGGTCCGCAGATAATCGACCGCATCCTCGGGGGTCGTGATCTCGTCGCCGAAATCATAGCCATAGACCTCAACCAGGGTCGGAATACCCTCGTCATAGCTGACCTCGAAGGGCGAGGTCTGGGCCGGTGCGGCTGCGGCAAGAGAGAAACTGCCCGCCAGAGCGAGGAGTGCGGTACGGATCATGGAAGCCCCCCAGGGGTTGAGAATTCCAACCAATTAAGCAGGTTTTGCCAGTGACGCCAAAACAGATGTCAGGGCGTGACGATCGGGAAATCGGTCTGCGGGTCCTGCAAGAGCGCAAAGAATCCCAGCAAGGCCGTCCGATCCCCTTCAACGGCGAAATCCTGCGATGTGATCATGTCAATTAGGCCCGCATCATCGCCGATCAAGCGCATCCAGAAGGCCCGCGTGAGCGTCACCGTGGCATCGGCTTGCTCCGCCTGACGCCCCTGGTAATGCCGCATCACCCCGTTGGACACTTCGATGAGATAATCCTCGCCGACATCGGTGAAGCGGAAATTGAAGGCGAGATCGCGATCGCCGGCCGCAATCCCGTCCAGACGCGTGGCCATGGCCGAGAAGAACATGTCGAGCGGGATGGAATTGAGGATGTCATCGGCCGCGCTTTCCGCGTCCACCACCTCGACCCCATGGCGCAGCTCATGAGCGCCGGTCAGGTAATTGTCGCGCCACGGCGCAGACTCAGCCTGATAGCCCATCTGCTCATAGCTGCGGGCCAGCGCTTCGCGTGCGGCCTCACTGTCGGGGGCGGCGAACACCGCGTGCTGCTGCAGCTCGGCGGCCCAGCGGAAATCCCCCTCATCAAACGCGCTCTGCGCCAGGGCCAGGGTCGCGTCGAGCCCGCCAAACCCGTCGACATACCGCACCGCTGCTTCGCTGCGCGGGACCGGGTTGAGATGGGCCGGCACGCCATCATACCAGCCGAAATAGCGCTGGTAGACCGCCCGGGAATTATGCCGGAGCGTGCCGTAATAGCCGCGGATGGAGAAGACATTCTCCAGGGCCGGCGGCAGGCTGATAGTCTCGGCGATCTCATCCGGCGTCAGCCCCTGCCCGGCCAGGCGCAGCGTCTGGTCATGGATGTATTTGTAAATGTCGCGCTGGGCCTCGAGATAACTCTGTACCTCCTCCTGGCCCCAGACCGGCCAGTGATGGCTGTTGAAGATCACCTCGGTATTGTCGCCGAACAGCGTCAGAGCGTCATCGATCGCCGCTGACCAGGCGACCGCATCACGGACCTGGGCCCCGCGAAGCGTGTAAAGATTGTGCATGTTGCGCGACACGATCTCGGCGCCGCACCAGGCGTTGAATTGCGGCAGGAAGATCGTCAGCTCGGCCGGCGCCTCGGTATGGGGGGCATGCTGGAAGACCAGCTCGACCCCGTCGATGGTCACCCGCTCCCCGGTTCGCGTGATTATCCGCGTCGGCTCGGCGATGGTGTGGGTGCCGATGGCCGGGTGTTTGCCCAGACCACTGCCGATATGGCCGCGCGGCGATCGCGGCAGCGGCATGCCATACATGAAGCCGGCCCGACGGCTCATGACGGCGCCGGCAAGGACGTTCTCGCTGACCGCTTCCTCCAGAAAATGCTCCGGCGCGATGACCTCGATTTCACCGCTGGCCAATTCCTCGGCCGTGGCAATGGCCCCCACACCGCCGAAATGGTCGATATGGCTGTGGGTGAGGATAATCGCGCGGATCGGACGCTCGCCGAGCTCGCGCTCAACGAGATCAAGCGCCGCGCGGGCCGTCTCCACCGAGGTCAGCGGATCAATGATGATACGGCCGGTCTCGGTTTCGATCACCGACATGTTGGACAAGTCATAGCCGCGCACCTGGTAGATGCCCGGCACGACTTCGAACAGGCCATGGATATTGTTGAGACGGGCCTGACGCCAGAGGCTTGGATTGGCGGTGGCGGCCGGGTCATCCTCGAGGAAGGAATAATCGGCCGGGCGCCAGACCACCTCGCCGCCCGGACCGCGAATATCCAGATCGGGCTCATGGGCGATCAGGCCCCGCCGGGCCAGTTCGAAATCTGCGTCATCGGCCATGAAACCGGCACCGGCGACTGCGCTCTGCGCCGCCACCGTGGCCGGAGCAGCCGCCCGGAAGCCCGCCGCATCGACCTCGGCTCCCAGATCATACTCGGCCACATCCATCGCCGGATCCGGCTCGGCACAGGCCGCGAGCAAGGTCAGGGACGCACAGGTCAAAAGAACACGCCGGAGGGAGTGAGACAGCATTGAAATGAATTCCTGTAGCAAATCGACCGCGCGCCATGCTGGGGGCGGGATTGGCAAAGCGCAAGACCTGCCATCCCGTCGGGTCTTGCCTGCAGCCACAAATGCTATGCATACAGGGGACACAACTCTCGCCTGCGCCCGCGCACCCCATACTGGAGCACCGTTTTGGACACCCGCCCCTACTGGCCTGCCGCCTTCCAGCATCTGGGCATTCAGGACGCCTCGGCGGAAGCGGCCATCATCGCTGCGGCCGAGATCCGCACCGTTGCGAGCGGCTCGGTGATCATCGCCCAGGATGATGATGACGACATGGTCTTCATCATTCTCGACGGTGAAGCGCGGGTCGTGCTGCTCTCCGCCAGCGGTCAGGAAATCTGGATCGATGCCCTGCAGACCGGAGCGGTTCTGGGTGAGCTGGCTGTGCTGACCAACCAGCGGCGCACGTCGGAAATCATCGCGCAGACAGACTGCATGCTGGCCTGTTTCCCGGCGCGCGACTTCCTGCAACTCTCCGCGGCCCATGGCGCCCTCGGCCTGGCCCTAGCCCGGGTCCTCGCCGGCCGGGTCCACCACACCACCCAACGCATGTTCGAACTCTCTGCCCTGTCGGCCACGGGACGTGTCTATGCCGAGCTGCTCCGCATCTCCGAGCCCTCGGCGGATGGGGAGACGCGCTATATCCGCCCGAAACCGACCTGGACGGTGCTGGCGCAACGGGTGAATACCAGCCGCGAAACCGCCTCCCGGACGATCAGCGATCTGGAAAAGCGCGGCCTGTTACGGCGTGTCGAGGGCGGGTTTGAACTCGTCGATCCCGATCAGCTCAGCCGTCTCAGCTCGACCAGCTGAGCAGCGATACATCTGCGCCATGACCGAGTCGGGGGCGACCCCGCGCAGGGCAAAGAGGGGCAGTTTCGGAAGGGCCGTATCGATTTCCGTCCGGCCGATATATTCGCAGCGGAACTCACCGCCCTGCTCCATGGCCAGGACGGCAGCAAAAGCCTCGCTGACACAAATCGAGCCCGGGACGGCACAGGGCTCGATACGGGCCGCAATCGCGACCTGGGCGCCAAACAGGGTCGGGCGTTTCTGTAACGGGTCCTCGCCCTCATGGACCGGCCCGTAATGGCCACCAATGCGAATATCGAGGCTATCGGGCAGGCCGGCCGCCGCAAGATCAATCGCTGCGAAGGCCGAGCGTAGCCGCGTCGCCGCGCGCGCCGCCGCAGCGGCCCGGTCAAACGCCAGGAACAGGCCATCACCCCAGCTATCGGTGTAAACCGGAGCATCCTCAAGCCCCTCTACCTCCTCGACGAGGCGGCGCAGAACCTGCTCAACAAAGGCCGGGACCCGGTCCTCCGGCACCCGTGAAGAGGCGCTGATATCCATGAACAGCATGGCCCGCATGACCGGGTGAAAGCCCGGCACGGCGGGATCCGCTGCGCCCGGTGCGGCCGGTTTTGCCGGCACTTGCGGTCGGCGCAAGGGGATCACGGTCTGGGCCAGACCGGCCTGGTGCCACTGGATGCCGTCATGCAGCGTGCCATAGCTGCGCGCGGGATCGGCATCGGGGTCGCTGACCAGCACCTGATGGGGTTCCGTCGCCAGAACCTCAGCCCGCATGCGCGCCAGGCCCATGGCCACGCGACTGGAGAAATTCAGCGTTTCGCCGGAGATGATGCGCCGGTCCGACGTCACTTCGATGATGTGCGAAGCCTCATTGAGGCAGGCCTCGCAGCGCTTCACCCAGGCACTGCCGAAGGGCCGGACCGAGCTTTCCATGAAAACGGCAACCGGGACCGGCAGAACGATGTTGAGCGAGCCGCTGCGACGCAGGACCGCCTCGGCGATGAGAATGTCAGCCCCCGCAGCCAGGGCCCCGAAGGCCGGACCGGCGGCAATCCTCTCCAGCTCTGCATCGATCTGTTGCGCGAGCCGGGTCTGGACCGTGTCCGATACTTCGCCCGGGCCGCTCCCGGGGGAGAAAATATGACCGGCGAAATGCAGCGGCCGGCCCGGCTCCATACCCGCGAAAAGACTGTCGGCCTGGCCCAGAGCGCGGCCGATCAGGCGGAGTTGCTGCAGGCTGGTCGCGTGCGCAATCGTATTGTCCGGATCACAATCGCGCGCCGCGCCCAAAGCCAGTCGCATGGCGCGGGCATCGCCGAGCAGGAGGTGGGCCTCGGCCTGGCTTGCGCCGCGATAATACGCGTCCTCGGGGCTCTGGGCCGGGCCGCCCAGGCTTTCATGGAGGACACGCCGGGCCAGGTCTTGCGCACGCTCCGGATCACCGGCGAGCAAATACATGCTGGCCGCATTGATGCCGGGATAGTGCCCTCCGGTGGCGTCGAACACACCCTCATAGCGCTCTGCGGCAGTACGAGCCTTGGCGGCGAATTCACCCGCTTCAGCCTCGAAGGCCGAGGCCTTCTCAAGGCGCGCCCCCAGCGCCAGGCAGTCCTCGTCAAAATCGGCCCGGTCGAGCTGGAAGCGTTGATAGAGCCCGCGCGCGCGTTCCAGCGCACCGGATTTCACCAAGCAAAGCACAGCCCGGTGACGAAGCCACAAATCATCCGGCGCCTTGTCCAGCTGATCGAGACAAAGGTCGAAAGCAGCCGCGAGATCGCCGCGCTTGAAGCTTTCTTCGATGAATTGCCGCAAACCGGACAAGCCCCTCTTCCGGGAGCCCTCGGCTCCCGGAAGACAGTCTAGCTTGATTTACTGGGGCGGCGTCACATGGATTTTCGGATCAATGATCAGGCGTGTCGCCTGATTGCCCGCATCCTGGGAGGCCTGCACAAACAGGGCGAATTCATACTCAGCCGGGGCCGAGCCGGCGATTGCGTTGATCTGGAAGCTGAATGGGCGGCGCACATCACCGTTCAGCGTCAGCCAGGACAGGCCGCAAAAGGCGCTCGTGGCGTTCTCGTCCTTGAACTTGATACGCGCTTCCTCAAAGCCCCAGCCCGGGACATGCAGATTGAAGATCATCCGGGTATTGCCCTGGACATGCTGGTCGAAGGGACAGGGATCGACCGCACCGCACGGCGTCCACATCCCGGCCAGGGCGGCCGTAACAGCGAGGCGCAGCGTTGCGGCGTCGGATCCGGGATAGGCATCGACGGTTTCGGCAAAGATCACGAAGATCTGTGCAATCTGCGCATCGTCGAACTCTTCCCGGTTCATATCGCTGCCATTGATGACGACAAAACCGTCCACGCCGCGCGCGACGAGGCTGATATGGGTCTGGTCGGCGGTGATTTTGCAGGGATCGGACAGCCCGTCCTGAACCTTGGATCCGTCGAAAGCATCACGAATGGAAGACATGGCAAAACCCCTCTTGCTTGCCCAAGTAAACGCGCCGGCCGGTCTGGCCGGCGCGGTGAAAGCGGCTGTCATGGCCCGTATGACAGCCGGAAATCCGGATTATTCCGCCGGGAGGTAGCCGGCATCCACGGCCGCGCGGGCCCGCTCCAGTTCCGCCGCCGTGTCGAGACGCAGACGATCCCGCGACCCATCAAGGGCATCAATCAGGACACGCCGGACCTGCTGTGCGTCCTCATCCTCGCCGCTGCGCTCATGCAGCTCGGCGAGCAGGTTGGAGGCGACCGCGAACAGATAGGGACCGCGATCAACCTGGGTCGTCCAGTCCTCCGCAAGATGCAGGGAATCCAGCAGGTTCTCGACGGCCTCGCGGGCGGAAGCCGTATCCCCCAGGGCGACGAAGAGCTTGGCTTCGATCAGGGTGGCGTAGAGGCGGGTCGATTCAAAGCGGGCCCCCTCGGCAGCCAGCCAGGACGGGTGTGCCATGAAACGGGTAGCGTCGAGATAGGCCGAGCGGGCCTCATCCACACGACCGGCCAGCAGGAGGGCGCGGGTCAGGCGCAGCCGCTGGCGCACCGAAATCAGGCGCCAATCCTGATTGTCCGGATCATGGGAGACCAGCGCATCGGCCTCCATGGCCCCGGTCTGCAGAATCTGGACCGCCTGGGCAATATCCTCAGCCGACGCCTCGGCCTCGTCGATGATCAGCAGGCGAGCGACCGCATATTCGGCCAGCATGGCATCGCGGCGCATGCGCCAGTCGGTATCGAGGGCCTCGGCACTCTCATAGACGCGGATCTGTTCGTGCAGGGCCGCCATCGCCGCCTCGCGGCCACCGACGAATTCGGACACATTGGCCAGCCAGCCCCAGGCATCAGCCAGTTCATAGAGCGCCTGGCTGGAACCGGGCTGAGCATCGAGCAGGGCCTGGAACAGCGAAAGCGAGGAGGTGACCGAGCGGTGCGCCTCTTCATAGCGGCGCTGCTGCAGGTAGAGCGTGCCCAGATTGGAATAGGCGTAGGCGGCCTCGGTCTGGTACTCGATATTGTCCGGATCGCTGTCGACCAACGCGGCCGTCAGGTCCCGGTATTCCAGGAAACGGGCCTCGGTGACGTCCAGATCGCGCTGGCGCCACGCGAAAAAGCCGACCCAATAGGCGCTCTGGGAATGTTCATAGATACGCGCCGGCTCACTCGGATCGACCGCCAGGATCCGGCTGGTGGCCTCATAGGCCGTGCGGAAATGCTGATAGGCGCTGTCGAGATCGCCCTGGGCTTCGTCAATCCGCCCGAGAAGATGGAAGGCGCGGGCCCGGCGACCGAGAGAGTCCGCCGACATCTCATTCGGCGGCTGCGCCGCATAATAATCGATCACCTTGGCCCCGACGGCGTCGAGCACTTCCAGCCGCCCTACGGGCGCGAGCCTGTCTGTCAGATCTTCCAGCATGAATTCAATCAAATCCTCTGCCTCGGCTTTTCGACGTTCCGCTTCCGACCGCGCTGTCGTGGCCACAAACGTCAAGCCGCCCATTATTAGGGCCAGAGAAATCGAAATGACTGTGACGGCCGTCACGCGCTGTTGCCGTCTTTGCAGATCGCGCTGGATGATCTGATCGAGCCGCAGGTCAAGCAGGCCGGCGACAAGCTTGACCAGCGCCACCCGCTTACCGTCGCCCTTGCGCCGGAAATCGGCGCCGGCCGGTTCGGTTTCGCGGCCATCGCGCATCGGCTCGAGGATAGCCGCCGGATAGCATTCCCGGGCCGCGGCAAACCCATTGCGCTGAGCATCCGGCTCGCCATCGAGGATCGCTGTGAGAATCTCGCCTTCAGGATTGAGCTCGCGGAAGACCTCGATTTCCTGATTGACCCATTGCGACGCCGCCGCCGCGGGCGAGCACAGCACGATCAGGGTTTCACTCGCCGCCAGGGCTTCGCGTACCGAGGCCGACAGGTCGCCGCCCGCCGATAATTCATCCCGGTCGCGGAACACCCGGCCCACCCGGCGCGGCACCGGGCCTTTGGCGCTGTCTTGCCCAACCAGATGGCGGGGCACCCGGTAGGTCTCGAGGCGCGAATGGATCCAGCGCGCCCAGCCTTCATCGCTATGGCTGTAGGAAATGAATGCGCGATAGTGTTTGGCCCCAGCCATGACATGCCCCTTTTGCCCAAGGACAGGCATATTCAAGCACACGCTTGGCGCGCGCAAGCGTGTGGGCACAATAAAGCTTGTACTATCTCAGCGGGTAGGAGGCGGGAGTGGCGGGACACGACACGGAGTTGGGGCTCCGCCTTGGGCAAGCTCGTATCCCGCCTGACCGCGCGTTCGAGATGGATGTCTTGGGGCCATCCGGGTGCGGTCATAGGATATTAGCGCGCGCGGCAGGGCGTGCGTGTGACGGCGGTCACGCCGGCCTAATTTGCCTGGGGCGTCGTGATGATTTCGCTGGCTTCAATTGTCACCCCGCCAAAACCGGCACGGGTGTGAAGACGAACCGGCAAGTGAAAGGCGCCGTCATTGAACGGGGCCAGCCAGATCTCAAGCGGCAGCCGGGTCTCCCGCTCGGACGGGTAATCCTCCGGGTCATAGCCTGAAATCGGCTCGTAATAGGCGTGACAGACCAGGGCCTCGCCGCGCCAGGCCCGGGTGCGGACCTGCTGGCGGCCAGCCGGTTCGAGATTGAGATTATAACGAGCCTTGCCATCAAACACCGGGATCTGTCCGGTGCAGCCCTCACCTGGCCTACCACCGGTCAGCGTGCCGGAGAGCTGGAAGAAGGCCGACATCGGATCAATCGCGCCGGTCCGGTCGCTCTCCGAAGCCGGGGGAACGCCCCAGGAGCCAAACGGCGGCTGGGCCTGCGAGGAGGCGATATTATCCTCAAAGGACACATCGACCGCCCGGACTTTTTCGCCGGTACGCTCCACATGGCCGTAGCGTTCCGGGTCCGGCGTACCACCTTGTAACTGGCCGGCAACTTCCGATCGGATATCGAAATCGGTGAACAAGGCGGCCAGTCCGGCCGCAGCGACAAAGCTGTCCGCCTCATAGGCGGTGTCATCGAAACGGGCATTGAGCTCGATCTCGCCGACCTTGAAGACCAGCACCCAGCCATCATAGCGGGCGGAGATCGCGGTAACGCCCGGCGCTGGCGCGGAGAGGTCAGAACCGGTTGCGCCGACTGCATCCAACTCTGCGATCCCACGCGCGCCAAATATTACATTCAGAACGCCAACGGTAAGCAAAAAGGCAATCTTGATCATCGGCATAGAGGCCCCTGATTCAAATCCATGACTGGGCGTTGACGCAAGGTGATCCCGCATCCTGCCAGGCCCGTGAGAGGCAAGTGACAACAAAGAATCGATTGATTATGGATACTAATCCTGTCCCGTTTCCATGAGGCTGCGTCTCTTTAATGAAACTCGTAATGACACTCTTGGTGCGCGACGAAGCTGATATTGTCCGCCAGAATATCGACTACCATCTACGCTCGGGTGTTGACCATATTGTGGCAACGGATAACGGCTCGGTCGACGGCACGATTGAAATCCTGGAGCACTATGAAGACCAAGGTGTGCTGACGTTGATTCACGAACCCGAGCAAGATTATGCGCAGGGGAAATGGGTCACCCGCATGGCACAGATCGCCCGCGATAGGGTCGGTGCTGACTGGATCATCAACAATGATGCTGACGAGTTCTGGGTGGCGCCGTCAGGCAAGCTGAAGGCTTCTCTAGACCTTCCCAATATCAGCTCCGTGCACTGTCCGCGTCATCACTACTTCTATCTACTCGGTGAAGATGAAACCGTGTCGTGGGAGTCGAGATGCTTCTATCGCGCGACGACCCAAACACCTCGAGGCGAAATCAAGGACCGATACAACTCTCCGCTTCCGGACTACTATTTCTGTCTTGAGTTGCCGGGCAAGTCGGCGGTCAGAGCCAAGGAGTTTGTCTCCATCCATCAAGGCAATCATGGGGCGGATATGCGTGCGGAGGCCCAGACCGGGCAAACCGACATCCAGATCATGCACTTCCCGGTTCGTTCAACGGAGCAGTACCGCTCCAAGATCGTCAACGGCGGCCAGGCTTATTTGCGTAATCCAGACTTGCCAGAGATCTATGGCTGGCACTGGCGACGCTGGTACCGATGGTATGAAGAAGATGGCCAGGACCCGCAAAGGTCCCTGCGCGAGTGCATCCCGGCATTATCCGATGCTGAGGCTTTGTTGTCCTCGGGAAAGGTGCTCAAGGAAGAAGCCCTGGTTCGCAGCCTGTTTGAAGGTAACTGAGCGTGAAATTCTTTTTGATCGGGTCGGGCCGCTGCGGATCGACGCTGTTGTGCCGCATGTTGAATGACAGCGCGAACCTATTTGTTTTCAACGAAACTCAATGGACCCCTATCCTGTTGCGCAGACACGGTTCGACACCTGTCAACGCGGAGCTTCTGATCGAGGAAGCGATGCGCGTTCGCCATGCCTTCGGGGACCCAACTTTTGATTTCACACAACTTCGCGGTATCGAGACATTATTTGGTCAACGGCTGAGTGTCGTGAAGTTTGTTGATCGTGTCAGTGCGCTGGCAGCGGCCAGTGAAGGCAAGACCTTTTATGCTGACAAGACACCGGACTATTGCGGCCACGTTTTGCAATTGGCGGAATACTGGCCAGAGGCGAAATTTGTTCACCTGATACGCAATGGGCTCGATACGGCGCTGTCGATGTCTCGCCATCCAGGCTATCAGCTTCTGCACTTGCGGCGGGCGCTGTACTGGACGCAGATCGCCGTCGATTGCGATAACTTCCGCAACCGGCTCCAACCTGTCTCCGCATCCGCCTGTCTGGAAATGTGGCGGAAGCGAACAACCCGAGCCCGGATTGACGGGCAGCAGCTTGGGGCGGACAGATATCTGGAATTACGGTTCGAGGAGCTGGTCAGTCAGTCACAGGAAACCTTGTCCCAGCTTCGCGCATTCGTCGGAAAGGACCTGCTTGAAGACAACTGGCCAAAACGCGCTGCGGAACAGGCCAATACGACCGTCCTCAACAGAAAGCGTGACTATAGCGATATCTCGATCACGCCAGCCAGCCAGGCCCTGATGGAAGAACTGGGTTACGACCTGCCATGAGTTTCACAAGTTCGCTTCACCCCCACCTGGAAACGCCAGCCGTCACGCTAGAGCGCCTGCGGGCCAAGCCAATCAGTCAACACGAGATCGTCCTGGTCTGCGTGGTGCGCAATGAAGAAAAGCGCTTGCCCCATTTGCTGAAATACTACCGTTCGCTTGGCGTCGAGCGCTTTGTATTTATTGACAACTTGTCCACTGATGGGTCGTTGGATTTTCTGGAATCTCAGGCCGATGTTCTACTCTTCGTCGCCAATGGCCGTTATTCGGAAAGTGGTTGTGGAATCGAATGGTCGAATTCGGTCACGCTCGCACTGGCGCCAGCCAACTGGGTTCTCACGGTCGATGCCGACGAGTACTTCATCTTTCCCGAGTTTGAGCGGCGCTCGATTTACGATTTGCGTGACCATCTAGAAGCGGTCTCGGCAGACGCGATACGCGCACCGATGCTGGATCTGTATCCAGAAAGTCCATTGCGGAGGACGCCATTTGAAGCTGGCAGCGACCCTTTGCTCTATCATCGGTATTTCGACTCTGAAGGTTATGAATTTCAGAATTGTGAGGGTCAGCGCTTGGTTCAGAGAGGTGGGCCCCGTAAACGCGTATTCTGGGAGCAGCAGTCGCTTGACCACGCCTCGCCCTTCCTCATGAAAATCCCGTTTGCAAAATGGAGTGGCACCCCACTCTACACCGCATCCACGCACCTTTGCCCGGACCGGAGCTTCTCCAAAACGACTGGCCTTCTTTTGCACTTCAAATTTGTTGGTGACTTCCACACCCGCGTGGATGAGGAAGCACGACGGGGTGAGCATTTTGCCGATGCGCGTCAGTACAAGGCCTACGATTACATTTCGAAGAAATCCGAGGACCTGACGCTCTTTTGCGAGCTGTCAGCGGAGTACGCGGGCTCCGCGGACTTGATTGATCGCGAGCTAATGTATCCCGGCAGCTTCTAGTCAAAGAAAACCCCGCGGCACGTCATGCCGCGGGGTCGCTTTCAGAATTTCGTCCTGAGATTAATTCTGCTGCTGAGCTTCCAACTCTGCAATGCGGTTATTGAGCTGCTCAATGTAGATATGAGCCGTCTCAAGCTCGTTGAGCATGCCACCGACCATCTGGGTGAGATTGAACGCCTCGTTCTCGATCGTCGGACCGACATTCGGGAGATAGCCACGCGACCACATTTCTGCCGCATGCTCTTCAATGGTCGGAAGCTCAAAGTCATCGGTGAACACCAAGTCACAACCGGTGCCGCAAGTTGTGCCCCCGGTGTAGAGCTGTCCCGTAATACGGAGATCACCACCATGCTCAAACGTAGCCACATTTACTGTATTCTCGAGCGAACGGAAAATGAAATCCTCATTTCCATTCATCCCAATGTGCCATTCGGCATTGTTCGAGCCGGCAGACCCGGTCCGCGAGTCATCGAATTCGATACGGGGCGTATTTCCTGAAACAATTCGCGCGCCAACAGCAAAACTCGAGGAAGTGTCTTCAATTAAGAGTTGGGCCGAGCCGTTCGTTCGGCGTACATGCAATGCCGCTTGCGGCGAGCTGGTGCCGACGCCGACATCACCGTCAGAGGCGATATCGATGGAGCTTTCCGGAGCACCCGGACGGATACGGAAAGACAGGCGGCTGGAATTGGTCACGTCGCGAACGAAGAAGTTGGCTTCGTTGGCGGCGACGTCGAAAGTCTGGGATGCAAAGCCGGACGTACCGTTCTGCTCGAGGCGCAGGGTCGGCGTATTGCCCGAGGTCACATGCAGATCGACGACCGGGTTTTGCTGCCCGATGCCGACATCGCCGGCCGAGTCGACCCAGAGCGAACCGGTCGGAGCACCGGCCTGCACGCGGAACGGCGTGCGGCCACCGCTGACGTCATCGATGGCGAAATAGTTCTCACCGCCATTATTCGACGAGTTAACCTCGATTTCCCAGTCATTGGTCGGGAAGGAGGCAGAGGTCGACGTATCGACAAACGCGATCCGCAGATTGTTTTCCTTCAGGCGGATGGTGTCGAAACCAAAACTCTCGCCATTGACGCAGTCATTCCCCACGCAGAGCGAGAAGGTGATGATCACATCGTCATTGAAAACCTGGTCAGCGGTCGCTGCCGTGGAGAACCCCAGCATCATGGAGCCCGCAATCGCAACGGCGCTCGCCGTGGAAAGAAGTTTTTTCATGGTCATTCCCCCAGAATGATGTTGGAGCTTATTCTTCGGTCACGCTCCGGTCGATCGGCACGATCTGACCATTGCGCACTTGGAAACTGCCGGACATCTCACGACCGACGTAAAGATTGGCCGACGTCCCGGTCCGGCCATTGCGCGCCAGCTCTTCAGCGCCGACCCGGCGCTCAATCTGAGACGTGGCTGCGGAGAGCGACCAGCGATAGATGCCGTCCTCGAGATCCCCATAGTCGGCGAGACGAAGCGACGGAGCGCGGCGCTCGGAGTAACGCTCGGCGGAGTAATTCCCCGGACCGGTTACCCGAAGTGTGTAGTTGGACAGGCCCGGCACGGCGTTGAACGCGACGCGGCCACCCGTCAGCTGCGGCTCGAAAGCCGGCTGAGCGGACTCGACAGGGCCAGAGCGGAAGCTTTGCGCTGAGACAGGTCCTGAAAGTACAATAAGTGCAGACGCAGCCATAAAGGCTGCAAGACGAGGTCTCGCCCCCATTTTGCTCCCTCCCCGAGACATGGATTCGCGATGCATAAGCGAACCGGATATCATTATTAATACACAATTCCCAAGCGTATTACAGTCTTAATTTGCAATTTTTCGTAGCCGAACACTCGCTCAAGTAGAGCGGTCGAGCTTGCGGAAAATTCGGACGCTGATCTCAGATCCGGCTGGCTATTCCTGCAGTGATTGCTGGAATTCCCGAACATCCCGCTGGGCTTGTTGAAGGCTTTCACGCGACATTTCCAGCGCCAGCGCATCGCGCAGATCGGCGGCACCGATGACCCCAAGTTGAGCGGCATGTGAAAACCACAAATAAGCCGTCCGGTAGTTTTGCGGCACAAACTGCCCCCGTGCATGCAGCAGGCCCAGATTCAGCGCGGCACTGCCCAGCCCGGCGCGTGCCGCCTGCTCCAATCGCCTCGCCCCTTCCTGCGGGTCGGCCCGGACCCCGAAACCGCCCAGATAGCGCAGCCCCGTGAGGTAAAGCGCCACGACATCTCCGGCCTGGGCGGCCTGAATTTCAGACGCCGGAACCGGTTGCGCCCAGTCCGGCTGAACCAGGCGCGGGTCGATTGGAAAACCGGTCCGGACCAGGAGTTCACGGAATGATTCGCCCTCCAGAGCCCGGGCCTGGCGCAGCAGCTCAATGGAGAAGGCTTCATCGACCTCGACCCCGAAGCCATTCTCGTAAAGCACTGAAAGATTGCGCATAGCCTGGGGCAGACCCTGTGCCGCCGCGCGCTCGAACCAGACCACCGCCGCTTCATAATCGCGCTCGACACCGGTCCCGCGCGAATACATCAGGCCGAGATTGTTCTGTGCCCGGCCATCGCCCGCTTCGGCGGCGCGGCGGAACAGGTTGAGCGCCCGGCCGGGGTCGGCTTCAACACCATTGCCGCCGAGATACAGCACACCCAGGCTCGTCACGGAGGGAGCGAACCCTTGTTCGGCGGCCCGCCGGTACCAGTCCAGCGCCTCGCCCAGCCGCTCCTCGCCGCCATAGGCCTCCAGCGCCACAGCGTAATCATGCGCCATGGACGCCTCGCCCGAGGCCGCTGCGCGAGCCAGCCACTCAAGCCCGGCGACCGGATCGGCCGGCCGGCCGCGACCAATCATCAGACCACGGCCATATTCATTCATCGCCGCACTCAGGCCCTGCTGGGCCGCGGCGAAAAACTGGTCCATGGCACCGGTATCATCTTGCGGCAGGCCGATACCATTGAGCAGCATCTGGCCATAGGCCAGCTGCGCCTGCGCCTCACCGGCCTCGGCGCGCGGCTGCACCAGAGCCAGGGCGGCGGCCGTATCGCCCCGCTCAATGGCGGCAGCGACCTCGTCCTGAAACTCGCTCTGGGCCAGGCTGGCGGGTGCGAGCGTCAGACACGCGCTACCGGCGACAGCCAGAAAGACAGAGCGAAGGAGCGGCCTAGTCATTGCCGGCACGCTCCAGCCATTGCGTCGCCATCTGCTGGGCCTGCTCGAGCTCTTCCGGGCTCAGGAATCGGGCCACGGCATCGCGTTGCTCGGCCGCGCCTTCCATGCCGGCGGCTGCCGCCAGGTTGGACCAGATATGCGCCTGGACATAATCCTGCTCGACCCCCTCGCCCGTGGCATGACGCTGTGCCATGGCCAGCTGCGCGCGGGCTGAGCCTGCCTCGGCCGCCCGGCTCTGATATTCAAGCCCGCGCCGCGCGTTCTGGGGCAGGACTTCACCGGCAATGTAGAACTCCGCGAGCATGGCGAGCGCGTCCGCATCGCCGCCCTCGGCCGCCTGCTCCAGCCAGTCCGCAGAGGGCGCATGACCGCCGCGGGCCGCAGCCCCGACCCAGGTCACAGCATCAAATTCGGCCTGGACCGGCATTTCGCCATTGGCAATCAGGGCACCCAGCCGGGCATCAACACCCGGGGCACCGGCGCTGAGCGCATTGAGATACCAGCGCGCCGCCTCCGGGATATTGCGCTCGGTGCCGCGCCCGCTTTCATAGAGCATGCCGAGAATGGGCTGGGCCCGAACGAGACCGGTCTCGGACGCGGCCAGGAACCAGCGGAACGCCTCGGCATCGCTCTGCGGCACACCGGTCCCGGTGAGATAGGCATAGCCGAGATTGGACTGGGCCCGCACATCACCGGCCGTGGCCGGCGGCGTCAGCAGCTCGATCGCCCGCTGCGGATCGGCTTCCACAGCCGTCCCCGACAGGTAATAGGATCCGAGCACCGTCATCGCTTCCATACTGTCAACATCGGCTGCGCGCTGATACCACTCGACACCGGCTTCAAGGCTGTCCGCCGCCTCGGCCCGCTCGATATAAATCCCCGCCAGCGCTTCACCGGCCGGCGCATATTCAGCGGCATAGGCCCGGGCGAGATACTCTGCCGCGCGATCCGCATCCGGCTCCACCCCCCGGCCATCGAGATACATCATGCCCAGGCGGTACTGGGCGAGCAGGTTATCCTCTTCAGCCAGCTCAGCGAGAATCTCCGCAGTCCGCGCATAATCGGTCGAGGCGAAAGCCTCCTCGGCATCGGCCATGGTGTACTGGCTCGGCCCGTCGCCGCCGCGCATGACGAGCCAGACAATCACGACCAGCAGCACCACGACGCCGCCGGCGCCAGCGAAGACATATTCGCGTTTCATTCGATTCACTCCCCGACCGGCGCATCCAGGCGCCGGGTGATTGTATAGGTCGACCCCGCTGCCAGCGGCTCGCTCAATTCCGTTATTGCACCATCCGGCCAGCGGATGGACAGACTGCCGGCCTCAGCGTGTTCGCCCAGACCGAAATGCGCCACAGGCGCATCAAAGGACATGAAGCCGCCCCCGAGCTGAAGCTCGCGCACCTGCAGGCCCGCATCCGTGCGCAGCTCGAGACGCGCACCGATGGCATCACGATTGCCCGCTTCGTCAATCAGGCGGATCGCCAGCGCATTGGTATCCTGGACATTATTGCGGAAGTGCACCGGCGGCCCGTTGACCGGCACGGTGACGATATCGAGATCGCCATCACCATCGAAATCGGCCAGCGAGGCCGCGGCTGTCATCAGATAGTCTTCCAGCCCCCATTGCGGGGTCAGCTCCTCGAAATCGCCATTGCCGCGATTGCGCAGGAAGATGTTGGACGGGGTGACCTCATTGGGCACCCAGGTGCCGTTGACGATATAGACGTCCTGCCAGCCATCGAGATCGAAATCACCGGTCGAGACATCCCAGCTCCAGCCACCAATCTCCAGACCACGCGCCTCAGCCGTCTCCTCATACCGGCCGTCTTCGCGCCGCTCGAGCAGGACATTGCGGGCCAGGATCTGGCGCACGGCCTCATCCTGTTCGCGCGCCGTCATGGTCCGGCTGGGCCAGAAATGCAGATCGCAATAGGAGCGGATACGCGTCTGGTCGGCCGCGATCAGGCGGCACAGGCCAGGATCATTGCTCTGGATCGCCAGGTCCTTGATCATCATCGCCCGGCACTCTGCCTGCATCACCCCGGTGAGCTCGGCACAGCGGCGCGCATTGGCCGGGTCCAGGCTGTTGCCGGCGCGATACCAGCTCTTGATGTCGATGTTTTCCTGGCACACGGCGCGGTCTTCGGCCCGCTCGATATCGAGGCAGTAGTCCTCGATCGGCTGCATGCGCAAACGGCTCGATATGCCGGAGGCCCGGCCGGCGATCTGGGCGGCATAGAGCTCCATATTGCCGTCATTGGTGAGATCGACCGAACTCAGCGACATGGTGGTCGTTGTGGTCATCGGGATGACGCCATCCTGATAGGTAATGGTGTCAAACCCGCCACGGCCATCGCCGAGATAGAAATAATCCGGCACCTCGAAATCATTGCCGACAATGAGATCGAGCGCGGCATCATTATTGATATCGCTGAGCAGGATGGAGAGGGTCTCGCCGGGAATGCCCGGCAGGTCGTGAAAGCGCCCGCCGGACAGACGGCCGCCATCATTGAACAGGATGCGATTGCGCGATTCCTCGCCCGGCACGCGGCGATACCAGCCCGCCGCCCAATTCCCGAGAGCAGCATCGATATAGCCATCGCGGTCGACATCGCCGAAGCTGGCCGCCAGGACCAGCGGCGCGTTCTCGCGATTGGCAACGGGCCGCAATTGCGACACATCAAACCTGCCGCCGCTATTGGGCAGGACGTAGACACCCTCGCGATAGGTCGTCAGGAACAGGTCGGGATAGCCGGAATTGTCGATATCGACGAGGACTGCATTGAAGACCGGCATGTCCGCAACGGCACCGAGATCAGCCGGCATGCGGGTGAACTGGCCGCTGCCGTCATTGCCGTAGATGTAGAGACCGCCGCGCGTCGAGGCGAAGACCAGGTCGATATCACCGTCACCATCGATATCGCCGGAGGATACGCTGCGCCCCTCCCAGAAAGGCGGCCACATGTCGCCGAAAGAAAACTCGACCCCGTGATCAATGCCGATATGCCAGGCTTCCTGGCGAGTGAAAATCGTGTCCGCAGCCGGTGAGGCCGGGTTGAACGGCGTGCTCTCCAGCTCGATCCGCGTTACCCCGCTAGCGGGAGAGGCCACGGCAGCGGCAAGAGGCTCGGCGGCGTTGGAGGCCTGGTCGATCCGGGCCTCGACCTGCTCGATCGGGGCACTGAGAAGGTCGAGCGCCCGAGCGGTCTGATACCGGTGCCAGGCATCGGCACCGAAACCGGCGAACAGGCCGAGCACGGCCACCATTGCGGCCAGCATCCACGCGGCCCGCCAGCCGATCGCACCACCGACGATGAGGAAGGAATAGACCGAGAACGTGCCGAGCGTGAACACCAGCGTCATGACATAGCCATGGCCGACGCCGGAATTCATCAGCGCACCGGAAACGACGACATCAAACCCGATCGGCACCGGGAAAAACGTTCCGGCCAGAGCGGCGACCACCAGCAGGAGCGGGCTCGACTCGCGCCCGGCCAATGCGTCCGGCGGCAGGAGATTGGCCACCAGCGCACCGAGCACGCCAGCCAGGATCATCAGCGGCACCGCGACCCGGATGATAAACCAGAGATTCCGCGCATAATCGCGGACAAAACCCGTCAGGGCCGAGGTCAGGTCTTCTTCCAGGAAAACACCATCATCCTCACTAGAGGCCGTGGGCGCCTCAGGCGCGGCTCGTCCGTCATCGACCGTCCGCAGGAGTTTTTCCGGCGGAATGAAACGGCACAGGATCGGTACACCGATGAGAATGACCAGCAGGCTGAGCGCCACTTTGGTGACGGCGATGTAGAAGGGCAGGATGGAGAAGGCCATCGTCAGCACGACGAAATTCAAGGTCGGCGAGGCCACCATGGCCGACAGCGTCGTCTCGGCCCGCGAACCCCCTTGATAGAGACCTTTGGCAATCGGCGCGGCGCAATTGACGCAAACGCCGAGCGGCGCCCCCAACACCATGCCGTAAAGCGAATTGGCAAAGGGCCCGGAGAAACTTCGCCGCCGCAGATAGCCTAGCAAGGTCAGGAAGGCCGCGCCCATCAGCAGGCCAAAGGTCATGCCCTTCTTGTTGGTGTCGATCCAGTTCACCGACGAATAGGACCAGCGCTGCAGGAAGGGCTGGTCCGGCGTCACCGGGATCACCGCCTCGAAACTGAGCGGGTCTTCCAGCGTGATCGCGCCGGACATCATCGCCTTTTCATCCAGCGACGGGTAGCGCGAGCCGGTCCAGAACATCACTGCCAGCACCACGACCAGCAGCCCGGCCAGTGCCAGGCGGACATAACGGCCCTGATCAGATCGCAAGGTCAGCGTGGTCATGCAGCCGCCTCCTCGTCACAAATCTGGTCTCCCAGGCTTTCCGGTGCCTGCGCCACCCACTCGAAGGGGCGGGCATCGCTGGCCCCAAAATGCGCCAGGGCGAAGCGCTCCCGGCTGCGGCCGCCCTCGCTTTCGACGCGGGCCAGCAAGGCGACACGCACACCGGTCAGATCGTTGAGGTCAGCGGTCAGGCCGGTCTGGTCCTGCGGCGGCGGTGTCCCGCCGAAAACCGTCAGCCGGGAAGACAGGCAGGACCAGAGCCCCGGGCTCATCCCCCGCACCGCGAGCAATTCCTCAACCGAGACGAAGGGGCGATTGGCCGGCTTGCGCAGCCAGCCATCGGGATAGGCTCCGGCCTCACCGCCCTCGGGCCGGGCCTGGGTATCATTATCACGCCAGTCGAGTATGCCCTGGGCCAGGCGGCGGGCCCGGTCGGGCGCGAGACCGGCGCGCTGCAGCAGATCCATCCAGCGGGTCTCGTCGGCCATATTGATATCCATCAACCCCTGCTGCCGGGCCAGGAAGACCGTGACCTGCCCGCCCTCGAGCGGAAAACTGCGCGGAAGATCACCGATCGCGGCCCGGCCGGACAGGGCCAGGTCGAAGGCGACGAGGTCCAGGGCCGAGCTGAGCTGCGCGTCGAGCTGGCTGTCCAGGCGCTGCGCCGCCGTCATCCGGGCCTGTTGCTGCACCAGCCCCGTGGCCCCGGCGAGCAGAACCGCCACCAGGAGCGAGGTCCACAGGACATAAAGGAGTGCGCTACCGGTATCTTTGCGGGGCGGGTCGCAGGTCATCGGGCTAGTCGAACAGGTTGGGCTGGCGGGCTTCCAGAGCTTCGAGTTCACGCCGCATGTGCGACAGCGCATCGGCGGCATCTTGCTCGTTTTCGATAATTCGCGGCGTCAGGAAGATCACCAGCTCACTGCGCTCACTGCTCAGGCTGCGATCCTTGAAGGCATTACCGACACCGGGAATACGGCTGAGCAGCGGAATTCCGCTCTCATTGTCGGAATGGCTCTCGCGGATCAGACCGCCCAGGGCAATTGTTCGCTCCGAGCGCACCGCGACGGTCGAGGTGAATTCGAGCGTCTGGATGGTCGGGCTGTCGATCCCGGAGGTCGTGGTCGGGCGCACGCTGGAGACTTCCTGATCCACTTCGAGCACGACCACGCCGGAGGCGTTGATGCGCGGCGTCACTTCCAGGATCACGCCGGTATCGCGCATTTCCACCGTCGAGACGATGGGCGCATTGGGATCGGTCACCGCTGACGCCGTCTGGGTGATAATCGGCACTTCATCACCAACGCGCAGGTTCGCAGTCTGGTTATTCTGCACCATGATCGACGGCGCCGAGAGCACGGTGACATCGGTGAGCGAATTGAGCGCCGAGAGCGTCGCCGTCAGATCCGCACCGGTAAAGGCATAGTTGAAACCCGGGAAAGTCGGATTGGCGGTGCCATTGGCATTGTCGGTGAAGGAGATGTTGGACGTGCCATCACCGCTCTGGCTCTCGAAGAACCAGCGCACACCGAAATTCAATCCATCGACCAGGCGCACCTCGGCGATCGTGGCCTCGATCAGCACTTGCGGCGGCATGACATCCATGCGCTCCAGCAATTCCAGGATTTCCCGGTATTCCTGGTCCGTTGCCCGGATGATCAGGGCATTATTGAGCTGATCGGGAATAATGGCGAGGCGACCCTCGGGGCCCTCATCGCGTACCTCACCGGAGCTGGCGGCGCGTTCAGACGCGAGCGTACTCTGGAAAACCGCGCCATCACCGGCCGCACCGCCAGCGAAAGCAGCGGTAATCTGAGACGCCAGCGTGGCAGCCGGCGCATTGCGGGCGGTGTAGTAGCGTAGCCGGCGCTCATCGCCGCCAGACGGCGTATCGAAACGCTCGACCAGTTCACGCACCTGTTCGAAACCGGCGCGATCACGGGCGGCGACGAAGAGCAGGTTGGGCCGCGGCAGGGCAATGGTGCGCACCGCACCGGACGCCATGCCCATCCCGGTCAAGACCGCATCGACTTCGCTCTTGGCGGCCTGGGCATTGACGAAACGCAGCTCATACATGCCGAAGATGCGGTCGGTCAGGAACGGCCGGTCAAAGGTCCGGACCGCATCCTGGGCCGCGCGGACTTCAGAAGCCGGGCCGGCGAGCACCAGCACGCCCTCTTCATCACGCGGCACAGCCTCGACCCGGCTGGACAGGAAGGGATCAATCAGCGTCAGGATCGAGCTCGGATCGGTATGCTCGACCGGCAGGACCAGCCCGCCATAGCCGATCTGCCCGCTTCCGCTCAAATTCGCCCGCACTTCGCCGGACTGAGTCAGAAGGAAGCCGGATTCGCGCTCGACAAGCGCATAACCGCTTTCCGACAGGACGGTTTCCAGCGCCGTCAGCGCGGTGCGGACCGATGTCGGCTCCGCGGCGGTCAGAGTGATACGGCCCTCGACACCGGTCGCAACCATGACTGGCTGGCCCAGCGCTTCCTCGATGATGGCCCGCACCGCATCGACCACGGGAGCATCGACGAATTCGAGCCGCATGGTGCGGTCATCGAGGTCGGACCCGCCCCGGCGAGACAGGGCACCACGAACATTACGCTCCTGGTAAAAGACCAGGCGCTCCGGCTCGGCGACCGGTTCAGCTTGCGGGGCGACGGGGTCCGGCGTGGCGGCGCGCTCAACCGGCGCGGCCTGCACACGTTCCGCCGGCAACGCGATCGGTGTGGTCTCCGCCTGGCGGCCGGGCAGGGTCAGGCCCGTTGCGCAACCCGTCAGCGCCAGCGCAGACAGCGCCGCGGCGAGGCCTCTGTGATAGCCGTGAATTTTCATACGCTCCCCCTGCACAGCGTGCAGTTTAGACGCAATCTGTGAGCGTCTCCAGCGAATTAACCTTACTCGTTCAGCTCCAGCAAGACCGATTGCGAGCCCTGATCGAAGCGTGCCCCGCGGCCGGTAATCTCGACCAGAACGAAGCCGTCCAGCTCCTCGCCCAGGCGCAGGGACACAACACCATCATAGCCCGATACCAGAACCACGGTCTGGTCCTCGGTCTCCACCAGGCCGATGAGGCGATAGTCTTCAAGCGGTGAGGCCTGGCGGACGGTCTGATTTTGCGCCCTTGTACGGCCCGGTCGCAGCCATTCGGCCAACGGTTCAAGCGAGGCTGTTTCGGTCTGACGACCCTGCGCGCCCGCCCCGGCTTGAGCCACAGGATCGCTGATGGCCGCCGGTCCGGGCCAGTAGGACAGGACCGCGACCAGCAACAGCAGACCGGTCAATCCAATCGCCAAGAGGTCTCCCCGGTTACGCAGCATTGCCGGTCTCCAGCTGATAGCGGCAGGCAATGGTCAGGCTGACCCGGATACGGCCATCGGCCAGCGCCAGAAGCTCGAACTCCATGACATCGAGATCGATCAGGGCCGGCCCGGACAGCAAGGTCAGCGCGGTCGGCGCGTCGGCAATAAAGGCAATGTCCGCAGCCAGGCTGGCCACCTCTGTCGTGAGCGGCAGATCATAGATTTCCGTGACCCGCAGAATGTCGACCGGAGCATTGGCGAGGCCCTCGGAAAAGGCCGCCAGCCCCTCACTCAACTCGCCCCGGGCGATGTCTTGCGACAGGCGCATGTCCAGGGCAGCGGGTTCCAGGCGAGCCGCCTCGAGCGTCGCCTCGAGGGCCTCGGCGAGACGCGCTTCAGCCGCATCGAGCCGGGCGATTTCACTGGCCAGACCGGCACGGGCGCTGAGGGATGCGCCAAGCTCGCGCCCAGCGAGCACAACCGGCAAAGCCAGGGCCAGCACCAGAACAGGCAGGGCCAGCGCACCGGCCAGACGGATCAGGGCCGAGCTATTCATCATCGTCCTCCGGATACAATGGCAGGACGAGACGGGTCTGGCGGAATTCCACCTCGCCGTCATGGAATTGGCCATCGAGGGCGATCTGGTCGCCACCCTCATAACGCAAACGATGCACGCTGTCGGGACGCTCCGGGTCGCTGGCGGCATCGGCGGCCACATCGAGCACATGGGCGAGTACCGGTGCCGGCGCACCGGCGATGGCTTCCAGCGCCTCGGCGCGGGCGCGCAGCTGGCGGATATCGGCGATCGCCGCGGATCGGGCCGACTGCGCGTCGGCATTGGCGATTTCGAGCTGGGCATTCCAGCTCATCAGGCAGACCAGCAGCGCGGCATAGACGAGACCGACCCGGCGCAGGAGTTTCATCGCGCCATCCCAGGGACGGTGCGCGCCGAACTCGAAGCGGGCCTTGCCATCCGCGGCCACCTCTCCGGCAATCCGTCCTGTCGGCAGGCCCTCAAGGGCCGCCTGGGCTTGTTCGAAGTCGCTGCGCCGCACCAGAGCCAGCTCGATTTCGGCCATGCCATTGGCCTCGCCGAGAACCTCATAGCCAAACGCCACGTGCTCGGGCGGCAGGGGCGAGAGATCGGCCAGGCGCAGAGCCACGGCGCGGCGACCGCGACGCAGGGCGGTACTGCTGATCTTGTCGCGGCGGCGGAACTGACGCTCCGGCGCAATCAGCACGAGGCGTGCATCCGGCGCATTGTCCAAACCGTTGTGCGGTCGGCGCGGCTCGCCGAGCCAGCTGTGCTCGACAAGGCCGACGCGCGTCAATCCGCCATCGGCTTGCAGCTCGACAATCTCGGCCGGATCACGGCGTCCCAGCCCCTGCAAGGCGGCCGGCAGCACCGCGCGGAGGTCGGCCAGCCGCGCCGCGACAAAAGCCGACAGGGTCGTCAGCCCGCCGGTCAGGGCGCTATCCGAGATTTTCAGCTCAGCCATCGAGGCAGGCCCCCGCATCACTATCGAAGTCGCAGTCGAACCGGGCACCGCCGCCCACCAGAGCCTCGACCCGCCAGACACCGCGGCCTGGCTCGTCGATCTCCAGCGACACCAGGCGCGGCAGGTCCGGGCCGGGCCAGGTCTCATACCAGGCCGCACGATCCGTGTTTTCAAGCTTACCGTAATAGGCCAGCCGGGCCCGCGATAGACCGTCGATCAGCACAACCTGATCGGTATTGGCATTGATGGCCCCCAACGGGGTTACCGTCATTGAGACGGAATTGCCGTGGACCTGTACATGCACTTGCGACGGGGTCATGCGCCCCGGCAGCTGGGCCAAGGTCTGAAGGCGCAGGCTGGTGCCTTCAAAAGCTCCACCGGCACCATTAGGTCCGCGATAGGAATAGGTTAGCGCATCGCGCAGGGTCTCATTGAGCAGGACCCGGTTTTCCTGTCCCGCGGCCAGCCGCGTCACCCCGGCCTGGGCATCGGTCATGCCGCGCAGGACCAGCACCAGACCCACCGATATGGAGGCCATCAGCACAATGCCGATCAGCGCTTCAATCAGGGTGAAGCCGGCTTGCCGCTCGCTCATCGCCCGCCCTCCGGATTGAGCTGGCCCGGCTCGAGATAGATGATCTCGAAGGAGAGGCCGGCATTGCCGGTATGGGTGAGAGTGGCCCGGCTCATTACCGCGCCGGTGCGAGGGTCAACCGGGCGGTCCACCGGGGTGATGGCGATTTGCCAATCCGGGTAGAGCTCAGCGGTTGTTTCCGGCGGCAGGCCGGCGCGCAGGCGGGCGGCGATATTCTGAGCCTCGATGGTGGCGCTCTGAACCGCCTCCGCCCGCTGACCGGCCCGCAAGGCGCCCGTCATGCCGGTCATGGCCATGGCGATCACGGCGGCGGCGATGGCGCTGGCGACCAGCACCTCGGTCAGCACGTATCCGCCCTCTCCCGGTCTAGTCATCCCTGACCCGCCCGGTGATCGGGTCCACACGCAGTGTGCGCGTGCCCGCAGCATTTTCCAGCTCGATCTCAAGCGCTGGCCAGGCCAGGCGTTCAGGCGGCAGGAAGATCCGCGCGGCGGGCTTGAACCCATCGCCATCATCGCGCTGCCAGCGCGCGGTCAGGCCCTCACTCCAGACCCGTTCAACGCCCAGCATATCGATGCGATAGCCATCCTCGGCAATCATGATCAACGCCGGCTCGCTGCGCCCCCGCACCAATAACCGGGTCCGGCGCAGATCATCCGCCAGCTGGTCAGACTGGCGTTGCAGCGCCCAGCCCTGTGACCGGCCCGACAGGGACACGCCGACCAGGGTCAGGGCGGTGGCCATGACGATCAGCGTAATGAGGAGTTCAAACAGGGTGAAGCCGGCCTGGCGCGACCGGCGCGTATCAGCTGCGTGAGAGATCGGCATTTTCTCCCTCGCCGCCTTCCTCGCCATCGCTACCCAGCGTGCGAATGGTGAAACGGTCGCCGGTCTCTTCCAGCGTATAGAGATAGGGTCGTCCCCAGGGGTCGGTGAGGCCTGATTCCTCGCGGAAATACGGGCCCTGCCACATCGGATTATTGTCCGGCGCCTCGACCAGCACGCGCAGCCCCTCCTCGGCCCGCGGATATCGGCCCATATCGATATAATAGAGCTCGAGCGAGGTCGCGATCGAGGCCATCTGGGCTTCCGCCACCTGGCCCCGGGACTGACCGAGATAGCGCATCACATTCGGCGCCACGAGGGCTGCCAGAAGCGCGATGATCAGCAGGACAACAAGGATTTCCAGCAGGGTGATCCCGGCCTGCTTGTCGCCTCGGCGCAGGATCTCATTCGGGTTGGCTTGGGTCATCAGAACACCACTTCATTCAAGCTGAGAACGCCGGACATCACCGACAGGATTACACCGCCAACCGCCAGGCCGAGCAAGGCTGTCAGTCCGGGACCGATGAGATTGAGCGCCCGGCCGGCAAAACGCTCCTGGGCCGTCTGGCTGAGCTGGGCCGCCCGCGAAAGCATGGCGGCGAGCTCACCGCTTTTTTCGCCAAGAGCGACGAGACGCAGGGTTTCCGCCTCGAACAGGTGCGTGCCGGCCAGAGCCTGCGATAACGCTGTACCTGCGCGCAGGCGCGTCGCCGCTTCATCCAGACGGGTGCGTGCCAGCGCGCTATCCAGAGTGGCCCGCGCCACGGCCTCGGCCCGCGCCATCGGCGCCCCGGAGGCCAGAAGAAAGCCCAGCGCACCGCAATAACGCGCCGCCAACCCTTTCCGGGTCAGCGCACCCAGCACGGGCAGCCCCAGACGGGCCCGGTCGAGCACGTCCGGATAGGTCCGGGCCAGCATCTGCACGCCGATCGCCAAACCGATCACGGCCGCCGGCAGCCAGATCCCGAAATCACGCAGAAAGCTGCCAGCTGCAAACACGAACGCCGTCTGCGGCGGCGGGGTCGCATTGGCATTGGCAAAGACGGTCTCGAATTGCGGCAGCACGATGTAGGCGAGGAACAGCAAGGTCACGAAGATGAAGCCGACCAGTGCCGCGGGATAGACCAATTGCCCGATCAGCGTCTGGCGCATTTCGTTTTCCGCCTCGATCTGATCGGCATAGCGGTGCAGCACCGCGCCGAGATCGCCGGTCTCCTCACCCGCACGGGCGAGACCGATCAACAGGTTTGGCGGCTGGGCCGGATCGCTGGAGAGGGCAGCCGTCAGGCTGTCGCCCGCCATGATGCGGGCGGACAGGCGCTCCAGAAAGCGCCGCAAGACACGGCGCTTTTCGCCCTGGGCCAGATTATTCACGGCCTCGGCCAGTCCGATGCCGGCCTGCAACAGGTCCGCAAGCCCCCGCACGAAGGCCTCGATCTCGGCCGGGCTGAGCCGGGCGCGCGACCCGCTGAATGCGGCGAAACTGACCCGCGCCGGCGACACATCAATCGGAGTGACGCCCAGCTGGCGCACCTGGTTCAGGGCATCGGCCTCATCGCGTCCGGCGAGCTCGCCGCGCACGGTTTCACCGTCGCGGGTTTCACCCAGATAGCGCCAGATGCGAGCCGGTTCGCTCATCGTATGGCTCCGCCCCCAATAGCGCGGCGGATTTCCTCGGGCGAGGTCAGCCCGTCGCGCAGCTTGGCCTCCGCGTCCTCGGCCATGGAGACAAAGCCCTGGGCCTCGAGCGCCGGCTGGAATTCATGCTCGAAACGCGCGCCACGAATGGCGCTGCGCAGGTCTTCATCGACCTCAAAGGCCTCGGCCAGCGCCAGCCGTCCCCTATAGCCGGTGCCTTCGCAAGCCTCGCAGCCCGAGCCCTGACAGGTCTGGCAGGTGCGGCGTACCAGGCGCTGGCCCATCACGCCGACCAGGGTCGAGGCCAGCAGATAGTCCTCCACTCCCATATCGATCAGCCGCAGGATGGCGGACGGCGCATCATTGGTGTGCAGGGTGGAGAGGACGAGATGGCCGGTCATCGCCGCCTGCACTGCGGTCTTGGCGGTTTCGGTATCGCGGATCTCGCCGACCATGACGACATCGGGGTCATGACGCAGGAAAGAGCGCAGGGCGCTGGCGAAGGTCACGCCGATGGCCGGATTGGTCTGCGACTGGGCGATCCCGGCGAGCCGGTATTCAATCGGGTCCTCAATGGTGAGGATCTTGCGCTCGCCATCGGCGAGACGGCGAAGGAAGGCGTAGAGCGATGTCGTCTTGCCGCTGCCGGTCGGACCGGTCACCAGGATCAGGCCATGCGGCTTGGACAGGGCCTGGCTGGCGACCTGGGTGACCTGCTCGGAAAAGCCGAGCTCGGTCAGTTCATGCAGGCTGGCATCGGGGTCGAGCAGGCGGATCACCACGCCCTCACCGAACTGGCCCGGCACGACCGAGACCCGCAGGTCGATCGAACGACCCTCGACCGGCAGGCTGAGGCGGCCATCCTGGGAGCGGCGTCGCTCGGCGATATCGAGATCAGCGAGGACCTTGATACGCGAGATCAGCGCCAGCGCCTGAGCGGCCGGCAGCGATCGCTCATCGCGCAACACCCCGTCGACCCGGAAGCGCACTCCGGCATCACGGGCGCCGGGCTCGATATGGATATCACTGGCGCGCGCTTTCACGGCAGCCGTGATCAGCACATTGACCAGGCGCACGGTCGGCGCCGCGCCGGCGAGGTCCCGCAGGCGTTCCGCGTCGGCGCTGACATCCACCGCATCGAGCCCGTCCTCGGTCACGACCTGGCCGAAACGGTCCTCATAGGCTGCGTTGAATTGCGAGATGGTGGCGACCAGGGGCCGCACGGGCCGGCTCAGCGCGAAGCTGAGACCGTCAATGGCCGTGCGATGCGCCGGATCGACGACCGCGGCGATGATCGCCTCCCCGTCGAGGCGTAGAGGCAGGATGCGTTCGCGACGGAGGAATTCCGCGTTGAGCTCACGGCGCCAGTCATCCGAGCCGTCCTCGGTTCGCAGATCGGCATCGCTGGCGAGCGCCAGCCCGGCCTCGCTGGCAAAGCTCTCGGCAAGCATGGTTTCCGACATCAGCCCGAGCTGGGAGATGATCTGGTCCACCGGTTCTCCGGTACGCTCCGCCAGCTCGAGCGCATGCGCCGCATCGGCTGTCGAAAGACGGCCCTGGGTCTGCAATTGGTCGAGGCGGTCGCGGATCGTGCTCATGGGGAAAGTCTACGGCAGGCCGGTCGCGGGGGCTAGCGCCAGTCCCTGCAGGAAGAGAGGGCCCTGTAGCAAAACGCCCCCCTGGAATGCGAAAGCCGCGGCGGAGACCGCCGCGGCTTTGCACTGTTCAAGGTCATGCCGGCCTACTGCATGCTCAGCGGCAGGCGGACACGGACCATGGCGCTATTGGCTTCCAGATCGCTCTCGCCGAGGCCCTGGACCGAGACCTCGCCGGAGAGAATGCCGCCATTGCTCAGTTCGGCATTGAAGCCGAGGCGGGCGTCAGCGCGGAAATCGCCGAGGCTCGTGAGCACGCCATTGGAGTTGTAGACGTCGGCATCATCATAATCCCAGACACCGTTGACGCGGACATAGGGCTCGAAATAGCCGCCATTCGGATTGTCCATCCGGTAGGCGAATTCCGGGCCGAAGTTCAACCGGCCAATGGTGATGTCCTGGGACGGGATGGTGAAGCCGAGGCTGTCGGTATAGGCGCTCTGCTCCTCGGTGAAGTAGGCCAGGCCGATCTCCGGAGAGATACGCCAGCCGCCCGAGAAATAGTCACCGGTCAGGTTGGCTTCGAGCAACCAGCGGTCGGTCTCGAAATCATCCCAATAGGTCCCGATCGGATTGACCTGGTTTTCCGACTGGCCATAGGCCCCGCGTGCGTCGAAATACAGGTTTTCCGACAGGCGGGCGACCATGTACGGGCCGGCCATCCAGCCATCACCCTCGACCCGCGAGCGCAGGGCGCCGGTGACGGTTTCTGCCGTATCCCACTGGATCAGGGCCCCGATCATCACATCCTCGGAGACCATCATGTCGGCGCCGAGATAGTAGATGCCGAAATCGCTTTCCGCATCGAGACCGGCACGATTGTCGTCAACCGAGCTGTAGGTCGCCTGGAACCAGATATCGGTCGAACCGACACCACCCTGGTTGTTGGCTGCGAGAACATCGCTTTGCGGCATGGACTTCTCGTTCGCCGCGCGGATCGCGTTGAGGCTGGTGGAGAAGTTGGCCTGGAAGCGACCATCGCGGAAGTCAGCCGAGAAATGGTTCGGCGTCGTGGCTTCATCACCGGACCGCATGCGCTGCGCCAGGCGCGGCGAGTTGGTCAGGATCTGGTCGGCGCGGGCTGCCATGAAGGAGCGGATCGCCGACAGGGTGACTTCCTGGATGTAGGCCTCGTTACGGACATTGGCGAAGGTACAGACCATGGTCTCTTCAGGATCGAGGTCGATCGTGATGGTGCCATTGGCCAGGTCCACGACATTGCCGCCATCGGTATCACCGGTACAGGTGATGGCCGACAGGTCCCATTCCGCATTCGCCGCCTGGCTGATGGCATAGGTGCCGCGCAGGACGGTGAAGCCGGCCGAGCTGGCCGTACCGTTGGAGGTGTTCAGCGTCAGCCCGTTTACCGCCGTGATGTCGGAGGCGTAGGAGAAGCTGCCATCACCGGCAATCGACGGAGCCGTCGTTGCCACGATGGTCAGGCTGCCCTCACGCGGTTCCAGCGTGATGGTGACCGGAATGACGATGGTGTCGAGCGTATTGGCCTTGGCCAAGCCGCCCTCCTGTCCGGACGGAACCACTTCGGTGATGGTGATGTTGGCCGAATAGGTCCCCGGCGCCAGATCCAGCACCGCAGCGGTGAAGCTGACGGTGAATTCCAGCGAGCCGGAAGCCGGGATGGAACCCGAGGTCGGGTCGATCGTCAGCCAGGGCTGGTCGGTCGCCGCGGTGAAGAAGAAGGCCGCACCGCCGGTATTGTCCAGGCTGAAGGTCGTGCTCTCGGTCGTCGGATCATCGGTCAGGGACGCGAAGGTGATCTCGACATCCGGGATCGCGGTTTCATCGATCTTCGGATCCGCGGTGAACTCGAAGTCACAGGTGACGGAGTCCGCCGGGGACAGGGTGATATTCGCCGTTCCCGTGCCGGTATCAACGGTCGTGGAACCGCCGGTACACATGATGGCATCAAGCGTGAAGTCACCGAAATCATCGAGCACGACGGCATAGCTGCCCTCGGCCAGATCGTTGAAGATCGAAGAACCGGCCTGGGCCACCGTGGTGATCGAGAAGTCACCGAGATCGCCGGTGTAATCGAACGTCCCGTCCGCTGCACCGGTGATGGAGGTGGCGATGGTGACCGTACCGCGACGCATGTCGACGGAGAAGATATCGGTCTCGGTACCATCGGTCTGGGCATTGCCATTGGCATCGGCACCGCCGGTCACGGTGACATCAATATCGCTGATATTGTCGCCATTATCCGCCACCGCATAGGTCGCCGTGTAGACCGTGTCGCCGCTGGAGAAGGCCCCAGAGGTGAAGGTCAGCGTGCCGGACAGATCATCCGAACCGAAATCAATCGCCGGAACGGTGGTCGGATCCATCGCTTCGGAGAAGGTCACCGCCAGGGTGAAGGGCGTGCCGACATCGGCGACCCCCAGCAGGGCGTCAGACGCGACCACGCTGGCAACCGTCGGCGCAGACACGTCTGCGTCGATCGAGAACTGGGTCGCAGCGGTATTGCCATTACCCGGGCCATCGCTCGCCACATCGGCGGCAACATCCACCGTCACAGCGCCGTCAGCGGCCGGTGTGATCGTGGCACCATAGGTCGTGCCCGAGCCGGTGAAGGCCGAAGCCGTACCATTGCCGACGGTGATATCGGCCAGCTCGAAGCCGGTGACGGCTTCCGAGAAGGTGAAGCTCACATCGAACGGACCGGTCTGCACACCCGTTGCCGCAGACGCGATGATCACGTCCGGCGGGGTCAGGTCGGTGTCGACGCTGAACTGCGGAGCTGCCGTATTGCCATTACCGGCGATATCGGTCAGGCGACCGGCCGGAATATCGACAGTCAGCGTGCCTTCCGCGGTCGGCGTCACTTCAGCCGTCCAGCTGTCACCGGATCCGGAGAAAGCGGAGAGCACACCATTGACCACGTCGACATCGATGGCGGCAAAGCCGGTCACATCTTCAGAGAAGTCGATGGTGAGGTTGAACGGACCGGACTGGATCGCCGTCGGGCCGGTAAAGGCCACGGTCGGCGGGGTGATGTCCGCCGCGACGGAGAACTGGGTCGCCGCCTCGCTCGGGTTGGACACAGCATCCTGGCCGGCACCCAGAGCGATATCGACGGTTACATTGCCGTCGGCCGCCGGGGTGATGGTGGCCTGATAGGTCGTACCAGAGCCGGTGAAGCCCGACGCGGCACCATTGCCGACCGTCAGGTCAGAGACATCAAAACCGGTGACGGCTTCGGAGAAGACGACATCGATCGTGAAGGCGCCGATCTGTGTTGCGGTCGGGCCGGTAATGGCGACAGACGGGCCATCCTGGTCGAGCGCAGCCGTGGCCGTTTGCGGCGTGGAGACGTTACCGGCCGCATCCGTCAGGGTGACAGACAGGGTCAGCGTACCGTCCGGCAGTCCGGACAGGTCGATCGGGGAAATATTCTGTCCCGCAGACGTGACCGTACCGGAGCCGGTGACCGGGCTGCCGCCCGCATCGGAGGTGAAGCTGTAATTATAGGTCGTGCCGGTTTCCGCACCGGTGAAGTCGAAGAAGCCGTTCGGCGCGGTGACCGCGTTGAAGGACGGCGTATCCAGGCCCGTGAAGCCGACGGTGAAGCCGGTCGGGGCGGTGACATCGACATCGATGGTGAACTGGGTCGCGGCGGTATTGCCGTTGCCCGCGGCATCGGAAGCGACACCGGCCAGAACGTCGACCGTAGCCGCGCCATCGGCAATCGGCGTCGCCGTAACCGAATAGGTCGTTCCGGAACCGCTGAAGCCGGACAGGGTCAGCTCGGCGCTGGCCGTGATGTCGCCGACGACGAAATCAGCCACCGCTTCGGAGAAGACGATATTGACCGTGAAGGCCGCATTGGTCGGGCCGGTCGCGGTCGAGGAGACCGTCACCGTCGGCGGGGTCTCGTCATTGGTGATGGTGAACTGGGTCGCTGCGTTATTCGGATTTCCGGCAATATCGGCCGCGACACCGGCGCCCACATCAACTGTAACCGTACCGTCTGAGGTCGGCGTGATCGTGGCGGTATAGGTGTCACCGGAACCGGCGAAGGCCGACGCGGTTGCATTACCCAGGGTGATATCGCCGACCACGAAGCCGGTGACATCTTCCGAGAAGGTAAAGGTCGCCGTGAAGGCACCGGAAACCGGGTCGGACGAACCGGTCGTGATTGTCACGTCCGGCGGCACGGTATCATTGATCACCTGGATCGAATTGTTGTTGGTGCCGGTCACGGTCGTGCTGACCAGGGCGTTGCCGGCGGTGTCCAGAATGGTCGCGGACGGATCCACAGCGATGGTGACCGTCGCGTTCAGATCGGCCATATCGCCATTGGCGAGTGAAACTTCGAACTGGCTTGCAGATACGCTGCTCACTGTCGGCGTAGCGGTCGTGCCGGTCGCGACGAAATCAGCGCCCGAAATCGACGTCAAATCCAAGTCTTCGCTAAAGACAACCAACCAGGACACGACATCCGCATCCGTCGGCGATACGACGCCGGAGAAGAGATCCACGCTCGACACGGTCGGCGGGGTTTCATCATTGGTGATCGAGAACTGGGTGGCGGCGGTGTTGTCATTGCCGGCCGCATCCTGGGCTGCGGCAGCGCCGACATCCAGGGTCACGGCACCATCAGCGCTCGGGGTAACCGTGACCGTATAGGTGTCACCGGAACCGGCGAAGGCGGACAGGGTCGCATTGCCGGCGGTGATGTCACCCACGACAAAACCGGTGACGCTTTCCGAGAAGGTCACCGTTGCGCTGAACGCGCCGGAGACCGGATCGGAGGCGGTCGAGCTGATCGACACGGTCGGAGCCGTCTCGTCATTGCTGACAGAGAACTGCGTTGCCGCGGTATTGGTATTACCCACCGCGTCAGCTGCCACACCGGCGGCCACATCGAGGGTGACCGGACCATCCGCCGACGGGGTCACAGTGGCCGTATAGGTGTCACCGGAACCGGCAAAACCGGACAGGGCCGCATTGCCAGCGGTGATGTCACCGACAACGAAACCGGTGACGCTTTCCGAGAAGGTGAAGGTCGCGGTGAAGGCACCGGAGACCGGATCGACACTGCCATTGGTGATGGCAATAGTCGGCTGGGTCAGATCGAGCGGCGCCGTATCGGTAGCCGGCGTACCGGCATTACCGGACGGGTCAGTCAGGGTCACGGAAACGGTGACTGTGCCGCCCAGCAGACCAGACAGGTCAAGACCCGTAACCTGGAACTCATTCGGAGAGCCAGCGCCCGGAGTCGGAACCGTACCGGAACCGGTCACCGGGGTGCCGCCGCCGGAGGAGGAGACAGAATAGCTGTAATCCGCCAGCAGCTCCGGATCGGAAACCGTGAAGGACGCATTGGTATTGTTCGACGGACCATAGCCGGTCTGGTCGAGCGCCACGGTGTATCCGGTCGGCGCCGCATTATCGAGGCCGCTGCCGGTAATGCCGAATGTGTATGGATTTTCGTCAGAGTCATTGTTGGCGATCGAGACGGTGGCGTTGATCGTACCCACCTCGCTCGGATCGAAAGTGACGACGAAAGTCGAAGAGCTGGACGCGGAGACCGAGGTCGACGGTTGCGTCGTGACCGTGAAATCTCCATTGCCGGTGATGCTGACTGCGTCCGAACCCAGGATCAGATCCGACGAGCCGGTATTCTGAATCGTGAAAGTGGACGCGGCGGTGGCGCTGTCGATATTGACGGTGCCGAAATCCGTGCCATCGGCCGAGGCCGGCGTGGCATCCCCACTGAGAATATTAAGGGTAGCACCAGCGTCCGTGACGTTGATCTCCGGGGAGCTGACACCCGAACCGGAAATGCCGAACGTGTAGGGGTTCTCATCGGCATCATTGGTCGCGAAAGACAGCGTGTCGGAAGAACTGCCCAGCGCCGCCGGGTCGAAAGTCACTTCGAACGTCGTCGAATTTCCTGCCGCTACCGGGCTGGAGGGCTGGCTGGTGATGGAGAAGTCCGTACCGGTGACCAGGGTAACGGCACCCACGGTCAGATCGGTCGTACCATCATTGCGGATCGTGAAAGTCCGGACAGCTGTACCGCCGGCGACATCGGCCGTGCCGATGAAGGTGCCATCACCGGCACCCGGCACGGAATCACCATTGGCGATCTCGACACCCAGCCCCAAAGCCGTTGCTTCCGGCGCAGCCGCCGCGATGGCCACGGTGAAATTGTTTGAGGCGGTATTGTCTGCGCCACCGCCATTCTGGGCGCCGGCGGCATTATACTGGATCTCGGCAGTGCCAACGCCAGTCGGCGTGAACTCGACCGTGTAATTGGCCGCATCGGTCGGCGTAATGCCGGCCAGGGCAACACCGGTCAGGGTGAAATCGCTGGCATCAACGCCGGTCACGTCTTCGCTGAAGATCAGATTGACGTTGAAGTTGGACGCCACAGAAAGCGGGCCGCCCGGACCTTCGATACGCGAGGTCGGCGCCGGCACGTCGATGTCGAGCGTATCCGTAGCAGCTGCAATCGTCACAGCACCCACGTCGGAGCGCGTCGCGGCGAGGGTCGAGGTCGTATTGACGTAATCGCCCGCGGTCGCACCACCGGGCACATCGACGGTCACAGAGAACGTACAGCTTTCGTCTTGCCCGAGATTGCCGCCGGTCAGGGTCAAAAGGCTGGTGCCACTGAGGCTGGAGCCCGTACCGCAAACATCCGTCTGCGTGCCGCTCGACGACACCAGGCCGCTCAGGACCGCATCCAGATCATCGGTAAAGCTCAGCCCCGTGGTGGTGAAGCTGCCGGCCGCGTTGATGGTGAATTCCAGTGTCACCTGGTCGCCCGGGCCCGCCGGGTCATTGGTGAACTCCTTGGTGAAGTCGATCGTGCCCGTGCCTTCCGCACCAGCGACTTCGAAATTGGACACGGCCGGGTCAACAACGACAGCACCGGTGGTCGCGAGCGACACGCTCAGTGAACTGGTCGACACCGGATAAATGCCACCGGCGGCACCGATCGGGGCCGTGACCGGCAGCTCGATGACACAGCTCTGACCGGCCAGCACGCTGCCGCCGGTATAGATCAGGAAGGTTGTGCCGGATGGCGTCCCGCCACAAGTATCCGTCGATGCCGGGCCGCTGATTGCCAGACCTGGGAGACTGGCCTGCACATTCTCCGTAAAGAAGGTGATGGTCAGATCTTCAGCCGAGGTGTTGTTGATCGTGAAACGATGGGTCGCCGTGCCGCCGGGCGCGACCGGGTCACCGATGAAATCTGATGTGAACAGAACCTGATCCGCCGGATCAACGGGCGGCGATGCGTCGTAGGCGACGGTATACAGGTTCGAGATGACGTTATCATTGCTGGCATTGTCGGTGACGGTCGTCGCCGGGAGCTGTACCGTGATCGGCGTACCGCCGGTCGGGGTCACCTCGACCTGGGCGCTGAAAATCGCGCCACCGCCATCGCCGCCAGCGCCGCTAGCGAGCGCAACCGTTGCGTTGGTCGCGACGAGATCGCTGACATCAAAGCCATTGACCTGCTCCGGCTGCAGCGACACGGCATCCGTAAAGCCGATGCTGACATTGAAGGGCGCACTGACCGGGCCGCCCGGACCCGTGATCGCTGGGGTCGGCGCACCGGTGTCTGCGGACACGATGACATCGACATCAGGAATGGCCAGCGAGAACGGGGTCGCCGCGCCGTCCGGGTCGGCAATACCGGTCAGGTCAGAGTGGGTGATCGAATAGGTGCCGGCAGAAGTCGACAGGGGAACCTGGAAATTAAAGCTGATGAAGCAGGACTGGAAGGCCCCGAGATCAGCACCCAAACCGGTAAAGCCGACCGTTCCGCTGCCAGCGCCGGCAGCCACTCCATCTTCATCGCAACCGACGCTGAGCGTACCGGCCTGCACCGCTGCAAGGGGGATTGCAGAGTCGAGGAAGACCGTGAACTCGCCATTGGAGAAGTCCATCGCACTGGTCGAGAGGATTTGATACGACATCCGGACCGTTTCACCCGGCCGGATGTCTGCGACGAACGGGCTCGGGGTCGGAAACTCGGCTGCAGACCCGCTGACAATCGTCGGTGCCTGCGCCTGGGCGCCGCTGGCCATCGCCATTGCCCCTGCACCGGCCAGTGCGAATGAACGCATCACCTTGCCGGTAGAGTTAACGACAGCCTTGAATTGATCGAGCGACAGCATGGTCTATTCCCCCATAGGCGAAGCGCGCTCACATCGCATATCACGTCCGCGAATCAGCGGATTAGCCGTAATATAAAGCGATAGAACGCGTTTCTCGCGAGTCCCCCTCTTAGGAACGCGACCACACCCTATACTAGCGAAATTCACCGCAAAAGAGGTTTCGTGACCGAAACGAGTGTTTTTTCCGAAAACTCAATTCGCCCGCATCTTTAGGGCGAAAATTCCGCACTTGCGAAGTTAGGCCTTTCGCGGTCGGGCGAAATCGGCATGCTCTGGCGCGAGACGACAACCGGGAGGATGAGAGATGAAAACGCGCGCTGCCGTCGCCTTCGAGGCCGGAAAACCGCTGGAAGTGGTCGAGGTCGACCTGGAAGGCCCCAAGGCCGGCGAAGTCCTCGTCGAGATCAAGGCTACGGGCATTTGTCATACCGATGAGTTCACCCTCTCCGGCGCTGACCCGGAAGGCGCCTTTCCTGCCATTTTAGGCCATGAGGGCGCCGGCGTGGTGGTGGAAACCGGCCCCGGCGTCACCTCGCTTGCCCCCGGCGACCATGTCATTCCGCTCTACACGCCGGAATGCCGCGAGTGCGATTACTGCCTGCACCCGAAAACCAATCTCTGCCAGAAAGTCCGCGCCACCCAGGGCCAGGGCCTGATGCCGGATGGCACGTCTCGCTTTTCCTACAAGGGCGAGAAAATCCTGCACTATATGGGCTGCTCGACCTTCTCGAACTATACCGTCCTGCCCGAGATCGCGCTGGCGAAAGTGCGCAAGGACGCGCCCTTCGACAAGGTTTGCTATATCGGCTGCGGCGTCACCACCGGCATTGGCGCGGTCATGTTCACCGCCAAGGTCGAGCCCAATACAAGCTGCGTCGTCTTCGGGCTCGGCGGTATCGGTCTCAACGTGATCCAGGGCCTCAAACTGATCGGTGCCCGCCAGATCGTCGGCGTCGACACCAATCCGGCCAAGGCGGAGATGGCGCGCCAGTTCGGCATGACCGATTTCGTCAATCCCAAGGAGATCCAGGGCGATCTGGTCGGTCACCTCGTCGAGCTGACCGGCGGAGGTGCGGATTATTCCTTCGAGTGCATCGGCAATGTCGAGGTCATGCGCGCGGCGCTGGAATGCTGCCACAAGGGCTGGGGCGAGAGCGTCATCATCGGCGTCGCGCCGGCCGGGGCGGAAATCCAGACCCGCCCCTTCCAGCTCGTCACCGGCCGCGTCTGGCGCGGCTCCGCCTTTGGCGGCGCCAGAGGCCGCACCGACGTGCCCAAGATCGTCGACATGTATATGGACGGCCGCATCAATATCGACGACCTCATCACCCACACCATGCCGCTGGAAGAGATCAACACGGCCTTTGATCTCATGCATGCGGGCAAGAGCATCCGGAGCGTGGTGGAGTTTTGAGGCGCTGGTTAGTCATTTTATCATCGGTCTGGGTCCTCAGCGCATGCCAGACAATCGACCGTCCGTCGATCCAGATCGACGAAGAGGGTTGTGCGGCGCTGGAGGCTTGGGCGCACCAAGGCGCTTCCGGCGAGCGAATTGTGAACTGGGATTGGGCTTACGGGCCGGATGTCATCGGGATGCGGGCGAAAATGTCCGCCTCAGGCGAGACTGATGAGTTTGATCGGGCGCTCTATGACGCTCTCAGTCGCTATACACATTCGCTGGGGCTTGGAGAGTTCAGCTGGGTCGCTGCTGAATGCTTCGACGCCGAAATTTCGTTGGAGGCCGATGAGTGGGGCGGCGTCTCCTCTGTAGATGCGGTGGCTGATTTCGGCGATGTCCGATTGGATTTGCGATACAACGAGGAAGAATGCGCGTTTGGTGATTGGGTCGGTGACCCCGGTTGATCCGGGTGTGCGTCCTTCCGGGCGCGGCCGGCGTATTCGGAGTGAACGGCCCTTCAACCCTTGATATCACCCCGCCATCATGCGACGATATCATCATGATATCAGGAGACGTGCATGGGCCAGGTTATTATTCGAAATCTCGACGACAGCGTTTTGCTGCGCCTCAAGCAAATGGCGCAGCGTGACAGCAAATCGCTGGAGCAATTCCTGCGTGACCAACTGTCAGAGACCGCGATGCGGGACCGGGAAGGCTTCTTCGAGTTTGCCCGCGGCATGCGTGAACGCTGCAAACCGATTGATATCGATCCGACCGACCTGATCCGCGAGGACCGGGACCGGTGAGGCCGGCGGTTTTCGATGCCAGCGTCGCGGTGAAGATCTTTCTGCCCGTCGAGGATGCGGAGCGGGCCGAAACCGCTGCCCATCGCTATGCTATGGTGGCACCGGAACTCGTCGTGGTCGAAGCCACCAACGCCTTCTGGAAATATGTTCGCAAGGGCATGACGTCTCTTGAGGACTGCCTCATCGCGGTGAGGAACCTATCCGGCTTTGCCGATCTCCGGCCCGACCGGACGCTCTATCCCGAAACCCTCGAAATCGCCGCCGAGCTGGACCATCCGGTCTATGATTGCGTCTATCTCGCCCTCGCCCGGCGCGACAAGCTACCGCTCCTTTCTGCCGATCAGCGCCTTCTCGCCCTGGCGCGGGATCGGCTCGGGCTCGAGACGATTGACCTTGCGGACATCCCGGCGGAAGAAGAGGCATGATCCTCTATGTCGACGCAGATGCCTGCCCCGTCAAAGACGAGGTGATCCGGGTCGGGGAACGGCACCGCTCGGAAATCCTGCTGGTCTGCGATGGCGGGCTGATGCGGCCGCGCTCGCAATGGGCGAAACTGGTGATCGTCGAGGGCAAGCTGGACGCCGCCGATGACTGGATCGCCGAGCGTATCGGGCCCGGTGATATCTGTGTCACCGCCGACATCCCGCTCGCCGACCGCTGCCTCAAGGCCGGCGCCCGCGCCATTGATCCGCGCGGCAAGGCCTTTACCCCGGACACGATCGGCTCGGCTGTGGCGACGCGCAATCTGATGACCGATCTGCGCGAGACCGGGGTCATCACCTCGGGCGCCAAACCCTTCTCGCAGAAGGATCGGTCGGCCTTTCTCAACGGGCTGGAAGCCCTGATCCAGAAGGTGAAGAAGGGGCTTTGACCCTCTATTTTTCGTCGTCACGTATGTCGTTCTTAAGGGCGTAGGACCATGCCGCGACGAGCATGGAGGCGGCGAAGAAGATCAAAACCAATAGCCAGTTCAGGTGCTCCCAATTGACCGCCACCAGGACCCCGAACAACCCCACGCCTTGGACGGCTACACCCCAATTAAAGTCACTCATGCCACGACACCCTGGTTCAAGACGCGGTCCGTCGAAAACACCGGCACGTCCATCCTTAAACCCCATGCCAGCCAGTTCGCCGTGTTGAAGCCGGGCGGTCAAGGGTTTCAACCGGGAAGCGGCGCTGCGCGCCCTTGACCGCCCGGCTTCAACACGGCCCTATCGCCAGTATGAGGTTTAAGGGCGGTTCTGGCCCGGACTGGGATATCGACCGATGCGCCCCAGCGACATCATCGCCAATTACGGCCGCGCGGCCGACGAGCTTACGGCGCTCTATGAAGGTGTCAGCACCGAGCTCGTCTATGGCGAAGCCCTCGATCACTGGCCGCCTGCTCCGGCGCGCGCCATCGATGTCGGTGCCGGCACGGGCCGGGATGCGGCCTGGCTGGCGCAGCGCGGCTATGAAGTGACCGCGGTCGAGCCGTCGCAATTGAGACAGGCCGGCCAGAACCTGCACAGCACCAGCGCCATTGAATGGATCGACGACCAACTCCCGGCCCTGACCCGGCTCGACACGCATGCGGGCCGCTTTGATCTCGTCCTGTGCAATGCGGTCTGGCAGCACATCGCTCCGAACGACCGGCCCCAAGCCCTGCAGGCCCTTGCCCGCCTCACCGCCCCCGGCGGCCGTCTTTGCCTGTCGCTGCGCTCCGGTCCCGCTCACCCGGACCGCCCGGCCCATCCGACTGATCCGGAGGAAAGCCTGGCCCAGGCCGAGGCGCTGGGTTTTCGGCTGATCTGGCGCGGCGAGCGCGATGCGATCAAACCCCAGGACAAGGGTGCGGGGGTGACATGGATCTGGCTGGTACTGGAGTACAGCTCACCCCCTCCTCGCCCTTGATGGGCGAGGTGGATAGCGGCGCAGCCGCAAGACGGAGCGGGTGCGCACCAATGGCGCCAAGAGAACTCACGACGGTAGAGATGATTTTGGCAGCGGCTTCGCCGCGTCACCCACTCCCTCGCTGCGCGGGACCTCGCCCATCAAGGGCGAGGCGGGCGTTGAGCCGGACGGGCGACACCGGCGAGTTCAACTGCTAGACAGCCCCTCGCGCAACGAGGAAGTGATCAAGATGGAACGCGTCAACCAATGGACCTCCTTCGGCGGCGAACTGGCCGTGTTCGACCATGACAGCGCGGTCTGCGGTGTGCCGATGCGTTTTGCCGTCTTCACCCCGCCGCAGGCGAAGTCGGGCCCGGTGCCGGTGCTCTGGTATCTCTCCGGCCTGACCTGCAACTGGTCCAATGTGATGGAGAAATCCGGGCTGCAGCGTGCCGCCAGCGAGCACGGCGTCATGGTCATCGCCCCGGACACCAGCCCGCGTGGTGAGGGTGTCGCCGATGACGCGGCCTATGATCTCGGCCAGGGCGCCGGCTTCTACCTGACCGCGACGCAGACGCCCTGGACGCCGCACTTCCAGATGGATCGCTACATTACCGAGGAATTGCCGGCCCTGATCGCCGCGAATGTCCCGGCCGACATGTCGCGCCAGGGTATTTTCGGCCACTCCATGGGCGGACATGGCGCTTTGACCCTGCATCTCAAGCACCCTGAGACCTATCGCTCGGTCTCGGCCTTCTCCCCCATCGTCGCCCCGAGCCAGGTGCCCTGGGGCGAAAAGGCCTTCACCGCCTATCTCGGTGCGGACAAAGCCAGCTGGGCGCAATACGATGCCAGCGAACTGGTTCGGGCCCGGCCCAGCGCTGCCCATATCCTGATTGACCAGGGCGAGGCGGACGCGTTTCTCGCCGAACAGCTCAAGCCGGAACTGTTCGAGGCGGCCTGCCGGGATGCCGGGCAGTCGCTGACCCTGCGCCGTCATCCGGGCTATGATCACTCATATTATTTCATCGCCAGCTTCATTGAGGATCACATCGCCCATCACGCCCGCGCGCTGGCCTGACACCCCTGCGACGGAATATCCAATAGCCTTCTACCCGTTTAAAAAGTAAGGTTTTGGCGTTCGATTAACGCTATACTTTTCAGGCAGGTAGATGCCGCCTTCCCTTATTGCTTATGGACGCTTGCTGCTCGACAGCCTGCGTGATCTGGCGCCGATCATCCTGGTCGTGGCGTTTTTCCAGATTGCCGTCCAGCAACAGCCCTTCCCGGATCTGCCCCGGATCATTTTCGGGCTGCTCGCCGTCCTCATGGGGCTGGCCCTGTTTATCCGCGGTCTCGAGATCGGCCTGTTTCCGATCGGTGAAAGCATGGCCGGGGCCTTCGCCCGCAAGGGCAATGTCTGGTGGCTGATGGCCTTCGCCTTTGCCCTCGGCTTCGGCACCACCGTGGCCGAACCGGCCCTGATCGCCGTCGCTGCGGAAGCCGCCAGCGTCAAGGCGGCGGAAGGCGCATTGGCCGAAGCCGACCAGGCCTCCTATGCGCTGGGCCTGCGCTATACCGTGGCCGTCTCGGTCGGTGCCGCTCTGGTGCTCGGGGTCATCCGCATCCTCAAGGGCTGGCCGATCCAGTTCCTGATCATTGGCGGCTATATCCTGATCGTGCTGCTGACCCAGTTCGCCCCGCGCGAGATCATCGGCATCGCCTATGACAGCGGCGGCGTGACCACCTCCACCATCACAGTCCCGCTGGTCACCGCCCTGGGCATCGGCCTGTCGACCGTGATCAAGGGCCGCAATCCTCTGATCGACGGCTTCGGCCTGATCGCCTTCGCCAGTCTCACCCCCATCCTCTTCGTCCTGCTCTACGGCATGGTGGTGTAGATGCTCGATGCGCTGATCCAGATCCTCACCACCCTGGTGACGACGCTGCGCGATGTGGCCCCGATCGCGCTGGTTCTGGGATTTTTCCAGATCATCGTCCTGCGCCAGCGCGTACCGCACCTGAAACAGGTGCTGATCGGATTCGTCTATGTGATCGCCGGCCTCGCCCTCTTCCTGGTCGGCCTGCAGGAAGCGCTTTTCCCGCTCGGCGAAACCATGGCCCGGCAATTGACCGACCCGGCCTTTATCTACGGCGCGGAAGGTCAGCCGGAAACGATCGAGTGGACCCGCTATTACTGGATCTATCTCTTCGCCTTCGCCATCGGCTTCTCCACCACGATTGCCGAACCCTCGCTGATCGCCGTGTCCCTGAAGGCCGACGAAGCATCCGGCGGAGCCATCTCGTCCTGGCCGCTCCGCATCGCCGTGGCCGTCGGCGTCGCCCTGTCGATCGCCTTGGGCGCTTTCCGGATCGTCACCGGCACGCCGCTGCATCTCTACATGATGGTCGGCTATGTCCTGGTGGTGGTGCAGACCATGTTCGCTCCGAAGGAAATTGTACCGCTGGCCTATGACTCAGGCGGGGTGACGACCTCGACCGTGACGGTTCCGCTGGTCACCGCCCTCGGTCTCGGCCTAGCCTCGACTGTTCCGGGGCGCAGCCCGCTGATCGACGGCTTCGGTCTGATCGCGCTGGCGAGCCTGTTCCCGATGATCACGGTGATGGGCTACGCCCAGGGGTCAGCGGCATGGGCCGCCTGGCAGAAAAAACGCACAACAGACGCGCTGGCCACGATGGGGCCACAGCAACAGCCCGCGCAGCCCCCGCAAACTGCGCACGAGGCAGACATGAACTCCACCGAAACCGCGCCGGAAATGGCGGCGGAGGTGGCCCAGTTGAAGGAGGAAGGCGAGCATGAAGTTCAAGCTGATTATCGCCCTGGTGACCGACGAGAAGACTGACGAGGTCACCGAAGCCGGACGCAAGGCCGGCGCCACCGGGTGTACCGTCATCACCGCGGCCCGCGGTGAAGGCCTCAACCCGCCCAAGACATTCTTCGGCCTGACCCTGGAAGGACAGCGCGATGTTGCCCTCTTCCTGGTCGAAGCGCATATGAGCCGTTCCATCCTCGAAGCCATTGGCGAGGCGGGACAATTTGATGATGAGGCAGGCGCAGGGGTCGCCTTCCAGATCGATATCGAGGATGCTGTCGGCCTGTCCAGCCAGCTGCCTGAAATCAAACGAGAGATCGAAGACAAGATATGACCGGAACCGATTATGTTCAGGTGCGCGAGGTGATGACCCCCTCGCCCATCGCCATTGACGGCCTGGCGACTGTCGACCAAGCCGTTGATCTCATGCGGGAAAAGAATGTCAGCTCGCTGGTCGTCGACAAGCGCGACGAGTCCGACGAGTACGGCATCCTCGCCGTCCATGACGTCGCCGAACAGGTCATCGGCAAGGACCGCTCTCCGGAACGGGTCAGCGTTTACGAGATCATGTCGAAACCGGTGCTCAGCGTCGACATCGCCATGAATGTCAAATACGCCGTCCGGCTGCTGACCCGTTTCCGCCTGACCCGGGCGCTGGTGCTGCAGGATGGCAAGGTCGCCGGCTTTGTGACCCTTCGCGACCTCGTCCTTCGCTCCATGGCCAAGCCCTCGTGATCACAGCCGATATCCGCATCGAGCGAGACGGACCGAGGGCCGATCTCATCCTCAACCGGCCGCGGCGCCACAATGCGCTGACCGAGGCGATGTGGCTGGCCATTCCCGAACTCCTCGCCCCGCTGGCCGAGGATGAGGAGCTGCGCCTGCTGGTCGTGCGCGGGACCGGGGGGAGCTTCGCCTCAGGCGCGGATATCGGTGAGTTTGAAACGGCTTACGCCACGCTCGAGCGGGCCGAGACCTATTCCAACGGCATTGCCGACGGGCTCAACGCCCTGGCGGACTTCCCCAAACCGACCCTCGCCGCCATTGAGGGCGTGTGCATTGGCGGCGGATGCGGTCTGGCGCTCGCCTGCGATCTGCGATTTGCCGCCGCGGGTAGCCGTTTCGGCATCACCCCGGCCAAGATGGGGCTGGCCTACCCGTTCAACGATACCAAGCGCCTGGCCGAAGCGGTCGGCCTCTCGACGGCCAAGGACCTGCTCTTCACCGGCCGCCATGTCAGCGCCGAAGAGGCGCTGCAGATCGGTCTGATCGACCGCCTGCTCGAGCCCGATCAACTCGCCGCGACCGTCAGCGAATACGCCGCCCTGCTCGACACGCGCTCCAGCGTCACCGCCCGCATCACCAAGGCGATGCTGACGCGGCTGGAAGCAGGCCAGACCGATGAGGACAATGTCACCCGGCAATGGTTCCTCGACGCCTTCAACAGCACCGATTTCAAGGAAGGCTATCGCGCCTTCCTCGACAAGCGCACGCCGGACTTCAAACGCAAAACCTGATCAGGCTTTCGCCTTGAGCCCTTCAATCACATCCGCCCAATCCGGATGACGGTCTGCCTGGGCTTTGAGAAAGGGGCAGAGCGGCACGATGGTGAAGCCCTTTTCCCGCGCCTCGGCAACAACATGACGTGCCAGCGCCGAGCCGACACCCTGGCCCTTCAGGCTTTCCGGCACGCCGGTATGGTCGACGATAATGCGCGACGCGCTCAGGCGCGAATAGGTCATCTCGCCAACATCATCCTGTCCGGCGACATGCGCGACATAGCGCCCCTTGGAACCGGATTCCTCAAGCGTGAACGAGATATCGGACATGACGGGTCTCCCTCGATGACTGTGTTGAGCCAGAGATAGGACCAGCCCTGTCAGAAACAAACCAGGTGGTCGGACAGGCTTTGTTTCTCAATAGGAAACAATCACACCAGTTCGGCATCGGTCATGATCTCCAGCAGCGCCGGACCGTCGTGGGCCAGGGCTTCGGTCATGGCCGCATCCAGGTCTTCCAGGCTTTTCACCGTACGGCCATAACCGCCACAGGCGCGGGCGAAGCCGGCGAAGGTCGGATTGACCAGGCTGGTCTGCCAGACCGGCCAGTTACCGGCGCGCTGTTCCTTGGTGATTTTTCCGAGCTGGGAATTGTTCAACAGGATGTGGGTGATGTTCATGCCGTATTTCACCGCCGTGGTGAATTCCATGGCGTATTGGCCGAACCCGCCATCGCCGGAAATCGAGATAACCTTGCGGTGGCGATGTTCCTCGAAATCCTGGGTCGCCGCCCAGGCGCCCATGGCCGCCGGGAAGGAAAAACCGATCGAGCCGAGATAACCCGACATCATCACCCGCTGCCCGCTGGGCTCGAAATAGCGGCCGAAGGAATAGGTGTTATTGCCCACATCAACGGCCATGGCCGCTTCTTCCGGTGCCAGGCGCGTCAGGGCATCAAACACCGCCGCAGCGGCCAGGCCTTCACCGCGGTTCTCGCCCAGACGGCGCTGCTTTTCTTCGCGCCAGATGCGCCAGCGCTCGGCCAGTTCGGCGCGTTGATCGATCGCCACTGGCTCCCGGCTGGTTAAGAGATGGCGGATGATACCGACCGTGCGGCGCACCTCGCCCCAGACCGGGTAGGTCACCGGGTGGAACTTGCCCAACTGCATGCGCTCGAAATCGACCTGAACGATCGGTTTCTTGGGTTCGATCCCGGTATGGTTGGAGAAAGACGCCCCCAGCGCAATGATCAGGTCGCACTCATTCATGAACCAGGAGGCGATCGGTGTCCCGGACCGGCCGATCACGCCGGCAGCCAGCGGATCGCTGTCCGCGATCTGGCCCTTGGCCTTGAACGTCGTGACGATCGGCGCGTGGAGCTCGCGCGCCAGCGCCGTGATCTGGTCCATGCCATCGCGCGCACCAAAGCCAACGATAATCATCGGGCGTTTCGCCCGGGCAATCGCATCCGCGGCGGCGGTGACCTCCTCCTGCGGCGGCGCGATATCACCCGATGTCAAACGCCCGCGCGGACCGGCCGCAGCCTGCTCGGAGGGCTGGGTCTGGACATCATCGGGGAAGATGAGATGGGCCACATCCCGCTCGACGATCGCGGTCTTGCACGCCAGCGAGGCGAGCTCGGCATGGTTGGAGGAATTGAGCACCGGCTGGGAAAACCGGGTGACCGGGTCGAAGGCGGATTTGAGATCAATGTCCTGGAAGGCACCGGGTCCGAACACCTGGACCTGGACCTGACCCGTCAGAGCCAGAACCGGCGCCCGGTCGACCTTGGCGTCCCAAAGACCGGTCAGCAGATTGGTGGCGCCCGGACCGGCAATGGCCAGGCAAGCCGCCGGATGGCCGGACAATTTGGCATAGCCGGAGCAGGCGAAGGATGCGGCGCCCTCGTGACGGATTCCGAAATAGGAAAGCTCGCCGGCTTCCTCGCGCAGGCGCAGAGCATCGGCGAGGCCGAGATTGGAATGCCCGACCATGCCGAAACAGGATTTGATGCCCCAGTTGACGAAGGTCTCGGCCATCACATCGGTTACGGTGCGCTCGTGGGACGGCTCGGGCTCGACGCCGACATAGATGCCGTCATCACGCGCCTCGACCGGATAGGTGGTCTGACCCGCACCCTCATGTCCGCCCGGCGGTGCACCGGTGAGGGGGTCGAAGTCCCAGCCATGCCAGGGACAACGCAGCCAGCACTTGTCGTCGACACCTTTTTCGATCGAGCCTTCGCCGAGCGGTCCACCCTGGTGCGGACAGTGATTGTCCATCGCCGCGTACTGGCCATCGAAATGCACCAGCGCGATGGAATGCCGGCCCGCCGTTGCTGATTTGACGCGGCCCTCGGCCAACTCGTCCAGCTCGGCCACCTTGTGCCAGTCCAGCTCGGTCTGTGTGTCGCTCACCCTGATCTCCCTGTGCTCAACTATGCGCGGCTTCTACACGCGATGGGCCGGGGCAGAGCATCACATCTGGCTCGCGAAGTCGTCAGCAAACGCGATCACAATTTTCGATGCCGGCCGGTTTTCGGTGGTTTAGAGCTACAGCCACGCCTAACGTTACCTATAGCGGGCGTGGCGGCGCACAAGCGGCACAAAAGGGGGGAACGCAATCATGGATCCGGCACTGGCCGAGGCGGTTCTGACCGGTCTCGGGCTCTATTTCCTGATCGGGCTTTTATTCGCCCTCACTTTTGTGACTGTTCTGATCAAGCGGTTTGACAGCAATGCTGCCGAAGCCGCGCCGCTTCAGTTCCGGCTGCTGATCGTGCCCGGCGTCGCGGCGCTATGGCCCATCCTCCTCCTTGCCCTGATCAAACGCCTGACGCTGGGAGGGAAGACATGAGGCGCGCCCATCGCACCGTCCATCTGGTCCTCTGGATCATCCTGCTTCCGGTGATGGCGATCACCGGCTGGGCCGCCCTGGCCTACAAACCCGACCCGGCCGAGAACGCGGCGCTGCCGGCGGCTCTGATCGAGGAGGCGGACTGATGGCGGTTGGATACAAGGCCGTCATCTGGAACGGTTTCAAGAAGTCCTATGTGCTGACCCTGTGGGCTGCGATCCTGGCCTTTATCGTCAGCTTCATCATCGTCACCGGCATGACCCAGCCGGAAGGCGAGAGCTTTCACCCGGTGCAGCTGGTGATGCGGGCCTTCGGGTTCGCCGGGTTTTCGCTGCTGACCTTCATCCTGATCATCGGCCCGATGGCGCGCATCACGCCGCGCTTCAAACCGCTCTTGTACAATCGCCGCCATATGGGTGTGTCGGCCTTTGTCCTGATGCTCATTCATGCGGCGCTGGCCATGATCTGGTATCACGGCTTCTCGGAGGTCAGCCCCCTGCTCTCGGTGCTGACAACCAATCCCAATTACGACCGCATTGGCGGCTTCCCGTTTGAAAGCCTGGGGCTGGCCGCTTTCCTCATCCTTTTCGTGATGGCGGCGACCAGCCATGATTTCTGGCTCACCAATCTTGGCGCACCGTTCTGGAAAGCGCTGCATATGGGCGTCTACATCGCCTTCGCCCTGCTCGTCGGCCATACTCTGCTCGGCATCGTCCAGCACGAGAAATCGCCGGTCTATGCCGTCTGGGTCATGGGCTCGGCAGGACTTGTCACAGCGCTGCACCTGATCACCGGCTGGCGCGAGGTCGCAAAGGACCGGCGTTCCGGGTTCAAGGCCGAAGACGGCTGGGTCGAGGCCGGTCCGGTGGATGACATCCCCGATGACCGCGCCGTGATCATTCCCGGCGAGGGCCGCGAACGCATTGCCGTCTTCCGCTATGACGGCCAGGTCTCGGCCATTTCCAATGCCTGCAAGCACCAGAACGGGCCGCTCGGCGAAGGCCGCATCGTCAATGGCTGCGTCGTCTGCCCCTGGCATGGCTACGAATACAAGCCGCGCGATGGCCGGTCTCCGGCGCCCTTCAACGAGAAGATCGCGACCTACAAGGTCGGGATCCGCAAGGGCGTTGTCTACGTCAACACCAAGGCCCTGCCGGCCGGCACGGATGTCGAACCGGCCCGCATCGAGGAGGCCCAGTCATGAGCCGGAAACTGATCCGCGACACGGACCCGGGCGAATTCTTCGTCGGCTATGCCGAGACACCGAAGGTCGATCGCCGCTACCTCCTCGGCCTCTCTGTTCTGGGGCTCGGCGTCGCCGGTGGAGCAGGCGCCTTCCTCGCGGCCGAACAGGGCGGCGCCGGTCTGGGCAGCTGGGACATGGGCACCCAGCTCAGCCTCACCGGCTATCTCTCCGAGACCCCCTATCCGCTGCTCCGCACCACGGGCATTGATGGCACGCTGCGCACCGTACTCCTGGCCTGCGATACCAAGTGCGGCGCCCAGGAGAAACTGGCCCAGGCCAGCCTCTCGCGCGACCGGGTTACCGTGCGCGGCTCGCTGATCCAGCGCGGCCGCCACGTCATGATGGCCGTCGCCAATGAGGAGGGCTGGATCACGCCCGACGACACCTTGCCGGCCCGCCTCACCGGTTTCGCCGAGGAGGACCTCGGCACCGTCACGATCAATGGCGAAATCCTCGACAGCAAGTGCTGGTTTGGTGCCATGCGCCCCAATGAAGGCGCCGGCCACAAGGCTTGCGCCATGCTGTGCATTGCCGGGGGACTTCCGCCCTATTTCTATGCCCGCGACGCGCTGGGCCGTAGCCGGGCCATGATGTTGACCGACCCTGAGGGCGAGGCGCTGGTCCAGCCCATTTTGCGCTATGTCGCCGATCCGGTGCGGGTCACCGGCCGGGTGCATCGCATCGAGGATTTGCTGCAGCTGCGCCTCAACCCGGACGATCTGGTTCGCCTCTAGCCCGGCACCTTGTTTGCCGGCGCGTCGCATGCTCTCTGGCGACATGACCGAACATATTGCGAGTGATGCCGTCTGGGGGGCCTGGCGCGCCCTGCATAATGAGGACAGCCGGACGCCCGATGGCTTCGCGGCCCGGCTGGCTGCGTGCCTGGATCTCGGCATCGACTGGATCGACCACGCAGACATCTATGACAATGGCGCTGTTGAAAGCCTGCACGGTGAGGCGCTGACCCGGCTGAGCGACCAGCAGCGCCAGCGCCTGCGGATCATCTCGAAATGCGGCGTGCGTTTTGAAAGCCCCGGCCAGCCCGGTGTCCGGGTGGCGCATTATCGCTCCGACGCAGGTTTTATCCGCCAGCAGGCGGAGGCCTCGCTCAAGCGGCTGGGTCATGAGCGTATCGATCTCTACCTGCTGCACCGGCCCGACTACCTGATGCAGGTCGAGGAAACCGCGCGAGCACTTGAAACGCTGGTCTCGGACGGTCTGATCGGTTCAATTGGCGTGTCCAATTTCTCCATCCATCAGTTTGATGAACTGGCCCAGGCCTGCGCCCATCCCATCGCTGCGCAACAGATCGAGATTTCTGTGCTGGCCAATCAAGCCCTCGATAGCGGCGTGCTCGAACAGGCGCGCCAGCATCAGGCCGCAATCCTCGCCTGGTCCCCGCTGGGCGGCGGCGCCCTGTTCCGCGAAGACCGGCCGCTCAATGGCTTGCTGGCCCGGATCGCAGAGCGTGAAGGCGCGGATGTGGCCAGCATTGCCCTGGCCTGGCTCAAACGCATCCCCGGCCCGGTCATTCCGGTACTGGGCACCATGTCCCTGCACAGGCTGCAGCAACAAGTCGAGGGCCTGCGCCGGGTCCAGCTGGACGCGCAGGACTGGTATGAAATTCTCGAGGCCGCGCGCGGCGCTCGCGTGCCCTAGGACTTCATCGCCTGGGCTTTGCGGGCATTGGCTTCGATCGTGTCCCAATCACCGGCCTCGATCATTTTCGAGTTGGCGATCCACGACCCGCCGACACAGACCACATTGGGCAGGGCCAGATAGTCCGGCGCCTTCTCGGCCGAGATCGATCCGGTCGGGCAGAAGCGCAGATCCGGCAGGGGGCCGTGCAGGGATTTCAGATACGGCAATCCGCCAGCCTGCTCTGCCGGGAAGAATTTGAGCACCTCAAACCCCATTTCCGCAGCCTGCATGGCTTCGCCGGCCGTTGCCACACCGGGCAGGACCGGCAGATCAACCTCGCGCAGGGCCGCGGCCAGTACCGGCGTCAGGCCCGGCGAGACCAGGAAGTCCGCCTTGGCCTCCAGACAGGCGCGGCATTGATCGCCATTGCGCAAAGTCCCCATGCCGATAATCAGCTCCGGCCGGGCGGCCTTCATGGCCTGCATGACCTCTAGCGCATTCTCGGTGCGCCAGGTCATTTCAATGACTTTCAGCCCACCTGATGCCAGCGCATCGGCCAAGGGGGCCGCATGGGCGATATCGCCAACCGTGAGCACCGGAATGACGGATGCCTCGTCGATCAGGGTCTGCATCGTAACAGCCATTACAGGCCTCCAAATTCAGCCAGGGCGGCCGCGCCAAGAAGCGGCGCCGCATCGGACGTAATCATCGAGATCGGAATATCTTGCGCATAGCGGGTCATCGGGCCACGGCGGGTGAAACGGGCCAGAAAGGCGCTGGATTCGAGCAAGGGGCGAATCTTCGGCAGGATCCCGCCGCCGAGGAAAACGCCGCCACGCGCCCCGGCCATGACCGCGACATCGCCGGCATAAGCACCGAGCACGGCACAGAACAGATTGACGACCCGGCGCGACATGGAGTCGGCAGAGGTCAGGGCCTCGGCCGTGATTTCTTCCGGCCGGTAGCCGGGCCAGGGCTCGCCATCGATATGGCACATCGCCCGGTGAATATTCACCAGACCGCGGCCGGACAGCAGCCGCTCCCAGGACACGAAGCCATACTCGTCGGCAATGAAGCGGCCGACGGCAATCTCTTCCTGGGTGCGCGGTGCGAACCCGGCATGTCCGCCCTCGGTGGGAACAACGAGGAGATTATTATTGTGCGGGATCAGGAGCCCCAGACCCAACCCGGTGCCCGGGCCCAGCACGGCGTAGGGCGCGCCCGGTTCCGGCGTGCCGGCATTGAGCGTCACCAGATCATCGGACGGGATCAGCGGAGCGCCGCGGGCCTGGGCGGCGAAATCATTGACCGGCAGCAGCGCATCCAGCTGCAGCTCCTTGGCCAGTTCTTCCGGTTTGAACTTCCAGGTCGAATTGGTCAGCCGGATCGTGCTTTGCGCCACCGGACCGGCGACCGCGAAACAACCGCGCTCCGGACGTGCCCCGGTGCAGCTTTCCAGGAAAGCATGAGCGGCGTCACGCAGGTTCTCGAAATGCTCATTCTTGAGCCGGCGGATCTGCTCGAGCTCGAATCCGCCCCGCACGCTGCCGCGCGCTATGGCGAACCGGGCGTTGGTGCCGCCGATATCGGCGACGAGATAGGACGGCGCGGTACTCATGCCTCTGCCAGGGCCTTCTCTGTGGCCGGCACAGCAAGGTCCGGAATACTCAGGGCGCCATCCTCTGCGGCGGTCGCAATCTGGCGGAAGCCGGCGAACAGCTCGCGGCCCATGCCCTGGGTTCGTTTCGGCGGCAGGACGGCAACCGGCCGCTCTTCGAGATCAACCCCATCGACACGGAGGACACCGGTCTGACCGCAGACGGTCACGACATCGCCATCCCGCACCTTGCCGATGGCCCCGCCCATGGCCGCTTCCGGGCTGACATGAATGGCCGCGGGAACCTTGCCGGACGCGCCGGACATGCGGCCATCGGTGACCAGGGCCACCTTGAAGCCCTTGTCCTGCAGTGCACCCAGTGCCGGGGTGAGCTTGTGCAGCTCCGGCATGCCATTGGCGCGCGGCCCCTGGAAACGCAGTACGGCGACAAAGTCACGCTCGAGCTCGCCGGCCTTGAAGGCCGCCATGAAGTCGTCCTGATCGTCGAACACGACGGCCGGGGCCGTCACGGTACGGTGCTCCGGCTTGACGGCAGAGACTTTGATCACGGCCCGGCCAATAGATCCGTCGAGCAGGCGCAGACCGCCATCGGGCGAGAAGGGCTCGGCATAAGGGCGGACGATTTCGGTATCGGCGCTGGTCTCGGTCACCGGCTTCCACACCAGTTCCTCGCCATCGAGGAAGGGCTGGCTGGCATAGGCGCGCAGGCCGTGACCCATCACGGTCTCGACATCCTCGTGCAGAATGCCCGCATCAAGCAATTCGCGGATGATGAAGCCCAGGCCTCCGGCCGCGTGGAAATGGTTCACATCGGCGGGACCATTGGGATAGACGCGGCACATCAGCGGAGTGACGCTGGCGAGCTCATCGAAATCGGACCAGTCGATAATGATGCCGGCCGCGCGCGCCATGGCAATCAGATGGATGGTGTGGTTGGTCGACCCACCCGTCGCGTGCAGGCCGATAATGGCGTTGACGATGGCTTTCTCATCGACAATGTCGCCGATCGCCTGCGCCCCGTCTTCGGCCAGCGCCGCCGCGCGCTGGGCGGCCGCCCGGGTGAGATGCTCGCGCATCGGATCATCCGGATTGATGAAGGCCGTGCCGGGAATGTGCAGACCCATGACTTCCATCAGGAGCTGGTTGGAATTGGCCGTGCCGTAGAAGGTACAGGTGCCGGGCGAGTGATAGCTCTTGCTTTCGGCATCGAGCAGAGCATCGCGGCCGACCTTGCCCTCGGCATAGAGCTGGCGCACACGGGCCTTTTCCGGATTGGGCAGCCCGGACCGCATCGGACCGGCCGGCACGAAGATCACCGGCAGGTGGCCAAAGCGCAGCGCACCGATGATCAGGCCGGGGACAATCTTGTCGCAAACGCCGAGGCACAAAGCAGCATCGAACATGTTGTGGGACAGGGCGACCGCCGTGGACATGGCGATGACATCGCGGGAAAACAGCGACAGTTCCATACCCGGCTGACCCTGGGTGACCCCGTCACACATGGCTGGCACACCGCCGGCAACCTGCCCCACAGCACCAACCTCGTTCAGCGCCTTCTTGATGATCGGCGGATAGGCGGCGAAGGGCTGGTGGGCGGACAGCATGTCATTATAGGCGGTGACAATGCCGACATTGGCCCAGCCGCCATCCTTCAGGGCACGTTTGTCCGAGCCACCACAGGCGGCGAAACCATGCGCCAGATTTCCACAGGACAGGGACGCCCGGTGGCGTCCCTCGCCGCGCGCGGCCTCGATCATGTCGAGATACTGCCGGCGCGTGGCGACACTGCGCTCCTGGATGCGTTTCGTCACCTCGGCGACAACATGATGGGGCGATGTACTCATCTCGCTCTCCTGATCAGGACCTGGCCTTCGGCTCAACCGGCCCAGTGAATTTCAAAATTCGACGCCGGCGGACGCAGCAGTGCGCGGACCGGCATATCTTCAACCAGACCCTCCCCGAGCGCCTCCTCGAGCGTGTCCAGCTTGCCCTGCCCGGTCAGCATCAGGACGCTGAGCCCGGCCTCATCCAGAGCCGGCTTGGTCAGCGTCATGCGATCCAGGAAGGGGCCGGTGACGTCGGACGGGTGCGCCCGGATCGCGGCCAACGGCCCCGATGCCGGATCAAGGGCTTCGCTCAAACCCGCCGCATGCGGGAACCAGCTGGCGGTATGACCATCCCCGCCCATGCCCAGGACAATCGCATCAAAGGGCTGCGGGACGCTGGCGAGGCGCTCCTCGAGTTCCGCGAGCCCGGCCTTGGGCGTGCTGTCTGCCGTCTTGAGCTCGACGAAACGGGCCGCCGCGGCCTGGTTCTGAAGCAGGGAACCGGCGACGAAATCGGCGTTGGAGCCGGCTTCACCCCGATCCACCCAGCGCTCGTCGACCAGCACCACGGTGACCTTGCTCCAGTCCAGCTCGGTCGTGGACAGGCGCTCATAAAGCGGAGCCGGCGTTGATCCGCCGGACACGGCAAAGCTGGCCGCACCGCGCGCGGCAATACCGGCCTCGAGCCGGGCCGCGATCTTGGCGGCGAGGGTCTCGACCATGGCATCGCGATCGCCATGGCGGAACAGGCTAAGGGTCTCAGCGGGTGACGGCATCGAACCACTCCCGGTCTTCACGTGCGAGCAGGAAATCGGACTGGGTCGGGCCATCTGTACCCGCCTGGTAGCCGTACAGCTTGGACGGGCCGTGATCCCAGGCCTGGATGATCTGGTCGATCCAGCGCCAGGAGGCCTCGACCTCGTCGCGGCGCATGAACAGGCTGAGATTGCCGCGAACCACCGCCATCAGCAGGCGTTCATAGGCATCGGGGTAACCGCCCTCGAAATGCTCGGCATAGGACAGGTTGAGCGGCACATAACGCAAGCGCAGGCCACCCGGACCCGGGTCCTTGGTCATCAGCATCAGCTTGACGCCCTCATCCGGCTGCAAGCGGATCACCAGACGGTTGGGCTGCGGCACGCCGCTGGCGCTGCCGACGACATCATGCGGCACCTGTTTGAACTGGACGATGATTTCCGAACGCCGGTCGCTCATGCGCTTGCCGGTACGCAGATAGAAGGGCACTCCCGCCCAGCGCCAGTTATCGATATGGGCGCTAATGGCGACAAAGGTCTCGGTGCCGCTTTCGTGACCGACCTCATCAACATAACCCTTGGCCGGCTCGCCCCCGACAGCGCCGGCCTTGTACTGGCCGCGCACCACGTCCTGGCTCACCGTTTCCGAGGTCACCGCCCGCAGGGCCTTGAGAACTTTCAGCTTCTCGGTACGCACCGAGTCCGCGTCGAGAGAATTGGGCGCTTCCATCGCGACCAGGCAGACCAGTTGCAGCAAGTGGTTCTGGACCATGTCACGCAGGGCACCGGAGCGGTCATAATAGCTCGCCCGCTGCCCGGCGCCGAGCGACTCGGCCACGGTGATCTGGACATGGTCGATGCCGGCGGCATTCCACATCGGCTCGAACAGGAAGTTGGCAAAACGCAGGATCAACAGGTTCTGGACGGTTTCCTTGCCGAGATAATGGTCGATGCGGAAGATCGAGTTCTCGGGAAACACCTTGCCGACCTGGTCATTGATCAGGCGCGCAGAATGGAAATCCTTGCCAATCGGCTTTTCCAGAATGATGCGGGCATTCTTGGAATTCAGCCCGTGCCGGCCAATCGCATCACAGACCTGGCCATAGATCGAGGGCGGTAGCGCCAGGTAGAACAGGCGGATCTTGTTCTCGTCGGGATCGAGCGCCTCGCTCAACTCTGTCCAGCCCTCACCATCGCCCGTGGCATCCACGGAGAGATAGACGAGGCGCTCGGCAAACTCCGCCCAGCGCTCCTTGCGGTTCTCAGACGCATCTTCCGCCAGCACATGCGTCGCCGCCAGCTCGCGATAGGCCGCGCGGTCCAGCGCGTCGCGCGAGGCGGCAATAATGCGGGACTCTTCAGGTATCTGTCCGTCACACCAACGGTGAAACAGCGCCGGCACAAGCTTGCGCAGAGCCAGATCGCCGGTGGCGCCAAATACGACAATGTCGAATGGTTCGACGGGAAGTAATTCAGCCATAAACGCTTTCCTGGACAGTGGCACCGGCCCGCGGCGCGATTGATGTTAGCCCTAACATAGCCGATTGGGATGCACCAGAGGTTAAGCTGTTCCAGCATGCCTGCAGATAGCGGAATTGGCCAATCGGCATGGTAGAGCCCACTCGACAGGGCGGTACCGGGCTGGCTAAGCAGTCGGGATGAGCGATACCACTTCCCAAGCGCCGCTGGCCGGCCTGCGCGTTCTTGAACTCGCCCGTATTCTGGCCGGTCCCTGGGCCGGGCAGACCCTGGCCGATCTCGGCGCCGACGTCCTCAAGATCGAAAGTCCGGACGGCGATGATACCCGCAAATGGGGGCCGCCCTTCATCGAGGGCGAGGATGGCGCCACCAGCGCCGCCTATTTCCACGCCTGCAATCGCTCCAAGCGTTCAGCCGTGGTGGATTTCCGCACGGAAGAGGGCCGCGCCACCATCCGCCGCCTGGTCGCCGGCGCCGACGTGGTGATCGAGAATTTCAAGCGCGGCGGTCTGGCCAAGCACGGGCTGGACTATGACAGCCTCGCCGCCATCAATCCGCGCCTGGTCTATTGCTCCATCACCGGCTTCGGCCAGACCGGCCCCTATGCCGACCGGGCCGGCTATGACTTCATCATCCAGGCGATGAGCGGGATCATGGACCTGACCGGGGAGCCGGACGGTCCGCCACAGAAAATGGGCGTCGCCTTCGCCGATGTCTTCACCGGCCTGTACAGCACGATCGCCATCCAGGCCGCCCTGGCCGAACGCGAGAAGAGCGGGCGGGGTCAGCATATCGACATGTCGCTGCTCGACTGCATGACCGGCGTGCTGGCCAACCAGGCGATGAATTATCTCGCCTCCGGCCAGACCCCGAAACGCATGGGCAACCGTCACCCCAACATCACCCCCTATGAGGCCGTGCCGGTCAAAGATGGCTGGATCATCCTCGCGGTCGGCAATGACGCCCAGTTCGAGCGTTTCTGCGAGGTCGTGGGGCTGGACGCGGCGCCGCAATGGGCCAGCAATAGCGGCCGTATCGAAGACCGTGACCGGCTCGGTCGGGTGATCGCGGAGCATACCGCGCGGTGGATGCGGGAGGATCTGCTCAGGGCACTGGAGGCTGCGACCGTGCCGGCCGGGCCGATCAATAGTGTCGAGGACGCGCTCAATGACCCGCAGATCCAGGCCCGCGGTCTGGTCGGTGCCGATGGTGTGACCTCGCCGATCCGCTTCTCGCGCTCAACGACCCGCTCCGGCCCGGCGCCGGGTCTGGGCGGCGACGAGCCGGATTGGCTCTAGAGATAGGGCCGCGCAAGCGCCGCGATATCGACCCGCGCCTTGAGCCGGCGGGCGAGCAGGTAGAGCCCGCCGAATTTGCGATGCAGATAGAGCGCATCGACCGGAGGCAGATGGCGATAGCCCCGCTCCAGACCCAGCTCCATCCCATCATCGCGCAGCTCACCGGCAAGGTCTGACGCGGCAAAATCAAACCCGCCCTCGGCGCGCAAGGGGGCGGCCGCGGCCATCATGATCTTGAGCAGGAGTTCGAGCTGGTCACCGGGCGTGTCCGCATCGAAATAGCCGATCCGTCCCGCCGCAGCCTGCAAGCCCTCGGCATCCGCCGCGGCACCGGCGCGGAGCAGGTCGCGATAACCGGCAACCAGGTCCGACGGCAGCGTCCGCACCGCGCCAAAATCCAGCAGGACGAGGCAAGCACGCTCCGGATCATAGCGATAATTGGCGAGGTTCGGGTCAGACTGGATCGCACCCAGCTCGAACAGCTCGCGAAACAGCAGATCGAACAGGTCGGTTACGATGCGGTCGCGCAGCCCCTGCTCCTCTGCCTCAAGGGCTTCGAGCGGCCGGGATTCGATATAGTCCATGGCCAGAATGGTGCGGCCGGAGAGTTCGGCATCCGGGCGCGGCAAAAGATAACGCGCATCGGCCTCCAGCCAGTCATGGAAACGCGCCAGATGCGCGGCCTCGGCCAGATAGTCCGCCTCTTCATGCAATTGCGACTTGGCCTCGGCCAGAAGCGGCTTGATGTCGATATGCCGGGGAAGAAGGCCGGAGGCACCGATCAGGGCGCCGAGATTGTCGACATCGCTGTCGATACTCTCGGCCACGCCGGGAAATTGCACTTTCACGGCCAGGTCGCGGCCATCCCTGGTGATCGCCCGGTGCACCTGGCCGATCGAGGCGGCGGCCAGCGGACGCGGATCAAAGCGCTGAAAGCGCGACAGCCAGCGCTCGCCCCAGGCCGCATTGAGCACTTGTTTGAGCTGGCGCGGCGGCATCGGCCGCGCATCGGCCCGCAACCGCGCCAGAATTTCGGCGAATTCGGGCGGCAGGAGATCACCGGCATCCATGGAGATGAGCTGCCCCACCTTCATTGCCGCACCGCGCATCTTGGCCAGCTCGCCCGCCAGCTTGTGCGCATTGCGCGGCGAAAGAGCGATGGCGCGCAGGTCCGGCCGCTCGCCCGAAGCCAGCGCGGAGACACTGCCGGAGAGCACGTTGAGACCGACATCTGTCGCCACAGACCCCAGCCGCGCTAGGCGGTTGAGACGCCCTTTGGGCACGGCGAGGCCGTTATCCGGTTCAGCTTTGCTCACAATCACTCTCTGGCTTGGGATTCCAGAGCTAGTTTCGGTGGCAGGAGCGGCAAGACGCGCTGGCCCAATCACCTTGCCGCACCGGCCTGTTCAAGCTAGAGAAGCGCGCTTGATTACAAGCCCCATCCAGCCAACAGGACCGGTCCAGTGGAAGTGAAACTCTACAATACGATGTCGCGCGCAACCGAGGTCTTCGATCCGATCGAAGCGGGTCAGGCGGGCATCTATACGTGTGGACCGACCGTCTATCACCACGCCCATATCGGCAATATGCGCGCCTATGTCGCCGCCGACGTGCTGGTGCGCACTTTGCGCCTGTCCGGTCTGGACGTGAAACATGTGATGAATATCACCGATGTCGGCCATCTCACCTCGGATGAGGATGAGGGCGATGACAAGATGGAAGTGGGGGCCGCGCGCGAAGGTATCACCGCCTGGGATATCGCCGAGCGATACACGGTGTCCTTTTTCGAGCAGTCGGAAAAGCTCAACATCAAGCGCCCGAACATTGTCTGCCGCGCGACCGATCACATCGCCCAGCAGATCACCATGATCGAGCAGCTGGAAGAAAAGGGCTTCGCCTACAAGACCGATGAGGCGGTGTATTTCGACACCACCAAGATCGATGATTACGGCAAGCTGGCGCGTCTTGATGTGGAAGGCCTGCGCGGCGGTGAACGCGTCGATCTGGGGGCCAAGCACTCCAAGACCGACTTCGCACTGTGGAAGTTCTCCCGGGGCGAAAAGCGCCAGATGGAGTGGGACAGCCCCTGGGGTGTCGGCTTTCCGGGCTGGCATATCGAGTGCTCGGCCATGTCGGCGCATTATCTCGGCGACCAGTTCGATATCCACACCGGTGGCATCGACCACATCCCGGTGCACCACACCAATGAGATCTGCCAGAGCGAATGCGCGACCGGCAAGGCGCCCTTTGCCAAATTCTGGCTGCACAGCGAGTTCCTGCGCCTGCTCGACGATATCAAGATGTCGAAGTCGTCCGGCGATTTCCTCACAGTCTTCGAGCTGGAAAAGCGCGGCTATGACCCGCTTGCCTTCCGCCTGCTCTGCCTCAAGGCGCATTACCGCACGGCGATGAAGTTCTCCTGGGACGTGCTCGATGGGGCCGCGACCCAGTATCGGCGTATGCGTCTGGCGGTGACCGGTTTGCTGGAGCAGGGCCATGCCGATGCGGTGGCCGACACGGCTGCGGATGAAGCGACGGCCCCGTACGACACGCTGATCCGCTCAGCGCTCTATGACGATCTCGCCACCCCGGCCGCCCTGACGCATCTGCAGGCGGCGATCGGTGACGATACCTTGAGCGCCGATCAGAAACTGTCCCTGGTGAAAACCTTCGACGGCGTGTTCGGATTGAACCTGCTGGAGCCGTTCGTCGAGGAAAGCGACAGCGATGCCGGCGAGGACGTGCAGGCCATGCTGGAAGCGCGTCAGCAGGCGCGCAAGGACAAGGACTGGGCCGAGGCGGATCGTCTTCGCGATGCCATTGCGGCCGCCGGCTATGTCATTGTCGACACGCCGGACGGCCCCAAGCTGGAAGCGGCAAAAGCCTAAGCGTCAATGTGGAATTCGGTCCCAAGATCGGTGGTGGAATCGCCACCGATCCACAGATCGAATGCGCCCGGCTCTGCGCCATAGGTCTTGTTGCGGCGGAAGAAGGCGAGGTCATCGGTGTGCAGTTCAAAACGCACACGACGGCTCTCGCCCGGCTCCAGCGTCACACGATCAAACCGCTTCAGCTCACGGATCGGCCGGGTCAGGCTGGCGAAACGGTCGCGGATATAAAGCTGGACGACCTCGGTACCGGTCACCTCGCCGGAATTGGTCAGGGTGATCTCCGCCACCACGCTTTCACCCATGCGGATATGGTGCCGGTCCAGCGCCAGATCGGTATAGGCGAAATTCGTGTAAGTGAGCCCGTAACCGAAGGGAAAGAGCGGCTCATATCCGGCATCGAGATGGAATGTGGTCATGCCCAGTGACGTCTGCGTCGCGGCCGCGGGGATCTCGTCGATATGGATCACCGTATCCGGCGTCGCCGGGCGGCCGGTCTGCTTGTAGCCGTAATAAATCGGCACCTGGCCGGACATGGTCGGGAAGCTGACCGGAAGCTTGCCCGAGGGCGCAACGCGGCCGAACAGCGTATCGGCAATCGCCGGTCCGCCCATCGTGCCGGGATGCCAGGCATAGAGCAGCGCGTCAAAGGCCTCGACAATCCCGCCCAGCGCCAGCGGCCGGCCGGCAAGGATGACACCGATCACCGGCTTTCCAGCCGCGCGCAGATGACGGATCAGGTCTTCCTGCACGCCCGGCAGGGTGATGTCGGCACGGCAATGGGCCTCGCCGGAGAGAATGGCTTCCTCGCCGATGAAAAGCACAACCGCGTCGGATTGCTCGGCCGCCTGTAGAGCCGCTGCGAACGCGCTCGTGTCCTTGGAACGGGTGGTTTCGAGACCGCGCACATGGTGGATCGCGACCTGGCCGTCGAGCATGGAGGTCAGCGCCGCCAGCGGCGTCACGCTGCGCTCGGCATCACCATCAAACACCCAGGTGCCCAGCTGTTCCGCGGGCTCATCGGCCAGCGGGCCGATCACGGCGATGGAGGACAGGGTCTCAGCATCCAGCGGCAGCGCGCCGTTTTCATTGCGCAGCAGGACGAGGCTCTGCTCGGCGGCCTGACGCGCCAGGTTCAGCGCCGTCATTCGTGCCGGTTCCGGCGGCAGCTGGGTGACGTCGCGGTCCATCAGACCGGCGCGCAGCTTGACCCGCAGAACATTACCAACGAGCTCGTCGATCCGGTCCATGGAGATCCGGCCCTGGTGCACCAGCTCCGGCAGGTGACGTTCGTAGACACCGCCGATCATGTCGATCTCGACCCCGGCCGTTGCGGCTTCATAGGTCGCTTCGACATCATTCTCGCTGAAACCATGAACGACGAGCTGGTGGATGGAATCCCAGTCGCTGACCACGGCACCGTCGAACGACCACTCCTTGCGCAGGACCTGGTCGAGCAGGAAATCGCTCGCGGTCGCCGGGATGCCGTCAATATCGCTGAACGAGGTCATGAAGGTGCCGACACCGGCCTCGACCGCCGCGAAGAAGGGCGGCAGATAGACATTGCGGAGCTCGTTCTCGGGGATGTTGGTCGTGTTGTAATCGCGGCCTGCCTCGGAGGCGCCATAGCCGGCGAAATGCTTGGCACAGGCAACGAGCGTATCGGCCCCACCGGTCTCGCTGACCTGGAAGCCCTCGACCATGGCCGCACCCAGAACACCGGTGAGATAGGGATCTTCGCCCAGGCTTTCGGCGATCCGGCCCCAACGCGGGTCGCGCGAGATGTCGATCATCGGCGCGAAGGTCCAGTTGACGCCAAAGGCGCTGGCCTCCTGGGCCGACATGCGGGCACAGGCGCGGACCACTTCCGGATTCCAGCTCGCCGCCTGGCCGATCGGCAGCGGCGCGACTGTGTGATAGCCATGAATGACGTCACGGGCGATCAGCAGCGGAATGCCATGCTCGCTTTCGTGCACGGCGATATGCTGCAGCGCGTTGATGACGTTCGGATCAACAATATTGATCACCGAGCCGACACGACCGGCGCGGATGGCCGGCGCGAGGCTTTCGACGATATTATCGCCCCAGGCCTGGACCTGGTTGAGCTGGCCGATCTTCTGCTCCAGCGTCATCCGCTCAAGCAGATCGCGGATCCGGCTTTCGATGCCGTTATCATTGCCCGCGGCTTTGATCTCGTGTGCATTGCCCATGACGGCTATCCCGTTCTTCTTGGCGGCCCAAGCCGCCAGGTGGAGTGTTCGATTGCGTTATTCGGCCGGTGCGGCGTCGGGAACGCCTCGGCGGTTTTCAAGCTTCAGACGAACCTGGTGCATCGTCTCCCGCGTAACATCGAGCGTTGAGATCGTGTAGATGGCAATCGCGGACGCAATAAAGGGAACGCCAACATCGAAGATGCGCAACATCAGCAGGGTCTGCTCGCTCTGTTCCGCGCCCAAATCGACATCGAAGCCCGTCGCATTCAGCAGGAAGCCGCCACCGACCAGGGCAACGGACATGCCCAGTTTGACGACCCACCAGTACATTGAGCCAAACATGCCCTCACGTCGTTCGTGAGTTTTAAGCTCATCAAGATCAACGACATCGGCCATCATAGACGGCATTAAGGTGAAAAGCCCGCCAAGTCCGAACGCCAGGAGCGGTCCAGGCAATAAAACCAGCCACGGCACCTCAGGATTATAGCAGAACCACTTAGCCAGATAGCCGAGCATGGAGATGCCGGTGGATACTGCGAAGGCACGGCGCTTCCCGATCTTTGTGGCGAGCCAGGCAACAAAAGCGACAGCCCCGAAGGTCGCAAAAGTTGCCACCGTGCCGGCATAACCGGCCCAGAGCGCCCCGGCCGCCTGATCGCCCCCCATCACGTAATAGATGATCACGTAGGTTTGGAATGCGGCAATCATGATGAAGCCGTTGAAGATCAGGAAAGTCGCCAAGCAGAGCTTCAAGAAAGGAACAAAACTCAATGCCGCGACGAAACTCTTGAAGAAATCACCGACCGTTCTGAACAGCGCCCTGATCCCACTCAGTTGATCAGTATGACGCGCAGCCGATTCTTTGGCGGCAATGCCAGCCAAGCGTTCGCGCAGGAATACTGCCGGAACCAAGCCAAGGCAAAGCACCAGAACCGCAGTCACCAGGGCGACAGCGGCCGCGCCATCAACCATGTTCTCGAAGAGCGGCTCGTAGGTCATGATCGCCAGCAACCAGGGCGGTATGAAATAGGCGAGCTGGCCAATGAAATTCTGCGTTCCCATCAGCCGGGATCGCTCGTCATAATCGGGGGTCAGCTCATATCCCAGCGCAACCCATGGCGTCGCGAAGACGGTATAGGCTAGGTAGAAGGCCAAGGACCCGACCAGGAACCACCAGAAATAGAAGCTGTCGCTTTGCCCGTCCGGCATCTGCCAGACCAGCGCCAAGGCGATCGCTACCAGGATCGCACCGACAAAAATGTAGGGCCGGCGGCGCCCCCACCGCGTCTGGGTATTATCCGACACATAACCCATGACCGGGTCCGTGAAGGCATCGAACATGCGAGGCAGTAACCCGGTGGCAATACCCGCGAGTACCGGGTCCATACCGAGTCCAAGGTTCAACACGATAGCTAGCCCGCCAAACACACCCGCCAGCAAATTGTTGGCGAAGGCACCAGACCCATAGGCAAGCCTATGCGCAAAGGAAACGCGATCTTCGGGACGCGTTTTTGTCGACGTCTCGGTCATGGGATAATCCTGTCTCGTGGGCCCCACTTAAGGGGCCACACGTCAGCTGGCGCAGGCGCGCGCCGTTTCCAGGTCTTGCGGGCAGTCATAGACCCGCACCCAGTCAATCAGGAATTGTTTGGGATAGCCCTCGACGCGGACACCGCCCAGCGTCAGGCTTTCAGCGAGATTGCCGCCGATCGCCAGATTGAGGATCAGGAAGAACTCCTTGTCGAACGGCGCATTCGGGTTGCCGTTCGCGAGTTCGCTATCGGTGCGCCAATTGGTGGGCGTCAGGCTTCCATAGCTTTCGCCATTGAGGAACCACTCGATCCGGCCCTCGGTCCATTCGATCGCGAACACATTGAATTGCTGCTCGTTATCCGGACCCGTCGGGATCGTCGTATTGCGGTTCATATAGCGGTTTTCCGGCCAGGCTCCGCCGAAGTGGAGCGTGCCGAACATGCGGTTCTCGACCCGGCCGCGGCATTCCCGGCAACGTTCGCCGAGATTGACCGCTTCGAGGATGTCGATTTCGCCGGACAGGGCCCAGGGGCCGTAATACTCGTCCGTCGGCAACATCCAGATCGCCGGCCAGGTGCCCTGGCCTTCGGGCAGGCGGGCACGAACTTCGATACGTCCATAGCGCCAGTCGCCATGGCCGCGGGTATTCAGACGGGCCGAGGTAAAGGGCTGAGTATTGGTCTCTGCCCGTTGCTCTTCTGACATGCCCTCGCGCATATGCGCAGGCCAGGCCGGCCCCGTGGCTTCACCGAGGCGGGCCTCGATGACGAGGCAACCGTCCTCGACGCGGGAGTTCTGATCGAACGGCGTGTAGCACTGCCGCTCCTCATTACCACCGCCCCAGCAGTCGACCTCGCGGTTCCAGCGGGTCGGGTCGATGCTGTCGCCATCGAACTCGTCCGACCAGGCCAGACGCCAGGAGGAGGTCTCTTCCGAGATCCCGCCCTGGCCGTCGCAGGCCGCGATTGCGGAGGGCGTCACGAGCGCAATAGCGCCGATTGCCCCAGCCATTACTCTCATGACGCCGCTCCTCATCGCTTGCGCCCCCTAGCGACGCACGCGGAAGCGGACACCGTAGGTCCGCGGACGCGAGAAGAAGCGGGTGTTATCAAACTGGGTGATAACGATCGCCTGCTCACGCTGCTCGTCCGTCAGGTTCTGGACATAAGCCTCGAAGCGGATGTTCTCGTTTCCGCCCGGGTTGTAGCCCGCACCGGCGTCCACCGTGGTGTAGCCTTCCACCAGGTCGTTCACACGCAGCGGATCATCATTCACGAGATCAAACTCGGGATAGATGACGCCATTGAACAGGTCCTGGTGCTGCTCGGAACGGTAACCGACCGAGACGATCCAGTCCGCATCACCGTGATCGAAGCTCAGAACCTGGCTCAGCGAGGTCTGGATGCTCCACTCCGGCGTACGGCGCAGACGGAAGCCGTCAATCGACTGCGGAATGGCCTGGGCCGGGGCAACGTCAGCCTGGAAGCGGCTGTCAGAGACCAGCTCGGAATTCTGGATACGCGCTTCCGGCATCCAGAGTGCGGTACCCTTCCACTGCATGTTGTACGGCAGGTCGTAACCGGCCTCGAACTGTGCACCGTAGATCTCGGCGTCAGAGGCGTTGAAGTTGAAGTTCACCACCGTGCCGAGCGAACCGCCCGGGCTCGCGGAGGTGTCCAGGTCAAGCCCCTGACCATCGAGGATCTGACCGACAGAAAGCAGGACGTTCTGGATCAGGTCGGAATAGTCATAATAGAAGGCCGAAGCATTAAAATACCCCCGCCCATCAGGCGTATCGAACTCGTACTTGGAACCGACTTCATACACGAGGACGCTTTCCTCGTTGAAGGTCGGAGCGAGCTCAGAGGTGTCGAACGGCACCGGCGGGCTACCTGCACCCGGATCAATCGTCACGTTTTCAACGGACGGCAGGTTGTCGTTGAAGCCACCGCCATTGTGACCGGTGCTCAGCGACGCGTAGACCAGGTGATCATCCGACAGATCCATCTCCAGGCGCAGACGCCAGTCGATGAAGTTGAAGGAGGTGAAGCCGTTCTGCGGAGCGATCTGGCCGAGGAACGGCAGGGCGTAGGTGAAGATACCGTCCGCTGCGTTGTCCCACGGAATACCGTCCGTCGTGCTCGGGCAGGTGAAGAAGTCACCGGCAATCGTATCGACACAGGTCGGGTAGGACGCGATCTGAGTCGGGTTGCCGAGATCGACACCGACCAGCGGGCCATTGGCGAAGATGTCATCGACATTGTCGCGAGCACCGAAGGTGCGCACGCCGTCGAAGTAGAAGGCGAGCGTTTCTTCTTCAGTGACCTGACCATCCCCGTTCGTGTCCGGGTTGATGATGGTGCGATCAAAGACGTTGAACTCGAAGCCCTCGGTGCCGACACGCACGCCGCCGCAGCAGACATAACCGGCGCCGCCGATGGCGAAGCCGTAACGGGCGTTGACGCCGGTACGGGTCTTCTCTTCCTCGGAGTAGCGGATACCCGCGGTCAGGCGGACATCATCGCGCACAGCCCAAGTACCGTCGGCATAGGCCGCCCAGGCCTCCGTCTCAGTGCGCTGGTTGAATTCCAGGCCGGAGAAGAACAGGCCGCGGTCACCCGTGGTACCAAGGAAAGTGCGCTGATCTTCTTCAAAGAAGAACACACCGGCGTTCCAGACCGAACCATTGTCCAGCTCGTCGAAGAAACGCACTTCGTGAACCGTCGATTCGGAATCGGTGACCGACTGGAAGAAGGAGAAATTGTCGAAGGCTTCGTCAAGATTGCCGTCGGCCGGGTTGCGGAGATTATCCACCACGCCGTCATAGAACGGCGAAAGCGGCGTTGCGGCGCGATAATCATAAACCAGATCGCGGAAACCACCGATGTATTCGACGTTGAACCAATCGGTTTCCCACTCGGCGTGAGCCTTGAAACCCCAGTGCTCGGTATCGAGTTCCGGCGTGAAGCCGCGACCGATGACGCGGCGCGGATCGTCAATGTCTTCCGGACGCACACCATTGCCCAGCGGGTTGGCGTAGTTGGTACCGGTGTAACCAGAGCCACCTTCATTGATGTAGTCACCGGTCAGGGTGAGACGGAAGGTCGAGGTCGGCTCGATCATGTAGGACGCACGGACGGCCCAGTTCTCAGCCGACTCGGCAACACCGACACCTTCATCCTCGCAAGTCGGGACGGACACACCGATCTCGCTGCTGCACGGAGAGGCGTTCTCGTAATAGCTGTCGCGCTCGAGTGCGTAACCAGCCAGACGGAAGGCGGAATTCTGGGTCACCGGAACGTTGACCACACCCTCGAAAGAGTATTCGCCGAAATTACCGATGCTGACCTCAGCGGCGGCGTCAAACACGCCCAGACCCGGCCCCCACGGAATTACGTTCACGGAACCGGCGGTAGCGTTACGGCCGCGCAGCGTACCCTGCGGACCGACATTCACCTCAACGCGCTGGATGTCGAAGAAGGCAGAGCCAAAACCGCTCGGACGCGGAATATAGATACCATCCAGGTGGGTCGCAGCGGCCGGCTCACCGAGCTCGGTATTGTTGGTCGAACCAACACCGCGGATGAAGACCTCGATATTACCCTGGTTGTTACCGATCTGCAGGCCCGGATAACGGCCATTGAGGTCGGCGATGGACTGAACGCCCAGAAGTTTCATTTCTTCGCCGTCAAAGGACGTTGCCGTACCGGCAATATCCTGAAGCGACATTTCGCGACGCTCGACGGTTACAGTGATCTGCTCCCGCTCTGCACCGGCTTCATTGTCTGCTTCTTGAGCGACGACAGCCGGCGCGAAAGCCAGGCTACCCAGAACGCCAAGCGAAACAGAACGCAAGGCGGATTGCTTTAAAGCACGCAAAATCATCAGATTTCTCCCCTCGGATGCCCTCCGGTTTTCCGGTCTATGGGCCCTTAGCGTAAACGCTCTCGTTTTTGTCCAACCTTGTCAAGACAAATGTGTCAGATTTTTATTATGCCTAGACAAGACGATAGCGAAAATTGGCGTTTAGCGCTTGGGCGCCAGTGCGGTGGATTGGCGAATCTTCAATTCGTAACCGAGGGTTAGGTCATCCGGGCCGGCTTTCGCATCGGACCGGGTCAGTTTTCGCACCGCCTCATGCGTCATCGCCTCATAAGGCTGCGCTACAGTTGTAAGTGGGGGCCAGATGGTTCTTGCCAGGGGAATGTCATCGAATCCCACGACCGACAGGTCTTCAGGCACCCGCAGATCGAGCCGGTTGGCGACAAAATAAACCGCGGCCGCCATCTCGTCATTGGAAGCGAAGATCGCGGTCGGACGGTCCGGTCGGGACAACATGGCCTCGGCCACATCCAGCGCCTCGTCGAAGCTGAAGCCGCCGGGCTGGATCAGGCTTTCATCGACCTCGGCGCCGGACACCTCGGCCAGCGCCGCCTCGTAGCCCTCGCGCCGGCGCTTGGTCGCGATATGCTCGGCATCACCGGAAACATGACCAATACGCCGGTGACCAAGCTCCAGGAGATGGCTGGTGATTTCCTTCGCCGCGGTAAAGTCATCCATGCTGATCGACGGCGCCCCATCGACCGGCTGGGTCGGTGAAATCAGGACAAAGGACACGCCGCGCTCGATCAGCTGGTCATGCAAGACGGTCGATCCGCACAGGGGCGGCACCAGGATCATGTTCTTCACACGGGTTCGAGCAAGGAATGCGCTGAGCTGTTTGTCCCAGTCATCGGCGCGCTCATCGAACAGACCGGCGGCGAGGAAGTATCCGACCTCGTCACAGGCCTGGAGCGCAGCATGATGGAAGCGCGACTGGAAGCCGCTCGACGGATCCCCGAACAGCATACCGATCGAGCGCGAGCGCCCGGAGCGCAGCTCGCGGGCGGCGTGGCTGGGGTTATAGTCCAGCTCCTTCATGGCCTTGAGCACACGCTCGCGCGTCGCCGCACGCACAGCGCTTTGGTCGTTCATCACGCGTGAGACGGTTTTGATCGAAACCCCGGCGCGTTTGGCAACGTCGAAGATATTCGCCATGATTGCCTATCCAGCTGGCGTTGTCATTCCGCCGCAATCCGCCCGGTGTTCCAGTCCGGTGAATCACTGCCCCTCCTATTGGGATAAAGCGTCACGCCGGGAAGCGCAAAACCCGATATGTCGCAGGCTCTGCCCACCGGGTGTTAGACCAAAGTCGCTCTAACCGGGGGGCGATCGGTCTGTCATCTTGCCCAGGTGCTGGAAAACCAGCACTTTGCGGGAGGCAAGCAATGACGGACATTATGGATACAAACACCCCGCACCAGACCGAGGATCACGACGTCACGGAAGATGTCACCAAAGCTTATTGGCGCGAGAACCTCACGCTGATGGGCATTCTGCTCTCGATCTGGTTCGCGGTGTCTTTCGGCGCGGGCATTCTCGCGCGGGACTGGCTCGACCAATTCTCAATCGGAGGAGCCCCGCTGGGCTTCTGGTTCGCTCAACAAGGCGCCATCTTCGTCTTCGTGGCTCTGATCTTCGTGTACTCCTTCCGGATGCACCAGATCGAGAAGAAGTACGGAATGGACGACGACAACGACTAGGAGGCGGAAATGGATTCGACCCTGCTCTGGACCGCATTCTTCGTTATCGCGACGTTCGGTCTCTACATCGGTATCGCCGTCTGGGCGCGTGCCGGTTCTACTGATGAATTCTACGTGGCGGGCCATGACGTGCCGCCCATGTTCAATGGCATGGCAACAGCCGCCGACTGGATGAGCGCTGCCTCATTCCTGTCGATGGCCGGCATCATCGCCTTTTCCGGCTATGACGGCTCGGTCTACCTGATGGGCTGGACCGGCGGTTATGTCCTGCTGGCCCTCTTGCTGGCACCCTATCTGCGCAAATTCGGCAAGTTCACCGTGCCCGATTTCGTCGGCGACCGCTATTACAGCCAGGCCGCACGTATCGTCGCTGTGATCTGCGCCCTGTTTATTTCCTTCACCTATATCGCCGGGCAGATGCGCGGCGTGGGCATCGCCTTCTCCAACTTCCTGCACGTTCCGATCGAGGTCGGTGTCATCGTCGGCGCCATCATCGTTCTGTTCTATGCCGTACTGGGTGGCATGAAGGGCATCACCTATACGCAGGTGGCGCAGTATTGCGTGCTGATCTTCGCCTTCATGGTTCCGGCGATCTTCCTGTCGCTGCAGATCACGGGCACGCCGATCCCGCAGCTGGGCTTTATCGGCAATGCCGAAAACGGCACCCCGCTGCTGCTCAATCTCGACCGGACCCTGGTCGATCTGGGCTTCCAACCCTACACGGAAGGTCTGAAGAGCAAGCTCGATGTGTTCGCAATCGCCCTGGCCCTGATGGTGGGCACGGCCGGTCTGCCGCACGTCATCATTCGCTTCTTCACCGTTCCCAAGGCCTCCGATGCCCGCAAGTCTGCAGGCTGGGCCCTGGTGTTCATCGCCGTGCTCTACACGACTGCGCCGGCCGTGGCTGTTTTCGCCCGTTCGAACTTCATCGATACGGTCAATGAAAGCACCTATTCGGTCGAGGCGGCGCGCGGCGAGATTCCGGCGGCCGACCTGCCGGAAGGCTCCACTCCGGGCTGGTTCTACAACTGGGAACGCACGGGCCTGCTCGGCTTCACCGATCACAATGGTGACGGCCGCATCCAGTATCGCGCTGACCCGGCGACCAATGAGGTCACCACGCTCGATCGCGATATCTTCGTGCTGGCCAATCCGGAGATCGGCAATCTGCCGGGCTGGGTGATCGGTCTGGTCGTCGCGGGCGGCCTGGCGGCCGCTCTGTCGACGGCGGCAGGTCTGCTGATGGTGATCTCGTCAGCCGTGTCACACGATCTGTGCAAGAAAGTCCTCGTCCCCGGCATGAGCGAGAAGCAGGAATTGCTGGTCGCCCGCTCCGCGGCCGTGGCAGCCGTCCTGATCGCCATCCTGGCCGGCATCTATCCGCCGGGCTTTGTGGCCGCGGTTGTCGCCTTCGCCTTTGGCCTGGCCGCTGCGAGCTTCTTCCCGGTGATCTTCCTGGGCATTTTCTGGAAGCGCATGAACAAGGAAGGGGCTATTGCCGGCATGTCGACCGGCCTCTTGATGACGGGCGCCTATATCGTCCACTTCAAGATCGGCTTCTCCTCGGTCGTGCTCGGCGTTCTCGCCGCCATCCTGGCCATCGCCGCGGCGATCCTCTTCCTGGGCACACGCCAGGAAGGCAAGTCGACCCCGGCGCTGATGTATAGCGCAGGTGGTCTGGCCCTGGTCGGCCTGCTGGGACTGATCGGCGTGCTGCCGAACATCCCGATGGGCACCAGCGAGCAGTGGTTCCTCGGGATTTCTCCGGAAGGCTTCGGCACTGTCGGAATGTTCTTCAGCTTCGCTGTCGCAACCGCCGTCGCCCTGGCGACCAAGACGCCGCCGCAGGACGTGCAGGACATGGTTGAGGAGATCCGTATCCCCTCCATTCGTGCCCATCCTGTGCATGGCAACGCACCGGCCGAGTAATCGACCCGCTACACAACAAGCCGGCCCCGGTCCACGCGACCGGGGCCGGTTTGCTTTGCTCTTGTCCCGCTCAACAGACCACGCAATGATCACAATGCGTTAGCCGGGGAGGGTCTGCGCCGCATGTCGATCAATGCCGTTGCCATAACGCTCGGCCTCTACACGGCTTTCCTGTTCCTGCTCGCAGCCTGGGGCGACCGGCACGCGGCACGCCTCGACCTCAATGCGAGGCGACGCAGTCTCATGCTGGCCCTGTCGCTGGGCGTTTACTGCACCAGCTGGACTTTCTACGGCGCCGTTGGCGAAGCGTCCCGCAACGGCTGGGACTATCTGCCGATCTATCTCGGCCCGGCGCTACTCTTCCTGTTGGGCTACCCGATCATCCGCCGTCTCGTCCGGCTCGGGCGCAAGCATGATACCGGCTCTATCGCCGACTTCCTGGCGGCCCGTTTCGGCAAGTCCGCTCTTGTCGGATCCCTTGCGGCGATCGTTCTGGCTGTTGCCTCGGTGCCCTATGTCGCGCTGCAGCTCAAATCGACCGCAACCAGTCTCGAACTCCTGGTCGGCAGCGAAGCGCGCGAGATTGACTGGGCCTTACTGTCCACCATCGCCTTTGCCGCCTTCGCCATCTTGTTCGGCGCCCGCCGGCCCGACACGTCCAGCGGCAATCGCGGCCTCGTCCTCGCCGTCGCCTTTGAAGCCGTCGTCAAGCTGATCGCCATGATCGCGATCGGGGTGCTAGCCTCGACGATCTGGAATGGCATGCCCGCGTCAGAGCAGCAGACCGCGCTGGCGGCCTCGCCACTGACCGCGCCGGATCTGGATGTCCGCTTTGTCGTGCTGACCCTGCTGGCCGGCTTCGCGGCGCTGTGCCTGCCGCGGCAATTCCACATGCTGGTGGTGGAAGCGCGGCAGCCGGATGATGCCCGGCGCTCGCGCTGGGCTTTCCCGGCCTATCTCGGCCTGGTAGCCCTGGTCGCCCCGCCGGTTGCACTGGCCGGAACCATGCTCAGCGGCGACACCAATCCGGACGCCTTTGTCCTTGCCCTGCCGATCGCCTCCGGATCGGACAGCCTCGCCCTCCTCGCCTTCATCGGCGGGTTTTCCGCCTCCGCCGGCATGATCACGGTCGGCGCCCTGGCCCTGTCGACCATGCTGGTCGATGCGGTGGCGGCGCCCGTCCTGTTGCAGCGCGGCCTGCAAAACCGGCCACGCAATCTGGCCTCCCGCCTGCTCAACTACCGCCGCGCCACCATCCTGCTCCTGCTGCTGGCGGCCTATCTCTTCCATCTCGGACTCGACCGGCAGATGGCCCTCGCCGATATCGGCCTGGTCGCCTTTGCCGGCGCGGCACAGCTCGGACCCGCGCTTCTGTTCGGCCTGTACTGGAAACGAGCCAACCGGGCCGGCGCGGTCGCCGGCATCGCGACCGGCAGCGCGCTCTGGTTCACCCTGGTCCTGCTTCCTTCCTATGGCGGCACGCCCCTCGCCCTGCCCGGTGAAGCCGATGCCTTTGCCTGGATGACCCTGCTCAGCCTGGCCTGCAATGCCATTGCCTTCATTATTGCCGTCGCCTTCTCCCCGGCCCATCTGACGGACCGGGTCCAGGCCGCGCGCTTTTCTGAAAGGGACCAGGCCAGCCCTGCTCCCGCCGCCGCGACCATCCGTCTGGCTGATCTGCAAACCCTGTTCGAACACGTGCTCGGCGCTGATGGGGCGCAACAGGCCGTCGCTGACCTGCAAGCCATCGCCGGACGATCCCTGGAAAGCGGCGGGCCGGTTCCGCGCGAAGTCCTCAACTGGTGCGAGGCCCGCCTCGCCCGGGCGGTCGGCGCACCGGCAGCTCGCATTCTCATTGCCCAGGTCCTGCCCGGTGGCGGCTTGAGTGCCAGTGACGTCGTCACCCTGATCGACGAAACCTCGGAGAAAATCCGGACCTCGGAGACGGCGCGGGAAGAAACCGAGCGCTCCGTCCAGTTCTACATGGAACATGTGCCGGCACTGATCTCCTTCTCCGACCAGGACGAACGCCTGCGCTTCGCCAACCGGGCCTATCTCGATTATTTCGGGCTCGAAGCCGACATCACCGGCCATCGCATTGCCGAATATCTCTCGGAGGAAGAGTATACCCGGCGCGCGCCCTATATCGCCGCAGCGCTGCAGGGTGAGCGCCAGGTCTTCGATATTTCCCGCACCACGGAGGGCGGCGCGGCGCAAACCTGGCAAGTGCTTTACCAGCCCCGGATTGAAGCCGGAGACGTGGTCGGTTTCTTCGGCGTCTACCAGGACATCACCGCCCGCCGCGTGGCCGAGGAAGGCCTGATGGAGGCCTATGCCACGCTGGAGGACAAGGTCCGCGAACGCACCGCCGAACTCGAAGCCGAAAGTGCCAAGCGCCTGGCCCTGGTGGAGGATCTGGAAACCGCCAATGCCCTGGCCGAGGCCGCCACGCAGTCCAAGACCCGATTCCTTGCTGCGGCCAGTCATGACCTGTTACAGCCGCTCTCGGCAGCGCGCCTGCTGACCTCGGCCCTGGGCAGTGAACTGGAAGCCGCGCCCGACGATACCCAGAGCCTGCTCCAGCGCATCGACCAGTCGATCGAGAATGCCGATCTCCTGCTGCGGGCATTGCTGGATATTTCCCGTCTCGATGCGGGCGGCGTAACCCCGGATATCAGCCGCTTCCCGCTCGACGCCCTGATTTCTGAAACCGCTGCCCCGATGGCGGAGAAGGCTGCCGAGAAGGGGCTGAGCTTGCGCACAGTCCCTAGCGGCCTCTGGGTTGAAAGCGATCGCGGGCTGATGATGAGCGTGCTGCAGAACCTGATCGCCAACGCCGTTCGCTACACCCAAAGCGGCGGCGTGCTTATCGGGGCTCGGCGGCAAGGTAAGACCATTGCCCTGCAAGTCGTCGACACCGGCCCCGGCATTGCCCCCGAGGCGCGCCGGCAGGTCTTCAAGGAGTTCGAACGCGGCCAGGGCACGCGCGCCGATGACCGCGGCCTCGGCCTGGGACTGGCGATCGTTGACCGCATCGTGCAGCGCCTCGGCCATACCGTCACCATTCTCGACGGCCCCAAGGGCGGCTCTATCTTCCAGGTCGCCCTGCCGCGCTGCGCGCCACAGGCGGACCCCAAGCCGAAACGCCGCGTCCGGTCCCGAACGCGCGATCTCACCGGTGTCGAAGTGCTGTGCCTCGACAATGATCCGGCGGTGCTGGAGGGCTTTACCGAATTGCTCGGGCGATGGGGGTGCCAGGTCACCGCCGCGCGGGATGAAGCCGAGGCCCGGACGGCCTATCCCGACAGCGGCCCGGATCTGGCGATCATCGATTATCAGCTCGATGACGGCGAGACCGGTCCGGATGGGTTCGAACGGCTATGCGAGGACTGGGGCGCGCATCCGCCGGCGCTGCTGGCGACGGCCGAGAAAGGCCCGCATGTCGAGGCGGCCGCGACGCGGCTCGGCATGGACGTGATCGCCAAACCCGTCGCTCCGGCCGTCCTGCGCGCGAGCCTGACCGCCCTGCAGACCCGGCGACGCCAGAAATCCGCCGGATGACCTGCCAACGCTAGACCTTGGCCGGCTCGACAAAAAGGGATTGGGCGATAAGGACCGCCTGGGTCCGGTTGATCACGCCCAGCTTGCGGAAAATCGCACTGACATGCGCCTTCACCGTGGCGATGGATATATCCATCTCATAGGCGATCTGCTTGTTGAGCCGGCCGGCGGCGAGTCCTTCAAGGACGCGCAGCTGGGCCGGTGTCAGGGTCGCCAGCAAGGCGGCGTGATCGACGCTTTCATCATCGGCAACATCCTCGGCATCGGCCGGGAGCCAGACCTCACCTTCGCGCACGGCTTGCAGCGCCGCACAGATGGTATCGAGATCCGCGGTCTTGGGGATAAAGCCCGAGGCCCCGAACTCGACGGCGCGATAGGCAATGCCCGGCGCATCGCTGGCCGAGACGATGACCACGGGAATGGCGGGATAATCCCGCCGCAACTCGGTCAGGCCGATAAAGCCGGAACTGTCGCCCATATGCAGGTCGAGACAAACCAGGTCGACCGGGCCCTTGGCCATCACGTCCTTGGCCGCGCCCAGACTGTCCACCTCAACCGGTTCGATATCGCCCTCCAGCCGGCGCACCGCTTCCAGCAGGGCGGCGCGAACGAGCGGGTGATCATCAGCGAGAAGAATGCGTTCTTTGGCCATTCAGGGCGAATTCCAACAGCGGCTTGGATCGATTGCAACCCATCATAGTCCGGGCGCGAAAGCCTGTCTTCTTAGCCCAAAGTCGTAGTCCGATTTGCCCGCTCTACGACCTTTGGAGAATACCGCCGAGCGACCGCTTTCCAGATACTTCCAGGCCAGACGGACACGAGCGGCGGCCGCCGCCAAGACACGTCCGGGGAGGACTATCAATGTTGAATTCGCGTTTGCTCAAAACCAAGCTTGGCCTGACCACGGCCGTGCTCGCCCTGTCGGCCGGTTTCGCGCCCATGGCCGCGGCCAGCAGCAATCCGGACCTGGAAGCCCGTATCGCCGCTCTCGAGGCGATGATTGCGGAGCTGCGCCAGGAGGTCGCCGCCGGCCAGGCCGCCGATGCGGTTCAGGTGGAGCGCGTCGAACAGATCGAGGCCCAGGTCGCTGCGGCCCCGCCGCCCCCTGCAGCGGCGGGCGAGTCGGGCTTTATGGCGGGCAATACCCGCATCACCATGGGCGGTTTCGTTGATGCCGATTATCATGTCACCGAGCTCTCGGATGGGGATTTCGCGCCAACCTCGATCGCCCGCGATTTCTACATTCCCGGCGCCACCCCGGTCGGCGGATCCGGCGACAGCCGGGTCGACAATGACTTCACCGCCAAGGGCACGCGCTTCTTCTTTGCCACGCACACTCCGACCGATAACGGCGATATCCGCGGCCGCCTCGAATTCGACTTCCTCGGTTCGCCGGGCGGGAATGAACGGGTCTCCAACTCCTATAACCCCCGCCTGCGCGCCGCCTGGCTTCAATACGGCAATTGGCGCATGGGTCAGGACTGGTCGACCTTCCAGAACACCGGCGCCATTCCCGAAAGCGCCAGCTTCCTGGTCGCCTCTGACGGTATGGTGTTCGTTCGCCAGGCGCAGTTGCGCTACACCTCAGGCAACTGGCAGGTGGCGCTGGAGAACCCGGACACAACCATTACGCCCTTTGGTGGCGGTGCCCGCATTGATGGCGGCGACGGGGCCATTCCCGACCTCGTCGTGCGCTATAACCAGTCCGGCGACTTCGGCAGCTTCTCCATTGCAGGCCTGGCGCGCAATCTGACTTATGAGGGCGGTGCCACGGATGACTCCACTTTCGGCTGGGGTCTGTCGGCATCGGGGCGGATCAATCTGGGTGAGGGCTCGGACCTGCGTTTCTCGCTCAGCGGCGGTGAAGGCATGGGCCGCTATATCGGCCTGAATGCTGCCAATGGCGCGGTGATGGACGGGAATGGCGGCATCGAGGCCATCCCGTCCTTTGGCGGCCTGGTGGCCTTGCGCCAGGACCTGGGCGATGGACGCCGCTTCAATGTCGGTTATTCCCACCTCGAGATCGACAATGACGTCGCCCTGAGCGGGTCGGCCGCCACCGCCAGCGTCTATTCCGGCTTTGCCAATTACATGGTCACACTCGCACCGGGCATTACCGCCGGCGCCGAGCTGCTGATCGGCGAACGCGAGCTGGAAAGCGGTGCCTCGGGCACGATCAGCCGCGCCACCTTCTCAACCAAGTACACGTTCTAACCCCAGCGCCGCGAGCTCGGCAAAGGAGAGATCGACATGGACGGACAAACCCTACTCGACAAGCCCGATACCGCGCCGGAACGCGTGGCGATCAAACCTGATTACGCTGAACGCGCCAGGATCAATGCGGAACGCTATGCGGCGAAATATCTGCAGTCCATAGAACAGCCGGAAACCTTCTGGCGCGAGGAACTGGAGCGTCTCGACTGGTTCAAACACCCGACCCAGCTGGACAACTCCAACTGGGACCCGGACCAGCTGAAAATCTCCTGGTTCGAGGACGGCATTCTCAACGTCGCCCATAACTGCATCGACCGTCACCTGCCGGAGCGGGCCAATGATGTGGCGATCATCTGGGAAGGCGACAATCCCGGCTTCCACCACGCCATCACCTACGCCCAGCTGCACAATCACGTCTGCCGCTTCGCCAATGAGCTCAAGGCCATTGGCGTCAAAAAAGGCGACCGGGTGATGATCTACATGCCGATGATCGCCGAGGCGGCCTACGCCATGCTGGCCTGCGCCCGTATCGGCGCCGTGCATTCAGTCGTCTTTGGCGGTTTCTCCCCGGACGCCCTGGCTGGCCGCATCGAAGACTGCGGTGCCCGTTTCGTCGTCACCGCCGATGAAGGCGTGCGCGGCGGCAAGGCCGTGCCTTTGAAGGCCAATGTGGATGCGGCCCTGGAGCAGGTCGAGATCGATGGTGTGCTCTGTATTCGCCATACCGGTGGCGCCATCGATTGGACCGAGGGCCGGGATCACTGGCACCATGAGCTGGCCCTGCAGGTCGACGCCAATTGCCCGGCAGAGCCGATGAATGCGGAAGATCCGCTCTTCATCCTCTACACCTCCGGCTCGACCGGTAAACCCAAGGGCGTGATGCACACCACGGGCGGCTATCTGCTCTGGACCGCCATGACGTTCGACTACATTTTCGACGTCCAGCCCGGCGAAGTGTTCTGGTGTACCGCGGATATCGGCTGGGTCACCGGTCACACTTATCTGATCTATGGACCGCTCGCCAATGGCGTCACGACGCTGATGTTCGAGGGCGTGCCGACCTATCCGGGCCCGGACCGGTTCTGGCGTGTCGTCGCCAAACACCAGGTCAATGTCCTCTACACCGCACCGACCGCCATCCGGGCCCTGATGCGCGAAGGCGACGAGCATGTCGTCAAGCATGACCGGTCTTCACTTCGCCTGCTCGGCAGTGTCGGCGAGCCGATCAATCCGGAAGCCTGGTCCTGGTATTATCGCGTCGTCGGCGAGGAGCGTTGCCCGATCGTCGATACCTGGTGGCAGACCGAGACCGGGGCCTGCCTGATCACGCCGCTGCCCGGCGCCCATGACCTCAAGCCCGGCGCCGCGTCCAAGCCGATGTTCGGCATTGAACCGGCCCTGGTTGATAATGATGGCGTCATGATCACCGATGATGGGGCGATCGAGGGCAATCTCGTCCTGCTCGGATCCTGGCCGGGCCAGATGCGCACCGTCTACGGCGACCACAAGCGCTTTGCCGAGACCTATTTCACCACCTATCGCGGCCTCTATTTCACCGGCGATGGCGCCCGCCGTGATGCGGACGGGTATTGGTGGATCACCGGCCGGGTCGACGATGTGCTCAACGTGTCCGGCCACCGCCTGGGCACCGCCGAGATCGAGAGTGCACTGGTCTCTCACCCGCTCGTCGCCGAGGCCGCGGTCGTGGGCTATCCGCATGATATCAAGGGACAGGGCGTCTACTGCTACGTCACCCTGAAAGCCGGTCTGCAGCCGACCGATGCGACGGCCAAGGACCTGCGCCAGCATGTGCGCCAGGAAATCGGCCCGGTCGCGACACCGGACCTGCTGCAGTTTGCGCCCGGCCTGCCAAAGACGCGATCCGGCAAGATCATGCGCCGCATCCTGCGCAAGATCGCCGAGGACGAGTTTTCCAATCTGGGTGACATCTCAACGCTGGCCGACCCTTCAGTGGTCGAGCAATTGATCGAAGGCCGGCTCAACAAATAGCGGTTCTCTCCCCAACCCGACCGCTGAAGCTGCCGCCGGAGTGTCCCCGCTCCGGCGGTCGTTTTTTGTCTCAGGCCGGCTCGGGCAGTTTCACAGCATGCCGGGACGGTTTCTCGCCGCCGGCGCCATAGAGATTGACCTCAAGGCCGGAGATGGCGTGCACCAGCGTGTTCGGCGCAATGGTCTGACGGCCGGTCCAGCTGATTTGCGGGAAGCGCTCGAGAATCTTGGTCAGAGCCGATTGCAATTGCATCTGCGCGATGCGCTGACCGAGGCATTTGTGCGGTCCGTGACCAAAGGCCAGATGCTTGTCGAAATTATCCCGCGCCATGTCGAAGCGGTCGGGATCGGGGAAGACCGAGGGGTCGCGATTGGCCGCCGGATACCAGAGAACGAGTTTCTCGTCCTTGGCGATGCGCTGGCCATTGAGCTCGGTGTCTTCTAGCGCCGTGCGGCGCATGTGCTGGACCGGGGAGATCAGGCGGATGGCCTCATGCGTCATGCGCGGGATGAGGCTGGGGTCCGCGATCGCCATTTCGCGCTGGTCCGGGAATTCGGTGAGCAGTCGGATCGTGCCGGACAGCGAATTTCGTGTCGTGTCATTGCCGGCGAAAATGATCAACAGCCAGGACCCGTCGAGATATTCCTGCGGCAGCGGCTTGCCCGCCATCTGGGTATTGGCAATCGCGGTCAGGAGATCACGCCGCGGATTGGCCCGCCGGTCCGCCATGACACGCTCGCCATAATCGAACATCTCATTGACGTAGTGGTAGAATTTGATCGGGAACCAGGGCCGGCGCGAGAGCAGGGTCCACGGGTTCACATAATACTGGTTGGCCAGTTCCAGATAATGCATCCACTGGATGACCTTGGGCCGGTCTTCCTCGTCAATGCCGAGCATTTCACACAGGGTGAAGAGCGGGACTTCCTGGGAGAAGAGTTTGACGAAATCGACCACCGGCCCCTGTCGTTCCACCTCGTCGAGCAGGGCGTCGATCTTGGCATCCACCCGCTCACGCAACTCGGCGACAAAGCGCGGGATGAAGAAGTCCTTTTGCTGGATGCGCATCTCCATGTGATGCGGCTGGTCCAGATTGATGATGGAGTTGAAGGCCGCCGGGATCAGCTTCTTCGGCCGCCATTCCTTCCGCGGCTTGATGAACATGTTGATACTGCCGCGTTCGGATGAAAACACATCATTGGCCAGCTCGGCCTGCTTGATGTCCTCATAGCGCGAAACGGACCAGAAACCGGCCGTCGACTTGTCGGCCGGGCCGGACCACATGACCGGCGCCTCTTCGCGCATGCGCTTGAAGAAGTCGTGCGGATGTCCCTGCGTCCAGGACTGCGGGTCCCACAACGTGAACTCGTCCAGCATGGGATAAACCGCATCATTCTGCGGCAGGGCCTGAGGACGATCCTCAAGGATGACATCGCTGACGAGTTGCATGCTCAAAACGCTCCCAAACAAAAAAGCGAACAGTGTTCACTCCTGGAAGCTAGGGCGCACCCTGCGGGGTTGGCAAGGGCCCGGACGAGATTTCCGTTGACGTCCGCGTCAGACCCAGACTTCGCGGTACAGGGCGACCATCTCGGCCTGGTTCGGAATCCGCGGATTATTGCGCGGTGAACCCGAGGCGTCCGCCTGTTCCGCCATGGTCTCGATGACGGCCTCGAAGCGCGCGTCCTCGACCCCAAACTCGCGCAGGGTCGGCACGGAGAGCTCGGCGTTAAGCGCTTCGAGCTCATCGATCAGCCGCGTACAGGCGCTGGCATCATCGAGGCCTGCCTCGGCAATGCCCATGGTCCGCGCGCATTCCGCATAGCGTTCCCGAGCGGCCGGGACAGACCACCGGGTGATGGCCGGCAGCAGCATGGCGTTGGAAAGCCCGTGCGGGACATGGAAGAAGGCCCCGATGGGCCGGCTCATCCCGTGCACAAGGGCGACCGAGGCGTTGGAAAAGGCCATTCCGGCCATCGTCGCTCCCGCCATCATCGCCTCGCGGGCGGCGCGATTGTCCGGCTCGTGATAGGCGGCGCGCAGATTGGGTGCGATCAGGCGCATGGCCCCGAGCGCCTGCTGATCGGAAAAGGGATTGGCCTTGCGGCTGACATAGGCCTCGATCGCGTGGGTCAGCGCATCGATCCCGGTATCGGCTGTCGCCCGCGGCGGCAGGCTGATCGTAAGCTCATAGTCGACTATCGCGGCGGCGGGCATCAGCCCGGGCCCCATGCAGAGCATTTTCTCGTCGGTTGCCGCATCGGTGATCACGGTGACGCGGGTCACTTCCGATCCCGTTCCCGCCGTCGTCGGGATGGCGATGACCGGCACAGCGCCGCGACCGATAATGTGCGGCACTTTAAGGTCGCGCATCGCGCCGCCGGCCGCGGCCAGCGCCGCCATGGCCTTGGCCGTATCGATCGCACTGCCACCACCAAGCGCAATGAGGGCATCGAACGCCCCGTCACGGAAGCTGGCGAGGCCCTCCTCGACACAATCCACCGTCGGTTCCGGCACGGTGTCGAGAAAGAGGCCGGGTTCGATCCCGGCGTCACGCAACAAGGCCGAGGCCTGCTCGACATAGCCGAGCTGGGCCAGAATCCGGTCAGAGATGATCAGCGGACGGCGCGCACCGAGACGGGCGAGCACATCAGGCAGGTCCGCCAGGGCCCCGCCCCCGATGCGCAGATCCGGCGTCAGGTCGATACGCGCCGCCATGCTGATCAGCTCTCGATCTGGAAGGTCAGGCCGGCATGCTCCTGCAGGCGGCCAATCAGCGCTTCACCCATGGCCGGAGCCGGGGTGTAGACGCCGCCCGGGGTCTCATCCCGGCTGACATTCTTGACCAGGCACAGGGCCGACTCGGCGATCATTTTCGAGGTCGAGCCATAGCCCGGGTCCTTGTCGCCGGCGACGCCTGCGGTCAGGCGCGTCCCGTCGGCCGTGACGCCAGTGAACATGGCGTCGTAGAAACCGGTCTCCCGCTCTTCCTTGCTCGGACCTTCGCCCGGCTTGGGCGGGTTTTCGGCCATGGACTTGTCATTGGCGATCATGTTGGCGAACTGTTCGCCATTCTCGCCGGGACCGGTCGCAAACATCTCGTCATAGACGAAGTCCTCGCCATAACGATGCCCCAGAAGGGCGTTGGAGCGGTGGACATTCTTGGTGTTGATCGAGGCCATGATGAAGGGGGCCGACCAGGTATTGAGATCTTCCTCAAAGATCACCTTCATGCCCGAGGGCTGTTTCGGACCGTCAAAATCCGGCACCAGGCTGAACGGATCGCGCAGGCGGTTGATGACTTCGGGCTCCTTGGCCGCGCGCGCCATGGTCTCGGCAAAGCTCGCCGCGGTACCGCCGGAGAACGTGCCCTTCATCTTGCGCACCCGGCCTTTGACGCGCGACAGAGGCGCGCCGGACGTGGCAATGGCGTGCTGCTGCAGGAAGTAGACGCCGAGATCGAAGGGGATGGAGTCGAAACCGCAGGACAGGACAATACGCGCACCGCTGGCTTTCGCCGGGGCGTCGTAATTGCGGATGATGTCATACATCCAGGCCGGCTCGCCGCACAGATCGACATAATCCGTGCCGGCCTCGACACAGGCCTGGATCAGCGGCTCACCGTAGAGCTGGTAAGGTCCCACGGTGGTGACGACGGCGGCGGTCGCCTCAGCCATCGCCTTGAGCGAGGCAGGGTCGGCACTGTCGGCCACGACCAGCGGCGTGTCGGCCGGTGCACCGATTTCATCGCGCACGGCGGCAAGCTTGTCGGCCGAGCGTCCGGCCATCGCCCAGCGGACGTCTGAGCCGTATTCGGCAGCGAGATATTCAGCGACGAGACGGCCGGTAAAGCCCGTCGCGCCGAAAACGACGACGTCATAAGTGCGCGTATTCATTTTGATTGTCCTAGTCTGGGAGTGGCGAGGATCTGATTTGGGCGCTCAACTTGCCGCCCGGAAGGAGGCGAGTCGAGGGCCAAGTGAAATGACGCGCTAGAGGATTAGCGCGTCATCACCGAAATCAAGGGGCCAGAGGCCGATAGTCGAGACCGCACCGGTCAGCTGTTTTCCGTCTCGCGATGCATGGCCTTGTTCACCGCCCGTTGCCGGGCAACGATTTCGCGGCCCTGGACATGGACGAAGTCGGCCCGCACCACATCCCAATTGGCCAGCAGCTGGTCCGCCTGGGCCGATCCGGTTTGGGCCAGGTGCTCGATAATCAGGGAGCGGCACAGCGTATCGGCCTCACGCTCGAGTGGGCTGACGACAACCGTCTCGCTGTTGAGACGCGCCGCGAGCCGGTCCTCCGGGTCGTAGACGAAGACATCACCCCCGGTCATGCCGGCCGCGAAATTGTCCCCGACCGGGCCGATCAGGACGACGACACCGCCGGTCATGTACTCACAGCCATTGGCGCCGCAGCCTTCGACCACCGCCTGGGCCCCGGAATTGCGCACAGCGAAGCGCTGGCCGGCACGGCCGGCCGCAAACAGCCAACCGGACGTCGCCCCGTACAGACACGTATTGCCGATAATGGCGTGGTGGTGGTTTTCCAGCGATGAACCGAGATAGGGCCGCACAACCAGCTTGCCGCCGGACAGACCCTTGCCGACATAGTCATTGGCATCGCCATCGAGCTCTATCCGCAGCCCGCGCGCCGCAAACGCACCCAGCGACTGACCCGCCGATCCACGCAGGCGAACCGTCAGGAAATCCTCGCCCGGTCCGCGCGCGCCAAAGCGTGAAACGAACTCGGACGAGGTACGGGCACCGATCGCACGATCAGTATTCCGCACATCGTAATCGAGCTGCATCTTCTCGCCGCGGTCAAAGGCCGGAGCGGCATCGACCAGGATGCGGTCATCCAGCGTCGGCGACACATCATTGCGTTGCGTGCGGGTCGAGCGTGCCGGCCGGTCAGCGGCATCGGCACGCGCCATGATGGCACTGAGATCGAGATCATCGAGCGTAGAGGAACCGCGGCTGACCTGGGTCAGCAAATCGGCCCGGCCGATGACATCCTCGAGCGAGGTCGCGCCAAGGCTGGCCAGGATATCGCGCACATCCTGGGCCAGATAGGTCATCAGATTGACCACGTGGTCAGGCGCACCGCCGAAACGGGCCCGCAGATCATCATCTTGGGTACACACACCGACCGGACAGGTATTGGAGTGGCACTGGCGTACCATCAGACAGCCCAGCGCCAGAAGCGCCGTGGTGCCGACACCGAATTCCTCGGCTCCGATCATCGCGGCAATAACGATATCGCGACCGGTGCGGATACCCCCGTCCGCGCGCAGGGTAACGCGCTCACGCAATCCGTTGAGGGACAGCATCTGGTGCGCCTCGGCCAGGCCCAGCTCCAGCGGACCGCCGGCGAACTTGATCGAGCTCAGCGCGGCAGCGCCCGTGCCCCCGACCGAACCGGAGATATTGATGACATCGGCCCGCGCCTTGGCGACACCGGCAGCAACCGCCCCCACCCCGGCTGCGGCGACCAGTTTCACACCGACCCGGGCAATCGGATTGATCTGTTTGAGGTCGTAGATCAGCTGCGCCAGATCCTCGATGGAGTAGATATCGTGGTGCGGCGGCGGTGAGATCAGGCTCACACCCGGCGTCGACAGGCGCATGCGCGCGATGAAGTCGGTGACCTTGAAGCCGGGCAATTGCCCACCCTCGCCGGGCTTGGCGCCCTGGGCGATCTTGATCTCGATCTCGCGGCACTGATTGAGGTATTCCGCGGTCACGCCAAACCGGCCGGAAGCAATCTGCTTCACCGCCGAGTTGAGGTTCTCCCCGCTGGGCAGGGGCTTGTAGCGTTTGGGGTCCTCGCCGCCTTCACCGGACACGGACTTGGCCCCGATCCGGTTCATGGCGATGTTGAGCGCGCCATGGGCTTCCGGCGACAGTGCCCCGAGGGACATGCCGGGCGTCACAAAGCGCCGGCGAATACCATTGATGGACTCCACCGCATCAACGCTGACCGCCTTGCCCAGCGGACGCATGGCCATGAGGTCGCGCAGATGCACCGGGCCCTGCGCTTCAATGGCCTCGCGGTATTGCACCCAGGCCGACGGTTCGTTTTCACGTACCGCCTTGTGCAGGGCATCGATCGACTGAGCCGAAAGCGCATGCCGGTCACCGCTGCTGCGCTGGCGGAAGAAGCCCCCGATCGGCAGACGAGCCCGCTCATCCTGCCAGGCGCCGCGATGCAGATTGACCAGGCGACCTTCCAGACCGGACAGGCCCATGCCGGAAATCCGGCTGACAACGCCAGGCAGATAGGTTTCCACCAGGGCCCGCGACAGGCCGAGCACCTCGAAGTCGCAGCCTCCGCGATAGGAGGAGATCACCGAAATCCCCATCTTCGACATGACTTTCAAAAGCCCGCCATCGAAGGCCTGTTTGAGCAATAGCGCGCGGGTGCGGGCCTCGTCCTCATCCCCCTTGGCCGGAGCCGTCACGGTGTCGAAGGCGAGGTAAGGGTTGATCGTCGTGGCGCCGAGACCGATCAGGACCGCCGCATAATGCGGGTCAGCACATTCGGCCGAGCGCACATTGATCGAACAGCGATTGCGCAGACCCTGCTCAGTCAGACGCGCATGCACCGCGCCGGTAACAAGGATCATTGGCAGGGCCGCCAGCGTCTCGGTCTGGCGGTGATCGGTCAGGATCAGGTGAGCGGCCCCATGGCGGACCGCTTCGACAGCCTGGTCGATGACCGCATCCATCGCCTCGGCCAGCACCCGGCCATCGCCGCTCGCCTTGCCCGGCTCGAACAGGCAATCGATCTCGCGCACTTCATCCTTGATGTGCTCGCGCCAGCGCTCGAACGCGCCATTGGTCAGAACCGGGCTGTCGAGCACAAGCACGCTCGAGCGCTGCTGGGCCGGGCCGAGCAGATTGCCCAGATTGCGGAACCGGGTCTTGAGCCCCATCACCCGGCCTTCACGCAGCGGGTCGATCGGCGGATTGGTGACCTGGGAGAAATTCTGCCGGAAGAAGTGTGACAGCGGCCGGTAGCTGTCCGAAAGCACGGCCAGGGGCGTATCATCGCCCATCGAACCGACGGCTTCCTTGCCTTCCTCCGCCATGACATTGAGCACCAGCTGAATGGTCTCGAAACTATAGCCCGAGGCGATCTGGCGCCGGGCGCGATCCGGCTCGTCGAACAATTCCGGCTCGGTGCCGGGTCCGACGACGTCCTCGATATCCTCGATCTCACCGATCCAGCGCCGGTAGGGCTGCTGTTCACTCAACCGGTCGAGGATTTCCGTCTCGCGGTAGAACTGACCTTCATGCAGATCCAGTGCGATCAGACGGCCCGGCGTGATCGCGCCGCGCTCGACCACATCCTCCGGTGCGATCCGCGCCATGCCGGCTTCGGAACCGGCGACCAGCATGCCGTCACGGGCACGGGCCCAACGGGTCGGACGCAGACCATTCCGGTCCAGACCGGCCACGATCCAGCGGCCATCAAAGGCCGCGATCGCAGCGGGCCCATCCCAGGGCTCCATCACCGAATTGCAATAGGCGTACATGTCGCGCCAGGCGGCGGGCATGACATCCTCGCGCTTGGACCAGGCCTCGGGCACCAGCATGGTTTTGGCCATGGGGGCGGGCAGTCCGGTCCGCACCAGGAATTCAAAAGTCTGGTCGAGCGCTGCACTGTCCGAAGCACCGGGCTGGATGACCGGCAGGATGTCCTCGCCATTGACCGCCAGCACCGAGTCCTCGACCAGGCGCTCATGGCTCTTCATCCAGTTGGAATTGCCGCGCAGCGTATTGATTTCACCATTATGCGCCAGCATGCGGAAGGGCTGAGCCAGGCGCCATTCCGGGAAGGTGTTGGTGGAATAGCGCTGGTGGAAAATGGCGAAGGGCGAGACGAAGTCCGGATTGCGCAAATCCTTGTAGAAGGCGTCGATATCCTGGGCCCGGAACAGGCCCTTGTAGATGACGTCGCGCGAGGAGAGCGAGCAGACATAAAGCTCGCGCAGGCCTTCCTCGCGAGCGCGCTGCTCGATCCGGCGGCGGACGACGTAAAGCGTCCGCTCAACCGCTTCGGAATCGCGACCACCGGGTTCGCGGAACAGGATCTGCTCGATTTCTGGCAGGGTGGCTCGTGCCTTGTCACCGAGCACGCTGGTGTCGATCGGCGGCTGGCGCCAGCCATAGAAGGAAAAGCCCTCGCGCAGGATTTCCGCCTCGACGATGGCACGCGAGCGTTCCCGGGCGCTGAAATCGGTCCGCGACATGAAGATCATGCCGACAATCACATCACCCTGCTCCGGCTCATGCCCGGTGCGCGCCACGGCAGACTTGAAGAAATCCTGGGCCACGCCAACCCGCAGCCCGGCGCCGTCGCCGGTCAGGCCGTCGGCATCCACGGCACCGCGGTGCCAGACCGATTTGAGGGCGTCGATCGCGGTTTCGACAATATCGCGGCGCGCCCGTCCCTCGATGTCGGCAACCAGGCCGACGCCACAGGCATCGCGATCATCCTCGGGCCGGTAGAGACCGGCCTGTTCCAGGATGTCACGGCGGGCGAGATAGTCAGCGGGCGTTCCCGCGCCGCGGCTCATTCCGCCGCCCCCAGGACTTCAAGCCGGTTATCGAGATAGGACTTGATCGCCTGCGCGGCATCGAGACCATCTTTCAGGGCCCAGACCACGAGCGAGGCCCCGCGGACGATATCACCGGCCGCAAACACGCCATCCAGGCTGGTCATCTTGGTCGCACGGTCGATTTCAAGCTCGCCAGAGCGGCGCACGGCGAGATCGACCGAGGGCAGCTTTCCAGGCAGATCTTCCGGCGTGAAGCCAAGGGCGGAAATAACCATGTCGGCCTTGATCTCCTTGATAATCTCCGGGCACGGCTCAACAGCACGGCGGCCGCCAAGACCGGGCGCACCGAGGCGCATGCCCTGGCCGCGCACGGCCCGGACAGCACCGTTGGCATCATGTTCAATCGCCAGCGGCGCGGTCAGCCAGTGGAACTGCACGCCCTCCTCCTCGGCCGAGACCACCTCGCGGGCCGAGCCGGGCATATTGGCCCGGTCGCGGCGATAAAGGCAGCTGACCGAGGCCGCGCCCTGACGCACCGCCGTTCGGACGCAGTCCATGGCGGTATCTCCCCCGCCAATGACAACCACGTGCCGGCCCTGGGCATTGAGCGTGTTGTCGTCGGCCGGAGCATCACCGAGATCATCCCGATTGGCGCGGATCAGGAAATCCAGCGCACCGATCACACCCTTGTCGGAGCCGGGACAGTCCAGCTCGCGCGGCACATAGACACCGGTTGCGAGCAGCACGGCATGATGCTCTGAGCGGATCTCTTCCAGCGTGATGTCATGGCCCACCTCGACCCCGAGCCGGAATTCGACCCCGGCAGCTTCGAGGCGCTCGATGCGGCGCTGCACGACCGGCTTTTCCAGCTTGAAACCCGGAATACCGTAGATCAGCAGACCGCCCGCCCGGTCCGCGCGCTCATAGACGACAATGTCGAAACCGGCCTCGCGCAAGCGCTCCGCCGCCGCCAGACCGGCGGGACCGGACCCGATAATCCCCACGCTCTGACCCCGCGGCGGGGCGACCTGGATCGGTTCGACCCAGCCTTCTTCCCAGGCCGTGTCGGTGATGTACTGCTCGACCGAGCCGATGGTCACGGCTCCGTGCGAGGATTTCTCGATGACACAGGCGCCTTCACACAGACGGTCTTGCGGGCAGATGCGGCCGCAGATTTCCGGCATGGTCGAGGTCGCCGAGGACAAGTCATAGGCCTCGCGCAAATGGCCGTCGGCGGCGAGGGAGAGCCAGTCGGGAATATTGTTACCGAGCGGACAGCCCGACTGACAAAACGGAACTCCGCACTGGGAACACCGCGAGGATTGCTCGGCCGCGGCGGCGGGCTCGAAGCGATTGCGGATTTCACGGAAGTCCTCGCGCCGCTCATTTGCGGGGCGTTTGTCGGGATAGGTCTGTCGCAGATCGGTAAATCTTAGCAAGGAAGGCCTCATGCGCCGGCTGAAATATGCCGCAAATGCAGCATAAATTTCGCAATCGCACAAATCGGAGGCTGCGCCTTGCATGATCCGGTCGCGGCCGGACCGTCAGGCGAATGAATATTGCCGGTTTCTTGCTGAGTGAGCCACTACCAGCCCCGGCCACGAGGCCATTGATCAATCAAATAGCCATCCTCGATGACCATGTAGTGATCGAACTGGGCCGCGGTCGCACAAGCATGATTGGGGGCGATCCGGACCTTGTCTCCGACTGCCAGTTCGGGCGCCTCGCCGGACGCATGGGTGCCGCGGCTGATGACGCCGTGCTCCTGGTTGGCACCACTGAGGATGAGACCGCCCATCGGCTGACCCTCCAGATCCCAGACCTCGCCATAACCGAAATCGACCGCCTGCCCCTGGGTTCCGCGATCGCGCGACATCGCCATCCAGCCGGCGTCGGTCAGGGTCCAGCCCTTGGCCCGCTGATGCCCGATAACGCTGCCGAGTACCGAGATCGCAATCTCCTCATGACCGCAAACGCCGAGCCCGGCCATGACCAGGTCCTGGAAGGTATAGACCCCGGCCCGCACCTCGGTGACACCCTCCAGGGAGGTTGCGAAGAAGGCGGTCGGCGTGGAGCCGATCGAGACAATGTCGATCGGATGACCCGCCTCGCGCAAACGGTCTGCGCCAAGCACAGCCAGGCTGCGCTCCTGCCCGGCCATGTCGCGGATCGCCTCGACCGAGGCACAATTATAGGACCCGCCGGCATGGGTCATGACGCCGCCGAGGGCGAGCCCCGGCGCCTGGCAGGCCTGCGCCAGCTCCAGCAGCGCATCACTGCGGGGATCGATCCCGGCCCGGTGACCATCCACATCCAGCTCGATCAGGGTGGTAAAGGTGACACCGAGCTCGACGCCCTTCGCGGCCACACAGGCCGCCATTTCAACGCTGTCGAGGATGATCTTGATGCTGGCCCCGCGCGCCATCAGGTCAGCAATCTGGTCGAGCTTGTTGGGAGCGATACCGACGGCGTAGAGAATGTCGCGCTGGCCCGCCGCAAAGAAGTATTCCGCCTCGGCCAGGGTCGAGACGGTAATGCCAGAGACAGTACCGGCCTGTTCCAGCTCGGCCTGGACATCGAGCGATTTATGGGTCTTCACATGCGGGCGCAACACCCCGCCCAAGCCCTCGATATGTTTGGCCATCCGCTGCAGATTGCGACGCAATACACCGCGATCGAGCAGCAGGCAGGGCGTGTTGAGCTCATCAAGGCTCTGGCGGGTATCGGACATGGCGTGAAAACAACTCCGCTGACGACGCCAGGACCAAGGCCTGGCCCGGCAGATGGTCCTAGCATGGCCGGTGCAGCGACGCGATTGCGCGGTGCCTATCCGGGCAGGCGCGCCTCAATATCCGTGTTGAACCTGTGCAGCGCGCTTTCGAACCGGCCAAAGGTGAGCTCGGTATTGGCGCCACTGTTCAACCCGCTTTGTACGGCCTGGTTGACCTCGAAGTCCTCGTCCAGCGTCATCTTGGTAATGGCGTGATTACGCGTCCAGTGCCCGGCCCGCTCCGGCGAGAAATCCTCGGCCGGGACGAGGGTGGCGATGCGCAGGGCCGTGCGCGAGGCCGAGAGCGGCTCGGCATGGATCCAGGCGACGTGGTCCTGCATCAGCAGGAACTGGTCGGACGGCATCAGCGTGTAGAGCACATTGGCATGCTCGCGGATCGACCACGCCTCGCGCGGCAATTGCTCCAGCGTTTCGATCGAGGTGCGCGGCAGGATTGAGCGCATATGCGGGCCCAGCATCTGATAGCTCGACAGATTGTCCATGAAATGCGGACCGATCGTATCGCGATGGGTGATACGGAAATGATAGGCCTCGATACCGCCCTCGGCGAGCAGTTTCCAATTGGCCTCATAGGTGTCCTGTTCGCTCTCCGCGACCACCATGCCCGACATGCCGAGCCAGTCGAAATCGGTTTCAAGCGGGTCCAGGAAGCTGTCGAAATCGAAGTCGGCCTCGGTGTCCGGCACGACCCAGATCAGTCCGAACCGCTCGACCATGGGCAACCGGCGCAGGCCGTACTGGCTACGATCAAGCGCCGGGAAGCCGTCTTTCTCGTGCGGCACGCCACGCAGCTGGCCGGCCGCGTCCCAGGTCCAGCCATGATAGGGGCAGCTGAAAGCTTTCTTGCAGCCCTGGGGGTCGCCGACCAGGCGCGCACCGCGGTGGCGGCAGACATTGAGAAAAGCGTTGGCAGACCCGGATTTGTCACGCGTCAGCAGCACAGGCAGACCCGCCAGGCTCAGGGTCAGATAACTGCCCGGTTCGGCCAGCTCGCTGGAGTGGGCAGCCACCATCGGCAAGGCCCGGAAGACGTGCTCCATCTCGGCCTCGAACCGCGCCGCGCTGGTGTAACGCTCCACCGGCGAGCGGTGCACGGCTTCGCCCATGAAGAAATCTCCATCGGCACCCAGCCCGCGCAATTCCTCGAGAAGCTTGATCTGCAGTGACTGATCCATGTCCTGAACCTGACCCCCATGACCTTACCGATCGGTAAGTTCATACTTGACGACTGGTAAGTGGTCAATCCGGTGCTAGACTTCCGCCATGGCCAAATCAGTCTCTGCCTCGAAACAGAAATTCATCGACACCGCCCTGCCGCTTTTTGCCGACCGGGGCTATTTCGGTGTCTCGCTGGCGGATGTGGCCACGGAGCTGGGCCTGACCAAACAATCGGTGCTCTATCATTTCCGCACCAAGGACGCGCTCTATGGGGCCGTCATCGAGGACATCGCCAACCGGCTCGATGCGGTGCTGGATACCGTCATGGCGGCCCCGGACAATGAGCCACAACAGCGGCTCGATCTCTATCTTGAGCGCATGCATGACCATTTGCAGACGGCGCCCCAGGATGCCCGCCTGATCACGCGTGAACTGCTCGACAATCTGGACCGCGCCGAGACGGGTAATCGCTGGTATCTCAAACGCTTCCTGGACATGAGCGTGGCCCTCCTGGCGGCCCATCCGAACTGGTCCGGACGCCCCGTCAGCGAACAATCCGCGGCCGCCTACCAGCTCATCGGGTCGGTGTGCTATTTTGCCATTTCAGGACCCACCCTCGGCGCCATTTGGGGCAAGCAGCGACTGGCGGCGATCAAAGCCGACTTCCTGCTCACACTCCGCAGCCGGGCCGGGGGTTAAGCCTTCAACAATCGCCTGGGGTTAGCCTGAGCGTGAACCCGCTGTTTGCGAGCGGCACTTTTGGGGACCGAACGCATGCCCGTGAACCGGTTTTTCTACTGGCTCTGCATTCTCCTGGTGAGCTTTGAAATCCTGTACGGGATCTATTGGACAATCCCCAATATCGGCATCCGTCTGGGGATGTGGCCAGAGGCTTGGCATACTGGGCTCGCCGCGCTGATCGAAACCCTGGGCTTCTGGCAGGAGGCCGCCTTCTTCAGCCATATCGTGCTCAACTGCATCGCGCTGATGGCGCTGTTCAACCGCTCCGTCGCCTGTATCCCGGCCTTTGTCGTTGCGTTCATTCTCGACCGCATCGACTGGATCATCCTCGGTCTCAATCCGGCCTCTCACGGCGTCGTGGATCCGGACTGGGTCGAGTTCATCTCCGGCTTTGGCAGTATCGGACTGACGGCGATGCTGCAGATGACGGCGATCGCCCTGATGGCGAGCCTGTTGTTCAACGGCCAGCTTTCCACCCATCTGCAGTTCTGGCGTCGCCCCGAACGCTGATCGCCCGGACAAGAAAAAACCGCGACCCGTCAGGGCCGCGGTTCTTCATTCTGGTCAAAGCCGGTCGGGTTTAGCGGACTTCACCCGCGACGGCCCGCATCACATCACGCAGTGCGTCGATGCGCGCCGCGTGTGCAGAGCCGCTGTCGGCGTCCGGCAGGCTGCGCGACAGGCGGCGCAGCTCCGAAGACAGGCCACGATCCGTGGTGCCGGCCTCGATGTGCTCGACCGCACGGCTGAGGGCCGAAGACACGGTTTCGGCAGCATCGGCGGACATCGCCTCACCGCGCACCAGCTGATCGACATAGGCCATGCCGACCACCGGATGATCCGGCCAGCTGACCTGGGTCTGCTGCTGCGGATTGAACACCTCGCCCTGGTTGGCCAGCGCTGCGGCAGCGATCTCGTTCTCGGTCAGGAACTCGCTCGGGGCCAGTTCGAAGACGTCGAGACCGCGAGCGATCTCGGTGCCGTAGATACGGCCGTCATACCAGTAGGACGACCAGTAGCCGCCGGAGATCATGACGTCCTCATCGATCGGACCCCGGTCGAAGAAGGCGATCTCGTACGGGTTGGCCGCATCGGTGAAGTCGATCACCGTCAGTCCGCCCTGATACCAGGACTGCACGAAGATATCGCGGCCCGGCACCGGAACCACGGACCCATTGTGGGCAACGCAGTTCTCTTCTTCGGTCTGTGCCGACGGGATCTTGAAATAGCTGGCAAATTCAAGCTGGCCATTCTCGATCTCATAGATCGCATTGGCACCCCAATCGGCCGGGTCCTGGGCCCGGCAACGCGGACGGCCGCCACCACCCCACTCATCGGTGAAGAGGACTTTGGTGCCGTCATTATTGAAGGTTGCCGAGTGCCAGTAGGCAAAGCCCTGGTCGACGACCGCATCAATACGCTGCGGCGCACGCGGGTCGGAAATGTCGAGAATGATGCCATTGCCCGAGCACGCGCCGGCCGCGAGGTTCAGCGACGGGAAGACGGTAATGTCGTGGCACTGATCGGTGCGGCGGGTGGACTGGGTGCCCTCGCCATGGTCACCGCCGGCCCAGAGACCGGCAATCCGGCCAGTCTCGTCGTCGGCAAAGACGCGCGGGCTGTCGATGATGCGCGAGGCGGCCGGGTTGGCGACCGGGATCTCGATCACATCAATGGAGAAGAGCGCGGTTTCGTCATCGCCCGGCAGACCGGCGACACAGCCGGCCAGCTCTTCTTCCGAGCGGATCGAGCTGGTGCCGGAATTATAGACGATGATCGTGTTCTCATCGCTGGTGACCACCGAGTGGGTGTGCGAGCCGCGGCAGGTCTGGACCTGACCGACCTGGCGCGGAACCACCGGGTTGGAAATGTCGAAAATGCGGATGCCGCGGAAACGCTCTTCGCTGACTTCCTCTTCCACGCCCTGGCGGCCGCAATCGACGCGGGCGCGGGTATCCTGGACCGAGACGATCAGCAGATCGCCGACGATGGAGACGTCGCCCTGGCCGCCCGGACAGACGACCGAGCTGATCAGCTGCGGCGTATCACCGGCGATATCGTAGACATTGAAGCCGTGATAATTGCCCGCGACCATGAGGTCATTGGCGAAGGCCATGTCGGTATTGGAGAAGCTCAGGAAAGGGGCGCGGTCGCCAAAGCGGCGCTCGACCTCTTCATCGGTCGCCTCGGCCGGGATTTCCGGCGGCAGGCCGGCCGGGTTTTCTGCATCGAAGAAACCGGTCGGCTTGGGCAGGCTCGCCAGCATTACCAGGTTGGAAATTGCTTCCTCGGCATCGCGGAAACCGGCAGCGAGGCCGTTACGCGGATCCTCCGACAGGTCCGACAGCAGCGCATCCATACGGCGGATCTCCGCCCGCTGTTCGCCGCGCACATCATTGACGAAATCGAACAGGACCGGGTCATAGGCCGAGCCACGCTGGCGCAGCAGATGGTCAACCATCTCCACCGCACCATCATGGTGGGCAATCATCAGCTCCAGGAAGAGCGCATCGAACTCGGTCCCGCTGGCGGCTGCAAGCGCTTCCATCTGCGCCGGCGTCGCCATACCGGCCATGTCGTGATGACCATGATGCGCATGATGCATGGCGTGCGCGTCATTTTGCGGATCCGGGGCGTCCTCGCCGCGCTCGATCAGCCAGCCGCGCATGAACTCGATCTCGTCGGCCTGGGTCGCATCAATGCGGCTGGCGATATCGCGAACATCCTGAAGGTCGGCCCGGTCGGGCACCAGGGCAGACATCTGCACCGCCTGGAAGTGGTGCAGGATCATGCCCTGCATGAAACGGACATCGTCCTCGGAATAGCGGTTCGCGGCGATCTGCACCGCTTCCTCAGCGGTGAGCTCACGGCCATCCTGGCCCGGGGCTCCCGGCTGTACGATCGGCGCGTCCTGGGCCAGAACCGCCCCGTTCAAGGTCAAACCGGCGGTCAACGCAATCATTGCGGACCCGATGCTAAGCTTCGCCTTCAAGGCCATGTCACTCCTCCCGACTGGACAAGCGGGAGACATTAGAGTGTGAACGCCCGTCGGCAAGCCTTGCATACCTGCAAGGAAAACACGGTTGTTCGAGCTTACCGGGCGAGCACCTCGTCGATGAATTCGATCATCGCCTCACGCGACGGCGAGACCTCCTCCGGATCGATCATGTTGAAATAGAGCGAGGCGTGCGTGTCGTCGGGATAATGCGCATAGCGGATCAGACCGGCCGCCGGATGTTCTTGGACCAGGGTCCGGAAATGCTCGGTGTAAAGGCCCGTCTGGGCTTCCGAGAGGATCAGCATCGGCGCCTGCAACGCATCAAGATGGGTCAGCGGCGAGGCTGCCTCATGCCCCGAGCGCGGCCCGAATACGCCGATGACATGATCACGCGCCGCGTCCTCACCCATACCGTCCAGGATGACGTCATAATAGTGCGGCACGTCATAGGTACCCGCGACCGGGATCGAGCCGGCGATGGCATCCAGTGTCAGCCCGTGCGCCTCAAGATAGCGTGCATCCGTCGCCAGCAGGGCCGACAGATGCCCCCCGGCGGAGAAACCGCTGACAAACAGCGCATCCCGGTCGAGGCCATGCGTCTCGGCATTGTCCCAAAGCCAGGCAAAGGCCCGAGCCACGTCTTCGATGTGCGCGGGGTGCTGCACGCCGGTATCGGGAAGGTTCTCCGACATCCAGCGCCCGGGGCTCAGCCGGTAGGACATCACCGCTACGGCGATGCCTTCTTCAGCCAGGGCCTGTGCCAGCCCCATCTCATGCTCGCGCCCGCCGGAGGCCCAGGCACCCCCATGGATCCACAGCATCGTCGCGCGCGGCGCTCCGTCCGCCGGGAGCACGAGGTTCAATGCATGCCGCTGCGGGTCCGCCCCAGCGCCCTCGAAATACGCGATATCGGAGAGCGTGCGGGTGGAGGCGATGTCCTCCTGGGCGAGGGACAGACCGCCCGTGAAGAACATCGCCAACCCCGCCGCAGCGAACACGAACCCTTGGGTAAACGTCTTGAACATTTTGGTTTTTCTCCTGCCCGCTGGATCGGGGCCCGGTTGATTGGGGAAATTTTTCGCGCCCCGGCCTAGTCGCCACTCGCCGCTGTGAAGACACTCATATCGGCGTTGAAGCGCTCCATGCTCCTGCCGCCGTCCGCACCGTAGGTGTAGCGGATCAGGGCGGCGCCGCCGAGGCCCGGATGAGCGGTCAGCTCGCCCTCAGGGGTCAGGCCGCGAATGGTCTCGACGCGTGTACCATCCGCAGAATAGGTCCAGCCCAGGCGTTGTTGTTCACTGCCGTCGGCGGCAAGCGTCCAGGTGGCATTGCGATTGCCGTGCGCATCATAGGCGGTCCGCGTCATCAGGCTGCCCCAGGAAAACACCTGTTCATTGCCGTGGCGATCAAAACCGCGCAGACCAATCTTGTTGCCGAACGCATCGTAGAGATGCTCGCCCAGATGCACGCCGGGGCGATTGCCCTCAACCGCGTTGCCGTCACGGTCATAGACCTGCCAGCGGATGAAATTGCCCGCGAGATCATAGGTAATCCGGTCGATCCCGGCGCCGGATGCATTATCCGTCGGCACGCCCTCGAGACCGTAATTGCGCATGAAAGCGAGCCTGCCATCCGCATCATATTCCATCTTGGTCTCATAGAATTCGAGGACCGGCCGCATCGGCATCATGTCGCCGTCCAGGTCATAGCGTCGCTCGAACACATGGCCGTCATCGGATGGGCGCCAGTCATAGCGGTGAATGCCCCACTCGCTTTCGCTCGGCTCACCCCCGGTATCAAAGAAGGCCAGCGCGGTGCGTTCTCCGTCCGCGTCGAGCGTGTAGACCGCAGAATGGACATTACCATGCGCGCTGATGCGTTCGCCCCGGGTATTGTAATAGCGGTGAACCTCGCGTCCCGGCTCGTAGCTGATACGCACATCCGGTGCGAACCAGATGAAACTGTCCCAGACGCCATTATCCCAGACCGGCTGGTCGCCAACCTGGTAGACAATGCGGCTCACCCGGCCCTGATCATCATATTCGAAGGCGTAATGAGCCGCCTCGCTCGCCGTTTGCGCGTCAATCGGATGGATACCGCGATAGGCCGCATAGGGCGTTTCGCGGAACATCAGATGGCGATACTGGTCGGCCTGGGCCGCCCCGCCGATCGAGGCGAGCAGGGCCAGGGCAAGCGAAATCCGGATCATGTCTGCAACTTCCTCCACATGAATGACCGTCACGCGCTGCATCCTGCATGGCATGATCAGCGCGAAGAGAAGCTGGATCGAACTTATCGAACACGTGCAGCGACCCATCCGGCACGGCGATAACATCCGCCGAGCTTTACAGCCGGGGTGAGGGTTATCGTAAGCTGACCGGGCAAACCGCTCTCCGCCACTCAATGGGATCAAGACCGTGAACGAGACACTCCTGGGCGTGCTCTATTTCGCCGCCGCGACCCATGCCCTCATGATCACCCTGGTGCTGGCCAACAAGACCCGCGGGCGCGGCCCCGGCGTGCTGCTCGCCGTGATCACCGGCCTGATGGGCTACAAGCTGTTCGAGGGCGGCATGCTGCATTCTGGCTTCTATGCGAGCGCACCGCACCTGCTCGACCTGCTTCCCGGCATGGTGTTGATCCTCGGCCCCGTCTTCTACGCCTATGTCCGGCGCATGACCGGTCATGCGCCCTATCCGGCCAGGCTCTGGGCGGTGCAGCTGCTGCCCGCCGCAGCGATCTGGATCATTAACGCCCGCCACGTCTTCCAGCCCGCAGCCGGGAAGATTGCCATGTGGGAGGCCGTGCTGAGCCCGGCGACGCAGACGCTGGCGCCCTGGGTCATCGCCCAGCTGGTGGCGATCAAGCTCTTCCTGCTCGCCTATCTCGTCCTGTCCTGGCGGATGCTGGGCAATTACGCCGCCCGTATCGATACGCTGCGGGCCGATGACAGCCGTACCCTGCTCGCTCAGATGCGGTTTCTGGCGATCTCGCTGCTGGCACTGGAGGCGGTCTGGGTCGGGCTCTTCCTGGCACAACAGGGGCTGGGCCTGGGGACGCTGTCACATGTGAGCAATGCCTGGCTGCTCTTCATGGCCGCGATCATCCTGACCATGGGCTATCGCGGCATGCAGGACGCCGATTTCCTGCTGACACCGGAGGAACGCTCCCTCGCCGAAACACCCCAGGCGGGCCCGGCACCGCAGGACGCGAAGGTCAAATACCTGCACTCCGCCCTGCCCGAGAGCGCCTCCCAGGAGATCGCCGAGCTGATCGAAACCCGGCTGCGCGAACACCAGGACTATCTCGATGAGCGTCTGACCCTGACCAAGCTGGCCGCGAATATCGGCATGAAGTCCCACACGGTTTCCCAGGTCATCAACCAGTATATGGGATCGAATTTCTACAAGCTGGTGAATGCGCATCGCGTCCAGCATGCGATCGACATGATCGACGCCCCGGGTCAACACTTCCCGCTCGAGCGCATCGCGATCGAGAGCGGGTTTTCCAACCGTGTCACCTTCAACAAGGCGTTCAAGGCGAGCCTGGACATGACCCCCTCGCAGTACCGGACCCGCCAGAAACACGCGTCCTGACAGGCCGAAAAAGCCCCAAACCGGAAAAATGCGTCCCGAAACATGTTTCGGGTCGTCCTCAATCATGCTTCCGGACGACGCGGGCGAGGCCGGGGCGTATCGGTCGGGTCATGTTCAAACACCACAAGGACCCGACCATGTCTTCCCTCCCCGGTTTCTCCGCCCTCGCCCTGACCGCCCTGGCCTCGACCGCCCTGGCCCTGGCCGCAAGCCCGGCCTCCGCTGCCGGCCCGCTCGACCTGCCGGCCGCCATTGAGTTCGGCGCATCGCCGGCCGCACTCGGCGACAGCTTCGATCAGCTCTGTGAGAGTTATCAGGTGCGCCAGCTCGACCCGGCCGAGCTGCCGATCGCCCAGGACAGCCATACCCAGGTCGACTGCCACGGATTCGACCATGCCGGACGCGGCCGGCTGGCCGAATTCGTCTTTGCCGACGACAGCCTCGCCTTCATCTGGATCCTCACCGACGCCTCGGAGGAAGGCACCCACCTTGCCGCCCTGCGCGCACAATATGGCACCCCTTCGCATGACACGCCGGTCTTCGTCGCCTTCGCCGACCACAATGTCGCCCTGCGCCGGGATGTGCCGGAATTTCTCTATTACGGAGAGGCGATTGCCCCGATGTATCGCGGCTGGTTCGACCAGATGGCCGCCCAGTAGAGCTTTGCAGTAGAGCTGTCGGCAGCAAGCCGGGGCCCGCTCAGGCGGCCCCGTCTTGCCTACAAGGCACTGCCCGGTGCAATGCGACGCGGCTAGGCCAGCGTCGCCATGTCGATGACAAAGCGGTATTTCACATCGCTATTCAGCATGCGCTCATAAGCGGTATTGATATCGGCCATGGCGATCATCTCGATATCGGAGGCGATGCCATGCTCGGCACAGAAATCGAGCATTTCCTGGGTCTCCGCGATGCCGCCAATGAGCGAGCCGGCGAGCGAACGCCGCTTCATGATCAAGGGGCCCATGCCCGGTGACGGGTGCGGCTCGTCGGGCAGGCCGACCATGACCATTGTGCCCTCGAGCGTAAGTGCATTGAGATAGGGGTCGAGCTTGTGCGGCGCCGCGACGGTATTGAGGATGAAGTCGAACTCGCCGCGAACCGCTTTCATCTGGGCGCGGTCCTTCGAAATCACGACGCGGCTGGCGCCGAGACGGCGCGCATCATCAGCCTTGCCCGGAGAGGTCGTGAACAAGGTCACCTCGGCGCCCATGGCGGCTGCGATCTTCACGCCCATATGGCCCAGCCCGCCCAGACCGACAATGCCGACCTTCTGGCCGGGACCGACCTTCCAGTGGCGCAGCGGGGAATAGGTGGTGATGCCGGCGCAGAGCAGAGGCGCGGCAGCGGCCGGGTCCATGCCCTCGGGAATACGCAGCACGAACTCCTCGCGCACGACGATATGGCGCGAATACCCGCCATAGGTCACAGACCCGTCGGGCAGGACCTTGTCATAGGTGCCGGTCATGCCATTTTCGCAATACTGCTCGAGCCCCTGATCACACGGAGAACAGGACTTGCAGCTGTCGACCATGCAGCCGACGCCAACCCGGTCGCCGGGCTTGAAGCCCTTGACCTCAGCCCCGACCGCGCGGACCCGGCCGATGATCTCGTGTCCCGGGACAATGGGATAGGTCGTGCCGCCCCAGTCATTGCGCGCTGCATGCAGGTCGGAATGGCAGACGCCGCAATATTCGATGTCGATCGCCACATCATTCGGCCGCGGCTCGCGGCGGTCGATGGCCATTGGCGCCAGGGCGCTGGTTTCAGACGTGGCCGCGTAGGCGCTGACATTCGGCATGATGATTTCCCCGGCTTTGTTTATCCCGCTTATCTAGCGCAGCCGGGCGGCGGGGCAAAATCCGGGCTCAGCCGGGCTGGGTGACCTTGACCCAGTCGATCTGGATTCCAATGCCCTCGCGCTGGATCAGCTCTGCGGCCGCCGGCGGCAGGCCATAGCCCGGAATGTCGATGCCATTGGTCTTGCGCGGATATTCCCCACCGATCGCGAGATTGAGGATCATGTGTTTGGGGGTGTCGAACTTCCACTCCCCGTAAACCTCCACCATGGGCCGCGTGACCCGGTAGATGACCCGGTCGTCAATCGTGAACAGGACTTTCTCTTCGTCCCATTCAACCGCATAGACATGCCAATCGGTCGCGTCGGTTTCCGGCGGGAAGAAATACTTGTTCACCAGCGGCGTATCACCGGAATAGCCCGGCCCGTGCAGGGCGACGCCGGTCCAGTCCTTCTCCCCGACATATTCGAGGATATCGATCTCACCGGTCTCGGGCCATTCGCCATTGCCCAGCAGCCAGAAGGCTGGCCAGACACCCTCGAGGGCGGGCATGCGAACGCGGGCCGCGGCCCGGCCATGGGTGAAATCAAACTTGTCGCGCGTATCGATGCGGCCGGACACATAATCCGCTACGCGCCCGGTTGGCGTCTTGAAGCCCTTACGGTGCAGCGCGCGCAATTCCAGCACACCGCCGGTTGCCCCCTCGACGGACCCGGCGGGCAAGAGCCGAATGGTCTCTTCGCTGTCGATATAGGCCTGTTCTTCCTTGTTCACCCAGAAGGCCGGCCCTTCGACATTCCACTTGCTCCGGTCGAGCGACGGGGCATTGAATTCATCCAGAAAGACAACCTTGTCATTCTGGTTGGTGGCGTTGGGCGTCTGAGAAGTCTGGGCAGTCATGTCAGGAACTCCGTCAAGGCTTCTGGACCGGGCCGGAACAGGTTGGACGGCCCTCAAAAGCAATCTCGGGAAACTAAGTCGCCCGCCCCCCGGATGGCAAGGCCGTTGGATTTTGCCGGGCGGTACAGCGACATAAAGCGCCATGGCATTCAAGCGGCGCTTCGATCTAGTTTCCTGTTTCACCCGCTGAGTCTAGGCTTGCGCGACTCGCTCAACTGCAAGGGCCCACTATGGATTTCCAATGGATCGCGATCGCCCTGGGTGATGTCGTCTGGATTTTCATTGCCTTTGTGCTCGGCCTGCTGGCCCGCTTTGCCGGCCTGCCGCCCCTGGTCGGCTTCCTGGCCACGGGTTTCCTGCTCAATGCGTACGGCATTGCCAGCGGGGAGATGCTGGAAAAGCTCTCCGACCTGGGCATCACACTCCTCTTGTTCACGGTCGGGCTGAAGCTCAATCTGCGCACCCTCGCGCGGCCCCAGGTCTGGGGCGTCACCACCCTGCATACCGCGACCATCGTCGTGGTCTTCGGCTTTGTCATTTACGGGCTGGCCCTGGCCGGCATCCCGTTCCTGACCGACCTCGATCTGCCGCAAGCCTTCCTGATCGCCTTCGCACTGAGTTTTTCCAGCACGGTCTTTGTCGTCAAAGCCCTGGAAGAGCGCGGCGAGATGACCTCGATGCACGGCCGTATCGCCATCGGCATTCTCGTCATGCAGGACATTGCCGCTGTGGTCTTCCTCGCCGTGTCGACGGGTGCCCTGCCATCTGTCTGGGCCGTCTTCATCGTGCTGCTGATACCGCTGCGCCCTGTCCTCCACCGCCTCCTTGAGCGCGTCGGCCATGGTGAGCTGCTCGTACTTTACGGTTTCCTGCTGGCCATGGGCGGGGCGGAATTGTTTGAACTGGTGGAGATGAAGGGGGATCTCGGCGCCCTCGTGCTTGGCATCCTGATCGCCAACCACCCCAAGGCTGACGAGCTGGCCAAGACCATGCTCAGCTTCAAGGACCTGTTCCTTCTGGGCTTCTTCCTGTCGATCGGCCTGGCGGGCCAGCCCACGCTGGAAACCCTGACGGTCGGCGCCCTGCTGGCACCCGCCGTCCTGCTCAAATCGGCCCTTTTCTTCTACCTCCTGACGCGTTTCAAACTGCGCGCCGGACAGGCCTGCTCGCCTCGCTCAATCTGACGACCTACAGCGAATTCGGACTCATCGTTGCGGCCATCGGGGTCAGCAATGGCTGGATCAGCACGCAATGGTTGATCGTCATCGCCATTGCCTCAGCCCTGTCCTTCGCCATGGCAGCCGGGCTGAACATGTTCGCCCACCGCCTCTACACGCGGCACCGGGAGTTCTGGAAAAGCCTGCAGCGCGAAGACCTGGTCGCGGACGATCAGTCTCTCGATACGCGCGGAGCGACCATCGCCATTATCGGCATGGGCGGCGTCGGCACCGGCGCCTATGACAAGATGCGCGAAATTCACGGTGATTGCGTACTCGGCATCGACATCGACCCGATCACCACGGGCAATCAATGCGAAATGGGGCGCAATGTGCTGCATGGAGACCCCAGCGACGCCGATTTCTGGGACCGGATCCAGGCGGCCCACAAGCTCGACCTGGTTCTCCTCGCCATGCCCAAGGTGACGACCAATCTCGCAGTTGTCCGCCAGCTCAAAATGGCATCTTTCGCCGGGACGATCGCGGCCATCGCCAAATTCCCGGACGAGGTCGAGGCCCTGGAACAGGCCGGTGCGGCGACCGTGTTCAACATCTACACCGAAGCCGGTGCCGGCTTTGCTGGCCATGTCATGGCCCAGCAGACGGACGAACCGCGCTAGGCGAGCTCTCAAGGCATCCGATCCGGCGCATCACCCGCCAGGCTAGCCCAGCAGGAGCTCGGCCAGTACGCGTTTATGGTGCGCTTCATCACCGCTCTGCGCGCCGTGCCAGATCGCCCGGCGACGGTGGAGCTGGGCGTCACAGTCATAGGTGAAACCGAAGCCGCCATGGAACTGGATCGAGCGATCTCCGGCCTGGCTATAGGCCTCCAGCGCTGCGACCTTGGCCATCCGTGTTGCCACTTCACCCTCGCCCTGCCGGTCAAAGCAATGCGCCGCGCTGTAAACGTGCGAGCGGGCCTGCTCATAGAGCACATAGGCATCGACCATGGGGTGTTTGAGCGCCTGGTAGGCACCAATGGGTTTGCCGAACTGGGTCCGGGTGCGCAGATAGTCCAGCGTGTAGTCGATCAGGGCCAGATTGGCGCCCGCCATATCGGCGGCGGAGAGGAGATTGGTGCACAGCTGGATATGCGCCAGCGTTGCCGCGGCCTGGCCATCCGGCATCAGGCGATCCGCCGGAACGGTAATGCCGTCCAGGGTCAGCTCAAAGCTGCGGCGGGTTTCATCGACCACGGTCTCGCGCCGCAGCGCGCCGTCGAGCAAATCAGCGGCCTCCAGCAATAGCAGCGCCGGTCCGCCTTCATGCGTCACCGACACGATGATCACGGCCGCGTCCGAGGCATCGGCCACGAAACGCTTCTGCCCCGACAAGGCAACACCGTCGCCGGCCGGCGCGGCCTGACAGGCCGGTGTGCTCAGATCCCAGTCTCCGCCGGCCTCAAGCACGGCCAGCGTCGCGGCTTCCCCGGCCGACAGGCGCGGCAACCAGGCCTGCTTCTGATCCTCACTGCCGCCGCTCAGCACGGCCTGCGCGGCCAGGGTCGTCGACACGAAGGGGGAGTTCAGAAGATAGCGCCCCATGGCCTCCGCCACCGGCACGACTTCGGCCAGGCTCAACCCGACGCCGCCATAGCTTTCCGGGATAGCGATGCCGAGCCAGCCCATCTCGCCCATCTCGCTCCAGATCGCGGGATCATAGCCCCGCTCATCGGTCAGCAGCCCGCGCACCTTTTCGATCGGGGACCGGTCGCGGCAGAAACTCATCGCCACTTCAAGCAGATCACCCTGTTCCTCGGAGAAGCCGAGTTCGCCAAGCTTTTCCATGATCGCCCCCTACCCCTTCGGCAGACCAAGCGCGTGCTCGGCCACGATATTGCGCTGAATTTGCGAAGTGCCGCCGCCAATGGTGGCGGAGAAGGCATTGAGATAGGCGCGCGTCCACAGCCCATCATCAACCGCATTGGGATCGCCGACATAATAACCGCCATCCACCCCGGTCAGGGAGACGGCGAACTCGTTGATGCGGCGCGCGAACTCGGTCGTCATCAGCTTCGAGGCCAAGGGAATGCCGAACGGTTTTTCCTGATTGAGCGGGGGCACCGCAAGGCGCTGGCGGCACAGGGCGTTGGACTGGATCTCGATGATGAAATCGACCAGCTTGTCCTTCAGGACCGGGTCCTCGATCGCCGGCTTGCCGCCGCGTTTCACCCGGCGCGCCAGATCCACAACATCAAAGGCATTCTGCTCGGTGATGATATAGCCGCCGGCCTGACCGCCGCGCACACCGCGCTCGTATTCGAGCAATTGCATGGCGAAGGTCCAGCCCTGGCCTTCCTGGCCCATCAGCCCCTTGGCCGGGATGCGGGCTCCATCAAAGAAGGTCTGGGTGAAACCATACTCACCGGTCAGCTTGCGGATCGGCGTCGTCTCCACCCCGGGCACGCGCATCGGGGCGAGGAAGAAGCTCAGACCGTCATACTTGCGCTTCGCCTCCGGATTGGTCCGGGCCAGCAGGATCATGTATTTGGCGTAATTGCCCTGGGTGGTCCAAATCTTCGATCCGGTAATGACATACTCATCGCCGTCGCGGACGGCCCGGGTCTGGGCATTACCCAGATCGGATCCGTTCTCCGGCTCGGAAAAGCCCTGGCACCAGATATCCTCGGCCGAGAGGATGCCCTTGAGATATTGCGACTTCTGCTCTTCGGTGCCGATGTCCAGCAACATCGGACCGGTCCAGTTCAAACCGATGGCATTGAGCATGATCGGCGCATCATGCTTTCGCATCGCCGCGGTCGCCGCCTTTTGAAATTTCGGGTCCAGCCCGCCACCGCCATAGGCCTTGGGCCAGGCCGCGCCGAGATAGCCCGCCTCCCAGACCTTGTTCTGCCAATCGCGCAGGAAGTCGAACTGCTGATCCGTCCCCACTTCCATGAAGGTGAGCGGCAGGCGGAAACCGGGATCTTTTACCGTGTTTTCCGCGAACCACGCATCCGCTGCGGCGGAAAACTCGGCCAATTCCTTTTGATCGACGGCGCTCATCGCCCTCTCCTTCTTGCTACGCTGCGGTCCGGGTGAAACGCTCACCCGGCTTGGGCGGCGTGGCCGGCGGACCGGCAAAACACTGCGCTTTCGCCATCCAGTCCCGGGCGATCTCGCCGGTGACCTGAAGGCGGGTATCCTCGATATTGCGGGTCTGGGTGACGACCTGGCAGAACTCCTCGGCCAGGCCTTCAATACGCCCGCTCTCGCTCGCCTCGCCATGGCTCCAGACCTCTCCGGACGGGGCCGTCAGCACCACGTGCGGCATCGGTCCGGGCGCCTCCTGGCCGTGCGCCATATAGGTCCAGCGATAGGTATTCACGCCGAGCACAACAATGCCGCGGATACGGTCCTCATTGGTCCGCACCACACCGAGCTCGTCATAGACTTCCTGGCCATGCGCCCAGGTCTCCATCAGCCTTGCGGTGATAGAGGAGCGGGCACTCATGCTCGGCCCGACCCATTTCAGGCGCTGTTTCGGATCAGCCTGGGCAAAGGCGTCCGCCAGGCGTTCCGCCCCCTCGATCCAGGCCGCCAGAAGGTCCGGGCCGCCCAACCCGTCCAGCCGCTCGTTCTCGAACACACGCAGCTTGCCCTCCAGCTCGATCAGCCGGGCGAACTGGCGGTCGATCTCGGCTTCATCGCTGAGCTGGAGCCCGGCCATCATGTTCCAGACATGCAGGTGCTGGAGCACATCATTGATGGTCCAGCCCTTGAACTGGGTCGGGGCCGTAAAGCGCTCGCTGGCAAGCGGCGCGAGCAAGGCATGCAGCGCCCGGGACTCGGCGCGAAAATCCTCAGCTTCCTGCATCACCCGCCTCCTCTTCGATGGTCAAAATCAGATCTCCGGCGGCCAGTTGCGCGCCCTCCTCGGCAAGCACGTCCTTGACCACACCGCCGATCTCAGCGGTCAGCTGATGCTGCATTTTCATCGCCTCCAGCACCGCCAGCGTGTCCCCTGCCGCGACCCGGTCGCCTGGCTTGGCCTTGAGCTCGATCAGGACGCCATGCATCGCCGCGGTGATATCCCCGCCTCCGGCAGCATCCGCACCGGCGGCCAGCATCCCGGCCCGGTTTTCAAACTTGAAGACCTGCGCCCCGACCTGCAGGTAGAGCGCGCCCGGCCCGGCCGGATGCACCACCAGGCTCAGCGGCGCGCCATCGACCATGAGACGGACATCGCCGCGGGTCTGGCCGCGCAGTTCGACCGCATGCTCGCCCTCCGGTCCGACGACCCGGTAGGTGCCATCACCGGCCGGGATCACCTGCCAGATCCCGGCGCCGAAATCGGCGATCGAGGGACGGGGCAGGGAGCTGGACCAGTCGAGCAATTCGTCGGGTACAAGAACAGACGCAGACTGCGCGCTTTGCCGACCGAACCCGTGCAGCAACACCGCCGCCACCGCGCTCAGTTCCGGCGCCGGGTCCGCAGAAAAGGCGCTGAAATCGGACCAGTTTTCGTCGATGAAGGCGGTCGTCGCCTCGCCCCGGTCAAAATCGGGACGGGTCAGCGCCTCGGCCAGGAAGGCCTGATTGCTCGGCACGCCGAACAGGGTCGTCCGCTCGATCGCGCCGGCGAGCCGGCGCAAGGCGATCTCCCGCGTTTCTCCCCAGGCGAGGATTTTCGCAACCATTGCATCATAATAGGGCGACACCTCGCCGCCTGAGGCGATGCCGTCATCACAGCGAATGCCCACCCCGGACGGCGCGTCCCACACAGCGATAGGACCTGTCGCCGGCTGGAAATCCAGCGCCGGGTCCTCGGCATAAAGCCGCGCCTCGATGGCATGCCCGTTCAGCGCAATATCCTCCTGCTCAAGGCCGAGCGATTTGCCCTGGGCCACATCGAGCTGTAGGGCGACGAGATCGAGCCCGGTCACCAGTTCGGTGACAGGGTGTTCGACCTGCAAACGGGTATTCATTTCAAGGAAATAGAAGTTCCGGTCGGCGTCCAGCAGGAACTCCACCGTGCCCGCACCGCAATAGTCCACGGCCCTCGCCGCCTGGATCGCGGCCTCGCCCATCTCAGCCCGGAGCTCCGGCGTCATGACCGGGCAAGGCGCTTCCTCGAACACTTTCTGATGCCGGCGCTGAACCGAACAGTCGCGTTCCCCGAGATGGACCGTATGCCCGTGTGCATCGGCGAACACCTGGATCTCCACATGACGCGGCCGCTCGACCAGCTTCTCCAGGATCAACTCACCGGAACCAAAGGCATTTTCGGCCTCAGACCGGGCCAGCCCCAGCGCTGCGGCAAGGTCCGCCTCACGGTCGACCCGGCGCATGCCACGCCCCCCACCGCCCGCGGCGGCCTTGACCATGACCGGGAAACCGATCTCCCGGGCCGCCTCGACAAAGCCCGCCTCGTCCTGGTCCTCACCCTCATAGCCGGGGATACACGGCACACCGGCGGCAATCATTTCCCTCTTGGCCCGGGCCTTGTCCCCCATGACCTCGATCGCATGCGCGGAGGGCCCGACAAAGATCAGCCCCTCAGATTCAACCGCCTGAGCAAATTGAGCATTTTCCGACAGGAAGCCATATCCCGGATGGATGGCATCAGCGCCGGAACGCCGCGCTGCCTCGAGCACGGCGGCGGCATCGAGATAGCTTTCCGCGACCGGAGCCGGCCCAAGACGAACCGCCGCATCGGCAAAGGCGACATGCGGCGCCTGCGCATCGGCGTCGGAATAGACGGCGACGGTCCGCATGCCCTGGGCCCGGGCGGAGCGCATGACCCGCAGCGCGATCTCGCCGCGATTGGCCACGAGCAAGGTCTTGATCATCGCCATGGTCAAACCTCCTCCGCCCAGCGCGGCTTGCGCTTTTCAATGAATGAGGCAATGCCCTCCCGCCCCTCCTCACCGAGCAAACGCCCGGCGAAGTTCCGCGCCGCCGCCTCAATCTGGGCGTCACGGTCAAGGTCAGGCAGGTCCAGGATCAAACGCTTGATATCGGCCACTGCGCCCGGAGCGCATTTGAGCACCTGCCGGCGCAATCCCGTCTCGATTTCATCCAGCGCTTCAACGCCTTCAGCCACAAAGTCGGCAAATCCGAGATCGACGGCCCCCTGGCCGTCAAAGCGGGCGGCGGTGAGCATCAAACGGCGTCCGGTGGAATAACCCAGCTTGCGGATGACAAAAGGCGCAATCTGCGCCGGAGTCAGTCCGATTGCGGTCTCCGTAAACGCAAACCGCGCACCGGATTCCACCAGAATGACGTCGGCACAACACGCCAGACCCAGCCCGCCCGCCATCGCTGCGCCCTCGATCGAGGCAATCACGACCTGCGGCATGGTATCGACGAGATCAAAGATCCCGGCGCCGGATTTGGACAAGGAAACAACGCCTTCGACCGGGTCAGCTACCTGGCTGCTCTGGTAGCCGGACTGGAACGCCTTGAGGTCCCCGCCCGCACAGAACACACCGCCACGGCCGCGCAGGGTGATGCCACGCACCGAACGATCCTCGCGTACATCAGCCAGCACCGCCCGCAAGTCTGCGGTCAGTTCGGCACTGAGCGCGTTACGGCTTTCCGGCTGGTTGAACCAGATGGTCAGCCACCCCTTATCAAAATCCAGCTCCAGCGCCGTGGTCGGCGGAAAATCTCTCATGGCTTCCCCCTACATCCGCGCGATGCCGAAACTGTTTTTCCGGACGTCCCGGTGACGCGCTTCCCACACGGTGGCGAGCAGGAATCCGAGTGCCTTGCGGGTGTCGCGCGGGTCGATCATGCCGTCATCGGTCTCGTGACCGGAGGTGTAGAAGGCCCCCGCCTGGCCGTCGAACATCTCCTTGATGAAGGCTTCCTGCTGCGCCAATTGCTCGCGATCCGGCTCGATGCCGGCGGCCTTAGCGGCGCCCTCCGCGACAATCGACATCACGGTCGCAGCCTGGGCGCCGCCCATCACGCCGGTCGCGGCATTGGGCCAGGAATAGACGAAGTCCGGCCCGAAACCCTGGCCGCACATGCCGTAATTACCGGCCCCAAAACTGGCGCCGATCATGAAGGTCAGCCGCGGCACCTCGATATTGGTCACCGCCTGGATCATCTTCGACCCGTGCTTGATCATGCCGGCCCGCTCATACTCGGTGCCAACCATGTAGCCGGTCGTATTCTGCAGGAAGACCACGGGCGTATCCGCCTGATCCATCAACTGCAGGAATTGCGCGACCTTGGTGGCACCATCGGGATCAATCGGTCCGTTATTGCCAATCAGGCCGCAGCGATAGCCCATGACACTCGCCTGCATGCAGACCGTGGACACGCCGTAGCGCGGCTTGAAGTCGGAGAAGTCCGAACCGTCAACGATCCGGGCCACGACCTCGCGGACATCATAGGGAATGCGATAGTCCACCGGCACCACGCCCGCGATCTCATCGGGGTCGTAGAGCGGGGGTTTGAAGTCGGGGATATCCGGCTTGGGACAGCGTGTATTCCAGCGCAGGCGGTCAACAACTTCACGCGCCATCAGCACCGCTTCGCCATCATTCTCGGCGAGATATTCGACCAGACCGGAGGTCTCGGCGTGCATCTGCGCACCGCCCAACTCAGCCTCGGTAGCGATTTCGCCGGTGGCCGCCTTGAGCAGGGGCGGCCCCGCCAGAAAGGCCTTGCCGTTCTCTTTGACGGCGATGACGTAGTCACTCATGCCCGGCATGTAGGCGCCACCCGCAGTGGAGGAGCCGTGCAGAATGGTGATGACCGGAATACCCGCCTTGGAGAGCCGGGCCTGGCCGGCGAAGACGCCGCCACCGCGCACAAAGCCCTCAACGGTGTAATTTATCAGGTCGCCCCCGGCGCTCTCCACCAGATGGACGAAGGGAAGTTTCTGCTGCAGGGCGATCTGTTCGGCCCGGAGGATCTTCCACCCGGTACCGCTCATGATGGCGCCCCCCTTGATGCCGCTGTCATCGACCAGGATCATGCAGCGCACACCGCGGATGAAGCCGATGCCCGAAATCATGGTCGACCCCGGAATCGAGCGCTCTTCCGGCTGTTTGTCGGCGAGATAGCCTGTCAGATTGCCGAGGGACACCCAGGGCATGCCGGGATCAAGCAATCGCGCCAGGCGTTCGCGCGGGGTCAGCTGGCCCCGGGCCTCGAACCGTGGCTTGCGCTTTTCCGATATCTTGCCGGCGCGACTGTTGAGCTCCTCGAGCTTGGCAATGAGACCGAGCATATCTTCCCGGTTCTTGCGGAAGCTCTCTGAACTCGTGGAGATACGGGATTTGAATACGCTCATGACCAGGCCTCCGCCAGTTCAGCCGGGACAGCGACCGGTGTTTGCAGAAGGATCTGGGCATAGGCCTTACCCTGCGGGTCATTCCGCAAGCTGGCCACACCGCCTCCGCCAAGAACGTCATGCAAGACGATGTTCATGGCGCTCATGCCCGGCATGAAATAGCGATCCACATCCCCTTCAAGATAATGCGAGAAACGGCGCCTGAGGGTTTGCTCGTCCAGAGCTGCCCAGATCCACGGCGCCAGCGCCGGGTCACGGGGCAGGACGCCGATATTGGCCTTATCCCCCTTATCGCCCGAGCGGGCCCAGGCAAGACGGTGCAAGGGCAGCTCCACCGTCCCGGCCTGGTCGGACAGGGCCGGCTCGTAGGACAGGTTATCGCCAGGACGGACGGACGACCCGCCACCATTGTCCAGGGTGACCTTGTCGCCGCCAATATGCACCACCGGCTGGGCCTGACCGCGGGGCAGGAGGAAGGAAAACAGACGCACGACGGGTGAGGGCTTGGGCCGGTTTCCGGAAAAACCGGACAGGCCGGGCGGAGCCGCCAGGGCCAGCCCGATCGATTCCCGGAGGATCAGACCCGCAGCCAAGGCGTCGGCATGCTTCACCGCGAGCTTCACGGCGACATCCTTGGCGTCGGTCCGGGTCAGGCTTTCACCAAAAGCACTCCCATCCCCGACGACTTCAATCAGGGTCTCGCTATAATCGGGGGCCCCGAAAGCCTTCAGCTTGCGCCGGGCCCGTGCCAGGGCCGTTTCCGCGAAACATCGCGCCGCACGCGCCGCACCATCGCCGACATAGAAGAAGGTCGAGCCTGCGCGCCATCCATCCTGGAAGGTCACGGAGACCTTGAGATGATCGGGAGCCGGCCGCCCGCGCGTGCCGGAGATGGCCACCCGGTCCTTGCCCGCCTGCTTCAGTTCGACCTTGGTGAAGTCGCAAACCACATCCGGCAGGACATAGGCCCCGGGATCACTGATTTCGTAGAGGATCTGCTCGCCCACGGTCGCCGGCGTGACTGCGCCACCGGTCTCCGCCGGCTTGGTGATCACCACGGCTCCATCGGCGGAAATCTCCGCAATCGGATAGCCGATATCGAGCAAGCCCTCGGCCAGCGCTTCCCAGTCCGTGAAGTTGCCACCGGTCGCCTGCGGGCCGCACTCGATCACATGGCCAGCGAGACTGGCGGCCGCGAGGCGATCCCAGTCCTGCAAACTCCAATCGAAGGCATGCAGGCAGGCCCCGAGCGTCACCGCGCTATCGACCCCCCGGCCCGTGATGACAATATCGGCACCGCGGCGCAGGGCTTCTGCGACCGGCGCGGCGCCCAGATAGGCGTTGATGGAGGCGACACTCGCCGGGTCGGGAAAAGGCGCACCGGTGAACATCTCGACATGGCCGGCGGCGGCGAGATCGCCCGCCTGAGCCATCAGATCATCACCGGTCACGACAGCGACCTTGAGGTCCAGCCCGGCTTCCGCGATGGCGGCCTCGACCGCGGCCCCGCAAGCCAGCGGGTTCATACCACCGGCGTTGGAGATAATCTTGACGCCCTGGCTGGCGATTTCAGCGAGATGCGGCTTGAGGACGAAATCGACGAAGTCGGGAGCATAGCCCTTGCCCGGATCCTTGGCCCGGGCCCGCGCCATGATCGAAAGCGTGATCTCTGCAAGATAATCGAAGACGATGTAGTCGAGCCCGCCCGCCGCCAGGAATTGCGGCAGCGCCATATCGGACTCGCCCCAGAAGCCGCTGGCGCCACCGATCCGGATCGTATCCTTTGCCGTCACCGCCCTCTCCCTGTCGATTGACAAAATAATGAGACCATCTCAGCATGACACCGTCAAGCGCCAAACCTGTTGGTGGATCTCAGGGACAACCCGCATGGAAAACCCGTTCGAAACCGAAGAACGCCGCGCCTTCCGGGAAACCGTCCGGCGGTTTGTGGCCGAGGAAGTCACCCCCCATGTCGATGATTGGGACGAGCAAGGCTCCGTCCCGCATGAGCTGCACATCAAGGCCGGTGCGCTGGGCGCGTTCGGCTTCGGCACCGAGGAAAAATGGGGCGGGCTGGGCTTTGATGACTGCTTCATGCGCGCGGCCTGGGGCGAGGAGATTGCCCAATGCGGAGCCGGCGGCGTCGCAGCAGCGCTTGGTTCGCGTTCAATTTCAATCAAGCCGATCCGGGATCTGGCACCGGATTCAATCCGCGACCGGGTATTACCTGAGATCATCTCAGGTCATAAATCCTCGAGCCTCGCCATTACCGAACCCTCAGGGGGCTCCGATGTCGCTGGCATGCAGACAACGGCCCGGCGCGAGGACAACGATTACATTCTCAATGGCCAGAAGACCTTTATCACCGGCGGCATGACGAGCGATTATTTCGTCGTCGGTGCCCGGACCGCGCCGGGGCGCCTGGATGGCATTTCCCTGTTCTTCGTCGAGGCGGATGCACCCGGCTTCTCGCGCGCCGAGATCGACCGGAAGATGGGCTGGTGGTGCTCCGATCAGGCGACGCTGTATTTCGAGGATTGCCGTATTCCCGCCAGCGCGCTCTTGGGCCAGGAGGGGCGCGGCTTCCTGTCCATCGTCGACAATTTCAATGGCGAACGCATCGGATTGATCGCCGGCATGCTGGGCGCCATGAAGCTTTGCCTGCGTGAGGCCCTGGCCTGGGCCCGTGAACGCGAAACCTTCGGCAAACCGCTCTCCCAGCACCAGGTTATTCGCCACAAGCTGGCGGAGATGTCGGCCCGCACCGATATGATCGAGGCCTATCTCAACACCATCTGCTGGCAGGTGAATGAGGGCCGCACCCCGGTCGCAGAGATTTCGAAGGCCAAATTCTCCGCCTCCAAGGCGCTGGAATATTGCGCCTCCGAAGCCATGCAGATCCTTGGTGGGGCGGGATATCTGCGCGGCCACCCGGTCGAGCGCATCTACCGCGAGGTCAAGGTCCAGGCTATCGGCGGTGGCTCGGAGGAGATCATGCGTGATCTGGCAGCGCGACAGATGGGCTTTTAGACATGGCGGATAATGGCGCACGTAACAGCCGGTCCGCAGAACGGCGCGATGCCATACTGAGCGCGGCGCGAGAGGTGTTTATCGAGCACGGCTTCGAGGACGCCCGTATCGCCGAGATCGGGCGGCGGGCCGGTATCGCCGAGGGCACGGTCTATCTCTACTACAAGACCAAGACGGTCTTGATGGAAGCGGTTCTGGCGGATTTCTGGGAAGGCCTGACTCAGGGGGCACGCGACACCACGGCGCGCCATAGCGCTCCGCTGGAACAGCTGCGCGCTCTGGCCGATTATCACCTGACCGGGGTGATCCGTGACCTGCCCTTCCTCGACCTGGCGGCCAAGCTGCGCAAGGCCTACAGCATCGACCCGCAGACCCGAGACCGGCTCCGGGCCTATGTCGCCGTGTTTGACGCGGTCTATCAGGCTGGCAGCTCAACCGGCGTATTCCGTGACGATCTTCCGCTCTGGATCCCGCGCGACATGTTTTACGGGACATTGGAATATTCCGCGCGCACCATTGCCTTGCGCGAAGCCGAACGGCCCACCGGAGTGGTCGACAATCTGATACAGGCGTTCCAACGCACTTATGGCCCTGCCCCCACCGAGAACCTGAGCGAAGCCCTGATCGAGCGCCTCGAACGCGCGGTTGAAAAGATCGACCCGACACCGGGTTAAACGCAAGACCGCCGGTTATGGGCTTGATCCGGGAGCTCCGGACGGGCTGAATGCCGCGACGGGGAGAACACAGACATGTATCAAGTCGAGCTGACGCAATCCTATTTTCCGGCCCAGGGTGGACCGGAGCCGGCTGCATTGACCATTGGAGCGATGCTGCGCCAGTCCGCTGACCGCGCGCCGGACCAGGCCGCCCTGGTCGAGCTGGGCTTTGATGGTGAACCGGGCCGTTCCTGGACCTACGCGCAACTGCTGGCCGAGAGCGAGCGGCTGGCCCGGGCCCTGGCCTCACGCCATGCCGAGGGTGCGCGCATCGCTGTCTATGCCAACAACATCCCGGAATGGGTTCTGCTTGAGCTGGCCTGCGGACTGGCAGGCGTCATTCTGGTCACCGTCAACCCGGCTTACCAGCCGCGCGAGCTCAAATACGTGCTCGAACAATCCCGTTCGGAAGCGATCTATTATGTCGCCGAATTCCGCGGCAATCCGATGCAACAGATCGCGGACGCGGTGTGTGACGAGCTTCCCGCGATCAAGCACCGCATCCTGCTGACCGACCGCGACGCCATGTTTGCGGGCGAAGAGACCGGCGAGCTGCGCAAGCCCAACCCGCGCGACCCGGTGCAGATCCAGTACACTTCCGGCACAACCGGCTTCCCCAAGGGCGCCCTGCTGCACCATCACGGCCTGATCCAGAACGGTGTCGACGCCATGGCCCGCGGCGGCATGAACCAGGGCGATGTCTTCGTTCATCACATGCCGCTCTTCCACACCACCGGATGCGCCATTCTCGTCCTCGGCGGCCTGGCCACGGGCTGCACCATGTTGCTGGCCCCGATGTTTGAGCCCGGCATGATTGTCTCTGTCATGGAACGCGAGAAGACGCGTTTTGTGCTGGGCGTGCCGACCATGATCGTCGCCATGATCGAGGAGGTTCGCCGCAGCGGCCGGGATGTCTCCTCCGTACGTCACATCATGTGTGGCGGCGCCATGGTTCCGCCGCCGCTCTGCCGGGCGGCCAAGGAGGTGTTTGGCGCGTCGATCCAGATCGTCTACGGCCAGACCGAGACCTCTCCGGTTCTGACCCAGGCCTGGTCCGATGACAGCCTGGAGGATCTGACCGAGACTATCGGCCAGCCGGTCAAGCACACCGAGATCTCCATCCAGGACCCGCATAGCGGCGCCATCCTGCCGATCGGGGAACAAGGCGAAATCTGTGCCCGCGGCTATAGCGTCATGCTGGGCTATAATGACAATCCGGACGCCACCGCCGCGACCATCGACAAGGACGGCTGGCTCCACACCGGTGACCTTGGACGCATGGACGCACGCGGCTATCTCAAGATTACCGGCCGGGTGAAGGAAATGATCATTCGTGGCGGCGAGAACCTTTTCCCAGCGGAAATCGAGAACGCCATGCTGGAGCACGAGGCGATCAGCGAAATCGCCGTTGTCGGGGTGCCGGACGAGAAATGGGGCGAGCAAGTCGCCTGCTTCTTCCGCACCGCCGAGCCGACCGAACTCACCGCCGCCGAGCTCAAGGCTTTCGTCCGCGAACGCCTGTCACCGCAAAAAACGCCGGCCTACTGGATCCAGGTCGAGGACTGGCCCCTGACCGGCTCCGGAAAGATCCGCAAGTTCAAGCTGGCAGAGAGCTTTACGGCGGGAGAATTCGACCCGCTCACCTGACCGGCTATCCGCCCCCGAACTCGAACACAAAGCCGACCCGCGCGACCACACGGTCGTAGTTATAGGCCTCGTTCGGGCTTGAGAAATCGTCATAGGTCAGCGACAGGTCGAGCCAGACTTCCCGCTCGTCCGAGCGCACCAGGCGGCGGTCATAGGAAAGCGTGAAACGGACGCCGTCATTGGGCGCAACATTTTCCTCGTCGTTCACGATGAGAGCGGCCGGGATATTGTCGAAATCAAAGTCGCGATACTCGATCTCCGCGGACAGGCGACGGCCCCACTCCGGCATGTAGCGATAGCGGATACGGGTGCGGTGCAAACCGGTATCGTAATACCCGGTCACATTGTCTTCGCGCCCGTCATAGCTATAGGCAAACCGGATATCATGGTCCGGCCGGAAGACGTATTTCCAGCTCGCATCGATATTGAAATAGGTGAATTCCAGATCGGTCCCGGCGAGGAAGCCGGTATCAAGCGCCCGGCCGCGGCGATCATCAAAGACACGATGCCCCAGCGACACTCCGAGCTGGGCGTCGGTGATCCGGTCCGGCCAGTAGCGCAAGCGGGCATGAGCGAAGACTTGATCATAGTCCAGATTCGACAGCCCCAACCCGGTGTAATCCTCGTAGGAACGGGTCCGGGCATCGCCTTGAAGCCGCAAGGTCCAGGCCTGCGACAGGCTGATATCCGCACGCGCCCGCAACTCCAGTGAGTCCTGGTCGAACCGGTTGGCAATATCCGATCCGCCGAACTCCCCCACTTCGCCCGTACTGCGACTGACGAAGGTGCGATCGAGCCCGGATCCGCGGACATGAAACTCAAGCTCCGCCGGCTTGCCGAACACGTCAGCCTCGCGCTCATACCCGGAGGTCAGTGCATATTGGGTGCGATCCCCGTTCTCGCTCTGGGAAGCCAGATGACCAAGACGGGCATCTAGACCGAACCCGTTCTCGAAGCTGTGCTCGAAACGCAACTCGGTATCGAGAAAGCCGCCCGCGCGTTGGTCAAACACGTCGCTAAGCCGGAACGGATTGCTGTCATAGCCTCCTTCCAGTGTAGCTGTGACCTGAGCCTGGGCAGCCGGAGCCACCATGACGAGCGTGAGAACGGAAACAGATAAAGATCGGATCATGACAGCACCTTTTTGCTGAGCCCCTGAAAGGTCAAGGGACTAGCCGGCATACCCTGCCAGCATGGTGGTTGCGGTTTCATTGCCGGGGTCGAGACGGAGAACGCGCTCCAATTCCACCCGGGCCTCACCAGCACGTCCGAGGCGGATCAAGGTCTCGGCGCGCCTTTGCCGGATGACGATGAGCGAGGGCTGCAGCTCAATGAGACTGTCCAGCGTCGACAGCGCCGTCTCGTACCGGCCAGCCCGGTACTGAATGTCTGCAAGAGCGCGACCGACATCCATATCGCCCGTATTGAGATCGTAGATGATGCGGTAAATCTGCTCGGCCCGGTCCAGTTGCTGATTGGTATCAAAAATACCCGCCAGGGCCCGCAGCCCGCGGGCCTCATTGGGATGATCATCCAGATAGGCAAACAGAATTGCCGTGGCCTCCTCGGCCTCCCCCATTGCGTTCAGTGCCTCGGCCAATTCGATCGTCATCCGGCCACTGCGCGGCAACAGTTCGTGAGCCCGGCGATGGGCCGCCAGAGCGGCACTCGGGTCAGCGTGGGATCGCCCCAGATATAGCCAGAAAATCGGGCTCTGGTCATTCGAGGCGATAAGGGCGTCGAGTATGAGCTGCGCACGCTCTGCCTGATCAGACCGGTAAAGAGCCCGCGCCAGCTGAAACTGTGCCGGTTGGTAGAAAATCGATGTGGGTGCCAGTCGGCCCGCATGGATCTCTGCCGCCTCGAGATCACCCAGCTCGACAAACCCCAGCACATGCAGAAATCCGTCACGCTCGGTGTGCTCCTGCGTTGCTTCATAAGCGTTCAAGCGGCGCAGCACGGCGGCCGAAGAGCCGCTGAGGATCGCATCCAACAGGTCAGCCTGGCGGTCCTGGGATGGCGTCAAATCGAGGGTGGTCAAGGTCCGGGTTACGTTACGCGCCGCTGACGGTCGTTCTGAGACCAGGAGATTGATCGCCCGGTCGAGCAGCACATCACCGCTTTGCTCGACATTACGACTGGCACTGCGAAACGGGGCCAGAGCATCATCAAAACGGCCCACGGAAAAATAGTATTCGGCGAGGCCGGTCTCGATCAGACCATTGCCGGGAGACAGGGCGGCGGCGCGCTGAAACGTTGAGATGACTTCGGCCTGGCTGGCCCGGCCGGAACGGGCCTGAGCCAGAGCGAGACGACGCCAGGTCGGCGCGTGGGACGGGCGGAATTCTATGGATTGCTGAAAGGACCGCTCTGCCGCTTCATAGCCCCCGAGCTCAAGGTGCAACATGCCCAGCAACGCGAAGGATTTGCCCTTGCGCCGCCCGCTGGTGATCTCGATCGAGCGCTGGAGCACTGGCAAGGCTGCGGCATGGCGGTCGAGCCGCATCAGCAAGATCGCATAGTTGATATGACCCGCCTGATGGTTCGGGTTATCGTCAATATGCGCCTGATACGCCAGCAACGCCGCGTCGATCTCACCGCTCGCCTTGAGGGTCTCCGCGTAGGCGAAGCCGGCATCGTACCGGGCTCTTTCCGCAGCTGTGAGCGATTGCAGGATCGGCATCGCCTCCGCAAAGCGATTGCGGGAAGACAAGACGCGCGCGGCGAACGCGGTCATGGAAACCCGCCGCTCTGCATCCGCAGCCTGATAGGCCGCCAGGCTCGCCAGCATCGCCGGTTCAAAACTCCCGCTTGCCGTGGCCAGCACGCTTTGTGTCAGCGCCTCTGTCACCTCTTCGGGCAAGGCACTGGTGATGCGGGCATCGAACTCCTGGCCATCATCGGAAGAGACCGCGAACGCCAGGAAGCCTTCATTATTCGCCCGCATCCGGTGCTCAATGCTCCAGGCACCCGCGACGAAGGCGATGACCGCAAGGGAAAGGGCAGGCGCAGAAGTGAAGAAGCGTTTCTTATGCATAGCGAAGACCTCGCTGCTTCGGTACGGCGAACAGACCGCGTTTTTGGACATTCTGGATCTCGATTCCGGGCCGGCCATTCACTTCCAGCACCAATGGACCGCGCGTCTGATCGATACAGATATCCACCCCGATATAGCCAAGCGGAATTGCGTGGCTGGCATTGCGGGCGGTCATCAGCGTTTCAGCCCAGTGCGGGAGCTGGAAACCAATCAGCGGACAATGCGTATCGGGGTGGATGTCGACGGACTTGCCCTTCAATGAGGCGTGCGCAATCCGCCCGCTTGCCAGATCGATGGCAAGCCCAAGCGCACCCTGGTGCAAGTTCGCCTTTCCGTTGGAGAGCCGGGTCGGCATGCGCAGCATGGCCGAGACGATCTCCTGCTCGTGCAGAATGACGCGGATATCGGACAGCCCCAGCGCCGCGATCTCATCCAGGCGCTCGTGTTGCTGCAGAAGCGGCTCGATAAAAGCGACATCCTCGGAGCCGTCCTGGGAAAAGGATCCGGCGAGGATTTCACAGATGTGGTGACTGATATCGCCGGATGTGAGGCGACGCCCGCTCGGGGTCACGAAATCCTCTGCATCGCGCCCGGTGACGATCAGAATACCATTCCCCTGCGAGCCACGATTGGGCTTGAGCGCAAAGGCGTCCAGTTCGTTCGCGGTTTCAAGGACCTCGCCAAGCTGGGTATGAGTCCGGCAGACCGCCAGATCATCCGCGACCGGAACACCCCGCTCCCTCAAGACCGCCTTGCTCTGGACCTTGTCCGCCGCAAGCTCAAGAAGTTCCGGCGTATTCAGAGCGTTGACCAGCGAGACATTGCGCTCATTGATGCTCAATACCGGACCGGAACCGAGTATCTCGCGGAAGCGCAGGTATTCGAGCAGGCGCATACCGGTCCAGCGCCCGGCCGCGATCTGCAAAGCGAGTACGAGGACCAGCAACTCCGGCAGGAGTGCAATCAACCCCTGCAAGGTAACCGATGAGAACGCCACATAGCAGCAAGCGATCGCGACCACAGTGCCGGCGGAGGAAACCAGCATGCCGCGCAGACTGCCCTCAGCGACCATGTTGTGGATGCGCTCTGCCAGGAAGGCGATAATGACGATCGGGAAGAGAGCCAGAACACCAAATTCGAGATCAGCTTCCCGTCCGAAATTGAACAACAGGACAATGAAGAGGAGCGTCACCAGGGTGATGATCGCGGCCAGGCGCGGCACTTTGAGCAACTTGTAGCGCCCTAGCCAGGCCTGCCCCAAGAAAGCAAAACCGACGACCCCGCCGAACACCAGCGTCCCGACCAGAAGCCCTGTTTGCACACAAGCCGCGGCGACCAGCATCGGCATGAATGTACCGAAAGTCTGGATGCCGATCACATTGCGCAGGAAGACAAGGATCAGCGCAGCAATCGGAAACATCAGGAAGACGCCGATCATCTTCTCGTTCAGCCCGGTCAGGGACATCAGCTCAGCTGCATTGACCGTCGGCAAGGCGCCGCTGCGCTCTTCAAAGCGGAACAGCGCCGATGAGGTCTGCTGTTCGCGGATCGAGAACCGGTAATCGAAATTGATATTGCCGGTGTGAGTGAAGAGCGCCTCATCACCGGTATAGAGCCGTAGGTAATTCTCCGGCAGCGAGGCGAAATGCCCATTGGTCGGGTCGAACGGTACCCAGCGGCCTTCGATCAGGACTTCAACCCACTGGTGCGAGGTCCGCTTGGAGCCATTATTGAGCACAACACCGCCCACCAACCGGGCGGGAATATTGTTTAGCCGGGCAAGGGCGACAAACAGGCGCCCCTTGCCGTTGCAGCTGGCCTGCTGCAGTCGAAGGGCGGTCAGCGCGTCGGTATAACCCTTGAACGGAGCCGGTGAGATATCGTTGTAGGTAAAGCCAAAGATGGCCTGCAATACGGGGACCAGCTGATTGAGCTGCGCGGGGGCGATATCAGCCCAGAGCGCGGCGATCTCGGGGTGATCAACCTGGATGCCGTCAGTCGCCTGCAGATAGACATCCATCGTCTCGGAACGTGCGGGCAAAGTCAGGTCTTCATCCAGCTCGAAACGCACCGGCTGTAGTGCGATAAGCGCCTCGTAGCGGATTTCATTCACATTCTGCCCGGTCCAGCGACCGAAACGGCCGCTCTGGTCGCTCCGATCATCAAATTGCATGTCGGCGGAGCGCACAGCTTCACGCAAAATCTCCTGGCGTTCGCTGGAGCGCGGCAGGTAGGTGCTGACCGAAACCTCATTATCCTGACCATCAAAGCGCATGGCGAGGCTGTAGTGATACAGGGTCTCGGCTTTGAGACGGGACAAGGTGTCCGGCGATTGGCGGAAATGCGCTACGAGCAGGGCCACGCAAACCAGGCTTAAGAGAAGCACAGGATTGAACAGCAGGCGCACGGGTGCCGTCTTGAGAAAACTCATCACAATAATCCGCTGATTTTATTGGCTTTGCTCGGGGCGCCCGGGGTCGCGCCATCGATTTTCAATGCGTTCAGCCTCAACCTCGGCGGACATCGGTGCTTCGGTCATGAGCTGATCCGCGAGAATATCGAACACGATTGAAGTCTCGGCACTGGCGGTCCGGTATCCCGCATCGCCAATGGGCTGACCATCCGGCGTCACGACCAGCATAGTCCAGCCGGCATCGTCGCGACATGCCAGCCCCCGCTGAGCCTCGGCCCGCACTTCACGGCAGACGCCGTTCTCCGAGGCGAAACTCAAAGCTGGAACAAACCCGTTGGCACTCTCCCCGCTCGGTGTCGTTTCAAGCGCGGCGTAGAGGTTGGTGCCCGGCACGACGGGTCCGGCCAGAAGTCTCTGGTCGACGCCATATCCGGCCGGGGCCAGGATTTGTGCGCCAATCAACATGCCGAACAAGAGCGAAGCCGCCAGGCTGGTAGGAAGCGCCCAAGCCGACCAACGCGTCTTCCAAGCTGCCATCGAGACCACCCGGGCCGGTGCTTCGACCAGTGCCGCGGGCGCCGTATCAGGCTTGATCAAGGCAGCGATATGATCGGGGACCGGCTCCTCAGCGAGGCCGCGCAGGGTGTCGCTCAGGATCGCATCAACACTTTGCAATCGCGCCAGAGCCTCCCGCAAACCGGGATCTGCCTGCAAGGCAGCTTCGAGCGCGCGGGCTTCGTCTTCCGCCAGCTCACCGTCGAGATAGGCTGAAAGTTCCTGATCAGTGAATTTCATGACTCCCCCCTCTTTCGACGAACACCGGGTCACGGCCGAACTGGCTGGCGAGCGTTTTCCTGGCCCGCGAGACCCGGCTCATCACCGTTCCCACGGGTATGTCCAGGGTCTCGGCGGTCTCTGCATAACTGAACCCTTCAACGGCGACGAGGATGATCGCGACACGTTGATCTTCAGGCAGGGCATCGAGAGCCTCGTTGACATCGTAAAGGGTCAGGCGCGCCATGGCTGAGGCTTCTCCGTCTTCGCCGCGCAGCTGATGAGAAACCTCATCAACCGCCACATGAGCTCGGACTTTTCGGCTGCGCACTTCATCGATCCAGATATTGCGACAGACACGGAAACTCCATTTCAGGAGGTGCGCATCATCGGGCAGGCCACGGGAGAGCAGGCGCTCCACCGTCCGCTGCAGAAGATCGTCGCCATCGGCGCGGTCGCCTGTCAGCGAAATGGCGAAACGTCTCAAGCGAGGCAATATCGAGATCAATTCGTCGTTCACCGCATTGTCCAATTGCTTTGGTCGATGTGTTGACGTTTGGGGCTCAGTTTTATTCCATCGGAAGCAGAAATTTTTTTTCATCGCATCACGACAGGACCCTAGATCAGTTTGAAGATGAAGCATAAATCGCCCCCTGCCGGGCTGCGCTTCAGGCCATTCCTGATCGCCGGTCTGGTCTTTCTCCTCATCAGCCTACCCCCAATTGCACCGGATGCCTTCCGGTCCTTCGCGCTCACCCAATCGCTTAGCCCTGACGAAGAGGACGATGGCGATTGGCAGGACGAGGAGCAGGAGGAAGAGGAAGAGGAAGAGGAAGAGGAAGAGGAAGCCGACGACGAGGAAGAAGCGGAAGCCGAGGAAGAGGCGGAGGCCGAGGAGGAAGCCGAAGACGAGGAGGAAGCCGAAGACGAGGAGGAAGCCGAAGACGAGGAGGAAGCCGAAGACGAGGAAGAGGCGGACGAAGAAACGCTGGATGAGGAAGAAGAGCCCGCCGGAGATGAGGAAGAAACCGGTTCAGACGGCCTGGATCCGTTAGCGGATCAGGGCGAAACCGCTACCGATCAAGATGATGGCGTTGACGAAGATGTCGATGACACCGGGTTCTTTGAAGCGTTCGAGATCGGCTTTGAGGAAGATGGTGACCGCTATGTCCTCAATGAGTGGATTGTCCTGACGGACCTGGCCTCCATCGACGCGTTGAACAGCACCGGTTTTGACGTGCGCGATATTGAAGTGCTTGGCCAGCTGGGACGCATACTTGTTCGAACGGTTTCTCCCGAAGGAATGGACCTTGCGACCGCTGAGGCCATCATCCTCAACGCTGTGCCGGACGCTCTGGTGGCACACAACCATATCTACGAAACCGATCAGGCCCACTCCTACGGGCGCCTGCCGAATGCCCTTCTCGCCTTCGACACCCGCAATCTTGCCGGCCAGCCGCGGATCGGGGTGATCGACACAGCCATCGACCTGGCCCACCCCGCTTTGGCATCCGCGGATATTCAAACCCGGGATTTCGTCGGCTATGGCAGCGCGCCGCGCCCGCTCTCGCACGGCACATCGGTCGCCTCGATTCTCGTGGGACGGGACAGTGAGTTTGCCGGCCTGCTACCCGATGCGGAGATTTTCGCAGCCTCGGTATTCTTCGACACAGCGCAATCGGGTGACATGGCCACGACCTTTGGCCTGGTTCAAGCGATCGACTGGATGATGGAAAGCGACGTCCAGGTCATCAACTTCAGCCTGACAGGTCCGGAAAACTCGATTCTCGAGGCCGCCATAGTCCGGGCACGAAGCGCCGGAATTCACGCGGTTGCCGCAATCGGCAATGACGGTCCGGTCGCACCGCCCCTGTTTCCCGCGGCCTATGACGGGGTCATTGGCGTCACCGCCGTGTCGCACCGGAAACAGGTCTACAGGCTGGCCGGGCATGGAAGCCATGTCGACTTTGCCGCTCCCGGTGTGCTGGTCACACATGCGCGCGCCGGCGGCAGCTACACGGCATCGTCGGGCACATCGCTGGCAGCACCCTTCGTCAGCGCGCTGCTCGCCGTGCTCATCGATGGGGGAGCCGCTCCGGACGAAGCTCTGGCGCTTTTGCAAATCCACGCAGAGGACCTGGGAGAAGAGGGTTTTGACACCGTCTTCGGTCATGGCTTTGCCCGGCTTCCGGCCCGGGGCGGCGAACCAGCGGAGTAGACCGGCCCCGCCCTCAACAGGGTCCGTATCGACCGAAATCAATCCGCTACGTCCTTCGACCATTGATCTTGCTGCTTTGACGCGCTCAAAATCCAGTCCTGCACAGCTGGGGTTTCATCATGCAAGATCGACGGGTCGGGCGGGCGCGCGATTTCTATCGTCGCGACCACCAAAAGCGCGACGGGCGGACCCTGTCCCTCTACGGTTACGCACCGCATCACGGCGCACCGGGCGAGGAATTCGACGACCCGGTTTCGGCGGACGCTGAGATGCGCTTTCATCCGCTGCGCGGCGAGTGGACACTGTTTGCGCCACACCGACAGAACCGCACATTCAAGCCATCGAAGGCTGCTAACCCGCTGGCGCCAGCTCGGCCAGGGGCGCCGGTGACAGAGATCCCGTTTGCCGATTTCGAGCTAGCGGTGTTCGGCAATCGATTTCCAAGCCTTCATCCGCAGGCTCCCGATCCGGTAACGGCGCCCTGGCGTAACCGTCCGGCGACAGGCCAGGCAGAGGTCATCGTCTACTCACCGGAAGACGAAGGCAGCCTGGCCACGCTTGGGCAAGACCGCAGAGTTCTGCTCATCGAGGCTCTGATTGATCGCTATCAAACGCATTTTGAGGCGGGCGCCGCCTATGTCCTGCCATTTGAAAACCGCGGCGAGGCCGTCGGGGTCACACTGCACCACCCGCACGGCCAGATTTATGCTTTCCCGGAAATCCCAGCCCCGCAGGCCAAGGCCGAAGCCGCCTTCGCAGCCGGCTATGACCTTGAGGCGGAACGCCGAGCCTGGGGAGGTGAGTACGCGGTGGATGAAGCAGGAGGCATTGAGGCCTATTGCCCACCCTGGTCGCGCTTTCCCTATGAGGTCTGGCTGTCTGCGGCCTCACGCAAACCCGGTCCGTGGGCGTTCTCGGCCGAGGAAGTGGAAGGCCTGGCACAGCTCTTGGGCGATACGACGGCGCGTTATGATGCGCTCTTCGGGCAAGCCATGCCCTATATGATGAGCCTTCAGGCCGCGCCGCGCGAAACCTCCGGCCAGTTCCAGTTCACGGTACAGTTCTACCCCATCCAGCGCGCCGCCGGGCGTCTGAAATATCTGGCCAGCGTAGAGCAGGCGACCGGGGTTTTCACCGTCGACATAGACCCCCTGATGGCGGCCAAAGCCCTGCGCGAGGCATCGGCATGAGGACCAGCTGGACACCGGGCCGGGTCAATCTGATAGGCGAATGGATCGATTTTAACGGCGGCTGGGTCTTGCCGGCCGCCCTCCCGCTGGGTGTAACCGTCAGGCTGACCCCGTCCGCCGACGGATTCGATACAGTCCGATCTGCCCAGTTCGAGGGCCTGACGCGCGCGCCGCTTGATCAAGCGGCAAGCGGTCACTGGGCCGACTACGTATTCGGCGCACTGCAGGCCGCTCGTACACGCGGCTGGCTCGAGCGAGGGGCGGAAGTCAGCCTGGACAGCGACATACCCGCCGGGGCCGGGGTCTCATCTTCCGCCGCCGTCACCGTGGGCGTTTTGCGGGCTTCCGCTCCGGACGGCACTGACCTGACCGAAATCGCCACACTCGCCCGCCAGGTCGAGAACCAGTTCGTCGGCGTTCCCTGCGGCATCATGGATCAGATGGCGGTTGCCCATACCGGACCCGGCGAAGCCCTGGCACTCAATACCCGCACACTCGAGTTTGACCGCCTGGCCTTTCCGGCGGACTGGCGCTTTGCCGTCCTGCATTCCGGCGTCGAGCGCAAGCTCGCTGATGGCCGCTATGGTGCACGTCGTGAAGCCTGCGAGAGCTCGGCCAGACAGCTCGGCCTGGACTATCTTTGCGATGCCCGGGACCTGTCCACCCTCCCCAAAGACCTGTTGCCGATCGCCCGTCACACCGTCAGCGAGAACACCCGGACGCAAGACGCGATCGCCGCGCTGAAGAACGGGGATGGCGCATTGTTCGGAACTCTGATGACCCAGTCCCACGCCTCCTTGCGTGACGACTTCCAGGTCTCGACCCCCGGGATTGATGCCCTCATCGCCGATGCACTCGACCTCGGTGCCCTCGGTGCACGTTTGACCGGCGCTGGCTTTGGAGGATGTATCGTCGTGCTACTTCCGGCCGGAGCTGACGAAACCTGGACACGCCGATTACTTGACCGTCACCCCAAGGCCTGGTCAGTCGCTGAAATTGGCGCCCGAGTCGGGGATGCCTTGCCCCAGAATTCCGAGGAGCAGCCATCATGAGACTGCAGCTGGACGGCCATAGAAATACGCTGATCCTCGAACAGGCGGATGGCGGCGAGATTCACTGGAGCTGGTTCGGAGCTGGACGCCATGCCGAAATGGCGACGCCCGCCGGGTTCCAGCGCCTGCCGGCCAGCCCGGACCAAGCGGTGGGTCCGACCCTGATGCCCGGGCATGGCAGAGGGTTCCACGGCATCGCGCAAATCGAGGCGTTTTGTACCGCCACGCGTCGCCGGGTCCGGCTCGACCGGCCAGAACTGCGTCAGGATCGCGATGCTTTGCAGGTCACCGCAAGCGATAATCAACTCGGCCTGGAAGCCCGCACGGAATTCAAGTTTCGGGGTGATGTCCTGATCATCACCACGACCCTCAAGCATGCCGGCCAGACGCCCATCGACCTCACCCGCGCTGCCAGTGCCTTGCTGCCAGCGCCCGGCTGGGCTGACCAAGTCGTGACTCATGCGGGAGCCTGGGGACGGGAAGGATATGAAGAACGCCGCAGCTGGACGACAGGGCGAGTTGAACAGCTCGGGCGTGGCGGCCGGCCCGGCTTTGATGGCGGACCAACCCTCAGCCTGACCGAAGCGGGGGCCAGCGAATGCCAGGGTCGCTGGCTCACCGCGCATCTGGCCTGGAGCGGACCCTTCCGGATAGCGGTCGAAAATGCGACGGACGGGAGCGCACAAATCCTGGCCGAACGACGCTTTGCGCCGGGCGAGATCCGGCTTGAACCCGGCGAGAAACTGGAACTGCCGGCAGTCATGCTGACGGTCTCGGATGACGGCCGGAACACCATCCGCCGAGCGCTCAACACCGCCATCCGTTCCACCGGACGCCCGCTCGTGCGCCCGGTTCATTTCAACACCTGGGAAGCGCGCTATTTCGATGTCACCGAAGCCGGCTGCATCGCTCTGGCGCAGGACGCCGCTGCCCTCGGCGCCGAGCGTTTCGTGCTCGATGACGGCTGGTTCAAGGGCCGCAGGAATGATCAGACCAGCCTTGGAGACTGGACCGTCGACCCGGTTCAGTTCCCCAACGGCCTGGGCCCGCTGATCACAGCCGTCCAGCAGGCGGGCATGGAGTTCGGGCTCTGGCTGGAACCGGAAATGGTCAGTCCAGACAGCGATCTCTACCGCGCGCATCCGGACTGGGTGCTCGGATGGCCACAGGAGCCGCTCGCTACGGGCCGCAACCAGCTGGTCCTCGACCTCGCCCTCCCGGTCGTTGCCGACTACCTGTTCGAGAGCATCTCAGCTTTGCTCGATGCGTATGAGATCAGCTATCTGAAATGGGATTGTAACCGCGACCTCTATCCGGCGACCCGGGATGGTGTTGAGCGGCCGGGCGCGCAGACCGAAGCCCTGTACCGGCTGCTCGAGCGGATACGATCGAAATACCCGGTCGAGATTGAAAGCTGTGCCAGTGGCGGCGGCCGGATTGATGCCGGCATTGCCCGGCATACGGACCGTTTCTGGGCCAGCGATGCCACCGACGCGATTGACCGGCTGCGCATCCAGCGCTCGGCCGGGCTGATCATGCCGCACGAGCGGCTGGGCGCTCATGTCGGCCCCAGCCCCAACCCGATGACCGGACGCCAGATCCCGATGAGCTTTCGTGTGCTGGCGGCCTTCTTTGGCCATTTCGGGATCGAGGCCGATCCGGGCCATTTCAGTCCGGACGAAAAAGCCGTGCTCCAGCGCGGGATCGAATTCTACAAAACCCATCGCCACTGGCTCCATGAGGGTCAGCTCGTCATGGCCAGCGAGCCCGGCGATGATCCGGACGTCCAGCTTCTGGTGTCCGATGACCAGGCCCGCGCCTTCGCCCGTATCATGCGGATTGAAACGCCGAAGCGTCCGCTCCAGTCCAAGGTCAGACTGGCAGGACTGGCAGCCGATGCCCGTTACAGCCTGGTCGAATACGCCCTGCAGGGCGAACCGGTGGAATGGCCGATGGGTGAGTATTCCGGCTCGGGCCTGATGACCGAGGGGCTGACCCTCGACCCAGGCCGGGCCTTGACCGGCCGGCTGATTTATCTCGAAAGGACAGCGTGATGCGTCTGGGTGTCTGCTACTACCCCGAACACTGGCCGAAACAGCGCTGGGCCGTTGATGCCAGGCAAATGGCCGAGCTGGGTATCAGCCATGTGCGCTTGGGCGAATTTGCCTGGGCCCGCTTCGAACCGGAACCGGGGCAGTATGACTGGTCCTGGTTCGACGAGGCCATCGAGATTCTGCACGCCTCCGGGCTGAAACTCATCCTCGGCACCCCGACCGCGACACCTCCGAAATGGCTGGTCGATCGGGACCCGTCCATGCTCGCCGTGGACGCCGAAGGCCGGACACGCGGCTTCGGTTCGCGCCGTCACTATTGTTTCTCGAGCACCTCCTACCGGGCCGAATGCCGGCGCATCGTGACCGCGATGGCGCAGCGCTATGGCCAGCACCCCGCTGTGGTGATGTGGCAGACCGACAATGAGTATGGCTGTCACGATACCGTAGAGAGCTATTCTGAAAACGCGCGCGCAGCGTTCCGCGTCTGGCTGAAGGCGCGCTATGGCGATGTGACTGCACTCAATACGGCCTGGGGCAATGTGTTCTGGTCGATGGAGTATCGCAACTTCGATGAGGTCGACCCGCCCGTGGGGACCGTGACAGAACCCAACCCGTCCCATGTCGTGGACTATCAGCGCTTCTGCTCCGACCAGGTCGCAAGCTTCAATGCCGAGCAGGTTGAGATCCTGCGCCGTCACAGCCCTGGCCGCGAGATCACCCACAACTTCATGGGCGCCTTTACCGCCTTTGATCATCACAAGGTGGGCGCCGATATCGATCTGGCGACCTGGGACAGCTATCCACTCGGCTTCCTCGACATGTCGCCTTTCCCGGACGCGATGAAGCAGCGCTATCTGCGCCAGGGCCACCCCGACTTCCAGGCTTTTCACCACGACCTCTATCGCGGGTGCTCATCGCGTTGGGGTGTCATGGAGCAGCAACCCGGCCCGGTGAACTGGGCACCCAATAATCCCGCACCGCTCGATGGCATGGTCCGGCTTTGGAGCCTGGAGGCCTTCGCCCATGGTGCCGACCTCGTGAGCTGGTTCCGCTGGCGCCAATGCCCCTTCGCCCAGGAGCAGATGCATGCCGGGCTGCTGCGGGTTGATGCCGAACCGGCACTGGCGTTCGCCGAGGCAGGCCAGGTCGCGCGTGACCTCGAACTGATCGCAGGTGCGATGCCGCAACAGGCCCCGGCCGCCCTGGTCTGGTCCTATGACGGGCAGTGGATCCACCACGCCCAGCCGCAGGGTGAGGGCCTCGACCTCCTGCGCCAGACCTATGAGACCTACGCTGTCCTGCGCCGCCTCGGCCTTGATATCGATATTGTCCCGCCACATGCCGATCTCGACGGATATCAACTCATTGTCCTGCCAGGCCTGCCGCACCTGTCCGAGACGCTGATGGCCAGCCTGAGCGCCAGCTCAGCACAGATCATCGCTCTGTGCCGGACCGGTTCGAAAACGCAGAGCTTCCAGATCCCCGCCAATCTCGCACCCGGCCCGCTGCAGGAGCTGCTGGCCCTGAAAGTCACCCGTGTCGAGACCCTGCGCGAGGGGATTGTCGAACCCGTCGACATGCACGGCGAAGAGCGCGGCGTGGTACGCTGGCGCGAGGCCGTGGAGACCGGCCTGCCAGTCCAGGCGCGCTATCATGATGGCGCACCCTTCTGGATCCGCGACGGTCACCTATCCTATCTCGCCGGCTGGCCGCAGCCGGAGCTGCTCGGGCACATCATCGCCACCCTGGCGCTCGAGGCCGGGCTGGAAATCACGCTCACCCACGAGGACGTCCGTCTGCGCACGCTCGGCCCGCTGCGCTTTGCCTTCAATTACGGACCGGAGCCGGTCAGTCTCGCCGGCATGGCGCCGGACGAGGCGGACTATGTGCTGGGCGGTGCCGAACTGGCACCGGCCGGGGTCGCAGCCTGGCGCCTCTAGCGCGGCAGACCGACGAATTCCTCCCGGTTCCCGAGCACCAGACGGTTGTAGACCAGCGCGATGGAGATCGACGCAATCAGCGTGATCATCATCAGGTGAATATAATGCAACGGCGTCCAGACGAAGGTGAAAACAGCGTAGAGAGCCGTGCCTGACAAGACGCCGGTCATCGCCGCACCGGCACCGACATTGCGGAAGACCAGGCCGACGATAAAGGCGGACAGGATCGGCATCGACAACAGCCCGAAGAGTTGCTGGACCAGATTGATGATGCTTTCCGCGCTTTGATAGATCGGCACCAAAGCGATGGAGCTGGCCACAAAGAGCAGGGTGATAACCATATTCATCCGGCCGACATTCGGCGTTGAGTCAAAATAGGTCTCGTGAATGTCGAGGACGTAGAGCGTCGTCGAGGAGTTCAGCACCGAGTTGAAACTGGTCAGAACGGCGGCCGCAATCATCGCGGCGAAAGCGCCGGACAGCCAGGGCGGCAGAACCGCGGCAACCACCTGTCCATAGGCCGCATCGCCGACATCACCGAACAGCTTGTAGGCCGCGATCCCCGGGATCACGACGATGGCCGGCACAATGAGCAAGCGAATACCGGCCGCCGCAAGCACACCCTTCTGGGCTTCTTTCAGGCTCTTGGCCGCCATGGCGCGCTGGGTGATCGTCTGATTGGTGCTCCAGTAGAAGATCTGGATGAAAATCATGCCCGTCAGCAGGGTGTGCCAGGGTATGGGGGAGTCATTATCGCCAATCAGCGTCAGCCGTTCCGCCGGAATACCCGAGAAATCGAAATCAATGGCCTTGAGCGCCAGCACCACGACCAGAACGGCAACGCCCAGCACGCCGACGCCGGAAATCGCATCCGACACCGCGACCGCCCGCAGACCGCCAAACACCGCATAGGCTGACCCGATCAGGGCCAGCGGAATGGCGAACGCCAGGATCGGCCAGTCCACGCCGAACATGGATTTGAGGAAAAGCGAGCCGGTGTACAGCATCACCGGAAGGAAGACGATGACATTGCCCGCAAGGAAGAGAAAAGCGATTAGAGCCCTGATATTGCTGTCATTATAGCGCTGCCCCAGGAGCTCCGTCGTGGTCCGGCAATTGTTCTTGTAATAGATCGGCAGGAAGACGAAGGCGAGGATGATAAGGCCCGCGACAGCCGCAAGCTCCCACCAGGCCAAGAGCAGCATCTGATTGCCGTTCATCCCGACCAGCTGATCGGTCGACAGATTGGTCAAGGTGATTGAACCCGCGACCAGGATCCAGCCGAGCGACCGGCCGGCGAGAAAATACTCGCTCTCATCATCGGTCGCCGTCTTCTTCATCGCCGAAACCCGCCACCAGGTCAGGGCGCCAATCGCGATCGTCAAAACCGCGAAAATCCCCAGCTGAAGCGGATCGAGTGCAAATGTATCTGTCATGAAATTCTCCCCGGGCCGAGCGTGGAGAATTTCGGCGCCGATCACAAGCGGAAGATCGCGGGAGGCTTCAGGGGTGCTGTGAGACGAAAACGGATCGGTCTCGAATGACCGGGTTCGATCCCATATCAGGCCGCAAGCTGACGCCATTCGGCCAAGGCCGCGGAGCGGTTATCCTTGAATTCTTCACGGCGGTAGAAATGGCGTTCGAGGTTGAAGTGGTTGTGAATGGAGGACTGGACGGCGGCGAACTTTTGAAGACTTCGCGTCGACCTGAACCGGTTCATGATTTTCTCTCGTCGCCGCAATGGCTGATGTGAGTTCTCGGCCCGGTTGTTGAGCCACCTCCCGGTTTCCTGCCGGCTGGCAATTCCGAGTTCACGAAGCGCCGCTCTGTAGGACGGAAGCTTATCGGTCACGACCCGGTCCGGCGCCCCATATCGCTTCATTGCCTTGCGCAGAAATTTCAGCGTTGCCTTGCGATCACGGCGTTTGGTGACAAACGCCTCAAGCACTTCACCCTCATGGTCGACGGCCCGCCAAAGATAGTGGAGCTCGCCATTGATACGGACGAAAACCTCGTCGAGATGCCAGGTCCAATTCGAGTAGTTCGTGTTCTGGACGCGGCGTTTTCGGACCGACGTCGCGAAGAGTGGACCGAAGCGGTTCCACCAAAATCTCACTGTTTCATGAGTGATATCGATGCCGCGTTCGTGGCGCAAATCCTCGACGTTCCGGAGCGACAGCGGAAACCGGACATACATCATCACGGCCAAGCGGATGATCTCGGGCGAAGTCTTGAAATATTTGAACGGATTACGCATCGCGCGACGCTAGGAAACCACTACCTTGCGCTCAAGGCCAAGTTCCTCTGACAACGTCCATTCGTGCCATTCGGCCAGGGCGTCCCAACCCGTTCAAGGCCGACTTGGTCTGACAAAGTCCGTCTACGCCCGCTGGTTTGGCCGTCCCGTTGACAAGTTTTTGCCCTTGAATTCCTATCGCCCTCTCAAGTTTGAGCGCGAAATTCTCAGGGGCGGATATGAAGTTTGGATGCGGATTGGCTGCGATGGCTGTGCTGGCTGCAATTGTGCCCGGGAAAACAGCTTTGGCCCAATCGAGCGATACGTCCATGGCGCAGATTGAGCGCTGCGTGACAGCTGGCGTTCGAATGAATCTGGGTGTTTTCTCAGAGACCCGCCAGGAAGAAGCAGGTTCGACGGTGGATAGTCGGCTCAGGCAATCCGGTCATCTTGTGGTCCGCTCGGAACCGGCACCGGGCGTGTTCTTGGTTCGCTCGCAGGTACGGGCGCCAATCCGAGCGGCGATTGAAGGTAATGAGCAGTATGTTTACCCGGGCGATGAAAACGAGCCGCTTGGCCAGCCGCTCAGGGCCCTCGAATACGACTCCTGCACCCAGACAACTGACGGGACAGTAAGTTTTGTGGCGACAGCAACCAGCGAGAGCGGGGTCTCACAAATCGACGGTGAGTATCGTAGGGATGGCTATACGATTCAATATCGGACAATAGGCGCGAGTGGCGAATCTCGCCTGCTCGAAACTCAACTGGGTGAGCGTTCATGGGTGCCTGAACTCGAGGCTCGCCGAGACGCTGAATATCCACCTCGAGCACAATCGCTTGGCGTGACAGGCTATTGCAACTCGATGGTGAGAGTCCTGAATGATGGTCGCCCGGAGATCCTCGCGACTGGCTGCACGGACGACATTTTTGAAGAAAGTGCCACCGCCTCCATCATGAGCTCGCGCTATTCATCCGCGCCCGGCGACGGGGCTGATTTGGCGCACCCGATTGTCTGGGAACGAGTTTCCTTTGGTCTGAGTGATACACAAATGGCCGCAATGGGGCGCTCATTTAATTCTCTAGCCTCCCTCGCGCCCCCAAGGCAGGCAGAAGATGGCGGATCATCACGCCAGGTTGCTTCGCTCGACACCGCCGAGACGACCGGTCGTCGGGCTGATAATGGGCAGGGGCGGTCAACAGCCGGTTATCGCCGGCTTTCGGGAGAGCCGCTGGTAACGCCGGAGAGAGGGGTAAGTACCGAGCAATACGAAGCCGGCAGAGCGCGTATCCGTGAACGGCGGATCGAACTGGTCACCCAGTATTCGACTGGTATTGCCGATGTCTTCATCTATGAGCCCGAAGGTCTGGGCGCTGAAGAGCGCCGGTGGCTGGACCGGCTTGAGCGCAGTTTGAGTGGGCTTGATGTCGTGCGCGGGGCCGCTTTGGGGTCTGCTGGGGGACGAACGTGGGGCGCGCGGACCTGGGTAATCGCCGGTCGTGTCGTCGAGCCCGGCATCGTGGGTATCGACCTGGATTTCGTCCAGTTATTCGGCTGCAATCCACAAAACGGATCCGGTGAGGTCAATACACTCGGCTCGATTTCCAATTGGGGCCGGGTCTGGAACCCAATCCAGTATGGATTTTCGAGCGATTCAGATCGCCGCCGGACAGTCGAGCGCAGCCGCCGAGACTCCACGCAGAGCATTTTCGATCAGATTGACCGGCGTGCGGAGGCCCTCAGGGCGCAGATCTCTCAGACTAATCCTTGTGTAGCCGGTGATATTTTCCGGTTCGGGCGCGGCATGAGGGCTGACGAACAAATGCCCTATATGTCGGGGCGGACCTATTTTGGGTGGGGACCAGAACAGAATGAAAGCTGGAACGTCGAGCAGATTTATCATTTTGCCAGCATCGATGCGCCTCAACTTGGTGCCCGCGACTGGGAATACTACGTCGAATTCCTAGTCGAAACGATGAGCCATATCAGCGACGAAGCGCTTGAGATGTCCCTCTATGGCATGCTCGAGCATGCCGCGTTGGCGATGGTGTGGGATGATACCTTCCGTGCGCAAAACAAGCCTGAATTTCTCACCGAAGAGGGCCAATTCGTTCGCAGCAATTATCGCCTTGAAAACGGGCACACACTGCTCAGCTATCTTTTGAGCCGAAACTACGATCCGGTGATGCTACGCCAGTTTTTCACTGACGAAGTAATTGATCTGGAGACCTCTTTGACCGCCCGCAATCGCTGGGGGGAAACAGGCGATCAATTGCTCGCCGCGCGCGGCATTGCGATCGACACTCTGCAACCCGATTACAGCGGAAATCCATTTTTCGGGTTGAATTTCGCATATCCGGAAACCGCATCGCCGCGCATGGTCGAGGCCGCTATCGTCGGCGACAATCGCCCGGCGCTCGAGTGGCTGAAGACGCGAGGTGCGGATTTCTCGTCGCCGCTTGATTTCCCCAATGCGCGACATGGGCTCACTCCACTGGCCCTGGCCGTCGCGCTGGATCGGCCAGATGCGATGGCTTTCCTGTTGAACGAAACGGATGTGAATGCCCGCCACCCGGTGACAGGCCGCACCGCCATCTTCGAAGCATATCCCAGTTTTACCGATGCAGATGGTCGGCCGGTAGCACGTCAGCTTGCCAGCCAGGCAATGCGGTTGTCCGCGGAAGATGCCTCTAGGATACAGAATATGCTTATAGCTGCCGGTGCGGACACGACGCTTCGGGATGAAGAGGGACGCAGCCCTGACCAGTATTGGTCAGCGTTGAGTGCGCGCCAGGACGAGCGAAACGCAACGGTGCTGGCCGACCGCGCGGAAGCAGAGGATATGCAAGCTACGCTTGATCGCTGGGAGCACGAGTCGCGCCAGCAGACACGGGAAGCCTTTATGAGCGGGGTGATGCGGGGCCTGACGGACGCGACCAATCGATTTGCAGCCGAGGCCCGTGAAGCGAGGCGCCGCGAGGCAGCGAACAATGGTTATGCTTACCCCGTTCCAAGCCGGAGCGAGGGCGCTGGGTCTGAACCATCGACCTCGGACCGCAATGTTGCGCGCGGATCAAGCCGACCAGCCACATCGCGTGCCTCCCGGTCGAGTGGTGGTAGCAGCTCCGCGAGCGTCTCGAGCGTTGGTGGAGACATCAATTATCAACCACAAGAGAATTGGGGCTATATGCGCTGTCAGTATTTTCAGACCATACAGGGTGCGTCCGGGCGCATGATGACGCACTGGTACAGCGATATTTATCGCCTGGTAGACACCTACCATCACCGCGGTGGTCCGGAGTATGATGAGGCGCTGGCCGACCTCGAACGTCAGGCTGCAGAGAATATGTCCGATGCTGAGGGGCGGCTGCGGACCATGGCCATGCAAGGCGATTATGTTGCCGAGGATTTGTCCTGCACACAGATGAATTTCTCTAGCGCAGGATGGACCGAACAGGAGGCGCAGAGCCAACGAGACAGGGAGTATGACGAGTCGGTTAGCCAGAGCGAGACCTGGGGCGGAGGCAATCGAATGGTGGTGATAGACAGTGCTGCGCGATTCTAGCAGCGCTGCCACGAAGTGTTTCCTCGGATTGTTGAACAAGGAGAATTCGTACGGGCCTCCTGAATCTCCACGAGGGGCGCAAACGGTCTTCGAACGAAGCCTCGTGACGCCTGATCGGACATACTGCCTATTGAAGGTTTGGCCCGACACCCGGACCGACTAACCTGGCGGTTTGAGACTTTCGGGGTTTTCGGGGGTATTGGAGTGAGTTCGTACGGTCTCGGTTCCAGACACGGCTTCGCAAGCCCCGGAAACTTGGGGAAGAAATTGCCAGTTCATGGAAAGAGACGAGACCTGCCGGTCTGAGTGGCGGTGCTGTCAGACGAAAGCGAAGTGGTCTCAGTTTTCTAGCACAAGCGTACTTTAGGAGGCCATACCACGCCATTCTTCCAGCGCGGTCTGCCGGTTCTCCTTGAACCGGTCGCGGTGATTGAGATGGCGTTCGAAATTGAAGTGATTGTGGACGGAAGAATGGACGGCGGCAAATTTCTGGAGACTTCGCATTCGTCGGAACCGGAGCATCGCCCGTTCTCGTCTTCTAAGAGGTAAGTGGCTGTTCTCGGCCCGATTATTGAGCCACCTCCCGACTTCCTGATCGTTTTCATTGCCGATAGTTTTCATTGCCGCGCGGTAGGACTTCAAGCGATCCGTCACGATGGTCTTGGGCTGGCCATAGCGCTTCATAGCTTTGCGCAGAAACTTCAATGCGGCTTGGCGATTCCGACGCTTGGTGACGAAGGCTTCAAGTACTTCGCCTTCGTGATCGACGGCCCTCCATAGGTAGTGAGTCTCGCCGTTTATCTTCACAAACAGCTCGTCCAGATGCCATTGCCACTGAGGCCAGGCACGAAGGCGATCTGCCCTCTTGCGGCGAATCTCCGCCGCAAACATCGGACCGAAACGGTTCCACCAGAACCGCACCGTCTCATGGCAAATATCAATGCCGCGCTCGTGGAGCAGATCTTCGACGTTCCGTAGCGAAAGCGGAAACCGGACATACATCATCACCGCCAGGTGGATGATCTCAGGCGATGTCTTGAAATACCGAAACGGGTTCTTGTTCATTCCGGCATTTCACCGGCAAACCGATAACGGGGCGTTTAATCTGACAGTACCAGCGATGGCGTAGAGACTACAACTTCGAGCGTCCGCACAGCGCCATCGGCTACCGAACGCCTGCGGAGGCACGAAAAGCGTCAGGGCTCACGCAGCCCGCCCTGGCGCCATGACACGGGGATCTTCCAACTCCTCGTGGCCCGAAAACGGGGTCAAGTTCAAAGGCGAACAGACTCTACTAACGAATGGCCCGGATCAGGGGGCTGGGTCAGCTATTGTGATGCGTTTCCCGAAGGCGCCAACCGGCCTACAAAGCTGCATGTAGCCCGTGCAATCGGCTTGTCCTGGTCTGATTGCCAGGTGGTTACGTCGACGACCGTGAGGTTTCGACCTTTCTTGACCATTTCGACACTCGCTTTGAGGTCTCGGGCTTTTGCAGATCGCAGATAATCGACGCTGACATTGATTGCTTTATACACGATAGGTCTAACGGACAGCTGTTCGAGTTCGCTTAGTGCAGCATACTCCATGAAGGTTGCGAGCACGCCGCCGTGCAGAGCTCGGATAAGCGGGTTCCCGATATGCTCTTCACTAAAGGTCAAGGAATAGATGCGGCGGACATTTTCGGTGGAGGCGTCGAAGCCCAGCCAGTTGCCAAGATTATCGGTCATTGGGATTTGGTCGTTGCCATGGCGTCATATTTGGGACCACGGGTCCCGATCATGAACGTACCAAGGGCGGTCGCGAGTGTTTCGCCTGTTTCGAAATCGGTGATGTCTCCGCGAACGAATGCCACGCTATCCCGGCGTGAATAACAATGGGCGTGACAGCGTATTTTTGTTCCGGAAACCGCTTTGGCCAAGTATTCGGTTCGCAGGTTTATGGTGGCGATGGGAACGAGGTCCTTGAGCCGGGTGAGCACCGAAAATCCGAGAACGGTGTCGAGTATGATTGCCATGGCTCCGCCGAAAATCTCGTTGGACCCCGGCCGAAAGCAAAAGGCATCATCCAGGACCGCGCTGATGGTGACTTCACCTTCGCCGACATCGAGCGGATAGATGTGGAAGCGGGCAAATAGCGGATGCTCCTCGGTGAAGAATTGCCGGGCTCCAGCGAGCCAGGGTGATAGTTCGATTTTGCCGGTTGAGGTTTCGGTCATGATGTCTTGTTCGGCTGTCGGGTAATCAGGCCGCCAAACATCGTCCGGATAGCGCTGACACCCTTTCCCACATCAGCCATCGCTGCATAGGCGGATGGGAGAACAAGCATGGTCAAAACCGTTGAGGATGCCAGCCCACCGATGATGATGAAGCCAAGCGCGTTGCGCCACTCCGCGCCATCGGACTGGGCCAGAGCGACGGGTATCAAACCGAAGATCGCAGAAAACGCCGTCATCAAGACCGGCCGCAGGCGTTCCGGGCAAGCTTTGCGGATGGCGGCGACCGGATCGAGCCCTTCCTCACGTAGCTGGTTTGCGCGATCTACCAGGAGGATACCGTTCTTCATCACAATCCCCATCAGCGCGAGCATACCGATCTGGGCGAACAGCGACATTTCCTGATCCGCATAATACAGCGCGGCAAAGGCCCCGGAGAAACTCAACGGAGCTGTAATCATAATCAGGAGGGGTTGTACAAAACTGTTGAACTGGCTGGAAAGCACAATGTAGAGCGCGATCAGGGCCAGCATGAAGGCAAAGCCGATGGCCTCGATGGAATCCTGCATGCGGCGCGCCTGACCTTCAACCGTCAGCGTTATGCCCGCTGGTGGCGGACGCGCTTCGATTATGCTTTCCAATACGTCAGATGCATCCCCCAGCGCTACGCCGGGCGCTGTATTGGTCAGGATTGAAATCATCCGGGACCGGTCTTGTCGGTCAATCTGTGACAGGCCCTGGACGATCTCGATATTGGAAACATTTCCCAAATCAACCAGCTCGCCTGACCTTGAACGCACCTGGATTTGCCTCAGTGCGGCGAGGTCCTGCCTCTGCACATCCTCCAGCTGCAGGCGCACGTCGTATCGGTGACCATCCGATTCAAAGGTCGAAACATCCGCCCCGCCGATCGCAATGCGAGTGACCATCGCTAATTCATTCGCAGGCACGCCCATATCGCCGCCGCGTAACCGGTCGAATTGAACCTGAACTTCGGGGCGTCCGCCATTGAGACTGGACTGGGTATCGGCGAAGAAATCAGTTTGGTCCATATCGCCCATCAGAGCCTGTGCGTAGGCATCAATTCGATCGAGATCGGCGCCTCTCATGCGAAGGTCGATCTCAAAGGAGGTGATGCCGCCGCCGGAAATCCAGGGCACTTCCACCACGGCTATGTCTCGTGCTTGTGGAACGGCCTCGGACAGGGCCTGTCGCGCCAGTGCCATGACCATTTCCTGAGTCATGTCCCGGGACTGTTTGGGCGTCATGGAGACAAGAAAGTCAATCTGGTTGAGCGCATTGCGTGCGCCGGCACCGGCAGTCACGAACACGTTTTCAACTTCCGGAAGTTGCGCGAGAGCATCGGACATGATTTGTGCGGTTTCGCGCGCTTGTGTGATGCCGATACCGAGCGGAAGTTCCAGTGTTCCCTGAAATTCGCTGCGATCCGCGTTGGATGTAAAGCCTGATGGCACTAGAGCCGCAAAATATCCGCCGATTGGCAGGGTTGCAAAACCGAGCACGATGACCAGATAACGCCATTTTACGCACCAGTTGACGATGCCCCCATAGACTCGGTCCAGACCGTTCCAGAAGCTCTGTATGGGCTTGAGCAGAGCAGTCGGTTCAGAGTGTCGAAGCCAGCGCGAAGTCAGCATCGGGGTCAGCGTAAGCGCGACGATTAGTGATACGGATACCGAAAACACAATTGCCAGTCCGTACTGGAAAAAGAACCGTCCGACGATGCCGCTCATGAAGGCAATCGGGACGAAGACGGCGAGGGTCGCAAAGGTCCCGGCCAGTACCGCCAGTCCCACCTTGCGCGTGCCTTCGCGGGCAGCGGTCAATGGGTCTGCACCATGTTCCAGCTCCTTGGCGATGGCCTCGATGACGACGATGGCATCGTCCACCAGCAGACCAATGGCGACCGTCAGCGCAAGCAGCGTCAGCAGATTGATGGTGAAACCAAACATGTAAAAGGCGAAGAATGTCGCGACCAGTGAGGTCGGAATGGCGATGGCGACGATAAACGTCGCGCGAAAATTGAGCAGGAAGGCGAAGACAACGATGACAACGAGAATCATTGCCATCTGGATCTCGTGGGAAACGTCCTCGATTGAGGATTCGATGAAACGAGTCACATCGCGCGCAACGATGATATCTATTCCCTCAGGCGCATTGGCCCGCAATTCATCAAGGGCGGCAACCACCGTGTGGGCGACTTCCACGGTATTGCGTCCCGATTGCCTGCGTATCTCCAGTGAAACACCTGTTTGGCCGTTGAGCAGGGCCAGTGAGCGCTCGTCTTCTAGACCATCTTCAATACGTGCCACATCACCCAGGCGGGTCGGTGCGCCGTTGGCGCGGTGGGCAACGACCAGATCACGAAATTCAACGAGGTTTTGCACCTCGGCCATGGTTCTGACGCTGTAGTCGATTCGTTCATTATCAATCTCCAGCCTGCCGCCGGGAACGTCAGAGTTCTCTGCCTGGATTGCGCGTTGCACGTCGATAGCTGTAAGGCCGTAGGCGCGCAGGCGTTGATTGTTCAACCAGATTCGGATGACGCGTTCGCGCCCGCCAAGAAGGCGGACCGAACCCACACCAGGCAAAGTCTGTATGCGTTCCCTGAGCACGTCGTCGGCGTATTGCGTAATCTCACGGATCGACAAATCACCGGAGACGATGATCGAGAGAATGGGTGAGGCGTCAGGATCGACTTTGGCTACGACCGGCGTCTCCACCCCGACGGGTAATTCGCGGATGATCGTCTGCAATTGGTCGCGGACGTCTTGAGCCTTCACATCAATGTCTTCATCTAGCGAGAACTCGATGAAAACCTGCGATAGCCCGTCCGAGCTGGAGGATCGTAATTGCTCGATACCGGATATGGTATTGACCGCGCCTTCGATGACGTCGCTAATCTCGGATTCGACGGTGTCCGGGGATGCGCCTTCAAGCGGTGTTGTCACGGATACATAAGGAAACTCGACATCGGGAAACAGATCAACGCCTAACCGACCGATGGAAAGCCAACCCAAGGCAACCAGTGAAGCGATGATCATGACCGCAAATACCGGCCGCTTCAGCGACGTTTCGACAAGCCCCATCATGGCTGAATGACCTCGACAACAACACCATCGGTCATTGTGTCGGGAGGTGAAAGGATGACTGCGTCACCGGCGTTCAGGCCCGTGACCACGCGCGAGAGCACACCGTCGATAGATATTGCTTCGATGCTTCTGCGAACGGCGTGACCATTTTCGACGATGAAAACCCGCTGCCCCAGCCCGGTATTGACGATTGCCGACTGTGGAATGGTCAGAATATTCTCATCTGTGATTTCGATTTCAACGCGCACAAACTGACCGGTCTGGATGCCGCAATTAGGATTCAGGAAGGGCGCGCGTAGCTCACCTGTACGCGTCTGCACATCAATGGCGTCATTCACTACCAGGATTGGCGCGCTGATAGGCTCGGTCCGGAAGCCAATATAGAGCTGTGCGGTCTGGCCCTCATGCACGCTGGTTAGTTCGGATTCCGGGAAGCGTGCAACGGCGACACCGATCTGGCACTCGGCCAAACGAACCACTGCAGATGATCCCATGCCGGAAAAGCGGCTCGACATGTAGGTGCCTTCATCGACAAAACGGCCGATGATGGCTCCGTCAAAGGGCGCTGTTACCAGGGTATCGGCAAGGCGTTGACGGGCAACATTTCGCGCTTGCTCTGTCTGGGTCACCGCCGCATTGGCAACGCTCATTTCCGTTTCGCGTTGTTCCAGTTGCGCCGGAGAAATGATGTCGCGCTCGGCCAGCTGCGCGGCGCGTTCATAGGCACGTTGTGCCTGTGTCGCCTGGGCCAGAGCCATTTGGTGGGCTGCGACCGCCGAAGCCACATCATGCTGGTAGTTCACATCACTTGTGCGAAATAGCGGATCGCCTTGCTGCACGTGGTCGCCGACATTGACCAGGACCTCGGAAATTACCCCATCAACCAGCGAGCCGAGGTCGCTGGTACGTTTCGGTGTGATCGTGCCTGTGGCGGAGATCGTACGAAGCACGGACTGTCGCTGTGTCACGCCAACAACCACGGAAACCGGCGCTGCAATTACTGGCGTCCGCTCTGTCGATTCAGTGATTTCAGCCGTGTCAGGCGCATCACTACACCCAACAATCAGCCCCAACGCTAATAGAGATAATATGCGTCGAATGGCCGAGAAATCATTCAGTATGTCGACAAGAGGCTTGTGCATTCTAACTACCGTGGCAATTTACACGACAGGAGGTATCACACAATAATATGGTGCCATACAATATAAATTTTCACGCCCTAGGTGGTGATGATGGCGGATGATTTCGAGGCGATTTTGGCTGACCCACGCGTTCAGATGGGTTTCCTGATTGCGGACACATCCCGATTGCTCAAATCGACCTTCGACACTGCCATGCTGGCCGAGGGCGCGACGCGAACGAAATGGCGCGCGCTGATCTACATCCTGCGTGACCCTGGCCTGTCCCAGTCACGTCTGGCGGAATATCTGGATATCGGACGTGCGGCGGCCGGAGAGATCAGCGCCTATCTGGTCAAGGAAGGTCTGGTCGAGCGCCGCAAGAACGCCGAAGACAGCCGGGCCTGGAATTTGTTTGCAACCGATCTGGGATACGCAATCGCTCCCGAACTGACCGAGGTTGCCTTCAAGCTGATTGACGAGGTGTTTGCTAATATATCAACGGAAGAGGTCAGCCGTGTGGTCACTGTACTGAGCAAGCTGTCGAACGCCCTGGAGCAAGCCGCGAAATGATAATAACCATTCCCTATGACAAAACGTCAGGTGACCTGAGCCCCATTTGGTCCCTCACTTGAATTGAAAGTCTGTCGATACGGAGACAGACGATGCGTAAGAGCAAATTCACGGAAGAGCAGATCATCGCGATCCTTGCTGCGCAGGAACGCGGCATGGCGACGGCGGAGGTGTGCCGGCGTTACGGGGTGAGTTCGGCGACGTTTTATAAGTGGAAGGCCAAGTTCGGCGGCATGGACGTTTCGGACGCCCGCCGGTTGAAGGTGCTTGAGACAGAGAATGCGCGGCTCAAGAAGTTGTTGGCCGACAGCCTGCTGGATAACTCGATCCTGAAGGACTTGCTGGGAAAGCCCTGACGACGCCCCGGATGAAGCGGGACGCGGCGTGTAAGGTGATGGAGATTTATGCCATCTCCCAACGCCGGGCCTGTCGTCTGGTCAGCGTCGATCTGAAGACGGTGCGGCGGGAAGCCGAGCCGGATAACCCGGACGTGCGTGCTCGCATGCGTGAGATCGCGGCCACACGCCGCCGCTTCGGCTATCGGCGGAACGGTCTGATGCTTGAACGTGAGGGCATCACGATGAACCACAAGAAGCTTCGCCGGCTCTATAAAGAAGAAGGGTTGGCGGTGAACCGCCGCCGCGGCCGCAAGCGGGCAACGGGAACCCGGGAGCCAATGCCGGTGCCGGATGGTCCCACAAAGCGGTGGAGTCTCGACTTCGTATCCGACGTCTTCGGTCCAGCCCGGCGCTTCCGCATGCTCAATGTGATCGACGACTATACCCGGGAATGTCTGGCGCTGGTGGCAGATATTTCGCTGTCAGGTGCGCGTGTGGTTCGCGAGCTTGATCGCTGCATCCGGCTCTACGGCAAACCTGAGACCATCGTGTCCGACAACGGCACAGAGCTGACCAGCCGCGCCGTTCTGGAATGGCAGAACCAGACCGGCATTGCATGGCATTACATCGCGCCGGGCAAGCCCCAGCAGAACGGCTTTGTGGAAAGCTTCAACGGCAAGCTTCGCGACGAATGCCTCAACAAAGAAGTGTTCGACAGCTTAGCCCACGCGAGAAAGGTGCTGGCGCACTGGCGACATGACTACAATCACAACCGGCCCCACTCATCACTGGGCGGGCTCACGCCCGCAGCGTGCCGGTCGCTCGAGCTAACCGAGGGCTCCGCTCCCGGCACGCTCGCCAACCTTTAAACCATGGACTATGAAAGGATCAGACTCTCGAAATAAACGAGGGAGCCAAGGGGCGCAGGTCACTATGGCCAGAAAAAGATAATGCGAAAATATTGCGAAGCCGACGCTCCATTGAAATTCAAACATTATTAAATAGACAATTTGTCAGTCTGGTCGCACGGATCAGGCTTGAAGCTAGCGTTCACTTCCATCGCCTCTTAAATTCGCTTACCAATGGACCGTCCATCACACCCTCTGGAAATGCGTCGTTTGGCGCACCAATTCCTTAGCCAACATAGGCGCATCGCCTTCAAGTACGCGGACCATCCAGATCTCAACGTCGTATTCGAATCTGCCGGGAAGGCTGTTCAAGTACGTAAAGCCGAGATTCGCCGGCAGATCGAACCAAGCAAGTCGCTCGAGGATATCCGTAAAAGAGTCGAGAAACAAACAGGTGGTGAGTTCGAGATATTCTGGGACGATTATGTCGATGAATGTTCTGAATACAGGGCTAGGTACGATCTGGCATTCGGCGACGGCGGCCTGAAAGACCTCCGAAAGAAATACAGAAAAGCCATCGATAAATTCGACAACTTTGTTTCCGGTCTGTCGGATGCTGTTGGCAGCAAGGCGCCGCATGGCGTGAACCTTTTTGCGCCAACCACCTGGCAGGAAGCGTGCAGGCATTTTCTAGCCTGGCAAGCGTCCGCACACATTGCGGACGATATTCCAAGCTTCGAGGATCACGCTCTTCTACGCCATTACGGTGGCAATACCGGGCCCAGAACAGCGCGGCAAAACACGCTCGATGGTTCGTTATCTGCAACTCGCGCTTCGTTAGTAGCTGCCGAGAAAATGGTCAGTTCAAACCTGCCAGAAGGACACCATAAGGAATTCTGGAAAGACCATCACGTTGAGCAAGCGTTAGTATATTGGCTCGATGCAACCTGCCACGAACGCGTCGACTTCGAGAAGTTCATGCCAAGCGGGTGGAATTATGGGCGCACCTTCTTGATCGAAATGATCAGGAGCGTTTGGGGTGAAAAGAGTCTCGCGGTCACGACAGCTGAGAAACGCCTCTCAACAGCCATGAAAGCGATCCGTGAAAGGCTCGAGGATATCAGATCCAGTCGATTGGAAGCCACAATTTCCTACCAAGTAGCCTCCGAATTCTCCGAGGGAGATTGCCGGAATCTGGCAATCTGTTTCGAGCTCGGCCAACAGATCAGCCAGCGATGGAACCAAGAGCTTCCGGATTTCGCGAGACCTAGAGGATATGACGCTGACGCCCAGATTCTCGCTGAGTATGGACAAGACCATTGGCCTATGTGGTTGGATCATAGATCTAAATCCTGAGCGTCAACTGCAATCCAACAAAATCAACCGCTGAAATCTCCGCCCTTAATGGTTGGATTTGGCGTTTGCGCCCTTCCCTGCCCTGCTTCATTTGAGTTGGTCTTTACGTCATGCAACCGGCGTCGATCGGAATCTGCGCAGCTTGCCATGACGTTCTCAGCGATCGCCCGAAACGGGCAATGAGGAGGTGTCATGCCAGTAGAGAAACGCCGGTCATTCTTCGACATCCGTGATGCGAGGTCGATCAGATCTCCCGACAAATGTGTGTTGCTGACAATCGCCATGCGTGTCGATTCAAGAAAAGGATACGCATATCCTGGAATCCGCCGCATCGCCTGGGAGAGTGGTTATTCGGTCAGCACGGTTAAAAGGTCGATCAACCACCTGAAAAGCGTTGGATTGCTCCGAGTTGCCAACACGAGCGGAACCAGTAGCAAGTATTATATCCAGTGGGGCCGGCTTGATCGTCTGGAGGCTAAGTGGGCGACAAGACACGAGGGTCAGTCTGATCCCTCGCCGGATGAAATTGATAACGATAGACCCGGGGTTGGCTCAGACAGGTACGAAACCGCGACCGCTGCGAACCCTAATGAATCTAGAAATACCAATAAATACCATGGTTGCGAGACGGCCTTGCTCGAGCTCGAAAGGTTGAACCGTCAGCATGGGGTCGACGCAGAATTGGCCTTCGCGGAGTTGGTCCGAGAGAAAGGCTACAGTGAACAAGCCGACCTTCTCGCAGGCGGCGACGAACCGGGATTCCGCCTATTCCACGATCCGAAGGAATGCCCAAAACCCGGCTATCACGGCTTCTTTTTAGTCTGGTATTTGGACGAAATCGGGAAGTCAAAAACCCTGTTTTCTGTCTGCAAGACTTTGGGCTTCGACAAGGACAGGATGAAGTCTCCAAGGGGTCTGCGGCGCTACCAGGAGCGAAATGAGGGCAAGTTAATCGTTCCGGTTCCGCTTTCCGTTCTTCGCGAAGCGATGTCCGCGCAATGACCCAAATCAAAAACAAGCAATCCACGGGTCCTTCTTGGGGCAAATCGGTATGCGGGGGAGCGAAGCGCTCGATTTCGCCAGACACACAGGATTCCAAAATGGTTGACGTTGACGTTGACAAGTTGACGTCACCTTTGACCGGAACTAACCCGCTGGCGGTCGACCAGCTTTCGGCCGCCGAACGGATCGCCGAGATTGGGCAGCTCCTGGCGATCGGAGCCGCCCGGGCTTTACACCCACAGACGCGTGACAATTCGACTGGACATTCCAGCGACGTCGAGCGGTCGTGTTCGCGGTGAATGAGCCATGGAAACGACACCTCGAACCCCGATCGCAAATCTTGGCGACCTCTCCTTCGCGGAGTTGAAGGATCGCTGGCAGAGCCTGTTTGACGTTCCTCCGCCCGTCTTCAACCGGCGCTCGCTTGAGGCGCGTCTTGCCTACCGGATCCAGGAACTCGAGCATGGCGGCTTAAAGCCCCGATCGCGGAAACGGCTCCTGTCGCTCGCCGAAGAGCTGGATGGTGGGGACCTCACGAAACGGCGCAAGCGAGCGGACAACAAACCCATTGCCGGAACGCGCTTGGTTCGCGAATGGAAAGGCGTCGAATATCACGTGACGGTCCGGCGAGACGGCTATGAGTTCAACGCCAAGCACTACAAATCCCTGTCAGCCATCGCTTTTTCGATCACCGGCACGCGCTGGAATGGCTGGAACTTTTTCGGGCTGTCGGATTCCCGGGGGCGGGCATGAATTTCACCTCGCCATCGACCGGCCCGAAACGCTGCGCAGTCTACACGCGCAAATCCCGGGAAGAAGGACTAGATCAGGAGTTCAACAGCCTCGATGCGCAAGCCGAAGCTTGCCGCAATTTTATTGCCAGCCAGCGCCATGAAGGTTGGGTCGCGATCGACGAGGAGTTCCGGGATCCGGGCTATTCCGCCGGCACGCTCGATCGTCCCGCTATTCAGCGTCTGATCAAGCTCGTCGAGCGCGACGAAGTCGACATCATCGTCGTCTACAAGATCGATCGGCTCAGCCGTTCGATCATGGATTTTGCGCATCTGATCGAACTCTTCCGGGCACATGATGTCAGCTTCGTTGCCGTAACACAGTCGATCAACACCAGCGATGCGATGGGCAAGCTCTTGCTCAACGTGCTGATGTCCTTTGCCCAGTTCGAACGTGAAAACACGGCCGAGCGCATCCGCGACAAGATCGACGCCTCGAAGCGGCGTGGCATGTGGATGGGCGGACCTTTGCCCTTTGGATACATCAGCCGCGACAAGCAGCTGGTGCAAAAGCCGGCGGAAGCCCGGATTGTGCGGCACCTCTTCAAGCGTTTTATAGAACTCGGTTCGGTCCAACGCTTATCAGAAGAGACACGGGCATCGTCATCGATGCCTGACTTCGCGAAAAGCCGCCTCTACAAGATGTTCTCCAACCCGATCTATATCGGGAAGATCCGCCACAAGGGTGAGGTCTATGACGGACGCCACAAGGCCATTATCGACGAGATCACCTGGGCGAAGGTTCAGGCCATCCTCAAAACCGACAATCGGCAAAGGGCTGCGCGAACTCGCGCGCAAACGCCGGCCCTGCTGAAGGGGATCCTCTTCGGGCCTGATGGCGCGCCCATGTCTCCCAGCCACACGAACAAAGGTAGGAAGCGTTATCGCTACTACGTCAGTCAGACGGTGCTGGCGAATGGTGCTGGCGCCTGCCCGATCGGTCGCATCAGTGCGACCGAGATCGAAAGCCTTGTGATCGAGCGCATCAGGGAGCTCCTCCACGAACCGGAGATCCTTTTCAGCGCAGGTCGTGCGTCGAAAGTGATTGGGCTTTCAGTCAGCGAGGATGAGCTCGCGGAGCTAATCGAGGATCTCACGCCGATCTGGGAGAACCTTTTCCCGGAGGAACAGGCTCGCCTGGTCAATCTCCTCGTCGAAAAAGTCGTCGTCCACCTCGATCATGTCGAGATCACTTTACGCCTTGATGGTCTGCAGCGACTTGCTGGCGAAGCACGCGAGGCTGCATAATCCATGGAACGCTTGGCCCGGATAGAAGGCGAACGCATCGGCAACCGGCTTATCCTCCGGGTACCGGTCAGCTTTCGCAAGCACAGGGGCCGCAAGGAAATTCATGCAGCTGGCGCTGGTCCAGAACTCGCCAAGCCGGACCACGCTCTTCTTAAAGCGGTAGCACGCGCTCATCGATGGCGGGACATGCTCGACAGCGGCAAGTTTGAAACCGTCCGGCATCTGGCCCGCGCCGAGCGTATCTCCGAGACCTATCTCGCTCGCGTCGTTCGAATGACGCTCCTGTCGCCAAAGCTGGTTGAAGCCGTCCTGGCAGGCAAACCGCCAGCCGGGCTGTCGCTCAAGACCGCGCTGGAGCCCTTTCCTCTGGACTGGTCAGAACAGGACAACTGGTTCGCCTGAACCTCTCGAGTTCGAGCCAAGTGTCCGATCCACCCAATGGATCATCTAAAACTGCCGCCGCTTGGCCTGTGAACTCGCAACCCGAAAAACCGTTTAAACTCAGCGGCCTGAATAGTGCTTGTCGACCGCCCGTACGAGATTCTCAGAGTCTTCAGGTTTTGAGAAAACCGGGCAATTTTGCCCAAAACCCCAGCAACTCGTATGACTGGCGAGTCTTAAGGTTTCGACCGATTATCCCGCATGGCTTGGGATCCCGGTGCTCAGGAACTGAGCTTTGAGACTGGTTCGAAGAGTGCAGTGGCGGTGCTGTCAGACGAAAGCGAAGCGGTCTCAGTTATCTAAAACAAGCGGCCTTTAGACAGCCAGATCCCGCCATTCTTCCAGCGCGATTTGCCGGCTCTCCTTGAACCGGTCGCGGTGGTTGAGGTGACGTTCGAGATTGAAGTGATTGTGGACTGAGGAATGGACCGCGGCGAATTTCTGGAGACTTCGCATTCGTCGGAAACGAAGCATAGCCCGCTCTCTTCTTCGTAGCGGTAAGTGGCTGTTCTCGGCCCTGTTGTTGAGCCACCTCCCAACTTCCTGGTCACCCTCATTGCCGATTGTTTTCATGGCAGCGCGATAGGACGGCAACCGGTCCGTCACGATGGTCTTTGGTTGGCCGTATCGCTTCATAGCTTTGCGCGAAAACTTCAACGCAGCTTGGCGATCTCGGCGTTTGGTGACAAAGGCTTCGAGCACTTCACCTTCGTGATCAACGGCGCGCCAAAGATAGTGGGTTTCCCCATTTATCTTCACGAACATCTCGTCTAGATGCCACTACCACTGAGGCCAAGCACGCAGCCGATCCGCCCTCTTACGTCTGATCTCAGACGCGAACATTGGACCGAACCGGTTCCACCAGAACCGGACGGTCTCATGGCAGATATCGATGCCTCGTTCATGTAGAAGGTCTTCCACATTCCGCAATGAAAGCGGAAAACGAACATACATCATCACGGCAAGGCGAATGATCTCAGGCGATGTTTTGAAATAGCGAAACGGATTCTTATTCATGCCGGTATTTCATCAGCAAACTGATAATGCCCCGTTTAATCTGACAACACCCCTCCCACGCTTCTTCAGCCCCGAATTTAAAAAACCTGTTCACACTCATCCGCTGGTTCCTCGTGGCTTGGATATGTCTCGCGGTGCTTCGGCCCAAGCTGTCTGTCGCGGTCAACTCGGAGCGAAACTCAACCTTTGAGTGTTTAACAGGAAAAGTCGAGTCGCCCTGCGGCAACAGGAACATAAAAAGAACAATTCAGTTGACGCGAGATTTCGCTAGGTTACCCTACCCCCATATTGTCAAAATATGTCCCAGAGAGACTCCATGACCTCTACCCAGTTCCGTGAGTGCCGCGAGAAGGCCGGCATGTCTGTTGAAGCAACCGCCACTCACTTCAACGTCACGCCCAAAACCGTCTATCGCTGGGAGAGTGGAGAGATCGCTCCGAACCCGATCTTCGTGAAGGAATTGCAGAGCATGTTCGTTCGCGAGGATCGTGCACCCGACGATTTTGATTTCCGCTTCATCGACCTCTTCGCAGGCATCGGCGGCATCCGGCGCGGCTTCGACGCCGCAGGCGGCAAATGCGTGTTTACCAGCGAATGGGACACCTACGCACAGAAGACATACAAGGCCAACTATCCGGATGATGACCATGAGATCCGGGGCGACATCACCGAGATCGAGGCCGACGAGATACCCGATCACGACGTGCTGCTCGCCGGCTTTCCCTGCCAACCGTTCTCGATCGCGGGCGTATCCAAGAAGAACTCGCTGGGTCGCCAGCATGGATTCATGGACAAGGCCCAGGGAACGCTGTTCTTTGACGTGCTGCGGATCCTGAAAGCAAAACGTCCGGCGGCGTTCCTGCTCGAAAACGTCAAGAACCTGAAAAGTCACAATCGCGGCGATACATTTGCGACGATCAAGGGGGCCCTGGAAAACGATCTTGGCTATCACGTCTCCACTGTTGTGATCGACGCCAAGGGTTATGTTCCCCAGCACCGCGAACGGATCTTCATCGTCGGGTTCCGCGAGGAATGTCGGTTCGACATCTCGAAACTGAGCTTCCGCGACCCCAAGACCGGCCCGAGGCTGGATTCGATCCTCCATTCGCCGGATGAAACGCCCGAAGAGCAATACACCCTTCCCGTCGAGGAAGCGGGCTCGAACGAGGCAAGCTTCGTCAATCCGAAGTACACCCTGTCGGACAAGCTCTGGGACTATCTCCAGGGCTACGCCGAAAAACACCGTGCCAAGGGGAATGGATTCGGTTTCGGACTATGCGGACCGGAGGATACGGCCCGCACCCTGTCGGCGCGCTATTACAAGGACGGCAGCGAGATCCTCATCGCACAGGAGGGCCGCAACCCGCGCCGGCTGACGCCGCGTGAATGCGCTCGACTCATGGGCTTTGACCAAGCCGGCCACCCGCCCATGAAAATTCCGGTCTCCGATACGCGCGCCTACAAACAGTTCGGCAACGCAGTGGCCGTTCCGGTGATTGAGGATATCGCTATCAAGATGAAACCGTTCATCATGGCAGCCATCATGGACCAGTCAGATGCTGGCCCGCTGTTTGCCAGCGCCGGCACAGCTGAGTGAACGACGTCGTCGACAAGGTTACGCGAAGCCGGATGATGTCCGGGATCCGGGGCAAGAACACCCGGCCGGAACTTGTGATCCGGTCCGCCCTTCACGCGCGGGGCTACCGGTTTCGCCTGCACAGGAAGGGACTGCCGGGCAAGCCGGACATCGTCCTTGCAAAATTTTCGGCAGCGGTTTTCGTAAACGGGTGTTTCTGGCACGGGCATGACTGTCACCTGTTCAGGTGGCCCTCCACGCGGCAGGAATTCTGGCGGGAGAAGATCGAGGGCAACAGGGCCAGGGACCAACGCGTACTCGGCGACCTGGAGCAACTTGGATGGCGCACGGCGCGGATCTGGGAGTGTGCACTCAAAGGCCCGGGACGGCTGACGGTTGATGTCGTTACAGACCGTCTCTGCAGCTGGCTCGAAAGCGATCAACGGGCCGTCGCGATCCGAGGCACACGCTAGCTGACCGCCTCAACGCGGGCGTACAATTCGCGAAGGTTTTCCTCGAACTTCGAGGTTCCTACGCGCCACTGCGGCCGAACCTTCGCGCTTCCATCCGCGTAGATTGTATGGGCCGGGTCGTAATAGACGCGACCGACAGAAATTGCCCGCAGAAGCCGCCAGATATCGGTGCCCTCGCACATTAGCCATGGCTGCAAAAAGCGGTACTCGTCGCCCTGGGGAGCCGCACGCGCCTCGGCCCGGACGTAGACAGCCGCGGCGTGCTTCGAATTCCAGGAATTGGCGAGTTTCTCCAGCGACCAGCCCGACACCAGTCTGCCGGTCTCGTGGTGTCTGAGCTCGACGCGAACGTCCTCCGGCGCGGCCGAGAACCGGTCGGTCGCCGGGTCATATCCGGCAACACCAAGAACAAGGCCATGAGTCTTGTTGAGCTTGCCCGCCCGGAAGAGCCCCACGAACCGGGCCGACCCGTCTCCCTTTGTCGACGGCTTTCCGAACTCCTCCATGAAGTCGCGGAACACCATCTCTCCCTCGGCGCCACAGTCCGCTGTCGGCGTCATGAGGCTGATCTTGCTACCGCGGTAGGACTTGACCTCATAGCCGTGGATATCCGGAGCCTTGAACGCATTCGTCTCGACGCCAAGCGCGGCTTCCAGGGTGTAACCAGCTCCCTGGTTCCCACTGAATGGCACAATCTTGCCGCCCTTGTTCCGAACTGAGGCATGCCAGCCGGACGCCACAATGCCGCGCAGGTCCGAGATCAGCAGCTCTCGCGGGGCCGTTGTCGCTCCGATTGTGGTCGAGAGCACACCCAGCACACCGGAAACACCTGACGGGGTCAAATCGGGGAAGTCTGCGACAAGCGCATCCTCGGTTTCCGTCAGGAGCAGGCCGACGACTTCACCCGCGGAGTTGGCCCCCATCGCGAGAATGCGCTGTCCGAAAGCGGCCTGCTTTTCACGGCGTATCGCGTCCGGTGCCCACTGACATCGATCGAGAAAGCCTGAAAGGCGCACCTCCGGATACTGGAAGTATTCGATGAGGCGTGTTCGCGGCGCATGAAAACGCGCACCGGTCCGGTCCATCCAGAAAAAGTCCAAGCTGGCCTCGGCGATCGGCCGTCCTGCAGACGAGTTTCTCTTCTTGCGGCTCTGGCTCGCCGCCCTCAACGCCATTCGTGCCGGAAACAGGTTGACCAGCCCGTTCATTTCCGAAGCCAGAACAACCTGGTTCTTCTCGTTGTCCTGCTTTGTCGCGAGGTGTTTAACGTAGACGGTCCTGACGCCCGCGCGCCGGAACAGGCCCTTGAATTCACCAAGAGTTGCAATGCCCATGGGATGCAATATCGGGGAGCTGCTTGGCGAGCACAAGCCCTCGACAGGTGGTGACAATCGAGGAGCACAGGCCCGGCTGCTTTATCCCGTTAGCGGACACTGCCTAGATCAACGGGTCTTTCTATTCTCATGCTTGGAGCGCGTTGACGATCTTCAATGTTCGGCGCACATAGCCAGTCAATTCCGTAGGATCGATGTCATCTGGCGTGTCATCAGTGACATCCTCGCCGTGATAATACTGACTGGTATAGTCGTTAATTTGGTCGAGTTCGTCATACAGCACCCTGGCCGGATGTTCTTCCTCGCCTTCCCTGATCTTCCGCACGATTTCGCCCAGCCAATCCTGGCCCGCAAGAAATGATGCGGGATAAGTGGTCCAGCAATGCGTTTCCAGCACGCCCCGCATCTTGCGGATCAGATCGAGGCGACTTCCCGCGCCGGTCGCCAGGAAGGCCTGCAGGTCATCGATATCCGTTGCGGTTCGGCCCCGACAGGCGCGATCCAGATCGATCGGCATGATCTTCGACCCCTGCGCGCGATGATCGGCCAGCGTGAGCGCGATGCGCTCGGCCGCCGGCGCCTTGTCCCACACCTGCTTCAGGAAGGTAGCGTCGTGCGAAAGCACGATGACCTGCGCGCATTGGCGGGCGATCTTTGTGATTTCGTACACCGTCTGGCGCCGCCGGAAAGAGTCCTGACTGCTGAAGGGATCGTCGAAGACGACGATCCTGTTCGCAAGATCCGGGTCCTGTTCCAGATGGGCCAGGAAGAAGGCCAGCGCCAGCGTGGTCCGGTCCCCCGCGCTCAGCGTATTCTTGAAGCTGGGCCGATCCGCCGAAGTTCTGCCGTCACCCAGATCGATACCGGTGTTGTTGATGACCAGCTGGTAGCTCGAAGCCGCCGTCCCGCCGGGATAACCGTGCTTCGTTTCCGCTATCGAGAAGCCAGCATTAAAGGCCTCGAGGTAGTGGTTGATGCGCATCTCGTAGGGCCGGATGACAGCCGCTGTGTGCTGGTCCAGTACGGCGCGAGCGGCTTCCTTCCGCTGGTCGATGTCTTCCTTTTGTCCCTTTAGCTGGACGTAATCCGCGCATAGCCCGGACACTGGTTCGGTATGCCGGGTTCGGACCGCCCGCCGTAGGGCCAGTTCCGCTTCGGCAGCGTTTACATCGGCCGCCCCAGTTTCTTGCTTCTTGGCTGCGATCAGGTCGTTCGCTTCGCGTACCGCCCGAGCATTCGATTCGGCCGTTTCTCGTGCGGATCCCCAGGCCGCCAGCGCGGCCTGAAATTCTTCATCAGGTTCGATCCGATTCAGCGGCGCCGCAGCCTTGCGCGCCAGAAGCACTCGGGCCGCCGCAGCCATCGCGCGCATCGCATCCGCGATGCCGGCCGGTAGTGCTACCGCCGGCGCATCGATGGCGCAGTACCGGGCCCAGAATTCAGCTGACCCGGCGTTCTGTTCGCGGCTCGTATTCAGCGCGCCGACCGCCGCATTGCCGAACCGTTCATCGATCCGTTCGGCCATGGCCGTGATAGCGGCGCGGAGATCCGCGTAGCGTTCGCTGAAGACCGACCTGTAGGCCGCAATCAGGGGCAGGCCCTCGATCCCCTGGCCGCAAAACGGGCAAGTTTCATGCGCATGCGGCAAACCTTCGTCGATCCAGTTTCCGCCGCCATCCGCCATCGCATGCGCAGCCAGATGCTCTGCGATACGAGCTTCTGCGTCGGCCGCCACGTCTTCCAGCGTTCGGCCCAGGATGTCCAGGAAACCTTCCGGCAATTCCGGAAGGGAGGTTTCGGCCAGGGCAGCGCGATCGTTGATCTGGCGCGCCTGGCGAACGGCCTCAAGATTGCGTTCCTGTTCCTCGATCCGCCGGTCAATCTCCGGATCGGTTGCCAAGGCAATGAATCGCTCCAGGGTCATGCCCTGCGGCAGATGCGGCTGGATAGCCCTTACCGCAGCGGTGATCTCGCCGGTCTTTTCCCGGCTTGCCGCGGCTAACCCCGAATCCACTTCGGCTAGGCGCACGCCTTCTTCACCGATGATGACGCGGTACAGGTTACGGCGATGATCTATATCGACTACTTCGCCGGAATGAACGTTCTCCGACACGAAAACGCCGTCGAAGATCGCCAAGCCGGGAAATGTCGCATTCCAAGCCTCACCATTGAAGCGGGACATGCCCGCTGTCATCAACAATTCGATACCGATCGGGGATTCAACGCCAAGCGTCTTCCGGCCGGCTACATGGGCGGCTTCCCCGGTTTTCAGGGATCGCAGGACCGCGCAGATAGTCGTCTTGCCGAAACCGTTCGCGCCAGCGATCAATGTATGCCGAGATAGCTCTGGATTGCCCGGGGCGGCTGAATTGATGAACCGGCCAACGTTTTTGATTGAAACGATTTTCCGCAGCATCACTGCCTCGCTATATGGATACCACAAGGCTGCTGTGCGTCATTGCCCGCAGCATTCGATCAAGCTTGTAACTTTCGAAGACCCCGTGTTTGTGCTGGGCGTCCGGAGTTATGCTTAAAGTGTTAACTCCGCGCCAACAACTTACAAGAGTAGGATAACTTCTGTCCCCTCCTGCGCCAAACCAGACCTAATCCAGCAATGCCCCAGCACTCACGCCAAGCGCCACCGCAATCTTCTCCACAGCCAGGATTGTAGGGTTACGCGTACAGCGCTCGACGCCGGAGATATAGGTCCGGTGCAGCCCAGTCTGGTCCGCAAGCTCTTCTTGCGACCAACCCTTCTCTTTTCTGAGACGCTTCATGTTCGCCGCGAGGCGCTGTCCGATATCCATTGGTTTATCGGACAGTGACGCAGACTATTCATCTACAGACTATCAGTCTCATTTTGAGTTGACCTTGTGCGAATTGCACGCAGATATGATGACTATAAGTATCATTCTGGAGAATGTGAGATGAAACGGGTTTTCGGCGCGGCGGTATTAGCCGCAAGCATAACAACGCCAGGGTTGGCGCAATCATCGGACTGGCAGTGGATTCGAAATGTCGACCAGATGTCGGATCAGGTTCGATACATGGCATTCACGCAAGGCGAGAACCGCGTCGCAGCCTTTATCTGCGAACCGGACGGAGGCTTTCGCACCGCACGGGTCAATAACCGGCTTCTTGATATCGAATTGGGAGATCAACGTGAATTCATCTGGCGCGTTGACCAGGCTGATGCGCGCGAGTCTCGCTGGTACAATGTGGATGATGGCGGAGCGATCACGACCGGGCCTGAGGCGATTGAGTTTGCCGTCGCGATCAGAAATGCCGAGGACCGCCTGGTCGTCAGATCCGGAGGCGTTACGGCTCGATACTCTGTCACGGGCTCCACCGCAGCAATCGATGTCGTGTTTGAAGCCTGCGGAATTACCGATTTTTCTGAATAAATCGCTCCACCTTACAATCGTGGTCTTGGGAGTGCCGTTCCAGCTGTGTTAGGCAACTCTCGTGTCTTGTTTCAGAGGCATTTCCATAGCTGGCAGCACTTCCTCGAAGAGCATTCAGTCCAAACTTGAACGGCGCAGAGCCACACCCGCTTTCCAAGCGGGTTGTGCCTTGCGCGAGATAGAGGACGAGTGCTCATGAGCGCCCAATCCAACGAGCTTCTTGGCTCCAACTCCCTCCACCTTATCGAAGTTGAACTCGGCGGGCTGCGTCTGCCCGACCGGGAACTTCGCAACCATTCCTCCGCCCAGATCGAGAAGATCGCGCGCTCCATCGAACATTTTGGGTGGGTATCGCCTATTCTTATCACCACCGATCACGAGGTCATCGCCGGCGTTGCTCGGGTCAGCGCCGCCCGCAAACTCGGCCATGTTGTCGCACCGGCTCTGAGAGTCGATCACCTTACCCCTGAACAGGTTCGCTTCTACCGCATCGCCGACAATCGTCTGGCTGAAGAGGCAGAGTGGGACCGCGAGGCCCTGCGCCTGGAGATCAGCGACCTCCTTGAACTCGACATCGATATTGAGCTGACGGGATTTGAGACGGGTGAAATCGATGTCCTTCTCGATCTCGACGATGAGAATGGTGAAGGCGAAGGAGACACCGAGGATATCAGTTCCCCCATCAGCGAAGTTGGAGACATCTGGCGCATCGGCGAGCATCGCCTGATCTGCGGTGACGCGCTCGCGCCGGAAACCTGGGCGAAACTTGGTGGCATCAAAGCCGACGCCGCGTTCGTCGATGCGCCCTACAATGTGAAGATCGACAAGCACGTCTGTGGACTGGGCAAGGTCAAGCACCGCGAGTTCGTGCAAGCCTCGGGCGAGATGAGTGCGGACGAATTCGCGCAGTTTCTCGGAACAGCTCATCAGCGCCTTCATGAGGCTCTGAAACCCGGCGGGGTACTGTTTTCGTGCATGGACTGGCGCTCTATCGCCAGCCTGGTTGAAGCCGGCGAACACGCCGGTTTCGAGCTTATCAACATGGTGGTTTGGGACAAAACGACCGGTGGTATGGGATCGCTCTACCGGTCGCAGCACGAATTGATCTGCGTATTCCGGAATGCAGGCGCTTCGCATCGCAATAACGTCCAGCTCGGCAAGCATGGTCGCAATCGCACCAATGTCTGGACCTATGCCGGCATGAATACGGGCGGCAAACAGCGCGATGAATTGCTGGCGGTCCACCCGACGGTAAAACCGGTCGAGCTGGTGATCGACGCCATCAAGGACGTCACCGCTCACGGTGGAACTGTCGTCGACTGTTTCGGCGGTTCGGGAACGACCATGGTTGCAGCACAAAAGGCGGGCCGCAAATCCGTCCTGCTGGAACTCGATCCCGTTTATGTCGATACGATCGTTGAGCGCATGACGGCGGCTTTCGGGCTTGCTGCGACGCTGGAAGGTAGCGGCGAAACCTATGCCGAGCTCAAGGCGGAGCGTGACCTGAACGCCGGAGGGGACGCGTAATGTCTACTCCCAAGCACAACATTCGTCGTCGCCAACGCCCGCACGTCTCAAAGCCGGACACCGGAGGCCACGACCCTCATCGCCCGGTCGGCTATGCCAACCCTCCCAAGGCCGGACAATTCAAGAAGGGACAATCGGGCAATCCGAAGGGGCGTCCGAAAGGTTCCAAAAACATCGCGACTATTCTCAACGAGCGTTTGAACAAGCGGATTACGATCCGCGAAGGCGGGCGAACGAAAACGGTGTCGGTGCTGGAAGCCAAGTTTATCCAGCTGACGAAGGCGATGCTGGAAGGCGATGACAAGGCAACCAATCTGATCATCAAACTCCTCGAACGCTACGGCGACGAGACCCACCAGAACGAGAAGGAGGCTCTAGCGGTCTTTAGTGCCGAAGAAGACCGGCAGGTGATTGAAGAGCTCTTGAGGATGAACAGTTCCGCGGCCCCTGGCGAGGATGGCTCATGATGGACGTCAATCAACAAGCCAACGCTGTTCGCAGGTCTCGCTTTTACTTCTTCCTCGAGGCCGTTTTCAAACATCTCGAAGGGCGCTCCATGCCGCCCGACGACTACTTGCGAGCTCTGGCGTTTGCGCTTCAGTCAGCACATGAAAAAGATCGTGGTCGACTCGTTGTCACTATTCCTCCGAGGCATTTGAAATCGATTTCCGCGGCGGTGGCACTGCCTGCTTGGGCCCTCGGACACAATCCGTCCTGTAAGATTCTCGTTGTCACCTATGGCGACGAACTCTCACGGGAACATGCGACCCGGTTTGCATCGGTCATGCATTCGAAGTGGTACAAGACACTCTTCCCTCGGACTCGGGTCGATAAAAGCAATCAATCTGAGCTGAAAACGAGTGCGGGCGGATCGAGACGGTGCGTCTCATCCGGTGGTGCGGCAACAGGATTTGGCGCAGATCTCATTATCGTCGATGACCTGATGAAGGCACAACACGCCACATCCGAGGTGATGCGAGAAAAGGTCCACAAAACTTTTTCGGGAACCTTGCTTTCTCGCTTCAATGATCCCGCTAAGGGATCCTTGATTTCCATCCAGCAGCGCCTTCATGAGGACGATCTGCCAGCGAGGCTCATCACGTCTGGCGAATACGATCACCTCAACCTGCCGGCAATTGCCGAGACCAAGGCGTCCTTCCCGATCGACATCGGCAAGAACTGGAAGCGCGAAGCAGGTGATCTTCTCAATCCGCGCCGCATGGACATGGAAGTGTTGCAAGCCATCCGAAAGGATTTGGGTGCTCGGGAGTTTTCAGCGCAATTCCAGCAAAACCCTGTCGCGCCTGAAGGTGCCTTGATCAATCCCGAACAGCTTCACCTTACTGACGAATTCCCCGACCCGAATGACTGCGACCTGTGTGTCCAGTCTTGGGATACAGCGTCTAAGGCAGATCCTAGCAATGACTTCTCCGTGTGTACGACATGGGGGCACTACCGGGGCATCTGGTACCTTCTCGACATCTACCGCGGTCGGCTCGAATTTCCTAAGCTGAAGGAAAAGGTCCTCTCATTGCGAGACTATTGGCGCGCGGAAAAAGTTCTGATCGAGGACAGCTCTTCCGGCTCGAGCATTCTTCAGCAGCTCCGCACTGAGAAACGGCGTGAAGGGATCATTGGTATCCAAGCCAAAGGCTCCAAGTCCGAGCGGCTCGAGGCGCAGTTGGATATGCTTTACGACGGCCGTGTCGCTTTCAATCCCGAGGCCGAAACCTGGCGCGACCTGTTGAACGAAATGCGCGCTTTTCCGGATGGCCGTCATGACGACCAGGTCGATAGTATCTCGCAGTTCCTCAAATGGGTGCGCGGGCCCCGAGGACGTAGCTTTGTCAGCGCTAACGGGGAAGGCAGTGCGATGCGAGACGAATTTGGAAGGTTCGCGCCCTATTACGGCACCCGCTAAAACGTTTATGCTTTTTGGTCTGGACCAGCACCGCTCAATCGAGCGGTGCTGTTTGCGTTATGAGCCAGTCTACCGACATCGGCGAGTTATTCGCCAATGCAACAGCCGCGATTGAAGACGCGCACACAGCTTCAGTGAACGGGCATGTTGCACCGTCGAGAGAGGCGCTTCGGTCCACGAGGCTTGCGATTCTCCTGGCGCTCCTAGAGTTACACCAAGCCGACCAGGCACTCTCGCCTGTTGGCGAGCCGTTCGGCCCGCCTCCGTTGCTTTCGCGCGAAGATCTGAAACTCGCAATCTCACTGTCGAGCAGTTCTGCGCTGGACTTGAGCGAATAATCGAGCATGCATGAACCCACGCCCGGAGCTGATCCTATCAAGCGATCCCGGGCTCGCCTCAGTGCAAGGGGGCGGATCAGGCGCCTCCCACAACACGGAGGCTAAAATGCCAACCACATCTATCCCCGCCGACCAGATCCTCGCCCCGGGAAAAGAACCGAAGCTGAAAGCCAGGTATCGGACCGGCACCAAGAAGGCGCGTCTTTTTGACCTCCTCGCACCGGCAAAGGGCGTGACCGTCAATCACATCGCCGCAACGCTTGGATGGCTTCCTCACACAACACGGGCAGCCCTGGCCGGTTTGAAGAAAGACGGCGTCGTCATCGAGAAGTTACCTCCTCTCAAAGACACCAATCATAGCCGCTACCGGCTCGCGCGGGAGGGCTAGAAGATGATCGCTCAAACGATCGAAGCGCTCAAAGACATGTCACACGCTGAGCTCTGCCCCCTCTGGATTGAGACCTTCAAGACGCAGCCGCCCAAGCGCCTGAGCGCCACCCTCATGCGGCGTATCCTCGCTCACGAATTACAGGCGGGTGCAAGCCGGCGATTTCCCAAACGCGATCAGAAGAGGCTCATGAAGCTCGCGCGAGGAGACGCCCGGCCAAGTGCCCCGGGACTCGTCGCCGGGGGGCGGCTCATCCGTGAATGGAATGGGGTCGCGCATGAGGTAGAGGTTCTCGAGAAAGGCTTCTCCTGGCGCGGTCAGACCTACCGTTCTCTCTCCGCGATCGCGCAAGCCATCACAGGCACGCGATGGTCCGGGCCGCGCTTCTTCGGCATTTCGACACGGGAGACGTCGGCATGAGTGAGACCACGCTTCGCTGCGCCATCTACACCCGAAAATCCTCAGAAGAGGGATTGGATCAGGACTTCAACTCGCTCGATGCCCAGCGAGAAGCCTGCGAGGCTTACATCGCCTCTCAGCGCCATGAGGGCTGGAAACAACTTGCTGAGCGCTACGACGATGGCGGCGTGTCCGGTGGCACGCTCGACCGCCCCGCACTGCGGCGCTTGCTTACGGACATCGATGCAGGCCGGATTGATCTGGTCGTCGTATACAAGGTCGACCGGCTGACGCGGTCTCTTCCCGACTTTGCCAAACTCATCGAGCGCCTGGACGCGGCCGGAGCTTCCTTCGTATCGGTCACCCAATCATTCAACACCTCAACGTCCATGGGCCGCCTCACTCTGAATGTCTTGCTTTCCTTCGCTCAGTTTGAGCGGGAAGTGACGGCGGAACGCATCCGAGACAAGCTTGCCCAATCCAAAGCGAAGGGCCTCTGGATGGGCGGCTATATCCCACTGGGCTACACACCCAACGGGCGTACGCTGGATATCGTTCCCGATGAAGCGGAAACCGTGCGGAGGATCTTCGATCTGTACGATGAACTGGGATGCCTCCGCCTGGTGGAACTCGCCGCCGACCGGGAGGGTCTCCGCACAAAGACCCGAGAGACAAGCGATCCGAAAATGCGAGGCGGCAAGTCCTTCTCCCGCGGGCGCATTCAAAACCTGCTCCGCAACCCGCTCTACATTGGGAAAATCCGGCACAAGGACATCATCCACGAAGGCCAGCACACCGGCATCATCGATGAGGAAGTTTTCAAACGGGTTCAGGAAAAACTCGACGCGGGGTCCCGTCGGGCGGTCAAACAAAGAGCATCCAAGCCTGGTAAGATCGTAAGCCCGCTGGCTGGCAAGGTCTTTGACGATCAAGGCCGACGCCTGACCCCCTCGCACACCTCGCGGGGTTCAAGACGTTTTCGGTATTACGTGTCACGCGATCTGATCAGGAAATCGGGAAACACGAATGTGGACGGACTACGCCTGCCGGCCAAGACGCTCGAGGATGCCGTTGCCGCGGGCGTCAGCCAGTATCTCTCTCGATGTCAGGGTGAACTCTCGGCAGGACAAAATGCGTCAGTTACAGAGATATCAGAACGAACAAACACGTTCGAAGCGCTGGCGAAGTCTGATCAGGAAACGCGTTTAGCGGCTGTCCGGAAAGTCGTTGTTGCGCCCGGAAATCTCACGATTACCGCTGAACTCGTTAGGTCCGATGGAGATGCTGGCGCTGATGAGGGACTTGTGACCTTTGAGGCTCCATTCACTCACAGAAGACGCGGCGTTGAAACCAAGCTCATTCTTTCCGACCAGGCACCTGCGCCGGATGGCAATCTTCAGAAGAACCTTGGCCGAGCCCTCGCCTGGCTCGAAGACATCCATGCGGGCGTCCGAATGGAAGAGATCGCCGAGCGAGAAAACCTCTCCTCCCGGTTCATCCGTGATCGCCTTCAGATGGCCTTCCTCGCTCCGAGGATCATGGACGCGATCCTAAAAGGCACGCAGCCTGCTCACCTGACCAGCAACACCTTTGTCCGCGCTGATATTCCGCTCGACTGGTCAGAACAGGAACGTCTCTTCGGGTTTACGAACTAGCGGGAAATCAGATTTCCTGATCGAGCATTTTCCTCCCTCATCTCGCCTGAAAATTCCCTGCTCAGATTTTCGAATTCCCTGTTCTGTTGAGCAGGGAATTTCTCATTTTATCTCGTAAATACAGAGACCTGAATGCTACGCGGGCCAATCCGGAGAAGGGAATTGGTTCCAAGTCCCTGTTTTTCCGGCACCATCAGGGAAATCTCCAGTACTCGGACCACCGAACATGGCGGTTTGAGACTTTCGGGGTTTTCGGGGGTATTGCGGTGAGTTCGTTCCGTCTCGGTTCCAGACACGGCTTCGCAAGCCCCGGAAACTTGGGGAAGAAATTGCCAGTTCATGGAAAGAGACGAGACCTGCCGGTCTGAGTGGCGGTGAGGGTGGGATTCGAACCCACGAGACGGGGACACCGCCTACACGCGTTCCAGGCGTGCGCCTTCGACCACTCGGCCACCTCACCGCAAGAGGCGCGGACTATAGCCATAAAGCGGCGGACGGCAAGGCGTCTCACTCAGTGGGCGCAGAAATAATCTCTGGCCGGCTTTTTGTGACCAAAACCCCGCTTGCTGGGACGGGTAAGAAGGCCCCGGTCTGGCCGCGTATCACCCTGCCCCGCTAGCCTGCTCTGACTGGCTGGACAGGAACAGAACCATGATGACCCCACTGATCTGGATGACGACGCTGACCCTGGCGTTGCTCACGGTGCAAACCGACGCCGATACCGAGCCTCGTCCCTTCCCGGGCGCCGAAGCGCAGGCCGCGATGGCCCGGCTGGCTCCACTCGCCGGCGACTGGACAGCGACGGTGTACCGGATGACCGAGAACGGCTGGAGCGAGGCTGGCACAGAGCACGCCCATATCTATTTCATACTCAACGACCTGGCTCTGCGCGAAGATCCCGATCCGGACGGGGTCAATGGCTGGCAACTGGAAAGCACCCTGCAGTATGACCAGAACCGCGATCACTACCGGCTCGTCGCCATGGACGACACCTGGGGCAATATGGACATCTACGAGGGTGATTTCGACGATCACGGCCGGCTGGTCCTGTCCAATCTGCGATCCGGGACGAGCTATGTCGGTGAGGATGGCACAAGCTTGCACTTCCGGCTGACCACAGAGATCGAGGGACCGGATCGCAATATCTTCAGCGTCGACATGTCCATGGATGCGGGAGAAAGCTGGCAGGCTTATCAGCGCATTGTCCGGACACGGCAGCGCGGCTGAAGGCCCGCTCCGCAGACTTGCAGCCGGTCATGATCCGGGCTTGGGTAAGGGTTTGAGGTTGACCAAGCCGCCGGAGCTGCCATGCCGCATTATCCCAGCCTGCAGGAGGGCGATCATCTTGAAGCGCTGTTCAAGCGCTTCCCGCGCGGCGTGGCGCCACTGCTCGCCCTTCATGACGACATCATGCGCGCGCCCTCAGATCTCAGCATCGGTGAGCGCGAGCTGATCTCGGCCTATGTTTCCGGTCTCAATGCCTGCCGCTTCTGCTTCGGGGCCCACAAGGCGATGGCCCAGGCCTTCGGCTATGAGCAGGCCTTTGTGGAAAGCCTGGTCCATGACGGCCCGGCCGCGGCGGGCATCGACGCCAAGATGGTGCCCTTGCTGGATTATGTCCGCCAGGTCACCGAGGAACCCGCGAAAATCCGGCCGAGCCAGGCCGAGGCCGTCTATGCGGCCGGATGGAGCGAAGATGCGTTGTATGATGCGGTCCAGGTCGCCTCGCTCTACGCCTTCATGAACCGGATCCTGGACGGTGCCGGGATCGAACCGAAAGCGCTTTTCGCCGATCCCAGCGAGGAAGAACTCGAAAGCCGCCGCAACTCCAGCTATACCGGTTGGGGGCAAAAGGCCGGGCTGATCCCTTGAAACGACTGATCGCGTTCGATGTCGATTCCACGCTGCTACGTGTCGAGAGCCTCGACACGGCGATTGAACATGCCTTGTCGGGGCGGGATGACCGGGCCGAGATTTCCGAACAACTCCATGCCCTGACACAAGCCGGGATGACCGGTCGTATGGAATTGCGCGACAGCCTCACCCAGCGTCTCGCCATCATCCCGCTTGATCGCGGTGATATCGCGCAGGTGTCAGAGCGTCTGCGACGCCAGGTCACTCCCGGCATGAAGCCTCTGCTGAGCCAACTGCGTGAGCAGGGTGATGAATGCCACGCCATCTCCGGTGGATTTACCGACCTGCTTGAACCTGTGCTGTCCGATCTCGGCTTCGGCCGCGGCGAGATCCACGCCAATTCGATGCTGTATGATGGCCCGACTGTGACCGGCCTCGATCTCGACAATCCGCTGTCACGCAATGGCGGCAAGGCCGAGATCCTCGGCCGCATCGGCGCCCGCGCCGAACAGACGGTGATGGTCGGTGACGGGATGACGGATTTCGAGGCCTATGAGCAGGGTGCCGCCGATCGTTTCATCGGCTTCGGCGTCATCGCCCAGCGCGAAGTTGTCCTCGCCGCAGCGGAACATTCCGGGGCGGAATATGTTCGCTCCATGGACGCGCTGATGACGGCGCTGCGGCGCTGAAACGGAAAAAACCGGTCGATTTGGAAAACGGCGAGACCTCTGAGCTCCGGTCTGGTTGATGGTCTGGACTATTCGCCGGGATCGAGGACAACCCATGTTCGATACACTTCTTCCGCGCCATCCGCGCGCAACGGCCCGTCTGGCCGGCTTCTCCTATTTGCTGATCATTATCTGCGCCAGCTTCGCCCAGCTCGCCGTTCGCGGCACGTTGATTGACTGGTCCGATGCGAGTGCGACCGCAGCAGCGATCCGGCAGGACACGGGACTGCTCGGCTTGGGGATCATGGCCGACTTTTTTGTCTACCTGCTCGACCTTTTCCTCGCCTACGCCTTCTACCGTTTGTTTGCGCCGGTCAATCACGGCCTCGCTCTGCTGGCCGCCTGGTTGCGGGTCGCCATGACAGCCCTGTTGATGTTCAACCTGGTCAATTTCGCCGCGCCGCTTTTGCTGCTCGGGGAGGATACAATCGCAAGCCAGCTGGCCGGCCCGGATGCCGAGCAACTCGCCCTTGTCTTTCTGGGGCTGCACAATGCCGGCTTCATCTTCGGCCTGATGATGTTCGGGACGTACGGGCTGCTGCTCGGATATCTCGTTATCCGGTCCGGTTATGTCCCGGCCCTGATCGGAGCCGGCATCATGATATCCGGGCTCAGCTATATCGGGATCGGCGTCATCAATTTCGCCCTGCCGTCCCTGGGCAATTTCAGCGGACTGCTACTGGCAAGCGCGGCGCTGCCGGAATTCATCTTCACTGCCTGGCTTCTGATCGCCGGGGTCAGTCTGAAAAAGTGGAATAACCGGATCGGCGCGCTCTAGCCGCCGATCAGCCGGACCCGGATGGAGCCGTCGAGGGCCTTGACCTGCTCGACCAGATTGTCCGGGAGATCGCCTTCCAGATCGGCAATGACATAGCCGAAATCGCCCCGGGTCTCGAGGCGCTGGGAGGCGATATTGGCCCCGCTGGCACTGACCACCTCGGTCAGGCGGGACAGATAGCCCGGCGCATTGCCGTGGAAGCTGAGCACCCGGGCGCGCCCCTCAGGAACCGGGCCCGGCTCCAGCTCGGGGACATTGACCGCACCCTTGGTGCTACCTTGCTGGAGGAAGCGCGCCAGCTTGAGCGAGACATCCTCGCCAATGGCGGCCTGGGCCTCGAGCGTCGAGCCACCGATATGCGGTGTAAGAATGACATTCTCGAATTGTTGCAGAGGCGAAACGAATGCCTCGTCCTTGGAGGCCGGCTCTTTCGGGAAGACGTCGATCGCCGTGCCGAACAGGTGACCGCTCTCCAGTGCATTGGCCAGGGCGTCGATATCGACGAGATTGCCACGCGCGTGATTGATCAGATAGCTGCCCGGCTTCATTTTCGCGATCTCGGCCGCGCCCATCATATTGCGGGTCTGCGGTGTGTCGGGCACGTGCAGGGTGACGACATCGCACAGCCCCAGCAACTCATCTAGCGAGGCAACCGAGCGGGCATTGCCATGCGCCAGCTTGGGCTCGATGTCATAATAATACACATGCATCCCCAAACCACTTGCCAAAACAGAGAGTTGGGATCCGATATTGCCATAGCCGACAATGCCAAGCTTCTTCGAGCGCACCTCGTGGGAGTGTTCCGCCGTCTTGCGCCATTCTCCGCGCATCGCAGCGCCGGCGCGATGGGGAATGCCGCGCATCAGCATGATGATGGAGGCCAGGGTCAGCTCGGCCACGGAGCGGGTATTGCCAAAGGGGCCGTTGAAGACCGGGATACCGCGTGCAGCGGCGGTCTCGAGGTCGACCTGATTGGTGCCGATACAGAAACAGCCCAGGACCGCGAGATCAGGTGCGGCGTCGAAGGCGGCCGCGTTCATCTTGGTGCGCGAGCGGATCCCAGCGACACGCGCATGAGCAAGGGCCGCATGCAGATCCTTGACCGGCAAGGCTGCGCCGTGACGTTCGATCTTCAGCCCGGCCGCGAGCAGCTGGGCGTCAGCAACAGCATGAACATTTTCAAACAGGATTGCCGTCTCGGACATGGTGCACCTCATCGTCTTCCGAGCAGACTAGCCCGGATTCGTTGCAGTGCACCATTTATCCGTGACGGAAAGCGGAAATTATTCCGCAGCGGCCATTTCGCGCAGCGCTGCCAACGAGTTGTCGACATGCGGGTACGGGCTGCCATCGGCATAGTGATAAGCGATGGTGGAGTCCTGATCGATCACATAGGTGATCCGGCCCGTCCAGTTGCCGCCCGGGCGCATGCGGCTTTCATAACCGTTGATGATGTCGTCATTGACGGCAAAAACCGGGAAGGCATCGGCGCAGTGCTGGGTCGAGAACTCGGAGAGCTGATCCGTATTGCCAGCGGTCAGGCCAATGACCTGGGCACCGAGCGCTTCGAACTGGTCGATCGACTCCGCAAAGCTTGCTGCCTGGGCATTACACCCGCCCGTGAAGGCGGCCGGGAAGAAGAAAGCCACAACCGGGCCGTTGGTCAGCGCTTCAGACAGGGTCAGCGTGACCGCTTCACCGGCCTGGAAACCCTGGACCGTAAAGTCCGGAGCGGCATCACCGACATTGAGGTCGGCCTGAGCCGCGGCGGTGAGACAGGTGGCAGCGGCAAGAGCAGCGATAAAACGGCGCATATGGGTATCCCCTTGGAAAAATCTCTGCCGCCAAAGATGAGACACTGACGGCAAATGACAAGAGCAGACTAGTTATCGTCCATCTTCAGCGCGGCGATAAAGGCTTCCTGCGGGATGTCGACCTTGCCGAACTGGCGCATTTTCTTCTTACCGGCCTTCTGCTTGTCGAGCAGTTTGCGCTTGCGCGACGCATCACCGCCATAACATTTGGCGGTCACGTCCTTGCGCAGGGCGGCCAGGGTTTCTCGGGCGATAATTCGCCCGCCCAAAGCGGCCTGGATCGGGATTTTGAACATGTGACGCGGAATCAGGTCCTTGAGCTTTTCACACATGGATCGACCGCGCATTTCGGCCCGGGCCCGGTGTACGACCATGGAAAGCGCATCGACCGGCTCGTCATTGACCAGGATCGACATTTTCACCAGGTCGCCAACACGGTTGTCGATGAACTGATAGTCGAAGGAGGCATAGCCCTTGGTGACCGACTTGAGGCGGTCATAGAAGTCAAAGACGACTTCATTGAGCGGCAGCTCATAGACCAGCATGGCGCGGTTGCCGGCATAGGTCAGCTCGTTCTGGATGCCGCGCCGGTCCTGGCAGAGCTTCAGAACACCGCCGAGATATTCGTCCGGCACCAGAATGGTCGCCTTGATCCACGGCTCGGCAATGGAGTCGACTTTTACCGGATCCGGCATATCGGCGGGATTGTGCAGATCGATTTCGCTGCCATCGGTCATGGTCAGCTTGTAGACCACGGATGGCGCCGTGGTGATCAGTTCGATGTCATATTCGCGTTCGAGACGCTCGCGGATAACCTCGAGATGGAGCAGGCCCAGGAAACCGCAGCGGAAACCAAAGCCCAGCGCCGCCGAGGTCTCCATCTCATAGGAGAAGCTGGCGTCATTGAGGGCGAGTTTCTCGATCGCGTCGCGGAGATCCTCGAATTCGGCGCTGTCGACCGGGAAGAGACCACAGAACACTACCGGCTGGGCGGGTTTGTAGCCGGTCAGGGCCTGCTCGGTCGGGCGCTTGTCATCGGTGACCGTATCACCCACGCGCGCATCGCGGACCTGTTTGATCGAGGCGTTGAGGAAACCGATCTCGCCGGGATACAGGGCGTCGAGGTTTTCCTTCTTCGGGCGGAACACGCCGACACCGTCAACCGGATAGGCTGCGCCCGTGCCCATAAGGCGAACCCGCATGCCCTTCTTGAGCGTACCCTCCATCACCCGGACAAGACAGATCACGCCGAGATAGGGATCGTACCAGCTATCCACCAGCATGGCCTTGAGCGGCGCGTCGGCCGGACCAGTCTCCGGCGCCGGAAGACGCTCAACGACAGCTTCAAGCACCTGGTCGATATTCAGACCCGTCTTGGCGGAAATCTCGACGGCGTCGGAGGCGTCGAGACCGATGACATCCTCGATCTGCGCCTTGATGCGTTCCGGTTCGGCGGCCGGCAGGTCGATCTTGTTGAGGACCGGGACAATTTCATGGTCGACTTCGATGGCCTGATAGACATTGGCCAGAGTCTGGGCTTCCACGCCCTGAGAGGCATCCACGACCAGCAGGGAGCCTTCGCACGCGGCGAGCGAGCGGTTGACCTCATAGGCGAAGTCGACGTGACCGGGCGTGTCGATCAGGTTGAGCGTATAGGTCTTGCCGTCCTTTGCGGTGTAGTCGAGACGCACGGTCTGCGCCTTGATGGTGATGCCGCGTTCGCGCTCGAGCTCCATATTGTCGAGCACTTGTTCCTTCATCTCACGGTCGGACAGCCCACCGGTGAACTGGATCAGGCGATCGGCCAGAGTCGACTTGCCGTGGTCGATATGGGCCACGATCGAAAAATTGCGGATAAGGGACGGATCTCTACTCATGAGGCGCGAATTAGCACTGCGGCCCCGAATGTCCAAGCGGTGTGCGCTGCTAGGCCGCAACTATCACCGCAAAAGAAAACCCAGCCCCGTCACGACAGGGCTGGGAAGGCACGTCACGGACCGTTTAGGACGCCGGCCCGCGTCGCAAATCAGCGCTTAGGTAAAGTAGCCCAGGATGGTTGCCGGCGCGGAGTTCGCGATCGAAAGGGCCTGGACACCCAATTGCTGTTTCACCTGTAAGGACTGCAGGCGAGCACTCTCGCTGGCGAGGTCGGCATCAACGAGATTGCCGATCCCTTTTTCCAGCGCATCGGACAGTTTGCCGACGAAGCTCTTGTGCACTTCCAGAGACTTGGACCCGGTACCCATACGGGCGAGGGACTGGTTCATATTATCCAGCGACGTCTCGATCGCCGTTACGATCGACGTTGCATCCCCGGCGGTTGCGAAGGAAGCCGTCGCGCTCAGCGTCACGATTGCGCCGCCCAGCGAAAGGTTCTCGTCGGAAATCCGGATCGTGCTCGTCCCGTCGGCATTGGCCAGCGCGGAGATCGAGGTCACCGAACCGTTGATCATGTTGGTTCCGTTGAACTCCGCATTGGAGATAATCGTACCGATCTGATCACGCAGGGACTTGAAGTCCTCGTTCAGCGCGGCACGCGAAGACGTATCGAGCGAGGTATCCGCTGCTGCGAGCGCTTTTTCCTTCATTTCGACCAGCAGGTCCGACACGGCCTCGCCGGCCGCGAGGGCGACATCGACGGTCGAAACGCTGAGATCGAGGGAATTGCTCACCGCCGCGTAGCCGCGAACGTCCGAGCGCATCTTCTGGGCGATAGCGAAAACGCCACCATTGTCTTTGGCAGAGGCGACAGCGAGACCGGTATTGATCCGGCTTTGCACCTGCTCGAGTTGTTTGTTGGTCGCATTCAAATTCTGCAATGCGACCATCGCACCGGTATTGGTGTTGATCGTTGCCATTTCTTGGCTCCCACATCTGTTTACCCAACAGCCGGGATGACGGGCCTTTCTGGCCTTCTGGTCGCACCCAGCTGCACTCACACCCTAGGGAAGATGTATAAATTATTCGGAAATAGTGGTTTTTTCTCGCTACTACATTGTAATCGCGAGCAATTATTATGCATGAGCGAGTCATATCGGGCGTTATTCGCCGGTTTTTCCGGCACCGGCCCGCAGCGCGCTTAACACTTCCTACACCCGATTCTAGCAGCCGCCGGTTCGGCGTGCCGGACACGGAAACGTGCAATTGGCCGATCGTCTCCGGAGCGCTAGTTTAGCGCCGAGACAGGCATATTCCGGGGAGAGATCATGCTGAATTGGAAAGCCGCCGCGGCCGGCGTTACTTCGCTTTTTCTGACGCTGGGCACAGCGCCGGACACGCAAGCCGAACCGATCGATTTCTACCAGGTTGACGGTGTCGAATACGACGCCTCCGTTCCGGCGCCAGAAGACCGGCTGGGTTTCGGTGTTGGCGAGCACCCCATCCGGCATGATCAGCTTGTCAGCTACATGACCGAGATTGCCAATGGATCAGACCGGATTTCGGTTGAGACGATTGGCTACTCGCACCAGCGGCGCCCCATTCTGTTCTTCACCATTACTTCACCGGAGAACCACGCCCGGATCGATGAGATCCGTGAGAGCCACCTCGCCCAACTGGATCCTTCGCAGCCGGCTGGCGATGGCCCGGCGGTCATCTGGATCAATTACGGGGTTCATGGCGCCGAGAGCTCCGGCATGGATGCCGCCATCCCGGCGCTTTATCATTTCGCAGCGGCCCAGGGAGCGGAAATCGAGCAGACGCTCAATGATGCCGTCATCCTGATGACCGCCGTATTCAACCCGGATGGTCACTCGCGCCGCGTCAACCATGTCGAGATGTTCGCGGGCTCCGCCCGGGTGACCAATCCCGCACATGAACAGCATAATTTGTGGACCCAGGCGCGGGTCAATCACTACTGGTTCGACCTCAACCGCCAATGGCTGCTGCAAACCCAACCGGAGAGCCAGGCCTGGCTGACGCAATGGCATCGCTGGAAGCCGCAGGTCTCGGCCGATTTCCACGAGATGGGCACCGAGTCGACCTATTACTTCCACCCGGGCGAGCCGCTGCGCCGCAATCCTCTGATCCCCGAGCGTGCCCGCGATCTGACCATCGGCATTGCCCAGCGCCACATCGAGTTCCTCGACAGCGAAGGTCGTCTCTACACATCCGAGGAAGGCTTCGACAATTTCTATGTCGGCAAGGGCTCGACCTATCCGCAGGTCAATGGCTCGCTCGGTATTCTGTTCGAGATCGGTGCGGCACGCGGCGGTCTGATCGAGGCTGAACGCGGCCTGGTCAGCCATGGCGATAATGTTCGCACCCAGTTCCGCACCACCTTGACCACCGTCCAGGGTGCGCTCGACCAGCGTGACGAAATCGCTGCCTATCAGCGTCAATTCTTCGCCGATGCTCTGGCCGCTGCCAGCGCCGACAATACCGCCGGATATGTGATTGCCGCCGACGGCGACCCGGTCCGTCTCAACTATTTCCTCGACCTGCTCGAACGCCACGACATCCGCTTCTATGAAGCGGCTCGTGACATCCGGGCCGGCGGCCGCAATTTCGCGCCGGGCGAAGCCTTCATCGTGCCGCTGGAACAGCCGCAATACACGATGATCCGGTCCATGTTCGACCGCCCGACCGAGTTCGCCGAGAATGTGTTCTACGACGTCTCCGGCTGGACCATGCCTCTGGCCTATGACCTCGATTACGCAGAGTTGTCGAACATCCCGCGTGGCATGATGGGCGAGGAAGCGCATTCGCAGCCCCTGGCTCAACCCGCCCCGCCAGTCTCAAACTATGGCTATATCGTGCGCTGGTCGGACTATTACGCACCCCGCGCGCTGTATCGCCTGCTCGATGCCGATGTCCGCGTTCGTGTTGCCACCCAGGCTGTGACGATCAACACACATGAAGGCCTGATGGACTTCACACCAGGGACGGTCTTCATCCCCTTCATGGGCCAGGAGATGAGCCGTGAGGCCATCCACGACATGGTGTCCGATATTGCCGCGGAAGATGGCGTGCCGGTGTTCTCCGCCCTCTCGGGGTCCACGCCGGGCAATACACCCGACCTCGGTGATGGCGCGGGCTTCCGCAGCGTCGACCGGCCGGAAGTCCTGGTCCTGTTCGATGACGGCCTGTCGCTCAATGATGCCGGGGAAGTCTGGCACCAGCTTGACCACCGCATGCACATTCCGGTGACGCTGCGCCGCAAGGACCAGATCGGCGGCATGGACTGGTCCCGCTACACTCATCTCGTGATCGTCGGTGGTGGCCGCACCAGCCTTGGTGATGCACAGGAACGCGTCGAGCAATGGGTACGGGAGGAAGGCGGCATTGTCATCGCGACCCGCCAGGCTGCCCGCACCATGCAGAACGCCTTCTTTGGCGAGGATGACGCGGAGACTGCCTCCAGCGAGGAAAATGGTGAGCCGGTGGAGCGCCGCGATTACTCGACGATGCGGATCAATGACGCGGAACACGTTATTGGGGGCACGATCTTCGCCGGTGATCTCGATACCAGCCATCCGATCGGGTTCGGCTATATGGATCGCTTCATTCCTCTGCACCGAAACACCACGATCGTACTCGACCGGCCGGAAAACGATCCGTTCGCTGTCGTTGTGGAATACACCGAAGAGCCGCTGCTGTCCGGCTATGCCTCTCAGCGCCGCCTCGACGAAATCGCAGGAACGCCCGCTGTTGTAGCCCGACGGGCCGGTTCTGGCAGCGTCATCCTCTTCGTCGACAACCCGAATTTCCGGGCCACATTCCGCGGCACCGAGAAGATGTTCCTCAATGCGATCTTCTTCGGCGGCCTGATGGATCGCCCGCGCGGGGACTACTAGACCCCTTGTTATGGAGGGCTCCGTCAAGGCGAGCCCTCCATAACAAGGTTATATTTTAATTAGGCTATCAAGAATTGACCCCTCAGCGATTAGGGGCTTTATTTCCCTATGGAATATGGGGGAATCCGTGGATACTGCACGCCTGATCTATGTCTCGACTGCGGCCGAGCCGATCTCGCCGGCCATGCTGGACGATATCTTGATGACCGCCCGTACCCGTAATGCCCAGTCCGATATCACCGGCCTGCTCTGCGTGGTCGGCAATCATTTCATGCAATTGCTCGAAGGCCCGGAACGCGCTGTGAACGGAGTCTTTGAAAGCATCCGTCACGACAAACGGCACAAGGATGTGATGATCATTCACACCGAGGCCACCTGTCACCGGCAATTTCCGGAATGGTCGATGGGCTTCGCCCAGACCAGCAGCGCATGGACTGAGGCCAATGATAACTGGGTCCGTGTCCGCCCGGCCCAGCTTGAAGACCTGTTGCCTGCGGATATCGCGCCAGAGGTGCGCATGCTCTTCCTCAGCTTTCGCGGCGCCAGCGATATACACCTGGCCGAAGTGGGCTAGAGATCTGCACCCCGGGCTGCCGCACTAGGACCGAGTTGCTCCAGCAAAAGAAAACGGCCGGTGGATCGCTCCACCGGCCGTTCTTGCTTAGCGTTGTCCCCGCTAAACCTATTCAGTGACCGGGAAACCACGATCGCGCATCAGCGCGGAAACGTCGGCGTCACGGCCGCGGAAGAGACGATAGGCCTCTGCCGGATCGATCGCATTACGCGGGGCGAAGAGATACTCCACCATGCGTGCCGCAAGTTCCTGGTCATAATAACCACCCGGAGCCTGGGCAAAGGCCTCAGAGGCGTCCGACGTCAGCACGTCAGCCCACATATAGCCGTAATAGCCCGAGGAATATCCCTCGCCGGAGAAGATGTGCCCGAAATGCGGGCTGCGGTGACGCATGACGATTTCTTCCGGCATGCCGAGGCGCGCCAGGGTTTCACGCTCGAACGTATCCGGGTCGCCGATCTCGCTCGGTTCCGTCGTGTGGTAGACCATGTCCATCAGCGCCGAGGCGAGATACTCGCCGGTAGCAAAGCCCTGGTTGAAGTTGGCCGCGGCACGGATGCGCTCGATCAGCTCCGCCGGCATCGGCTCGCCCGTCTCGGCATGCACCAGATAGTTCTCCACCACCGGGTCGGTCAGCAGCCAGCGCTCAAGCAGCTGCGACTGGAATTCGGTGTAGTCGCGCACGCCGCCGTTCAGCGTCGGATAGGCAACGTTGGAGGACAGGAAGTGCAGGGCGTGACCAAACTCGTGGAAGAAGGTCTCCGCATCATCCCAGGACACCAGCACCGGCTCGCCCGGAGCCGGCTCGACGAAATTGGAGTTATTCGTCGCCAGCACATTGGTCGGGCCATCATAGGAGGTATGTGAGCGGAAGCTGCTGGCCCAGGCACCGGAGCGCTTGCCCTGACGGGCGAAGGGGTCGAGATACCACAGGCCGATATGATCACCGCTCTCGCGATCGGTGACTTCCCAGACCTTCACGGTCGGATGCCAGACGGAGACCTCGCCTTCCGGTAGCGGACGGAAGTCGAAACCGAACAGCTCCCCGGCCACGTAGAACATGCCTTCGCGCAGATTATCGAGCTGGAGGTATTGCTTCACCTCGTCGCTATCGAGCTCGTAGCGCGCCTGGCGCACCTTCTCCGCATAATAGCGATAATCCCAGGGCTGGATGGTGATACCGGCGCCTTCCGCGTCAGCGATCGCCTGCATGTCGGCGACCTCTTCCTCGATGCGCGCAACCGCAGCACTCCAGACGCCTTCCATCAGCTCCATGGCGCGCTCCGGGGTACCCGCCATGCGGTCTTCAAGGCGCCAGCTGGCATAGTTGTCATAACCGAGCAGCCCAACACGCTCATCACGCAGGGTCAGGATCTGCATGATGATGTCGTTATTGTCGAACTCGCCGCCATTGTCGCCGCGGGAGTAGTAGTTGCGCCAGACCTGCTCTCGCAGCTCACGCTCGTCGGAGAAGGTCAGGAACGGGTCCATGGAAGAGCGCGTGTTGGTGACGGCGTACATACCGTCCTGTTCGCGCGCAGTCGCCGCAGCCGCAGCAGCCTGAACATAATCATTCGGCAGGCCGCTGAGCTGGTCCTCGGTCAGGAAGGTCACATAGCCTTCCTCGTCGTTGAGCACATTGTTGGAGAAGCGCGTGTGCAGACCCGCCAGCTCCTGCTGGATCTCGGCATAGCGCGCCGCTGCCTCACCTTCGAGCGTCGCACCATTGCGGGCGAAACCATCATAGGTCAGTTGCACAACGCGCTGTTGATCCGGGCGCAGGCTCGCCATTTCTTCGCCCTCATAAACGGCGCGAACGCGAGCAAACAGGGCTTCATTCTGCGTGATCTGGGAGTTGAAGGCGGCGAGACGCGGCGACAATTCGCGCTGCAGGGCGCGGAATTCCGGCGTCGACATGTTGGAGCTCCAAATACCCCAATAAGAGAAGATGCGGTTGAGTTCCTGACCGCCCCGCTCCATCGCGACGATCGTGTTTTCAAACGTCGCCGGCTCGGGATTGTTCACGATCGCATCGATCTCGGCGAGGCTGATTTCCATACCGCGCTCGACCGCCGCGGTGAGATCGCTCATCTGCGCCGTCTGGAAGTTCGGCACACCCCCATAGGGACCTTCCCACTCGGCCAGCAGAATATTGGCCGGCGCTTCAGCTGTGGCCGCCGTCTCGGCGGTTTCGGTCTCGGTGACATCAGCCTGTTCAGCCGGCGTGCAAGCGGTCGCCAGGAGGGCGGAAGCGCCCACCGTCATCATCATCAATTTGCGCATAGTGCGACTCCCCTAATTTCTCTGGCGCGCAAACTAACGGGCCCAGACAAATTAGGAAAATGAAGAAATCATCAGGAATGGCGTACAAACACAGGGCAAACGGCCTGAATTTAACCCGCTGCTAACCCTTTCGCCGCTGTCTCGCCCCAATCGATTGCCACAAAACCGGCATCCCGTTCCTAGGAGTTCGACATGCGTGTTTTTCTCTCCCTGATCGCAGCCCTCACCCTGTCTCACGCCGCCCTGGCACAACAGGACCCCGATTACGGTCAGCCGAGCGATTACTCCGAGCCGATCGACTCCTATTCCGAAGATGAGGTTGTCGATGCCGTCGCCGACTTCTTCGGTGTTACGGCAGAAGCGGCCGCGAGCGTGCTCGAGCGCGTCTTTTCCGATCTCGGCCGGCCTGTCGGCTATGTCGCAGGTGAAGAAGTTGCCGGCGCTGTCGGTGTCGGCCTGCGTTATGGCGAAGGCTATCTCACCATGAAGAATGGCGAACGCCACAAGGTTTACTGGCGCGGCCCGTCAGTGGGCTGGGACGCTGGCGGCAATGCCAGCCGTGTCTTCGTTCTGGTCTATAATCTGGATGATACCGACCTGCTCTTCCAGCGCTTCCCGGGTGTTGAGGGTACGGCCTATTTCGTTGCCGGCCTCGGTGTGAACTACCAACGCGCCGATGATGTGACCCTGGCGCCGATCCGCTCGGGTGTCGGCCTGCGCGCCGGTGCCAATGTCGGTTATCTCGCCTATTCCCGAAATCGCCGCTGGTTGCCCTTCTAGGGCGACCCTGTGATGCAGATTCGCCCGTTTGAAGCCGCTGATAGCCAGGCCGTCGGCGAGGTTCTCGACAAGGCCTTCAAGCGGGAAACCGAGCGTCTGATCGTGACGGCGCTGCGGGCCGCTGACGCAGACACGCTCGAGCTGGTTGCCGAAATTGATGGTCAGATCATCGGCGAAATCATGTTCTCGCCGGCCAGCGGGCGAACACCCCTTGGTGAGGAGATCTTCGGGCTGGCGCTCGGCCCGGTCGCAGTCCTGCCGGAGTTTGAAAAACGCGGAATCGGCTCGGCCCTGATCGATAACGGACTGGATTTCATCCGTCAGCTCGGCGTCCCGTTTTGCATGCTGCTGGGCCACCCGGGCTTCTACAGCCGCTTCGACTTCACACCGGCTGGCCAGACCGGCTGGGCGTGGGATAAAGACCCCTCCGGCCAGTATGGCGATGCCTTCCAGCTTCGCGTTTTTGACCATCAGGCCCTGCCGGACAGCACCGTGACGGCGAGCTTCCATCCCGCTTTCGACCTCGACAGCGCATAGGGGACCCTTCCGGCACGGTTTCCCCTTCGCCTCCAGGTCGCGCAGTGCCATAATGCAGTATCGGCGCAAGTGGATGCGCCCAGAGGGGTAGTTCATGTCCAACGGTTTCATTCTGCTCGCCAGCATCGCCCTGCTGGTTGTCGTCGTGCTCGCTCGGCAAATTCCGCTGCAGATGATTGGAAGCGTTGTCGCCCCGGTTGTCCGTCCGGTGATGCGGCTGTTTCGCATGAAACCGCTCAACAAGGCCGGTTCCGGCTCCGTTCTGGCGGCCCATACCGGTCCAAGTGCCTGGGCCGCCCTGTCGCGCGCCAGCCGGCAGCGCACAGAGACCGAACGCGCCCTCGGCGATGACTTCCAGCATGAGGAAAAACACCTGAAATCCCAGGGCGTTCTGTTCAAATGGATCGGCGTGATCGTCGGCTATATGCGCGTCCCGACCGAGCTCACCGATGAGACCTCGGAGCGCTATGACGAGCTCGGTGCGATCTTCCTCAATGGCCGTGTGCCGATCTCGGCGAACGCCCAGAACCTCTATGAGGATGAGGACGGCGCGATCATGGCGTCGAAATTCCCTGAGGACGCCGGCTGCTTCTATCTGCTCAACCGCATGCGGCAGGTGATCAATGCCAATGTGCGCAAGCTGACGGTGATCTTCTCGGCCATTATCGCCACCGTTTTGATCGTCAATTTGATCTATAATGACGGCACCTTGCTGAACTTCTCGGCCCTGTTCGGGATTTCCAGCCCGCTGGCGCTGGGCCCGTTCACAATGAGCCTGGATGATTTCAACGAGGCGATCTTTGCCGCAGTCACAACGATCGGCGGCGCCTTCGCCATGTGGATCGCCTACTATGTCGAGTACGCGCCCTATCAGCGCAATAATTTCCGCGAGTTATCCAATTTCATCACGCGCTACCTGGCGCGCCTGAACGACCACTACCGGACTGCGGAAGGCCGCGCGAAATCGGTCACTGTGGGTCAGGAAAAGGACGCCGCGAAATTCTCGTCCGACGCCCGCAAATGGCATACGAACATCCTCTGGATCTCGATGCGCATCTTCTTCATCGAGAGCTTCCTGCGTGGGGTTATGTTCCAGATCCTGCGCAATTCCGGCTATTATCTGGTGCTGGTTCCGTTGCTTTTCACCGTGGTTTTGGCGGGGTTGAATACTGTTCTTTCCGACCTGACGGGTTTCGACACCGCCGCCCGAATCGCCGACCTCGGCCTGATCTTCCTTTTCCTCTTCGTGGTCATGGTCGCCGTCTACATCGTCTTCCTGAGGCAATCGATGACCAGTATCGACGAGATCAACCAGGATGAGTGGATCGGCTTTGACAGCCTTCTTGTCGACAAGGTGCTTGGCGATGTGGTCGGCAAATATGCCGAGGATGTCGGCTATTGGAAAAACCGCATTGGCGGCAGTTTCTAGCGGCCCGCTGAGGCCGCCGGGAAACCGGCACGAGAAAAACAAAGGGCGGGATGATGCCATCCCGCCCTGTTTTCCTTCAGTGCTGTCGCCGGGTCCTTACTGACCATCACCGGCCGAGAACGGTCCGTAATAGCTGTCGACCGTGCGCGGCTGGCTGTATTCGCCGTAATCGCGATCATCGCCGTCATGATGGTCGCGTCCGCGATGGCGGCGACCCCGGTGATAGGGCTGGTCGCAATCGCCGCAATACCGCGCGACTTCTGCCCGCACATCGGCCATCCGGTCAGCCAGATTGTGGAAGCGGACCTGGCTGTCGGACCAGAGATTCTGCGACTGCTGGCAGGAGCTCTCGGTATAATCATTGCGGATCATGCACTGATTATAGGCGCGGCAATTCTGCACCACGCTGTCATAGGATCCGTCCAGCTCAGCCTCGAACTGGGCCACCAGATAGACCACCGGGTGCACATCGCCGGGACCGGCATTGTAAAGCTCGGGAGAGCGCAGGCTGTCGGCATTGACGCCGATCGGGTCATTCATGCCCGGACCAGCCGATACATCAGCGCCGAGGGCGCGGCGGATCTGCTGCGTCGAGGCCAGGAACTGGTTGCGGTCCTGCTCGTAGGATGTGGCCGAACACATCGACCGGGCTTCATCATCGGTATCCACCACCGGGACGACGCCGCGATAGAAGACGTGCTCATGCGTTCCGGGATGACTGCAGCCTGCCAGTGCAAGCAGGGCCAGGCCCATTCCAATCTTCTTCATGTGTTCACTCCCATACTTGGCCGCGTGACGTGAACCGCATCACGGGGCTGGATCGTCTCCGGACGCCCGGCGGTCAGCGACCGCGTCGAGATAGCAACCGGGTTGAATGGCGTCGAAAACGGCGTCGCGTTCGGCTTCATCAAGCCGCTCCTGCCACGCCTGGTAAAACGGGTCGCTCGGCGATTGCGCGGCTTCGGAAGCCAGGCGGCGGGCAATCCGTTCCCAGCGCGCCGTGGCGCTGCCGCGCAGGCCTTCATTGTCGCGGATAAAGCGCGAGCGGGCATGGCCCAGCTCGGAGGCCCGGCGCAGATAGCTGTCGGCGCGCTCCGGGCTCTCGACTACGCCGCACAGGCGATAACTGCCCTGGACGGTGCCGGTGCCATAGACCAGTGCCAGATTGAAATTCGCTTCCGGATGACCGCGGGTCGCCGCGATCTCGAGCCATTCCAGCGCCATGTCGACATTGAGCTCCACGCCCAGGCCGGTGGCGAACATGATCCCGAGCAGGTTCTGGGCGCCCTCATCGCGCGCCGTGATCGCGGCGTGGCAGACCAGATCGACCGTTTCCTGCGGATTGAGCGCGCCGGTCTGGTCAAAACCCATATCGGCCTGGAAATCGCGCACGGCGCGGCGGGTCGCCGGGCCATAGGTGCCATCGACCTCCTCGGCATAATAGCCAAGCGCCGCGAGAGACTGCTGGCGCAGCTGAAGATCAATGATCTCACCGCCGACATTCTCACGCGCATAGCCGCGGGAAATCCGCTCCAGGCTTGCCGGCGTGGTGCGGCAGGCCTGTGCCAGCGCCGCGCTCTGCAGGCGCTGCTGCGCCGTCAGGGACGCCTGGGCGCCACCGCGGCGCGCGCCCGTGGAGACCGACCGGTTCCAGGCATATTGGGCATAATCGAGCTCGCCAATGGACTGGTAGGCATCGCCGATCCGCAGCCAGCACCGCGCCAGGGCGGCATTGGTCACCGGACGATCGAAACCGTGGCAGATATCGTCACCCGGGGTCGGGTAGTAGCTGCCGCTGCCATAACCGCGGCCAGTGAAGAAACTCACCGATTCGTCCAGTGTCCGCGCCGAGCTGCCGCGGCGAGCGCTCGAACCGGTGACGTCATCATCGACCGGCAGGCTGCTATCGCCACTCGGGCGACCCGAATCGCCCAGCACCTGGTTCGGGGGCAAATCGGCCTGCAGATCGGGATTGGTATCCTGCGGCGTAACGCTGCTGCCGGCCGGGCGCGCCGACTGGGTCGACGGCAGGGCGGCCGTGGCATTGAGCAGGCCGGTTTCATTGGCTTGCGGCACCACGGGGTTGGCGACGGTCTGGCTTTCGACAACCGCATCATCGCACGCATTATTGGCGCAGAAGCCGGCGCGGTAGCTCTTCATGTGCGTAAAGGACAGCAGCACAACAAGACCAATCAGCACCAGCACGGTCGCTGCTGCCTGCGCTAGAAAGGCGGTCCACCGTTCCAACATGATTTGATCCCACCCCCGATATCTGCGCGCGCCGATTATTGATCGACCGTGAAACGGCCTGTCTTCCGCATCGCTCGCATCGAACCCGAAAAGGTCTCCCTCCCCCGCCGGGCCGATAACAGTCCGTTAACCATACTAAACAGGATCACAAATCTATGCCATACGCCAACCGGTAATATGGCGAAAAAAATTATCCCCCGCAGGTTGAATAGGCAAAATTCCCCAATGGGTTGAATAAGATCCCGGGGAGACGCTTCAGGCGCGACGAAAGCGGTCGTGGCCGGGCTCAGATTTCGATCAGATCGAAGCGGAGCTCGGGCCAGACGGCTTTTTGCGCGGCGCATTTGCGGTTCCAGGCGTCCGCTCCGGCCAGATTCGCCACCGGCTTCACATGCAGCGACAAGAGCTCCTCATAGCCGAAAGGGGCAATCAAAGAGGGCGCGCCATCCGGGCTCAGCGCCAGCGCAACGGAGTGGGTTCTGGAGGCGAAATGGCGAACCGCGTCCTCGATACTCGTCAAGGGCGGCCGGTCAGTGCCGTATTGCTGATTGAACCAGATATGCACCCGGGCCTGATTACAGGCTTCCACCTCGATGCCGAGATCGTCGAACAGGCCGGCGACCTGGTGCGCGATCGCGTCTTCGCTTTCCGCGCTCAGATCGCTCGCATCGAAATAGGCCAGGTCATAATCATTGATGCCATGATCGGCCGGACGGCCGGTGAGCCGGTTCCAGACTGCCTTGTAGATCGAGCCGGCCATGATGGCGCAGTCGGGCAATCCCAGCCCGGCGACACGGTTGAGGATTTCGCCATGCAGCGGGTTGGCCAGGACCGCATCGAGGACGAATGCCTCCTGCTCGGCCCTGGTCCGTCCCGGCATCATCCGCGCAGGGATCCGCCGGTCGCCTTGACCGCCTTGTCGACGATCTTCTTGGCAATGGCGTCGATTTCCTCGTCGGTCAGGGTCTTCTCGCGCGGCTGCAGGGTGACCTCCAGCCCGATGGAAACCTGGCCGTCGGGCACGCCCTGGCCTTCATAGGTATCGAATACGGAGACACCCGTGATCATTGCCTTGTCAGCACCCTTCGCCGCCCGGATCAGCGCATCGGCCGCCACGGACTTGTCGACCAGGAAGGCGAAGTCGCGGCGCACCGGCGTCAGCTCAGCCTTCTCCAGCGGCGTGCGCGCTTTCAGCCCATTGCCCTTTTTCGGCTGCGGGATGTTGTCGAGCACGATCTCGAAGGCGAGGACACGGCCGTCGATATCGAGCGCCTTGAGCACGCGCGGATGGATCTCGCCGAACTCGGCGATGACATTCTTCGGCCCCAGGCGCATGACGCCGGACCGGCCCGGATGCCACCAGTCGCGGGCTTCTGCGACGGTCTGCAACGAAGCCACGGGTGCACCGGCAGCACTGAGCACCGCTTCCACATCGGCCTTGATATCGAACACGTCGGGCTGGCGCGAACCGGCCCAGTGACGGTCGGCATGGATCGGCAACACGCCGGTGGCGACCAGGCGCTGGCCATCCGGTGCGTCGGACAGGTAGATCGGGCCCACCTCGAACAGGGCCGCATCGGCCTGGCCGCGATCGGCATTGGCCTGCATGCCCGTGAGCAGGTGGATCAGCGCCGTCGGGCGCATCACGTCGAGCTCGGACGAGATCGGATTATCCAGCTCGAGGCCTTCACCATGACCGCCGAACAGGGCGGCCTGGCTCTTCTCGGCGAAGGACCAGGTCACCGCCTCGGAATAGCCGCGGCCAGCCAAAGCGCGACGGGCATAGCGCGCGCGCAATTGCATCGGCGTCGCCGGCGCCTCGAAACGGCCCGGAAGGCGTTTCAGCGAGGTGGCGTTGAGGTGATCGAAACCGTGGATACGGGCGACTTCCTCAACCAGGTCCGCCTTGAGGCTACAGTCCATGCGCCAGCTCGGAACGCCAACGGTGAGGACATCGCCCTCGCCCTTCGGCTCGAAGCCCAGCGTTTCCAGGATACGCACGATCTCCTCACGCGGCAGGTCGAGACCGGTCAGGCGCTTCACTTCGGTGACCGGGAATTCGATGTCCGCCGGCTTGGCCGGGGCTTCGCCGGCGATGACGACATGGGAGGCCTCACCGCCACAGATCTCCAGAATCAGGCGGGTCGCATATTCGATACCCTCACGGCAGGACTCCGGATCGACACCGCGCTCGAAGCGATACTTGGCATCGCTGTCGATACCGGTCGCCTTGGCCGTCGCCCGCGTAATCAGCGGGTCGAACCAGGCGCTCTCGATGAAGACGTCCGTGGTGTCGCTTTCACAACCGGAATAGGTGCCGCCCATGACACCGCCGAGACCGAGGCAGCGGGCCTCGTCGGCGATCACGCACATGCTCTCGCCCGGCGCGTAGTCCTTGTTGTCCAGAGCCTCGAACGTATCGGCCTCGCCGCGCCCCTTGCGGGCGCGGATGACACCGCCCTCCAGCTTGGCCGCATCATAGACATGCAGCGGACGGCAGCGATCATAGGAGATCAGATTGGTGATATCGGCGAGGGCGTTGATCGGGCGCAGGCCGATCGCCGTCAGCGCCTTTTTCAGCCAGTCCGGGCTCTCCACATTCTTCACACCACGGATCATGCGGCCCATGAAGACGGGGCAGGCTTCCGGCCAGTCCAGCTCGATCGTCACCGGGCTGTCGAACGTGCCTTCGATATCGCCGACCGGGACATCCTTGAGCGTGCCGATCCCGGTCGCGGCCAGATCGCGGGCAATGCCGCGCACGCCGAGCCAGTCGGGACGGTTCGGGGTCACTTCGAAATCAATGACCGGATCATCCTGACCGAGCGCGGTCACGGCCGGCGTACCGACCTCCCAATCGCCCTCAAGATCGATGATACCGTCATGGTCCTCGCCGAGCTGGAGCTCCTTGGCCGAACACATCATGCCATGGCTCTCGACACCGCGGATCTTGCGCGGCTTCTTGTCGAGGGCGAAGTCGAGGCCCGGGATATAGGTGCCCAGCGGCGCGAAGACGGCGCGCATGCCGGTGCGGGCATTGGGCGCGCCGCAGACGATCTGCTTGATGCCGTCCTTGGTCTCGACGGTGCACACGCGCAGACGGTCCGCGTCCGGGTGCTGTATGGCTTCCTGGACATAGGCGACCGAGAAATCCGCGAACTTCTCCGCCGGATTGTCGATATCCTCGATCTCCAGACCAGCCATGGTCATGGCCTCGGCGAGCTCGTCGAGGGTGGCGTCGGTCTCGAGGTGATATTTCAGCCAGGACAGAGGGAATTTCATGGGTCGGCTCCAGCCGTCGCTTTACAGATTGATTTCGAGTTGGGCGGCCGGGGCCACCGGGCAGATCATGAGCTGCCCATTGAGATGAGACGTCATGGCGCTTCGACCTCCCCGCGGCGGGCGAAGTCCTCGGCCATTTCTTCAAACAGGTCTTCGTCGGGACGCGGGCAGGCCTCGACCGCTTGCGGGCGCAAGCCAATCCCTTGCGTATCGGCGACCCAGCAGCGCCCGAAGACCGAGCAGTAACAGGCCGTCATGTCCCAATGGCTCCACTCGGCGAGGAAGGCGTCAAACCCCTCGTCCGGCATCGCCTCGAGCGGCCAGGAATATTCCATCATGGTCGCCGTATCGCCGGCGGCCAGGACGCGTCCGACCATGCTCGACCAGTTCAGATTGGTGCCCTGCGGCATCAGGGCCATGACCCGCTCGAACTCTTCCGACGGCGCCTCGTCGCGGATCAGGACGACATCATCGATCAGGGCCGGACCGACGCCGGCATTGGTGACGCTGACGCCGACCTGCTGACGCCCGTCGCGCTGGCGGAAATAACCATCGATCTGCAGCACGGGATAAACCGAACCATGCTGCTGTTCCTGCATCACTTCCTGCTGCGCCCGCATCACCCGGGCCTGCTCCCAGGCAATGAACAGCGCCGCAGCGCCGACCAGCATGGCGCCGACAGCGGTCAGGGATTGGTGGTTATGTTTGAGCCAGTTGAGCATCAGTCCGCTTAGCTCAGCCCCGTCGCCAGGTTGGCCTGCAACAGCGGGCTGAAGCCGTAATGGGCCAGCCAGCGGACATCGGAGTTGAAGAAGTCGCGCAGGTCCGGCGCGCCGTATTTCAGCATCGCCAGGCGGTCCACGCCCATGCCCCAGGCAAAGCCCTGGTATTCATCCGGGTCGAGACCGCAATTGCGGATCACGTTCGGATGCACCATGCCGCAGCCGAGGATCTCCATCCATTTATTGCCCGAACCGACCTTCACACCGGCACCGACGCGTTCGTATTTCACGTCCATCTCGGCAGACGGCTCGGTGAAGGGGAAGTGGTGCGGACGGAAACGCGCCTCGACCTGGTCGGTCTCGAAGAAGGCGGCGATGAAGTCGAGCAGCACGCCCTTGAGGTGGCCCATATTGGCCTCCTTGTCGATCACCAGGCCTTCAACCTGATGGAACATCGGCGTGTGCGTCTGGTCCCAGTCACAGCGATAGACGCGGCCCGGCGCAATAATGCGGATCGGCGGCTTCTGCTTCAGCAAGGTGCGGATCTGAACCGGTGAGGTATGCGTGCGCAGGACTTTCCGCATGCCCTCGGCATCCGGCTTCATGAAGAAAGTGTCCTGGGTGTCGCGCGCCGGGTGGCCTTCGGGGAAGTTCAGCGCCGTGAAGTTATGGAAGTCGTCCTCGACATCAGGACCTTCCGCGACGGCGAAGCCCATATCGGCGAAGATCACGGCGAGCTCTTCCATCACCTGGGTGATCGGGTGCAGCGAGCCCTGGCGCTGCGGACGGACCGGCAGGGTGACATCGACCGTTTCCGAGGCCAGCGCCGCATCCATGGCCGCGCTTTCCAGCACGTCCTTGCGGGCCGTGATGGCGTCATTCAACCGGGTCTTGAGACCATTGAGGGCCGGGCCCATGACCTGGCGCTCTTCCGGGCTCATCTTGCCCAGCTCGCGCATCATCAGGCTGACCGAGCCCTTCTTGCCGAGCGCGGAAACGCGGATTTCATCCAGCCCGGCTTCATCACCGGCGGCTTCGATCTGATCGAGGACATCGCGTTCAAGCGTGTCGAGATTGGACGTGTCTGGCATGTCGGGCCCCTGTTTCTGCATTGGGGTTTAGCTTCTGTCATTTGCACTGTCGACCGCCCGGCGCGGTCAACAGAAGGATTGTTTCTAGCGGCTTCGCCGCGCACCCACTCCCCCGCTGCGCGGGACCTCGCCCATCAAGGGCGAGGAGGGCGCTTCATTGTCCTCCTTCTCCTTGATGGGGAAGGTGCCGGGCTGCGAAGCAGCGCGGCGGATGGGGTGCACGCCAGAGGCGCAAAGAAAAAGGCCCGCCGGCTTTGCGCTGGCGGGCCTTTTCCGGAATTTCATTCAGCCGGGATTAGCCCAGCGCAGCGCGCGCCTGGTCGACCAGGGCCTTAAACGCTTCCGGCTCGCGGATGGCGATGTCGGACAGGACCTTACGGTCGACTTCGATGCCAGCCTTGGTCAGGCCGTTCATGAAGACCGAATAGGTCATGCCGTGCTCACGGGCGCCAGCATTGATGCGCTGGATCCAGAGTGAACGGAAATTGCGCTTCTTGGCGCGGCGGTCGCGATAGGCGTACTGGCCGGCTTTCTCCACAGCCTGCACAGCAGTACGGAACTGCTTGCGGCGGGCGCCGTAATAGCCTTTCGCCTTCTTGAGAACTTTCTTGTGACGGGATGCGGTCGCCGGACCGGACGTAACTCGAGACATATCAGTGTGCTCCTAACTCGGTGCCAGCGGCCTTACAGGCCGTTCGGGATGTACTTCTTGACGATGCGAGCGTCCTGTGCGGACAGCGTCGTCTGACCACGCTTGTTGCGGATCTGCTTGGGCGTACGCTTGATCATGCCGTGGCGCTTACCTGCCTGGCCGGCCTTGATCTTTCCCGATGCGGTGAGCTTGAAGCGCTTCTTGGCGCCGCTCTTGGTCTTCATCTTCGACATTTCGATCTCCTTGTTGGAATGCCGGGGCATTCCGGGGACAGTTTCACGCGCAGGCATGTCGATCGGGCCCGACGCGCGGTTCTTGAAAGAGCGGGGGTTATACGCGGAATGTACGGGAATGCAAGGCCTGCACGCGGCTGCGCGGCAGCGGCCCTGGGCGGCCGGAGCGACCAGGCCGCCTCGGAACAGAAAGCTGGTTCTAGTCCGGGGCTGTCTCGCAGACGGCACAGTCACGGCGGTGATCATGACCCCGCGTCCAGCGGATCCGCCAATTGGCCAGATGCGCCACGGCGAGGATCGTCACACCGGTCAGCGTCAGCGCCGTTTCGATCCAGAAGGAAAACAGGTGCAGCGCCCCGAGCGTCATCAGGCCCAGACCGACAATGCCGACACCGAGCAAGGCCCAGCCGCCGCCATTGCGCCGCGCACCCCAGCCCAGCGCGAGCAGGGAGATCGGGATCGCGACCAACAGCAGGCCGATATGCCATTCATGGCCCAGACCCAGCGTTTCGCTCAGTCCCGGAGCCAGCATCGGTGCGGCCACAGCGGTCGCCGGAAACAGCAGACAATGGGCCACGCACAAGGCGGACAGGCCAACACCGGCCGCATCCCACTTGTCCTCAGACTTGCCCGTTGAAAGACGTTTCAGCATTCGCTTCGCTCCAGAGTGGGGGATGATATAGTATAACATTCCCCACCTGCCAAGCGGCAGCCTGCGCGCTCCGGCGCAAAAAATATGAGCGGCACCCCGAGGCACCGCTCACACTTCAATTCATTGATTTTATTATTCTAGTTTCCAGAGTTGGCAAATCCCAGCTCTGAGATGAAGAGTTGCGCATCGGAATCGCCGCCCTCCCAGTAGGTGCCGACCCAGATGTCGTAGACCCCCGAGGTCGGGTTCTCGAAGACGAGGCCCGGATTGAGGCCATCCTGGTCGTCATTACAAGACCACGCACCATCCGGACCATTGACGATCAGCGTCGCATCGCCCTCGGACTGGGCGTAGATATAGAGGTCGAAGGCGTTACCCGCCTCAAAGGTCAGCTGATAATCCGGCGCCGCGTCGGCATAGCCGCGGCACATGCTGTCCGCACCGGAATCAGCGGCCAGCCCGCCACCGGCGCGCACGTCGACGACAACCGGATCCGGGCTGAACCCGCTCTCCAGCGTCACCTCGCCATGCTCGGCCGGCAGGGCAAAGTCGAAGGTCGCGCCTTCCGGATAGGCATTACCGAAAGCCAGTTCAGAGATATGCAGCTCGGCCGGAGCCAGCTCGCCCTCGCTGAACGTGCCCACCCAGATATTGTACAGACCCGATTGCGGCGCATCGAAATGGACGCCCGGGTTCAGATTGCCGGCGCTGTCATCATCACACCACCAGGTTCCGTCCGGTGCATTGATGACCAGGGTCGCATCACGCGCTGACGTCGCGGAGACATAGAGGTCGTAATTGCCGGCCTGATAGTTCAGATCATAGTCCGGTGCCCGGCTGGCGAAGCCGAAGCAGGTGTCACCGACGGCTTCCCAGACATCCTGGTCACCGCCCGCCATCACATCGATGGAATGCGGGTCCGGGGTGAACCCGGCCTCAAGGGCGACCGATCCGTAATTGGGATCCAGGGTCCAGTCCAGCGTCGGCGGCCCGGAAGTGTCACCGCGGAAACCGAGCTCGGAAACGAACAGGGTGGCATCCGCCAGCGGCCCCGGCGAATAGCGGCCTGCCCAGACGGCATAGCGGCCGGACTGCGGGTCGCGAATACGCACACCCGGGTTCAGATCACCCGCCGTGTCGTCATCGCAATTCCAGGTCCCGTCAGGCGCCTGCACGAGAAGCGTCGTGTCGACATCGGCTTCCATCGAGAGGAAGAGGTCGAAGTCGGCCCCGGCCTGGTAATCGATCCAGGCATCCGGCGCCTGTGAGACCCGGCCCCAGCAGAAATCGCTCGTCGTCTGGCCGGCATCGACATCGCCGCCGGCCTGGACGCGGAGCGTCCGCGGATCATTGGAGAAACCGGCGTTCAGGGACAGTCGTCCGGCATTCGGCGCCAGGTTTGCTTCCGGCGCCCGCGAGAAGCGGTTATCGCTGGAAAACCCGATTTCGGAGATATGCAGCTCGCCGGGCTGGTAACCGGTACCAAAGCCGAGCGATCCGACCCAGATATCGTATTCGCCCGACATCGGGCGGGTGAATTCGACACCGGGGTTCAAGCCCAGCTCCGGCGCGTCATCATTGCAATAGAACTCGCCATCCGGACCGCGCACCACGAGGACGCCATCAAGATCAGCGGCCGCGGAGATGTAGAGCGAGAACGCCCCGGCGCTGTAGTCCAGGGAATGCGAGGGCTGGTGGGTGATATAGCCATAGCAATTCGGCGCCAGCGTGGCCGCGTCGATCGCGCCGCCGGCCTGGATGGCAATCGAGCGCGGATCATCGGCAAAGCCGGCCTCGAGATTGGACCGGCCATAGGCCGGCGGGGCGTCCCAGTCCTGGGCGGCGGCGACCGGAGCGGCCGCTAGTGCGATCAGGGAAGTACAGGCTAGCAAACGCATCATCATTTCGTCTGTGTCCTCCAATAGGCGAGCGGATCAGCGATCGAGCTCGGAAATCTTCAACTCGGCTGGATAGGTGCTGGACTGGCCGTAAAAGCCGACCCAGATGTTGTAGGTTCCGGTCCGGGGCTGCGCGAAACGGAGCTGGGGATTGACCCCGGGCCCGCCATCATCGTCGCAATACCACTGCCCATCAGGCGCGTTCACGATCAAGGTCGTGTCGGCATCCGCCTCGGCGGTGATGATCAACGGCAACGAACCGGCATTGTAATAGAGATCAAAATCCGGCGCCTCGGCGATAAACCCCGGGCAACCGGCATGGATGGTCGTGCTGGCATCGATACTGCCGCCCGCGCGGAGCGATACGACATAGGGGTCTGGCGTGAAGCCGGCCGACAAGGAGACGTCGCCATAGCTTGGCGCGGCAGACAAATCCTGAGCCAGGACAGGCAAAGTCAGGCTCAAACCCGCCAACAGCCCGCCTATCAGACGTTCAACCATGTCTCATCCCCCGGTTCAGCTAATTGGAACACGCTTCACCTTCCTGCGCAATCCGCCCTCACCCGGCATTCCGGACTGGCGAGACACAGCTAAACCTGTCTGATTTGAATGGGTTCTGAACCGGCGAGCCACAGGCCCGGCAAGCTTTGGCCGTTTTCTGCGCGCAATTGCCGCAAACAAAAAGGGCCGCCCCAGCGGGACGGCCCTTTTGCTTGATGAAACGGTCGCTTAGCGCGGCGCCATCACCATGACCATGAGACGGCCTTCCATCTTCGGCTCGAATTCCACCTTGGCGGTTTCGGCGAAGTCTTCCTTGACCCGGTTCATGATATCCATGCCGCGGTCCTGGTGTGCCATTTCGCGGCCGCGGAAGCGCAGGGTGACCTTGACCTTGTCGCCGGCTTCGAAGAAGCGCGTCATGGCCTTGGTTTTCACCTGATAGTCGTGCACGTCGATGTTCGGACGCATCTTGATCTCCTTGATCTCGACGGTCTTCTGCTTCTTGCGTGCCTCGGCTTTCTTCTTCTGCTCCTGGTATCTGAGCTTGCCGTAATCGACGATCTTGCACACGGGCGGGTCAGCGTTCGGCGACACCTCTACAAGGTCGAGTCCCACCTCACGGGCAGCGTCCAGCGCTGCATCGGTGGGCATGATTCCCTGCTTTTCTCCGTTTTCGTCGATCAAAAGCACCCGCGGGACGCGGATGTCTTGGTTGGTGCGGGGGCCCTCTTTTTTGGGCGGCTGCGCAACATGGGGTCTACGGGCTATGGCCTCTTCTCCTTTGTGGCCGACAAACTCAGTCTAAACTAATTGTCCCGGCGCTGCACGGGATCAAGCCCCAAAGGCTCTAAATCCCTCCGCAGCTGTGCCGGGAGGCGCGCACTATGGTGAAATAGACACATTAAGCAAGTGTGGCTTGTCACGCCGCTTCAGGCGCGGTGGCAAAACCGCCGGCGAATTTCATCGCGCGCATGGCCTCGGCCGGATCAACCTGAGCCAGGGTCGGGGCATGCATGAGAATGACCGACGAGGTGCCGCGCGGCGCGATCAGGGCCGGATTCTCGACCTGGCCATACAGCGCCAGAGCCGGTGCACCACCCGCGACCAGAACATGCATTAACGGCGTGTCCTCGCCGAAGACGAAGCGCGTCCGGCGAGCCAGCCCGGCCAGTTGCGGCAGTTTGGCCCGCCCGGTCACATCGCGCGCGCCGGGCGCGACATGGCAGACATAACGGCCGATCTCTCGCGTATCCGGACCGCCGACGATCGCCGGCGTGACGCCGGCCTGCAGCAGTTCATGCGCCAGTGTGGCCCATTTTTCCTTCGGCCAGCGCAGGGCCGGTTTGACGCTCTCCCCAGCCGGGGACAGCAGCGCATAAGCTCCGTTGAGACCGAAATATTCCGGTTCGAGCATGCGCGATTTCTTGGCCAGGAAATCAACCCAGGACGCATCCGGCGGCGGAGCTTCGCCCAGCTCGTAATGCGTTGCACCCAGACCGAGAACCTCATTGAGCTTGCCGGCGACCTCGTCAATCGGGTGCTGACCGGATTTCGGATCGGCCACGACCTGGACCCAGTCGCACTTGGAAAAGCGGAACAGCTTCTTCAGCTTGCGCGCATTGTCATCGCCCATCAGGTCATAAACCCGCGACGGCTTGGCCGACTTGAGGCGTTTGTCGCGCATGCCGACAAGCGGCCGTGTATCCGGCACCGCATCAATCTCGACCGCATTGAAGAACGGGCAGTGCTTGAGGAAACTTTCGAAGTCCGGCTTGGTCAGCAGCACGATGCGGTCGCGGCGATGGGCCGTGCGGATCATCTGCGCAGCCGCCAGCATGCGCACGGTCGATGCCAGGTCGCCCCAGTGCAGGACGTATACGATATCACGCTGCGGTTCGCTCATGAGTTCGATTGTAAGACTTCGTTGTAAACACGCAATGTCGAAGCTTGCAGCTGCCGTGCCGAAAAGCGCTCGCGAATACGAGCCTTGGCCCGTTTGGCGAGATTGTCGAGCGCGGCTGCATCCAGCCTGAGCGCCGATGCGATGGCTTGCGCCAAAGCACCCGCATCCCCCGGCGCTACCCGCCAGCCGGTCTCACCATCGACGATCACTTCACGCGCTCCACCATGATCGGCCGCGATGACCGGCAGCCCCATGGCCCCGGCCTCGGCCGCCGTCCGCCCGAATGCTTCCGGCTCCACCGATGGCGTAAGCACCAGTCGTGACAGGGCAAAAGCGGCCGGCATGTCGCTGCAATGGCCGACCATGCGCACCCGGTCACCGAGCTCGCCTTCGCGGATCAGCGCCTTAAGCTCGTCGACATAGGCGGTGCGGCCCTGGGCATCGCCGGCGAGGATCAGGATTGGCAAATCAACCCCGTCAGCTTTCAACCGGGCATAGGCACGAATGGCTTCGCGCTGGCCTTTCCATCCCGTCAGACGCCCCGGCAGGAGCACGACACCCTCATCGACCGGAACGCCCCAGCTCGCGGCCAGACCCTGGACCCGGTCGCGTTCGATCGCATCCGTATCAAAACGGTCCAGGTCCACACCGCGCGGGATGACCGTTATGCGGTCGGCGGCAAACGGGTGTTCCCGGCAGATGTGATCCCGGATGAATTCGGAATTGGCGATGACGCGCTCGCCCTTGGCCATGAAGCTATTATACCAGCGCTTGAGACCCGACTTGGCCTTGTAGGTGCCGTGGTAGGTCGTGACATAGTGCGCACCGGTCCGGTCACAGGCGGCCTTGGCGCTCAGGGCCGGCGCCCGGGAGCGGGCATGGACGATCTGGACTGCTTCACGCCGGATCACTTCGGCGAGCCGGTCAGCATTGCGCCAGGCGACGATGGGATTCTTGGTCGCCACCGGGAGCCGGATCAGCTCCCCGCCGAGCGCCGCCAGCTCGCCCTCGAGCCGCCCGCCCTGGCTCGCCACCAGGGCACGTCCGCCCGCCTGGACAATGGCCTCGGCCACTTCCAGCGTGGTGCGCTCGGCACCACCGGCATCAAGTTCGGGAATGACCTGCAGAACGATCATCGGGGACGCAAACCTCATCGGATGGGCATCGCTTCTTTCACAGCCGCGCGCGGATGACAATTCGCGGCCTGTGCATGATCCATCCGGCCTGTGGACGACGCTCCGGCCAGTCATTACTCTTCCCCCTCCCCCGCGACGGAGTTCACATGCGTATCCTGACCGCCCTGCTCGGCCTCGGCCTGCTGACCCTTCCTGCTCATGCCCAGAGCTCGGCCCAGCTGAGCGAAAATGCGCGCTACACGGCCTGCCTGGCGATGACGGACACGGATCCGGAAGCCGCCTTCGAGGATGCAATCAGCTGGCGCAATGAGGGCGGTGGCTGGCCGGCCCGGCATTGTCATGCCAGCGCCCTGGTCGCCCTGGGCGATACGGTCCGCGGCGCGGAAATGCTCGAGAGTCTGGCCAGTATTGAACGTCCGGGCCTGGTCCTGCCCGAACGGCTGGGCATGTGGAAGGAGGCGGGCGAAGCCTGGATGTCGATCGGTGAACCGGCCGAAGCCGCCGGTGCCTATTCCGTCGCCATGGCCTTGTCTGAAGACTACCTGCCCGGTTTCGCCGGTCATTTGCGGGCCAGCCTTGCGCTCAGCCACTGGGACGACGCGCTCAGCGATGCCGAGCACCTGATCACCGCCGACCCGGCTTTGTGGGAAGGCTGGGCCGGTCGCGCTGAAGCCCGGCTGGAACTGGGTGAAGCCGGGGCGGCCCTTGAGGATGTTGAGCAAGCGCGCGCTCTGGCTCCGGAGAATATCGACATTCTGGTACTGCGCGGCCGTATTCTCGAAGCGATCCGGCAAGCCGGCTGATCAGGCCTGGCGCCACTCCGCCAGCACGTCGGCGTCGGTTTCCGCCGTCAGCGCTACATCGCGCTGATGCTCGAACGCCCCCGGGTCGAGCCGCGAGAGCGCCCAGACCGCCGCGCCGCGCACCAGCGCGGACTCGTCCTCAACGCGTTCACCGACGACGCCGAGCAGCGTGCTGTCGCCGGAATTGCCAATCGCGATCATGACATTGCGGACGAAGCGATCGCGCCCGATGCGCTTGATCGGCGAGGCGGTAAAGACCTGGCGGAAATCGGCATCATCCAGAGCTGCCAGCTCGCTCAGCAGCGGCCCTTTCAGCTCCGGCCGGGGATGAAATGCCGCCTCGGCGCTTACTGCGGCAAACTTGTTCCACGGGCATACAGCGAGACAATCATCACAGCCATAGATCCGGTTCCCCATGGGCTCGCGGAACTCATGCGGGATCGGGCCCTTGTGCTCGATGGTGAGGTAGGAAATGCAGCGCCGCGCATCGAGCTGGTAAGGCGTGGGGAAAGCCTTCGTCGGGCAGATATCGAGGCATGCCCGGCAGGAGCCGCAATGATCGGTCTCCGGCGCATCCGGCTCCAGCTCGGCCGTTGTCAGCATGACACCCAGGAAGAGCCAGGAGCCATGCTCACGGCTGACCAGATTGGTGTGCTTGCCCTGCCAGCCGAGCCCGGATTTGGCCGCCAGGGGCTTTTCCATCAGGGGCGCGGTATCGACGAAAACCTTCACCTCTTCACCCGTCTGGGCCACGAACTCGCGGGCCAGACGCTTGAGGCGTTTCTTGATCAGGTCGTGATAATCCGCGTTCTGGGCATAGACCGAGATGGCCGCTTCGGAGTGGCGCTCGAGGATCCCCAGCGGATCATGGTCGGGGCCGTAATTGAGCCCGACCACCACGGCCGACTTCGCATCCGGCCACATCGCGGTGGGATGTTTGCGCCGTTCCAGCGTGTCTTCCATCCACGCCATCGAGCCGTGATGGCCCTGGGCCACAAACTCGGCCAGCCGTTGCGACGCCGCCCACGCCTCGTCCGCCCGGCACAGGCGGACATCGGTGAAGCCGGTCTCAAGGGCGAGGGATTTGAGGGCGTCGCTTTGCATGCTGAGCCTGGAATAACCGCTCAGGCGCGAAAAGACGAACGCCCCATGCGGCCCGCACCCCTAGAAACCCGACGCGATACGCTGGCGTTCCAGCTGCAAGCCATCCCGCTGCGTTTCATAGGCGCTCAGCTGCGTCAGCCAGACCTCATAACGATCAGTCGCCGACACCGGGGTCACATCGGACAGGGTCGTCAGCAACATGTTGGCCCCGTTGATCTCCGCCTCAAAACTGGCGGGATAGGTCGCAAACATCTGCGACAGCAGGTTCATCTGCCGCGCCGTCTCGCCGGTTGCGCCGCGCCGGGCCTCGGCAAGCTGCGCCTCCAGGCGATTATAAGCCTGGCGCGCTTCAGCGATATGCGTGCGCACCTCGGCGGCATTCGCCTCCAGCTCCACGCCATAATCGACCACGGCATAGACCGAGGCCTCGCCCCCCATGCGCTGGCGCGCCACTTCCAGGGCCAGGATCGTCGATTCCATGTTCACAACCATCGAACCGAGCAGGTGGTATTGGGGATGACTGGTCTCCACCCCCTCACGGGCCGTCTGGTTCATGCCCATCAGACCGGAATAATAATCCTGGAACAGGGCCAGCTGGGCGACCTGGATCGCATAGGGGTCCGCTTCCGCACCATTGGCCATGTCGCGCGCCTGCTGCTCGACGCTGTCGAAATAGCCCGTGACCGTTGCCAGCACCTGGTTCGGCATTTCCCGCATCAGGACGATAGCCGCTTCCTGACCGGCGACCGAATACTGCGGCCCCTCGGCCAGGACCGCCCCTTGTGAACGGTAAACGTCGAGCTGGCTGTTCACCTGGGCCCGCCACGCCGCGATACGCGACAGCGCCGTATCACGGTCGGTATTTCCGGCCTGCACATCGGCCATGATCTCATAGGCGGGGTTGGCGACCTCAATGAATTCGATGGCGCGCTGGGAATACAGGCCCAGCTCCTGCGACCAGCTGGCAAAGGCCCGCGTACGATCGCTATCGGTTTGGGCCGAAGCCGCGAATGGCAAGGTAACAACAGCGAGCGCCAGCACCAGCGCCGCAAACAAATGACGGATCATGACTTCCCCTCGAGAATCTTGCCCAACTCGGTCGCCGGTTTGAGCTGTTCCGTCAAGCGTTTTGGCTAGAAATCGAGGTCCGCATAATGCCGCGACGGGGCGATGCCCGGCAGCTTGTCCTCAAGTATGCCCCGGAAGGCGGGACGGCATTTGACGCGCTGATACCAGTGCTTCACCGGCTCGAAATCATTCCACGGCACTTCGCCGAGATAATCGAGAATGGAGAGGTGTGCCGCAGCGGCGATATCGGCGAGGGTGTAGCGCGGACCGGCGAGGCCATCGCGGGCTTCCAGCAGCCAGGCGATATGCTCAAGGTGTCCGCGCAGATGCTCACGCCCCTCGCGCATCACCTGCGGGTCCGGTGCGCCCAGCCCCTGCACCGGCTTCTCCAGCTTTTCATGCAGCAGGTAGGCGTTGACCTCACCGTCGAACTTGCGATCGAACCAGTCGCACAAGCGGCGCGCCTCAGCGCGCTCGGCCGGCCCGCCCGGCAGCAGGCAGGGGCTCGGCGTGGTCTCCTCGAGATATTCCAGCACTGCCCGGATCTCGATCACGACACGCTTGGTGCCGCCGGCCTCATCCACCAGCACAGGCGTCAGCCCCGCCGGATTGAGTCTGAGCAGGTCATCCGGCCGGTCCCAGGGCAGGACCGTTTCGGCCTTGTAGCGGATCGATTTTTCGTCGAGGACGAGCCGTGCCTGCCGGGAAAACGGGTCAAGCGGCCAGTGATACAGCACACGCATGAAGGCTCGTTACCGCCCTTTCCCGGTCAACTCAATGGCCGCTATCTTCGCCATCACCTTCCCCGCCGAAGAAGGCGGCACCATGCGGTTCCGCAGCTCCGTGAGGGTCAGCGTGGATCAGGATATCAGCTGCCGGATAGGCCGCCAGCAATCGGTTCTCCGCATCCACTAATACTTCATGCGCATCGGCCAGCGACATCTCCGGATCGAGGGCCATGTGAAACTGGATATGCACCAGCGGCCCGGAGGCCCGGGTCCGAAGATCATGGATATCGATAATGCGGGGGTCGGCTTCGGCCAGCGTGCGGATTTCCTCGCGCTCGGTTTCCGGCAATTCCCGGTCGAGCAGCTGGTCCAGCGCCTTTTTGGCGACTTGCCAGGCCGCGTGGGCGAGCCAGACAGCGACGCCCAGTGCCGCCAATCCATCGAGCTGCTCGAGTCCGAAAAAGACTGACCCGGCGATTCCGGCCATGACCGCCAGATTGGCGCCAAGGTCGGTCAGATAGTGGGCCCGGTCGCCCTCTACCGCGACAGAGCCGGTCTTGGCGATGGCCCGGGTCTGGATGACCAGGAGACCAAGCGTGAGAACTACGGACAAGCCCATCACGCCCAGGGCCCAGCCAGAGGCCTGGATCGCCACCGGATTGATGGTGTGAGCGACACCCTCGCGCAGCAACAGGGCGGCCGATACGGCGACCAGCATGGCCTGGAGAATACTGGCGAACGCCTCCGCCTTGCCGTGTCCGAAACGGTGCTCGGCATCCGCGGGCTCAGCGGCATAGCGCACCGCGAAGAACACCGTCAGCGAGGCAGTGAGGTCGAGCAGGCTGTCGGCCATCGAGGCAAGCAAGGCAACGGATCCGGACATGTACCAGACCACGGCCTTGGTCACGGTCAGGATCAGCGCCACGCTCAAGGACGCCCAGGTGGCCGCACCGGCAATCTTGCGCGCTTCGCTGGGCTGAAGCCGGCCCGGGCCGGCGGCGTGGTGATGATCGTGGGGCATGGCTTTAGGATTAGGGCGCAGCGGCCAAGGACGTCAATCGGACGGATCGCTATTCAGGGCGGTCGCGATGGCGTTCAAGGCCCGGCGTTGATCCACGCCCGTCGCGATCCGCACCGGTCGCCCGGAGGCCGAAGCCTGCAGCAGGCCGGGAAATACACCGCCCGTTTCGAAAACGAGATTGCGTGTTTCAAAGCCGAACACCGCAGGCGAAGCGGCCGCCATGACCGCCAGTGCATCATGGGGATAGCAGCCTTCAATTCCGTCGCTGGCCTTGTAGGCATTCATGTAGTGTTCGTGCGAGCGCAGCAGGAAGCGAGCAGCGCGCTCCGGCAATTCACTCACCATCGCGGCAAGTCGCGCCCGGCGAAGGACAACACGGCGGCAGGTATCGAGCGGGACCAGGGTCAGGCGCGGCGCCATGACGAGCACGCCGCGCGCCGCCTCCAGGTCAGAACCGGTATTGAACTCCAGCCCGCCCCGGCGCACCCAGGGTATGCTAAGCGAACCGCCCATGACGATCACCTCATCGAGGTCATCGAAAGCCACGGGCGAGCGGGCCAAGGCCCGCGCCAGATTGGTCAACGGCCCCAGCGCAATCAGCGTTCCGCCGCCGCGGGCAAATTTCGCCAGCGCATCGAGTGCAGCCTCCGCGCCCTCATCATGCACCACCCCTTCCTCATACCCCAGCGCATGCCCGGCGCTGGCGCCCCCCAGCCCGTCTTCCCCATGGATGTGCCGGGCATGGCGCCAAGAGCCCTGCAGCGGCTGAGTGCAACCAGTGTGAACCGGCACAGGCTCATTGCCTGCGAGCGATTGCACTAGGGCGATATTCCGGGCTGCCTTGCGCGGCGCGACATTGCCGAACACGGTCGAGATGCCCACAAGGTCCAGCCCCGGTTGACGGATGGCGCACATGATCGCCAAGGCGTCATCCACACCGCCATCGCTGTCGATCCAGATTTTTCGCAAGCCTTGCATCATGAGGAGCCGGACATCGCCCTCACGCCTTGCCCGGCAGGGAACGTAGCACGCTCTCGAACGCTGTTCCGGCCGGTGCATAACCCGGCAGGCCCGGCGGGGGCAGGAGGATATTGTTGAACTCGGCAATATCGGGCGTGCCGGTCTGGTATTGCTGCAGCCGGGCACTCATCTCCGGTGCCAGCACCGGCATGGCCAGATAGGCGAACTCGCCGAAACCCAGGGCGAGCCAGTGGTCGAGGCTTTCGCGTTCCGGCCGATGCGGATTGTAAAGACCGGCAGAGCGGCACCTTTCCGCAAAAGCCTGTTCCTGATCAGGGAGCCAGCCATAGCGCTGAAGCACCGGAGCGGCGCAGATAATGTCGCCGAATGCGGCCACCTCATCGCCAGGCAGGTCAAACAATGCGCTCTCCAAGGCAAAGGCCGCCATCGCCGCGTCCGGCCGCTCCAGCACCAGGCCGGGATGTTCGCCGCTACCGCCGCCGACCACTAGCTGGCTCGTGGAACAGCCAAAGTCCTCGTCGCCAACCCCATCCTCCGGATAAGCGATATCAACCAGTGGCCGATAGACCGGAAGTCCGGCCAGATAACCGACCAGAACATGGTCGAAACTGTCGATGTAACTCATGGCTTGGCCATCCGTTTTGCTCGCCATCCCTTGCTAAGGACATTCCGTCCCGGAGGCCAGACGGTCAGGAAAACCCATTCCCGCCGATGGCCCGGCCCAGCGCCACATCATCCGCCGCTGGCCATTAGGCGCGAAACGGGGAAAGATCACCCGGCATTCTCCTTGCGGACCCCGTCATGTCGCTGATCCACCTTGTTGTCCTTGCGCTTATTCAAGGCATTACCGAATTTCTGCCGATCTCGTCCTCGGCCCATCTGATCCTGGTGCCGGAAGTACTCGGCGAAGAGGATCAGGGCGCTTTCATCGACGTCATGGCCCATGCCGGCTCCTTGGTCGCGGTGATGGTGTATTTCTGGCGCGATATCGCGTCCGTGGTCACCGGATTGCTGGCCATGATCACCGGCAAGATAACGCATGGCGGCCGCTTGGCCCTGCTGGTCGCCGCCTCGCTGCCCCCGGTGATCGTCTTTGCCGGTGCGCTGGTGATCTTCGACCTGGTCGACTATCTGCGCTCGCCGGAAATCATCGCGGCAGCGACGCTGATCTTTGCCCTGCCGCTCTGGCTGGCGGACAAATACGCCCCGGCCGTCAAGACCTCCGAGACAATGACGTTCAAGGATGCGGCTCTCATCGGCCTGGCCCAGATGTTCGCGCTGATCCCGGGAGCATCGCGCTCCGGTGTCACCATGACGGCCGGCCGGGCCCTGGGCCTGACGCGCCAGGACTGCGCCCGGTTTTCCATGCTGATGGCGATCCCGGTGATTGTCGCCTTCACCCTGGTCTCACTGCTCGAGCTTGCCGGCGGCGAGGCCGGAGGCGCCGACCTGCAAGCCGGGCTGATCGTCGGCGGACTGTCCTTCGCCGCAGCCTGGGCCGCGATAGCCGTACTGATGCGCCTGGTCGAACGCACCGGCTTCATGCCGTTCGTGATATACCGCCTCGCCCTGGGCGGCGGTCTGATTGCCTGGATGGCGTTGAGCTAGCGGCTCTTAGGCTTCCGACTTCTCGTGGAACTGACCGTGGCGGCGGTAGCGGCCGAGATAGGTCGGCACGATCGCTTCAACGGTTTCCGGCGTAATGCCCAGATCAGCAAGACCCTTGGCATCGTCGGCCACGACATTGTCCGCCTGCAGCTGGATCATCTGATCGCGGGTCAGCATCGGCTGCACGAAAGGCAGGATGGCGAGCATCTCGAACATCATGCCCATCACCGTGCCGATCGAGTAGGGCAGCGGAACCAGGAAACGCGGACGGTCGGTCTCGTCGAGAATGAACTGCATCAGCTCCTTGAAGGAGTAGACGCCCGGGCCGCCGAGCTCATAGGTCCCGCCGCGCGCCGCATTATCCTCGAAGGCAGCGAGAACGGCGGCCGCCACATCGCCCGCGAACACCGGCTGGAAGCGCGACTTGCCGCCACCAAACAGCGGCAAGGCCGGCGCGAAACGCGCCATCGAGCCAAACATGTTGAAGAAGCCGTCATCGGTGCCGAAAATGATCGACGGACGCAGCACGGTCGCCGTCGGTACAGCGGCCATCACCGCAGCCTCGCCCTGAGCCTTGCTCTGGGCATAGCGCGACGCGCTGTCGGCGCTGGCGCCAATTGCGGAGACCTGGATGACCCGCTCGATCCCGGCTGCGGCTGCGGCCTTGGCGATCGCCTCGGCTCCGGCTGCATGCAGGCTGGCGAAATTCTGACGTCCACCTTCGGCCAGAACACCGACCAGATTGACGACACCGCTGGCCCCTTCAACAGCGCGTTCGACGGAGGACGGCACGCGGATATTGGTCTGCACCAGCTGAACCTGGCCAACCACACCCATGACCCGCAGATCCTGCGCCAGATGCGGCCGGCGCGAGGCGACACGGACGCGATAGCCGGCTTTCGCCAGGGCGCGGACAACGTGACGGCCGACGAATCCGGAACCGCCGAATACAGTGATGAGTTCATCGCGAAGCATGAGGGAATCCCCGGGGACGGAAGTTGTTGCGCCCGGATAGATCAAAAAACGCGGCGAATGTCCATGCGCCGATGCGCCTCGGGCCGGATTGGCGCCATTTCGGGCATCATCTGCAAAAGCCGCTGCGACACGCACCAGAGGCCATTGACACACCCCGCCTGCTTCTTTACCTACCGCGCTCCTGTTACCTGCCCAGGTGGCGGAATTGGTAGACGCGCTGGCTTCAGGTGCCAGTTCCCGTTAGGGAGTGGAAGTTCGAGTCTTCTCCTGGGCACCATCTCCTTCAAGAGATCGATCAGAAAAAGCTCCTTGCTGTCATGGCGGGGGCTTTTTTGTTTTGGAGATCAGGCCGCTTCGATGCGGACCGAAAGGGCGCCGCGCGTGAGGGCGAACGGGTCCTCGACCTCTACATCGAGCTGCAATGTCCCGGGACGGGTCTGGCGCACCCAGACCTGGCCGGAACGAAGACGAGCATCAGCGGAACCGGTGACACGAACCTCTTCCAGCGCAATCTCGGTCTCGCCTTGCAGCAGACGCAGCGAGAAGTGCTCGGCATTGCATTGGGTCTGCAACCGCAAAACGCCGCCCTGCCAGGCCTCGGCATCGATCTCGGCGATGGCGCAGCGTTCGGCGATATTGGCCCGCAGATTATAGCGCAATTCCGCATCGGCGCCGGACGCGAGCCCGGTCGCAGCGATCATCGCTGCCAAGCCAATGAGAAATGAGAAACGGTGCATGCCGCCCCCGGCTGCCAATCAGGAAGGCAGGGGTGTAGCAGATCGGCGGCGACTTGGCGCGTGAGAATTCGCGCCATGGTTAATAGGCCCGTCAAAATCGCCTAAAAAGCGGTCTAGTAGGGAATGAAGCTGAGCGTAATCACATCGCGATAGCGACCCGCATATTGATGCGGTGTGGGTGCGACCTCGACTTCGAGCCGACCGGATTGCACCGACGTGCCGGCAAAGGGGATATCGACGGCATCCCCGCCCGGCTTGGTCAGATCGACCGGCGTCCCGGACAGGCTGGCGCTATAGGGAATACGGCCAAACACCTCGCCCTGCTCATGAACCAGGGCCCCGTCATTGTCTGAAACGAGGGTGACGGCCACAGCACTATTGGTCCGGAAAAAGAAGTCGGAGCTGGCGCGGCTGCCATCGGCAATGTCTCCAAGGTCAAGGTTTTGCTGCCCCCCCGTTGTATCGCCCTCAAACCGCAGGGCCGGAGCGAGATCGATGCTCAGCGGCAGTGTGGTGACATCGTCGCCCACCGAGATTTCAAGCTCTTGGCGGTATTCGCCCGGCGGCTGGAACTGCCCAGCCGCAATCCGGTAGAAATCGATCGAGAGGGTCTCGCCGTCCACCAGGGCGCGCCGCGCCGCATTGCGCAAACGCCAGCTATTGGTGCTGCGCCGCACCTCCGCCCCACGCTCCCAATCCGCCTGCAAAGCATCACCACCGGCATAGAAATCGGGGTCACGCGCTGTACCACCCAGGAGTTCGATGACGACAGGGACCTGGCGGCAATTGCGTGGCAGGCCGGTTTCAGCAGCACGCAGCTCAATATCGACGCGCATGGCGAGGGGGTCCGCCGCATTATAGCTGAAGCCGCTGGCCTGCGAGGCGATGATTTCATAACCGTCACAGGCCTGGGCGAATGCCGGCACCGGCAGCGCCAGCAGCGCGAGGGCTATGACAAGCGTCCTAATCATCTTCCGCCTCCAGCGAAATCTCACCCAGGTCGATATAAGCGGGGGCGTCATCCGGCAACTCGAAGCGGAATGTCCGGCCGTTGGCGAGTCGCCCCTCATAATCGCCGGGAACCAGCTCGTTGAACGCTGCCCGGCCTGTCCGGTTGGTGAAGAATACGGTTTCCGCTCCCGTCGCCAGATTGCGAATCTGACCATATTGCAGCGCCAGCGGTTCACCCGCCTCACGCAGCACGGCGACGGCGGTGCGGTAGGCCTCGGTGCCGACCGTGATCCGCAACCCGGTCAGGGCGCCGGGCACAACAGTATAGCGACCCGGCCCGATGTAATAACCCGGTTCCAGTCCGCGCGCGCCGATGCGCAAATCCTGCGGCCGATAGGCAGCGGGCAGGCTGACCACGGCCGGGCCGAGCCCGTCGGCTCGCGCGTCGGTGCGGCTGCTGCCCCCGGTGGAGACCAGGATTTCCGCGTCCTCCAGCGAAGCGTGACGGTCGATAATGGCAAAGCCTCGACCCGGATCACGGCCGATCCCGACCGATCCATTGGCCAGCGCGAGACCCGACTGCAAGCGCACCGACATGCGTGTGGTCTCATCGCGTCCGTCTCCGGCCGGCGTATGAGCCGCATTGAGCTGGGCGGCATAGCGGGTGGTTTCGGCGGCGAGCTGACCGCGCAAATCCACAACACCATCCTGATTGGCGAGGCTCGCGCGGCCGCTCAGGCTCGGCAAATCACGGTCCCGCAGCGCGCGATACTCCAGGCGACTGGCTCCGGTGCTGGAATCATAACTGGAGCTGAGGATCTGGCGGGCACCAAGCCGCCGGCTCAAGGTTACGAACACCCCCGTCTCGGACCCTCTGTCCTCAAACTCGCTGTGCCGGGCCGTCGCCGCGAGAACGAAATCACCGAAGCGGCGATTGACCCCGGCCGTCAGGGAATATGAGCGCTCGGGCAGGACATGTGCATCCTGGTACACGGCACCCAGGCTCATCGCCATGCGGTCAGTCAGGTTGAACCGGACATCGCCGCCCACGCTCCAGCGCTGGTCATTCTCGCTGGCCAGATCGTTGAGCGAGGCAAAGTCGATGCCGCTGTAATTGACCCGCAGATTGACGGTCGCATAGCGATCAACGCCCAGATAGGGACCACCGCGGAAATTCAGCGAGACGGCATAATCCTGGTCCAGGCCATCAGCCTCGCTGACCGTGGCATCGAGCTGCGCGACCCCGCCAAAGACCGCTTTGGACACCGAACCGCCCAGCGACACCAGTTCCGGCGTCAGCGCCGCGGATCCTGCCAGGGTCATCGAGGGGGGCAGCCCCAGCGCATAGCGTCCGCCAACTACCGGCGCGTCGAAATCATAGTCGAAATTGCTGCCATCATCGCTGCGACGGAAGCCGGCAGCGAAGACCGACTCCGACAGCCCCGGAGCCAACAGCGACACATCGGCGGAGAGCGAGAAACTGTCGATCTCACGGCGGCCCAGCCCGTCTTCGACGACGATGGTCACATCATTGGAGATATTGGCGAGGGGGATGTCCTGCAGATCTATCGGCCCCGGCTCGGCGACGAAACGGTCGATAAGGGCGCCATTGACGTAGACCTCGACTGTCGAGCGCCGGTCCAGCACCAGGGTCCGGCTGCCGGTCGGACGGATATTCCTCGTCGGTTGCAGATCGCGGTAATTGGTCTCCACCGAAATGCCGGCAAGGTTCAGAATGCCGGTATTGCGCGCCAGTTGCGGGGACAAGTCGCCCGCGGAGTAGCGCCGCGCCTGATCGGGTCTGTCCGTGAAGGCAATCAGGCGCTGGCGACGGAAATCTGTTTCCCCGCCGCTGCGCCAGGCCAACCGGCCGCCCCAGTCCAGGCTGTAGCCTTGCGCGCCACCGATATTGGCGAACCCATCCAGCCCCAGATCCGCCACCGCGCCGTCATCATCACTGAGAGTGTCCGAGATCTGCAACGCGGCGGTCACGCCGAAGGCATTCCCGTCCGGTTCCAGAACATCCTCGGTGGAGTAGCTCCAGTCTTCCGCCAGGGAAGCGGTACTGGCGGATCGGGCCGCCACCGGGACGATCAGTTCAACAGTCAGTGTTTGCGCATTGAGACGAATGCCATAGCCGAGCGCTTCCAGCTCACCGACCGGACGCATCTCGCTGCCCATGGCGATCAAGGCCTGTTCGGCCTCGATATTGAGCTGGCCGGATAGCGTCGCGGCCAGACCGGTAGGCGAAAGGCGGACGATGTCGGTGATGGTCGTCTCGACCAGCAGAGCCGGCAGACGACGCTCATCCGCGATCACCGGCAGGGCCACCGTGAATACATCACCAGGCGGCTGCACAGACGCCAAAGCCGCCCCGGCCAAAACGACCGGAGCACTCAGCGCCACTCCGCAAAGAACGGCCGGATGATTAGCGTGCCCCCACATGCCCCCAACTGTGCGGTTTAGAAGGACCGACCCAGCGACACCTCGACCGCCCCGGCCGGCAGACCATCAATCCCCAGCAGGAAATCACGGCTGGCGTGCGGCGGGATGATCGGGTTCTCGACCAGTTCAGCAACCTGGGCCGGGCTCAGGCGGACGGTCTCACCGCCAGCGCGGATGCGCAGATCCAGCTCGCCCAGCATAGCGAAATCCGTGCCCGCATTGGTCACGCGCAGAGCGAGCCCCTCCGGCGTCTCGCGAACCTCAGCCAGGCTGACATCAGCCTGCGCCTCATTGGCACGCACATAGACGGCAACGCCGAAATTATAGGCGAACACGACGCCGGTGAAATCCTCACGCGAGACCGGCACTTCCTGGACCTCGGCGACATAGGCCTGGCTGTCGCGCACCGCGGGATCACCGATATAGCTGATACGAATGGCCTGCGACTGACCCGGCTGGATCAGGGCCAACGGCGGAAAGATCGAAAAATCCTCCTCGGCCGGGACAAATTCCTGGCTGCCATCGGCATGAACAATACGCCGCTTCATGACGATCTCGACCGGCAGCGCCTCTTCACGGGTATTGCGGATATTGATCACAGCCGTAGTGCGCCCGGCCCCGAGATCCAGGATCATCCGCATCGGCTCGACCTCGTAGGCCACAGCCACTCCTGCCGGTATCAGCAGGACCAGGAATGCGGCCAGAGCCCGCAATGGATGTTTGAAAACCTGTTTCATCACGCCCCCCCCATTCTATGCCTCGCCACCCACAAGGCGCGGGACAGTCGGTGCCTGCCCCGGCCCGGTGATAGCACGAGAAAACCTATTTGGCAGTCAGCGTGATGGTGACGACGTCGGAATAGTCACCGGCGAAAACGGTGGTGTGGCTGGCACCATTGGCACCGGCATTGGTGGCCCGCACGCCATAGACGCGGAAGCTCACGGCACCGGTCTCACCGGTCAGGAAAGCGCTACCGGAGAGGTCGGAGCTCTCCGAGGCGGTCAGCTGGGTCCAGTCCATGCTCAGACCATTGCTACCCCCATGCTGCATTTCATAGGCGATCTGGTTCTCATTGCCGCCACCGGTTCCGGAGCGGAAGAGATAGCCACCATTGGTCGACGCAAAGGTTCGGGTGAAGCCATTCGGCGAATTACAGGCATAGGAAGCCGTGCCAGCACCCTGCTCGACCGTGCTGGTCGTCGCGGTGTTGGAGAGCTCGCCGAAATCGACATCGATTTCAGTGCCTGTGGAATTGTAGGCGCCACAGACGGAGCCGACTTCAGCAGAGAGATTGTAGGACAGCTGGCCAGCCGGAGTGGATTGAGCGGCGGCAGAGCCGGCGAAGATGACAGCGGCAATCGCGCTGGTCAGTGCGGTCTTGTTCATAATAGCCCCCAAGGCCTTTGCTTTGCGACCGAAGGCAGGTGCGCCCCGGTTTCGACCCCTATGACGCTAGGGGCGGTTTGAGGCTCGAAATGGGGGCAAATGTGCCCAAACAGCGTTTCTTCTGCCCCATTTGGGTCAGAACTGTTCAGAGAGCGTTCATCAGGTTTACGGGGAGGCCTGCCTCAAAAAGAAAAAGCCGCGCCGGGACCTTTTGGGGGTCAACCCGGCGCGGCGATCGGATCGCGGCTTAGCCTGGTGGTTTAACTGCCCGGCAGTGCTGCCGGACGGCTGTGCGAGATCCGGAAAGAGCCCGATGCGCCCGCCGGGAGGGTGACGCGACAGAAACCGCCATCAGTGATCTCGAACGGGCATTCAAAAGACGTGTGCGCGACGCGCATGGTCAGGCGCAGTTCACCGCGCTCAGGCACGTCATAGCTGCAGGTGCCGCCAGCGGCATCGGACACCATGATCCGGCCGGCATGGCGCAGGCCCCGGCCACGTTCGCGGCCACGAATGACGTCGCCATCGCCTTGCTCGACCTGGCAGCTGACTTCCCAGCTGCGCTCGCCCGACATTTCCAGCACGAGCGCGTCACGGTCGGCACGCATTTGCGCCGGGCTTTGAAGCTGCGCCTGGGCAGCGGTCGTGGTCAGAACCAGAGCTGCGGAGGCGAGAAGAATTTGTGTTTTCATTGAACCCTCCATGGGGGTGTTTTTGTTTGTGACGCTTTTGTTACATAGATAACCCCTCACTGTAAAGTCCGTGTACTGTTCATTTGGCTATTCACGAAATGACCCAACATCTTATTGTTATTAATGTATTTTGACTCATCGCTTCGGAAAAACGCGAAGTAATATTCGGGATTTTCTCAGGATTTTTGACGTTAATGTCACATTAATGTCTTGCGGGGATTTCCTGCGCTTCAGCCGCTCGACGGCGCTCACCGATTGCCCTTCCCGCGCACGGGGGTTACGAGGCTGGTGGAAGGAAATTCAATGACCGTTCATTACCACAAGGGCGACCTGCCCGCAGACGTCGACCTCGGCAAGCTGATCGCCATCGACACCGAAACGCTCGGCCTGTCCCTGGTGCGCGACCCGCTGTGCGTCGTGCAGCTCTCCTCCGGCGATGGTGACGCGCACGTCGTGCAAATGGACCGCTCGAGCTATGACTGCCCGAACCTGAAGGCCCTGCTGGCCAACCCGGATGTCGAAAAGATCCTGCACTTCGCCCGCTTTGATGTCGCCATGATCGCCAATTATCTCGGCGTCACCCTGGCCCCGGTGTTCTGCACCAAGATCGCCTCCAAACTGTGCCGCACCTATACCGACCGGCATGGCCTCAAGGATGTGACCCGTGAACTGGTCGGCGTGGATATGAACAAGCAGCAGCAGAGCTCGGACTGGGGCGCGGACGAGCTGTCCAAGGCGCAGCTCGATTATGCCGCCTCTGACGTGCTTCACCTGCACAAGCTGCGCGAGAAGCTGATCGTCATGCTGGAGCGCGAGGGCCGGCTGGAACTGGCGCGATCCTGTTTCGATTTCCTGCCGACGCGCGCGGCACTGGATCTGGCAGGCTGGCCGGAAACCGATATCTTCGCCCACTCATAAGGCTTCATCTCGCCTTGAAATGGCCGGTAAAGACTGATCTTACTGGCGGGTATCCGCCTAAATCACCGCCGAGCATGGGTTAAACGGCATGAATGCGACCACAGCACAGGGTCTCGAAGCGCTGCAGCCTGCCGATCACGGCAGCTGGGAGCCGCGCCGTGCCCTGACGCTGGGCGCAGCCCGCCGCCGCACAGCCTTCGTGCGCGCCCTGCGCTTTTCCTTCATGGGCGGCGCGATCGCGATCCTGGCCCTGATCGTGGTGCAGATGATCGCCAATTCGATCGGCGGCGAAGTGGAAGTCACCGAAGCGGTGGGCACCGATGTCCGCATGATCAATCCGCGCTTCACGGGCCGGGATGAGAACAACACGCCCTATATTGTCACCGCCGACAGTGCCGTGCGCCGCCGCGACAGCGATGCCGGCGTGACCGATCTCGACCGGCCGCGACTGGATTACGACTTCCTCTCCGCTGGCGAGCAGGCCTCGCGGGTTCTCGCCGAACGCGGAATTTTCGATCCAACCAACCGCGTTCTTGATCTGGAAGCCGATGTCAATCTGACCACCGATACCGGCTATGCCTTTGCGTCGGAACATGCCCGCATCTTCCTGCGCGAGGAGCGCGTGGTCGGTGATCAGCCAATGACAGGGGAAGGCCCGATGGGCCGCATGAGCGCCGATCGCTACGAGATCCGCGATGGCGGTACGCATGTGATATTTGAAGGACGTGTGCGTATGCATATCATACAAAGTCGCACAGCCCGCCCAGACAATGAGGATAGTGAGTAATGCGAAGCCTTTTGACCGCACTGGCGGCGCTCGTCCTGACCGGCGCTCCGGCCCTGGCGCAAATCGGCGATAGCGACCAGCCGCTCGATATCGAATCCGATCATGTCGAAGTCTTCGATAGCGAGAACCGGATTGTCTGGACTGGCCGGGTGATCGCCGTGCAGGGCGAATCGACCATCCGTGCCCAGCGCCTCGAAGCCTTCTTCACCGGCCTGCCCGGCGAGGGCGGCACCGGCGGCTGGGGCGATATCGAACGCATCGTCGCCACGCGGGACGTCCTTTATGTGACCCCGACCCAGCGCGCCCGCGGCGATCGCGGTGTTTACGACCTGGCCTCGGAGACCATCACCCTGACCGGTGATGTCGTGATCAACCAGGGCGATGACGTGATCACCACGAATCGCTTCGTCACCGATCTGGTCAGCGGCAATTCCACCTTCGGCGAAGCCGGCGATGGTGAGCGCGTCCGCGTTGTTATCACCCCGACCGGCGATAACGAGACCGGCGGCGAGCCGGAAGGCCGATAGCAATGGACAGCGCGCTGATGGATGGCGAAAAACCCGCAGCGGCGGCCGTGCCGGCGACCGGGCTCTATGTCGAGAAAATCGGCAAGGCCTACGCCAAACGCCCGGTGGTAAAGGGCGTCAGCCTGTCTTTGAAACAAGGTGAAGTGGCCGGCCTGCTCGGCCCGAACGGTGCCGGCAAGACAACCTGTTTCTATATGATCGCCGGCCTGGTGGAGGCCGATTATGGCCGCATCTTCCTGGATGGCGAGGATATCACTCGCCTGCCCATGTATCAGCGGGCCCGTCTCGGAATTGGCTATCTGCCGCAGGAAAAATCGATCTTCCAGGGCATGAGCGTCGAGGAAAACATTCTCGCCGTCGCCGAGATCGTTGAGAAGGACCGCGAAAAGCGCATGGAGCTGGTCGAGCAATTGCTCGAGGAATTGCGCATTTCCCACCTGCGTCACGCCCGCGCGCCCTCGCTGTCAGGCGGTGAGCGCCGCCGCGTCGAAATCGCCCGCGCCCTCGCGACTCGCCCCTCTTTCATGCTTCTGGATGAGCCCTTCGCAGGGATTGATCCGCTGGCGATCGCCGATATTCGCGACCTGATCCGCTTTCTCAAGGATCGTGGAATCGGAATTCTGATCACCGATCACAATGTCCGCGAAACGCTGGAAATCACTGATCGTGCAACGATTATCTATGAGGGCGAAGTGCTGTTCGAGGGCTCGCCGGAAGCGATCCGCTCGGATCCGGATGTGAAGCGCGTTTATCTCGGGGAAAGCTTTTCCTGATTACCTCTGCAAGAAGCTTACCAAACAGAGGTGTTCATGGCTGGATTGATGCAGAAGCTGGATATGCGCCAGGGCCAGTCCCTGGTGATGACGCCCCAGCTGCAGCAGGCCATCAAGCTCTTGCAGCTATCCAATATCGAGCTGGCCGAGTTCGTCGAGGGCGAACTGGAACGCAATCCGCTGCTTGAACGCGATGATTCGGCCGAGAGCGCCGAATCAACCCGTGAGGCCGGCGATGGCGAGCCGCGCGAACTGGAATTGGCGTCACCGTCCGCTGATGCCAATGATTCGCTCGATGCCGATGTCGACGTCATCCATGCCGACGATTCGAAAGCCGATCTCGCCGGCGTCAGTGCGCCGGAAGCCGCCGACGCCGTCGGGGCTGGCGCCAGCAACTGGACGCCGAGCAGCGGCGGCGGGGGTGCGGCCGGCGAAGAATACGACGCCATTGCCAATTCCTCCCGCGATCTGACCCTGTCGGAACATCTCCATAACCAGCTGGCGACCGCAACCAACGACCCGATCGACCGCATGATTGGGGCGCACCTGATCGACCTGGCCGATGAAGACGGCTATCTGCGCGCAGATCTGAGCGAGGTCTCCACCCGCCTGGGCCTCGAACGCGCCCGCATCGAAGCCGTGCTGGAAGTGACCCAGTCTTTCGAACCTGCCGGTGTCATGGCGCGCGACCTGGGCGAATGCCTGGCCCTGCAGCTGCGAGAGAAGAATCGCCTCGATCCGGCAATGGCTTGCCTGCTCGACAATCTCGAGCGCCTGGCCAAGCACGAATACGACACGCTGCGCGGCCTGTGCGGCGTTGATGATGACGACCTCGTCGATATGGTCAGCGAAATTCGCCAGCTGACCCCGAAGCCGGGCCTGGCCTTCGGCAATGACAATGCCCGCGCGGTTGAGCCGGACGTGTTTATCCGCCAGGCGCCTGATGGCGGCTGGCAGGTCGAGCTCAATTCGGAAACCCTGCCGCGGGTCCTGGTCAATAATCGCTATTACAACGAAATCCATTCCGCGGCCCGGACCGAGCAGGAAAAGAGCTTCATCTCCGAGTGCAATCAGAACGCCTCCTGGCTGGTCAAAAGCCTCGATCAGCGGGCTCGCACCATCCTCAAGGTCGCCAGCGAGATCGTGCGGCAGCAGGACATGTTCCTGGCCCATGGCGTCGCCTATCTGCGCCCGCTCAACCTGAAGACGGTCGCCGATGCGATCGGCATGCATGAATCCACCGTCAGCCGGGTCACATCGAACAAGTTCGTCTCGACACCGCGCGGCATGTTCGAGCTGAAATATTTCTTCACCTCCGCAATCCCGTCTGCGGGTGGCGGGGAAGCCCATTCTGCCGAGGCTGTACGCCATCGGATCAAGAGCCTGATCGACCAGGAAACGCTCGCGGAAGTCCTGTCCGATGACAAGCTTGTCGATCTTTTACGGGCGGAAGGGATTGAAATTGCACGCCGGACTGTGGCCAAATACCGGGAGGCGCTCAATATCCCCTCTTCGGTCCAACGCCGCCGCATTCTCAAGCGCGCGGGCTAGACCCCGGGAATTGCAAGCGTCTGTGCGACCTGGCGCCGTCCTGGCCGAAAAACCGGACAAACGGCACGGACAATGCCATTGACTCCGCCACCGTCGCGCGACTAGGTTCCGCCCGCTTTCCGGGGAGGGGCGGCACAGTTCGAAAACGCCTCACGGGCTGGTGAATGGCCAGCGGGAAGGAGCGCATGCATACACAAGTTGTCAGCAAAGGCATCGACGTCAGCGACGCGCTGCGCGAGCAGATTCTGGGACGCGTAGAAGAAGGCGTGTCCAAATATTTCAACCGGCCGGGTGAAGCCTATGTGGCGATCTCCCGCGAGGGGGTCGGCTTCCGGGTCGATTGCTCCTTGCACCTGCCCTCCGGTGTCATGCTCCAGGCGCACGGCGAAGCCGATGACGCCTACAAGGCAGCAGACGAGACCATGATCCGTCTCGAGAAGCGGCTGCGCCGTTACAAGCGCAAGCTCAAGAACCATCACGCGGATCACAAGGCTGAACTGCCGGCAGAACAGATGCCCTTTGTTGTTCTCAAGGGTATGCGAGATACGTTCGATCGCGAGGAAGACCTCGACGAGGACGCCATCGAGCCGATCAATAATGCGCCGGACCCGATTGTCATCGCCGAAAAGGCCGGTGAAGTCCGCACGCTGACCGTCGGCATGGCATCACTGGAACTGGATGCACTGGACGTGCCCTTCCTTATGTTCCGCAATGCTGCTAATGGCGGCCTGAACATCGTCTACCGCCGTCCTGACGGCAATATCGGCTGGGTCGACCCGTCCAAAGCCGAACGTAACGAGCCTGCATAAGGACGCAGAAGTTAAACAATGGCGTTAGCTGATCTTATCCCTAGCGATGGGGTGGTGCTCGATTTGGGCGCCTCCAGTCGCAAGCAGGTGCTGCAGTCGCTTGCCGATCTGGCAGCCCGCGAAACGGGACTGAATGCGAGAACCATTTTCGACGCCGTGCTCCAGCGGGAGCGTCTGGGCTCGACCGGTGTGGGTCAGGGCGTGGCTATTCCCCACGCCCGGCTCGCCGGTATTCCGGCCGTTGCCGGCTTCTTCGCCCGCCTGAAAACGCCGATCGACTTCGACTCGATCGATGGTCGCCCGGCGGACCTCGTCTTCATGCTGCTGGCACCGGAAGATGCCGGTGCGGAACACCTCAAGGCCCTGGCCCGTGTGTCCCGCCTGCTGCGCCGTGAAGACATTCGTCAGCGCCTGCGGGCTGCCCCGGACGCCGATGCGATCCAGGCCGTGCTGTTCGGCGAACCGGCCAGCGACGCCGCCTGATCATCCGATAACAGCCCGCTCATCACGGGTTCAGGTCCGCTGCAGTGATATCGCCCGGAAGTTCAATTCCTGGAGATGCCTCATGCTGCGTACCCTCCTTCTGGCCACCGCACTGGCGACCAGCGCCCCGGCGTTTGCCCTGCAAGCCGATATCGATGCCGCGCGCCTGCAGGCCGAAGCCGGCGATTTCAATGCCGCTTTCGACTATGGCTACGCCCTGACCTTCCCGGAAAGCGGCGAGGCCGATTATGAAATCGGCCGATACTGGCTGGTCCAGGCCGCAGATAACGGCATTGCCGAGGCCGACCATGTGCTGGGCCTGATCTATCGCGACGGTGTGGGCGTCGAGGCCGATCTCGACCGCGCCCGGGCCTTTTTCGAGACCTCCTGGGCCACGGGCTATGAACCTGCCGGCTTCAACCTCGCCGAACTGATGATCTTCGATTACGAGGCCGACGCCGCAGCGGGGGTTACAATCCTGCGCCAATTGGCCCGCGGAGAGGGCGCACTGGACGCTCAGCTCATGCTCGCTGACGCCCTCTTTTTCGGGCCGGACAGCATTCGTGATGACGCCGCCGCCATTGCTGCCGCCGAAGCCGCGATTGCGCTTGATGCCTCAGCGCTGCAGGCCAATTACATCCTCGGTATAGCGGCCATGGAGGGGCTGTCCGGCGCCGCTGACCCGGCCGCTGCGATCGCCCTGTGGAGCGCGGCGGCCGGTAGCGGCGATGTCTTGAGCCTGACCGCCCTGGCCCAGGCCTATGGCGACGGCGATGGCGTGGCAGCGGACCCGGTCGAGGCGCTGGCCTTGTGGCAGACCGCGGCAGCACTCGGCGATTTCGAGGCCGCAGAAGCCGCGGCCACGCTGGAAGACCAGCTCAACGAGACCCAGCAGGCCGAGGCGCGGGCGCGAGCCCAGCGGCGGCTGGCACAAATCCCCTGAGCGAGCTGCACAGCCCCACGACTTCTGATTGACGCTCTCCGATAGAGTTTCGATAGTATCCGCAGCTGCGCATTCGAGGGGGGATATATGATTGCCGCACTAGTCACGGCGCTGGCGCTTGGGTTGAGCGTCCAGGCCGACGCCGAACCGATCCATTCCGCCCCGGCTGCCGAAATCCTGGCCGATCCCCGCGCTGCGGATTCGGACTGGTTGTTCAGCATTGTCGAGCCGCGCTTTGACGCGGTCATCACCGCCCCCGACGACAACCCGCTCGAAGTTGCCGAACTCTCCGTGCTGATCCGGCATTTGAGTGATGAGCATCACCCGGGCGGCATGAACCTGATGGGCGTCCTGATGATGAACGGGATTGGTCGCACCGCCAATCCGGACGCCGCCCTGGGCTATTACGAACGCGCCTACCGGGCCGGGAACCCGGCTGCAGCAGTGAACTTTGGCACTTACCGTCTCTATGAAAGCGAGCTGAACCGGCAGATTTCAGGCTTTGATGCCCTGCAAACCGTGATCGACAATGACGAAGCCCCCCCGCGTTTGCGCGCCATGGCCATGGGGCATCTCGGCATCGCCTATCTGCTCGGCCTCGCCGGAGAGGAACCGGACCTGACGCAGGGCGTAGAGTATGTCCTCTACGGGGTTGGCGCGCTGCCCGACAATCCCGCCTTCAACTTCATGTCGGGCAATATCTATTTCAACGGGCTGCAACCCGACGCCGAAACGCCGGATCTGGATCGCGCACTGCATCATTTCACCCGCGCCGCCGAGAATGGTCACGGCCAGGCGGCCTGGCGTGCCGGCATGATGCACCTGACCGGCGAGGGCATGGCTGTCGACGAGGCCGCCGCTTACCGCCTCATGGTCCTCTCCTCAGAAGCCGGATACGATCAGGGCATGATTTCCCGCGCCGTCATGCTGGCGACCGGCCAGGGCACTGCCGTCGACGCCGCGCAGGCCCGCGCCTGGTATGAACAGGCCGCCAGTCTGGGCCATGCACACGCCATGCGCGGCCTCGGTGCCATGTATGTGTATGGCGAGGGCGGTGAGACCAATATCGCTATCGGCGTGGCCCTCCTGCAGCTGGCGCGGGAGGGCGGCGACAGTGCCGCCGAGCAGATCCTCACCAATATCGCGCCGCAATTGCCCCAGACCGAAGAATGGTATCAGGAGCTCGGCGGCGCCCGGATGTTCATCCTGCAGAATTTCGGGATAACGCCGGACCAGATCTATGGCGGTCAGGCGCAGTAGCGCAATCGCCCAAATCGTATCACCGCAAAGAAAAACCCCGCCGGAAACCGGCGGGGTTTTGTAATGGTGGAGCTAAGCGGAATCGAACCGCTGACCTCTTGAATGCCATTCAAGCGCTCTCCCAACTGAGCTATAGCCCCGAAACCCGGGTCGCCGCCCTTGGGGTATGGGCGGTCGAGAGGCGCGGAACCTAGTCCCGGATGAGACCGGGATCAAGTGCGCAATACGCCTCTCCTGCAGCGATCAGAGGTCTTCTTCGTCCTCGATGTTGAATTCACCGAGATCGTCATCCTCTTCATCGTCGATCAGGACAGTCGTATTGTCGTCCTCATCGCCGTCCTCGATGTCATCGGATTCGAAATCATCACCGATATCATCGCTCAGACCGGATGCGTCTTCGTTCTCATCATCATCTTGATCAGCCGGTTCTGCAGCGGCCAGATCGACCTCGACTGCATCATCAGCCTCGTCTTCGAAACCATCGGCTTCAGAAGACGCCTCTTCTTTTTTCTCTTCCGTGTCCTCAGCCACCTTTTTCACAGGCGGGATCTGCGGCTCGAGTTCGGTAGGATCGTACTCGTGCCCACACTTCGGACATTGGGCGGGGATCCGCCCGAGATCGTAAAATTTGGACGCACAGTTCGGACAAGTCCGCTTCGTCCCAAGATCAGCTTTGGCCATGACTTCCCTTCACAACCACAATTCGTTTCGGCGGGTCCCGTTGCCACGATCACCGCGCTCTGTCAAAACCTGATGACGGTGATCCCACCTCAATCCTTGAATTTTTGTTTACAGCGCCAATGACCGACCGCTTGCAAGGCCCCTTTCGGGCCCGCCCGTCCCAGCCGCTCCAGGGCCAGTTTCAGGCACCCGGAGACAAGTCGATTTCCCATCGCGCCTTTATGTTTGCGGCTTTAGCGCAGGGTGAGAGCCTTATCGAGGCCGCGCTGGAGAGTGATGATGTGCTCAATACGGCCAAGGCCATGGCAGCTGTCGGTGCTGATGTGGAACGCACCGGGCCCGGCGCCTGGCGCGTGGCCGGTCTGGGTGGCCGATTCGAATCACCGGCTGAAGATCTCGACTTCGGGAATTCGGGGACAGGTGTGCGCCTGGTGATGGGTCTGCTGGCCGGCACGGGTATCAAGGCCCGCTTTGTCGGCGATGCCTCCCTGTCGTCACGGCCGATGAAACGGGTGACCGACCCGCTTTCGCAGATGGGCGCCAAGCTGGTGACGCAGGATGGCCGCTTGCCGGTCGACATGCAGCCGGCCCAGTTGACGGGCATTGACTACACTCCGCCGATGGCCTCGGCCCAGGTCAAATCCGCCGTACTCCTGGCGGGTCTGACGGCGCAGGGCGTCACGGTCGTCCGAGAGCCTGTTCCGACACGCGATCACACGGAAACCATGCTGAAGCTGTTTGGCGGCGAGATCACCGTGGCGCTGGATGGCGAGGGCCGGCGGATCACCCTGCCCGGCTCGCAACGTCTCGACCGGGCCCATATCCGCGTTCCGGGTGATCCGTCTTCCGCCGCATTCGCTGTCGTGGCCGCCCTCATCACCCCCGGGTCAGAGGTCACCATCACCGGCGTCATGGACAACCCGGCCCGCTCCGGCCTTTACCGGACACTGCAAGACATGCAGGCCGACCTCGACATCCGCCCCGGCCCGGACATGGCCGGAGAGCGCACGATCGACATTACCGCCCGCTATAGTGCACTGAAGGCGATCGAGGTGCCGGCCGAGCGCGCGCCCTCGATGATTGATGAATACCCGATCCTCTCCGTGGCAGCCGCCTTTGCCGACGGCACAACCCGGATGCAGGGGCTGGACGAATTGCGAGCCAAGGAAAGCGACCGCCTCGCGGCCACAGCAGCCCTGCTGACCGCCAATGGCGTCACGGTTGCCATTGAGGGCGACACGCTGGCCGTTACTGGGGCCGCCGAGGTGCCGGGAGGCGGACGGGTCGAGACCCTGCACGACCACCGCATCGCCATGAGCGGCCTGGTGCTGGGCCTGGCTGCACAAAACCCGGTCGAGGTTGATGATACGGCAATGATTGCTACCAGCTATCCCGACTTCCTCGACCATATGGCCGCACTGGGTGCCAAGCTGGAGCCGGTCCGATGATCATTGCCGTCGATGGGCCGCTGGCCTCGGGCAAAGGCACGATCGCCCGCACCCTGGCGAGCAAATTCGGCCTGCCCTATCTCGATACCGGCTCGCTCTATCGCGCGACCGCCCTGGCTGTGCTTGATGCCGGCGACGACCCGGCCGACAGCGATGCCGCAGTCCGGGCCGCACGAGGGCTGCAGGTCGATGCTATCGACGAGACCCGCATCCGGACCGCGGAAGCGGGCGCAGCCGCGTCAAAAGTCGCTGTCATCCCGGCCGTGCGCGAGGCCCTTTATGATGTGCAGCGCAATTTCGCCTACCAGCCCGGTGGGGCGATTCTCGATGGCCGCGATATCGGCACGGTGATCTGTCCCGATGCCGATGTGAAACTCTTCGTCGTCGCGGATGCCGAGACCCGGGCGCGCCGCCGCTGGATGGAACTCAAGGCCAAGGGCGACACCATCACCTTCGAGGACATGCTCGCCCAGACCCTCGAACGGGACGCGCGGGACGCCGAACGCAGCGACGCCCCCATGCAGGCCGCGGACGATGCGACCTTGCTTGATACGACGTCCTTGAGTATAGACGCCGCCGTTGCGGCAGCTATCGCGATTGTGGAAAAACGCCAAAAGGCGTGACCCTGTCAGAGCTAGCGCAATGTGAGTTCGAGTGTGTTCGAGCGGTTTCGCGGTCTCTTCCGAGCGGCGAAAGCGCTGGTTCTCATTCGTGATGTCAACACTTAACCAGCTGTTATCGCAGCACAAACCGGCGAACCACTCTCTAGATCAAACCTTGTTCGCCGGCTGGAGCAACCCCTTATATGTCTACCGAATCTCTCACCCCGACGACTGATGATTTTGCCGCCATGCTGGAGGCAAGCCTCGCCGGACGCGATCTGGCTGAAGGCCAAGTCGTCAAAGGCAACGTAACCGCCATCGAAAACGACGTTGTTGTCGTCGATGTTGGCCTCAAGACCGAAGGCCGCGTGCCGATGCGCGAGTTCACGGGTCCGGGCTCTGAAGCCCCGTCCGTGGGTGACGAAGTTGAAGTTTACCTGGAGCGCATCGAGAACGCGCTCGGCGATGCCATTCTGTCGCGCGACAAAGCCCGCCGCGAAGAAAGCTGGGATCGCCTCGAGAAGTCCTTCGAAAAGAAAGAGCCGGTCAACGGCGCTATCGTTGGTCGCGTCAAAGGCGGATTCACCGTCGATCTGGGCGGCGCCTCGGCCTTCCTGCCGGGCTCCCAGGTGGACATCCGTCCGGTCCGCGATGTCGGCCCGCTGATGAACCAGGAACAGCCGTTCGCCATCCTCAAGATGGACCGTCCGCGCGGCAATATCGTCGTCTCCCGCCGTGCCGTTCTCGAAGAGAGCCGTGCCGAGCAGCGTGCCGAGCTCGTCGGTCAGCTGGCCGAGGGCGAAGCCCGCGAAGGCGTCGTCAAGAACATCACCGATTACGGTGCATTCGTTGACCTGGGCGGCATTGATGGCCTGCTCCACGTCACCGACATGTCCTGGAGCCGCGTCGGCCACCCGTCTGAGGTTGTCGAGGTTGGCCAGACGGTCAAAGTCCAGATCATCAAGATCAACAAAGAGACCCAGCGTATCTCGCTCGGCATGAAACAGCTCATGTCCGACCCGTGGGATGGCGTTGCCGCGAAATACCCGGTCGGTGCGATCTTCGAAGGCCGCGTCACCAATATCGCGGAATACGGTGCATTCGTTGAGCTGGAAGAGGGCGTTGAAGGCCTCGTCCACGTTTCCGAAATGTCCTGGACCAAGAAGAACGTCCACCCGGGCAAGATCCTGTCGACCTCTCAAGAAGTCCAGGTCATGGTCCTCGATGTCGACGCCGACAAGCGCCGCATCTCCCTTGGCGTCAAGCAGACCCAGCGCAATCCGTGGGAAGTGTTCGCGGAAAGCAATCCGTCCGGCTCGCAGATCTCCGGCGAGATCAAGAACATCACCGAATTCGGTCTGTTCGTTGGCCTGGAAGGCGACATCGACGGCATGGTCCACCTCTCCGACATCTCCTGGGATCAGTCGGGCGAAGAAGCCATGCAGGCGTTCAAGAAGGGCGACACCGTCGAAGCCAAGGTTCTCGACATTGACGTCGAGAAAGAGCGCGTCTCTCTCGGCATCAAGCAGCTCGGCAGCGACCCGATGGATTCCGGCACCGGCATCAATCGCGGCGAGACCGTGACCTGCACCGTCACCGAGGTCACCTCGGGCGGTATCGAAGTCACCTTCGGCGAGGACAACAATGTCAAGTCCTTCATCCGCAAGTCCGACCTGTCTCGTGATCGTGCGGAACAGCGTCCGGAGCGTTTCGCTGTTGGCGACAAGGTCGATGCCCGCATCACCAATGTCGACAAGGCGTCCCGCCGCATCTCCGTCTCCATCAAGGCGCTGGAAATCGCCGATGAGCGCGAAGCGGTCGAGCAGTACGGTTCCTCTGATGCCGGCGCATCGCTCGGCGACATCCTCGGCGCGGCTCTGCGCGAGAACGAGGGTGACAAAGAGTCCTAAGCTCAAGCGTCACAACGCATAAAAATTGATCGGCCGGAGCCTCGCTCCGGCCGATTTTTTTGTCATCATGCGTTGACCTGACCCCGCGCAAGGGGCAGTTTTGAAGACCGGGCCAATTGGAGACACGGCATGATCAAGTCCGAACTGATCGATCGTCTGGCAGAAGCAAACCCGCATCTCTACCACCGCGATGTCGAGCGGGTCGTCAACACGATCCTTGATGGCATCACCGACGCGCTTGCGCGCGGCGAACGCGTGGAGCTTCGCGGCTTTGGAGCCTTCTCCGTCCGACGTCGACCGGCCCGGACCGGCCGTAATCCGCGCACCGGCGAAAGCGTTTCGGTCAAGGAAAAGCACGTGCCGTTCTTCAAGACCGGCAAAGAGCTTCGCGAACGTGTCGATGCCTCGCGCGAGACCGCTCCCGAGATCGCATAAGCCCACGCGCTTAACGCTACCAGTTCACATCCTCTTAAGCGGATAAGTCGACAATATCGGCGATGAATTCCGTGTCCGCGTATTCCGGCTTTACGCCGCCGATGCCGCCCAAGGCACCGGCTAACGCCCCTGCGAGCAAGAACTCGGCAGCGGACGCATTCACCCTGACCGACGCCGAACAGAAACAGGTCAACAAGCTCGCCGCCCGGGATCGCGAAGTGCGGGCCCATGAACAGGCGCACAAGGCTGTCGGCGGGCAATATACTGGCGCCATCAGCTATGACTATCAGCGCGGCCCGGACGGCAAGCAGTATGCCGTCGGTGGCGAAGTGCCGATCGACGCCAGCGAAATCCCCGGCGATCCGGAAGCCACGATCGAGAAAATGCGCATCGTCAAGGCCGCTGCACTCGCGCCGGCCGAGCCTTCAGGCCAGGATCGCAAGGTCGCCGCCATGGCCGATGCCAAATCCGCCCAGGCCCGCGCCGAGCTCAATGCGCAAAAAGCGGAAGGGGCGGACCCCAACGCACCGAAGCAGCCCAAGGACCAGCTCAGTCCTGATATCAACGCGCAATTGGCCGAAATGCGCCAGCGTGATGAGGCGGAGAGCTCCGGCCAGGTCAATACAGCCATCGCTGCCCCCACCGACATGACGGCCTATGCGACAAACGCCTATGCCGAGCAGACCCGGGCCATCACGGCACTGGTCGCCTAGCCCCGCCTGATCTTTCACCAGGCCGGACCAGGCGCCAAAACACCAACCCCACTAGCCCCCGCGCAAAACAAAGCTATACCCTTCAACCGGAAGGTAGGGGCGTATGACCGACATCAAATTCTGCGGCCTCAAGACAGGCAGTGACGTCGCCGCCGCGCGTGAAACCGGTGCGCGCTGGACGGGGTATGTCGTGTTTCCGCCGAGCCCGCGTCATGTCTCGCCGGCTCTGGCCGGCGAACTGGCCCATCTGGCACAGGGCACCGAAACCGTCGCCGTGACCGTCAATGCCGATGACGATCTCTTGGCTCAAATCCGCGACGCCATGCAACCGGACTGGATCCAGCTGCACGGCCAGGAAGACCCGCAGCGCGTGATCGCAGCGCGCGGCTATGCAAAGCGGGGCATTATCAAGGCCTTGCCGGTGGCCGAGGAAGCCGACCTTGCGGCCGCGAAACCTTTTGACGGGGTCGCTGACTGGCTCCTGTTCGATGCCAAACCGCCCAAAGGCGCCGACCGGCCCGGCGGCTGGGGTCATGGATATGACTATTCAATACTGAAAAAGCTGAGACTTTCCTCACCCTGGCTCTTGTCCGGCGGGCTTAGCCCGACCAATGTTCTCGCCGCTGTAAATGCTGCAGGCGCACAAGCGGTCGACGTCTCTTCCGGGATCGAGACGGCGCCGGGCATCAAGAGCGCTGAATTGATGAAAGACTTCGCCGGCGCGCTGGCGCCGCAGACTTCCTAGGAGAGAGCCATGAGCGATACCGCATCTGCTGACACCCGTCCCAATGCGCTCTCGGCCTGGCCGGATGCGCGCGGCCGTTTCGGCGATTATGGCGGACGTTTCGTCGCCGAGACACTGATGCCGAACATCCTCGAGCTGGAAGCGGCTTATGAGGATGCCAAGCGCGACGTCAATTTCCAGCGCGAGATGGAAGAATTCCTGCGCGATTATGTCGGCAAGCCGAGCCCGATCTATTTCGCCGAACGCCTGACCGAGGCCTTTGGTGGCGCCAAGATCTGGCTCAAGCGCGACGAGCTCAATCATACCGGCAGCCACAAGATCAATAACTGCCTTGGCCAGGTTCTCCTCGCCAAGCGCATGGGCAAGACCCGCATCATCGCCGAAACCGGTGCCGGCCAGCATGGCGTTGCTACCGCGACCGTAGCGGCGCGCTTCGGCATTCCCTGCACCGTCTTCATGGGCGCCACCGATGTCGAGCGCCAGGCGCCGAACGTCTTCCGCATGAAGCTCCTCGGCGCCGAAGTCGTCCCGGTTACCTCCGGTACCGGCACGCTCAAAGACGCCATGAACGAGGCGCTGCGCGACTGGGTGACGAATGTCTCGGACACATTCTACGTCATCGGCACGGTCGCCGGCCCGCATCCCTATCCGGCCATGGTGCGCGATTTCCAGTCCATCATCGGCCGCGAAGCCCGCGCCCAGATGCTTGACCGCCTCGGCCGTCTGCCCGACGCGGCGGTCGCCTGTATCGGTGGCGGCTCCAATGCGATGGGGCTGTTCCACCCCTTCATCGAGGATGAAAGCGTACGCCTGATCGGCGTCGAGGCCGCCGGCCACGGCATTGAGACCGGTCAGCATGCCGCTTCGCTCAAGGGCGGCGAGCCGGGCATTCTGCATGGCAACAAGACCTATCTCTTGCAGGATGATGACGGCCAGATCATCGATGCCCACTCGATCTCGGCCGGGCTGGATTATCCCGGCATCGGCCCGGAGCATGCCTTCCTGCACGACGCCAAGCGTGCCGAATACGTCTCGGCGACGGATGAGGAAGCGATGGAAATGTTCCAGCTCTGCACCAAGCTGGAAGGCATTATCCCGGCGCTTGAACCCGCCCACGCCCTCGCCCGCGTCCGCGACCTCGCCAAGGAGCTGGGTCCGGACGGGCTGATCTTGATGAATATGTGCGGCCGCGGCGACAAGGACGTGCCGCAAGTGGCGGAAATGCTTGGGGTGAAGCTCTAATGGCCAACCGTATCACCACCCGTTTCAACGAACTCGAAGCCTATGGCCGCCCCGGTTTCGTCGCCTATATGATGGCCGGCGATGGCGACAGCCAGGCGCTGTTGAATGCCTTGCCGGACGCCGGTGCCGATGTCATCGAACTGGGCATGCCCTTTACCGATCCGATGGCCGACGGCCCCTCGATCCAGGCTTCGGCTCTGCGCGCGCTGGGCGCCGGCATGACGCTGAAAGGCGTGTTCGACCAGGCGGCGAAATTCCGCGAACACGACAGCGATACGCCGCTGGTGCTGATGGGTTATGCCAACCCGATCCACCATATGGGGTTCGAAAATTTTGCCCGCCAGGCTGAGAAGGCCGGGGTGGATGGCCTTATTTGCGTCGACATTCCGCCGGAAGAAGATGGCGAATTGCGCGAGGCACTGGGTCGGCACGGCATTGCCCTGATCCGGCTCGCCACCCCGACGACGGACGATAAGAGGCTGGAAACAGTAGTCGAAAACACCTCCGGCTTCGTTTATTACGTATCGACGACGGGTGTGACCGGCGCCGCTTCGGGCGTAGCCCAGGAAGTCGGAGCCGCGGTGTCGCGGGTCAAGGCCGCCTCGGGCCTGCCGGTCGTGGTCGGCTTCGGTGTTCGCACGCCGGAGCAGTCGGCAGCGATCGCGGCAGAGGCCGATGCAGTTGTTGTCGGGTCGGCAATTGTCGACGCGATGCATGAGGGTGGTGTTGCAGCCGCCACTGAGTTGGTACACACCCTGTCTCAGGCCGCCCACGGCGCGAAAAAGTGAGATAGGGCCGATGAAAGATCGGGACGCGGAAATGAACTGGTTGTCCAAACTGACCCCGCCGGGGATGTCGAAGATTTTCTCCAAGCGCGACACGCCGGACAATCTCTGGGTCAAATGCCCCATTTCCGATGAAATGGTCTTCCACAAGGACCTCGAAGCTGGTCTCTTCGTGACCCCGGCCGGTCACCACATGCGCATCGGCCCGGCCTGGCGCTTCCAGTTCACCTTCGATGGTGATTTCGAAGAGCTCGATACGCCGGAAGTCCCCAAGGATCCGCTCAAATTCCGCGACGACAAGCCCTATAGCTCGCGCATTGCCGCCGCCCGCAAGAAAACCGGGCGCGATGATGCCATGGCGATCGGCGTTGGCGCGATCGGCGGCGTGGACAGCGTCGTCCTGGTGCAGAATTTTGCCTTCATGGGTGGCTCGCTCGGCATGGCTGCCGGTGAAGCCTTCATTACCGCCGCTGAAGCCGCTGTGAAGCGCCGTGTTCCGCTCATCGTCTTCACCGCTGCCGGTGGGGCCCGCATGCAGGAAGGCGCGCTGTCGCTGATGCAGATGCCGCGCACGACCATCGCCGTGGAAATGCTGCGCGAAGCGGGCCTTCCCTACATCGTTGTGCTCACCGACCCGACCACGGGCGGTGTGACCGCCTCCTACGCCATGCTGGGCGATGTCCATATTGCCGAGCCGGGCGCCCTGATCGGTTTCGCCGGCCCGCGCGTGATCGAACAGACCATCCGCGAGAAACTGCCGGAAGGCTTCCAGCGCTCCGAATACCTGCTGGAAAAGGGCATGGTCGATAAAGTCGTGCATCGCCGCGAGATTCCGGCTACGCTTTCTCGCATGTTACGCGTGATGCTGAAACGACCCGGATCGTCAGCCCCTGCCGCGCTGACACCGCCTCCCGCCGACCATGTGGTCGATCAGGGAGAGGAGCATTAGTACCAGGCGTCAGGCGCTTGATGACGCGCTTGCGCGGCTTGGTCGGCTGCATCCAAAAAAGATCGATCTCTCCATGGGGCGCCTGCAGCGCCTCCTGGCGACACTGGGCAATCCACAGGATCAATTGCCGCCGACGATCCATATCGCCGGCACCAACGGCAAAGGCTCGACCTGCGCCTTCCTGGCGGAAATGGCGCGGGCCAAGGGCGAGCGTGTCCACATCTACACCTCGCCGCACCTGGTCAATTTCAACGAACGCATCCTGCTCGACAGTGAACCGGTCGACGACCGCACCCTGATCGAGGCATTCGCCCGGGCTGAAGCCGCGAATTTCGGCGAGCCCATCACCTTTTTCGAGATCACGACCGCCGCCGCTTTCCTGCTGTTCTCAGAACACCCGGCCGATCGTCTGATCCTGGAAGTCGGGCTGGGTGGTCGTACCGATGCCACCAATGTCATCGCCAAACCGGCTCTGACGGTGATCACGCCCGTGAGCATGGATCACCAGGAATTCCTCGGCACCTCGCTCGACAAGATCGCCCGCATGAAAGCGGGTATCGCCAAGTTCGGGGTGCCCATGGTGATCGGCAATCAGGAACCGGAAGCGGAAGCCGCCCTGCGCGATGAAGCCAAGACGGTCGGCGCCCCGGTGTTCGCCTGGGGTGAGGATTATCGCGCCTATCCGCAGCATGGCCGCCTCGTTTACGAGGATGAGGGCCGCGTCTGGGACCTGCCCGCTCCGGGCCTTCTCGGCCCGCACCAGATCCTCAATGCCGGAACCGCTGCCGCTGCGGCAGCCGTGCTGCAATGGCCAGAGGAAGCCGTCGCTGAAGGCATCGCCAAGGCCAGATGGCCCGGCCGCCTGCAGAACATCACCGGTGGGCCGCTGGGCGAGATCGCCAAAACCGCTAGCGCCGAGCTGTGGCTCGATGGCGGGCATAATGAAAGCGCGGCCCGCGCCCTGTCGCATGCTCTGGCTGACATGGATGAGCGCGAAGACCGGCCGCTGATCATCATCGCCGGCTTCACGGCCAATCGTGACGTCCAGTCCTGGGCGACGCATTTTGCCGGCCTGGCGAGCAAGTTGATCGCCGTCGAATTCCACACCGGCCGCGGCGCCTCCATGCCCGCCGATGAAGTCGTCAAGGATTGCGAACGCGTCGGCCTGAAGGCGGAAGCCGCGCCCGGCCTGATCCAGGCCATGCGCCTGGCGTCCAAGTCCTCACCGCCCCCGCGCATCCTGATTGGCGGTTCGCTGTATCTGGCCGGCGAAGCTCTAGCACTGGGCGGGGCTCCACCGCACAAGACAGCCGGCTGAATAGCTGACAAAGAAAACGGGCCGCTCCAGATCTGGAGCGGCCCGCTTTTCATGTCATGGCTGGCAGCGCTTAGCCGATGGTTTCACGCACCCACTCAGCGATCTTTTCCTTCGCCATCATGCCGACCTTGGTGGAGGCCACCTGGCCGTCCTTGAAGATCATCAGCGTCGGGATACCGCGCACGCCATATTTGCCCGGCGTCATCGGATGATCGTCGATATTGACCTTGGCCACGGTGAGCTGGCCGGACATTTCCGTTGCGATCTCATCCAGCGCAGGGGCGATCGTCTTACACGGTCCGCACCACTCCGCCCAGAAATCGACGAGGACCGGCTGGCCGGAATTCAGCACATCGGTTTCGAACGAGTCATCGCTGACCTGTTTGGTCGCCATGGGGCTACTCCTTATCTTCGGGACGAATCCGGCGCACCGGACTCCATCGATGGCGCACGAGGTAAGGACCGAGGCCCGTCACGTCAAGCAGGAAGCCCGATTGGAACTGTTGTGAGCAGGCTTTCGGGCAGTTCCATCAGATCAGCGGAATCGGTCCAAAGCAGGGCACAGCGGATCTGTTTGTCGGGGTGAAGCGCCGCCAGAAGTGCCCGGTAAGTCGCCATCTGACCAAGATAAACCTGTGCCACCCCGTCGACCGTCTCGGGTGGCGGGCGGTTGGTTTTATAGTCGATGATCAGAACTTCGTGATCGGTAATGCGCAAACGGTCGACCTGACCTCGCACGAGAATTTTTCCGGACGGACCTGCCAATTGGCCGCTCAGCGAGACTTCCGCCTGGCTGCCGGGGCCGAAAATGGGGGCGAAGGCGGCATCGGTCAGGATATGGAAGACCTCATCGAATATGCGGGTTTGCATCGCCTCGGACAGATCGGTTTGCGCCGCGAGGAAGCGATGGCCCGCAGTCTCGCGGCGTTCTGTCGGCAGATCCGGCAAGGTCTCCAGCAATTTGTGGATCACATCGCCGCGACGGAATCGATAATCCGCATCCGGCGCCAGCGGCGAGACCACGGCGACTTCTTCCTCCTCCGAACCAAACAGGCTGGACGGCGCGGCGGGGCGGGCCGCCGCTGTTGATGCCGCAGGAGCGTGTTGCGTCCAGGCTGGCAAACGGGCGGTGGCCTCGGCCTGCTCGACCGCCGGTCCGAGCCGGGAGGGCGACCGGCCAAAACGCAAGCCGGCCAACCGCTCGCCCTCCGGGCCGAACAATGGGGTTTCACAGGCCTCCCAGCCCTCGCCGGTCCAGCGCTCGGCCAAGCGGGCATACCAGCTGTCCTCGGCAATGCTGCCGCGCCCGCGTCCCTGTTGCCAGCCGCAAACGATCAGACGATCCCGGGCCCGGGTCAGCGCGACATAGAGCAGACGCTGGTGCTCGGCCTGTTGTTTCTGGCGCTCCAGCTCACGCAACTCCGCGACCACTTCGGGGTCGGCATCCTTGCGCGGTGACCAGATCAGGCCGGCCTGGTCATGAGCGAAGATCGACGAGGACCGCCCGCTCTTCGGCGAACGCGTGGTGTCCGGCAGGATGATGACCGGCCGCTCCAACCCTTTGGAGGCGTGCACGGTCATGATCTGGACTTCGTTGTGCTGACTGGCTAGTTCACGTTTCACCGGCGTGTCTTCGCGCTCGATCGCCGCGATGAAACTGGCCAGCGCCCCGCCGCCCTCACGATCATGCTCAAGGGCGCGGTTGAGGAATTCCTCTGCGGCATCGCGCGCCTCTTCCGATAACCGGGCGAAAACCCGAGCCCAGCGCGTCTCACCGCTGGCCGATGCGGCATTGAGAAAACCGGCATAGAGAGCGTATACGCCAACCGTCTCTGACTTGTCGCGCCAGCCCTTGAGTGCCTCGCGAGCCTCGGCGAAACGCTGATCCTGCGTCGTCAGCAAGGCCCGCCAGAGCCCGCCGCGATCCGTTGTTGGTCGGGATTGGGCGAGGTCAAACAGGGCCTCGTCATTGATCACCGGCTCACCGCCATCATCGGGGTCGAAAAGCGGGGATTTGAGCACTTCGGCGAGGGCCAGGTCATCGCTCGAGGTGACCGCCAGACGCCCCAGCGCCAGCAGGTCCTTCACCACGGTCTGGTCCTTGAGCAACATGCGGTCAGCACCCGCCACCGGCACACCGGCGAGCTTGAGCTGGCGGATCAGCTCCTCGACAAAACCGCCGGTCCGGCGCCACACCAGCACGCCGATATCGCGTGGCTCGACCGGTCGTGGGCTGAACTGCCCGCCCGTCTCTTCCCAGACCGCATCGCCGGCATCGAGCATGCGCTTGATCTCGCGGGCCAGGGCCTCGGCCAGACGGTCCCGCGCCGAGCCGAAAGGCTGTGCGTCGACCGGATCGAAGATGGATTTCACGTCCTCGGGCTCAGTCCGGGGCAGTGCAGGCCAGAGCTCGACACAGCCGGGCATGCCCTGGCGAGCCGCCCGGTGAGCCTGATAACGCGAGAAGGGGCGTGAGGGATCGGGGCCGACAAACTTCACCTCGGTCTCGGTGAAAACCTGATCTACCGCTTGCAGGACTTCTGGCGCGGACCGGAAGGAAACGTCCAGACCAGGCCGGATCGCTGTGAGCCCCGCCGCTTCCGCGCGCAATTCCAGCCGTCGGCCTTCCTCGACAAAGCGCGCCGGTTCGGCGCCCTGGAAGGAGTAGATCGACTGTTTCTCATCGCCGACGATGAAGAGCGAGCGCTCCTCTTCCCGCGCACCCTCGCCGGCAAAGAACTCGGCGGTCAGGCCTTCAATCATGTCCCATTGCCGCGGGGCAGTATCCTGGGCCTCATCGACAAGAGCGTGCATCAGGCTGGCGTCGAGCTTGTAGCCGACCCAGCCGGAGAAGGCGTTCTGCGGGCTCAGGAGATTGCCAGCGAGGACGATAAGGTCATCGAAGTCGAGCGCGCGTTGACGCTCGCGCTCAATCTCCAGGCGATCGAGATAAAGAGCCGCGAACTCCAGCGCCGCAGCACTGGCCGCGGCCACCTCGAGCGTGCGAATGCGGGCCCGCGCCGTCTCCATGCGCTCTGCCTCGGCTTCCATCAGCGGGAGAACCGAGGGGGCCGCCTTTTGACAGGCTGCCGAGACCAGGCGCGCATGTCGGTGGGCCTCACCATTCCGGGTGAAGAAGGCCGTCAGGTAAGCCCGGTAGGCTTGCTCCGGATCGGTGGATTGCAGGGCCCTGAACAGGGCATTTGCCTTGTCGCCATCCTGCTTGCCGCCCTCGTTCTGCAAGGCATGAGCGGCGGCGGTTACCTCGTCGCGGGGCATGGCCGCCATGGCGGCGAGGCGCACGCTCTCTGGCGTTTCATCCGGCTGGCATTCGAGCACGTCATAGAGCGCTTTAACCGGTGCGCCTTGCGCGAATGCGGCGTTCAAATCGTGGCGGTTATTATCAGCCCAGGCGATCAATGTGTCGACGGCCTCAGCGCCACCGACAGCGAGCAGGGTCCGGATCACATCTGGCGAGGCCTCGGTCAGCGCCTGCCGGCGTGCCGTTTGGGCGAGGGCCTGCTTGGCGCTGTCATCCAGTGTCTGGAACCCCGGCAAGGCACCGGCCTCAAGCGGGAAGCGACGCAACAGGCTTTCACAGAAGGCGTGAATGGTCTGGATTTTCAACCCGCCCGGGGTTTCCAGGGCGAGGGCAAAGAGCTTGCGCGCCCGCGGCAGCTGATGCGCCGGCGGCGTGTTGCCGCGCAGCTTTTCCAGCTCCCGGGTCAGCACCTCATCGCCGAGTACAGACCAGGCCCCGAGCCGGTCGAACAGGCGCTCCTTCATCTCGGCAGCCGCGGCCTTGGTGTAGGTGACGCAGAGAATGCGATCGGGTGCAGTCCCGTCGAGCAGGATATTGACGACGCGGTCGACCAGAACCCGTGTCTTGCCGGATCCGGCATTGGCCTCGACGAAGACATGCACATCCGGGCGCGCTGCATCGCGCTGAGCCTGGCTGGCCTTGGCGACAATGGCGGGATCAAATCCGATGCTCATTCACCGCCCTCCTCGCCGCCGGATGCCACAGCCCATTCACCGCGCCGGGCGAGATGATCGAAATCGCCGTAATCATCCTTGTACTGGGCCCGGGGCTGAGACGGGTAAGGCTCCGTTTCGACATCGAAACGGGCGATCAGTTCCTGCAGATCTTCCAGGGCCTTAGCAGCCAGCTCATCGGCCGGATCACGGGCATCAACGCGGCTCTCCTTGCCCGCTTCCTTATTCCCGGAGACGGTCAGATAGACGAGCGCAGCCGGGTCGGCTGGCGGCAAGCCCTCGAACACGTCAGGCTGTGCGGCCATGGCGGCCGTCAGGGGCAATTGCGGTTCGAAACCGGCCTTGACCATCTTCGCTGACGGTGCGGTTCCGGTCTTGTAATCGAGCGTTTCCAGACGTCCGTCGGGTGCATAATCGAACCGGTCTGCGCGCCCTGTCAGCTGCCATGACCCGGCCGGGCCGTCCAGCGTCATCACGCCCTTGATCTCCAGCGCGGCCGGTTTGCGCCCCGCCTCTCGGCGGGCCCGCTCCCAGTCCACAAACCAGCGTGCCGCCCGCTCGAAACGGGGCAGTTCGAGACCCAGGGCTTCGGGCTCAAAACCCGCTTCGACAAGCGCCCGCCTCGCCTCTGTGCACAGGACCTCAACCGCATCGTCAGGCAGATCATCCGTCCAGCGCTCGACGCACTTCTGCAAGGCATCGTGCAGGGCGGTTCCGCGTTCTCGCGGCCCCGGCACCATATCGGCAGGATCAAGCGGGCGCAGGCCGAGCAAATGGCGGGCATAGATCGCATAGGGGTCCCGGACCCAGGTGCGGATCTCGGTGATCGACATCTTGCGCGGCCGGGCACTCACAGGAGGCCGCGGCTGCGGCGGTGCAGCGGGTTTCGGCGTGTGGGACGGACGGTCCAGGGCCCGCGCAAGCGCCAGATAATCGGTCGCCGGGCGAAGGGCCGCCTCGGCCGCATCGCCGAGCGCACCACGCGCCAGGGTCTGGAGCCGCCAGAGCCAGCGCGAGGCCACGGTTGGAGCCCCGTCAGCCCGGGCCGAGCGGGTCAGGAACACTTCGCCTCCCGCGGCGGCCAGTTGCGAGAAGTCATGAGCGGCGAGGCCGTAGCGGCGCTCGGGTGCACCAAGTCCGGCCTTCTCGCGCATGCGCCGCGACATCCAGGGGTCCGCACTGGGCCCTTGCGGCCAGACGCCCTCATTCAGACCGGCGAGGATGATCCGGTCAGCCCGGATCAGACGGGCCTCCAGCGGGCCGAGGATCTGCAGCCGCGGATGCACACCCAGGCTGGGCGGGATGCGGCGCGATTGCAGCAGCTCGCGGAAGGCGGCGGCGTATTCGCCCAGCGTCATCGATGGCAGGGCGTCGCTTTCATGGATCAGCTCCCGCATGAGCAGGGCCGCACTCTCCCCACCCTCGCCGCGCCACAGCCGCAAGGCGCCATGCACGTCCTCTTCCCGGGCCAGGGCTTCTGCCGCCTCTGCATGCGCGCGAGCCCATTGCGCCATGGTCCGGGTTTCAAGCTCAACGGTCTGGCCGTCTTCGGAACTGAGACAGGCCAGCGCTTCTGCAACCACCGTCAGGATACGGTCAGCAGCGATCCGGTCGTCCGGGAACAGTCGATCCCCAAACGTCTCGAGCCGATGCCGCAAGGCCTCTACACCGGCACCCGGCCGCGCACCGCGCAAGGCGGCGGCCTCGAACTTAGCCATGACTGTGTGCGTATCGCCGCGGCTACCGCCCGCCGCGAAAAGCGGGGACGCCCACAAGGCCGACTGACGCACGACACTGCCTGGGTCCTCCGCGACCGCCAGCAGGCGGTCGAGAAAGGCGCCACTGGCGCACTGTGCCAGGGGCAGGCCTCCAGAATCGTCCAATCGCACCCCGAAACGGGTCATCTCTGCCGCAACCCGCTGCGCCAGCGACCGGTCCGGCGTGACGAGGATGGCCCGGGCTTCGGGCTGTTCGAGGGTTTCACGCAGCAAAAGGGCACAGGCCCGCGCTTCCGCCAGCGGGTCCGGAGCCTCAATCAGGTTCAGCGCCTCAAGCGCCTGGTCGAAGAAAGCATCCCCATATTGCTCGCGCAGGACCGCAATTCGCCCGAGCCAACCATCGGTGGCGCTGGCCGGGCGCAGGGCTTCAGCAATCAGGAGCCGGCGAGCACGCGCAGGCCCCGTTTCGGCAGCACCGGGCCATTGCGAGACATCCCGGGGAGAAAGGCCCGCATCCTCGATAAAGGCCCGCATCGCCCATTGCGGATGCGCATCATCGATCTCGGTCCAGACGGTCTCATCCGCGTCCCAGTCGAAACCGGGCAGGACCACGGCGCCCTCGGGCAAGGAGGAGACGATCCGCATCAGGCGACGCACAGCCGGAATGGAACCCGTTGAGCCAACCACCAGCACCGGGTGATCGGGCGGCTGCGTCTCCCAGCGATCCGCCAAGGCATGTAACACCATGGCGCGCCGGGCGGCCGCATCCATCAATCCCAGTTCGGAGAGGCGTTGGGGCCAGGCAGTGTTGAGGATGGAGAGGAATTCAAACGCCTCGCGCCGGTCTTCGGGCAGGTGTTCGAGCAACTCCTCGTCCAGCGCCGAGAGATCCTTGACGTCTTCATTGGCGAGATCATCAAGCAGTTGCGCCAGGGGTTCCGCCAGCGACAGGGCGCCGGCGAGACCGATCGGCCGGTCCAGCGCCTTTTCCTTGGCAAGGATCAGTCGCGCCAGCTCGAAACGGCGCTTGGCCCCGGAAATTGCGGGAGGGGCCAGTCCGGCAAGCTCACCCGGTTCAAAGGGCGGATCATCAACATCGATATCGCCGAGCGGCTTGATGCGCGGCAATAGCGCGACACCAGTGCCTGACAGGTCGGCGAAGGCATCCCCGAGCGCCTTTGCGGCGCGGCGTGTCGGGGTCAGGATCAACAGACGGGTGAGGGCATCACCGCAATAAGCCTCGGCCAGCTTGGCCGCAATGGCGGCAAGGTGATCAGCCTCCGGCGCGAGCGTGAATATCCGCGGGGCAGGATTATCGAACAGCGCAGCGGTCAAGAGGTCAGGCGCGCCTCCGCCTGGGCCCGCGCTTCGGGATCGCCGACATGCATCCAGAACGCATTCATCGGCAGGCCGCGCACCCGGCCTTGCGGGATCAGCTCACGCCAGACATCGGTCATGGAATATCGGGCCACGGGACGGCCGGACATGATCTTCGGATTATGGATCTGGACGCCGGCATAGGCATAGGGGGCCGAGGGGCGATCGCCGCGCCAGTCGAGGCGACCATCCTCGCCGAGATAGAAATCTCCCGCGCCGTCAAAGCCGAGCGTGCGCTCGAGCGGGGCCAGCAGGAGCAGGACATCCATTTCGTCACCATTCCAGGCCGCGCGCATGCGATCGAGCTCGCGTTCGCCTTCATCAACCCAGATCGCATCGATATTGGAGATGAAGATCGGGTCAGAGCCAAGCAGCGGCAAAGCCTTGGCGACCCCGCCGCCGGTTTCGAGCACTTCATCGCGCTCATCGGACAGGGTCACCGCCGGGCGGCCGCTCCAGTTGCCGAGATGCTGCTCCATGCGGTCGGCGAAATGGTGGATATTGACCACCGCTTTCTCCACACCGGTCGCGGCAAACCGGTCCAGGGCCCAGTCGACCAGAGCCTTGCCGCCGACCTCGACCAGCGCCTTGGGGCGGTCATTGGTCAGCGGCCGCATCCGTGTCCCCAGGCCTGCCGCCAGGGCCATGCCGGTGTTGATCTCGATCACTTGTGGGCTTCCTTGAACACGCAATCGGCATGGGTCTTGGCCCACATCAGGAGCGGCATCAGTGCGGGATGCTGCAGATCGGCCACGAAATGACGCGCCACATGCGGCAGCATTTCCAGATAGCGCGGCTTCTCATCACGCAGGGCGAGACGCACGAAAATGCCAAGGATCTTGGCATTGCGCTGAGCGCCGAGCACGGCATAGCTGGCATCGAATCCGGCGACATCCTCAATGCCGGCCTGTTCGCAGAAGCGGGCCTTCAAGGGCACGATCAGCTTGCGGTCCACATTGCGGCGCGCGTCTTCGAGCAGGGATACCAGGTCATAGGCCGGGTGCCCCATCAGGGCGTCCTGGAAATCGAGGAGCCCGACGCGGGCATGCCCCTCACGATCCGGCAGGTGGATCAGATTCTCGGCGTGGAAATCCCGCAGCACCAGGCCCGGCGCACACGCATCGAGGCGCTCCAGGGCGGTCGACCAGATCTCGCGCCATTCAGCACGGGCCGCATCACTGACCGGCGCCTCCGCATAACGGTCGAGGAACCAGTCGAGGAAGAGATCAAGCTCGGCCATATAGGCGACGCCGTCATAGGACTGCACCGTCCAGCTCTGGCCGTCATAGCTGAGTTCGGGATCAAAGCTGGCGCGGTAGAGCGCGGCCAGGGCATCGACGGCGAGGGAGTAGACCGTGCCTTCATGCATCTTGTCGGGAGCGATGCGGGCATAGAGATCATCGCCCAGGTCTTCGAGAATGAGGAAACCGTCGGACAAGTCCGCCGCCAGGATATTCGGCGCCGAGAATCCGCGCTCGGTCAGCGCCTGGGCAAGACCGGCAAAGGCCGCCAGGTTTGGACCGGCGAGACGCGCCTCGGCGTTATAGCCCAGCGATTTCCGCTCGTCCGCGCTGGCATCGACAGGGCAGGCCGGCGCCTCGGCACCGGCGGGCGCATCCATCAGGATGGCTTCACGGTCGCCGTCAATGAGACGGGCATAGCTGCGAGTCGATGCATCACCACTCAGCGGGCGGACTTCAGCAGAGCCCCAGCCGGCCCGCTCGATAAAGGCCGACCGCGCGGCTGCGCGCTCAGATGTCGTCAAGGCGTGTCTCCCAATCTCCCCGGCCCGTGATCCGGACCTCGCGCTTGTTTGCGCTGTTATCGCTCTGTTTTGTCTCATCTTGACCGGCCATCGACAAGTCGATCTCCAGCCGTGTCTGTGGACACCACTCGCCGAGCCGGTCCGGCCATTCAATCAGGCAGATGGCGTCCTCGAACGCGTCCTCCAGACCCAGCTCCTCCAGCTCTGCCTCATCCTCGATACGATAGAGATCAGCATGCCACAGGGGGGTGCCAGATTCTGTCTCATAGGTCTGGACAATGGTGTAGGTCGGGCTTGGCGCATCGCTGACACCGGTCAGCGCCTCAATCACGGCCCGGGCCAGCGTCGTCTTGCCGGCGCCCAGACCACCGGTCAGGAAAACCACATCACCAGCCTGCAGCCGGGCCGCGATACGCATGCCCAGCGCTCGCGTCTCATCGAGGCTGGACAGGGCAATAATCGGTCGAGATGTCATGTCCAAGCGCTTAGCGAAGCCCGCGCAGAACGGCAAGCGGTGAAAGCCTGTCTTGACTCCGCGGTGAACGCTGTTCATTTCCGTATCCAAGAGCGGAGTGACCCATGCCCAAGATCACCTATATCGAACACAACGGAACTGAGCACACCCATGACGTCGCCACCGGGCTGACGGTGATGGAAGGTGCCGTGCGCAACCTCGTGCCCGGGATCGACGCCGATTGCGGCGGTGCCTGTGCCTGCGCGACCTGCCATGTCTATATCGACCCGGCCTGGACCGAGAAGACCGGGACCCGCGAAGCCATGGAAGAATCCATGCTCGACTTCGCCGACCATGTTCAGGACACCTCGCGCCTGTCCTGCCAGATCAAGGTCACCGATGATATGGACGGCATGATTATCCGCATGCCGGAACACCAGGGCTAATCAGCCCGGCCGAAAACATGAAAACGCCCGGCTGGTGAAAACCGGCCGGGCGTTTTTGTGACTAGCGCTCATGTCCCGAACCTGTTTCGCGCGAATGAAGCAGGACTAGCAACAGCGCGGTGACAAACAATGCGAGGTACCCAACCCCCAAAACGGATAGCACCCCCTGCCAATAGCTTTCGCAATCGCTGGCGCCTAGATGGCATGTGCCCCGATCGCTTAATCCGGTGGCCCCTGCGACCAAATCCGCAGGGAGTACGATCACCAGATAGAGTCCGCCCATTACAACAAGCGGATAGAGAAGAAGTTGAACAAGAATACGCATTGAGCCTAAGCCTAGAGCGACGGCTAGCGCGAGCCAGAGGGATAGGGGAACATGGCTTCCCCTAAACCTCCCGCAAGCCTCTATACCGCCCAAGCGACAGCATGAGATTGAAGGCGAAGAACCGAAACCGCATAGGAAAACGCCCGGCTAGAATGCTCCAGCCGGGCGGAAAATCTGAATCCGGCGACGCTTATTCCGCCGCTAGATCCATCGAACTCATGATCTGGTCGACCTCGTCGGCGAGCGAGGCGTAATAGTGCATTTCCGGCGCCAGGAAGAGGATGAGGTGCAACCCGTCATCTTCGGCTACGGCCGCTACGTCGCCGCGGACATTGAGACCGTTTTCCCAATTGCCGATCAAGCCGAAACGGATGCCGTCATTGCCATCAATCGTGGCCGGGCGGATCTCGACAGCCTCGACCGAATTATAACCGATCAATGCGAGCGAACGGGTGACCATCTCGACCACCTCGAACTCGCTGGCGCCTTCCGCGTAGGTCGGCACGTCCTCGTCGCGGAAAACGCGAACAAAGGACTGGCCGTCGGCGATGGTGACGAAGTGCAGACGGTTGAGCAGCATGCCGTCCTTGGTCAGGTATTCACCTGACGTGGCCGGGTTGATCTGCGACGGCCAGCGCGACCAGTCGCTCGGCAGGGTGACGGAAAAATCCGACTCGGTCTGGAAGGCCCCGGCCGGTGCGGTTTCCGGCATCACGGCGCAGCCCGCAAGCGCTGCGACAGCAGCCACCATGGCGATCAGTTTTTTCATGAATTTTCCCCCGAAAGCGTTTCAATCAGCCGTTCCACCAAGCGCGCATCGCGGGCATTGGGGTCGAGCTCGAGATAAGTTGTGAAGGCGGTCGCCGCAGCAGCCGGCTCGCCGGCCTGACGATAGGCTTCGCCCATCAGCCGATAAGTGTCGGCCGGTACGTCATCATATTGGGTGGCTGCCTGATAGGCATTGAGGGCCGCCTCGCGGTCGCCCTCCTCGCCGCGCATGGCCAGAACCCGGCCGCGGGCAGCGTGAAGTATGCCCTCATGGCCGCCGGTTTCCAGGCGACGGTCGATCAGGAACAGGCTGGAACCGTAGTCGCGGAGAGCGATCTGGGCGTCGAGCCAGTCCTTCAGATGGGGCGAGACCACAGCATCGAGCTCGGCGGTACGCGGCTCGGTCATTGCCATGCTGGCCGTCTGTTCGGTCAGCGTATCGATGCGCTGCTGGATCAGCGGGTGGGTGCGATACATCCCGCCGCGGTCTGCACGGCGAGCGCGGCGCTCATCGTCCGAAGCCTTCAGCTCGTCGAGCAAATTCGTCCAGATGCGCGGCGCGGCTGTCGGGTCCAGACCCGCCTCGGCGATCAGCTCGACACCAATGCGATCGGCCTCGGCCTCACGCTCACGCGAATAGGAAAACGCCCCGCCATAGGCCAGTGCTGTGGCGATGGACCCGGACGTTCCGGAATAGCCCTGGCCCGGCGCCACGCCGGTCGAAGCCGCCACACCCACCGAGATCACACTGCCCACAATCGCCGCAGTAACGGCGGCATTGCGGTTGGCATTGCGCTGTTCCAGGGCGTGGTTCTCGACGAAATGCGCCATTTCATGGCCGAGCACGAAAGCCAGCTCGTCTTCACTCGATGCGCGCAGCAAGAGGCCGGAATTGACCAGCATCATGCCGTTCGGCGCCATCATGGCGTTGAAGTCGATACTGTCGAGCACATAGACGCGGATATCGGCGCAATATTCACCGCCGATCCGGCAGACCAGCTCGGTCACATAGGCGTTGAGTGCGGGATCCTCCAGCAGTCGCCCGGAGGTGAGCAGGCTCTCCTCCATCTGATCCATCTGGTACCACAGACTGGCTTCGGTCGTATCGAGCGCTTCAGGCCGCTGTCCCACCGTGCGGACACCCTGGTCCGTGGCACAGCCAGCCAGCGTCGCGAGCGCTGTGGCCCCGATCAGGACAGATCTGAACAACCGGCTCACGGGCCTACTCCGCGGTCTCTTCGACCGGTGCCAGATCCAGATTGTTCATGATGCGGCTGACGATATTGGCGCTCTCATCGACATCGCGCGGATCACCCATGACAACCCACTCGCGGTCCACCAGATCGCCGGTCTGTAGATCGATAACGGTCCCGGCGGTCAGGCGGATATTCTGCGACGGCGGCGTGTAGCCGGTCGCGACGCCGATCATGACCTGGGTCATGAAGACGCCGCCACTCTCGATCTGGGAGTAGTGGTCGATAAACACCGCATAATCGCTGTCATAGGTGTCGCCGAGCAGAGCCGCATCGCTGCCCAGCGTCAGGTCCATATTGCTGCCCACGCCACCCTTGTGCGGCATGTTATCGCCGGCATGCTGAGCCACGACTTCGTACAGCAGAAGCAATTGGTCGAGCTGGTCATTGCGTTCCGCGTCGGCGTCGAAGGCAACCGTGTCGAAGCCCTGCTCACCGACCTGCGTATCAAAATGACTGAACAGGTTTTCCTTGGCCTGGGCCGTCCAGTCCGCGCGCACCTCGGCGCCGCCCGTGGTGATAAAGACCACCTCGGCATTCGGCTCCATGATCAGGTAATCGGGCGCCTCGTCATCATTGATTGCGAGCGCCGGAGCTGCGGTGAGAAGCGCAGCGATCGCCGCGCCGGTCAGAAGCTTCGTGTAACCCATGAATTCCCCCAAAATCAGTCGAGGGAAGGTGTCATTCCACGCCACAGGAGGTCAAGCAAAAAACACGTGTGAATTGCATTTACAACAAGGGCTTGCCTAGATGGTTTCGCTGAGCGACGAGACGGGCGTCTTGACCAGGCCAAGCTCCGGCGGAACGCCTTCACCGCTGGCTTCAAGCGGCAGGTGACAGGCCACTTTCGTGCCCTTGCCAGGCTCCGATTGCAGCTCGACCCAGCCGCCGTGCAATTTGGCGATTTCCTTCACCAGCGCCAGGCCGAGCCCGGCACCGCCACGCTCACCCCGGGCAAAGCGGTCAAACACCTTGGCCTGTTGTTCCGGCGCAATGCCTTCACCATCATCCGCAACCCAGAGCGTGACTTCATCGCCCTGGCCACGGGCACCGATGGTGACATTACCGCCCGGCTCGACATGGCGCAGCGCATTGGACAGGAGGTTCATCGCCACCTGTTTGAGACGATTGCGGTCCGCCCGCAGCAATCCGACCGGGCCGTCGATCTCTACATCCAGCTTGATCGAATTGTGATCTGCCCGCGCAGCCAGCAGCTCGGCACTTTCCCGGGCCACGCCCTCGATATCGACGTCGCCGAGGTCCAGCTCGAGCTGGCCGGCATCAATCGCCGCCACATCGAGAATGTCATCGATCAGCTTGGCGAGGTGCTCCGACGCCGCCTGGATCGCCGCCATCGGTTCCTTTTGCCGATCGGTCAGCTCGCCGGCGAAACCTTGGGCCAGCATGTCGGCATAACCGCCAATCGTCGTCAGCGGGGTCCGCAGCTGATAGCTCACATGCTCGACGAACTCGGTCTTGATACGCTCGGACGCCTCGAGAGCCTCGGCGCGCTCGCGCAGGGCCTCTTCAATGCGGCGGCTATCGGTCACGTCGTCCCAGCAAATCAGCGTCGCGCCATCGGGAAGCGGGCGGGTGAGATAGGTCAGCACCCGCTCATCGGAGCGGTGCATCTCGCCGGTCACCTGTTTGCGCGCCTGCGGGCTCGGATCGGTGACACGACCCTTGATGTCGTTCCAGATGCGATCATCGGCGAACAGGCTGGCACAGGTCTCAGCCACCGTGTCGAAATCCGGCTGACCGTCGAGCTCGTCCGCGTCGAAACCCCAGAGCTCCTCAAACGCGTTATTGTTGAGTTGCAGGCGGCCATTGGCGCCGAAAACGGCGACGGCTTCGTGCAGCTTGTCGAGGGTCGCGCGCTGGACATTGATCAGCGTGTTGTAACGGGCCTTCAGGGACAATTCGTCGGTCTTGTCCTCGAAGATCAGCATCAGACCGCCCAGCGGGTGACGCTGACGGGCAATGCGAAGCGTCCGGCCATCGGGCAGCGGCCAGAGTTCATCCGGCGTCTCGTCATTGGGCGAGGCGTCGTAATAGGCCAGCTCATCCGACTTCCACTGGGCGAAATCCGCCTGTTCCGGAAGCAGGCGCTTTTCCCGCATCCGGTCGAGCAGCTGGGCATGGCCGGGGCGTTCGGTAAGCCAGGCATCGTCGAGCTTGAACAATGCCTTGAACGCCTTGTTGTGGAAGCTCAACCGCTTCGACCGGTCAAACACGACCACAGCCTCAGCCATGTGATGCAGCGTCTCGTCATGGGCCCGGCGGAAACGTTTGAGATCGGCCTTGGCTTCCTCGCTAGCCGTTTGGTCGATGGCGATACCGGCCGCACCGCCGGAAACCGGGAAGATCAGGAATTCCATGGCCCGGCGGCGGCCGTTGATCACAACGATTCGCGTTTCACTCACCGGCTTGGAGTCCTGGATCGCCTTGGCAGCCTGCTCCTTCATGCCGTTATCGAGCAGGAGCTGATCGCCGAGGACTTCGTCGAGCCGCTTGCGGTCGACCGCGCCAACATAGATCTGGTTGGCCCACTCGATCCGGCCGGAGGCATTGGTGCGCCAGGCCGGGAAGGGCGCACGTCCCAGCATGTCGAGGAAAGCGACCGGGTCCTGGCTGACCAGTCGGCGGGCTTCCTCGATACGACCGCGCGCACCGGACTCTTCCAGCCCGCGAATGGTGGAATCAGAAAGCCAGACGACGAGTTGCGTGCCTGCGGCGCGGCCATCAACCTCGAGGAAACGCCCGCTCGGCCCGATAATCGTCAGGGAAAAGGGCCGCCCCTGTTGCATCAATTCCTGGAAACGTTTGCGCAGCGTGGTTTCATCCCCGCTGGAAGATCGCGCCTCATAATCCGCCAGCCCTTCCATGAGGATGCCGGCCGGGTCGGGGCCGTCCGTCGCCTCGGCAAAGCGCAGTAATGAGGCCAGCGCCACGGAGGAACCGAAAATCTTCGGCTGACCCCATCCGGTCGCGGTTTCCTCGAATGGCGGCTCGTCCCAAACCAGGACAAGTCCCGGATGCGCACCGAAAATACTGTCCGCCCGGGCGATCCGGTCTTCCATATCGCTGAGCTTGCGGCGCCAAACGGCCTGGGCTGCACGTGCGCCTGCCGTTTTGCGAAAGGCCCATATCCCCACCACGAGCGCGAACGCCATGGCTCCGAATGTGACAATCATCGTCGCAAACTGGAAAGTCTGTCCGGTCATCTATTCCGCCCTGTGCGAAGACCGGCCCCACCAAAAAATACGGGCCTTCGCGAATCACCATGATAGCGAGGCGCTGAGTCGCGGGCGATGCTTGCGCCCGCAAAAATCTAAATAAGTTATGTTCGTAGCCGGTCCGACCAGGGGAAATCTGTCGGCTTTTCCACAGCCTGCTGCGGCAAAAACAGAGTCGGCTCAAGACCTTGAATCGCATTCGCAGCGCCGGCCCTGCGCCTGCACGAAGCTGTGGAAACTTCCTAATGAAAGGTTAACGCCGCTCCTATCGGATACGGACTTCACCGGCCCGAAACTCGAACAGGACGACACAGTTCTGCAACCGGTCGACATTGCTAAGCGGTTGAAATTCCCAGTCAGAAACCGCGCGCCGGGACTCCCGGCTGAAGCCGCCCCCGGGCACGGAGCGCGCGATGCGGATATTCTCGACCTGTCCCGCCTGGGCGACATCGAAGCGGACCACGACCCAACCCTGGCGACCGCGTCCATATTCGCGCGCCGGGTATTGCGGCAGGTCAGCCCGGACCGCCGCGAGCGTCGACCCGCGACAGTCCTCCGGACCAATCAGACGCTCGACATTGGGCGGAACGGGATAGTCACCCGTGGGCATGAAGGGGCGGTCCCGCACATCATTCTCGAGACCCGGAACCGGCAGGTCCGGCAGACCCACTTCCGGCACGCCCGCACAGGCTGACACGCTGAGCGTCAAGGATAGCAACAATACCCGCATACCGCGACATTCCGTTAGTTAAAACAACCTGATGCGCTCTCAAACTGCCCAAAGTCCGGCTGCCGCAAGGAAAAAACCCTTAACAGCGATTATGAACTTCCCTGTTCGGCTCCGGGACGCGTATGATCCTGCGAAGTGGGAAGCTATCGCAACGGCACGTTCTCTGCACGTAACGAGCGATAGGTCATTGAGGGTGTATAGTAAATGTCACTGCTGCCGACTGCCCATGCCGGGCAAACCTACGGCTCGCGCCGCGTCGATTTCTTTACAGTCTCGGGTCAGGTTTCAGCGTCCGATGCCCATATCGGCCGCATCACCGACACCGACGGCATGGACCATGATGTCAAGCTGGCCGAGCAATCCAGCGCCTTCGCGCCGGGTGACAGCGCCACCATTCTGCGCATCCAGTCCGGCCCCAATCGTCGCTCACGCCCGGTGGCCATTATCAATCATTCCCGAGGCGTCTGGATGCGGGCCGCACCGGATGCAACGTCCACACTGGCGCGTTCCGGAGTGACACGGACCTTCAACTGGTGGCTTTCCATCCTGTTCCTGGCCCTGGTCGCGATCGCGTCGGTCTGGCCGCTGATGCACACCTTCCTGACCGAGATCAATCGCTCGATGATGACCAGCGTGCCCAGCTTTGACATCTATGCCGATCTCGCCGCCCAATTCCCGGCCCTGACCGGCTGGCGGCTGGAGAGCGGCCTGTCCACCGGATTGACTGATGCGCTGACGAGCCTCGGCTTCGTGCCGATGAACCTGTTGACCGAAATCGGCGTCTTCAGCCTGGCCGGTCTGATGGCCCTGCTAAGCTTCTCCGCCCGGTCCTGGCGTCTGATCTATGTCCCGGCGCTTGCTGTCGCGGCGGTTGTTGCCGGTGCCATCTTTGGCGGCGCGGAAGCGACCCTGGCGATCATCGGCGCCTCGATCGCCCTCTTCATGCTGGGCGGTTTCATCAATCGCGTCCGCGACAGCGGCCGCCTGAACAGCCGCGTCGAACAACTCGCCGAACACGTCCTGCGCAATCCGCCGGTCGAGGAAGTGCGCACCGCTCCGGTCACGGCCGTCGCCGCTGCCGGCGCAACGCTCGCCGTATCGCAGCCGGAAGCCAGCGCCACCAGCGCTGTGGCTGAACCCGAGCTGGCCGAGATGCCGGCCGAGCCGGTCGACGAGCCGGCTCCGGAAGCCGCTCCGGTCGAAGTGGAAACCCTCGACGCTGAAGCAGAAACAGAGGCTGAGGCCGCTGCCGAGATTGAAGCGAACGATACCGTCGAGGACGAGATCGAAGCAGAAGTTGCTGCAGCATCGGATGAAAGCGAGGCGGTGGAGGCAGAGGAGCCCGTGGAAGCCGCCGCGGTCGAGAGTGAAATCGAGGAGGATGATCTCCCGTCTATGGAAGAGGTCGCCGCTGCCGCGGCCCTGAACCAGCAGGAACAGGCCGAAGCTGAAGGGTCAGAAGCCGTCGAGACGGTCAGCGAAGCGGTTGCGGTGGAAGACCAGTCCGTGACGCTGGAAGATGATCGCACCCTGCCCGTGGCTCCGCCGCCGCCGATGCCGAGCGCCGCTGAGGTCGCGCCGGTCGAGGAAGAAACCGAGGCGGTTGCCGTCACTGAAGAACCACCGGTCGAAATGGACACCCCGCCCGCTGCTCCTGTGAGCGAACAGGCTGAAGCAGAGCTGGGCGTTCCTGCCGATGATCCGCTGATCGATGATGATCACGACCCGATGATGGATGAGGCGGGGTCCGCCGATTTCGCACCGGGTGCACCGGAAATCGAACTGGAAGACGAGCAGCAGTCCTAGGCGCTGCTCGCTCTGCGCCTGGCCTTGCGCGTCTAGTCGGTTTCGTAGAAGCCGGCCTCGACCAGCTCGGCCAGGGCTGCAAGCGCCTCGTCTGCCTGGCTGCCCTCGCTCCGGATTTCGATCTCACAGCCCTTGCTGGCCGCCAGCATCAGCAATTCCATAATGCTGTCGGCATTGACCGTTTCGCCGTCGCGCGAGACGTGCACAACAGCGTCGAAGCCTTGCGCCATTTCAACAAATTTCGCGGCCGCGCGGGCATGCAGGCCGCGCGCATTGCAGACGGTGACACGGCGTTCGGCTGTGCTCACTTACCTGCCCCCTCGAGCACGGTGGAGGCAATCGCGATATAGCGTTTGCCGGCATCGACACCCATCGCGGCCAGTTCATCCAGCGAAGAGCGCGAACGCGCCTCGGCCAGCTTGATCAGCATGGGCAGGTTCACGCCGGCAATGACCTCGACCTTGCCCGGCTCGAGCAGGGAGATCGCCAGATTGGACGGCGTGCCGCCGAACATGTCGGTCAGGATCAACACCCCCTCACCGCGATCAGCATCGGCAATGGATTGACGGATATCGGCGCGGCGCTTCTCGAGGTCGTCGTCCGGGCCGATACACACCGCCAGAAACGCGTCCATCGGACCGACCACATGCTCTGTGGCGGCGACGAATTCATCGGCCAAACGGCCGTGGCTGACAATGACGACTCCAATCATGCCGTCTATGTAAACGCGGCTTTCGCTCCGGGGGAAAGCCTTTTTGCAACTGCAGGGGTGCGAAGTTCAGTCGCGGGCCGGCCGCCGGGCTATTCAGCCGGAGCGGCCGGCAGATCGACTGTGAAGCGGGCGCCGCGCACACTGCCGTCTTCGTTCAACCGGTTGACGGCATAGATCTGACCGCCATGCGCCTTGACGATCTGGCGTGAAATCGCAAGCCCGAGGCCGGAATGCGCGCCAAAGGCCGCGCCCTTGGGTCGCTCGGTATAGAAACGCTCGAAGATGGTCTCCAGGTTTTCCTCGGGAATGCCCGGCCCTTCATCATCCACCGTCACGACCAGAGACACGCCGCCATCACGATGCCCACGCCGGGCCGTGACGGTAATGGTGCTGCCCGCAGGAGAGAAGGTCAGCGCATTATCGACCAGGTTTCGGAAGACCTGGCCCAGCGGAACCTCGCGGCCCAGCACCCGGCCATTGCGGACCTTGTTGGCAAACTCCAGCCGCACATCGGACTGCGCCTCGTTATAGGTATCCGCCAGCTCGCCCAGCAGACCGGTCAGGTCGAAGGGTCCGATATCCTCGCGCGCCAGTTCGGCATCAACGCGGGAGGCACGGGAGATATCTGTGATCAACCGGTCGAGCCGGCCGACATCGGCGGCGATGACCTTGAGCAAGCGGTCACGGCGGACCACGTCCTTGGCCAAGGGCAGGACTTCAGCAGCAGACCGGATGGAAGTCAGCGGATTCTTGAGCTCATGGGCCACATCGGCGGCAAATCGCTCGATCGCGTCAAGCCGGTCATAGAGCGCCTCGGTCATTTCCGAAAGAGAGACGCCGAGCTCGCCGATTTCGTCCCGCCGGGCGCGCAGGTCCGGCATCTTCACCCGGCGCCCGCCGGCGCGTCTGGCTTCCTGGGCGGCGCGGGCCAGTCGACGGATCGGACGGGCAATAAAAACCGTGAGCGACAGCGAAGACACGCCGGTCACCAGAGCCGCAATCAGGATAAAGGGCACCAGGGCCCGTCGCTCGGCCTGGATCAGCGTATCGAGATCATAGCTCTCGATGGTGACCACGCCGATCACAGCACGGACGGGCTGGATCGGAATCGAGACCGACACCACCCGGCTGCCGGCCTCGTCATAGCGCACACCGGCTACGCGCTCGCCCTGGATAACCTGCTGGACTTCCTGGGTCAGGTCCCGGTTCAGGGCCGCACGTTCCTCGGCAGTGGACAGGAAACTGGAAAAGCCGTCGAGGATTCGCGTGGGTATCGTCCGGGCGGCCTGGGCGAGGCCGGAGCCTTCCTCACCGGGCGGCGGCAGGTCCACACTTTCAAAGACATCGGCCAGCAGGTGGCTGTCAGCAACGATATCGCCGCCCTTGTCGAACAGGAGCACCCGGGATTCCTCGGGGACATAGAGCTGCCGCAGAAGCGCCCGCGCATCGGCATTGTTCATGGCCGGGGTCGGGGAGGTCACCGAAGCGCCCTCGGCCAGGACATTGGCGATCAGCTCGCCCTGCACGCGCAGGCTTTCGATCTTGGCATTGACCAGACCGCGACGTGTTTCCGTCAGGGCCATCATGCCGACGACCAGCACGCCCAGGGCGATGAAATTGGCAAACAGGATCAGCTGCGCCAGACGTGACGACGCATTCGGCCGCCAGCCGCGAGCCGTTGCCACCAGTTGGCGCCACAGGCGCACAACGGGCGCGAGGGCGCCCGCCGGGGCCGGATCAGTCCTCTTTGTATCGGTATCCAACGCCATAGAGCGTCTCGATCGAGTCGAAAGTCTTGTCGACTTCGCGGAATTTCTTGCGAATGCGCTTGATATGGCTGTCGATGGTGCGGTCATCGACATAGACCTGATCGTCATAGGCAGCATCCATCAGATTATCGCGGCTTTTGACATAGCCCGGTCGGGTCGCCAGGGCCTGGAGAATGAGAAACTCGGTCACGGTGAGACGAACCGGCTCGCCATTCCAGGCGCAGGCATGCCGGTTGGGGTCGAGCAGCAGCTTGCCGCGCTCGAGCGGCTTGCTGTCACCCGGCTCCAGGCCGGTCGGTGCGCCAATATCGCCCTGCGCCCCAGCACGGCGCAGCACGGCCTTGACCCGCTCGCCGAGAAGGCGCTGGGAGAAAGGTTTGGCGATATAATCATCAGCGCCGAGATTGAGGCCGAGCGCCTCATCGAATTCATCGTCCTTGGAGGTCAGGAAAATGACCGGAAGATTGGAGGACTGGCGCAGTCGGCGCAGCAATTCGAGCCCGTCCATGCGCGGCATCTTGATATCGAAAATGCCCAGATCCGGCGGATCCTCCGTCAGCGCCGTCAGTGCCGAAGCGCCATCATTGTAAGTCCGCACATTATAGCCCTCACCCTCGAGGAAAATGGAGACCGATGTGATGATGTTCTCGTCGTCGTCGACAAGCGCGATGGTAGCCATGCCTTCTCCGAAGTCTGTCCCGTTAAAATCTGCTCGAATTGTGCAGCACGGACGCGGGCTTGGCGCCCGGTTCGTGTTTCACAATAGACATCTCTGCCCGTACACGCCAAGCGCTTCGAAACAGCTTTGCCATGGTTAGTAAGGTTTTAAACGAATTCGGCGAGAATGAGGTCGGTTGAGAGGATCCGCTGCCATGGCCGAAGACGTCCATTACGAAGTCTTTCTCAAAAAGAACGAGAAGTCCGGCTGGGCCTTGCATGGCGCCTGCAAGGAGCGCGATGAATCGATCAAGGTCGCACACTCACTTCTGGCCCAGCATAAATCCGGCTCGGTACGGGTCTCCAAGGAATACTTCAACAATGGCGAGCGCACCTTCCGTTCGGTCCCGATCTTCGAGGGCGGCGCCGAGGCCTTCGGCAAGGTCAAGGACAAGACCGGCGACGCCGCGCTGCCCTGCTTTGCCCCGGACGACCTCTCCAAGGGTCACGCCCGCGACACCATCCGCCGCTCATTGACCGGCTGGTTCGAGCGCCAGCAGGCGCTGCCCATGGAGCTCCTGCACAGCGCTGACCTGGTGGAGAAGCTGGAAGCCTCCGGCACCGAGCTCCAGCACGCCGTGCAGAAAGTCGCGGTCGCCAGCGCCCAGGACAGCGATGCCAATGTCCAGACCGTGGTCAAACAGCTCAATGACCTGGTCCAGCTCAGCCTCAACCGCATCTACAAGGACGCGCGCGAGGACCGGCTCAAAACCTATCCCAAGGGCAAGGACTTCGCTGAGGTCGCGGCAGAGATCCACAACTCGGACGCCCGGGGTTATGCCCTGCGGGCCGCCATGGCTGACCGGCTGAAATCGTCCAAAAAGTACGGCGACAAGCTGGAAACCCTGCTGGAGATGGCTGACACGCTGCCCGTTGACGACAAGGCCCGCGAGTTCGCCCACAATGAAGTCGACGCTTATCTGACCGATCTGATCGGGTTTGATGCCGGGCGCGAGGCCTTGCTCGGCAAGTGCAATGATCTCGGCGAAACCGTCATCCGCCTGACCTGCCTCTATGATGGTGACCATGGCGCTGAAGCGCTGGGCATGGCCCCTCGCTCCGCCAAGCGCATGGCGCAGAAAATCAGTGATGGCGATCTAGGCGAAAGCCGCACAGCCATTGCCCAGATCCTGCTGAGGGAATTGGAAAAACCCAAGCGCCTGCGCCCGTCTTCGATCCGGGAAGAGATCCGCCTCGCCCGCGACCTGGCCCAGAAACTGGTCATGTCAGCGGATGCCGCCCTTCCCGCCGACCGGCTGATCAAGGCTTTTACCGCCCGGTCTTCACGCCTGCTGCAGCCCGAGGCGATCGACGAATTGCTGCGCTTTGCCCGCGACCCGAACGAGGAAATCGAACTCCTGCTCGGGCTGGAGGAGAACCTCGTGGGTGAGGGCAACAAGTCCAAACTGGCCGGTTATGTCCGCTCGACGCTGGGCGCCAACAAGACCGAAACGCATTTCGTGCGCGGTCCCGGCAAACCGCTGGAAGCCCTGTCACAACTCACCGCACACCAGGCCCGTGTCTTGCGCGGCAGCTATCCGGAACGCGACAAGAATGAACTGGCCGCCGCGCTCGACCAGCTCGGACTGAAAATCCTCGACACGACCAATATTCTCTGCGCTGTCGAGAAAGGGCCGCGACCAGCCCTCGACCGGGCCCAGGCCTTGCTGAAACTGGCCCAGGCCGGCGCCCTGCCCAAGGGCGAATGCCTGCGCGATGCCCAGGCCCGGGCGATGCGCCTGCTGAAATCGGAAATGGGTCTGAAAGAAGCCCAGAGCCCGGATGGGCGTCCGAAAGTTCAGCAAATCCAGCAGCTGATGTCACAGCTCAACACCGCAGCCTGACCAAAGCGTCACTTGCCGCTGCGGCGAGGTACGGGCAGTGTTTTCCGCCTGAACCAGGGGGAGATTGATCCATGCTTCGTTTTCTCACCGGCCTTGCGGCCCTGACACTGCTTTGCGCACCCGCCGCCACGGCCGATGACGAGGCCGACATCATTGCCGCCATGGATGAAGTCTATGCCGTGATCTCCGGACCGGTGGGCGAGGCGCGCGACTTCGATCACATGCGCACCCTCTTCCTGCCCAACGCCTCGATGGGCGCCGTCGGTCCCGGCCCTGAAGGCGATGGACGTGGCCGCGTGATCACGCTGGACGATTATATCGAACGCTCCGGCCCCTGGCTGGTCGAGAACGGCTTTACCGAAACGGCCACCCGCAATCAGGTCGAAGTGTTCGGCGAGATCGCCTATCTGCGCTCTGCCTATGAGGGCTATAACGGCGCCACCGGCGAGCTGATCCTGACCGGCGTGAACTTCGTCACCTTCTTCAAGATCGAAGGCGAGTGGAAAGTCGCCTCCCTGCTCTGGCGCCAGCAAACCGACGACTGGCCGGTCGAGGCGGCCTTCGAATAGGTGAAAATGGCATCGCGGCTTGCTCAAGCCGGGCAAGTCACGGCATCTAGGGGTCATTCAGGCCCGTCCGGAACGGGCTCCAGCAGGACCGGCGGGCATAACCATGACACGCGTTCTCCTCGATGATGACCTTTCCATCGCAACGCGCTTCATTTCGCCAACGCTGAGCGTGTTTCATGCGCGCGACGGCGTGCTCACTCCGGTCGAGCGGCTAAAGGCAGAAGGCGCAACGCATTTCGCCTATAGCTGCCGCGATGACGTCCTGGGTGACCTCATTCGGGCGACTGCCGGTTTCGAGCATGAAGGCGCGGGTGAAGCCGATCAGGGCCTGTCCAGCGCCGGCTTGGAAGCCGGGCGGGTTATCGACGGCCTCAGCGACCGGATCAGCTCCGACATTGCACTCCTGGGCCGCACCGGCCAGCTCGACGGGTTTGCCAGCGATGCGCCAACTGTCATCGGTCCCCAAGACAATCTCAAACGTCATCCGTCCGCTGTGATCGAACCGGGCTGTATCATCAATACCGAGGGCGGGCCGGTCGTCATCGATGCCCGTGCCCGGATCGCCCGCATGAGCTATATCGCCGGGCCCGCCTATATCGGACCGGACGCGCGCATCGACAGTGCCCATATCTCCTCCAGCGTCATCGGACGCCATGGCCGTATTGGCGGTGAGGTCGAGAATTCGATCTTCAATGACTTCTCCAATAAGCATCATGAAGGCTTCATCGGTCACTCCCTTGTGGGCCAGTGGGTCAATCTGGGCGCTGTGACGACCACATCTGACCTGAAGAACAATTATGGCGAGGTCCGCCTCACCGCGCCCGCCCACGGAGCCGCGCATGAGGTTCCGGTGGCCTACGATACCGGAACGATCAAGTTCGGCTCGGTGATCTCGGAATTCGTCAAGACCGGTATCGGGACCATGCTCTCGACCGGCTCGATCATCGATCTGGGCGCCAATCTGTTTGAGGCGCTCGAGGGCAAATATGTACCGGCCTTTGCCTGGGGGTCGGCCAAGGCGCCGCGCTACACGCTTGAGCGTTTCCTCAGCGACGCCCAGACCATTGCCGGCCGGCGCAAGCAGACGCTGAGCGCGGCGCGTTTGGCCGTACTGCGCCATCTCCACGCCCGGACGACCGATTGATGCCGGATCAGAGCCTGCCCTTCCGGGCCATCCTGTTCGACATGGATGGCGTGCTGGTGGACAGCAATCCGGCGATCGAGGCGAGCTGGCAGGTCTGGGCCAACAAGCACGATCTTGATTTTGCCGCCGTGAAAGCCCGCATCCACGGCCGCAAGGCGGTTGAGGTCATCCGTCATTTCCTGCCCGATGCGGATATCGAAACGAGTTGGGCCGAGCTGATTGATCAGGAGATGGCGAGCGCCCATCTCACCGTGCCGATCCCGGGCGTGGCGCCCATCCTGGCCGCCCTGAAGCCAGAAGAATGGGCGGTCGTGACCTCCGCGCCGCTGGAACTGGCGCAGGCCCGCATGCAGGCGGCCGGGCACCCTCAACCGACCGCTTGGGTCACCGCGCGTGATGTTGAACGCGGCAAGCCGGCTCCGGACGGTTTTCTGCTTGGGGCTGGGAAACTGGGGGTCGAGCCGGGTGATTGCCTGGTGATCGAAGATGCCGGCCCGGGCATTGCCGCGGCGCAAGCGGCAGGCATGCGGGCGATCTATCTCAATACCGATCCGCATACGCCGGACGGCACGACCGCGCATATCGGCGGGCATGACCAGCTGGCGATTGAGCGCGATGCGACCGGCACAGCGCTCATGCACATCGCGGTCAGGTAAATTCGAGGCGTTCCTGGGAGAAGAAGAAGAGCGACTGGATCGACTTGTCTTCGATACCGCTTTCCGAGTTCAGCAAACGTTTCATGGAATGCTTGCGGCTATCCAGCGCGGCCTCGAAATCGGCATTGATCTTGGCTTCCGTGCCGCTCTTTCCCAAAGCGCTCTTGAGCTGCGAATAAAACTCGAAATCGCCGGCCAGGAAGAGACTTTCATAGAGGATTTTCGAGGCAATCTTCTGGTGGATGTCGCCGTAACCGAGCTGGGTCCGCATTTTCTCTTCCGTCTTGACGACGAAATCGACCTCCTCACGGAAATTGGTCGAGCGCAGGATGTAATGCTTCACCTCGAGCATTTCCTCGTCGATCTCGGCGATGCGCTTGGGATCAAACCCGTCCCGGAAGACCACCACGATATCGACGTCAGAACCCTGCACCATCTTGCCCAGGGCCGCGTTTTCGCGCGGTTCGTTGTGAGCGAGATAATAGGCGATGTCACCGGCGACGAAGCAGACGCCATTGGCCAGCACGTCCCGGCGCGCGGCCTGGCTCAGCGCCATCACCGTTTGCCGGGCGACCTTCAGCTTGTAGACCGAAATCTCCCGGTGCTGGTTGGACAACTGGATCTGCCGCTCGATGACCTGCTCACGCTGGTGCGGCAGGGAGATCAGTGTGAAGGTCAGGAAGTCACGCAGGATGGACGGGCTGAGACGGATATAGTCCTCACGCGTCACATCAAAGCGCAGATAATAGCGCGCGAAGTGCGAGATCTGCAGAAAGCCGGAACCGAAACAGGCCCGCCAGACATCGAGATAGGCGGCATCATCGAGCGCTGCCATGAGCTCGCGCCCGAGCAGCGGGCCGCGGGCATTCACCGCTTCAATAATCCGCGATTCCAGATCGATTTTCACCCGCAGACCCCTCGTCTTGAAAGCAGAGGGACGGACCCTTGGGCCCGCCCCGCCAGCTGGATTTAATCCATCAGCTTTTGCATCAGGAAGGCGTAGAGCATCGCATCACGACGCGCGAGTTCTTCCAGATTGGCCGCGGCCGAATGGCCGCCCTCGATATTCTCGTAATAGAGATAATCATGGCCGAGCTCGGACAGGAGATGCGCCATCTTGCGGGCATGTCCGGGATGCACGCGGTCATCCTTGGTCGAGGTGTAGAGATAGATCTCCGGATACTCACCATTGGCATCGACATTGTGATACGGCGAGATCGAGCGCAGGAACGCGCCTTCATCCGGGTCTTCCGGATTGCCGTACTCGCCCATCCAGGACGCACCGGCCAGCAGCGTGTGATAGCGCAGCATGTCGAGCAGCGGCACGGCCGAGATCACCGCATTCCACAGGTCCGGACGCTGGGTGTACATGACACCGGTCAACAGGCCGCCATTGGACCCGCCGTAGACCGCGGTACGGCGCGGGCTGGTCAGGCCATTGCTGTGCATGTCCTCGGCGACGGCAATGAGGTCGTCATAGATGCGCTGGCGGTCCATTTTCAGACCGGCCTGGTGCCAGGACGGGCCGAACTCGCCACCGCCCCGGATATTGGCCACCACGTAGGCGCCGCCATTCTCAAGCCAGAGCTGGCCCCGGCTGCCGGAATAGCTCGGGCGGATGGAGACCTCGAACCCGCCATAAGCGTAGAGCAGGGTCGGGGTAGAGCCGTCCATGACCGTGTCTTCGCGGCGCACCACGAAATACGGGATCATCGTACCGTCGGTCGATTCAGCTTCCAGCTGCTCGACCACCAGGCCTTCGGCGTTGAAGCGCTCCGGGATGGACTTGATCGGGTTCACCGTCATGTCCGCCGCATTGATCATGTAGAGCGTGTCCGGCGTCAGGAAGCCTTCGGCATTCATGAAGGCGATGTCCTCGCTGGAATTGGTCGACCCCAGGGCAATCGTGAGGTTCTCCGGCACCGGCAGGCTCTCCGAGGTCCACTCGCCACCGGCGAACTGGAAGGCCTCGATACCGCCAACGACATTCTCGTCGATCGCGACCATGAGTGCGGACCGGGTCGCACCGATACCCCCGAGCGACTGGCGCTCGCGCGGCACATAAACCGTATGCACCTCAGGCAGCTCACCGGACGCGGCGAAGGCCGCCATTTCGAACGACAGCAGCGCGCCGGACGGATAGGTCTCGCCGCCCTCAACCGGGGTCCAGTCTTCCTGCAGGGTGAAAACGAGCTGGCCCTGATACATTTCCTGGATCGAGGATTTCGGCGGCAGCGGCAGCTGCATGGCCTCGCCCTCATTCGGAAGATACCACCAGGTCGTGTCGTAGAAAGTGTCAGCTTCCGAAGCCATCATGTAGACGGTGCCGTCGCTGTCTTCGACGCGGAAGGAGAACAGGCCGACATCTTCGCGATCCCCACGCACGGCTTCGGTCGCAGCGGACAGGTCCGTGCCGCGGGCCCAGCGATAGGCCACCGACGGATAGCCGCTATCGGTGGTGTCGGCTTCGCTGGTCGCAAGCCCCACCATGAGCGTGTCGGCATCGATCCAGCTGACACCGCCCTTGGCTTCCGGCGTCACAAATCCACCCTCTACGAAGCCGCGCTCGGAGACCGAGAACTCACGACGCACAGCGGCATCGGAGCCACCGTCAGACAGGGTAATCATGCAACGGTCATAGGCCGGGGCGAGACAGTTCGCGCCGCGCCAGACCCAGTTGGTCTCTTCCGCGTCTGACAGGGTGTCGAGATCAAGGATGACATCCCAGTCCGGGCTATCGGTGAGATAGCTTTCCATCGTCGTCCGGCGCCACAGACCATGGGTATTGGTCGCGTCCTGCCAGAAATTCCAGACATAACCGCCCTGGAACGTACCGTAGGGGATGCGGTCTTCGCTCTGGTAGACGGCCAGCGCCTGGTCATACAGGCCCTGATAGCGTTCATCGCCCTGAAGGCGCTCAAAGGTGCGGGCGTTTTCGCCCTCGGCCCAGGCAATCGCCTCCTCGCCTTCGACTTCTTCCAGCCACAGGCGCGGATCATTGTTCGGATCGATTTCCACGATCTGGCGTTCGCCGCCGGTTTCGGCTGTGCCTGCCTCCACGGGTACATCCTCTTGCTGGGTCGCCGGATTACAGGCCGCAAGCGCAAGCATGCTGACACCGGCAATCGAGGCCTTGGTCACGTTAGACATTCATGTCTCCCCTTAACTCTTCGGCGCGCAGTTAAGACCGAGCCATGCTGGACGTAAAGCCGTCTAACGGCTATCCGAGCGCCATGAAGGCAAGACGTATGAATGGCGCGGGCAACCGCTTTATCCTGGCCGATCTTCGCGGACGGGCCGGACTGGTCTCTCCAGCCGTCGACCAGGTCCGTCGGTGGGCGGGTGAATTCCAGTTTGATCAGTTACTTGTGCTGGAAGACGCGGATGGTGCCGACGCCTTCATGCGGATCTGGAATGCGGATGGCGACGAGGTCGGGGCCTGTGGCAATGGCACGCGGGCAGCGGCTCAGGCGATGATGCAGGAGGGTGCACTCGATCGCGTGGTGATCGGTACGGTCGGCGGTCTGCTTCACGCCGATACCGCAGATACCGGACAGATCCGTGTCGATATGGGCGAACCGCGCCTGAATTGGCAGAACATCCCGCTGGCGCGTGAGATGGACACGGTCCAGCTCGATTTTGCCGCCGAGGCTGCCGGCGTCCGGGTGGAAAATCCCGGCGCCGTCAATATGGGCAACCCCCACGCGGTGTTTTTTGTGCGTGATGTCGAAACCCTGCCCCTGGCGGCCCTGGGCCGGGAGATCGAAATGGATCCGGTCTTCCCCGAACGCGTCAATGCCAGCTTCGCCCAGATCTTCGACGCCTCGCATATTCGCCTGCGGGTCTGGGAGCGCGGCGCCGGGATCACGGCGGCCTGCGGCACCGCCGCCTGCGCGACCCTGGTCGCAGCCCACCGTCGCGGTCTCGCGGCCCGCTCTGCCTCCATCATGGCGGATGGCGGCGAACTGCACGTCGAATGGCGCGAACACGACAACCACGTCATCCTGACCGGCCCCGTCGAGGACGAGGGCGAGGTCGATATCCAACTCTAACGTCAGGGCCCTGTCATGAGCGAAGCGATCTGGACCGTCTATCTCTCCGGCGAAATTCACACCGATTGGCGCGAGCGCATCATCGAAGCCGTCGACCGCATGGACCTGCCTGTCGAGTTCGTCGGCCCGGTGACCGTGCATGCCGACAGCGATGATTGCGGCGCGGTGATCCTGGGCGAGGAAGACAAGCCGTTCTGGCGCGACCACAAGGGTGCCAAGCTCAATGCGATCCGCACCCGCACGCTGATGGAACGCGCTGACATCGCCGTGGTGCGTTTCGGCGACAAGTACAAGCAATGGAATGCCGCCTTTGATGCCGGCTTCGCCGCAGCGCTCGGCACCCCGCTGATCACCCTGCACGACGAGAGCCTGACCCACGCGCTCAAAGAGGTCGATGGTGCCGCGCTCGCTGTTGCCCAGGAGCCGGAACAAGTCGCAGAAATCCTCGCCTATGTCATCGACGGGACGTTGAACCGTTAGAGCGGGTTTCCCCTCACTGCCGAGTTCATTGTCGCTCGCGGTCATTGTCTCATATTATCCCCTGAAGAGCCGCGATTTCGTCGCGGTTGGGGATCAGCATCGGGATAAGACCCAAGGGCAGGATGATGCGCCAATTCTTTCTTAGCGCCGCACTCGCGGCTGGACTGGCTGTTCCGGCCATGGCCCAGGACGAGGCTCCGGCTGTCACGCAGCAAACGGTATCGATCGAGCTGTTCGGCCTGGCCAACCAGGCCCTGCAGGCGGGTGACTTCGAAGCCGCCAAACGCGCGCTGGAAGCTGTGCGGGATCTCAAGCCAGGCCACCCGGCCGTACTCAACGGCCTGGTCACCGTCGCCCGCCGCGCTGAACACCCGGAAGACGCGCTCGAAGCACTGGAAGCCATGGATGCGGCCGGCCTGACCTATGACACCTCTCGTGTGGCCGAATGGCTCAGCGAAGCCGACCCGGCCCGCTTTGCCGCCGTCGACGCAGCGCTTGCCGCCAATGGGGAACCCGTCGGGAGAGCGGAACGCGCCGCGGTGGTCGACCGGCCCGATGCCCTGATTGAAGGCGTGGCGGTCGATATCGAGACCGACCGGATTTTCCTGTCCTCTGTAGCCCAGCGCGAAATCCTGCTGCTGGAACCCTTCGCGCCCAATGATCCCATCGTCTTCGCCGATCAGGATGACGGTCTCTGGTCGGTCTTCGGTATCGCCGTTGATGACCGCACCCGCATGGTTTGGGCCGCCTCCGGGGTGGTTCCGCAAACACCGATGGCCGAGGGCGAGACGCCCGGCACGGCCCTGTTCGCTTTCGACCTGATGACGGGTGATCTCTATAATCGCTACGAGATTGACGGGGCCGAACGCATGGCCGACTTCGTCGTCCGGGACGGCATGGTCTATGTCGCTGACGCCGGTGCGCCGCGCATTTACGTGCTCAATTCCATCTCAGGCCAGCTTGAACTCCTGGTCGAGGACCCCCGCTTTGTCAGCCTTCAAGGCCTCGCCCTGACACGGGGCGCATTGTACGCCGCAGATTATTCAACCGGCATCTGGCGCATCGATCTGGGCGATCAATCCGTCTCCCTGGTCCGCCCCGGCGAGGCGTCGCTGATCGGTATTGATGGCCTTCTGAACACCCGCGACGGCCGTCTCGTCGCCGTGCGCAACGGAGCCGCGCCGCATCAGATGATGGCAATCGATCTGGACCGCGATGGTCGCGAAGTGGCCGCGACGGAAGTCCTGCTGCGCGCGCATCCGGATATGACTGGGGACACCGAACCGACACTGGTTGATCTTGCCGATGGCCGCGCCTGGCTGGTCGCCAATGCCGCCTGGCCGCTCTTTCCGGCCGATGGCAATGAACCGGAGTCGGCGCGCCCGGCCACGGTCATCCTGGAAATGGACCTCCCGTAAACGCAGCGCTCAGATTCCGTTCACTCATTTCTCATAATCTTGAAAGTCTCCACCGCGCGAGCAAAGGAGGCGATGATGATGGAGACCGACCGGGATTTCGCGGCTCAACTGAGCGGACACAGGCTTACGACGGCAGAAGTACTCTACTACATGCCGGATCATCCGAGTCTTGTTCAGAGCTTCCTATGGCAGACACAGGACCTGGCCCCGCGCTACCCGCGGCTAATCCGCTTCCTCGACTTCTGGCGCGCCGAGATCGATGCCGTCATCCATACCGTCCGGATTGCCCATCGCGGCCTGATCGGACCAGCGGAGTGGAGCCGTGCGGATATTGAGCTGCGGCTGAACTAGAATTCGATCAGCTGGATTAGATTGCCGCAGGTATCATCGAAGACGGCGATCTTGACCTCACCGGCCTGCATGGGCGGTTGGGTGAAGCGGACGCCGGCCGCGCTCAGACGATCAAATTCAGCCTGGATGTCGTCCACACTGAAGGCGGTCCACGGTATTCCGTCCGCCTTGAGGGAGGCCTGCATGGCTTTCGCGGCAGGGTATTTGTTGGGCTCCAGCCCCAGCTCGACCCCGTCCGGCTCCTCCGGCGAGACCAATGTCAGCCAGCTGTGCTCGCCCATGGGTATGTCGTGCTTGAGTTTGAACCCGAGGGTCTCGGTATAGAAATCGCGCGCTCTGGCCTGATCCTCGACCATCACGCTTTTGATATACATCTTCATCACGCACCCCCTCTGGCATGACCTTCGCTTTTCGGGCGCGATCATGACGGCGCCTGGAGAGGTTTTCAAATCTTCAGGGTGAGGTGCGGACTATTGCCCCCGCATGCGCAGGATACCGACACCGCAAGCCTGCTGGATCACCGGCTCCGCGGCGACAAGACGGCGTGTTACCGAGGACAGGTCGGTTGGATTGGCGCCCCGGCGTCGCAGAGCTTCAGCACGCTCATCGCTGCTCAGCTCGGGGTCCGCTGCAATGATGACAATCTCGAGCTCGTCGGCAGAGAAGCGGGAATGCGCTTCCCGGGACACACAATGACAGGCCTCGTGGTCGCCGCCGCGATTGATGCAGCTGGCAAACACTTCATCACCGCCAGGTTCATCCACAAGCGCGGGCAGGCTCAAGCCCGCCAGAGCCACCAAGACACTCACAAACACGGCCCGCCCCCTTTTGCCTACTCAAATCCATCCTAGTGCTTTCCCCGGTTTTTCGCCACTTTCCCCTTTCCTCGAAGCCTTTCGCAGGCATAATTATTTATGCGAGGACGCGACGAGGCGGAGTTTAGAGATGAAACGATCACTCCTGATCCTGTTGAGCATCACGGTGCTGGCAGCCTGTAGCAGCATGCCCACCCCCTACCAGCCGGCGGTCGGCTCGCGCTGGGGCTATGAGGAAAACCAGATCGAGGCCGATCGCTTCCGGGTGTCATTCGGAGGCAATTCCATCACCGATCGCGAGACGGTGGAGACCTATCTCCTCTACCGCGCAGCTGAGCTGACGGTGGAGCAGGGCTTCGACCATTTCGAAGTGGTCGAGCGCAATGTCGATAGCGAGACGCGCCGCTTCCCAAGTGAACTGCACAATCCGCGCTATCGCGGCTTCTTCGTGCATTACAGCTATTACCACCCGCGCTGGGGCTGGCGCGGTCGCTATGACCCGTTCTGGGATGACATGCATACGCGGGAAATCACCCGTTTCGAGGCCAGTGCCGAGATTGTCATGGGCGAAGGCCCCAAGCCGGACCATCCGCGCGCCTTTGATGCCCGTGATGTGATGTCCAACCTGGCGGATGACATCGTGCTGCCCCAGCCGGAATAAGCTATTCCGGCAAGTCGCCCAAAAACAAAACCCCGGAGGCTGACCTCCGGGGTTTTGCTTTGTCTGAGCGAAGCCGCCCTTATTTCGGGGGCATGCGCGCACCGGCGTCGAGACGGACGCATTCGGCGTTCATGTAATCATTGGTGACCATGAAGGCGACCAGATCAGCATATTCCGCAGGGGTGCCGAAACGGGTCGGGAATTGCAGGTGCGAGGCCAGGGAAATTTTCACTTCCGGCGGCATCTGCTGGTAGATCGGGGTCTCGAAGAAGCCCGGCAGGATGGTGTTGACGCGGATCTGCTCCTTAGCGAGATCGCGGGCCATCGGCAGGGTCATGCCGTAGATGCCACCCTTGGAAGCCGAATAGGACACCTGGCCGATCTGGCCGTCCTGGGCCGCCACGGACGCCGTATGGACGATGATACCGCGGCCGCTATCGCCGAGCGGATCGAGGCTCATCATGCCAGCCGCCGATTTGGCCGCGCACATGAACGAGCCGATCAGGTTGATGGCGATGACGCGGTTGAAGCGCTCCATCGAGTGCGCGGAAATCTCACCGGAAGAGGAAGACCGGCGCGCCGTCTTCTCTGCGGCGCCGACACCGGCACAATTGATCAGGATGCGCTCCTGGCCATTGGCGGCCCGGGCCTTTTCGAAACCGGCATCGACACTGGCTTCGTCAGCGACATTGACCTGGCAGAAGACGCCACCGATCTCGCTGGCCACGGCTTCACCGCGCTCGGCATTCATGTCGAAAATCGCAACCTTGGCACCGTCGGCTGCCAGACGGCGGGCCGTACCTTCGCCGAGACCGGATGCACCGCCCGTAACGACCGCGGAGATGGAATTGTCGAGTTTCATTGGTTCTCCCCTGGATTGATAACCGTATGCCCAGCGACATAGCCTGAGACGGGAGAAAAGAAAACGCGCCGCCTGATCAGGACAGGCGGCGCGCTCGACGCATCCTCGGGGGAAGTGTGCGTCGTCGGGGGACAAGAATGTCGGTAACAGCACACACTGCCCGCCACGACAGCACTGATACCGTAGCTGCCCACACAATACCCGCACCGTGATTAAGGATAAATGCGACAGCTCGGCGCAGGCGGGTGGAAAAGCGCCTTCGCGCACCTGCACCGGGGTGTTAGAGGAGGCAGGAAGCCCCAGCGCGGAGACACGCTCATGAGCCAGACCTATGCCCTGATCCTGCACGGCGGAGCCGGTGTGCTTGCCGATCATGACTACAGTGCCGAGCGCGAGCATATGCGCCATCTGGCCGAACGCGCCGAGGGCCGGCTGGCGGCGGGCGATCATGCCATGGACATCGTCTGCGACGTCATCGCCGATCTGGAAGCCTCCGGCCTTTATGTTGCCGGCAAGGGGGCCTCGCCGAACCGGGCCGGCCGCTACGAGCTTGATGCCGCGATCATGCACGGCCCGACCCGCAAGGCCGGGTCGATCGCCGCCCTGACCGGCTTTGTCAGCCCGATCGGTGTCGCCCGCGCTGTGATGGATGAGACGCCGCATGTCATGCTGGCCGGACACGGGGCGTGCGAGTTTGCAGCGCTGAAGGACTTCCAGCGCGTCGACAGCGTCAATGACTATTACACCCCGGCCGCGGCACCGGATGACCGCGAGATCCCCACAGGCACGGTGGGATGTGTCGCCCTGGACATCCATGGCGAGCTGGTGGCCGGCACCTCAACCGGGGGCACGCTGAACAAGATGGAAGGCCGGGTCGGGGATTGTCCGATCATCGGCGCCGGCACCTGGGCCGACGACCAGGTCGCCGTATCCTGCACCGGTCAGGGCGAGTTTTTCCTGCGCACGGCAACCGCCCACGACCTCGCCGCCCGTGTTGCTTATGGCGGCCTGTCGCTGGGCGATGCCACCGATGCGGCGCTCAAGGCAGTTGGCGCATTGGGCGGTGAAGGCGGGATTATTGCCGTCGATCGCGCCGGCAATGTCGCTCACCCGTTCAACTCACCAGGCATGAAGCGGGCCGTCGTCCAGGCCGGCAAGCCGGTCATCATTGCGGTCAACTAGGAAGATCTCATGCGTGGTTATTTCGCTGTCGGGGCCGAGGGCATTTCCAAGGCCATGAATCTGGGGGCCATCCTGCGCACCGCCCATGCCTTCGGGGCCAGCTTCGCCTTCTCCGTCGACGCCCATCACAAGACACGGGACGTGTTCGACGCCGACACCTCCAAGTCCGTTACGCATCTGCCCTATTACGAATGGCCCGATCTCGATGCCATGGTCCTGCCAGCCCAGTGCCAGCTCGTCGGCATTGAGCTGACGGATGATGCCGTCGACCTGCCCTCCTTCCGTCACCCGCTCAACGCCGCTTATGTCTTCGGCCGTGAACGCGGCTCGCTGACCGAAGAGATGCAAGGCCGCTGTGCCCATATCGTGAAAATCCCGACCAAATTCTGCGTCAATGTCTCCGTAGCCTGTGCAGTCACGCTGTATGACCGCACCCTGTCGCTCGGCAACCACCCGGACCGCCCGCTCATGCCCGGCGGACCCAAGCCGGAAAAACCCGACGACTGGAAGAATTTCGGTACGCACCGGTAACATCGCGGAAACCTGATGGCGGTAGCATCTGGTTAACCATGGCCATCAAACGGCCACACCGTTTCGCTTTACCCGGTTCGCCCCAATGCTCGACGAGGATGTTGCCCCCATGCGTCTTTCCGCGCTGCTCGCTGCTCTGACCTTCTCCTTCTTCCTGCCGGCCACCGCTACAGCCCAGTCAGACCCGCAATTCCGCGGCGAATATACCGACTGGCGCGTCTTCACACGCGACACCGAGGCCGGCCGGGTCTGCTATGCTCTGGTTCGTCCGTCCGACAGTGCACCGCGCTCGCACGAACATGGCAGCGTCTATTTTATCGTAGCCACCTGGCAGTCCGGTTCGGTCGAGGAACAGCCCAACCTTCTGGTCGGCTATGATCTGCGCCCCTCCAGCCCGCCGCGCGTCCAGGTCGGGTCCAATCGCTACTCCATGTTTGTCGACAATCGCGAGGGATTCCTCGACGATCTGGAGGATGAACCGCGCCTCGTCCGGTCCATGCGTCGCGGCTCGGTCATGCGGGTCGAGGCGACCTCGACGGAAGGCACCGCGACCTCCTATGAATTTTCCCTGCGTGGCGTGACCGCCGCCCTGCAGCGTGTCGAAGCGCTGTGTAGCTAATCGAAGCGCCTTTGGCGCGCACCCACTCCCCCGCTTCGCGGGACCTCGCCCGTCAAGGGCGAGGAGGGCGATTGGCTGCACCTCCTTCCCCTTGATGGGGAAGGTGACGCGCTGCGCAGCAGCGGGACGGATGGGGTGCTCGCCGGAGGCGTAAAGAAAACCAACCTTGAAGATTCGGTTTTCCACACGATCTGTGATACAGCCCGCGCCTCCTTGAAATACGACAGGTCTCGCGTTCCATGAACCACGCGCTCAACATCTCCGCGGCTAATCCCAATGCGCCGCGCCTCGACGGCTCCGAGCCGCATCTGCCCACCTCCCTGGCGGGTATGACGCGGGCGCAATTGCGCGATGCCGCGATCGAGATTGGCGTGGATGAAAAGAAGGCCAAGATGCGCGCCGAGCAGCTGTGGCGCTGGATCTATCACCAGGGCGCCACCTCCTTCGACGAGATGACCAATATCTCCAAGGATTTGCGCGGCAAGATGGCGGACCGCTTCACCCTGACGCGGCCGAAGATCGTTGAGCGCTTGGTCTCTGTCGACGGCACCCGCAAATACCTGATCGAGCTGTCTCCGGGTGTTGAGTGCGAGACCGTCTTCATTCCGGACGTCGCCAAGTCTGGCGCATTGTGCGTCTCCAGCCAGGTCGGCTGTACGCTCAACTGCACCTTCTGCCACACCGGCACCCAGGCCCTGGTGCGCAATCTGACCGCCGCCGAGATCGCCGCCCAGGTGATGATCGCGCGCGATGACCTGCAGGAATGGCCGACGTCCAACGAAAACCGGAAGATCACCAATATCGTCTTCATGGGCATGGGCGAGCCGCTGTACAATCTCGACCATGTTTCCGACGCGATCGATACGATTTCCGACGGGGACGGCATGGCGATCGGCCGCCGCCGCACCACGGTGTCGACCTCCGGCGTCGTGCCCAAGATCAAGGAGCTTGGCGAGCGCACCGGCACCATGCTGGCGATTTCGCTGCATGCGACCAATGACGATCTGCGCGATGAGCTGGTTCCGCTGAACAAGAAATACCCGCTGGCCGAGCTGATGGATGCGATCCGCCAGTATCCCGGCCTCGGCAATTCCAAGCGCGTGACCTTCGAGTACGTCATGCTCAAGGGCGTCAATGACAGTCTGGCAGAAGCGCGGGCGCTGGTGAAACTGCTCAAGGGCGTGCCGGCCAAGATCAATCTGATCCCGTTCAACCCCTGGCCGGATAGCCCCTATGAGTGCTCCGACTGGGACCAGATCGAAGCCTTCGCCGACGTCGTCAATCGTGCCGGCTATGCCTCTCCGATCCGCACCCCTCGCGGCCGCGATATCTTCGCCGCCTGCGGCCAGCTGCGCTCGGAAAGCAAGAAGGTGCGTGCCAGCGAGCTGCGCAAACAGCGTCTGGCCGGCGAAAGCTAGCGCCCGGCCGTAGCGACGACGCCCGGGCGGTCGCGATCAAAACAGGGTATATCCCCGTCAGCAAAGCTGAATTGACCAATCCGGATGCTGGGATGTCCGCCACAGCCAATTTTGCGATTAATTTGCATTTGCACCTTGTGCCGGAGCAGCCTCCTCCCCAGATTTCAGCGCACAGGCCACACCGGCGCTGACAGAAAGGGACACACGCATGACCTCTGCCGTTCTATACCGATGGACCATAAAGACTGGCCGCGAAGCCGAGTTTGAAGCCGCCTGGGCCGAGGCGACACGACTGATCCACGAAACCTGCGGCTCCTACGGGGCCAATCTTCATGTCGATTCGCAGGGAGATTATGTCTCTTACGCCTTGTGGCCGTCAGAGGAGGCGCGCCAGGCTTGCGGTCGGGATAGCGACTGGTTTTCGCAGTCCTGCTTCGCCACCATGAGAGATTGCACCGAAACCCGTCACCCCGAGCAGGTCCTAGCTGTCAAAAGCAAAATGACCATTTAATTTCCCCCAAAAGTTGCAGGGGATCTGCTTAGGGCGAATATCCACATTCTCAATGCGAGTAATACGATATTCACAGAAAGACCGCGTTAAGCATATCAGGCGTTTAGTCCGTTGCGTGACACTACGGGAGAAATGTGTGCGCAAGAACGGTCATACTCTGGGACAGATCGCTCCGGCGATTATTGTCGGGCTCGCTGTAACAAGCGCGCCCCTTCTGGGTCTGGCTGAACCGGTCACCGGCGATCAGGCCGCGGCCGTCTTCCCTCCGGGTTGGACCCACCGCGACATCATGGTGGCCGCTTCGCAGGCTGATCTCTCCGTCGTTCGTTTTGGTGCGTTCTCCAATATCGGCATTGTCGAGTTCGATGACCGCGAAGCGCTTAATGCGCTTCGGGACCAGGGTGCCTGGTTCCTGCTTCACCCCCAGGCCCTGGGGGGGTGCATGCTCATTGGCTCGACCCCGGCCCTTCTCGAGGCCAGCCCTACAAGTAACGGAACTTCAACATGAATCGTCTGGATAGCATTCGCGCAGACGCGCAGAAGGTTTTGACCTTTGTCATAATCGGTTGCGCCGCCCTGTATCCGGTTGTGGCCTTCTTCGTCGCATCGGAAAAAGTCATCCCGGGGACCGTCCTGCTCGGCATTGCCGCAGCGGCCGCCTTCTTCGCCTGGAAGACCAACCCCAATACCGAAATTTCACGCATGACCACCGCTGGCGCCATCGTCGCCTTCCCTGCAGTCATCACTTACATGGCGAGTGGCACCAACTGGCAGCTCGACATGCACATGGTCTTCTTCGCCTCGCTCTCGATCGCGGCGATCATGATTGACTGGCGCGCCATCGTGGCTGCGGCCGCGGTTACCGCTGTGCACCACCTGTCGCTCAACTTTCTCCTGCCCTACGCGGTCTTCCCCTATGGCGCCGATTTCATGCGCGTGGTCTTCCATGCCGTGGTGGTCGTGGCGCAGTCCGCAGCGCTGATCTGGATGACTTACCAGACGGCCAAGGCGCTCGATGATGCAAGCGAAGCGACCAATGAAGCCAAGCAGGCCGAGGCCAATGCCCAGGCTGCTGCTGAAGAAATCAAGAAAGCCGAGGAAGAGGCAGTCCGCCGCCGCGAGGAAATCGCCAATATGGCCTCGGACTTTGAACTCAACCTGCGCCGCGTAGCCGTTGCGGTCTCCAAATCCGCGACCAAGGTGGACGGTCTGGCCAGCGAGCTGAACGCCAACTCGCAAAGCACCAGCGCCGGCGCCGACACCGCCTCCAAGCGCGCCTCGCAAACCAATTCCGACGTTCAGTCGGTGGCCGCCGCAGCCCAGGAGCTGTCCGCCTCCATCGCCGAAGTGGCGCGAATCCTGGAGAATTCCGACGAGGTTTCCGAACGCGCCGTTGCCGAAGCCGAAGGTGCTGGCCGCTCGATCGACGACCTGCAAACTGCGGCCAAGGAAATCGAGGACATCATGCAGATGGTGGCCGATGTCGCCGAACAGACCAACCTGCTGGCGCTGAACGCGACCATCGAGGCCGCACGCGCGGGTGAAGCCGGCAAGGGCTTTGCTGTCGTGGCCTCGGAAGTGAAGGCCCTGGCGGAACAGACCACCAACGCCTCCAACGACATCGCCGGCCGTATCGAAGCCATGCGCGGTGCATCGGGTGGCGCGGCAAGCTCGCTCGGTCGTATCGCCGAGATCATCGCCGAGCTGCGCAAGTCCTCCGACAGTGTCCGCGACGCCTTCGGTCAGCAGAATGAAGCCACCCGCGAAATCGCCCAGCTGGCTGAACAGGCCGCATCGGCGACGACGGAAGTGACCCGGACCATGGAAGAGGTCAATGAGACCGTCTCCCGCTCCGGTGAAACGGCCAAGGAATTCACCCAGGCCGCTGTCGAGATGAATGAAAACGCCAGCCGCCTCCAGACCGAGCTGGGCAGTTTCCAGACGGATCTCGACGCCGCCTGATCTTTAACACCCGTTACTTGCGAAAAGGGCGGCTCGAAGGGCCGCCCTTTTTGCTGCGCGCCAGGCCGCGGGCATCAGGCCTCGGGCTTGCGGAAGAGATAGACGAAGCGATCGGTCTGACGCCGGATACCCTCGCCAAACACGCTGATATCGCGGGGGTCGGCCGGGTTGGCGAGCATGTCGCTCTCACGGTCCAGGACAAAACCCGCCGCGGTGACTTCCTCCAGCACGCTCGCCGCCTCGATCCGGTGCAGGTCCTGGACATGGGCGAGCCCGGTGCCTTGAGCGGCGTGGTGATCGATGACCAGGAACACACCGCCCGGCTTGAGGGCATCGAAAATGGCCTGGTTCATGGCCGCGCGGTCGGTGCCGGCCCAAACGGTGTCATGGTAGAACAGCACCATGAAAACCGCATCGAGCTCGTCTTCGATCTCGGTACTGAAGGCCGGGATCGGAGCAACGATATGGGTCATGTTGGCGCGCTGGGCCGACAGCGCCGCCAACGCTTCATTGGGTTCGGGGAAGCGCTCGGCCACCCAGTCGGGATTGTGGGCATAGACACGGCCATTCTCGCCAACAGCCGTCGACAGGACGCGGGAGTAGTAGCCGCTGCTGGCGGCCAGGTCCGCAACCGACCAACCTCGCTCGACACCGGCAAAGAGCAGGACTTCCGCCGGGTGACGATTGATATCGAGCTCACGGTCCTCTGCCGGGCGGGACTGATCAGCCAGCGCCCTTTCAATGGTTTCGGGCATGGTGTCCGATGCGGTATCCGCAGCGGGCTGCGCGACCGGATCGGCTGGCGGCGGGGCCGCCGGCGCCTCGCCGGTTTGGGCTGCCGGTGAACAGGCCGCGAGGCTCGCCGCCAGGCTCAGAATTGCAATTGCTCTACTCATGTCGATCTCCCCAGGACAACACAAATCGCCCGCACGCCACGTAGTTTAGCAAGCCTGACCGCGCCGCCAATCACGATGGTGTGAGTTCTGGCGCATGACCCAGGCGTGCAGCGGCAGATTTTACGATTGATCAGGATTTGGCGCGCATAACAGCGCCACGGGCTGAGGAAATCAGCTGTCGGGGGCCGGGGGAGGCACCATGGAATTCTTCTTTATGCTCACAGCGCTGATGGCGCTGGGCGCCGCCTATCTGTATCGCTGGGAATGCCGGCGCGATCCAAGCGACGGCTAATCCGCACATCATCTTGCCTTAAACCGGCAAGCAGGCTTTTCTTTTCCCGTCTTGGCAAAGGAAACGCCCATGCTGCTGCACCAGTCCACCTGGCCTGAAGTCGAAACCTATCTGGGGCGCTGCCAGGGGATTGTTGTTCCCATTGGCTCGACCGAACAGCACGGCCCTACCGGACTGGTTGGAACGGATGCGCTGTGTCCGGAGATTATCGCCCATGAGGCGGCGGCAGAAGCCGGCTTCCTGGTCGCTCCGACCTTCAATGTCGGCATGGCGCAACACCACCTCGCCTTCCCGGGCTCCATCACGCTGCGTCCCTCGACCATGATCGCCGCGCTCAATGACTGGATCACCAGCCTGGCCGGTCATGGCTTTCGCCAGATCTATTTCTTCAACGGCCATGGCGGCAATATCACCACGCTCAACGCCGCCTTCGCCGAGTATTATGCCGGCTGGTCCATGCGCGGCGAGCCGTGCCCTGTTGTGTTGAAACAGCGCAATTGGTGGGAGCTGGGCAGCGTTATGGACACCTGCCGCAAACTCTTCCCCGCCGGCGAGGGCTCACATGCCACGGCCTCGGAAATCTCCGTTACCCTGCACGGCTATCCGCAATCGGCGAAATCGGCCGCCATGTCCCCGCGCATTGCGCCGGACGGTACGTTCACCGATGCCGCAGACTTCCGCCGCAACTTCCCCGATGGCCGTTGCGGCTCCGATCCGGCCCAGGCCAGCGTCGAAGCCGGCAAGACAATTGTCGATGTCGCCAAAGCCGCTTTGATTGGCGAGGTCGGACCTTTCTTCGACCTGCCGGCCAACGGCCGGGCGGCGGAATGAGCGCCGACACATAAGTTTCATTTCAAAGCCGGGCCGCTTTCGAGATATAGCGCGCCGGATTGCAACGCCTGGAGGGGCCTGACATGAAAACCTGGTTTGCACTTCCAGCCATGGTCCTGGTTGCGGCCTGTTCCGGTCCGCAATCGAGCGACACTGAGATTGATACCGCGCCCGAAACTCCGGCTGTGGAAGAGGCAACACCGGGGGCTTATGGTCCGGGCAATCTGGCCACCTCGGACGCCTGCCTTGTCGAAAGCGGCCAGGCCGCCTTGCTGGATGAGGGTCAGACCCTGCTTGAGCGCGGCCCACGCGGTTTCGTCGGCGTCTCCCATGCACTCAACGGTGTTCGCGAGGACCTGCGCGTCCGCGTCACCCGCATGGACGAGCCCTATCGTGGACAGATCGAGGATGCGAGTGCCGCCTTCTTCCGCGCCGCCGGCGACGCCCACGATCCGACGACGGATGCCGTGATCTACCACCGCACCCGTGACGGCATCTTCTGCACTGTTGTCCGCTCGCAGGAAATCGGTGGCGCCTTGGTCGAAGCGATGCAATCGGTCATGGCCGCAACGGATAATTGGGGTTTGGACGAGGATCTTCCGTCAGACGAGAACTAGGCGTCTTTCAGCCGGATCTCGCCATCCACCACCTCGACAGCGACCGGTGTCAGGGTCTCCCCAGCGGCCGGCCCGCCGGTACATGTACCGGTCACAGCATCAAAGCTCGCCCCGTGCACAGGGCAGACAATTTGCGACCCACCATGCACCAGCACCCGCCCGTCCGGCAGGCCCAGCGGCAAATGGGCATGCGGGCAACTGTTGCGCCAGGCAAAGGCGTGCTCTCCCCGGCGCACGATCAACAGACCCTCCGGGCCGGGCGGCACGACCTTGCCCTTGCCGTCTTCGATATCGTCCAGCCGGCACAAGGTCATGCGCCGGCACCCTCGGGCGCATTGATCACCCATTTGAACGGGGCCGCCTCGACGCTGTCGAACAGGCCGGCCTTGGCATAAGGGTCCTGCTTGAGCCAGGCATCGAGCTCGGCGCGATCGCCCATTTCCACGATCAGCAGGGATCCGGCCGGCTTGTCACCGCCATCGAGCCACGGCCCGGCCGCCTTGATCCGGTCACCGGCCTCATGCAGCCAGTCGAGATGAGCCTGACGATTGGCGAGGCGCAGATCCAGCGCTCCGGCCTTGTCACGGGTATGGATCACGAACAGCATCACACATGCTCCAGGGTAAAGGGACGGGACAGGAGGGCGTCGATCGCCTCCTCGACGCTGGAACGGCCGGCCAGGATGGCATCGATGGCCTGGCAGATCGGCATATCAATCCCGTGCCGCTGCGCCAGCGCGACAACCGCGGGTGCGCTCGCCACGCCCTCGGTCACCGCCCGGCGTTCCGAAAGAATATCCTCGAGATGGACACCGCGCCCCAGCGCCATGCCGCAGGACATGTTACGCGATTGCGGCGACGAACAGGTCAGGACCAGATCGCCCAGCCCGCACAGACCGGCCAGGGTTTCGCGTTCCGCACCCAGGGCCAAAGCCAGACGGGTCATTTCGGCAAATCCGCGCGCGATCAGGGCCGCGTGGGCCGATTTTCCAAGGCCGCGGCCTTCGGAAATACCGCAGGCGATCGCCAGCACATTCTTCACCGCACCGCCGACTTCCGCGCCGATCAGGTCGTTGACGAGGTAAGGCCGGAAACGCGGCGTCCCCAGGGCATCGATCAGGCCGGTGCCCGCCGCCTCGTCTTCACAGGCCAAGGTCACAGCGGTCGGCAAGCCCTTGGCCGTATCGATGGCAAAGCTGGGTCCGGACAAGACGGCCGGCAGGGCCGACGGAATGGTCTCCGCCAGCACATCCGTCATCATCGACAGGGAGGATTGCTCAATCCCTTTGGCGCACAGCACGATCGGCACGCCGGAGGGGGCAAAGGGCAGGAAACTCTCGAGGACGCGGCGCAGATGCTGCGCCGGCGCCACGGCGAGAATGGCGTCACAGGCATCGAGATCGCCCATCGCCGTGGTCGCCTCGATCGCGCCATGCAGCTCCACTTCGGGCAGGTAGATCGTATTGCAGCGCTTGTTGTTGATCGCGTCGGCGACATCTTGCTCATAGGACCAGAGAAGCACGTCGCGCCCTGCGCTGGCCGCCGTCTGCGCCAGGGCTGTTCCCCAGGCACCGGCGCCGATTACACCAATCGTTTCATACTGCATCAGGCTTTTGGTCCTTTTCGTCCCGATCCAATGGCGGGGTCCAGCTTGGCCGAGCTGGCGTCCAAAGGCCAGCGCGCCCGTGCCGGCGCGTCCAGCCCGTCCGTCTCGCCCCGCGCAAGATGCTCCAGACCGGCCAGGGCGATCATCGCCGCATTATCCGTACACCACTTCATCGGCGGCGCGATCAGCTCGAACCCTTCCGCAGCGGCGGTTTCAGCGAGCATCGACCGCACCGTACCATTAGCGGCCACGCCGCCTGCGACGATAAAGGGTGCCGGCCCGGCGACATCGGGATAGCGCTCCTTGAACAGGCTCATGGCGCGTTTCGAGCGCGCTGCGAGCGCGCGGGCGATCGCCTGCTGCACAGACGCCGCCAGATCCGCCTTGTCCTGCTCGTCCGGCTGTTCCAGCCCGTCCCAGATTTGCCGCGCCGCGGTTTTGAGACCGGCAAAGGAAAAGTCGCAACCGGGTTTGTTTTTCATCGGGACCGGCAGATCGAAACGGCGGGCATCACCGCTTGCGGCGCAACGTTCCAGTGCGGGCCCGCCCGGGAAGCCCAGCCCCATGACCTTGGCTGTCTTGTCGAAGGCTTCACCCGCGGCATCATCAATGGTTGAGCCGAGGCGGTGATAGACCCCGACATCCTCGGCGATGAGCAATTGCGTATGCCCGCCGGACACCAGCAAGAGAAGATAGGGAAACTCCGCGCTCTGCGCCAAGCGCGGCGACAGGGCATGACCCTCCAGGTGATTGACCGCAATCAGGGGCTTACCGGCGCCCAGGGCCAGCCCTTTCGCCGTCATCAGGGCCGCCATCACGCCACCGATCAATCCCGGGCCGGACGTCGCAGCAATGCCGTCCATGTCGGCCAGTGTCAGACCGGCTTCCTGCAGGGCAGCGGCCGCCAGACCATCAATCGCCTCGGCATGCGCACGCGCAGCAATCTCCGGCACTACCCCGCCAAAAGGCGCGTGCGCCTCGGTCTGACCCAGCACGAGGTCGGCAAGAACCTCGATCTCGCCCGTGGCATGACGACGCAGAATCGCTGCGGCCGTCTCGTCACAGCTGGATTCCAGGCCGAGTACGGTGAGCGAGCTTGCTTGCGTCTTGGGGGAAGGGGGGGCTAAGTCCATGCTTCTGTCGATAACCTTCTCTCCGGATCATCGCAACGTGTCTCAGCCGTCCAGCCCCTTGGCCAGCCCCATGGCCATCGCCACCCGCAAATCCCCGCTCGCCCTGGTCCAGGCCCGGCATGTGCAGGACTTGCTGGCCCGGCATCATGGCGTCGACCCGGCTGACAGGGATGAGGCCTTCCCGATCCTCGGCCTGGTCTCGACCGGCGACAAGATCCAGGACCGCACCCTGATCGAGGCCGGTGGCAAGGGCCTCTTCACCAAGGAAATCGATGAAGCCCAGCTCGATGGCCGCGCCGCCTTTGCCGTGCACTCGATGAAGGATGTGCCGACACAATTGCCGGACGGTCTGATGCTCGGGGCCGTGCTCGAACGCGAAGACCCGCGCGACATGTTGCTGGCCAGTGGCGGCGAAACCCGTCTCGCCGATCTGCCGCAAGGCGCAGTCCTCGGCACCGCCAGCCTCCGGCGTCAGGCGCAAGCACTCGCCGCGCGTCCGGACCTCAAGGTCGTGCCCCTGCGCGGCAATGTCGATACGCGCCTCGGCAAGCTGCGCGAGGGTGAGGTCTATGCTACCTTCCTGGCGCGCGCGGGGCTCAAGCGTCTCGGCCGCAGCGAGGCCGAATCGCAACCGCTACAGCCCGGTGAAATGCTTCCGGCAGTCGCCCAGGGGGCGATCGGAATCACCGCATGCACGCAGGACGAGTTGGCGCAGGAGCTGCTCAAACCGCTCAATCACAGCCCGACCGAGCTCAGCATCGCAGCCGAAAGAGCCTTCCTGGCAAGGCTTGACGGATCTTGCCGCACCCCGATCGCGGCCTACGTGAATATTGAATCCATGGATTTCACCGGAGAAGTCTTGAGTCCTGCTGGAGACATCCGGTGGCGTAAGACGATGACGTTCGACATGCGTGACATGACCATGAGCAAAGCCGTTGAGGCGGGCCATGCGCTCGGCGAAGCGGTCAAACAAGAGGCGGGCCCTGCATTGCAGACGGCCCTGAAACTCACGTGACCGTGCTGATCACGCGCGGCTGGCCCGGGGCGGAACAGACCGCCACCGGACTGCGTGCGATGGGTATCGACCCGATCATCTGCCCGGTCATGGACGTCAATTTCCGCGCCAAGATCGATGCCGATCTTTCCGACGTGCAGGCGCTGGCCTTTACCAGTGCCAATGGCGTGCGCTCCTGGGGCCCGCGCCGTCCCGAACGCGACCTTCCTGTGTTCGCCGTCGGCAATGCGACCGCCGATCTCGCCCGCAATATCGGCTTCAAGAAAGTCCACTCGGCGCGCGGCGATGTCGAGGCTCTCGGCAAGCTGATCAAGCGCAAGCTGCGCCCCTCCGGCGGCTCCATCCTGCATATCCGCGGCATTCATACCGCCGGCAATCTCTCCGGCGATCTACGCAAGGACGGCTATACCGCTCGCGAGGCGATCGGCTATGGCACCGTTCCCGTCGATGTGCTCAGCGAGGAAGCTATTGCGGCGATCATTTCCGGCGCACCGGTCCAGGTGCTCATTCATTCCGGCCGCGGCGCCAAGACCTTCCTCGATCTGGCGCGAAAATTCGGCCTGCATCACTGGCTCGGCTCGGTGACGGCGCTCGGGATCAGCGAGAAAGCGCTCAAACCGCTGGAAAATGCCGGTTTCGCCGGCCTGATTGCGGCACGCGAACCCAATGAACAGGCGCTTCTGGACCTGCTTGCCCAACCCATGCAACTGGTCAGCGCTGGCAACGCGTCCTAAGGTGTTTCGGCAGCAACCGAATCACACCCCGGCATGGCGTCGAACAACGAACATCTTGATCCCGAACCCGTAGATGCGGAGTTTGAACCGGCGGACATCGAGACGCCGGCCAAATCTGGCCGCTCCGGCTCCACCACACTGATCACCGGCTTTGTCGCCGCGACGCTCATCGGCGGTGCCCTGGGCGCCTGGGGCAGTCAGTTTTTCGCACCGGAACAGCAGACCGATGACGGCGCCGCCGCGGAACGCGCGGCCCTGACACAGCATCTGACCGGACTGGAAACACGGCTCACCGCGATCGAGGCCGAGGATCCGGCCCGTGTCGCCCAGGCGACGGTCGGCGAGGCTGTGCTTGATCTGGAAAACCGTATCGGTGCGCTCGAAAGCGTCCCGCCGGGCACCCCTGACCTCAGCCCGCTGGAAAGCCGCATTTCCGCGCTCGAAAATGCACCAGCGCCGGTCGCCGGAGACAGTTTCGACGCGGCACCTCTGGACGCGCGCATCACTGCGCTCGAGGGCGATCTCGATGGCCTGGAAAGCACGGCCAGCAGCGCGCTTGAAGCGGCGCAACAGGCGGCGAGCAGCGCGATTGATCCCTCGATCCTGCAGAACCTGACCGAACGGGTCGCGGCCCTGGAAAGCTCCAGTGACCAGCCCAGTGCGCCGGCGATCGACAACAGCCCGCAAATTGAATCGCTCGAAGCCCGCATCGCGGTGCTGGAAACCGCTTTGTCAGAAGCCCGTTCCGTCGCGGATGCAGCCCAGTCGGCAGCGAACAGCGCGCAGACCACGGCCGATGATGCAGCCCGTACGGCAGCCACATCTTCTCAGTCCAGCAGCGAAGCCGATCGACAACTCGCCGCCCGCGCCCTGGCCCTCACCGCCTTGCGCGACATGGCCGCGACGGGAACGCCGTTTGAAGCCGAGCGTGCCGCCCTGGCCCGGCTCTGGCGCGGCCAGCCGGATCTGGCCGCCCTGGCCGGCTATTCCCGCGCCGGCGTGCCGGACCTCGAGACGCTGAACGATGACTTCCCGGCGTCCGCCATCCGCGAAGCCGCCGGTCCCGGCCGGATTTTCTTTGGCCTGATCGAAGTCCGCGACGTCTCTGGTGGCAGCGACAGCGACAACCCGTTGGCCCTGACCGCCCTGGCCGAGACCCGCCTTAGCGAACGCGATCTCGCTGCAGCGGTCAGCCTGGCCGAACAGCTTGAGGGCGATGCCCTGGCCGCGGCGCAGGACTGGCTTATCGCCGCCCGCGCCCGGCTCGCCGTGGATGCCGCCATTACCCGCCTGCGCCAGGCCCTGGCCGAGGACGCGGCCGAACTCGGAGCCGATCCGTCATGATCCGCCTCATCCTCGCCGTCGCCTTTGCCATCTTCACCGCCGTGCTCGGCGCCTTCCTGGCGCTCAATCCGGGCCGGGCCAGCTTCGAGTTTCTCGGCACCCAGACCGAAATGCCCTTCGTGCTGGCAGCCGGCGGCATCATCGTCTTCGCCTTCCTGATGGTGGTGGTCTGGTGGGCGATCTACATGGCGTGGTCCTCACCGGACAAGCTGCGCAATTTCGTCACTCGCCGCCGCCGTGAACAGGGATATGACGCGCTGGAAAAAGCCCTCATCGCCTCGGCCGCCGGAGATGGCGAAACCGCCGTGCGCCAGGCCGCCCGCGCCGATGCCTTGCTCGACCGTCCGGCCCTCTCCCGCCTGCTCGCCGCCCGCGCCGCCGAAGCGGCCGGCAATATCGACGGCGCCCAGGCCCATTATGAGGCCCTGCTGGAGGACAACCGGACCCGGGTCATGGCGCGCCGTGGTCTGGCCCAGCTGGCGCTTGAGCGCGGCGACCACAACGCCACTGCCGAGCACGCCCAGGACGCCTTCAACCGGGCCAAGGGCGCGCGCTGGGCGTTTGAAGCCCTGTTCGATGCGCAGATTGCCCAGGGCCGCTGGGAAGAGGCGCTCGACACGCTCAATGAAGCCGAACGCCGCAAGCAGATGGCCCCGGACCGGCTGCTGCGCCGCCGCGCTGTGATCATGACGGCCGCCGCCATCAAGCTGGAGGAAGACCAGCCGGAACGTGCCCGTGACCTGGCCGAGGCCGCGACCCGCGCTGCGCCCGATTTCGCCCCGGCCGCCACCCTGGCCGCACGCCTGCTCACCGCAGGCCGTCGCTTCAAGAAGGCCTCGGACGTGCTCGAGGCGAGCTGGACCGCTGCGCCGCACCCGGTCACCGCCCGCGCCTATCGCGAACTGCGCAAATCCGACACGCGGAGCAAACGCCAGGAACGCCTCAAGACCCTCGCAGACCTGCAGCCGGAACACCGCGAGAGCCAGTTGATCCGCGCCGAGATCGCGCTGGATGAGGGCGAAAGCGCCACCGCTGAAAGCCTGCTCAAACCGCTCCTCGACGAAGCCGCGCCGAGTGCACGCCTGTGTGCCCTGGCGGCCCGGCTGGCCCGGCTCAAGGATGAGGACGAACAGGCCCGCCGCTGGATGACCCGCGCCGCCCACGCCTCGGTCGAAGCCGACTGGAGCGATATGGACGAGGAGGGCCGTCCCTTCCCCTATACCGAAGATGACTGGAAGCGCATGGTCTATGTCTTCGGCGATGAGGCCCGCCTGATCCACCCGCGCTATGAGCGCTATGAAAGCGCTGCGGAAGCGGTGCCGGAAACCGCGCTCCTGGAAGCCCCGCGCGCCAAACCCGCTTCCGGCGGGGTGACACCGGGTAGTGGAACCCAGTATTTCGAAGCGCCGCGCCAGCCGGATGATCCGGGGATCGAAACCTCTGGCGATGATGAACTCAATGGCGAGGATGCCGGACGCGCCGCATGACCCAGACCTGCCGCCTGATTGCCGTCACCGGAGGCTCCGCCTCAGGTAAATCGCGCCTGTCACAGGCGCTGGCCCAGCATTTCGCCGATGAGGGCAGCTACGTCCTCGCCGAGGATGATTACTATGTCGATGCCGGCAATATGCCCGGCTTCAACCCCTCGGCCTTCAATTTCGACGAGCCGGCGGCCAAGGATCACGACCTGCTTAGCGAACACCTGGGTCATTTGCGCCAGGGCCGCCCGATCGCCCAGCCGGTCTATGATTTCGCTACCCACTGCCGCGCGGGCCACACGGTTGAACGCCACCCGGCCCCGGTCGTGATCGTGGAAGGCATGCACCTGCTCTGCGCGCCGGCCCTGCGCGAACATTTCCATTTCAGTGTCTATGTCTCGGCCGGCGACCCGCTGCGTCTGCAACGCCGCATCGCCCGCGATGTCGCCGAACGCTCGCGCACCGAAGCCTTCGCGCGGCAACAGTTCGAGACCCATGTCCGGCCGATGCACGACCTCCATGTCGAGCCGCAAAAACCGCATGCCGACCTGATCCTGGAAAACCGCGGCGCCCCCGATTTCGAGGCCCTTGTCCGCCCGGTTGTCGAGCACATTCGACGCCTGCAGCCCGCCGTGTGAAATTCGCATCGCAACGGGACTTGCCGCCAACCCCATTCGCGGTTAGTTTCCGCCGCCTCCCGGGCAGCGATTGGGCTGTCAGGGAATAGCGTGCCGCTTTAGCTCAGCTGGTAGAGCAACGCATTCGTAATGCGTAGGTCGCGTGTTCAAGTCACGCAAGCGGCACCACTTTTCTCTTCTTCCTCGCATTCGCTCGATTGATCCGCGCTAAAGCTGCGGGCGCGCGGTCGCGCTTGCGAAGCCGCTTGCTTCGATTCCGGCAACGCCTAGTCGGCGGACGCCTCGGCATGTCCGAGTTGTTCCAGCACCTCTTCAAGCTGCTCCTCGGTCTCGATGAATTGTTCATCCCCGCTGGGTAGCGGCTGGTCTTCCGGGATCAGGATGAGGACCAAGGGGTTGGGCTGCAGGTTCAGCATCGCGCCGGACGCCAGGTCGATACCGATCATGGCGCCGCCGAAAATGAGGCCGGTCGCTGCCCCAGCGGCCGCGAAAGAACCGGCGGAGGCTCCGGTTGTGACCGTGCCGAAAGTCGCCATGGTCGTGATCGCCGAGGACAGGCTGGACAGCAGAGCGGTCGACGCGACATAGGCGCCGGTCGCAACGACCGCGCCACCCGCCACAGAGGCGCCCCGGCCTTCCGAGCCAAAGCCGCTGGTGATGTCGACCACGACCGGGTGATAGCCTTCCAGCGTCACAGTCACCTGGAACTCGGACCGCCTCGAAACCTCAAACGCACACGGGGTCGCGTCACAGCCATGGGTGTCGCCCATAAAGGCCGCGAGCGCTTCGCTGTCGGACGGGTCGATACGATCATAGGCACGCTGGGACTCACGGGTCAGCAGGTCCGTCGTCACCTGGGCACCCGGGGGTTCGCTGGCCACCTGGAAATCGGTATTGGGGCCCCGGACCACTGTCGCGCAGGCGGTGACAGACAGGGCGCCCAGAAGGATCATGATCCGCGTCGCAAATTGTCTGATCTGGTTCAGTTCCATTGACACCATCAACCCTTTCAACGCCAACCCGAAATCCGCTGAAAACACACTATCAGGCAGAGCAGCGCTTTGGGAGCGGGTCAATTCCAATCCGGCCAGCGACTAGAGCCATCCGGCCTGTTTCAACTGATCTACCCGGCCGCGAGCGACCGGGACAACGCGGCCGTCTTTGAGGACCAGGACATGGTCCCGGCCGCGGCGTTCAGCCCGGTCGACGGCCTCGCGCGCCACCCACCAGGAGCGGTGCACCTGCATGCCCGCCCCGGGTTCAGTGCGGGCGATCGCCTCGTTCATCTTGGCCCGGACGAGAGATTGGCCATCAGAGCTGGTCAGGCTGAGATAGTGGTCCTGCGTTTCAATCGACACGATCGGGCCTGAAGGCCAGGCGTCGCTGCCCGGCTCCGCATCCAGCGGCTTTGGCACCCAGCGGGCCTGCGCCTCGGATTGGCGTCGCAAACGCTCCGCCTGAACCTCGATGATGACGATCAGGCCGCAAACAAAGGCGATGCCCGGGGCCATGAAGAGGGTGAATTCAAGCAGGGGATCTTGCGCCTGGTAAGCCAGCAGCGGCGTGCGCTTGAGGCCCTCCACCTGAAGCGACACCAGTGGCCAGACGATCGCGAAACCGATCAGCCAACCCGGCCACCGCCGCTCTCGCAAGGAAAGTCCACTGACCCTGACCAGGGATGTAACGATCAGGAATTGAAGCGCGATGAGACTGACCACCACGACCCAAAGGACCAGCCGGTGAAGGAACGACACATCATCACTGTCGAACCCGCCCGAAGCGGTCTGGATCAAGCTGAGCCCGGCCACAAGAGCGGCGATCTGCAACAAGACTTGCCGAGGCGGAAGGGCAGAGATCAATTTCGACATCAGACGCTTCACGACATTTCCCGACACTTTGCGACAGCCCCCTGGAGCGGTCATTTACGGCTTTCCAAACGGCCGATAATGGAGCTGGGAGAAATACCACGAGCCCGCCTGTGCGGGTCAATGCAAGGGAGCGATCAATGCCGGGTTTTGTGCGTTCATGGGGAAAGATCAGTGCAGCCATACTCGCTGTGCTGGCCGTACTGGCGATCTGGTATCTCTGGCCGGTCTACGGCTTCTTCTCCTATCGCGGCGCCGCTCCGCTGGGACCGTTTGGCTGGTCGACCCTGCCGTCGGCGACGGCACCGGTTACCCATGAGACGCTGAACCCGCGCTATGATGCTGCAGGTGAAGAGGCCGCCCGCCGGCTTGAAGCCTGGCGCGCGCAGATCGGCGCTCCCGCCCTGTCGGCCGCGATTGCGGTCGATGGAGAAATCGTCTGGCGTGGGGCGGCCGGCTGGCGTGATCTGGGGCGCGAGATTGCCGCGACCCCGGCGACCCGCTTCCGCATCGGCTCGACCTCGAAAGCCGTCACCGCGACTGCGCTGGCCCGCCAGGTCCAGCGTGGTGAGCTGGATCTGGACGCTCCACTCGCCAGTTATTTTGCGGACCTGCCGAACCCGGACTGGGCGGAAATCACGGCCCGTCAGCTCGCCTCACACATGGCCGGCCTGCCGCATTACGGCGATAATGGCGACACGGCAGGGCTGGTCGAAACCATGACCATGCGCACCTACTACGGTGATGTGCGGGATGCGCTGACTGTCTTTGACGGCAGTGAATTGCTCTACGCGCCCGGGACGGATTTCGAATATTCCTCCCTCGGGACCGTGCTGCTTGGCGCGGCGATGAGCGAGGCCAGCGGCCGCTCCTATCGCGAGCTGATCGCGGCGGAGGTCATCGAACCCGCCGGCGCCCAGTCGACCCTTGTCGCTCCGCGCCGCAGCACGGGCGAGATGGCCCATTTCTACCTGCGCCGGGATGAGCGCTACCGCGTCTGGCGGCCGGTGGATCTCAGCCATCGCCTGCCGGGCGGCGGCTGGGCCTCGACGCCGAGCGACCTGGTCCGCATCGGCTCGCTCTGGCTCGACGATGACTTCATCTCGCCGGAAACACGCGAGGCGTTCTGGACGCCGCAAAGCCTGTCCAGTGGCGAAACCAATGAGCAGGATTATGCCCTTGGCTGGCGCTGGCGCGAATATGAGATTGAAGGTGTCGGGGTTGCCCGGAACGCCAATCACGGCGGCGTGTCCCGCGGTTCCCAATCCTGGCTCCTGGTCTTCCCGGACTATGAGATGAGTATCGCTTTCAATACCAATATGAATACCGACGAGTTTGCCGAATTCGGAATGTTCTACCGGGAAATGGTACAGGTCTTCGCGCCGGTGGCGGGGCAGGGGGAAGAATAGGAACCTTACCCCACACGCCATCGTGAACACGCCGTGCGCGGCCCAACCCGTTGAACTTCGTGAGCCACTCCTTAGGTTCACCCTCAACACCAACGGGGATTGTCATGACCGATACGACGTACACGCCACCGAAAGTCTGGACCTGGGACGCTGAAAGCGGCGGCCGGTTTGCCAAGATCAACCGGCCGATCGCCGGCTCCACCCATGAGAAGGATCTGCCGGTGGGCGAGCATCCGTTCCAGCTCTACTCGCTGGCCACGCCGAACGGTGTGAAGGTCACCATCCTGTTCGAGGAATTGCTCGAAAAGGGCCTCAAGGACGCTGAGTACGACGCCTGGCTGATCGATATCGGCGAAGGCAATCAATTCTCCAGCGGCTTTGTCGACATCAATCCGAACTCGAAGATCCCTGCCCTGCTCGACCGCAGTGGTGACAAGCCGGTGCGGGTGTTCGAAAGCGGGTCGATCCTGGTCCACCTGGCCGAGAAGTTTGGCGCGTTTCTGCCCGCCTCAGGGCCGGAACGCACCGAAGTGTTCAACTGGCTGATGTGGCAGATGGGCTCAGCACCCTTCCTCGGCGGCGGTTTCGGACATTTCTACGCCTATGCGCCGGAGAAGTTTGAATACCCGATCAATCGCTATGCGATGGAAGTGAAGCGGCAGATGGATGTTCTCGACCGGGCCCTGACCGAGAATGAATATGTTGCCGGCGACACCTACTCCATCGCCGATATGGCCATCTTCCCCTGGTATGGTGGCCTGGCCCGCGGTCTGCTCTATGAGGCCGCCGAATTCCTCTCGGTTCACGAGTACAAAAATGTCCAGCGCTGGGCCGAGCAGCTTGCAGCGCGCCCGGCGGTCAAGCGCGGCGTCCGCGTCAACAAGGCCTGGGGCGATGAGGCGACGCAATTGCACGAGCGTCACAGCGCGACGGATTTCGACAAATAGGCCCATCAGAAACCGGGGGCAGACCGGCGCGGCTGCCCCCGGCGACCTGACAAAGACGCTACCTGCGCCTTAAGAATTGCTCATTTGCAACTCATCTCGCGCTTTGGAATAGCTTGTCCCGGGAAGGGGTTCAGCCGGCTCATTCGAGCTCGGCTGGCCTGGTATCACAGGGACGTTCCATGCGTTTGAAAACCATTATTCTTGCCGCGACGTCATGCGTCGCGATCACGGGTCCGGTCTTGGGGCAGGCTCAGGAATTTCCGGAAGCCATGGTCGAGCAGGTCAACGCGTTCTATGACGCGGAAGCGGCCGGTATCGCCGCGTTCGCCTGCGCGGACGACGACCGCGCCTGCCTGTCGGAGGAGTTGGTTGAACGCTATCGCGTCGATCAATGGTCGCGCGGCCTCCTGCAGGAGCCCGAGACGGTGTGCGGCGAGTATTTCCAGACCCATATGATGCCCTGCCTGCAATCGCTCATGGGCACGATTACCTTCAAAGGTGACATAGAGAACCATGCCCGGCTGAAGGCGATCGTCGCCTTGCACGGCTGGCCGAGCCCGCCGGAATTCTCGGCCGAGGCCCAGAATGCGGCCTGGTATATCGCTCAGCACGGGCAGTATTTCGATGAAGAACAGGGCATGACGCAATGGGACGCCGAGTTTGCCGGCTCCATCCTGCCGCTGATCTGCGAGGCCGTGGATCGGGAAGAGCTGACGCCCTGGCACTATGCTGCCATGTATGACCGCCGCGAACAGACCGAAGGCCGCCCGCAGCGCTATGCGACGCAGATCACCTGCAGCGAAGGTCGCGCGGATTTCCGCAATGTCGAGGATGAGAGCCGGATCGATGAGTTCCGGGCCGGGATCGGCATGGACCCGCTCAATATCGAGGGGTTGAACGCCTATTGTGCCGACAGCGCGTTCTAGAGTGAAAACGCGGGCCGTCCGCAGACGGCCCGCATTTCATGACGGGAGCTAGCCCGCTTCAGCGAGGACGCCAGCCAGGGCGACCAGGCGAGCCCGGTCTGCGCCAGACGCCGCTTCACCAGCGGCGCTCAGCTGGGCCGCCGCAGACGCGGCATCACCCGAATTACCGCCTTCCCAGGCTGCAATCGCCGCATCAGCCGCGTCGAGCAGGGCCGCGTCGGTGTCACCCCGGCGCAGCTGGTCGAGATAGGCACGCGCCACGACCGGCTCGTTCGGCCACTGGAAGCTTTCCTGCAGCTGCGGATTGGCTTCCTCGAAGCGGATCAGATTGGCTGCCGCGATCTCGTTCTCGGTGAGGTGTTCGGACGGAGTGAGCTGCAGCACGTCGAGGCCGCGGACGATTTCCGGGCCATAGATCTGGCCGTTATGCCAATAGGCCGACCAGTAACCACCAAGATAGAGCTCGTCCTCGGACAGCGGACCGCGGTCGAACCAGGCGATCTCCACCGGATTGGCGCTATCGGTGAAGTCGATCACCGAGATACCGCCGGAATACCAAGCCTGGACCATGATATCGCGGCCCGGAACCGGAACGAGATTACCGTTGTGCGCGACGCAGTTCTCGACCGCCGTCTGATTGCCCGGGATCTTGTAGTAGGACTGACGCTCCAGCCCATCCTCGGTGATATTGGCAATCACATTGGCGCCCCAGTTTTCCGGATCTTCCGGACGGCAGCGCGCACCGAGACCACCGCCCCACTCATCGGTGAAGACGACCTTGTCGCCGGCATTGTTGAAGATGGCGGCGTGCCAGTAGGCGAAGTTCGGGTCTGCCATCTCGGAGATGCGCGACGGGTTCACCGGATCGGAGATATCGAGCAGGATGCCATTACCGGAGCAGGCGCCAGCGGCAATGCCGAGCTCGGGATAGACATTGATGTCATGGCAGTGATTGGTGACAGCCGTTTCCTGGCCGCCCTCTTCCATCGCGCCACCCATCCACAGGCCGTTGATCTCGCCGGTTTCGCGGTCGGCGAAGATACGCGGACGATTGACGATCTCAGCGGTTTCCGGCGCGCTCAGGTCAACGCGGATCACGTCGATGGAATACAGCGCGGTTTCCGGGTTCTCATCCGGCTGGCCGGAGGAGCAAATGCCCAGCTCTTCGCCGGAACGCACGCCCGAGGTGGCCGAGTTGTAGATGTAGAGCACATTCTCATCGCTCGGATCCGGCACCAGCGTGTGGGTGTGCGAGCCGCGGCAGGTCTGGACCGCTGCGACCTGACGCGGATTGCTGAGATCGGAAATGTCGAAGATCTGCACGCCCCGGAAACGCTCGTCGCTGACATCGCCCTCAACACCACCGGTGCCGCAATCGAGACGGCCACGATTGTCTTCCACGGACCGGAAGACGAGGTCGCCATGGACGCTGACATCACCCTGACCGCCCGGGCAGACGACCGAGAGGATCAGTTCCGGAGCCGCATCGGCAGAGGTCTCGAAGACGTTGAAACCGTGCCAATTGCCCATCACGACGCGATTGCCGGTGAAGGCGAGGTCGGTATTGGCAAAGGAGATCGGGCTCGGCGGGCGCTCGACTTCCTCACCGGCCGCCATGGCCTGCCACAGGGCGCGCTCCACAGCCGGGGCCCACAGCGCGTTGGGCTGGGCAAAGGCGTCCGGCGTGCGCACATGATGCACGAGCTGCATGTTCGAGGAGGCCTCCTCGGCATCCCACAGGCCCGGTGCCAGACCTTCACGGGTCTGGGGCACAGCCTCAGCCGTTGAGGTCGCTTCGGTGTCCACAGCGGCCTCTTCAGTCGCCGGCGTACACGCCGCGACAAGGCCCGCCAAGACCAGAATGGATGCGGATGTCTTGAAGTGTTTGATCATAAAGGGCCTCCCCTAGCCGAGGTCTGCGAGCATCGCCCGCATGCGCATGATTTCAGTGGTTTGATCGGTGATGACGTCGGAGACGAAACCGGACATTTCCGGATCTTCGGCGCCGCCGGGTTGAGCAAGCAGGGCGTTGACCATATCGATCGCGCCCTGGTGATGGTGGATCATGCCGGTCAGGTAGAGCCGGTCGAAATCCTCGCCGCTGGCATCGGCCAGTTCGGCCATTTGCCGCGGTGACAGCATGCCGGGCATGAGCGGTTGGTCCGACATATCCGCATAGGGATCATCATGCCCCATCGCGGCGTGATCCATTTCGTCATGATTCATTGCCGAATGATCCATCCCCGAATGGTCCATTTCGCCATGATCCATGCCGGAATGGTCCATATGGGCATGTTCGGACATATCCATCTCGGTGGATTCCCCGCGCCGGGTCAGCCAGGTCCGCATCATGTCCATTTCCGAGGCCTGGGTCAGGGCGATGCGTTCGGCCATGGCTATGACACCGGGATGTTCGGTACGGCCCGCGACCAGATCGCCCATCTCGACCGCCTGGTTATGGTGCACGATCATGTGCTGCATGAAGCGCACATCGGCCGCGATATAACGGCTCTGGCCCAGTTCCAGGGATTCTTCGCGACTGATCTGACGCGCCGACTGACCGGGCGCACCCGGCTGGAAAATCGGCGCGCTATCCTGCGCGGATTGGGCCAATGCCGGAGCAGTGGAAATGTGAAAAGCGATCGCGGCAGCCCCCAAGGCCGCCAGCCCGCAACGCATCATGACTCATCCCTCGCTGGACATCGCCTACGCCAAAAGTCGGACGAGACTATACAGCGCAGGCGGGTGCGGACAATGGCAAGGGTTAGACGTAGTTTTTAGGGGGATGTTTTGCGCGCCTTGAAAGCGGCCATTTGGGCATCGCTTGCCGGCGTCTGGTGCTCGGATTTCCACTGCGCATAGGGCATGCCGTAAACCCGTTCGCGGGCGTCGTCATCGGAGATGTCGATCCCGGCCTCCTCGGCCGCGGCGTGATACCATTTGCCCAGGCAGTTGCGGCAGAAATCGGCGAGGATCATCAGATCGATATTCTGCACATCCTTGCGCGCATCCAGATGCGCCAGCAGCCGCCGGAAGGCGGCTGCATCAAGACGGTCTTGGGTTTCAGCATCCAGCTCGTCGTGGCGCATGGGATCAGCCATGCTCGCCCGGCTTCATCTGCGACTGCATGTAACGTTCCTCGCCGATCTTCTCGATCAGGCCGAGCTGGGTTTCCAGGAAGTCGATATGATCTTCCTCGCTGGCCAGGATGTCGGTGAAGAGCTTGCGCGTCACATAGTCCTTGACCTCTTCGCAATAGGCCGCGGCTTCGATGTAATAGGGGTGGGCGCGGTGCTCGACCTTGAGGTCGGCTTCCAGGCACTCCTTCAGGGTCTCGCCGATATAGATCTTGGCCAGGTCCTGGACATTGGGCAGGCCCTCAAGAAAGAGGATACGCTCGATGAGCGCGTCGGCATGCTTCATCTCATCGATCGATTCTTCGTATTCGATGTCGGCGATCTTGCCGAGGCCCCAGTCCTTGAACATGCGCGCATGCAGGAAATACTGGTTCACTGCGGCCAGCTCGAGCTTGAGTGCGCCGTTGAGATACTCGATGACTTTGGGATCGCCCTTCATAATCGCATGCCTTTCACAACTGCTGCGAGCGCTAAATTAGGGCGTTCTGAGACCGCGCCAACTCTTTTCTTTGCAAGTGGAAATCGCTCGCAGACTAAGCTGCGCTGTCGCCTTCGCCGGCGCGCCGGATTTCAACTGAGGAGACAATTTCTGCGACATCGGGGATGCAGCGCCCGCATTGCGGCCGGGCGTCGCAACGCTTGAAGACACAGGCCGCAGAGCGCACATCCGGCGCAGAAGCCGCGGACTTCAGGTCTTTCTCACGAAGGGCGTTGCAGATGCAGATATACATGCTTGGCAGTCACGCGTTAGATGCGAACTAATCTCAGTCTCATCTTTATGCGCTTTCTGCGAATGACTGTCAACTGCATGATTGCCGCAGGTCAGCTCCCGCGCATGATGCCGCCGATCGGCCCGAGCACCGAGCCCTCGCCCTGACCGGAGCCACCGACCGGAACATTGGCGAGGATGCGGCCCGCCAGGCGCGAGAAAGGCATCGACTGGAGCCAGACTTTGCCCGGACCCTTGAGGTGGGCAAAGAAAACGCCTTCGCCGCCGAAAATCATCGACTTGATATTGCCGGCGCGCTCGATCTCGAAATCGACACTGGAGGTGTAGGCCACGACACAGCCGGTATCGACATGGATCTCCTCACCGGCTGCCAGTTCGCGTTCGATCAGCGTTCCGCCCGCATGGATAAAGCACCAGCCATCCCCCTCGAGGCGCTGCATGATGAAACCTTCACCGCCAAACAGGCCCGTCATGATGCGCTTTTGCAGCGCAATCCCGACAGCCACGCCCTTGGCGGCGCACAGGAAACTGTCTTTTTGGCAAATCAGCTCACCGCCGACATCGGGCAGGTGAACCGGGATGATGGTCCCCGGGAAGGGGGCAGCAAAGGCGGTATGCGCCTTGCCCTGACCCTGGTGGGTGAAGATGGTCATGAACAGGCTTTCGCCCGTCAGGATCCGCTTTCCGGCCCCCGCCAGGGCCCCGAGGAAGCCCTTATGCTTCTCCGATCCGTCGCCCATGATCGTGTCCATATCGACGGCCGTCGTCTTGTACATCATCGAACCGGCTTCAGCGATCACACTCTCACCCGGATCGAGCTCGACCTCGACGAACTGAATGTCTTCCCCGACGATTTTGTAATCGATCTCATGAGCGCTGCGCATAATGGCTCTCCGCGTGGTTTGGATTGAGGTGATGGTGGCTGAGCCAGACCGGCAAGGAAAGCGAAAAACCGCTTAAATCGTCTGGATATCCGCAGATTCTGCCGCATCCCGGATCAGGCTCGCCAGATGCACCGGCGCCTCGCCTTTCTGGCAGCGGAAACTCTCATTCTTGTCCAGCCGGGCGACATCCTCCGGCAGGTGGACATCGTCGACTGCCATGGAACCGGACAGCACCAGGAGCGGTGTCTCGCCAATACAATCCTGCGCGGTTTCCAGGGTGTCGATCGGGTGCACGCTGTCAGGCAGGCGCAGGTCGAGGAGAACCAGATCATATTGCTCACGGGAGAGCTTGCGCTTGGCGTCTTTCAACGTCCCGGCCACCTCAAAGGCAATATCGAAATCACCGGCTTCACAGACCGCATGCTGAACCAGCATTGCGTCGGCAAAGTCGTCTTCGACATGCAGCACTTTGAGCGCCTGTCCCGGCATGATCTCCTCCCTCACTCATATGATATGAGTGTTGCGTTATCGAACTCTTTACAGCGGGAGGAAAGTTCGAAGTTTTATAAACCTGTGGGAATCTCGAGCCCGTTACGCAAGGCAGCGGCGAGTACCGTGTTGCGCAACAGCATGGCGATTGTCATGGGGCCAATACCGCCGGGCACAGGGGTAATCCAGCCGGCATGACCCACGATTTCGTCGAATGCCGCATCCCCGACAAGACGGGTTTTGCCTTCACCGCGCTCCGGCGCATCGATCCGGTTGATCCCGACATCGAGCACGCAGGCACCCGGCTTGACCCAGTCGCCGCGCACCATTTCAGGCCGTCCGACAGCAGGTACGAGGATATCCGCCGTCCGCGCCAGCCCCGGAAGATCGGCCGTGCGCGAATGGGCAATGGTGACGGTAGCATTCTGTTCGAGGAATAAGAGAGCCGCCGGCTTGCCCACCAGGATAGAGCGGCCGATGACGACGACAGACTTGCCCGACAGATCACCCAGCGCCCGCTTGGCCAGATCAACACAGCCGGTCGGCGTGCAGGGACGCAGTCCGCGCTTTCCCAGAACCAGGCGCCCGGCGCTGGCCTCGGTCAGCCCGTCGACATCCTTGTCCGGATCGATGGTCTCGATCACCGCATTGGCATCGATGTGATCGGGCAGGGGCAATTGAACCAGAATACCGTCGACATCCGGATCGGCGTTGAGCTTACGGACGATCTCGATCGTCTCGGCTTCGCTGACATCCGCCGGCTTGCGGATTTCGATCGAGGTCAGTCCGGCCGCTTCAGTCCGGCGGACCTTGTTGCGCACATAGACCTGGCTTGCCGGGTCCTCACCGATCAGCACGACGGCCAGACAGGGCGCGCGCCCCAGCTTCCGGGCCAGCTCGGCACCGGCCTCACCTGCCCGCACATCGATTTCCGCGGCGACGGCCTTGCCGTCGATGATTTCAGCACTCATTCGCTCTGTCCCTAAGCTTGTGCCTGAATGTGTGGTGTTGCCTTAAAAGGCGCGCGCCAGGGCCGGTATGATCACGACCTGCAGGAAATAGATCCCGAACAGGAGGATCAGGGCCGAAAAATCGATACCCCCAATCGGCGGTACGAAGCGGCGGATCGGGCTCACCAGTGGCTCGGTGATCGCATAGGTGATGCGATAGACCGTCGAGACGAACTGGTTGTGAGTGTTGATCACATTGAAATTGATCAACCAGCTCATCACCACGCCGATGATGATGATCCAGACCAGGAAGTTGAGGATATAGGCACTGATGAAATAGAGCAGGCTGTCGACGAAAGACATGCGGGGGTCCTTGCTGCGCAATAGTCATCCGGTTCTAGCCCGCCAGACCGGCCAGCGTCTAGCATTGTGCTGCGCGCCGCCATAAGAGGCGGCCCGGGCGATAAAATATGCGCCACCGCTTCAGCGCCAGCTGCTTGAATACCGGCCAACCCTCTGTAACGTATGGCCGAAATCAAGTTCGCTCGGGGGAGAGACGATGAATTGGGGCGCAGAATTAAGAGCCTTCCGGCGCCGTACGGGGCTGAAACAGGAGGCTCTGGCGGATCTGCTGCATGTCAGCCAGGCTTATGTTTCGCGCATCGAAGGGGGCAGTGCAGACCCTAAATCCGGTCTGGAAAACCGCATCCGGGCCCTGCTCTCCGATCCATCCTATCTCGATGTGATCGATTTCGCCCTCAAGAGCGTGCGGGTCTCGCCGCTGATGACCTGCATCATTCGCCCGGACGCCGATGATGTGCGCTATGTCGCGCTTAGCGCCGGCATGCGCAGCCATCCCCGTTTCACCAATGTCGAGGAGGGGGGTCTGGTCGATACCCAGATCAGTGCCCAGGGGCGTCAACTCCTCTCCATTATCAAGGATAGCGGGATTTTTTCCGGTCATGTCGAGGCCGTCGATGCGATCTGGCACTCCGAGTATGAAGGAGTGACGGACCATTGGCATGGCGTCTACACACCCATGCGAAGCCGCGATGGCGAATGGTTCCTGCACGTCGCAATCGACCGCATCTGCGCCGAGCGCTTTGGCGAGCTGGAGAATGGCCGCGAGGGCTGGGTCCAGATCACCAACCTGCACGCGGCTTGAGAGCGAATACCGGCGCTCGCGCCAACGCTTCCTTTACGGGTGCGTGCTAGACCGGTTGCATGATGATGCTGCGTTCTACTCTTTGCGCCCTCGCGCTGGCCCTGACGGCCGGAGCCCTTCCGGCTGCCGCACTGGCACCGCCGGCATCCGATAGCGGCAGCGATGATCCGCGTCACCGCAATATCACCTCGTCGGACAGCTACATGCCCCTGCCGCCGCTGACGGCGACCGTGCAGGCCAATCGCCGCGCTCGAGGCATTCTGCAGATCGAGGCCGGTCTCGAGGTCGAGGACTCCCAGCTTCGCCGCCGCGTCGAACGCTACATGCCGCGCCTGCGCAATGCCTATGTCACGGCGATGAGTGTCTATACCGGGAATTATTTCCAGTATGGAGAAGTTCCGGACGCAGACCGTATCGCCGCCCTGCTGCAGGAAGCGACCGATATGACCCTGGGCCAGGACGGTGCCGAAGTCCTGCTCGGCATGATCATCATCCATTCCGACTAGGGATAAGCCCCTAGACCAGCGCATCCATGAATTTGGCCAGGGCGAGATCGAGCTGGGTCACGCCGCTGGCATCATGGGTGGCCAGGGTCACATCCACCGTGTTGTAGACATTGAACCACTCGGGATGGTGATCCATCTGCTCGGCCTTCAGCGCCACCCGGTTCATGAAGCCCCAAGCTTCGTTGAAGTCGGCAAACTTGTAGACCTTGCGGATCGCGTCACGGCCCTCAACAGCGTCCCAGCCGCTGAGTTGAGCCACAACGGCCTGTGCACCTAGCTTGTCCATCAGTCTTGCTCCCTATTCCGCCGGCAATTGCATCGGCTCGATGCCGAGCGTTTTGAACAGGTCGAAATCCTCGTGCTTTTCCGGGTTCGGCGTGGTCAGCAATTCCTCGCCGACGAAGATCGAATTGGCACCGGCCAGGAAACACAGGGCCTGCAGCTCCTTGCTCATGCCCTCGCGGCCCGCCGACAGGCGGACCATGGATTTCGGCATCAGGATACGCGCCGTCGCAATGGTGCGCACGAAGTCGATCCCGTCGAGCGGCTTGCTGTGCCCCAGCGGGGTGCCCGGCACGGCCACCAGGTGATTGATCGGCACGCTTTCCGGATGCGGATCCATGGAGGCCAGCTCGGTCAACAGGCCGATACGCGCCGCCTCGTCCTCGCCCATGCCGACGATACCGCCGGTGCAGACATGGATGCCGGCGCCGCGCACACGGTCGAGCGTGTCGATGCGGTCCTGATAGGTGCGGGTCGAGATCACCCGGCCATAGTCTTCCGGCGCCGTATCGAGATTGTGATTGTAATAGTCCAGCCCGGCCTCGCGCAGCTTCTCCGCCTGGCCATCGGCAAGCATGCCGAGAGTGACGCAGGTCTCCATGCCCATCGCCTTGACGCCGGAAATCATGTCGCAGATAGCGTCTTCATCGCGCGCTTTCAGGTCGCGCCAGGCCGCGCCCATGCAGAAGCGCGTGGCACCGCCGGCCTTGGCCTTCTCGGCCGCCTCGAGCACATCATCCAGCGGCATCAGCTTGGAGGCTTTCAGACCGGTGTCGAAATGAGCAGACTGGTTGCAATATCCGCAATCCTCGGCACAACCGCCCGTCTTGATCGACAAAAGCTGGCTGGTCTGGACCTCATTGGCCTTGTGGCACTTTCTGTGCACGCTCTGGGCAGCAAAGATCAGATCGTTAAACGGTGCGCGATAGATCTCGCCTGCCGTTTCACGCGTCCAGTTCGTGCGCGGTGTCGTCAAAGTGTCGAGATCGTCAAGGAAATGCGTCATTTGGAGCCCGGTCCTGTTTGATGTCGACGGAACCTAAAAACACTCACGCCCGCCGTCCAGATGCGGGACTGCGATGGGCGGGCCGTGTCCTGTTTGTGACCACCAGCGCCCTCGTGCTCGACCTGGCGTTTCAACCCGGTCATGCCACGCGTCCGGACATTCTCGGCTTCGACAAGCTTGAGCATATCGCGGCGTTTTTCACCCTGACCGTGCTGATGCGGATCGGCTGGCCGGGCCGCGCCCATGTGCTGCAGACCATCTTGCTGATGGGCTTTGGCTTGTTCATCGAACTGGTCCAGGCCACCGACATGGTCGGACGTACGGCCAGCTGGGCCGATGTCGTGGCCGACATGATCGGCATCCTCATGGGCATGGCCTTCTCGCTCTTTGTCGGCAAACGTCTCTAGCCAGACCCGTTGCCATCGGGTTCGAGCAAAGAAAAAGCCCCGCCGGTAACGGCGGGGCTTTTCCTTGGTCGAAACAACCGGACCTAGTCGTCCTTGGTCGTGGCTTCGCCCTCGACATTGGCATGGCCGGACTGGAGTTCTTCCTCCGTCGACTCCTGCGTGCCCCAGACGTCGCCGGCCCAGTTCGGCGGCAGCTCGCCCGTCTTGTCGAAGCGCTTGGTGTAGGCCACCACAGCACCGGACAGCAGCAGCAGGGCCACCACGTTCGGCAGCAGCATGGATGCGTTGGCGATATCACCGAAACGCCAGAGCCCGGTCACATTGGTGATCAGCGTGCCCACGAAAGCCACACCCACCCAGATGAAGCGGAACGGCTTCGCCGCCCAGTCACCGGTGATGTAGGTCAGACACTGCTCGGCATAGTAGGACCAGCCGATGATCGTGGTGAAGGCGAACAGGGCCTGTGCGGCCAGGATCACCCAGGCGCCATACATCATGCCCTCGGCAAAGGCCGCCGTGGTGATGGCGGACGCCTCAAGCGTGGTCGACTGCCAGGCATAATCCACCGTCGCGCCATCGCCGGACGGGTAAGCGCCCTGCACGACCAGGATCACCAGCGCCGTCATGGTACAGATGATCATCGTGTCGATGAACACGCCGAGCATGGCGATCTCGCCCTGCTTGACCGGGTTCTTGGTCTGCGCCGCCGCGTGCGCGATCGGGGCGGAACCCTGACCGGCTTCGTTGGAGAAGAGACCGCGCGCCACACCGGCACGGATCGCCGCAAGCACACCATAACCGGCCAGACCGCCACCAGCCTGCTCCCAGCCAAAGGCGCCGCCGATGATCAGCATGAAGGCGTTCGGGATGAACTCGATATGGGTGATGATCACGAACAGGGCGGCGAGAATATAGGCGCCGGCCATGAACGGGATGATCTTGCCGGCCACGCTACCGATCGACTTGATGCCGCCGATGATGACGATGAAGACCAGCGCACCGATCACCAGACCCACGCTCCAGTTCGGAACGACAACGCCCATCGAACGACCCGCCTCAACAGCGGACTGCGTGATGGAGTTGGCCTGGATCATGCCGCCGGTACCGACCGCCGAGAAGATCGTGCCGAGACAGAAGAGAACGGCAAGCCAGCCCCAATGCTTACCGAGGCCGTTCTTGATGTAATACATCGGACCGCCGTGGAAGTGGCCATCCGGGTGTTTCTCACGATAGCGCACCGCCAGGCTGGACTCGGCATAGGCCGCAGCCATGCCGAACAGGGCGGTGATCCACATCCAGAAGATCGCGCCCGGACCGCCCAGGGTGATGGCGGTTGCCACACCGGCGAGGTTACCCGTGCCGACCTGACCGGACAGGGCCGTGGAGAGGGCCTGCCAGGGCGTGATCTCACCCTCGCCGCCGCCTTTGCGGCCAGACCACAGCTCGCCGAAAGCCGGGAACAGGCGGCGCAGCGGCCGGAAGCCGAGGCGCAGCATGAAGATGAGACCCGTGCCCAGAAGGGCGATGGTGATAATGCCTACGGGCAAGATACGCTGATCGCCCCAGGTACCCCCCCAGAGGAAATCGCTGACCGTAGTCGCAGCGTCAAAGAAGCCGTCCATTCCACTCCCCAATCCAAAAAAGTGCGCGCACCTTAGAAAGGACAGCGCCACGCCGAAAGAGTTTTGTGCGTTTTCGTAACAGTTTTCGCCTCTGCCAACCTGTCCGCGAGCTTAACGTCGCCTGTCTGGCGACTATCCGCTTATTCACTTGAACCGGCAGGTCACGGCGCGCGATTTTACCGGCCTTGGAACACAGAGGGACACGAGATGCTGAACCGATTTGCTGCAGCGCTGAGCGCCGCCATGCTGGCCCTGCCCGCCCTGGCGCAAACCCCGCTGGCGCCGGACACCCGCGACAGCGCCGTCGATAGCCTGGCCACACTCATCGCCGACGAATTCTTCGATGCCGAGCGCGCCGCCCAGATCGCGGATGATCTGCGCAGCGCCCACGCAGCAGGCGCCTACCAGCAAGACAGCGCCGAAGCCTTCGCCTCGGCGATCGGCGCAGCCCTGGCTGAGGAAGACAATCATTTCTCGGTCCGCTTTGTCGGCGCCGAACGGGTCGCAGAGGCCATGGCCCGGCGCGAACAGCGCCGCGATGCCGGCCCGCCCTCCGCGGAAGAAATCCGTCAGCGCTGGGCACCCCTGGCGCGACGCAATTTTGGTTTTGCCGAAGTCTCCATCCTTCCTGGCAATATCGGCTATATCAAACTCGACCAGTTCGCCCCGATCGAACCGGCGATGGAGACGGCCAGCGCTGCTCTCAGCTTTGTCGCCAACACCGATGGCGTGATCTTCGACCTGCGCCAGAATGGCGGTGGCGATCCGTCCATGGTGCAATTCCTGACCAGCCATTTCCTGCCCGCCGGCGGAGAAACGCTGATCAACACCTTCGTCTCGCGCGATTTCGACTATCCCAACCAGCTCTGGTCCCTGCCCAGCCATCCGGTCGGCCATCGCCCGCACGTGCCGCTCGCGGTTCTCACCAGCAGCCGCTCCGGTTCAGCCGGCGAGGCCTTCCCCTATCATCTGCAGGCGATGGACCGGGCAACGATCATTGGCGAAACCACCTATGGCGCCGGCAATCCGGGCGAGAATTTCCTGGTCGAGGAAGGCTTTGTCATCTTCATTTCCACGGGCTCGGCCCGTAATCCGATCACCGGGACCAATTGGGAAGGTACCGGCGTCACGCCTGACATTGCCGTTGCGGCCGATGAAGCGCTGGTCGAAGCCCGGCTGCACCTGTATGCCCAGCTGGCGGAAAACAGCGAAGACCCCGGCATCCAGCGCAGCCTCAGCTGGGCCATGGAAGCCCTTGAAGCCCAGCGCGACCCGGTCGAACTCTCGACACGGCAATTGCGCCGCTATGCCGGCGACTGGGGCGTGCGGGACACTTTCATGGAAGACGGCCGCCTCCATTACCTGCGCGAGGGTGGTAGCCCGCTGGCGCTGGTGCCGCTGGGCGATCACCGCTTCATGTTCGAGGGCGATGAGAGCTATCGCCTGGTCTTCATCGAAGGCGAAAACGGCTTCGAACGTCTCGACCTGCACACCCCCAACGGCCAGGTCATTGGCAATGGGCGTGTCGACTAGACCTAGCGCACTTCAATGGCGATGACGCCCCAGGACCAGTCATCGTCATTCATACCACTGAGGGCCGGGTCATCCCGGCGGGGCCAGACCAGCATGGCCGGCCCGAAACCGCCCATCGGCAGCGGGTCGCCTTCCATGCGTACGGCGAGGATGACGTCGTGATCATAGATCCGCTGCAGCTCGATCTCGCGCTGATAGCCATCGACCGATGTGATCACGAGCGTCTGTCCCGTCGGCACGGCAATCGCCAAAACATCGCGCAGCAGCGGGCCGGAGAAATTGCGCACGCTGTCGCCCGCGGGGAAATCGGCCCGCACCGCGTGTTGTTCCAGGGTCAATAGCGCGGCGGTATTGATGACGCAGGCGGCGTCGAATTCGATACCGAACGTGTTGAACAAGGGCTCGGTCAGCGGATCCATCGCGCCACGGTCGACCGTCGCGATTTCACCATAGATGGTGATGATGTCAGCGCTGTCCTCGCCATTATTGGTCGGCGCCTGACACCCCATGAGGGCCAGCCCCGCCACCAGTCCCATAATCCACCGCATGCTTATGCCCCCGCCTAGAAATAGGTTCCGCAATAGGTCACGACCTGACCGCCGGTTCCGATCTTGAACCGCGCCAGGCCGGCGCCCTGGGTAGTGTTGACCCCGCCCAGATCAAGCTGAACAACACCACGGTTTTTGAGTTCGTCGAGCGCCTGCCAGAGCAGCAGGTTATGTGCGCCCAGCTTGCGGCCGGTCTCGCTGTTCCAGCCGATATGGTAGGTCGCCGAACAGCCATGGATCAGAAACATCATGGCGGCGATTTTCTCGCGGCCCTGGTCGGCACGCAGGATCAGCAGGCTGTCGCGGTCACCGGTCGCGGTCTGGAAAGCAGGCACAAGGGCCGCCGGCGTCGCCTTGTAGCCCCGCTCTTCGCGCTGCCCTTCCTCGGTCTGCAACAGCCAGCGATATTGCGCCAGCTTGACGCTGTTCTGCGCCGATTTCAGCCCGGACTTCTCCGCTGCATTGAGGCGGTTGCGCCATTTGCCATCAAAGCCGGCCCTCAGCGTGGTCAGGTCCTGGTTCAGATCGAGCAGGACAGTCGAATAACCCGTCATCACCCGGGACAGCCTGGCTGGCGGGACAACATCATCCGGCGTCACCAAGGTGATACGGGGCCAGGACAGCCCCAGCGACCGCTTGATCAGTTTGATCACCTGGCCTTTTTGCCCGGCATCAAGCTCGCGCAACCAGACCGGTCCGCGCGTGCACACCGCCAGGGTCAAAAGGCCGGCGAATTTGCGCACTGTGATTTGCGCCAGGGCCAGCCGGCCCTGATCATCCTCGATCGAGACCCGGCGCACATCGGCGCCCAGTTCCACCAGGGCCTCACCGTAATTCCAGTCCTGCTGCAAGGCCGCCGGATGACGCCTCAGCTCAGCATCCCAGGTCGCGCGATCAATGTCGAAGGAGAGACGCATTTCGCCCCGCAGGCTCGAATCAGCTTTGATATCCACTATCCACGAGCCTGCCGGGAGCACAATCGCATGCTGTCTCTTCCCTTCGGCCGCAAGGCGGAGACCGTCATGGGTCACAAGATCACCGAGCCACGCCTCACCATGATGGCGATCTGGCTGGTGTTTCTGTATGTCGGCCTGCCGCTGCTTATCGTGACCGGGCTGATGGACCTGGCCATGCAGCTCTTTTTCGGCGTCTGCACCGGGGTGTGGTGTCTGGCCTGAGGGATCAGCTCTTCGGCTTCACCCGCCCGTTCTCGACCAGGTGCTGGAAGAAATCGATCATCGTCTCTTCCAGCGGCCGGTAGCTGACACCCAGTTCGCGCACACTCTTGGAGTGATCGGCAATAAAATCGATGCCGACATTGCGGCTCACCGTCTTGCGCGTCAGACCCGGATTGAGCATCGGCCCGACCAGCCAGACGAGGAATTTCGGCAGAATGGATTTGCCGAATCCGAAACGGTCACCGAAATGCTCGCGCAGGATCTTCGACATTTCCGGGAAGCCGCTGTTATGGCCGGAAAGGATGTGTCGCCCCTGGGCCGACGGGGTGAAACCGGCCAGCACATGGGCCGCGGCCACGTCCCGGACATCAACCACACCGATACGGAAGTCCGGTACACCGGCCGCCATGGTGCCATCACCGAACTGGATGATGGTGGAATAGCTTTCCCCGGTGAGGTTGGGATTGATCCCCGGTCCGAGAATGAAAGACGGGTTGATCGTGACCAGGTCCCAGCGTTCCTGCGCCTCGGCGATCTCCCAGGCCTTTTTCTCGGCCAGCGTCTTCGACAGGGCATAGGGATTGTGCTTGAGCGAGGAGGAGGTGTTCCAGACCGCCTCGGTCAATTTCTTCTCCGGCATGGAGGCGATATCGGCATTATCGCCATAGATCGCGGCACAGCTGGACGTGAGCACAACGCGTTTGACGCTGTCGGTTTCGTTGGCACTGGTCAGCACATTGGCCGTGCCATCGACAGCCGGGTCGACGAGGTCCTTCTGCGGATCAGCCACCGCCAGGGTGAAGGGCGAAGCGGTGTGGATGACCAGTTCGCATCCGGCCATGCCCTCGGCATAGGAGCCCGGCGTGGTCAGATCAGCCTTGAAATAATGGATTGAACCGGGCGAGGCCTCTGCAATGGCGTCGAGATATTGCAGCTTGTCCGTCTTGGCCGGGTCCCGCACAGCGGCGTGGACCGTGTGTCCCTTATCCAGCAATTGCTGGATGATGACACCGGCCAGATAGCCGGTCGCACCGGTCACGAGGATCGGTGCGTCGGAATTAATCTCGGTCATGAAAAGCGCTCGCGGCTAGAAAAGGTCGACGCCCAGTCTAGCCCGCTTTGCGCATTAGGCGAGAGGCTCGCGGGCCGCACCCCGCAAAGCCTGCCTCACCTGCCCGGCAATCAGTCTTGCAGGGTGAAATTCAACCGCGTCTGGTGACCGGTCGTGGTCGCCGCCGCTTCAGCAAAGCGCCAGGAGCCCACCGCACGCAGGGCCGCACGGTCGAACACACCGGCCGGCTCGGCTTCAGCCACAGTCGGCTCAACCACATCGCCGCTGGCATCGATATCATAGGCAATCACTACATAGCCTTCCACACCGCGACGTTCCGCACTGCGCGGATAATCCGGCGCCGACACACGGACCGGCTCACGTTGATCTTGCATCGCCAGTGCCGGCGCACCGGCCAGGCCCGACAGCATCAGACCGCTCAAGGCAAAGGCTTTGACCCAGGAATTCATCTTCATCGCGCATCCTCCCGTTATTCTTCTTGAGGCGCTTTTTACTTGGCCCACCGCCCCCGTTGCCCGGAGGTCGTGTTGTTTTCAGTATTGGGAGATTACCGAAACGGAATTGATGTCCGGTTTAGGTGATAGGAACAATTTTACGCAATCAGCTATCTGATTGATTTAACGCGATATTTTATGGATTTTCAGGAAACTGGAGATCGCCGTGCGCAGGCCCGCACAGCCCTGGGCGTGACGCTTTGGCGGGGTGTCGGCAGGTTCGTGAGACCGAGGCTGTGCAGCAGACGTCCACCGCAGTGAGCGGTCAGTGAGTTCCTGGAAAACCGACACCCGTACACTTTAATAGGCGTCACACTCGAGCTCGAAGTATAGCTCAGATGCAGCCTGTTGTACGCGCGAATAATGGTTTTGCCACTCTTCTTGATACGCCTCATCGGTCGGCTCCAAAAATGGATTGGGGAATCCCACATCTCTTTGGATGTCAGCCAAATCTTGACGACGATTCTGATATTCAGCACCGACCGTGTACCAGAACCAAGCGTCCATACCGTAGCCAGCCAAGAAGGGCCTCTGCGGATCCTGGTAGCCGTTGGCCTCTTCGTCTACCGACCGGGTCTCGAGGTAGGTCTCAAACTGCGCTCGCAGACGATCGATACCGATACGCACCAACTCTTCGGCTCGCCCCGCATCAATTCCGAAGCGGTCGACGCTGGACCATCTGGACATCGACGACATCAATCTCGATCCAAACTCGTCTTCCCCGATCTCCCGCGTCGCGGCTCGGGCCAGCTCACTGCAGCGCCAAATTTCACGCGCATACTGCCGCGCGTCTACAACCTCATCCGTCGACTCCGCGGACTGCAGGACGCTGAACGCTCCGGCGACGGCTAAAACAGTGAGATACATTCCAAACCCTTCTCTGCGTTCGAGACATGATCATGGCCTGCAAGGCACTGGCCACGAGCCAGCGTTGCCGACAATACCAATTGTCGGCAACGCTGCTGTTCAAACCCGCTTTCGAACGCCTGAGTTGGAGCCAAACCCCAATTCACAAGACGTCCTGCTTTAACGGGAGACGTCCACTTAGCGGCAATTCGCCCAAGCTTGGTTGGTTGATGCGCGATAACGGTTCTGGCCCGTCGTACCATCGAAATAGATACGGTATTCAATCGTGTCCCAGAGCAGGCTGGAATTATACCGGTTCTGGCATTCCCGGGCGAGGCGATTGCCGACCAGCGAATTCAACATGCTCCGAGCCACCGACTCGGATGAATAGACATCGGTCTGGATCAGTTCCCGCACTTCCACCATGCGGTTGGACGTGGCGGATGCGCCAGTGCTCGCGCTGAGAGCAATGGCGGCTACTGCTAACAAGCATTTCTGCATAACATTCCCCTACTTGGCGCAGACCCCTGCTGCGCTGACGAAGAGGTTGCACGGCCGGTTGCGGACGGCAACCCCATGCGCCCCTCGCGCGTCTGGGGTCTTCTGAGTGCGTTAGGCGGGCAATATGTCTAGGAGAAGAGGCTGACGGCGCGTCGGCCGGACAGGCCGCCGCATCGGAGCGGTTCGCGACGCGAGTAAGCGTAAGATCGAAGAAATGGCGCACCTATCAGGATTCGAACCTGAGACCTCTGCCTTCGGAGGGACACGCTAAGCCATTTTCCGAGAGTTTGGAAGATCTAGCGAAGCCTTGCGAGTAAACCGAATATCGCAAGCAATATCAAAGACCTACAGTCTCTCAAAGGGCTCCGCATGCTGCGGCGTCTTGCAAATCATTGCGGACGGTTCTGACCGATGGTGCTGACTGGGTGCTGACTCTGTGATTGCTGCCTTCGCAAGGCAGCGGTCAGGAATGCAGACCTTGAGCACGCTCCTCGCAGGCCGTCCAAGAGACGGAGAATTTCATGGCGAGCAGAACAAATTCACTGCGACTGACCAAGCGGGTTGTAGATTCAGCCCTGCCGGAAGCGAAGGTCTACATTATCTGGGATGCCGACCTGCCCGGCTTCGGTCTCCGCATCCAGCCGAGTGGTGCAAAGACTTTCATTGCTTCCTACAGGATCGGAACCGGACGTGGTGCAAAACAGCGCCGCGTGAACATCGCGACCACCCAGGCGATGAGTTGCGAAATGGCGCGTCGTGAGGCCCAGACATATATCGCGTCAGCGCGTCTGGGCGTTGATAAACGCGAAGAGATCGAGACACATGAAAATGATCCTGGAGATGTCACTGTCGCTGACGCTATCGGGATTTGGCGCGAAGAAGCTGCCACGCGAAATCGACGCACCGGCAAGTCGAGAAAGGCGAAGAACGTCCAGAGTGACATTTCTCGATTAGAAGCTCACGTGGTCAAGCTCATCGGAAAAAGGAAAATTGCCTCCCTGACCAAGAGAGACATTGAGAAACTTCGTGACGACATCACAGAAGGCAAAAGCGCATGCGTCGTCAAAACGAAGAAGCATGGAGTGCGGCGGGTGACCGGTGGTGCCGGGACTGCGACCAGGACAATGAGAACCTTCAAGAGTGTTCTCGCCTACATGAAAGACAAGCAGTTGGTCGAAGAGAATGTGGCGCTCGGCGTTAAGCTGCAGCCAGACGGCCACTCTGAACGGTACCTCACCCTTGAAGAGGCTGCCGCAATCGGCAACCGAATCGATGCCTGGGAGCAAGCCGGGCGACGTCTGACAGGATTGCGAATCGTGAAGCTGCTCATTCTTACCGGTGCGCGAACGGCCGAGATCGAAGAACTGAAGTGGTCGGAGATCGACTTTGACCGATCTTTTTTCCGTTTTGACGAGACGAAGTCCGGACGTTCAAACCGGCCCATCTCTCCGGAAGCCCTTCGCATCCTAAGAGAATTGCCTAGAATGCACCCTGAGTATGTATTCCCGAACAAGTTTGGCACAGGCCCTTATTCTGGCACGCAAGGCGTATGGCGTGATCTGCGAAAAGAAGCGGGACTTGGCGATGTGCGAAAGCACGATTTGCGTCATAGCTTTGCGAGCTTCGGGCTCTCCAATGGGCTTTCGCTCCCGATTATCGGCGCGCTGCTTGGGCATTTGAGGCCGGAGACCACCCAGCGATATGCCCACCTGTCCGATGCCAGGGCGTTGGAGGCCGCCAAGAGTGTGGCAGATGTTCTGGCTACCGCTGTAGCGGCAGGAAAATAATTTGCGGCGTGATAACCTTCGAGATCAACTAATTTACTCCGACACAAACTGTTCCTCAAAGAGCTGTAGCTACGCCTTGGCCTTTTCTTGAGAAGATTGAGGCTCGAAGCTTTTGTAAGGCCATAGTGTTCCGTCCAAATCGGGTCGATGATCAAAAGAAGCCATCGGGTCAGAACAATTCTCGAACGCTCCTATGACTCACGCACGTCATTATCCGACATTTTTCTTGACTTGTCGGATTATCCGACATATGGTTGTCACATGAACGAATGGATGCAAGCGCCATGATGCTCTCAGATGATGACCTCGCTGCAGCGATTAACGATGAACTCGACGACATTGCCGCAGAAGCAAAAATGCGCGGTGAAGGCGGATCGGCGAACTGGGAACCGGAAATCGATTCTCACAGTGTTCTGCGCGTCTGCCTACGCATCGAAGAGGAAATTGGAATCGAAATATCGGAGGAGTGTGTTCCCGTCGGTGGATTTAGGGACCGGGAGAGCTGCGTTGCGACGATGATGAAACACGCAAAAAAAGCGGCGCAGGAAGCACTCAACGTCAAAAATCCAACGGAGGCGAAATAGATGACGGAACCAGCAGCAGGATTTTCACGCGGTCGTGCAGACGACAATAAGGGCAAGCTGATCGCGCGCTTGAAGGAAGCCCGCGAATATGTCGGGGCGAGTCAGGATAAGGTGGCGGCCTATCTCGATATTCCGCGCTCCGCCATCTCAGAGATTGAAAGCGGCAAGCGCAATATAAGTGCGATTGAGCTGAAGAAACTTGCAACACTCTACCAACGCCCTGTGTCCTGGTTCACCGATGATATTGTTGAGGGTGTTCCTGAAGACGTCGAGTTTCTGGCGCGAACGGCTTCGGAGCTTTCAGATAATGACCGATCCGAACTTCAAAAATTCGCCGAATTTCTAAAGTCTAAATCGCGGGCTGCCGATGGCCTACAATGACCGCCTTGCTCTGTTGCGCGGCATCAAGGCCGCCGAGAAACTTCACCGAGACCTCGGCTCGCGCAAAGTCTTAGGGTCATCAGTCCGTATTGATGTCTTTGGCGCCATTGCGCGAACGGGCGCAATTTTGATGTTCAAACCGCTCGAACCTTTGCTGGGCGCCTTTATGCGAGAAGGCGATCTCATGGGGGTCATGCTGACCGTTCGGAGACCCATCGGCCAGCAACGCTTCACGGCGGCCCATGAGCTGGGACACTTGATCATGGGCCATGAGCCGCATGCCGACGATGAAAATATCCTGCGACGCGCGCCGATCGAAGGCAATTATGAGCAGATACCTGTCCAAGAGCGCGAAGCGGACGCTTTTGCGTCTAATTTTCTGCTTCCCAAGTTTTCATTGGCCAGATTGCACGAGCAGCAAGCATGGGAACGGCGCGACTACGAAAATCCGCACACCGTTTATCAAGCGTCCCTGCGTTTCGGCGCAAGTTTTCGGGCCACCGTTCAGGCCTATGAACGAGACGGTTTGGTCTCATCTGGGCAGCGCAGGACACTGTTTGGGATCCAGCCGCGTGATCTCAAAGCCGAACTCGTTGATGGGCATGCGGTCGATGATTGGCGCGACCGCGATGTCTGGCGGTTGACCGAGCGCGATGAAGGCAGCGTGATTGAAGCCAATCGCCGAGACCTGTTTGTCCTCAAACTCAAAGAGCACGGCGGCTCGGGTTATCTCTGGACGTTCGACGAATTGGAACGCGCCGGTTTCCTCATCCTCAAAGACGAAACCGAGGCGATGTATCCTGATCGTATCGGCGGGCCTCGGCGCCGATATGTTCTCGGCGAAGCACCGGATATGGAAAACGGCAGCTACACTCTCAGAGAGGCTCGCCCCTGGCGCGTCGATGAGGGCGTCAATCAAGTCACCGTGCATTTTCGCCGGGCGCTGGGCCGGGAAAATGGTCAGTACGAACCTCAACTCGATAGACTGGCGGGGACGGGCTGACACGTATGGACATTGAGGTTGATCTCAGCAGCAAGCTTGGGGCTGCTCGCGACCAGGGTTTGCGTCCGACTTGCCTCGCCTTTGCGGCGACCGGCGCTCATGAAATGCTGCACGGTCGATCCGATCCGCTCTGTCCGGAATGGCTCTACTATCACGCCGTGCAGCGCGCGGGCGATCCACCCGACGCCGGCTCACGTCTCAATCCGACAGCTTTGTCTCTGAAAGATGATGGCCAGCCCGATGAGCATGAATGGCCTTATTGTGCCGCCATTGATGAGAACAACTGGTGCCCGCCCGGCCAACCGGCAGGTCTCAATCATGCCGATGGTGATGTCAGCGTGTTGGACTTCCACCGCGTCGTATCCGATTTGATGGACGGCTTTCCAACGGTTCTGGCGATGCGCATTGATAGCACTTTCGACCGGTGGGACGTTGTTGATGACTGTGCGGTGCTGCAGCACACATCGCCTCCTTATAGCGATGCGACCGCGCATGCTGTGCTCGCCGTTGGATACGGGCGGCATGACGCGTCCACCTATCTGAAGATCCGAAACTCATGGGATGTCGATTGGGGTGTCGATGGCCATGCCTGGATTACGGAAACCTACGCCAAAGAACGAGTCTATGGCACGCTGCGCTTGAAGGAGATTACATAAAATGGGTTATGCACCAATGCCGCCCGCCGAGAGCTGCGCGACCGCCTGGCTGCAAGCGGCGCGAAGGCTGTTCGATGATGGCGCTGTGAACAATATGATTTTGAATATTGAAGATCCCATCGTGCGCTCAGAAAAAGACGACGCTATCCTGGCAGAGCTTGACAGCTTCTTGCGCGATCACGGCGCTTATCCCCTCTCCACGGTTGCAAACACGATTTTCCCAGACGCGCTTTATACGCCCGGTAAGCCAGAGCTCTTATATGAGCGCTACAACCGCTCGTTCAGGAAGATTAAGGCGAAGGCTCCCGACTGGGGTCGGTACTTTGACCGCATGATCAATTGGCAAGGCAGCGATGGAGAAAACCACCGGCAGCTACAAACGCTGATCGACAATCTCAACACATATGGTCCGCAAACTAATCGACCTCAGCCTTATTATAACATGTACGAATTGACGCTGTTTCATCCCGAAAAGGATGCCCGAAAGCCGCTTGGGCGCCAGTGCTTGAGCTTTATCGAGGTCAAACCCGAAGTCCGAGATTCAGGCGTGGTAATACACATGACAGCGCTTTATCGCAGCCATTATTACATCGCGCGAACCCTCGGAAACCTTGTTGGACTGGGTCGGCTTTTACGCTTCATAGCGATGGAAACTGGCTGCCAGGTTGGGACGCTAACCGTCCATTCGACGCATGCTGAGATTGATCGGGGCGTCACGAACGCGAAAAAATGCTCCACAGCATGGGGCCGAAAAAAAGTCGGCGATCTCCTAAAGCGTTGCGAAACGATCCGGGATGCTACGCCGCCGCCTCAAGACCCAGTCGTCGCTGACGCGGTCGCTCCGGTTTAAGCCCGTAGAGCGTTTCGATTTGGTCTATAAATTCGCTCTGCCCACCATAACTCGGGTGTCGCGCCTGATAGATCGGAATTGATGATCCCTCCAAGGCGCTGGCCGCGTCCCGGCCGATTGCCACAAGTTTGGTTGGCTTTAGCATCTCAATTAGGGCTTCCAGGAACGGTTCAGCCGCTTCACGTTCCGCGCGGGTATGGCAGCGATTACTCATTGGATCGCCCAAGTCATGAGGATGGAAGGGGAATACGTTCCAAAGCATCACTGGCTCCTCGATGCGTGCCAACATTCGCCAAATGATGGTAGCAGTGCGCTCAGCTACCAGCGGGCCTTTCGTCGCCCTTTGAATTTTATCGGCTTCAAAGACCTCTGCTAGGCTACCGAGATGTGCTTCATCCGTTAGCGCAAGCCCCGTTCGCCGACCGCCTCGATATCCCAGATCTCGCGCCACCCAGATGGTTGAGGCACCGCCCTCGATTGCTGATTTCATAAGCTCCTTGAGATTTCTGCGCCTAATTCTGGCAGCATCATGCCGGTCATAAATCTCACATCTCTGCGAATAAGGATTGAACACACGCTCGCTCTCAAAAGCGGCCAGTTCACGAACAAAAGAGGTGATGGTCATGCGGAGAGGGCCTTGATTCGAATGGACCGTTTTTCAAGATCGATTGTAACGACGCCCGCCTTATTCGCTTTGAGAAAGCGAAAACAGTTATAACCCTCCAGGATCGCTTCTTCCCAAACCCAAAGCGGCGCCGCTTCGATTTCATATCCCCGGACAAAATCCCGAACGATTTTGAGCAACTCAAATGATAGCTCGCCCGGTTTAACACCTTCGAGAAACCTCAACGTCTTCGCGTAGTTGAAGATCATCGTGGAGAGGCCTTCTTCGATCAAGATGGCACGGGCACCGTCCTGGTTCTCATCAAGCTCCGGATCGGATTTCCGTTTAAGTTTGAACAAGGCTCGGGTCACAGGCGACCAGCCTAACTTGGCAGCATAGGCATAGTGAAAGACATCGTGAAAACGATAGAAATCCGCGTCACTGATATTATCAGTGAGCGGGTCTCCAATGTTGAGATCATTGCATGTCTGGAAAACATAAGGTTTACCGCGCTTGCGCCTTTGTTCGACTTTGATTTCCAGCTTTCGCGGAAGCCGCTCAGTCGCGTCTTCATGTGTTGCATCGGGAAGGTCTGGGTACTCGTTGCGTTCGCGCGGCCATCGATCGTGAATTTTATAAAGATTGGCCGCCGCAGCGTCCTGGAGTGTGATCCCTGCTGCTGCACAGGCACGCATCAGAGCGCGCATAATCGGCGTGAGGTGGCCTTCAACGATTTCCGGCGTCGTCGCCTGCCGGTTTCTGGCATGCCAATCCGCGAACTTCCCAACATCGCCCGACAAGGCGATGAGTTGGGCGATTAACCGATCTACTGGCGGACGGGTTTTTCTGGCGAACTGTTTTTCGACATCTGAGAACCGTGTTCCGTCCTCTCGATGCACAGACGCTTTGGCTGCGCCTTCCACGATCGACACCAACGAAACGCCAGCAACGGATGCAACAAGTGAAAGATACCAGAGAAAGTCGCCTACTTCCTCCTCTACAGATTGGTAGTACTGCTCGGCGGGAATATCATCTCGGGTACGCTTCTTGACCGCGCTGAGCAAGGAACCAGCTTCGCCGAAGAAACCGAGCATTGGTCTATCGAGAGGCTCCGTACTATCGACGCTCATACGGTTTGTTTCATGCGCGAGCACAATATAGTCTTCGACCGTCAAGCTGTCGCGAGGCGGAATGTAATCATAGTAGTGAATAGCTGCCTCCCCGCATCATACGCCATTTTGCTTGCATGTGTTGCCGTGTTCTTGGGATGTGGCAACCGCATATAAGCGGAGCTTGGTTTCGTTCTTGAGAAGCCATTGCGAGAAGCGTGGTTTGCTCAGCTGGCTTTCGTCCGGTTCCACACCATCACACCCGTACCCTCAGCCTCGTTCTCAAAGAACGCTGCCCTCACCGGCCCCGCAAAGCTCGGATCATCAAGTTTCACCGCCAGGTATGGCGTTTCACCATCCTTGCTTTCCTGACGCCAGGCTGCGCCAAGCTCCGCGCCGCCCGCATAGAGCCGGAAGTCTGGCGCGCCGTCGCTGACCTTGTCCGCATTGGGAACAAGCTGGGCTTTGACGTTGATGGTCATCGTGCGGATGGTGCCGGTGTAGCTACCGTCCTTAGCGGTGAAGGTTCCAATCTGTGCCATGGGTCTAGTCTCCTGTTTTGGCATGAAGGGCGCGGCGCGCCCGTTTGAACCCGGCGTCTGAGCCGAGAAAGCTTTCCAGCATGGCGGGGATCAGCGCTTCGGGTTTTTCCTCTGCGCCATAGGTTTGGCGATAGATTTCTGCGTAATCGCTGAGTGCGCTCGCAAGGTCGGGATCGACCGACAGGCTCATACGCACGGGTGTGCGGTCGGGAAGACGGTCAAGACGAAGTGTCATCGTGTGGCTCCTTGGGGGTGGGGTCTGAGGATCAGGTCGCGTGTGACAACCACCCGCACCGGCCAGCCGGGCCGGACACGGATGGTCGGCTGAATGCCAAGATTGCGCTCAACGACGCGCTGACCGGCCTGATTGACGGTGTCGGTGGTACCGCGCCTTATCGCCCGCTCAAGATCACCGTCGCCATCTGCGCCAAGTTCGGCACCGATGCCCAGAATGGTCGCGAGGCCTGCTGCGATAAACACGCGGTCCCAATGGTGATCGGTGCGGTCCGAGAGGCCGGCAAAACCCTGCGCGTCCGCGCCCGGCGCGGAAATGATGATGGACGCCCCGTCCGGGAAAATGATCCGGTCCCAGGTCACAAGCGCCCGGTCCTGACCGAACGAGACTTCCGATTGGTAACGCCCGATCAAGCGTGAACCCTGCGGGATGAGCAGATACTGACCGGTGACGGTGTCATAGACTGGCTGGGTGACCTGCGCGACGATCGTACCGGGCAGGTCGGAGTTGATGCCGGTCACAAGGCTGGCCGGGATCAGCGTGCCCGCCATGACCTGGAAGGGCGAGGCCGGGTCCTCAACGCCCTGCGGATTGTAGATGTCGCTGTCCGGGCCTTCACTGGCAAAGGCAAGCTTGCGGTCTTGTAGATTGCTATCAGCGGGCTGGGCAAAGCCGGTTGGCGCGCTTTGCGGCAGGGCAGCGAGTGCCAGAAGTTCCGAACCAAGATCAAGCGCTGGGTCGCGATAGGCAGGACGGTTGTCGGCAACAGTCTGGCCGCCCGTCTCTGATTGCATTTGGAAAAAGATCGGGGCGCGGGCAGCTTCATCGGCGAGTGCAGCTTCACGCATGCGCCGGGCGCGCTCGGCCTCGTCGGCCGGGCTCGGGCGGAAATCGTCTTCGAACCGCGTCACATATTCGGGCCGGATACCCAGTTCGCGTTCGGCCTGCAGCATTGTGGCGCCCAGATCACCGGACAGCGGCGGGCCGAGACGGGCAACGCGATCCTCTGTTGGTGCTATGTCACTGTAGCTGGCGGGTAGTGCTCCAAGCCCTTCCGGTGTTCGCGTGTTCTTTGTATTGTACAGTTCGCGTTGCTGATTTGGATCGACGGCGGTCGGCGGCTTCAGCGCTATGCTCATCGCGGCGAACAGCGCGAGCACGCTGAGGCCTGCGCCGACCATCAGAACCTTGCGATTGATCCGTGTGACAGGTTTAGGGCTGGACCGGATCTTCAGCCGCTCGGCATGTTCGTCAAAAGGGATAGGCTCGGTCATCGCCTCAGCCCCCGAAGATCGCAGCCAGCGGTGAACGGCGCTCGTTTCGCGCGATGCGCACCACGGTCTGGTTCCGTTCACCAAGGCGCAGCTCAGCCGCGCGGAACAGTCGGTCCACGACATAGTAATTGCTGCGGACACGGTAGTTCACGAGTTCTGCGTCGCCATCCTCGCCGAGGACGAAAAGCGGCGGCAAATCGGTCGTGGCGATATCTTCCGGCATCTGGATGAAGACCTGCCGCCCATCATCAAAGACGCGCACGGGCTTCCATGCGGGATCATCGCCCGTCATTCGATAATCGAAGTTCAGGCCTTCCAGCGTCAGGCCGCGCTCGATGGAGCCAGCCTCGCGCGCAATGGCGCGGTCATTGCGCGCGGTCAGGCCTGCGAGTTCATCAGCGGGATAGCGCCAGGACAGGGCGGCCATGTAGCCGCCTTCGACGCTTTCCAGTTCAAGGTGATAGGTGCGCCGATTGGTGGCGATCATCAGATTGGTGCGGATGCCCGCGCTGATCGGCTTGACCAGGACATGGGCGCGGGACGTGGCGCCTGCGCCGGAGATCGTATCCCCGACCACCCAGCGCACCGTATCCCCAGCTGACACCGACACCAGTTCTTCACCGGGTTGCAGGGCGATGTCGCTGACCTGACCGGGGCTGGCATAGAGCCGGTAGAGCGCGCCTTCAGTGTAGGGATAGACCTGGATCGCGTTCACATAGCCATCGACTGAGGGTTCGATCAGGGCACTTTGGCGGCCCTGGCGGATGGCCTCACTTGGCGGTACGGACTCGCGCTGAGCCGTGCGGGTGTAGCGGCGGGTCACGCTGCCATCCGCGTTTGTTGTGACAGATGCGCCGACCGGCATCATCTGGCCCGGCAGTGGCAAGGCGACGGCGGTTTCGACAATCTCGACCGGGCGGTCGAACTCGTCTTCGATGGGCGTTGCGGCAACAAAGGCGGCCGGGTCAATGGGTTCGAGTTCAGTGGTGGCGCAGGCCGTTGTGAGGACGAGGGCCGAACTGGCAAGAAGTAAGCGAAGCATGAGAACTATTCTCCTGTGACAAGGTCCTGGCCCCAATTGAGGCTGTGGACGTAAAGGCCGAGAGGATTGGCGCGCAGGGTCTCTGCGTCCGTCGGCGGTTGAGTAATGATGTTGAAAAGGCCGGTGAAGCGTGTCGCTTCGATCAGCGCGCCGCTTTCATAGGTCTTCTCAATCCAGCGGGCCTGAAAGCTGTCATCGGAGACGCGCACAACGCTGACGACATCGACCGTGCGCGATTTCCTGCCCACGTCGGCGAACGGATCATTCGCCTGAGCGTATTCGTTCAAGGTCGTTGAGGCTTCCGAGGTGACATAGTCATAGGCGCTGAACCAGTTCTCGCGCACGACAACCGGATCGATGGAAAGCCCGCGCACACGCTGGATGAAGTTCGCAAGGTGATGCGCGATCTGGGCGTCGGTGGCCGTGTAGCGCTCCGTGGCCGGTGCGACGGCGCGGGCCGCGCCGGTCTCATCAACTTCGACCACATAAGGCGTGACGGTCGAAATTGTGGAGCGCCAGATCAGGGCGGCTGAGGTAAAGAAGCAAAGCGCCAGGCATCCGAGGGCCATGAGCCGCCAGTTCCTGGCCTGCACGCGGGCGGAGCCTATGCGTTCGTCCCAGACCTGACCGGCTTTCTGATAGGGCGTTTCTGGAAATGGGCTCGGCCCATAGCTGGTGGAAGATCGTTTGAAGACCATCGTTAGTCGTCCTTGTCATTGAGTTGCGGGGCTGCACCGGACGAGCCGCGATCACCCTCGCGCAGGCTGTGGGCGGCCATCTGACCGGCCTGGCTCGCATTCTGGCGGGCCTGCATCCGGCGCGCCCATCCTGGGCTTGAAGCTGAGCCGCCTGAGGAAGATGAGGGACCGCTGCCACCGGAACCGCCGGTTGCGCGCCACGCACCCTGGCTGCCTCGGGCATAGGCATCTCGAATTGATTGTGCGGGGCGGCTGGCGGTTCGGCGGATCGCGTCACCGCCAGCACGGGCCATGCCCGCGACTCCAGCTGCGACAGCGCCGACGCCGGACGCACCAGACGCAACAGAGCCGAGCGTATATGAGGTGCGCGCGGCTCCAGCCATGCTTGCGCCGGCTTTGACGGCGCTTGAAGCGCCGCCTGCTGCTGCACCAATCGCCGCGCGCCCGCCTGCACCGGCAACATAAGTGCCAGCAGCAATACCCGCTGCAGCGCCCGCCGCTGAACCCGCGCCGAGTTGCGGCGCGCCGGTGATGAGGCCGCTAGCGACGCCTGGTGCGAAGATGCCCATCCAGAAAAAGACAATAGCCGCGAGCACCGTGCCCATGACTTGCGCCAGCGTGACATCATCGCCGGTGCGGAAGGCGTCCGTGACGGACGCAAACAGCGTCGAGCCAATCCCGATAATGACGGCCAGCACCATCAGCTTGATGCCCGACGTGATGACATTGCCGAGGACGCGTTCAGCGAGGAAGGCTGACTTGTTCCAGAGCGCGAACGGCACCAGCACAAACCCGGCAAGCGTTGTCAGCTTGAATTCCAGAATGGTGATGAAGAGCTGCACGGCGAGCACGAAGAAGGCCACCATGATGATCGCCCAGGCGATGAACATGACCGCGATCATGATGAAGTTATGGAAGAAGGAGATCGGCCCCAGCATGTCGCTGATCTCCGAGAGCAGCGGCTGCGCCGCATCAAAGCCGACCCCGGCAATGAAACCCGGACGAAGCAAGTCCGCCGCTGTCATGGTCCCGCCGCCTGCGGTCACGCCGAGCTGCGTAAAACTGTCAAAGACAATATTCGCGAGCAGCGAAAAATTGCCAATCACGAAGGCGAAGAAGCCCACATAGAGGACCTTTTTGATCAGGCCCGCGATGACATCACTGTTTTGGGAGAGCGCCCAGAACAGCCCAGCGAGCGTAATATCGATCGCAATCAGCGTGGTCGTCAGATAGGCGACATCCCCCGCCAGCAGGCCGAACCCGCTGTCGATATAAGCGATGAAGGTCGCGAGGAAGGTGTCGATCACGTCCATTAGTCGGGAGACCCGAGGAAGGCGCGCGTGCGGGCGCGGCCTCGTTCAGCTTCTGCAAGCTGGCGGGCACGCTCCAGCGCTTCGGCGCGGTAGTGTGAGGCCATCATGGCTTCCATCTGCATCAGCTGCTCAGTCTGCAGCGCCTCGATCTGGTTGCCCGCCTGCAGGACCTGAAGGTTGCCTATGGCGGATTGGCTGTCTCCGATGAGACGGTCGAGGCTTTCTGAGTCTGCGCGGGCGGATGAGACGACTTCTGCGGTGACCAGAAGGCTTTCGCGATAGGCCGTGCGCGACTGGCGCCATCTTGTGCGCGCCTCTTCAACCAGCACGCGGTGTTCAGGCGGTTCAGTTCCGTAATCCTCCGGGTAGATCACTTCATAGTCGCGTTCGATCTCTTCGACGCCATAGCCGATACCTTCGGCCTCGCGCATGAGGTCATCGATGCGGCGCATCCGGCGCAATATATCGTCGGCAATACTGTCGGGGAGCGTTTCGAGATCGCGCGCCATGTTCTCCAGCATCTCGATTTCATGGGTGAGCTGCTGGATCTGATTGTTGATTTCCTGAAGCGCGCGCACCGCCTGGTAGATGTTCTGGATGTGATTGGCCGGGTCATAGACCGTCCATTGGGCGGAGGCTGGCGGTGGCGTGATGACGCTCAAAGGCAGTGCGCAAAGCGCTGCGGAGAGGAGAAGGCGTTTCATCAGTGTGACTCCTATTCAGCGGCGACAAGTTCAGTGGGCGTGAAAGGTTCGGGCGCATCGGCAGGCGGCGTATGACCGGGCCAGCGCGCCAGAAGCTCGGCTGCCCAGGGCAGGCCTTTTTCGCGCAGCCAGCATTCGGCAAAATCGTCGCCTTCGGTTTCGGCCCATATGCGGTCGAGCAAGGCTTGATCTTCGGGAGCGGAGGCACCGCATATCGAGAGCGCGATAGGCCCAAGGCCGAGGTCGAACACGCGGGCGCCCAGCGGCGACTGATAGTAATAATCGCGCTTGGGCGTCGCTCTTGAGATCAGCTCGATCTGTCGGGCATTGAGGCCGAACCGCTGATAGGTTTCCTTGGATTGCGGTTCCTGCGCGCGTTCGTTCGGCAGGAAGATCCGTGTGGGGCAGGACTCGACAAGCGCAGGTGCGATGCTTGAGTTGGCAATGTCCGCGAGGCTTTGCGTCGCGAACACAACGGACACGTTCTTCTTTCGGAGAGTCTTGAGCCATTCGCGGATGCGCGCGGCGAACATCGGGTCGTCGAGGAACAGCCAGGCTTCATCGAGGATGAGCAATGTTGGTTTGCCGGTGAACCGCGCTTCCAGCCGGTGGAACAGGTATGTGATGACAGGCGCGACCGCGCCCTTGGCATGCATCAGCTCTTCCATCTCGAAGCAGACCGTGTCCGCGAGGCTGAGGCTTTCATGGTCGGCATCGATCAAGCGCCCGTGCGGACCTTCCAGCGTGAACGGGTGCAGCGCGGATTTGAGCGTCTCGTCCTGCAGCATCAGCGTCAGGCCGGTCAGCGTTCGCTCGGTTTCAGGCGCTGAAGCAAGCGACTGGATCGCTTCCCAGAGCCTGGCCTTCAGGTCAGGCGTCATGGCGACGCCTTCGTTCGTGCAGAGTCCTGCCAGCCAGTCGGCGGCGAAGCTTGCGCCCGTGTCTGTGTCGATGTCTTTCAGCGGCTGTAGGCTTGGGGCATTGCTGCCGCCCAGATCGATATGTGCGCCGCCCATAGCGAGCGTCGCGGCGCGGGCAGATCGGCCCTTGTCGAAGATGAAGACCTGCGCGCCCTCATAGCGCTTCCATTGCAAGGCAAGCAGCGAGAGGAGCACGGATTTGCCCGCGCCCGTCGGGCCGACCACCAACGTATGACCCACATCGCCAATATGGAGGTTGAGGCGGAAGGGTGTCGTGCCATCGGTCTGCGCCTGGATGAGCGCGGGGGCGCCCAGGTGCCGGTTCGTCTCTTCGCCCGCCCATACAGCGGATAGTGGCACCATATGGGCGAGGTTGAGCGTGTGCAGGATTGGTTGGCGGACATTGGCATATGGATGACCCGGCAATGAGCCGAGCCAGGCATCCACCGCGTTGAGCGTTTCCTTGATCGCGGTGAAGCCGCGGCCATTCACGATACGCTCAGCGATACGGATATGTTCGTCCACGGTTCGGCGGTCGGGATCGGCAACCGTGATTGTCGTGGTGACATAGCCATAGGAGACAAGGTCGGAACCCAGCTCCTGAAGGGCGGCATCGGCATCGCCGGCCTTGTTGTCGGCATCATTGTCGACCAGCGCGGCCTGTTCATTGAACATGGTCTCGCGCAGCACCGCGCCGATCGACTTGCGCTTGGCAAACCAGTGACGGCGTTTCTTGGCCAAAACCTTTTCGGCTTCGGCTTTGTCCATAGCAATGAACCGGGTCGCCCAGCGATAGGCAAAGCCTTGCCTGTTCAGCTCATCAAGGATGCCGGGCAAGGTGGACGCCGGAAAGCCGAGAATGGTCAGTGTGCGCAGATGCGCCTCGCCAATCATGGGTTCGAGCCCGCCTGCAAAGGGCTCATCGGCAAGTATGGCGTCGAGGAAGACCGGCAGTTCGGGCGTCACGACGGGATGGCGCTTTGTCGAGATGGTCGAGTGCAGATAGGTTAGCGTCTCGTCATCGGTCAGTGGCCAGACGTCATCGAGACACGTATCGAGAAGGTCCCATACGCGGTCAGACTGTTGCTGGAACGTCTCCAGACGATGCCGCCAGGTCGCCGCGTCTTCTGTTTCAGCGCGGGTAATGAGGGCTTTCTCGGCGCGGCCCGATGCATCAGCTGGCGGTAGCCAGAGGAGCGTCAGATAATAGGAACTCTCAAACCGGGCACCCGCTTCGTCGGCTTGAAGCGCACGTTCCTGATCGACCAGCCAGGACGTCGCGTCGGGAAAGGCGCAATCCGGATACTCATGGATTTCATTGCGCTGGGCTTCGAAGAACAGCGCCCAGCCTGAGCCGAACCGGCGCAGCACATTGTTCACACGGGCATTGATCGAGACGAGTTCTTCTTCTGTCGAGCTTTCAAGGTCCGGTCCGCGATAGCGGAACGTGGTCTGGAAGCTGCCATCCTTGTTCAGAACCACGCCCGGTCCGACGAGGCAGGCCCAGGGCAGATAGTCAGCCAGCAAGGTCTGGGTCTCAGAGTATTCACGCAGGTTCAGCATGACAGATGCTCCTTGTTACGCACCGAGCGACTGGCCACAGCCATGAAATCCGGATCGCTGCGCGCCATGAACACGGCGGCTGAATGGCCAAGCACCCATAAGAGGAGCCCTGGTATCCAGAGCCGCAAGCCAAGCGCGAGGGCGGCGGCGAGCGTACCAATGGCGATGGCGGCGCTTCGTGGCGCGCCTGCCATCAGGATCGGCTCGGTCAGCGAGCGATGCAGGGGAATTTCATAGCCTCCGGCCATTAGATCAGCGCTCCGCCGCCGAACGAGAAGAAGGTCAGGAAGAAGCTTGTCGCAGCGAAGGCAATGGACAGGCCGAAGACGATCTGGATCAGCTTGCGCATGCCGCCACTGGTCTCACCAAAGGCAAGCGTCAGACCGGTCAGCGTAATGATGATCACCGCAACGATCCGGGCGACGGGGCCCTCGATCGATTGCAGGATCTGATCCAGGGGGCCTTCCCAGGGCATGCCGGAGCCTGCGGCGTGAGCCGGGCCTGCGATGAGTAGTCCGATGCCGATACAGGCGGCCACCTGAACCGTCCGGTTCACGGCGCGAAGTTGATGATAGAGGATCATTTCATGTCTCCTTGATTGACGAGGGAAAGCTGCGGCGCGGTCAGGGGCGCGGTGATGTAGGCGTCGCCATCGAACCCGACGACGCTGAGCGCTTCATCGATCCGGCGCTGTCCGCCTTGGCGGGTCATGAACAGGACAACGTCAATGGCCTCGCCGATCAGTTCGCGTGGCGGCGCTGTCGCGGCTTCCATTGCGAGGTGCTCAAGTCTTTGCATGGCGGCGTGAGCTGAGTTTGCATGCAGCGTCGTGATTCCGCCGGGATGGCCCGTGTTCCAGGCCTTGATCAGATCCAGCGCTTCGGGCCCGCGCACCTCGCCGACAATGATCCGGTCGGGTCTGAGCCGCATGGTCGAGCGCACGAGGTCCGTAAGCTCGACCCGGCCGCGATAGGTGCGCAGTGACACCGCATTTGGGGCTGCGCATTTGAGTTCTCTTGTATCTTCCAGAATGACGACCCGATCTTCTGCGAGCGCACTTTCAGCGAGCAGTGCGTTGGTGAAGGTCGTTTTGCCGGAGGATGTGCCACCAGCGATCAGAATGTTGGCGCGGGTTGCGAGGGCTTGCTGCAAAGCGGTTGCCGTTGCCGGCGCGAGCGCACCTTGCCTGACATAATCATCAAGCGCGAACGGAACTGTCGCGGGCTTGCGTATGGCGAAACAGGGGGCTTCAGAGACGGGAGGCAATAGCCCTTCAAAGCGTTCGCCTGAGCCGGTCAGCTCTGCTGAAATGATGGGTGCGGAGCGATCACAGGCTTCGCCGATAGAGCTGGCGACCAGGCGAATAATCCGCTCTCTTGCTGCCGCTGTGATGGTCGATGGGTCAACATCAATTCCGCGACCAGCGCGTTCAATCCAGATCGACCCGTCAGGGTTCGCGAGAATTTCAATAACATCAGATGCGTCGAGCGCTGCCCGCACCGCGCCGTCGCAGGCAGACCGCAGCATGGATAAGCGACGTTGATCGGTCTCTGCATTTCGGGCGGGTGCGGGCATCGGGGGAGTGGCTCCTGTGTTCGTTCGACAGGACCAATCCTCTGAATTTTATGGGTTTTCAGATAGTTCGGAAGGACGCAATTGTTCGCCAGCTTTCAGGATACCTCGCAAAGCTGCCTATCCATTGGCCTCCACTTCAACCGCGTCCAACTCCGCCATAATCATATCCAGGATCGGTTTGACACGATCAGCGTGCCAGGCATGGTGCTCGGGTGAGAGCTGCTCAAGCCGCGTCCATATGATCCCGCTTCGGCTGCGCCATCTGGCTGTGAAAATGGGCTCGTGATGCGCGATCCTGTTGCGAAGGTCGCGGATTTTCAGAAGGTCCTTATGGACCTTCTTGATGTTTTCGCCGTCGGTCCAGAGCTTCCTCAGAAAGGGTGTCCACAAGGCGTCCCGATATTTGTTCTCATGCATCGCCACCCAGAAGTGGAACGTCAGCCCCGCAATGACCCGTCCTGATCGAAGAGCCTGATTTTGGGATTGGAGCCGTGCTCGAACCTCGCGCAGATTTTTTCGTCTCTCCGGGGCAAGCAGCGATGTGAAAGCCCTTGCCCGGTACCAGTCGGTCCTGCCGAAATGTTCGATAATCGCGCTCGACACCGCGTTTCTGAGTTCGATTTCCAACCCGCCGATCAGTTCATGAAGGCAGTTCGCAAGCCGGGCATTGAGTTCATAAAGCGCGAGCGCCTCGACGTCTGAGCCTGTCGCCGCTATATAGGTCGTCAGTCTCTCGCGGCTGATCCCGGCGATAATCGATGAAATCTGATCCGGGGTGCGTGCAGCGAGATATTGACTTTCGAGTGGCAATCGACTACCTTCTCATTGAACACCCCGGTGCGTCCCTGCTTTGCATATGCCCGGGGTGAAGCTTTTCAGGGACCCGTGTCCCACGATTCTCCCCATAAATGTTGATTTTGCAGACAGCCTAATCGCGCATGTCGCCAGAGAAGACTTTTGTTGAAACGGCTTCAGGGGAGCCAATTTTTCGCGCGACCTGATCAATGAAATAGTCAAAGCGCCGTTGTCCCAGGGCATGTGCCGCGTCCCGGTCTCCTTCGGGCAGCGGGTCAGCGCGTGTGAGCCAGTAGAAGACAAACTGGCCGAGTGTTTCCAATGACAGAGCAACGTCCCGTTCAATGGCGTTCTGCCTGAGATCAAATTCATCCAGCCGCTTCATCAGTGCCTGTTCCCGCCCCCCGGTCTTCATGGGGTCGAGATAGGCGCGAAGCGCGTCCTCAATGATCGCCGATTTCGTCACCCCGGGCGCTAGCACCATCTGCTCAAGCGTGCGGTGCATCTCATGGGACAGGCGGATATTGACGCGCGGCTTGGGCATTTCAGAAATCCGGCAGGGCGTCAGTGCTGCCCTTATCGAGGCCCAGGGCTTTTTGAGCGGGCTTCAATCCGTTTCGCGCAGTTTCATCAAAATCATCCTGATCGGGTGCGTGAGTCTGTTTGGACTCTAAATCGCGGTCCTGTCGTTCGCGCGGCGGCGGATCGAAGGCCAGCTTATGCTCGTGCCCGCCCTCGGTTGCGGCGGCAGCACTCGTATCATCTGGCTCGCCGATGATGGCAGGCGATGATGCAACCACGCCCTGCCAGACATCGCTGCGGGCGGGCGGCGGATTAGACACCCTGGCTTTTGTCTGCACCCGCTCAGTAAAGTTTCGATCGAGATAATAGCGCAGCTTCCTCGCGCGGATGGGACGCACCCCGGCAACCATGACAAGTTCTTCGTCCGGGGGGAGCTGCATCACTTCGCCGGGGGTCAGCAGGGCTCGCTGGGTTTCCTGACTTGAGACCATGACATGACTGAGCCACGGCGCGAGGCGATGGCCAGCATAGTTGCGCTGGGCGCGCTGTTCCGTCGTTGTGCCAAGCGCATCGGAAATGCGCTTTGCCGTGCGCTCGTCATTGGCAGCAAACGCAACACGGACATGGCAATTGTCCAGGATCGCGTTGTTCGGACCATAGGCTTTCTCGATCTGGTTCAGTGATTGAGCGATCAGGTATGCGCGGATGCCATAGCCTGCCATAAACGCCAGCGCCGACTCGAAGAAGTCGAGCCGACCCAGTGCCGGAAACTCATCCAGCATCATCAGCACTTTGTGCCGCTGACTGTCTTGGTCCGGCAGTGTTTCTGTTAAACGGCGACCGATCTGGTTCAGGATCAAGCGGACGAGCGGTTTGGTGCGCGATATGTCGGACGGCGGCACGACAAGGTAAAGCGAGCATGGGCGCTCTGCCTGCACAAGATCACTGATGCGCCAATCGCTGCCGGCCGTCGCCCGTGCGATGACCGGGTCGCGGTACAGCCCGAGAAAGCTCATGGCCGTGGAGAGCACGCCGGAGCGTTCATTCTCGGATTTGTTCAAAAGTTCGCGCGCCGCCTGCGCCACGACAGGATGAGGCCCCTCTCCGAGATGGTGCGTCTTCATCATGACCCTGAGCGTTGCCTCGAAAGAGCGCTTCGGATCGGACAGAAAGCGCGCGCAGCTCGCGACTGTTTTCTCTTCCTCAGCGTAGAGAACATGCAAAATCACGCCGACCAGAAGTGCGTGTCCGGTTTTCTCCCAATGGTTGCGGCGTTCAAGCGAGCCTTCAGGATCAACCAGAATGTCAGCGATGTTCTGCACATCGCGAATTTCGTTCTCACCGCGCCGAACCTCCAGAAGCGGATTGTATCGCGCTGAGTCCGGGGCGGTCGGATCGAACAACACACAATGAGAAAACCGCGACCGCCAGCCGCTGGTCAGGTCCCAGTTTTCTCCCTTGATGTCATGAATGACCACGCTTCCGGTCCAGCTCAGCAAGCTTGGAATGACCAGGCCTACACCTTTGCCTGAGCGTGTCGGGGCAAACGCCATGACATGCTCCGGGCCGTCATGGCGCAGATAGTTCGTGCCCAATTGACCCAGAAACACGCCGTCATCTGTCAGGAGGCCAGCTCTGCGAATATCCCGTTTCGATGCCCAACGGGCCGATCCATAGGTCGTTACGTGCTTTTGAGTGCGCGCGCGCAGTAGCGAGCCGACAACTGCAACGACGGCACCAACCAAGCCGCCGCCCGCCGCCATCAGACCGGCACGAGCAAAGACGCCAGGCGCGTAGGCTTCATAGGCATACCACCACTGGAACAAGCGCCAAGGCCGATAGACGGGTACCTCGTAGAAAGTAAACCAGGGGGCACCCAGCGCGGGCTGATATCCCAATTGCTGCGCGGTCCACTGTGTTGCGCCCCAGGTCGTGAGCAGGATGATGATGCAGACGAGCGTGATCGTACCAATCAGAAATTTTGTGCCGGTCATGCAGTCTGTCCCTGTGCGTAAAGCGATCAGGTCACAGCATTCCTATCCGGCCCGCTCTTTACCAGTTGGGAAACTCGCAAATTCTCAGCACGTCAGCGGATGTTTCGCGGCTCGCTTCATCAGTAGATTCCGACACTCAACATGCGGCACCCATCGCGCAACCAAAAGCGGTCGAACAAAGAGCCCGCCCGATCAATCCCCAAGAATTTCTGCATAATCTCAGTTTGAAATCGAAGGCTCGAACCGACGTTCTTCGCCGTTCGGCTCCCACACAGGAAGGCTGCTATGCGGGCAAAGGAAGACATGACGATTGCCCACAACAGACGATAACAATTCTCACGCTGGCCTCCGATCCATGCGTCTTGTTACGCCCGGACGGATAGCTTGATCAGATGTAGAATTTGAAGGGCTGTCGCTCCGCATCCTTGGCGCTGCCCATGACCAAAACGTCGCCAACTTTTTTCGCGAACCGGATCGTGACCGGTTCGCTGTCACTATAATTGCACGCATTATAATTGATCTTAGTTAGCCCCATAATATCGGTCAGTACCAGTTCTAAATCGGGCTTGCCATTGGTCGCCCGCAAGATCGTCACAAAAAGTGGGTTCGGCGTTTCTGGGCCCAGATAGGTGTCGATCCGCGGGGCATATCCAGAGGTCCAAAGATAGGCATCGCTATCGCCGAGCAGCACCGCCGTGCCGCGCAAGGTCGGATAATCGCCGTTTCGATAAATTTTCATTTCCCCGTGGCTGGGCTTGATCCTGACCCCGACAATATTGGTGCCTTCTGGCGCCACCTCTTCAAACGCTTCCCATTCTTCATCGTTGAACTTTGTCGTGCCGTGTATGAAGAGCTCTTTGGGATATTCATCAAACCGTGTGCGGTAGGTTTCGAGCACGGTCTCGATGAGCGCTTTGGCGCCCGCCTTGCTCAAGTGAAACTCTTTGCGCTCGGTCAACCAGGGGCCATTTGCGCCGCGAAACACCACGCCGTCACCCTCGCTTAGAAACATCTGCGCCGCGCAGCAGGCATGATTGTCGGCATGGTTCGGAATGATCTTGAAGATCAGTCCGACATAACACACCCCCGGGCGCATGTCCGCCAAGCGCCAGGGCGGGTTGGCCTGCGTCTTATAATAAAGCCCGGTTGCGAGGTTCCAGGCCACCGTCGCGCTGTCCTGCGTACCGCGGATCGGTTTGCCAGCTTTGTTCAAAAACGCGTCCGGCGCCAAGGTCGTTTCCCGGATCAACTGAGACGGTGCCCCGAGCGACAAAAGCCGCGCTTTGATCTGGCGGTGAAAATCAGGCACGTCATCGAAAATCGCCTCATCGCTTGTGTCGACAATTCCAGCGAGGAGCGGCATGTCGCTGCGTTTGGCTTGGCTTTTGACATGCTCGCCTGGGGTAAGCACGACTTTGCGTTTTTTCCCCATCTGCGGGCGGCAGCGCTCAAACACTTTCTCAGGAACCACAAAGACCCAGACATCCACCCCGCGCTCTTCATTCTTCATGTGTGCTTCAATGGGCCCGAGAAACATCTCCACCGTTTTCGCCACCGCTTCATGGTGATTGGCGATGGCCGTCATGGCCTCAATCTCGTCGAGGTCCAGCGTGTAGGAAACGAGACGCTCTGGATCGAGTTTGATCCCATAGGCTTCTGCAAACCCCGGAAAGTTAGACAGATGTAGGCGGACATGCTTGTCGCGTGGTCCGCGCGGCGGAATTTTAATGCCTCGGACAAGGGTCTTCGCCCAGCGCTTGAAATATCCGATCCCGTCTTCTGTGCCGATCACCCCGACCGTGATTTCTGCCCGCGCTGCTTTTGTCTGCGGTCCATAGAGGAACAAACCATCTTTTGGATGATCCGACATCTGACCATATCCGAACCCAAGACGCGGCTCGTCAATATGCAAGGTCGCGAGCGAGGTTTCAGGAAATGCTGCCATCTTCGGCCTCCTTTTCTGGGGCTTGCTGATCGTCTTCCGCTGTGTCTGGTTCTGTGTCGTGCACAACTGGCGGACCGCTGAGCGTTGTCAGATCTTCTTCTTCGGCTTCTTCATTCTGGACGAAGACTTGCCGAGCGGTCTTAGGCGAGGTCACTTGCACAGGCATCGCATCCACCGTGATTGACTCGCCGCCGCCGACGGGCAGATCGACATAGGGACTGTCTCCCGCCAGCAACTCCAGGAAGGCCATCAGCCGACCATGCCAAGCCTTGTTGCGCCAGGTCGAGCAGACGGAGCGCCGGAGGCGGTGCTGGTCCTTTTTCTCGCCGATCACATTCAGCATGTCTTTGTCTTCTTCTGAAAACAAAACCCGCGCCTTCATCCGATAATGAGGCCAGGGAAAGAGGCTCGGCTGCGCGGAGACGCCATAGGACCATATCTTGCCGCGCGCCTTGTTGCGCAGAACCGACGAACGGCGTTCGCCTTGACGTCCCCAAGAAATGCGCTTGTTTAGCCCGAGCTGGCTTGCATCCACATGATGGGCCGCCCCGGTCGCGTAAGCATGGGTGTAAAACCCATTCGCGCTCAAATGCTTTTCCCATGCCTGTCGAAACAAATTGACGACCATGTTTTTGGCGTCGCGCGTTTCAATACCCATCGCTTCGGAGCCATGCTCCATGAAATCTGTCAGAGCCGTCTCGGCTTTGGCCTCAAATCGTCCCACACTGAGGAAATGCTCTTCAAGATCAAATGGTGAGGCGAATGTCAGCACACCCCGCTCATGCACAATGACAGGAAGGGCGAAATCCGCCGCCCGCGCCTTTAATGTGTCTTCGTCAAAGGGACCGGTCGGCTCCAAGAGATAGAGCGTGTCCGGCGCAGAAAGAATGCGCAGCCAATTGGAGGTCAGAACTTCCGGCTCGTCTTCAAGGCTGACCGCTTGGCGGCGCTGATAGGCCGCCCAATTGGGATTGATCTCGCCTTTGGACGCTTTGGGGACCTCTTGGCGCTCCAGCGATTTTAATAGCTCAACGAGCCCGTCAGCCCACCGATTTTCAAAATCCACATATTGCAGCTCACCGATCCCGAATACTTTTTTGAACCGCTGTATCTTTAAGGGCAAAATAAAGTTCGGATCTTTCAGCTCTTTGGCGAGATCTTCTGCGATACCAATCTCTTCAATTACGCCGCGCCGCGCTAACGTTTCATTGGAGCAGCAAAGCAGCATTTTGACCGCTTCAATTTGTAAAGTGTCGGTAATTTTTCGGCGCCAGACATCGCCGGTGTCGAGGCTCAATATATCGGCGAAGACTTTATACCCCTCCGCTTCAAGTCTTGGCGCAAGCCATAGTGCGAACGCATCATCTCCAGGGGTTGCCTTGGAAATAAAGACTGTCTCTCGGATACTTTTCGAACCATCTATCATCTCTTCCATATAGGATGACTCGGGCTCTTCTGCTTGATTAACTTCAGTATTTTTGGGTGACCGCTATTGCATCCAAGTTCTAGTGACCGCCGGCCAGTGAGCCAGGCTCATCACGACGATAAACTCATCTCTGCGCTAAGGTCTTTCTGAGAGCAATAAGCCAAATCGTTATCTCTGGTTTTAGGACCAATCTGCCACCCATTCGAGTAGTAACAAGTGTCACAGACGACCAAACCCCTCTCGCCGAATTCTTTCAGGGCGAACCAACAATCTAATCTGAGAACTACCAAATCTCTTCAAGGATCGCTTTTCTCGTTTGGGTCCCAGCACATTTTCGCAGTACGGTCTTAGCTGTGCCCCCTGCACTTATCCGCCGGATATCAGATCGCCGCTTAATACGCGCCCGTCCGGCAGGTCACTGACGAATTGAGCCGCCTCACCCTGTGCAACAGTGAAGCTGGTGAGCATCTTTTTCGACTCTGACTGCTTTGACTGATCCAGAATATCGACCTCAATGAGAATTTGGCCTGACGAACAGGAAACGGTCTGGTTTCGCGAACAGGGTGTTGCCCTGAGTTCGTACTGAACGGTCTCTCCCAGCGGTTCGATAATCGGCGTTGAAGCTGTCTTCGCGCCGAAATCCATCCGACCTTCCGAGATGACTTCCCCGACACCATCATCAACGACGATGCGATATTGGAGATGAGAATTCGCGGTAGCCACCGGGGCAAGGAACACGCTGAACGTCAGGGCGATAGCCGCTGCGCTGGCTGCGATCCCCGCGCCGGCGCTTTTCAAGCTGTTCAGCCGCACCAGTCTCAGGAGCCGAACACGCAGACTTTGAACGGTCACATAGAGGCCCATTAGCTGCCTGAGCACTTCGCTCGCGGACCGGTTCACTCGGCTGCAGACATCCAGAAAAGCAGATTTTTCTTCTTCGCTGACTCTGATTTCCAGTGTCCGCGTTTTTTTCGGGGGGCGTTCTTTAATGCGCTTCTTCATGAATAAATGCCTGCAGTTCCATATAGGTATGTAATGCACGACCTGACCAATTATCCTGTGGGGGCACAAGAAAATTCGTGTGGGGACACTCACATTCATGCACATTCCGGCGTTCAGGCAACATGCACACGCTTAAAACGCTTCAATCACGGGCCAGCGCCTGATTGAGTATCGTTCAATGTCACCGGCCCCCTCGTCGATCAGCTTATCAGCCCAGCAATTTAGGGCTTGAAGCTATCGCCCGATCCCGCGTGCCTTGCCGACCGTCCAATCAACGCCGCCAGCTCTGGCGCGAACATCAATCATCGCGCCCCGGTGACGTTCCAGTTCCGGTCTCCAAGGAACAAGGGTGAATTCCTTCGATCTTGCGATGAGAGCGAACCGTCCCTGGGCAAGATCGATGGAGCGTTCATACACTCCTGAAAAGCTCGATCCTTCGGCGACTGGAAAATACACGCCAGAACGCGTCTGTGCCCTTGCCGCTTCATGCAGTTCTCGCGCGGCAAGTTGCCGGCGTTGTGAAGCGTCCAGTTGCCCGGATGCGTCGAGCCATCCGCGCTGGCGTAGAAAGTCCTGCCGCGCCTGTTTCGCTTTGGCCGCCTCGGTTCCAAATCCACGCTCTGTGATCTTATCAGCGCCGAGGTCATCCAGCCATGTCACCCCCTCATGCTCGATCTGCGCCTCAATGCTGACCCAGGATTTGACGGTCAGTCTGATCCCGCCGGTGCGTTCCGCCTCATATGTGGCTGCGCGTTGAAGATAGTCCTTCGAGACCTCAAAGACGCCGCCTCCAGTGCGCTCCACCAGTCCGGCGCGGCGCAGCGCTTCAAGTCGGCGCACATGCGATTGAATATAGGCCGGACGCGCTGCGGGATCGATCTCTGCATGGAGATCGACCGAATATCGGCCTGAAGTCTGGGCTGCAATCCTGGCGATGGTTCGATCCGAGGCCCGCGGCGATTGTGAACCCGGCGCGACCTCAATGATTGCACCCGGCGGTGGCAGCGTGCCCGGCAGTCTTTCCCCCACGGATATGTACCAGCGATTTCCATCCAGTCCGTCGACGATCAGAAAGCGGGTATCGCGTAATTCGTCAGCTGGACCATCGGCAATGACGCGTCCAGAAATAACAAGGTTCGGCGTCGCTGTGGGATCATAAATACGACCAGGCATGGAAGGCCGGTCTCGGCTGGCGGCTGCCAATTCTCTGATCTTGTCTCCGCGCTGTCCCATGACTTTGAGGGTGTCCTGCCAACCGTCAGAGAGTTCCCATGTCCCGTTAACACTCTTCCGGGCCAGTCCGAGCGATTGAAGGTGCGCGATCCGCCGCAGCGCAAGGGTCCTCTCATATCGATCAAATGATGTTTCAGCAGAAGCGAGATCCAGAAGCGGACCTTGCATCTGATGCCCCAGCTTTCGGTCGTGCCCTGTCAGGCGGTCGTCATTGACGTCCCGTGCCTGGCTGCGAGCGATCTCAAGATCGCGGCGCGGCCCGAGGCGCTCTGTCACAAGGTCAGCGGCTTGTCGCCTCAATCCCTGTGTCAGGTATTCCCGGGCGATGACGAGATCTCTGCCGCGCGCGTCTTTGCCACGAATGACAATATGGGTGTGCGGATGACCGGTATTGTAATGATCGACGGCAACCCAATCCAGCTTTGTGCCAAGGTCCTTTTCCATCTGCGTCATCAGCGCGCGTGTATTCTCTTTCAGGTCGCCGAGTTGATCAGCATCTTCTGGTGAGACGATGACCCGGAACTGGTGGCGGTCATCCTCACTGCGTTCGATAAAACCACGGTCATTGAGGCGGTCTTTCTCAGCGTCATAGAGGTCACCCCCATGCCCATCACGATCAACACCGTCGCGCTGGATGTATTTCAGGTGCGCTTTGAAAGCGGTCTTGCCGATGCCCCGAGCAGCTCGCGCGATATGCGTCTTTACAATGACGCGGCGCATTCGGAATTTCGCAAACGGGTGCCTGCGAAACGAAGCCGCCCGGCCCGCTGCACTGCCGCGACCAATATGTGCGCCGGTAAACCGGCCTCGCCCGCCAGATTTCGACAGCCGCGCTGCAGCCTTCTTCAGCTGCGTTGAAAAGCGTCTGCCGCCAGCACGCCCGAGATCGCGCGGTCGTCCGAGGCGCGGGGTAAACGGAACATCATCGCTCATTGAACGGTTCGCGCCCCTGGCACCCCCGGAACAACAAGCCCCGTATGGCCTTTTTGCGTTTGAGGGTGCCACAAGGTTTCGCAAGAGGCGCCAGAAAAAAGATGTGCAGACAACAGGTTAGGTGCCCGTGGGCGCCAACCCTTTAATCTTGCCCTCCGGGTTCGTTTTCCAAATCCTTGCAAGTCCTTCTGTGCGCTTGTGAGCTGCCTTCTCATCGCTGGCTCCAGAATAGTGTGGCAGGCCCCGCAATATCGCGGACAGGCGTGGCTCCGAAATAGCGGCCATCCAGTGAACCGGGATGGTCATTCAGCAAGAAAACCTGATCGGTTTTAAGGGTAAAACACCCCTGCCAGACGGGCAGAGATCGACCTCTAGAGTCCCTTTCATGCGTCGTGGCAACGGTCATTCCATTGATCGAAACAGTCTCGCCAGTTCTGCAAATTTCATCGCCGGGCATGCCGCGAACCTGTTTGATGATTGGCCAGTCAGCGCCGATATAACCACGAGATGCCGCCCATATCGAGCCGGGCGCATCGGCGGAAACGACGGCCCACCCGCCCGGGGTAAGCGGGCCGTCGCTCCGCCAGTAAAGCCCGACCGGCGCGCTTTCCGTCCTGTTCCAGATCAATGGTTCTTTGAAGGAAATTAGACCTGCGGCGATCAAAATCGAGACCGCTGCGCACGTCGTGGCGAGGGTGCGTCTCCGGCTCATTTCGGAGCCTTATTGCTGCTGTCGCGATAGCGGCGACGCTCCGACCAATCGATCAGATCATCAATATGGTAGAAGACGAGACCGCCATGTTTGCGGTAGCAGGGGCCGCCGCCAATCCAGCGATAATGCTCGAGCGTTGACCGGGTCAGGCCGAGATATTTGGCGGCATCATTGGCCCGTAAGAACGGACTTTTATGTGTTCCGTTTCCTGATTGTGGTTTCATCTGCATCTCCTTTTCCTGGTTGCTGAGATGCTGATGACCTTGCGAGAGATTGCGGGGTCTGCGCAGAGTCGTTTTCAAGTCCGGTGAAAGCGACACACTTTCGAGCTGCCGTCAGAGCAGCTTGAGATAATCTTTCTGCATTAGATCGCGGCCCTTTTTAATGAGCCTTCGTGTGCGCGACTTGAGGGAATGAACGTGACTATTCCAATCGGAATCGACATCTTCCTTGTTGAAAATGACTGCCGCAATCTCGCGTTGGCTTGCGCCGGATAACCAGCCATCAAGGGCAATCAGTGCCGCGCGCAGTTTGAGCGGAGCGAAGCCCCGGCGCGGTGCCCTGTCGAACTCTATGCCCGCGCAGTGATGCACAAACCAATCCAGACAGCGCAAACGATTCAGCATTTGCGGGCCTTTTTGCATGCGCAGCGTAGGGTAGATCGCCAGTGGCAGAGGCGTTTCGGCCTTATCAATCGCAAGCTGAGCCGCATAGCTTCGAGCCGTAATTACCAGCTTGGTGCGCCGTCCGGGGACAAGCAGAAGCGATTTTTTGCCGGGTATATCCTGCCACAACATCTGTTCCGGAGAATGGGTGGCCTGATCTCGCAGAGCCGCCGCCGCATCGATATTCACCGTCATGACTTCAGGAAGCCAGAAGACTGGAGTCTCATAGGCTGACAATCGCGGATCAGGCAGATAGTGGAGGCCGTGGCGCTCCGCGAGACGACAGGGCGCGCTCAGCCTGACGAGATCACTTCCATCCGGTCTTTTAAGTGAGACGCGATTGGTGCGAGAAGCGCGGCTTTCGCCCAGAAGGGTCGGAAGTCGGCGCCTGAACTCCCACGCCCAGCCTGAAGATGACAGCCAGAGCAGACGGTCAAAATACCGTTTTGAATAGTTCCAGCCATATATGCGCGCCACCATGCACCCCCAGCCACAGAGCGATGGCACCAGCAGACAGTCGTCTGAGCGGCCTGCTGGCGGACGCCCCTGCGGGGTCAATCCACGCAAAATTCGTGCCTTTTCAGCAATATACCGTCCCGAAGTTGACCTTCGGGACGGCACTGAAAGGGGGTAACCGTATTCTAGTCACGCGGGTTCCAGAGGATCACATGGCGACCTTTCTTGTCTTTCACAGGGGCCAGGTTGGCGTAGATTTTCCGCGGGCCAATCTGGGGGTCGGCAAGCGTGATAGAGACATATTCGCGTCCTGATGATTTGGCTTTTCGCATCCAGCCGCCGCCGATTTCGGTCGAGGTTTCACCGGCGAAGATACGGTAATCGGGTTGCCCTTCTGCGGCTTTCTCATCGTTTTTCTCGATGCGGATCGAGGCGGCTAAGTTCATCATTGCAAGGCCGCCTTCGAAGCCTGTTTTGGTTTCGCTGACATATCCGAGTGCATTGGCCATGGTATTCTCCTTTTCGTTTCCATGTATCTCCGGAGACCCTGTGTCTCCGTCGACGCCGAACCGATCGGACGGTGTGCGGCTGGCTTGAACCTGAAAGGGCGGAACGCCAGTGGAGCACTGGGCAGTGAACGAATTTTGTGTGGCGAGGAGCCGTGGCACACGGCGGGGAAAATTCTTTTGCGGCCCAGTTTCACAGCCTGACGCATATCGTCCAGGTTCAAGGCATCAGATGGACACAAGGGTTTCAGACGGGGTCGTGGAGCCGGATATGAGGGAGTTCCAAGCGCAATCGAAGGAAAAGTCAGGCACCGGCTTTGTCCGTGACGTGGTTTGCAGATTTGATTGTCCCGACGCCGCCAGGACGCAGCGCCGACACGCTTGAGATACCGCAATTGTGGCCGGTTACGCGGGTTTGCGTGTGGGGACACGTCCAGAATCGTGCGGGGACATTGACAACCAAGTTGACAAATATTCGGCATCTCCCCAGCTTTGGTTACGGGCCAGAGACGCTGGTCACATGACGAGACCGGCAATCTACTTATCGCCAGCGCTTGTCCTCAACACGAAGGAAAAAACCATGATTTTCAGGAGTTCACTTATGGCAGTGGTGGCGCTGTGCTTCGGCATTGCGGCGTGTGCCACACCCACATCGGCTTATGCAGAGGTGCCACAGAAAGACATTGAATTTCTCATTGATGTCGGCGTGAAAGACTTCGCCAGCTTCGATAATGTTCCCACAGATTTCCGCAACGTCAAAGCGGCGCTCTGGTCGCCAGATGTCGGGCAGGACCGGTCTATGATTTGCGGCGAGTTTTTCGGTCTGATCGAAGGAGAAGGATATGACTGGTACGCCTTTTCACTGGTCAAAACGTCCGACTATGAGAACTGGATTGGTGGCTCGGCCGTTTCAAATTGCGCCAGCGAGCACACGCAGCTCGAAGAAGAAGACCTGTCTGATGCGATGAAAGCTGCTCTGTCGGAAGCGGCCGACTAGCGCGAGCAGTCTATGACCAACCAGATAGGGCGCTGACACGCACGGCCGCCCGATGCTAACGCACCGGGCGGCTTCTTTGTGTTGCATCGGCCAAAACAATTGTCTCCCGCTATGCGTACGATGATCTCGAGGCGAGCGGCCTCGCATATGATGCTGTCAACTTCACTCACGAAGTCAGAAAAGCGTTCCGTGAAAGCCATGATCAGCGGCTCCAGAAGATGTGGACTTCATCGAAGCCCGTCTGGAACACCATGATCTCACCGTTCAGCGCCATGTCGCGGGCAAGGGCCTGCCAGTCGATGTAATAACGAAGCGATTCCGATATCTCCGTGCGTTCGCCAAGCTCACCCTCGTGCAGGTGCTCGGCAAAGTCGGCGGCGCTGCGATATTCGCCAGCATAGTCCTCGAAGGCGGCGCGCGCCTGCTCAAGGTCGTCGCCGAAATGGCTCAGCAATTTCGCGCCAAGTTCGCCATGCTCCTCAATGAAGTCGGCAAGTTCGCACACGGTTTCGAATGAGGCATACTCGGACAGATTCGCACCCTCGAAGCCCTCATAATCATGGATGGCCCATTCCTCGGCGCCCGGCTCGGGCGAGTCCGCCAGCATGGCGCGCACTTGCGTCCTGATCTCGTCAGGGGTGGTCGCAGTGATCCATCGCCCGTGCAGGCAGCCGGAATTGTAAGCTGCAAGGCAGGCCACATAGATGCGCGGTCTCTCGGGTCGCGCGGGTGCGGTGGTTGCTGCAAGAGGTGCAGAGGTAGCGAGTTGGTCAGTCATGTCAGTCTCCTTACCCGCCCTTGCGTTCTTTTCCCGACAGTCGGGTGGGCGGCGAGGAGGTGCATGGGCCGGAGCGCATCAGGGCGCCGCGCAAGGGGAAGCTGTAGGTAGGACGCCTAAAGACGACCAGAGATCGCAAAGGCCCGCCCCCTTGCGCGGCGACCGCGCTCTGGCAGACGCACCGCCGGCCCACCTGACTGATGGGATAGATATTGAGGCGTAGGAAGGCACAAGATGTTGAAACCAAATGCATATGCCGCTTCTGCGAACTGGATGCTTTTGACGCGATCTGAGCCGACAGAATGGGTTTCGCGCTCTTTTGTGTGGTAGCTAAATTCAATCGCTGAGACCTGAGCAAATCCGCTTACTCAGGCCGGTCCCGTGGAACACATAACAGCGCTGAAACGGTCAAAACGGCGAGCACAAGAAGGGAGACGATAATTGACAATTGCGCCCCGCTGGATGTCGACACGGCAATGTAAATGCTGCCAAGAACAGACAGACCAAGGGCATTTCCGAACTGCTGTGACGATTGCTGAGCGCCGGAGGCTGTGCCCGTTTCTTCCGGGGAAGCCGAAGAGACAATCAATCCGATCAGTGGCGCCATTGTATGGCCCTGAGCGAACCCGAACGGGATCATCAAGATGACCAGCACGATCGGCCACGAGCCGTAGAATCCCAGAACCAGTGCGAGCAGCACAAGACTGAAAACTTGGAGCTTCAATCCCTGGCGCACGGCCTTGGTGCCGATGAGATGCAAGCGCCGGGCGCCAATACGTGCCCCGACAATAAATGCGAGACCCATTGGGACGTAAGATAATCCGAGATGTAAAGGCGAGGAACCGAAGCGCTCACTCAAATAAAGGGTCGTGGTAAGGTAGAAAGACGTATTTGCCATGAAGAACAGAAAGGCGGCGATCAGCCCGGATCGGAAGATAGCGGAGCTCGCCAATGCGCTCGAAATCAGAGCACGACCATGGGACCGCAATTCTCTCAGCTGGAAAAGTGAGAACAGGACTGCGAGGATCAGTCCGAAAGCCAGAACCGTGAGTAAGATTCCGATCGGTGCTGCGCCAAAGGCGGCAACTGGGCCGACGATCATTGCCGCCGTCACAAAGAGCGCAAAGGACGATGCGAGTTTCAAGTGCGGGGTCGTTGGGCGCGATGCTACGGGTACAAGAAAATAGCTTAATGCTGAGAGCGCGATCAGGCTCGGGCCAATAAACAGAAAGACGGCGCGCCATCCAAGGTCGCTGGGAGCATATTCGACGATAAGCCCACCGCTCAGAAAACCGGCAACGCCGCCAAAGCCCGTCACCATCCCGAAAACGCCGATTGCAAGCGCGCGCTCTTCCTTTTCAAAAAGAGTTACCAGGATCGCCATGATCTGCGGGATGAAAAATGCACCGAATATGCCTTGGAGCGTGCGAGCGCTGATAAGGGCTGCCGCAGTATCAGCGAATGTCGCGAGCAAGGCCGCCGAGCCGGCACCGATCAATCCGAGGATAAATATTCGTCGTCGCCCGAAAAGGTCGCCCAGTCGTCCGCCCAGAAAGACGAATGACGCAAAGGCGACCTGATTGGCTGCAAAAACACTCTTCAAGACGGCAGGGTTCTTGAACTCCACTCTTATTTGCGGGGCCGATACATTCACAAGGAAGACATCCATCAAATAGATGAACTGAGCCGAACAGATCACAGCCAGTGCCATCCATTTTCGCGGGGAGGTCGAGCTGGTTTCAAGCTTGGAAGGGTCGTCTTTTTCAGTCATTGGATGTCGTTTGGAACAAAGGTGCGTCGCCGAGTGCCACAGTTTCAAAAGACCGCGTCGCCTCATAGCACTGCGGTTTTGCCTCTTAAGTATTCGCTTGCCGCTCCATTTTGTCTTTCCACTTGCCCAGCAATCGATGCAGGACCTTCGGGAACATCACCATGCTGACCGAAATGAAGAGGCTGCCCTTCAAAGAACGCAATGGCGTAACATCGAAGGCTATGGCAACCATGCAGGCGTCAGGACCCGACGCCTCCACGCTCCACACAGCCTGGAGCGTTTCGAGCGGATATGGATAGTCCGGTGCTGCGGTATCGATGGTAAATCCGTACCTTTTGCCTTCTTCCCAGACGTGCGCCGTTTCCAGCCAGGTGTTCCCATCCGTGTCGGTGCATTTGCGCTGCATGCCCTCGGAGTCGCCTTGAATAACTTCAACACCGCTGAGGTTTTCCGCAATATCGGCATAGGCTTCATGGTCGATCATAATCTGCCAGGCCGTCGCCGCAGACGCGTTCACATGCCGGGATACGCTGACATGCCGCGTGCGGTGTGTGCGTGAAATGCTGATCTTGCTTTCGCCCTGATAGAGCATGGCGAGGCCAATTGCTTGCCCGACGCCGAAGAGAAACACCGCAGAAGCGACGACCACAACGATCCATTTGCCTGCGTCGGTAAAAAGGCCGGCCGCAAGAACAAGCAGCGCAATGCTGGCGATGACCCACATCGCATCGGCAATGGTGATGGCAAGCACGGCGCGCTTCGAGATCAGTCGCGGCAGAGCGGTGGCGCCAACCAGAGCTGAGAAAATAAAGAGGCCGATGCCAAGCGCAAAAAGCGCGGTCCCTGCGGGGATGGCGGGCCAAAGCATGTCCTCTGCAAAAAGGAGCGTTCCGCCAGCAGTACTGTTGAACACAGCGAGTACGGCGCAAAGAAATGAAAATCCCGCATTGGAGAGCAATGCGACACGCAGAAACCCTCCATTTATTTGATGTTGCTTCACGATACGCCTCCACAGAATCCACTGATCTTCACGTGAGTGTGGCGTGTTCATGCAATCGCGGGCAATTACATGTGAGGTAATTGAAAGGTTTCGCCGTGGGGCGTTAGGGTCAGGATATGGCGACAAAAACTGACAGCGGCGAGCCCGGCTCTTTCGCATCAATGCTGAAAGAATGGCGGCGCTTGAGCGGGCTCAGCCAGCTTGAGCTTGCGATGCGCTGTGGGTCTTCCCAGAAGCATATCAGCTTTCTGGAATCGAGGCGCTCCAATCCCAGCCGAGTGATGATCTTTGCTTTGAGCGAAGCCTTGGAGATCCCAATGCGCAGCCGCAATGACCTGATGCTGGCAGCGGGTTTTGCACCGACCTATAAAGAGCGACCTTTTGACGATCCGGAACTGGAATCGATCCGGATGGCCATTGATCACATTCTCTCGGCCCACGAACCGTATCCTGCGATTGTGTTCGACTGGCGGCATGACATTATTCAGGCCAATGATGCTGCCATGCGCCTGATGCTGTTTCTGTTTGACGTCTCCGCACCCGAAGAGATGCCTGATTTTTCAAACAATCTTCTGCGGGGGATGCTGCATCCGGACGGCTACCGGGCATCGATCACGAACTGGGAGCAGACGGCATCGACTCTGCTGCGGCGGCTCAGGTCTGAAATCTTCGCCATCGGAAACCCTGAAGAAGGCATCGCGTTTCTGGAAGAATTGACGGCGTATCCCGGAGTTCCTGAAGGGTGGCGTCAGTGTGCGGATGTCGAGTGGCAGAAGCCGATGCTGACAGTTGATTTCAGGAGGGGTGCGACTTCGTTCAGTCTTTTCTCTACGCTGACCTCACTCGGGAGCCCGTTCGACGTCAGGCTCCAGGAGATCAGGATAGAGAGCTTTTTCCCGGCCGATGACGGCGCGCGGCAGTTCTTTGAAGGGACTTCCAAGTCTGCGACGTCGGCAACCACTCACCGGATGGCTGATGCCGTGTGAGGAGTGACATTCCTACCAGGTAATTTCGAAGGTGGAAGCGATTGCTTACGGTCCTGATATCGAGCGCCTCAACGGGTGCTTCAAGAAATCAGGAGCCGAACATGACTGACTGCAGCCTAATCTCAACAAAGATGAGCAGCTATGGGTTAACCGCCCGCGTGGTGCTTGAAGAAAAGGGGGTTCCCTACAGACACGACATTATCGAGCCAGATGAGATCAAGTCGCCGGACTATCTCAGACAGCATCACCCATTCGGCATGATGCCAGCTTTCAGTCACGGCAGCTTCCATCTCTTCGAGACCGCCGCGATTGCCCGTTATGTTGACGAAGCATTTGATGGGCCTCGCCTGCAGCCTGAAGATCCGAAGGCCCGTGCCCAGATGCAGAAGTGGATCAGCATTTCCGACAATTACATCTATCCCGCCGTCATAAGCGATCTGGTTCTGCAACGGCTTGCGCCAAGATTGAGCGGCACCGCCGCAGACGAGTCGGTCGTGGCATCGGCTATACCCAAAGTACAAGTGCAGCTCGACCTGCTGGAAGCCACGCTTGCCGACTGGGATTTCCTGATCGGCGACGTGTCGCTTGCAGACTTCTTTGCCGCGAGCATGGTTCAGTATGTGGGGCTGACGCCCGAGGGTGCGGGCCTGCTTGGCGATAAACCGCGTGTTTCAAAATGGCTGGCATCTGTGACGGGTCGGCCAAGCTATGCAAATGCAAGTTATGACCTGGGATTATAAAATCTGGAAATAGGTAAGTCAGCATTGTCAGCGTATGAGCGGCTCTGCGTTTCTCGAAGAAAGCTCTAAAGCACTATGGCGCGCCCGGTTGTGCCGTGACTGACCGGCTCAAACCGTATGGTGCATCCATTAAGTAACCAAGGGACAACAACCGTTGGGAGGGCGGTCGCGATAGTAATAGAACATTAGCTACGCGCCAGATGATTGCGTCTATGGAAAATTCGGCACATTAGTACCATATGGCTTCACCTCTCATGACAATCCTTTACTCAGCCACAGCGGCTATTATCGCCTTTGCTTTGGCGATGTCATTTGACCAGAGGAAGGGGCGAAAAGATCAAACGATTTGTTTCGCGGCGTTGTTGCTCGCCTTGCTTGCTCACGTTCTCGGCCAATTGCTAATTGTCTCCGGAGGGTACGCTATCGCGCCGCATCTTGTGGGCGCTGAACTTTCTGTCCGAATGGCGTTGGGACCCGCTGTTCTATTCTACACCCGATCGCTCATTTCACCTGTGCCAATCGATTTTGGCGGCCGGGACTGGTTCGCTCTCCTGGGCTCTGTACTTGTCATCCTCCTCAGCCTCCCGTTTTCAAGCCTTAGTGCAGAAGAAAAACTTGCACTGGTCGATCCGGCCACCCGGGATCCGGTTCATTTCCAGATCGCCTTATTCACATGCTCTGCGGCGATTTTGCTTTTCCTCGCTTTCACCACGTTCTGCCTCATCGGCGCTCTCAGGCTTCAGGCCAAGCATCGGGCAGATATGATGCAGCAATTTGCAAATACTGAGCGTGTGTCATTGGATTGGCTCCGTGGTATGCTGTTCTTGTTTATGGGTGTCTGGCTGTTTCTGGCGATAAAGCAGGCCCTTTGGTTGGGCGGAGTATCCTCGCCGACCTTTTATGGAACGGTGGCTTTCAGCGAAATGCTTTCTATCGCGGCCTTTGCGTATTTTGGACTTCGCCAACCCGCTTTGCGCTTCGAGCACGACGATACGGCACGCGCCGCGAGGTCGCCCATTCTCACCAATGCGCACATGACGCGGATCGCCGCCAAGCTCAGTGGTGCGTTGAACACCGATCGCTTGTATGCCCATAGCGATCTTTCATTGCGCAAACTCTCCGACGTCACCGGCGTCACAAAGAACCACATCTCTGAAACGCTCTCTCAGCATCTGAACGTCAATTTCTTCGACTTCGTGAACAGGCGCAGGGTCGACGAAGCCAAGCGCTTGCTAACTGAGACCGACGAAACCGTTCTCACCATTGCGTACGATGTTGGGTTCAATTCACGCTCGACGTTCAATGCGGCATTCAAGAAACATGTCGGTTCGACGCCCAGCGTGTATCGCGCCGCGGCGTGGGATGAAGCGTCGCCATTATTGAAAAGCGCCGAATAAGCGGCTTCCGCGATGTACGATTAGCCCCATCCGGACGACAGGATGGGCGTGCCGCTTCACCCTGGCTAGCATCAGCATTCGCGTTCGACACAGGCGCGAGGTGGTGATGGACCCATGAAGAGGCGCTGGTCCTGAGAAGCGCTGTCAGGCCGCGTTCAACGAGCGGTCGCTATCAATAAAGCAGGAACTACATAGACATGTCCAATGAGCCGCGGCCCCCTTTAGAAGAGTTTCGTGTCCCCACACCGGTTAAATTGTCAGTGCTGTGGGCGTCGTTAATGTCGCTCTACATATATAATGATTTTATCGGCCTGTGGATCCCAGGTATGCTTGAGATGATAAGCGAGGGGCGCATGGGCCCCCTGGGACAAGCCACTGATCTCTTGATGGTTGGTGTCGCCGTCGTCGTCGGTCTGCCCGCGGTCATGGTGTTTCTATCGTCGATCCTGCCGGCGAAAATATCTCGTCTGCTCAATATGATTTTAGGGCCAATTTTCTGCGTGCTCGCCGTTTTGACGGGCATTGGGGCAGCTCCCTATTTCCAGTTGATTGTGGCGGCTGAGGTTGTCGTTCTTATTCTCATAACCTGGATCGCCTTTCGCTGGCCGCGCCAAGCCCCCTAATGCAGTGAGGCGCATATCGAGAGGCCACTGTGCGTCACCTACGGGCACCGCTTCGGCGCATCGCAGCGGCGCTGTAAGGAAACCGCGCATCCAGGCCGCCCCTCTTTGGGTCTGCCGTTGCTGGCCCCTACGCGAGCAAGCCTTAAGGTTTACGAATAGGCAGGGTCAGATCGATTTCTTTGCTCAGAGAATAATCATTAAAGGTGAGGACTGGCATGAGTAATCTGGAAACGCGTACGCATAATTATAGTGGTTGGGGTCCCGGGCTATTCATGGCCGCCGCGCTGTTAATGGCTGTAAACGCCGCGTTTCTTTGGATTCGTTACTTAAGCGATCTTGGGCTGTCTATCGCGTGGCCGGCGATACCGGGGACGATTGGTCTGGCGTGCGCCGTTTTCGGGCTGATTATGCTTTACCCGCGCGCTCACCCCAACGCGCCGCGACTTGCTAAGGTCGGTGTTGGATTTGCATTCCTGTCAGCTTTTTCTCTAAGTGGGAGCGCAATCTGGATACTCTATGCTTCTTTTTTTGGGGCCGAGGGCTCGGAATTCCCGCCGCAAGGCGCTCTTGCGCTCATCGCGGCGTTTTTGTTGTCGATGGTTTTATCGTTTTTATTCAACGCGATTGCGTTCTTAATCCCTCCCGGTCGGAGGAAGCTTGGCTCTCTGTTGATAGTGCCGCTCTTTATGTGGGGCCTAATGCTGTTAGTGAGCGCCATGAAGGGTATTGAGGTCGGCCTCGCACTTGATTTCTACACCAATCCGATCATTGCAGCCGCTTTTATTGGAATAAGCTTTAGCTTAAGATGATACCAATAATAATCTCAAAAAACTGGCTGGAGCGTGCCGGGCTCGAGCTCAAAGCGGCGAATTCTTGAACGACTTAATCGCGGTTTGATAATCAGCCATTGTCATTGGCTGGATCGCGGCAGTTCAGTATCGTCGATCGGTCCAGCGAGCATAAATTTGGCTGCGGCGATGTACGAATAGCCCCATCAGGACGACGCGATCGGCAAACCTTTTCATGTTGTCTCATAGCCGCGTCGGTAACGGACGCGATTTCATGATGTCTCTAAGGAGTGGCCGAGCCCGATGTCCGAACCCAGTTCATCACCGCAGTTTGCAATGCGCATGGCCCGGATCGCCGGGTTTTCCTACATTATGTATACTGTTGCGGGGTATTACATCACCTTCGGTCCCGCGCCGGGCTTCCGCCGTTTTGCGGACGGGGTAGCGCCGCCGGAAGGGGTCGAATTTCTGTTCCGGACAGCCTTTGCAGCCGAAGCGGTGATGTACACCTTCGTCGCTGTCTCGGCTGCTGCCATGTTTGTTGTTCTGCGAGCGGTTAGCCCGGGGGTGGCCATTGTGGGCGCGTTCTGTCGGCTCGTCGAAGCTGCCATGGGCGCGGCCTTCATAACGCTGAAATACGCAGCCTTCGCGGCCCTCACGAACCGGGATGTCCTGACCGCATTCTCAGATTCTGAGCGGGGCGGGCTCATGATGCTGTTTGGTCACGTACACGGCGCAGCGATTTTCTTCCTTATGGTCCCAATGGCGCTGGGCGGCGCTGTCTTCTTCAGCCTGTTTTTCCGGTCACGCTTCATCCCGCGTTGGCTTTCAGCCTGGGGCGTGCTGACTTATGCTATTCTCGGAATTGTCGGCATCTCCGTTATCCTAATGCCGGATCTCAGAAACAGCATCATGCTGTTCTTCTTGCCAGGGGCTTTGTTCGAACTGGTGGTGGCGCTGTGGCTGCTCTTCGCGGGGATCAACACGCGTCATTGGGCGGCCACGAACAAGTGACTACTCTGGGCGTGTTAAGTCGCTGAACAGAGTGCAGTTCCTAGGATCGTACATGTTGTTGAGTTCGGCTTCCGTTGGGACCTGGCCTTGATACGGTCTTCGAAAGCTGGCTTTAACGTGAGGTGTCAGATTAAAATTTCGACTGAAAAACCTGCATTCAAATCCCTCGTTTCAGCTGGCGTAACCATCTGATTTCGGGTCGTGCGAACGCCGCGATCCTGAAGAGTCCCGCATGGTGCATTCGCAGACAGTCCAGTCAAAGCTCGACCTCTGACAGACAAATAATTGCCCGCTATGAGAACCTGATACAGGTTCGACTACGCTTCTCACTCCCCTAAAGCCATCCGGACTACGTCGATATCAATCCTTTGCTGTCTCAAAGCTTCGGCGAACTTTTTCAGTAAGCTCAGGCCCAGCAGCTTCAGGGGTTCCGGCGTCGAAGGGAGGCTTCGGGTCGTATTCAACGAAAAGCTGTATTTCTTTTGCTGTTTCCTCTCCGGCTAGTTCCGCAGCCAGTCTAAATGCGAAATCAATCCCGGCTGTGACGCCGCCGCCCGTTATTCGATTACGATCGACGACAATCCGCTCGGCAACGGGCTCGGCGCCGAAATTCTTCAGGAGATCGCGAAACGCCCAGTGTGCTCCGGCCTGATAGCCTTTCATCAGGCCGGCAGCGCCCAAGAGAAGGGATCCACTGCAGACTGACGTGATGTATCGGGCCTTCTCTCCCTGGCGGCTCAAGAAGGATAACACGCTTGCGTCAGTCATTAAGGCGCGCTGGCCCGGACCGCCTGGAACGCAGATGACATCAAGTTGCGGGCAATCCTGAAAATCTGCATTGGCATTGATCGAAAATCCAGCGTCAGTCGGAACCGGACCTTTCGCTTTCCAGACCATGTGAATTCTAGCGCCGGGCACCCTCGAAAGGATTTGTGCAGGACCCGTTGCATCCAGCTGCGTGACATCCGGAAAAATCAAAAACCCTATTTCTATTATCTTGCTTGCCATCGACGCGCTCCTTCGTTCGATGTGAAAGCATCACACCATAGCGGTGGCGGCCACGACAATAATCGACTAATTTGCGCCAATGTCCTCATCGCGCAGAATTTTCCTCATTGTGTATCCCGGGTTCGAGACGCTGGATCTTGCAGGTCCTATGGGGGTGTTTTCAACAGCGTCGCGACTCGCCCCTGAAGGGCATCGCTACAAATTGATGACTGCGTCGTTGAGTGGCGATATCATTGAATCAGGCGACGGACTCGGCGTTGTCACGGAGCCGCTGGATAATTTCACGCTTGGCAAACGAGATACGGTGCTCGTTGTCGGTGCCACTGAAGGGCCCTTGAGAATTGCACTGGAGAATGGGGGATTAACCGGCTGGCTCGCAGATCACTACCACAAGATCGGGCGAGTTGCATCCGTGTGCAGCGGAGCATTTTTTCTGGCAGCGGCCGGCATCCTCAAAGATAAGCGCGCTACGTGCCACTGGATTGCAACGCAAAAGCTCAGTGAGGCATACCCTGCGATCCAGGTTGAACCGGATGCGCTCTTTGTCGATGATCACAATGTCTGGACATCGGCTGGTGTGAGCACGGGCATCGACATGGCATTAGAAATGGTCCGTCGTGATTTCGGTCATCGCGTCAGCACTGAAACCGCTCAACACCTCGTTGTCTTTGCCCACCGACCGGGACATCAGTCACAATTCAGCAAGGCGTCGGTTGCACAAGAAACGCCGAATAGCAGGCTCAAAGACTTCATCGCATGGCTGAGTGCGCATCTCGATCAGCCTCTAAATGTGTCTTCGATGGCGACACGCGCTGGTATGTCGGCGCGAAGTTTCCAGCGGCATTTCACTGATGAGGTTGGCATGTCGCCTGGTGCGTTCCTAATTGAGCTGCGATTAGAGCGAGCGAAAGATCTGTTGGCTGACCACCATTCTGTTGGCGTCACAGCGCGTTGTGTTGGATACAGGTCGGAGGCGGCTTTCAGAAAAGCCTTTGAACAAAAATACGGTGTTTCGCCATCAAACTTCAGTAATCTGCACGGACGACCGGACACAAATTAAAGACGCCATTATTTGAATGCTTGCAGTTCGCTCTCAGCTATTATCGTAAGGCAGGGTACTGCAACCAGTTTGCACAATACTTACGGTAGCCGCATTTCACTTTATTCGAATCCACGGGGACCTTGGTTATCGAAGTGATTTCAAGGCTTGCCTGACCGCGAGAAGCTGCTCCACGAAGTGATTTTGATCTGGCCCAAGCGCTGCATCGAGAAGTGCGTTGACTTTTGCAAAAGCAGGACCAGCCACAGATAAGGCCTCTAACCCTTTTTCTGAAATTTCGACATCCCACGCGCGTTGATCATCGGCCGCGCGCCGGCGAATAACGAGATCTCGGCTCTCCAGCTTCGAGACCATTTGGGTAATCGCAGCTTCGTTCTGCGCAAGCATCTCTGCAAGAGCGTTCTGCCTTACCGGGCCATGGTCCTTAACCGCCGCAAGTACAGCCGCCTGCGACGTCGTGATACTCGCGGCATCACTCAACGCCCGATCTGCGGCTGCCTTCAGTTCAGTCGCTGTGCGTTGAAGGGAAAAATATAGTCGAGTTTCTTGCGCGTTCATCCAACTTCCTTATTGCGGTTCACGGCTGAGTCATATACTTAAGTGCTTAAGTAATTATTTGGAGGATGTCATGGTGATAGATGTGTGGGCGCAGATTCTTACAGAACGCATGGCTAACTCGCCCTGGATGGCGTCTTTGCACAGATGGACCGGTAATACGGCGCAGAGTTCTACCTCGGGTGTCGAGGGTGCGCTTAAGGCAATGGATGCCGCTGAAGTAGGGGTTGCTCTCCTGTCTGCCTGGTATGGCCCAACAGGCCCGCTCATTCCAAATGAAGAAGTCGCCAGACAGATTGATGAAGCGCCTGACCGTTTCAGAGGGTTGGCCAGCGCCGATATTCGCCAACCTGCAAAGGCCGTCCAGGAAATACGAAAGTGGATTGAGACAGAGCGATTTGTTGGCGTGCGTATTGTGCCCTGGCTCTGGGATCTGCCACCAAACGACCGGCGGTACTATCCGATTTATGCGCTATGCGTCGAGTTGGGCGTGCCTCTGTGCACGCAAATCGGCCATACAGGACCCCTGTTGAGATCAGAAACAGGCCGGCCAATTCCGTATCTGGAAGACGTTCTGCTTGAATTTCCCGACCTCGTTGTCGTCGGCGGGCATTTAGGGTTTCCCTGGATTGATGAATTGACGTCGCTTGCCATCAAGTTCCCCAACTTTTACGTCGACACGTCCGCATATATCGCCAAGCGCTTTCCTCAAAGCTTTGTCGAATTCATGAAAGGGCCAGGCAAGAGACGGGTAATGTTCGGTACAAATTGGCCAATGCTGTCGCCGGACAAATGCATCCAAGATATTGAACAGCACGGGCTCAGCGAGCGTGAGCTGAGAGCGTTTAAATCGGAGACAGCGAAGGCGGTTTTTGGCTTGTCGGACATGACAGCACTGGAACCGGATGGATAATCGAAATGATACTGAATCAGATCACGATTCCTTGCGTAGACTACTCGGCGTCGGTCGTGTTCTACAAGAAGCTCGGCTTGGTACATATAGTTGATGCGCCGCCGAGATACGCCCGGTTTGAAAGCAATGATGGATCGGGGGCAACGCTCTCTCTTCATACCGTGAACGAAAACACCGAATGCGGCGTTGTTGTGTATTTCGATCATGTGTCAGCTGATGAGCTGGATCGGCATGTTACCGCTTTGATCGATGCAGGGCTGCGCTTTGATACACTGCCCACCGATCAGAGTTGGGGATGGCGGGAGGCGCGCCTGAAGGATCCAGCAGGTAACGAAATCTGTCTTATGTTTGCAGGCGAAAACCGGCGGTTTCCACCTTGGCGCCTGAAGGACTGAAGCGCTCGGATACAACACTCAGCGCGGACTTTCTTTGACGACCTGATTGACATTTAAATTCGGATATTTAATGTCCGCATATGCGTTTGAATGAGGGTATCGAGTGGGCTATTCACAGCTGTTCAGTCTTGTGCAGCGTGCCTCCGGATTCGGCCCTCAGCACCAGAAGCCTGGCTGAACTCTTTGACCTGCCACCGCCTTACCTGGCCAAATCGCTTCAAAAGCTCTCCGCCGCAGGGATCTTGCGCACTCAGAAGGGGCGCTCCGGTGGATACACGCTCGCCAGACCGCCTCAGGACATCACTCTGTTGGACATTGTAGAGGCGCTACAAGGCCGAAAGCCCCTTTTTCGCTGCACCGAGATCAGGCGTCGCGGTCCATGTGCGGCCGCAAGCGGGAAGTACAAAAAGCCATGTGGCATTGCGCGGGCAATGTGGGCTGCAGACCGCGCCTGGCGTGATGAATTGGCCCGCACAACGCTCTCACAGATTGCTCAGACAGGCTTGGAAGAAACGCCCCGTGAGCAGATCGAAAAATCGGCAACTTGGATCAGAGAAAGACTAAGCTCATGACCGTAGAAACAGCGGCAGCGCCGTCCGTTCTTCGAAAGGCCCATCGTTACAACGCGATATTCCTGTTTGTGTTTATCGTCGTCCACATGGTCACGCACCTCAGCGGTGTATTTGGGATCGAGACTTATAACAGGGTCCAGGATGCGTTCCGCATTGTCTACAGAAACCCGATTGTCGAAACCGTTTTGCTGATTTCCATAACGGGTCAGCTTTTCATAGGTGCCTATTTGCTCGTCCGCCGCATCCGGGCAAAAGGCGTCAAGGGATTCTGGGGCTGGTTGCAGGTCATTTCGGGCGGCGTGTTCTTCGTCTTCATGGCGCAGCATCTTTACTCCCTCGGGATGGCACGCCTGTATTTTGGTCTGGACACCAATTTCTACTGGCCTGCGTCAGTCATGAGTGGCCCTTGGTTTATCTACTATTTTGCGCCTTACTATGTGCTGGGTGTATTTGCACTGTTTGCACATATCGGCGCGGGCGTGAGATTTGCCCTGATGGACAATGGGTCCCCTGTGCTCGCTCACCGCATTGGTATCTCCTTTCTCGCAGTTGGCGCTCTGATCTCGTTGGCCATTCCGCCGATCATTGCCGGCGCATTTTTTCAAATCGAACTGCCGCAGGAATGGATTGATTATTTGAAGTTTTACATGCCCGGTTTCGAACCATGGCAAGCTGCGGGATGAGCCCGCAGTATAGACTGAACTCATATTATATCGGGTCAGACACCGGATCTCGATTGAGGACAACAAAAGCGCCCAAATCGGGCTTCGGAAGATGAGGATCATGCGTATGGATGAGTTCCAGCGAGTTGAGGATGAAGACAATTCAAGCTTTGAGAATCCAGTTTATTTCATGCCAGCCCGCTCAATGAGTTACGTCGCACTGCTGATGCTTGCCTACGCTGTAGCGGCCCTGGTACTGGCGTATGTTGGCTTTTACGAACTGAGCTTGATCATCCTTGTGGGGCACGTCGCCTGTGGACTGGCATTCGCAGCCTTCAGCTATAGGCAGTCAAAAAAAGTTGTTACAAATCCGGAACGCTACGCTGAAATCATCGTCGATGAAGAGGGCATCGGTGGAACAAGGCTTTTCGATCACCATAAAAGCCGGATTAGCTGGAAAAGAATAGGCAATATAGAGTTGGATGGCGCTGCAGTCGTCATTCGATTTGATCCGAAATCTATGTCTTCGGCGTCGCCCGTCGATCGAAGGTCTGTGGTGCGATTGATGGCTTACAACACTCCTCCGGAAGAGCTGAGAGATGTGATCGTACAGCGTTGGCGAAGCTTCAGGATTTAAAATCAATGTCAGTCGACGTGGTAATGCAGCAAGAGTGCCTTAGCCTTCGTCGATCACACGATTAGGACCATCGGGAAATGTTCAAACTATTTAGAAAGACCACTGATCCGCATTCAGTGTTGCGCTACGCCGCTGATTTCGTGCTTGTTGTTCTGGGGGTTTTTCTCGGCCTTCAGGCGCAGAGTTGGGCCACTGATCGCGCCGATCGCGCCCGCGCACAGCAATATATTGAACGTATTGAATCCGACTTCGCGGCGATCCTGGCGGAGCTCGAGACATGCAAACGCATATCCGCTGCAAGTGTAGATTCAATTGAATACGTGCGCTCGAGTATTCAGGCGCGTGCAAATGCCCGCGATGAAAGTCCGCCAGAGCAATTCGCTGCTTCCCTTATCGTGATGACGGGCGGCGTGATGCCACCGGGTCGATCAGCAGCCTATGTGGAAATGATCTCTTCAGGTGAATTACGATTGCTGAAAAACGAAGAACTACGCGCCGCTCTCATAGGATATGATCAAGCCGCTGAAACCAACCGTGACACCTGGCTTCTTCTGCGAGAGATGCTCAATCCCATGATGGTCGTACTTTATCGCCATGTAGCACTGCGCAAAGAAACATACGCTCAGGCTGAAATCGGCGACTATGACATAGATGGCCTGGCTTCAGACCCTGAGATTATAACGGCCCTGAGCGCTTTCATGGGGGCCGCGACGAACGCATACCAGCTGTGCGAGAGTCAGGAGACCTTCGCTCAAACCGTTGCCGCAAAATTTTAGAGTTCGCCTAGTGCGTGTCTTGCTGCTGCGGATCTATTGGCAAATTCAGGCCCGGCCGTGTTAAGCATTCAGAATGGAGTCGAAAACAAGGTCTACTTTCCGCCATGGCAATTTGAAACAAGCGGCAACCGATGCAGCTTGCGATATTGTGCGCACAGAAGGCAGCGACAAACTCAGCATGCGGCGCATTGCTGACGAAGTTGGCGTGGCGCACCGCGCCTTGTACAACCACTTCACAGACCGCGAAGCTGTTCTGGACGCCGTGGCTGTTCGAGGTTTTGATGAACTCGCAGAACATGTGCGAGAATCGGAGTCAAAATCGACTTTTATCTCTGCATATCTCGGTTTCGCCTTGTCAAATGCACTGCTCTACGACGTGATGATGAGCCGACCGCACGAGACGATGTCGGACAACCCGGTGCTGCACAGAGCCGTTCATCGGACAATCTCGTTAGCAATGACATTGCTGGGTGACACGGTGAACTCTTATGAAGAAAACCGATCCATCGTCATGAAAGCCACAATGCTTATGCATGGCGGCATATTACTAAGACGGAACGGAATTCTTGATGTTGATAGTGACGTCGAAGTTATTCAGATGCTGACATCAATGCTGAACGAATAGACAGCCTCCCCTCCCATTTTTCGCGTTGCGCGGGCTTGGGCAGTTGAAGACGTAATCTCGCTTCGTCCCATCACAGAACGAGTTGGGTTTGAATAACGAGCGCAATGGGCTTGTTGTCTTCTGTCCGGATGTCAGTCTGCCACACAGAGAGACGTGATCCGGTTTTAACCGGCCTGGCGATGCCAATCACTGTGCTGGCTTTTCTGGCCGCGCCGAGAAAGTTGGTTTTACTTTCAACCGTGGTCGTCCCGGCCGCACCCTCAGGCAAAGTGAGAACTGCCCCCACAGCGCCTAATGCGTCAGCGAAAGCCATGATCGCGCCGCCATGCATGATCCCGCCTGTCGTGCAGAGGTCATCACGGACAGTCAGCTTACCGGTCACCGATTCTTTGCTCGCATCAATGATCTTGACCCCCACGAGCTTTGAGAATGGCATCGTGTCGGCGGGGTTCGTACTCATCTGAGCCCTCCTTTTGAATATGAAAGTGTGTTTTAGACCGTCAGTTCCGGCTGAAGGATGATCAGAGCGATCGAGCCGCTCGCGGCGACAAATCCGATCGCATCGATGACGAATAAGGTCCTGATCATCGGGGACAGCGTTTGGCCGTTCAGCCCGGCAAGAGCAGCGCCCAGCCGTCCGAAAATCAGCCCTCCAAAAATCGTCAGTGAGACGATCAATGCGGAAGACTCGCTGAGCAGTCCTATGAAAGGCGCAAACTGACTGATCGCGGCGGCCAGAAAAAACCCGCCATACTGCGCTCTGATTTCAACCTCACCTGAAACACCTACGGCTTCGAGCGACAGTGATTTTGCAAAACGTCCAGGTCGGTGAAAACTGATGACGCCAGTGTAAAGGAAGAACAACCCAAATACGCTGAGCGTTAGCATCGGGATCAGAGCGATCATGAAAGGTTTTCCCAGAATGCTTGCAGGGGCCTATTGAAGTCGGCCGGGCGCTCTTCCGGAAAGAAAAGCATCGCGCTGTCAAGTTCGATGACGGGTTCTGCCTTCGGCAATGCATCATGCAACCAATGTGCCCATTCAATGGGAAAGAAGGGGTCTTTAGCGCCCCAGACAATCAAGGCTGGAATTTCAAGTTTTCTGAGATCGTCCTCAATCACCACCAATTGCGAGTGGTCTTGAAACCCCACATACCGGTTGAAAGCATCCTTACGCTCTTGCGACGAAACAAGCGGCGAAATATTGGCTTTCAGCAATTCTGGCGTCGCGAATTTCGGATCTTCGTAGACAAGTTTCCCCATGGTTTCTGCAAATTTCTCAGGCGCTTTCAGAAACGCGCCCATTTGATCTGCGAACACACCTGTTTGGGCTGCGTCGCGAATTTCGTTCAAGGTAGTTGGTGGCCAATTGTCGTGCACATCGCAGTTCGAAAAGGCCAGGGACCGAACCCGGTCTGGAGCCGCGACCGCAATAATCTGACCAATCGCACCGCCGCTGTCATTCAAGACTAAATCGAATTTTTCTATGCCGATCTGATCAAGCACAGCCAGGATCATTTTGGCTTGCTGACGAAAGCTTACATCTGCGTCTGGGAGGGCTTCAGTGTATCCGTGCGCCATGAGGTCAACCGCGATGCAGCGCCGCGTTGATTTGAAAGCACTGAGCTGACCGCGCCAGAAAAACGCACTTTGACCAACGCCGTGAAGAAACACAGTCGGATATCCGGCACCGATATCGACCATTGCGGTGCGTCCATACTCGGTGTCGACGTAACGCCGCCCATGAGCGGAAAAGTCTAATTCTTTGGTCATCGTAGAGCCCTCTTGTAACAAAACATAATTATGTTATGTTTGTTGGCATAATCGAATTATGTTGGCAAGTGTCATTTATGAAGAACGAAACAACCTCCCCAAATCGGCGATCCACGCGCAGCGAAGCGACGCAAGCGCGGATCATTTCGGTGGCCAGGACCGCATTTGCCAAAGAGGGATATGCGGGTGTGTCCCTGTCGGAGATCGTCAAGGAAGCCGATGTGACGACCGGCGCGATCTACCATCACTTCAACGACAAGAAGGGTCTGTTTCAAGCGGTCGCTGAGACGCTTGAGCAGGAAATCATGGATTACGTGACCGCCTTGCCGCCTCAGAAGGATCCTTGGGAGACATTCATTCAAGGCATCGATGCGACTCTTGAAATATGCGCCAGGCCGGACATTAATCGCATCGTTTTCAAAGAGGCGCCGAGTGTGATTGGCCCCGCCGAATGGCGAGAAATTGAAGTGCAATATGCCTTTGGCATGATGCAGGCGGCGATCTCCGGGTTAGCCGACCTCGGAATAGTGGATGCGCCTGATCCGGGCCTCACGTCACAAATCATCCTCGGGTCCATCATTGAAGCCGCGCATGCTGTGGCGTCTGCTACGGTCACCGAGACTGCCCTGGAAGACGCCAGATCTGCCGTTCTGAAAATGGTCACGGCGCTGCACACGCAGGGCGCAAAATGAACTTCATATTGAGGAACTAGCCATGCGCATCGCCTTACTCATCCTTGGAGCTCTGACGCTTCTAACCGGGCCATACCTCTTCTTCGCGCCGAATGCGTTTTATGAGAACACGCCGGGCGTTTCCATGATGGGGCCGTTCAACCTTCATTTCATCCGCGATGTTGGCCTCGCCTTTCTGGTGAGCGGAGGGGCCGTCATTTTTGGCGTACTGCAACGCAATCGAGGACTCGCGGTGGCAGGGGCTCTATGGCCTTTTCTGCATGGTCTGTTTCATTTCCAGATTTGGATTGGACGCGGTATCCCATTTGATCAGGTTGCCGCATTTGATTTTGTCGCGGTGATCATCCCTGCTGCAGCGATGATGGTTTTAGCGTGGCGACTGAAAACCGATTAAGTCGTTTTCACGCGAAGGCTTAGCGCCCCTGAAGACCGCGTGTGTGCCTTAGAGTATTTGAAATTGGCGCAAAAGAAACTCAGAGACCCTGCAGCATAATTAACCCTTTCGGCTGCTATTATCACTCAAAGCGGGCCTATCAAAGAGTCGCGTTGATCCCGTTTAAATTGAGCAAATCTGACATTTTCCCCAGCACAGTTTGAACTGGCTTGCGCTCACGCATTCGCAAGCGCCAGGCGTCAAAATACTGCAATTCTTCTATAGGTCGATGACCGAGGAACGAGGCAAAAAAGCTAGAGCAGAAGAATGCGATATCGGCATAGGAATATTCGTCAGCGATATAGTGCCGGCCGACAAGCTGCTGATCCAGCTTGGATTGAAACGCTGAAATACGCGCCTTTACGTGTTTGATCTCTTCTCTGGTCTGTTCTTTTCGACGGGCAGGCATGAGCATCCGAATGTCCCCGAAATATATCTCGTCGGCCTGCAGCTCCCACAAGCGGGCTTGAGCCCTTCTCTGAATATCCTCGGGCCAGAGTGCCGGGGATGGCTCTATCTCTTCGAAAAACTCGCAAATAAGTGTCGAGTCAAACAGGGTGAAATCACCGTCCTCAAGATACGGGACCTCTCCTTTGGGGTTTATAGCCAGGGTTTTGTCCGGTTTCGGATCGTAAAAATTTTCGAACGTGAAAGGTACATGTTCGATTTCCAAGTCGAGGCCTTTCTCAAGCGCGGCTATTTCTGTCTTGGCGCCGAATACACTGACTGGACCTGAGTAGAGTTTCATATCTGACTTACCTTAAATCTGGCCGGCTAATCGAAAGACTGACTGTTCAGCCAATTCAAAATATCTTGATTGAGGACATCCGGCTTCTCTTCCTGGGTCCAGTGCCCACAGTCAGGGATCGTCTCCCGTGTTAAATTGGCGATGTGGTTTTCCATATCCTCTGAGAGGGACGGGCTGAGAATGACGTCATTTTCGGCGCAGATCATGAGGCAGGGGACCGAAATTTCGGTCGGCAGGTCTGCACTTGTCTCCCAGTTCCGGGTGATGTTCCGGTACCAGTTGATGCCGCCTTCCCATCCGCTGCGTTCAAATGCATCAATGTAGACTTGCATATCATCATCCGAAAACAGGGGTTCTCCGGGCCAGAACTCTCGCGGGGTTTGAACCGCCCTTAAGAGCTCGATCCGCCGCTTTTTCGGGTTTAAAGAGTCCCACATACGCGCTGTGATGTGCGACTTTCGAATAATAAACTCGAGGGAACGCTTCGTGTCTTTGGACAGAACATCTTCACCGCGCCCATAGGTTTGAAACTCAACCATGTACATGGTTTCGCCGTACGTCGCGCGAATCCAGTCGAGTGGGTTGCATTCTGTTCTCGCAATATAAGGCGTATTTACACCTATGACCCCCAAAACACGCTCGGGATGGCGCACGGCCATATCCCAAACGACAAAGCCGCCCCAATCATGGCCACCAAAGATAGCGCGCTGAACGTTCAAGTGGTCAAGAAGGCTGCACAGATCTCCGGTCAGATGTGCATTGTCATAGGCTTCGATCGCATTCGGTCCAAGTGGCCCGATTGAGTATCCGTATCCACGCATATCAGGCGCAATCACGCGGTACCCCTGGTCAGCCAGCGCGCGCATTTGATGCCGCCAGGAATAGGCTATTTCAGGCCAGCCATGGCAGAGAATGATCGGCAATCCAGCCTCCGGCCCGGCTTCGAAATAGGCCAATCGTATTTCACCGGTGTCGCAGTATTTCGGGTTTGAGAAATCTGGAATATCGTCGGTCAGCATGTAAAATTACTCCAGTTTGAATTTGCTCTTGATGGTCGCCGTGAAGCGGCCAATGGATGTGGTGGCGTCTATTGTGGGCCTGGTGCTCCAGCAGGGTATTTCGCGTGCAAATTCCACATCGCCCCATGCGAATGCTTTTTCCCTACAACGCCATCTGCGTTTGTGTGACGATGGCAACGAGCTTTTCATTTTCGAGGCTAATCTTCGTCTGCCAGACAGAAGTTCTCCGGCCGATATGCATTGGCAGCGTTTCACCGAAGATCGTTTGCCCTTGCGGAGCAGCCCGTAAGAAATTGGTTTTGCTTTCTATGGTCGTCGTCATTTGAGACTCTTCCGCCAAATTAAGAAAGGCAGCGATCCCGCCGAGCGCGTCAGCAAAGGCCATAGCGGCGCCGCCATGTAGAATTTGCCCGGTCGTACACAGGTCTGGTCTGACAACCATGCTCGCCAGCACCCGCTCTTTTGTCGCCTCAGTCACGTTGATGCCCATCGATTTCGCGAAAGGCATTGAATCTGCTGGGTTTTTCAAACTGGTCTCTCCTTGTTTGTACGTGGATGCGAGTGCGCGGAATATCTGTTGCGTTTTCTCTATAGGACCGCTAAACAAAAATATCCAGTGGATACTTTGGAGAAAAATGATGACCCACCCGGTTCGCTACAGTCTTGATAATGGCATTGCATCCATCATGCTTGATGATGGAAAAGCTAACGCAATGTCATTCGAAATGATGGAAGAGATCAACAAGGCGTTGGATCAAGCCGAAGCCGACAACGCAATTGTCGCGATATCAGGACGACCCGGCATATTTTCGGCAGGCTTTCATCTGAAACAACTGGGCGAGTCACCGGAAAGCACCGTCAAAATGCTGACGATGGGCGCCAGGCTGTCGATGCGTATGCTGATGTTTCCCCAGCCGACAATCATCGCATGTACGGGTCATGCTTATCCTATGGGCGCCTTTCTGCTTTTGTCCGCAGACTATAGAATTGGCGTTGAAGGGCCGTTTGAGATCGGCATGAATGAAGTTCTGATCGGTATCTCAGCGCCAAGCGTATTTGTTGAGCTGGCAAAGACCAAGCTGGTTCGATCCTATTTCAGCCGGACAGAAATGCTGGGTGAGATGTTCGATCCGGCTGAGGCGGTAAAGGCTGGCTTCCTGGATCAGATTGCAGCGCCGGATCAAATGATGGACAGCGTCATGGCCAAGGCCGAAGCTTTCAAAAAGATCGACGTAAAATCGCATAGAATGTCGAAGAAGCGCAGCCGCACACCTCTGATCAATTCCATGGAGTCAGCGATTGAAGCCGAACTAACGCTTGAGAATGTCGCGCGTGCAACCGCTGGATAGTCTGAGCCAAAGCAGGGTTCAAGCCGATTATTTTTAGGCCGAGCACATGCAAGAAAGATATATAGATCGACATCTGGCGGCTAGGATTGTTCGCGGGTTTGACGAAGCAGGCTTTACAGCAGACTGCGCGGCCGAGCGCCTTGATATTCGTCGAGAGGATTATCTGGCCATCGAACAAGGCAAACGCCGCATCGACGCTTTCCTGATTGCAAAGGTTTCCTCGCTTATTGGAAAGCCGGTCAGGTGGTTTTATGAAGGGCTGCCAGGGCAGCACATTTTCAAAGACCCTCCGAGCTCATCAAGGTGACTGTTTATCTAAACGAAGGGCGATGACCGATCTGATATTCGGTACTCGTTGTCTGAAATTCAATGTTATTATTTAGCATTGACTCTAATTAGAGAATTCTCTAAATATCATGTATGAAACTCGCAACAATTCTCAAAGCCCTCAATCACCCGATCCGGCGCGATATCGTTACGCGTCTGAAGTATGGCCCGATAACGGCTGGAGACCTCGCGGATGCCTATAATGTCTCCAAGCCAACCATGTCGACGCATTTCGCGGCTCTGAAAGAAGCTGATCTCATTCGCGGCGAAAAGACTGGCGCGACCATCACCTATCACCTGAATGCAACTGTGGCGGAAGAAGCCATGTCGGCGCTGATGGACTTGCTGGGTACAGCTCGCGCAGCGCCAGCCCTCCCGTCTCGGCCAGGCAATTCGGAGGCAAACACATGAAAAAAATTGTCCATACCGCTATAGTAATCGTTCTGACCACAGCGTTGATTGGAACCCTTCACTGGGCAAGCAATGGTTCTGCAAAGGTCGCTGAAGACGCAGCGACAACCAGTTCGTTGCAGGCCATCAATAGGTTTCCACTTTTCTGGGCGGGAATAAGTGCTCTAATCACAACAATGCTTATTTCCGCAAAGCGGCGACAGCTCATTGGCCATGGGGGCAAGGCCAGCCGAATATCAACGATCGGGGTCCTGACACCTGCAATTGCCTGCCTCATCGCGCAGATCTGTATTCCTTTACTGGACAATGAATTTATCGAGCGGGCGAGCGTGCATCTGGTCTTCTTCTACTTCATAACCGGCTTTCTTCTGATAATGGGCAATTACCTGGTCACAGTGCCTTTTGAGAGCCCAATTGGCTTTCGCACAAAAGCGACGCTGTCTGATGCGACTGTGTGGGTCCGCACGCATCGCGCCTTCGGGCACAACCTTGTTGTTGTCGCCCTTATCTGCCTGCCATTGCCGTTTATCCTGGAGGGGCGTCTTTCAATGTGGAGCCTGCTGGGCATTGTGGCGACAACCCAACTGATTGCATGGTTTCACGCCCGTCAGCTTGCGGCGCGTCTTAAAATTAGCGGCGCGACACAAAACTAACTCCACACTCTGACCGATTTCAAATTAAGGATCTCTACCAATGGTTTCAGACACCAACAGAACAGCTTTGTCCAAAATCCTGATTGCCGCAGCGTTTGCCTTGAGCCTTGTCGCCTGCTCGACGGGCCAAACGATCGGGTCTGCGACTGAGCCGGCGCCAGGTCCCGCCCTCTGGGCGCTCGGCGATGATGACACGACCATTTACCTGTTTGGTGTGGCCCCGGTTCTCAAAACAGGAACTGAATGGGAAACAGCAACGATCACCGATGCATTCAACACCGCTGATTTATTTATCATCGAAAGTGAGAACAGCTCACCGGAGGCCCAAGCTTCTGTACAGGCTTTGATTCCACAGATTGGTCTCAACACGGATGGCAGCACATTAAGCTCGAAGCTGAGCAAAGAGGAGCAGGCAGAACTTAATGCCATTTCAACAGATCTCGGCGCGCCATTGCGTGCTCTCGATACGCTCAAACCCTGGCTTGCGTCCATTCAGCTTGGTGTGCTCTCGATTTCACAAGATAACTACGACATCGCCAATCCGCCGGCCGTTCAATTGGTGACCCGAGCCGCGGCTGAAGGCAAAATGATGCGTTCTCTTGAGGGCCCGACTGTCCTGCTGACGGTCATGTCGAAATTTTCAGAAGACGAACAGATCGGCATGCTCATGCATCAAGCCCGCACATTGCGAGATGCCCCCACACAACAGACAGAGCTCGCAGATGCGTGGCTCGGAGGTGACGTGCAGAAAATCGGCGATATTCTTCATGGTGATGGCGCCTGGTCTAGTGAAGTTGTCTACGACACCATGCTCGTGCAGCGTAACAAAGCATGGCTGGACGAACTCATCTCCCTCCTTGCCGACCATGACGGCACGATTTTCGTGACAGTTGGCCTTGGTCACCTTTCGGGCGAGGATAGCCTGATAGAAATGCTATCGGATGCAGGCTACGCGGTTCACAGGCAGTGACCTCAGCGAAAGATAGAGTGTGCTAAATCTATTTGCTGTTCTTCAGAGCCCTGCAACAAGACTCATTGCAGCGTGCCCGTAGACGAACTCGCAATGTTCTACGCATCTTATCAAACCAAGCCAGGTCTTTTTGCGTCCTGAACCCGATCCCGCAAGGAGCTACCGGTACGCGAAACGGCTCCATAGATCAGAATACATGGAAAGGCGCGTCAGACCTACCCTGTATAGCTTCTGGGGATGCAAATTCGATAGTACTGATTAAAGCTCCCTTACAGTTTCCTGCGCGATCTTCTCATGCGTCGTTGCAGCCCCTCAACGCCTATAATAGTTATCCAGATTACGAGAGCGATAAGCGGAGCGAAAGACAAGAAGACAGGAACAAGCGAGGCATTAAACCAATCAGGAAAAACCTGTGGTTGTCCTAAAAATAGCGACGTCGAAGCGATAAAAAATGAAAAACACATACGCCAAAGATGTCTCGCAATACGTGCAGCTCCGGATAGTCCTTTGCTTAGGATCAAATGGAAATCTCCAGCGGCAGCGAAAAAGCCGGCTGTTGCAAACAGAATAAATGCTTGCGGCGGGGACCCATCAACGGTGCCGGTCGGATCATTCGCGCCCATCTGCATAAAGATCAATCCAGCTGTGACGATTCCAACAGCAAAGATAAGTCCTGAGTGTTCTATGAGTCCCGGGTTAATCCGTGGTATTTTGACCGTTCGCCAAGCCGTAATCAGCAAGTAGAGCGCCAGCACACCGCCAACAAAGTTCGGTCTCTGTCCACTATCCGCCATCGGCGCAAGAATGGTTGCTGAGAGATAAGCTATAAACATTGAAATGAAGAAGAGCTTGCCTGCAGCGCGATGCACTGGCTTGCCTTTGGGGGCTGCAATTGCAACAACGCCAGTCAGGATTCCGACTGTGCCGCCAGCAATATGTGCGTAAACAAGGATGTCTCTGATTAACAAAGTCGATAGCGTGTTGCTTGCGTTGCCGTCGTCAGCCAGCGCTGTCCCGGTCGCAAAAATTAAAGCGAATGCGATCGCGAAGAAAAATAGCGGGTAGCTGCCTCCCAGAACTGGCAGTGGGCAGTGTTGCTTTTGCGAATTTGTTTTCACCGAATATCACTCCACTATCGTACGGGCACGCTCTGTATGATTGATTGTGAAAAAGTGGCAAAAGCGACGATGCCCGCGCCCATTACAAATGTTACCAATACAATCGACGCCGCTATGAACCGTTGAAACAAATCGTTTCCATAATCCTTGGCCCACCAGTAGAGTTGTAACCCTGCAAGCGGCGCCAGAAAGCAACCCCATTGCCAAAATTGAATGAACGGGTCATCGTCAAAACTTGGCTGGCGGCCCATGAATTGAGCCGTTGTGAGGTATCCAAACACACCAACACGTAAGAACCATTGCGCACTGGAAACGAGGAACAGACGCATCGCCCAGCGCTCGTGGACATCAATTCGGCGTTTAATGGCATACATTACCGTAAGTCCGGCGAACGTAAGAATCAGCAAGCCATTTACACTTAGTGGAGAGTCCAGAATTGGGTCTGGTCTTGGGCCGCGCACCCAGACCAAATAAAACCCGGATAAACTGAGTGCGGTCACTGTTGCGAGAAATAAGCGTCCATTCCAACGATGGAATACAGGTGCTTTGCGTCTCACAAAGGGTATAAGCTGGAACGCACCGCCAAATGCGATAATGGCAGATCCGAATGCGTGAACTGCAAACATCGCGGTGTTGAGAGGTTCGCCTGGGTTAAATGGCTTCGACCTGAGAAGTGGATTGGCATTCCATGTCGACGGATCTCCACTCAAGACCGGCAATCCATAGAAAGACACTAGATAGTAAAAGAAGGCCCATTGCCCGGCTAGGACAACGATGAACCAAAAGCGTCCCGTCAGCTGTAGTAGAGACAACTCCCCCCCCCAGCTCTAGTTGTATAAGGTGTCATTAACATTCGCCGCCATAGAGCGGAAACTTGTCTTTGCGAGCAATCATTGCTGCAACGCCGGAAATCACCGCAACCGTTCCGACACGGATGCTGGCCACAAGTGTAGGAAGAAAAGTGAGTTGTAGCAAAGGTGTTACACCTACAAGCATTTGATTTCTCAACCAGTGCTCAAAGCGTACCCGACTGATAAGGTGCGTCCATGATGGAGCGTATCAATAACCTGACCAATGGTTGCAACGTGCGTGAAGCGACAGTGTCGGCGGGTGTCGTAGAGGGCTTGATTGATTTCGCTGTAAGCGAAGGTGCAGATCGCTCCGCTCTCCTTTCTCAGGCAGAGATAGATCCGTCATCGCTTGTCGATCATGACAATCGCGTCTCCATGTCACGCTATCGCGCGCTCATTAAAGCGGCGCAACGACTCTCGCTTAACCCTGCCATTGCTTTGCATTATGGCGAGCAGGTAGATCTTTCTGAACACTCACTGGTTGGTTTGATCACGCGGTCCTCTCCAACAATGCTGGATGCGTTAATGCAGCTCAATCGATATGGTGAGCTTGTAATGGAAGTAGACACGGCTACAGAGCAACGGTTCGAGATTGTCCGCGAGCGTGATCAGATATGGCTAGTGGATAATCGTCGTGCTCCCAATGCATTTCCAGAATTGAGCGAAATAACATTCGCGCGGTTAACATGCGGACCCCGCCGGTTTACTGACAAACTGGCGCTTGGAGCTATAGAATTCACGCATAATGCACCTCCATATGCTGCTGAGTATGCCCGTGTCTTTCAAGCTCCTGTGACTTTCGAAGCCCGGCGCAATGCGATGCAATTGGACGAGAGTTGGCTAACGCACCCGGTCGCGTTAACGCCGCGCTATGTGTTCGGCATTTTAACTGCGCGGGCAGATGCGCTTTTAGAATCCCTGGGCGCGGATGCGAGCGTTCGCGACCGGATCGAAAACATTTTGATGACGCGACTGCACAACGGCGATGTCTCGGTATCTAGTATCGCTGGCGAACTAGGGATGAGCCGACAAACTCTATACCGCAGGCTCAAATCCGAAAATACAACTTTTAAGGATGTGCTCGACGAAGTTCGCTACAGTCTGGCCATGGACTATATCGAAGGTGGCCGGGCTTCGGTCAATCAAATTGCATACCTAACCGGATTTTCAGACCCCAGCGCGTTTTCCCGCGCTTTCACGCGTTGGACAGGCAAAAGCCCCCGTGCAGTCATTCAAGAACTGGAAAAAACACAGCCAAGATAGTCGCTCTTGTAAGGTGTGATCTCTCGCTGGACTTGCTCCGAGAAAGGGTGAACTGTTGAAGAGGAGTGCATAATCAAACCGACCTGCGATCACCATACAGATGGTCATAACAGTGAGAATTATCTGTATTTTCGACCGGGCCCTGTAATCAATTTAAGCTTCTTTCTGCTCGGTCTCAGTCTCGCCAGATGAATTCGGCGAACATAACCTCTACGCTAATTCGTCAACCTGTTTGACATTATTCCGTGATCGCGATTATTGTCAACGACGTTTACATTTATGTCAGAGAGGCTGGTGACGTGTGCGAAATTTAGCTCTGATTTTCTGTCTTATGATCGCGGCTTCGTTGCTGACGTCATGTGCGTCCTCCGTAGCCGAAACATCACCCGACATGCAGCGAGAAACGCAGATCGAGGCCGCGTTTGAGGAAATAGACGCAAGTGGCCTGTCGGTGATCGTCGCAATTGGGTCAACCGGAAACCGCGAACAGATTATTGCGGAATTCGGTGCCTTTACCGAGGACGATATCCCGGCAGCAGACACCCAGCACGATATTCTTTCACTGACGAAAATGGTCACAGCGGTCGCATTGCTTGACCTGGTCGAAGAAGGAAAACTCCGCCTCGACGAAACTCTTGGCAACATCTTTTCCGGGGTGCCCGCGGATAAGTCGGGAATTACTGTTCATCAGCTGCTTGTACATTCAGCGGGTTTCGGGGTTGTGTCAGGCGATGACTATGAAGTCATCTCCAAGGCCGAATTCCTCGACCGCGTGTTCGCAACCAGACTTTGGAATGAGCCCGGCAAGACACACAGCTATTCCAACCCCGGTTACACTGTGCTCGCCGCAATCGTCGAAGAACGAAGCGGTCAGAGCTTTGAAGCGTTCGTGCGCGACACCCTTGCCGCTGATGACTTTTCCAGTTTCGGATATGAGGCGGTTTACGACACTGCCTTTTCTGCACGTTCACGCCGCGGCGAACTTATCTCTGATGAGAGCTGGGGCGGGCCGGAGCCCAGTTGGAATTTGATCGGTGGCGGCGGCATGATCGCGACGGCCTCGGACTTTCTGAAGTTTCGACATGCATTGGCCAATGGCGATATTCTGTCCGAAGACAGCCTGGAACTCGCACTGAGCCCGCATATACGGGAATATCAGAACCGGGACAGTTTTTACGGTTACGGGATCGTCATTGAGCAGGATCCTGATTATGGCGTGCTCTACACCCACAATGGTGGCAGCCGCTTCTTTTCTTCAATGTGGGCCGAGTATCCTGCGACAGGCGACGTGTTCTTTGTTGCTGGCCCGAACATGGATGCCGGCTACGCCTATCGCGCTATGGGCATCCTTCAAAGGCATCTTTATCCAACTCCGCTGCAGGAATAACCGCCAGATTTAGCGTAGTTTCTAACCGAAAGGATCAACCATGCTTCGTGATCTGAATATACATGCCGTTCATGTGCTTCTGCTCGCTCTGGTAATCGGAGTGTGGGTGTTGATCGCAATGCAGTTCTTCAACTTCGGGGGGGCAGCGTCTGGGCAAAATCACAAAAATCAAGTCTTTGAGCGGATCACTGTTCAGGGGGTCGATATCGTCGATCCGGACGGCACGGTCCGGATGACGATTGGAAATAGAAACTACTTTCCACCCATTCGGTATCGAGACAGAGAATACGAGCGAAGCATTGATGATTCAATTGGCCTGATCTTTTTTGAGGCGGATGGCGATGAGGCTGGCGGGCTCATTCAAGCACAGCTTGGCGACAAGAATCAGAGTGCACTCATCCTCGATTTCACACACCAACTGACCGACGGGATTGGTCTGATCAAACAGGAAAGCGCCGATGGGGAGGAATGGCGGGCGGGCCTGTTTATTTCGGACCGGCGCGCTTTTGTGCCTGGCGAGATCACCAGTAGCCAGGGTGTTGAACGAGTATTGCTGTCGAGCAGCAACAACACTGCTGAACTGGTTATCTCAGATCCGAATGGAAGCCCGCGAATTAGGATCGGCGTCGGAAGCGACGGGAATGCTTACATTCATATGCTGGATGACGCGGGGAATATCATATCGCGCATGCCTGCTGAAACCGACACTCCATAAAAGTCACGCTGGCTTGTTGGCACAGGCAGCGCGCTGCCGACGCTCCTTTTGCAAGAGCGATCAATTTGCTGCAAGGCATGAACGGGACGCATAAGCCCGGATATCAGATTGCGCCCAACTCCAACGCTGCCTGCCGCATCGTGATCACATCGCCGCCGCGTTGACGTATCCTGTCAAAAAACAGATCGCGATAGGCATCCTGTTCAGTGAAGGTCAGGTCGGCGAGGACGAATACATCAAAGCCTTCCAGCAGTGCAGAGAGACTGACCCAGGTGACGGCAGATTCCAGTGGCCCACCTGACACAAGAAAACTTGACTGGTTATGCTTGTCGCCGAGATGCAAAATTGTTTCGTGCTCACCTCCGGGACGTGGGCGTACGTGCTGAATTGGAAGGCCCACATCTTCTGCAAAGCTGCGCGCTCTTTGATCAAGATCACATGCCGGTTCGGCAGTGACCCCATAAGGATGAGCCAGACAATGAATAACTGCGCATCGTCCGGGCGTTATAAAACACGAAGTCGGCATCCGAACGCCCTGGCTAGACGCTGGTCATGAGATCCTTGCGGATCATTTCATTGAAGAGGTCGGGATAACCAAGCCCAAACGCACGTTCATATTGCGGCGGGAATGTCGGCGTTGCGTTCAGCTGATGCGCAGCATGCCAGGGCCAGCGTGGATCATAGAGCATGCCTCGCGCGATTGCGACGGCATCAGCGGCGCCCCGTGAGATGATACTATCTGCCTGCTGAGGACTTGTAATTGCGCCTACCGTGATGGTGGGAAGACCTATTTCTGATTTGATTTTCTGCGCGAGATCGACCTGAAATGATGGACCGTAGACCTCAGCAAAATTTTGATCGGGGCTGAGAAAGCCGCCTGAAACATCAAGAAATTCGCAGCCAGCCTCTTTGAGCGCTCCTCCAAAAGCGACAGCGTTCTCGACATTCCAGCTTTCCGGATCTGTGCCAAAGTCAGAGCCAGAGATCCTTGCGCCAAGAGATTTGTTATCCGGCCATACATCTCGAACAGCTCGGAAAACGTCGAGGGGGAAGCGCATGCGCGCCTCGTCACTGCCTCCATACTTGTCCGTGCGTTGATTGCTGATTGGAGACAGGAATGTGTGCAACAGGTAGCCATGGGCATAGTGAAGTTCCAACACGTCGATTCCGGCTCTGTCCGCCCGGATTGCGCTGTCTACAAATGCGCTGATGATACTTTCGAGTTCCATCTCGGTCAGCGCGTCGGGCTTCAGAAACGAGTCTGAGTAGGCGATCGGCGAAGGGCCCTTCGGTTGCCAGCCACCATCGGCAACGGAAATTGTGTCGCCGTCACCGAATTCTGCCCCATGCTCCCAAGGCTTGTATTGACTGCCTTTTCGGCCCGCATGGAAGAGTTGAATGCCAAGCTTTGAACCGCTGTGCTCACCAACAAATCGAGATAAGCGCTTTAATCCCGCTTCTTGCGCATCATTGAACAGGCAGAGATCGCCTGTTGAGATACGTCCATCAGGCGCGATTGCGGTTCCTTCGAGAAAGATCAGACCGGGGTTCGCCACCGCAAACTGCCCGATATGCATGATATGCCAATCTCCGGCGACGCCGTTGGGCGCGCTGTACTGGCACATGGGCGATACAACAATTCTGTTCTGAAGGGTTACGCCCCCAAGGGCTAGAGAATCGAAGAGGCTTTGGGTCATGCGGGAAACACCTCGTATCCACGGGCTGAAAGATCATTGGGAGAACCAATTCGAGCACGATCACCGCGCATCCAGCGTAAGAGATCATATACATCGAGCGCCAAGCAGACAGCGACGCTGAGCGTCAAAACCACTGAATACGCGAACAATCCGGAGGCGCTTTGCGGCGTGATTTGTGCGCCCGCCAAATCACCCGTCAGTCTGAGAACGAGATATCCCAGGAGCGGTAGCCATGGGATCAGATGCGCAATGCCGAGCAGGCGCGTCAGGCCCCTCTGGGTGATTACGAAAGCCACGAGTAGAGGGGCAGATGCAAAGTACGCGGCCAATACGACGTGGGCAAACTCTGATGGCCAATAGAAAAAGGCGACGAGAAATACCGTGTTTAGCGCGAAGAGCCAGATCTTGATCCACGTTTTCATTCGCATCCATGAGAAGCCGACAGCCTCAAGGCGAGTAAAATTTGCGGGTACATGATTCATCGATGACAGAGACTGACTAACTTCTTTGTCAGCCTCAGACAAAAACCAGAGCTGTGCGAGGCCTATACCGGCAACGAGGACTCCAACAATTATCGTGAAGACGACACCAATTATTGTCGATACAAAACCTGTGCCCACCAATAAGAGGAGTGATCCAAGAAACCAGAGAATGTCGCCCGCGGAAAAGTAGTAGATTTCAAGAGGAATGATGTTTTTTCGAAGCGAGGCGAAAAGAAGATGCAGGCTGTGAAGCAGGAGACCAGCGCCGAGAACCTGCAGAGCCAGAATTGGAAAACTGCCGAGAAAGTTCGAAACGCTATGAGGAGCCAACAGAAACAATAATCCGAACCCAGCACAGGTTGCGACGTTGAGCCGAAGCACAAAACGAACGCCATCCATTGACCAGACCTCCTTGTAAACTTAGTTTACAGAAAATCAGCCGGAGACATAAATGTCAACTAAGTTAACAATAAAAGATGTTGAAGCTCCCTTAGAGCAACCGCTTGGACAGGCTCTGATCAGCGCCAACCAGTGGATGTCCTCGAGTCTCCTGCACCTGATGAAGGCCAAGGGTCACGACAAGCTTACGGGGGCGCATCTGACCTTTTTCTGCCATCTCAATTGCGGTGTGACACATGCCTCTGAAGTGGCACGGCGAATGGGAATCAGTCGCCAGGCTGTTTACAAGATTACTCGCGAACTTCAGCGGATTGGCGCGCTTGAGCTCAGAGAAGATCCGCAAGACAAGCGTCAGAAGACGATATTTATGACAGATCTCGGTGAACGCGTGGCTCTCGATACACGTGCGGCGATGGCTGAAGTTGAAGCCCATCTGCAGGATGTTGTCGGTCAGAAGCGCTTTGAAAGCATGGCGCAAATCCTGCGCCTGAATTGGGGACCACATCTTGGCACCGAAGATACAGAGGGCGAATGACAGAACCCGTAGTTGAGGAAGAATCGACAGCGCAAGCGTTTCCATTGGGCACCGCTGACCTTCTTGATGCCTACGCCATCAGGCTTGGAAGCTCGCTGCCGGAAGAAACCACACTGGAAGCACTGACGCGCCTACAGCGTCAGCATATGTCTGCCATCCCTTTTGAGAATATCGATGTTTTCCTGAAGCGCGGCATAAGCCTGACAAGAGCATCGCTTACGTCGAAACTTCTCAAACGACAGAGGGGCGGATACTGTTTTGAACTGAATCTGCTTTATGCGGACCTCTTGAAAGTACTGGGCTTCAGAGTGTCCCAACATCTGGGGCGGGTGTGGCTTCGTGATCCGCAGCAGACGCCTCCCAGAAACCATCTCACGCATATTGTTGAGCTGGATGAGGGGCGTTTTCTGACGGATGTGGGCTTTGGAGCGCGTGCTCCTCGGCTGCCTTTGAATATTCAAACCGACAAACCTGTGGACGATGGCGACGGCTTTGTTCGTATCGTTGCCACAAGGGACGATGAAAAGATGGTCCAGCGGCTCCATGGGGACACATGGCAAAACCAATACAGCTTCGAGCTACGATCCGCTGCGGACAGCGACCTGGAGGCTGCCAATCATTATATGGCGACGCATCCAAACTCTCATTTCCGGCATGGGCTATTCATCGGCTTGTTTCATCCAACTGGTCGAACCGGACTCTGGAACAACAGGCTCACTGACCGGCAGGGCGACGAGATGACGGAAGACCATCTAGATTCCTTCGACGCTTGGGAATCCGTTTTGAAGGATCGGTTTGGTATCTCGCTTTCACTCAGCGAGGTAGAGAAACAATTGATCACAGATACTTTGCGCGGTGGCGATCGAAACTCATAGCGCCCTGCAGGTCTGAACGCCGAGCGATGACATTCTGAACCTGGAAACGGTGTGTGACGTTAGTCAACCCGAGACGGTAATTTGATCAGAAAATTTCTGGAGTGTAGTGGCGCACCCGACAGGATTCGAACCTGTGACCTTCGGCTTCGGAGGCCGACACTCTATCCAGCTGAGCTACGGGTGCTAATGGCGCTATGTCATAGGCGAATATGAGAATTCGTCCAGACAATAGCCGTACTTCTTCTGAAATCTTGCGATTTCAATTGGTATTTCGTGGTGACTGGGTGCTGATTGGATAACAACGACCCAAATCGGGTAACAGTTAACCTCCTGATCTATCTAAATATTATTTCAAAAAACTCTTTTTCCTTGCAACCTTCGGAGGGCAGCGCTCTATCCAGCTGAGCTATAGGTGCGTTGAACGGGGACTGTTACCCGATGCGGGGGGCGGGTGCAATCGCGGCGGGCGGCGGTTTTGCCGCTATGGCGCAGCTGGGCAGCGTCCGGTGCTGGACGGCGGCGGGGCGGGTTTGCCAAGGTGCGGTGCAGAATGACCCTCCCCTAGATCGCCGGAGTTCTCATGACCGATCCTTTCTCCCCGCTTGCCATGGCCCACGGGCCGGACTGGTCCAACCGCTTCATGCTGGCGCCGCTGACCAATCTGCAGAGCCACAAGGACGGCACGCTCAGCGATGACGAGTTTACCTGGCTCACCAAGCGGGCCGAGGGCGGGTTCGGTGCGGTGTCGACCTGTGCCAGCCATGTGCGCGAACGCGGCATCGGCTTTCCCGGCCAGCTCGGCATCTGGGGCGATCACCATATCGCGGGTCTCACCCGTCTGGCCTCGGCTCTCAATGCCGCCGGCGCCCACTCCATCGTGCAATTGCACCATGCCGGCATGCGTACCCCGGCCGAATTCATCGACGGACCGCCGGAATGCCCGTCGGATCAGGAGAAATACGGCGCCAAGGGCCTGACCACGGACGAGGTGGAAGCGCTCAAGGATGATTTCGTCGCGGCCGCGAAACGGGCCGAAAAAGCCGGCTTCCACGGCGTCGAGCTGCACGGCGCGCATGGCTATATCCTGGGCCAGTTCATCAGCCCGAAAATCAATCAGCGCGACGACCAGTATGGCGGCTCGCTGGAGAACCGCAGTCGCATCCTGTTTGATCTGATCGAGCGGGTGCGGGCTGAATGCGGACCGGATTTCAGCCTCGGCGTGCGCCTGTCACCCGAACGCTTCGGCATGCAGCTGGGCGAGGTCATCGAGATCGTCCAGCGCCTGTTCGCCGAGCAGACCATTGATTATCTCGACATGTCGCTGTGGGACACCTTCAAGACCTCGGAGGAAGAAGGCTTCAACGACAAGCCCCTGCTGGAACACTTCACCGCGCTTGATCGCGGCAATGTCCGCCTCGGCTCGGCCGGCAAGATCTCGACGGCCGCGGATGTTCGCCGGGCGCTCGATAGCGGGCTCGACTTCGTCGTGCTCGGCCGCAGCGGCATCCTGCATCATGACTTCCCGCGCCAGATGCAGGCCGATGCCGATTTCGAACCGGTCGCCCTGCCGGTCAGCCGTGATCATCTGGCGGCCGAAGGTCTGGGCCCGGCCTTTATCGACTACATGGCCGGCTGGGACGGTTTCGTCGCGAGTGAAGAGACGGTCTAGTAGAGCCCGTCGACGTCACTATCGCCATCAGCATCACCGGCGCCGCGGCGACCGCCGAGAGCGTCCGGGTCCGGATCGTCATCGCGGCGGCGCTTGCCGCCCTGTTTGGCGCCATATCCGGTCAGCCCCATGCCCCAGTCCTTATCGAAGCCTTCGACACCGCGATTGCGGAAGCGGACTTTCGGGCCTGGGCGCATCAGCCAGGCGTAAACGACAACAGAAAAGACGGCGCTGACAGCGATCAGAGTGAAGGCAAAGCCGGCCCCGGTCGCCCCTTGCGGCTGGGCGTAGATACCAAAGAACCAGGTCAGGGCGAGAAAGATCGGCACCGCCACGGCCAGTGCAAAAACGCGTCGAATTGCCATCATCATGATCGTCCTCCCAGCTTGCATCTTGCCCTTTCAGGGCAGGGGGAGATTGGCCTCAAACTGTGCCGGAAATCGGGCAGGATTTACGGGATTGGGACAATAGCTGTCCCACTTTCACCCGGGCGGGAAAACCGTCAGTCTTGCCGATTGTAGGTCAGGGCCAGGAAGACATCTTCCAGATCCGGCTCCTCGGTCCGCAGATCATCGATACGGCCGCCCGACGCCCGGAATTTCTCGATCATGTCGGCCACGGATTGCTGGCCATAGCGATAGGTAATGGCCAGGGCGCCATCCTCGCGGATCTCCGCTTCATACTCGCTGAGCTCGCCGGGAACCGCATTGAGGGCTTCAACCGGCTCGATCACCAGCGTCTTCTTGTCCATGCGCTTGAGAAGCTGTTCCTTGGGCTCGCAGGCGACGACCTGGCCCTGGTCGATAATGGCGATCTGGTCGCACAGCTCCTGGGCCTCTTCCAGATAGTGCGTGGTCAGCACAATCGTGGTGCCGCGGGCATGCAGCTCGCGGACATAGTCCCAGAGCTGGCGGCGCAGTTCGATATCGACCCCGGCCGTCGGCTCATCAAGCACCAGGACCGGCGGCGCGTGGACCATCGCCTTGGCCACCAGGAGCCGGCGCTTCATACCGCCGGAGAGCTGACGCACATAGGCATTGCGCTTGTCGGTCAGGCCGACCGCCTCGAGCAATTCATCGGTGCGGCGCTCGGCCTTGGGCACGCCGTAGAACCCGGCGATCAGTTCCAGCGTCTCATAGGGCGTGAAGAACACGTCCATATTGATTTCCTGGGGAACGATGCCGATCGCGGCGCGCGCGGCCCGACTGTCCTTGTCGATATCAATGCCCCAGGTCCGGACCGTGCCGGAGGTCTTCTTCACCAGACCGGCAAAGACATTGATGAAGGTCGACTTGCCCGCACCATTGGGTCCCAGCAGCCCGAAAATCGAGCCGCGCGGGATTTTCAGATCGATCCCCTTGAGGGCTTCTTTCGGCGGCGCCTTGGCCGATCCGGCGTAGGTCTTGCGCAGATCGATGGCTTCAAGGGCAAAATCAGGCAGTTTCGATGTGTCGGACATGACGGCTCGCGATTGACGGGCACGGGGTTGGCGCCATAGTTAGGGTCCTCTTTTCGTCCTGTCCATGAGGGCTTGTCCATGGCTGAAGCTGCCAATTCCATTCCGCCGTCGGAAATCATTGCCACCGATCAACACCGTATCGCCTGTGATGGCGGTGGCGGCGCGCTCGGTCATCCCAAGGTTTTCCTGGAAATGGGCGAGGGTGATTTCGTGGAATGCCCCTATTGCGACCGCCGCTTTGTCCGCGCCGGTTCCAGCGAAGACCCGAACGCCTAAACCCGGATTATTGTGACAGGCACGCTCAGTCAGCGGATCGGCTTGATCCTTGGCCTGGTGCTCGCGGTCGGATTGCAACTCCTGCCGCGCCCGGAAGGACTGTCCGCTGAAGCCTGGCTACTGGCCTCGCTCGGCCTGATGATGGCGAGCTGGTGGGCTACCGAAGCCCTGCCGATTGCCGCTACCGCCCTGGTCCCGATCGCCCTGTTTCCGCTGCTGGGCATTACCTCGACAGGCGCGGCCACGGCGCCCTATGCCAGCCCGATCGTCATGCTTTTGCTGGGCGGTTTCATCGTCGCCCTGGCAATCGAGAAGTGGAATCTGCACGCCCGTATCGCGCTCAATGTGGTGAAGATATTCGGCTCGCGACCCGCCGCCCTGGTAGGTGGTTTCATGGTCGCCTCGGCCTTGCTGTCAATGTGGATCTCCAACACGGCGACCACGCTGATGATGATCCCGATCGCGCTGAAAGTGGCCGAGGAGGTCGACCGCGAAGGCGCGACCTCTGCCGGTTTTGCCACGGCGCTGGCCCTGGCCGTCGCCTACGCCGCCTCGATCGGTGGCATGGCCACGCCGGTGGGTACGCCGACCAATCTCATCGGCATCGGTTACTTGGAAAACGAATTCGGCCGCTCGATCGACTTCGCCCAATGGATGGCGATTGGCCTGCCTGTCGTCATCGTCATCATCCCGATCGCCTGGCTGATCATCACCAAATGGGTGTTCAAGCTGAAATCCGGCGGTGAGAGCGCCGCCGCTCGCGAGCACCTGCAGGCGGAAATCAAGAAACTCGGCCCGATGACGGCCCCGGAAGTGCGCGTTGCCCTGCTGTTCGGCACTGTCGCCATCTTGTGGATGGGCCGGGTGCTGCCCGGTGAACTGATCGGCCAGCCCGGCATGGACTGGGGCTGGAACCCGCTTCTGGCCTGGCTTTCAACCCAGCTCGACCTGCCCGTCACCCTGGCGCTGGGCAACACCCAGATCGCCGTCATGGGCGCGCTGCTGGCTTTCCTCATCCCGGCCGGCGGCACGGAGGGCAAGGGCCGGGCCCTGATGGACTGGCAGGGCGTCTCGCGCCTGCCCTGGAATGTCATCATCCTGTTCGGCGGCGGCCTCTCGCTCGCCGCAGCCCTGTCCTCGACAGGCCTCGCCAACTGGCTCGGCGGTCAGATGAGCTTCCTGGAAACCTGGCCGACCCCGCTGCTGGTCCTGGCCATGGTCGCTGTCGTTGTTTTCCTGACCGAGGTGACCTCCAACGTCGCCACTACCACCGCCTTCCTGCCGGTGCTTGGCGTCCTCGCGGTCAATGCCGGCGTTCCGCCGGAACATCTCGTCGTCCCGGTCGCCATTGCCGCCTCGACCGCCTTCATGCTGCCGGTCGCCACCGCACCGAACGCCATCGTCTATGCCTCCGGCGCGGTGACCCAGGGCCAGATGATCAAGACCGGTTTCCGCATCAACCTGGCGGCCATCGCCGTGATCAGCGTCATCGGTGTGCTGCTCGCGCCGGTGTTCTTCGGGTAGACTGTTTCCACCCTATCTCGCCACACAGGCCGCCGGCTCAAGCCGCTCCGGCAATTCCACCGGCAAGCCGTTCTCGAAATAGGTCTCCGCATCGAAGGCGTGCCAGGCGATATCCCGTGCGGAACAGGCGGCGGCGGCAGCATTTTCATTGCCGGCCAGAGCGGCGATATCGCACTGGTAATTTTGCCAAGCCCAAACCTGCTCCTCGGCGAGGTGGTAACCGGAAAACCAGTGCTCCGGCACTTCGCGGCCGAACGGCTGGGCCTCGAGGAGCGCTACCGCCTCGTCACAGCGATCCAGAATCTCAAGCATCTCCAAGGCGCGTAGCAGGGGATCGAAATTGGTTTGCCGAGGCTGGGTCTCAGGGTCGAAAATCCGCGCGACATCACTTGCCCGCGCGATCCAGTCGGGCAGGACAGCTTCGAGCTCGGCCGGGTCACGCCGCGCCAGAACCAGCGCTATGTCCGTGTCCTCGCGGAAGGATTGGATGACCCAATCGTCCGCTGGCAGGCCGGGGTCGGCGAGGAAGGCGGCGTGCAGCGCCTGAGCTTCTTCAATGCGGCCCTCAGTCAGCAAGAGATCGATCATGAAACGGGTGATTTCGGCTCTGTGGTAGGGGAAGGCTGGCACCTCACGGTTACCGACCGTCCGCAAATATACATCGTAGCCGACCAGAAAACCGGCCTCGGCCCAGTGGTCCGCCAGGCGCAACGCGAAGGCGTCGCTGGTGAGCACCTCGAGCGCCTCGTGGCCTATGGCAAGCGTCTGCTCCACCTCGCCGGTTCTGCCTGAGGCGACAACAGCGGTGATCCAAGCGTAGGCGTTGTCGCTCTCCGGCCCCATCGCCGCAGTAATCTGGGGCGAGCGCGCGATATCCAGATACGTCGCGGTGGCCGTCTCGTACTCTTCCGCGTGCATCAGCGTGTCCGCCCATATCAGATCAAGCTGGCGTTGCGTGGTCAGATAGGTGATCGGCAGAGCCCGGCCCCAGCGCAGACAGTCCCGCGCCGCCTGCAGCCGCTCCTCACCCCCCTTGGACAAGAAGCCCGCTCCGTATTGCCAGTGCCCGACGGCACATTCACGGGCAAATATGCCAATCAGGTTCGACAGATGAAAATCACGAGCGGCCAAAGCCCAGCTCTGCTGATTGTCACGTGGAATGAAATACGGGCCGACCAGAAAGGCGATCAGCGCGACCAGGAAGATACGAAACGCAGTTTTCATAATGCCCCCCAAGGGCTACAACGCAGCCATTAGGTTTAGTTAAACGCCACACAACCTCTGTGTCTACATTGGAGCGTCCACTTTTTGATTGGACGACAACAACACCGTCTCTCTCCTACACCTCCCCCATTAACCCCGCGGCGCACCCGCGTTAGTGTCGCGACTCACTTCTGCGGGGAGCCTCCTTATGGCCATCAATCGACCGGTCGACGAAAACTCTCATGTCTATCTGATCGACGGGTCGGGCTATATTTTCCGGGCCTATCATGCGCTGCCGCCGCTGACCCGGTCGGACGGGACGCCGGTCGGGGCGGTGCAGGGCTTTTGCAACATGCTGTGGAAGCTCCTGGAGGACCTCAAGGGTGATGACCAACCCTCGCACCTGGCGGTGATTTTCGATCATTCCGGCAAGTCCTTCCGCAATGATCTCTATCCGCAATACAAGGCGCATCGCCCGCCGGCGCCGGAAGATCTGGTGCCGCAATTCTCCATCATCCGCGACGCCACCCGCGCCTTCGGTACGCCCTGTATCGAGATGGAGAATTACGAGGCCGACGACATCATCGCCACCTATGCCCGTATGGCCGAGGCCAAGGGTGCGGACGTCACCATCGTCTCTTCGGACAAGGATCTGATGCAGCTGATCTCCGACCGCGTCTCCATGTTCGACGCGATGAAGAACAAGCGCATCCAGGCGCCCGAAGTGATGGAGAAGTTCGGCGTCGGACCGGACAAGGTTATCGATATCCAGTCCCTCGCCGGCGACAGCGTCGACAATGTGCCCGGTGTCCCGGGGATTGGCGTGAAGACGGCGGCGCTCCTGATCAATGAGTACGGCGATCTCGACACGCTCCTGGCCCGGGCCGAGGAGATCAAGCAGAAGGGCCGGCGCGAAAAACTGCTCAACCACGCCGATGATGCCCGCATTTCGCGCGATCTGGTGACACTCAAGGTCGATACACCGGTCACCGATGACATGGCCGAATTCGGCCTCTCCGAACCGGATCCGGACACCCTGGTCGGCTTCCTGAAAGAAATGGAATTTCGCACCTTTACCCGCAAGGTCGAGGAGGCGCTCGGCGCCCCGGCGGCGGATGAAAGCGGCGATGCCACGGCACCGATCGACCGCTCCAAATATGAGTGCGTCACCGAGATGGCGGATCTGGAGCGCTGGATCGCCCGTGCCGGCGAGGTGGGCCATGTCGCGGTCGACACCGAGACCGATGCGCTCTCGGCCACCGCCTCCGGCCTGGTGGGGATTTCCCTCGCCACGGCACCGGGCGAGGCCTGCTATATCCCGCTCGCCCATATCGATCCGGAAGGCTCCGGCGACATGTTCGATACCGGCGCAGCCCCGGACCAGCTTGATATGGACACGGCGCTGGCGGCGCTGAAACCGATGCTGGAAGACCCAGCCATTCTCAAGATCGGCCAGAACTTCAAATACGATCTCGGCGTGCTGTCGCGCTATGGCATTGATGTCGCCCCCTATGACGACACCATGCTCCTGTCCTATGTCATCGCCGCCGGGCTGGAAAAGCACGGCATGGATGCACTGGCGGAAAAGCACCTGGGCCATCAATGCATCCCCTTCAAGGAGATCTGCGGCACCGGAAAATCCCAGATCACCTTCGACAAGGTGCCGCTCGACAAGGCAACGCTTTATGCCGCCGAAGACGCCGATGTGACCCTGCGCCTGTGGGAGATCCTCAAACCCGCCATGGTCGGGCGCAAGAAGGCGACCGTTTACGAGACCCTGGAACGCCCCATGCCGGCCGTGCTGTCGGACATGGAGCGCGCCGGGATCAAGGTCGATCCGGACCAGCTGCATCGCCTCTCTTCGGACTTCGCCCAGAAAATGGCCGCCGCCGAAGCCGCTGCCCACGAGGCGGCCGGGCGGGAATTCAATGTTGCGTCACCGAAACAAATTGGTGAAATCCTGTTTGGTGATATGGGCTTACCCGGCGGTAAGAAGACCAAGACCGGAGCCTGGTCGACCGACGCCAAAGTCCTCGACGAGCTTGCCGCCGAGGGCCATGCCATGCCCGTGGCGCTGTTGGAATACCGCCAGTTCGCCAAGCTGAAATCGACCTATGCCGACGCGCTGCTCGATCACATCAACCGCCAGACCGGGCGCGTTCACACCTCCTTTTCGCTGGCCGCGACCACGACGGGGCGCCTGTCCTCGACCGAGCCGAACCTGCAGAATATCCCGATCCGCACCGAGGAAGGCCGCAAGATCCGCGAGGTGTTCATCGCCGAGCCGGGCAATGTCCTCGTGGCCGCCGACTATTCCCAGGTCGAACTGCGCCTGCTTGCGCACATCGCCGGCGTCGATGCCCTGAAACAGGCCTTCCGCGATGGCGTCGATATTCACGCCATGACCGCGTCTGAAGTTTTCGACACGCCGATCGAGGGCATGGACCCGATGGTTCGCCGCAAGGCCAAGGCGATCAATTTCGGCGTCATCTATGGCATTTCCGCCTTTGGCCTGGCCAATCAGATCGACGTCTCCCGCGAGGAAGCGAAAGCCTTCATCGACGCCTATTTCGAAAAATTCCCGGGCATTCGCGCTTATATGGACGCGATGAAACAGCAGGTCGCCGAGACCGGCTATGTCGAGACGATTTTCGGCCGCCGCGCCCACTTCCCTTCGATCAAGGACAAGAACCCGAACATGCGCATGTTCGCGGAACGCCAGGCCATCAATGCCCCGATCCAGGGCTCGGCTGCCGACGTCATCCGCCGCGCCATGATCCGCATGCCCGAAGCCATCACCGAGGCCAATCTCGACGCCCGCATGCTGCTGCAGGTGCATGACGAACTCGTCTTCGAGGTACCCGAAGCCCAGGCCGACCAGCTCATCGCCCTGACCCAGGACGTGATGATGAATGCCTGCCGCCCGGCGCTGGAGCTGAGCGTCCCGCTGGTGGTAGACGCCAGGGCCGGAGCGACCTGGGGTGAGGCGCACTAGGCGGCCCCGGATCGTCATCATTTGGGAATTAAGAAGCGACCCTCCGGGCTCCCCCGCGGGCGGGGGAGCTGGGCTTGAGACCGCAGGGCTCAAGGTCTGAGGGGGGCTTGGCCAGGTAAAGCGCCTTCGCTCACTTCCCCCCTCCGTCCCTTCGGGACACCTCCCCCGTCCACGGGGGAGGCCGGCATACTCGCCTTCCTCATTCCAGACCCAAGCACCAGAGCGATGCATACCGCCGGGCTCCCCCGCGGGCGGGGGAGCTGGGCTTGAGCCCTTCAGGGATCAAGGTCTGAGGGGGGCTTGGCCAGCTATGGCACCTGTCCTCACTTCCCCCCTCCGTCCCTTCGGGACACCTCCCCCGTCCACGGGGGAGGCCGGAGCTCGGTTCAGACTAGACTGGCGAGCAATCGAACCGTCGGCGATCGGCATCCGTCTCATCGTAGGCCTCCGGATCGGCCCAGATACGGCGGTAGAGGATGAGACCGGTGTCAGTCGGAGCCTCGATCACATTGTCACCAGAAGCCTCGCCGCGAGCCGCCAAGGTGATCGTCACCACACCCCCCTCCATCTCGCGATCATTGACCACGGCGAAGTTATTGGTGCGACTGTCGAAAAAGCTCACCGAGGCATAACCGCCATCAGACGGCGCCGGGGCGGTGACGGTCATTGGGCCGTTGGAGACATCGAACAGACAACCGGAATAGAGAATGTCCGGGCTCGGCCGCACGACGGAACGGGCGGTCTCGTCGATCGGCGGGGCGTGGCCTTCCTCATTGGCGACACCGCCCAGGATCTCAAACCGCTCCATCGCCTTGGACATGATGAAGCCGGGCAGGAAGCCGAGCATGAGCTGGAAACCGAGGATCAGGCCGATCAGCCCGGATGCGGCGGGAATGAGCCAGCGGGTCATGCGGCGCCTCCACAGCTCACCCGCTCGACAGTCGGCAGCACCGCCACGCCCGGATCAGCGACGATCGCCTCGGACGGATTATAAAGCCGCAGGGTCAGATTGAAGGCGCCGCCATTTTCCGGGCTGACCCAAAAGCCGTCGGCCTGTTGGCGCGAAACGGTCACCGCGAAGCTTTGCTGGTCGCCGGCATCCTGGGCCGAAACGGAATACGCTTCGAGACCGTTGACCGGCAGGAAATCATCCTCGGCATAGAGCGTCAGGCTCCACCAGCGTGCATCCGGCTGGGTGGTGAAAACGACGCGATAGTCACACGCTTCGTCCAGGGCCCGGCCCGCACTGTCGAAATCGGCGCTGAAATAGACCGTCTCCTCGCGCGACATCGCCAGCAGCCCGCGCCGGGCGATGATGGAGCGGACGATGTCCGGCGCATCGGGAGACCCGATATGCATATTGGTCCGCCAGGGACCGACCTTGATACCGCCGAACTCGGCCGGGCCGAAGACGAGGAAGACCGCCAGACAGGCCCCGATCACGAGGCCCGCAAGCGCGGTAAGGGCGCTGCGAATAATCATCGCCGTGAGGTTAGCCATGATGCGCGGACAAGAACAGGCTTGTCCGCGTTCAGGTGCTTACGCGTCGACCTCGGCCTCGAGTGCGTTCTCGGTGATGAAGTCACGGCGCGGTTCGACCACATCGCCCATCAGTTTGGAGAACAGCTCGTCGGCAGTGTCGGCATGGGTGACCGAGACCTGCAACAGGGAGCGGACATTCGGGTCCAGCGTGGTTTCCCAGAGCTGGTCCGGATTCATCTCGCCCAGACCCTTATAGCGCTGCATATTCATGCCCTTGGCACCGGACATGGTGACGCTGTCGACGAGCTGGGACGGGGAGTTGATGACCATCGTGCCCGATTTCGGCGCGAACACCGCCGAGCCGGCATAATCGCCGGCCAGGGCCGAGGCGCGCTCATTGAGGCGTTTGGCGTCCGGGGCTTCGCGCAGATGCGCGTCAAGCACCACGGTTTCGGTGACACCGCGCACATCGCGCTTGAAGATCAGGCCGTGATCATCGCCGAGCTCGCCGGTCCAGCCATCCTCGCCCTCATCAGCGAAGCGGTTGAGGAAAGCCACAGCGCCTTCAATCGAGCCGGCAGACGGGTCGGGCACAAGCGCGCCCGCCAGGGCCGCCGCTTCCAGGGCAAAGCCCGGCGCGCGGGCCGCGAGACGGTCGACGGAGAGCTTGACGACACGCGCCTGCTCGACCCGGTCTGCCAGATCGGCGCCGGTGATGACCTCGCCATTGGTCAGGGTCAGCGCCGCCTCGGACACGCCTTCCTCGATCAGATAGGCGTCCATCTCGGCCTGGTCCTTCACATAGCGCTCGGACCGGCCCTTGGTGATTTTGTAGAGCGGCGGCTGGGCGATGTAGAGGTGACCGCGTTCGATCAGCTCGGGCATCTGCCGGTAGAAGAAGGTCAGCAAAAGCGTACGGATATGCGCGCCGTCGACATCGGCGTCGGTCATGATGATGACCTTGTGATAGCGCAGCTTGTCATAGTCGATCTGGTCACGGCCGATACCGGTGCCCAGCGCCGTGATCAGCGTACCGACCTGTTCCGACGACAGCATCTTGTCAAAGCGCGCACGCTCGACATTGAGGATCTTACCACGCAGCGGCAGCACCGCCTGGTTCTCCCGGTGACGGCCCTGCTTGGCCGAGCCGCCAGCTGAGTCACCCTCAACGATGAACAGCTCGGACTTGGCCGGATCCTTCTCCTGGCAGTCCGCCAGCTTGCCGGGCAGGGAGGTGATGTCGAGAGCGGATTTGCGCCGCGTCAGCTCGCGCGCCTTGCGCGCCGCTTCGCGGGCAGCGGCCGCCTCGATGATCTTGCCAACAATCTGCTTGGCTTCGTTGGGATGTTCTTCAAACCATTCCGACAGCGCCTCGCCGATAATCCCCTCGACCGCCGGGCGAACCTCGGAGGAGACCAGCTTGTCCTTGGTCTGGGAGGAGAATTTCGGATCCGGCACCTTCGCCGAAAGGACGCAGGTCAGGCCTTCACGGGCATCATCCCCGGAGATCGCGACCTTCGCCTTGGCGGCCAGGCCGGAGGAGTTCGCATAGGAATTGATGATACGCGTCAGCGCTGCCCGGAAACCGGCCAGATGGGTGCCGCCATCACGCTGCGGGATGTTGTTGGTGAAGCAGAGGACATTCTCGTGATAGCTGTCATTCCACTCCAGCGCCGCTTCCACGGTCACGCCCTCGCGCTCGCCCTGGATCAGCACAGGCGGCGTGAAGAGCGGGGTCTTGGTGCGGTCGAGATGGCTGACGAAAGCGGCGACACCGCCCTCATAGACCATGGTCTCCTCGAACGGCTCGGCATCGCGCTCATCGCGCAGCACGATGGTGACACCGGAGTTGAGGAAGGCCAGTTCGCGCAGACGATGCTGCAGCGTGTCGCGCGAGAACTCGATCATCGAGAAGGTATCGGAAGACGGGAAGAAGCGCACTTCCGTGCCCTTTTGCCCCTCGGCATCGCCGATCACCTTGAGATCTTCCTCGGCCTCGCCGCGGCGGAACCGCATGTAATGCTTCTGGCCGCCGCGCCAGATGGTCAGGTCCATCCAGTCCGACAGCGCGTTCACGACTGACACGCCAACACCGTGCAGACCGCCGGAGACCTTGTAGGAGTTCTGGTCGAACTTCCCGCCGGCGTGCAGCTGGGTCATGATCACCTGGGCGGCGGAAACGCCTTCCTCAGCGTGAATATCGGTGGGAATACCGCGCCCGTCATCGCGCACGCTGGCGGATCCGTCCGCATGCAGCGTCACCGTGACAGCGGTACAATGGCCGGCAAGGGCTTCATCGATAGCGTTATCGACGACCTCATAGACCATGTGATGGAGCCCGGATCCGTCATCGGTATCCCCGATATACATGCCCGGACGTTTGCGAACGGCGTCGAGGCCTTTGAGGACCTTGATGCTATCCGCGCCATATTCTTGATTCGGCTGATCAGTCATAGGGTTTTGTACCCTGTTCGCTTGACTCTGGCCATACGCGCGCGCACGCGTGCGCACGCGCGCGGATGGTTGCCTCAGACGATCACTGATATGCCAGCCTCATCAGATCCAGTAGCCGGCCGCATTCGCCCAGCTATGCATCAGGACCGGTAGCAGAAGACTGCCCGTGGCGGCCCGGATATAGGTCCAGAAAACGGCATAGATCAGCGGCAGGATTTCAAAGGCGATGAAGACCACGTCCCAGTCCGCATCCACGCGCAAGGCGTGCGCCACGTAGAATATTGCGATGGTGATCAATGCGCCGAAACCAAACGGCGCACCCAAGATATTGATCCGCGGCTTGAAGGCCCGGTCCAGCATCAGCAGAAGCACGCCGCGATAGACCAATTCCTCATCGAGGCTCGGCATGGTCAGCTGGTAGGCCATGTCGATCGCCGGCTCGACCTTCACGCCGGGCCAGTACCAGTAGACGAAAGCCGCATTGGCGAGGACGAAGACAACCGTCACCACATAACCCAGCCCGACGGCGGGACCGTTCTGCTTCCAGGTAAAACCGAATTCGGCCCAATTTCCTCGGAAGATCAGCGCCGCCACAGCCAGCGTCATCGCGACCGAGGCGATTTTACCTTCCCAGTTGTAGCGGCCCCCGAACAGGTCGGGATAAACGCCGTCGACGATACCGAAGAAAAGCACCACATTGTTGGCGGTGAAGAAGGCTAAGGCGCCAAGCAGCCAACCCCAATGCACGCGGCCGCGCAGGACCACCGCCGCCAGCACGCACAGCGCCAGCATGACCACCGCTTCCGCGATGACCTGATTGAAAACTCCGAAACTCATCATATCCCCCGATTGTCCCGTTATCGGCACAATAGGCGATCAGCGCGTCAGGAGAACAAGGGAGATTGTGACCATCACCAATCCCGTCACGATATCGGCGCCGCGCCGGACCGATGGCTTCTCGAGCCAGTCCCGGGCCCGGTGCGCCCCGATGATGTAAAGCGCGGCCGCCGGCACGGCGAGAACAATCATGATCGCGACCATCAGCGCATAGGTGACCGGTGTGATCTGGTCGAGCGGCACGAAAGCCGGAACCAGGGTCAGGTAGAAGACGATCGGCTTGGGATTGGACAAGGGCATGGCCACACCGGCGACATAGGTCGCGGCCCAGCCACGCTTGGACCCGGTGGGGAAGACCGGTTTGGGCCGCGCACCCGTCCAGGCACTCCAGAAGGCCTTGAAAGCGAGCCAGCCAAGATAGCTGGCGCCAATGATCTTGGCCGCGAGCCAGAACGGCCCGAGCGTTTCCGCCAGCGCCGATAATCCCGTCACCGCCAGGGTGAACCAGAAAATATCCCCGGTCAGAATGCCGACCCCGTACAGGCCCGCATGCCAGGGACCGGTATCCAGCGTGCGCGCGATCATCGCAGCAATGCCGGGGCCCGGGGTCAGGAACAACACGACCAGGGCGCCGGCAAACAGGAACAGGTTTTCTGGTGTCATCAGGCAGGCTCGAACAGCACGTTAGCGGTGAGGCTTAGACAATCTCGCGCCGCCGGTCACGTCCGGCCTTCGCAAACACGACCGGGGCGGCCATCTCAACGCGTTCTAGTCCGCCGGAGCCGTGAGAAATCCATAGAGCGTATCGGCAATATCCCGGACGAAAACGTCATCACTGACGCGCAGGACCGAGCCAATCCCGTCTTCACGATAGAGGCCCTTTTCGCTCAGAAGCGTATTCATCAGATAGACCAGCATGCGCGCGGCCGCGTCGCCGTCGGGACGGTTAATTTCTTCGCTGAAGACACCGACCACCTGGGTAAATCCGAGTACCGAAGCCTCGAGCAATTCATCCCATTCCTCGCCGACAAGGTCTGGCCGCAAATGCGCATAGACATGGGCGGCTCGGATGAGATGACCATCCGTCTTTGTGAACGCCCAGGCACCGGCACAAATCGCTCTCAGGGCCGCCCGCAGCCCCTTTTCCGGGTCGATCTCGGTCTGCCCCTCGGGCGTCGCCATACGGGCCTGCAGCCGGGACATGTAGAGGTCAAAAATGACCGGGATAAAGGCTTCCTTGTTGTCGAAGCGGCGATAGACCGTGCCTACAGCGAGACCCGCCTCGCGCGCCAGGTCCGCCATCGAGATGTCCTCGAAGGTTTTTTCGCGCAATAGCGTCTCGAGTGCTGCCACCAGCTTGTCGCGCGTGGCCCGGGCACGCGCCTGGGTGACCGGCTTGGTCCCTTGACTCATCCGTTTCTTCCATCTTATATGTGAATGCGAATTCACATTCGCAATCAAGTCCGCCCTCACAGACCATCACCGATCGACCGGGTCAAGGCCGCGACAGAAGGAAAGAATGCCATGATTGACGTATTTGAGAACCGACCTGAACTGTTCTTGGGCCTGGGCGCGCTCGTCGCCATGCTGATCTACAATGCGCTCAAAGACCGCTCGGATGGCCGCAAGCAGCGCCGCGGCGAAGCCCTTGATGGGCGGATGACAATCTACAACCGCACCCTCGTCTTCTTGTGGACACTCGCCGGTGCATGCACGATCAGCTGGATCTGGAGCGGCGGTACGCTCGCCGAACTCGGCTTTCGCAACCCGCAAGGATGGCAAGCCTGGTTCAGCTGGGGCATTGTCGGACTGTTCCTGGTCTATCTGATCTGGAGCCTGGCCCAGGTCATGATGTCCAGAAAAGCGCGCGAGGATGTGCGCCGGCAGATACGCTCCAGCGGTGATGTCAATCTCCTCATCCCGGAAAACGCCGCCGAACACCGACGCTTTCAATGGCTCTCCATCACGGCCGGGGTCACCGAGGAAATTGTCTTTCGCGGATTCCTGATCAGCGTGTTCGCGCTGGCGTTGCCGGCCTGGGCCGCCGCGATAGCGGCCACCCTCATCTTCGTCATCGCGCATGCCTATCAAGGACTGGCGGGCATGGCGCGCATCCTGCCAATCTCGGCCGCCTTCGCACTGGTTTATGTCGTCGGCGGATCCTTGTGGCCGGTTATCCTGCTGCACATTCTGGCCGATGCGATGGCTGGCCTTGTCGTTGCCATCACGCAGAATCATGCCGACCGGGACAGCGCGTACACCGAACCGGTGCAGGCCTAGCCGGCTTCGACGCAAGCCTGGTCAACCCGCAGGAATTGGGCATCGGCACCGAAAGGCTCGAACAAGACCCGTTCCACCCCGGTCAGCCAGGCCTGCGATCCGGTGGCAATGATTTCCTGCGCCAGACCTTCGCGCCGCTGCGCATCGAGGTGGGCGCAGGCTTCATCAAACAGAAGCAAGGGCGCGACCCCCCAATTCATCGCCAGGACGCGGGCCTGGGCGAGGGTCAGGGTTAGGATCAGTGCCTTTTGTTCACCGGTCGAACAGTCTGCCGCCAATTGCTGCTTGTCCCGGTGGTGGGCCACCAACTCGGTCCGGTGCGGCCCCCGGGTCAAGGTCCGGCCCGCCGCCCCATCGCGGGCCCGGCCAGACTTCAGCGCCTCCAGGAAACGGTCTTCCACCTCGCCCACCGGCCGGCCTTCGGCCAGATCCTGCTCGACATCACCATCAAGCCCGAGATCCGCGCGCGGAAAGGCGCCGTCGGGACGATCATCGATGGCCGTCTGCAGCCGGATCAGCGCATCGAGCCGCGCAGCGGCCATGGCGACCCCGTGCCCGGCCATTTCGCGCTCTATCGCATCCAGCCAGGCCGGATCCGCCCGGCCCTCATCGAGCAGGCGCTGGCGCCGCGTCCGTGTCTTGTCATAGGCAATGGCGGCCTCGGCATGAGCCGGGTCGGCGGCGTAAACAAGACGGTCGAAGAATTTCAGCCGGTCTGCCCGCGGCCCGGCAAACAGCCGGTCCTGGGCCGGTGTCAGCCAGATCATCGGCGCCAGGCGCGCCAGCGCCGCCTGGGAGACATTCTCGCCATCGACACGGGTCTCGCGGCGGCCACCCGCCTGTACTCCGACACCGACGCGATATTGCTCCTCGCCACGCTCGAGTTCCGCGAACACGGCCCAGCCCGGAGCCTGAAGCCCGTCATGCTTGCGCGCCACGGCATCGCTGCCAGCCGAGCGCATGCCCTTGCCCGGAGTAAAGAAGGATATGGCTTCCAGGAGATTGGTCTTGCCGGCGCCATTCTCGCCGTAGAGCGCGACCGGACGGGTATCGAGGTCCAGGCCCAGCGCGCCGTAACAGCGAAAATCTGTGAGCTGCAAACGACGAACCGCCGCAGGCGGGGCCGGCGGCGGTTGCGTCTCATTCATGGCGGAATGTCCGTCCGTCACACCCGCAGCGGCATCAGCACGTAGAGCGCATCGCTATCGCCGCTATCGGTAACCAGGGCCGGCGAGGCACTGTCGGCAAAGTGGAATTGCGCCTCATCGCCTTCGATCTGACCAGCAACATCAAGCATGTAGCGGGCGTTGAAACCGATCGCGAAGCTCTCATCGTCATAGGACACAGCGAGCTCTTCCTCGGCCTGGCCGCTTTCCGGGTTGTTGACCGCCAGGGTCAGGGTTTCCGGGGCGAGCGACAGCTTCACCGAGCGCGATTTCTCGACCGAGATCGTGGCGACACGATCGACCGCCTCGGCAAAGCGCTTGTTCTCGACCGACATCATGCGCGAATTGCCACGCGGGATGACGCGCTCATAATCCGGGAAGGCGCCGTCGATCAGCTTGGACGTCAGGACCGCATTGCCCAGGCGGAAGCGGATCTTGCCTTCCGAGACCGAAACCTCGACCTCTTCCTCGGCGTCCTCCAGCAGGCGGCGGACTTCCTGCACCGTCTTGCGCGGCACGATCACGCCCGGCATGCCATCGGCACCTTCCGGCAGATCAATCTCGGCCAGCGCCAGGCGGACACCATCGGTGGCCACAGCGCGCAGCGTCTTGCGGCCATCGGTATCGGCGGCGTGCAGGTGGATACCGTTCAGGTAATAGCGCGTCTCTTCCGTGGAGATGGCGAAGCGCGTCTTGTCGATCAGACGCATCAGGTCGCGCGCCTCAACCGTGAAGCGGTGCTCGAGCGCCTCGGTCGGCATGACCGGGAAATCACCCGGCGGCAGCGACGGAAGCGAGAAGTTGGACCGGCCGGCCTTCAGCGTCAGGCGCGGGTCGGACCCATTCATCTCGAGGGTCACATCGGAACCGTCCGGGAGCTTGCGGGCAATGTCGTAGAGCGTGTGCGCCGGCGCGGTCACCAGACCTTCGCCATCACTGGTCGCCTCGGTCGTCTCGAGGATTTCGATATCCAGATCCGTAGCCGTGAAACTCACGCCATCCGGTCCGGCCGTGATCAGCACATTGGACAGGATCGGAATCGTATTGCGTTTTTCAACGACGGCCTGCACGTGGCCCAGAGCCTTAAGGAGCGTGGCGCGCTCGATCGTCAGCTTCATGTTTCGTGTTCCGCTTTCAGCGTCGGCCAGATACGGCGGGCCCGTTGGCCTGCCGGCGGCAAATCAGGTGGGTGAAAGAGGATACATGAAAACCGGCAACCGCAAGAACTTTATCCAGCGGTTGCGGGTTTTCCTGTTGGAATTTTAAAGACCGCGGAGCCCGCGAACCAGTGCATCCACGTCCTGGGCCAGCGGATCACCGGCCTCGATCATCGAGGTGACCTTGTTGACCGCATGAATGACGGTGGAGTGGTCACGCCCGCCGAAACGGCGTCCGATATCCGGCAGCGACCGGGTCGTCAGCGTCTTGGACAGATACATGGCGACATGGCGCGGACGCACGACAGACTGGGTCCGGCGCTTGGAACAGATATCCGCCGCGGTGACACCGAAATGATTGGCCACCGCCTTCTGGATCTCATCCACGGTCAGACGCTTCTCCGAGCTCAGCGACAGGTCGCGCAGCGCCGAGGTCACGGCATCCATGGTCACCGGCAGGCCGAGCAGGGCGGTGCGGCAGATGACATTGTTCAGCACACCTTCCAGCTCACGCGCGGAGGAGGTGATGCGGGCCGCGAGGAAGTCGCGCACGGATTCCGGCACGTCGAGCACCGGATAGTGGCATTTCGCCTGGGCAATCTTGCAGTCGAGGATCTGGCGACGCAGGTCGAGATCAGGCTTGGACAGCGGGCAGGACAGGCCACCGGTCAGCAGCGAACGCAGGCGTTCATCGCCCATCGGTAGTTCCGCCGGCGGACGGTGCGAGGCCAGGACCACCTGCTTGTTCTCGGCGATCAGCGCCGCGATCGTGTGCAGGAACTCGTCCTCGGTCTTCGGTTTGCCGGCGATGAAGTGCACATCATCGATCAGCAGATAGTCGACATTCCGGGTCGCTTCCTTGAAGGCCATCGTGTCGCGCGCCTTCATGGCGGTGACAAAACCGGAGAGGAACTCCTCGGCCGTCAGATACAGCGCCTTGCGGCCCGGCTGGTTCTGCTCCACGGCCGATGCGACGGCATGCATCAGGTGCGTCTTGCCGACACCGTATTCGCCATAGAAGAAGACCGGATTGAACGGCGGCGTGGGGGCGCTGACCATGGTCCGCGCAGCCGCCGCAGCGACCTCATTGGCCGGTCCGACACGGAAAGTGTCGAAGGTAAAACGCGGCTCTTCGCGGGACGGTTTCGCCCCGGTCTCGACCACAGCGGCTTCGCTCGGCTCGACCTTCTTCGCGCGCGGCGCCACCACCGGTTGTGGCTCCTCCTGTCCTTCGGCCAGCAGGTAGATCTCGCGCAAAGCCGGATCGGTTTCCGCCCAGATTCCACGAATCCGGGCCCCCGCATGATCCTCGACCCAGTCCCGGTTGAACGTGCTCGGGGCGACAATGATCACCGCGCCGCTCTCGGACAGGCGCACACGCAAACGTGCGATTTCCTGCGAGTAAAGAGCCCCACCAAGCTCGTCGCGCAGACGGGCGCGAACCGTACGCCAAACACTCGAAATGACGTCCGCCCCGGACGTATCGAAACCGGATGCCGAAGCATCGGAAACAGCAAATTTATTCAACGCCATCGCTAGCCACACTTCTCATGTATCCTGCATCGAGGCAGGCATCAGGTGTTTGTTTTTATGGCATAATCCCCCCTCGCCCAGCGCGCGCTTTGGCACACTGCTGCCGGAAAATATTCCGCTTGGGATAGATCGCCCTCAGGTGCCCAGAGGTTACGCTTTCCCTAATTTCGGTCAACAGGATTTCGCGCCTCGTTTTGGAGATTCTTCGCTTGACACGGGAAATCCGTGGACGGATGGGCGCTTGCGGTTTGTTACAATTTTGCGACAACCCATCAGGTGAGATTTTGCAACGAGATTCGCGCCTGAGGAGGCCTGTGAGAGCAGGCTTTTCGGGAAAAGCAAGCCGTCCGTGTGCAGACTAATAAATATTATATTCTTCGCTTCAATACGAGTTGAAATTTCGAAATCTCAGCCGCTGCAGCGCACAAAGAAAAACACCCGCAACTCGCGTTGCGGGTGTTTCCGAATTCTCTGGAAGTCAGTCGCTGTCTAGGCGCTCATCGACTTCACGCGAGCCGCCAGGCGGGAAACCTTGCGCGAACCCGTATTCTTGTGAACCACGCCCTTGCCGACAGCGCGCATCATCTCGGACTCGGCAGAAACGAGTGCCGCCTTGGCAGCCGCCTGGTCGCCGGACGCGATAGCGAGCTCGACTTTTTTGACGAAGGTGCGCACACGCGAACGGCGGGCCTTGTTGACAGCCGTACGGCGCGCGATCTTGCGGACCATTTTCTTGGCCGAAGAAGTGTTGGCCATGAGTGCAAACCTCTTGTGCGGCCGGAGCGATAAACCCCGGCAAAAACCGTGAGCGGCGGCGTATAGGCCTTGTGAGCCCGGGCGTCAACCACTCTATCCGCTAGAACGCCCTAGCGGTGCTTGAAATGTGCAGCCCGCTTCTCGGCAAAGGCGGCCATACCCTCGGCCTGATCCTCGAGTGCGAACTGGGACTGGAAGACGCGGCGCTCGAAACGGATGCCCTCGGTGAGGCTCATTTCGAAGGCGCGATTGACCGTTTCCTTGGTCATCATCGCCACCGGAAGCGACTTCGATGCAATCGTCTCGGCGGCTTCCATGGCAACGTCGAGCAGGTCGTCAGCGGGCACGATGCGCGACACCAGGCCCGCACGCTCGGCTTCCTCGGCGTCCATCATACGACCGGTCAGGCACATATCCATGGCCTTGGCCTTGCCCACCGCGCGCGGCAGGCGCTGCGTGCCCCCGGCCCCCGGCATGACGCCGAGATTGATTTCCGGCTGACCGAATTTGGCGGTGTCGGAGGCGATGATGAAATCGCACATCATGGCGATCTCGCAACCACCGCCGAGCGCATAGCCGGACACGGCGGCGATGATCGGCTTGCGGAAACGGGCGACGGACTCCCAGGTCTCGGCGAACGGGTCATGCTCATACAGGCCGACGAAATCGCGACCCTGCAATTCCTTGATATCGGCGCCGGCAGCAAAGGCCTTTTTGGAACCGGTGAGAACCACGCAACCGATTTCACCATCGCGCTCAAAGCCGGCCAGTGCATCGGTCAGCTCGGTGGTGAGCTCGTCGCACAGCGCGTTGAGGGCAGACGGGCGGTCCAGCGTGATGACACCCACGCGGCCTTCGGTTTTAACCTGGATCGTCTTGTAGGCCATTCAGGCACTCCATTTGACGGCGCGGGCCTGGGCCCGCCGGAAAATCGGCGGCTGCTATAGCGCAGCCAACCCCAAGGGTCGATAGGGGCGAGACCCTCGGTCGCAGCTGACGCTATTCGCTCGCTCGGCGACGGACAAGCACAACCCGGCGCCTTGCGCGCAAGAACACCGCGCCGTTACCCAAACGCATCAGCGCTGACAGCGGCCGCAGAAAAAGGTCGAGCGTCCGGACTGGACGATTCGGGAAATCGTGCCGTCACAGTCCTCGGTCGGGCAGGGCTCGCCCTCCTGGCCATAGGCCCGGAACCGGTGCTGGAAATACCCCAGCGCACCATCGGCCCCGGCGAAATCGCGCAAGGTCGACCCGCCCGCATCAATGGCCTCATTGATCACGTCCCGCACGGTCACGGCCAGCCGGCTGGAACGCACGCCGGGTATGGTGCGGGCCTCCCGGCGCGGACTGATCCGGGCCCGGTGCAAGGCCTCGCAGACATAGATATTACCCAGCCCGGCTACGACGCGCTGATCCAGCAGGGCGGCCTTGATCGGCGTCTTCTTGCCCGCCAGCGCGGTATCGAGATGAGCGGCGGAGAAATGATTGGAATTGGGCTCCGGCCCCAGACCCGCCAGGAAGGGCACCATGTCTTCGGCTTCGGTGGCGAACATATCCATGAAGCCGAAACGCCTGGGGTCATTGTAGCGCACCGTCACCCCGCCCTCGACCTCGAGCACGACATGATCATGCTTGGGATCAGCGACCGGCGCGTAGACAAAGTCGCCCGGTTGCTGGTGCGCCTCATCGGCCTCGATGGAGAACCGGCCGGTCATGCCCAGATGGACCAGCAGGGTCTCACCGCTCGACAATCGGCCCAGAAGATATTTTGCGCGCCGGTCGAGACGCTCGACGGTGACGCCCTGCAAACGCTCAGCCATCCGCTCGGGAAAGGGAAAGCGCAGGTCGGCACGATTGAGGCGCACAGAGGTCAGCCGCCGCCCTTCAAGGGCAGGCATAAGGCCACGGCGCACGGTTTCGACTTCAGGAAGCTCAGGCATGTAAATATTATTTACTTGATTTAGAACACATTTTTGCCATTTCGGCGCGATTACCTCCGCCCCGTCACGCTAACGGACCAAGAGGTAAACCATGGACGTGATTGCAGCAAACCTGCCCGGCGCAGGCCTGTTTCTTCTCCAGGTCGCGGCCGGCATCCTGCTCGCCGACCTGATCAGCGGCGTCCTGCACTGGTGGGAGGATACCTATGGGGATCCGAAATGGCCGGTCATCGGCCCCGCCATTATCGCCCCCAATATCCTGCACCATTCCGAGCCGCTCGCCTTTACCCGCTCGAGCTATTGGCGGCGCAACCGCATTGTCTTCATCATCGCCGCCCTGTTCGGCCTGGCCTTCTGGGCTCTCGGCTGGATCAACCCGCTCACCGTAACCATGCTGATCGCTGGCGCCCATGCCAACGAGATCCATGTCTGGTCGCACATCGCCAGGCGCAAGCGGCCCGCCCTTGTGCGATGGCTGCAGGACAAACACGTCCTGCTCACCCCGCAAGAACACTGGGCGCACCATTCCGGCGCCTTCAACAAGCGCTATTGCACCATCACCAACCTGGTCAATCCGGTGCTCGACAAGCTGCGGGTCTTCCGCATTGTTGAAGGCTGGGTGGAGGGCTGGCACCGCCGCCGTCCGCGCGACGAGGAAATGGGGATCGCCCCGCTAGCACGCGGCCGCCGGGCCCTGTCCCGCGCCCGCCGTTTCGTGGCCGCCCTGGGTTGGGCGATACGCCGCAACCTCAGCCAGGCCGGTCACGCCGCCATGGCCGCCTGACCTGCGTCATTTGGCACCGCTCCGGCCGCTTTGCGCCGGAGCGGGCTTGGCCTATGTTCCCGGCCATGACCGGATCTGCTTCCAACGATACTGTTTCCTTCGGCTTTCGCGATGTCCAGACGGGCGAGAAGGCCGGCCTGGTGCGTGGCGTCTTCGACCGTTCGGCGCGCCGCTATGACCTGATGAATGACCTCATGTCGCTCGGTGTTCACCGGGTGTGGAAGGACATGGTCATGACCCGCGCCAATCCGCAGCCGGGCGAAGTGCTGATCGATGTTGCCGGCGGCACCGGCGATCTCGCGCGCAGCTTCCTCGACAAGGCCGATCGCGCCGGGGCACGCCGCAGTTCCGCGGCCAAGGCCAAGGCCATCGTCCTGGACATCAATGAGCAGATGCTGCGGGCCGGCGTGAAGCGCGGCCTGAAGCCGGCCCATGACGGCCGCATTGACTGGGTCACCGGCAATGCCGAATGCCTGCCCCTGCCCGACCGCTATGCCGACTGCGTCACCATCTCGACCGGCATCCGCAATGTCACGGACCGCGCCAGCGCGCTGAAGGAAATGCGCCGGGTCCTCAAGCCAGGCGGCCGTTTCCTGTGTCTGGAATTCACCAAGCCGACCAGCCGCGGTTGGGAAAAGCTTTATGACGCCTGGTCCTTCAACGTCATGCCCGAACTCGGCCATCACGTCGCCAAGGATCGTGAGAGCTATCAATACCTGGTGGAATCGATCCGCCGCTTCCCCGACCAGGAAAGCTTCAAGGCCGAGATCGAGACCGCCGGGCTCCGCAATGTGAGCTACACCAATTTCTCCGGCGGCATCGCAGCCCTGCACACAGGCTGGGCCTGAGCCCGGCCCAAGAGAGCCGAGGATGGCTGATCGGCGCCCCATACCGCCCGCGACTTCACGCCGCCCTCGCCAAGCGGGTCCTGGCGCTCTAAACCCCTGATCCATGTTCTCGACCTTGATGTCTTTGGCCCGTCTTTTCAGGGCCCTGATCACTCTGGCCCGGCACGATGCCATCCTGCCGGCCGAGTATCAGTCGCTTTATCCGGCGGCCGCGCGCTGGGCAGGACGCCTGACGCGCCTGTTCGCGCGCAAGGACAATGCCAGCAATCCCGGTGAACGCCTGGCCCGGGCGCTGGAGAAGCTGGGACCCTCCTATGTGAAATTCGGCCAGGTCCTGGCCACGCGCGGTGACGTCATCGGTGAACGCTTTGCACGCGGGCTGGCCCGCCTGCAGGACAAGATGCCAGCCTTCGACGAGGACGAAGCCCGCACCATCCTGGAAGAGGAACTCGGCGCACCGGCGGATGAGATCTTCTCCGAATTCGGACCGGCTATCGCTGCCGCCTCCATTGCCCAGGTCCACAAGGCCCGCACCCATGATGGTCGCGATGTCGCCGTGAAAATCGTCCGCCCGGACATCGAGGCCCGGATCGCGCGCGATATCCGCGCCCTGTCGCTCGGCGCGCGTCTCGCGGAGCGCCTTGCACCGGCCAGCCGCAGGCTCGAGCCGAAGAAATTCGTCGAGACGGTTGCGCGCTCCCTGGTGCTGGAAACCGATCTGCGCCTGGAAGCCGCTGCAGGCTCTGAACTGGCCGAAGCCAGCGCCGCGGTTGAAGCCTATCGCATTCCTGCCGTCGACTGGCCCCTGTCCTCCAAGCGCGTGCTGACGACGCAATGGATTGACGGCATTGCCCTGTCCGACATGGAGGCGATCGACGCCGCCGGTATCGACCGCACCGCCCTGGCGACGACCATGACGCGCGCCTTTCTCGGTACTGCCCTGCATCGCGGCGTTTTCCATGCCGACATGCATGCCGGCAATCTGTTTGCAGCAAAGGACGGCACACTCTGGGCCGTCGATTTCGGCATTATGGGCCGGATTGGCCGGGCCGAGCGCCGCTTCCTGGCGCTCATCCTGCACGGTTTCCTGACGCGCAATTACAAGGCCGCGGCCGAAGCCCATTTCATGGCCGGCTATGTTCCCGCCTCGCACTCGGTCGATGACTTTGCCAGCGCGCTGCGCGCCGTCGGCGAGCCGATTTTCGGCAAGCAGGCCGACGAAGTTCCGATGTCACGCGTTCTGCTGCAATTGTTCGAGATCACCGATCTCTTCGACATGCGCCTGCGCCCGGAACTCGTCATGCTGCAGAAGACCATGGTGCAGTGCGAGGGCGTCTCGCGCATGCTCGATGCCAAGCACGACATGTGGGCGGCGTCTGCTCCGGTCGTCGAGGAATGGATGCGGCGCGAACTGGGACCGGAAGGTCAGTTGCGGGATCTGGGCGAAGACCTGACCCGCCTGCGCGATGCAGCCCGCCGCCTGCCGCAGGCCATCGAGGACTGGGCCGATATCGGCGAGAAACTGAAATCCGGCGAGCTGAAACTGGGCGGCGGGTTGAAGCTGCGCCCCTGGGCGGCACGCCTGGCCTGGCTTGGGGCCGCCGCCGCAGCCGGCGCCGCTGCCACCTATTGGGCATTTACCTGAGCTAAACCTAAAACAAAAACGGCTTCGTAACGAAGTTGTGGTTGTGTCCTTGCATGGCAAGCACTCAAGACCCCTACGCCGAGTTGCGTGCGCTCGAGCGGGAGTTTTTCCGCATCGACGACGATGTTGTGCGCCGCATCCGCAAGCTGAAACCGCGGTTGATGACATATGCCAAACAGGCGCTCGACACGGTTTTTGATCACCTCAAGACCAATCCCATCGTGGCGGATTATTTCGCCGATGAGGACAATCTGGCTTTCCTGACCAGTGGCATGCTGGCCCATTGCGACCGCGTGCTCTCGGCCCGTTTTGATGCGGACTATTATGAAGCTGTCAGCCAGATGGGCCTGCGACATTCCAAGCTGGACTATCCGTCCTTCGTCTACACCGCGGCCTATTCCAACATGCTGACCTCGATGCAGCACCAGGCCGCCAAGGACCGGAAACGCTTTTCCGAAGACGATGCCGCCGCCCTCAATCGCATCGCGCTGTACGATGTCGAGCTGGCCCAGGCCGCCTTTTTCCAGCACCAGATCGAGAAAGTCCGCGCCCTCAATGCCGACATGGCCAAGGTGCAGCATCTGATCGATCGGCCGGATGCCGCCTGAAACCCTTGGGCTTTTGCCGCTGAACGGCTAAAAACCGCTCAGCACCCAAGGAGCGGCCCGTGGCGGACAAACGCATACTCCTCATCATTGGTGGCGGTATAGCCGCTTACAAGAGCCTGGAGCTCATTCGCGAGCTGGCGCGCCGCTCGATCGGCTCGCGCTGCATCCTGACCAAGGCCGGCGCTGAATTTGTCACCCCGCTCTCGGTCTCCGCCCTGTCCGGCGATAAGGTCTATGGCGAGCTGTTCAACCTCACCGACGAAGCCGAGATGGGCCATATCGAACTGTCCCGCTCGGCCGACCTCGTCGTTGTTGCCCCCGCCACGGCCGACCTGATGGCCAAGGCCGCCAACGGCCTGGCCAATGATCTCGCGTCCACCACGCTGCTGGCGACGGACAAGCCCGTCTTGATGGCGCCGGCCATGAATGTACGCATGTGGGAACACCCGGCCACCCAGCGCAATCTGACCACGCTCAAGGGCGATGGCGTCAGCTTTGTCGGCCCGGACGAGGGTGAGATGGCCTGCGGGGAGTTCGGCCCCGGCCGCATGGCGGAACCGGCCGTGATCGCCGAAGCCATCGAGGCGGCCCTGAATGGCTGATACGCTGACCGGACGCCGTATCATCGTCACCGCCGGCCCGACGCTGGAGCCGATTGACCCGGTCCGCTTCATCTCCAACCGATCCTCGGGTCAGCAAGGCTATGCGATCGCCCAGGCCTGCGCCCATCTCGGCGCCGATGTGACCCTGGTGTCCGGCCCAACCGCGCTGCCGGATCCGCTCGGGCTCAAGACCGTGCGTATCGAGTCGGCGCTGGAGATGCTCGATGCCGTAGAGACCGCTCTGCCGGCTGATGTCTTCATCGCCGTGGCCGCCGTCGCCGACTGGCGCCCGGCCAACCGGGCCGAGAAAAAGCTCAAGGTCGACAAGTCCGGCTTTACCGGGCTGGAACTGGTCGAAAACCCCGACATCCTCAAGACCATCGCCAGCCGGGAGCAGAACCGTCCGGACCTGGTGATCGGTTTTGCCGCCGAGACCCATGACGTGGAAAACCTCGCCATCGCCAAGCGCGCGCGCAAGGGCTGTGACTGGATCGTCGCCAATGACGTCTCCGGCGATGTCATGGGCGGCAGCCATAACGAGGTCTCGCTCGTCACCGCCACAGGCGTCGAGCACTGGCCCTCCGGCCCCAAATCCGCCATCGCCGCCCAGCTCGCCGGGCGCATCGCCGACGCGTTGATGCAAAACGCCTGAGCCGGGACTGGCGCTGACGCGCAAAGCCCGTTCAAATGCGCCCCGCATGCCAAGAGGGGAGCGCGCCATGAACACCGTCACCGTCCGTATCAAGCCGCTGGAGCATTATGACGGCCTGCAATTGCCGGCCTATGAAACCGCCCAGTCCGCCGGCATGGATCTGCGCGCCGCCGTGGCCGAAGATGCCCCTGTGACCATCCCGCCAGGCGAATGGCGCCTGATCCCGGTCGGCATCGCCATTGCCCTGCCGGAAGGCTATGAGGCCCAGGTCCGCCCGCGCTCCGGCCTCGCCGCCCGCCACGGCATTTCCTGCGTCAACACGCCGGGCACGATCGACGCGGATTATCGCGGTGAGATCCACGTCAATCTGATCAATCACGGCCAGGCCGACTTCAACGTCAAACGCGGCGACCGCATCGCCCAGATGATCATCGCCCCCGTCATCCAGGCGGCCTGGGAGGTGGCGGATGAACTCGACGAGACCGAGCGCGGAACCGGCGGGTTCGGCTCGACGGGGGTCTGATCCGGTAAAATTCCGGAGAACAGGAGGCAATCGGGCAGAAAGTGCGCTGACAACGCACCGCAGACACCCTAAATCTCCGCCAGAAACACGCAGGAGTTCGACATGATCACCACCCAGGGCCGCGGCCGCATCTATTCCTCGATTGCCGAAACCATCGGCGACACCCCCTTGGTGGAGATGTCGAAATTCGCTGAGGCACACGGCGCCAAGGCCCGCATTCTGGCCAAGCTGGAATTCTTCAACCCGCTCGCCAGCGTCAAGGACCGCATCGGCGTCGCCATGATCGATGCGCTTGAAAAGGCGGGGAAACTTGGCCCGGACGCGGTGATGATCGAGCCCACTTCGGGCAATACCGGCATCGGCCTGGCCTTCGTCGCCGCCGCCCGCGGCCACCGTTTGATCCTGACCATGCCGGAATCGATGTCGATCGAACGCCGCAAGCTCTTGCAGTATCTCGGTGCCGAACTGGTCCTGACCGAAGCCGCCAAGGGCATGAAGGGCGCCATCGCCATGGCCGAAACCCTGCTCAAAGACACCCCGAACGCGGTCATGCCCAGTCAGTTTGCCAACCCGGCCAACCCCGAAATCCACCGCAACACCACCGCGATCGAGATCTGGAATGACACCGATGGCGGCGTCGACGCGCTGGTCTCCGGCGTCGGCACCGGCGGCACGATCACCGGCATTGCCTCTGTTTTGAAAGAGAAAAAGCCCGGCGTACACATCGTTGCCGTGGAACCGACTGACAGTCCCGTCCTCTCCGGCGGCGATCCGGGCCCGCACAAGATCCAGGGCATCGGCGCCGGTTTCGTCCCGGAAATCCTTGACACCGGCCTCATCGACGAAGTCATAACCGTTTCAAATGACGACGCTTTCACCACGGCCCGCCAAGCGTCCAGGCTGGAAGGTGTGCCCGGCGGCATCTCCTCCGGTGCGGCTCTCAAGGCTGCAGCCGAGCTGGCCCAGCGCGATGACATGGCCGGCAAGACGATCGTCGTCATCCTCGCCAGCTGCGCTGAGCGTTACCTGTCTACAGCACTGTTTTCAGAGGACTAACCCCACTCCCTGAACGCGCGCCCGGCAGAGGGGATACACCCTGCAACTGTCCCGCTAGGCCTTGAATCCTTCTGCGTGTCTTATGCCTGCGGGCCGGGGATATTCCGCGCACTTCTAGGGGGACACTATGCAATCCATTTCAGTTCGACAGACGCTCTTTGCCAGCTGCCTGACCGGCGCAGCCCTGCTGCTCACACCCGCAGCACTGACCCAGACGCCCAATGATCCGGTGCTGGCAGAACTGGCCGAAACAGCACGCCAGGACGCCGGCGCCCCTGCTGCGGCCATGATGCGCATGTATCAGGGAGAGGTGCGGATCGGCGTCGCAGGCCTGCGCGATATCGATGACAGCGTCGAGGTTACCCCGGACGATCTCTGGCATATCGGCTCCAACACCAAGTCGATGACCGCCACCCTCATCGCCCGTCTGGCCGAGCAGGGTGTGATCAGTTGGGATGATACGGTCGAACAGCATCTCGGCGAGGCCATCGACACTATCGATCCCGGCTTTGCGGACGTCACCTTCCGCCATTTGCTCAGCCATTATTCCGGCGCCAAGGCGAATATCGGCATGTTCCACATGATGCGCTTCCTGATCGAAGGCAGCGATGGCCGCCCTATGCCGGAACAGCGCCTTGATTATGCAGGGCATATCCTGGCGCAATCACCTCAGTCCGAACCGGGCACCAGCTTTCTCTATTCCAATGCCGGCTATGTCATCGCCGGTGCCATGCTGGAGCAAGCGACCGGCGAGACCTGGGAAACCCTGATCGCCCGCGAAGTGTTCGAGCCCCTGGGCATTGACGATTTCGGCTTCGGAGCACCGGGATCAACCGACATCGTGGATCAGCCCCGCGGCCACCGTGGCGGCCTGTTCGGCGGTCTCACCTCCCAGACCGGCGCAGAAGGCGATAACCCGCCTGTCCTCGGGCCGGCCGGCACGCTCCACATCTCCCTGCCCGATTATGCCCTGTATTTGCAGGCCCATATCGATGGCGGCCGCGGCGTGGAGAGCGATTTCCTGACCGCGGAGAGCTGGGACATTCTCCTGACACAGCCCTTCGACACCCCCTATGCCATGGGCTGGGGCCTGGGATCGGACGAGCTCCAGCACTCCGGCTCCAACACCTTGTGGGTCATGCATACGGCCGTGGTGCCGGAGCAGGATTTCGGCGCGATTGTCGTCATGAACCGGGCCATTGACCGGTCAGGCGGGCAATTATTGCGGGCGATTTCCGAGGCTGACTAAGCCACGCTCATCGGCGCCGGGTCGCAGAAGCTCCTGACATCGAAAATTCGGGGATCAGAGATGATGTCACCCGGTGTCAGGGGTCGTGACAATTCCAACCCTTCCAGCGAGCGGGCCCGGGACAGCGCCACATAGGCCTGGCCGTGAGCGAACAGGCGCCGGGCGAGGTCGAGATAGACCTTGTCCAGCGTCAGCCCCTGGGCCTTGTGGATGGTCATGGCCCAGGCGAGGCGCAGCGGATACTGGGTAAAACTGCCCGCCGTCGTCTTGGTCAGGGCCTGGGCTGCCGGATCAAAGGCGTAGGCATTACGCTCCCACTTGGCCGGTTCGACGGCATAGACCTGTTCGCCGATGCGGACCCGCACCGCCTTCTCGTCAAAACCCTCGACCTCCCCCAGCGTGCCATTGACCCAGCGACCGGAGGGATCATTGCGGGTCAGCATCACCCGGGCCCCGATCTTGAGCACCAGCGGCTCCTCGGCCGGGAACAGGCGCGGGTCGAACTGGCCCTCGACCTTGCCCTCATAGGCGCGCTCAGGCGTTTGCAGCCCTTGGATCCGGGCCTGGTTGATGCGGAAGGCCGCTTCATTTGTCGAGGTCAGCACAACATGGGACAGGCTGGCCTCCAGCCCGGAGCGACCGGTGACGCGCTCATTGAGGTCTGCCGCTTCGTCAGAGCTCAGATCCCCGTCGCGCACGGCGTTGAGAATATTGATGAAATACTCGTCGGTCTGACGGAAAACCTGTTCCAGCTCGACCAGGGTGAAACCGGCATCGCGGAAGGGCGGCGGGTGGAAGAAGAAGGGCCCGCCATATTTGGCTTCCAGGTATTCCGCCTCGGCGCCCTGGATCACCGGCGGCAATTGCGCCAGATCGCCCACCAGCACGACCTGTACCCCGCCAAAGGGCTCGTCGATCTCGCGATTGAGTCGAAGCGATTTGTCGATCGCCCACATCATGTCGGCCCGCACCATGGAGATCTCGTCGATCACCAGCGTCTCGAGCGCCTGGACCACCCGGCGATGGCGGACCCGGCGGATGTCACGCGCCTCGATCAGACGCGGCGGAAAATGGAAAAAGGAGTGGATCGTCTGCCCACCCGCCTGCATCGCTGCCACCCCGGTCGGCGCCAGCACCACAGCCCGGTTCCCCGCCCGGCGCAGGAATTCACGCATCAGCGTCGTCTTCCCCGTCCCGGCCCGGCCGGTCAGGAAGACATGCGGCTTGTCCTTGCCCAGCCAGTCGAGCAGGCGAGATTGATGGTCGGAGAGCTGCGGGGCGGGGAGGGTGGACATGCGGGCAGTCTGTGCGCGTTCGCGTCCGGAAGGAAGGCGCCAGCCGCAGAGATAAGAGCTTGATCCCGCCGCCCGCCTCAGCCACCTCTTGGCTTATGAGCATCGATATCGAACGCTATGCCCGCCACATTGTCCTCAAGGAGGTGGGCGGACCGGGGCAGCAGGCGCTTTCCAAGGCCCATATCGCGCTGGTTGGCGCCGGTGGGCTGGGGGCGCCCGCGGCGCTGTATCTGGCGGCCGCCGGTGTCGGCAAGCTGACCCTGATCGATCCGGACACGGTCAGCCTGGACAATCTGCAGCGCCAGATCCTGTTCACCAGCGATGATGTCGGCACGCCCAAGGTCACGACCGGGGCGGCGGCGCTGAAGGCCCTGAACCCGGCGATCGAGATCGTCAGCCAGCCCCTCGCCGTGGACGAGAGCAATGCCGCCTCGCTCCTCGCGGAGGCCGATCTCGTACTTGATGGCTGCGATAATTTTGAAACCCGGTTTGCCGTAGACGCGGCGTGCCGCAATCTTGGCAAGCCATTGGTTTCCGGTGCCGTCGGGCGTTGGGACGGGCAGGTGGCCCTGTTCAATGCCACCGACACCTCACCCTGCTATCGCTGCTGGGTGCCGCACATCCCGCCGGATGCCGAAACCTGTTCGCGGGTCGGCATCGTCGGCGCATTGACCGGGGTGATCGGATCAATCATGGCGCTGGAGGCGATCAAATGGGTCTGTCAGGCCGGCGACACCCTGGACGGGCGGATCCTGCTTTTTGACGGTCTGACCATGACCAGCCGCACCGTCAAACTGCCCAAGGACCCGGCGTGTGCCGGGTGTGGAGCTTAGTCTTCGGGTTTGTGCCGCTGCGAATAGGGGATCGGCTGTTCGGCCTGGAAACTGTCGAGCCGCCCATCAATCGCATCGGCAATGAAGTGCTCGATATTGCGTAATGCGAGGCGGAAATTTCGCTCTCCGCGGCCCCAGTCATGTCGCCCTTCCGGTTCCTCGACATATACATGTGGCACACCCGCAGCCTCCAGAGCACGGGCCATTATTTGTGACTGCTCAACCGGGACCAAACGATCCTGGTCGCCATGCAACAGCAAGACGGGGATGGCAATGGCCTCAGCGGAAAAGGCCGGGGAGACCGCTCTGATGGCGGTGAGATCCGCGGCATTATCCGGGTCGCCGATCTGCTCGACCCAGTATTCGCGCAATTCGTCATTGTCCTCGCCACGGGCCTCAATAAAGGCGGCGAGGTCGTAGGCACCGCCCCCGCCGACGGCACATTGGTAGAGGTCTGGCGTATAGGCGGCGCCAGCGAGCGCCGCGTAGGCACCATAACTGAAGCCAACGATACAGATACGCTCGGGGTCCACCTGACCGCTCTCGATCAAGTGCTGCACACCATCCGTGATGTCGTCCTGCATGGCACCACCCCAATTGCGGTGACCGGCCTCGATAAAACTGCGCCCATAGCCGGACGAACCCCGGAAGTTCGGCTGCAGCACGGCATAGCCCTGCACCGCGAAATACTGTGCCACGCGATCGAAGGTCAGACGGTCGCGAGCTTCCGGTCCGCCATGCGGCATAACGAGAAGTGGTGTGTTTTCGCCCGGGCCGGATTCGGGCCAGGTGATGAAGCTCTCAATCTCCAGACCGTCGCGCGCCGCGTAGAGGCGACGCTCGACCGGGCGTGTTTCGAGCTCGAGCATGCTGGGCCAGAGCGCGTAAAGCGGCTCGATAGAGCTTTCCTCAAAGTCGTAGAGATAGATCGTATCCAGCTCCGTCGGGCCGGCGACACGCAGGATCGTTCGGTCGCCTCCAACCGAAACGGGATAGACTTCAATCTGATCCCCGAAGAACCGCAGCAAGCCCTCATAGTGAGCCTGCAGCTCCTCATCTTCGAACTGGTAGAGACGGCGGTCCGCGACATAGCCATAACCGAGGAACTCACCGGTGAAGCTGTGCGAGAAGGCGATGGAAATGTCATAGTCATCGCGGAGGGCTACCGGCTCGATATATTCCCCGGTCTCCAGATTGTAGCGGTAGATGCCGAGGAATTCTGTGCCCTCTGGCCGCGCTCGTACAAAGATTTCGCCCGGGTTCTCACTACGCCCGGCCGGTTCCCAGTCTCGCTCTTCCGTGTCAGCACGATCCCCCAGTCGGATTTCGGCCGTACGGCTCCACCTTGTGTCAGCGTCGGGTCGGGTAAACACCCGGATCCGGCGGCCAAAACGGGAAATATCGAAGCGCACCAGAGCGACGCCATCATACGCGCCCCAAGCAATGGTCGAGCGACGTCCCCGCTCGTACACTTCGGCAAAACCGGTTTCGATATTGACCCGCCAGAGGTGGTAGTGGCCGTTTCTGGCGGCCGGCATCAGAACATGCGTGGGATCGTCCGGGACAATATCCACCACCGTGGACAAGCTCCAGTTATCGCGTGTAACGCTGCGATTATCTTCGTTGAAGAGAACGACCGGTGCACCCTCAAGCGTCGCAGAGAGTGAAATGACCCGCTCGGCCAGAATATAATTGTCCGAGGCCGATCGCTGCAGGTACACGCGCACCGGCGTGTTCACCAGGATGCGCTCATTGCTCGCCCACATGCCCCATGAGGGCTCAAATTCGCCAATGACCACGGCTCTGGACTGACCGCTTTCCAGATCTCGCACGACAAGGTGATATTCATCTGTGTCGATCTCGGGCCGGTAGATGTAGAACAGGCGCTGCCCGTCCGGCGAAAGCCGCGGCTCGGCAAATTGACGCTGGGAATAAAGAATATCGAGAAGGGCATCGCCTGGATCATGCGCCTCGACGCCTGTGTCCTCATCCTGCCCAAAGGCAGGACCAGACAAGCCAAGAACCACTGCGACAACAGCGCCAAACAATACGCGAACCATGAATACCCCCGGAGACCCCGAAGCACACTCTATGGCATCACAACCCGGCCTTGCAACCAGCCGACACGCATAGCTTCATGCGATTTCTAACGCCGCGCCGTCGCCCTCAGGCCCAGCCCGATCGCGATCCCGGGCGCCAGGCCAAACAGGGCGCCGAGCCAGATATTGGCCGTGGCGGCGGAGATGATGCCCCATAAGACCAGTCCCGCACCCAGACCGGCGGCGAAGCCGAGCGGGCGTGAGCGCAGAGCTGGGGGTTTGGGGTCGGACGGGTCGACGGGTGTCTTCATGACACCCGTTCTAGACCCTCAATCCTTCCCGCAATCTGGGTAAGGATTTAAATCTTCGACAGAAAGCGGAGAGCTACTGGCGAGCGACCGCGTCGTTATAGAGCGTGTCGACCATGCGCTCAGTGGTGATGAAGCGCCAGTTCCAGTCTTCATGATAATCCGCCAGCGGCGCAGCAGCCCGCACAGCGTCCAGGTCAGCACCACCCTCGACCAGCGAACGGACCCGGAAAGAGGTCTCGCGCAGCATGTCGATCGACGCCTGGATATCGGCACGCGTCGACAGCGGGCCATGTCCGGCGATCACCACCGTGTCGTCATCCGCCATCTCGTAAGCGTATTCGAGCGCGGCGATAAAGCCGTCGACCGTGCCGCCACTGCCCAGATCGATATAGGGGAAGAGGCCGGAGAACAGGATGTCGCCCATGTGCAGGACGTTGGCTTCGCGGAAATAGACGATCGCGTCGCCATCGGTGTGCGCGGTCGGCAGGTGGGTCACTTCGATGGTCTGACCGTTCATGTGGAAGGTGAGGTCATCCCCGAACGTCAGCACCGGAAGTGTCGCCGGCTGGATCCAGTCGGCGTCGCTGTCTTCCAGGCGACGACGGATATTGTGGTGAGCAGCGACGGTCGAGCCCTGTTCGGCGAAATGCGCATTGCCGCCGGTATGGTCACCATGCCAGTGCGTGTTGACGATGAAGCGCGGCACACCGTCGCCGGCGATTTCGACGATGGCACCTTCGATCAGGCTGCCGGTATTGGGCAGCTGGTCATCGATCAGGACCGCCCCGTCCTCACCGATCAGCAGGCCGAGATTTCCGGCGATGCCGGTTGAGAGCATGTAGAGCCCATTGCCCAGATCGGTGGTCTCAACGCTCGGACCTTCGTCCTGGTGAGCGGCGAATGCGGTTGTGCTGTGCGCACCAGCGGCAGCCAAAGCGGCAGCCATGCCGGTGATGGCGAGACGAAAACTCATGGATGTCCCCTTCGTTCAGTACGGCGCCTAATCGGCGTCTTCCTCACCGGATATAGGGGCTTTATCCGGGTTTTCATCATCACGATCTGATGAGGGCCTGTTGGTGACAGTGAACGCGGCCCCGAACGCCGCGCCCAGGGCAATGCCCAGGGCCAGGCTGTCCAGCGCCACACCGAGTGCGACCCCAAGGGCGATACCCGTGCCTATCGCTGCGCCGCCATTGAGAAATTTTCCCGCCACGAGGCCTCCACTTAAAACCTGATTTACTCCCCGTTCACTATGATGCTCCAGAGGGAACAGGTCAGGGAGAGTTCCATGTTGCGTATCGTGTCCAGCCTCACACTTGCGTTGATCGCATCCGCTGCCCAGGCTCAGACGCGCGTCGATGATACGCCCTCCGGTCAACCTGTTCCGCGTTATGTCAGCCTCAAATTCGATGCCTCTCATGGCCGTACCGGCCCGAGCATGGCGCATCCGATCGCCTGGGTTTATCGCCGCGCCGGTATTCCCATGCAGGTTATTGCCGAGACGGAGAACTGGCGCCGGGTGCGGGATCCGGAAGGTGAAGTCACCTGGATGCACCGGTCCATCCTGTCGGGCCGCCGTGCGGCGATGACAGTCGAGGAGACCGTATTGCGGGCGCGGGCCGAGGACGACGCCCCCATCGAAGCGGTCGCCGAGGCTGGTGTCATTCTTGAACTCGACCGCTGCCGTACCGGCTGGTGCCGCGCCGAAGCGGGCGGATATCGAGGCTGGGTCAGCACGGAAGGCCTCTGGGGCGTGTATCCCGAGGAGCGCAGCCTCGAGGGTCAGGCCGGTGCCGACGGCAGCCCCGCCTTGAGCGCCTCCCTCCCGCGTGATACCGCTCTGCGCTGACCCGCCGTCACGGCTTTCCGGACGGCCATCGATACCCAGCCCCGCGGTCGCATAGGCCGGCCGCTGCGGCGCAACCGACCGGCTACATGACCGAACGCCAAAGCTCTTTCAGCTATGAAGACCTGATCGCCTCCTCCGACGGCCGCATGTGGGGCGAAGGCCGCTCCAAACTGCCTGCTCCGCCGATGCTGATGATGGACCGCATCCTGCACATCGATGATGAGGGCGGCGAATACGGCAAGGGCCATATCGTGGCCGAACTCGACATCAAGAAAGACCTCTGGTTCTTCGATTGTCACTTCAAGGGCGACCCGGTGATGCCGGGCTGCCTCGGCCTCGACGCGATGTGGCAGCTGGTTGGCTTCTTCCTGTGCTGGAAAGGCAATCCGGGCCTTGGCCGCGCGCTCGGCGTTGGCGAGGTGAAGTTCACCGGCCAGATCACGCCGGACTCGAAGGTCGTGCGCTATGTCATCGACCTCAAGCGTGTCATCCAACGAAAACTGATCATGGCCATCGGCGATGGTCATGTCGAAGTCGACGGCAAAATCATCTATACCGCGAAAGATCTGCGCGTGGGCCTGTTCCAGCCCGGCGAAATGGCCTGATCGAGGAGTTCCATCATGCGTCGTGTCGTTATCACCGGTCTCGGTGTGATCTCTGCGATTGGCAATAATGCCGAGGAAGTCACCCAGTCCCTGCGCGAGGGCAAGAGCGGCATTGGCCGCATGGATGACTTCGCCAAATATGGCTTCAAGTGTCAGGTTGGCGGCAAGCCGACCATCGATCCGGCAGAGCATGTCGACAAGCGCGTCTACCGCTTCATGTCGGAGGGTGCTGGCTGGAACTACATGGCGATGGAACAAGCCATTGCCGATGCCGGCCTGCCGGAGAGTGACATCTCGGACTACCGCACCGGCATTATCATGGGCTCGGGCGGCCCGTCCGCAGGCACGATCGTCAGCGCCGCCGATGTCACCCGCGAGAAAGGTCCGCGCCGTATCGGACCGTTCGCCGTGCCGAAAGCGATGAGCTCGACGGCTTCTGCGACCCTGGCCACACCGTTCAAGATCCTCGGCGTGAACTACTCGATCACGTCGGCCTGCACGACCTCGCTGCATTGTATCGGCGCGGCGGCAGAGCAGATCCAGTGGGGCAAGCAGGACGTCATGTTCGCGGGCGGCTGCGAGGAGATCCACTGGGCACTGTCGAACCTGTTCGACGCCATGGGCGCCATGTCGACCAAGTATAACGACACGCCGGAACAGGCGTCCCGGGCCTTCGACAAGGACCGTGACGGTTTCGTCGGCGGTGCCGGCGCAGGCGTCGTGATCCTGGAAGAATACGAGCGCGCCAAGAAGCGCGGCGCCCCGATCTATGCCGAGATCACCGGCTATGGTGCAACCTCGGACGGTTACGACATGGTCGCCCCATCCGGCGAAGGTGCTGTGCGCTCGATGAAGCTGGCGATGGAAACCGCCGGTTCGGACATCGACTACCTCAACCCGCACGCCACCGCGACGCCGGTCGGCGACATTAAGGAGATGGAAGCGGTCAAGGAAGTCTTCGGCGACAAGGCCCCGATGATCTCCGGCACCAAGTCGATGAGCGGCCACGCGCTCGGCGCCGCCGGTGTGCACGAGGCCATCTATACGCTGTTGATGATGAAAAACGGCTTCGTGGCCCCGTCGATCAACGTCTTCGACATTGACCCGGATATCGCGGCCCTGAACCTGCCGATCGTCACCGAGACGCGCGAGGCCGAAATCAAGACGGCGATGTCGAATTCCTTCGGCTTCGGCGGCACCAACGGCACCGTCATTTTCCAGAAAGTCTAACACCAATCACGTCAAACGAGGGGGAACACCCATGGCGGACACGGTTTTTCCAGCAGGTGAGCTGATGAAGGGCAAGCGCGGGCTTGTCATGGGCGTCGCCAACAAGAACTCGATTGCCTGGGGTATTGCCCAGCAATTGGCGGCGCAGGGCGCTGAGCTGGCCTTTTCCTACCAGGACGAGGCGCTGGAGCGCCGGGTGCGTCCGCTGGTGGAAAGCCTGGGCGGTGATCCGTTCATGATCCAGGCGGACGTCACCAATGACGAATCCATGGATGCCTGCTTCAAGGAAATCGAAGCGAAGTGGGGCAAGATGGACTTCCTCGTCCACGCCATCGCTTTCGCCGGCAAGGATGAGCTGGTCGGCTCCTTCACCGAGAACACCACCCGCGAGGGCTGGCGCCGGGCCATGGAAATCTCTGCCTTCTCCTTCGTCGATGCCGGCAAGCGCGCCAGCCATCTGATGAATGATGGCGGCTCCATGGTGACGCTGACCTATCTCGGCTCCGAACGCGTTGTGCCGTCCTACAATGTCATGGGCGTCGCCAAGGCCGCTCTGGAAGCCTCGACGCGCTATATGGCCCGCGATCTCGGCCCGCAGGGCATCCGCGTCAATGCGCTGTCGGCCGGCCCGATGCGGACGCTCGCCATGGCCGGTATTTCCGGCGGCAAGTCGCTGATGAAGACCGGCCGCGAATGGTCGATGATGAAGGAAGACACGCGCATGGAAGGCGTCGCCGGCGCTGCGCTCTACCTTCTGTCCGATCTCGGTCACTCCTGCACCGGCGAAACCCTGCACGTTGATGCCGGCTTCCACGCGGTCGCCGTACCGTCGATGGACGAGGACTAGGGTTTCAAAACCCCATCGAACAAAGCCCCGCTGGACCGTGTCCGGCGGGGCTTTTTCTTGCGCGGTGATCCAGGCGTCACCGCAAAGTCACAGCCCGCTGGTTGTTAGCCCTAACCGGAATTTTTCTCCGGTCTTGGCGTTGCAGCGCGGGGGCAATCTCTTTAGCGCTGCTGTTGTCGGGGGTCGTCGAACGCGACCAACTAGGGAACAGGAACACAGTCATGAAACACATGCTCCTTGCGAGCACGGCCAGCGTTCTGGCGCTGGCGGCTACCGCTATGCCGGCTTTCGCCGATGATGATCGTATCACCGCGCTGGAAGACCGCATCGAACAACTCGAGCAAACAAATGCGCAGCTGCTGCAGTATCTTGAGGCACTGACCGCTCAGAACGGCGTCGTCGTCGAACGCGAAGTCGAGACGGAAATGCATGATGGCGAGATCCATGAGGAACGCCATGTCGTCGTCGCAATCAACCGGGATGGCGATGCGTCCGGCTCGACCCAGGTCCATGTCATCGACAATGCCGGGTCTGACGGCCTGGTGGGTCTGAACTCGGAATACTCCTATGCCGTGCTGGATCACGCGGAAGGCTCGAACACCCGTCAGCTGACGCAATTGCGCGCCATGCAGGACGGTGAGCTCAACAACCGTGTCACCTTCGGGGGTGCGATCACGGCGCTGGCGAACTATCAGGAGAGCAATTCGGACACCAAGTTCGGTTGGCTGATGCGTCACCCGACCTCCGCCAACCAGATCGGCGAGGAAGTCTCCGAGCTGGTGGTTCACTCGGCTCAGCTGCAGACGACGGCCCGCTTTACCGACAACATCACCGGCTTTGTCGAGCTGCTCTACAATCCCGAGCAAAGCTTCGGCTCGGGCACGCTCACCGATCTCAACCGCAACCAGGTCCAGGTTCGCCGCGCCTATGTGCTGTGGGGCAATCTGGATGAGAGCCCGTGGTATGGCGCGCTCGGCAAGATGGACACCCCGTTCGGTCTCAACGACACGGTGAGCCCCTTCACCAACTCGACCGTCTGGCACTCCTTCGCCGGTCTCGCCTATGGCGGCACCGTTGGCTATTACGACAACGGCTTCCACCTGCGCGCCATGGCCATCCAGGGCGGAGCCCAGTTCCGCGCCGCAAATACGCCGGTTGAAGGCACCAATGTCCCCTCGCGGGTCAACAACTTCGCCGTCGACGCCAACTATACCGGCGATCTCGGCGTGGATAGCGAGTTCATGGTCGGCGCCAGCTACCAGCATGGCAGCCCGTATTGCCAGGGCTATCCGGTCTTCCACTTCAACCCGTGCGATGAAAACAATCCGGCCTACTCGGTCTATGGCCGTGTCGACCTCGGCAATCTGCGCCTGCTCGGCGAGTATGCCCGCACCACGGATGAATGGCCCGGCTCGGCGGTTCCGATCCCGTCCAACCCGCTATCCGTCTTCGAGGCCACGGAAACCACGTCCTGGGGCTTTGGCGGCCGCTATGCCGTCGACACCGGGCGCGACGAGCCCTTCTACCTGTCGGCTGAGTTCTCGACCTTCATCGCCGGTGATGACGGTGCGCCGTGGGAACGCCAGAACCAGTGGGTCCTGGGCGGCTCCTACTTCGTGACGCCGAGCGTCAACGTCTTCGGCGAGCTGATCCGTACCGAAGGCTGGGTCCCGCTCAACTTCCTGTCCGGCGGCAATTTCCCGGATGGGTCGACCTGGTCGGAAAGCGATGCCGAGACCAGCGTGATCACGCTGGGTATCCAGGCCGCGTTCTAGGCCTGACGCCTGAGCCAAAACAAACCCCGCCGGAGCGCGCTCCGGCGGGGTTTTCTTTTGTCCATGGTGGCGCAGGAGCCTATTCGACCCCGTCGCCGCCGTCAGTCTGGGCCCGCGGATCCTCCTCCGGCTTCACCCAGCGATCGAGCCATTCAATGCTCTCGGCGAGCACATGAAGCACGCTCTCGCGCGCCCGGTAGCCATGGCTTTCATAGGGCAGCATGACCAGGCGAGCCGTGCCGGCATTACCCTTGACCGCCGCATACATACGCTCCGACTGCATCGGGAAAGTCCCCGAATTATTGTCGATCTGACCGTGAATCATGAGCATCGGCTCATTGATATTGTCGGCATGCATGAAGGGTGAAAGCTCGAAATAGACCTCCGGTGCCTGCCAGAAAGTCCGGCGCTCGGCCTGGAAACCAAACGGGGTCAGGGTCCGGTTATAGGCCCCCGAGCGAGCGATCCCGGCGCGGAAGATGTCACTCGCCGCCAAGAGGTGCGCCGTCATGAAGGCGCCATAGGAGTGACCGGCAATCGCCAGGCGTTCACCATCACCAAAGCCCATCTCCACCGAGATATCGCGGGCCGCCTCGGCCGACAGGACGAGCTGCTCGATGAAGCTGTCATTCACCGTTTCCGGATCATCACCAACAATCGGCATGGTGGCGTTTTCAAGCAGTGCGTAGCCCTGGGTTACCAGGAAGCGCGGGCTGGTGCCGGCAACACGGGTGAACATGTAGGGCGAACCCCGGACCTGACCGGCGGTCGCAGCATCGTTGAACTCACGCGGATAGGCCCAGACGAGCACCGGCAGCGTATCGCCTTCCTCGTAATCGGCCGGCAGGTAGAGCGTCGCCGAGAGCGGCACGCCGTCCTCACGCTCATAGGTGATCAGCTGGCGCGAGATGTCATTGAGCTGCGGGTGCGGATTGGCAAAGTCCGTGACCTGCTCAACCTCGCCATCGCTGTGATGGCGCACATTCGGCGGTGTGACCGGGTTTTGCCAGGAGGTCAGGAAGCTGGAACCGTCCGAGGAGGTCAGACCGATCACCTCTTCATAATTCTCGCCGCTATTACGCCAGACCTCTTCCGTCTCCAGCGTCTCGAAATTCATCCGCGAAAGGAAGGGACGGTCGCCATCGGGGGTCGCGCCATCGCCAGCGAAGAAGATATGGCCATCCTCGATCCCGATGACCGATTGACCGAACGCGTTGCGGACGCGCAGCGGCGTGCCCGGATCAGCATAGGCATTCTGGATATTGCGCTCCTGCGCCAGCCGGGGCTCGGCACCGGGATTGTCAAAATCAACGATCCACTGGCGCACAACGCGGGTGTCCCGGTCGTATTCGACCGCCATGCCGATGCCCGGCTCAGAGGTGAAGTCCGCACCGTAATAGCGGTCCTCGGTACGAAGCACTTCTACCGGCTCGCCATTGAACGGCGCGTCCAGCGACCAGACGCTATCGCGCTGATCGGCCTCAGCACGCGGGTCACCGCCATCAAGCGCCTCAGCCCAGGTCAGCCGCGCTTCATGCGAGGCCTGCCAGGCAATACTACGGCGGCCGGTGACAACGCCACCGATCGGGACATTATCGGCCAGCGGCTGGGTCGCGATTTCGGCAACCTCATTGCCGTCCATGTCCAATACGGCCGTCCGGTCCGGGAAGCGGGACCAGGGGACCACGTAGGAGAAGGGCTCGACCAGCTCGCCGATCAGGATGTAGTCACCACCCGGGGCGGGCTCGGCAGAGTAATACAAACCCGGCTCGCCGATCTCGCGAATGCGGCGACCATTGACGGGCACGAGCGCCAGCTGGGAGCTGGCCAGCCAGCTGAACAGCGCGGCATCGGTCTCATCCTTGAGCAGATCCTGATAGGTCCGCACCGGAGCTTCGTATCCCGACGCTTCCTGGATCACCGGTCCCGCCGGCACACGCGGACGCTCCGGCATTGGCCCGCGGTCCGGGTCTACGAGGGTGACCAGCAGGCTCTCGCCGTCCGGCATCCACTCAAACGGCGTGAAGACCGCATTGATGCCCTCATCCACGAGCTCACGGGCCCGGGCGCGCTCGACATCAACCACCCAGAGGCTGAGTTGATCATTGCGCGTCATCACGAAGGCGATATGCGAACCATCAGCGGACCAGGAGACGTTGGAGATGCCACCGTCCGGCAAGCGGATGTCCCGCTCGTTTCCGCTTTCCAGATCCATCAGGCTCAAACCGATGATCGACCGGGGGCCGTGACGGCCATTGGTGGCCGCATCCAAGCGCATACCGGCGAGCCGTTCCATCGGCCGCGCCATCTCCGCAACAGGTGGGAGGCTTTCGCGATGCATCAGCAAAAGCGTGTCCCGTGACGGGGAGAGTGATGTCCAGGGCGAGGGCGCCGCATCAACAATATCGACGATATCCTGTGGCGGCAGGCGGTATCCCTCCTGCGCCAGGACGGGTGCTGCCACAAAGACGGCAGCCGCGGTCACGCCAAGCATTACAGCCCGGATGGAATTGCGGATCGGCATTAATAACTCCCCTTGTACCTCATCAGCCCAAATTAGCTTTTTCGGCACGTGGGTCGAGCGTTCACATCTTAGAAATCGTTAAAGATAGACCCAGCCCGTCAGACTGAGGCGGCGTCCCATGGCGAAGGTCGAGACCTGCTGCACGGCATGCGCTTGCGGCACGAGGAACACATTGAGCGTGTTGAAGCGCGGCAGGAAGGCCTGCTCGACATCACCCCGCTCATCAAAAAAGGCCAGGTGCCCGCCCCAATCGGTTTTCCAGTCCTTGCTCAGATTGAGCACATAGGCGGCAACCCGCTGCCGGCTTTCATGAATGTCGTCATGCTCGGTCAGGAAATGCCCTGAGCTGTAGGAGGTGCAGAACACGTCCGCATGGGTCAGTCCCGCCGTCCCGGTCAATGTTTTCATGAAGTCGAGCCAGACCGGCCCATTGCAGAACTCGTGAAACGCATGCAGCGGATGCCCGGGATTCTCACCTCGCTTGATGGCGCTCGAGATCGCGTATTGCATGAAGCAATACTGGAAGTTCCCGCTTCCGGCGCTGCGATTGATCTGGGCGAACAGGGCCTGCTGTTGCTGGGGCGGCAAGCGCTGGACTTCCGCCAGGGCCGCCTCGACGCCCTGCCCGTTTTCATTATAGGCCAGGAACCAGTTCTGATTGGCGGTGATCTCGGCCAGGATGGCCTCAGCCGAGGCCGGGGTCAGGATATTCTCGATCTGCAGCCGGCGATTGGCCACCAGGGTCTGACCCAGCTCGGCGGCATCCAGTCCATCATTGATCTCGATCTGCACGCTCTTGAGCCCCCTGCTGCGATGCTGTGGGGAGGCTAGGCTGGAGACCGGGAAGAATAAAGCCCCGCGGACAGGTCCGGCGGGGCTTAGACACGCTCAACTATTCCGGCTTTCCGATGCTGGCTCCTTGGCGGGCGCGGTAGCGGCCCCGGCGCTGGGCCGGACCAGCTTCAATCCCATGACCGGTCTGAGAACCGGTATCCGGCGCACGATTTCATATCCGGCGGCACAGCCGATAACCGTGATGGCCACCAACAGGGCGAACTCGCTCCAGGCGCCCAGCCCGACAGGGGTGAGGGCATAGCCCGCCACGACGATAATGGTCTGGTGCAGGATGTAGTACGGGAAGATCGCCCCGGTGAGATAACGGCGAACCGGTCCGTCGCCCTTGAGAAAGCGCCGGGCCAGTCCCACCAGGGTCAGGATAATCGCCCACGTGTAGACGATCCGGTCGATGCGCGCGATCCACACCAGGACCTCGTTCGATGCGATCCGGTCCCAATCCGAATAGCACCACAGCAGGAAAGCGAAGGATGCAAGCGTCACCGTGCCCACGATGGGAAGCAGCTTGTCGACCGCGCGCCAGACCCCCTCATTCTTGGCCATGACATAGCCAAGCAGGACCATGGTCAGAGACTGGGCGTGATTGGCCCAGTCATTGACCAGGTCATGCGTGGTCGGGAAAGACGGGACGAGACTGAAACGGATCGCCAGCAACGGCACCAGCGGCAGCAGCAACAAGACGATGGACGTCGCCGCATTGTGAGCCAGGAAGCGTCCGAGCCGGAGCATGAGCTGGCTGTCGGCCAGGGCGCGCAGGATCGGGAACAAGGGCGCCAAAAGCAGGGAATAGACGAAGAGGTAGACCACATACCAGAGATGGTTCCAGGTTGGTGTATGGACGGACCAGGGCCCGCCCCACTCGCCCGCATAACTTTGATAGAAGGCTCCGAAACCAGCCTCGATCTCACCTCCGGAGCGCAGCTCGACATAGGTTTGCGGCGCCACGATCACATACATGCCGAACAGGATGACCGGGAATAGGCGCCAGCTCCGGTCAGCGGCGAAGCGGGCAGAGCCCAGCTTGTCCGACAGGAAACGGATCGCGACACCGGAGACAAAGAAGAGAAGCGGCAGGCGCCAGGGGCTGGAGAGCCACATCAGCGGCTCCATGGCATCATTGGCGTTGAGGCTCTTGGCGTGCCAGCCCTCCGTGTTGAAGAACATGCCGATGTGATAGAAAATCAGCAGGCCGAAGGCGATAATCCTCAACCAGTCCAGATCATATCGCCGCGTGAAAACGGCGCTGGGATTCACTTCGGCTCCGCCACTCATTTCAACCTCCATGCTAGACCCGCACAGCCTGTACGCAAGCCCGCGCCCCGCCCAGCGATGCGGGCCATCCAGCGGGTCGGCGGGATGACCGTCTGCGCCTGAGGGATGAATGGCGGCACTCAGGGGCAAGCGGCAGAGACAGGACTTGCGCGCAGACAAGCCTCGGGCATGATCGGGTTATGAGCCATCAGCAGATCGATCGAGAAACCCGGGCCGAACGCGTGATCGCGCGCGGTGCAATGGTGATGATCGCGACGCTGATGATCGCCAATTACATCGTCAATTCGACCTCGATCCAGATGGAAGCCGAGCGGGCCGGGCGCGAGATCGAGACCCTCCAGCCCTGGTTTATCGAAGGCACCAGCATGGCGCTGATTCTGGCGCTGATGCCGGCGCTTGTCTGGCTGGAACGGCGCTATCCCCTGGTCACAGGGAACTGGGCCGCTGCGCTCCCCTTCCACGCGGCCGGTCTGCTGGTCTTCAGCATCCTTCATGTAGGCTTGATGGGGCTGGTACGGGAAACTCTGCATCCCGTCCTGTTCGACCGGCCCTATGTCTTCTTCAACAACCCGGTCGAAGTCTTTCTCTACGAATTGCGCAAGGACGCGCTGACCTATTCGGTGCAGATCCTCACCCTGTCGGGCTTCCGCATGGTGGAATGGGCACGGATGGATGCGGAGGCGGCCCGCGAGGAAGCCCGCCGAACCCACCGCCTCACGCTCAAATGCGGCGGCCGCACCCTGCTTGTGGAGGCCGACGCATTCCAGACCGCAAAAGCGGCTGGCAATTATGTCGAGCTCACCCTGGCCAGCGGCGAGCAGATGGCACGCATGACCCTGTCGGAGCTGGAGCGGCAATTACGCGAGGCGGGTGTGGATGCGGTCCGGGTGCACAGGTCCTGGCTCGTCAATCGCGGCCTGATCACCGAGATCGCGCCAACCGGCGAAGGGGACGTCACGCTGACCCTGTCGACGGGCGCCCGTATTCCCGGAAGCCGGCGCTACCGGGAGAAGCTGGCGGCCTGACCGGCATATTCACGCGCTTGGCCAGAGCGTCATGGACGAACCCTTGCGGACAAAGAAAAGCCCCGCCAGCGCATGCCGGCGGGGCTTTGATCGTTCAGGACGAGTCTGAGACTTACGCCTCGGCCTCTTCTTCCTTCTTGACCTCTTCGCCAGTTTCCTGGTCGACGACTTTCATCGACAGGCGAACCTTGCCGCGATCGTCGAAGCCAAGGAGTTTGACGTAGACTTCATCACCTTCAGAGACGACGTCCGACGGGTGCTTCACGCGCTCATTCTTCATTTGAGAGACGTGCACGAGGCCGTCTTTCGGACCGAAGAAGTTCACGAAGGCGCCGAAGTCCATGACTTTGACGACCTTGCCCTTGTAGATCACGCCTTCCTCCGGCTCAGCCGTCAGACCGTGGATCCAGTCGCGAGCGGCTTTGATCGAGGCCGCATCGGAGGATGCGATCTTGATCACGCCGTCATCATTGACGTCGAGCTTGGCACCGGTGGTTTCGACGATCTCGCGGATCACCTTGCCGCCAGAACCGATCACGTCGCGGATCTTGTCGACCGGGATCTGCATGGTCTCGATACGCGGTGCGAACTCACCGAGCTCCTCACGCGCCGTGTCGAGGGCCTTGGCCATCTCGTCGAGGATGTGCATCCGGCCACCCTTGGCCTGCTCGAGAGCAGTTTCCATGATGTCCTTGGTGATGCCCGCGATCTTGATGTCCATCTGCAGCGAGGTGACGCCTTCCGACGTACCGGCGACCTTGAAGTCCATATCGCCGAGGTGGTCCTCGTCACCGAGGATGTCGGACAGAACGGCAACGCCGTCCGGGTCCTTGATCAGGCCCATGGCAATACCGGACACCGGACGGGTGATCGGCACACCGGCATCCATCATCGCCAGGGATGCACCGCAAACCGTCGCCATGGAGGACGAACCGTTGGACTCGGTGATCTCGGAGACGAGACGGATGGTGTAGGGGAATTCTTCCGCACCCGGGATAACGGCACGAACCGCACGCCAGGCCAGCTTGCCGTGGCCGATTTCGCGGCGGCCCGGAGCCAGACGGAAGGAGGTCTCACCGACGGAATAGGGCGGGAAGTTGTAGTGGAGCATGAAGCGCTCCTTGTACGTTCCCGTCAGATCGTCGATGAACTGCTCGTCTTCACCGGTGCCGAGCGTGGCCACGACCATGCCCTGGGTTTCACCACGGGTGAACAGAGCCGAGCCGTGCGTCCGCGGCAGGATGCCAGCCTCGGCAACGATCGAGCGAACCTGATCGAGCGAGCGGCCATCGATGCGCTTGCCGGTCTTAATGATGCCACCGCGAACCACGGAGGCTTCAACCGACTTGAGCACGTCCTTGAGCACCGTCTCTTCGATGCCGTCCGGATTTTCCTCGGTCTGCAGCAGAGCTGCGACAGCCTTTTCCTTCGCCGCGCCGACCGCTGCGTAACGCTCGGTCTTCTCGGTGATGGTGTAGGCCTGAGCGATATCGTCACCGACGAGCTCGCGAACCTTGGCTTCCTCGGCGGAGTGATCGGCCGGCTGGTAGTCCCACGGCTCTTTCGCGGCTTTCTCAGCCAGGCGAATGATCGCGTCGAGCACCGGCTGGAAAGCCTCGTGACCGGCGACAACAGCACCGAGCATGACGTCCTCGGAGAGCTCTTTAGCTTCCGATTCCACCATCATCACGGCGTCTTGCGTACCGGCAACCACCAGGTCGAGATCGCTTTCCGCCATCTCGTCGACCTGCGGGTTGATGACGTACTCGCCATCGATATAACCCACGCGCGCAGCGCCGATCGGGCCCATGAAGGGCAGGCCGGACAGGCACAATGCTGCGGACGCGCCGACCATGCCGACGATGTCCGGGTCATTTTCCATGTCATGGGACAGGACGGTGATCATCACCTGGACTTCGTTCTTGAAGCCCTTGACGAACAGCGGACGGATCGGACGGTCGATTAGACGCGAGGTCAGCGTCTCTTTCTCGGTCGGACGGCCTTCACGCTTGAAAAAACCGCCAGGAATCTTACCGGCGGCGAAGTATTTCTCTTGATAGTTGACGGTCAGCGGGAAGAAATCAGCACCCGGCTTGACCTGCTTGACGCCGACGGCGGTGGCGAGAACCGTAGTCTCGCCATAGGTCACCATGACCGCGCCGTCTGCCTGCCGGGCGACCCGCCCGGTTTCGAGAGTAAGCGGGCGTCCCGCCCACTCAATCGTTTCTTTCTGGATATCGAACATATCGTCTTTCGTACGGATAGTGTCGCGGATTAACGGCGCAGACCGAGTTTCTCGATCAGAGCCTTGTAGCGCGCCTCATCCTTCTTCTTCACATAGTCGAGAAGACGGCGGCGCTGGGACACCATTTTAAGAAGGCCGCGACGGGAGTGGTTGTCCTTCTTATGGGTCTTGAAGTGTTCGGTGAGGTTGGCAATCCGCTCAGAGAGGATTGCGACCTGGACTTCCGGCGAACCGGTATCGGCATTGCCACGGGCATGCTCGGAAATGAGTGCGCTCTTGCGCTCAGGCGTAATCGACATCGTGTGCTCCTGTATGTCGTATCGCCCCTTTACGGGGTCATGTTAAAAACGCGCGAGGGCTGGAACTTTCCCGCCTTCGCATCGCCCAATGCCACTGCCTGCCCGTTGCATTCCGCCAGAACCAGAAAGGTGCAATCCTTGCCCGCTACGGTGAGCGGGCGGCGTTGCTCCTTGAGCTCTTGCGCTAGACGCGGGAGCAGGACGATCGAGCGACCCTGCTTCAATTGGAAGGATTCCTCCTCGGATACGGCCAGCACCGGGATGTCGTCCAGTGCGGTCTGAACCGGGAGCAGAGCTTCCGAAGCGGCGCCCTTATGCGCCATTTCTTTCAAGACGTCCAGCTTTGTGGACTCTGATTCCTCAAACGTACCAACGAGGGTCCGCCGCAGGACCGCGATATGCCCCTCCGTCCCCAAGGCGTGAGCGATATCGCGCGCCAGCGAACGCACATAGACGCCCTTGCCGCAGCGCATCTCAAACTCCGCATGATCGGCATCGGGACACCCGACGAGTTCCAGGCTGTCGACATAGACGCGGCGGGCTTCGAGCTCGACGGTTTCCCCGTCCCGCGCCAGGTCATAGGCGCGCTCACCATCCACTTTGATGGCCGAGAAAACCGGCGGGATCTGGTCAATTTCACCGGTGAAGTCCGCCAGTACCGCCCTGATCTCCTCTTCTCCGGGGCGATGGTCGGATGTGGCCACCACTTCACCTTCGCGATCCAGCGTATCGGTCCGCGCACCCCAGCTGACGGTGAAGCGGTAGACCTTCTCGCCATCCATGGCGAAAGGAACCGTCTTGGTCGCCTCCCCCAGCGCAATCGGCAATATACCGGTCGCCAGCGGATCCAGCGTGCCGGCATGGCCCGCCTTCTTGGCGTTGAACACGCGCCGGACCGCCGAGACGGCCTGGGTTGATGTCATGTCGAGCGGTTTGTCGAGAACAATCCAGCCATGGATGTCCTCACCCTTGCGGCGTCGGGCCATTGTCTACTCCTCTGGCTCCGGGGGTCGGACCCGGTCGCGGGAAAGCGGGCGTCCTAAGCCAAGGCCGGAGATCGCGCAAGTCTGCTTGCACACGCTATTGAATGCATATCGAATCCATACTTGAATTCCGTTCCACCCCGGAGTCCGGACCTTATGCGACACGCTTACATCCTTCTGGCCCTGATGCTGGCTTGGTCACCGCCCGTCAGCGCCCAGACCGCGGACTACACGGCCCGGCTGGAACGCCATTTGGAGCCGCTGGCGCAAGGCCGTGATTTCTCCGGCATTGTCGGAGTGAGCCGGGGTGACCAGTTGCTGGCCTATGTCCGGCTCGGCCAGGGCAGCTGGGAGGACCAGGTCGCGTTCGATCCGGCCACGCGTTTCCACGCAGGCGAGGTCTCCGGCCTGCTGGTGCACGCAGTCATCCAGGAATTGGTCGAAGACGGGGTGCTGGACCCCGCTGCGCCCATTCAGAGCTATCTGCACGAGTTCGAAGGTCAGGCCGAACTCCCAGTCAGCGCCTTGCTGCGTCACCAGTCCGGGCTGACCGGAGCGCTCAATCGGGACGAACTCAGAAGCTTGCGCTCGGACGATATTATCGCCTGGGTGCGGGACCATATCCCGCTGACCGCCGGGCCACACGAGACACAGCCCTCCAGCCTCAATCACGCTCTGCTAGTTGCCATCGCCGAGCGCGCCGGGCGCGGCAGTTTCGAGACACTCGCCGCCCTTCATGTACTGAGCCCGGCCGGATTGACCGGCACTTCTGTCGAACGCGGGGACGTGGTCGGCGCGGCTCCGGTCTATCAGCCCGGACCTCCCCCGCTCGAGCTTGTCCGCCGCCCGGCCATGGCCGCGCTGCCGGGTTCCGGTGGGCTGGTGACCAGCGTGGACGACATGCTCGCCCTTGGCCGTGCCGTGGCCCGGCGCGAGATCGACCTGTTCAATGATGATGGCTCCTTGCGTCCGCCCGCCCGCCTGGCACGTTTCGGTCAGGAAACCCTCTATGTGCTGGGGTCCGGACTGAGTCTGATCATGATCATTCCGGGCCAGGATCTCGTTGTCGCTTATGCCGGGAATATCGACAGCTACCCGAGCGCGGAAATCCTGCCCCTGCTCGCAGCGGCCATGCTCGACGACACGGCCGCGGCGCCAGCCGGACGCCCAAACTCGACAGCTCTGACCAACCAGATCGATGCCGCGGGACAGTACCTCTCCCCAGACCTGGGGCCGCTGCAGATTGAAGCGGGAACGCTTGGTATGGCCGTGATCATTGAGGCGACCGGCGAACGGCAATTCCTCACACCGGTCGGCGAAGATCAATTGCTCTGGCGTCAGTTCAATACGCAGCTGGCCCTGAACCGGGATGAAATGGGCCACGTCACCGGGCTCACAGCCACCCGCCGCCCCTTGACCCGTGGCGAGGAGCGCTTCGACATTCCTCGCCTCGACCTGCCAAGTGAGGTCGCAGACGAGGCCGCGTCGGACTAATCTTCCTCGCCGTCGAGGTCCTGCTGGACCTCAGGCCGAGCCAGCAATTGATCGACCTGGCTTGCTGTGTCGAAACTGTTGTCGGCATGAAAGTGAAGCTCCGGTGTGAACTTCATGTCGATCTCGCGCCCCAAGCGTCCGCGCAGAAAGCCTGCGGTCTTGTTCAATGCCGCCGCAAGCGCCTTGGCGTCGCCGCCACCAAGCGGGGCGACATAGACCTTGGCGCTGCGCAGATCCGGGCTCGGCCGGACCTCGGTCACCGAGATCATCACACTTTCCAATGCCGGGTCGCGGAATCCCTCCCGCGCAAGAATGTCGACCAGGGCATGACGGACCAGCTCGCCGGCGCGCAATTGCCGCTGCGAGGGGCCTTTGCTCTCATTGAAGCGCTTGGAACCCATATCGATACCTTCCATGCAACAGGGCGCGCGGGTGTACGCCCTTCACGCGCGAGAGGCAAGGCTGGCCGGCGCTCCGATTTCGTCCCACCAGCACATCCCATTCGTCACAAAACACCCGCAGGCCTCTTTTTTCCAGTGCTGGAGAAACTTATTCGAGGGTCAGACTTCAAAACCGTTGAGCCCGACATGCGCCCTGCACTTCTGACATCCGCGACCCTTGCCCTCACCCTGCTCAGCGCCCAGCCGGCACTTGCCGACGATAACCCGGTCGCCCTGGCACAGGCCTATATCAATGCCTACGAGGCCCAGGACTTTGACGCCATGAGGGACTTCATGGCGGATGAGATGGTCTTCATCGATCCGACCTCATTCGACCTGGTTCATGTCAGCGAGGCCGCAAACTGGTCCGGCCCGGACGCGATCATCGCGGGTATCTCGGCCTGGAATATCCATAGCGGAGCGTACCGTATCGAACGCATCTATGAAGCTGCCGGGCGGGTCATATTCGACGGCGCGTTCGACGCCCATATGGCCACCCCGGACGGCGTGCGGACCTTCCGCTACCCGATTGTCACCATAATCACGGTCGAGGACGGACAGGTCGTCGAACACCGCGACTACACCGGTCTCAACGATGTCAGTGAAGTGACCGCCACATCAGAGGATTTGGAGGCGCCGGCCGGCACTCCATAAGGAACAGGGTCGCATTCGACCACATACCAGCCCGAGCACTCCGGTGGGGTGCGGCCCTGAACCCTTTTGAACCGAATTCATTGCCTGGGGAGTGTCCCCCCTCAAGGCGCCCTCGACTTGAGAATACCGCAGGCATGAAAAAGGGCGGCCTGGTCAACCGGGCCGCCCTGTTTTTTCGATCGTGAGCCGGGACTAGTCTTCCAGCTTCCGTGCGACTTCAACGACGTCGAAGCACTCGATGAGGTCACCCTTCTGGATGTCATCATAGTTCTCGAACGCCATACCGCATTCGGTACCGGCACGGACTTCAGGAACCTCGTCCTTGAAGCGCTTGAGCGTTTTCAGCTCGCCTTCGTGGATCACGGTATCGTCGCGCAGCAGGCGGACGCCACAGCCGCGCTTGACGACGCCTTCGGTGACGCGGCAACCGCCGACCTTGCCCACCTTGGTGATGTTGAAGACCTCGAGGATCTCGGCATAACCGATGAAGTCCTCGCGCTTCTCGGGCGCCAGCATGCCTTCCATCGTCCCGCGAACGTCATCAATGACGTCGTAGATGACGGAGTAATAGCGGATCTCGACACCTTCAGCTTCAGCCAGTTCACGCGCCTGCTTATTGGCGCGGACGTTAAAGGCGAAGATCGGAGCGCCGGAGGAGCGGGCCAGAAGGACGTCACTCTCATTCACACCGCCCGGAGCAGAGTGGATGACACGAGCGCGAACTTCGTCATTGCCGATTTTCTCAAGCGATTGCTTGATCGCTTCGGCAGAACCCTGCACGTCGGATTTCACCAGGATCGGCATTTCCTGAACCTGGTCCTGCTTCAGGCGGGCCATCATCTGCTCGAGCGAGGCACCCGGGCCCGAGACCACACCGCTCGCATCACGCTGCTTGCGCTGGCGGTATTCGGCGATCTCGCGGGCCCGCGCTTCGCTTTCGACCACGGCGAAGACTTCGCCCGGTTCGGGCGCGCCATCGAGGCCGAGGATCTCGGCCGGAACGGACGGGCCGGCTTCGTTCAGCTGCTGGCCACGCTCATTGGTCAGAGCGCGCACCTTGCCCCACTGCGAACCGGCAACCACGATATCGCCGCGCTTCAGGGTACCACGACGGACAAGCACGGTAGCGACCGGGCCACGGCCCTTGTCGACCTGGCTCTCGATCACGACGCCTTCGGCATCACGCTCCGGGTTGGCCTTGAGATCGAGCAGTTCAGACTGCAGCGTGATCGCTTCAGTCAGCTCATCCAGACCCATGCGCTTGAGCGCCGAGACATTGACGGACTGGGTTTCACCCGACATCGCCTCAACAATGATCTCGTGCTGCAGCAGGTCGGTCAGCACCCGGTTGGGATCGCTGTCTTCCTTGTCGCACTTGTTCACCGCAACGATGATCGGCGTACCGGCCGCCTTGGCGTGATTAATCGCCTCGATGGTCTGCGGCATGACGGAGTCATCGGCCGCGACGACGAGGATCACAATATCGGTCGCTTCCGCGCCGCGCGAACGCATGGCGGAGAAGGCCGCGTGACCCGGGGTATCGAGGAAGGTGATCTTCTCGCCGGATTTCAGCTGCACCTGATAGGCACCGATATGCTGGGTGATGCCGCCCGCCTCGCCAGACACAACGTCGGTCGAACGCAGCGCATCAAGCAGCGAGGTCTTGCCGTGGTCGACATGGCCCATGACGGCGACGACAGGAGCGCGGGACACCTTGCTCTCTTCGGCGTCGTCTTCGGCGATGAAGCCTTCCTCGACATCAGCCTCGGAGACGCGTTTCACCAGGTGACCGAACTCCTCGACGATCAGCTCGGCCGTGTCGGCATCGAGCACGTCGTTCTGGCGCACCATCTGACCCTGCTTCATCAGCAGCTTGATCACGTCGATGGCACGCTCCGCCATACGGTTGGCGAGGTCGGACACGGTAATGGCTTCCGGCACGACGACTTCGCGCTGGATCTTGTCAGAACCGGTTCCGGTATCCTGACGACGCTGCTTCTCGCGTTCGCGAGCGCGGCGCACGGACGCCAGCGAACGCTGCCGCTCTTCGTCACCGTCGAGAATATTCTGGATCGTCAGCTTGCCGCGACGGCGCGTATCGGTCTTGGCACGCTGCTGCTGCTTGGCAGCGCCGGCAGCATCACCACCGGTGCGCTTGGACTTGATCCGGCCACCCAGGGCTTCAAGCGGATTGGCGGGCTCGGCCGGCGGCGTCGGCGCGCTTTCGCGACGGCCTTGCGGCTTGTCACCGGACGCTTTGCGGCGCGGCTCATCATCACGCTTGTTGCGGCGAGCTTCTTCAGCAGCGCGGGCCGCTTCAGCATCAGCCTTCGCCTGCGCTTCCTCAGCAGCGGCGCGGGCAGCAGCCTCTTCCGCCTCGCGCTTCTCGCGCTCACGCTTTTCTTCCAGCGCGCGCTGCTCTTCTTCAGCGCGGCGGACGCGGTCGGCTTCCGCCTTCTTCTTCTCCGCATCGCGATCAGCGGCCTCGGCACGCGCACGGGCAATCGCCCGCTGACGCGCCAGCAATTCTTCCTCGGACAGGCCGAGCTGACGCGCCTTGGCGGCGAGGCTGGATTCACCGGCCTTGGCTTTGCCGGCCGGAGCCTTCCCCTTGGCTGCGGGAGCCGCCTCCTTGCCAGGTGCAGCGACCCGCTTGCGCTTGGTCTCGACCACAACTGCCTTGGAGCGACCGCGCGCAAAGCTCTGCTGCACGGTCCCGGAGCCGGAACGGTTCAGCGAAAGCGGCCGGCGGCCAGAGGGCTTATTATCGTCTGCGTCGCTCATACGAGCCTTCCAATTCGGCTTTCGTTTCACGTTTCCCCGCGGTAGCCGATCACCACGAAGCCGCACTCTTCAGTCGCAGGGTGTCCGGCGTGAAGGCTGGCTAAACTACCCAGCTCGCCTCCGGATTCAACCGCTGCTTTGATCCCCGGCACAGCCGCGGATCAGAACTCGTTCGTCGCGCGAAAGCCCGAGAGCTTCCGCATGGTCGCGGCGAAGGCCGCACTTTGCGATCCAGCGCCGAGAACGGCGTGGACCAGGTGGTCCCTTCCGGTTGCCGCGCCGAGCTCCTCGGCACTGAAACACCCGGCGACCGGTATATCGTCGCCCCAGGCCGAACGCGTAAGCCGGTCCAGCTTCTCGCGCCCATCGGCAGCTCCGTCCGACGCCTCGATGCGCCAGGCGGGCCGCCCTGCCTTGATGGCCAGGCGGGCCGCGTCAAAACCGGCGGCCAGCTGACCCGACCGCCGCGCCAGGCCGAGAAGGCTCAGCGCGCGGTCTGCGAGCCGCGCTTCGATCTGCGCGGCGATGTCTTCCGGCACCGCTACCGCCCGGCCCGCCGAGCGGTTGAAGCCCCCCCGGCGACGTGCGGTCTCGACCAGGTCGCGCTGCGGCGTGATCCAAAGACCCCGCCCGGGCAGTTTGGCCGCAATGTCCGGCACCAAAGTGCCATCCGGTGCCAAGGCGAGGCGGATCAGATCCGCCTCTGGCTTGATCTCGCCGGTGGCCAGACAGGTCCGCTCTCGGCCCCCTGACCGGCGTGTCACCGCCTTAACCAGCCTGATCCTCCTCGTCAGCCAGCTCGCCATCGACTTCATTGAAGTCGAGGCCGAGGGCTTCGGCTTCTGCTTCAAGCGCTTCGAGGTCCATATTCTCGATATCGAGATCGATATCGCCGGCCTCACCCGCTTCAGCTTCGTCCACCTCTTCGACTTCCGGCTGCGGCAGGTCTTCTTCCGAAATCCAGCCGGCCGCGACGCGGGCACGCATGATCATCATGTCGGCATCGTCGGAGGACAGGTTGAACTCTTCCAGGATGCCCGGCTCGCGAACGCGCTCGCCATTCTTGGTTTCAAACCAGCCGCGCAGGTCGTCGCCGACCAGGCCTGCCAGATCGTCGACCGTCTTGACGTCGTTCTCGCCAAACTTCACGGCCATGGCGAGGTCAACGCCCTCGACGTCCATGACGGCATCCTCAACGCCCAGCTCTTTACGCTTGGCGTCCTGTTCGGCCGCGAGGCGCTCGAGATAATCACGGGCGCGGGCCTGGATTTCTTCCGCCGTCTCGTCGTCGAAGCCTTCGATCACGGCGATCTCGCCGAGCTCGACATAGGCGATTTCCTCGACGTCGGTGAAGCCTTCCGTAGCCAGGAGTTGGGCAATCACCTCGTCAACATCAAGAGCCGCGATGAAGAGCTGGGTCCGCTCGGCGAACTCCTTCTGGCGACGCTCGGACTCTTCTTCCTCGGTCAGGATGTCTATGGACCAGCCCGTCAGCTGCGAGGCCAGCCGGACATTCTGGCCGCGACGGCCGATGGCGAGCGAAAGCTGCTCGTCGGGCACCACGACTTCGATACGCTGGTCTTCCTCGTCGAGAACGACCTTGGCCACTTCGGCCGGCTGCAGGGCGTTGACGATGAAGGTCGCCGGCTCATCCGACCACGGGATGATGTCGATCTTCTCACCGGCCAGCTCGGACACCACAGCCTGCACGCGCGAACCGCGCATACCGACACAGGCGCCAACCGGATCGATAGAACCGTCATTGGAGATCACCGCGATCTTGGCGCGGCTGCCCGGGTCACGGGCAACAGACGGGATCTCGATAATACCTTCGTAGACTTCCGGCACTTCCTGGGCGAACAGGGCAGCCATGAAGTCCGGATGGGCCCGTGACAGGAAGATCTGCGGACCGCGCACTTCCTCACGCACATCATAGATGTAGGCGCGCACACGCTCATTGTTCTGCAGGTTCTCGCGCGGAATGCCATCGGCGCGGCGGATAATGCCTTCGGCGCGGCCGAGATCGACAATGACATTGCCGTATTCGACGCGCTTGACGATGCCGTTGACGATCTCGCCAACACGATCCTTGTACTCTTCGAACTGGCGCTGGCGCTCGGCGTCACGGACTTTCTGCGTGATCACCTGTTTTGCGGTCTGCGAAGCAACGCGGCCAAACTCGATCGGCGGCAGCTCGTCGGAGAAGACGGTGCCGATCTCGGCATTGGCATCAATGCGCTTGGCGTGCTCCAGGGTCAGTTCCTGGTTGTCGTTCTCGACCTCTTCCACGACCGTCATATTGCGCGTCAGGGACAGTTCGCCCGTCTTGCGGTCGATGACGGCGCGGATGTCGTTCTCGGCGCCATAGCGCGAGCGCGCGGCCTTCTGGATCGCTTCCTCGATGGCCTCGATAACGATGCTCTCATCGATATTCTTCTCGGACGCCAGGGCCCGGGCGATATGCAGCAATTCCAGCCGGTTATGGCTGACACCAATGCTCATCGTGCGATCTCCGCTGCGATCAGTTGCGACATTATTCGTCTCCTTCGGTCGGCGCGGCCGCTTTGCCGCGCGCTTTCAAGTCCGCCTCAATCAGGGCGTCCGTCAAAACCAGTTTGGCCTCCGCGATCCAGTCGAACGGGATCAGCGTGGTATGTTCTTCACCGTCCATGTCGAGCATGACGTCATTGTCCTCGACACCGGCCAGAATGCCCCGGAAGCGCTTGCGGCCCTCGGCCAGGCGATCCAGTTCAATCTTGGCATCGAACCCTTCCCAGCGCGCGAAATGGCGCAGATCGGTCAGGGGCCGGTCAATTCCGGGCGAGGAGATCTCCAGATCGTATTCCCCGGCAATCGGGTCCTCGACCTCAAACACGTCCGACAGGGCGCGCGACAGGCGCGCGCAATCATCGACATCGACGCCGGTCTCATCGAGCCGGTCCGCCATGATCTGCAGGCGCGGCTTCTTGCCCGACATGACGCGCACGCGCACCACCTCGAGGCCGAGATCGTCTGCGATCGGTTCGGCCAGAGCGAGAATGCGGTCGTCTTGCGGGGTCTTGGTTTTCAAACCAGCTCCTGAGAAACAAAAAGAGCGGCCGCAACCGCGACCGCTCGAAAGCATCATCCAATGCCATCGAACATGTGATGGCGGGCTTATACGCCCGCGGGGCGTGGAATGCAAGGGTCAGTCGACACTGCGGACCCAATCCATGAAGACGGGCGCGCAATCACCCAGATTCTTGCTCTCATAGCGCGTGGTGATGTGATCAGCAGGCGGAACCCGCCAGTCATCGGCCTGCGAGGCCTGCCAGCTGAACCGCTCATCGCCCTGGAGTTCGACCATGCAGTGATCGGCATAGGACTTCACATCCGTGGCGATGCGGAGCTGACCACCCGGCTTGAGAATGCGGGCGAAGTCATCGCGCGTGGCCTGCTGCAGGAAGCGCCGCTTGGCATGGCGTTTCTTGTGCCAGGGGTCGGGAAACAGAAGAAAGATCCGGTCCAGCGAGGCCGTCTTGAAGGACGGCAGAACCTCGCGCGCATCACCCCGGTGCAAGCGCAGATTTTGCAGTCCCTTTTCTTCGCGATAGGTCAGTGCCTTGGCGACGCCATTGAGGAAGGGCTCGATACCGATATAGCCGATGTCCGGATTTGCAGCGGCCTGGCCCGCAAGGTGCTCACCGCCGCCAAAACCGATCTCCAGGACGTGGCTGGCGTGCTCCGGCAACAGCCTGGCCGGATCGATTTCACCCTCCGCCGGCAGGTTGATCCGGGGAAGGACATCATCCACCAGAGCTTGCTGGCGCGCGGAGAGCGGCTTGCCCTGGGCGCGCCCAAACAACCGGAAATCCGGACGCTGGTCGGAAGCTTTCGAGGTCGTGTGGGTCATGGGCCGGGGTTTACCGGCTTTGCGCGCTTTCGGCACCCATGCGTATCAGTGAGCCATTTCCTGCTCATTCGCCAAAGTCCGGACCAGTTCGAGAACCCGGCGGCGCACCTTGGCGTCCTTGATGCGGGAAAAGCTCTCCGCCAGCGACACACCGTCCGAGCTTTGAATAAAGTCGTAGACGATCGGGGTCTGGTCATTATCGGCCATCGCCTTCACCGGAGCCTGATCACTCAGACCTTCGAAAAAGAACTGCACCGGGACTTCAAGGACTCGCGACAGGCGGTAGAGCCGGCTGGCACCAACCCGGTTGGCACCGCGCTCGTATTTCTGAACCTGCTGGAAGGTCACACCCAGCTCATCGCCGAGTTTTTCCTGGCTCATTTTCATCAGTTGACGGCGAAGCCTGATACGAGACCCGACATGGATATCGATGGGATTTGGCCCGCGGGAACTCGTTTTTGTCATTTGCTCAACCTGCATACTGGCCTCGCCATTAATTGTGCCTACATAACACAACCAGGACGCACCAGTATAATCACTTTCAGGTCAGGGCTGCGAGCTCTTTCGTTGTTTTAGAAAACGATAGCGCTGCACCAGAACGCCGACGAATATTCCTAAAACCACAAAAAAGAACGGATAATTTCCAAAGCTGGCATAGGTTGTTTTTTGCAGCGGCTGGGGAAGACCGACATCAAACGCGCCTTCCTCGGAGGGCCCGATCTCGACCGGCATGCGGCCAAACGGGTCAATGACGCCGGAGTAGCCCCGCGATGCCGTCCGAATCATCGGCAAGCCGAACTCGATGGCACGGTAGCGGGCCTGATTGAGGTGCTGCTCCGGTCCGGAGGTGTCGCCGAACCAGGCATCATTGGACAAATTGAACAACCAGCCGGGACGCTCCGCCCCCATCTCGCCGACGAAGCCCGGAAAAATCGCCTCATAGCAAATCAGCGGCATCATCGGTGGAGCGCCGGGAACATCCATCACTGCGGCACCTGGGCCCGGCGTGAACTGCAATCGCGCAAACTCGTCGAAGCCGATCAGCGACAACAGGCCCGACAGGGGAATGATTTCACCGAACGGCACAAGACGGACCTTGTCATAGAGGCCGCGCGAACGCGGGATACCATTCTCGAAACTCATCAAGGCCAGCGCGTTGTAATAGGTGACCGGGTCTTCCGCCCGGTCGCGCCGGTTGATCCCGGCCATCAGGACCTGGCCTTCCGACAATGTCTCGCCAATCCGTGCCAGCGTTTCACCATGCTCGAGCATGTAGTAGGGCAAGGCGCCTTCCGGCCAGAGGATATGCGTGACCTCATCGAGACCGGGCGCGTCGGTCAAAGCCAGATAGCGCTCCCGCACCACCAGCTGATTACCATTGGCCCATTTTTCCTGCTGGGTAATCGCACTCTGGACGATCCGCAGGCGCACACCCGGCTGATCGGGAAGCGCCGGACCGGACAGGCGTGCCAGACCGGACGCGAACAGAAGAAACAAGATGGCCAGTCCCGCGAGAGCCGGCATCGCGCGCCGGCTGGTCAGGCGGCGCGAGGCCATGATGGCAGGCGATACAGCCATCAGGACGGTCAACAAGGACAATCCATAAACCCCGAACCAGGACGCGGTTTGGCTGACAGGACCACCCGCCGCCCAGGCGTAAGCCGGCAGGTTCCAGGGCAGGCCGCTGAGGACATGACCCCGCAAATACTCGAACAGGGCAATGCTGGCTGCGAAGACCAGGACCCGCCACTCCGACTTCTGCGCCAGAGCGGCATAGAGCGTCATGGCACCGCCCCAGAATACCGCCAGGATGGCGGCAAAGATCGGCAAGGCGATGGGAATGAGCGGGATGAAGGCCGCATCACGATTGGCAAAGGCGTATCCGACCCAGAATGTCCCCGCCATGAAATATCCCATGGCAAAGATAAAACCGGCCAGGAAGGCCGCCCGCAGCGGTCGCGCGCGCCGACGCGCGCCATCGACCTGCCAGAGCAGAACCGCGAAACTGGGAACCAGCACCAGCCAATAGTGCAGCGGCGCCATGGCCAGCGACGCCAGCCCCCCGCTGATCAGGAGTAAAATCCAGCTCGGCCAGCCGCTCAGGCTTTCTGCACGCACGCGCCAAACCCAGGGCTGGAGGCGGCGGTCGAGCATCAGCTGCGCTTGCTCCCCTCGGATTTGGCTGCCTTCATGGAGCGTACGCGCATGCGCTTGATACGGCGGGGGTCAGCCTCGAGGACTTCGAATTCGTATCCGGTGGCATGGCGAATGACCTCGCCGCGCTCGGGAATACGACCCGCCAGGGTGAAGACCAGGCCGCCGAGACTGTCGACATCATCGTCTTCTTCCTCGGTCGCAATGTCCTGGCCAACAATGCGCTCGAAATCGTCGATCTCGGCGCGGGCATCGACATCCCAGACACCCGGAGCACGGGCGCGGATCATCTGGACCTCGCCGTCATCATGCTCGTCCTCAATGTCCCCGACGATGGGCTCGAGCAGGTCCTCAAGCGTCACTAGCCCGTCAGTGCCGCCATATTCATCGACAACCAGTGCCATGTGCTGGCGGCGCGCCTGCATACGCCGGAGAAGGGCCGTGGCGCGCATCGATGGCGGCGCAAACAGCAAGGGCCGGCCGATCTCGGTCAGCACCTCGGTGTCGGCCCATTGCTCAGCCAATTGACCATTGGCATCGGGCGTCAGACGCGAAACGACATCCTTGATGTGAACGATCGAAACCGGATCATCGAGCGTGTCGCGGAAAACCGGCAGGCGCGAATGCGAGGCCTCGGCAAAAACAGCGGCCAGCTCGCCGAGCGGCGTACCCAGTTCTACGGCGATAATATCGGCGCGCGGCACCATCACATCTTCTACCTTGAGCCGGTCGAGCGCATCGGCCTCGATCGCTGGATGAGCCGCTGGCTTGGCCGGGGTCGCCGCTTTCTCCATGCCAAGAAGCTTGCGTATCCAGGCCGGCAGGGAGCCGGTTCGAGAATTGGGTATTTCAGTCATGCCGTTTGTGAATCCGGAGCGCCGCCCGCGGCGGCATAGGGGTTGGCGATACCGAGCGCGGCCAGAATGCGGATTTCCAGCGCCTCCATGAGCTCGGCCTCGTCGTCGTCCTGGTGATCATATCCCTGCAGGTGCAGAAAGCCATGCAGGACAAGATGAGCCAGATGGTCTTGCAAGGGCAGGCCACGCTCATCCGCCTCGCGCTTCACCACCCCCCAGGCGAGAGCAATATCGCCCAGGTGATTGTCGGAGGTCTCAGCCGCCGGGAAGGACAGCACATTCGTCGGTCCGGACTTTTGCCGGAAACGCTGATTGAGATCCGCCACCGCATCATCACTGGTCAGCAACACCGCGACAGCACCGGCGTCCGGACCATCAATCTGGCTGCACGCCTCAGAGATCAGGCTTTCGACGAGCTTGGTTTTGCCGCGCACACAGCTCCAACTGTCGTCCTCGATAATCAGATCGGCCGCGTTCATTTGGCTTCCGCACCCGGCGAGGCGCCGGCATCCTCTTCATAAGCCGCGACAATTCTGGCAACCAGATCGTGCCTGACAACATCACCGCGGCCGAATCTCACGATAGCGACTCCCTCGGTTTTTGCCAGAATCGACAGGGCGTGAGGCAAGCCGGACGGATCTCTCGGATGCAGGTCGCACTGGCTCGGATCGCCGGTCACCGCCATCCGCGAACCTTCACCGAGGCGGGTCAGCACCATCTGCATCTGCGCTCTCGAGGTGTTCTGGGCCTCGTCAACCACGATAAAGGCGCGATTGAGCGTCCGGCCGCGCATGAAAGCGATCGGCGCCACCTCGATACGGCCGTCCTCGCGCATTTTTTCCAGCTGGGAACGCCCCAGCGTGTCGGCCAGCGCATCCCAGACCGGCAGCAAGTACGGATCGACCTTTTCGGTCAGATCGCCCGGCAGGAAGCCGAGCTTCTCGCCCGCCTCGACAGCGGGACGGGTAATGATCAGCTTCTCGACCTTGCGCTGGACCAGCAGCGACGCGCCATAGGCGACGGCGAGCAGGGTCTTGCCCGTGCCCGCAGGTCCGACGCCGAAGATCAGATCGTATTTGCGCGTGTTCTTGAGTGCGCGGACATAGGTGCGCTGCCCCTCGGTCCGGGCGATCAGGCTGGAGCCGCGCGGCACGCGGATCACGCCGTCGTCTTCCGCACCCTCGACCTCGTCTTCACGGCTGCGCAGCGCGGCGCGGACAGCGGCCTCGTCACAGGTCAGGCCGTGCTCGAGACTGGCATAAAGCCGCTTGAGCACGCGCTTGGCCTCTTCGCGGGCATCGGGCGCATCGGCACTGATCACAATCTGGCCACCTCCCGGTGCGCTCAGGCGCACATCGAGCTCTTCCTCGATCAGGATGAGGAAGCGGTCACCGGCACCCGCGAGGGCACGGACGCGGTCGACATCATTGAAATGCAGGGTCTCCGAAGCCTGGCGACGAGGCTTGGCGGCGCGTTTGCGCGCGGGCGTCTTGGGCGTGCTCACGCGGCGCTTTGCTCCGAAGTTACAAGCCGGCCGGTCAGGGCATTACGGCTGGCCCCCTCGATCTCGACCATGGCGATCTCACCAAGCAGGCTTTCCGGGGCCTCGACATGGACCGCTTGCAGATAGGGGCTGCGTCCATGCAGCTGGCCAGCCATGCGGCCCGGCTTTTCAAACAGCACCGGCAATTGCTTGCCGATCTGGCTCTCGTTGAAGGCAATCTGCTGCTCGTTGAGCAAGGCTTGGAGCGCTTGCAGGCGCTCACCTTTCACGGCCTCGTCAATCTGGTTGAACATGGCTGCGCCGGGCGTGCCCGGACGCTTGGAGTATTTGAACGAGAAACAGGAGGCGTAATTGACCTGGCGCACCAGCTCCATGGTCGCTTCGAAATCCTTGTCGGTCTCGCCGGGGAAACCGACAATCATGTCACCGGAAATGGCGATATCGGGCCGCGCCGCGCGCAGTTTCTCGATAATGGCGAGGTATTCCTCAGCCGTGTGCTGACGGTTCATCGCCTTGAGGATCTTGTCCGAACCCGCCTGAACCGGCAGGTGGAAATACGGCATCAGCTTGGGTGTATCGGCGAAGGCCTGGATGAGGTCATCATCCATGTCGCGCGGATGGCTGGTGGTAAAGCGGATCCGCTCGATACCGCCGATCAGCGCCAGATGGCGAACCAGCTGGCCCAGCCCCCACGTGCCTTCATCTTCTCGGCCCGCCGGCGCGGCGCCATGATAGGCATTGACGTTCTGGCCCAGCAGCGTGACCTCGCGAATACCCTTGGCCGCCAGCGCGCGCACTTCGGCGACGATCTGGTCGACCGGGCGCGACCATTCCGCGCCGCGGGTATAGGGCACAACGCAGAAAGTGCAGAACTTGTCGCAACCTTCCTGGACCGTGACGAAAGCCGTATAGCCCTCCACCTGACGGTCATTGCCGAGCTGGTCAAACTTGTCCTCGACCTCGAATTCAGTGTCGAGCGCTTCGCCGCGCTCGCGATGCGTCTTGGCAATCAGCTCGGGCAATTTGTGGTAGGTCTGCGGGCCCACAACGAGGTCAACGACCGGCGCGCGCTTCATGATCTCCGCGCCTTCGGCCTGTGCAACACAACCGGCAACAGCGATCGTCATGCCGCCCTCATCCGCCTTGGCCTCTTTAAGCGGGCGCAGACGGCCGAGCTCGGAATACACCTTCTCCGCGGCCTTCTCACGGATGTGGCAGGTATTGAGGATGACCAGGTCCGCCCCGTCCGGCGCCTCCGACGGCTCATAGCCGAGCGGGTGCAGAACGTCCTTCATCCGTTCGGAATCATAGACATTCATCTGGCAGCCATAGGTCTTGATATAGAGGCGTTTACGCGTCGAGCTCATCGATAACCATCGTCAAAAACACGCCCGGCCCGCCGCCGGGAAGGCGGGGGTTATGCTTGAAAAGGCCTTGCAGGGCAAGAGGAACCGCTATTCGGCAGATTTCTCCGCCACGGGCGAGGGTTCATCGGCCGGAGTGGTCTCATTGGCCCGGCCATCATCGGACCGTCGGGCCAGGCGAGCGACGACCAGGGCGATCACCGTGAGAAGGCCCGCGAGGAAGAAGGCCGCACCGGGAATTTGTGCGGGGGCTTCATCGCTGGAGAAGTAGTTGAATAGCGGTGACATGGCGAGCGGGCCGAAGATCATCGACAAGCTCTGCAGGCTGGTCATGGCGCCTTGCAGCTCGCCTTGCGCATTAGGCGGCACGATGCGTGACATGATGCCTTGCAGGGCCGGTTGACCGATCCCACCCAGCGCGCCGGCGACGATGATGACGTAGACCATCCAGCCCGCACTCGCGAGCCCGTAGGCGATATAGGCAATGGACCCGAGGATGAGCGAGAGCGTAATTGCGCGCCACTCCCCCAGTTTCGGGACCAGGATCCGCGTCAGCCCGCCCATCACGATGGCGGAGGAAATGCCGACCACCATCAGCGACAAGCCGATATCGCCACTGTCCCAGCCATAGCGGTAGGCGGAGTAATATGACCAGGTCGCCGGGAAGACCGCATGCCCGATGAGCATCAGGAAGACCGCGCTCATCAGTCCGAGAACCGCCGGATATTTGCGGATCTGCATCAGGGCCCCGAACGGGTTGGCCCGTTTCCAGTCGAACTTGCGCCGGTTTTCCGGCGCCAGGGTCTCCGGCAAGACGATCAGGCCGTAGATAAAGTTGAGACCGGCCAGAATCGCCGCCGCGAAGAAGGGCGCGCGCGGGCCGAACATGTCGCCGAGATAACCGCCGATGAGCGGGCCGAAGGTAAAGCCCAGGCCAAAGGCGGCACCGATCATGCCGAACCGGCCCGCTCTTTTCTCCGGCGGGGTGATATCGGCAATGAAGGCGTTGGCCGTCGAATAGCTGGCCCCGAAGACACCGGCCAGCAGACGGCCAACCAGAAGCAGCCAGAAAACAGGCGCAAAGCCCATGATCGCATAGTCGATGGCGAACCCGGCGAGCGCAGCAAGCAGTACCGGTTTGCGCCCGAACCGGTCCGAAAGCGCACCGATAATGGGCGCGCAAATGAACTGCATGGCGGCGTAGGAGATGATCAGCACCATGCCCAGCAGCACAGCTTCATTCGCCGGCAGACCCGTCAGCTCACCGATAAGCTCCGGCATCACCGGGATAATCAGGCCGAAACCGATCATGTCGATCAGCACGGTGATGAAGATGAATGTAATGGCGTGTTTGCCCGGCGCCCGCGCAGACATGGCGTGTCCTAACTCAAAACGGAGCGCTTAGTCCTCAGCACTCGTGAGCGGTACGCCGTAGAGTTCAAGACGGTGATCGACAAGCTTGTAACCCAGCTTACGGGCAATCGCCTCCAGCAGTCGCTCGATCTCGTCATTGACGAATTCGATGACTTCTCCGGACTTTAGGTCAATGAGGTGATCGTGGTGATCGTCGCCGACCTCCTCATAACGCGACCTTCCGTCGCGGAAATCATGTCGCTCGATAATGCCTGCTTCTTCAAACAGGCGGACCGTGCGGTAAACCGTGGCGAGGGAGATGCGCGGATCTTCAGCGGCGGCTCGACGATGGAGTTCCTCCGCATCGGGGTGATCGGAAGAGGTCGACAGCACCCGTGCGATGACACGGCGCTGCTCGGTCATGCGCAGACCTTTGTCGATGCACAGTTTTTCGATGCGATCGGGCATATCGATTCTCCCCGCTGGATAATGCGTTGATATTCGCTCAACCGGGCGTTTGTCCACGGCCTGGCAGTGTTTTTTCGAGGACCAGGGCGTCACTTCCGTCGCGATAATAGCGGGCTCTGCGTCCGGTTTCCGTGTAGCCGGCGCGTTCATAGAGAGTGCGCGCGGCGGTGTTTATGTCGGAAACCTCGAGAAAAACCCGCACAACACCCTGCTCTTTCAGGCATTCATGCAGGCGCGTCAGCAAGGCCTGACCACTCCCGCCCCGCCGCTGTTCCGGGTCGACACCAATGGTCAGGATCTCCGCTTCATCGGCGGCCACCCTCGCCAGGACGAAGCCATGCAGGAGGCCGTGATCACCCTGACCAAAGGCGAGACTCGAAGACAGATGCAGGAGCGATGCGAATTCGGCTTCAGACCAGGCGTGGTCGAAACAGCGACCATGCACTGCGGCCATCCGGCCGGCGGACGCGGCAGTCAGTCGCTCAATCATGCCGGGTCGACACCGCCGGGCAATTTGGCATCCGGGGGGCGGGCATAGAAAGGCACGGGCGGGCTCGCACTCAACGGGGACAGGGCCGTCAGGGTCAGCATGGGCTTGGCGTCGATCACGCCGGTGCCGAGGACCGGGCCGAGATCATCAAACAGGGCCGCTCCGCTACCAGCGAGACTGACGCCGCCGGAAAAGCGGGACTGCAGCATCTGCCGTGCCTGGTCGCGCCCGAAACGCTCCGGGTCGGCCAGGTCTTCATCGTCAAAAACCTGGACCACCACATCCCCCCGCTTGGCATCATGCACGACCGCAAGGGGGCGTTGCTCGACATGCTGGGCTGCAATGACGGCGAGATTGGAAAGGCCGAAAGCGGGGGCTCCGCTGGACAGGGCCAGACCCCGGGCGAAGGCCACCCCGACGCGACTGCCGGCAAAACTGCCTGGCCCGACCGTCACGCCGATACGATCAAGCAGTTGCGGCGCCAGCCCGGCTTCTGCCAGCACTTGCTCGACCATGGGCGCGAGACGCTCGGCATGCCCCCGGCCGATATTTTCGGACAGGATGAGGTCGTCATGACCGTCACGGCGCAGGGCTACCGTGCAGGCAGCCCCGGTCGTATCGAGGGCGAGGATGTTCATACCGCCCCCTTAGCCGAAATCGGGAACAAGGTCGAAGCCCGGCTAGCAGTCTCTAGGCCACAGCCTCGACACTGGTCACTTCGGGCACATAGTGCTTGAGCAGGTTTTCGATCCCCGCCTTCAGCGTCATCGTCGAGGAGGGGCAGCCGGAGCAGGCACCGCGCATCTTCAGACGAACGATACCGCTCTCCGCGATGAAGGAGTGAAACAGGATATCGCCGCCATCCTGGGCCACCGCAGGCCGGACACGCGTGTCGATCAGGTCGATGATTTCCTTCACCACACCCTCGGCTTCGCCTTCGTAATTGGCATGCCCGGACGCATCAGCTTCCTCGCCCAGGATCGGCCGGCCCGACTGAAGCCCGTCCATGATCGCGCCGAGCAGGAAGGGTTTGATATGATCCCATTCGACCGCATCCGTCTTGGTGATGGCGACGAAATCATCACCCAGGAAAACAGTGCTGACGCCGTCAATCAGGAACAGGTCTGCAGCAAACGGCGAAATCTCGGCCTCGGCCGCGGTCTCGAATTCGCGCGGCTTACCCGGCGAGATTTCGCGGCCTGGCAGGAATTTCAGCGTGTTCGGATTGGGCGTGGCTTCAGTCTGGATAAACATGGGCAAACTCCTTGGCCACCACTTGGCCTGCGAGCGCCCGGGTTTCAACCCCGGCTAAAGTAGGGACACAGTCTGGAGCTCAGGTCAGGGCGTCGATTTCGCCGCATTCCATATCGCCCGGAACCACCGTCACCGGCACAGCACGGCCGGTGAACAAGCCCTTGCCTCGAGCCAGCGAGGAAACCAGTGGACCCGGTCCTTCGCTCGACTTGGCGGCCCCTAGAATGAGCAGCGAAATCAGCGGGTCTTCTTCAAGCAGTTCGGCCAGAACCGCAGAGCGTTCGCCTTCCCGCAGCAGCAATTCAGGGCGTTCGCCCGTAACCGCCTCGGCATCTTCCGCCATCGACTCCAGCAGTGCCTCCGCCGCTGCGACCGCTTCACGTTTGGCCGTCTCGGCAACACCGATCCAGTGATTGAAATCACTGGGTTCATGCGCGGCCAGGATCGTCACCCGCGCACCGGTCTTGTTGGCCCGGCGCGAGGCGAAGTAGAGCGCGGTGCGGCTTTCCGGACTTTCGTCCGCCACGACCAGGAATTTTCGCGTGCTCTGCGTCATATCCATCAAACTTTGGCGGGTTTCTCTCCACTCGTCTAGCAAATGGTGCTAAGTGGCCCAAATCGCAAGGGGATAGTCCATGGCCCATATCGATCGAAGGCATCTGGGAACGCCGCGAACAGAGACTGTTCTGGACGGTGAGTCGCTGGTTCAGCGCCTGGCTGAAGATGGCAGCGAATTGCACCGGATCGCCCTGGCGGATATTCGCCGTGTCAGGCTGGCGGTCGAGATGGCCGCCCAGGCCCGTCAGGTTGTTTGTCGCGTCACCGGTTCGGACGGGCGCGAGGTCGTGTTCGGGTCCATGCGTTTCGTTTCGCCCGGCGTGTTCGAGGATGTCGTCGAGACATTCCAGCCCCTGTTGCGGCAGCTGCATGCGGCATTGATGCCGCGCCAGCAGGAGATCGAGTTCCTCGAAGGTCAGTCGGTCGCCTTCATGTGGGCCATGTTCCTGCTCAGCGGGACCATCGGACTAGTCGCGGGCTTTTTCCTGATCGTTCTGTTTTTTGTGCAGGAAAAGCCGATGGGGCTGTTCCTGGCTCCGATCGCGGGCATCGGGTTCTGGCTCGCCAGCCTGTTCCGGCCACGCAAGCCGGGCACGTATGATCCGGCCCGGTATGCCGGCGAGGCTGATCAGTAATCCGAAGGTTGGCCCGGCGGCATATTTCGAACTGCGAAGGTCACCGGCATTTCACCAGACCGTTCGAAAACCAGCACGCCTTGCACGGTATCGCCTTCAACGACGGTCGGCAGACCGAACACCATCAGATGCCGACCGCCTGGCGTGAACACCAGCGGGCCGGCATTGGTCACATCCTGCGGCGGGATTTGATGCATTTGCATCATGCCTTCCGTGCTCATCGAATGGCTGTGCATCTCGACACGCTCGGCGCCATCAATCCGCGCTTCAAGCAGACGGTCGATCTCACCTTCGCTCAGGCGCGCCGTGAAATAGGCAGCCGTGACGTCGCGCCCTCCCGGATGCGGCCGCATCCACACGGCACGAACATCAACCACAGGCATGACGCCATCGTCCGGCAGCGGTGCCAGCTCGGCCGACATGTCGGCATGACCGGCCATGGAATGATCGGCATCGGGCGCCTCGCCACCGCAGGCAGCCACGCCAAGGGCCAGAAGGGCAATCAAACCGGGTGCGCGCATGTTCATCTCCGCTCGAGTATCCCTGAAACCTAGCGGATTCGACCCGCCGCACCATGCGACATATGCGTGCCGCTACTGTCCCCAGAAGCCGATGATTTTCTTGGCTTCAGCCACGACCGGTGCGGCAACGGCATTGGCGCGTTCGGCACCCTTGGCCAGGATGCGGTCGATCTCGGTCGTATCGGAAATCAGGCGACGATATTCGTCGGAAATCGGGGCGAGATACTCGACCGCTACGTCCGCCAGCGCCGGTTTGAAACGACCGAAACCGTCACCACCGAATTCCGCCAGCACATCGGCTTTGCTCTTGCCCGTAAGAGCCGCATAGATACCCACCAGGTTGGCAGCCTCCGGACGACCCTCAAGGCCGGCTTCCTCGCTCGGCAGCGCATCCGGATCGGACTTCGCCTTCTTGATTTTGCGGGCGATCTTGTCGGCGTCATCGTCGAGATTGATACGCGAATTGTCCGAGACGTCGGATTTGGACATTTTCGCCGTGCCGTCGCGCAGGCTCATGATGCGCGCGCCGGGACCCTGGATGACGGGCTCGGTGACCGGGAAGATCGCTTCGCCATCGCCGAAGTCACGATTGAAGCGAGCCGCAATATCGCGGCACAGCTCCAGGTGCTGTTTCTGGTCCTCGCCGACGGGCACATGGGTGGCCTTGTAGACGAGAATGTCCGCGGCCTGCAGCACCGGATATGTGAAGAGGCCAACCGACGCGCGTTCCTTGTCCTTGCCGGCCTTGTCCTTGAACTGGGTCATGCGCTCGAGCCAGCCCAGGCGCGCCACGCAATTGAAGATCCAGGCTAGTTCTGCATGCGCCGGCACGGCCGACTGCGCAAAGATCGCACTTTTCTCCGGATCAACCCCGGAAGCGATGTAGGCAGCGGCCGCGGAACGGACCGCGTCGGGCAGGGTCTTGGGGTCGTGCGGCATGGTGATGGCGTGCAGGTCCACCACGCAATAGAAGCAATCCCAACTGCCATCCTCCTGCAACGAGACCCAATTCTTGAGCGCTCCCAGATAGTTGCCAAGATGCAGCTGACCAGTCGGCTGCATGCCGGAGAGCACGCGTTTCGGGCCGGTGTAGTCGGTGGGAGTGTCACTCATGGAACGCCTCGTTTGGACGGAGGTGGATCGGGAAGAGGGGTCTTAGCGGCGGGACGCCCTTGGCTCAAGAGCGGGTCAGCGCTGCTTTCACCTCCGACACGCGCAAAGCCCCGGTCAAGAGCGCGCCAAGACCGTAGATGCCGGCGCCCGCGGCCGAGACGACAAGCAGGGCAGCGAGACGTTGGTCATAGACGAGATCGGTAATCCGGTCGGCGTGGCGCTCGGCGAAATAGAGAAACACCCCCATCGCTGCCGCCGCCAGTCCGATCCGCGGCATGCGCCCGACCAGACGGGTGTCCGGACGCAGGATCCCGCGGTGATAAAGCATGGCCGCGAGGCAAATCACATTGACCCAGCCCGCCACCGCGGTCGCGATCGCCAGACCGAGATACTGCAAGGGCCCGAGGAAGAGCGTGATCCCGAGCACGAGGTTCACGACCACCGACAAGGTCGCGAATTTCATCGGGGTTTTGGTATCCTTGCGGGCAAAGAAGCCTGGCGACAGAACCTTGATCAGCACAAAGGCCGGCAAGCCGACGGCAAACGGTATGAGCGCCCGTCCCACCATCAATGTATCATCCGCGGTGAAGGCTTGGCGTTCGAACAGGCCCTGGACAAGAAAACCGGGCATGGTCGCGATGGCCACAGCGGCGGGCAGGGTCAGCGCCATGGAAATCTCGATGCCGCGATTGAGCGCGTTGCTGGCCCCCTGCGTATCGTCGGCATTGAGCCGCGCTGTCAGGGTCGGCAGCAACACCACGCCCATCGCAATACCGACCACGCCCAGCGGCAATTGGTACAGCCGGTCGGCATAATAGAGCCAGGACCGGGCGCCTTCCTGGAAGGTGGCGATCGAGGAGGTGACGAGAATATTGATCTGTGTCACCCCAGCGGCCAGGGCCCCGGGAACACCCAGCAGGATCAGTTTTTTGACATCCACGGTCAGTTTCGGAATGCGCCAGGCGAGACCGATTCCGACAGAACGCATGGCGGCATAGATCCAGGCCGTCTGCAGCACGCCGGAAACGGTGATCCCGACGGAGAGATAGTAGGTCAGATCGGCCCCGCGCACCTCGGTAAAGAACATGATGCCGATCAAGGTCAGATTGAGGATGACAGGAGCGGCGGCGGCGACCGCGAATTTCCCGTGCGCATTGAGCACGCCGGACAACATCGCGCTCAACGACATCATCAACAGATACGGCATGGTAATCTGCGTCAGCAGGATCGCCGTCTGGAACAGGCCGGGGTCATCTCGGAAGCCCGGACCGAGCAGGTACATCAGCCAGGGCATCGCCAACTGGGCGACGATGACAAAGACCAGCATGGCCGTCGCCAGTACGGCTGCAACCTGGCGAGCAAACTCCCGCGCCTCGTCGGCACCCTCTTTCTCCAGCTTTTCCCCGTAAAGCGGCACGAAAGCGGAGTTGAAGGCGCCTTCCGCGAAAATGCGCCGGAACAGATTGGGAAACTGGAAGGCCGTGAGGAACACATCCATCGCGGCGCCCGCCCCGATATAGGCGGCGAACATGATCTCCCGGATAAAGCCGAGAACGCGGCTGGCCATGGTGAAGAGGCCCACGACGGCCGTCGAGCGCAAGAGCCGCATCGCCTACCTCAACTCGCTCGCCGGAGCGCGGGCATATCCACGCGCCGCCGCCTGTTGTTCCAGTACAGACTCGCTTTCCGACAAGACCGCCATCAACTCCGCCCCGATCCCGGCCTTGAGGTCTTCATCCTCAAGCTTCTGGCCGGCCAGCGTAACGTAGAACACGTCTGTCGCCCGTTCGCCATAACCATCAATCCGCGCGGAGTGGATTGAAAGGCCGCGATTGGAGAGTACCGCTGACAGGTCCGAGAGCAGGCCCGGCCGGTCGCGGCCGGCCGCTTCGATCACGGTGGCCGTATCCGACAGCGCGTTGGTGAAACGGACTTGTGGGATGACCTCGAACGCAGCGTCGCGGCGCGCCGTCGGCATGCGGCCTGGAGGCTCAACGGCGATCGACCCGGCGGCAAGACAGTCGAGATAGCCGACCAGCGCATCACGCAAATAAGGATCGCCGGCTCCGAAAGGCTGGGCCGCAGCGTCCTGGATGTAGAAGATATCAAAGACGTGGTTGGAGCGCGTCGTATGGATCAGGGCGCCCACAATATCTGCGCCGCGCTGAGCAAACCCGGCGGCTAGATCGGCAAACAACCCGTCCCGGTCCGGCGCCCAGATCATCACTTCTGACGCCATACGCCGCTTGTCGACCCGGATCGCCGCCGCAGTGCTCGCCTCTCGGCGATAGACACTTCTCGCAAAGGCCGCATGGCGGAAACGGTCTTCCTCGTTCGACGTAATCCAGTAGGTCTCATCGAACTGCCCGCTCCACCAGTCGGCGAATTCGGGATCGGTCCGTCTGATCCGGCTGCAGACCTGTTCGCGGGCCCGGGCCGCCCGGTCGTGCAAGGCCGACTGGGCAAGCTCCATAGTGTCGCCCGACCCCTGCAAGACCGGCGCGACCGCCGCGTAGAGATCGCGCATCAGCTGGCCTTTCCAACCATTCCAGACGCCGGGCCCCACAGAGCGGATATCGACCACGGTCAGCAGGGTCAGAAGTCGCAGGCGTTCGACCGATCCCACGACACGCGCAAAATCCGCGATCGTGCGCGGGTCGCCGATATCGCGGCGCTGTGCGGTGTCGCTCATCACCAGGTGGTTTTCGATCAACCAGGCGACCAGTTCGGTCTCCGCCTCATCAAGGCCCAGCCGGGTACAGGCCGTGCGCGCCCGGGCCGCGCCTTCGATGCACTGATCGCCCGCCCCCTTGCCCGTATCATGAAGCAGGACGGCGAGGTGGAGAGCACGGCGGTGCTTGATCTCATGCGCCAGACCACTCGCCAGTGGGTGGTCGTCAGCATGCAGGCCCTGTTCGATCTCACGAAGCAGCCCGATCGCACGCAGTGTGTGCTCATCCACCGTGTAGCGGTGATACATGTTGAACTGTGTGCGGGCGACAATATCCCCGAACTCAGGGATATAGCGTCCCAACAAGCCCGCCTCGGTCATCAGTCGCAGCGTGGCCATGGGTGCCGGACTGTCCAGCAGCACAGCAAAGAAGGCGCGGGCCACCCGCGGATCGCTGCGATAACTCTCATCGATCAGGGACAGGGACCGGCCGATACGAGCGACCGCTTCGGGGTGCAGATCCATCTGATGCGAAGCCGCCGCTTGGAAGAATTGCATCAACCGGGCCGGGTCCTCGGCGATCTGGTCCGGGCTGGCAAAATCAAGACGGCCATCGCGAACCGCAAACTCGCCCGCATCCTTGGCCTCGGCCGGCCGCGTATTGGGCATGAAGCGCGCCAGATTTCGTGGCGTGGACTTGCGCGAGTCCGATTCCAGCTTGGCGCAGACCAGCCGGGTCAGGGCACCGACATGCATGGCGGTCATGAAATAGCGCCGCATGAAGCGTTCAACCGCGCTTTCGGTTTCGCTGTCGGAAAAGCCCATGCGCTTGGCGATTTCCGGCTGGATATCGAAGGTCAGCCGCTCTTCCTTGCCGCCGGCCACCGCATGCAGGTGAAAACGCACAGCCCAGAGGAAGTCATCCGCGGCGGCATAGCGCTCCACATCCTCGACCGACAGCAGGTGATTGCCGACCCAGCGCTCGAAGGCGTCCGCGCCATAGAGGAATTGCGCCAGCCAGCGCATCAATTGCAGATCCCGCAGCCCGCCTTTTCCGGACTTGATATTGGGCTCTACCGTGTAGCGGGACCCGCCAGTCTTGGTGATGCGAGCATCGCGTTCGCGCAGCTTGGCCTCAACAAAGGCTGACTCGTCTTCCGAGACGATATCTTCGCGGAAACGCCGGATCAGCTTCTCGGTCATCGCCGCATCACCGGCCAGATGGCGCACGGAGAGCAGAGCGGTCCGTTCCGAGGCATCCTCGCGCGCCAGCTCCAGCGTCTCGCGTACCGTCCGGCAAGCCCCGCCGCCGACATCGATCTTCAAATCCCAGAGGGCATACAGGACACGCTGAAGGAAGGCCTCCGTGGCCTGATCTGCCTTGCGCGGCTTGATCAGCATCAGATCAACATCGGAGAACGGCGCCAACTCGCCCGCACCGAAACCGCCCTGGGCGCACAAGCTGACGCCGCGGGCGCCCTGGGGGTCATCACCCGCCAGGCTGTCGAACAGAGCGGACAGACAGACGCCGACGCCATCCGCGAGCGATTGCGCCGCCGCAGCCCCCCCGCCATCTCCTGACAAAAAGCGGGAGGCGCGCTCGTAGAAGCCGTCTAGCGCTGAGCGGATAATCGCCAGACCGGCCTTGCGGGCGGAAGCCGACTCCCAGCCATCCCGCGTCACCGCCGCAGCCAGGCGGGCACGCAGTTTCAGCGATTCCAATGATGCGGGCAGGGCAGCGTGGGTCATCAGCGCACTCTAGGAGCCCCTTTGGCTGGCGTCACGTCTCAGCTGCGAGCGATTTGAGCTGATACAGCAGATCGAGGGCCTCGCGCGGCGACAGCGCATCGGGATCGATGCTTTCAAGACGCAGCTCGACTTGCGAGGGCTCAGCTTCAGGCTCCGGTTCAGCCGCTGCAAACAGGGGCAAATCGGCCAGGGCCGCCGCCGGCGCGCCCTCGGCTTCAAGCCGGTCGAGAATGGTCTGCGCGCGCTTGATTGCCACCTTGGGCAAACCGGCACGGCGGGCCACTTCAATTCCGTAGGAGCGGTCCGCTGCGCCCGGGCCGACCTCGTGCAGGAAGACCAGCTCGCCCTGCCATTCGCGCGCCTTGAGCGAACAATTCCCGGCCGCTTCAAGTTCGTCCGCCAGGCGGGTCAGTTCGTGATAGTGCGTGGCGAACAGGGCCCGGCAGCCATTGACGCCATGCAGGTGTTCAGCGGCGGCCCAGGCAATCGACAGACCATCAAAAGTCGCGGTCCCGCGGCCGATTTCGTCCAGAATGACAAAGCTGCGACCCGTGGCCTGGTTGAGGATCGCCGCGGTCTCGATCATCTCCGCCATGAAGGTCGAGCGACCGCGTGCCAGGTCATCCGCCGCACCAACGCGTGAATAGAGCCGGTCGGCTATACCGATACGGGCCCGGCGCGCCGGCACGTAGCAGCCGGCCTGCGCCAGCATCAGGATCAGCGCGTTCTGGCGCAGATAGGTCGACTTACCCGCCATGTTCGGGCCGGTGACCAGCATCAGCCGCGGTCCGCACCCGCCCGCTCCGTCGAGGGCGCAATCATTGGGCGTGAACCGGCCGTCACCGTCTCGCTCCAGCGCCCGCTCGACCACCGGGTGACGCCCGCCCTCAACTTCGAAGGCCGTGCCGTCTTCCATCACCGGACGGCAGGCTTCCGACAGGACGGCCCATTCAGCCAGGGCCGCGGACACGTCCAGCTCGGCCATCGCCCGTGCGGACTGGCGGATCAGCTCGGCGTTGGCCTCCACCCGCGCCCGCATGGCCTCGAACACTTCCAGTTCCATCGCCAGCGTGCGTTCGCCGGCGCTGGCGATTTTGGCTTCCAGCTCGGCCAGCTCGGTCGTCGTGAACCGCACCGCATTGGCCATGGTCTGGCGGTGAATGAAGTCCTCGCGCTGCATGAGCGCATCCGCATTCTTGGCCGTCACCTCGACGAAATAGCCTAACACATTGTTGTGTTTGACCTTGAGCGAGGAAACCCCGACCCGTTCGGCATAGGTCTGCTGCAACCCGGCGACCACGCGCCGGCTTTCATCGCGCAGCATGCGGATCTCATCCAGCTCCGGACGCCATCCTTCGGCAACAAAACCACCATCGCGGGCCATCAGAGGCGGCTCTTCACGGATGGCGCGCTCGAGATCACTGACCAGTGCGGCCAGCTCCGGCTTGTCGGTCAGGCGCAGCGCATCGCACTGCATGGAGACGTCAGGCGGGGCCGTGATCAACGCATCTGTCGTGATCCGTCCGGCGAGCAGTTCGCCCTCACCCAGAGCGCCAGCCAAGGCCTTGAGGTCGCGCGGACCGCCGCGGCCCAGCAGCAGGCGGGAGAGCGCGCGCTCACTGTCGCCGGCGGACTTCAAACGATCTCGAATATCCCGGCGCAGCGCTTCCTGGTCCTCAAAGAAAGCAATGGAATCAAGGCGTCGTTCAATTCTGTCAGGGTCTGTCAGTGGCCGTGCAAGGCGCTCGGCCAAACACCGGGCACCCGGCGCCGTCACCGTTTCATCGATCGCATCCAGCAACGACCCCGCGCGCGACCCCGCCAGGGTACGGTCGATCTCAAGGCTGGCGCGGGTGGCCGGGTCAACCGCCAGCACACTGCCGGAAACAGCCTGGCGCGGCGCCGCAAGCTTGGCCGGCGCACCCGCCTGGGCGAGGCTGAGATAATCCAGCAAAGCTCCCAGCGCCGCCAGTTCAGCCTTGGAAAACTGGCCAAAGGCCTCGAGCTCCTGAACGCCGAACTGAGCCTTCAACTGCCGTTCCGCCGACCCGCTATCATACTTGGCCCGCGGCAGAGGCGTCAGGGTCGCCCTTGGAGCCAGGTCCTGGGCCTCGAGATAGCCGCTTTCCTCGATCAGCAGCTCGGCCGGTGCCATGGCGGCAATCTCGGCGGCGATATTCATCGGGGCCAGCGCCGTGACAGCGAACTCACCGGTCGAGACATCGGCCCAGGCCAGCGCTGCCTCACCCGTACCCGTTCGCGCCAGAGCGGCGATACGGTTGGACTGACGCGGATCCAGCAGCGCATCTTCCGTCAGCGTGCCTGGCGTAACCACGCGCACCACATCACGGCGCACCACGGCTTTCGCACCCCGCGCCTTGGCGGCCTTGGGGTCTTCCATCTGTTCACCGACAGCGACCTTGAACCCGGCCTTGATCAGGCGCGCCAGATAGGCCTCGGCCGTGGCCGCCGGGACACCGCACATCGGGATCGGCTCGCCCTGGTGTTCGCCGCGCTTGGTCAGTGCAATGTCGAGGGCCGCCGCAGCCCGGACCGCATCGTCGAAGAAGAGCTCATAGAAATCGCCCATCCGGTAAAACAGCAACGCATCGCCCGGCGCTTGCGCACGCAGGTCGAGAAATTGCTGCATCATCGGTGTTGCCCCGTCCGGGCTTGGGAATTTGCGGTCGGCGGGAACGGGAATATGGGTCTGCGCATTCATCGGCGCGAACGGTGGCGAGGTTTCACCTTGCGCGCAAGGGGGCGAAGCGGCTAGAGCCGTTCTCAACAGGGGAAAATCCCACCAAGATGAGGACATCGGTATGAGCGACAGAACCAGCCCGGTCGAAGACGAAGAAGCTCTCGCCTTTCACCGCGAGCCTGTCCCCGGAAAGCTGGCCCTGCAGCCGACCAAGCCGATGGCGACCCAGCGCGATCTCTCCCTGGCCTACAGCCCGGGCGTAGCAGTTCCGGTGAAAGCCATCGCGGAGGACCCGGAGAGCGTCTACGACTACACCTCCAAGGGCAATATGGTCGCCGTGATCTCCAACGGTACCGCCATTCTCGGTCTCGGCAATCTGGGCGCCATGGCGTCCAAGCCGGTGATGGAGGGCAAGGCTGTCCTGTTCAAACGCTTCGCCGACATGGACGCGATCGATATCGAGGTCGAAGAAGAAGACGCCGACGCCTTCATCGAATGCGTCAAGCGCTTCGGCAACACGTTCGGCGGCATCAATCTGGAAGATATCAAGGCGCCCGAGAGCTTCATTATCGAACAGCGCCTGCGCGAAGAGCTGGATATTCCGGTCTTCCACGATGACCAGCATGGTACGGCGATCATTTCTGCAGCAGGCATCATCAATGCCTGTCAGCTGACCGGCCGCCGCATGGAAGACCTCAAAGTCGTGGTCAATGGCGCCGGCGCTGCGGGCATTGCCGTGCTCGAGCTGCTCAAGGCGATGGGCGTGGCGGCGGAAAACGCCATTCTCTGCGACAGCAAGGGCGTCATCCATACCGAGCGCGATAATCTCAACCAGTGGAAGACCGCACACGCGGTAAAGACTGACAAGCGCTCCCTCGCTGATGCGCTGGAAGGCGCCGACTGTTTCCTCGGCCTCTCCGTTGCCGGCGCGCTGACGCCGGACATGGTCGCCTCCATGGCCGACGAGCCGATCATCTTCGCCATGGCCAACCCGGATCCGGAAATCCTGCCGGAGGAGGCCCGAGCCGTGCGCTCCGACGCCATCATCGCCACGGGCCGCTCGGATTATCCCAACCAGGTCAATAACGTCCTCGGCTTCCCCTATATTTTCCGCGGAGCACTCGATGTGCGCGCCCGCACGATTAACGAGGAAATGAAGATCGCGGCGGCCCAGGCCCTGGCCGCGCTGGCCAAGGAAGATGTGCCGGATGAAGTGGCGGCGGCCTATCACGGGGCCCGGCCGAGCTTCGGCAAGGACTACATCATCCCCTCGCCCTTCGATCCGCGTCTGATCTCCTACGTACCGCCCTATGTGGCCCAGGCCGCTATGGATACCGGCGTCGCCCGCAAGCCGATCCCGGACATGTCGGCCTACCGCGCCTCGCTGGCGCGCCGGCTCGACCCGACCGCAGCCCTGCTGCAGCGGATCCAGGGCGCCGTCATGGGTCATGGCCGCCGCATCGTCTTCGCCGAAGGTGAGGAACCGGCCGTCATCCGCGCCGCCTATGCCTTCCAGAACCAGGAACTGGGCAAGGCCATCCTGGTGGGTCGTGAGGAGATCACCCGCGCCAATATGCGCCTGGTCGGGGTGCCGGAAGACGCCGTCGAGATCGTCAATGCCCGCCTCTCGGACCGCAATGCGGACTATGCCGACTTCCTCTACGAGCGCATCCAGCGCAAGGGCTATCTGCGCCGCGATGTCCAGCGCATGGTCAATAATGACCGCAATATCTTCTCTGCCTGTATGGTCAAGCTGGGCGATGCCGACGGCATGGTGACGGGGACAACCCGCGCCTATGACGCGGCCCTGCGCGATATCCAGCTCGTGCTCGACCCGGAAGAGGGTCAGCGCGTGATGGGGATGTCGATCACGCTGACGAAGGAGCGCACGCTCTTTATCGCCGATACCAATGTCACCGAATTCCCGGACAGCGAGGCCCTGGCCGATATCGCCGAGGAAGCGGCCTATGCCGCCAAGGGGTTCGGCTTCACGCCGCGGGTGGCTTTCCTGTCCTATTCCACCTTCGGCAACCCGGCCGGTGCGCGTTCGGAAAAACTCCAGAACGCCGTGCGCATCCTCGATGAGCGCAAGGTCGAGTTCGAATACGAGGGCGAGATGAATGTCGATGTGGCGCTCGATCCGCTGCACCGCATGCTCTACCCGTTCTCACGCCTGAAAGGACCGGCCAATGTCCTGGTCATGCCGGCCATTCACTCCGCCTCCATCGCCACCAAACTGCTGCGGGCGGGCGGCGGTGCCACGGTGATCGGGCCGATGCTGCTGGGCTTTGAAAAACCGGTCCAGATCGCGCGCCTGGGTGCATCCGTCAGCGAGATCACCACGCTGGCCGCCCTCGCCGCCTACGATCCTGAAAAGCACGAAGTGGAAGTGGCGGGCTAAGGCCCGCCACGCCTATTCGGCGGGTTTGGCCTGGGACCGGGCCGCCTCTGCGCGCATGTGCGCTCGAGCCGTCCAGATAATGATAAAAATTGCGGGTATGCCGAGAGCGGCCGTGCCAGCGAAGAAAGCCGCATAGCCGGGCATTTCGCCTAATGCAGGTTGCAGACCGTTCTCCACGATTGTGCCTGAGAAACCCTTCAGGAACTTGCCCAACACCGAATAGAATGACGAGAGCAGGGCATATTGCGTCGCCGCATAGCCGAAACTGGTAAGGCTCGACATCCAGGCCACAAGCACCGTTCCGCCAAAGCCCTCCGAGAAATTCTCAACAAAAAGCGCGGCCGCGAAGACTTCGTTGGCGGGCCCGGCAAACGCCATAACGGCCAAACCAACATTCGATGCTGGTACGAGAAAGGCACCTAGGATCAGGGCCTTCGTAAACCCGAGGCGTACCGCGGCCAGCCCGCCGCCGGCGATACCAATGAACGTCGCCACAAGGCCAACGCTGGCCCGCATGCTCCCGATGGCCTCGCGCGACAAACCCAGGTCGCCATAAAACGGATTGACCATCGGCCCCATTATAAAGTCTGGCAAACGATAGAGACTGACTGCGAATAGGAGCAAGATGCCCAGCCGACCGTGCGCTTTGAAAAAAGCGATGAACGGACCGAGGACGGCATCGATCGCTCCAGAAATGGTCCAAGGTGCCTTTTCTTCGCGAGGCGCATTTGAACCAACAGCGGCCTTGGACGCTTGCGGCTCGGTCGTCAGCAGTGCTGCGAACACACCAATCAGCATGAGCGCGGCCATCAGTAAGAACGAACCAGACCAGTCGATGACTGCGGCAATATTGAAAATGAGCGCGTTGGTGATGAGCAGGGATATCCGATAGCCCAATTGGTAGGCGGCAGACATCAACCCAAGTTCTTCATCGCTTTCCGCCACTTCAATCCGCCAAGCGTCAATCGCGATATCCTGTGTCGCTGACGAAAAGGCCACTACGAGCGCAAATACACCGAACAGGACCAATCCGCCCTGCGGGCCAACGAACACCATTGCGCCCAGACCAAAGATGACACCGCTCTGAGCGAGTAGTATCCAGCTGCGGCGTTTGCCAAGCCGGCCGATTACCGGCAGGCGCACGCTGTCCAGAACCGGCGCCCATAGGTATTTAAAGGAATATGCGAGCCCCACCCACGACAGGAAACCAATGGCCGCAAGCGAAGTCCCCTCATCGCGCAACCAGGCGCCTAGAGTGTTACCGGTTAGGAGGAATGGAAGGCCTGCTGCGAACCCCAATGCCAGCATCGCCAGAATGCGCGGCTCTTTGAGTGAGGCCAGAACGTCTTTCCAAGAATACTGAGGTGCTTCGGCGCGTTCGCCGGATGCTTCTCCGCCCATGATGGATTTCCTCCCTCGGCCCCCCGGCAAGTCAGCCCAAACTGGACCGTTTTTTCTGACCGCACAAGCGGTTGAGCGTGGTCGCGAGGATTAAAGGCTCGACAGGTTTGGTCAGGAAATCATCCATTCCGGCCTCAAGGCAAAGCTGGCGATCTTCCTCGCTGGAATTGGCAGTCAGGGCGATCAGCGGCACTTCACTGCCCTGAAGCCGCAGCATGCGTGCGAGTTCCGGACCGTCCATGCCGGGCATGCGCTGGTCAAGCAGGGCCGCGTCGAGCGGTCCGGCCTCAAAGGCTTTCAAGGCTGCCACCCCGGTGTCGGCCGTGCGCACTACCGCCCCGAGCTTTTCCAGGGTGCGGCGTGCGATGAGCGCATTGACCGGGTCATCCTCGGCAACGAGAACCGTCAGCCCGTCCAGGCGAGGCGGCTGATCCGGCTGGTCGGTGGCTTCGGCCTCATAGTCGACCTGGGGATGGCCGCAGATCTGCGCCACCAGGGTGGACCGCCGCACCGGTTTGACCAGCCAGCCATCAACGCCCTCCGGCCGTGCCTCAAGGAAGGCGTCCTTCTCGGGCGGGGTCAGGAGCAGCCAGCAATGGGCGGCCTTGGCGGCCTCGGCCTGATCAACCCAGCTATTATCCAGAAGCAATTCCCGGCCCGATGCGGCGGCGATCCGGTCGGGTCGGTCGATCGCCACTACGTCAGCGCCGAGGGCGGCGATCTGGTCGGCCAGCGCCGTGCGCAAGACAGGATTGGGCGCAGCAACGGCAATCTCACGGCCGGCGAGCGGCTGTTCATTGGACAGGCTATCAACCGGCAATTCGAACAACACCCAGAACCGGGCCCCTTCGCCAAGCCGGCTTTCCACGCCCATGGAGGATTGCATGGTTTCTACGAGGCGCCGGACCATGGCGAGGCCCAGTCCGGCCCCTGATTCCTTGCCGTCGCGTTCGGCCGCTCCGCGTTCGAAATGTTCGAACAGCGAGGCCTGGTCCGCTTCGGAAACGCCCGGACCCGTGTCGCAAACCGCCAGAGACAGGCGCGGGCGCCCGCTGGCATCGGGCGAATTCCCGATCTCGACCCGGATACCGCCGCTATCGGTGAACTTCACTGCATTGCCGATCAGGTTGAACAAGATCTGCTTGAGGCGAGCCTTGTCCCCGGTCACCTGCAGCGGCGCGTCGGCGCTGTGAACCACACACAGTTCCAGCCCCTTGTCCTGTGCCCGCGTCGCGAGAGGCTCGACCGTATCGGCCAGAAGCGCTGCAAGGTCGACGCTTTCCGGGCGCAGGTTGAGCTTGCCTGCCTCGAGACGGGAGAGATCGAGAATATCATCGATCATCGCCAGGGCATGTTCCGCCGAGGCCGCGAGAGTGCGGACATAATCGGCCTGGTCGGGGCGCAGCGGCGTGGCCTTGAGCAAGCGTGCAACACCCATGGCCCCCGCCAGTGGTGTGCGCAACTCATGGGTCACGGCGGCGAAGAACAGCGACTTGGCCCGCTGGGAGGCCTCAAGACTGTCATGGCTTTCACGCCGCGAGGTAATGTCCCGCCCGACCGCAATGACACCACGGTCATTGGGCAAGAGCCGCTCATCCCACTCGATCCAGAGCGGGCCGTTTTGGGTGCGCATGAGCATTTCATAGCGCCTCGAACCGTCCTTGCCGGCCGGCGGCGCGACCGAGAACCAGCGCCCGACCCAGTCATTGAGCGTGCCGCCAAAGGCACGGATGAAGGCCTGGTTGACGTGGGCGACCCGCCCGGTTGGCCCTCGAATAAGCATGAGTTCGCCGGCCGCATCCAGTGCAGTCAGGAGAAAAGAGGCCAGCATATCCTCTCCGCGCGCGGGCGCGAGCGGAGAGGCCGGGTCTGGTATGTCCGGCGGACGACGCGTCATATCGTCTTCCCGGTTACGCTGCGCCGGTTAACGATCCGTCGTCAAAAGACAAATTATCCCCCGGCCGCCGCCGGTGCAGGCGCTCCGTTCGCTGTATTGCCGGATGCCATGGCCAACCCCCGGCGGCAGGCGAGGGCTTCGGCAATATGGACCCGGCGTACGGCATCGCACCCTTCCAGATCAGCAATGGTCCGGGCGACCCGGAGTACCCGGTGATAACTGCGCGCGGTGAGCCCGTGCTGGGTTGCCGCGGCATTGAGCAGAACCTCCCCCCCGCGGTCCGGCGTTGCCGCATGCTCGAGATGATCCGCGCGCAGATGCGCATTGAGGGCCCCGCGCCCGGCCTGAACCTCACGACTGGCGGCCACCCGGGCAGCGGCCTCGGCACTCCCCTCCACTGGCGCAGGCAAGGCGAGATCGGCCGGTGTGACCGGCGGGACAGCGATCTGCAGGTCGATCCGGTCGAGCATGGGCCCGGAAATGCGGGCCTGGTAGTCGATGGCGCAGCGTGGACCACGGCGGCAGGAGACGCCATCCAGCCCGCCATTGCCACAGCGGCACGGATTCATGGCTGCGACCAGCTGGAAGCGGGCCGGGTAGGAGACATGGGCATTGGCCCGGGCCACGGTGACCGATCCCGTTTCCATCGGCTGTCGCAAGCTGTCGAGCACCTGGGGATGGAATTCCGGTAATTCATCGAGGAACAGCACACCTCGATGCGCCAGCGAGGCTTCACCCGGCCGGGCCCGGACCCCGCCGCCCACCATGGCGGCCATGGATGCCGAATGGTGTGGCGCACGGAAGGGGCGGTGCCGCGTCAGGGCACCGCGCTCAAGCAGACCGGCAACGGAGTGGATCATCGAGACATCGAGCAATTCATCTGCCGACAGCGGCGGCAAAAGGCCCGGCAGGCGCTCGGCCAGCATGGACTTACCCGATCCGGGCGGGCCAACCATCAGGATATTATGACCCCCTGCGGCAGCGATCTCGAGGGCTCGTTTCGCGGTTTCCTGACCCTTGACCTGTTTCAGATCGACCTCCGAGTGCGCCTCCATCAACTCACCGGGAACCGGCCGCGCTAGCACCTGCGTGCCCTTGAAATGGTTGATCAACTGGATCAGCGAACCCGGTGCCAGAATGGCCAGTTCACCGCCAGCCCAGGCCGCCTCGGGACCGCAGGCATCCGGGCAGATCAGGCCCAGGTCCGCAGCATTGGCAGCGACGGCTGCCGGAAGCGCGCCCGGGACAGGACGGATCGTGGCATCGGCTCCCAACTCGCCGAATGCCAGATAATCCGCCCCGGCTTCCCGGGGCAGGATGTTTAGCTCAACGAGGATCGCCAGAGCGATTGGGAGATCGAAATGCGACCCCTCCTTGGGCCGGTCCGCCGGTGCCAGATTCACGATCAACCGCTTGGACGGCATAGACAGCCCCAGCGCCGCAAAGGCCGCCCGGACACGCTCCCGGCTTTCCGCGACCGCCTTGTCGCCGAGACCGACAATGGAGAAGACCGGTTGCGCCCCGGCCGCAAGCTGAACTTGTACTTCGACAAGCTTGGCCTCGGCACCCTCGAATGCGACTGCAGCCGTACGTGATGCCATGCTTTTTCCTCCTGCACCGCGCCGCGATAGCGAGTGGTGATCATGGTCCGTGCCCGGACGCCTTGCGGACTGAACGCAGGAGTGCTTGCGCTAAATTCTTGTCGTTATTAGGTTTTCCACACGACGCAAACATAATGCGTACATAACAGGAACAAATTTGGCACACATGACACTACACGTCAAACGTGTAATCGATCAATGCGTGAGTTTTCTCTGAACCGCGTCCCAGAACCGGACGCAGGTATCAATGCCGGAGAAGCGCTTGAGCTCCTGCACGCCTGTGGGGGATGTGACATTGATTTCAGTGAGTAAGCCGCCGATCACATCAATACCCACGAGCATGAGACCACGCTCTTTCAGCATCGGGCCGATGGCCCGGCAGATGCGCAGGTCCGCCTCGTCGAGGTCAGAGGCCTCGGCCACGCCGCCCACATGCATGTTGGACCGGGTTTCGCCCTTTTGCGGCACCCGGTTGATGGCCCCTACCGGCTCACCATCGATCAGCAGGACCCGCTTGTCCCCGGCGCTGACCGCCGGCAGGAAAGCCTGCACGACAACTGGTTCGCGGTTCTGGGCGAAGAACATTTCCAACAGCGAATTGAGATTGCTATCGCCGGGCTTGATCCGGAATACGCCGGCTCCGCCATTGCCATAGAGCGGCTTGACGATGATGTCCTCATACTGGGCGCGAAAGGCCTTGATCCGCTCAGGGTCCCGGCTGATCAGGGTCGGCGGGACAAGTTCCGGGAAATCGAGCGGCACGATCTTTTCCGGGCTTGAGCGGACCCAGGCCGGGTCATTCAAAACCAGTGTCTTACCGGCCAGCCCTTCCAGGATATGGGCCGCCGTGATGTAGGCCATGTCGAAGGGCGGATCCTGCCGCATCAGGACGACATCGGCATCTTCGGCCAGGTCGAGATCAATCTCATTGCCCAGCTCTGCATGCTCACCCTGAACATGCTTGACGCGGACTGGCCGGGCCCGCGCCACAATGCGCCCTTCCAGCCAAGCCAGCTGATCGGGATGGTAGACAAAGAGTTCGAAGCCGCGCGCCTGCGCTTCTTCCATCAGGGCGAAGGTCGTGTCCGCGTCGACATCGACGCTTTCGATCGGGTCCATCTGGACCGCTATACGCAGGCTCATCGTGTCGTCTCCGGGGCGCCAAGAAGTTGCGGGCCGGAGTTAGTGTCGTCCTCAGACAGTTCAAGAGCCGGCACCGGCTCGCCGCCGCAGGCCGCCGCGCGGCGTTCACCGCGGGCCGGCAGATTGCTGGGCACTCCGGCAACCCGGACCAGGCTCACCACTTCGGTCACGCCTTCGACCAGTGAAGCATGCGCCGTGGCCCGCTCCAGCTCGCCACGCGAACGCGCCAGGCCCAACAGGAACACCCGTCCGTTAAAGGCCTCGACATTGAAATTGACACTGCGAATGGAACGGTCGGTCAGGAGCCGTGCTCGGATGCGCTGCGAAATCAGAAGATCGCGCGTGCCATCGCCAAATCCGCTGTCGTCGCCGACAATCAGCTCATTGGTGACCGAGCGGACCGCGACCGACGACCAGGCCAGGCATTCCGCCATCTGGCTGTCATCCTCGCGCGGCACATGACCGGTCAGAAGGGCGACGCCCTCGGCCACTTCCACATCGACCCCGTCCAGCGCATAGCCCTCGGCCCGCAGCATGGCCGACTTGATCGACCAGGACGCATTATTGTCGTCCAGCTCACGCCCGAGCGACCGTTCCTCCTGAACCGTTGAGCAAGCACTCAGCGCAAGCGCGCACAGGCAGGCGGCAAGGAAACCTGAAGGGCGGTGAAACATGACAGATCGAGCTCCGTTCGGCAGCGAATCAGAACGCTACACCACACCAGCCGCGCTGACACCTGAGGATAATGTCAGACAGTCAAAGCAGATCCCGCGCGCGGTCGTCGGGCAACCAGGCGGCCCGCTCATGGCGCGGCCAACACCAGGGTGCGACCAGGAAAAGATCATAGCGCATGAAGTGATCGCTGAAGCGGGGATGACGTGCCAGCCAGAGCGAGGCGGCGCGCTCGATCCGGCCGCGCTGACGGACGCTCAAGGATGAACGAGCCTGCGCGATATCCGCACGCGCCTTGACCTCGACAAAGGCGAGATACTCGCCCCGCCGGGCAATGAGGTCGATTTCACCGGCAGCGGTCACGGCCCGGTGGTCGAGGAGCTGGTAGCCTTTTGCCAGGAGCCAGAGCTGGGCCAACCGCTCGGCCCAGCGGCCAAAGGCCTCGGCCGTTTGCCGCGAACGGCTCAACCGGCCTGGTCCTGTTCCGCATCCGCCTTGAGTGCCAGGGCCCTGGCATAGACATCACGACGCGGACGTCCGGCCTTGGCCGCGACATCAGCAGCGGCATCCTTGACCCGTTGTGTCTGCAACGCTGCACGCAGGGCCTCGTCGATACGGGCCTCGTCCCAAAGGTCCGGCTCGGCCGGAGCCACCACGATTACGACCTCGCCCTTGGGCGCTCCCGCTTCGGCATAATGCGCCGCCAATTCAGCCAGTCCGCCGCGGCGCGCCTCTTCGTGCAGCTTGGTCAGCTCCCGGCATACCGCAGCCTGACGGTCACCGAAAACCTCGGCCATGCTGCCCAGTGCGGCGGGCAAACGCGACGCGCCCTCGTAGAAGACAAGGCTTCCGGGCGAGTCTACGAAACGGCCGAGCCAGGCCTCGCGGGCCGCGGTTTTCGGAGGCGGAAAACCGGCAAAGGTGAAACAATCGGTCGGCAGGCCGGCAATGCACAACGCTGCAAGGGCTGCTGATGCTCCGGGGATGGCGACAACCTCGTGACCGGCGGCGATTACCTCCCGGACCAGCTTGTAGCCCGGATCAGAGACCAGCGGCGTGCCGGCATCGGAGACCAGAGCCACAACTTCACCGGCCTCGAGCGCATCGAGCACCACCGGGCGGACCCGCTCGCCATTATGATCATGGTAGGGCTGCAGCATGGCTGAGACGCCGTGCGCATCGAGCAAACGCTTGGTAACGCGGGTATCTTCCGCCAGGACCCGGTCGGCATTGGCGAGCACATCAAGGGCCCGCAGCGTGATATCGCGCAGATTACCGATCGGCGTTGCGACCAGATAAAGGCCGGGGTCAAGCGCTTGTACCTTGGCCGTAGTCCGGCTAGCTTCGGGCTGGAATTCTCGGGATGATCCGGTCATGAAATCTGATGTAGCACCGCGTCGGCGTTCTCGCACGCAAAGCCTTCTGCACACGCTCCGCCCGCTGGCCCTGGCCACTACGGCTGGTCTGATTGTCAGCGCCTGCGCGACGACAGCTCCGCCGCCACCACCCATGCCGGCGCCCGAGCCTGTCATTGCTGCACCGGTGGAACCGGAGCCGGAACCGGTCGAGGTCGTTGAAGAGGCCTACGGGCTGATCCCGCCACACATGCAGGATCGTGATCTTGCCCGTGTCGCCGTTTTGCTGCCCTTCTCTGCGGAGAATGCCGGTGCCCGTGCTGAAGCCCTGCGCCTGCTGCGCGCGGCAGAGCTGGCTCTGTTCGAACGCGCTGGCGGCAATCTCGTGCTGATCCCGAAGGATACTGGCGGCAATGCCGACGGCGCCCGGCAGGCGGCTCTCGCCGCAGTTGAAGACGGCGCCGACCTGATCATCGGGCCTTTGTTTGCCCCGGCTGTTACGGCGGCAGGCGATGTCGCCCGCCGCGCCGGTGTTCCGGTGATTGCTTTCTCGACCGATACCACGACGGCCGGTGATGGCGTCTACCTGCTCAGCTTCCCGCCGGAAATCGAGGTCGAACGGATCGTCGAATACGCGGCGCGCCAGGGTGTGTGGCGCTATGCCTATCTTGGCTCGCAGAACCGCTATGGCATGGCGGTCTACAATGCGCTGCAGGACACCGCGGCGGTAACCGCCGGCGAAGTCACGGCAGAAGCCTTCTACACCGGTGATGTCGAAGCCATGGCCCGCGCCTCCTCGCGCCTCGCCGAGGGCGCCTTCCCGGAGCTGACGCCCGACCAGGCCCGCGAATTGCGCCGTCGCCAGTGGATCCCGGATCCGGAGGCCGCGTTCCAGGCCGTCATCCTGCCGGAAGGCGGGACCCGGCTGCGCGCCCTGGGGCCGCTGCTGATCTCACAACAAGTCGATCCGCTGGTCGTGCGCTTCCTGGGCACGGGGCTGTGGAATGATGAAGACCTGCTGCGCGAGCCGGCCCTGCATGGTGGCTGGTTTGCCGGTCCCGACCTGCAGATGCGCGAGCGTTTTGACACCGCTTATGAGGCCGCCTTCGGCAGTGAACCGTCCCGGATCGCCAGCCTCGCCTATGACGCCATGGCGCTAGCCGCTCATATGGACGGGGGAGAACTGGGCTTCAGCCGCGAAGCCATCGAGGAAGAGCAAGGCTTCCTGGGGGCTGACGGCTTGTTCCGCTTCAACAGCGATGGGCTGATTGAACGCGGCCTGGCGATCTACGAAGTCCGCTCGCGCGGTTTCCGGCAGATCGAGCCCGCGCCGCTGGACTTCGAAACGCCGCTGTTCGATCCCGAGCAGGTCCGCATGATGGCCATGGCCGCAGCGGAAGAGCGCGTTTTGCGCTACGGCATGGATGAGGATAACCCGCTCCCGGACTATCTGCCGCTGCCGGAAGGCTGGGGTCAGCCCGACGAGATCGAGACGCAGATCGACCTCGGTACCGGCGTTGCCCTGTCCGACACGCCGCTCACGGGTCCGGCGGACCAGGGTGAGCTGATCGATCCGGAAGTGACGGGTCTGGGAACCCTAGGCTTCGACTACAGCCTGTTCCGGCGCGAAATGCCGGAAGACTATCCGCGTCCGGGAGATATCGATTGTAGCGATCTGGACGAAGACGAGGAGATTCCGGAGGAATGCCTCGCCGAGAACGCCGCTTTACGGCCTGATGAAAACTAGGCCTGTTTCACCGAAATAGCTGCCGGGGATTTCATCGGCAGCCATCTTTTTCATCCACTCGGTGTCGGGATCGAGAAAATAGCCACGCTCAGCGAACGCGTCGATCCAGTATTGGCGCGGCTGCAGGTTGACGTGATGATGCCCTTGCTGGCCAGGAACCGCGTGCGTCATCACGATGATCGGTGCATTCGTCAGCGTGCTGAGCAGATTGTCCAGATACACTTCCTCGATGTGCTCCACGACTTCGACGCACAGGACCAAGTCGCACGGGTAGACATAACCGGACCGAGTCAGATCGTGGACCGCAAAGGGATGGTGCACGATCCGGTCATGCTGCCGCAGCCCATCGATCCCATGAGCAATCACACCCTGGCGCTGGAAGAAAGACAGGGCATGGCCCTCGCCGCAACCGACATCGAGCATGCTGCGCGGCGCGAAACGATCAACAAGATAGTTCCAGAACTTGGGCGTGATCGATTTCGTATCACCGTGTCGGCAATTTCCACCCAGATCGGGGCGGTCTGAATCGACGACAGTGAACGCCTTCCAGTAGGGTTTCATATCTGTATTTTCAGTCACATCTATCTCTCCGACCGAGCACTGAAATACGTATACACGAAGCCGTCTCGACTTCCACAGGCGATCACTTCGGCGAACAACGCCGCAGCGCTCAATCGGGCACAAGCGCCATCGACACTGCGTCTCCCAGCACCTGACCCTCACGGGTCAGGCTGACGCGCGCACCGTCACGCTGCAGCAGACCGGTTGCAATCATGCGCTCGGCCTCCTCTTCATCGATGCCGAGGCCGGTTGCGGCGTGCAGATCGTCCAGGTCGAGCCCCTCAAGCAATCGCAGACCCATCAGGATGCGCTCGGCGCGCTCATCCTCAGCCGATAGAAGCTCTTCGTCCGCGACACCCCAGCGGCTGGACTTGATGGCCTGAACATATTCGCCCGGTCGTCGCGCCGCTTCCGTGGCGATGCGTCCGCCATCGCTCGACCGGCCCAGGCGCCCGTGCGCCCCGGGACCGACTCCAATCCAGTCGCCACCTTCCCAATACAGGCGGTTATGGCGCGATTGGGCGGCTGTAGAGCGCGCATGATTGGAAATCTCATAGCGTTCGAAACCGGCGCCGGACGCGACCTCGTCTGTCAGCTCATAAAAGGCCGCTGCGTCGTCCGGCTCGAGCGCCAGCGTCTCGCCGCGCTCGGCGCGTTTGCCGAAGGCCGTGTTTTGCTCAATGGTCAGCTGATAAGGCGAGAGATGTCCGACACCGGTCCCCAGCGCGGTCTCCAGCTCGCCCAGCCAGTTCTCCAGCGACTGGCCCTCCCAGGCATAGATCAGGTCCAGCGACACTTGCGGCACCGCCTTGAGCGCCGCCTCGACCGCAGATCGCGCAGCGTCACCGCCGTGATCACGCCCCAGCCGTTCCAGCACATCTGACTGGAAGCTCTGCACCCCGACAGACAGGCGGTTGATCCCCGCTGCTGCGAAGCCATCAAAGCTGGCCAGATCATTGGGATTGGCTTCCAGACCCAGCTCGGCCTCAGCGGTAAACCCCCATAACTGCTCAGCCCGCTCAATGACGTCAGCCACGGCCTGCTGCGACATCAAAGAGGGGGTACCACCGCCAAAATGCAGGCTCGCCAACCGCCGGGCGCCGGTGCGCTCGCGCCAATGACGCAGATCATCAAGAATGGCGGCAAGCAGAAGGTCATCCGCGCCTTTCGGCCGGTAAACGTTGAAATCACAATAGGGACAGATGCGCGCGCAATACGGCCAGTGGATATAGAGGCCGAGCGCCGGGTCGCCGCTCATGCGCCGAACTCGGCAGCGACCATCTTGGCCAAGGCACGGGCCCGGTGGCTCATTGCGCGTTTTTCCTCCGAACGCATCTGGGCAAAGGTCCGGGTTTCGCCCTCGGGTTGGAATACCGGGTCATAACCAAAACCCGCATCTCCGCGCGGCGGCCAGCTGATCTCGCCGACGACTTCACCGCGATAGGTCTCAACCTCCGCCCCCGGGCGCGCGACTGCGATGACGCAGACAAAGCGGGCCGTGCGGGGCTTGTCGCCGAGCTCGTTATGCACCCGGGCCATGGCCGCCGCGAAATCCTTGTCCGGCCCGGCCCAGCGGGCGGAATAGATGCCCGGATCGCCGTTCAGCGCATCCACCGACAAACCGCTATCATCCGCCACACAGACCAGCCCGGTCGCACGGCAAGCGGCCTCTGCCTTGAGGGCTGCATTGCCCTCGAAACTGGATTCCGTCTCCTCCGGCTCAGCCAGGTCCAGCTCCGCAGCGCTCTTCAAATCGACATCGCGCGGCAGGAGAATTTCCCTCAACTCTTTGATTTTTCCTTGGTTATGGCTCGCCAACACCCAAGTCTGTCGATCTGATGACGCCATCATTACCCCAACCTTCATATCGCCTTTCGAAAAATTCATATCGAAAAACGATATTTTTTGCTTGCAAGTCGCCCGGACCTCGTTTATCGATAAACAACAAGGACGGGAGACATCGTCCTGAGAGTACGAATGACAACGGTAATTGGTCAGATGCAAGTGAAAGGAAACAGAGAGATGGTCAGGCCCGAAAAATCCAGTACGCGTTCGTTCGCATCCGTTGCGATCAACCTGGTGCTGCTGATTTCCGTCGCCGCCGGCGCGTTCTACGCTATTGCTCCGGTTGCAGCGTGATTTGGAATATCCGGTAGGGCTGGCCTCAAAAGCGCGCTAGACGCTCAAATGGGCCGGCCTTATCGATGAAATGGGAAGGGAAGGGAATGAAAGCACTGGGACATGCGTCCGTTGTTTCGGCCATCAAGGTCGCACTGGACGTGATCTGGGTTCTCCTCTGGATAGCCCTCGCCATCGCTGCCCTCGTTCTGCTCGCCGTCGCGGGTGCCTTCCTGATGGATTTCATGGGCTATGAGCCCAACGCGTTCTCAGTTCTGCTGCAGACGCTGCGTGAAAAAGGAATTTGGTTCCCGCTGCTGATCGCCGAGATCGCCGCGGTGATGATTGTCGTCCACCGGCTGCGCCGGATCTTCCTGACCTTGATCAATGGAGATCCCTTCGTGCCGGAAAACGCCGGACATCTGCGCATTATCGCTCTTGCGATTGCGGCTTATCAGATCCTGGCACAGGTCACCCAGGGCGTTGTCGCCATGTTGTTGACCCTGATGGACCGGTCGGTCGCCGGAGGCTCGAATATCGGGATTACGCCGGACATAGCCTTGGGGCCGTGGATCGCCGTAGGCGCCCTGCTCCTGTTCGCGGAGATTTTCCGCGAAGGCGCGAAAATGCGCCAAGAACAGAAACTGACGATCTAGGAGACGCCTCATGCCTATTCGCGTCACCCTGGACCGTATGCTCCTCGAGCGCCGCATGTCGCTGACTGAATTGTGCGACCGTGTCGGCATCACCATGGCGAACCTGTCGATCCTCAAGACAGGCAAGGCCAAAGCCGTACGCTTCTCGACCCTGGAAGCGTTGTGCAAGGAACTCGATTGTCAGCCGGGAGATCTACTCTCGTTTGACGAAGATGAGGAAGAAGGCCGGGACGCCGCCGAATAGGCGCGCCAGGCCGAGGAATTTGCCCGCAGGAATGTGGGCAGAACAGACGGCGGGAGTGGGCCTGCGCGGAACGCCCCTTCCCTAGAGAGTCCGGGCAGGCCATTTTCAGCCCCCCAGCGCACTCCCGCCGTCTGCCTTTTCTCCGATCGGACGATCAGATCAGCTTCACAGCATAATCAGTTGAGCGGTCAGTGCAATCTTGCGCTGGCCTATTTGCTCTCGAGAGCCGCGAGCTGGGCCGCAGCCAACTCGGTCACACCGGCACGGGCCAGGTCGAACAGCTCACCAAAAGCCGCTTCCGGGATCGGCTTGTCTTCCGCGGTCGCCTGGATCTCGACAATGCCGCCACCCGGCGTGAGGACGAAATTGGCATCAGCCTCCGCGCGATGGTCTTCCTCGTATTCGAGATCGAGGCGGGTCTCGCCATCGATGACGCCGCAGGACACGGCAGCGAGCTGGCCGAAGACCGGGTCAGCCTTGAGTACGTCTTCCTCGAGCAGGTAGTTGGTGGCCATTTTCAGCGCCACCCAGGCTCCGGTGATCGCTGCAGTGCGGGTGCCGCCATCGGCCTGGATGACGTCGCAATCGATAGTGATCTGACGCTCGCCGAGCGCTTGCATATCAACGACCGCACGCAGGGAGCGGCCAATCAGACGCTGGATTTCCTGGGTCCGGCCGGATTGTTTGCCGGAAGAGGCCTCGCGGCGCATGCGGGAATGCGTCGAACGCGGCAGCATGCCGTATTCCGCCGTGACCCAGCCCTTGCCCTTGCCGCGCATCCATGGCGGCACGTTGTCCTCGACCGTCGCCGTGCAGAGCACATGCGTACCGCCGAAACGGGCCATGCAGGAGCCCTCCGCATAAACGGAAACACCGGTTTCCAGGCTGATTGCACGCAAGGCGTCACGGGCACGGCCGAAAGGTCTCATCAAGGGCTCTCCTGAAGCTTCAGCGCCGCTGGTAACGGTGATTGACCCGCGCTTCAAGCGCCAAGCCGTGCGAACGCCGCATTGAATGCGCTCGCAGCATTGCGTATCTGGGGATTGATGAGTGTTTCCAACCCGCCTTCCTCTCTCGCGGCACTCGATGACCGCATGCGCACGATCTTTCGCGAGATCGTGGAAAGCTATCTGGAAACCGGTGAACCGGTGGGCTCGCGCACCCTGTCGCAAGCCGGACGTCTGTCACTGTCTCCGGCCTCGATCCGCAACACCATGTCGGACCTGGCTCAGCTTGGCCTTCTGACCGCGCCACACTCCAGCGCCGGGCGGTTGCCCACCCATTCGGGCCTGCGCCTCTTCGTCGACGGGCTTTTGCAAATCGGCGAGCTCAGCGCCAATGAGCGCCGGGCCATCGAAGGTCAGGTCGGGGCCAGCGGGCGACCGGTGAAGGACCTGCTCGGCGAAGCCTCGGCCATGCTCAGTGGTCTGGCCGGCGGTGCCGGCCTGGTGATGACGCCGAAGCAGGAAGCTCCGCTGCGCCATATCGAATTCGTTTCGATTTCTCCGGTTGAGACCCTGGCGGTGCTGGTTTTCGCCGATGGTCACGTCGAAAATCGCTTGATGACTACGCCGGATGGCTTGCCGCCGGCTGCGCTGGTTGAGGCCGGGAATTATCTTTCAACCCGGCTCAAGGGCCGGACACTGGGCGAAGCGCGGCGCGCCATCGAAGAAGAAATGGCTGCGCACCAAACCCAGCTGGACGAAGCCGCCCATTCTTTGGTGACGCGCGGTTTGGCCGATTGGGGCGGGCCCGAGGGCGAACAATCCCTGATCATCCGCGGCCAGGCGAAATTGCTCGAGAATGTGGACGCGGCTGAAGACCTTGAACGCATCCGCCTGCTGTTTGATGACATTGAGCGCAAACGCGAGCTGATTGCCCTTATGGACAAGGCGCGCGACGCTGATGGCGTGCGCCTCTTTATCGGCGCCGAAAATCCCTTGTTCAGCCTGTCGGGTTCAAGTGTGATCGTGGCTCCCTATATGAATAGCGAACAGGAAATTGTTGGGGCTCTGGGTGTAATTGGACCGACGCGTCTGAACTATGCCCGTGTTATCCCCCTCGTCGACTATACCGCGCGCGTGGTCGGGAAAATCCTCGATGGCGGGCGTTAGAGACAGACTGCAGGAAGACAAATGAGCGAAACGGACAACAACCCGGCAGCCGAAGCAGACGCTGTGGACGCTGAAGTGGAAACCGAAGCCGCTGAAGCTGCTCCGGAAGGCAAAACCGTCGAACAGCTGGAAGCCGAGCTGGACGATTTGCGCGATCGCCTCCTGCGCGCTGTCGCGGAAGAACAGAATACGCGGCGCCGGGCGGAAAAGGAAAAGGCCGACACCCGGGCTTACGCGGTGACCGGGTTTGCACGCGACATGCTCGACGTGGCCGACAATCTCTCTCGTGCCGTCGCGGCGGTCGACGAGGCCAGCCTTGCAGAGGCCTCGCAGCCGCTGAAGAACCTCGTAGAGGGCGTGGCCATGACCGAACGCGCCTTGCTGTCGAAAATGGAAAACCACGGCATCAAGCAAGTGGCCCCGGAACCGGGCTCGGCATTCGACCCCAATCTGCACCAGGCCGTGGCCCAGATTCCGTCGGATCAGCCGGCAGGAACGATTGCCGCCGTCATGCAGACCGGTTTCGTGATCTCCAGCCGCACTCTGCGGGCCGCCATGGTCGCCGTGTCAGCCGGCGCCCCGGCAGGCGGCGAGACCCCGGCTGGTGAAACCGGCGGCAATGTCGACCTCAAGGCCTGACACAAGACCGTGAAACCCCTCGCCATTGCAAAGACGCTGCGCCAATATGCGCGGCGTTCCAGCGAGGGGTGTTCGCATGTTCAATCTGCCGCAATGGGCCTTTGATGCCCTGTCCATCCTGACCCAGCTCTTCATCCTGGCGATCGGGGTGGCGGCATTGGTCGCGCTGTACATGTATGCGCGGGACACGACACAGACGGCCGATGCCGTGCGCCGCAACTATCCCGTTGTCGGGCGCTTTCGCGGCCTCTTCACCACGCTGGGCGAGTTTTTCCGGCAGTACTTCTTCGCCCTGGATCGTGAGGAATTGCCCTTCAACCGGGCCGAGCGAGACTGGGTCTATCGCGCCGCCAAGGGTGAGGGCGGAACCATTCCCTTTGGTTCGACCAAGCCGATGACACCGGTCGGTACGGCCCTGTTCGTCAATTGCCCGTTCCCGGTTCTTGACGATGACGCCGCTGCGACCCAGCCCATGCGCATCGGCCCGCACGCGCGCCAACCTTATGACGCCCCGTCCTTTTTCAACATTTCCGGCATGAGCTATGGCGCTCTGTCCAAACCGGCTGTCCGGGCTTTGTCGATCGGGGCGAAAAAGTCGGGCATCTGGCTCAACACGGGCGAGGGTGGCCTGTCCCAGTTTCACCTTGAAGGCGGATGCGACATCGTCTTCCAGATCGGCACGGCCAAGTTCGGCGTCCGCAATGAAGACGGAAGCCTCAGCGAAAAATCCCTCGGCGACATTGCCGCTCTGCCGCAGGTCAAAATGTTCGAGCTCAAGCTCTCCCAGGGGGCAAAACCCGGCAAGGGCGGGATCTTGCCGGCAGCCAAGGTGAACAAGGAAATCGCCAAAATCCGGGGCATTCCGGTCGGCAAGTCGGCCATTTCGCCCAACCGTCACCCCGATATCGAAAATATCGACGACTTGCTCGACATGATCGCCCGCATCCGCGAGGTGTCAGGCAAACCCGTCGGGATTAAATTCGTTGTCGGCGCCTATGGCTGGCTCGACGAGTTGTGCGAGGAAATCCTCAAGCGTGGACCCGAGAGCGCACCGGACTTCTTTACCGTGGACAGTGGTGACGGAGGCACCGGGGCTGCACCCATGGCCTTGATGGACAATGTCGGACTTACGATCCGCGAGAGCCTGCCCATGGTCGCGGAGATCCTGCGCAAGCACGGGCTGAAACAGCGCATCCGTATTATCGCCTCCGGCAAGCTGCTGATCCCCGGTGCTGTGGCCTGGGCACTGGCCACCGGTGCGGATTTCGTCCAGTGCGGGCGGGGTTTCATGTTCTCCCTGGGCTGTATCCAGGCCCTCAAATGTCACGAAAACACCTGCCCGACCGGCGTCACGACGCACAAGAAACACCTGCAGCGCGGGCTCGTGGTTCGCGAGAAATCCGACATGGTCGCCGACTATGCCCGGACCATCACAGAGCATGTCGAAATGATCGCCCATTCCTGTGGCGTGGCCGAGCCGCGCAAGCTGCAGCGCAAACATGTCCGGATCGTCCAGGAAGACGGGCGCTCGGTATCGATGAGCGATCTGAACTTTGTCTCCGAGACCCTGACGCGGCAGCCGCGGGACCCGGCCTGATCGATGCCTTCCGCCCTGTTCTGGCTGCGTTTCGTCCATACGCTCGTCTTCGCCTATTGCGTCGCCACGCTGATCCCGATGAGCGCCTACGCGCTGACCGGTGAAGGCCAGCACGTCGCCCCGACAGCCCTGATCGGACCCGTCCTGGTCTTTTTCGGCCTCGTGCTCAATCGCGGTACCTGTATCCTTCAGACGTTGGCCAAACGCCTCATCGGAACCCAAGAGGGCTGGGTCCGCGACATCTTCTTCCTGCCCGAAAGCTGGGCTCTCAGGGTGGTGAAAGTGTTGCTTCCGGTCTTTGTCCTGGTGATCGGCGGCGTGGGTCTGAGGTTTGCCACGACTTTGGGCTAGGCCGGAATCGTCACCCGGCGCAGGGTGAGATTGATACGGCCACCACCCGGGAAGTCGTTCTCGGACAGGAGGGTTGATGTCCCGGGATAGACCCGGTCGACACCGTGATAACAGCGCCGCGCCGCCCCACCGAGCACGACAACATCACCGGAACTCAACACCATTGACGCAGTTTTGCCACCGCGCTGGGGCCCGCCCAGCCGGAACCGGGCCTTGTCCCCCAGCGACACCGAAACGACAGCGGCATCGGTGGCCTCCTCATCCCAGTCGATATGCATGCCCATCTTGCTGTCCGGGGCATACCAGTTGACCAGGCAAGCCTCCGGATCGGCTGGATATTCAGACACATCCCGCCACAGCGTCAGGAGACTGTCAGGCATAGACGCCCAGGGCTGGCCAGTTTCGGGGTGGCAGGGCTCATAGCGATAGCCCTTGGCCTTGTCCGTAACCCAGCCCAGAGGGCCGAAATTGGTCATCCTGACCGATAAAGGCTTGCCCGTGCGCGGCATGCTTGGCCGCCAAAAAGGCGCATCCCGCCGCGCCGCTATGACGGTTTCGATCAGGGCCTGCTGGGCTGCGCGGTCAAAATAGCCGGGCAGCAGGCGAAACCCTTCTGGCATGGCGAAAGCATAGGTCATGCTGCCGATATAGACCGCGGTCCAAGCCGCGCCCACCCGGTTTCAGTCGGGATTGCGGTCGCGCCGTCGGTCCTGATTGCGCTCACGCCGCGCCCCGCGCCGGTCCCGGGCCTCGTCTGGCGTGGACTGGGGATCTTCCTCTTCGCTGGCCGTCGAGTTTTGCCCGCCCGGCCCGCCTTGCTGCACCACATGGGTCAGCTCATGGGCCAGAAGACGCCGGTCACCCTCGGGGGCCGACCCTCTTGGCCCGAGATGAACATCATTGCCGGTCGTATAGGCCTGGCTATTGAGCTGATCACTCATGGTCGCCGCATTGGAGTCGGTATGGACCCGCACATCGCTGACATCCGCTCCGATCTTCTGTTCCATTTCCTGGCGCATATCGGGTGACACCGGGTCTCCATTATTGGAACCGGAGTCATCCTGGGCATGCGCTGCATGGCCCAGAGTCAAAGCCGCCAGGGCCGTAATCCAGATGCGTCTCTTCATTTCAGCCTCCCCGCTCTATTGCCTAGAGAATAGCATATGACTGCAGTACAGCTGACGCATTGATGAACGCGCCCTTGCGCTCGTCCAAAGCCCTCCCTAAATCGCCTACCAAGCGCGGGGTCATTCCCGCCTCCTATGAACCACTTCCGGTGTCGGCATCACCGGATCAGCAATGACGATCCCGAAGGGGACTGTCCTACCGCATGGCGGGCGCCTGCTTGCAGGGCTTGCGATGTCCGGCAGTCTCGCTGAACGAAACGGAGACGAAAATCATGAGTAAGGTCATCGGCATCGACCTGGGTACCACCAATTCCTGCGTTGCAGTCATGGACGGCGACCAGCCCAAAGTCATCGAGAATTCCGAAGGCGCCCGGACGACCCCGTCCGTGGTCGCATTCGCTGAAGATGGCGAGCGCCTGATCGGCCAGCCGGCCAAGCGCCAAGCGGTTACCAATCCGGACCACACCTTCTTCGCCATCAAGCGCCTGATCGGCCGCAATATGGACGACCCGACTGTCAAAAAAGACATCGACATGGTCCCCTACAAGATTGTGGCGTCCGACAATAACGCGGCCTGGGTCCAGGGCCGTGACAAGAAATACGCCCCGTCTGAAATCTCCGCCTTCATCCTGCAGAAAATGAAGGAAACCGCCGAGAGCTATCTCGGTTCGGAAGTCAGCCAGGCGGTGATCACCGTTCCGGCCTATTTCGACGACGCCCAGCGTCAGGCGACCAAGGACGCCGGCAAGATCGCCGGTCTGGAAGTCCTGCGTATCATCAACGAGCCGACTGCTGCGGCCCTGGCTTACGGCCTGGAAAAGAATGACGGCAAAACCATCGCCGTCTTCGACCTGGGTGGCGGCACCTTCGACGTCTCCGTGCTGGAGATCGGCGACGGCGTGTTTGAAGTGAAGGCCACCAATGGTGACACCTTCCTCGGTGGTGAGGACTTCGACCTGCGGATCGTCGAGTATCTTGCGGACGAGTTCAAAAAGGAAAACGGCATCGACCTGCGCCAGGACAAGCTGGCCCTTCAGCGCCTGAAGGAAGAAGCGGAAAAGGCCAAGAAGGAGCTCTCTTCGGCGAGCGCCTATGAGGTCAACCTGCCCTTCATCACCGCTGACGCCTCCGGCCCGAAACATCTCAACATCAAGCTCTCCCGCGCCAAGCTGGAAGCTCTGGTCGACGATCTGGTCAAGCGCACGCTCGAGCCCTGCAAAAAGGCGCTCAAGGATGCCGGCCTGTCACCGTCCGACATTGATGACGTGGTCCTCGTTGGCGGCATGACCCGCATGCCGAAGGTTCAGGAAGCCGTGAAGTCCTTCTTCGGCAAGGACCCGCACAAGGGCGTGAACCCGGATGAGGTTGTCGCCATGGGCGCGGCCATCCAGGCCGGCGTTCTGCAGGGCGATGTCAAAGACGTCCTCCTGCTCGACGTGACCCCGCTCTCCCTGGGCATCGAAACCCTCGGCGGCGTCTTCACCCGCCTGATCGAGCGCAACACGACGATCCCGACCAAGAAGTCCCAGGTCTTCTCGACCGCGGACGACAACCAGACGGCCGTGACCATCCGGGTCTCCCAGGGTGAGCGCGAAATGGCTGCGGACAACAAGTTGCTGGGTCAGTTCGACCTGGTCGGTATCCCGCCGGCACCGCGCGGCATGCCGCAGGTTGAAGTCACCTTCGACATCGACGCTAACGGTATCGTCAACGTGTCCGCCAAGGACAAGGCGACCGGCAAGGAACAGGCGATCCGTATCCAGGCCTCTGGCGGCCTGTCCGACGAGGACATCGACGCCATGGTCCAGGACGCTGAGAGCCATGCCGACGAAGACAAGAAGAAGCGCGAGCTGGTCGAAGCCCATAACGGTGCGGAAGCCATGGTCCACCAGACCGAAAAACAGCTCGAAGAGTTCGGTGACAAGGTTCCGGCGGCCGACAAGGAAGCCATCGAGACCGCTCTGAACGAACTCAAAGAGGTCAAGGATGGTGAGGACCTCGAAGCCATCCAGCAGAAGACCCAGGCGCTGGTCCAGGCCACCATGAAGCTCGGCGAAGCCATGTATGCCGCACAGCAGGCGGAAGCCGGTGCGGAAGGCGAGACGAGCGACTCGGCGGCTGATGACGAAGTGGTCGACGCGGAATTCTCCGAAGTCGACGACAAGGACGACGCCAAGAAAGACGCTTAAGGTCTGATCAATCCGGCCGGGTGTATGCCCGGCCGGACGGACTTTAAGGGGGCAGTATGAGCAATCTCGATCCGGTCAAGGCACCCTATGGGGCCTATGCATTGTCACCCTTTCAGGAGTGGCTGCGCCGGGCGGCAATGAAACTGCCCTCGGACCGGCTCCGCCGCACGGCTGAATCCGTGGTCCGCCGCCTGCTGATGTCCGGCGGTCGGGATATCGCCGATGTCGAGGTTTTTCCGGGCCAGCATGCGCGCGTTCATATGCGCGACAATCGCTGCGAGAAACGCGCTTTTGTAGGCTCACGGACCTGGGATAGCGGTGAACGCGCTGCGATCCGTGAGGCCGTCGCGAACACCCCGGCCGGACGGGATGTTGTCTTCGTCGATGCAGGCGCCAATGCCGGTCTGTACACGCTGTCTGTTCTGGCTGACGCGCAGGCGCTGGGTCGTTCAGTGAAAGTGGTCGCGATCGAACCGGACACGGAGAACCGCCGCCGGCTGGAATTCAACCTGGCAGCGTCCGGAGCACAGGACGTCACCGTGGCCCCTTTTGCGCTTGGCGCCGAGGAAGGCCTGGTCGACATGCTCCAGGACGAGACGAACCGCGGCGAAGTTCGGATCGACGCAAACAGTACCACCGGCTCCATACCGATGAAGCCGCTCTCCATGGTGCTGGAAACTGCCGGTGTCGACGCGGTCGACATCATGAAGATGGACATTGAAGGCTTCGAGGAACCTGTCCTCACCGCCTTCTTCGACATGTGGCCGCGCCAGAAATGGCCGCGAACCATATTGCTGGAAACGCTGCATGCCGGTGCAGCCATCACCGATGGCGCCCCGGGACTGTGCTTGGAGCGCGGCTATGAAGTCGCCAGCCAGATGCGGCAGAACGCAGTCCTGGTACTGCGCGATGGTGATTAGACGATGAGCAAGCGCGATTATTACGAAGTGCTGGGCGTGGACCGCGGCGCGGACGAGAAGACGCTGAAAAGCGCCTATCGCAAGCTGGCGATGAAGTACCACCCCGACCAGAATCCGGATAATCCGGAGGCGGAGGCCAAGTTCAAGGAAGTCGGCGAGGCCTATGCGGTTCTGTCCGACGGTGACAAGCGCGCAGCCTATGATCGCATGGGTCATGCCGCCTTCGAGCAGGGCGGAATGGGCGGCGGCGGACAGGGGCCCTTTGGGGGCGCCGGGGCTGCAGAATTCGCCGATATCTTCGAACAGGTCTTCGGGATGGGCGGCATGGGCGGTCGACGCCGCAATTCCAATGGCCCGGCCCGCGGCGCCGACCTGCGCTATGATATGGAGATCAATCTGGAAGACGCCTTCCACGGCAAGGACACAACGATTGACGTGCCGACCGCAATGGAATGCGAACGCTGTGATGGTCAGGGCAATGAGCCCGGCACCGAACTGGAAACCTGCCCGACCTGTAGCGGTGCGGGCCGGATCCGGCGTTCCCAGGGCTTCTTCACCATGGAACAGACATGTCCGCAGTGCGGTGGTCGCGGCCAGTATGTGAAAACCCCCTGTCAGGACTGTGACGGGGTCGGCCGGGTGCGCAAGAACCGCACCCTGCAGGTTCAAATTCCCGCTGGTGTTGAAGATGGCACGCGTATCCGCCTCGCCGGTGAGGGTGAAGCCGGCGCCCGCGGCGGTCCGCGCGGCGATCTCTATATCTTCCTCTCCGTCACGCCGCATGAATTGTTCGAGCGCGATGGGCCGAACCTGTACTGCCGCGCACCCTCGTCCATGGTTCAGGCAGCCCTCGGCTGTTCCATCGAAGTGCCGACGATTGAAGGCGGCAAGGCCGAAATGAAAATCCCGGAAGGCGCTCAGACCGGTCGGCGCATGCGCCTGCGCGGCAAGGGCATGCCACGTCTGCGAGGTGGCGCCCGCGGCGACATGATCGTCGAGCTCTTCGTGGAAACCCCGCGCAATCTCTCCGACCGCCAGAAAGAGCTTCTGAAGGAGTTCTGCGATCTGTCCGGGGAAGGCTGCAACCCGGATTCGGACGGCTTCTTCAACAAGGTCCGCCAGTTCTGGGAAGACGTCACCACCGACGACGGACGCCCCAGCGCGTAAGCGGCCAGCCTCGCGAAACAGGTGACAAGCCCGCCCGGTCCGGCCTAGTGTCCGGCGGCATGAGCGAGAGCCCCGACACGTCTGCACGCGAAGAACGCTTCGAGCCGTTTGAACTGGCGATCTACCGCCTGTCGCCGCTCGGCTTCTGGGGCACGACACTGGCGCTCTTCCTGCTCGCCATCGGATCCTATGCGCTGATCTCGACCCTGACCCAGCAACCGCCGCTGATCGAAACCCGCAGCGATGGAACGCGCGGCATTCCCTCTGTTGCCTGGATTGCCTTCGTCCTCTCCCTGATCTTCACGGCCGGACCGGCCCTGACCGAGAATGGCCGCCGCTACTGGGCCCGCTTTGCGCCTCAGGTGGCGAAAACCGTGGCCGCAGATGGACGAGACCAGGCACTGGGTTTCGGCGATGGCCGCCTGCCGCTCTCGACGCGGGGCATGTACCGGCTGATGGCATTATTGGGCGTCATTGCCGGGCTCGGGCAAAACGCCCTGATCATGTTGCTGCAGGGCGCTTCGCTGCACCTCTATCTGGGCTCAGTCGGGCTGTGGTTCGTCTTGATTTCCCCGCCGCTTTTCGCTGTGGGATTTCGCGCCGGCTATGATGTCGCGCGCGAGGGCGGGGCCCTGAAACGCCTGATCCGCGACCATGTCGAAGTCGATCTCTTCCATCTCGACCGCCTCAGCGTCTATGGCTCGATCGGTTTGCGCGCCGCCCTGTCCTGGATGGTCATGGCGGCCATTCTTCTGCTCTTCCTGGTCGATGCCAATCAACTCTGGTCGGGCCTGATTGGTGTCGGCTTTGCCATTATCGGCGCGGTGTCGGTCTTCACCAGCGCCGTACGACCGGTGCATGACCGCATTCGCGCCGCAAAAACGGCAGAGCTGGACCGCATCCATGAGGCCATGTCCCAGCAGCGCCAACGCGCGCTCGCCGGCGACGCCGAGGCGGCTAGTGCCCTTGCTGGACTGACCGATTATGAAATCTGGATCGAGCAGCGGCCGGAATGGCCTCTATCGCCCGGGGTCACGACACGGTTCGCCTTTTACATCCTGATCCCGGTCGTCCCGATCGCCGGATCCTATCTGTTTGAGAAAATCGCCGATTTCATGATCGCGGGGGGAAGTTGATGACTGACGGGGTGAATATCACCGTACTTGGACCGACGGGGCGGTTGGGTCAGGCCATCTGCAAAGCGATCCTCGATAGCGAGGATTGCGCCCTGGTCGGCGCTGTGGTGCGGGCGGAGTCCCCGCGGGCCGGGCATGATCTGGGCGAATTGCTCGATCGCCCGCGGCTTGGCGTGGTCGCCGAAACCGAGCTTGAAGCGGCAATTGCCGATGCGGACCTGGTGATCGACGCGAGCCTGCCCTCGATGACGGTTGCCGCGGCACAAAGACTGGCCGCACTCAAGGGTCCGGCCCTGATCACCGGCGTGACCGGGCTGACCGCCGACCAGGACGAACGACTGGACGCGGCCGCGAAGCAGATCCCGCTGCTCAGGGCGGGGAATTTCTCACTTGGTGTGGCCGTGGCCGAATCCCTGGTCGCCCAGGCGTCAGCGTTGTCGGCGCGCGACTGGGATATCGAGATCCACGAAACCCACCACCGCATGAAGACCGACGCGCCTTCCGGTACGGCGCTGATGCTGGGTCGCGCGGCCGCGAAAAAGCGAGGCGTAACGCTGGAAGAAGCCGGCGTCTGGTCCCGGCGCGGTTCAACCGGCCCGCGTGAACTCGGTACGATCGGGTTTTCCGTCAATCGCGGCGGGTCCATCGTCGGCGAGCATGCCGTGCGCTTTATCGCCGAGCTTGAAGAACTGACAATTTCCCACAAGGCCTATGACCGCGCCATTTTCGCCAAGGGTGCGCTGGAAGCGGCGCGCTGGATGGCCAATGGCGGCAAGGGGCGGCCGATCGGCGCCTACTCCATGCAGAATGTGATCGGCGGCTGAAACCGGCTCAACTTGCCCGCCTGCGCAAACACTGACATATCCTTGTCAGGGCAAAAGGGCAGGAGATGTCATGAGGCGTGCGGAACGTTTGATCCGGATCGTGCAGGCGTTGCGGGAAGCTGCGCCCGGTGCCGTCACGGCCCAGGAAATGGGCGAGAAGTTCGAGGTCTCCGAGCGCACTATCTATCGCGACATCGCCCATCTGGTGGATTCCGGGGCTCCGATCGATGGTGAGGCCGGTGTCGGCTATGTGCTGCGTCCTGGCTTTGATCTGCCGCCGCTCAATTTCTCCTTCGAACAGCTCGATGCTCTCGCCCTGGGCGCGCGGTTTGTCCGCGCCACAGCCGATCGTGACCTCGCGGCCGCAGCCGGCGAGGCGCTAGCCAAGATCGAGCACGCCCTGCCGGACACCCACAAGGAACGCCTGCGGTCGGCGCCGCTATTTGCCTCGCTACTGGATGAAAGTGTCCGCCCGGAAGCCTTCGCCCCGGTGCGCAATTCCATCACCGACAAGCGCAAGCTGCGGATCCGCTATAATTCGCTGCAGGACGAGCAGACCACCCGCATCATCCGTCCGCTGGCGCTGACCTGTTTCGGCCGCGTCTGGCTGCTCACCGCCTGGTGCGAGCTGCGCGATGATTTCCGCTATTTCCGCGCCGACCGGATTGAGCGCCTGACCGTGCTGGCCGAAAGCTTCGAGGACGAGCCGGGCAAGCGCTTCGCCGATCTGCAGGCGCGCGATGAGGGTGCGGCGGGTTAGCCCCTACCAGCTGCCGCTATTCTCCATCGACGCCCAGGGCTCAGCCGCTTCCAGGCTGTCGCCGCGCTGCAGGAGCTCGACGGAAATCCCGTCCGGTGATTTGACGAAGGCCATGCGGCCGTCGCGCGGCGGGCGGTGGATGGTGTAGCCCATGCCGTCGAGATGGGCGCAGGTTTCGTAGATATTCTCGACCCGGTAGGCGAGGTGACCGAAATTACGGCCGCCCGTATAGTCTTCCGGGTCCCAGTTATGGGTCAGCTCAACGCAAGGCAGACCATCAGGGATCTTGCCCCCCTCATAGCCGGAGCGGGCGATATCCTCGTCGGTGGCCAGGAAGATCAGGGTGAAACGGCCCGGCTCGCTGTCAAAGCGCGAGATTTCTTTCAGGCCGAGCCCGTCACAGAAAAAGCGCAGGCTGGCATCGACATCGCTGACGCGGATCATGGTGTGAAGATATTGCATCTATTCGCTCGCCTTCTCGTTTGACGGCTTCGGGTCAGGCCGGACGCGCTTGGCCCAGGCCGGGCGTTTGCGCGGCAGCTCGACATCATCCAGCGGCTCGCCGCGGGCGCGGGCCAGGGCAGCGCGAAAATGCTCCGGCCGCCGGGCATAGAACAGCCGCGAGGCGACAAATCCCACCCCGGCCCAGAGCGCGACCATTCCGAAGAACATGTAGAACATCCACGGGTAATAGCCGACATCATACCAGGGCCCGCCATCGAGCATGGAGGTAAAGGCCGGCCAGGCCCACATCAGGAACACCCCGGCGAGAGGTGAGATCAGGATGACGCCGATTAGCGTGCCCGCGGCGTATAGCGACCAGCGCGGCTCGTGGGCCGAGATGAAAATGCACTCGAACGTCGCCTGGTCGACGCCCTTGATCGTTGCCGGGGAGCGCTCCTGGCGCGCTTCCCAGTCCTCCCGGGCCTCCATTGCGATCTGACGGCGACCGAAGAACCAGCGCACCAGCAGGGCGAGGGCAACGGCGGAGAGGATGGCAGCGGCGTAGTAAAGCGGATCGTACATGACCCCTATTTAGCGCCTGGCCGCCTCATAGGCGAGCATGGCGCGCTTGCGTTCAACACCCCAGTGATATCCGGTCAGCTTGCCATTCCCGGCCAGTACGCGGTGACAGGGGATGAGCCAGGATATCGGGTTGGCGCCCACGGCAGCGCCGACTGCCCGCGACGCCTTGGGCGTACAGACTTGTTCCGCGATCGATTTATAGGTCGTCGTCGCTCCGGCCGGGATCGCCAGCAAGGCGCGCCAGACCTGTCGCTGCCACGGGGTGCCATAGAGCGCCAGGGGTATGGGCTTATCCCCCGGGTCAACGAAAATCCTATCCGCCCACTCCCGCGCCAGCGCGTCATCGCGGACAAATTCGGCCGCCGGGTAGCGGGCTTCCAGATCGGCGAAGGCAGACGCTTCATCCGGATCAGCGAAGGCCAGTGCGGACAAGCCCCGCGGCGCGATCAGGAAGACACCCGGACCAAACAGGGTCGGAGCCAAACCCCAGCGGAAGGAGAGGCCCTGGCCACGGCGGCGGGCATCACCGGGCGTTACGGCTTCATGGGCAATAAAGAGATCATGCAGCCGCCCCGGTCCTGACAGTCCCGCCTCGAAACTCGCATCGAGCACGCTAGCGCCATCGGCCATCGCTTCGCGGGCAGCGCCGTGGGCGAGGGCATTGACGTATTTCTTCGGCGACAAACCCACCCAGCGGCTGAAAACGCGCTGGAAATGATGTGGAGACAGACCGGCAAGGGCGGCAAGCGTGTCGAGATCGGGGTGATCACGCCAGTTCTCGCCAACAAAATCGAGCACTTCGGTAACCCGCGGATAGTCGCGGCTGGCTTCATCAAGGGTGTAGATCGGAGCGTTCATGGCCCCAGACTAGGCGGGCTTAATGCAGCGAACCACCCGGTTCTTGCGCCAGCGGCGTTTGCCGGGCCTGACCGATCGCCTCTTTCAACGCGGCGCCGAACGCCTCGCGTTCCGGCGGGCTGAGAAAAGAGCCCAGGACCAGTGACTTGCCGTGCACTGTCAGGGCGACCTGGGCATGGTGTTCCTTGGGGTTGAGAATGCGCAGGGCCGCCCAGGCGGTCGGCATGCGGAAACGGCGAACGTGTCCGGTCGCATGGCGTCGCGTCACTTCGATATCACGGGCATCGACCTTGACCCATTCGCGCGCCCGGCCATCGCGATAGGAAATCCGGAAGGCCAGCCAAACCAGCAAGGCGTCGATGCCGAAGAATGGTGTCACCGGCCAGGCGCCGATAGTGATGAAAATCACGCCGGCGATGAAGGAAATCACCGCAATCGCAATCATCAGGGCGATGAAGGCCGGATTGCGCAAGGACCGGTTCGGCGCGAGCTCCGCATCCATGAAGAGCGGCCCGCCATGCGGTTCAACGGCCTCAGCTTCCGCCGGCCAGGTTTCCACGATTGTGCGCATCGGCGGGAAATCTAGAGCGCCGGACCGATCCCGCCAATGACAGAAGGTCGCAGGAAACGGGATGACACTGGCGCGCGGCTCTGCTTTGTCTCTGGCATGACCGATACCGCCAAGAAACCTGCAACGAAGCGCAAGAAGAAACGCGCCACGCCCGGCCTCAACCGGGAAGCGGCGCATGACCTCTACGCCCGGCTAGCCCAGGACCGGCCCGCACCGAAGACCGAACTGGACTATACCAACCCCTACACGCTCCTGGTGGCCGTCGCCCTCTCGGCCCAGGCCACCGATGTCGGGGTCAACAAGGCAACCAAACGCCTGTTCCAGGAAGCCGACACGCCGCAGAAAATGCTCGCCCTGGGCGAGGATCATGTGCGCGACCGGATCAAGACGATCGGCCTGTTCCGCAACAAGGCCAAGAATGTGATCGCCCTGTCCCAACGCCTGATCGACGAATATGGCGGTGAGGTTCCAGCTGACCGTGAGGCGCTGCAATCCCTGCCCGGTGTCGGGCGCAAAACCGCCAATGTCGTGCTCAACGAAGCCTTCGGCGTGCCGACGATTGCGGTCGATACGCATATTTTCCGGGTCTCAAACCGGACCAAGCTGGCTCCGGGGAAGAACCCGGACGAAGTCGAGGCCCGCTTGGAAAAGATCACCCCGGATGAATACAAACAGGGCGCCCATCACTGGCTGATCCTGCACGGCCGCTATCTGTGCAAGGCCCGCAAACCTGAATGCTGGCGCTGCCCGGTCGAGGATTTGTGCAAGTTCAAGGACAAGACGCCCGCGCCGAAATAGGCCGCTAGCGCCCCAATATGTCCTTGAGCGCCCGGGCGAACACCGCACCCATCCCCTTGCCTTGTTCGGGATAGAGATAAGGCTCGATCAGCTCGACCTCGATAACCGCCAGCTCGCCATCGAGACCCCGCAGCATGTCGACGCGGGCGTAGAGCAGTTCGCCCTCGATATGGTCCAGCACAGCGCGGGCCCGCGCGATGTCATGCGGTTCCGGGCTGTGCGTCACTTCATGACCGCCATAGCTCGACTGGATGCGATAATCGCCGGCCTTGGCGCGCTTCAGGGCACAGTGCGAAAACTTGCGATTGAAGAACAGGAAGGAATACTCGCCCTCCTCGATCACGGCTGGCAGGAAGGGCTGGATCATGCATTCGGCCGGCGGCAATTGCTCCGCCGGCGGCAGCGCTTCGCCGCGCTTCAGCCGCGCCTGGCGCCAGGCACCGGCTCCAAGAACCGGTTTCACGACAATTTCGTCAGCGCCGATCTCATCAAAGGCAGCCGCGATTGTGCTTGAATCGGCGCGCTCACCCCAGACCGTCGGAATGGTGTTTGCGCCGGAGGCGGCGAGATCCTTGAGATAGGTCTTGCGCATATTCCAGCGCACGGTGTCGAGCGGGTTGAGCAAGCGGGACTGCCGGGCACATCGCTCAAGCACGGCATCAAAGGTGCCGGCCTGATCCATATAGTCCCAGGTCGTGCCGATGATCACGGCATCATAGACAGACGGATCAAAGTCCGGGTCATCCCAGATCCGGACATCCAGCGGAATGCCTGCGGCGGCACAGGCCGGCCCCAGCTCGGCCATTTCCAGATCATGCTCCCAGTAATCAACCCGGGCATCGGGATGGTCCTTGAGCATGCAGCTGGCGGTCAGAAACGCGATTTTCATTTCAGGCACTCCGGATATCGTGCCCTGCGTAATCGGACTGGTTTCTGGCAGCAAGTCTTGAACTCTTCGGCTTTGCACTCTAGGTGTCGGCGCGACCTAACCCCGCCTCTTCAAGCAGGATCCTCCCATGTCTAACGCTTCCTACGACGTGCTGGCCGTCGGTAACGCCATTGTCGACGTTCTTTCCCCGGCGAGTGACGAGTTTCTCGAAGCGCAAGGCATCGCCAAGGGGGCGATGACGCTGATCGATGAAGACCGCGCCAAAGAGCTCTATGCCGCCATGGAACCGGGCAAGGAAGCGTCTGGCGGATCCGCTGCCAACACTGTGGCCGGCATCGCCTCCCTGGGCGGCCGCGCGGCTTATATCGGCAAGGTCGCAGCTGACCAGCTGGGCGAGATCTTCACGCACGACATCCGCGCCATTGGTGTGGATTTCGACACCCCGCCGCTTGTCGACGGTCCGGCGTCCGCACGCTGCCTGATCAATGTCACCCCGGATGCCCAGCGCTCCATGTCCACTTTCCTGGGCGCTGCCGCCCTGGTGACGGAAGACGATGTCGAGCACGGTGCTGACCAGCTCCGGGCCGCCGAGATTGTCTATCTCGAGGGCTATCTGTTCGACCGTGAGGAAGCCAAGCGCGGCTATGTCCGTGCCGCTGAACTGGCCGCTGCCTCCAATCGCCGCACCGCGCTGACCCTGTCCGACCTGTTCTGTGTCGAACGCCACCGCCCGGCCTTCCAGCATCTGGTCGCCAACCATATCGATATCCTCCTCGCCAATGAGGCAGAGATCTGCGCCCTCTATGAGACCGATTTCGACAGCGCGATTGCACGCGTTCGCAAAGAAGTCGAAGTCGCCGCGGTGACCCGCTCCGAGAAGGGCGCGATCATCGTTTCCGGCGATGAAACGGCGGAAGTCCCGGCCGCTCCGGTCGCGCAACTGGTCGATACGACCGGCGCTGGCGATCTCTTCGCTGCCGGTTTCCTGCTTGGCCTGGCACAGAAACGCTCGCTCGAAGAGGCCGGCCGCATGGGTGCCATCGCCGCCGCAGAGGTGATCTCCCACTTCGGCGCCCGCCCGGAAACCGGGCTGAAAGCCCTGGCAGAGCAAGCCGGCATCGAGTTTGAGTAAACGGCGTCTGAACGCCTGAATTCAAATTTGTCGAAAAAAGTCTGCAGCATTAACCACACCTCAAGTGGTTGATGGCACTTTGCTCCTCGTAAAGGGGCAAAAGACGCATGAGCGCGCCCCGTTCTTGGTGGAATAAACGCAGCTTGGGGGCTGCATAACGGGGTAAAGATGGCACCCATCCGCAAAGCGGTGTCGCGGGTCATGCGTTCGCTGGTGATGAAGTTCACTATTCTCACTGGCATGCTGATTTTTGCGACCACCTCCATGCTGATGACGCTCGAGAGCATGTCTGCGCAAAGGGAAACGCGCAATCTCATGATCGAGCGGTCGATAGCGACGCTGCAGGCGGCCGCAACGCGACTGGTGAATCCAATCACCGTCCGCGACGATACCTCTATCGAAGCCTACCTCCAGAACCTCCTCGACTCCGGCAATTTCACCGAGCTCTACGTCATCAACAATCATCGCGAGATGCTCGGCGAAGCCTATTGGGATAACCGTGACCGCAGCGGAAGACGCGCCGCCAATCTGGCTGTCGTCTCTCTGGGTGCCGGCGATCTGCGCTATGAGCTCAACGGGATCACGCTGGAAGTCGCTGTACCGGTCTATACCGAAGCCCGCCGCCTGGCCGGCATCGTCTACGCCAAGCAGGAACTGCACGAGCTGGTCGCATCGCGTAATGCCATGATCCAGCGCCAGGCCCTGCTGGCCCTGTTTGCGCTCGGAATTTTTCTGCCCATGGCGGCGCTGCTGGTCGGCCGCGCCCTGCGCCCGATCCAGACCCTGACCGACGCCGCCCGCCTGGCCTCCTCGAAGACGCTGGACATGCGTATCCGCATCGATACCGGCGATGAGCTGGAGGTCCTGGCCAATGCGTTCAACCGGATGTTTGCGCGCCTCGACGGCAATTTGAAACGCATTCACCGCCTGGCCTATGTCGACATGGTCACCGAACTGCCCAACCGCGAGCGTTTCCGCAAGGAGACCGAGCGCGTGGCCCGCCGCTCCCTCGAGGACGGCGGTTCCGGTGCCGTTCTGTTCATCGACCTCGACCGCTTCAAGCGCGTCAATGACAGCCTTGGCATCGGCGAGGGCGACCGTTTGCTGGAAATGGTCGGACGCCGGCTGACTGAAGTCGCACGCGGCTGTGACATGGCCTCGGACAATCTGACAGACCCGTCCATGGTGGCCCGTCTCGGTGGCGATGAATTCACTGTTCTGCTGCCGAAGATCGAAGACAGTTCGGATGCGGCCCGGGTCGCCAACAAGCTGGTTGATGCCATCCGCCTGCCGTTCGAGATCAGCGGCCACCAGGTCTTCCTGGGTGCCTCGATCGGCATTGCGGTCTTCCCGCAGGACGGTGCCGATCCGGAAACGCTGATGCGTCATGCCGACCTTGCCATGGCGCATGCCAAACGGGCTGGCGGCTCTGCGGCGCAATTCTTCGAGCCGGCCATGAACCAATCTGCGTTCGAGCGCCTGGTGCTGGAAAACGAGCTCCGCGATGCGGTCCAGAAAGACGAGCTGGTCGTCTATTATCAGCCCAAGCTTTTGATGAAGGATGGCGGTGTCGCCGGTGCGGAGGCCCTCGTGCGCTGGCAACATCCGACAGCGGGCCTGTTGTCACCCGGTGCCTTCATCGAGGCCGCCGAGGAATGCGGCCTGATCGGCGAGATCGGTGACTGGGTTCTGCGCCAGGCTTGTCGCGATGCGGCGGAATGGCGGGCCCTTGGCCTCAATGTGCCGGTGGCCGTGAACGTCTCCGCCATGCAGTTCGAGCGGACCGGCTTCGCGGAATCGGTGAACCAGGCTCTGGAAGACGCCAACCTGCCGCCGGAATTGCTCGAGCTGGAACTGACCGAATCCATTGCCATGGAAAACCCGGACCGCGTCACCGAACAGGTGCAGCCGCTGCGGGATCGCGGTGTCAGCTTCGCCATTGATGATTTCGGCACCGGACATTCCTCGCTGTCCTATCTGACGCGGATGCCTTTCGACGTGTTCAAGATCGACCAGAGTTTCGTTCGCGATATGGCGACCAATGAGCATTCGCGGATCGTCGTTGAGACCATTCTCGCCCTGGCCAATTCGCTGAAGCTGGAAACCGTGGCTGAAGGCGTGGAAACAGAAGAACAATACGCCATGCTGCGCGAGCTGGGTGCCACGCTGGCGCAGGGCTTCCTCTTCGGTCGTCCGATGCCGATGACGAATTTCGTCGAATTCGCTCAGGACGCAGACCGCGATGATGGTGAATTCGGCGATACGGCTGTCGGCATCTAGCCCGGCCTGACTGGCCCACCCTCTTGATTGATCCGGCCATCACGGCCAAATGCTGGGTTTCACGTGAAACGGAGCCCGGCCCATGACCTCTTCCAGCACCGATGCATCGAACTGGCGCGGTACAACCATTCTGGCTGTGCGCAAGGCTGGCAAGCTTGTTCTGGCCGGTGACGGACAGGTCTCGATCGGCCCTACCGTCATGAAAGGTAACGCGAAAAAGGTTCGCCGCCTGGCTGGTGGACATGTCGTTGCGGGTTTTGCCGGAGCGACGGCGGACGCCTTTGCCCTGTTTGAACGGCTGGAAGGCAAGCTGGAACAATACCCGGCCCAGCTCGCCCGGGCCTGCGTGGAACTGGCCAAGGACTGGCGGACCGATCGCTATCTGCGCCGGCTGGATGCGATGCTGGTCGTGGCCGACAAATCCGCCACCTTCCTGCTCACCGGGGCTGGCGATGTGCTTGAACCGGAAGACGGAGTCGTCGCCGTGGGCTCCGGCGGCAATTACGCCCTGTCGGCTGCCCGGGCGATTTATGACTATGAAGCGGACCCGGAACTGATCGCCAAAAAGGCGATGGAAATCGCCGCCAAGATCTGCGTCTACACCAACGAGAATCTGACCATCGAGATCCTCGAAGAGGGCTAGTTGGCGCGGAAACCGGTGCGCTTTCTGTGCGAACCGGGCGCGCTCTCGGTGTCACGATTGTCGGGTCTCAGTCCCGTTCCGGCGCGGTTTACGCCTGTTCTAGGCGAGGCGCACTAGCTCGCGAATAATTGCGTTTCGATGTCGCGGAAGGTCTTGAACTCGAGCGCATTACCGGCGGGGTCGCGAACGAAAAACGTGCCCTGCTCGCCGGGCTGGCCAGCGAAACGGATATAAGGGTCGACAACAAAGTCCGTGCCGGCCGCCTTGAAGCGTTCACCGAGCTGCTCCCATTCCTCCCACTCCAGCACCAGGCCGAAATGACGGACCGGGACCGCCTTGCCATCGACCCCGGCGGTCTGGCTGTCGGTGCACTCTTCGGGAGACAGGTGGGCAACGACCTGGTGGCCGAACATGTCGAAATCGATCCAGCGATCCGAGGACCGGCCGATACGGCACCCGACCAGGCCGGTATAGAAGGCGCGGGCGGCTTCAAGGTCATCAACCGGGAAGGCGAGGTGGAAGCGCGGCGGGGTCTGGCTCATGAGCATTCTGCCTTTCAGGTCTGGTCCTTGAGGGTCTGCCTGATTACATGACAGGCGAAGCGATACAAACAAGAGCGATCATGACCGATTTTTCTCCGCGCGAAATTGTCTCCGAACTCGACCGTTTCATCGTCGGCCAGGGCGATGCCAAGAAGGCCGTGGCGCTGGCGCTGCGCAATCGCTGGCGGCGCAAACAGCTCGACGCCGATCTCGCCGAAGAGGTGACGCCGAAGAATATCCTCATGATCGGGCCGACCGGTGTCGGCAAGACCGAGATCTCGCGCCGCCTGGCCAAGCTGGCCAAGGCGCCCTTCATCAAGATCGAGGCGACCAAGTTCACCGAGGTTGGTTATGTCGGCCGTGATGTCGACCAGATCGCTCGGGACCTGGTCGAGGTCGCCATCCATCTCGTGCGCGAGCGCAAGCGCGAAGAGGTCAAGGCCCAGGCCGAGGCCCATGCGGAAGAGCGTGTGCTCGATGCCCTCGTCGGCCCCGGCGCCGGCGAATCCACCCGCGACGCCTTCCGTAAACGCCTGCGCACCGGCGAGCTGAACGACAAGGATGTCGAGATCCAGCTGGCCGAAGCTGGCGGTTCACCGCTGCAAATGCTCGATATTCCGGGCATGCAGGGCGGGGCGGGCGTGCTCAATCTGGGCGACCTGTTCGGCAAGGGCTTCCCGCAACAGACCAAGACCCGCCGCATGAAGGTCAAGGATGCCTATGAGCCGCTGGTCGCAGAAGAAGCCGACAAGCTGCTCGACGACAGCCAGATCACCGCTGAGGCGATCAAGCTGGCGGAGAATGAAGGCATCGTCTTCCTCGACGAGATCGACAAGATCGCCGCACGCTCTGAAGCCCGCGGCGCCGATGTGTCTCGTGAAGGCGTGCAGCGCGACCTGCTGCCGCTGATCGAGGGGACGACGGTCACGACCAAGCACGGCGCGATCAAGACCGACCACATCCTCTTCATCGCCTCGGGTGCCTTCCATGTTGCCAAACCCTCCGACATGCTGCCGGAGCTTCAGGGCCGCCTGCCCATCCGGGTCGAGCTCTCGGCCCTGACCAAGGATGATTTCAAACGCATCCTGACCGAGCCGGAAGCCAATCTGGTCAAGCAATATACCGCCCTGATCGGTACTGAGGGCGTCACCCTCAACTTCACCGACGATGCCATCGACGCGATCGCCGAACTGGCCGCGGAGGTGAACGCCTCGGTGGAGAATATCGGGGCCCGTCGCCTGCAGACGATCATGGAGAAACTGGTCGAGGAGATTTCTTTCACCGCCTCCGACCGCGCCGGGGAAGTAATTGAAATCACAGCCGATTATGTCCGCGAGAATGTCGGTGAACTGGCCAAGAATGCGGATCTGAGCAAGTTTATTCTCTGATTTTCGGCGGCGGATTGAGGGTATGACCCGGTATGACCGGAGAGCCGCCGCATTCCGGGCCGGCCCGCGCCCCCGGCCCAACCACCCGATTGAGTGTGCCCAAGGGCGTTCGGGCCGGAACCGCTGTCCTAAGCGTTTGAGTTCAAGGCCCGTTCGCCCGTCTGTCCACCTTGTCGACAATCGCCCGGGTGGATGGGCGGGGGAGCGGGCCGACCACGGCCAGGCGCGGCTCAACAGCCAAACAAGGCATTGCAGCCGATCCGCGCTACTTCACCCGTAGCGTCACATAAAACGCGCCGGCCCCACCATGTCGCGTATGCGCACTCGAATACCCTGACACATACTGACACAAATTCGGTTTTCCCAACCATTCCGGTAGTTTCCGGCGGAGGACACCCGGTGCATCGGGATACTCCCAGGGCTCGTGATCGCGTTCCTTGGTCCGGCTCATCGCGCCCTTTCCGGTAATCACCAGCACATTGCGATACCCATCCTTCCACGCCATGGCGAGAAAATGTGTGAGCGTGGACAGGGCCTGCTCCTGGGTCAGGCCGTGCAGGTCGAGACGCGCATCGATGTCGAGCTTGCCGCGGCGCACGCGTTTCTCTGTCGATCGGTCGACCGGGACCGTCGCCTGGTGGTGTCTGGGCTGATGATGCACATCCACAGAAGCGCGATGTTTGGCGGGTTTGGGCTTGGCCTTTTTCGCCGATGCAGGTCTGGACGGTTTGGCTTTCGCCGGTTGCGCGGCGGACTCGACGGTCTCGTCATTGAGCGAGCGGGCCTTGGCGGCATCGAGCGGCTTTACCGAGCGGGCCACCTTGCGCCAGATCGCCTTTTCTTCCGGCTGGAGATCACGCTTGCGGACCATGGGTCAGGCCGGCGGGGTGGCATCGATCAGGCGCTGGGCGACGGCGGTCGGCAGAAAGGCCGTCCACTGGGCCTGGACCCGCGTGGTACCGGCGCGACGCTCGGCCGTCTGTCCCCAGCCCCAGAAGAAATCACCGCGCAAGGGACCGTTGATGGCTCCGCCGGAATCCTGGGCGATGACAAGGCCCGACCAGCCTTCCAATTCGGGCAGGTCGGCGCTCATCCAGACCGGCACGCCATGGGCATGGTGGCGGGTATCAACGGCGATCGAAGCCATCGGGGTCAAAGCCACGCCCGATGACCCGGCCGGACCGAGATCAGGATCGGTCAAGGGCTGGGTCTGGAAGAAGACATAGCGCGGATTGACGCCAAACAGCTCGGCCGTGGCCTCGGGACCATTTTCCTCCAGCCAGGCTTCAATGCCCTGCTTGGAGGCGGCGTGAACCTCGAGCTCACCGCGGCGGATCAGCTCGCGGCCAATGGAGCGATAGGGCTGACCATTATGGGCTGCAAACGCCGCGCGTTCCTGCCGGCCATCGGGATAGACGATACGGCCAGAGCCCTGGATTTGCAGGAAAAACACCTCGATCGGCTCGCCCCAGGCAAACACTTCGCCGGCATCCTGCTGCTCGATCTCGGAGCGCTCCTTGTAGAGTACGAGGCGGCCATCACGGACTTCGCCGACAATACGCCGGCCCGCCAGATCCTCTTCGAACAGGCCGAGATCGACGGTCACAAGGTCGCTTGGGCGGCGACGCAGGGGCTGGCTGAACCGCGGTGTGGGCGTTTCCGACACATCGACATAGGGCTCGTAATAACCGGTCAGCAGGCCGCGCTCCTCACGCGTCTCGCTTTCCGTTTCCAGGGCCGCCAGGCGGATCGGGGTAAACTGGGTCTGGAAGAAACCGCGCGCCGCCTCGGCACCCGGTGCCGTCATCAAGGCGGCCGCACAGGCCGTGCGCCACTCACCGATACGGCCGGCCCATTGCGCTTGCGGATTGAGCCAATCATCCGCCGGGCGATTATCCCAGCGCGAACAGGACCGCACAAAAGCGGCGAGCGCGGCCTGCGGATCATTGCTCGACCATCCGGGCAGGGCATCCCAATGCGCCGGGATCAGATCGAGCGCAGTTGGCAGTACCGCTTCGGGTTCAACGGGCACTTCGACCGGGTCCGGTTCGGGCGGCGCCTGACAGGCCGCCAGGGTCAGAACCCCGGCGAAAGCGAGGAGTTTAGGCCACAGCGACACTGGCGAGCACCCAGTTGGGATCATTGCTGTCGAGACGGCGCTCGAAGGTCCAGTATTCCGACACCCGGGCCAGCTGGCCCAGATCCCCGGAGACGGTCTGGCCGTCAGAGCCGGTCACTTCGCTGGCAATATCAGCCTCGAATTTCACCTTCATGCGGGCCACGCCATTCTCGGCCGACGCATCGACGATCTCGGTGGTGACGAGACGATCGATCTCGGTCTTGGCGGTTTCGCCTTTGGCACGACGTTCATCGATCACCGCGGCATAGCGATCAAATACCTTGTCGGCCAGCAGGGTGCGGAGCATGTCCTTGTCACCGCGGGCAAAGCCTTCAACGATCATGCGATAGGCCTGACCGGCCCCATCGAGGAAGCCGTCCGGCGAAAACGACCGGTCAGCCTGGGCGATGGCTTCCAGACCCGCAGCGGCCGGGCCTTCAAAGGCCGGACGGACCGGCGGCAGGCGATCGCCGGCACCGCCGGCCTTGGGTTTCGGATCCGGCGCCTTGGGCGGCTCCATATGGCCCTCGCTACGTCCGAGAACGCCATAGAGTTTGATCGCGAAGAACACCGCTACACCGGCGAAAACGAGAAGGCTGAAAAGTTCGGTCATATCAATTCTGCCGCAGCTTGGCGGAGCGCCCTGCGAACGGGCCGCCAGATCGATTCAATGTATTTCCTAGATATAGGCGCAATTAGCGCCAACGTCAGCATTTCCAATGACAGGCGGTTATCTTGCCGCAGTCGAGTGCTCATGCTAACGCCACCGCTCGAATTTTACCGGGCGGCCGGGGGCCGTTTCCGCAGTTAAAGCCCAATCGGGGGACAATTATGACCGACGCACCCGCTACGCCGGAACAGCCGCAGGCCCCGCAAGGCCCGGCCCTTCGCATCCTGACGCAATACATCAAGGATCTTTCCTTCGAAAATCCGGGTGCTCCGGAAAGCCTCCGCGCCGGTGGCGCCGCGCCGAATATCGACATGGGTATCGATGTTCAGGCCCGCACCGTGTCCCAGGGCATCTATGAAGTGACCCTGAACTTCTCCGCCAAGGCCGAGCGCGGCGAAGGCGGCGACGTCGTCTTCATCGCCGAGCTGAGCTATTCCGGCCTGTTCGAGATGGCCAACATCTCCGACGCGGATCGCGAGCCCTTCCTGCTGATCGAGTGCCCGCGCATGATCTTCCCGTTCGCGCGCCGCATCCTCGGTGACATCACGCGCGATGGCGGCTTCCCGCCGCTCATGCTGGACCCGGTTGATTTTGCTGGCCTTTACCGTGCGCAGCTGGCCAAGCGCGCTGCGGCGACCGGCGGAAATGAGCCGAACGGCAATGGCGATCCGGCTGCTGCCAACTAAGACTTAGAGCTCTACGCTCAATTGAGACCAGACGGACGCGTCGCCCAGCTCTTCGATGAAGGCTTTATGGGCGGCGCGTTCTTCGTTCTGGACCCGGCTTTCCAGCGCTTTCGGACGCGCCGGACGGGCCGGAAACTCGACCACACCACCCTTGCTGCCTGCTTCGCCGCGACCGGAGAGATCAAGGGCCCGTGTGCGCCCGCCAGTCAGCTCGAGATAGACCTCGGCCAGGAGCAGGGCATCGATCAGGGCGCCGTGCTTGTCGCGGGTTTCCAGGGAAATATCGAAGCGCTTACACAGCGCGTCGAGCGACACATAGGAGCCCGGGAACATAGCCCGCGCGATCGCAGCGGTGTCCTTGAAACGGTCATCGGGATAGATCGGCTTGCCCAGCCGAGCGAGTTCCATATTGATGAAACCGCGGTCAAAGCCGGCATTGTGAGCGACCAGAACCCCGTCGCCGACAAAGTCCAGGAACGCGTCCGCATGCTCGGCAAAAACCGGCTTGTCGGCGAGGAACTCATCGGTCAGGCCCGTGATTTCAACCACTTCCTTGGGCGTTGAACGCTCCGGATTGACATAGGCGTGATAGGTCCGGCCGGTCGGGATGCAGTCGATCACCTCGACACAACCCAGCTCGGTGATGCGGTCGCCGGTATTGGGGTCAAGGCCCGTGGTCTCGGTATCGAAAACGATTTCACGCATGGCTCAAGCCTGTTGTTCGCGGATGGCCCGGATCACAGAACGCACTTGTTCGCGCGCATCCTCAAGACCTCCGGAGGTCTCGATTGCATAGTCGGCACGGGCGAGTTTTTCGGTGTCCGGCATCTGCCGGGCGATGATGGCCTCCAGCTTGTCCGCGTCCATGCCCGGGCGTTCCAGCACTCGCGCGCGGCGGATCTCGTCCGGCGCGTGGACCACCACAATGGCATCCACCAGCTTGTCGCCGCCGGTCTCGAACAAGAGCGGCACATCATACACCACCATGTCCGAACCGGACCGGGCAGCCTCCTGGCTGAACTGCTCGCGGGCCTGGGAAACCAGCGGATGCACGATCTTTTCCAGGCGTTCAAAACCGGTCGGATCTTCGCGCAGGGCAGCGCTCAGGCGCGTCCGGTCCACTGCTCCATCGACCACCGTACCCGGAAAGGCCTCGGAAATCGGTGCGACCGCTGCGCCGCCAGGTGCATAAAGCTCATGGACACAGGCATCGCTGTCGAAAACCGGTACACCCTCTTCGATGAAGAGCTTGGCCGTGGCGGATTTGCCCATGCCGATCGAGCCGGTGAGACCGATGATTTTCATGAGCTTTCGCCCAGAGCCGCGAGAAGCGGCGTGCGCACATTCACATCCGGTGCCGGCTGGCCGTAAAAGGCTTCGAAACTCGGCTTGCCCTGCTCGATCAACATGCCCAGCCCGTCCACCGTCTTGTGACCGGCTTCACCGGCCGCGCGCAGGAAACCCGTCGTCAGCGGGGAATAGACACTGTCCGCCACGATCAGCGTTTTCGACGCCTTGGAGAAATCCATGTCGAGCACGGGCTGACCCGTCAGCCCCAGCGAAGTCGCATTGACGACAATGTCGACATCACCGACGGCCTCGTCACGCCCATCCCAGCCGACGATATCGGCTTCGGGCGCGATCCGGTCGCGCAGGGCCTCGGCCCGCTGGCGGTTGCGATTGGCTATAACGATGGAGGACGCGCCGGCCTCGACCAGGCCATAGACGATGGACCGCGCCGCCCCACCAGCGCCCAGGACCAGGACGCGCTTGCCAGACGGATCACCACCGGATGCCTTGAGCGAGGCAATAAAGCCAGGCGCATCAGTATTGTCCGCATGCACTTCGCCATCGGAGAATGTCAGCAGATTGGCAGCACCGATGGCCTCCGCCCTGTCTGAAATTCTATGAGCGATGACAAGAGCTTGTTCTTTATGGGGCAGGGTTACATTGAGACCCTTCAGCCCCGCGCGCTGCAAAGCCAGAGCGACCGGAGCGAACATGTGCGGCGAGGCGATATACGGCGTGTAGATCGCATTCAGTCCCGCCGCCTCGACCCAATGGGCCATCATCAGGGGCGAAAGCGAATGACCGATCGGCTGGCCGATCACGCCGGCGGTCAGGGCAGCTCCGGTCGGCTTCATGAGACCAGCACCTTCTTGTCGCGCAGCACATCCAGCAGCGGGATGAGCGGCAGGCCGAGCACAGCGAAATAATCCGCCTCGACCTTTTCAAACAATTGCGCGCCCAGGGCTTCATAAGCATAGGCGCCAACGCTCGCGGTCAGTTCAAACCCGGCATTTTCGAGATAGAAGTCCAGAAAATCATCCGAGAAATCGCGCACATGCAGGGTCGAGGTCTGCTGGTGGGTCCAGACTTCGCGACCATCCAGGCAAAGCGACAGGCCGGAATGGAGGTAATGCACCTTGCCGCGCATCGCCATCAGGCGGTCGCGCGCCATCGAGCGCTCGGGCAATTTGTCGAGCAATTGCCCGTCCAGTTCCATGGTCTGGTCGGCGCCGAGAACATAGGCGCCGGCGATTTGCGAGGAGACATCTTCCGCCTTGGCACGGGCGAGAAGGGCGGCCATGTCGCGCGGCGACAGGTCGGCGTGCTCGCACTTGAGGACATCTTCGTCGACGCCGGATTTGTGCACCCGTAAGGGCACGCAGGCCTGTTCGAGCACTTGCCGCCGGATCGCGCTGCCGGAAGCGAGAACGAATTCTGTCACGCGCCTTTGCTCCGCTTGTCATTGAGAAGGTTGATGATCTTGGCCGCGGTCTCTTCCACCGAGCGGCGTGTCACATCAATCGAGGCCCAGCCATGCTTGGCGAAAAGCCGCTTGGCATGCAGCACTTCCTCGCGCACCGAGTAATCGTCGACATAGTCGGTGTCGCGTTCCTCATTGAGGCTCAAAAGCCGGTTGCGGCGGATCTGGACAATCCGTTCCGGCGAGGCCGTGAGCCCGACCACCAGCGGGTTTTTCAGCGAATAGACCTGTTCCGGCAGCGGCACGCTCTGCACCAGCGGGATATTGGCCGCGCGATAGCCGCGATGCGCCAGATAGATCGAGGTCGGCGTTTTCGAGGTCCGGCTGACACCCAGGAGCAGAATGTCGGCGCTTTCGAAATCCTCACCCTGACCATCGTCATGGGCCATGGTGTAGTTCAGCGCCTCGATGCGGCGGAAATATTCGGCGTCGAGCGAACGCTGGGCCCCGGCGCGGCTGGCCACCGGGCGGCCGAGATACGCACTCAAGGTCGCCAGCATCGGGTCCAGCACCGCGATCGCCGGCGTGCCCAACTCCATGCAACGCGTTTCCAATTGCCGCCGCAAATCCGGATTCACGATGGTATACATGACGATACCGGGATAGGCGGCGATCTCGTCGAGGACGTGATTGAGCTGGCGGGTCGAACGCACCAGGGCGTAGAGATGCTCGAGCGGGTTGGCGCCTTCGAACTGGGCCACCGAGGCGCGCATCACCTCCATCAAGGTCTCACCGGTCGAGTCGGAGACCATGTGAATGTGGAAATTGGTCTCGAAGACGGGTGTTTCAGCGTCGGTCATCGCAGCGGCCTGAGCGTGTTTACCATTTGTTAATAAGTTGGGGAGTTTTCCTCAATCTCCGCAAGCGGAAATTCCGCCTGTGGGTATGACCCGGTCCTACCCCACCTCATCCACAGAGTCTTCCACAGTTCGGGCCCTTGTGTACAAGCCTGTGAACAGAAAAACCTGTGGACGGCACTGCGCGAGTTATGCACCGGTTATGCACAGCGGCTAGCCTCGCAGTTTGCTGATATTGATAGAGGAATCCGGTTATCCGGCTTTTCCTGGCAGGAGTTGTCCAGACGCTTTGAGCGCAACGGGATTATCCGGACCCTGAGGGAAAGCGACCTTCCCCCGACATTCACGGCACAACGACTCCAACAATTTTTTCTTTCTTATTTAAAGAGATGAAAACGCCGCATTGAATTGGGCTGATAACACCCCTAATCAGACGCCCATGAGTGATGCTATCGAAAAGCCGCTTCTTGCGGTCCTGAACGGCGAGCGCCGTACCCCGCCTCCGGTCTGGATGATGCGCCAGGCTGGTCGTTACCTGGCCGAGTATCGGGAAGTCCGGGCCAAGGCCAAGAACTTCATCGATTTCTGCTTTTCGCCTGATCTGGCAGCAGAAGTCACGCTCCAGCCCATTCGCCGGTTCGGCTTTGATGCAGCGATCATGTTCGCTGACATCCTGCTGATCCCGATCGCCCTGGGCCGCAAGGTCTGGTTCGTCGCCGGTGAAGGACCCAAGCTTGATCCTTTCGACGTCTCGCTGGTCGATCAGCTGACCGAAGGGCAATCGAGAACCGTATTGGCACCGATCGCAGAGACCCTTCGACGGGTGAAGCCGGAACTACCCGGTCATACCACGCTGATCGGCTTTGCCGGCGCACCCTGGACGGTGGCGACCTATATGGTCGAAGGCGGCGGATCCAAGGACCGGTTCAAGACCCGTGTCGCGGCCTGGGACCAGGCGGATCATTTCGACGCCATGCTCGACAAGATCGCCGACGCGACGATCGAATATCTGGTCATGCAGGCTGAGGCCGGCGCCGATGTCCTGAAAATCTTCGACAGCTGGGCTGAGGGTCTGCCGGAGCCGCTGTTCGAACGGGTCATCATCCGCCCGACCCGTCGCATTGTTGAAGGCGTGCGCGCGGCCGGTGTGACGGTTCCGATCATCGGTTTCCCGCGCGGTGCCGGTACGCTGTATCCGCGCTATGCCGCAGAAACCGGCATCACCGCCCTCGCACTGGACACGGCGGTCCAGCCGGAATGGATGCACAAGGCCCTGCCGGCGGATCTTCCGGTCCAGGGGCATCTCGATCCCGCGGCGCTACGCGCAGGTGGCGATGTCCTGCATTCAGAGGTGGACCGCCTGCTGGATAGTTGGGCGGACCGGCCACATATCTTCAATCTGGGACACGGGATCACGCCGGACGTGCCTGTCGCCCATGTTGAAGCCATGCTTGCCCGGATCCGCAGCCGGGCCTGATCGGAGCGCCCTCCCGTGCCGCAGAAAAAACTCGCCATCGTCCTGTTCAACCTGGGCGGACCTGACAAGCCGGAATCGGTCAAACCCTTCCTGCGCAACCTGTTTCGTGACCCCGCCATTATCCAGGCGCCAGGTCCGATCCGGGAATTCCTCGCCTGGTTGATCTCGACCTTGCGGGACAAGGAAGCGCGCGAGAATTACGACAAGATGGGCGGTGGCTCCCCGCTCATGCCGGAAACGGAAAAGCAGATCGCGGCCCTGCAGGCTGAACTGGAAAAGCGCTCGGGCGATTACGAGATCAAGATCTGGCCCGCCATGCGCTACTGGCATCCTTTCACCGAGGATGTGGCGCAGGAGGTGAAAGCCTGGGCACCGGATGAAACCGTGCTGCTGCCGCTTTATCCGCAGCTCTCTACGACCACGACCGGCTCGTCTCTGGGGGCTTGGCGCAAGGCCGGTGGTCCGGAAACGCGCACGGTGTGTTGCTACCCGACCGAAGCCAGCTTCATTCGGGCCCACGCCGAGCTGATCCGGCGCAAATGGCAGGAGAGCGGCTCACCGGAGAATTGCCGGATTCTGTTTTCTGCGCACGGTCTGCCGGAGAAAATCGTCAAGGCCGGTGACCCCTATCAATGGCAGGTGGAACAGACCTCCGCTGCCGTCGCTGAACTGCTTCCGGAACTGCCCGATACCCAGATCTGCTATCAGAGCCGTGTGGGTCCGCTGAAATGGATCGGTCCGTCGACCGAGGAGGCGATCGAGAAAGCCTCCGCAGACGGCAAGAACATCATCCTCACTCCGATTGCCTTTGTCTCCGAGCATATCGAGACGCTTGTCGAGTTGGACGAGGAATATGCCGAGCTGGCCGAAGAGCATGGCATCAAGACCTATCTGCGGGTTCCGGCCCTGGGTGTCGAGCCGGCCTTTATCGAAGCGCTCGCCAATGCGGTAGAAGGCGCCCTGGCGCGCGAGCCCGGCCTGGCTCCGGATACCGGCGCGCGCATCTGTCCGCTGAAACATACCGCTTGCCCGTGCAAGCCGTGATAAGACGCTGATGTGATGCTTCTTGCCGCTGCATATGACTGGCTCCGCGCCCTGCACATCCTCTCGGTGATCGCCTGGATGGCGGGACTGCTCTACCTGCCGCGGCTCTACGTCTATCACGCCATGGCCGAACCGGGCGGCGAGTTTGATCGCACGGTGAAGGACCAGGAACGGCGTCTGCTGAAGCTGATCATGAACCCGGCGATGATTGCCAGCTGGATCTTCGGTCTGCTTCTGGTCTGGGCCAATGCGGAGCGGGCCGGCGGCTGGTCGATCTTCCTGGACTGGGCCTGGATCGCCAAATTTGTGCTGATTTCGGTCATGACCGGCGTGCATCACCTTTACGCGATCCGGTTCAAGCACTTCCAGGCCGGCACCAATGACTGGCCACACCGGCACTATCGCATCCTCAATGAAGTCCCCTTTGTGCTCGCCATCCTGATCGTGTTGATCGCGGTGGTGGCCCTGAAATAGCAGGCTGGGGCCCTTGTCCGCTTGACGCTGGGCAATGCCCATGGCAAGGCTAGGACAACTCGTTCAGAGACCTCTCTCTCATTGACGTTGTGACTGGCCGGATCCGCGGCACGCGCGTCAATTACTGACACAGATATCGCCGATCCGAACGGCACCATCCTTGCTTCGCCCTAATGGACCTCGTCCGGGGTCGGCTCCCGTTTCTCCATGCGTTGATTGATCATGACCGAAGAAACCGCTTCCCTGCCTGCCCTGTTTGAAGGCCTGCAGCGTCTCACCCTTCAGGATCTGAAGGAAAAGAAACCCACCGAGCTGCTCGAAATGGCCGAGGCCCTCGAGATCGAGAATGCCTCCTCCCTGCGAAAACAGGGCATGATGTTCGCCATTCTCAAAGCCTGCGCCGAGCGCGAACTGGAAATCCATGGCGGTGGTGTGCTGGAAGTGCTGCAGGATGGCTTCGGTTTCCTGCGCTCACCGGAATCCAACTATCTCGCCGGCCCGGACGACATCTATGTCTCGCCGACCCAGATCCGCAAATTCGGCCTTCGCACCGGCGATACGGTCGAGGGCGAAATCCGCAGCCCGCGGGACGGCGAACGCTATTTCGCACTCCTCAAGGTCAATTCGATCAATTTCCAGGAGCCGGAAAAAGCCCGTCACAAGGTCCATTTCGACAATCTGACACCGCTTTATCCCGAAAGCCGCTTCGTCATGGAGCAGGCCGATCCGACGGTGAAAGACCGCTCCGGCCGCGTCATCGATATCGTCTCGCCGCTCGGCAAGGGCCAGCGTGGCCTGATCGTGGCGCCGCCGCGGACCGGTAAAACGGTTCTGTTGCAGAATATCGCCCACGCGATCGAGACCAATCATCCCGATTGCTACCTCATGGTTCTGCTCATCGATGAGCGTCCGGAGGAAGTGACCGACATGCAGCGCACGGTGAAGGGTGAGGTGATCTCCTCGACCTTTGACGAACCGGCCACGCGTCACGTCCAGGTCGCGGAAATGGTGATCGAGAAAGCCAAGCGCCTGGTCGAACACGGCCGTGATGTTGTGATCCTGCTGGACTCCATTACCCGCCTGGGCCGTGCCTACAACACCGTGGTGCCGTCCTCGGGCAAGGTTCTGACCGGTGGTGTCGACGCCAACGCCCTGCAGCGTCCCAAGCGTTTCTTCGGTGCCGCGCGGAATATCGAGAATGGCGGCTCGCTGACCATTATCGCCACCGCACTGATCGACACTGGTTCGCGCATGGACGAAGTCATCTTCGAGGAATTCAAGGGTACGGGTAACTCTGAAGTCGTGCTCGACCGCAAGGTGGCCGACAAGCGCGTCTTCCCGGCGATCGACATTCTCAAGTCCGGTACGCGTAAGGAAGAGCTCCTGGTGGATCGTGGCCAGCTGCAGAAAATGTATGTCCTGCGCCGCATCCTCAACCCGATGGGCGCCCAGGATGCGATCGAGTTCCTGCTCGACAAGCTGCGTCAGACCAAGACGAATGACGAGTTCTTCGACTCCATGAACACCTAGGGCGCACGCCCCGGTCCATGAAAAAAGCGGCGGTCCATCGGGCCGCCGTTTTCGTATGTCGATCAGGTCTGGCTTTTGCTGCCGTCCCGCGCTTGGATCGCGCCACTCTTTTCACGAACGGATAGAACATGACCGACGCTCCTGATCTTGCCCTTTTCCATGCCCCGCACACCCGCTCGATCCGGGTCCTCATGCTGCTCGAGGAAATGGGACTCGATCACACGGTCGAGTCTGCGCCCTATCACGAGACCGGCGAGAAGCTGGAGGCGTACAAGAAATTCCACCCGCTCGGCAAAATCCCGGCGCTGCGTGATGGCGATGACGCGATCTTCGAGAGCAACGCCATTTTGCAATATATTCTGGGGCGTTATGGCCCGTCCGATCTGGAAGTGAAGCCGGATGAAGCCGATTATGGCCGCTATCTGCAATGGCTGCATTTCGGCGAGGGCGGCATGACCATCCCGGTCTCCCTGCTCCTGGCCCACACGTTCATGCTGCCGGAGGATCAGCGCAATCCGGGTACGGCGAAGTGGGCCCGCGCCGAAGTCGACAAGACGCTGGCCGCTCTGGGCGAAACCGGGCTCGACGGGGATCGTGAATACCTGGCCGGGAACCGTTTCACCGCTGCCGATATCTCGGTCGTTTACATGCTCTACCTGCTCAAACTGATCAAACAGTTCGACGGCGCACCGGACAATGTGAAGGCCTATTTCAAGCGCATCACCGGTCGCGACAGCTGGAAGAAGGCCACGGCCTAATCGACGATGCGGGCTTGTAGCCGGTCATTGATATCGAGCGCATAGCGATCGGAGACAGGAATACGGCTGCCATTGGCCAGCTCGACCTCCCTCACCCGGTCGCCACGCGACTTGGTGCTGGCGATATAGGCCGGATTGACCAGGTGTGAGCGATGCACCCGGACAAAGCCACTTTGCGCCAGCTTCTCACTCAGCGATGACATGGTCGCGCGGTGCAGCACTTCGCGGCCGGCCAGGCGCAGGGCGATATAATTGCCCTGGGCGGTGGCGCCCTGGATATCGGTCAGCGGGATGAATTCGGTGCCGCTGGTCGAACGCACGGCAATCGAGGGCGCGGCCTCCATCGGGGCATGTGGATCATATTCCGGGCGCGGCCGCATTTGCCGGCCTGCCAGATAGGTCGCCACCAGCAGGACCCCGTCCCAGAGCCAGCTGGTCAGGGTCCAGCTGCCCCAGACTTCGAAAATGGTGCGGTCATTACCGAAAGAGAGCAGGAAGCCGTTGAATAGTCCTGAGATTGGCAGGGTGATGGCTGCGGCGATCGCGGCCGTGGCAACGGTCGGCATCAATCCCTTGTTGGTGTCGCGGGCGCCGTAGAGATAGACGACCGGCATCATGAACAGCCAGGGCAGAAAACCCAGCGCCCAGCCGCGCAGATAAGCCCAATAGGGCAAGTCTTCGCCGGCCCGCTGGCCGTCGATATATCCGGAAAAGGAGAACAGCACGACCATGGTTGCCCAGATGGTCGCGGTGGTCAGCAATAAGGACCGGTCGGTTTTGAACCGCGGCAGGTGCGGCAGTGTGGAATCAAGAATGGCCACGAAAACGCTCTCTACGTCGTGTCGGTAAAGACAGTGATTTCAAGCCCGAGCGCGTCGAGCTTAGCATGGGCCGGACGCGAGCCAAGCGCTTCGGGTGTGGCCGTACCGTCTAGAAACGCAGATGCTGGGCGAGGAAGCTCATCGTGCGGCCATCGGCGAGAACGGCGTTGTCGCGGTCATAATGCGTCCCATCGGTGCGGGCAAAGGCATGGTCCATGTCCGGATAATCATGCAATTGCGTCATCGGGTGATCATCGAGACCTTCATGCATGGCGGCCTGTTGATCGGCCGGAACGAATTCATCCTTGCCGGCGATATGCAGCATCAACGGTTTGCTGATCGACTTGGCTTCATCCAGACGATTGGCGATGGCGACCCCGTAATAGCCGACAGAGGCATCCGACCCGGTCCGGGTGGCGGAGAGATAGGCGAGCTGGCCGCCGAGGCAGTAGCCGATCGTGCCGACCTTGCCCGAACAGGCTTCATGGCCACGGATCGCCTCGATGGAGGCATCGATATCCTTCATGCCATGATCGACATTGAAGGCATTGAACAGCTCGAAGGCCCGGGCCCATTCCGCCTCGGTCTTGTCGGTGAGCTGGATGCCCGGCTCGATGCGCCAGAACAGGTCCGGACAAAATGCGACATATCCCTCCTTGGCCAGGGCATCGCACTTGGCCCGCATGTCGGCATTGACGCCGAAGATTTCCTGCAGGAGCACGACGGCCGGGGCCGGAGTTTGCTCGGGCAGGGCGAGATAACCGGAGAAATCTCCGTCGGGACCTGAAATCTGAATATCTTGACCGGACATGGCGGGCTCCTATTGATAGCGTGTATCCTGAAGCGAAACAGCGAGGCCGACATGAAGGTTACGATCGATATCGAATGCACGCCGGTGGAGGCGCGCGCCTTTCTGGGTCTGCCCGATGTCTCGACCTTGAATGACCGAATGGTCGAGGAAATGGTGCGTCGGATGGAAGCTAATATGGACTCGCTTGAGCCGGAAGCGCTGATGCGTCAATGGACGGCGTTCGGCGGCCAGATGACCGACAATTTCATGAGTTTCATGCAGCAGGCGGCCAGCACCGGCATGCCCAAGACTGATAAATAAGTCGTGGAAACAACGATTTACGCGCTCTCCACCGCACCGGGCCGGGCCGGTGTGGCGATTATCCGTATTTCCGGGTCCAAAGCGGGTGATGCGCTGGATGTGATGACGGCCGGGCGCCGCCCCGCGCCGCGTGCCGCAGCACTGCGCCGCTTGCAGAATACCGAGGGCGAGGTCTTCGACGAGGCTCTGGTACTCTGGTTTCCGGGTCCGGGAAGCTTTACCGGCGAGGATTGTGCGGAATTGCATGTCCATGGCGGTCTCGCGGTGATCGAAACGGCTTTCGAGACCCTGGAGACGCTGGGCTGCGTGCCCGCGGAAGCCGGCGAGTTCACCCGCCGCGCCTTCGAGAATGACCGTATTGACCTGACCGAGGCGGAAGGCCTGGCTGATCTGATCGAGGCCGAGACCGAGGGCCAGAGGCGCCAGGCCCTGGCGCAGATGACCGGCGCCTTGCGTGGTCTGTACGAAGAATGGCGCGAGTCTCTCATTTCCATCCTGGCTTCGGTTGAGGGCGAGATTGACTTTCCTGATGAGGGCGATGTTCCCGATGCCCTCTCCCACCGGGCGTTCGAGCCACTGGTTATCCTGATCGCCTCGATGCAGGAGCATCTCGATGACGGACGGCGTGGCGAGCGGATCCGTACTGGTTTCACCATCGCCCTGATCGGGGCGCCCAACGCCGGCAAATCCAGCCTCTTGAACACGCTGGCCGGGCGTGACGCGGCCATCGTCACCGATATCCCTGGTACAACGCGCGACATTATCGAGGTCCGCGTCACCATGGGTGGCTATCCGGTGATCATCTCCGACACGGCAGGCTTGCGGGAGGCCGTCGACGCTGTCGAAGCGGAGGGGGTGAAACGCGCGCTGGATCGCGCCGTGCAGGCGGATCTGCGGATCGGCGTCGCAGATGCACGGTCGGAAGAAGAGCTCGCGGATCTGCAGGGCCGTTTGCAGGATGACGATCTCCTGGTCCTCAACAAGCTGGACCTGGCGCCGGGCGCCTCGGCGAATGGCGCCTATCCGCTCAGTGCGAAATCCGGCGAAGGCGTCAGTGCGCTCGAGGCCCGCATCGAGGCTATCGTCCAGGAACGGCTGTCAGCGCGGGAATTGCCGGCTCTGTCCCGGGCCCGGCATCGCAAGAATGTCGAGACGGCTGCTGAAGCCCTCGGGCGCGCCCTGAGCCAGCTGGCAGCCGCGCCGGAACTCGCCGGCGAAGACATCCGCTTGGCGATCCGGTCGCTGGAAAGCCTTACCGGCCGGGTCGATGTCGAGGACGTTCTGGACCGGGTCTTCAGCCAATTTTGCATCGGCAAGTAAGCCCGGTTTCACCCTCGGCACTGTTTCACGTGAAACACGCTCGCGCCGGGCTCGACTCTTGGCCGTCCCAGCCTTATATCCAGCGCCTCTTTAGCGACAGCGAAACAGGTGCGATCTCCCCATGGCGGTAGATTGGGATGTCATAGTCATCGGCGGCGGTCATGCCGGCTGCGAAGCCGCAGCCGCGTCCGCGCGGGCGGGTGTGCGCACCCTGCTCCTGACCCACAAGCTGGAAACCATCGGCGAGATGTCGTGCAACCCGGCCATTGGCGGTCTCGGCAAGGGCCATCTCGTGCGCGAGATAGACGCCCTGGACGGGATTATGGGGCGGATCTCTGATGTCTCCGGCATCCAGTTCCGTCTGCTCAACCGCTCCAAGGGCCCGGCCGTCCGTGGCCCGCGTACCCAGTCCGATCGCAAGCTTTATCGCGAAGCCATGCAGGCCGAGCTGGCGGCGACCGAGAACCTGACGATTGAGGCAGGCGCGGTCGAAGATCTGATCTTTGAAGACGGTGTCTGCAAGGGCGCAATCTGTGGCGATGGGCGTGAATATCGGGCCCATGCTGTGGTGCTGACCACGGGAACCTTCCTCAAGGGCATGATCCATCGGGGCCAGGAGCGTATTCCCGCAGGCCGCGTCGATGAGGCACCGTCGATCGGACTGTCGGATACGCTCTATGGGCTGGGCCTGCAGATGGGCCGGCTCAAGACCGGCACGCCGGCTCGCCTGAAGAAGTCGTCTATTGCCTGGGACGAGCTGGAGATGCAGCCGGCGGACGCCGAGCCTGTGCCCTTCTCCTTCATGACAGACAAGATCACCGTGCCGCAGATCGAATGCGGGATCTCCCGGACCACGGAAGAGACGCACCGGATCATCTCCGAGAATATCGATCAGTCGGCGGTGTATAGCGGGGCGATCGCGGGCCGCGGGCCGCGCTATTGCCCTTCGATCGAGGACAAGGTCGTGCGCTTTGCCGACCGGACCAGCCATCAGATCTTCCTGGAGCCCGAGGGCCTCGACGACGACACGGTCTATCCGAACGGGATTTCCTCTTCCCTACCGGACAATGTCCAGGACGCCTTCCTGCGCACCATTCCCGGCCTGGCCAATGTCGAGGTCGTCCGCTACGGCTATGCCATCGAGTATGATTATGTCGACTCGCGCGAGCTCGATGCCACGCTGCAATTACGCAAGGCGCCCGGCCTCTGGTTGGCGGGGCAGATCAATGGCACCACCGGTTATGAGGAAGCCGCAGCCCAGGGGCTGATGGCCGGGCTTAATGCGGCCTTTGCGGCGACAGGAAAGGACCCGCTGATCCTGTCGCGTTCGGAAGCCTATATCGGCGTGATGATCGACGATCTGATCACCCGCGGCGTCACCGAGCCCTATCGCATGTTCACCTCGCGGGCCGAGTATCGGCTCACGCTGCGTGCCGACAATGCGGACCAGCGGCTGACGGAAAAGGCGATCGAGCTCGGCTTTGCCGGTCCGGCGCGGATCGAGCGTTTCCAGACGAAGATGCGGGAGCTTGAGCGCGCGCGTGAGATGGCGCGGTCGCGATCGCTGACACCGCCAGAGGCCAAGAAGGCGGGTATCTCCGTCAATGCGGACGGCAAGCGCCGTAATGTCTTCGACTTGCTCGCCTATCCCGATGTCGACTGGAGCATGATTACGGCGGTTTGGCCCGAGCTGGCCGAGCTGTCGGCTGAGATCGTCGAGCAGATCGAGATTGATGCGCTTTATTCCGGTTATCTCGAGCGTCAGCAGGCCGATATCCTGGCCTTCCGGCGTGATGAGGCGGTACGGATTCCGACCGGCTTTGATTTCGCCGCCGTTGGTGGGCTTTCGAATGAGGCGCGGGAGAAGCTCGAGCGGGCGCGCCCCGAAACGCTGGGGCAGGCCTCCCGTATTGAAGGGGTGACCCCGGGCGCCCTGACGGCTGTGCTCGCCCATCTGAAACGCAAACAGAAAGACGCCAGCTGATGACGCGCGAGGAGTTTGCCGAGCTCAACGGTGTTTCACGTGAAACATTGGAGGCGTTCGAGACCTGGCGCGAGCTGCTGGTCGAAACCAATGCCCATACCAATCTGGTCGGCCGGTCGACGCTGGAGGATTTCTGGACCCGGCATGCCGATGACAGCTTCCAGCTCATGCCTCTGATCGGACCCGAGTTGAAGCGGATTGCGGATCTGGGTGCCGGAGCCGGCTTCCCGGGCCTGGCCATCGCACTGGGCCTGCGGGATCGTGGCCAGGACGCCAAGGTCACGCTGGTTGACAGTGTCGGCAAGAAAATGGCCTTCGTGCGCAAGGTTATCGCCGCGACAGGCGTGCCGGCCGAGGCCAAGGCGATTCGAGTGGAAACCCTGGATCCGTCGGAAAACTTCGATCTCGTCACGGCCCGGGCCTTCGCCCCGCTTCATAAATTATTGGATTACGCCGCGCCCCTGTTGAAAAACGGGGCCTCCGGCCTCTTCCTGAAGGGCCGGAACTACCAGGACGAATTGACCGAAGCCCGTAAAAACTGGACATTCGAAGCCGAAGTCATACCCAGTCGTACCAGCGATGGGGTGATCTTGCGGATCGATGAGGTTCAGCGTGTCAAATGAGGCTGCGCGCTCCGGCGCCCCGAGAATTATCGCCGTTGCCAACCAGAAGGGTGGCGTCGGCAAGACCACGACAGCGATCAATCTGGGCACCGCCCTGGCAGCGATCAAGCAAAAGGTGGTGATCATTGACCTGGACCCCCAGGGCAACGCCTCGACCGGCTTGGGTGTACCGCCATCGGCGCGGTCGATTACCGCCTTTGACCTGCTGGTTGGCGATGAAAGCATGAAGTCGGCGATCACGCCGACCGTGGTGCCGGGCCTGTCCATCATCCCGTCCGACGTGCTTTTGTCAGGAGCCGAGCTGGAGCTCGCGAACGATAATCGCCGCTCCTACAAGCTCAAACGGGCTATCGAAACCTATGTCGCCGAGGCGACGCGTGACAGGATCGATTATGTCCTGATCGACTGCCCGCCCTCGCTCAATGTCCTCACGGTCAATGCGCTGACAGCCGCGGATTCGATCCTCGTGCCGCTACAATGTGAGTTCTTCGCCCTCGAAGGCCTGACGCAATTGCTCAAGACGGTTGAGCGCGTGCGCGGACACCTCAACGGATCCCTCGATATCCAGGGTGTGGTTCTGACCATGTATGACGGGCGCAACAACCTTTCCGCCGAGGTCGAGGCGGATGTGCGCGAGCATTTCGGTGACAAGGTCTACAAGACCGTGATCCCGCGCAATGTCCGGGTTTCTGAAGCCCCCTCTGTGGGCAAACCGGTCTTGCTCTATGACCTGAATTGCGCCGGCTCGAAGGCTTACGTCTCGCTGGCCAAGGAAGTGGTGCGCCAGGAGCGCAAACGTAAAACCCTGCAGGAAGGTGAGATCGCATGAGCCCGGCTGAGAAGAACAAGAGACTGGGGCGGGGCCTGTCAGCGCTTCTGGGCGAGACCGATACCGAGGATTACGCTCCGGCGGCTGCCACCGGTAGTGCCGCTGAAACACCGCGCGGTGGCGTGTCGACCCTGCCGATCGAGCTGATCCAGCCCAATCCCGATCAGCCGCGCAAGACCATGACCGAAGCCGAGCTCGATGCGCTGGCGGAGTCGATTGCGGACAAGGGTATTGTTCAGCCCATCCTGGTGCGCCCGATCGACGGGGATCGCTATGAGATCGTTGCCGGCGAACGCCGCTGGCGGGCGGCGCAGCGGGCCCGGCTGCACGAGGTTCCGGCCCTGGTGCGCGAGCTCACGGATCGGGAAACGCTGGAAATCGGCATTGTCGAGAATGTCCAGCGGGCCGATCTCAACCCGGTTGAAGAGGCGCAGGCCTATAAACAGCTCGTCGAGCGTTTCGGTCATACCCAGGATGAGGTTGCCAAGGCGGTTTCCAAAAGCCGCAGTCATGTCGCCAACATGATGCGCCTGCTCGCCCTGCCCGACAGTGTCCTGGCCCATCTCGCCGAGGGCCGGCTCTCCGCCGGTCATGCCCGGGCGATCGCCACGGCCCCGAACGCGGCCGTGCTGGCCGACAATATCGTGGCGCGGAGTCTGTCTGTTCGCGAAGCCGAGAAACTGGCCAAGTCGGGTGATGCGACTGAGGCCTCCAGCAAGGGTGCGAAATCGCCCGCCGGGAAGGATGCCGATACTCGCGCTCTTGAGGCGGACATCGCCGCACGGCTCGGATTGTCGGTCGACATCCGTCACGGGGCAAAAGGCGGTGAAATTCGCGTTCACTACCAGACGTTGGAACAATTGGATGATGTCTGCCGCCGGTTGAGCGGTCAGGGCTGAAACCCGTCGATCAGCGTCGCGCTCTCGCGGCGCCACGGGCCAATCGAAGGGCCAGCTCCCCGATAAGCGCCTCTGAGGGGCTCCCAGAGCGCTTCAAATCGCGCTCCAGATCGAAGGCAAGCTGCCGTGCGGCGTTCAGCCGACGGCCCTGCCAGAATCCCATTTGCCGTTTAAATTGAGCAGCTTGCGGTCCGAAACGCGGGGCGCCTGAGCGCGCGATGGCGGCCTCATTTCCGCCTGCCGCGTGAACAACACCGAATTGATCCAAACGACGCTGCATGGCGCGCAAAATTGCAACCGGAGACATGCCACTGCTAATGGCACGCGTCATGGCTTTATCCAGCCCGGTTACATCGCCATCGAAGAGCGGAGCGATGACACCGTCCAGAGCACTGTCGCCATGATCAGCCGCGACGGCCTCAATGTCGGCCGCGGAGATTTCATCGTCTCCCTCGCCGCGCTGGTTGCGCAGTCCCTTGTAGAGGATCAGTTTCTCGATCTCGCCGCGCGCCAGCGCGCGGTCCCCTTCAAGTCGCGGCAGCCAGGCTGAACGAGCATCGCTGCTCAGGCGCAGGCCCTCCTCGCCGAGCATCTGGTCGACCAGGGACCCGAGCGTTTGCAGATTATCCGCGTAACAGGCGATGGCGGCGCCATGGCGTGCGGGCTCGAAGGCCTTGCGCAATTTCCCGCGCGGCGTCAGATCCCCGCTCTCAACGATCAGCTTGGCTTCTGCCCGGCCCTCTCCGGCTTCAATACCGGCAAGAACCTCAAGCACGGGCCCGGAGCCGGTTTCGCCATTGAGGCGGACACGGACCAGGCGTTCGCCGCCGGTCAGAGACATGGCGGCCATCGCATCCGCCAGCGCTGCGCCGTCGGCCTTGAGATCTTCTTCAGTCAGGACGGTGAGGGCGAACGGATCGTCCGGGTCGGTCAGGAGGGTCTTCGCCAGTGTATCGGCCCGCTCCTTGGCGAGACCGCGGTCAGGACCGAAAATCAGATAGGCCTGGATGGCGTTATCGGGCCGTGTGACCGCAGCATCCGCATCTCTCGGAGAGATCTTCACGCGATTACTGCCGCGCTGCCAGCTCGCCGGTCAGGGAGGCACGCGCGAGTTCCATGGCAATCCGCTCGGCGGCGAGCTGGGCCGCGCGAATTTCGGCGTCTTCCTGCGCCTGGACCGAAGAGAATACCTGGCGCGCGACATTATAGGATGCCTCGGTCGCAACCCGACCTTCGAGGAGCGGTTCTGTCGACTGACCCAGATACAGACGATAGTCCACGCGCACCCCGACTGCAAAGCGCTGGGCAATAGCATCCGCGCCGATGCCCAGCGCCATACGACCGGACTCGGTCTCCGTGACCAGGCGATAGGGACCGTCGGCATGGCGCGCATCCATTTCGTCCAGCAGGGCTTCCTGCAGGTAGAAATCAATGCGCTCACCGCCGGTCTCGACGATAATGTCAGACAGGTTCCGGGCCGCGCTCCCGCTGCCATACATGGGCGTGAAACCGCAGGCCGTCAGGGCAAGACAGACCAAGCTGGTCAACAGAATGGAAGCAGTCTTGCTGGTGCGCATGGCGTTAACTCGCGACGATGTTGACGATCCTGTCGGGGACGACGATCACTTTGCGTATCGTAAGACCTTCCAGCGTCCGCGCCACCCCCTGATCGGCGAGTGCCGCGGTTTTTACGCTATCCTGGTCGCTACCCCGTGCAATGGTCAGTTCGCCGCGCTTCTTGCCATTGACCTGGATCGGCATCAGCACGCTGTCTTCGACCAGGAGCGCCGGATCGGCTTCAGGCCAGGGCGCATCTAGCACCAGACCCTCACCGCCGAGCTTTTCCCAGGCCTCTTCGGCGAGGTGCGGGATGAAGGGGGCAATCAGGCGAACCAGAATACCCAGGCTCTCGGCGCGTGCGGCCAGGCTGGCCTCGTCATCGGCCTTGAACTTGCGCAGCGCGTTGACGAGATCGTGGATCTGCGCGACGGCCGAGTTGAAGCGGAAGCCTTCAATGGCGTCGGTGACCGCCTCGGCAGCTTTGTGCGCCGCCTTGCGGGCATCCAGAGCCGCACCGCTGGCATCGCCGGCAACCGTCATCGGTCCCGGTGCGCCCTCCGGCAGGTCGGTAATCGTGGTCCACAGGCGCTGAATGAAGCGCCAGACGCCTTCCACACCGCTGTCGGTGTATTCGACATCGCGTTCCGGCGGACTGTCGGACAGCACGAACCAGCGCGCCGCATCCGCTCCGTAATCCTCGATGAAGGCGTCGAGATCGACCACATTCTTCTTGGACTTGGACATTTTCTCGATCGAGCCGACCGTTACCGGACCGCCATTGGCAATCTCGATATGCTTGTCGCCCTGGCGCTCGACCTCGGTCGGCAGCAGCCAGCGGCCATCGTCCGACTTGTAGGTTTCATGCGTCACCATGCCCTGGGTGAACAGCCCGGCGAAGGGCTCGCCTTCTTCCATATTCATCAGCCCGGCATCATTGAGCGCGCGGGTGACGAAACGGGCGTAGAGCAGGTGCAGGATGGCGTGCTCGATCCCGCCGACATACTGGTCGACCGGCAGCCAGTAATTGATATCGTCCGGCAGGAAGGGCGTGGTCTCGTCAAACGGCGAGGCGAAGCGCAGGAAATACCAGGACGAACAGACGAACGTGTCCAACGTGTCGGTTTCACGCGTCGCCGGCTTGCCGCATTCGGGGCAGGTCGTGTGCTTCCAGGTCGGGTGACGCTCGAGCGGATTGGACGGGTGATCGAAGGTCACATCGTCCGGCAGTTTCACCGGCAGCTGGTCCTCGGGGACGCCGACAATGCCACAATCATCGCAATGGATGACCGGGATCGGGCAACCCCAATAGCGCTGCCGCGAGACCAGCCAGTCGCGCAGGCGATAGGTCGTGGCGCCCTCGCCCAGCTTGAGCTTTTCCAGTTCCTCGATGGCGCGTTCAATCGCGTCGACTGTCGACAGGCCGTCGAGGAATTGGGAGTTATAGATCGTGCCCGGGCCGGTATACGCCTCGTCGGTAATCGTGTGGGTGGCCGCATCCGCATTCGGCGGCAGCACCACCGGATTGACCGGCAGATCATATTTATTGGCGAAGTCGAGGTCGCGCTGGTCTCCGGCAGGCGAGCCGAAAATGGCGCCCGTGCCATAGGTGGAGAGCACGAAATTGGCGGCCCAGACCGGCAATTCCCATGACGGATCAAACGGATGGCGGACCTTGATACCGAGGTCGATACCACGCTTGGGCGCTTTCTCGATCTCTTCCTCGGACGTGCCCATGCGGGCGCAGTCATGCATGAAGCGATCAATATCGGGATGCTCTTCGGCTAGTTTCTTGACGATCGGATGATCCGGCGCCAGGGCCAGGAAGGAGGCGCCATAGAGCGTGTCGGGACGGGTCGTGAAGACGTCGATCGTGGGTCCGAATTCTCCGGCGATAACGTCATCGGTCAGCGGGAAACGGATCTCGGCACCGCGCGAACGGCCAATCCAGTTGGCCTGCATGGTGCGGACCTTGTCCGGCCAGCGATCCAGGCTGTCGAGCCCGTCGGTGAGCTGGTCGGCGTATTCGGTGATCTTCAGGAACCACTGGTCCAGCTCGCGCTGCACAACCAGGGCGCCGGAACGCCAGCCGCGGCCGTCGATGACCTGTTCATTGGCCAGCACAGTCTGGTCGACCGGGTCCCAATTGACCTTGGCGGTCTTGCGATAGACCAGGTCGCGCTCGAACAGTTTCAGGAACAGGGCCTGCTGGTGGCGGTAGTAGGACGGGTCGCAGGTGGCGAACTCACGGGTCCAGTCCAGAGCCAGGCCGAGGCGCTGCAGCTGGCCGCGCATGGCGTCGATATTCTCATACGTCCAGGCGCCCGGATGCACGCCGCGCTCGCGCGCGGCATTCTCCGCCGGCAGCCCGAAAGCATCCCAGCCCATCGGGTGCAGGACGTTGAAACCGCGCGCTCTTTTATAGCGCGCGACGACATCACCCATGGTGTAGTTGCGGGAGTGTCCGACATGGATGCGCCCGGACGGGTAGGGGAACATCTCCAGGACGTAGTATTTCGGCTTGTCGTCGGACCCGTCTTCGCGGCGGGTCTTGAACGACTCCTTGTCCGTCCAAGCCGACTGCCATTTCGGTTCGGCTTCGCGCGGATTATATCGGCTCATAGGTCTGGTGCGCGGCGCGGGGCCGCGTCCTCGGCGTGGACCGGGGCTAGTCTTCCAGTTGCGAGATACGCAGCTGGCGGGCCCGGGTCAGGATGGCGTTTTCGATTTCATAGGCGGTATCGGTGCTCGCCTGAGCATCGATCCAGGTCCCGCCTTCCTCGCGCACTTGGCGGAAGACGTTGACCGCAAGGGCATCGGCCCGAAGTCGCGTGTCCAGGATATAGACCGTGAGCTTGAAGCGCTCGCTGGTCATGTCCGGATTGGCGTACCAGTCGGTGATGATGACGCCGCCGAACGGATCCACTTCAGACAGGGGCATGAAGGAAATCGTGTCCAGGCTGGCGCGCCAGAGATAGCTGTTTACGCCAATACCATCGACATCCACGTCATTGCCGCCGCGCAGCGGGTTGGGCAGCGAAGGAAGGAGACGGAAGCCGGAGGATTCCTCGGCTGCAGACCCGGCAGAATCATCGCCCCGCGTGGAACAGGCGGGAAGCGTAATGATGGCAGCGGACAGCAGCGCAACAGCGATCTTACGGTCGATCATGTGCCGTGACTCCTTCGATACAAGACGGCAGTAACACGTAGTGGCGACAGGCAACAGACTTGCCCGGCCGTTTCGAGGTGCTTGTATAGCACGGCATTTTTCGCGCGCCAGCGCAGAAAGGCACCCGATTTAACCGTGACAAGTCTGCAACAGCTTTGCACGAAGACGATCTGCACCCGGTACATCCGCTTGACCCGCGGGCCGAGCTCAACTCCTGTAAGGTGCGACGTCCGGGGGGACGGGGCCGATCGGCGGGGCCGCGAGTTATGGTTCGGACAATTAGCGCGACAATTTTCGCAGCTGCGTCCGTCCTTCTCACGGCCCCGTCGGCATTCTCTCAAACATTGTCTTCACTCTGGTCCGAGGCGGAAACCCGCTTCGAGCTCGATACCGGTCTGGTCACGGTCATGCGCGATGGCGATGACATCGATGTCCTGGCCGATCTCGAAGCGCGTTGGAGCGTTGAAATGCTCACCGATAGCGGGCGCCGCTTCGGTTTCGTGCTGGGCGGCCGTGTCGAGCGTGACAGTGGGCGTGAAGCCTGGGGTAATCGCGTCGGTGATTGTCCGCCGGGCTTAGCGGATTGCGCCAGCCTGCAGGTCGACGGTGTCGACCGGGCGCTGCGGGGAACGGCATCCGGCCTGTTCAGCGGCGGCCCGGCTGATAATCGCCGCGCTCATGCCGCGCTCGAGGCCGGCTATGCCTATCTTCATTCCGGCTGGGGCGAGTGGCGTCTCGGTGCCGGTCCGGGCGCCGCGGATCTCGATGCAGTGCGCGGACCGACCGCCTTCCGCCTCTCCCGTGCCGATGGTGGCCGTGTCGATGTCACCGGCTTGTCAGGCGCGCGGACGCGTAATCTGAGCTCCGGTTTTGATCCCAAACTGGTCTTCCGCTCCATTGCCCTGGGCCAGGTCAGCACGATCGGCACCTTCCGGGTTTCGCTGTCCTATACGCCCGAGGTGGCCCTGTGCGGTGTCGATCACTGTGCCGGCAATTTCGGATCCTTGGATCCGCTGACGCCGCCGGTCGATGACGTGTTCGAGGCCGGTCTCCTGTATGAAATCCGTCGCGGGGACCATGATCTGGCCTTCAGCGCCGGCCTGTCGCGCGGTTCGGATGGGTCGAACCTGGCCGAGCTTGCGGGAATCCGGGCGGAAGATGCCGGTCTGAGCTGGCGTTCGGGTCAATGGCGCGCCGGTGCGCGCTGGTATCGCTCCAACCAGGCCCTGTCGGGCGACGCCAGTTACGAGGCCCTTGCCGTGTCCGCGGGCTATGAAGCCGGTGATTGGTTGACGACGCTGGAATGGGCCAGTTTCAGCGATGACCTGGTCCATGTCTCCGGCGAAAGCTGGCAGGTGAGTGCGTCAAAACTCATTGGAGATCATTGGGTTGCCGGTGCCGGGATTCAGCTGGCAGAGCGTACCGAGCCGGTTCTGGAACCCGCTGGGCGCAGCGGATGGAGCGATGATACCAGCGCCATTTTCGTCGAGCTCGGCTGGCGATACTGATAATTTGGCAACAGCGCCGGGAATTCTGTCGTGCCTGTGGATAAAATATCTTCCTCAGCCCGCGCCCGCGCGTATATAACTGCTCTGCGAGGGAGTGAGAGAAATGACGCGCCGTTCCGGCAAATCGCAGGCATCTTGGCTGATGCGCAGTGCTGTTGCACTGGCCGCGTTTACGCTCGTCTGCACGCCGGCCATGGCGCAGCAGGACGAAGATGTCGACCTGTCCATTCTCGACCAGCCGATCCTCGATGCGGATGCGCCTTGGTATGACAGCCTGACCAATTCGCTCAACGAAACCCGCCCGCACTCTCTGGAAGATGTGCCGACGGTGGATCTTGAGCTGGGTGACTGGAGCTTCCAGTTCGGTCTGCGCGATGACGAAAACAATCCGCTGGAGCTCGACGATGTCAGCGCCGGTGCCTTCGTCAATCTGGGTGACCGTTTCCGTCTCGGTACCGAGCTGCGCTTCACCGCGCCGGAAGATGACCTGCTGATGATCCAGGAAGCCGAAGAGCGTCAGCCGGAAATCAAATTCGAGTCCGCCCTGCGCTTCTAGCGCTCAAGCCAAGCCTCGATCATCGCCATGCCCGACAGGCCAAGCTGTTTCATCTGCTTGGCTTTTTTCATGTCCAATCCACCCAGCCCATAAACCGGCAGACGGCTTTGGCCGACAATAGACCGGGCGCGCCAAAAGCCGAGCGGATGCGTGGCGCTGGGGCTGTTCGACGGAAGCAAGGGCGACAGGAAAGCGGCGTCCATACCGGCCTGCCAGGCTCGATCCACGGCAAGGTAGCTGTGCGTGGCGGCCGTCATCACGAGATGGGTGTGCCGCAGCCGTGCCTGCGCGCCTTGGGCCAACAAGCGCTCGGGCCAGTGTACGCCGTGCGCCCCGACGGCCTCGGCGAGCGCGATATCGGCAGCGATCAGCAAGGTCAGCCCTTCAGAACGCGCCAGACCCGCCAGGATTTGCGCCTCAACACCCCGGTCCGCCTTGCCAAAATGGCGATAGACCAGCCCGGTCCCGGCCGGCAGTCCGGCCGCAAAGGCCGTGACGTCCGGCGTGCGCTGCGGGTCGGTAAAGGCCCAGAGCTCTGGCAGGCTTGTCAAACCGGAAGGGCCGCGATACGGCGAAGGCATGAGTGAACATCCTGATATTGCCGGAAATCTCGATGCGATCCTGAACCGGATCGGCAAGGCAGCACAAGCATCTGGACGCAGCGCTGATGCGGTCGACCTGGTTGCGGTCTCCAAGCGTCAACCGGAGGCCCGTATCGATGCAGCCCTCGCGGCCGGGCACCGCGTCTTCGGGGAAAACCGGGTGCAGGAAGCCCAGGCTCACTGGGACGAGCGGCAAGGACAATACGCGGACCTGGAGCTGCGCCTGATCGGGCCGCTGCAGACGAACAAGGCGGCCGATGCGGTGGCCCTGTTCGATGTCATTGAAACGGTCGATCGCCTCAAGCTGGCGCGCATTCTGGCCCGGGAAATGGAAACGCAGGGACGCCAGCCCCGGCTCTATATCCAGATCAATACCGGCGCCGAACCGCAAAAGGCCGGCCTGCTGCCGCAAGAGCTTGAGGGCTTTCTCAGCGAGGCTCGCGACACGCTGGGCCTGGTGTTTGAAGGCTTGATGTGTATCCCGCCGGTGGAAGAACCCGCCGGTCTGCATTTCGCGCTTCTGGCCAAGCTGGCGCACGAAAACGGGCTGGAAAAACTCTCTATGGGGATGAGTGCCGACTATGAGGTGGCGATCGGTCTGGGCGCGACCTCGGTCCGGGTTGGGACCGGTGTTTTCGGGGCGCGCGACGTCGCGACCTGACACTTGCCTCACGCGATCGTGGGGTCCTGTTAGCCAAGCGTCAGTTGCACCGGATTTTCAGAGCTTTAAATCGCTGTTCCAGCGGTGGTCGGCGCGGGAATGGACCTGGCCAGATGGCTGGTCATCCTCAACGCCTCCCCCACCACGGAAATTTCGTCCCGGTTGGGACGCTGATAGAATAAGAGCAAGATTCAGACCAAGAATCAGATGCTTAAACCAGGGACTTGCGGCGTCTTGCGGCAATTCCTGCCGGGCAAGTTTTGCCGACGGGCAGGAATTGCCTTGCCGCGCGAAATGGGCATGATCGAATTATGAGCGCACAAAAAACCATCCTCATCATCGACGATGACAACGACCTTCGCGAAGCGCTGGCCGAGCAGTTTGCTCTGCATGAAGAGTTTCGCACCATCGAGGCCGACACGGCCGGCGGCGGCATGACCCGGGCCAAGGATGAACGGGCCGACCTGATCCTGCTGGATGTGGAATTGCCCGATATGGATGGCCGCGATGCCTGCCGTTTGATGCGCAAGAATGGTGTTTCCTCGCCGATTATCATGCTCACCGGCCAGGATACGGATGCCGACCAGATCCTGGGTCTGGATGCCGGCGCCAATGACTATGTCACCAAGCCGTTCAAATTCTCTGTCCTGCTGGCCCGTGTGCGGGCGCATCTGCGCAGCCATGAACAAAGCGAGGATGCGGTATTCCAGGTCGGTCCCTATGAATTCCGCCCGGCGATGAAAATTCTCATGACGGCGGATGAAAAGAAGGTCCGGCTGACGGAAAAAGAGACCAATATCCTCAAATACCTCTACCGCGCCGGTGGCAAGCCGGTGCCGCGCGATGAGCTATTGCATGAGGTCTGGGGGTATAATCCGGCGGTGACCACCCACACGCTGGAAACCCATATCTACCGCCTGCGCCAGAAGATCGAGCCGGATCCGGCCCATGCCCGTCTGCTGGTCACGGAAAGCGGCGGCTATCGCCTCTCCAACTAGGCCAGTGCGGGCCGACTTGGTGCGGCAAGCGGTGAATTAGGCTTCGAACCGCATCACGACCGGTGCGTGATCGGACGGTTTTTCATAGCCGCGCAGGTCTTCCCATACCTTGAACCCCTCCCGGCCGGCCGCGAGGGCGCGATCCTTCACGCTCGGGGCAGCCCAGATATGGTCGAGGCGGCGGCCGCGATTGGCCTTGCGCCAGTCGCGTGCCCGGTAGCTCCACCAGGTATAGACCTTCTCGTCCATCGGGATCAGTTCTCGGGCCAGGTCAGCGAAATCACCGGCCTGGCGGATGCGTTCCAGGGCCTCGGTTTCGCCCGGCGTGTGGCTGACGACCTTGAGCAATTGCTTGTGTGACCAGACATCATGCTCATAGGGCGCAATGTTGAAGTCGCCGACCAGGACCAATGGTGCATTTTCGGCCCGGCGCTCCCCGAAATAGCGTTCCAGCCGGTCGAGGAATTCCATCTTGTGGGCAAAGCGCGGATTGGTCTCCACATCCGGTTCGTCACCGCCTGCCGGAATGTAGAAATTGTGCAGCTCAACACCGGCAACGCCGACCCGCTGATGCCGGGCTTCCTCGCGCGGGCACAGCCCCTCATCGCCGAGATCATCAAGCGGAAGCTTGGAGGCGATAGCGACGCCATGCATGCCCTTCTGACCGCGCACGTGAAAATGGGAAAACCCCATTTCGCGGAAGGCGGCTTCGGGGAATTCATGGTTCTGGCACTTGATTTCCTGCAGGCAGAGCACGTCCGGATCGGCCAGCTTTACCCATTCCGCCACCAGCGGCGCGCGCAGGCGGACGGAGTTGATATTCCAGCTGGCGAGGGAAAAAGCGGTCATGACAAGTCCTGTTCTGCCTGGCGCAGGGCGGTAATGAAAGTGGTGAGCTTGTTGTCGTCCAATTCGTCGCCGGTGCGAACACTGGAACACAGATCAACGCCATAGGGCCGCACAGTCCGGACCGCTTGCGCGATATTGCCGGCATTGAGCCCGCCGGCGAGCATGACCGGCCGCTTTGTCGCGGCCACGAAACGCGCACTGATACCCCAGTCATGGGTATCGCCTGTCCCGCCCAGTGTCTCGGTGGCCGCGCTCGGCTTGCCACTGTCGAGCAGGAAGGCGTTGGCATGATCCTGATACGCCTCGATCAGGTCCAGGGCGCTCTCGTCTTCGACATGGATGACCTGGACGCGGCGAAGATGCGGGCGTTTTTGAGCCAGTTCTTCAAGCACTTGCGGGTCCAGATGCCGGACGATCTGCAACGTATCGACGCCAGCCTGATCGGCTGCGTCGATCAGGTCGGCCGTACGGGTCTCGCTGGACAGGAGCCAGCGCGAGACCGGCGGGGCGACGCTGCGAGCGATGTGGCGGGCGTCTTCATAGCTGATCGTGCCCGGACCCGATGGCATCGGCCCGACCAGTCCCAGCGCATCCGCACCGGCCAGGGCGGCCCGGCGTGCCTCGTCCGGCGATTTGATGCAGCAGATTTTCAGCCGGACGCGCATGCTCAGAGAATATTGAAGGTCGAGCCGGCCAGACCGACAGGCCAGCGGCCGCGCGCGAACAGGCGCCAGCGGGCCAGGAAGGGATGCGGATCATCATCATTTTCCGCCTCGGCCATGACCACGAGCGCGGCACCATTGGCGGCCTGAGCCAGGGCGCCGGCGGCGGCATGCACCAGATCCAGATCGGCGACATCGGCCAAGGCGGCGGCGTCCTCGACGGCGTCGCGGGCGGTGTCGCCGGTCTTCTGGGCGACCATGGCCAGGGCGGTGGCCACGGCCTGCTCGTCGAGCCGCTCCAGCGCCTGGGCTGCCAGGCTGGTGCGCAGCATTTCCTCAGCCTCCCAGGCCATCGGATCGCGATCCAGCGTTTCAGCCGCACCCGCGGCCTCGTCCCAGCCGGTCAACACGGCCGGCTCGGCTTCGGGAAAGCCCAGCCCATCGAGATAGATCCGCGCCAGGTGTTGTTCACGCGCATCCAGCGGCTCGCCCAGGCGGGAAAACCAGGTATTGGCGTTGAGACTGTCGGCGAAGGCCCGCACCCGGTAGAGCAGCGGGATTTCCTCCAGGAGCCGCGGGTAATCGGGCTCGTTGTCATCATGATCGAATTGCATGGCGCCTATTTAGCGATCCATGCTCGTTCTGCACAGGTGTCAGCGGTGATCGGGGATGAAAACAGGCTGAAAAAGCGGGCCGGAAAATGATGCGCCCGGCCTCGAGGGGGGAGAAGGCCGGGCGCAATGCCATGCACTAGTTTTCCAGCGCAGCGCCGGGAGGGGATCAATCCGGCGCGACTGTTGGGTCGGATCCGCAAGCGGGGGGACGACGCCGATCCATGTCGCCCATCAGTCAGCGTTACAATAACGCCACAGCGTATTTCTTTCTGCAAATAAAAAATACGAAAGAAATTGCCTGTGTCAATTTTACATCAATTCTAACGACGCCCGCGACGCGAATCGCGCTCGGCCTCGGGGTCCGGAATAATGAACAGGCGCGGGCTAAGTCGCACGTCCGTCTCATGATCTTGCAAAATGATTCGCGTCATCTCGCCCAAGGCGTCAGTGACGAACCATTCGCGCAATTCATAGCTCGGCTCCTCGAAAACGAACTGGATCTGACCGTCCATTTCGCCATTGGGATCGCGAACCGTGAGATAGATCAGGCCAAACTCGCGCACGATCTGGGTCACTTCCGCATCTGCGGCGATGTCGATCTCGTCCTTCAGCAGCCACCAGAGCGGGGTAGAGCGCAGGGGTGCGCGATCGACCGTCTCCAGCTTGCTGTCCTCCATCGCCACCGTGGTGCCGTCGGCAATCACCGTGATCGGGCTGGGATCATCATATTCAAAGCGTAGCCGGCCCGGGCGCGAAATCGATAACAGGCCCTCAAAGCCCGATCCGTTGGGCGAGATCTGCAGGAAGCGCGCGCGCAGCGTCTGGATCGAGTTGAGATAGGCATTGATGCCCGCAATCGCGGCCTGCTCGTCAAACACAGCGTCCGGCGCCGGAGTCGCGGCAGCGGGCTCGGCCCCGGTCTCGGCGCCCGTTTCGGCAAACGTCTCGTCCGGCTGGCTGGCCGCAGGGGTCGCGGTTTGCTGCACCAGAGCGATCGCAAGCACCGGTGCAGGCGCCGGGTCATTCAGGGTTGCCGGTCCCGGTTCGGAGACCTGGATCAACAGGGCGGAAAGCAGGGTCGTAAACATGTCCGCCAAGCTGACCTGCTATTGCGGCGGGAGCAAGACCTGTGTGTTCATCAGACGGACATCTGCTGTAACGGCGTTAAACGGGAAAAAACGAGCCCACGACGACAAGCGCGATGAAGGCATATCCGTACACCATCATGACGACGTCCCGGACCAGGATTTTCGAGGTAAAGGCCAAGGCTTCCCGGTTGTCTGCATTGAGCCGGTTCACCATGGCCACGATCGGCAGCATGGGCAGGGTTGAGGCCAAACCGAACACGAATACCCAGAACAACACCATCGGATCAGCGTTCGGATCATTCTCGACGATCCTGTCGGCAATGCGGCTGACCCCCAGCCAGATCATGTAGATCACAGCCAGCGTGACACCGACGATGGCGGGCAGCCCCCGCTTGTCACCGGCAACGGCTTTGATCTCGTTGAACAGTCCGGCGAAGAAGAAGATACCGAAGAATGCGCGCATGAAGGGCGATATGGTCCGCTCGTCCTCTTGCTTGATCCAGCGCCAATTCCGCCACATCCACATGACATGGTAGAGGTTGAGCGTGGCCAGTGACATCAGGATGAATTTCGTCAGACTGACGGGGTAGAAAACGGTGCCCTCCGGAAGCCGTCTATCGCGGGCCAGGCCAAGTCCCGCACCGGTGAGCGCCAATACGTAAAGCAGGGCAATCATGCCGAGGCCGAGCACCTCATCATCGACGGTGTTGAGCCAGCTGCTGACCCCCTCGACCGCGGTTGTGCGGCTCAAATTCACCGAAAGGTCTGCGCTGTCCCAGATCTGGTTGTGCAGGGCATTGACGGCGCCGACCGCTTCGGCCGGTACGGCGTGCTGCCTGGTTTCCAGTTCGAAGGTCAAGGTCATGCCGTCCATCCGGGACTCGGTCCGCGCACTATAACGGGCAAACGGCTCGTCGACCGTGACATCGGGCAAGCCGGTCATCTGGTAGGGCGCATTGTCGAAGCGCACGATATGGCGCCGGTGCAAGGGATAAGGGACCCCGATCGGATCGGTGCGGTCGACAGCATCAATCTGATTGAACTGATTGACGACAAGGTCGGCATAGGCAGGAAACTCTGTGCGCAGCCCATTTGCCTCGAACGCGTCCTGGGACAGGGTATAGGTCTCCAAAACGCGGATCACGTTCGCGTCGCGGTCATCCTCGACCTGCAAGGGGTCGCGCACTTCTATTCCAGGATAGCGCGAACGGTAATAATCGAGATAGCTCTGGGACATGGCACTGGTCGAGCTGCTCGCCAGAGAGCTGCGATACCAGTCCGCATTGCGCCCGCGATAGGTGGTTTCGACCGACAACCCGACACCGCTGTCATCCATGCCGGCCAGGTCAAAGCTTTCAACGCTCTGTGTACCCGGCTCGTTCGTTGCCGGCGGGTCCAGGCGGACCAGTTCACGGCTCGTCTCGGCGATCGGCAGGACATATCCATAGGCCGGCACAGCCAGGTCTGGCAGGCGACCGCCCTGATGCGTGCGGGTGGCATCGATCCAGTAGTCTTCGCCGTCCAGTTTCACCCGGACAATGGCATGTTCAAATGCGAAAGGTGACGGAGCGAGATTGGGCAGATGGTAGCCGCTCGACATGCTGGCAAGAACGACATCGGCCTCAAAACCCATCTCATTGAGCAGGACGACAAGAAACAGAGCCTTGTCCTTGCAGTCGCCATAACCCCGTTCAACGACCTCAACCGGGCTGCGCGGGTAGTGACTGCCAAGCCCGACCTCATCGGCGACATAGCGAATATCGTCCTGCACATAGCGCATCGCCTCGGTGATTTGCGATTGCGGTGATGCATGGGTCTCGCGGATCTCCGCCAAGCGCGCGCGAGCTGCATCAGGCAGCGGCAATTGCTGCGGGAAGAGCGGCCGGGCCCATTCCACAACCTCTGCCCAGCTTGCCATGTTGGACATCGAGATCTCAGCGCGCTGGGGATAGCCGGACGGAACGTTCGCCGCCGGCGGAGCTGCCGCGAGCGGCTCGATCTGCCAACTGTATTCGGTCCATTCGCCATCGCGCGTGATTTGCGGATCGGGAGCGCCCAGCCATGGCCGGACCGTCAGATTCATGCCGGCCGGAACCAAGGTGCGCTGGGTCTGCCGCTGCAGTGGAACAGCCCAGCTCATCGGCATTTCCGTGGCATACCCTCCCGGCCAGACACCGCCAGAATTGATGATCGTATAGTCATAGCTGACCACGTCCCCGACCCGGATATCCATAAGTTCGGCAAAGCTGGTCAGATTGCCGTCGACGATGCCGGATTGCAGATCGGGTTCGCGGCGGATGGTCGTGAACAGGCCGGGTTCCAGCCGTGACTGAACACCGCCCGCCCGGATCACACGGATTGAATGTATGATCAGGCGCTGTTCGGACGGGTCGAAATTGAACGACAGGCGAGCGCCGTCCGATAATCCGGCTTCATTGACGATTTCATAGGCGACGTGGCGGTAGCGGCTGACCTGGTCGCGTTCGATCCGGTGCTGGTTATCATACAGCAGGTAGTTCAAACCGCCGGAGATTCCGTCCGGCTCCTGCGCCGGGGCCGCCGGTGGCTCATTGTACCGGACCCAGCCAGCGCGAGTGCTCAATTCCGGTTCGACCAGATCACTCTGCAGAGCCGCAGCCGCGGCGGAAAATACCCAAAACCACAGGACCAAACCTGCAGCAATCGCCCGTACCGGGCCCCCCAATAGAATACGCACGTCAAACACCTGATATTCAAATCCCCGGACGGACTGTGCACTGAATATCGATATTTACAACCAACGGATGCTGCCAGCATCCGGCGCGTTAGGTTCCGCGAGCATGGAGGGAAAGTCTATTTCCCTAGCCCAGCTTGGCGGCCTCGCCGGCCATCGTGTCGGCGGCGCGGCTAACCGCTTGGGTGGAGGAGACGATTTCCTCGACCGAGCGAGAGACATCGGAGACGCTCTGCGATGCGGTTTGCATGTTAGAGCTGATTTCCTGGGTGACGGCGGATTGTTCTTCGACAGCAGAAGCTACCGAAGTGGCAATCTCGTCGATCTGACCAATGGTCGAGCTGATGGCCTCGATCGCGCCGACCGCATCCTTGGTGCCGGCCTGAACAGCATTGATCTGGCCGGAAATTTCCCCGATCGCCTTTGATGTTTGGCCAGCTAGGCCCTTGACTTCATTGGCGACAACGGCAAATCCGCGGCCGGATTCACCCGCCCGCGCAGCCTCGATCGTGGCGTTGAGGGCCAGAAGATTGGTTTGATCGGCAATGGCATTGATGAGCTCGACGATCTGGCCAATAGAGCTGGCAGCTTCCGACAGGTTGCCGACGATTTCGCGCGTGCGCTGGGCCTGAACCACGGCATCCTGAGAGATGTTCATCGTATTGGTGACCGAGCGATTGATCTCGGTAAATGACGCGGCGAGCTCTTCTGCCCCAGCCGCAACGGCGGTGACATTGTGGGCCGCGTCCGAGGACGCCTTGACTGCTTCGTCCGCATTACTTTGCGAGACTTGCACCGACCCGCCGACCTGATCGATTTCCTCCAGGATTCGGTTCTGGATAGCCTCGCGATCGCGCCGTTTCAGCACGTCAGCGGTAATATCCGACGCGAGTTTGACGACTTTGAGCGGTTTGCCGTCGAGATCGCGGACCGGATTATAGCTGGCGAGCAGCCAGATATCCTCGCCAGTCGCATTGCGGCGATGGAATTCGCCGACCTGAAAAGCGCCGGTTGCCAGAGTGTCCCAGAAGTCCCGGTACTCGGCCGATGCGGCGAGTTCTGGCGTGCAGAAAATCGAATGATGCTGACCGACAACATCCGCCGACTCATAACCCATGAAGTCGAGGAAGTTCTGGTTGGCCTTAAGAATATTGCCCTCCAGATCGAACTCGATCACACACTGGCTTTCATTGATCGCGGCGACCTGGCTCTCGAAATCGAAACGTTCCAGGCGTTTGGCTGTTGTATCGGTCGCCAGTTTGACGACTCGGGATACCTCGCCGTCCCGGTCGCGGATCGACAAATAGCTGGCTTCAATCCAGACTTCTCGTCCGCCTTTTGCGAACCGCCGGAATTCTGCCACCAAGTTTTCACCGCGTGCGCGCGCCGGCCAGAAGTCCCGGTATTCCTCACTCTTGGCGTAGTCCTCGCTGACGAACATAGAATGATGCCGTCCGACGACTTCTGCAGCACTATAGCCCATCGCCTGGAGGAAGTTTTCATTGGCCTCAATAATGGTACCGTCAGGCTCGAACTCGATGACGGCATAGGCCTCTTGGATCGCGTCCATGCGGGGGTCATGGGATTTGAAGAAGTCCATATTGCGCGCTCCGAATTGTGATCGAAGCAAACCCTGCGCTCATATGGTTAACACGCGCTTTATTCGTATACGCAACTAATTTATGGAAATTAGGCAGGCCTAAGATCTAAATAAATCAGTTGTTTAGGCGGAGCCCACCTTGGTTGTCTGAGCCAGAAAGTAGACCATCCAGTCTCTTTTTCTAATCGCGAATACGTTTATTCGTTAACGTATCGTGCCATCATACAATTTCTAGGTTAGCGAATCGTCCGGCCGTCAGTATCAACGTCATCGCAGACCGGCCCGCCGCCCCGTTCAGCCCTATTCCCCCGGCTCCGGCAGGAAGATCTCGCGGCGACCGGCGTGGTCGGCGGGGCCGATCATGCCCTCTTCTTCCAGGCGCTCGATCAGGGTCGCGGCGCGGTTATAGCCGATGGAGAGGCGGCGCTGGATATAGCTCGTCGAGGCCTTGCGATCGCGCGCGACCAGGGCCACGGCCTGGTCAAAAAGGGCGTCGCCCGAGCCCTCTTCTTCCATGCCCGGAATACCGTCCTGGTCGTCTTCGCCGCCGGCGGTGACGGCCTCGAGATATTCCGGAGCGCCCTGCTTTTTCAGGAAGCTGGCGACGTCCTCGACCTCGCGGTCAGAGACGAAGGGGCCATGCAAACGGCGCAGGCGGCCGCCGGAGGCCATGTAGAGCAGATCGCCCATGCCGAGCAGCTGTTCCGCACCCTGCTCGCCGAGAATGGTGCGGCTGTCGATCTTCGAGGTGACTGAATAGGAGATACGGGTCGGGAAATTGGCCTTGATCGTGCCGGTGATGACGTCGACGGAGGGGCGCTGGGTGGCGGTGACGAGGTGAATACCGGCGGCGCGGGCCATTTGCGCCAGGCGCTGGACGGCGGCCTCGATCTCCTTGCCGGCGACCATCATCAGATCCGCCATCTCGTCGATCACGACGACGATATAGGGCATTTTCTCCGCTTCGATGGTCTCGGTCTCGAAGATCGGCTCGCCGGTTTCCTTGTCATATCCCGTCTGGACCGTGCGCGACAGGGTCTCGCCCTTGGCCTGGGCCTCGGCGACGCGCTCATTGAAGCCGGAGACATTGCGCACCCCGATCTTGGACATGCGCAGATAGCGGCTTTCCATCTCCCGGACGGCCCATTTCAACGCCACAACGGCCTTTTTCGGCTCGGTGACAACAGGTGTCAGGAGGTGGGGAATGCCGTCATAGACCGAGAGTTCGAGCATTTTCGGGTCGATCATGATCATGCGGCACTCTTCCGGCGGCAGCCGGTAGAGCAGGGACAGGATCATGGCATTGATGCCGACCGATTTACCCGAACCGGTGGTCCCGGCGATCAAAAGGTGCGGCATGCGCGCCAGATCGGCCACGAAAGGCTCACCACCGATCGTTTCGCCGAGCGCCAGGGGCAGTTCCGCCTTGTGGTCCTCGAAGGCCTTGGCATTGAGCAGGGCGCGCAGGAAGACGGTTTCGCGCTGGGCGTTGGGCAGTTCGATACCGATCGCATTGCGGCCCGGAACCACGGCGACCCGGGCGGCCGTGGTCGACATGGACCGGGCGATATCATCGGCCAGATTGATCACGCGAGAGGATTTCACCCCCGGCGCCGGCTCGAATTCATACAAGGTCACCACCGGGCCCGGGCGGACCTGGACGATCTCGCCTTTCACCCCGAAGTCGGACAATACGCCCTGCAGCAGTTCGGCATTCTGGCGCAGCGCCGCCTCGTCGACCGCATCATTGCGCACCGCGGGTTTGGTCAGCAGGTCGAGGCGGGGCAGTTTGAAGCCCTTGGACTTGGCAAACGGCAAGGCGCCCTGGGCTTCGCGGGCGTCCCGGCCGGACGGTTTGGCTTTCTTGGTCGCCTTGACCTTGACGTTCGAGGCCGACGTTGCGGGGCTGTCGAGCGGTTCGTCCTCGATATGGTCGAAATCATTCTCATCGGCGGCGCGCATGGCCTTGCGCAGCGGCGCGTCGTCACGCGCACTGTCGCCGCTGACCGGATCGCGGCGCTCGACGGGGTCTCGGTCACCGGAAAACATGCCGGCCGCGGCAGGCGCCAGTCCGCGGACGCGATCGCCCCAGACCCGAACCGTTGCCCAGGCGAGACCGGCGACATCGGCAGCGGAGGAGACATCGCTCGAGCGCAGGCCGAAGGTGAAGAAGATGCTGACGCCGAGCAGGATCAAGCCGAATACTGCGGCGATCAGATTGGCGGCGGGCAGGTCGAGCGCCTGCGGTCCGCTGGAAATCCAGCCGAGCAATATATCACCGGCGGCACCACCGAGGCCGGCGGCGAAGGTCCAGCTCGCAGGCACCGGCAAGGCGGAGACTGCAATGGCAAAGCCGAGTGTTCCCAGAAGGCCGAAGAGCCAGCGCAGCGGCGCAATAGAGCCGGAGCGCGGCCGCGGCATGCGCCAGATCAGGATGATGCCCCAGACGATCCACGCGATCGCCGGTCCAGCGGCGGCCCAGCCCAGCGTCTGCAAGGCAATATCGGACACGCCGGCACCGTGGACGCCGAGCCAGTTTTGGACCTCACCTTCCGAGGCCACATTCCAGCTCGGATCGAGCGCATTATGCGTCAGCAGCGCGATCAGCAGGCAGGCGCCAGCGGCGAGCATGACAAATCCGGCGATCATATCGCGGGCACGCAGACGCCAGGCGGGCGGGCCGGCCGGTACGGACGAGTTGGAAACAGACTTCGACATAGCTCGGGATTTACCCTGCTGCGGGTTCAAAAGGGGTTAACAGAAGATAAAGCAGGCCGCGACGCCATGACCGCTTTTCTTGGGCCTGAAAGCGACTAATCTCCGCGCCATGACAGACAAGACACTTTTCGATGGCGATGCGGTCATTATCGGTGGCGGGCTGGCCGGACTGACCCTGGCGCTGGGGCTGGAACAGGCGGGCCTGACGGTCGCCGTGGTCGACACCTTGCCGCTGGAAGACCGGTTGGCGCCGGAGTATGACGGCCGCGCTTCGGCGCTTGCCTACACGTCGTGGCGCATGTTCGAAGCGCTTGGCGTTGCTGACCATCTCCGCCCCCACACGGAACGTATTGAACACATTCTGGTCTGTGATGGCCGGCCCTATGGCGGATCCCGCCCCGGGGGCCCCGGTCCCCACACCCTGCATTTCGACCGCCAGGAAATCAGTGACGGTCCCGATGGCGAACCGCTCGGCTGGATGGCTGAGAACCGGCACACGCGACACGCACTGGTCAAGGTGCTCAAAGAGCGTGACCGGATTATGGCCATCGCCCCGGCCAAGGCGTCCGGATACGAGATTTTCCCCGATCATGGCGAGGTGACGCTGGAGAGCGGTGAAAGGCTTTGCGGCAAGTTGATAATCGCCTGCGATGGCAAGTTCTCGCGCACCCGGGCCCAGGCCGGTGTGCGGTCCTCAGGCTGGAATTACGGCCAGAAGGGCGTGGTCGCCACGGTGCGCCATGAGCAGCCCAGCCAGGGCGTGGCCTACGAATATTTCCTGCCGGGCGGGCCTTTCGCCATCCTGCCACTTCCTGACAACCGCGCCTCCCTGGTCTGGACCGAGCGGGACAAGGTCGCCGATGCGCTGATGGCGGCCAGTGACGAGGTCTTCCAGCATGAGCTGGATAACCGCTTCGGCGATTTCCTCGGCAAGGTCGAGCCGGTGGGGCCGCGTTTCGCCTATCCGCTGGGGCTGCGCTATGCCGAACGCTTCTGCGAGGAACGCCTGGCCTTTGTCGGCGATGCCGCGCGCGGCATTCACCCGATTGCCGGCCAGGGCTTCAATCTCGGTATTCGCGATGCCGCAGCGCTCGCCGAGGTCTGCGGCGAAGCCAAGCGCACCGGTCACGATATCGGCGCGCTGACGACGCTGAAACGCTATGAAGACTGGCGCAAATTCGACAGCGCCACGCTGGCGGTCGGGACGGACCTGTTCAACCGGCTGTTTTCCAACGATATCGACCCGATCCGCGCGGTCCGCGGCCTGGGCCTGTCGATTGTCAACAAGATCCCGCCTGCCCGCCGCTTCTTCATGCGTCAGGCCGGCGGCGAGACTGGTGATCCGCCGAAATTGCTGAAGGGCGAAAAGCTCAACGCTGCCTGAGGCTAGAACGGGTTCAGGGTATAGCCGTCCTGTTGCAGGATGGCGTGCGCTGTCATGGCTGACAGAGCCATGGTCACACCCGGCAGCAAGGCGTCATTATCGACGCCATAATAAGCGGCGCTTTGACCACAGACATAGATCTCCACGCCATTCTCCACGAGCGCGGCAATCAGGGCAGCATTGGCGTTCTCGGCGCCGTCATGACGTGCGGCATAGGCCGCCGCTCCAGCCACGTCGTGGACCGCACCTCCGTGGATGACGAGCGCCAGCTGCATGTTCTGCGTCGGCACCCCGGCGGCCGCGTGCATGTTGAGAAAGCGCGCCGCGGTCACCAGCCGGCGGTTCAGACTGCCCGCCTCGCCCTCATCGGCAATGTCATAGCTGTGCCGGAAGACCATGCCCTCGGGGATGGGCATTTCATTCTCGATCGGGGCATGCGGGCCGAAACCCTCGATCAGCGGGCCGGTCGAGAAGGCGTCGAAGCCTTGCGCCTGTGCGCCTGTTGCTGTGAGCAAGGCAGCGGCAAGTGTGAGCAGGAATGAACGCATATTTCCCCCCTTGAGCCCGCTTCGGGGCCGGTCTCAGGCCGCCTGGCCCAGCGCGTAGAGATAGTCCCAGGTGAACAGGCCACTGTCATGGCCGTCATCAAACACCAGGCGCACCGCGTAGCGGCCGACCGGTTCGGCGGCCGTGACGAGCACGTTTTCCTTGCCGGTGACTGTCACTTTCTGATCCGGGCTATGGCCCTGGACCTCAGCCGACGGGCTTTCCACCCGCAGCGTCTCAAACGGGATGGCAAATTCGGCCCCGTCATCGAAACGCACATTCAGCGTCTTGTCGGCCCGCGAGAAATTGAGGCTTTGCGGCCAGGGACGGCTCATCAGCTGTCCTCCAGCTGGCGCGCCTCTTCCGGCAGCATGATCGGAATGCCGTCACGGATCGGGTAGGCGAGCCCGGCGGCCTTGGAGACCAGCTCCTGGGCGTCGGCATCGAATTCCAGCGTGGTGCGGGTAACCGGGCAGACAAGGATCTCAAGCAGTTTGGGATCCACTTTCTGTTCCGGCGTGGTGTTAGTGTCGGTCATGGTTTTGATCCCGATCAGGCGAAAAGAATAGAGGACAGGCGGCGGCGGCCCTCTCGGGTGACCTCGCTCATCGGACCCGCTGCTTCGAAGACCTTGAGCAACAGGGTACGGGCGGCCTGCTCATTCCATTCGCGGTCCAGCGCGGTGATGGCGAGCAATTGGTCGACGGCCCCTTGCTGGTCATCGGCGGCCAGCAGGGCCTCGGCCAGCTCGAAACGGGCCTCCAGGTTGGAACCGTCTGCGGCGACCTTGGCCTTGAGCGCTGCGGTTTCATCGTCATCGGCCGGATCGCCACCTGCCAGTTCCAGTGCCGAGCGCACGCCGGCGACGGCCGGGTCGGACTGCTTGTCTTCGGGGATCTGGGCGAGGATCTGTTCAGCCTTGTCCGGCTGTCCGGCCTTGATGAAGACGCGGGCCATGCCGGCCAGCGCTGCAACATGCTGCGGGTCGGTCTGCAACACACCGGAGAAGGCCTGGGCTGCCCCTTGCAGGTCACCAGCTTCCAGCGTCTTCAGGCCCGCCTCGACCATGGCCTGGATTTCGGCCTCGCTGGGGCCTTCGCCGGAAACGCGGCGGATGAAATCCTTGATCTGGCTGTCGGGCAGGGCGCCCATGAAGCCATCGACCGGCTGGCCGTTCTTGAAGGCGAACACCGCCGGGATCGACTGCACCCGCAATTGCTGGGCAATGCCGGGGTTCTCATCGATATTGATCTTGACCAGCCGAACCGCGCCTTCGGCTTCGCGGACGGCTGCTTCAATAGCCGGTCCGAGCTGGCGGCACGGGCCGCACCAGGGCGCCCAGAAGTCGACCAGGACCGGGACGTCCTTGGACGGCTCGACAACATCCTGCATGAAGGCCTGATCGGTGGAGTCCTTGACCAGGTCGTTGTTCATATTGTCGGCCGTGCCGTCCGTCAGCGTCATAACGCGTTCCTCATTGAAGTCTCTTGGCCCTCTAAGTGGCCTTTCTGACCCCGCGGTGCAAGGCGGCGAGGCGTTCTATAGCAGAGTGGTGAAGTCGAACACGGTCGGTTCATGGCCGGTCAGGCGCGCGAATTTGAGCAAGTCCTGTGGCTTGATAGCGGTCGTCGCCGTGTTTTCCAGCGGATGGAAATTGACCGGGTCATGCTGCATCAGCGCCGCGTCGACAATGAAGCGAACGCGTTGCTCGGTATCATTGAGCAGGGCAAAGGCCGTGACCGAGCCGGGTCGCACCCCCAGCGTCTCGTAAAGCAGTTCCTCGCGCCCGAAGGAGAGACGCTGGCAATCGAAATGCTTGTGCAGCTGGTTGATCCGGATCTCGCTTTCACCGAGAGCCGACACCAGGACCAGCCGGTCCCTCTTGTCTTTCAGGAACAGGTTCTTGGAATGACCGCCCGGCAGCGCCGCCTTGATGTCGCGGCCCTCCGCTACGGTGCGGATGGGACGGTGCTCCGTTGTCACATGGTTGATGCCGTGACGGTCGAAGAAGCTGAAGAGATCGGCGCGGGTAATAGGCATGTGTGCTTTTCAAGCCTGCCTGCGGGCGCGGATCAAGCCATGTGCAAAAAGGACTCACCGAGGCTCTTGCAATCTCACCGGCTTTGCGCGATATACCCCGCTCCCCAGCGGGCCCCGGCTCGCAAACATGAGCGGGCGTAGCTCAGGGGTAGAGCGTCACCTTGCCAAGGTGAATGTCGTGAGTTCGAATCTCATCGCCCGCTCCATTCTCTTCCCAAACAGAATGTTGAGCGACAGCCAGCTGCGTTCGCGCCCGGTTTTTCTGTTGCTCTAGAACGGCGTGCGATCCAGCCTCTGGGCCGGGCGTTTGCGCTTGGCCTGCTTGTCCATTTCACGCAGCTGGAAATGCGGATGGACCAGGTCCACGAGGGCGTAGAGCGGCTGCGGGGTCCGGGCGTCGCGTTTGGCACGTCTCATGGCGGGTCTCCTTTCTATCCACCGTGCCAGCCTGGCAGCCGAGTGCGGCGCCAACAGGACGCGATTGAGACCCGATTGGGGTGATTTCATGAGCTGGCCTTGTATTGCGGCCAAGAAAAAGCCGCGGAGCGAGGTGCTCCGCGGCCTGTTTCCGGATCGTGATAACCGGTGCTATTCGGACAGCGAACGCAGCAGGTCGATCACCCGGCGGCGGACCGTCTGGTCCTTGATGCCGGAAAACGCCGAGGCCAGGGCGAGACCGTCCGGGCTGGCGATGAAATCATAGAGTGTATCGCTCTCAGAGCCCTTGAGCTCGGAGTCGCCGCTCTCATCGAGGCCTTCGAAGAAATAGGCGACCGGAACTTCCATGACCTTGGCGACATGGAACAGACGGCTGGCACCGATACGGTTGGTGCCGCGCTCATATTTCTGGACCTGCTGGAAGGTGACGCCCAGCTTCTCGCCCAGTTCGGACTGGCTCATATCGAGCATGCTGCGACGCAAACGCAGACGAGCGCCCACATGCTGGTCGATACTGGTCGGGCCTCTAGCACTCATGTCATCCTCACTTTTGTGGTCTTATGACTTCTATGTCGCTGAATTCACTCGGGTGACAAAACTCGTCTCTGAACCAAGGATTGTTTTTTCGTTCGAAGATTTCGTTAATCCAGTCACCCACACACTTTATTCGACCCACTCTGTGACTCTCCGGCATGTACTTCAGCCAGAACCGAACATCCTGCTTGAAGTCATAGTCCAGTATCACGAGTTCATCGGGATAAAGCGCTGCTAAATAAGTAGGCGCCATGGCGATCCCTCCACCATGCCGCATTGTTTCGAACAAGACCGAACTGATGTCCGTACGAAAGTTATAGTTTATGTACGAGTCGACCGCTTCGACCCGGTCGCCCCACAACTCAAGGTCTCGATCATACTGCTGCAGCTTGAGAAATCGTAGGTTGAGCGCTTCATGCGCCGACTGCGGTGCGCCATATGTATTAATAAATTCGCGCGAGGCGAAGGGCATGAAGTGGAGCGACCCCAGTGCATCTGTGCGCGCATCCATATTCTTTTCCGGCACGAATGTGATCGACAGATCGGGTGCCCGGCCAAACGGGGCTCCATTGGGAGATCCGTTTAAAGTCAGGTCGATACCGGGGTGGACGCGCATGAAACGCGGGATGTGGCGGGCCAGCCAGTAGGTCGACAACCCATCTGAAACCTGGAGCCGGACCTCCCCCGTCGCCGACTTGTCGCTGCCGGCCACACGGGATTCCAGCTGCTGCGCCGAGCGCTGCATGGTGCGGGCATAATCAAGCGCGATTTCGCCGGCCTCGGTGAGGCTGACACCATCTGCGCGACGCACAATAAGTTGTGCCCCAAGGCGGCTTTCCAGCTGCCGCATCCGCTTGGACACTGTCGGCTGCTGGCAGCCGAGTACATTGGCCGCCGCGCTCATCGAGCCGGTGGTCGCAACTGCATGAAAGATCTGCAAGTCTTCCCAGTCGAAGACATTGCGTCTCAGGTCGATGGTTGTTTGCTGACTATCCACTATTCCAACTTCACTCAGGCCGCCCAATCGCCGAGCTGTTAACCATAGGACATGTCTTAACGAGCGTAGTCCTATGGCAGACTCAGTACTCCACTCTAATCAAACAACGGGATTTATTCAATTTCCGGTCGAAGAACTGGACCGGGTTCTTGGTAAATACGGATTTGAAAAAGTTAATGCTGACGCGGTCGAGCCCTTTCATTCGCTGGCCGATGAATTGATCGAGGGCGAGATTGCCGATGCGGCGTCGATTGCCCGGGTCCAGAGCTGGACCGGCCGCTCCCTGCACCTGCGCTACAAGGCGGGCCGCCCTGACGCCCTGCTTGCCTCGATACCGCTCAGCGCGGCGGGCCGCGACGCCCTGCTCGACGGCCGTTTCGGCTTTGCCAATGCGCAACGCGAATGGGTTTGCGGCCTCGATGAACGCGCCGAGGCGCTGTTGTCCTGGGGCATGGCTGGCCGGACACCATTGGCCCAGCTTGCGGCCCTGCGGGGTCTCCTCGCCGGCTGGTTCCATTTCTATTCCGATGTTCGTGTTTATGCCCGCGCCCGCAGCCTGCAAGGCCAGGCGTTGATGAAGCGGCTGCTCTTCACACCGCTCGGAAACCCAGACGGCACGTCGCCGCTTTGGGGGTCGACCCGCTTCCCGGCGGGTATTGCCCGCCGCCTAGGCGCAATGCGCATGGCCGCGAAGCTCGAAGCTCCGGAACAGGAGGCAAGTGTATGACTGCGCCCGGAAATCCCGATATAAAAGTAACTGTCGCCCGAACCCTGGACCAGGTTGTCATGGCCATGACCCTGCGCGGGGTGATCTATCTCGGCGAACAGCTCGCCCCCTATACCGAAGAGTATGACGGTAATGATTTCGCGGCGGCCTCTCACCTGATCGCCTGGAAAGGGTCCGAACCGGTCGGCGTGCTGCGCCTGCGCTGGTTTGCCGGTTTCGCCAAGGTCGAGCGCGCGGCCGTGCTCGAGCCGTTTCGCAAGCACGGCGTGATGCGGGTGCTGATGCAGGAAGCCCTGCGTTACTCGGCCCGCCGTGGCTATACGCGTGTCCTCGGCCACGCCCAGCTCGACCGCGTCAAATACTGGCGCACGCATGGTTTCCGCGTCCGCAAGGACCGGCCAGCCTTTGCCTTCTCCGACTACGAATATGTCGAGATCGAACGCATCGTCGAGCCGCCCGCCAATGCCATCACAGCTGATACGGACCCGATGGTCCTGATCCGCCCGGACGGTGCCTGGGACGAAGCCGGACCCTTCGACCGATCACTGGAACGCCTGCAGCGTGAAAAGGAGGCCGCAGCATGAGGCCCACACTCATCTTGCTCGACTGCCAATGCGAGCGCGGAGGGGCGGCCGATCCGTCGCAACAACGGGTGATCGAGCGCATCACGCGCCTGCTCTCGACCGCGCGGCATCGCGGCTGGACGGTGATGCACAGCCAGTTCCAGGCGCCGGCGTCGCTGAACCCGATCCGCCTGCTTCCGGCGGCACCGATCCCGGCGCTCAAGCCGCTGGCGCGTGAACCCGTCTTCGTTCGCTCGGCCCTGTCGGCCTATTCCGACCGCGATTTCGCGCCGCTGGTGCAGCGCCAACTGGCCAGCCCGGTCTTCCTGGTCGGGTTTTCCGCACCGTTCTCGGTGCTCGCAACTGTCTTCGATTCCGTCGCGCGCGGTCAGCGCCTGACGGTCATACCGGAAGCCGTCGGCACGTCACCGCTGGGGGCTCAAACCACCTCGAACGTCACTGAAGTGGCGCTCGAACTGATCGGTCGGCTCACCCGGACCATGCCGTGGGATGCGGTAAAACGGGACTGGATCCAGGCCGAAGCATCAATCGCCAAGAAACAAATGGGACTGGGATAATGGCAGATACAAAAGACACGAAAACGATCCGGGTTGGGGTAAAGCCGGGCACGGACCGCGATCGACTGGCGCGTGCGGAACAAGCACTCGACAAGGCGCATACCGAGATCACGGCGCTCGATTTCGACGCTGAAGATCTGAAATATCTGATGGAGATCATCCGGCTCGGCGTGCGCCGCGCCCGCGTCGCTACCAGCGAACTCGCCATGACGCCGGCCTCCGGTCCGGCTTCACCGCGCCACCACTAGCTCCGCTCATAATTCATACGCGTCCGCCCTTTTCGTCGCGGGCTGTATTCCGAAACCGAAGAACCCGCTCGCGATCTGCGTGCGGGTTCCTTGCTGGGTAGGCCTCTCGGGCTGATCACGCAGCTGTGACAGGAGTTGGGGTGTAATCGCGTGATCGCATGCCCATATGGGCTGGAGCGACGGACGACGCGCCCGCCGCGTGCCAAATGCGAGGAAAGAATAATGGCGCGATTTATCTCTGTAGCGATTGCCGGGTTGATTATGACCAGTGTTATCGCGACCTGGTCTTGGATTCAGCCAACCAGTCTCTACATAAGCTAATAGGATACGGACCCGGGCGGCTTGATCCCCCTCCCCCCCAAGACTTGCCGTCCGGGTTCGGTCTCCTGAACAGGCCTCTAACGTGCGTCCCCCCAGCCTGCCGATTGAGGTCTGCAGGCACCGTCGGGTTCCCCTGTCCCTACCCGGCGGTGCCGCCCCCCATAATTCCCCTAGTTCTTGCCGAAGTCTTTGCTGCGACGCACAAATTTGTGCGGCGCAAAGACATAGCTGGATTGCACTATTTGCGGTCCACAGCGCTTGCGCCTGCCGAAAACAGGTCTAGGGTCGCGAAAGGATCCAATATCTCTAGGAGAAAGGTGCCATGGGGGCGGTCGTCGGAGTTGCGCACGCTTATTCGCGAGCGGAGTTCATGGAGGCGGCGCGCAGGCGCTGGCAAGAGCGTTACGGCGCTGAATGCGGAGAGATCGGGAACTCTTTCTTCTCCCAGATATTCGACGACGCCTTGTCAGAAGACCTCGAGCGCGTCTCCGTAGAGGATCTTGCGGCGCTCGCGCTCGACTTCTGGGAATTCGGCGTCAAGCGCCCGGGCGATGACATCCTTGTTCGCATGCGTCCGGCAATCCGTGTCGATGGCACCGAAATGCCGCGCTCCATTCTGGAAATTGTCGGCCGGGATCGTCCCTTCATCGTCGACAGTGTCATGGCCGAGATCGGTGCCCAGGGGCACGACATCATCGCCATGTTCCACCCGATTGTTCAGGGCCGCCGCGGCAGCGACGGCGAGCGGGTCGAGACGGGTGGCCGGATTCTGCCGGAATCGATGATCCAGGTGCATTTGCCGCCGCTGGACGAGCTGTCCCAGCGCACGCTGATCGAAGGCGTCTCGGCGACCCTCGATGATGTCCGCGTCGCCGTGGAAGACTGGACTGACATGCGCGCGCAGATGGATGAGGCGATTGCCCATCTGGAAAACGCCACCACCCGTACGGCACCGGAAGAATTACAGGAATCGCTGGAATTCCTGCGCTGGCTCCGGGATGACCATTTCGCCTTCCTGGGCTGCCGGGTCTATGACTTCGAGGTCAATGAAGACGGTTCGATGGCGGACCGGCACCCACGTGTGCGCGAGGAAACCGGCCGCGGCGTGCTGCGCGATCCCGATCGTCACGTCTTGCGCAAGGGTTCGGAACCGGCGGTGCTGACCCCGGCGATCGAAACCTTCCTGCGCGAACCGACACCGCTGATCGTGGCCAAGGCCAATATGAAGTCGCGCGTCCACCGCCGCGTCTACATGGATTATATCGGCGTCAAGCGTTACCGCGAGGACGGCGCCGTCATCGGCGAGGCCCGCTTTGTCGGCCTGTTCACCGCCGAAGCCTATGACCAGAGTGCAAGCGCCGTACCGCTGATCCGCCGCAAGGTCCGCCGCGTTCTCGAGCGTGCCGGCAAGACGCCGGGCACGCACAATGCCAAGAAGCTGCGCAATACGGTCGAGAACTATCCGCGCGACGAGCTGTTCCAGACCGATGAGGATGATCTGCTGGAAGTCAGCCTTGGCGTGCTGCACCTGAATGACCGGCCGCGCACCAAGCTCTTTATCCGCCGCGACCAGTTCGACCGGTTCGTATCCGCCCTGCTTTATGTGCCGCGCGACCGCTATAATTCGAAGGTCCGCGAACAGGCCGGCGAGCTGATCCGCGAGGCCTTTGATGGCCGCCTGTCAGCCTATTATCCGCAATTCGGCGATAGTCCGCTGGCCCGGGTCCACTTCATCATCGGCCTGAACCCGTTCGACCACCCCGAGCCCGATACCGAGGAGCTCGAACGCCGGGTCGCTCGTCTCGCTCGGACCTGGGAAGATGATTTCGAGACCCATGTCCGCCGCAATGCACCGGAAAAGGTACGGCTGCGTGCCCGGGCCTATGATGGCGCCTTCAAGGCCGGTTATCGCGAGCTCTACGATCCGGAAGAAGCGCTCGCCGACGTGCTCAAGATCGAGTCGCTGGACAACCCGCAGCAGGTCGCTGTGCGTGTCTATCGCGAGCCGGACGATGGCGATCATGAGCTGCGCCTGAAAATCTACCGTATTGAAAAGCCGGTCTCCCTGTCCCGTGTCATGCCGGTCTTGGAGAATCTGGGCCTGCTTGTGGTTCAGGAAACCGGCTTCCCGGTTGACCGCCGCGGTGCCGATGGCGCCTCGAATGACCGTGCCTATGTGCATGATTTCGAGATGAAATCCGATGCCATTCGCGGCCGTGACCTGAATGAGATCGGCCCCGTTGTGGAAGAGGCCCTGCTGGCTATGGCCGAGCGCCGGGCCGAGGATGACGGGTTCAACCGCCTGATTGTCGAGATCGGCGTGAATTACCGCGAGGCGGCCTTCCTGCGCACCTGCGCACGCTACCGTCAGCAGACCGGTCTGGATCCGTCACAGGCGATCCAGGAAGAGGCCCTGGCGACCTATCCGGATATTGCCCGCGGCCTGCTGGAGCTGACCCGGGTCAAATTCGATCCGGTCGCCTTTGATGATGACAGTGCCCGCGAGCAGGCGATCGAGGCGACCAGCCAGACGCTGCGCGAGGCCCTCGACGCGGTTCCCAGCCTGGACCATGACCGCGCCCTGCGCCGCATCTTCCACCTGATCGAAGCAACATTGCGGACCAATTTCTACCAGCGTGATGCCGACGGTCAGCCCAAATCGCGGATCTCGATCAAGATCGCCAGCGAGGACCTGGAAGAACTGCCGCTGCCCAAGCCCTATCGCGAGATCTTCGTTTGGGCGCCGGATGTGGAAGGCGTGCATATCCGCTTTGGCCCGGTGGCCCGCGGCGGCCTGCGCTGGTCAGACCGGCGTGATGATTTCCGGACCGAGGTCCTCGGCCTTGTGAAGGCCCAGCAGGTGAAGAATGCCGTTATTGTCCCGGTTGGGTCGAAGGGCGGTTTTTATCCCAAAATGCTGCCGCGCGGCGGGTCCCGCGACGAGGTCTTCGAGGCCGGTCGTGAAGCCTACAAGACCTTTATCCGCGGCCTCCTCGACCTCACTGACAATATTGTCGACGACGTCGTTATCCGCCCCTCCGACACGCTCGCCTGGGATGCGGAAGACCCCTATCTCGTGGTTGCGGCGGACAAGGGGACCGCGACCTTCTCCGACACGGCTAACGGTTTGGCCGAGGACGAGTTCGATTTCTGGCTCGGTGATGCCTTCGCCTCGGGCGGTTCGGCCGGCTACGACCACAAGAAAATGGGTATCACCGCTCGCGGCGCCTGGGAGTCGGTGAAGCGCCACTTCCGGGAGCTCGGCAAGGATATCCAGAGCGAACCCTTTACCGTCATCGGTGTGGGCGACATGTCCGGTGATGTCTTCGGCAATGGCATGCTGTTGTCGAAACAGATCCGCCTGGTTGCCGCTTTTGATCACCGCGATATCTTCATCGATCCGGACCCGGCCGACCCGGAACGGCTTTGGGATGAGCGCAAGCGCTTGTTCGATATCGGCCGGTCCTCCTGGCAGGATTACGACACATCCCTGATATCCAAAGGCGGCGGGATTTTCCCGCGGGCCTCCAAGGCGATCACGCTGACCCCGGAGATCAAGGCGCTGACCGGCCTCAAGGCCGAGGCGGTGAGCCCGACGGAGCTGATCACGGCGCTGCTCAAATCGCCTTCTGAACTGCTCTGGTTCGGCGGGATCGGGACCTATGTCAAAGCCACCCATGAGCAGCATTGGGAAGTCGGCGACAAGACCAATGACGCGCTGCGGATCAATGCGGATCAGGTCGGAGCGAAAGTGATTGGCGAGGGTGCCAATCTCGGCTTCACCCAGGAAGCGCGCATCGAGTTTTGCAAGCATGGCGGCCGCGCCAATGCCGACTTTGTCGACAATTCCGCCGGCGTCGACAGTTCGGACCACGAGGTCAATATCAAGATCCTGCTGCGTCCGATGGTACGCGGCGGCGAGATGGCGCGTGATGCCCGTGATGAGCTGCTGGAGTCGATGACGGATAATGTCGCCGACAATGTGCTCAAGCATAACTACGAACAGACCCTGGCGCTGACCCTGGCGGAGCGGACGGCGGTCGCCGACCTCGATGCTCATGAGCGTTTCATGAGCCGGCTCGAGGACCAGGGCCTGCTCGACCGTGAAGTCGAGTTCCTGCCCAATAGCGAGGCGGTACGGGCCCTCAAGGAGCGCGGCGCTGGATTGACCCGGCCCGAGCTCGCGGTGCTCCTGTCCTACGCCAAGATCACCCTGTTTGATCAGCTCGTCGCTTGTGACGTGCCCGATGACCCGCACTTCACCGATATGCTGGTGAACTACTTCCCGAATGCGCTGCACAAGTTTGCAGACAACATGCAGGGACACCGGCTGAAGCGCGAGATCATCTCGACCATCCTGGCCAATGAGATGATCAATCTGGGTGGGCCGACCTTTATCCACCGGGCGATCGATTCCACCACCGCGACCGTGCCGTCCATTGCCCGTGCCTTTGAGGCCGGCCGGCAGATCTTCGGCTACGCCGATCTGACTGACCGCATCAACAAGCTGGACAATATCGCGCCGGCCTCGGTGCAGATGCAGCTGCACGAGGAGATCATCCGCCTCCTGCGTCGCCAGACCTACTGGATCGTGCGCCGCAACCGCAATCACAACCCCACCAAGCCGGAGCCGATCTCCAGCGTCATCGAAGCCTATCGCCCGGGCGTGCAGCAATTGCGCTCCATGGTGCATGACATCATTTCCGACCATGAGCGCGAAGGTGTTGCCGCGCGCCGTGACGGATTTGTCGAGGCCGGGGCACCGGAAGACCTGGCCCAGGCTGTGGCCGAGCTGCGTCCGCTGACTTCTTCCACCGATGTCATCGACATGGCTCTGACCAGCGACTGGCCGCTTGCTTCAACGGCTTATCTGTATCACGCCATGGGGGCCCGCTTCCGTTTTGACCGCCTGCGCGGCAAGGGTCAGGAAGTCGTCTCCGAGCTGCACTGGGACCGTCTCGCTGTCCGCCGCCTGATGGAAGACTTCTACGCCAGCCAGCAGGCATGTACGGCCTCCGCGATGCGCTTTGCCCTGCAGGCCGGCGGATCGCTGGCGGCCGGCGTCGAGAACCCGGATCGTGACTGGGCCGATGCGCTCGTTGAAGCCTGGAACACGATCAATGAGGAAGAGGCCGGACGGGTCGATATGGTGCAGCGCCAGCTCGACAGCTCCGGTCCCTGGACCCTGTCCAAACTGGCGATTGCCTCCACCCAGCTGGGCGAGATGGCCGCCGTTGCGGAACCGCAGGGCTAGGACGGCTCGAAATAGCGATCCAGCAGAGTGGTGACATGGGCCCGCGCCCGTGCCGCCGCGTCTGCGTCGTAACGGATGCGCGGATCATTCGGCGGATTGGGTTCGTCGAAGGCGTGGCTCAGACCATCCCAGACCTGGTATTCCACCGCACCACCGTCGGCTTTGGCCCCGGCCAGGACATCGACGCAGGCCTGTGTCGGCACGACCTGGTCGGCACCGGATAGGACAGCGTGCACCGGTATCGAGCCGGGCAAGGGGCCGGCGTCGTGATGGGCGAGAAAGCCGCAATAGGGGTAGAAGGCGATGGCGACCCTGACGCCTGGAAGGCCAGGCTCGACATCCGTCAATGACGGTGCGGCGCGATTGCCAGCGCTATAGCTGAGCGCGTCGAGCACGGTCCAGCCGCCATGGCTCCAGCCGATCAGGGCGAGGCGCTCGGCATCGATACCGGGTTCGGCCGCGGCCAGCGCGATCGCTGCACGCACATCGGCGGCGCGTTCCTGACCCCACAGGCGCTGCGCGGTGCAGACCTGGGTCATGGCCCCGAAACGCCCGATCCCGCGCGCTTCGTTGGAGCCGACATTGAGCACGGCATAACCCGCATCCAGGGCCGCCTGCGCATAGTCTTCCTGCAATTGGCGCAAACCGCCGCAACCATGGAACATGAGCAGGGCCGGCACGGCGCCGGTCGCGTTTTCAGGCAGGTGGATCCGGGTGCTCGGCGCGATCAGTTCAATCTGTTCGCCCAGTGTCCGCTTCGGCACCGACCAGCCCGTTGCATTGCCGACGGCGCAGCCGGAGAGGCCGACAATAATGACAAGCAGAGGGCTTGCGGCCCACAGGATCCAGCGCGGCTGTTTCATCAGCGAAAACCTGCCGCGCCACGCTCAGCGGGTCAATGTAAGCTTCATTTACGCCTAGTGGCGGAAGTGGCGCATGCCGGTGAAGACCATGGCGATACCGGCTTCGTCCGCCGCAGCGATGACTTCTTCGTCGCGGATCGAGCCGCCCGGCTGGATCACCGCCGTGGCACCGGCTTCGGCTGCGGCATGCAGACCGTCGGCAAACGGGAAGAAAGCGTCGGAGGCACAGACAGAGCCCTGCGTGCGCGGCGTATCCCAGCCGTTCTCCTCGGCCGTGGCTTCCGCCTTGCGCACCGCCAGTCGAGCCGCTTCCAGGCGGCTGGTCTGGCCCATGCCGATACCGGCGGTCACACCATTCTGGGCATAGACAATCGCGTTCGACTTGACGTGCTTGACCACTTTCCAGGCAAACAGCAGGTCGCGCAGTTCCGCCTCGCTCGGCTCGCGCTGGGTGACGGTCTTGAGCTGGTCAGCCGTGACGCTGCCGATATCGCGTTCCTGCACCAGCAGACCGCCGGCCACCGTCTTGGTCAGCCAGCCGGACTGGGCCGGGTCCGGCATGCCGCCGGTCAGAAGAACGCGCAGGTTGGACTTGGCCGAGAGCACGGCGAGGGCATCCTCGTCGGCGGCCGGGGCGATGACGACTTCGGTGAAGATTTTCACCAGCTCACCAGCCGTTTCCGCATCCAGCGGACGGTTCATGGCGACGATACCGCCAAAGGCCGAGATCGGGTCGGCGGCGAAGGCTTTCTCATAGGCCCCCGCCAGCGTGTCATGCTGCGCCACGCCGCACGGATTGGCGTGTTTGACGATGACGACAGCGGCTCGGTCAGCCGGGTCAAACTCGCCGGCCAGCTCGAAGGCGGCATCGGCATCAGCCAGATTGTTATAGCTCAGCGCTTTGCCCTGGGCCTGGCGGGCCGTGGCAATGCCCGGCCGGGTTTCGCTGGAGGCATAGAAGGCGGCGCGCTGGTGCGGGTTTTCGCCATAACGCAGGGCTTGCTGCAAGCCGCCGCCGAAGGCGCGGAAATCCGGAGCGGGCGTGTTCAGCTGATCAGCAAACCAGCCGGAGATTGCCGCATCATAGGCTGCGGTGCGGGCATAGGCCTTGGCGGCCAGGCGTTTGCGCAGATCGAGCGAAGTCGAGCCCTCATTGGCGTCCATATCGGCCAGGACCTGGTCGAGATCCGCGCCATCGACGCAGACATTGACCCAGGCATGGTTCTTGGCCGCTGCACGGATCATGGCCGGGCCGCCGATATCGATATTCTCGACACAGGTGGCTTCGTCGGCACCGCGCGCGACCGTGTCCTCGAACGGGTAGAGATTGACGTAGAGCAGGTCGATATGCGGGATGCCGTGCTCGGTCATCGCGTCACGATCTTCCGGGTGATCGCGTCGCCCCAGAAGCCCGCCATGCACGCGCGGGTGCAGCGTCTTCAGGCGGCCATCCATCATTTCCGGGAATTCAGTGACCTCGGCGACATCACGGGCCTCCAGGCCCGCCTCGGTCAGGGCACGCAGCGTGCCGCCGGTAGAGAGCAGTTCGACGCCCGCATCACGCAGCTTGCCAGCGCGTTCAATCAGGCCGGACTTGTCGGATACGGAAATCAGCGCACGACGAATGGGGACGAGATCCATGGCGGACATGCGGGCAGCTCCCTGCTGGCTCAGCTTCGAAAGGCGCGGCCTATCACGACGCGCCGGATGGGGAAAGCTCCTGAACAGCAGGAGTGGGATTTTGCGGCGTCAGCCCGCCGACCTGTTTCAGGGCCGCCTGCATGGCAACCAGGTCGTTGCGGCGCGCCGCATCGAGCAGGCGCTCGAGGACAACATCGACCGTGGCCTGTTCCGGCGCCGGTCCATTGATAGACCAGACCCCGTCGATCTCGGTCTCGCAAGTCTGTTCGAAGGCGTAGATCAGCGCTTCGTGACGCTTTTCGCCCGGCCGCAAGCCAATCACTCGGATCGTTCCCGGAGCGTCCGGATCCAGACCGCGCAGGCGCAAGAGCTGGCGGGCCAGGCGCAGGATGGAGACCGGTTCGCCCATATCGAATACGTAAAGCGCCCCGTTCAAGCTTTCGTTCGCAGCGGTCTGTGCCGCAGCCGCCAGGACCAGGCCGGAGGCTTCGCCAACGGTCATGAAATAGCGGGTCGCTTCCTTGTCGGTCACGGTCACCGACTGACCAGTCTCGATCTGTTGCTCGAACAGCGGAACCACCGAGCCGGTCGAGCCGAGCACATTGCCGAACCGGACAATGCAGATACGGGTCGCATCCCCCTTCCGCGCCTCGGCTTGGGCGAGCAGCTCGGCGGCGCGTTTGGTCGTGCCCATGACATTGGTCGGTTCAACGGCCTTGTCGGTCGAGATCAGGGTCAGGATCTTCACGCCATGCTTGCGCGCCATCTCGATCGTGTAAGACGTTCCGAGCACATTGGTGCGCACGGCCTCGCCCGGATTCATCTCGCTCATCGGCACGTGTTTGAGGGCGGCCGCGTGCAGGACGACATCCGGTTTTTCCTCGCCGAACACCTTGTCCAGCCGATCCGGGTCACGGACATCGGCCAACACCGCGCGCCAGCTGCAATCGGGCTGGGTCCGGCGCATCTCCATGTCGATCTCGTAGAGATTGGCCTCGGAGGCATCGAGCAGGATGAGCCGTTCCGGGTTGAGCTGCGCGGCCAGGCGGACGAGTTCCGAGCCGATCGTACCGCCGGCACCGGTCACCAGGACCCGCTTGCCTTCGATCAAGGGCAGGGCCGGTTTCAGATCCGGGGTTCGCGGCGGGCGATTGAGCAGGTCTGCGGTTTCCACCGACGAGAACGCACCGGGCCCCTTGGCCGGGCGGGCCCGTGAAAGCTTGGCTCCGGTGACGGAGGCGATGCGGATCAGCGCATTGACCACTTCGACATTGGTCCGCTCCCCGGCGAGCACGATGCGCGGAGCAATCTTCTCGGCGCTGGAGAGCTTGTAGAGCGCATCGGGCAGGGCATCGAGCCCGCCGAGCACCGGAACACCACGGATAGAGCGCCCGGTCAGCGCCGCATTGGGTTCGACAAGACCCTTGGGGCGGAACGGGGAAGACCCATTCCGGCGCGCCAGGTCGCGCAAAGCATCATCGAGATCAGCCTGGCTGCCGACCAGGATCGCAGCCGGTTTCTTGCGGTCCTCAAAACGGAAAGCCGTACGCAGGCCCTGGGTATGCCAGGCCGCCACGATCATGCGAGCGCCAAGCAGGAGACCGATCAGGATCGGGATCTCGATCAGAATACTGGTGCGCGGGAAGCCATCGAGGCGATTGATCAGGAAGAGGACGGGCAGGAAGACGAGATTGGCCACGCCGACGGCCTGGACAATCCGCGCCGCGTCATTCAGCGCGGTATAGCGCCAGACACCGCGATGCAGGCCTTGCAGCGGGAAGACGATGGCACAGGACAGGGCAAAGATGGTCACGGCCTGCAAGGCGACCCCGTCGGGCGCCGGCGTATCGTGATAGAAATAGCGGATTGTGACGGCGATCCACATCGCCACCGCGCCGGCTGCCAGATCAAACAGGGCCACCCATCCCATGGTGGTCCAGTTGCTCTGCAGCGGTCCCTCACTCGGGTGTGGACGCGGCGTACTCACTCAGCCTCCCCTCCGGCTCCGCCAACGCGGCCAAGGCGTTGGAAAGCCCAGCGTACACGATTTGGCGGCTTGTCGCCTGCCCCATAGGATTCCGCCTCACCAAAGATGACAATCTGCTGGCTGCGCTGGGGCGGCGCGCCGGCGGCGAGATAGACGGAACGCTCCAGGGTCAGCGGCCCTCCGTCGGTCCGGAAGCGCCAGCCATCGCCATTGGGCTGCACCAGAAGCGCGCTCATATTGTCACGCGACAGCGAGGCGCGGACATCGGGGTGCAAATGGAAGCGGATGGCGAAACGCAGCCGGCGATCAACATCCTCCGGCGGCCCATCCTCGACCGGGCGGTAGAGCGCATCCTCGCCGCGCAGATCGCCGCCATCGGCGGCCAGGAAGATGCGTCGCCGGTGCAACAGGCCAAAGCGTTCGCGATAGCCCTCATGGGCGCCTTCAAGCCAGACACCCATATCGCCTTCATTACGGCGGGCGGTGACTTGTCCGGGTCGCGTGGCCAGGCGGGGGCCGAGCAGATTTCGTTGCCATCCCGGCGGCAGAAGACGGGCCGATGAGGCCTCTTCCAGGACCAGGGTGGAGTGTGCTGCCGTGGCGCGAACGGCTTCGCGCCAGTTCGAGGCTTGGTCATCATGCCAGCCGCAATTGACGATCAGCCGGCCACCGGGCGTACACATTTCAATGGCGAGGGCGCTGGCGTGGGCGGCGGTGCTCAGTGCGCCGCGCGGCGCATCGCCGACATCGAACAGCACGGTGGCCCCGCCGGCTTCTGAGCGGTGATAGCCGGAATGAGGCGCAAAGCCGAAGGGTTTGACCGGCTTCTCATCGCGCGCCAGAGCTGCGGCCAGCGCCGCGCGGTCGCCTTCGCCGCTGCCATGAAACGCAGCCAGTCCGCCATCGGCCATCTCGAAAAAGCGTGTCATCGGGCGCAAGCGGTCGATCGCTTTTTGCAGGCTGACCGGCACCGGCAATTGCGCATATTCGGCCGCATCGCGCAGCGTCACCAGGTCAACCAGGGCTTCCATTGTCGCCCGCGGCGAGCGCGTGACATGACCGCCATCGGGCAGGATCTGACGCTCCACTTCGCGTGCCAGGGCTACGAGCCCGGTTTTGTAGAGGCCAGACTGGCGCGGCAGGCAAAGGCCGGAAAGGCTCAGGGCGACCGCACAGCGCAAGCGGACCGGGCCGTCATTGGCGAGGCTGATCGCGCGCTTGAGATAGCGCACTTGCCGGTGCAGGGCCCGAAGCCGGGCCCGGCGGACCTTGTCCGGCTCGCCGGTATCGCCGAACAGAGCCTTACCACAGCGCAGCCAGTTCAGGACCCGCGAGGACAGAACACCGTGCGACCAGGCGAAACTGTTCCAGCTGCCGAACTGGGCGGTCCAGGCATCGACCAGGCGGCGTGCTTCCGCCGCGCCGTCATGCTGTTCCGCGGCGATGACATGGCGCAGCCAGCCAAAGCCGTGCAGGCGGGTGGCAAAGGTCCGGCTCGGAGCGAGCATAGCCCAGATATCAGACCCGGCCTGTGCGCTCAGCTGGTCTCCGGCGAGGGCAAATCGCCCGTCGCACATGGCGTCACCGCGTTCGCTGTCGGCGCTGTAGAAATCTTCGGGCAGCTGATCGAGCCCGTCACCGGGCAGGCCTGCGGCCGGCAGAAGGCGGGGCAGGCCGAGTGCATTGATAGTGGACGAGGCCTCACGCCGCACGGCCAGCCAGCTTGCGCTGGCGTAATCGGAAAAGCCGACCGCGCGCGCCATTGGGCTCAGCCTCGCAGTGTCTGGATGTTGTCAGCATAGGCGGCGGGGCCGCCCTTGAACACGGCTGAGCCGGCCACGAGCGCCTTGGCGCCGGCGTCCACACACTGGCGAGCGGTCTGGGCATTCACGCCGCCATCCACCTCGATCAGGGTCGAAAGACCGCGTTTCTCGATCCAGGCCGCGAGGGTCTCGATCTTGCGCAGTTGGCTGGTGATGAAGCTTTGGCCGCCAAAGCCTGGATTGACGCTCATGATCAGGATCAGATCGAGCTCCTCGAGCATATAGTCGAGGGTTTCCGCCGGGGTGGACGGGTTGAGTGCAGCGCCGGCCTTGCAGTCGAGTGCCTTGATCGACTGCACGGTCCGGTGAAAGTGCGGCCCGGCTTCCGGATGAGCGGAGATAATGTCGGCACCGGCTTCGGCGAAGGCCTCGAGATAGGGATCTACCGGCTCGATCATCAGGTGGACATCGAAGGGTTTGTCCGAGTGCGGGCGCAAGGCCTTCACCACTCCTGGCCCGATTGTCAGATTGGGCACGAAATGCCCGTCCATGACGTCAATATGGATCCAGTTGGCGCCGGCGGCGTCGATGGCGCGGACCTCCTCGCCGAGTTTGGCGAAGTCGGCGGAGAGGATGGACGGCGAGATGATCGGTGATTGCGGCATGGGAAACCGGATATCAGTGCGTCAGACAGGGTGCAAGCAGACCTGCCTGCTCGGTATTAACAAGCGTCAAATCAAGCTGATTTTTGCAGCCTTGCAATGAAAAACCCGTCGAGCGAGCCGCGTTCGCGCCACATCGCCGGGGTCAGGCGCAAATGCCCGCGTTCATTGATCGCCTCTTCCAGACCTGGAACTTCCTCTGGACGCACCTTGTCGGTCTTCAGGCTCTTGTCGCGCTTGAGCACGTCGGAGATCAGGTATTCGCCCTCTTCCGGCTCCAGCGAGCAGGTACACAGGATCATGCGCCCGCCGGGCTTGAGCAGTTTCGAGGCGGCTCGCGCCAGATCGCGCTGCACGCCTGCGAAGCGCCGGATATCGGCATCAGTCTTGATCCAGGGGCTCTCCGGATGGCGCCGCAGCGTACCGGTGGCCGAGCAAGGTGCATCGAGCAGGACCGCGTCGACCTGTTCCTCACGCTTGTAATTGCGGGCATCGGCAATCTCGACCGTGGCCGAAAGACCGGTGCGCTCGAGATTTTCATGCAGCCGCTTCATGCGCGGTTCTGAACTGTCGACTGCGATGACCTCGGCGCCCGCTGCTGCAAGCTGCATGGTCTTGCCGCCCGGTGCCGCGCACAGATCGACAATGACCTGGCCCGCTTCCGGTTCGAGCAGTTTGACCGGCAGCGCTGCCGCAGCATCCTGGGCCCACCAGGCGCCCTCCTTGAAGCCCGGCAACTGGGCGACCTGGCCGACCGTGGCCCGGCGCAGCGTGCCTGTGGGCAGGATGTACGCTTCGAGCTCCTTGGCCCAATGCTCGGTCTGCGAGCCATCCTTCAGGCTGAAATCGAGCGGCGGTGTTTCCAGGCCGGCGGCCGCGAAACGGCTCAGCTGGCCCGGCCCATAAGTCTTGCGCCAGCGTGTGCGCAGCCATTCCGGAATGTTTTCCGAAGGTGGCAGCTTGCCGGCGATGGTTTTGCCTTCCTTTGCGACGCGGCGCAGCACGGCGTTGATCACGCTCTTGAACTTCACCGCGTCCTGGCGGTCTTCCGCCAGTTTCATCGCCGTGGAGACGGCTGCGTGGGGCGGGGTGTCGAGCCAGAGTAGCTGGGTGGCACCGGTGACCAGGATGGCCTGAACCGACCGGGTTGAACCGTCCAGTGGCCGGGTCAGGAAAGAGTTGAGCACCTTGGTCGTCTGACCAAGGCGGCGGAAACTGGTGGCCAGCAGCAAGCGCGCAAAGGCCTTGTCACGCGGGCTCAGCGCATTGAAACCGCGCAGGGTTTCCAACGCCGGCTCGAGCGTGCGGCGGTCCTTGGTGATGCGGATATAGGCGTCAACCGCAAAGCGGCGGGGATCTTTATCGTCCGTCATGGCCGCGCAGCTAGCACGCCGCGCCTTCCCCGTCTAATCGCAAGGGCCGCTAGCCCCAGGGTCCGCGCGGCCCCCATGGCCCCGAACGCACTGGTGCAGCAGCGCCCGCCATCTTGCGCAACTGGTCGATCCGGTTGGCCGTATCGGGGTGGGTGGAGAAGAGATTGTCCATGCGCTGGCCGTTAAGCGGATTGATAATGAACATGTGTGCCGTCGCCGGATTTCGCTCAGCCTGTTCATTCATCGTCTGACGGGCGCTGCGCTCGATTTTCTCCAGTGCCGAGGCCAGCGCCATCGGATTGCCATGGATCTCCGCCCCGACCCGGTCGGCTTCGTATTCACGTGAGCGGGAAATGGCGGACTGGACCAGCATGGCCGCCATGGGGGCAAAGATCATCAGCGCGATCGTGCCCAGCAGACCGGCGCGATTATTGCCGCCGAAGAAGAGGGCGAAATTGGCCAACATGCCGATGGCACCGGCCAGCGTGGCGGTGACGGTCATGGTCAGCGTGTCGCGGTTTTTCACATGCGCCAGCTCGTGGGCCATCACGCCCTGCACTTCCTCGCGGTTCAGGCGATTGAGCAGTCCCGTCGTCGCCGCGACGGCGGCGTGTTGCGGATCGCGACCGGTGGCGAAAGCGTTGGGCTGGTCGGTGTCGATGACATAGATGCGCGGCTCGGGCATCTGCGCCTTGAAGGCGAGGGCTTTCACATCCGAAGCGTATTGGCGCAGGCGCGGATCGCGCTCATCGACGCGGATCTCCCGCGCGCCATGCATGCGCAGCACCGCATCGGCGGAATTCCACCAGGCATAGAGGTTCATGCCGGCGGCAAAGACCAATGCGATCAAGGCGCCGCCCGGGCCACCCAGCATGAAGCCGATGCCCATGAATAGCGCGGTCATGCCCGCGAGGAGGAAGAAGGTGCGCAGCGTATTGCCGGTCATGCGATGAAACTCTCAGATCAGTGCTAGGCGTTTTGCCTTTGCAGGCATTTCGCCTATCTAGTTGGTATGACCGAGACACCTGATCAAGGGGGGAATACCCCGTCCGAAATCCCAGCCGGCACCCCGGAAAATGCGGCGCCTGGCAAAGCGCTCAGCCCGGCCGCCAAGCGCGCCCTCGAGGAAGCTGCGGCCCGTCGCGCGGTTCAGGCCGAGGCGGAGGCCATGCCGGATGAGCAGGGCGGTCCGAAAGGGCCCGAACCGACCCGTTTCGGTGACTGGGAACGCAAGGGCATCGTCAGCGACTTCTGACGCCGCCTCTAGCCCGCCATTTCCGCTGTGATCGCGCGAGCCGCTGCAGCCGGGTCGGGCGCCGCATTGATCGGCCGGCCCACAACCAGATGCGTTGAGCCATTGCGGATCGCATCGCCCGGCGTGACGACGCGTTTCTGATCGCCTGCATCGGCCCCGGCCGGCCGGATACCGGGTGTGACGATCAGGAAGCCATCACCGAAACGCTCACGGATTTCAGGTGCTTCCTGCGCGCTGGCGACAATGCCGTCAATGCCGGCTTCCAGGCTCTGCTCGACCCGGCGCAGCACCAGGTCGCGTGCCTTAAACCCATACCCCATCTCTTCCAGCATCACGTCGTCATAACAGGTCATCACCGTGACCCCGAGGATCTTCAAATCCGATCCGTCGCGACCGGCATGGGCAGCGCGCATGACGGCCGGTTCTGCGTGGACGGTGAGCAAATCGGCTCCGGCTGTGACGATGGAGCGCGTGGCTTTCTCAACCGTGGCCGGGATGTCGTGCAGTTTGTAGTCGAGGAAGACCTGCTTGCCGGCGGCTTTCAGCTCGCGGGCGAGGTCCATGCCGCCAATGGGCAGCAGCTGCAGGCCGATTTTGTAGAAGCTGACACTCTCGCCGAGCGTTTGCACGAGCGAGCGGGCGTCGCCGGTGGAGGGAAGGTCCAGCGCGGCGATCAGGCGGGGATCAGATTGGCTCATAAAGCGCGGTTTTAGGCCGTCGCGGCGCGATTTGGCAAGGCGGTCATCCGGCGCTTTTTTCCGCCGCGTCCTCGCCGGTATTGCGCAGATTGGCGCTTTGGCGATCCATCAGCCACATCGAGGCCGGGCCGGGCAAAACCTGGTTCAGCCCGGTGAGGAATTTCCACCACAGGCCCGGCACGCAAACGACCTGGTTTCGCTGCAGGGCGTCATAGCCAGCCTTCGCCACCTCCTCGGCTTCCAACCACCAGAATTTCGGCATTTTCGATACCAGCTTGCGGGTATTGTTGACGTCGTGGAACTCCGAATAGGTCAAGCCCGGGCACAGGGCGGAGACGTGGATGCCCGACGCCTTGCCCTCCAGATGCAGGGATTGCGAGAACTTGATCAGGGCGGATTTCACCGAGGAATACAGTGTGTGCCCGCGCGAGCCCGGCATGATGCCGGCGACCGAGGCGACATTGAGAATGCGGCCATAGCCGCGCTCTTCCATGCCCGGCATAACCCGGTGCACCAGTTCGCAATAGCTGGTGTACATCAGCTGGATGAAGTCCGACTGTTGTTTCCAGCTTGTGCGGGTATAGGTGCCGGGCAGGCCGAAACCGGCATTGTTGACCAGCGCATCAATCTGGCGCTCGCGGCTTTCCACCGCATCGACAATGGCCCGCGGTGCATCGGGGTCATTGAGGTCGGCGGCAATGACCAGGGTCTCGATGCGGTGTTTTTCCTCAAGCTGATCAGCCAAGGCGCGCAAGCGATCCTCGCGCCGGGCGACGAGGGCCAGGTCCCAGCCATTGGCGGCGAATTCCTGGGCGAGGGCTTTGCCGATACCGGAAGAGGCTCCGGTGATGAGCGCGAGGCGGCGGGACATGACAGGCTCCTGTTCTTGCCCTGACTAGTTGAGGCGAATTCTCGCGCTTGTCCAGCCGGGCTGCGGCCTATTCTCGCACCGCCTGGCGGGCAGATCCGGAGCGTGAAACCGCATCACCGGAAGGCGCGGACTAGCGCAACGGCTTGTCATAGACCGCATAGAGGTTTAGGCGAGCGGGAACAGCTTGCCCGGAGACCTGCCATGACCACCTCTCGCCCCATCAACAAGATCGTCCTCGCCTATTCCGGCGGGCTGGATACGTCGGTGATCCTGAAATGGCTGCAGGAAGAATATAATGCCGAGGTCGTGACCTTTACGGCCGACCTGGGTCAGGGCGAAGAGCTCGGCCCGGCTCGTGAAAAGGCTGAAGCTGCCGGTGTCTCGGAGATTTTCATTGAGGACCTGCGCGAGGAATTCGTGCGCGATTACGTCTATCCGATGGTGCGCGCCAATGCGGTCTATGAGGGCCTTTACCTGCTCGGCACGTCGATTGCGCGGCCGCTGATCTCCAAGCGCCTGGTCGAGATTGCGCACGAAACCGGCGCCGATGCCGTCGCTCATGGCGCCACGGGCAAGGGCAATGACCAGGTCCGTTTCGAGCTCGGTGTCTATGCCCTTGACCCGGAGCTGCGGATGATCGCGCCCTGGCGCGAATGGGATCTGACCTCGCGGACCAAGCTGATCGAATACGCGGAGTCCCGCGGCATTGAAGTGCCGACCGACAAGCGCGGTGAAGCGCCTTTCTCGGTCGACGCCAATCTCTGGCACACCTCCTCCGAGGGCAAAATGCTCGAAGACCCCTCCGAGGAAGCCTTCGAGATGGTCTATCAGCGTACGCTGCGCCCGGAAGATGCGCCGGATCAGCCGGAATACATCACGCTCGACTTCGAATCCGGTGACGCGGTTGCGCTGAACGGCCAGGCCATGTCGCCTGCGACCCTGCTGACCGCGCTGAACGAGCTTGGTCGCCGTCACGGCATTGGTCGCCTCGACCTCGTCGAAAACCGCTTTGTCGGCATGAAGTCGCGCGGCATTTACGAGACGCCGGGCGGGGAAATCCTGATGGCAGCGCATCGCGGCATCGAGCAGCTCACGCTTGATCGCGGCGCCGGTCACCTCAAGGACGAGCTGATGCCGCGCTATGCCAAGCTGGTCTATGAAGGCTTCTGGTTCTCGCCGGAACGCGAGATGCTGCAGGCCGCGATCGACCGGAGTCAGGAGTTTGTCAGTGGGGAGGTGCGCCTCAAGCTCTACAAGGGCAGCGTCAATGTCGTTGGCCGCTCGTCTCCGGCTTCGCTGTACTCGCTCGAGCACGTCACGTTCGAAGATGATGACGTCTATGACCAGAAGGACGCCCAGGGCTTCATTCGCCTCAATGCCCTGCGCTTGCAATTGCTGGCCCAGCGCCGCCGCCGGCTGGGACGCAACGACTGATTTCAACGCCCTCTCCGGCCGGTCGAACCCGGCCGGAGCTCAAATTGCGAAATACAAGCGCGCTCATGAAATATTCGTAGGCGACGCTAGGGCTTTACTCGCTTGCCGCTGAGCGCGAGGCTGATTTCGGGCCAAAACCTGAAGTTAATTTCGTTTTAATAGGCTGGAGCGAGTGTGTGCCCGTGCTTTGGGGGAGCCGGATAGGTAGACGATGATCTTGGACCCGGTGCTCGTAACGAGCGTCCTCGATTTATTCTACGCTGCTGTGACAATCATGGTGATTGTCCTGCTGATCCGCTGCGCTCAAACACCTGCCCTTTCTGAGCTGCGTGGCGACTTCTTCCTGATCATGATCGGCCTGTTTCTCAGGTTCGGATTCTATGCCTTCGATCTGTTGACCGTTGTCCTCGGCCCGGGGCTGGTCGGAACGGACCAGGCCCTCGCATTCTCGCGCTATCTGCACGAAGACGTTCAGCCTCCGATCAATTTCGTCTCAGCCCTGTTCATGATCGTCGGTTTCCTGCAGCTCCTGCGCCGGCTGATCACCATGTTTGGCCGCATGCAGCGTTCCGAGGCGGCCTTGCGCCAGGAACTCGGCAGTCGCTCCGACGCCGAGACCGAATTGATCGCCAAGGCCGAACGCCAGCGCGTCAGCAATCGCTCGAGATCTGAATTTCTTGTGGGTATCAGCCATGAGCTGAGAACGCCGCTCAACGGGATTATCGGCCTGGCCAGCCTGATGTCGAACACGGATATGACGGGTGATCAGCGCAAGCTCCTGTCGACCCTCGAGCAATCCGCAAAAGCCATGCTCACCCGGGTCAATGACGTGCTCGATCTGGCTCGGCTGGAAAGCGGGCAGATCGAGCTGCGGACCCAGTCATTCTCGCCCTGCGAACTGTCTCGCAATGTCGAGGCCCTGTATCAGCCCTTTGCCAGCGAGAAGGGTCTGGACCTGCAGACCAAGTGTACCGATGACGCCCAGGGCCTGGTTATCGGCGATGCGGTCCTGGTCAAGCAGGCACTGAACAATCTCGTCTCCAATGCCATCAAGTACACGCCCTCAGGCTCTGTGCTGATCGAGACCGACGTGCACGCCGCGGCGGCTGAGCGCCTGTGGCTGCAGATCTGGATCAGCGATACCGGGGTCGGCATGGAGCCGGCCATTGTTGAACGCGTCGCCGATCCCAATCATGTCATCAATGAAGGCGAAACTGGGCTGGGTCTCGCCATCGCCAGCCGCATCGTCAAACTGCTCAATGGGCGTCTGCTGATCGAGCCCAACCGCCAGACCGGCACAAGGATCGGCTTCCAGGTCCAGGTTCAGATCGAGCCGGAAGCGGACGACGACTAACCCAGCGGGTAGTCGGCCAGGTTTTCATACAGATTGCTGTCGCCGCGCTTCGGCCAGCTGCGATAGAGCGAGAAATGGGTCACCGCGAGCGGCTCAATGCGGAAATTCGCTGTGCGTTCGACAAAGCGGCGCAGGCGATCTTCCGGCGTGCCCCTCAAATAGGCCAGGGTCACATGTGGCTTGTAATTGCGCGTCTCGGGTTCAAGCCGGGTGCGGCGGGCGGCCCGCTCGCAACGATCCTGCAGGTAGAGCAGGGGTTCGCTGGGGGTGACACCGAGCCAGAGTGCGCGTGGCTCGGCCCGGCCGAACCAGCCGCTGCCACGGACATCCATGGTAAAAGGTGGCAGGCTGATTGCCGACAATTCGCCATCGAGGTCCTCGATTTGCCGTTCATCGACATCGCCAAAAAAGCGCAGCGTGACATGCAGGTTCTCCGGCGGCCGCCAGCGCGCTCCGGCGACGCCGCGTTGCAGGCGGGTGATTTCCGGCCGGACCTCCTGCGGCAAGCCGATGGCGGCAAACAAACGCATGACCATGCCGATTTCCCAGACATCTCAGTTGCGGACCTGATCTAGGCTCAGTTCACCGCGATGTCACACCTTTAATAGGGGATAAGGGGGGACGCGGACCCCCTTCCGTCCCGCCTTGCCATTTTTGTCCAAGGTGACGATATTACGCGGCAAAGCGCCTATCGTGGCGTGATTGCAATCGTGAGAAGTAAGCAATGAATGATTTTTCGCGTCCCTACGGCGCTGCGCCGTCCATGGACATGTCCGTCGATGCCGGCCTGCGCAGCTTCATGCTGGGCGTTTACAACAAGATGGCCCTTGGCCTCCTGATCTCGGCTGCGATCGCTTATGCGGTCGGTACGTTTTCGCCGCTGACCCAGCTGGTCTTCGGTACACCGCTGCTCTTTGTCGTGCAGTGGGGGCCGCTGGCATTGCTGCTCGGTTCGGCCTTCCTGATGCGCAACCCGTCACCAATGAGTAGCGCACTCCTGTACTGGACCATTGTCGCCCTGATCGGTGCCAGCCTCAGCTTCTGGGTCATCATGGCCACGTCCGGCCAAGCAGCGCAGACTGTTGGCGGCCGTACGCTCCAGGTCGATTTCGGTACCATTGCCCAGGCCTTCCTGATCACCGCCTCGACCTTCCTGGCGCTGTCCTTCTTCGGCTACACCACCAAGCGTGACCTTTCGCCGATCCGCAGCTTCCTGTTCATGGCAATGATCGGTGCCATCCTGCTTGGTCTGGCGAATGTCTTCTTCTTCCAGTCCGGCATTCTCGAGCTCGGCCTGCAGCTGATCGTGCTGCTTCTGATGGCCGGCGTCATCGCCTGGCAGACCCAGGATCTGAAAGTCATGTACTACCAGATCTCCGGTGATCAGCGCTCCATGGCGGTGATGACCAATATGGGCGCCCTGAACCTGTACATCGCCTTCGTGAACATGTTCCAGATCATCCTCTCGCTGCTCGGTAGCCGCGAATAGGGCCCGGTCCATCACTGACAAGAAAACCCCCGGGGCGTGTTGCTCCGGGGGTTTTTCTTTGCCGCGGCGTGCGCAGGCTTGGCTATTCGATCACCGTGAACTTCTTCTTGTCGAAGACCTTGAGCACCTGGGCCAGGTCATGGCCGCGCTTAAGGATCTGGCCGCCCAGGGCCACGACCTTGTACTCACCCTGCTTGTTGCGGTCAGCCGGTGTCTTGATCACGGAATAGACCGGCATTTCGCTGGCGCGGCGGAAGATCGAGAAAATGGCACAGTCCTTCAACCTGTCGATGGCGTAATCCTTCCACTCGCCTTGGGCCACGAGGCGGCCATAGACGCGCAGGATTTGATCCAGTTCGCGTCGGTGCCACATGACGCTGGCGCTAGCGGATTTCCCGGGTTGAGAGCTCTCGAACACACAAATTCTCCTGACAGTTGTGTCGCATAAATTAGCTTACAAAGTTTTCACGGGTTTGCCCAAAAGTCGCCGCAATCCGGGCACCATGCCGCCACAGGTCGCCTCCACCGTCCTCCTCGTCGGCCGGACGCGTCAAGGCTTCGGGTCCTGGTTTTAGACAGCCCCCCCAGCCCCCCGGATCTCGGAGCTGCGGCCGGTCGACACCCATCCTTAACCCCTTCAATCCGCAACTTGCTTTGCCGCTGCTTTGGCTCTGGCCAAGTGCCTCCGGTCGCGCTAACGCTTATGTCCCGCTGACCTGAGCACTGCCCCATGCTGGTTGCCGACAACCTGGTTAAAAGCTTCGAGACCAAACGCGCCGTCCAGGGTGTCAGTTTCACCCTGGAAAAGGGCGAGGTGCTGGGCTTCCTCGGTCCCAACGGAGCCGGCAAGACCACGACGATGCGCATGCTGGCGGGTTGTCTGGAACCAGATGCCGGTATTGCCGCAATCGCTGGCTATAATTGTGTCGAGGCCCGCCTTGAGGCACAGGCCCGACTGGGGTTTCTGCCTGAAGGTGCGCCGGCCTATCCCGCCATGACGCCCCGTGGTTTCGTCAAATTCGGCTTGCGCGCCCGCGGCTTCCGCGGCGAAACATTGAGCCGCGCCTGCGAACTGGCGATCGAGCGCGTGCGTCTTGCTGAAGCGGCTGACCAGCCGATCGGGACTCTGTCCAAGGGCTTCAAGCGCCGCGCCGCCCTGGCGGCAGCGATCGCGCATGACCCGGCCGTGTTGATCCTGGATGAACCGACCGATGGTCTTGACCCCAATCAGAAGGACGGGGTGCGCGCCCTGATCCGCGAGATGGCGCCGGACAAGGCGATCATCATCTCCACCCATATTCTCGAGGAAGTGCCCGCCGTGTGCAGCCGGGCGATCGTGATCGCAGCAGGCAAGGTGTTGTTCGACGGCACACCGCATGCACTGGAACAGAAGGGGCAGGACGGATCGGTGGAGAGTGCCTTCCGGGCACTGACACTGGAGCCGGAAACGCGGGAGAGTGCCGCGTGATCCATGCGCTCCATGCCGTCTACCGGCGCGAACTCCTGGCCTATTTCCAGACCCCGCTGGCCTATGTCTTCCTGGCTGTCTTCGCCAGCGCCGCTCCGGCCCTGGCCTTCCATATGGGCCGCTTCTTCGACACCAACCGGGCCGACCTCGCGCCCTTGTTCGACTACATGCCCTGGCTGTTGCTGATCCTCATGCCGGCCCTGGCCATGCGCAGCTGGGCCGAAGAGCGTGATCGCGGCACGCTGGAATTCCTGATGGCCCTGCCGATCCCGCTCTGGGCCTCGACCCTGGGTAAATTTCTCGCCGCCTGGAGCGTCGCGGCAATCGCCCTGGTGTTGACCTTCCCGATGTGGATCGCGGTCAATTATCTCGGCAATCCGGACAATGCCGCCATCCTGACCGGCTATTTCGGTGCCTTGTTGCTGGCCGGCGGCTATCTGGCCCTGGGCCAGGCCCTGTCGGCGACCACCTCAAACCAGGTCGTGGCCTTTGTGCTGGGCACGAGCGCCTGTTTCCTGCTGACCATGACCGGTTTGCCGATCGTGCTCGCCGTGGTCGGCGACAGTGCCCCGGCCGCGATTTCGGAATTCATCGCCGGGCTGAGCGCGCTGGAGCATTACAATGCTTTCCGCAATGGCGTGATCGCACTGACCGACGTGGTCTTCTTCGTCGGCCTGATCGCCGCTTCGCTGGCCTGCGCCGGCGTACTGATCGCCGAACGGCGCGGGGGTGGGCGATGAAACGGGCGCTCTACCTGCCGCTCATGCTGACCAGCGTTATCGTGCTCTTCCTGGCGGGCAATCACCTGGTCAGCCAGAGCCTTGCCGGCGCCCGGCTCGACCTGACCCAGAACGGGCTCTACCGCCTGTCGCCGGGGTCACAGGATATTCTCGACCGGCTCAATGAACCGGTCGAATGGCGCTTCTATTATTCCCGCGCCCTGGCGGCCGATTTTCCGGCGATCCGCAGTTATGCGACCCGGGTGCGCGAGTTCCTGCGCGGTTATGAGAAGCGCTCGGGCGGACGCCTGGAGCTGATCGAGATCGATCCGCAGCCCTTCTCAGAAGATGAGGACCTGGCGCTGTCGGCGGGCCTGACCCCGATCCCGACCGATACAGGCGAGACCATTTTCTTCGGTCTGGTCGCGCGCAATTCGATCGACCAGCAGGCCGTGATCGCGCTGTTCGACCCGGAAATGGAAGCGCGGCTCGAATATGATCTGACCCGGACTATTGCCGATATCGAGCGCACCCGGACGCCGCGGCTGGCCATCCTCACCTCCCTGCCGATCTCGCCCGATGATGGCGCACCGAACCGTTTTGTGCGTGAGCTAGCCGGGGCCTATGAGCTCGACTGGGTGGAGCGCGATTTCGATACCCTGCCCGATGCCGATGTTCTGCTCGCCCTGCACCCGGCTGAGCTCAGCGCGGCCCAGGCCTATCGTATTGATCAATTCCTGATGCGCGGCGGGCGCCTGATCCTGTTTCTCGACCCGATGGCCCACATGGCCCTGCGTCCAGGTCCGGACGGATTGCCGCCCCTCGACGCCCAGCGCGGGTCCAGTTTCGGACCACTGCTGGCGCATTGGGGTGTGAACTGGGACGAGAATGTCGTCGCCATGGACCGCACGCTCGGCCTGGAAGTCCAGGTCGTCGAGGCGGATGGCCGGCCGCGCTCGCGCACCTATCCGCTCTGGTTCGCCCTCAGCCCGGCCCAGCTCAACAGCGATGACCGGGCCACCTCGGCGCTCGATCTGGGTGTCAATCTCGGCTCGCCCGGCGCCCTGTTCTTCACGCCGGGCAATGGGGTGGAGCTGTTGCCGCTGTTGACGACCAGTCCGGAGGGAGCGCTGCTGGATGCGGATATCGCGGCCGGGTCGCCCTCGCCGGACCAGTTGCTGCGCGATTATGAGCGTGCACCGCAGCCGCTGGTACTGGGCGGTCGGCTTAGCGGGCGTTTCTCGACGGCCTTTCCCGATGGCCCGCCGGCCGAGGGCGGTTTCTTCAATCCCGCTGATCATCTGGCCGAGGCTGAGAGCAGAGGCGAAGTGGCGATCATCGCCGATGCTGACTGGCTCGATGATACCTTTTATGTCCGCCGTGATGCCGTCGGCGGCGAACTCATCGTTGCCGACAATCTGAACCTGGCGATGAATCTCGTCGACGCGGCCTTTGGCGACGAGGCTCTGGTCCGCCTGCGGTCGCGCACCCCGTCCGACCGGCCCATGCTCCGTGTAGAAGCGCTGCGGGCCGAGGCAGAGGAACGCTATTTCGAAACCCAGAGCCGGTTGGAAAGCGAGATCAGCGCCGCCGAAGCAGAACTGGAGCGCCTGCAGGGCACGGGCGGGACATCGGCGCTTTATGGCGGTGACCAGCAGGTCCGCAATGAAGCGCTGGCCTTGCGGGCACAGATCAGTGATGCGCGCCGGCAATTGCGCGATGTCGAGCGCGACTTCCGGCAGGATATCGATGCGCTGGATGCATCCCTGCAATTCTGGACTATTGGCGTGCCGCCGGCGCTGGTCATTTTCGGCGCGCTCCTGGGCAGCCTGGTGCGGCGGCGGAGGCGCAATCCATGAGCCAGCCAATCGACAAGCAGCGCGCCCGGCACATTCTCATCGTCGGCGGTCTCGCTCTCACAGCGCTTGTGCTGGCCGTCACGGTTTCCCTGCTCGACGCCCGGCGCGGCTGGCAGCCGGTCATGGAAGGCGCTGTCTTCACCGCCTGGACTGATCAGGCTTCGGCCGTCGCCGAGATCGAGGTCAACCATGGTGAGGACCGCTTCACCGTGGTGCGGACCGGCAATGCCTGGGTCATGCCGAGCCGGGACAACTATCCGGTCCGTGCCGACATCATCGCGGGCCTTGATCGCTTGCTATCCGGTCTCGCCTATAGCGGCGTGCGGACTGCTGACCCGGCCAAATATCCGGCTCTCGGCCTGGCCGAACCCGGTGAACCCGGCGGCGGGGCACGCCTCGTCGTGCGTGATGTCGACGGTGCGGTTCTGGTGGAGATACTGGCCGGTGAAACGCGTGGTGGGACCTTGTATTTCCGTCTGCCCGGCGAGCCGCGCAGTTTCGCCGCTGACCTTGCCGAGGGTACCAGCGCTGCCGTCCTGACCCAGTCCGCCGACCAGTGGCTCGATCTGGGCTTCCTTGAACTGGGCCGAACTTCGATTGCTCGGGTTCGCATCCAGCCGGAAACCGGCCCGGCCTACACGCTGGAACGCCCGGCGCGGTCGGCCCGTAATTTCGCCCTGCGTCAACCGGCCGGCTGGACGCCGATCACCGCCGGGGCCGGCAATGGCCCGGCCGGAGCCTTGGGTCGTATACGCTTCCGCGATGTCCGGCAGACCGAGCGCCTGACCGGTGCGATCGTCGGATCACATACGGCCGAGACGTTTGAGGGGCTTGAGGTCACGCTCGACATCATCGCCCAGGGTGAAACGCGCTGGGCCCGGATCCGGACCCGGGCGCTGACCGATGATGCCGCCGAAGCGGCGGCCCGGCTTGCGGAGCAGAGCGAGGGATGGGCCTATCTGCTCAGCGATCTGGCCCTCGACCGGCTCTTGCGGCCGCTCGGGGAGATCGCCGACCCGCGGGCCGGAGGGCCGGATGCGCCTTAATCAGATCACGATACCGGTCACTGACCTGGCCCGCTCACGTAGTTTCTATCGCCGGCTCGGTTTCCGGCTTCTCGTCGACAGCCCGCACTATGCCCGTTTCCTCGCTCCGGAGGGTGACACGACTTTTTCCCTGCAGGTCGCCGATGGTCCCGTGTCCACGGGTGCGGTGATTTACCTGGAATGCGACAAGGTCGATATCGAGGTCGCTCGCCTGCGTGATCGCGGTTTCGAGTTTGAGAGCGGACCGGAAGATATGGGCTGGCTCTGGCGCGAAGCGATCCTGAAAGACCCCGACGGGCACAAGATCAAGATCTATCATGCCGGCAAGAACCGCATCGACCCGCCCTGGCGCGTGGAGGAGGACTAGGTCCTACATCCGTCCACCCGGTTCGGGCAGGGCGTGTTCGGCCAGTTCCTTGGTGATGTAGCCGAAGGCGTCATCGATATCATCGGTGCGATAGAGCAGGTCGAGATCGCCGGCGCTGATCGTGCCGAACTCCACCATGGCGTCCAGATTCAGGATCTTGTCCCAGTATTCCGTGCCGTAGAGCACGACCGGCAGGCGCTTGGTCATTTTCTGCGTCTGCAGCAGGGTCAGGGTCTCGAACAATTCATCCAGTGTCCCGAACCCGCCCGGCATGATCACCAGGGCCTTGGCCGGGTAGAGGAACCAGAATTTGCGGGTGAAGAAATAGTGGAATTCAAAGCTGAGATGTTCGGTGACCCAGGGATTATTCCCGGCCTCGAAAGGCAGGGAAATGCCCAGTCCCACGGTTTCACCGCCGGCTTCGGCCGCGCCGCGATTGGCGGCCTCCATAATGCCGGGTCCGGCTCCGGTGCAGATTACGAAACGGCGGCCGCCCTCATCACTAATCTCGTCTGACCAGCGCGTCAGGCGCGCCGCGAGTTCACGCGTCGCCTCATAATACTTGCTCAGGCCAAGTTTCTTTTGCGCCAGGCTGTCATCATCCCCGGCGGCCTTCAGGGCGGCGATCTCGGCTTCGACATCCTCGCGATCGGCGATCCGTGCGGATCCGAAGAACAGGATCGTGTCCTTCACATTGTGTTCTTCGAACCGGTTCTGGGGGTCGAGATATTCGGCCAGGATCCGGACCGGGCGCGCCTGGGGGCTGCGGATGAAACGGTCATCGCGGTAGGCTTTGGACGGAGTCTGGTAAGGCTTTTTAGTGGACATGCTTGTCCCCTTTCTTGTTCTTGTTGCGGGGTATCAATCTTCGCCAGCGCGCATCAGCCGGTCAGCGGCGGCGCGGGCGAAACGCAGCGTCACCGCCTTGCGGCGGGCAGCGGCGAGTTTCTGGAGCGGGCTTTCGCGCACAATGGCGCCGCCGAACCCGTCGGCAATAATCAGGCCGGTATCGGCCGGGATGAGGTCGTGCGGGAAGCGCTCGGAGACGGCGAAATAGAACATGTCGCAGAACTCGCCATACTCGTTCCACTTGTTGTCGGCGCGATAGTCGGCAGTCCCCGATTTGACCTCGATGATCGCCACTTCGCCCTTGCGCCCGACGCAGAAGAGATCGGCGCGGCGGCCGCCGGGGAGGGAAAATTCTGGAATGGCGCTATAGCCCAATTGCCAGAATAGGCGCGCGGCACCGCGCATCAGGGCCTGGGCATCATCGATATCGGGGTTCTGGGCCGAGGCCACATCCTGCAACTGCATGCCGGAACTATGTTCCACATTTGTTCGAGTGGCAAGCGGTCGCGGCGCAATCCCTATTGGCGTGCGGGTTGAGCCTGCCTACATAGCGAGCATGTATCCGCACCAGATTCCCGATCCGCTGGCCCTCACCTCGGCCGATTTCGAACGCATGGCCGTGCGCGCCTTTGACGCCCTGCCGGAGGCGATGCGGGCCTTGAGCCGGGATGTCGAGATCTTCATTGCCGACTTCGCCGAGCAGGATGTGCTCGACGAGTTCGAGATGACCGACCCCTATGAACTCACCGGTCTCTATAGCGGTGTCGATCTGACCCAGAAATCGATCACGCACCCGCAGACTTTTCCTGACCGGGTGTTTCTCTATCGCCTGCCGATCCTGGCGGAATGGGTGGCGCGCGGTGATGAAACGATCGAACACCTCATCCAGCATGTCCTGATACACGAAATTGGCCACCATTTCGGACTCTCGGACGAGGACATGCACGCGATCGAGGACGGATTGCGTTAACCCTTAATTAAGGACTCAGCCCACCATCTCTGCCACCCAGGCCGGAACCACCTGTGTAGCTTGGCCATTCCGGACCTCATCGAAGACCGGGGAAGTGTCCGTCGTCTCCAGATTGATCTCGATACAGCGCGCACCCGCCTCCTTGGCCACCTGGCTGAAACCGGCAGCCGGATAGACTGTTCCGGACGTGCCGATGGCGACGAAGAGGTCGCAACAGGCGAGCTGATCAAAGATCAGGTCCATCTGCATCGGCATTTCACCGAACCAGACAATATGTGGCCGCAGTCCGCCCGCCCGGCGGCAATTCAGGCAGGGCAGGTCGATGGTGATCTCGTCAAAGGCATCATGCACATAGCCACAATGCTCGCAGCGCATTTTGGCCAGCTCGCCATGCATGTGGATGAGGCGTTGCGAGCCCGCCTTGTCGTGCAGGTCGTCGACATTCTGGGTCACCAGAAGGAATTCACCGCCGCGGGCGATCCAGGCCTTTTCCAGTTCGACCAGGGCATGGTGGGCCGCATTGGGTGTCGAGGATTTCAACCCGGCCCGGCGCGCATTGTAAAAGGCGTGCACCTCTTCCGGCTTGGCCGCGAAGGCTTCCGGTGTCGCCAGCTCGCGCCAATCGAATTTCGCCCACAGACCGTCGGGGTCGCGAAAGGTACCGAGACCCGACTCAGCGGAGATGCCCGCGCCTGTGAGAATGATGAGGTTGGAGGTCATGTTATGGAGCCGCCGGGGCTGTGACGCCAGTTATGAAGGTCGAGGCGGCTCAGTCTAGGCCATCCCACGCCCCCGCCCAACGGCACAGCTAGCGGCGATAGACAGTGAAACGTGGAAACGCCCTTCCGGCGCCGCGCGACTACTTCCCCCCAACACAAAAAACCCGCCAGCTTGCGCCAGCGGGTGTTTTGTTCGCGATGAAAGAGGGGATTAGCCCTTTTTCTTCGGCTCGCGGCGTTCGATGCCGTGACCCGTGGTACGCTCGGCGATACGAGCGGACTTACCGCGACGGTCGCGCAGATAGTAGAGCTTGGCGCGACGGACCTTGCCGCGGCGCTTGACTTCGATCTTCTCGATCATCGGCGAGTAGACCGGGAAAACGCGCTCGACACCTTCACCGAAGGAGATCTTGCGGACGGTGTAGCTCTCATTGAGGCCGCCGCCGGACTTGGCGATGCAGACGCCTTCGAAGACCTGGACGCGTTCGCGCTCGCCTTCCTTGATGCGGACGTGGACGCGCAGGGTGTCACCAGCGTCAAACTGCGGCAATTCCTTATCGCCGAGGACGCGGGCTGCTTCTTCCTGTTCAAGCTGCTCGATCATGTTCATCGTGCATTCTCCTTGCGCCGCTTGAACCGCTCGTAAAGGTCCGGCCGGCGCGCCTTTGTAATCTCTTCCGCCTGTTCTCGGCGCCAGGTCTCGATCTGACCATGGTGCCCCGATAACAGGACCTCCGGGATCTCCTTGTCCTCCCATACCCGCGGTCGGGTGTAGTGAGGATATTCGAGGAGATCGCCCTCGAAACTCTCATCTTCGGCCGAAGCCGGGTCACCGAGTACGCCGGGGAGCAGTCTCACGCAGGCTTCGATAAGAAGCTGCGCGGGCGCCTCGCCCCCGGCCAATACGGCATCGCCGACACTGACCTCTTCCATTTCGCGGGCCTCGATGACCCTTTGATCGAGGCCTTCGAAACGTCCGCAAAATACCACAACACCGGGACCCGCCGCCCATTCCCGAACCCGGGCCTGGGTGATGGGCTTGCCCCTCGGTGTCACATGGATCAGCGGCCGTTTCTCACCTTGCCAGCGAGACTGTACCGCATCGATCGCTTCCGCTGCGACATCCGGCCTGAGCACCATACCAGCGCCTCCGCCGGCCGGGGTGTCGTCCACGGAGCGGTGCTTATGACGGGAAAAATCCCGGATGTCCACAGTTTCTAGCGCCCAAATCCCGCGATTCGCAGCTGTCTGGATGATGGATACACCCAAAGGGCCGGGAAAGGCGTCCGGGAACAGGGTCAGGGCCGTGGCGGTCCAGGGAAATTGGGGTGCCTCACTCATCGTCCGGCACGTCTCGATCGCGATCGCCTTCCACTTCTTCCAGCGGGTCGATCGTGACCAGGCCCTCGCTGATCGAGATGTGGGGGACTTGTTCGCGGGTGAACGGGATCATCCAGGCGCCGCGGCGGTCGGGGCTGTCGACGATTTCCAGCAGATCGCCGCCGCCGAAATCATGCACCGCCTTGATGCGGCCCATCGGGGCGCCGTCGAGGGCTTGGACTTTCAGGCCCAGCAGGTCGGAATGGTAGAATTCGTCCTCTTCCAGCGCCGGCAGGGCCGAGCGCGGGACGTAGAGTTTGGTACCGCGCGCGGCCTGGGCCTGTTCGCGGGTGAGGTTTTCCTTGAAGGCGACGACAAAAGCGTCCTTGGCCCGGCGATGGCGCGCCGGGGTGAACAGGGTCTTGCCCTGGGCATCGAGGAAAGGTCCGTATGCGAAGGCCGCTTCCGGTTCGCCGGTGAAGCTTTTCACCTTGCACTCGCCCTTCACGCCATGCGCACCGGCGATTGCCGCGACGAAAACGAGATCGGACGAGGGTTTGGACATGAGTGTGTCCTGTACGGTCCCCTCATCCTGACGAAAGTCAGGACCCCGATAGCGTCGAGCGCATCACGTCGGGGTCCCGGCTTTCGCCGGAATGAGGCAGGATCAAAAGCCCTATTCGGACTTTTCTTCTTCAGCGGCTGCTTCTTCGGCCGGGGCTTCTTCAGCCGGAGCTTCAGCTGCAGCGGCTTCAGCTTCGGCAGCGGCAGCTTCAGCAGCGGCCTTGGCTTCGGCTTCAGCTTCCTTGCGAGCGGCTTCTTTCTCAGCCTTCTCTTCGAGGCGCTCCTTGGCCTTGATGCCCGGCTCGCCCTTGTTCGGGTTATTGCCAGCTTCCCAGGCCCAGGCGTCCGCCTCGATCTGGTGGATGAAGCGGCCAACACGATCGGTCGGCTTGGCGCCCTTGGCGATCCAGGCCTTGACCTTTTCCATGTCCAGCTTCACGCGCTCGCCGTCTTTCGGCAGCATCGGGTTATAGGTGCCGATCTTCTCGATGAAGCGGCCATCGCGCGGCATGCGGCTGTCGGCGACAACGATACGGTAGTAGGGACGCTTCTTGGCGCCGCCACGGGCGAGACGAATTTTCAGAGCCATGATGGGTATTCCTTGGGTTTAGTCGTTCAAATTCAGGGTTATTTCTTGGGCAGACCGATCGGCAGGCCGTCCGGTCCGAGTTGAGGTGATCCACCGAGGCCGGGAAGACCCTGCGGTGCCTGGCCGCCGCCCCCGAGACCAGGTAGCTGCGCCCCGCCCGGCGCGTTACCGCCGAGCAAATCCTGTGTTGCCTTGCCGAGATCGGCCGGGTTCATACCCGCCGCGCCCGGGGGCATGCCGCCCGGCATTCCACCGCCGCCGAGCATGCCGGCGAGGCCGCCGCGGCCCTTCTTGCCGGCCTTTTTCATCATGTCGGCCATCTGGCGGTGCATCTTGATCAGCTTGTTGACGTCCGCGACCTGGACGCCAGCACCGGCCGCGATGCGCTTCTTGCGGCTGGCCTTGAGAATTTCCGGCTTGGCCCGTTCCTGCTTGGTCATCGACAGGATGATGGCTTCCTGGCGCGACAGCATCTTGTCGTCCATGCCGGCAGCGGCCGCCTGGGCCTTGGCGGCCTTGTTCATGCCCGGCAGGAGACCCATGATGCCGCCCAGACCGCCCATTTTCTTGAGCTGACCGAATTGTTCGCGCAGGTCTTCCAGGTCGAACTTGCCCTTGGCCATTTTCTTGGCCATGCGCTCGGCTTTGTCCTGGTCGATCTCGGCCGCAGCCTTTTCCACCAGGGAGACGATATCGCCGCGGCCGAGAATCCGGCCGGCGAGGCGTTTCGCGTCAAAAGCATCGAGCCCGTCGGGCTTTTCCGAGACGCCGAGGAATTTGATCGGCAGACCGGTGACATGGCGCATGGACAGCGCCGCACCGCCACGTCCGTCACCATCCATTCGCGTGAGAACCAGGCCGGTCAGCGGCAGGCGCTCATGGAAGCGTTTCGCGGTCTCGACGGCATCCTGACCGGTCAGGCTGTCGGCCACGAGCAGGGTTTCGTGCGGACGCGTGGCATCGGCAATGGCCTGCGCCTCGGCCATCATGTCCTCGTCGATCGAGGTGCGGCCGGCGGTATCGAGGATGACGACGTCATAGCCTTGCAGCTTGCCCGCGCTCATCGCCCGCTTGGCAATATCAACGGCGCGCTGGCCCTCGACGATCGGCAGGAAGCCGACGCCGACCTGTCCGGCCAGCTGCTGTAGCTGTTCCATGGCCGCCGGGCGGCGCGTATCGAGTGAGGCGAGCAGGACTTTTTTCTTGTGCTGCTCGGTAATTTTCTTGGCCAGCTTGGCCGACGTCGTGGTTTTACCCGAGCCCTGCAGACCGGCCATCAGAATGGCGACCGGCGGTTCGCCTTCCAGGTTGAGGCCTTCCGGTTCGCCTTCGCCGCCAAGCAGGTCGACCAGGGCGTCATGGACAATCTTGACGACTTGCTGGCCCGGCGCGATCGACTTGATAACGTCTTCGCCGACCGCCCGTTCGCGGATGAAGGAGGTCGCTGTCTTGACCACGGGCAGGGCGACATCGGCTTCCAGAAGCGCAACGCGGATTTCCCGCAGGGCCGCATCGACATCCTTCTCCGACAGGACGCCGCGTCCTGTCAGCCGGTCGAATACTCCACCCAGTCGTTCTGTAAGCGCGTCGAACATGCGTTCGCCTTCCTCAAATCCGTTTCATCCACAAGCCAATCGGCATAGACCATTGGCTCCGCTGAGCGAAACCTTCGCCGAGCGGAGTTCTCGCCTGCCTCCCCTTCCCAGATGGGAAGATGTGCAGGTAAGACAAGCGTCAGAGCTTGCGTGATGAAGCGGGCCGTCTACGCCTCTTGTCCAGAAGAGTCAAGGAAAGGACCCTTATGAGCCAGACCGTCAGCGCCGCCATCGTGCAATGCGGCTCCGTCCTGTTCGATACGCCGGCGACGCTGGAGCGGCTGGAACACTTCACCCGCGAGGCCTCCGGGGCCGATCTGATCGTTTTTCCTGAAGCCTTTGTCGGGGGGTATCCCAAAGGGCATGATTTCGGTGCCCGGGTCGGCTCGCGCGCGCCGGAGGGCCGTGACTGGTTTGCCCGCTATTTCGAAGCCGCAATTGATGTGCCGGGACCGGAATGCGCTCGAATTGGCGAGGCGACCAAGGCCGCGGGCGCCTGGCTGGTCACCGGGGTGATTGAGCGCGAGGGTGGCACGTTGTACTGCACGGTGCTGACCTTTGCGCCGGACGGGTCCCTCGCCAATCGCCGCCGCAAGCTGATGCCGACGGCGATGGAGCGGCTGATCTGGGGCTTCGGCGACGGCTCGACCCTAACCGCCACACCTACGCCCTTTGGCCCGGTCAGCACCCTGATCTGCTGGGAGAATTTCATGCCGCTGGCCCGATCGGCCTTCTATGCGCAGCAACCGGTCATTCATTGTGCCCCGACGGTGGATGACCGCGAAAGCTGGCTGCCCCTGATGCGGACCATCGCCATGGAGGGGCGCTGTTTCGTGCTCTCGGCCAACCAGTATTTCACCCGCGCCGATACGCCGGCGGATTATCATCCCATTCAGGGGGATGCGCCGGAGACTGTCCTGATCAATGGTGGATCCTGTGTCGTCTCACCGATGGGTGAGGTGCTGGTTGAGCCCGTCTTCGGCCGTGATTGCGTGCTGACGACCCAGCTTGATCTCAGCGAGATCGCGCGCGGCAAGTATGATTTCGACGTCACCGGCCATTACGGCCGGCCGGACGTGTTGCAGCTCTCGGTGAATACGCAGGCTCAAGCGGCTGTGGTGTGCCGGGACGATTAGTTCCGGATCGCCGTGTCAGCGGTGCTGGCCATGACCGGTGCGGTCACGGGCTGGACGCCCTGGGCGATGTGCAGAGAGCGCGGCCGGTCCTGGCTGGCCAGAAGGCCGCCATAGAGAGACGCTGCGACTGCACCGAGGGTCAGCCACAAAAGAGCGAATTTCATGAATGTACGAACGCTTGACTGGGTTCGGGCCATGACACTCCTCCTCGTGCTTCGAGTACACGCCGAGTCCATCGCGAGTCGATTAACAGGTTACTACTTTGAGGGGTGAAAAGGCAAACTTCGTTAATTGCGGATAAATTTTGCGAAACTTGGATTCAAGCTTTCGCGGCCTCGCGCAGGGCCTTGTAGAGCTTGTGTCCACGCAGGACGAACCAAAGCCCGGTCCAGACATTGCCCAGGAAGAATATCGGCAAGATCCAGAAAATACGTACGAAATTTGAGCGTTCCGTCCAGAAGACGATGATCGCGCCGATCAGGAAGCCAAGATAGAGATCCCACATGGCGACGATGCCCCAGGGGTCTGAGAACAGCCAGTCGCCGGCGCCGCCGAAGTCACCAGTCCTGATCGCCCAGGCAATAAGGGCGACCAGGACCAATGAGGGTGCAAGGACGATAAGGCGGATAGTCGGGGGCATACCGCCACTCCTTGCTCGGAACATGACGGTATACGGGGCGGGTTTTCGGCTGGATCACCACCACTGCATAATTTTAGTCAGCCGGCTTCACAGTGCGTCTTGAAAGCGCCCGGGGCGGGCGAGGCAATCCGAATGCAATGCGGCGAGCCGGGTGATCCGTCGGCTCGCCGCACAATCAGATATGAAACAGGCTGTAGCCGGCCTTGACCGCGTCGCCTGTCGGAATGTCGGCCTTTAGATAACCGCCGGCGTCTTGAAGGTTTCCTCGTCCAGCTCGCCTTCCCATTTCGCCACCGCGGTCGCGACCGCGGCGTCACCGGTCACATTCACAGCCGTGCGGGCCATATCCATGATGCGGTCGACCGGGAGGATCAGGCCGAGAATAAGCGCTTGATGCTCTACTGAAACGCCGAAGGTGTTCAGAACCGTAGCGAGCAGGAAGAGCGAGGCTGATGGGATTCCGGCAGCGCCGATCGAGACTGCTGCGGCGGTGACTGCGATCAGAATGTAGTTCGCTAGCGTCAGCTCATAGCCGAAGGCCTGGGCGGTAAACAGTGCCAGGATTCCCAAGTAGAGCGCGGTGCCATCCATGTTAATGGTTGCGCCGAGCGGCAACACGGAGCCAGCGACAGGCTTCTTGATGCCGAGGTTGTCCGTGGCGTTGGTGATCGTCACCGGCAGCGTCGCGGAAGAAGACGCTGTGGAATATGCGACGGCCTGCGCGTCGAGGATGCCGCGGAAAAAGCGAATGAGCGGCAGATTGAGCACAAAGCGAACCAGGAAACCGTACGTTACGACCATGTGAATGATCAGACCCAAATAGACAGCGCCGATAAGGGTCAGGATAGCTTGAAGTGTTTCGAGTCCCTGCGTGGCGACCGTATGCGACACGAGCGCAAACACCCCGAAAGGCGCGATTTCCATAACCCAGTGAGTGATCTTGAGGAAAACCGACGATCCGGATTCGAAGAAAGCGCCGAAGGACGCCCCTTCGGAGCGAGTTGCCAGAACCGCTGCGCCGATCAGCAGGGCAACAAGAATGATCGCAAGAACATCACCGTCTGCCAGCGCAGCGACGATATTATCCGGAACGATGTTCAGGAATGTTCCCAGTGCGGTGAGGATGGCATCGAAAATGCTCTCCGATGCGTCTGGCACGGGGGCGGGGTCGGTGGTCCCAAAATCAATACCTTCGCCGGGCCGCATAATCGTGCCGACAATCAGTCCGATGATGTTGGCGAAGAATGTCGTTGCCAGGTAGAGAATAAGCGTTTTGGCGCCGAGCGAGCCGAGGCGAGCCGGGTCACCCATCGCGATCACGCCAGACACAAGCGTAAACATGATCAGAGGCACGATTAGCATCCGGATCAGGTCAATGAACAGCGCGCCGACAGGCCGAACCCAGGTCTCGAGCCAGACCGCACCTGCTTCACCCATGGTGTTGGAAATCAGCAGGCCGAAGACGACCCCTAGGATCAGGGCAACAAGCACACGCTGCCACAGCTTAATCTTGAACCACCAGCTCATGGAAATCCCCTCTCACGCGGCTTGCGCGCCTCAATCACATTCGGGGTGGCACACTAGTGGGTAGGACCGGAGGGTCAATCTTTGCGGCGCAACTGACCGAGGAGGCGGGATGAAAGCCCCCAGGCCGACATGGTCAGCCCGGTAATACCGGCAATGCGCAACAGGATCTGGAGGTCGGAGCCGGCCATGGCCTCGGCCCAGCCGAGCAGAAGCATGGCGATCAGTGCCGGGCAGCACAGGCGTGCCCAGCTGACATCATCATAGCGCTGCGCACTCCGCACCGTGTCATTGGAAAACCACCCGAACGCGGAATGCGTCGAGCGGCCTTCAAGCTTGGCCCGCCGTGGTAGCGGGTCGAGGGTTCTGTCCAAAAGCGACATGCCCTCATTGTACGGAATAAATATGACATCGCAAGGCGCCCGCTAACTCTTGTTAACGGACGCCTTTATGACAATTTCATGAACCCGTGAATTACCGGGTTTTACGCTTCCGCGCGCATCACTGCGGAGACCGCATTGATCACCGCGCCGATGCGGACAGCGGCCTGGACCTGGGTCGCGGTGACGCCGTGCTTGCGCAGCTCGGCCTCGTGCGCGTCCATGCACATGCCGCAGCCATTGATGGCGGACACAGCCATGGACCAGAGCTCGAAATCGGCTTTCTCGACACCCGGGGCGCCGATCACATTCATGCGCAGCTTGGCCGGCAGGGTGGAGTATTCCTTGTTACTGACCAGGTGGGCGAAACGGTAATAGACATTGTTCATGCCCATGATTGCAGAGGCGGCCTGCGCAGCTTTCAGCGCTTCCGGGCTCAGCACGGCTTCAGCTTCCGCCTTGATCGCAGCCAGCGTGGTCGGCTCGCCTACAGCGTGGGCCGATGCGAGGAAAGTGCCCCACTTCTTCTGATCGTCCAGCTCGGTTTCGCGGGCCAGGGACGACAGGTTCAGCTTCAGGTCCTTGGCGTATTCGGGAAGTGCGCTCTTCAGGGAGTCGAGGCTCATGGCATGTTCCTTTCGCAAATAACTCGCAGTCGCAAAAATGGGGACCGATAAACCCCGGAACCGGTCCAGCGGGGGTGGCCGGAGGGTTCCGGGGTTCAAGGTGGGCGCTCCGAGGGGGGTCGGAGCGCCACTACTCGGAGCTCTTAGAGCGTGTCACCACCGACCGGGCGGTTACACGGGCACAGCTCGTCCGTCTGCAGGGCGTCGAGGACGCGCAGCGTGTCTTCCGGGTTACGGCCGACATTCAGGTTGGTGACGTAGACGTGCTGGATGACATTGTGCGGATCGACAATGAAGGTCGCGCGGTAGGCCACGCCTTCTTCCGAGCGGATGCCCAGGCTGTCGATCAGGGAGCCGGTCGTGTCAGCGAACTGCCACATGCCGAGCTTGTCGAGGTCCGGGTGCTCGCGGCGCCAGGCCAGCTTACAGAATTCATTGTCCGAGGAGCCGCCCATGACGACTGCATCACGATCGGCAAACTCTTCGGCCAGGTTGGCGAAGGCGACGATCTCGGTCGGGCAGACGAAGGTGAAGTCCTTCGGATAGAAGAAGATGACTTTCCACTTGCCTTCAAAGCTGTCCTGGTTGACGGCCTCGAAAGCGGACTCGCCGTTTTCCTCGTGGGCGTTGAAGCCCGGCTTGACGCCAACGATTTCAAATTCAGGCAGCTTTTCGCCAATACCCAGCATGACATTCTCCGTTAAAAAGGCGGCCCGGGGCGGACCGCAATGACGCGATGACGGCGATATGCTGGGATGGGAGAAATAAATCAAATGGATTGTTTTTTTGATCTCCATAGGTCATGTCTATAGCATGATCGCTCTTCCCACTTTGCGCCAACTCCAATTCCTTCTCGCCCTGACTGAACATGGCAGTTTCAGCCGGGCCGCGGAGGCCGTGCATGTCACCCAGCCGACGCTCAGCGCGGCCATCAAGGAACTGGAGACTATATTGGGCACCACGCTGGTAGAGCGGGGGGCTCGTGGCGCTGTCCTGACACCGGCCGGTGTCGCTGTGGTCGATCGTGCCCGCCGCGTCATGGCCGAGGCCGAGGACCTCGTTGTTGCCGCGCAGGCGGCGGGTGAGCCCCTGTCCGGGTCATTCAAGCTAGGGGTTATCCCGACCATTGCGCCCTTCCTGCTGCCGCGGGTCCTGCCGCGGTTGCGCGAACAGTATGCTGATCTGGAGCTTTTCCTGCGGGAGGACCTGACCGGGCGGCTCTATGAGGCCCTGCGTGAGCGGCGCCTTGATGCCGCGTTGATCGCACTGCCCTATGACGCGCCGATGATCGAAAGCGTGTCGCTGGGCTCGGACGAGTTTTTGTTCGCCTGTTCACCGGAACACAAGCTGGCCAGCAAGGAGCCGCTCGAGGCCGAGGATCTGCGCGGGGAGAGCCTGTTGCTACTCGAAGACGGTCATTGCCTGCGTGACCACGCCTTGTCGGCCTGTTCGGCGGGAGAGGCGCGGTCCGACTTTGCGGCCACCAGTCTTCACACCCTGGTGCAGATGGTGAAGTCCGGCATGGGCGCGACCCTGTTGCCGAAAATGGCGGTCGATGCCGGCCTGGTCGATCAGATGGGGCTTGTCGTGCACGCGTTTGACCCGCCAGTCGCGGGGCGTGAAATCGGTATTGCCTGGCGCAAAGGGTCTGCGCGGTCGGAGGAGGCGCGTCAGATCGGCGAGGAAATCCGCAAACTGCTCAAGTCTGGCTAGCGGTTTCCGCGGCGTTGAGAATCGGGCCCAGCGTGTCCGGGTTCAACAGCTCGAGCTTGTCGATCGGCCCTTTGATCTCGAACGGATAATCATCGAATTCGAGCCCCGGATCATAGGCGGTCATCAACACGACCTGTCCTTTATACCCGGCCTCCGCCAGCATCGGCAGGGTTTCGGAATAATCATTATAGGGCGGGATGCGACGGTCGAGAAAAACCAGCGGGTATTGGGTTGGTCCGGCCTCGATGAAGTCGCGCAACGTCGCGTGCCCGACAAAGTCGCAGCCGGACGATATTTCATTGCCGATCTCCGACAGGAGGACGATTTCGACGGGGTCGTCATCGACTACAGCGATAAGAGCTTTGGCCAAGAGATCAGACCTGTTCGGCTGCTTCGAACCGTAACATTAAACCTTCAATCAGTTCGCTCAAGTTCACCGGCTTGGAAAAATGGGCATCCACGCCCAGCTCATCGAGTTGATGGCGCGTTGCCGCTGTCGCATCCGCCGTGACGGCAAAAATCGGAATACCCCGGTCGGCATGTTTGGATGCCCGGATGGTTTTCACGACTTCATCCCCAGACAGGACCGGCATTTGCAGGTCCAACAGGATGGCGTCGATACCGCCCTGGCGCCAGATATCGAGGGCCACGGAGCCATTCTCGGCGGTGCGGGTGCGGAAGCCTTCCAGCTCGAGCGCCTCGACCAGCAAGGCGCGGTTATGATCAATATCTTCCACCACAAGGATGGTCTTGGCTGCGGATGCAGGGTCCGAAGCCTCTCTGGCCGGGGCACGGACGGGCTTGCCCAGGGCAGGCCGGCAGAAGCGAAGCGGAATTTCGAACCAGAAACACGTGCCCTTGCCCTCAGTACTGTCGAAGCCGATCTCGCCATCATAGAGGTTGATGATCTCGCGGGAGATCGCCAGGCCCAGCCCGGCACCGCCATGTTCGCGGGTATTGGACGTATCGGCCTGGGTGAAGCGCTCGAACAGGATGGCGCGCTTGTCTGGCGGGATACCGATCCCGGTATCGATGACTTCAAACCGGATCCGGTTCAGGGCGCCGGGCAGGGCGCGGATGGTGACAGATCCCGTCTCGGTGAACTTCACGGCATTGCCGGCCAGATTGACCAATACCTGGCGGATACGTTTCTCGTCGCCCGAAACCGTCCGGTCGACGGACTTGGCAATGTCGAAATGGACTTTCAGCCCTTTCTCCTGCGCCGGAGCCAATATCGTGTCAGCCGCCGCATGGACCATGGCGCTGATGGAGAAGGGCTTGCGCTCGAGATCGATCCGACCGGACTCGATGCGGGCGATGTCGAGCACGTCATCGATCAAGGAGAGCAGGACCTCGCCGGACGATAGAATGGTCTCGGTATAGAATTCCTGGCGGCTGGACAGATCCGATTTGCGCAGCAATTGCGCCATGCCGAGAACCCCGTTGAGCGGTGTGCGGATTTCATGGCTGATATTGGCAAGGAATTGCGACTTGGCCGCGTTGGCGGCCTCTGCGGCCCGGCGCTCACTCTGCAGCTGATCGCGCAGGAGGATGTCGTCTGTTACATCCCAGTTGCAACCGATCATCTTGATCGGCTGGCCGTCAATTTCGAGGATGCGAGCCGCGCCTCGCAGCCAGCGAACCTCGCCGTCCGGCCGGATTATGCGAAACTCTGCAAAGAAGTTCTTGCGCTGGTCGAGAGCCTCCTGAAAAGCCGCATTGGACTGCTCGACATCGTCCGGGTGGAGCGTCGCTTCCCAGTCCGCGTAGCACAGGACTTTTTCATCGGCGGGCAGGCCGAAGAGCTCATACTGCTGCTCATCCCAGAACACGATGTCATTGAGGAGGTCGTAGTCCCAGACGCCGATACTGGACGCTTCGAGAGCGATATCGAGTCGGCGGGAGGTAATGGCGAGTTCGTGCCGAAGGGCATCTTCGCGGCCCTGGGTGCGGTCGACGGCATATGCCCCGGAGATTAGCCGCGGCTCCACAGCCTTGAACAACTCCAGAACGGCTTCCGGCTCGCCCGGAGCGTCTGTCCACAAAGCAGCGATCAAGCCGAAACAACTGCCATCCTCATGGCTGAGCGGCATGCCGACATAGGAGTTGAGGCCGAAATCCTTCAGATCGGTATCGCTGGGGAAGGCCTCCTGCAGCTCGCCAAGACGCAAGAAGGGCTTGTTGTCGACGAAGACCTGTTCGCAGGGCGTACCGCGAAGCGGATAGGAATAGGCGGTCGCCTGACCGCGCGCGTCATAAATGGCGTAGGCTTCAACCGGTTTCTCATAGCCGCTAATCCGGCTGACGAGGACCATGGCCGCACCGGTGATTTCACCAACAGCGGTAACGAATTCCTGTAGATAGCTGGATTCAGGGGTCGCGACGAGCCGCAGGGCTATGTCACTTAGATAACGCTCGGCGACTTTACTCAGCGACTTGTCCAAAGCCTCGCCTCCGCACCTGATTCGGCTGAAATCATAGCGCGGGCGGGGCTTTGCAGCGATTCATATATAAACCGCAGCGTGCGGCGAATTGTCAGAACAGCTCGAGAACCTGTTCCGGTGGCCGCCCGATCATGGCGCTATCGCCATGGATCACGACCGGACGCTCGATGAGGCGCGGATATTCGGTCATGGCTTTCAAAAGCGCATCCTCATCCTCGACGGCCTTGAGGCCCAGATCGCGATAATCCGCTTCATTCTTGCGCAGCCACTCATGCGCGGAGCTGTAACCAAGCTTGGCCATGACATCGCGCAGCTCGCCGATATTTGGCGTATCGGTCATGTATTCGCGGACTTCCAGCTCACCGCCACGCGCTTCCAGCAGAGCCAGGGTCTGGCGCGACTTCGAGCAGCGCGGATTGTGCCAAATAATCGTTTTCGTCATGGTTTTTCCCTCGATCGCCGCGATGAAACCCGAATTCGGGGGCTCAAATCAAGTTTGCGCCTGCGTTTGCCGCGTTGGGCGCAGGCTCAGGAATCGTTGTCACTGCCATGCGCAAGCAAGGCTCTGGCGGCCTCCAGGTGCAGCCGTTCAACCATGTCCCCGTCGAGCGAGATAACGCCCTTGCCGGCGTTTTCCGGCGCCGCAAATGCTGCGACGATGCGGGCGGCCTGCTCCAGCTCTGCCGAGGTCGGGCCAAAATATAAATGCGCCAGGTCGACCTGGTTGGGATGGATCAGGGATTTGCCGTCAAAGCCGAGACGGTGGCCCTGTTCGGCTTCCTGGCGGAAGCTTTTGGGGTCGAGAAAGTGATTATAGACCCCGTCCAGTACGTACAGGCCATTGGCGCGAGCCGCGCAAACCGTTTGCACCAGGTGCGGCAGCAGAGCCTGTCGTTCGGCATCGGGCAGACAGCGCAACTCCTTGCACAAATCATTCGTGCCCGCGATCAGTCCGGCCAGACCGGTTCCGGTTGCTGAGGCGATGCCGGCCAAGTTGAGCAGGGCGCGCGGGGTTTCGATCATGGCCCAGATCGGTGTGGAAACGCCGTGCGAGCTCAGGGCCTGGCGAGCCGAGTGGAGGTCGCCAACCTGGTCGACTTTCGGCAAGACAATCGCATCGGCCCGGCAGGCTGCGCGCACATCATCCTGGCCCCAGGGCGTGTCGAGATCATTGATCCGCACAGCCCGGATAGCGCCGGAGGTCGCCCAGCCGGACAGAGCCTTTTCGACGGCCTTGCGGCCGTCTGCCTTCTCCTCCGGGCCGAGGGCATCCTCCAGGTCGAGGATCAGCATATCAGCTCCCAGCCCGGCGGCCTTCTCTATGGCACGCGGTTTGGAGGCCGGAACAAACAAGGCAGAGCGGATCAGGCGTTTCATGGGGTCTTTCCGGGATTGAGCGAAGCGCTATAGCATGGATCTCATGCCGATGGCGCTTCTGCTTTCCAGTCATGTCGCCGGATCCATGGTCGGCGGCGGCGTGACGCAACGCGTGCTCAATGCCGCGAAGATCGACACCATGCTGGTGCCGACGGTTCTGTTCGGTCGCCATCCCGGCTGGGGCGAGTCGGGCGGGGGAGCGGTCGAGGGCGATGTTTTCCAGGGCATGTTGTCCGGTATTGCCGAGCAGGGTCTGTTCAGCCTGACCGATGTGGTGCTCACCGGGTATTTCGCTGATGTCGACCAGATCTTCGACACAGCCGCGGTGATCGATGCCGTGCGGAAATCCCCGCGCCAGCATGGCGGTATAAAGGCCTATGCCCGCGAGCCACTGACTGTCATTGACCCGATCATGGGCGACGCACCGGGCGGATTATACGTCGCTCCGGCCATTGCGGCCGCAATCAAGGACCAGCTCCTGCCGCGCGCCGACCTGATCACGCCCAATGCGTTCGAGCTTGGAGAATTGACTGGGCGTAACCTGTCCGACCTCGCCTCGATGGTGCGCGCGGCGCAATCGCTTGAACGTCCGGTATTGGTCAGCTCCCTGCCCCGCCATGGCGAGATCGGGGTGATGTATGTCGATGCCGGCGAGGCTTGGATTGTGACACATCCCCGATCGCCCAAAGCGCCCAATGGCACCGGTGACCTGCTGACCGCCAGCTTCGTTGCCCGCATCGTTGTTGGGGATACGCCGAAAGCCGCGCTGGAGCATGCGACGGCGACGACGGCGAGTGTGGTGATGCGGGCCAATGAATGGGGGGCGCCGGAATTGCCGCTGGTTGCCTCGAGCGACGTCTTGTCGACACCGCTTATTGAAGTTGAGGCAGAGGCGCTGTGACTGCTTGAAGCGGCCTGCGGAACAGGCTAGCCCAGAGCCATGAGTACAGACACGCTTCCCCAGATTCACGGAACGGTCGCGCCGGGCTTCGAGCATGTGCGCGATGTGTTTGCCAGTAATTGGCGCGAATTCGATGAAATCGGTGCCGGATTTGCCCTTCGCGTTAATGGCGAGCGGGTGATTGATATCCATGCCGGCTGGGCCGATCGCAAGAAAACGCGGCCGTGGACGGCAGAAACCCTGATCCCGGTCTATTCCTCCGGCAAGGCGATTGCGGCCCTTGTTATCGCCAAGCTGGTTGACCGGGGACTGCTCGACTATGACGCCCCGGTCGCGGATTACTGGCCTGAATTCGCCGCTGGCGGCAAATCGCGGGTCACGGTCGCCCAGGCGCTATCGCACCAGGCCGGACTGTCTGGAATTTCCGAAGAGATGGACCCAGGCGACTGGTTTGACGCGGCGCTGATCGAGGACAAGCTCGCCCGTCAGGTTCCGCTCTGGCCGCTCGGCGAGGGATCAGGCTATCACCCGGTTACCTTTGGCTTCATCGCTGATGCTTTGGCGCGCCGCACGGATGGCCGGTCCATCGGTGCCATTCTGCGTGAGGATATTTGCGGTCCCAAGGGGATCGATTTCCACGTCGGCTTGCCTGAGGAAGAGCATGCGCGCACCGCCGAGCACGCCATGCCGAAGCAATTGCCGGATTTGGGCGAAATGAACACGGCGACCGAGCTTGCCTTCCTCAAGTCGTGGTCCTCGCCTGGCCGGCGCGGTGCCGCTGAGTGGCGTAAGGCGGAATTCCCGGCCGCCAATGCGCACGCCACGGCGGGCGCGCTGGCCCGATTGATGTCGGTCTATGCGCTCGACGGCGAGCTCGATGGCAAGCGCTTCCTGTCCGAAGCGACGCTCGACGCTTTAACCCGTGAACGCGTCAGTGGGCAGGACCGGGTTCTGCCCTTCGATCTGTCGCTCGCAGCGGGGGTCATGCGCAATTCCCATGCCCGCCTATTCGGCCCGACGCCGGAAACGGTGGGCCATTCCGGCTGGGGCGGATCCTGCGCGTTTGCCGATCCGGTCAAGCGGATATCCGGCGCCTATGTGATGAACCGGCAGCAGCACTATCTCGCTGCCGATCCACGCGCCGTCCGTCTGATCGAAGCGGCCTATAACTGCCTCTAATCGACACTTTCCGGCTCGTCCTGCTTTGCCGGAAGGGGCTCTGTCAGCCAGGCGAGGGCCTTGTCTCGTGACGACATGACGCGAGTTTCCACCATCCACTCCGACGGGTTGAGGGCGCTCCACAAGCTGGCGACGAACAGGGCTACAGCTGGATGACAGACAATGGCGGTGCGGGAGTGCTCGCTATTGCGATGCTCCCGGTTCCAGGCCTTGAACGTGTCGCCATAGGCGATCAGCTCAGTCGGAAGAATGGATGTCAGAGCGGTGTCAAAGCCGAAGCTGGCCAGCAATTGCGTATCTGGGCGCCAGCGCGGATCATCAGGCAATTGGCTCATGGAGTGAAATAGGCCGGCCACAGTAATCCGTCCCGCTGTCGTCAGTTCTACGACATTGGTATCCGGCAAGAAATTCCACTCGTACTGAGCCATACACACCCCTCGGAACCCAAGAAAACCGAGTCACAACCATAGCGTAATGCAACCAGGCGAGAGGGCAAGGGAATTGCTTACTTTCGAGCGGGGAAGCGCCGGGTCAGCCATTCCAGCATAATGACATTGAGCATGTCGGGTTGTTCCCACATCGTCCAGTGTCCGCAGCCTTCCAGCGTGTTGAACTCCACGTCGCGGCACAGCGCCGGCATCCAGGCCGCGAGCTTGGGCGGCAGCATGAAGTCGGCGTCGGCCGATACCATCAGGCACGGCATGGTCAGGCGATGATCGACCCCGCCCATGCGTTCCCAATTGCGGTCGAAATTGCGGTAGAGATTGATGCCGCCGGCAAAGCCGGACTGGCGATACGCCTCTGCATAGACCTTGCGGTCTTCCGGCCCCACCACGATGCGGTCCTCGCTGCGACCGGTGAATTCTTCGAACAGTTTGGGAATATGGGTGATGCCGGGATAGAGGCCGTCAAGTTCCTCGGCGGTTGGCGGCCGGCCGAACATGAAGGCGAAAAAGTCGTCTTCGCGCCCGGTGAAGACGCCCTCGGCATAGCCTTTTTCCTGGAAGCGCAGAATGTAGTGGTCCGGCCCGCCCATCTCCATGAAGGCGGCGCTCGGCGGCTCTGATCCTCGAGGCAGGTGCGGGGTATTCACGCCAATAACGCCGGCGACCCGCTCCTTGGCCAGCATGGCGGCGTGCCAGACGATGATCCCGCCCCAGTCATGGCCTACAAAGACCGCCGTTTCATGCCCGAGCGCATCCAACAGACCGGTCAGATCGCCGACCATGGTGTCCATGGTGTAGCTGTCGACATCGGTCGGGCAATCCGACGCCCCGAACCCCCGCAAATCCGGCACGATGACCCGGTAGCCCGCATTGGCCAGCGGTTCGATCTGGTTCTTCCAGGAATAGGCGATTTCCGGCCAGCCATGGGCCAGCAGCAAAGGTTGTCCGGTCTCCGGTCCAGCCAGATGAACCGAGAGCGTGACGCCATTGGTCTTGATGCGGGTCGGGGCGGGGAAATCAGTCATGGAGCCTCCAAGTCTGCGCGCAGTTGAGCCTTGTTGGCCGCGGCGTGCAAGCCGCTTACTCGCCACCCGCTGAGGCTGGACGGAGCTGACGCCGGACCTGGCTCCAGGTAAAGGCGGCAACACCGGACCAGATCAGCGCAAAAGTGATCATGTGGACCGTGGTGAAGGGCTCGCCGCCAATCACGCCGATGATGAATTGCAGGGTCGGGGCGGTGAATTGCATCACCCCCATGGTCGACAGGCGCAGGCCGCGGGCGCCGATGATGTAAAACAGCAAGGGTACGATTGTAACGCCGCCGCCGAGGAAGAGCAGCAGCGCTTCGCGCCAGCCCAGGAAGAAATGTCCGCCGCCTTGCGCATGCAGCCAGACCAGCCCGATGAGGGCAAAGGGCAGGATGAAGACCGTTTCCCAGAACAGGCCGATCCGCCCGTCGACCTCGACGGTCTTGCGCAGATAGCCATAGGCGGTGAAGGAGCTGGCCAGAAAAAGCGACAGCCAGGGCACGGTGCCCCCGGCGATGATCAGGGTCAGCACGCCCAGCGTCGCCAGTGCGATAGCGGTGATACGCCAGGGGCCGAGCGGCTCGCGCAGGATCACCACGCCGACCGCCACACTCATCAGCGGGTTGATATAGTAGCCGAGGGAGGCTTGCAGGACCTGCTCATTGGTCACGGCGTAGATGAAGCCCCACCAATTGCACGAGATCAGCGCGGCGGTGAGGATCAGCGTGTAGAGCGCCTTGCGATTGCGGAAGACCGCAAACATTTCGCGCTGCTTGCTGGCGACCAGCAACACGCCGGCCAGTAGCGGTACGGCCCAGACCACCCGATGCATGACGATTTCCAGCGCCGAGGCGAAGTCGACAAGCTGGAAGAAGAGCGGCGAGATGCCCCAGAGCAGGTAAGCGGACAGGCCCGCCGCCATGGCGGGTCTGATATCCGTTTGCGGGGTGTTGCTCATGAAGGGGCGCCGCGCCTCAAAGCCTAGGCTTTGAGATGGCCCCGGTTGAGTAGCAGCTCGGCAATCTGGACCGCATTGAGGGCAGCGCCCTTGCGCAGATTGTCAGCGACGACCCAGAGCGCCAGGCCGTTCTCGACGGTCGGGTCTTCACGCACGCGTGAGACAAAGGTCGCGAATTCACCGACGCTTTCGACCGGCGTCACATAGCCCTCATCATCCTGCTTATCGACGACCAGGAGACCCGGGCTGGAGCGCAAGAGATCACGCGCTTCATCGGCGCTGAGCTCATTGTCCAGCTCCAGGTGCGCGGCGATGGAGTGGCCGACAAAGACCGGCACCCGGACACAGGTAGCGAAGAGCTTGATCGACGGGTCGAGGATTTTCTTGGTCTCGACCACCATCTTCCACTCTTCCTTGGTGGCACCGTCTTCCATGAACACGTCGATATGCGGAATGACATTGAAGGCGATCTGCTTGGTGAAAGCGTCCGGGTCGACGCTGTCATTGACGTAAATGCCCTTGGTCTGGGTCCACAACTCGTCCATTGCCGCCTGGCCGGCGCCGGACACCGACTGGTAGGTGGCGCAGGACACGCGCTTGATCCCGGCCCGGTCATGGATCGGCTTCAGTGCGACCATGAGCTGAATGGTCGAGCAATTCGGGTTGGCGATGATCTTCTTGGCGGCAAAACCGTCGACTGCGTCCGGATTGACCTCGGGAACGATCAGGGGAACGTCAGGATCGGTGCGCCAGGCCGAGGAGTTGTCGATGACGATGGCGCCGGCTTCGGCGATCTTGGGCGCCCAGGCCTTGGAGACATCCCCGCCTGCTGACATCAAGACCAGGTCAACCTTGGAAAAGTCAAATGTTTCAGCGTCTTTGCATGTCAGGGTCTTCTCGCCATAGGACACTTCCACGCCCATGGATTTACGGCTGGCCAGAGCATAGACCTCTTCAGCCGGAAACAGGCGTTCGGCCAGGATTTCGAGAATTTCCTTACCCACGGCGCCGGTGGCACCGAAAACGGCGAGCTTGAGTGACATGGATGCGTCCTTCTTTCGCGGGACGATGGGCCGCCCCGTGCTTCAACCCGGAGATAACCGCTCATGGGCGCGGGCGCTAGCTCCGGCCCTGCATCTTTCGCCAGGCGCGCCAGGCAATCAGACCGACCAGCAGCAAGGCGATCAGTTCCAGCGCGTTGGAACCGAAAACCAGCGGCCGGGTCAGCCGTTCCATCACGCCCCAGGGGCCGCCATAGGAGGTGGCGCCCTGGCGATGGAAACCAATATAGACGGCGACAAAGACAATCAGTGCCGCGCCAAAACCGGCCAGACGGATCATGGAGGCCGGATCGAGACCGCGGCGGTCCTGGTCGCGTTGCTTTTCGCGAGCGCGCAAGGTGCGCTCAAGCAGCCGGCGGCGTCTCATGGCGTCTCCTCGCTATCTCTGCGGGCGGGGCCGAAGGCGTCGAGCGCCCGTTCCGCGCCATTATCCTGCAGGCTGCACTGGTTCACCGGGGTGCGGAAAGAGGTCGGCCCGGAATTATTCCAGCAGGCTTCATTGATCGAGCAGTAGCAGATCTGGATTTCGAGATCGCGCACCAGGCTGGCCATATCGCCGCCGACACCCTCGCCTTCGAAACGGAAGGCATTGACGATATCGCCGGCAGACATAACCGACTGGGTCAGCGATGTCGTGGAGGACGAGGTCATCTGATCGCCGGTCCCGGCCAGTTCGATCAGGGCCAGCGGGTCGATCTCTCCGTGCTCGGGATGAGACAGGCGGAATTCATGGATGAAGGCTGGGCCCATGCCCTTGTTTTCGACATCCAGGGCCATGACGTCCTCGCTCAGTGAGATGGTCAGATCGACATAGGGCCAGACGCTGGTGTCGAATTGCCGGTCGGAAGACCGCATCTCCATGAAGGCGAAGAACATGGCCAGGGCAGACATGCCCAGGGCGGCGGCGGAAAGCAGATACTGGTTTCGGTCGTGACGCGTCATCCTGGCATCCAGTCCATGCAAACGGGCAGCTCCCGTCCGGGTATATAATAGTTTCATTTGCCAGTGCGCTAAAAACCTGCGCATATCGCCGGAACGGGCGGCCTTTTGGCCGGACGGAATACTGATTGCCTGCCCCGGCTAGCGCGTGTGCTGTTTGCGCTCCGGTCTGAATGACTTCAGCCTTCCCCGACTTCCACGTCCGTACTGCCCCGCCGGGACGCCGGTGGGTATTGCATATTTCGCCCGGACGCGGCGCACATCAGGGAAGGTATCCCACCATGGCCAACGGTACGGTCAAATTCTTCAACCAAAGCAAAGGCTTTGGCTTTATCACTCCGGATGAGGGCGGCGCTGACGTCTTCGTGCACATCACCGCAGTCCAGGCTTCCGGTCTGCCGGGTCTCGATGACGGTCAGAAGGTCTCTTTCGAGACCGAGCCGGATCGTCGCGGCAAGGGCCCGAAGGCCGTCAATCTCCAGCTCGCTGACTAAGCGACTGATCGATTGACCGACAAGGCGCGCCGCAAGCAATTGCGGCGCGCTTTTTCTTTGCGTGGTTGTTTCTTGCCGGTTGTCAGTTGCTTGTGAGCTCGCTGCGGACAGCTACGGCTGTCGCCGGGAAATCGGTGAAGACGCCATCGGCCCCCAACCGGTAGATCCATTCCAGCTCGGTTGTGGCATCAATACCGGGCGCAACCGGCTGATCATCACGGAAGGTCCAGGGGTGCACGCGCAGGCCCAGCGCATGCGCGGCGCTGATAAAGCCGGTGTCGCTACCGTCGGAGCCCATGACCAGGGATTTTGCCGGCCCGACCCCGTCCGCGAAGGCCTCCATGTCCTGCAGTGACACTGTCGGCATCAGCGGATCAACACTCGGGTCGAGCTCGGCCATCGGGAAAACCAGCATCAAGAGCGGTGTGTCGACTTCGCCATTGAGCCGGGCGAGAAAATCGGGCTCGAAACACTGGATACTGGTCATCGCATCAGCGCCGTCGAGGCCCCGCTGGCGCAGGATCCGCACGAGTTCGGGCAACGGGTCGAGCCCGATCGAGACGAAATGACCCGGAGATTTGATTTCAGGCTCGGTCGGCACACCCGCCTCGGCCGCGAGATCGAGAACCTCCTCGAAGGTCGGGATGAGGAACTGGCCGTTATACTCCTGGGGCCGGTCGGCACGGGGCTGCCGGGCGCGCAACATACGCAGCTCCTCGAGGGTGAAATCCTCGATCCACCAGTCATTGCGATCACCCTGAATGCGCCGCCGGTCGGTAAATTCCGGCTTGTCGGCTACATCCGTCGTTGTTGACAGGTAGCGGTCATGTCGCGCGACGAGGACGCCATCGGCGGTCATTACGAGGTCGGGTTCGATGATGTCCGCCCCCTGTTCGATCGCCAGGCTGTAGGCTTCCAGCGTGTGTTCAGGCAAGTCGCCGCTGGCCCCGCGATGGGCAATCACCAGGGTTGGCTCGCCGCTGAGCGTTTGCCATTGGACGGGCTCTGCCCGTTCCACGGGTTGCGAACAGGCTGTAAGACACAATGCGGCCAATCCTGTGCCGATCATCCGGTAGAGCATGCAAATCCCCTCGCTGATGCGGCGGCAATCTAGACCGCACCGCCAAGCAGCGGGAGGGCGAAAATGCGATCAGGCGAAAAATCCCGAAAGGCTCGCCATCATGGCTTGGCCCGCTTCGCCAAACAGCCCGCCCATCCAGGCCCCGCCTGCTCCGGCGGCACTGACCCCGAGAGCAGCCAGCATGCGATGCCGGACGACCCAGGTCGCAACCGATCGGGCGGTGCCGAAAACTGCGGGTGCGCCAAACATGCTGACGCTGCCACCGATGATGAGCGCCGTCGCCAATGACACCAGTGCGGTTTGTACTTCGTGCGGAAGTGTGTCCATCTTAGCCTCCCCATGCCGCGCCGGTTCTCGGGTCGCGGCTCTGTCCAAACTGAAACGACGCGGCGAAACTAATTCATGCAGGCTGACCTTACCCTGACCATCGCGGTCATCGCCGGTTCAGGCATCGCCGCCCAATGGCTCGCCTGGCGCCTGCGCTGGCCGTCTATCGTCCTGATGATGGGCGCCGGGCTCATTCTCGGGCCTTATGCCAGCCTCGTCCTCGGCCAGCCCTTGCTCGACCCGTCTGCGAGTTTCGGTGAATATCTGCGTCCGATGATCGCTCTAGCCGTGGCCGTGATCCTGTTCGAGGGCGGCATTACGCTGAACTTCCGCGAGCTCAGGGATGTATCGGCGCCGGTTCGCCGCATGGTTTTCCTGGGGTTCCCGTTGGGCTGGGGGCTAACCACCGCAGCCCTGTATTTCGTTGGCGGGCTGGCCCTCGATCTGGCGGCCATGATCGGGGCGCTCCTGACCACGACCGGCCCCACCGTCGTCCTGCCTCTGTTACGCCAAGCCAAGCTGCCACCCCGGATCGCTGCTGTGTTGAAATGGGAAGGCATCGTCAATGACCCGATCGGGGCCCTGGCGGCGGTGTTTCTGTTTGAAGCCATTCGCCAGACTGCTTTGGGCCATGACTGGGCTGCGGCTGCTGGTTTCCTGGCGCTGGGGGCGTTGGTTGGCGCCGTCCTCGGCTTTGCCTCCGGTTTCTCCCTGTCGCAGGCCTTCCGGCGGGGCTGGGTGCCCGAACCGATGAAGGCGCCGATGGTGCTGGCCGCGGTTCTGGTCTGCTATGCGGCGGCCGAAATCTTGGCCGATGAGACCGGCCTCGCAGCGGTGGCCATCTTCGGCCTCGTCGTGGCCAATTCCCGGCTGGCATCGATTGAAGAAATGCGCCGCTTCAAAGAGGGTATCGCGGCCATTCTTGTGGCGAGTGTGTTCGTGGTGCTCGCCGCCGATCTCGCACCGTCCGATTTGCTGGCGCTGGACTGGCAACATGCCGCTTTCATTGTTGCTTTCATGCTGATTGTCAGGCCTTTGTCAGTCGTTCTGGCGACCTTTGGGTCCGGGTTGAACTGGCGGGAGACGGCGTTTGTCGGTCTCATCGGGCCGCGCGGTGTCGTTGCCGCCGCGGCGGCCGGTCACCTGGCCTTGACCCTCGTCGATGCCGGACGGGCCGATGCGGCAATCCTGGCACCGCTGGTATTCGCAACGATTTTCGCCAGCGTCTTCGGCTGCGGTTTTGCCGTCCAGCCTTTGGCCAAAGCCCTGAAACTGTCTGAGGACGGACCCGACCGCCTGCTCATCGTCGGGGCCAACCCGTGGACGCTGGGGCTGGCCGATGCACTCAAGAGCGCCGGCGTGCCTGTAACCATAGCCGACACCGGCTGGCGGCGGCTGCGCGCCGCCCGCCTGGCCGGGCATGATGTCTATTACGGTGAGGTCTTGTCAGAGGCGGCGGACTGGCGGCTCGAGCCGGCGCGGTTTTCGGCCCTGCTCGCAGCCAGCCCGAATGATGCCTATAACGCGCTTGTCTGCGTTGAATACTCGCCGGAACTGGGACGCAGCTATGTCTTCCAGCTTTCAGGCATGGATGCTGAGGACAGCGACAACAACGATAGCGAAGATCCGCGCGCCATCGTCTACACGGCCCGGGGACGCACGCTGATCCGGCGCGGTCGCGGCTATGAGGGGCTGACGCGGGACTGGTGGGGTGGCTGGCGCTTCAAAGCGACCAAGCTGAGCGAAACCTACACGATGAAGGATTGCCTGGCCGATGCCGATGGCGCCGGGGATCTGGTGCTTGCGCGCATGCCGAGCGGCAAGTTCGCGCTGCTGGGTCCGGGCAAGGAGCCGCCGGCAGGACCGGGTACGGTGATTATCCGATTTGCCCCGCCGGAAGCGGCCGAGGTCTAGTAGACCGGATCGTCGCCAGGCTGGCTGCCGCCGGGCTCTGCGGTGCCGCAATAGGGCCAGTTGGCTGCATTCGGGTCGCCATTCGGGCAAACCGCGTCGGTGCCGTCATAAATCGCCACGCAGCCGGCCAAGCTTGCCGCACCGAGAAGCGCGGCGAGGACCAGAAATGAACGCTTGATGGTCATGATATTGTCCCTCTCTGCTTCCATGGTGGCGTCGGACGGTCACGAGAGCAAGCGCGAAAGCGCGTGATTCATGGCGAATTAACCCCGATTGGCCAGTTTTAAACCTTCGGTTTCCGTCGGGGATTACGCATGCCGCGCTCAGCAAACGCCGACCGTTCGCAACGGCGCCGCCCAGTCGCGCCGCGCCGGCGCAAGCCGCGCCGGTCCAAGGGCGGTTTTGGCTGGTTCAAGGCCCTTTTCGTACTTGGTGCGGCTGCAGGCCTGGTCCTGGCGGTCTGGATTGTGCTGATCGCCCGTGATCTTCCCGACACGTCGGGCCTTACCGATGTCGAACGGACCGCCTCCATCAGCTTCTATGACCAGACGGGTCGCCTGATCGCGCGCCGTGGTTCCGCCCATGGTCGCGCAGCGACAATTGATGAAATTCCGCCGGCTCTGATCGATGCCGTCCTCGCTGTCGAGGACCGGCGCTTCTACGGACATTTCGGTGTCGACCTGATTGGTACCGGCCGGGCCCTGCTGGCGAATTTGCGCGCCGGCCGTGTGGTCCAGGGCGGATCGACGCTGACCCAGCAGTTGGCCAAGAACCTGTTCCTGACCCCCGAGCGTACGATCCGCCGCAAGGTCCAGGAAGTCCTGCTCGCCTTCTGGCTCGAGCGGCGCTTCAGCAAGGATGAAATCCTCGAGCTCTATCTCAACCGGGTCTATTTCGGCGGCGGCGCCTGGGGTGTCGAGGCCGCCTCGGCCCGCTATTTTGGCAAGACCGTCTCCGAGCTCAATCTGGGCGAAGCCGCGCTACTGGCCGGCCTGCTCAAGGCACCGTCACGCTACAGCCCTGTGAATGATGCAGACCGGGCAGCGGCTCGTGCCACGGTCGTACTGGACCTGATGGAGCAGACCGGCCGGATCAGCGCCCAGGAACGTATTGATGCGGCCTCGACGCCGATCCGCGTCTCGCGCGGCGCTTCAAGCCCGGGTGCGCAATACTTCATCGACTGGATCGCGCCCCAGGTGCGCGAGCTGGCTGGCCCGGACCATGGCGATCTGCGGGTGACGACGACGCTCGACATTGTCGCCCAGCGAGCCGCGGAGGAGGCCCTCTCGCAAACCATGGCAGACCCGGACCAGGCGCGCGGGGCGAGTGAAGCCGCGCTGGTCTCACTGGCCCATGATGGTGCTGTGCGGGCCATGGTCGGTGGCCGCAGCTATGCCGCATCCCAGTTCAACCGCGCGGTTCTGGCCCAGCGTCAGCCCGGTTCGGCCTTCAAGGCCTTTGTCTATGCCTCGGCCTTCGAGGCCGGTCTGACCCCGGACGATGTCCGCTCCGATACGCCGGTGGCGGTCGGCGACTGGGCTCCGGCCAATTACAATGGCGAGTACCGGGGCGATGTGACCCTGCGCGAGGCCTTCGCCCGATCTTCCAACGCGGTTGCCGTGCGTATCGCCGAGGAGACCGGGCGCGGCCATATTGCGCGCTTGGCGAGCCGGCTCGGCATTGAGAGCCGCCTGCGCGTTGACCGGTCACTGGCGCTGGGGGCCTATGAGGTCAACCCGCTGGAGATGGCGGGTGCCTATGCCGCTTTCGCCAATGGCGGATATCGTGCCCAGCCGCACGGCATACTGCTGATCGAGGATCGTGCCGGCGAGGTGATTTATGAGGCTCAGCCTGTCGGCTATGAGCGCGTACTCGATGAGCGAACCTATGAACGCATGCGCCAGCTCTTCCGCTCTGTGGTGAGCTGGGGCACCGGGCGCCGCGCCGCGGCCGACGGGATGACCGAGGGCGGCAAGACCGGCACAACGAATGATTTCCGCGATGCCTGGTTCGCTGGCTTTGGTGGTGAGCTGGTCACGGTCGTCTGGGCCGGGAATGATGATAATGCACCGACCGAGCGCGCGACCGGTGGCGGGCCGCCGGCCGCGATCTATGCCGGTTTCGTCCGCAATGCTCCGCAATACGGTCTTGCATCCGAGCCGGCCGGGGCGCCGCTGGCGCTTATGCCCGAGGCGAGCGAGCCGGTTGAGCCGCTTGCTGAACCGGTGGAAGAGCCGCCCACCGCCGAGGAACGCGATCCGATCGCAGCCTTCCTCGCGGGTCTCGGCGGCGACTAGACCTTCAATCCCGGTACAAGCGTCTGGCCACGCTCTTTTGAACTCGCTAGTTATTTCACTACCGAATTCAACAGGGGGTTGCTTGTGCGCGTACTCGATCAGATTTTCATCGCCGGCTCGGCCTGCCTCATTTTCACATCGGCCGGCTGGGCACAGGCGGAGCCCTCGCGCAGCGAAGCCTTGGCGGCGCTGGCCGCGATCGAGTTGGACCAGTCGCGCCCCGGCGTTCTGAGCTTTGACAGCTCGCGCTATGATGCGGGCAGCGTGATCCTCTCCAATGTGGTGATCTACAATACCGGCGCGGATGAAATCGAGCTCGATGCCAAGGGGCAGCCGCTCGATGACAATCCCTATCTCGGCGCCGACCTGCATATTGAGGAGTTGCGCCTCGAGGGACCGCGCCTGAGTTCAGATGAGAGCCTGCTTCTGGACGGTCTGGTCATGTCGGGATTTGCCCTCCAGGAGCACGAAAGCAGCGCGGTTTTGAGCCTTGAAACCATCCGTGTGGATGCGCCGAGTCCTGACCTGGCTGCGATCATTGGGGAGGCCTTGCGGGCCCCGAGTGTCGGCGGTGATGACGCGGACTTCGAAGGCGAAGAGGTTTCTGCCAGCGAAGTGGCCTTCTCCGGTCTCGTCATGGAGGGTGTGGACGCGGAAGGCACCAATGTCCGCATGCGCATCGAGGACACGCGCGTGACTTATGATGCCGATGCGGCGGCCAGCAGTTTCGTACTGCGTGACTGGCGTGTCGATACCGTAACGGCGCAGAGCGGCACGCTCGCCTTCAATGTCGCGGAAGTCCGGCTGGACGGCATAGATATCGACACCATCGGTGGCTGGGGCGAGTTCATTGATCAGGATGACCAGGCCGGCTTTATCGAGGCCTACTTCCAGACCTTGATGCTGCAACCGGGAGAGCTCTACCAGGTCCTCAATATTCGCGACGTCTCGCTGAGCACCAGCGGTGTCGAACTGGCATTGGACGCGCTGACCGTCAGCAATCAGGTCAATGGCGCCCTGACGCGCTCGCGGACCCGCTTGAACGGGCTGAGCCTGGTCCCCGATGCAGAGCATGAGGAAGGCGCCACCGTTGCCGCCAGCCTCGCCCAGATGGGCTACGACCAGATTACTCTGCAGGCTGAATTCAATACCAATTACGATGCCGAGAATGGCCGCGTCTGGACCGAAGGCGAGAATTTCTATCGCCTGGAAGACGGGTTCCGCCTTGATGTCGCCTCGGATACGTCCGGCTATGATCGGCTCTCGCAAGTCATGGCGGTGGCGGCGGAAGCCGACCGGGATGACGAAGCTGTGGCCCAGGCGATCGGTCAGGACGTGCTCAGCGCGGTCCGGATCAATGAGCTGGCGCTGACGCTGACCGATGAAAGCCTGCTGTCACGCTTCTTCACGCGCATGAGCGAGGAACAGCAAATGCCCGTGGAAGACGCCCGGTCCCAGATGGCCGGCGCCGCCGGCCTAATGGCACTGGGTATGACCCAGCCCTTGGGGCCGGATCTCGGCATACAGTTCAACCGGGCCCTGACGAGCTTCATTCAGGAAGGCGGGTCGCTGACCGTTCGGGTTGCGCCGGATGGCACGCCCACCGTCATGGACATGCTGACGCCGGATGCGAAAACTGGTGGCCTGAATGTGAGGGCGATGGGTCTGTCGGTGACCCACACGCCGCCGTCGGACTAGCTTTTGCGGGCGGCCAGGGCCTCAGCGCCCTGTTCGTCCCAGAAACCGCGCATTTTGGGCGCGATATGCTCACGGAAACGGCGCCCATTGAACACGCCGTAATGACCGACTGAGGGCTGGATCCAGTCCATTTGAAGTGCGTCGGGCAGGCTGGAGCACAGATCATGCGCCGCCTGGGTCTGGCCGATCCCGGAGATATCGTCCTTTTCGCCCTCGACCGTCAGCAGGGCCACGTCCTTGATGGCGGCCGTATTGACCCGGCGGCCATGCACTTCCTGCTCGCCCTTGGCCAGCTTGTGCTCCTGGAAGACGTCCTTGATGGTCTGCAGGTAGAATTCTTCCGACAGGTCCATCACGGCGAGATACTCGTCATAGAAGGTGCGGTGTTTCTCGGCGCTGTCGCCATCACCCTCGACGAGGTGATTGTAGAAATTCCAGTGCGCATCAACATGGCGGTCGAGATTCATGTTCATGAAGCCCGCCAGCTGCAGGAAGCCGGGATAGACCCGGCGCAGCGCGCCCGGATTGGGAGCCGGTACGGTGTGGATCAGGTTCTTGGCGAACCAGTCATAGGGTTTTTCCTCGGCCAGTTTGTTCGGCACGGTCGGGGATTTGCGCGTATCGATCGGCGAACCCATGAACGTCATGGAAGCCGGGCGGCACGGATCATCATCCTCCGACATCAGGGCAATAGCGGCCAGTGTCGGCGGGCCCGGCTGGCACACGGCGACGACATGCACATCCGGCCCCAGAAGGGCGATCATCTTGCGCACATAGCTGGTGAAGTCGTCGAGGTCGAAACGGCCATCGGCCAGCGAGACCATGCGGGCGTCCTGCCAGTCGGTGATGTAGACCTCGCTGTCAGGCAGGAAGGTCTCGACCGTGCCACGCAGCAGGGTGGCATAGTGACCGGACATCGGTGCGACGAAGAGAACCTTGCGGTCCTGCTTCGGGCCGCGGATGGCATCGAGCGCTTCATAGTCGCGGCGGAAGTGCAGGAGATCACACCAGGCTTCCGACCAGACCACTTCCTCGCGCACAGCGACACGGTGGCCGTCGACGATGGTGTGGTCGAGCATCCATTCCGGCTTGCCGTAGCGGCGCGTGACGCTTTCGAACAATTCTGCGGCTGCGGCCATGGTACGCCCGGCGACGGTATCGCCCATCGGGTTCCACGGTGCCCGGATCATGCGGCGGGTCGCATTGGCGGCGGCGCGCCAGGGCGTCATCGCCATCCGGTTCATTTCATACATGCTGTAGAGCATAAAGCCTCCAGGGCGCAGCCGGCGGAATTACCTGTCCGTCAGGATGCACCTTCTTCCTCAAGGAAGTCTTGCAACCCCCTCGCCACGGTTTCCGGATCGGTGCCGTGGGCGAAGATGTTGTAGAACTTACCTTCGAAATCCATGAAATAGATGATGGACGAATGATCCATCAGATAGTCGTCACCCTCGCCGGAGCGGCGATAGGCGACGCGGTATTCTGCAGCCGCAGCAGCCACCTGTTCCTGCGTGCCGGTCAGCCCGATCAGGTTGTCAGGGAAGGCGGGCGAAGACACGTATTGCGCCATTTGCTCGACAGTGTCGCGTTCCGGGTCGATCGAGATCAGGATCGGCTGGAACTGTGTGCGCTCCTCTTCGGACAGGCGCTCGAGCGCCAGATCCATGATCTGCATCGAGAAGGGGCAGACATCGGGGCAATAGGTGAAGCCGAAATAGATCAGCATCGCTTTGCCGCGGAAATCCTCATCGGTCACCGTCTCGCCGAGATGATTGACGAGGGTGAAGGGGCCGCCGATATCGGCTTCGCCACTGACACGGACCGGTGCCGGGCGATTGACCGTGTCACCGCTTTCCATGGCCATAAGTGTGAAGAAGGTCAGCATCATGACCATCGGGGCTGCGAGGACCAGCCAAACCCAGGCGCGCTCGCGGGCCATCCCGCGGAGGAAGCGGCCAAGAGCCGACCCCTGCTTGTCACCATTTTCGGACATCAGAACTCCATGAACTGTTCGCCTGTCGGCGAAGCATGATATGCGAGGTCCCCGCGCAAGCATGCTGCGGGTGCGAAACTAGGTTCGGCGAGTTGATATGTCCATCAAGTATGGCGGATTTGTGCAGGGTTTCTTATGAGTGATGCGGATTGGGACCCTTATGGCGGGGATGCACATCTAACTCCGGTCTTCGGCCGTTTGCGCCTGCGTACACTGGTGATGCTGCGCTGGTTGGCGGTCACGGGTCAGACGCTGACCGTGCTCAGCGTACACTTCATTCTCGGCTTTGAGCTGCCGCTCGGATTCTGCCTGGGTGTCATTATTGCCAGCGCCTGGATCAATACCTGGCTGACCCTGTCCGTGCGCCCGCAGCAATTCGCCAAGGATTGGCAGGCTTTCGCCCAGCTGGTCTACGACGTGCTTCAGCTCTGCGCGCTGTTGATGCTGACCGGCGGCTTGCAGAACCCGTTCGTGGTCATGCTCGCCGCGCCGGTCACCATCGCCGTCGCTGCCCTGCCGCCGCGTTGGTCGGTCGCGATCGCCGTCATTGCCATGCTGGGAACCGGGGCCATGTGGCTGTGGAGCCTGCCCCTGCCCTGGATTGATGGCCAGCCGGTGCAATTGCCGGCCTTCTACATTCTGGGTCTGTGGTCCGCGATCTTTATCGCCGTGGCGTTCACGGCCGTCTATTCCTGGCGGGTCAGCCGTGAGGGGCGCTCCATGGCGACAGCCCTGGCAGCAACGCAAAGTGTCCTGTCGCGTGAGCAGCGACTGTCGGCACTTGGAGCTTTGGCCGCTGCGGCTGCGCATGAGCTCGGCACACCCTTGGCCACGATCCAGCTGACCGCGAAGGAGATGCTGCGCGAGCTAAAGGACAATGATCTTCTGCGCGAGGATGCGGAGCTGCTGGTGACCCAGGCCCGCCGCTGCCGGGATATTCTCAAGCGGTTGAGCCAGGAACGGACCGCCTCAGACCAGCGCCATGACCGGGTGGAATTCCTGGCGGCGCTCGAGGAAGCGGCGGCGCCGCTTCGGGGGCTCGGGCCGATGGTGGATGTTCACCTGGAGCAACCTGGCAGCGCTGCCGCGACGGAGGAGCCCGTCCTGCGCCGCATGCCGGAATTGCTCTATGGCGTCGGCAATTTCATCGAGAATGCGGTGGATTTCGCGGAAACACGTGTCGTGGTCGAGGGCACCTGGGATGATGATTACATCATGATCCGCATCGAGGACGACGGCGCCGGGTTTTCGCTCGAAATCCTGTCCAAGATCGGCGAACCCTATGTCACCTCGCGGTCCGGTACGCCGGGCCAGGGCGGGCTAGGCCTGGGTGTATTTATTGCCAAGACGATGATTGAAAAAACCGGCGGCGAGGTCAGTTTTGACAATGCCGGCAGCCAGGGCGGCGCTGTGGTGCGTGTGCGCTGGCCGCGCAAACAGGTAGAGGCGGCGCCGATTGTCCGCTAGGACAGGGCCGGCGACGCACCGGGGCCTTCCCGGAGCAAGACGTGCGATTGAAAACGAGGATTTGAGCGTGAGCGATATCGAATTCGAGCTTCCCGAAGACAAGACGCTGATGATCTTGGACGATGATGCGCCTTTCCGCACGCGTCTGGGTCGGGCCATGACCGGTCGGGGCTTTGTTGTCTCGGCTGTCGGAACTGTCGATGAAGCCCGTGAGATTGCCCGCTCCAACCCGCCCGCCTTTGCGGTTCTGGATCTGCGTCTTGAAGACGGCGATGGGCTTGAAGTGGTGAAGGCGTTGCATGCCTCGCGCCCCGACTGCCGTGTTGTCATGCTGACCGGTTACGGGAACATCGCCACGGCGGTTGCCGCCGTGAAGGCCGGTGCGGTTGATTACATGTCCAAGCCCGCCGATGCCGACGACATCATCAAAGCCCTGCTGGCGCATCCGGAAGACAAGCCGGAGCCGCCGGAAAACCCGATGTCGGCAGATCGTGTCCGCTGGGAGCATATCCAGCGTGTCTTTGAACTCTGCGATCACAATGTCTCGGAGACGGCGCGCCGCCTCAACATGCACCGCCGTACGCTGCAGCGCATCCTGGCCAAGCGCGCGCCGCGCTAATCCGCCTCGGCTTCACCGGCAAAAGCAAAGCCGTAGACCGGGCCGCCATTGGCGCCCTGGACGATGGCCATGGTACCGAGATCGCGATAGCTCTCGCCGGTGAATTCTGCGGCGCCACCTTCCCAGCTGCCAATACGGTTCAGGCTCTTGACCATGTTGTAGTGGAGCATGTCAGTGCCGGCGTTTTCGCCGGCCTGGATTTCCACCGTGTCCCAGCCTGGGGCATAGGATACCAGCCAGACATCGAGCGGTTCATCGGGTGTCTCACCATCAATATTGACGACGAAAGAACCAAAAGGCCCGTCTTCGATAGTGATTTCAGGCGTGTACGGCATGGCGGTAAGGCGTTCGTCGACCGCCTCCGACACTTTGTCCTCATTCCAGCCGGGTGCATTGATCGCGCCGTCGACAACAAATTGCGGCGTGTAGAGGCGGTTGAGTCCCAGGCGCGGCAAATAGGTGCGCTGACGGGTGACATACTCCGGACGGGCATAGGTGTCCGTCCAGCCATACATGTCCCAGTAGGACACGCCGAATGCGAGTACGAAGACATTCTCGCGCTGATCAAGCTCGCCGAGATAGCGATTGGCATCGGGACACAGCCCGCAGCCCTGGCTGGTGAAGAGCTCGACGAGGACTGGGCGCGTCTCGCCGGCTTCATCGCCCACAAATGCACCGGCAGGTGCAGAGGCAGGCAAAACAAGACTGATCGCAAAGAAGAAGGCGGCATACATTCGCATGCCGCCTAGATAAGCACTCCCGCCCGGATCGGCCAATCACTTGGCTGTGACACGGGCGGGAGGTTTATGTCGGGCGCATTAATCGCGGGCCAGATTGCGCAGCACGTAGTGCAGGATGCCGCCGTGGCGGAAGTATTCCAGCTCATTCTCGGTATCGATCCGGGCCCGGACCGGCGCGGTCTTCCGCGTGCCGTCCGGGAAGGTGATCTCAACCGTCATGGACGCGCGCGGCTCGAGTTCGGATACGCCGGTGATGGTCACGGTCTCGTCGCCCTTCATGCTGAGCCCTTCCCAGGAGACGCCCTCTTCGAACTGTAGCGGCAGCACGCCCATACCGATCAGGTTGGAGCGGTGGATCCGCTCGAAACTCTCGGCAATCACGGCTTTGACGCCAAGTAGGCGCGAACCTTTGGCCGCCCAGTCGCGCGAAGACCCGGTGCCGTATTCCTTGCCGCCAAAGACGACGAGCGGCGTGCCTTCGGCCTGGTATTCCATGCAGGCGTCGAAAATATCGACCTGCTTGCCGTCTTTCAGCGTGTAACCCCCCTCAACGCCGTCGAGCATTTTGTTCTTGATGCGGATATTGGCAAAAGTACCGCGCATCATGACCTCGTGATTTCCGCGGCGCGAGCCATAGGAGTTGAACTCCAGGACCGGGACCTGACGCTCCTGCAGGTAGCGGCCGGCCGGACTGTCGGCCTTGATCGATCCGGCCGGGGAAATGTGGTCGGTGGTGATGGAGTCACCAAACAAGCCCATGATCTTGGCGTCGATGACATCACCCGGCGCTTCCGGTTCCATCGTCATGCCTTCGAAATAGGGCGGATTCTGCACATAGGTTGAGGTGTGATCCCAGGCATAGGTCAGGCCGCCATCCACCTGGATGGACGCCCAGGCCGCATCGCCCTTGAAGACATTGGCATAGCGCGTGGCGAACATGTCCGGCGTGACCGAGGTGCGGGTCGCGTCGGCGATTTCCTGTGCGCTGGGCCAGATATCCTTCAGATAGACATCATGGCCGTCCTGGTCTTGGCCAATCGGGTCCTTGGTGATGTCGATCGTCATCGAACCGGCGATGGCATAGGCGACCACCAGCGGCGGCGAGGCCAGGTAGTTGGCGCGTACATCCGGGCTGATCCGGCCTTCGAAATTGCGGTTGCCGGACAGCACGGAGGTTGCCACCAGGTCATTGGCATTGATGGTTTTCGAGATCGCTGGCGGCAGCGGGCCGGAATTGCCGATACAGGTGGTGCAACCATAGCCGACCAGATTGAAGCCTAGCGCATCAAGATCATCCTGAAGGCCGGCGCGCTCGAGATAATCGGTGACTACCTGGGAGCCGGGCGCCAGCGAGGTTTTCACCCAGGGTTTGACCTTGAGCCCCTTGGCCACGGCATTGCGGGCCAGCAGCCCGGCGCCGAGCATGACCGACGGGTTGGACGTGTTGGTACAGGAGGTGATCGCCGCGATGGCGACATCGCCATTGGTGAAGGCGAAGTCTTCGCCTTCGACCGGTGCCGATTTTCCCATTTCATCGCCTTTGCCGTATTCGCGCTCCATGGCCTCTGCAAAGGCCGGAGCGGCTTCGGTCAGGATGACGCGGTCCTGCGGGCGCTTCGGACCGGAGATGGCGGGCACGACAGTCGCCATGTCCAGGTGCAGCGTGTCGGTGAAGACCGGGTCGGCCTCATAGTCCGGGCGGAACATGCCCTGGGCCTTGGAGTAGGCCTCGACGAGGGCGACGCGTTTGTCGTCGCGGCCGGTGGCGCGCATATAGGCGAGGGTTTCGTGGTCGACCGGGAAGAAGCCGCAGGTGGCACCGTATTCCGGCGCCATATTGGCGATCGTGGCTTCATCCTCGAGCGAGAGATGGTCGAGGCCGGAGCCGTAGAATTCGACAAATTTGCCGACAACGCCGCGGGCGCGGAGCATTTCCACCACGCGCAGAACGAGGTCCGTCGCAGTCGAACCTTCCGGCAGTTTTCCGGTCAGCTCAAAGCCGATGACCTCCGGGATCAGCATCGACACCGGCTGGCCCAGCATGGCGGCTTCCGCTTCGATGCCGCCGACACCCCAGCCGAGCACAGCGATGCCATTGATCATCGTGGTGTGGCTGTCCGTGCCGACGCAGGTGTCCGGATAGGCGATGGTCTCGCCGTTTTCCTCACGCGTCCACACAGCCTGGGCGAGGTTTTCAAGATTGACCTGGTGGATGATCCCGGTGCCCGGCGGGACAACGCGAAAATTATCGAAGGCCTTGGCGCCCCATTTGAGGAATTTGTAGCGTTCGCCATTGCGCTGGTACTCGCGTTCGACGTTCTTGCTGAAGCTCTGCTCGCCGCCGAAATAATCGACCATGACCGAGTGGTCGATGACCAGGTCGACGGGAACCTGCGGGTTGATCCGCTTGGGGTCGGCGCCGAGCTTGCCGGCCGCATCACGCATGGCAGCCAGGTCGACGACCGCGGGAACGCCGGTAAAGTCCTGCATCACTACACGGGCCGGGCGATAGGCGATCTCGTGTGTCGAGCTCTTGCTGGTCAGCCAGGCCGCCATGGCTTCGATGTCGTCCTTGGTTACGGTCTTACCGTCTTCAAAACGCAGCAGGTTTTCCAGCAGCACTTTGAGCGAGGCGGGGAGCCGGGAGATGCCGGTCAGGCCGTTTTCTTCAGCGGCTTTGAGATCGAAATAGGAATAGGTCTCGCCGGCTGCGGTCAGCGTGCGCTTGCAGGAAAAACTGTCGAGAGAGGCCATTGATATCGTCCTCGGCTGTAAAGGGCGCGTATGCGCCGTGGGGGAGGGGAACCGTTTCAGGTTCAGGGCTGCGTGCGTTTTAGCCGCACACATGCTGCGGTGCAATGCAGCCCCAACGCGTTGACGCGAGCCCGGCAATTGGGCGACATGCGGATAATGACCCAGATTGCCGAAGTTTTGCCGGATCTTGCGCCCTTTGAGAGTTTCGCGCTCAAGGTTGCGGATCTGACGCTGTCCCGGGGGGATTTGCGCCTGGTTGAGGGGCTGAACCTGTCCCTGTCCAGTGGTGATGCGGTGTTCCTTATGGGCGCAAACGGCACGGGTAAGACCACTTTTCTGCATGCGCTGGCCGGCCTTGTCAGGCCGGATCAGGGCCAGATCATGCTGGGCGATACGCCGCTCGACCTTGACGCCTCCGAGTGGATCGGCTGGCTCGGGCATGTCGACGGGCTCAAGCCGAACGAAACCGTACGGGAGACCTTGCGCTTCTGGGCCGGGCTGCAGGGGGAGCGCAAACCGCCGATCATGCCGGTCCTGAAAGCGCTGGATATCGGACATCTCATTGACCGGCCCACGGGGCGCTTGTCACGCGGGCAGCAGCGTCGTGTCGCCTTTGCCCGTGTGGCGGTCGCCAACCGGCCGCTCTGGCTGCTCGATGAGCCGGCCGGTCCGCTGGATCAGCGGGGCCGTGACCGCTTGGCTGAGCTGGTGGCCTGGCATCGGGCCCGCGGCGGTATCGTGATCGCGGCGACGCACCAGATCCTCGATTGGCCCGGAGCGGAAACGCTGGAGCTGACCCGGTGAGCGCGCTGCTGCAAGTGTTTGCCCGCGAGGCGCGTCTGGCCTGGGCCGGAGGCGGGGGCGCTGCCGGACCGGCGGCCTTCTTCCTGGCGTGTATCTCCATTGTCCCCCTGGCTGTGGGGCCACAGGCGGAGCGCCTCGTCGCCATGGGGCCGGGCATTGCCGCCATCGCTGCCCTGCTCGCCGTGGTCCAGACCGCCGAGCGTCTGTTCGCTGATGACGCGTCGGACGGGACGCTCGAACTCTATGTCCTGATGCCGGTCAGCCCGGCGCTTCTGGCCCTGGCCAAGGTGCTGGGGCAGGCTGCTGCGACCCTGGCGCCGCTGCCATTTATCGCAATGGTAGGCGGGGTCATGTTCGGGCTCGATTTTGCCCAGTCGGCCCTTGTCGGCCTGGCCCTGCTCTGTGCCCTACCGGCCTTGGCCCTGATCGCAGGCTTTGCCGGCGCTCTGGCGGCGGGTGTGAAGCGTGGGGGCTTGCTGATTGCCTTGATCGCTATCCCGATGATGATTCCGGCCCTGATCTTTGCCTCCGGTGCGGGGCGGGCAGCGCTTGAGGGCGAATGGGACCGGGCCTGGGCCACAGTTCTGCTGACCCTGGCGGTCTCTCTCGGCACCATGGCGCTGATGCCCTTTGGCATTGCCGCCGCCATGCGCGCCCGGACCGGCTAGTGCGACCGCATGTCAGTTGCCCTTTGTCTGCCGTGTGAGTAAGGGAGCGAGCATGCTGTCCTACTTTTCCAACCCCCAGCGTTTCGACCAGCTCGCCCGCATCGCCATCCCGGTTTGCGGTTTCGGCGGATTGGTCCTGGCCGTGATCGGGGTCTACGTCTCCTTCTTCGCCTCGCCGCCGGACTACCAGCAGGGTGATACGGTGCGGATCATGTATGTCCACGTACCCGCGGCCTACATGGCGTCCGCCATCTATGCCGGCATGGCGGTGGCGAGTTTCATCTTCTTCGTCTGGCGCCATTCCCTGGCTGATGCGGCTGCGGAAGTCATGGCGCCGATCGGCGCGATCTTCACAGCCCTCGCCCTGGCCACCGGTTCGCTCTGGGGCAAGCCGATGTGGGGCACGTGGTGGGAGTGGGATGCGCGGATGACCTCCGTCCTGGTCATGCTGCTGATATATCTCGGCTATATCGCCCTGCGCGGCGCCATTGAGGACCGCCAGCTTGCTGCCCGCATGGCGGCCATCCTGGCCATGATCGGCGTCATCAACCTGGTCATTGTCCGCTTCTCGGTCGATTGGTGGTCGAGCCTGCATCAACCGGCCTCGATCATTCGCATGGACGGGCCGACGATTGATGACAGCCAGCTCATCCCGCTCTTCCTGATGATGGGAGCCTACACGCTCCTGACCGCCTGGCTGGTCTTCTACCGCTTGCGCTCGCGCGCCCTTGTCCAGCGGGCCCGTTCGATCCAGAGCCGCCGTGAACGGGAGGGTATGTGATGCAGGATTTTCTGAGCATGGGCGGCTATGCGTTTTACGTCTGGGGCTCCTGGGGCGTTTCCGCCCTTGCCATTATCGGTCTGATCGTCTTCGCTCTTCTGGAACGCGCCGGGGCCAAGTCCCGCCTGCGCGAACTGGAAGAGGATGAGGGGTAATGCGCGTATTTCAGGTGTTGGCGCTGGTGGCGATCATCGCCCTGGCTGGCGTTCTCGGTTGGCGCGAGTATCAACTCAACTACGCCCCGCGCCCGGCCCTGCCCGCGCTTGAGCTGACCGGTCTCGAGGGCCGGGCCGGCTTTGACCCGGCAGGACAATCCCAGGCTTATCTCATCAATGTGCTGTCGGCGGATTGCCTCGATTGCAGCAGCGAAATGCCGGTGCTGAGCGCCCTGGCGGCCGAAGGCATCACCCTCTACGGCCTGTTCCACGGCGAAGATGCCGATGCCGCCAACCTGTTTCTCGATGAATATGGTGATCCGTTTGCCGGCGTCATGATGACGACCGGTGATGCTCTGCTAGCAGATTTCGGAACGTCCGGCCTGCCCTTCTCGGTGATCGTATCCAATGAAGGCGAGATCATCGCTCTCGTGGAAGGCGCCATCGACGTGTCCGTCCTGCAGTCGACAATCTACCCGGCGCTTGAGCGCGAGGCGCGGCGCTCGCGCTAGGCGCCGGTCGCGACGACATAGATCGCTATCCTGATGATCGCGGTCGCCACGAGCGTGATGACAAGGCGTTTGCCCGCCAGCCAACCGGCGAGAAGGCCGCCCGCGGCGGCCAGTAACGACATCACGATGAAACCGGGTAGGACGAAGACGCCCCAGATCAGCCAGAAACTGACAGACAGGGCGAAGCTCACGAGGAGTGCGGCAAACGCGTGACGGAGGAACATCTACTCCGCCGCGACCGAATTATCCGGCTTTTTCAGTTTTTTCGCCGCCTTTTTGGCGGCTTTCTTGGCCTTGGCCTTGGCTTTTTCCTTGGCCTTCTTCTTGGCCTTCTTCTTCTTCTCTTTTTCCTTTTCGCGGGCCTTTTTGGCGGCCTCTTCGCCTTTTTCCAGCGTAATCGCGATGCGGCGCAGGGTTTCCAGGAAGCTGGCGCGCTTGTTCTTGGGCAGAGACGACAGGATCGCCTCATCCGCCTCCATCGCACCGAGCGTGGCGACGTCGAGCAGGGTCCGGCCCTCGGTGGAGAGTTTCACCGCATTGGCGCGGGCGTCGCCTTCCAGCTTTTCCCGCTCAAGCAGGCCGTTCTTGACCATGCGGGCGACGAGCTCGGCCAGGGTCGATCGGTCGATGCCCGTTGCTTTAACGAGGTCAGTCTGGGTCAGACCTTCCTGTTGGGCGGTTGCGTGCAGCACGGCGAACTGACGCTGGGTCAGTCGCGCACCGGCCATGGCCTTGGTGAAGCGCTCGGAGGCGAATTGCTGGGCCCGATGGAGCAAGTGGCCCGGCGACTCGGCGAGATTGAATCCCGACGGATCAGGCAGTTCTCTCGACATGGTCCACTCCGCGTATGCCCCTGCTCACCATAGGGCCGATTTATAACGCGAAAATGACGATTGTCCGAGCACGGATTTTCACAATCCGATCAGGCCTCGTCTGCCTCGGCTTTCTGGTATTTGAACAGCAGCGGTAATTGCGCTGCGGCGAACAGCATGGAAGCGACAAGCACGCCCAGCTTGGCGTTCGACCAGAAGGCCTCGGTCAGGACCAGGCCGTCGAACCAGCGCGCGCTTTCCGGCACGACGGTATCGGTGATGTGGCGCCACATCACTTCATTGGCCAGGGCGAGAACCTGGAACCAGAGCGCCCAGCGGACCGCCAGCAGCGTCCAGGCTTCATCCGGAAGGTCAAAGATGTGCTGAAAGAAGATCTTCCAGACATTATGCCCCGCCGCGATCGAGCCAAGGACGAGGAAGGACAGGAAGATATTGATGATGGTCGGCTTGATGTAGATGAAGATCGGGTCCTGCAACCAGATTCCCATGGCCCCGAAGCCCAGCACGATAATCGTGGTGAAGACCAGCATCGGCGGAATGCGGTTCTCGATCCGGATCGAGGCGATCAGGGCGATGGAGACCGCGACCATGTAGGCGCCGGTGCCGATATAGAGCGCTTGGTCCGGCACATAGAAACGGCAGACATTGTAGACGAGGATCCAGACCGCGATCGGTCCGGCATCAATCATCAGGCGGGAGGTTTGCTCGGTAGTGGACTGGGACTGGCTCACATTTTTCTCCCGTCAGGTCGACATCATACGCATTACTACGAGCCCGAAGGCCAAAAGGATTGCCAGGGCGATGCGTCTTGGGCCGAAGGGTTCTTTCAGGACCCAGGCCGCGAGTAAAGCGCCAAACACGACAGAGGTCTCGCGCAAGGCTGACATCGGACCGACCGGGGCTGCAGAAAATGCATACAAAGCAAAGCCGTAGGACCCGCTTCCAAATATGGCCGCGACCGTGCCCCAGCGAAGTTCCTGGCGGATCAGGCCGGGCAGGGCGCGGCCGCGCCGGATCGCGGCGGTCGCGGTGATCGGGATGGATGTGACGATCAAAAACCAGCCGACATAGACCAGAGGATTGCCGGCGGCGCGGGCTCCGGCGGCGTCATTGACGGAATAGAGCGCGGTCATCATCGCGGCGATGGCGGCAAAGCCCAGCGCAGCCAGTTTTGGTGCGCCGCCCTTTTCGGGCCAGCCAAACCCCAGAACGGCGAGCGAGGCGATGGCGAGGCCGAGGATTTCCCAGGTCGACAGGCTCTCGCCGAGAAAGGCCAGCGCGGCAATGGCGGCCAGCGCCGGGGCGCCGCCCCGCATAACCGGGTAGACCAGACCCATGTCCCCGCGCTCATAGGCAGCGATCATCGCCATCTGGAAGATCCAGTGCAGCACGGCGCCGATCAGCAGAAAACGCCAGACCTCCCAATCGGGAAACGGGTTGAGGAGAATGATGGGAAGGTAGAAAACCGCTCCTGCCAACATCATGACAGCACGGAAGGTCAGCCGGTCTTCGGCGCGTTTGGTCAGCAGCCCCATGACCGCGTGCAGGGAGGCCGAAGCCAGCATGGCAAGCGAGGCGAGCGGAAGAGCCTCGCTCAAACCCTAGCCCTCGAGTCCGGCAAGGGCGCGGGAAAAGCCTTCGGCGTTGAAGGGCTGCAAGTCCTCTTCGCCTTCGCCGATGCCAATATAGTGGATCGGCAATTGGAACTTCTCCGCCACCTGAACCAGCGCCCCGCCTTTCGCGGTGCCGTCCAGCTTGGTCATGATGACACCCGTGACATCGGAGGCCTCCATGAAGGCCTGGGCCTGGGACACCGCATTGGAGCCGACGGTGCCGTCGAGCACCAGCAGGACCTCATGTGGGGCATCGGGGATTTTCTTGCGGATCACCCGGACGATCTTCTTGAGCTCTTCCATCAGCTCGGACTTGTTCTGCAGCCGCCCGGCGGTGTCGATCAGAACGACATCGCGGCCCTCGGCCTGTGCCTGTTCCAGCGCATCAAAGGCCAGTCCGGCGGCATCGGCACCGATCTCGCGCTTGACCACCGGCGCCTTGGCGCGCTCGGCCCAGACCGACACCTGCTCGATGGCCGCGGCGCGGAAAGTATCGCCCGCGACGAGCAAAGGATTGCGGCCCTCGCGCTTCAGCTTGACGGCGATCTTGCCGAGCGTCGTGGTCTTGCCTGAACCATTGACGCCGACGAAGAGAACAACACGGGGCTGTTCACCGTCGAGGGCCAGCGGGCGCTCGAGCGGTTCGAGGGTTTCTGCCACCACCTCGGCCAGGGCCTCGCGCACTTCCTCGTCGGAGACTTCCTTGTCGAAACGGTCTTTGGCCAGGCGCTCGGTGACGCGCATGGCAGCTTGGGCGCCCAGGTCCGCCGCGATCAGCGTGTCTTCCAGCTCCTCGAGCGCTTCAGCATCCAGCTTGCGCTTGGTGAAGATCGCCGTGACGCTTTCGCCGAGCTTGGAGGAGGTGCGCTTGAGGCCGGCGGCCAGTCGGGAAAAGAAACCCGGCTTCTTCTCACTCATTGAGACAAAATCCCGTGCAGTTCACGCCCGTCATGGCGCGAAACCTCAATATTCACAAGAGCTCCCGGTCGCGGAGCCGTGTTTTCATCAAACCGGATGGCGGCAAAATTGGCGGCCCGGGCAAAACCGGGACGCTCCACCAGGGCGCCCTCGATACGGCCGATCATGCCGTCGAGATGCTGTTCCAGCGCCGCATCCGCCTTGGCCCGCAATTGCTGGGCACGGTCCTTGATCAGGGCGCGGTCGAGCTGCGGCATGCGGGCTGCCGGTGTGCCCGGGCGCGGCGAAAACGGGAAAACGTGCAGATAGGCCAGGTGGCATTCATCCACCAGAGCCAGCGAATTGGCGAACATCGCGTCGGTCTCGGTCGGGAAACCGGCGATGATGTCGGCGCCAAAGGCAATCTCGGGACGCTTGGCCTTCAATCCCTGGCACAGGGCGATGGCATCCTCGCGCGAATGACGCCGCTTCATGCGCTTGAGGATCATATTGTCGCCGGCCTGGAGCGAGAGATGCAGATAGGGCGCAATCCGCGTTTCGCCGGTGACTGCGTCGAACAGGGCGTCATCGATTTCGATGGCGTCGATGGAGGACAGGCGCAGACGCGGCAGGTCCGGCACCTGGGTCAGGATCGCCTGAACCAGCCGGCCCAGTTGCGGTTCACCGGGCAGGTCGCCACCCCAGGAGGTCAGATCCACCCCGGTGAGCACCACTTCGCTATGGCCGTTGTCGACCAGTGTCTTGATCTGGTCGACGACCTCGCCGGCCGGGACCGAGCGGGAATTGCCGCGGCCATAGGGGATGATGCAGAAGGTGCAGCGATGGTCGCAGCCATTCTGAACCTGCACATAGGCGCGGGCGCGATTGTCCATGCCGTCGACGAGATGGCCGGCGGTTTCGCGCACGCTCATGATGTCGTTGACGCGCACCTTTTCGCTGCCGCCGAGTAGGGTCGCGGGCTCGAAAGTCTCGGCCTTGAGCTTGTCGTCATTGCCGATCACGCGATCGACCTCATCCATCTTGGCGAACATATCCGGGTCGACCTGGGCGGCACAGCCGGTGACGATGATCTTGGCGTCCGGGTTTTCGCGGCGGGCGCGGCGGATCTGCTGGCGTGCCTGGCGCACGGCTTCATTGGTCACGGCGCAGGTGTTGACCAGAATGGCGTCGGTCAGGCCCTTCTCGCGCGCATGTTGGCGCATGACCTCGCTCTCCCAGCCATTGAGGCGGCAGCCGAAAGTCATGATGTCGAGGCCTGGCTCCCCGGGCGTTTGCGCCTTGGACGGCGTGTCGGCACCGGACGCGGCAGGGTTGTCGTCACGCGCTTGGGTCATGGGCGCTGGATAAGGGGGTTGGCGGGTTGATTGTCAAGCGCGACCGCTCAGGCCGGGGGTGTGGCCTGAATGCTGCGCTTTCAGGAAAAATCACCCTGAGCGTGATTCAGGTGAACAATATCGCTTTACGCGCGAGTCGCCCTGCTTCGTAATCAAGCTGTCAAAAAGCAGTTTTCCAGGGAGTGCACGCATTATGAAACAGCAACGTATCTTGTCTTCGACGGCGATGGCGCTTGTGCTTGGGGCTACACTCACGGTGCCGGCACTCGCCCAGAGCGATGACACGGAAATCATCGTCGTGACCGCGACCAAACGCGAGCAGGCGATCCAGGATGTTCCCTTCTCCCTTAACGCCCAGACCGAGGCCGATATCCAGCGTACCGGTGCGGACAGCATCGAGGACATTGCGCGCAATATCGCCAGCCTCTCGATCCAGAATCTCGGGCCGGGCCAGAGCCAGGTCTCGATCCGCGGTGTGTCTGCCGGCCAGATCGTCCGCGACCAGCCGGGCGTGAAGGAGCAGGTCGGTGTCTATCTCGACGAGAGCGTGATTTCGCTGTCGCTGTTCACGCCGGACTTCGACCTTTACGATCTCAACCGCGTGGAAACCCTGCGTGGCCCGCAGGGTACGCTGTTCGGTTCCGGCTCGATCGGCGGCACCATCCGCTACATCACCAACCAGCCGGAGATGGACGAGCATTCCGCCAGCGTTGAGGCCGAGATCAATACCGTGGCCGATGGCGGCGAGGGCGGGCACCTCAAGGGCATGGTCAACATGCCGCTTGGCGACGGCGCCGCACTGCGTCTCGTCGGCTATCACACCAGCTATGCCGGCTTTATTGACGCGCTCGGCGAAGGCGGCAGCCGCGATGAGGATGTCAATTCCGGAACCCGTTCCGGTATCCGGGCTGCACTGGCTGTCGACATCAATGACAATGTCCGTATCACGCCGCGCATTGTTTACCAGGAAACCGAGGCCGACGGCTTCAACCGCCAGGAACGTTTCAACCTCTTCGCCAACCCGTTCACCACGACGCGGCCGGCAATCCAGCTGCAGGAGCGGGAGCAATATCTGCTTCTGAGCGAGGCGTTCAGCGATGAGACCCTGCTGGCTGACGTGACGGCCGAGTTCAGTTTCGACGGATTTGACCTGACCTCGGTCACCTCCTTCACCGACCGCGCCATCCTGGTCAGCCGCGATGCGTCTGCCCTGACCGGTTCGGTCTCGGTGGATCTGGGTTATCCGGATGCGGCGGTGACCCTGCCGTCCAATCTGCGCGACACGACCGATGTCAGCCAGTTCACTCAGGAAGTCCGCATCGCATCGACCACTGATGGCGATGTCGACTGGATTGTCGGCGCGTTCTATTCCGACGTTGAGCGCGAATACGCCCAGCGCCTGCCGACACCGGGCTATGACGCCTTCACCGACGCCACGCTCGGCGCCGGAACGGCGGCAGCCACCAATGGCAGCTTCCCGGCCAACTCGCCCTACTCCGCGGATCTCGATTACAATATCGAACAGCTGGGTATTTTCGGTGAAGCGACCTGGTATGCGACCGAACGGTTCAACCTGACCGTCGGCGGCCGCTGGTATGACTTCGATGAAGTCCGCACCATCTCCCAGGGCGGCCTGTTCTCGTCCGGCTTTGACAATGTCCGCGACACCACCTCTTCAGACGGGTTCAATACCCGCTTTATCGGGAGCTATGAGCTGAACGACACGGTGACGCTGAACGCGCAGGCCTCGCAGGGCTTCCGCCTCGGCGGCGTCAATGATCCGCTCAATTCGACCCTGTGTTCGACCGAAGACGAAGCCATCTTCGGTGGGTTCCAGGATTATGATGACGAAACGCTGTGGAACTATGAGGCCGGTATCAAGGCCCAGCGCAATGGCTGGACCTTTAACGCTGCCGTCTTCCATAACGATATCGAAGACCTGCAGGTCACGCTGGATGCCGGGTCCTGTTCCTCGCGCATCACCTTCAACGTGCCTGAAGCGCATTCGACCGGGGTGGAGTTCGAATACTCCTACCAGATGACGGATAATCTCTTCATCGCCCTGGCGGGTACGGTCCTGGAGGCCGAATTCGACACCACGGTCGTGGATGGAACCAATGCCGTTCTGGCCGGTATCGAGTCGGGCAACCGTCTCGCCTCGACGCCGGAAGTCATGCTGTCCGCGTCAATGGCTTATACGTTCGATGCGCCGTGGGCAGGTGATAATGCCGAGGGCTTCTTCACCGCCTCCTACCAGCATGTCGGTGGCCAGTTCACCCAGCCGAGCGACCAGGTCGCCGGTGCCGGCACTTTCGTCTCCGGCCTGCCGTTTGGCGGAGCGTCGGGTCTCGACGGCACCTGGGTTGATCTCGATCTCGATGATTACGGCCTCGGCTTCCTCTCGGCCGGCCTTGATTGGGGAGACACGCAGATGACTCTCTTCGTCGACAATGTCATGGACGAGAACGTCAATCTCTCCTTCGACCGCGAACGCGGCGGCCGCGCCCGCCTCGGTTTCCGCACCAATCAGCCGCGCACGATCGGCATCAATATCCGCAAGCAATACTAGGGCCTGCGGTTAATCCCGAAGAGAGCGGGCGGCCCACGGGTCGCCCGTTTTTTTTACGTGTGCACCAGTATTCGAATGCTCAAGCCAGGCCGACCGATCCACATCGCGGCTCGGGCATGAAAGACCCGCCAGTGCAGAAGTGTGGGTCCCGGACGGGGCGGCATTCTCGCCTCCTGGTCCGACGCCTTGGTCACAACCGGACCGCGCTTTGGTCCTATTCACGCGCCAATTGCGGCGTTAGCGTAGACGTGGGGAAGACAAGGGAAGGTCATGATGAAGACGATACGTGCTGTTTTGGTGATTGGGTGCGCGGCCGCCCTGCTGGGCTGCGAGGCTGCTGAGCAAGGCCCCGCTTATGAGCAATCCTTCGATCAATCCGATGAATTGGTCACTGTCACTGGCAACTCGATTCGACGTCAGGAATTCGTTGCTGCCGCGCCGCCCGCGGTGATTAGTGGTGAAGTCTCCCGTGACGAAGCTCCTGTGGAGCAATACATCGCCTACACGCACTCCTACATGCTGGTGTTCGGCCCCGATGGTGCGCGCGCCGCTATGGCAACGCACCGCGATCGCTGCATGCAGGCCGGACCAGAGGTGTGTCAGGTGGTGGCAGCCAATGCCAATCAGCAGCGTGGCGACTTCTACCGCGCGACGCTTCAGATCAAGGCCATTCCCGGATGGATTGAAACCTTCCGCTCCACGTTGGAAAGCGAAACCGAGGCGGGCGGTGGTTATATCAGCCAGCAATCCTCCAATGCGACGGACCTGACCCGCCCGATCCTTGACGCTGAGGCTCGCTTGACCGCCAAGCGCCAGCTGCGTGAACGCCTGACCGGCCTGCTTGAACGTGAAAATGCCAGCGTCGAGGAGCTGGTCCAGCTCGAACGCGAACTCGCCCGTGTCCAGGGCGACATAGAAGCCTCGGAGGCGAATATCCGGGTCATGCGGGCGCGGGTGTCGATGTCGACCGTGACGTTGACCTACACAACCGAATTACCGCCGGTAAGCCAGGGTGCCTTCGATCCTGTTGGCCAAGCCCTTGGAAACTCGGTGCGCAATTTCTCCAGTGCGCTGGGCGATGTGATCACCTTCCTGGTGATTTTGATCCCCTGGCTGATCGTTGTTCTACCGGCGGGCTGGCTGGTCCTGCGCGCATTGAGAACGCTGTTCCGCCGTCGCCGCGAGGCCAAGGGCTAGCGATGCCTGGGGTCGTGCTGTCTCGCCGATGGATCCGTTTCAAGCAGGCTGGGTTTTGGCCGGTTCGCGTTGCGCCAGCATTCTCATGCTGACGCCAATCAGGCCAATCCACACCGCAATGAGCGCATGGCAGACGTGCCAGTCCAGTGGCGTGAAAACCGGATCAGGCGCGGGCGGGACGTAGCCTCTGGCGCCGACAAAGGCGTCAGGGACAGGCAGCGGTTCGCCTGGCGACGGGCCGAAAAAGAGGATGGCGACGGCAAGTGCGAGCCAGCTTGCCAGAAAGACGATATAGGGTGCCCGGTCTGCCGTGTGCAGCAAGCTGTGGGCTGCGGTAATTATCCAGAATGCGATCAGGAAGGTGATGAGAACTCGCAGCGGCGTTCCGGTGACAAGCATTGTTATGATGGCAAGTGCGATGAAAGCCGCGATGGCCCAGCCATTGAACCGCGGCCTGAATGCCAGCGGTGCCATGAACACGACAATCGTGGCCGTGAAGTAGCTGGAATGGGCCGAGGCGTACAGGGTTACGCCCGAGCCTTCAAAGGTTTCAAGTAACAGGCCTGCCACGCCGAGCACGCTGTACAGGCATGCCATGATTGTCAGGATCTCCATGCCTGAACGCCGGTGGCGCCATGCGCTGAGAGCCGTGAACACGCTAGCAAGGGCGATTAGCGCTGGCGCGATAGCATAGACCATCAAGACCTTTCCCCACGAAGGTCAGGGCGTATCAGGCTAGGGTGTGCTCGCGGTGAACGCAACGCCAGCACTCGCAAGCCACGCCAAAATGAGAACGGGCGGCTCGTTGAACCGCCCGTTGATCAGCTTGCTATGGCCGGCAGGTGCTTACTCCGCCGCCGCGGCTTCCTGCTCGTCCATCCAGCGGCGCATTTTCGCTTCCAGCGCGGAGAGTGGCATGGCGCCGTCTTCCAGCAGGGTGTCATGGAAGTCGCGGATGTCGAAATTCTCGCCCAGGCGTTGCTCGGCCTCGGCGCGCAGATCGCGCATCAGCAGCTCGCCGGTCTTGTAGGCCAGGGCCTGACCCGGCCAGGCGATGTAGCGCAGCACCTCGGTACGCACATTGTGCGGAGCCAGGGCGGAGTTCTCGAGCAGGCAGGCTTCCGCCTCCTCTCGCGTCCAGCCCATATAGTGCATGCCGGTATCGACCACGAGGCGGCAGGCGCGCCACATCTCATAGGTCAGTCGGCCGAAATGCTCATACGGGGTGCGGTACAGGCCCATGTCGATGGCGAGGTTCTCGGTGTAGAGGCCCCAGCCTTCGCCAAAGGCGGTGATATAGGTCTGCTGGCGGAAGGCCGGCACGTTTTCCAGCTCACGCGCAATGGCGATCTGGTGGTGATGGCCCGGCACGGCTTCGTGCACGGTCAGGGCCGGCAGGACATAGAGCGGGCGCTGGTTGAGGGCGTAGGTGTTGACCATATAGCCGCCGGCAATGCCGCGCTCGGCATCGCCCGGCCAATAGCGGCCGGTTGTGTAGGTCGGCGCCATGGTCGCCGGCACGGCACGAACGCCATAGGGCAGGCGCGGAAGATTGCCGAAGAAGCGCGGCATGGCATCGTCCGCCAGCTTGGACAGGTAGGAGGCATGCATCAGCAGCTCTTCTTCCGTCTCGGCGTAGAATTGCGGATCGGTACGCAGGAAGTTGAGGAAGTCCGCGAAGGAGCCCTCAAACCCGGTCTCGGCAATGACCTCCTCCATCTCCGCGCGGATGCGGGCGACTTCGGCGAGACCGCGCTGGTGCACTTCTTCCGGCGAGGTGTCCAGCGTCGTGTGATAGCGCGTCACCGACTGGTAGTACTCGCGGCCGCCCGGCACGTCGGAAATTCCGATCGTGTCGCGTGAGCCTTCATAATACTCGCCCTGGAAGAAGGTCAGCAGGTTGTCATAGGCCGGCAAGACGGTGTCGTTGATGGCAGCCATTGCTTCATCGCGCAGACGCGTACGCTCGGCCTCGTCGAGGGCCTCAGGCAGGGCATCGATCGGAGCGATCAGCATTTCACGCAGCGTGTCCGGATCGTTCAGGCTCTCCATCTGCGAGATCACGCCATCAACGATGATCCGCGGCTGGGTGAAGCCGGTCTCGATACCTTCGCGCATCCAGGCGATATTCTGATCGAACAGGCCCGGAATGCCGTTGAGGCGCTGGATCCAGGCTTCGCCCTCCTCGATCGTGCGCGGACGGGTCGAGGACGCGGCATAGGTCGGCCCGGTGAAGAAGCCGCTATCAGACATGAAAGGCGTGCGCGAGGTGTCGAACTGGGCCAGCTCGACCTGGAATTTGAGCAGATAGTCGAGCACGACATAAGAGACCTGCTCGCTTTCGGTGAGCGCGTCCATGTCGATCGCTTCCAGTCGCTCCAGGAATTCCGCCTGGCGCGCGGTCTGAGCGGCCTGGGCTTCGCGGGAGATGTCATCCCACTGGCCCATGGCCTCGACATCGCCGCGGCGGGCGCGGGCATTGGTGCTGTTCTCGACCCGATAGGCCTCAAATTCCTCGATCAGCGCATTGAAGGCGATAGAGGCTTCGCTCTCTGCTGCTGCGGCTGACGGGGCAGCCGTGCTCGCAGCAGCGGCCTCCGGCGACTGCTCGGCCGGGGCCGGCGCTTCACTGGCGGGTTGGCAGGCGGCGACCAGCAGGCTGGCGGCGGCGATTGGAACTAGACGCATGAGTTCTCCCCTTATTACCGGTCTCGGCAATTCCTGTGTCGGCGCACACTGTGTCGCCGGACAAGTCGGGGAGCAACCTAGTTCAACGAACGTCCGGCGATAAGGGCCGCGCAGCCATTGGTCTGCAAATCGCCCTCTGCCGGGATGATGTGCTGGCCCCGTTCAACCGAGCCATCGGTCGGCCGGTAGGATATTTCCGTCACCGTCCCATCTTCCAGGCGCACCCGGAAAACACTGTCGATGCTGGCATCGCCATAGCTGCCGCCAATGCGGCCCTCGAAAGTCATGCCCGGCGCGAAACCGGCTGCGGCAGCGGGCCCGTCCGGATCGACCGAGACGAGGACAAATTCTCCGGCCTCATTGCGCCGGCCTTCCATGCCATAGACGAAGCGCGGCCGCTCGAATTGCTCGACAATGCCACAGGCACCGAAACTGTCCGCCGGTAGCGCAACGGGCTCGCCCTGAATGATATGGCGCTCGACCAGCGCACTGATGTCGAGGCCGGTGACGTCTTGCGTGACCCTTGTCAGACGCCGGGCCGGCGCGCCATCGCTGCCGGTTTCGCGCAGAGCGAACATGACGTCGTCGAGGTCCTGGGTCCCGTTGCTGTGCGCCCGGATCAGGTGATCGAGCAGGCCGGCGAACACCATGCCACGGTGATAGGCGAGGCGCTGATAGGGTGCGCTCGACCAGAACCCGCCGACAATGCCGCTATTGGGGGCACCGCGGACCGGCGAGAAACTGTCTTCCAGCAGGGCTTCATTCCAGTTCGCGATGGCCGTCTGCGCATCCCAAACGCCGCCGAGCACGCCGGCGCGCTGGGTCAGGAAATCAGTAAAGCCCTCGGAAAACCAGTAATCCGCGATCTGTTCTTCCGCGCCATCGACAAACCCGCCAAGACGCACCGGGTTCCAGGTGTGGACATGCTCATGCTGGAGTATGCGCAACAGGGTCATGGCATCGCCATTGTCGGTGGCGAAGAAGGCGAAACTGTCGGCCAGATTGGTGCCGCCGAGGCTGGAATGATTGGGCTGCGAAGTCAGCGGCAAGGCTGTGACCAGGAAGGGTTCGCCCTGCGTGCCCCAATAGGTCTGGTTGGCTCGGAGAACGCCTTCAACGCCGGCGAAGAAGTCCTCGTCGGAGAAACCGATATCTCCGCGCATGGCGACGCGGACGGGGGCACCGGCAACATCGGCTTCGGACAGGCGGAAGTCACCGGCGACGATGATGGAGGTGAGGAAGTCCCCGGCCTCCGGTTCGCCCTCGTGCTGCAGATCGGAAATCAAGGGCCAGGCTTCAGCATTGTCGCTCTGCCAGAGGCCGAAGCGGTAATCGGTCAAATTCTGCGGATAGACGAAGACGGTATGTCCGATCATGTGGACATAGTCTTCTGTGATCACGGGGCGGTAGTAGTCATGCGCCAGCGCGTCCGGGTCGCCGGGACGGTCCGGGACGATGCGCCATTCCAGTGCGATGCGTGCGCCCGGTGCGTGCCGGATCAGTTTTTCGCTGGCGCTCCCACCATTGGCCAGTTCACCGGCGCTCAGCAAGGTCAGGTTCGAGACATTGTTCCAGAGTTCCGCCTCGCCGCCCCATTCATTAGGCAAGGTGACAGCCGTTTCACCGTCCTCTTCGCCGGTGAATACGAGACGGATACGAACATCGGCGATCTCGCCGGCGCGCGGCGTGATATCAATCGTGTAGAGCGCCATGTCCGCTGCTGCGGCCATCGGGCTGGTCTGTGCTGCAAGGGCAGCCGCCAAGGCGGTGAGTATCATTCTAGTCCCCGGTCCATATCGCTTTTCGATAAATGTCTTCTCGCAGAGAAAGCGGACCGGGGCCAATTAAGCTTTGGAAATCTTACTGTTTGGTACGAAATCTCTGAGTTAAACCAAGGCGTTTGGTGACAATCTCATCGACTTTCCGGGCCGGCAGGAGTTTCGGCAGCGTCCAGTTGGTGAAGCGCTGGGGCACAATGGCATAGCGGAAATTCGGCTTGGCATCGGTGAAGGCGCGATAGACGCGATCGGCGATCTTGGACGGCGGGAAACCCTTTTCGCCCATGCTCGACATGTAGTTCCGCAGTCCGACCAGGGCATCGTAGAAGACCGACTTCTCATAGCCGGAGACATCAACCTCATCCGACTTGGCCCAGATCGGGGTCGAGACAGCGCCCGGTCCGATTACGATGACCTGGATGCCGAAGACATTGAGTTCGCGGCGGAGCGATTTCGACAGGCCTTCCAGCCCATGCTTTGAGGCAGCGTAAGGTGCCAGGAAGGGAGCACCCATCTCGCCGGCCATAGACGACATCATGACGATCCGGCCCGGCGGTCCCTCAAGCTCAAGATCGGCCCCGAGCAACGGTCCGAAGGCTTGGGTGACGCGCAGCTGACCGGTCAGGTTGATGGCGATCTGGCGCTCGAAATCCTCGATCGGCAATTCCAGGATCGGACCCGCCACCGCGACGCCGGCATTGTTGACCAGGCCATTGAGCGTGCGACCATCCAGCGCTTCGCGGACCTGCGCGGCGGCCTTGTCGATGGCCGGCTGATCGGTGACGTCCATGAAGAGCGGGGTGACGCTGTCACCGAAGGCATCGGTGAGGCGCTTGGCGTCTTCTTCCTTCCGCACGGCGGCGAAGACATGCCATTTCTTGGATACGAGTTTCTCGACGCAGCCATAACCGATACCGGTCGATGCGCCGGTGACGACGGCGGTTTTCTGGGTCTTGCTCACTTGGGTCTCCCTGTTTGGCGGGGAAGTTAGCGCCATTTGCCGCTTTGGCCATGGCCGGGCGGTCTAGTCCTCAACAATTCCGGCCCGGCGCGCGATAATCCGGTCGAGCATGCGTGCGGGCATCAGCTTCGGCAGGGTCCAGTTGTTGAACCGGTCCGGCACCACGGCATAGGCCAGGCGCGGCTCGGGCTCGGTGAGGGCGCGGAAGATACGGTCGGCAATGACCTCCGGCTTGAGTCCTTTCGGGCCCATCGCGGTCAGGAAATCGCGAAACCGCGTCATCGCCGGATAGAGCGGTGAGTTGTGATAGGGCGTTGCATCGACCTCGCCCGCTTTTTCCCAGATCGGTGTCGCCACCATGCCCGGCTCGATCATGATGACCTTGATGCCGTAATGCTGCAGCTCGATGCGCAGGCATTTCGACAGGCCTTCTACCGCGTGTTTGGAGGCGACATAGGGCGCCATGAAGGGAGAGCCGAGTTGCCCCGCGACGGAGGACAGCATGACAATGCGGCCTGGTGGGCCCGTCCGCGCCTTGTCGGTCCCGAGGAGCGGCCCGAAGGCCTGGGTCACACGCAGGACGCCGGTGACATTGATGTCAATCTGGTGCTGAAATTCCTCGATCGGCAATTCCATCGCCGGTCCGCCCATGGCGACACCGGCATTATTGACCAGCCCGTCCAAGCATCTGCCTTCGAGGGCCTTCTCGACCTGGCTGGCCGCCCGGGCGATGGAGGCGGTATCCGTTACATCCACGATCAGAGCCGTGACGGCGTCGCCGAACGCTGACTTGACGTCTTCGGCTTCAGTTTGCGTCATCACGGTCGCGAAGACATGCCATCCCTCGGCTACGAGACGCTCGGTCGTTGCCCGGCCAATTCCCGATACAGTACCGGTGATGAGGGCGGTTCTTGAGTTTTGATGCATCAGTGATGGCCTCCTGGAACCTCACGCTAAAGCGCTGCGCGGGCAGGGCCAATCCTTAAGACGGTATGAAAAGTGTCGGCAAGTTGTCAGCGGGGTGCGCCGGGGCGCGTTGACCCTGACATTTCCCGGCCTATTGTGCCATCCCGATACTTATTCCTGTTGCGTGGCGGGGCTTCACGCGACATTCCGCCGAACAAGAGACCGGCCCTCCCGGCCGATCAGAAGGAAGGGACACCCCATGTCTTCCGAATGGTCTGACCCGCGTCCGATGTCACCGCACCTGCAGGTGTGGCGCTGGCATGCGACGATGGCGTCTTCAATCCTGCACCGCGCGACCGGCGTGGCCAATTATGTCGGCGCTGTCGCCATCGCTGTCTGGATCATCCTGCTGGCGGTTGGAGCCGAGGCGAGCATCGGCTTCCTGTTTGAAGGCTGGATGGCCTGGGTGACCCGGTTCGGGCTGATCGCCCTGACCTATTCGGTCGCCTATCACTGGCTCAATGGCCTGCGCCACCTGGTCTGGGACTTCGGCAAGGGCTACGACGCCAAGGGTTCCAACCAGCGTTCCATCCTGATCATGATCGGTGCCGTCATCCCGACCGCGCTGCTCTGGCTCAATCTGGGGAATTGATCATGTCCGATTATCGTACCCCGACTGCTAAAGTCCGCGGCCTTGGCGCCTCCGGCCATGGTGCCGGTCACTGGATCGCGCACCGCGTGTCCGCCATCGCCATGTTCCTTCTGGCGCCGGTCTTCGTCTGGATGCTGGCCACCTCCGGTGCTCCCGACGCCGATGCGATGCGCGCCTTCCTCGCCTCGCCGGCCGGTTCCATTGTCACCCTTTTGACCCTGACTGCGGCGTTCTATCACATGCGCATGGGTATGCAGGTGATCATCGAGGACTACATCCACAAGCCGGGCACGAAGGTGTTGCTTCTGGTCGGCAATACGCTGCTGACCATGGGCCTGTGGCTGGTCACCGCCTTCTTCCTGGTCAAATTCGCGCTGTAACGGACGTTTCTCATGGCTGAATACAACTGGATCGATCACACTTATGACGTGGTCGTCGTCGGCGCCGGCGGTTCCGGCCTGCGCGCCGCGCTCGGAGCTTCCCAGGCGGGTCTGAAGACCGCCTGTATCTCCAAGGTTTTCCCGACCCGCTCGCACACGGTCGCCGCCCAGGGCGGTATCTCTGCTTCGCTCGGCAATATGGGCGAGGACGACTGGCGCTGGCACATGTACGACACCGTCAAGGGCTCCGACTGGCTCGGTGACCAGGACGCGATCGAATATCTCTGCCGCAATGCGCCGGAAGCGGTTTATGAGCTCGAGCACTGGGGTGTGCCCTTCTCGCGCACCGAAGACGGCAAGATCTACCAGCGTGCCTTTGGCGGCATGACCCGCAATTTCGGCGAAGGCCCGGTGCAGCGCACCTGCGCAGCCGCCGACCGGACCGGTCACGCGATCCTGCACACGCTCTATGGTCAGTCGGTCCGCAATGAGACCGAATTCTTCATCGAGTATTTCGCGCTCGATCTGATCATGGACGAGGACGGCGCCTGCCGCGGCATCACGGCCTGGAAGCTTGATGATGGCACGCTGCACCGTTTCCGGGCCCAGAAGGTGATCCTGGCGACCGGCGGCTATGGCCGTGCTTATTTCTCCGCCACCTCGGCCCACACCTGTACCGGTGACGGTAATGCCATGGTACTGCGCGCGGGCCTGCCGCTGCAGGACATGGAATTCGTCCAGTTCCACCCGACCGGCATTTACGGCGCCGGCGTTCTCATCACCGAGGGCGCGCGCGGCGAGGGCGGCTATCTGACCAATTCGGAAGGTGAGCGTTTCATGGAGCGCTATGCGCCATCGGCCAAGGACCTCGCCTCGCGCGACGTTGTCTCGCGCTCGATGACGATCGAGATCCGCGAAGGTCGCGGTGTCGGCGCCAATGGCGACCACATCCACCTGCATCTCGACCACCTCGACCCGGCCGTTCTGGCCGAGCGCCTGCCGGGCATTTCCGAAAGCGCCAAGGTCTTTGCCGGTGTCGATGTGACCAAGGCGCCGATCCCGGTCCTGCCGACGGTCCACTACAATATGGGTGGTATCCCGACCAATTATCACGGCGAGGTTCTGACCAAGACCGGTGATAATGAAGATACGGTCGTGCCGGGCCTGATGGCGGTCGGCGAGGCCGCTTGCGTCTCCGTCCACGGGGCCAACCGCCTCGGCTCCAACTCCCTCATCGACCTGGTAGTCTTCGGCCGCGCGGCCGGCCTGCGTGTCGGTGAGACGGTGGAAGCGGGTGCGACGCAGAAAGAGCTCACGGCCAAGGACGGTCAGCTCTCGCTCGATCGCCTCGACAAGTTCCGCCACGCCAAGGGCAGCACGCCGACCGCGAAACTGCGTCTGGAGATGCAGCGGGCGATGCAGGAAAACTGCGCCGTCTTCCGCACCGGCGAAGTCCTCGATGAGGGCGTGGAGAAGATCAAGACGGTCTATTCCGGCCTGCCGGATGTCTCCGTGACCGATCGTACCATGGTCTGGAATACCGACCTCATGGAAACGCTGGAATTCGACAACCTCATCGCCCAGGCGGCGGTGACGGTGAATTCCGCTGCCAACCGTGAGGAAAGCCGCGGCGCGCATGCCCGCGAGGACTATCCGGATCGCAATGACGAGACATGGATGAAGCACACTCTGGCCTGGGCCAGCGAAACCGGCGAAGTCAAAATCGATTATCGCTCGGTGCACACCTACACCATGTCCAACGACATCGCTTACATCGAGCCTAAGGCCCGGGTTTACTAAGGACGAAACGCATGGTTCAGCTCACACTTCCCCGCGGTTCGCAGCCCAAGAAGGGCAAGACCTGGCCCAAGCCGGACGGCGCCAAGAATACGCGGACGTTCCGCGTCTACCGCTATGATCCGGAAGGCGAAGAGGGTCCGCGCTGGGACACTTACAAGGTCGATATGGATGATTGCGGGCCGATGGTGCTCGACGCCGTCCTGTGGATCAAAAACAATATCGACAGCTCGCTGGCTTTCCGCCGCTCCTGTCGTGAAGGCGTGTGCGGCTCCTGCTCGATGAATATCGGCGGACGCAACACCATTGCCTGTACGTCCGGCATCGAGGATTACCAGGGCACGATCACCATCGCGCCGCTGCCGCACCAGCCGGTGGTCAAGGACCTGATTCCGGACCTGACGACCTTCTACGCCCAGCACGCGGCGGTGAAACCCTATCTCAAGACCGATACCCCGGCTCCTGAGAAAGAGTGGCGCCAGTCGCCGGAAGAGCGCGAAGAGCTTGATGGCCTCTATGAGTGCATCATGTGCGCTTCCTGTTCGACGGCCTGCCCGTCCTATTGGTGGAATGGCGACAAATACATGGGCCCGGCGGCCCTGCTGCAGGCCTATCGCTGGCTCGCGGACAGTCGCGATGAAGCCAAGGGCGAGCGCCTTGAAGAGCTCAATGATCCGTTCAAGCTCTATCGCTGCCACACCATCATGAACTGTACGCAGGTCTGCCCCAAGGGTCTCAACCCGGCCAAGGCGATCGGTGAGATCAAGAAAATGATGGTCGAGCGCGAAGGCTAGGTTTTCGCCCAAGTTTGAATTGGAAAAGCCCCTCCGGTGATCCGGCGGGGCTTTTTTATCGCCTAACCGTCATCCCACGGCGCGATTTCACACAGATCGCGGAGCCGTTCGGTCAGCTCAGCGTCGGTTCCGGGCTCATTGGCGGCATCGAGGGCGCGCCCAAAGTGCAGGCGGTAGCGGGCGCCGGCCTTGCCCATGAGACCATGAAATATGGTCATGTCCTTGAGCTCTTCATTGACCTGGGCGAGGGCGTAATAGAGTAGCGGCATGCGCTGGCGTACGGCCAGCGGGATAACCGGCGCCTTGAATTTCCGGGCCAGGCTGACAGCGGTCGGGTGCCAGACCTTGTCCTTCAGCCGCCAGTCCTTCCAGCTCCATTCCGCCATACGGCCAGACGGGAAGACAACGACGCATTTGCCCGCCTTGAACTCGGCAAAGGCGCGCTTGAGCAATTCACGTGACTGGCTGCGATTGCGCTCTTCCTCGCGCCATTCCACCGGAATGATGCGCTCTTCCAGGCCCGCGCAGACTTTCAGCGCGTCACGGTTGGCAAAAAACACCGTATCGGGCCGGCGTTGCTTGATCGTATCCCACAGGGCAAGACCGTCAGCGATGCCGCCGGGGTGATTGGCGACAATGACGCAAGGGCCGGTTTCCGGCACGCGGTCGAGCCCGAGGGTCTCGACATTGAGGTGCAGGTAGTCTGCGGTCCAGTCGAGGCATTGCGTGCCCGTCATGGCGGCGATCTGGTCAGCCATCCACACGGCCTTGCGATAGCCCAGCAGCGGATAGCCCACAAATTTGATCAGGGGCCAGAGGGGAGTGTGGATCAGCTTGGGCGCGCGATCCTCGATCAGCTCATCGACAATGTGCTGGTCGCGGACGGCGACGGAATCAGTCTCGGTCATGCGTTGAGAGAACTCCCAACTTGCCCGTCACGCAATGTCGAAAAGCTTGCTGCAGGCGCGAAGGGTTAACAGGGCTTTACCATTTGGCCCGCTGCTTGCGACGCAGCGGTTCGGTATTAACGGATTGTTCACGATCGGGACGCGCCATGACCCTGACTGACACTGCACCTGCTGGAACCCTGCGCAAGCTGCCTACCAAGCGTCGGCATATTGTTGATGACCTGGCCGCTGATTTTCTCAGCGTCGCGGTCAAACCCGGGGACCGAAGTCTGCAGCTCGGGCAGTCGTCACTGGGTGCGGTGTGTCTGCGCAGCGGTGCGTTCCACGAGTGTGTCGCCGACAAAGCCGGAATGGATGCGCTGGAGGCCGATTGTCTCAAGCGCAATATCGACACCCCGCGCCTGAGCTTTCCGGAGCGGGCCGGGGAAAGCTTTGCACAGCAGGATCTCGATCTCGCAGTTATCGGCGGTGGAACCGGTTTCGCCCTTCTGGCCGCCAACTGGCGAGACATCTCCCAGCGTCTCAAGCTGGGTGGCGTACTGTTGTTGAGCGATTGCAGTCGCGGAGCGGTCGCCCGCTTGGCTGACACCCTCTACACCGACCCGGCCTGGGCCTTCCAGGACATGATCGGCGGGGAGATTGCCGTTTATCGCAAGGTCCGTATGAGCGTCGATGACGGGCCGGCTGAGCGCCTCGATCCGGAGACGTCCGCAGGCGCGCCGGAGCCGGCGGAGACCGCACCGGGCTTGCTGGCGGGCGTGTTGCGGACACTGTTCGGCGCCAGCCCGTTGACCCGACGCTCCTGAACTCCGTCGCACCTGTGCGATGTCGCAAAATTTTCATCAATCTAGTACGTGACGGTCATGGTTAGGGCTTAACGGGGGCGGCATGTCGTCGCGTATCGCCCTGTCCGGGTTCTCGGCCCTGTCTCACCCCGTCCGTCTGGCCCTGTTCCAGACGCTGTGCCGGCGTGCGCCCGAGCGCGTGTCCGCCGGCGAGCTGGCGGATGGTTTTGATGTGCCGCCCTCGACGATGACCGGGCATCTGCAGGCCCTGGAACGCGCCGGACTGATCCGTTCGGAACGGCGCTCGCGCTTCATGCTCTATTCGCTGGATGAAGCCGGAGCGCAGCGTTTCATCCGCTACCTCATCGAAGATTGTTGTGCCAACCGCACCGATATATGCGGCGGCGCGCCGTCCGAGCCGAACAGCACCGATTTGCAGCACGCCTCATGAGAGACACGCCCTACAAGGTGCTTTTCCTTTGCACCGGTAATTCTGCCCGCTCGATTCTCGGAGAGGCCATCCTGGCCCGTCAGGCCGGCACGCGCTTCATCTCGCTGTCTGCCGGATCGCAGCCGAAAGGCGAAGTGCATCCGCTGGCGCTCGATCTCTTGCGCCAGAAGGAATACGACGTCTCCGGTCTGCGCTCCAAGAGCTGGGACGAGTTTGATGAAAACAAGATGGGCGACGGGATCGACTTCGTTTTCACCGTCTGCGACAGCGCCGCTGCTGAGGTCTGTCCGGTCTGGCCGGGGCAGCCGCTGAGTGCGCATTGGGGCATTCCCGATCCGGCTGCCGCGACGGGTACGGAAGCGGAGCAAAGGCTGGCCTTCGTTACCGCCTATAATCAGATGAAGGCGCGCATCGATGCCTTCACCGCCCTGCCCGATTTGAGGATCGACCGGCTAACGCTGAAGTCGAAACTGCAGGAAATCGGTCGCCTCTAGACTGCCCCGGGGGATTGCATGATCAAGCGACTGGCCGGTGAGGCCATCGGTACCGCCTTTCTGCTCATCGCCGTTGTCGGCAGTGGCATCATGGCCGAGCGACTGACGGATGATATCGCCCTGGCTCTTTTGGCCAATGCGATCGCGACCGGCGCGGCCCTCTATGTGCTGATTACCACTCTGGGCCCGGTGTCCGGTGCCCATTTCAATCCGGCGGTGACGCTGTCGATGGCCCTGCGGGGCCGGATCGGTATCCGCGAGGGGATGGCCTATACGCTTGTGCAGATCCTGGCCGCCATCATCGGTGTCTGGATCGCTCACTTCATGTTCGAGACGGACATCCTCCAGACCTCGATGAAGGTGCGTGAGGGCTGGGCGCAGTTCGGTTCGGAGGCGCTGGCCTGTTTCGGTCTGGTCTTTTTCATTTTCCTGGCTGTTCGCTATCGCGGCGAGGCCGTCGCCACCACCGTGGCGCTTTATATCACCGGGGCCTACTGGTTCACCGCGTCAACCAGTTTCGCCAACCCGGCCGTGACGATCGCGCGCTCCCTGACGGATACGTTTTCCGGCATTGCCCCCGGTGATGCGCCGGGCTTCATCCTGGCCCAGCTAGTGGGTGCCGTGTGTGCCGCCGGGGCTGCGGCCTGGCTCGTAGCGGACGAGTAACACCGTTTCGGCCGAGTGCTGCCGGCACAAGGCTTGGCGGCGTGCGGGAGAGCGAGGACGTAAGTCCCGCCCGGGGCTTTGCGACGTGCCAGCAGCACCCCAGCAACGCGCGACCTCTCCGGCATCCGTCGCATTACTTCATGAAAGCTTGGTAGGGATCAGCGCAAAAGAAAACGCCCGGCCGATCGGCCGGGCGTTTCCCTCGATGCGTATGCCGTTGATTAGAACGGCAGGGCGAAGGAGACGGAGACCGTCTCGCCGTCCGCATAGTCACGGTCGAACGTGCTCTCATAGTTGAGGGCCAGCACACCGCCGCCGACTTCGGCAGACAGGGAGCTTGCGAACTCGAACCAGATCGTGTCGCGACCATCTTCCTCAACCGCGAAGGCGCCGACATTCGGGGCCGCGGAGAAGACTGCGCTGAACAGCTCAGCGTCGTCGTTAAACTCCTTGGCAGCACCGGTGTAGAAGCCGAGCTCGGTCGAACCACCCAGGTTCAGAGCGAAGGCCGTACCGAAGCGCGCTGCGAGGCTCTCATAATCGCGTGCTGCGATATCGAGACCCGCGACGGCGCCGGTCGTGCTCGTCGCATCGAAGTCGACCTGGTTATAGCTCAGACCGGCCACGGTTGCGGCGCGATAGCGACGGTCTTCCGGGCTCAGATCGTAACGCCAGGAGGCGTCGATACCGAAACCGTCAGCGTCATAGCGCGCCGCGCTCGGAGCTGTGGAGCCGACATTGACGATCCGCGTGCTGTCGCTCGAGTGCTCGCTGTAATGAACAGCCAGGGACGCGTGCGTGCGGTTTTCCTCATAGGACAGGAAAGCGCTGTACTGGTCGGTTTCCACGCTGGCGATGGTGGAACCGTACATGGCGCCGAGGGTGTTGTCGGTGTCAGCGAAACCGATGGCAGCACCGGCCCGCATGTTGTGACCGAGCGGCATGTCGAAACCGACGAGACCGTAATCACCCTCAAGATCGCTCTGCTCGGCGCCGACGATGGTTTCCGCATCACCGGAAATCAGACCGAAGGAACCGAAGACGCGGCTTTCGCCATCATGATCGCCGTGACCTTCCTTGGCGGAAGCCGCCATGGCGAGGTGGGACAGATCCTGATCCAGCGTCGAGCCCGTAGCCTGCTTGGCAGCTGCCATGGTCGTGTCACCGGCACCGGAGTAACCCCAGTATTCACCGATCTGGTTACGCAGGGCGCGGTTGAGGACCTGGTCATGCATCCGCGTGGAGCGATCGAAGAGGACCGATTCCCACGGTGCCAGGCTGTTCAGGCTGGAGAGCAGCTGGTTGCCTTCCATCAGGTCGAGACCGCCAAAGACGTCAGCCAGAGCCGCATAATCGGTGTCGCGTGCTGCATCGAGCTCGGAACCGATATTGGTCTGGAACGCATTGGTGAAATCAGCCTGGGTCGAGAAGGCCTCGGCTTCCAGCGTCAGGCCGACGGTGGAGGCGCCGTAGCTGACGACCGGCGTAAGAACGCCCGGCAGGTCGGAGACAGCGGCAAAGCTGCCGATGCCGATACCCGTCGAGGTGATGATCTCGAAGCTGTCGCCATAGCGCGGCAGATAACCCGCAACCGGGTTCACGATCAGCGCGCCGTCAAGCGAGTAGTCGCCATCGATGAGCAGGTTGTCGGACGCGCCGCCTGCATCGATGTCGGCCATGAACACGCCACCGGAGGCCTGAACATAATTGCCGTTCACTTCCAGAGTGCCGGTCGCACCCATGGCACCCGGATTGACCACACCATTCAGGTTGAAGAGCGTACCCGCCTGGGAGACGCCGTTGCCGAACAGCAAGTTGGTCTCGAACAGGTCGAGTTCACCGGAACCGGTCAGCAGGCCGCCCCAGAGCACGACTTCACGCGTACCGAGCAGGCCGTCGACATTCAGCGTGCCGCCGAAGACTTCGACATTGATCATCGACAGGATGGTCGAGGTGTCGAGGATGTCGAGGGTCGCGCCGGTGCCGCGGATGTTCAGCTTGTCGATCTCGACAAACGGCAGGTCTGCCGTGGTGGTACCGTTGGCGTCGAGGGTGACCTCGAAGAACTGTGCCACAGCTGCGCCGAAGCCGTAATTATTGTCCGGAACGAAATTGGTCGAACCCGGACCGGTGGCCGCGCCGCGATTGAGGTCGCCGCCGGTCTGGCCCGTACGAGTGCCGGTCGCTTCAGCAACGCCAGCGTCGGCAACAAAGCCGGTGGCAACGAAGTCCGTGAAGACGCCAGCGACGTCATCCTGGACCGGGGCCTTGCCGGTGATGTCGGCAACGGTGTTGGAGGCCGTCGCGCCGGTGCCGATTACCAGACCATTGGCCGAGTCGTCAGCTGCCACATCGCCGGAGAGCGTCTGGAAGCCACCTGCGGCAACGCTGTTGTCGGCGACAGCAAAGCCGTTGGCCTTCTGGCTTTCGAGCGGCTCTTGCGGCGCGCCGCCAGCGGTCGAGAAGGTTTCAGCCGGCGTGTCGAAGACAATGCCTTCCTGCGGGCCGGTGCCGCCAACGCCCGGCTCCGGACCGGTCGGCAGACCGTTCACGATTTCGCCGGAGCCATTATAGATGAAGTAGTTCGGGTCCATGGTCTGAACCCAGTGCGTCGCATCCGACCAATTGCCGTCGCCGGCCACAGCCGAGACGTATTTGTACGGGTTATTCTCGGCGATGAACTGGTGGAAGTTGAACAGCGGGTTGTAATAGCTCACCTCGCCATAGCTCTGACCGCTAGCGTGGAAGAAGCCCGGCACGAAACCACCCGACAGCACGCCGAGGATCAGCGGGTTGTCATAGATGTTCATGGCCATGAGCGGACCACCGGAGTCACCACCAGCTGTCGCGACTTCATTGTCCAGGGCATCGCCCGGGAAGTAGTCGATGCTCGGACCCGGCAGGATCAGGGTGTCGCCGTCAACAAAGCCGCCGTCGAAGCCGTTATTGTCGTCACAGACGATGGAATTCGTCGCGCCGAGCGAGAACGGGTCGGGGCCGCGCACACAGGTGCCGGTGCGGCCCGGCTGGTCGAAATCGGTCCAGTAGAGGGACTGATTGCTCGTGACCGGCGCGTTGTAGAGCCCGTTCTGGGCCAAGGCGTTGAAGAAGTCGTTCTGCGAGCCCATCAGGCCGAGCATGTTTTCACCGGCGCGGCGCAGGCCGTTGATGCTGCCGGAATCGGTCGAGCCCGGGTGGAAGGTGCCATAGCCGATCTGGTTCACGAGGACGCCGGCGTCGAAGACGTCGGTCGGGATCGGGCTGAACAGCATGCCATAGGTCGGCAGGGTGTAGAGCGGGTCCTGCAGAGCCAGGAGGGTCACGTCGGCGCCCGGGAAGTCCTCAACACCGAACTGACCGTCCGGATGGTTGATGGTGTCGACAGCGAAGCTCAGGCCCTGCGTGTCGGAGAGGAATTGCTGACCGGTGAAAATCCAGTTGAACAGGGCGTCGAACGTGTCGGTGCCATAGGCGACGATCGGAACGGCCGTTTCACCGAAGCCCCACTCGCTGTCGGGCAGGCTGTTGAAGCAGTGTGCCGCGGAGATCACCGTGCGGGCGTTGATCATGGAGCCGGTACAGTTGAAAAAGATCGAGCCGGAGGCCTGGTCCCAGTAGAAGATCTGGACAACACCGTCCCAGCCGGCCGCGAAGGCCTGGGCGCCGCTGTCACCGACATCATCACGGAACGGAATAGCTTCTGCCGGAGCTGCCGTCATGGCAGTCACACCGGCCAGCGCCAGCACCATGGCCGACGTGGTCGAGGTCAGCGTTTTCTTGAACGCGGACGTTGCGGTTTCGAGTTTCATCAGAGGTCCCCTCCTTGAGCAAACACGGAGCGAGCGCAAGGAGAGACATAAATTCACCCCCCGCACCCTGTCTTATAATTCTAGTAACCGTAGATACACATTAAGCGGGGCTCGACCGCAAGCACCCCACCTCCGGTTTAGTCAGAAAATCCTGTTACGCGACCGAACTGTTGCGCAAAGTCCACATGTATAGACTATTACCTGTTATCGCTATCACCTCGGCGGGATGCGACCGATCCGCACGACGGCTCGACAGGGGCGCGCCGCCATACTAATTGAGCCCCAAATTCTTTCCGCGGGAGCGTATCGAAATCCCGCCCACCCACATAACCGGGGAGACCGCGCCATGAGCCGCGAGATTCATCACTTTCTGAATGGCAAAAGCTTTGAGGGCCAATCCGGCCAGTATGGCGATGTCTACAATCCGAGCACGGGCGAGGTTCAGGCCCGAGTCCAGTTCGCTACGGTCGATGAGGTCAATGCCGCCGTCGCCGGTGCCAAGGCGGGCCAGCAGGCCTGGGCCGCGATGAACCCGCAGCGCCGTGCCCGCGTACTGATGAAATACAAGATGCTGGTCGAGGCCGAGATGGACAGCCTGGCCGAAATGCTTTCCTCCGAGCACGGCAAGGTCATCGCCGACGCCAAGGGCGATATCATCCGTGGCCTCGAAGTGGTCGAGTTCGCCATGGGCGTGCCGCACCTGATGAAGGGCGAGTACACGGAAAGCGCCGGCCCGGGCATTGATGTCTTCTCCATGCGTCAGCCGCTCGGCGTTGTTGCCGGTATTTCCCCGTTCAACTTCCCGGCCATGATCCCGATGTGGTTCATGGGCATGGCGCTGTCGACGGGTAATGCCCTCGTCCTCAAGCCGTCAGAGAAGGACCCGTCCGTTCCCGTTCGTCTCGCCGAGCTGTGGATGGAAGCCGGTCTTCCGGAAGGCGTGCTGCAGATCGTCCATGGCGACAAGACGGCCGTTGATGCCCTCCTGCATCATGATGACATCAAGGCTGTCTCCTTCGTCGGTTCCTCCAATATTGCCCAGTATATCGCAGCGACGTGTGCCAATAACGGCAAGCGGTTCCAGGCCATGGGCGGTGCCAAGAACCACGGTATCATCATGCCGGATGCGGACATGGACCAGGTGGTCAAAGACTTCCTCGGCGCGGCCTACGGCTCTGCCGGCGAACGCTGCATGGCGCTGCCGGTCGCCGTCCCGGTCGGCCAGGATACGGCTGACGAATTCGTCGCGCGGATGAAGGAAGAAGCCCAGAAGCTCCAGGTTGGTGTCTCGACCGACCCGGATGCGCACTACGGTCCGGTTGTCTCCTCGGCCCATCGCGCAAGCATTGAAAAATGGATCCAGACCGGTGTCGATGAGGGCGCAGACCTGCTGCTCGACGGCCGCGGCTTCTCGCTGCAGGGCCACGAGAACGGCTTCTTCATCGGGCCGTCCCTGTTCGACAAGGTGACACCGGAGATGACCTCCTACCAGGAAGAGATTTTCGGCCCGGTGCTTCAGGTCGTGCGTGCCAATGACCTGGAAGAGGCGGCCAGCCTGCCGAGCCAGCATCAATACGGAAACGGCGTGGCGATCTTTACCCGCAATGGTCTCGCGGCCCGCGAGTTCGCAGCGAAGGTCAATGTCGGCATGGTCGGTATCAATGTGCCGATCCCGGTGCCTGTCGCCTACCACTCCTTCGGCGGCTGGAAGCGCTCGGCCTTCACCGATACCAACCAGTATGGCACTGACGGCATCCGCTTCTTCACCAAGATCAAAACCGTGACCCAGCGTTGGCCGTCCGGTGAGATCGGTGATCAGGCCTTCGTCATTCCGACAATGCAGTAAATCTCAGATCGGCGCTGACCGGAGGCGATCAGCTTTCGTCTTCGGTCACGCCCGTCTGTTCGCGCAGCCAGTTGAGCGCCGCGGCGCGGTCCTTGACCACTTTGATGCGCAGATTGCCGGCCTCGAACACCGGCCAGGTCGTCGACAAGTCCCAGGTCCGCGAGATCTGCGAGGGCACGTAGGCGAGGGTGATGGGCTGTTCCATCGCCAGCATGAAGTCTTCGGCGATATTCTCGACCTTGTTTCGGGACAGTGAATTATCGAGGCGCGAGCTGTCGACGAGGATATGTGTCGCCTCGAATTCCGCCACCAGTTCGCGTGTGCGTTCGATCGCCCAACCCGTTTCCTGATTGGTGATATCACCGACACTCGTCACTTCTAAGGTTCGGGGAATGTCCAGTGGCCCAACCCGAATTGGCATAACGCACCCATACACATTTTGAATTGTATTCTAATTATATTTGAACAAGCCGTGTTTCAGCAAGTCATGTGAAATGAGCCTAAGTTATTGTTTTAGTATGGTTAATGCGCGATAACCTTAGGCTATCTGGGGTTGATTTGCGTGAGCTGGGTTGAGCCCTCAAGCCCTGTGCCGGTGAGCGGGTCTCACTGCGAAGCCATTCCAGAGCCAGTTCGGGGGTCTTGAACACGCCAACTCGGTTTTCGATCTGGCGCGAGAGGGCCCAGGCGGCTTCATGGTGCTCTTTGCTCCATTGCCGAGGCGCCAGGAATCCAATTGGGAGCGGCTGCTCCAGCGTGTAGATGAAGTCTTCGAGAATTTCGACGCAATGCCGGGCCGAGGTGATCACCTCAATGTCCCGCATGTCGACCAGCACGCCTCGCGCACCAGAAGAGATGACAAGTTCGCGGACTTTCTCATTGGCCGCACTGGTCTGGACGCGGGTCGCCAGACCTGAACGCGTCATGGATACAATTCGATCCCGTTCGAGAAGGCTGACCCTTACCGACATACTCACCACACACACTAGTTTTGTTGTTCATCGCTCTTCCGGCGACGGGGCTGGAATATCGGTGTGACGCAGTTCCAGCCAGTATTTGAAAATGAGAATCACCAACCCTTCCGCGACCTGAATACGGCCTGCACGGAATGAGTTTGCTTAATGCCGGATTCAGCCTGGCGCGTGGGCGCGCCAGCTTGACCTATTGCCTGATGCGGGAGGCGCGGGCATGGTCCGGTCGCGATTGAAAGGACTTGCCGCATGACCGCCTCCGCCTTCTCCTTCCGCACCGTGCCGCACATCCATGCCGGAGCCGGGGCTACACGTCAGCTGGCCCGCCTGGCTGCGCCGCTGATCGGTGCCCGCAAACGGGTCTTCCTGATTACCGACCCAGGCGTTCGCAAGGCCGGGCTAATCAATGCGGCCGTGACCTCGCTGGAGGCGGCCGGGCTGCAGGTCCAGGTCTTCGATCGTGTGGTTGCTGATCCGCCGAAAGCGATTGTCCTGGAAGCGGAGGATGAAGCGCGCGGCTTCGGGGCCGAGGTCGTTCTGGGCCTGGGTGGGGGCTCGTCGATGGACACCGCCAAGGTGGTGTCGCTCCTGCTGGGCTCCTCGCAGCGCCTTGAGGACATGTATGGCGTAAACAATGCTACCGGCCCGCGCCTGCCCCTGATCCTGGTCCCCACAACCGCCGGGACCGGGTCTGAGGTGACACCGATTTCAGTCCTGACGATCGGCGAAAGCACCAAGATGGGGATCAATGCGCCGGCGCTCTATCCTGATCTCGCCGTGCTCGATGCCGAGCTGACCTACGGCCTGCCTCGCGCTGTCACGGCGGCAACAGGCATTGATGCGATGGTGCATGCGATCGAGGCCTATACCTCCAAGATCGAGAAAAACCCGGTGTCCGATGCTCTGGCTCTGGCAGGATTGAAGAAGCTGCATGGTGCGATTGAAACGGCCTGCCGTGACGGCGCGGACCGCCAGGCGCGCGAAGACATGCTGCTGGGCGCCCTGCTCGCCGGTCAGGCGTTTGCCAACGCGCCGGTCGGAGCCGTGCATGCGCTCGCCTATCCGCTGGGTGGCGTATTCCATGTGCCGCACGGTCTTTCCAATTCGCTGATGCTGCCGCCAGTGTTGCGCTACAACGCACCGGAAGCCGAGCCGCTCTATTCCGAGCTGGCCACCCATCTCGGCCTGCATGCCTCAACGGATGGCCTGGTCACGGAAATGGAGCGCATTGCTGACAGTGTCGGCATCGAGACCCGGCTGAGCCAGGTCGGCGTCAGCCATAATGATCTGCCGCGCCTGGCCGAAGAGGCGATGGAGGTCAAACGCCTCCTGGTCAACAATCCGCGCGAAATGACGCTGGAGGCCGCCCAGGCCTGTTATGAGGCTGTATTGTGAGCGAGAAACGTACCCGTTCAGACTATCCGCGCTGGCGCGACCTGCCGACCCGTTGGGCCGATAATGACATCTACGGACATATCAATAATGCCGCCTATTACGGCTTCTTCGATACCGCGGTGAATTGCTTTCTGATCGAGGAGGCGGGGCTGGATATCCATGCTGGTGCCGTGATCGGCCTGGTCGTGGAAACCGGTTGTGCCTATTACGCCCCCCTGGCTTATCCCGACACCGTTCAGGCCGGCCTCCGCGTGGCGCGTCTGGGCAAATCCTCGGTGCGCTATGAGCTCGGCCTGTTCAAACCGGGTGAAGACGAGCCCGCGGCCCAGGGCCATTTCATCCATGTCTATGTCGACCGCGATACCCGCCGCCCCGTCGCCCTGCCAGCCTTGATGCGTTCGGTTCTGGAGGGGCTCAATGCGTGAGGTCCGGCGTCCCGTTCTGCTGCTTGTCGCTGGGGTGGTAACGTCACTCCTGCTGGCCGCCGCAATCTGGCGGCTCTGGCCGGCGGGATGAGTTGTTCGGCATTGACCTGACAGCAAGGCTTCTGGTTTAGGCTGATCTCATGGCCACCCCGATTGACCGTCTCAAAGCGCGTATCGCCTCCGGCGAATTATCGCCCGATGCCGACCAGGAACGGGCGGCACAGGCACTCGGCGCGCTGCAGCAGCGGCTGGCGCAGTGGAAGCCGGGCAAGCGCGGCCTGTTTTCCAAGCCGAAACCGGCCCCGAAAGGGCTCTATCTCTGGGGTGGGGTCGGACGCGGCAAGTCCATGCTGATGGACCTGTTTTACGACGATGCCCCGACCCAGCCGAAACGCCGGGTCCACTTCCATGAGTTCATGCAGGATGTGCATACCCGCATCGCCGAATGGCGGGGTCTGAGTGAGCGCGAGCGCCGCCGCCGGGCCGAATACGTCAAGGGGGCCGGTGACGACCCGATCCCGCCGGTCGCACGCGCGCTGATTGCCAAGTCGCGCCTGCTCTGTTTCGACGAATTCCAGGTCACCGATATTGCCGATGCCATGATCCTCGGCCGCCTGTTCGAGGCCCTTTATGCCGAGGGTATCGTCGTGGTCGCGACTTCCAACCGCTTCCCGGACGACCTCTACAAGGACGGTATCAACCGCCAGCTCTTCCTGCCTTTCATCGATGAGCTGAAGTCCCGCATGGACCTGTTCGAGCTCAATGGGGGCGTAGATCATCGCTTGCGCCAGCTCGAGGCCGCACCGGTCTATTATTGTCCGCTCGACACCGATGCCGAGCTGGCCATGGAGGACGCCTGGGACCGGCTGACCCATTGTGCCGTGCCACAGCAGTGTACGCTGATCGTCAATGGTCGTGATTTGATCGTGGAACGTGAGGCGGCTGGTGTCGCTCGCTTCGGATTTGAAGAATTATGCGCCAGGCCGCTGGGGGCGGCGGACTATCTCGCCATTTCCCGGCGTTTCCATACCGTTCTGTTGGAACGTACGCCCAAGCTCTCGCCGGACAAGCGTAATGAAGCTAAGCGCTTCGTCACACTGATCGATACGCTTTACGAGGCGCGCACCAAGCTGGTGATGAGCGCCGACGCCGAGCCTCAAGACCTCTATCCGGCCGGTGATGGCGCCTTCGAGTTCGAGCGCACGGTATCGCGGCTGATCGAGATGCGCTCGCACGACTATCTCGCGGCTGAGCGGCGCGAGGTCGATGACGCCGCCGAGGCGTGATCTCCATTTCCTGATCAATCTGTAAGTTTCCTGCAACCGGTCTGTTGGCCGGTCTGGGTATTTTGCCGCGGACAATAACAACGGGACCGAAATCAGGGGGATCCATGCTGACGGTTATGACGGCGATGGCGGCGGCCACGCTGGCGCAGGCAGATGTGCCGGACTGGAGCGCGCTGGCGCGAAGCGATATTGAATTCATGCACGCGCAGACCCAGGCGCATCACCCCGGTCCGGTTGATGACGAGAACCCGGATTTCAGAACGCAGATGGAGATCGCGCTGGAGCGCGGGCTAAGCCTCGCGGCGCGGGTTGATAGCCAGGCCGGCTATGCCATGGCGCTTCGAGCCTATGCCGCACATTATCGCGATGGTCATTATGGTGTCGGTCCCCGGTCTGGTGTTGAGACTTATCAATGGCCCGGCTTCGTCACCATCCGGACTGGCGGGCGCTGGTTTGTCCGCTCTGGCGACGCGTCCGCGGCCGCTTTGGATGGTCATGAACTGCTCGATTGCGACGGCCGTACTCTGGACGACTGGATGCAGGAGCGGATTTTCGATTTCGCCGGTAATCCGGACCTGGTCGCAGATTGGGCCCAGCGGGCACCGCGCCTGATGGTCGAGCGCGGCAATCCTTTCATCGGGCGGCCCGGCAGCTGCCGCCTCTCTGACGGCGAGAGCGTCGAGACGGTGTCCCTGGAATGGCAAGACATCGATGCGGACACCTGGTGGGAGGTCTCCGATACGCTGTCCCAGCCTGAGCCGGCACCTTGGGGGCTGCACGAGTTTGCCCCGAACGCCTTCTGGATCGGGATGCCGACGTTTGCCCCGCAAGGTGAGAACCTCGAGACCATGCACGCCCTTATCGCGGAGCTGGAGGAGCGTGCCGATGAGTTGCGGGCCGCGGACCTGCTGGTCTTTGACGTACGCAGCAATAATGGCGGTGCCAGCTCCTGGGGCGATGCCATCGTCAACGCCGTATGGGGTGAGGACTATGCCGCCTATCGCGCGCCGGCCCTGTCCGACGGGGTCGATTACCGCATCTCCGATCAAAATATCGACCACGCCCGGTTCATCATCGATTTTACGGTCGAGCAGAATATGACCGATGCCGAGACCTATTTCCGCGAGGTCTATGCCGGCATGCTCGCGGCCAGCGAGGCTGGTGAGGATCTCTATCGCGAGCGCCGCGAAGCGCAGGACGTGGCCCCGGCGGCGGAAAACCCCGTCACGGCTCGCGTTTATTTCCTCACCGATTCAGCCTGTGGCAGCGCCTGTCTCGACTTCGCCGACCGCATGTACGCGCTTGAGGGCGTTACCCATATCGGCGGCGAAACCTACGCTGACAGCGCCTATATGGAATTGCGCACCCTCGACCTGCCATCGGGCTATGGCAGCCTGGGTCTTCCGATCAAGGTCTATCGTGGCCGTCCGCGCGCTTCCGGCGAAACCTATGTGCCTGAGCGGGTCTACAGTGGAACCGACTGGACGACGCCGGCGCTCCAGACCTGGGTGGCTGGTCTCGGGGACTAGCGAAACCGGCAAGCGGCACGGTATCCTCGGATCTCAAACCGGGGATGCCGCATGTCCAGATCGATCGGTCTCGATGAGACCCTTACCGCCTATGTCCGCAACGCCAACCGGGCCGAGCATCCGGCCCTCGAGGCGTGCCGGATCTTTACAGACAATATGGGTCAGATCTCGCGCATGCAGATTTCGCCGGAACAGGGGGCCTTCCTGCAAATGTGTGTCCGGCTGGTCCAGGCCCGGACCGTGGTCGAGATCGGGGTCTTCACCGGTTATTCCTCAACCGCAATGCTCCTGACCATGAAGGAGCTGCACGGTGAGGCCGCCAAGCTGTATGCCTGCGATATCAACGCCGACTATTTCCGCCAGGCCAAGCGCTTCTGGGACCAGGCCGGTGTGACCGGACAGATTGATGTGCGCCAGGGCGATGCCACGGAAACGGCCAAGCAATTGGTAACGGAGATTCCCGGTCAGGTGGATTTGGTTTTTGTTGATGCTGATAAGGCGAATTACGACAACTATTACGAAGCCGGACTGGAGATCTTGCGCCCCGGTGGGCTGTTCCTGTTCGACAATGTGCTCTGGTCGGGCGATGTCGCCGATCCGCGCAAGCGTGACGGGGATCGCGATACGGCGGCGCTGTATCAGCTGGCCGAGAAGATCCGCGATGACGACCGTGTCGATATGGCATTCACGGCGATCGGTGACGGCATCCTGATGGCGACCAAGCGCTAGCCGGGCTGACGGCCCTCGATCAGGTCGGCGCGCTCGCGCAGCCCATCCGCGAGAAAGTTGAACAGGGTGCGGATGCGCGGGGCCGCGATCAGGTCGCGGTGCGTCAGCACCCAGATTTCCCGGCTGGGCCAAGTGCGATCCCCGCAGATGCGCTTGAGCCCCGGATCGAGATCGCCGATCGAGCAGGGCAGGATCGCAATGCCCATACCACGCCGCGCCAGGTTGAGCTGGGCGTCCGGCGTATCGGCGCGCCACAGGCGGCGGGAAATCCGCAGGTCGCGATGCGTGGCCCAGTCCTCCAGCTCTCCCGGCTCACCCCAGCCAATCCAGGGCAGGTCCAGGCCCTGGTCGGCGATCTCGGCCGCGGCGTAGAGGGTGACATGCAGGGTCGCGACCTGACGGCCAATGAGATGCTCGGGCGGCGTATTGGACCCGCGCACGGCAATGTCCGCTTCGCGCTTGGTCAGATTGGCCTCGCCCATGGTCACATCGAGATCGATATGGACGTCCGGATAGCGGTGATGGAATTGCTGCAGCACGGTGCCGAGATATTCGGCCAGGTAGAGCGGCGGCGCGGATAGCCTGACCTCGCCCTCCAGATCGGGACTGTCGCCGATCACCCGGCGTTCCAGGGCGTGGATCTCGCTTTCCACCCGGCGCGCCGTCTCCAGCATGACCGAGCCGGCCGAGGTCAGTTCCAGCCCGCTGGGGAGACGGTCGAAAAAGCGCTGCCCCATACGTTTCTCAAAGGCCGCAATCCGGCGCGAGACCGTGCTCTGGTCCAGGCCCAGCTCACCGGCCGCGGCTTGCGTCGAACCCGCTTCGGCGGTGGCCAGAAAGGTTTGCAGATCGCGCCAGTCCATGTGCTGCTCCTATGCGCTGGTGCATGTCTTCTAAGCAGGTTCGGCCGGATCGCCTAGCGACAGTGCATAGCGTGAGCGCTGCGGCCGCACTTGCCGCAATGGCAGGCCTGGTTCAAAAGGCGGGCATGAAAGCGCGTCTCATCGTCAGTGGTCATCCCGACTTTCCCAGCCCGCAAGCGCTCGAGGCCTTCGTCCGGGCGCACGCCCGCGGTGGTCTGACCATCCGCGATGCGGACATGTTCGCCCGCACTATGCAGGAGGGGGTGGTCGTGGCCATTATCGATGACGATGATGCGCTCATTGCCATGTCGGCCATTCTGCCGCTTGAGCATGGCGAGTTTGAAATGGGCGCCGCGCTGGTGCGCGAGGACATGACCGGCTTCTCCCTGCAACGATACATGATCGCGGCGCGCCTCGCGGCGGCAGCGGAGCGGTCCCTCGTGGCGCCGGAGAAACTCTTTGCCGGCGCGCTGCAGAGCGAGGCCGGAGCCGGGTCCCGCGCGATGATCGAAATCAACGGGTTCAGCCCCATCGATTTCGATGAAGTGCCGAAAATCCTGCAGGATGAATGCCTCACCTGTACCAAGACCGCGCACCGGCCCGAGGGCGAACGCTGCTGCTATAAATACTACCGGGCCTGCGCGCACCGGCCGGAATCGGCTGCCCTTCCGGCACGGGTCGAGCTGAAAAACCGTCGCGACGGCCGTCTGCTGACCCTGGTTTTATCTCATCCATAAGTCGGGTGCGGCGCACTGCGCGCTTGCCCCGTGGCGGCGGCAGCGCTAGACCGCCCGCAACTGCTTTTTCGACCACAGCCATTCCTGATCAAGGAGTCCTCCCATGGCCCGTAACAAGATTGCTCTCATCGGTTCCGGCATGATCGGCGGTACCCTCGCCCATGTCGCTGCCCGCGAAGAACTCGGCGATGTCGTCCTGTTCGATATTGCCGAAGGCGTTGCCAAGGGTAAGGCCCTCGATATCGCTGAAGCCTCGCCGGTCTTCGGCAAGGACAGCCAGCTGGCGGGTGCCGATGACTATGCCGCTATTGCCGGTGCGGACGTCTGCATCGTGACGGCGGGTGTGCCGCGCAAGCCGGGCATGAGCCGCGACGACCTGCTCGGCATCAACCTGAAAGTCATGAAGGCTGTCGGCGAAGGTATCGCCAAGCATGCCCCGAACGCTTTCGTGATCTGCATCACCAACCCGCTCGACGCCATGGTCTGGGCGCTGCGCGAATTCTCCGGCCTGCCGCACAACAAGGTCGTCGGCATGGCGGGCGTGCTCGACAGCGCGCGCTTCCGTCACTTCCTGGCTGACGAGTTCAAGGTCTCCGTCGAAGACGTCACCGCCTTCGTCATGGGTGGCCATGGCGACACCATGGTGCCGCTGCTGCGCTATTCCACCATCGCCGGCATCCCGGTTCCGGACATGGTCGCCATGGGCTGGTCGACGCAAGAGAAGATGGACGCCATCGTCGAGCGTACCCGCAAAGGCGGCGGCGAGATCGTGGCCCTGCTCGGTACAGGTTCCGCCTTCTACGCTCCGGCGGAAAGCGCCATTGAAATGGCCGTCTCCTATCTGCGCGACAAGAAGCGCATCCTGCCGTGTGCCGCGCACCTGACCGGCGAGTTCGGCCAGAATGACCTTTATGTCGGCGTGCCGATCGTGATCGGTGCCAATGGCGTCGAGAAGGTCGTCGAGATCGAACTGAATGCGGACGAGCAGGCCATGTTCGACAACTCCGTCGACGCTGTGAAAGGCCTCGTCGAAGCCTGTAAGGGTCTCGAGCCGAGCCTCGCGTAACACCTGGTTTTGTTACCGATATTTTCGAAAAGGGCGGGCCGTCATGGTCCGCCTTTTTTGCATTCAGGCCCTGTTAGGCATGCGCATATTCGATGAATCGACGGTCTCCGTCGCGTGTTCTAGATGCATGCCATGGCCTTCGAGATCGAGCTCCATACCGTCACGCCTCGCGTTGACATCATCCTGTCCGGCCGGGTGACGGCGGTCGATCTCGTGACGCTGGCTCGACAGACGGTGGCAGAGCCGGGCTGGGGCCCGGACCGGCATCATTGCTTCACCGTTCGGCCCGATACCGAGCTACCGCAAATGCGAGACATGGCCTGGCGTCCGGTCGAAATCCCGGTGCCGCAGCAGTCCCTTCTGGCCAAACCGAGAAGTGCCTGGGTCACCCCGGACGGCCGCCCGCGAGCGGTGCTGGCCGTGATTGAACGCCTGCTCAGCCGGTCCGGTCTGGCAGAAGTCCGGTGTTTCAATCTGTATGATGAGGCTGTCCTCTGGCTCGACGAGGACGCGCTGGCGGTCGAGTAGGGCTAGAGCCCGCCGGCGAACCCGCCGCCGGAATTCAAGCGCATGATCTCAAAGCTCAGGGCCAGGTTCAGCGTCTGCCAGACAAAGACCGGCCAGAGCAGATAGCCCGCCGCACTCGAGCAGCGTCCCACCAGCCCGGTCACGAACAGGGCATAGGTCCATCCGGCCAGATTGGCGAGGAAGGTCGATGTGACGTCTCGGGCACCGAAAAATACGATAAGCCAGGCGATGAAGCCGCCAATCAGTCCCAGAATGAGAAGACTGCACAGCGCGCGCATACCGTCGCGGCCGCCGCGCTGGGTGATCCACAGGCTGATGGCCAGCGGATGCAACATCACTATGCCTGAAAGAACGAGCGTGCGCGCCGAGGGTGTCCAGTTCGGCATGGACAGGTTTTCAGCCCAATTCATGCCGCCGCTGGACAAAACCCAGCCGGCCAGGCCGCCAGCGAGGCTCGCTGCGCCGATCAGATAGATCAGAAATCGTACCACACCGGGACGCTTAGCTTCGTCCATCAGGTACACCCCACACCCAACTCATTACACTATTGTCACTCAAAGCAAGCTTCGCGCCAAGCTCGGGCAGAATTATGACCGCGTCGTGCAACCAGAATTCGCCCATTGAGCCTGCGCCGATTCGCCCCTTGACGACGGCGCCTGACACATGTGCCCTTGAGGTAGAAACGCTCCGCTTTACCCGGAGCGAGACCAGAGGAGGCTCACCATGAAGCCACGCAGAATTCTCGTCGTCCTCAACGGCACCGAGAGCGACCCGTCACTCCTCAGTCAGACCGTCGCCTTTTGCGCGGCGCACGAGGCCAGTCTCGACGGACTGTTCGTCCGCCGCAATGCCGCGAGCGGTGGTGATTTTCTCGGCGATGCCTTCTCGACCTATGGCATGGAAGCCGTTCTCGAGGCGCTCGACGATGCTGCCGCCAAGGCCAGTGAAGAAGCTCACGCGGCCTTCAATGCCGCAGCCGATGACGCGCCGGACAACGCCATCGGACGCTTTATCGAATATGTCGGCCTGCCTCGTTCTGCGATGGAGCAAGAGGGTCGGCTCAGCGACCTCGTCGTGATGCAGAAGCCGGAGGGCTCGTCCCTGTCCAACCAGCTCAATGCGATCGAAACCGCCGCCTTCGAGAGCGGACGCCCGGTTCTGGTTCTACCGGTCGACCGTGAGCCCGCAGATGATTTCGACAATGTCGTGGTGGCCTGGGACGGGTCGCTTGAGGCGACGCGGGCTGTGGTGGGGGCGATGCCCTTCCTGCAATCGGCCCAGAGCGTGAAAATCCTGCATGCTGGCGCCGATGCCGAGGCATCGGAACAGCTGGCTGACCTGGCTGCCTATCTGGCCTTGCATGACGTCAAGGCCGCGACCCGGACGGTCCCGCTTGAAGGCCGCAGTGCGGCGCGCGCTCTGATCGAAACCTCGAAGGAGAACGGCGCCGAACTCGTCGTTATGGGTGGCTTTGGTGCGCCGGGCTGGCAGCGTTCGCTGGGCCGGGATGAAACGACGAGCCTGCTCAAGGGGCTGCCTTTCGCGATCCTGCTGGCGCACTAGGCCTCAGATCCAGCCCTTGTCGCGCAGGACCGGAACATAGGTGCGGCTGACCGGGGCGACAGCACCCGAAGTCAGGGTCAGCTTGGCCCGGCCATTTTCCCGTTCGACATCGGTGATAGCGGCGCGGGCCACCCACCAGGATCGATGGGTCTGGCTGCCCTCAAGCGTTTCCACCGCCGCCATGGCATCACTCAGCCGCATCAGGATCAGCTCGTCACCCAGGCTGGTATGGACGCGCAGATAGTGATCTTCGGACTCCAGGGCCAGGATGTCTGCATGGCGCAGTCGGGGCGGGAGCTTGTCGGTCAGGGCCCGCCCGGCCGATTGCGCCATGTCGCCTGCGGCACGGCTCTCGAACAGGTATGTCATCAGCGATACGCCGCTCGAGACCACCAGGACCGACATGTAGATGAAGGGCCAGTACTGCACGGGAGGCAGGGAGCCGGAAGCGGCCTGGATGGCGATCACCGCCGCACAGACCGGAACCGAGACCATGGCGGCGATCAGGGCATAGCGCGGGAATGTCGGCAGATCAGGCGCGAGACGCTCGAGCAGGACGGCACTGTAGTGACCGGAACCGCCGCCGAGATACATCAGGCCGACCCAGTAAGTGAGGCGCCAGGGAAAGGGCAGGCTGCCCGATCCCAGGGGGCTGATCAGCGTCAGGAACACGCCGATGCCCGTCAGCATCAGGAAGCCGGTGCGGTGCTCACGCACGAATGACCTCAGCCAGTCAGGCAAATTCTCGCACTCCGTTCACGTATCGCGAATGGAAACCTAACCCCATTCGCGGCGGGAAACAGCCCGCTGGCGAAATCTCGCTACCGCATGGCGAGAGCGTCTGCCAAGCCAATTCCAACAGCAAGTCGCAGGAAGGAATTGCGCCATGAATGCAGTACGTCATTTCGCCGTTGGTTTTGGTCTGGTGGCCGTTGTCGTCGGCTTTGCCCTGGTCCAGGGCGGGATCCTGGAAGCCGGTGTGCTGGAGGCCTATGCCGGCCAGCTTGGATCGATGACGGGCGGCATCCGCACCGACTTCGGCGCCTTCGCCAAAGCGCCGCTGATCATTCAGGTTCATGCCGGGGCGGCCATCGCGGCGCTGGTGCTTGGCCTGGTGCAATTATTCGCGCCCAAAGGCACGATCCCGCACCGTACGCTGGGTTATGTCTGGGCTGTTCTCATGCTGGTGACGGCCACAACTGCGATTTTCATCCGCCAGATCAATGATGGCAGTTTCAGCTTCATCCACATCTTCGTCCCGCTGACCTTCTTCGGTCTGTTTGGCGTCATCACTCACGCCCGGGCCATGCGCACGGACAAGCATCGCAATGCCGTGCTCGGTCTCTTCCTCGGCGCGCTGGTTGTGCCCGGCCTGTTCGCTTTCATGCCGGGCCGGCTGATGTGGCAGATGTTTTTCGGCGGCTAGAGCCCTGCACTGCGCGCTGCGGCTGGCCGGAATTGGGCTGGCCGCGACGGGCTGGGCGTTGTAATTCCCCCGTCATACACTTGGCCTAAAGCGGGCTGATCTGAGCTGTCCGGGGAGATACATCATGCGTCATCTACTTGCTGCCGCGAGCGTGCTCGCGCTTACCGCCTGCCAGGGCGAAGCCACACAATCCACGTCTGCAGCGCAAACCGCCCCGCCCGCGCCGGCCGTGGCTGCCGCGCCAGACAATGTCGTGGATGCGCTGGCGCCGTTCTACGCCCAGCTCGATGTCGCCCGTCCCCGGGCGCTGGACGGAGCGGGTGAGCCGGCAGCCGATGCCGTTTTGACGACCATCCTGTTCGGCTCCTGCCACACCACCGAGCGCGACCTGTCGATCCTCGACACGGTCAGCGCGGCCGAGGGCGATCTCTTCATCTACACCGGCGATAACGTCTACGGTGACGCCTATTCCTGGGATGCGACCCTGCCGGAGCTGCGCCAGGCCTATCAGGAGCTGGCAGATGCGGCGCCGTTCCAGCGCCTGCGCCAGTCGACGCCCATGCTGGCGACCTGGGATGATCACGACTATGGCATGAATGATCTCGGTATCGAGTTCCCCTATAAGGGCTTTGCCGAGGAGCTCTTCCTCGAATTCTGGGGTGTGCCGGCCGAAGATGAGCGTCGCGACCGCCCGGGCATCTATACCAGCCGCACCTATGGTCCGGACGGCCAGCGCGTCCAGGTCATCCTGCTCGACACGCGTTATTTTCGCGGCGCGCTGCGCCCGACCGATAATCGCGGTGCACCGGGTCGCGAGCGCTACCTGCCGACCGAGGATACCAGCGTCTCCATGCTCGGTGATGTGCAGTGGGAGTGGTTTGAAGAGGTATTGCAGGAGCCGGCTGATGTCCGTCTCGTCGTCACCTCCATCCAGGTTCACGCCGATGGTCATGGCTGGGAAGCCTGGCGCACCATGCCGCACGAGCGCGACCGGTTTTACGCCACGATCGAGGAAAGTGGCGCTGAAGGCGTGATCCTGATCTCCGGTGACCGGCACTCGTCCGGGCTCTACGTTCGCGATGATGTGATCGGCTACCCGCTCTACGAGATCACCTCGTCCTCGCTCAATCTCTCCTTTGCCGAGGAGAATAACGAGCCGGGTCCGAACCGGATTGGCGAGATGTACGCGCCGGTCAATTTCGGCGCTGTGGCGATCGATTGGGATAATGGCGATATCCGCCTGGAAATCCGCGATGACGCCGGTGAAGTCGTGCGCGAAACCGGTTTCAATCTGGCGCAGCTCCAGCGCGGATAACGCGCTTCTAACGCGGACCTGACGCGCGATAACGGGAAGGTTATTGCGCTCCAGAGGGTCGTTACTGGCTAATTCTGACGGCAGGGGGCTAGGTTCCGGGCATCGGGTCCGGGCCCTTCCCCCTTTGTCTCTCCGGACCCCTTCATCAAGGAGTATTCGAGAGATGAAAGCCGAACAGAAAATCGCCGCCGTCGCTGCGTCCGCCCTCGCCATGTCCCTGGCTTCTGCCGCAGCCCAGGCCAGCACGACCAGCGCGTCCTTCAACGAAGTCGAGCAGTGCTACGGCATCTCGCTTGCCGGCGAGAATGATTGTGCCGCGGGCCCGGGTACGTCCTGCGCCGGCACCTCTACCGTCGATTATCAGGGCAATGCCTGGACCTATGTCCCGGAAGGCACCTGCGAAAGCATCCAGACCCCCTATGGCAACGGCTCGCTCGAGCCGATCGAGCGCGGCGAATAAGCCGAACCGGTTGTGCAGCCGGTCCGGTGCCGGCTGCCGATAGGAGGCCGTTGAGCGTGTCTGCCCCTGATAAGTCCCCCGCAAATCTGGCTGCTACAGCCGGTATCGGTCTGAAGCCTGAGCATTACAGACCGGTGCTGGAGGCGACCGCTCACGGTCTTTGGGTCGAGGTCCATCCTGAAAACTACATGGCCGATGGCGGGCCGCGGCTGAACTGGCTCGAGGCCATCCGTCGCGACAAGCAGGTCTCCTTCCACGGTGTGGGCCTGTCGCTCGGCGGTGTCGAACCGCTCGACAAGGACCATCTCCAGCGCTGGAAGGCGCTGGTGGAGCGCTTTGACCCGGTGCGCGTATCCGAACACCTCGCCTGGTCGGCTCATGCCGGCACCTGTTTCAACGATCTTCTGCCCACCCCGATGACGCAGGCCGCGCTCGACCATTTCTGCGATCATGTCGACGAAATGCAGAGCGTGCTCGGCCGCCAGGTGCTGGTCGAGAACCCGTCCCGCTACATGCCCCTGCACGAAGACATTCCGGAGATCGATTTCCTCGCCGAGACCGTCCGGCGTACCGGCTGCGGTCTCCTGCTCGACGTCAACAATGTCCACGTCTCCGCCCATAATCTCGGCTTTGATGCCCGCGATTACCTCGACCGGGTTCCGGCCGGGGCCATTGGCGAGATCCACCTTGCCGGTCACGAGCCGGACGAGGGCCTGGGGGCCGAGCTGCTGATCGATACCCACGGTGCGCCGGTCAGCGAGGATGTGTGGTCGCTTTTGCGGCATCTGATCGACCGGACCGGACCGCGCCCGCTGCTCATCGAGCGCGATACCAACCTGCCGCCCTTCGGCGTCTTGATGGCCGAACGCAATGCTGCACAGGCCGTGCTCGAGGAGAGCCTCGCCCATGTCTGATGCGTTTTTCCGCAACTGGTCACACGCGCTGCGCAGCGGAGATGCTGACGCCCTGTCGCCCTACCTGGCCGACGAGCGGGCCCGGCAGCGTTTTGCCGTCTATCGCAATAACGTCGTCAGCGCGGCCATCGAGGCCCTGCGCTCGGCCTATCCTGTGGTCAATCAGCTGGTCGGAGACAGTTTTTTCTCGCCCATGGCCAAGCTCTACTGGGATGAGCATCCGCCGCAGGACCGGTCGATGACGCTCTATGGCGTGGGTTTCGCCGAACACATCGCCAGTTACGGCCCGGCCGCCCGGCTTGGCTACCTGCCCGATATCGCCCGGCTGGACCGGGCCTGGCTCGACGCACACCATGCCGCAGAGTGCAACACGCTCAACGGCGAGGCGGTCTCGGCGCTCGCGGCAGAAAGCCTGCCGCAACTGAGCCCGGGTTTGCATCCATCGGTGCAGGTGGTCGAGCTCGACTGGCCGGTCTTCGATATCTGGGCCGCCCATCGCGCCGGCCGCCCGATCACGCCGACCGAAATCGCCCCCGGTCGCGAACACGTCCTCATCTGGCGCGCCCAGAGCCAGATGAAGCAATCACGCCTCAGCCCGGCCCATGCCGCTTTTCTCACCGCAATGGGAGAGGGCCGCTCTCTGCAAGAGGCCGTTGAACGGGCGGCCGCCGAGGACGGACGGGACGACCCGGCCGGTTTCTTCGGCCATGCCTTGTCGCACAGCCTCATCGCCGCGCCGGCACCCAACCCGATCTAGGATTTTCGCCATGATGGCTTTTGCTAACCGCTTGCATGATCTCCATGAGCGCTTTTTCACAGCCTTCCGCACGGTGTTGGGCGGATCGTTGCTGCAACTTCTCGCCCGGCTGACGCTGGCCGGTGTGTTCTGGCGTTCGCTTCTGACCAAGGTGGAGACGGCCAAACTCTTCACCTACACCGAATACATCAACGACTTCCCGGTCGAGCGGGCGCGCATGCGGGTGCCGGAATTTCCGCTGGAACTGAAGCCGGCGACCCTGCACCAGTTTGCCAATGACTTCGCTCTGCCGCTGATCCCCGGCGATGTCGCGGCCTGGATGGCGACGCTGGGCGAGTTCGTCTTGCCGATCCTGCTTGTGCTGGGACTGTTCACCCGGTTTGCGGCGATGGGGCTGCTGGTCATGACCGTGGTGATCCAGCTCTTTGTCTTCCCGGAAGCCTGGTGGGGCACGCATGCATTGTGGGCCGTGATGGCGATCTTTATTACTGCCCATGGGCCGGGGCGCCTGTCGCTCGACCACGTCTTCGGAAACAGATTCGCCCGCTAGGCGCACAGGATTGCATCGCCGTGACGGGCGGGCCATGGTCGCCGCGGTCTTTGAAAACCGGGGGGTTGGACCATGACGCAGGCGCCGATATCGCGCGGTGGTGACCGTTTCATGCCGGACTGGGTATTGGGCCTGGCCATCCGCCTGTCCATTGTGCCCGGCTTGTGGATCTGGGGCCGTGCCAATGCGGCGGAATGGCCCGGCGTCTCGCCCGACATCGTCATCGCCGCCGATTACTGGGGCATTCCGCTGATTCCGGCACCCTTGCTGGCCCAGATCGCGGTCTGGGGCGCGCATATCGTCGCCCTGATGCTGGCGGTGGGCTTCCTCACCCGGCTGGTCGGTTTCGTGCTCCTGGCCTTTTCCCTCGCCTATCTGTTGTGGATCGTGCCGGACAGCTGGGTTTCGGTTTCGGTCTTTGCCGCCGTGTCCTTTTATCTCTTTGCCCGGGGCAGCGGAGCGCTCTCGGTCGATGGCGCCCTGGCCGCAACAACCCGCTAGAGAGCAATTGCGTCTGGCGAAACCTCTACTTATCCGCTTCACTGTGCTGACCGATTCCCCCGGCAGTGAGAGGCGGCATCCACCATGTCCCCGGAACTGGAACAGAAGCTCAAACGCGCCCTGGCCGGCAAAGCGGCCGTGGAGATGGGGCAATTCCAGTTCCTCAATCTCGACCTGATCCGGGAGCGGGCCGGCAAGGACTGGCCCAATGTGCGGGCCAAGACCTACCAGGTGTCCGAGCATTTCATCGAGAAACGCCTCGATGAGGATGATGTGATGATCCGGGTGCGCGGCGGTTTCCTGATCATTTTCAGCCTGATCGGTGGGATCGAAGCGGAGGCGCGCGTCGGCGAGATCGCCGACGAGCTCAATGAGTTCTTCCTCGGCAAGCAGGAATATGCGCGGTTGAAAATCGAGGGTGAGGCGCGCCGCGTCCCGACCAGTGAATTCCTCACCATCATGGCCGAGAACCAGCCCGAGGACATGCCCGAGCTGGAAGAGGAGCCCGAGCGCGAGCCGGATCCTGCGGACGAGACGTCGCGGCCATCCGGCTGGAAATCCACCGGTCCGTCCGGTCCGCGCGGAGCCAAGGGCGGGCAATGGGAAAAAGCCGAGCACGACAATCCGCTCGCTGCGGAACGCGCGCCGGAATGGCCGGAAAGCGAATTCAAGGAAAAAGACGGTGTCTGGGATGATGTCGTCTTCCAGCCGGTCTGGGATGCGCGCAAGCAGACGCTGGGGCACCATTTGTGCAGCGCCCGACGCATTGTCGATGGCCGGGTGATGTACGGCACCGAGACCCTGATGGGGCAGGACAGCGAAGTCTTGATCCGCATGCTCGACCGCTCGGTGGCCCTGGCGGCCCAGCGCGGCTTCCAGCAACTCCATGCCAAGGGGTCCAGCTGCCCGATTATCGTGCCGGTGCACTACGATACGCTGGCGACGGTGTCGCAGCGGATGGATTATTTCTCCATCCTGCAAAGCGTGCCCAAACACATTCGCCGCTTCTTCTTCCTCAGGGTCGATGCCATTCCCGACGGGGCGCCCCTGGCGCAGATGCAGGAGCTGTTCCGCTCCATGATGCACTTCGGGTCCAATATCCTCGCGGAACTCAAATTCGGCCCGAAATGGGATGTGAAACGGTTTGAGGGCTGCGGTGTCGGCCTGTTCGGGGCGTCCCTGCCGCGCTCGGTCCGCATGGCCGAGCCCTCGGACGCCACCGTGATGGCGATGATGGACATGGTCGCCGCATCGCGTTCGCTGAATACCGAGTCCTATCTCACCGGTGTCGGGAATCTGGATCTGCTCAACGCGGCCGTCTCGACCGGTGTCCGTCTCATCGCTGGAGATGTGATCGCCCCGGCACGGGCTTTGCCGGCGCCGGCACAGACGCTGGATTTCTCGACAATCGCCAGTCGTCACAGGTCTGACGGCGATGAAAGCAATATCGTTAGGATTTAGTCCTTAAGGCTAACGCGCGAAGGCGTTGCTTGCGCGATGCCGGGTGTTATAAGGCGAGTCCATTCTGGCCATCCTTTCGCTCATCCCTCCCGCGAGGCCCATTACATGAATATCCATGAGCATCAGGCAAAAGCTGTCCTGAAATCCTTCGGTGCGCCCGTCGCTGACGGCGTCGCCATTTTCTCCGTTGATGAAGCCGCTGCGGCTGCGGACAAACTGCCCGGACCGCTCTGGGTGGTGAAATCCCAGATCCATGCCGGCGGCCGAGGCAAAGGCAAGTTCAAGGAACTTGGTCCCGACGCCAAGGGCGGTGTCCGTCTCGCCTTTTCCAAGGACGAGGTTCTCTCCCACGCCAAGGAAATGCTGGGCAATACGCTGGTCACGCACCAGACTGGCCCGGAAGGCAAGCAGGTCAATCGTCTCTACATCGAAGACGGTGCCGATATCGCCACCGAGCTCTACTGCTCGCTGCTGGTGAACCGCGAAACCGGCCGCGTCGCCTTTGTCGTCTCCACCGAGGGCGGCATGGACATTGAGGCCGTCGCCGAGGAAACCCCGGAGAAGATCCACACGATCGATATCGATCCGGAAACCGGTGTCACCCCGGATGATGCGGCCAAGATCGCCGACGCCCTGGAACTGTCCGGCACGGCACGTGAAGACATGTTGTCGCTGGCGGGCATCCTCTACAAGGCCTTCACCGAGAAGGACATGTCCCTGCTCGAGGTCAACCCGCTTATCGTCATGGATGATGGCCGCGTCCGCGTGCTCGACGCCAAGGTCTCCTTCGACGGCAATGCCCTGTTCCGCCACGATGACATCATGGCGCTGCGCGATACGACCGAGGAAGACGAGAAAGAGATCGAGGCGTCCAAATACGACCTCGCCTACGTCGCCCTCGACGGCAATATCGGCTGCATGGTCAACGGTGCCGGCCTGGCCATGGCGACCATGGACATTATCAAGCTCTATGGTGCTGAACCGGCCAACTTCCTCGATGTCGGTGGCGGCGCCACGACCGAGAAGGTGACGGCCGCGTTCAAGATCATCACCGCTGACCCGAACGTCAAAGGCATTCTGGTCAACATCTTCGGCGGCATCATGCGCTGTGACATCATCGCCGAAGGCGTGGTCACCGCGGTGAAGGAAGTGGGCCTGCAGGTCCCGCTCGTCGTTCGCCTCGAAGGCACCAATGTCCAGCTCGGCAAGGACATCATCAATAATTCGGGTCTCAACGTGATCGCCGCTGACGATCTCGACGATGCCGCCCAGAAAATCGTCGCCGCCGTGAAGGAGGGCGAATAATGTCGATCATCGTCAATAAAGACACCAAGATCATCGTCCAGGGCCTGACCGGCAAGACCGGCACCTTCCACACGGAACAGGCGCTCGAGTATTACGGCACCAAGATGGTCGCCGGCGTGCACCCGAAAAAGGGCGGTTCGACCTGGTCGTCCGGTCTGGAAAGCGCGGCCGAGCTGCCGATCTACACCTCTGTCGGTGAAGCCAAGGAAGCCACCGGCGCCACGGCGTCCGTGATCTATGTCCCGCCGGCCGGTGCCGGTGCGGCCATCATCGAGGCTATCGAGGCGGAAATCCCGTTCATTTCCTGCATCACCGAGGGCATTCCGGTGATGGATATGGTCAAGGTGAAAGCCAAGCTGGAGAAGTCCAACTCCATGCTGCTCGGCCCGAACTGCCCCGGCATCCTGACGCCGGAGGAGTGCAAGATCGGCATCATGCCGGGCTCCATCTTCAAGAAGGGCTCCGTCGGCGTCGTGTCGCGCTCGGGCACGCTGACCTATGAAGCCGTGTTCCAGACCACCGCGGAAGGCCTCGGCCAGACCACGGCTGTCGGCATTGGCGGCGACCCGGTCAAGGGCACCGAGTTCATCGACGTGCTGGAGAAATTCCTCGCCGATGACGAGACCAAGTCGATCATCATGATCGGTGAGATCGGTGGTTCCGCCGAGGAAGACGCCGCGCAATTCCTGGCTGATGAAGCCAAGAAGGGCCGCAAGAAGCCGACCGTCGGTTTCATCGCCGGCCGGACCGCACCTCCGGGCCGCACCATGGGCCATGCCGGCGCCATCGTCTCCGGCGGCAAGGGCGGTGCTGAAGACAAGATCGCAGCCATGGAAGCCGCGGGCATCACCGTCTCGCCGTCCCCGGCTCGTCTCGGCACGACCCTGGCGGACGTGCTCAAGGGCTAGGTTTCAAGCCGAACCGACCAGACAAGCCGCGCTCCGGGCAACCGGGGCGCGGTTTTTCGTTGTGAATCAACTAAACATTGCCTTGCCCTCGAGCCCCGCTTACCGAGATTGGATGATCGCGCGCGTTGTTTCCTTCCTCGATGAATATGGCGAACTCGCTTTTGACTCCCTGGTCTGGTTCGTTTGGCTGGACTGGATGAGCGGATTTTCGCTCCTTGGCTTTGCCATCCTTTTATTGGTGAGTGTTATTGGACCTATGCGGCGGGTTCGGGTGATCTCGCTGCTTGCCGGTGCTGCCGCCGTCATCATTCTCGCGGCGCTGGTTCAGCCACTGTCGGTCTTGGTCGCGGAGATCCGAGATTTGGGCTTCGTATCGATGCCTCCGCATACGCCGTGGATGGAAATACTTCCATGGAAGCTGCCCGTCCTGTTTCTCTGGTTGGCCGTCATTCTCAAGCTCGCCCGCGACTACACAGCGACGCTGGGAGCCGTTTGGGCGCGCATAGCTTGGCTTGGGTGGGTGCTGTTGGCCGGCGGCGTTGCGGCTTATTATGTGCGGATAAATTCCTGGCTCTACATCTGACCGAGTTTTCTGTCGGAGCTCTGCTTAGAAGCGTTTTTCAGATCCCGTACTGTCACCCTCTTGTCAGCAGACCCGCGCTCTTCCCTTCTGTTAGCCCCGAAAGGGGCATAGATCATTTTTAACCATTCCGGCTTAGGCCGTTGCTCCAGACACACTCCTGACTCAGGCCCTCCCCCCAATGTCTGACCAAAATCGATCCGATACCAACCAGGCTTTCCTGGATACGTCCTTCCTGCAGGGCGCCAATGCGCTCTATGTCGAACAGCTCGCAGCTGCCTATGCCAAGGACCCGTCCTCGGTGCCCGAAGGCTGGCGCAGCTTCTTTGCCACCATGGGTGACCCGGCGGCCGATGCCGCCCGTGCCGCCGATGGGCCGAGCTGGAAACGTGCCGACTGGCCGCCGGCCGCCAATGGCGAACTGGTTTCCGCCCTCGGCGATATCGGCCCGGATGAAGGCGCCATGGTCGACAAGGTCGCGGCCCATGTCGAAGCCAGGAAACCCGGCGCCTCGGCCGAGGATGTTCGCGATGCGACGCGCGCCTCGATCCGCGCCATCATGATGATCCGCGCCTATCGGATGCGCGGCCATCTTGCCGCTCAGCTCGACCCGCTGGGCATTTCCACCTTTGGTCCGCAGCCCGAGCTCGACCCGGCGACCTATGGCTTCAATGGCGCCGCGATGGACGAAGAGGTCTTCATCGACGGCTATCTTGGCCTCGAGACCGCAACGCCGCGGCAGATGCTGGACATTCTGCGCCGGACCTATTGCGGCCCGGTCGGGGTGGAGTTCATGCACATCTCCAACCCGGCGGAGAAATCCTGGCTGCAGGAGCGCTTCGAGGGACCGGACAAGGACATCCGCTTCACCAAGGAAGGCAAGATCGCCATCCTCAAGAAGCTGATCGAGACCGAGCGCTTCGAGCAATTCCTGCACAAGCGCTATCCGGGCACCAAGCGTTTCGGTGCTGATGGCGCTGAGTCGATGGTTCCGGCGCTGGAGCAGATCATCAAGCGCGGCGGCGCCATGGGCGTCGAGGACATCATTATCGGCATGCCGCACCGCGGCCGCCTCAACGTGCTCGCTGCCGTGATGGGCAAGCCCTATCACCAGATCTTCCACGAATTCCTCGGCGGCAATACGCAGGGCGAGGACGAGTTCGGTTCCGGCGATGTGAAATACCATCTCGGCGCCTCCTCGGACCGCGAGTTCGACGGCAATACCGTCCACCTCTCGCTGACCGCCAACCCGTCCCACCTGGAAGCCGTGAACCCGGTCGTCCTGGGCAAGGCGCGGGCGAAGCAGGAAGAGAATTGCCGCAAGGAACCCGGCACGCCGCGCATGAATGTGCTGCCGCTGCTGCTGCATGGTGATGCGGCTTTCGCCGGCCAGGGCATTGTCACCGAAGGCCTGGGCCTGTCCGGCCTGCGTGGTCACCGCACCGGCGGGGCGATCCACTTCATCGTCAACAACCAGATCGGCTTCACCACCGATCCCAAGGACAGCCGCTCCAGCCCCTATCCGTCAGACGTCGCGCTGATGGTGCAGGCACCGATCTTCCACGTGAACGGGGATGATCCGGAAGCGGTGGTCCACGCCACCAAGATCGCCACCGAATACCGCCAGCTGTTCGGCAAGGACGTCGTCATCGACATGTTCTGCTACCGCCGCTACGGCCACAATGAGGGCGATGATCCGACCTTCACCCAGCCGATCATGTATCGTGTGATCAAGGATCTGGCGCCGGTGAAGAAGCAATACCAGGACCGCCTCATCGCCGAGGGCGTGCTCAGCGCGGCTGAAGTCGAGGCGCTGGAAAACGAGTTCGACACCTATCTCGACAATGAGTTCGAGGCCGGCAAGGCCTTCGAGCCGGAGCGCGCGGACTGGCTCGATGGCCGCTGGTCCGGTCTCGGCCTGCCAGAGGGTGATGACCGCCGCGGCGAGACCTCCGCCTCGATGGAGAGCCTGAAATCTGTCGGCATGGCGATGACCGAGATCCCCGAGGGCGTGAATATCCACCGCACCCTCAATCGCGTCATCGGCGCCCGCCGCAAGATGATCGAGACCGGCGAGAATATCGACTGGGCGACCGCCGAGCACCTCGCCTTCGGCACGCTGGTCACCGAGGGCTTCCCGGTGCGCCTGTCCGGCCAGGATTGCGGCCGCGGCACCTTCTCGCAGCGCCATTCGCACATCATCGATCAGCAGACCGAGGAGCGCTACACGCCGCTCAACAATCTTGCTGAGGGTCAGAAGAAGTATGAAGTCATCGACTCCATGCTGTCGGAAGAGGCGGTGCTCGGGTTCGAGTATGGCTTCTCGCTCTCGGCCCCGAATACGCTGGTGATGTGGGAAGCCCAGTTTGGTGATTTCACCAATGGCGCCCAGGTCATCATCGACCAGTTCATCTCCTCCGGTGAGCGCAAATGGCTGCGCATGTCCGGCCTGGTGATGCTTTTGCCGCATGGCTATGAGGGCCAGGGCCCGGAGCACTCCTCGGCTCGCCCCGAGCGTTTCCTGCAGCTGTGCGCAGAAGACAATATGCAGGTCGCCAACTGCTCGACGCCGGCGAACTATTTCCACATCCTGCGCCGTCAGATTCACCGCAATTTCCGCAAACCGCTGGTGATCATGACGCCGAAATCCCTGCTGCGTCACAAGCGCTGTGTGTCGACGCTGGCCGCGCTGGGGCCGGGCTCGTCCTTCCACCGCGTGCTGTGGGATGATGCCGACCAGGGCAAGGCGGCCGAGGGCGAGATCTCGCACACCACGATCAAGCTGCAGCCGGACGAGAAAATCCGCCGCGTCGTGATGTGTACAGGCAAGGTCTATTACGACCTGCTCGAGCGCCGCGAGGAGCTGGGCCTGGACGACATCTACCTGCTGCGTGTCGAACAGCTCTACCCCTTCCCCTACAAGGCGCTGCTGGCGGAGCTGGCCCGCTTCCCGAATGCGGAAGTGGTCTGGTGCCAGGAAGAGCCGCGCAATATGGGCTACTGGACCTTTGTCGAGCCCAATATCGAGTATGTGCTCAGCAAGCTGGAAGACGTGAAGGCCAATCGCCCGCGCTATATCGGCCGGGTCCCGACCGCCTCCACCGCCACCGGCATTGCCTCCAAACACAAGGAACAGCAGGACGCGCTCGTCAACGAAGCGCTGGCCTGATCCGATACTGATCTTCATTCAGGAAAGACACTGACATGACCGATATCACCGTCCCGCAACTGGGTGAGTCCGTAACCGAAGCGACCGTGGGCAGCTGGCTGGTCAAGACCGGCGACACGGTGGCCAAGGATGATGTTCTGGTAGAGCTGGAGACCGACAAGGTCGCCGTGGAGATCCGGGCCGAGGCCGATGGCGTCATGGGCGCAATCCTCGCCGAGGAAGGTGACACGGTCGAGGTCGGCGCCAAGCTGGCCGAGATGGGCGGCGCTGGCGCCGCTCCGGCAGCCGCACCCGCTCCGGCCGCAGAGGCTGAAGCGCCTGCTGCCGCTGAAGCCCCGGCTGCACCGGCTCCGGCTGCGTCCGGCGCGACCGTTGATGCCGTCGTGCCGCAAATGGGCGAGTCGGTGGCCGAAGGCACGATTGGCGGCTGGCTGGTGAAGGCCGGCGATACGGTCAGCGTTGACCAGGCCCTGGTCGAGATCGAAACCGACAAGGTCGCCGTAGAAGTGCCGTCCCCGGTCGCCGGTACGGTGGTTGAGCTGCTCGTCGGCGAAGGCGACAGCGTTGCTCCGGGCGATGCGGTAGCCCGTATTTCCGAGGGCGGAGCTGCCCCGGTCGAGGCGCCTGCCGCGCCCGCTGCCGCTCCGGCAGCAGCCTCTGGCGAAGCCAAGGCCATGCCCTCAGCGGCTCGTATCATTGAAGAGAACAAGCTCGATGCCGGCGCCATCGCCGGGACCGGCAAGGATGGGCGTATCACCAAGGCCGACGCCAAGGCTGCAGCAGCCGCACCGGCTCCGGCTGTTGCCACGTCGGCGCCGGCTCCGGCACCCGCTGCTCCGGCCGCACCGCGCGAAACCGGGCCGCGGGAAGAGCGCGTGCGCATGACCCGCCTGCGCCAGACCATCGCCAAGCGCCTCAAGGATGCCCAGAACACGGCGGCCATCCTGACCACCTATAACGAAGCCGACATGTCGGCGATCATGGCGGCGCGCAAGGCGCACCAGGAAGCCTTCGTGGCCAAGCATGGCGTCAAGCTCGGCTTCATGAGCTTCTTCGTGAAAGCCTGCGTCGCGGCGCTCAAGGAAATCCCGGCCGTCAATGCTGAAATCGACGGTACGGACCTGATTTACAAGAATTATTACAATATGGGCGTGGCCGTTGGCACCGATCGGGGTCTGGTTGTCCCGGTGGTCCGCGATGCCGACCAGATGTCGCTGGCCGAAATCGAGAAAGAGATTATCGCCCTGGGCAAGAAGGCCCGCGATGGCAAGCTGACCATTGAAGACATGCAGGGCGCGACGTTCACCCTGTCCAATGGCGGCGTCTATGGTTCGCTGATGTCGATGCCGATCCTCAATGCACCGCAATCGGGCATTCTCGGCATGCACAAGATCCAGGAGCGCCCGGTCGCCGAGAACGGTCAGGTCGTCATCCGTCCGATGATGTATCTCGCCCTGTCCTATGACCACCGTATCGTCGACGGCAAGGAAGCCGTGACCTTCCTGGTCCGGGTCAAGGAGAACCTGGAAGATCCGCAGCGCATGCTGTTCGACATCTAGGGGTAGGCTGTGATGCTGGGCCAATACTTGTCACTTGCAAGACTGGTCCAGCTCGCCGGCTGGCTGATCATGGCCCGTGCCCTGTGGGCGCTGGGCAATCATGTCATGCTTGCCCTTTATCGCTTTGATATTGCCAATCCAGCCGGCATTGGCGGCTATCTGGGCGAGATGATCATGGGGCTGCCACCCGCCCTGGTTCTGCCCGGCCTTCTATTCCCGGTCGGCTATCTGATCGCCGGCTATCTCGCCGTCCACCGGCAAAGTCTGGCGGCCATGGTCTATGGCGGCGCTTTCCTGATCGATGCCGGTCTCTGGGTGTTCATGTCGACGATCGAATCCTATCGTTTGATCCTCGACGGTCAGGCTTCGGTGCTGGATGCCGCCTTCAACCTGTTCGACCTTTGCATGCTCGGCTTTTTGATGTTTTGGGCCCTGATGGCGCGAAGCAAGGTTTGACGAAGCCCCACCCCGTAGCGCGCAAGAAAACTCTACGAATAACGTAAAACCTGGTGGGGGCTTGCGCTCTACCGCGGGTTTACCATATGTCGCTGCCACCGACCTGAACGGTACATCATCTTTGTGGAGTAAAGGCATGAGCAGGCTGAGCCCCTGGCTGGCGGCAACGCGATTTTTTGCGCTGTTTCTGATTTTGGCCAACCTTGTCTATGCGGGCCGGCTGCTGGCGGCCGGACTGGCGGGCGTGGCAGGCGTGGACTCCATTCTCGGTGTCGATCCGGTGATCGTCATGGCGATCGCCGACGACCCGGCGTGGAAATTCCTGTCCCGGATCGGCCTGATTGCCGGTTATGCCTTGCTGGCCTTTGCCCTCGTCTGGCGGGTGCGCTGGATTGTTTTTATCGCTGTGCCGCTTTTCGTAGTCGATCATTGCCTGTGGCTGTGGGCGACCTCGCAGCTGGACAATACCCTGGTCCACAACCAGCTCGATCCAGCTGATCAGGGGGCGCACGAGATGCTCGACTGGGTGAAGTTTGTGGTCAAGAACGCCATCTTTGTCCTCAGCCTCAGCGTGGCCGTTCTGGCGGTTCCGCGTGCGCGCCGCTGGCTGCCCGCCGAATAGGTCGGGCGCATAGTTAAGAACTTTGCGCACAAGTGGTTTTCATCTAACTTGGTTGCTTGATGCAGACGACTGGTCTGAGGTGAATCCATGCGCTGGATAAAGCTGGTTTCGATTGTCGTTTTGCTGCGCGGCGCCTATGCCAGCCTGCTCTTCTTGCTCGCCGGTAGCATGGCCTTCGGGATCGAAACACCGCTTTACGGCGATGCCACCCTGCGAGGTTTCGTCCAGGGCGCGCCGATCTACATGGTCTTGATCTGGGGCGGATACGCCTTCGCCTATCTCGCTGCGGGTATATTGCTGGTCTCCGGCCGGGTCGCGATCGGGCTCTGTGTCTATGCCATCGCCATGGCCGTCGATTTCTCGCTCTGGACGATATCTGCGACCTGGATGGATTACGGGCAGATCTGGAATGGTGCCGGGCCGCCGGTAGACCTGTTCTTCAACCTTCTCGACATGTCCATTCTTACGGCTCTGCTGCTGTTATGGCGGCCCTGGAAGGCCCAGCCGCAAACCAGGTCTTAAATTCCTGCTCCGATTATGCATATAGACGGGGCGAACCTTTCTTTCTTCACCTCGCGAGGCCCTCATGTCCGAAAGCTACGACGTCGTCATCATCGGGGGTGGCCCCGGCGGCTATAACTGTGCCATCCGCGCTGGCCAGCTCGGTCTCAAGGTTGCCTGCGTGGAAATGCGCGGCAAGCTGGGCGGGACCTGCCTGAATGTCGGCTGTATTCCCTCCAAGGCCCTGTTGCATGCCTCGGAGATGTTCGAGACGGCCAGCACCCAGTTCGAAGCCATGGGTATCAAGACCGGTGGTGTCGAGCTCGACCTGGCGGCGATGATGCAGCAGAAGGCCGAGGCCGTGGACGGCCTGACCAAGGGCATCGAATTCCTGTTCAAGAAAAACGGCGTTGACTATATCCGCGGCAAGGGCCGCATCGCGGGCGCCGGTACGGTTGAGGTTGAGGGCGAGGATGGTGCCAAAACGCTTAGCGCCAAGCACATCGTGATTGCCACCGGTTCCGAAGTGACCCCGCTCCCGGGTGTCGAGATCGATGAAGAGCGTGTCGTCTCCTCAACCGGCGCGCTGGAACTGGACAAGGTGCCGGGCAAGCTGATCCTGATCGGTGCAGGTGTCATCGGACTCGAGCTGGGATCGGTCTGGCGTCGCCTCGGTGCCGAAGTCACGGTGATCGAGTATCTCGATCGTATTCTGCCGGGCATGGATACTGAACTGGCCAAGACGGCCCAGCGCACCTTTGCCAAGCAGGGCATCGAATTCCGTCTCGGCCACAAGGTCACCGGTGTCGACAAGTCCGATCCGGCCAAGCTGAAAGTCTCGATCGAACCCTCCGCGGGTGGTGATGCCGAGACGCTGGAAACCGACACGGTTCTGGTGGCGATCGGCCGCCGCCCCTATACCGAGGGGCTGGGTCTGGAGACGGTCGGTATCGAACCGGATGCGCGCGGCTTTATCAGCAATGATCATTTCCGTACCTCGGCCGAGAATGTCTGGGTAATTGGCGACACCACGCATGGCCCGATGCTCGCCCACAAGGCCGAGGACGAAGGCGTTGCCTGTGCCGAACGCATTGCCGGCAAGGCCGGACACGTGAATTACGGAGTGATCCCGGGCGTGGTCTATACCGCGCCGGAGATTGCCAGCGTCGGCAAGACCGAGGATGAGCTCAAGGCCGAGGGCCGGGCCTACAAGAAGGGCAAATTCCCCTTCCAGGCTAATTCCCGAGCCCGCACCAATCATACCACGGACGGCTTCATCAAGATCCTGGCCGATGCCGAAACCGACGAGATTCTCGGCGCACACATGATCGGCGCTCATGTCGGTGAAATGATCGGCGAGATCTGCCTGGCCATGGAATTCCAGGCCGCCTCCGAGGATGTGGCCCGCACCTGTCATCCGCACCCGACGCTGACCGAGGCGGTCCGCCAGGCGGCTATGGGAGTTGAGGGCTGGACCATGCAGGCCTGATCAGGGCCTGCACACCATAACCCCGAAAAAATCGCGTCTCTCGCGATTTTGAGCGGACATGACCCGTAAATTAGGGCATATGATGGACCCACGGCTTGGGGGCCGAGCAGGTAGAGTCTGGGCAATGGAATCCGAAGCGATGATGCGGCTTACGCAGATCTCGACAGCGCGACTTCGTCTCGTGGCGCTGAACGCCGAGCTGGCGGAAATGCAGCTGCGTGACCGCATGGGCTTTTTCGATGCGCTGGGCGTTATGCCGGAACCGAGCTGGCCACCGGATCTGATGGATCAGGCGGCAATGGAATGGATGCGCGACCAGCTGGCTGCGCGTCCGGACGATACCGGTTGGTATGGCTGGGTCTACATCTCGCCGGCCCTCAATCGCCTGGTCGGCACCGGGGGCTTCAAGGGGGCGCCGAATGCCGCCGGCGAGGTCGAGATTGGTTATTCCATGCTCAATTCCTATCGCGAACAGGGGCTGGCGACCGAGGGCGTTCTGGCGCTGCTCGACTGGGCCTATGAGCATGATCCGGTGAAGAGCGTGATCGCGCTGACCCGTGCGGACCGCAATGCCTCGCACCGGGTGCTGGAAAAGGCCGGCTTCGATGAGACCGGTCGCCACGAGGACCTCGACGACGGGTTCGAGGTCCTGTCCTGGCGCAATGAGCGCGCCCGCGCAGCCGCCTGATTATCCCAGCAGGGTCTTGAGTTGATCGAGATAGTTGAGCCAGGCTGACCGGCCGGCATCGGTCAGATGCGCCCGTGTTTGCGGCTTGCGGTCGACGAAGCTTTTCTCGATGCCGACATATCCCGCTTCTTCGAGCTTGCGCAGGTGAACCGAGAGATTGCCGTCGGTCGCCTCGGTCTTGCTGCGCAATTCCGCGAAGGTCGCGCTCTCGACCGAGGAGAGATAGGCCATCAGGGACAGGCGCAGCTTGCCATGAATGACATCGTCAAGCTTGGAGGCATCAAAGCCGGAACTCATACGCTTTCGTGCTCCGCAGGAGGTTCGTTGCGCATTAGAATTATGCCGGGCAGTACCCCGAGGACAGCTGTGACGACAGCTGCGAACAGGTAAAGGTGAGGTGTGCCAACCCAGCAGACACCGACACCGCTGGCGACCCAGGCGACCGGTGCGAGATGGCCCATCCAGTTCGGTCCACCCAGTGCAGTCGTGACATAGAACGCAATGCCATAGCCTCCGAAAGCCACCAGCGGAATGGTGTCGAAGAGGATGATCAGGGAAACATCAAACAAGTTCATAGAATTGGCGACGACGATGCCGATCGCATAGGCGAAGACTGTCGCGGTCATCGCCATCCATACGGCGCGTTCGCTCCGCGTACTGGCCGCGCCAAGGCCGGGCTTGTTGCGCAGGCTGCGGGCCAGGAAGGACGCGCCTGTTCCCCCGATAATGCCATAACCGGCCCAAAGGGCGCCGAGCCAGGCCTCGTGCACAGCGATGACTTGGGCCAGGATGGCCCAGTGCAAGACCAGGGCGATGCAGGCGAGCCCGCCCCACCACAGGAAGAAGCGGCCGCCCAGCAAGGGGGCTCGCTGCCCGCTCTCTGCGACGGACTTGAGATAGGCAAGGTCAGCTTGATCGGTCATGCGTGTCTCCAAGAACTTTAAAAAACAAAGTAGAGAGTTTGGATCAGTCTGTCAAAGGGGGGTGGTGGTGTCCGGCCTCGGGTATGGTGGGGCCGGAGTCTGGGCGTTATGTCGTATTGCGGCCGCGCGGATGGGTGCGGTCATACAGGTCGAGCAGCCGGCGCGTTTCCACATCGGCATAGATCTGCGTCGTCGACAGGCTGGCATGGCCCAGCAATTCCTGGATCGCGCGCAAATCACCGCCATTGGCCAGCAGATGGGTGGCGAAGGAGTGGCGCAGGGCATGCGGTGTCGTGGTTGCGGGCAGGCCGAGGCGCTCGCGCAGTTCAGCGACGGTTTTCTGCACCGTGCGGGCGCCAAGCGGGCCGCCGCGAATACCACGGAAGAGAGGTGCTTGCGGCTCAAGGTAAAACGGGGCCAGCCGGGCATATTCCGCCAGGGCGTCGCGAACCGGGGCAATAACCGGCACCAGGCGGGTCTTGTCGCCTTTTCCGGTAATCCGCAGGCTGTCGCCGGGATTTTGCTCGGCGCCGGTCAGGCTGAGAGCCTCGGAGACCCGCAGGCCGCAGCCATACATCAGGGCAATAACGGCGCAATCGCGCGCCTCGACCCAATCCGGCCGGTCCAGCTGCCCGGTTTCGGCCAGCAGGTCGCGCGCGGCCTCCTCGCTGACCGGTTTGGGTTTCGAGCGGGGCAGTTTGGGCGCCTCGATCAGGGGCAGGGCCGCATTGGAGACCTGCCAGCGCCGGTCCAGATAACCGTAAAATGTCCGGATCGCCGACAAGGCCCGGGCGAGGGAGCGGGCTGACAGCCCATCGCGACGCCGCGATGCCATATAGGCCCGGAAACTCGTGGCCTTGAGCGCGCCCAGCCGCGCGAGGTCCGGCACGCCGCCTTCATGACCGGCCAGGAATTCGAGAAAGCCGGACAGGTCACGTTGATAGGCGTCCAGCGTGCGCGCGCTCAACCGTCGCTCTCCGGCGAGATGGCCGAGAAAGGCCTGGAGCGCCTCGCTGGCGCTTAGTGATCGTTGTGATGCATCCATTGCAGGATCAGGCGTTCAATGGCGCGGGCGAGGAAGTTGAGCAGCTCTGTTCCCTGGCCGAACTGGAACAGGTGCGGGTCCCGCGAGGCGAGGGCGAACAGCCCGTCACGGCCGTTGAAATCGAGCCGGACCACCGCCTCCGAGCGCATCCGCGAACCTTGTTGGCCGTAGATCTCGTGCGCCCGCTCGGTATTGACCGGCCCGAGGCGTTCAACCTTCTCGCCAAGAATGTCCGCCACGCTGCCATCACCGGCACCGAGGATGGACTCGGCGGATTTGAGCGGCGCATGGCCTTCAATGAGGATGCGGCAGACATCCACGCCCAGCGTGCCGGTCAGGCGGCTGGAGATTTTGCGATCGAGCCCGGCCAGCGAGTCGACTTCGAGCAGGGCCAGCACGGCAGTGTGGATCTGCGCCTGGATCGCCAGATTGGCGCGCGCGGTTTCAACAATGCCTTCATTGAGCGCCTTGAGCTGGCGCAGTTCGGCGAGCAGTTTGTCCCGCGCCGCTGAACCCAGATCGACCACCCCGCCCTCGGCCGGCTGCGCGGCCAGCTGGGCGAAGAGCTCGGCATCCTCGCGGATGAAATCCGGGTGCTCGATGAGAAAGGCCCGGATCCGCTCGAGATCGAGCGAGGGCTGCAGCGTATCGGGGGTGTCTGCCGACATGTTTCTTTGCCTCTTCAGGCCGGGCCGGGCAAGCTGGGCCAGACCGGACGACGAATCAGCCCCCATCATGCCGCGTGACTGAGCCAAAAGCGAAATCTGAGCGCCGCGCTGCCGTGCTTTTCCCCATGCCCCTGCCCGAGGCCTTCGATTACCTCGTGCCGGAGGGGCTGGAGCTCGCGCTGGGCGACCATGTCCTTGCCCCGCTGGGCAAGCGCATGGCCCATGGTGTGGTCTGGTCCTTGAAGGACGGGCCCGGCGAGCGGGCGCTGAAAACCCTGGAGGGCCCGGCCGGCGGTGCACCCATTCCCGAGGGCGCGCGGCGCTTCGTCGACTGGGTCGCCAAATATCTGGTGCAGCCACCGGGCATCATCCTGCGCTCGGTGCTGCGCTCGTCCGAAGCTCTCAAGCCTTCACCGACGGAGACGGTCTATACCCGCGGCAGCGGTGAACCGGCGCGGATGACCGAGGCGCGGGAGAAAGTGCTCGACGCTGCTGAAGCGCTCGGTGAGGCCAGTGCCGCCGACCTGGCGCGGGAAGCCGGGGTCAGCTCGGGCGTGGTCAAAGGCCTGGCCAAGGCGGGGGCGCTGACCGGGGTCACACGCCTGGTCGATCCGCCTTTTGATGAGCCCGATCCTGACCGTGAAGGTCTGCCTCTGACCGTCATGCAGGCAGAGGCGGCGGGCAAGCTGCGCCGCCTGGTCCAGGCCGGTGGCTTCCAGGCCTCGCTGCTCGACGGGGTCACCGGGTCCGGCAAGACCGAGGTCTATTTCGAGGCCGTCGCCGAGGTGCTGCGCCGGGATCCGGAGGCCCAGATCCTGATCATGCTGCCGGAGATCGCCCTGACGGAAGCAGTGCTGAGCCGGTTCAAGAAACGTTTCGGGGCGGAGCCGGCGCTGTGGCATTCCGGTGCGGGTCCGAAGGCCCGCCGGCGCACCTGGCGCGAGGTTGCGGAGGGCCGCGCGCGCATTGTCGTCGGGGCGCGCTCCTCGCTCTTTTTACCCTTCACCAAGTTGCGCCTGATCGTCGTCGATGAGGAGCATGACCCGACCTATAAACAGGATGAGGGGCTGCACTATCAGGGCCGCGACCTTGCCGTGGTCCGGGCCAAGCTGGAAGGTGCCAGCGTGGTGCTGGCCTCGGCCACGCCGTCGCTGGAAAGCCTGACCAATGCGGAGGCCGGGCGCTATGTGCATGTCCACCTGCCCGGTCGCCCCGGTGTCGCGGTCCTGCCCGAGGTCGGGACGATCGATCTGCGTGAGACACCGCCGGAAAATGGCCGCTGGCTGTCACCGCCCTTGCTGGACGCCATGCGCGAGACGCTGGAGCGGGGTGAGCAGTCCCTGCTCTATCTCAACCGCCGCGGCTATGCGCCTTTGGTGCTGTGCCGCAAATGCGGGCACCGCATGATGTCGCCGGACACCCAGTCCTATCTGGTCGAACATCGCTATACCGGCCGCCTGGTCTGCCATGTCACGGGGTTTTCCATGCCCAAGCCGAAGCGCTGCCCCGCCTGCCAGGCCGAGGATAGTCTGACGTCTGTCGGCCCGGGCGTGGAGCGGGTAGCCGAGGAGGCGCGTCATCTCTTCCCCGAGGCACGGGTCGAGATCTATTCCTCCGACAGTTCCTCCGGTGCCGATATCGTCGCCCGCATGGAACAGGGCGAGATCGATATTCTGGTGGGCACTCAGATCGCGGCCAAGGGCCATAACTTCCCCAATCTGACCCTGGTCGGGGTGATTGATGCCGATCTCGGCCTGGCTGGCGGAGATCCGCGGGCCGGAGAGCGGACTTTCCAGACCCTGGTCCAGGTCGCTGGCCGCGCCGGCCGTGCCGAGCGCCCCGGCCGCGCCTTGCTGCAGACCCACCAGCCCGAGCATGAGGCGATCCAGGCGCTGGTTGCCGGGGATCGCGAAGCCTTCCTCGATGCCGAGATCATGGCCCGCGAAGCGCTCGGCCTGCCGCCTTTCGGGCGCATGGCGGCGATCGGCTTCATGGCGATGAACCCCAAGGCGGTCGAGGATGTCGCCGCCGACTTCGCGGCCAAGGCGCCGGTCACCGACGGGGTGGAAATCTGGGGCCCGGCCGAACCGCCCCGCGCCGTGGTGCGCGGCTGGCATCGCCGCCGCATCCTGGTGCGCGCCGACAAGACCATCGACATGTCCGCCTATGTGCGGGCCTGGCGATCCCGGGTGAAGACACCGCCCTCGGTCCGCGTCTCCATCGATATCGATCCGTATAGCTTTATCTGATAGCCGCGGTAGTCTGCCTCCCGAGCGACCGGAACATCGCCAAGGGGACAAGTAATGACACCGACGGGTTTTAACGCCGAAGCGGCGACGCAGGCTTATATCGACAGTCTCGGGCCGGAAGTGCTGGAGCAAGCAGCAGGCTACACCACGGTCCATCATTGGTTCATGATCGGCAGTCTCTTGGTGGGTGGAGTTACGGCCTGGTTGATCGTTCGCATGGGGTGGCTGAGCGCTATTGAGCGGAGGTTTGGGCAGCGGCCGAATGCCGGCGTTTTCGTAATTGGTTTGGTCTACGTGCTGGCCTCAGCCGCCCTTACCGTACCGTGGAGGATTGGCGGCTGGTGGTTCGCGTCACCGTATAATCGGTTCGACGATACACTTGGGGACTTCCTGAGCGGGTTGGTGTGGGAGGCCGTCTTCAATGTCGTGGTCGCACCGGGCCTACTGGTTCTACTCTACCTCTTCATCCGCAAAGTGGGCAAAGCCTGGTGGGTCTGGGGGGGCGCGCTGGGCGCGGGCGCCATATCGCTGCAAATGTTGCTAATGCCAATCTACATAATGCCGATGTTCTACGAGTATGAACCGCTGCCGGATGGCGAGGTGCGCGATGCGGTCGAAATCATCGCGATGGAGGCAGATATCCCGACCGATCGCATCTACGTCTTTGACGGTTCGTCGCAGACCAGCAATTTCAACGCTGAAGTCGGCGGGATCGGTCCCTCGGCGCGCCTGGCCATTTCCGATGTGGCTTTTGGCGAAGTGTCGCTAGACGAGGTCAAGTCGGTGACAGCGCATGAAGTAGGCCATTATGTTCTGGGCCATATCTGGTACCGCATCGCGCTGGTTTCAGTCATGTCAGTCCTGCTCTTCTTCCTCGCGGCGCGAATCTTCCCGGGGGTTGCAAGCCTGTTCGGGGCGCATCCCGATATCGCTCGCGCCTCAGGCCTGCCGGTGCTGGTGTTGATCGCCTCCATGCTCACCGCTGCGGCGAACCCAATCTTCAATACCGCCTCGCGCTGGGACAACATCGAGGCCGACCAGTATTCTCTCGACACGGTGGGTTTGCCCGATGCGATGGCGGCCGCGCTGGTCAACAGGGTTGAATACCGCAATCCGCGTCCGCAGGGCTGGGAGGAGGCGCTGTTCTACACCAACCCGTCCGTCGAGCGCCGCGTGCGCATGGCGATGGAGTGGAAGGCGGAGAATATGGCGGAGGGTGAGTAGGTGCCCTCGGTCCGCGTCTCCATCGATATCGATCCGTATAGCTTTATCTGACAGCCGCAGTAGTCTGCCTCCCAAGCGACCGGAACATCGCCAAGGGGACAAGTTATGACACCGACGGGTTTTAACGCCGAAGCGGCGACGCAGGCCTATATCGACAGTCTCGGGCCGGAGGCGCTCGAACGGGCGGCGGCCTACACCACGGGCAATCACTGGATCATGCTGGGCGGGCTCGTCGTCGGGGCGGTCACGGCCTGGTTGATCGTCCGCATCGGCTGGCTCAGCGCCATCGAGCGCAAATTCGGCCCGCGCTCCAATATCGGCGTTTTTGTCATCGGCCTGGTCTACATGCTGACCTCGGCCGTCATCACCCTGCCCTGGACGATCTATTCCGGCTGGTGGCGCGAGGCGCAGTTTGACCGCACCAGCCAGGGGCTGGGCGATTTCCTGACCCAGTCGGCCATGGGCACGGTGATCGGTGCCGTGATCGCGCCGATCTTCCTGGTTCTGCTCTACCTCTTCATCCGCAAGGCGCGCAAAACCTGGTGGATCTGGGGTGGCGGGCTGAGCGCGGGGGCCATTTCCTTGCTGATGCTGCTGGCGCCGATCTATGTCATGCCGCTGTTCAACAATTACGAGCCGCTGCCGGACGGTGAGGTGCGTGATGCAGTCGAGGTGATGGCCATCGAGGCGAATATCCCGACCGACCGCATCTTCGTCTTCGACGGCTCGCGGCAGTCGAATAATTTCACCGCCAATGTCGCCGGCATCGGCCCGTCGGCGCGGATCGCGATTTCAGATGTCGCCCTCGGCGAGGCCTCGCTCGACGAAGTCCGCGCCGTGACCGGGCACGAGATCGGCCATTATGTGCTGGGCCATATCTGGTACGGCATCGCCCTGGTCTCGGTGATGTCGGTCCTGTTCTTCTTCCTCGCCTCTCAGCTCTTCCCGGGCCTCTCCGGCCTGTTCGGCGCCCATCCCGATATCGCCCGCGCGTCCGGACTGCCGGTGCTGATCTTCGTCATCTCCGTACTCAGCGCTCTGGCCAGCCCTGTCTTCAACACGGCTTCACGCTGGGACGAGACGTCCGCAGACCAGTATTCCCTCGACACGGTGGGCCTGCCCGATGCGCTGGCGACGGCGCTTGTGAAGACAGCGGAATACCGCAATCCGCGCCCGCAGGGCTGGGAAGAAGTGCTGTTCTACACCCACCCCTCCGTCGAGCGTCGCGTGCGCATGGCGATGGAGTGGAAGGCGGACAATATGGGCGAGGGGGAGTAGGCGCGGCCCAAACCAAGATTTGTCATCCCGGACGCAGGCCCGGACTTGTTCCGGGCGGAGATCCGGGACCCAGCCTGCCGCATCGAGGTCCCTGATCTGCGCCCCGCGTTCGCGGGGCCTTCGTCAGGGATGACAAGGGGTTCGAGGGTAGGCGGTGTTTGCCCGCTTATTCAAAGTTGCTCTTTCTATTCTACTCGATGGTCACATCCAACCGAGCTTCAACCCTTACAAGAACTCTATCTAAGCCTCCGTTGCCAACCACAACTATCGAAAGCAATTCCCCGTCAACGATTCCGTACAAGATCGACCCACTCGGCACGCATCCAACGCATTCAAGTGTGTAGACGTCTAGTGATTCCGCGTGTTTCACCTCAAATTGCCCGACTCCATCGATGGATGAGCTGCACCCCTCCTCCGTATGAGGGCACGTTCTGTTCAGATATGAAGCGACTAATCGATCTAAGTTGTATGGTAGGTAGATCGGAATGCGCGAATTTAAACAAAGCTCAAGCTGGTCGGACGGGCACTGTTCATACGGGAAATAGCTGTCCTCAACGTGGAAGTACTGATCGCCGTATTGGATTCTGATGCCGCCATTCAAAACGTCTCGAAACAAGAGTCGATCTTCGCTCGCGGAGCAGCCTGCGATGAATATGCATGCCCAAATTGAGAGTACTGCAATGAGATTGCTCTGATTACATTTCATTCTTCAGCCTCTCAAGAAGCGAACTATTCAATCTACTTCCACTCAGAAGTTAGGAAAAACCGGGACATGCGCTGTTTTGAGTTCGTTTCCATATATTCCGGGCAAACTCAAAACACACAACCCACTTTCCCCGATGTCATGTCGGGGTCTCGCGTTATCCCGGCGTTGATGACTCGTGGCACTGCGGGCTACTGGAGTCATAGACGGGTGTGTTGTCACGAGGCCCCGGAATAAATCCGGGGGAAGGAATAAATCCGGGGAAAGAACAAGTGCGGGAAAAATGCGCTGGGACCTCGACCCGCCACCCCGTCATCCTGACGAAGGTCAGGACCCAGTTCGTAAGGCTTTGCCGCCGCATGAATTGGCGCAAGTGCGCGGCTTCGATCAATTCAGAGCGCCTTCTTGGCGGCCGCATCGTCTTATGAACTGGGTCCCAGCCTTCGCTGGGATGACGCTTTTGCGGGCCTTGCTGCCACACCCAAAATCACCTCCGGGATGACAACCCACAGGCGATCAGGCTACCCATTCCCCTAATGCATTTAGGGGAATGCCGTCATGCTTGAAGTCCTGACCTCACCGGCCGTCTGGATGTCCCTGCTCACCCTGACCTTTCTCGAGGTCGTGCTGGGCGTGGATAATGTGGTCTTTGTCTCCGTCGCCTCGCAGCGGCTGAAGCCGGAGGAGCAGACCAAGGGCCGCGATATCGGTATCTGGTCGGGCGCGATGATGCGTATCGTCCTGCTCTTCGCCCTGGTCTGGCTGACAGGCCTGACCCACGCCACCCTCTTCACCCTGCCGGAAATGTTCGCCGGTTTTGCCGATAGCGAGCATCCCGAGCGGCTGATGGAGGTGACGCTGGAGGACATCATCCTGTTCGGTGGCGGTCTCTTCCTCTTGTGGAAGGGCACCGAGGAGATTCACACCACGATTGAGGGTCATCACGAGAAAAACACCGGCGGCAAGACCTCGACCCTGACGATGGTCGTCATCCAGATGACCGCGATCAATGTCGTCTTCTCACTTGACTCGGTGCTGACGGCCGTCGGCATGACGCAGGAATTCGGCGGCCCGGACGCGGCCGGTACGCGGCTTTTCATCATGGTCTCGGCGGTGGTGATCTCGACCGTGATCATGGTCGCCTCAGCCACCCAGGTGGCGAGCTTCCTCGAACGTCATGCGACAGCGAAAATGCTGGCCCTGAGCTTTATCCTCCTGGTCGGCGTGGCCCTGGTGGCTGATGGGCTCGGCTTCCATATCCCACGCGGCTATCTCTACTTCGCGATTGCCTTCTCGCTGTTTGTCGAGGTGCTGAATATCCTGGCGCGGGGACGGCGCAAGGCGGAGGTGGAGGGTGAGGCCTAGCTTTTCATCCACTCCGCTTTGTCATCCCTGACGGATGCCCCGCGCAAGCGGGGCGCAGATCAGGGACCTCGATGAACTTGGCTGGGTCCCGGATCTTCGCCCGGATCAAGTCCGGGCCTGCGTCCGGGATGACAAGTGTTGGAGGCTGATCGTCGAGGTCCGGATGAGGGCTCAGAGCACCCGCTCCACCGCAAACTCCGCCAGATCCACTTTCGGCGCCGCCTCCAGCGCCAGATCCGCCGCGATCTCGCCGATGGCGGGGACGAATTTATAGCCGTGGCCGGAACAGGGTGAGAGCAGGATGAGGTCCTTGTCGCCCGGCATACTGCCCATAACGAAGCGGTCGCCGGGGGCGTTGGTGAAGCGGCATTCGGCGCTGGCGAGCGGGGCCAGGCCGGCGGAGGGTAGGCAGAGGCTGACGCCGCGGGCGAGCAGGTCGAGATCGGTGGTATCGACGCCGCGCGGGGTGATCTGCTCATAACCGCGTTCGCGGCGGTGATTATAGAGCCCGACCTTGAGGCCCTCGCCCTTGTGCGGCGGGAAGAAATAATAGCGCTCGCGCTCATCGGTCTCGAGCTGGAAGACGGGCAGAGTGTCGAACTCCGGCGTGGCGGCCTCAAACCAGGCAATGACCTGGCGTTCCGGCACCAGAGCGGGTCTGAGCGCCGGGACCAGTTCACCGCACCAGGCGCCGGCGGCGATAATCAGCTTGCGGACTTCGGTCGTGTTCCCGTCTGTCTCGACCCGGAAACCTTTGGCTGTTCGCGTCCAGCCGGTGATCGGCGTCTGGTCGATCAGGCGCGCGCCGCGCCGGATCGCATCATCCCGCATCCAGGCACTCGCCTTGTCACTGTCGAGCACACCGGCATCGGCATTGAACACGGCCCGGCCCCGCCCGCCGACATCGATGGCGGGGAAGCGTTGTTCCAGCTCCAGGCCTTCCAGCACTTCAAAGGGTTGACCGGAGGCGAGGGCGGCGGCGAGGGCGTCCTCGAAAATCCCGTTTGTGGTGACCGAGAGATCAAGACCGCCCGTCTTGGTGAAGAAAGCCTGGCCATGCTCGCGCTCAATGCGGTCCCAGCCGGCATAGGCCTGGCGGACCAGCGCGTCATAGAGCGCGCCTTCGGAATAAATCCGCCGGATAATGCGCGTGGAGCCGTGCGAGGAGCCCTTGTCATGGCCCAGCTGATACTGGTCCCAGCCGATCACCGAGGCGCCGCGGCAGGCCAGCGCCCAGGCTGCTGCCGAGCCCATGGCGCCGAGCCCGATAATGCCGACATCGTATGACAAGCCGCTTCTCCCTACCGATCGTGCGGCTGTAGTGAAGCGGTCCTGCGCTGTTACGACAAGAGTCTTCGGCTTGCTGCAGCCCTATGCCTGTGCTATCGCAGCGCCGAACCCGAAGAGCGTGCGCCGCAGCACGCCGGACCGGTTTCGATAACTTGTTGAATTGAAAGTACTTACGCCTTCCTGGCGGTTTCTGAGTACTGATCCGGATAGAGAGCGACGTCACGGTGAATACCGGCGAAGACGCCATGACAGCGAACGCAGCGGCCCGATACGCCACTGCTTTGTTCGAACTGGCCAAGACCTCTGGCGCTGCAGACGCGGTCGAAGCTGACCTTTCAGCTTTCCGCGCGGCCCTGGATGAGTCGTCCGAATTGGCTGAGGTTCTCGCCTCGCCGCTATACTCGGCTGAGGAAAAGACCGGCGTGCTCAGCGCGCTGGCTGACAAGGCCAAGTTCAATGAATTGACCAAGAACGCTTTCGGCGTCGCTGCAGGCAATGGCCGTGCCGGCGACCTCGGCGATGTGGCGCGTGTCTTCGCGGCCCTGGCTGCCGAAGACCGCGGCGTTCTGTCGGCTGATGTGGCGACCGCCGCAGCGCTGACCAAGAAGCAGACCGAAGCCCTTACGGCTTCGCTGAAAAGCGCTTACGGGCGCGACATCGAAGTGCGCACGGAAGTGCGTCCTGAATTACTCGGCGGACTGATCGTGAAGGTTGGTTCCCGCATGTTCGACAGTTCCCTCCGCACCAAGCTGGACGGGATGAAGAATGCGATGAAAGAGGCTTAGGTCCATGGACATCCGGGCAGCAGAAATCTCTGCGATCCTCAAGGATCAGATCAAGAATTACGGCGCCGAAGCTCAGGTTTCGGACGTCGGCCGTGTGCTTTCCGTCGGTGACGGTATTGCACGTGTCTATGGCCTCGATGAGGTTAAGGCGGGTGAGCTCGTTGAGTTCCCGGGCGGCATCAAGGGCATGGCCCTCAACCTTGAGCGCGACAATGTCGGTTGCGTGATCTTCGGCGACGACCGGGGCATCAAGGAAGGCGACACCGTCAAGCGTCTCGGCTCCATAGTCGACACCTCTGTCGGTAAAGGCCTGCTGGGCCGCGTGCTCGACGGTCTCGGTGAGCCGATCGACGGCAAGGGCGCGCTCGACGCTGCCGAGCGCCGCCGCGTGGACGTCAAGGCGCCGGGCATCATCCCGCGTAAATCCGTGCACGAGCCGATGGCGACGGGCATCAAGGCGATCGACGCCATGATCCCGGTTGGCCGTGGCCAGCGCGAGCTGATCATTGGTGACCGCCAGACCGGTAAGACCGCGATCGCGATCGACACCATCCTGAACCAGAAGGCCATCAACGCCGGTGATGACGAGAGCGCCAAGCTCTACTGCATCTACGTCGCTGTCGGCCAGAAGCGCTCCACCGTTGCCCAGATCGTGAAGACGCTCGAGGAAAACGGCGCGATGGACTACACCATCGTTGTCGCCGCGACCGCGTCCGATCCGGCTCCGATGCAGTTCCTGGCACCGTTCACCGCCTGTGCCATGGCCGAGTACTTCCGCGATAACGGCATGCACTCGCTGATCGTTTATGATGATCTGTCCAAGCAGGCTGTTGCTTATCGTCAGATGTCCCTGCTGCTGCGCCGCCCGCCGGGCCGCGAAGCCTATCCGGGTGACGTCTTCTACCTGCACTCCCGCCTGCTCGAGCGTGCAGCGAAGCTGAACGAGGACAATGGTTCCGGTTCCATGACGGCCCTGCCGATCATTGAAACCCAGGCCAACGACGTGTCCGCCTACATCCCGACCAATGTGATCTCGATCACCGACGGTCAGATCTTCCTGGAAACCGACCTCTTCTACCAGGGCATCCGCCCGGCCGTGAACGTGGGTCTGTCGGTTTCGCGCGTGGGTTCTGCCGCGCAGACGAAAGCGATGAAACAGGTTGCTGGTAAGATGAAGGGTGAGCTGGCTCAGTACCGCGAGATGGCGGCCTTTGCCCAGTTCGGTTCCGACCTCGATGCGGCAACCCAGAACCTCCTGAACCGTGGTCAGCGCCTGACCGAGCTCCTCAAGCAGCCGCAGTTCTCGCCGCTGTCGATGGAAGAGCAGGTCTGCGTGATCTACGCCGGTACGCGTGGCTATCTCGACGGTATCGCAACGGCTGACGTTGGCCGTTACGAAGGTGACCTTCTGCGTCACCTGCACGCCGAGCATGCTGATCTCCTCTCTGCGATCCGCAGCGAGAAGAAGCTGACCGACGACAGCGAGGGCAAGCTGAAGGCGCTGCTCGATACGTTCACGAAGAACTTCGCGTAATCGTATCGGTATCGACCTAGCAGGAGAGCCGGATGGCGAGCCTTAAGGACCTCAAAACTCGGATCGACAGCGTCAAGTCGACGCAAAAGATCACGAAAGCGATGCAGATGGTTGCTGCCGCTAAACTGCGCCGGGCGCAGGAAGCGGCAGAGGCTGCACGCCCCTATGCCGAGCGCATGTCGGGTGTGATGGCCAATCTGTCGACCGCCATGTCGGGCACCCCGGGAGCCTCGCCGCTCCTGGTCGGTACCGGCAAGGACGACACCACTCTGCTCGTCGTCATGACCGCCGATCGCGGTCTGTGCGGCGGTTTCAACACCAATATCGTCAAGAAAGCCCGCGAACGGGTCAAAGCGCTCCTGGATGCGTCCAAGACCGTCAAGATCGTTTGCGTCGGCAAGAAGGGCGCGGAGCAGCTCAAGCGTCTCTACCCGTCCCTGATCGTCGAAGCGATCGAGCTTTCTGACCAGAAAACCATCACCGGCGCCACGGCGACCATGATCGGCGACAAGATCCGCCACATGTTCGACGCTGGCGAGTTCGACACGTGCGAGCTGATTTCCTCGGAATTCGTTTCCGTGATTTCGCAAAAGCCGCGCGCCAAGACGCTGATCCCGGCCGTGGATGCGATCGACGAAGGCGTCGAGCGTCCCGATCTGGGTGGCGCCGTCTACGACGCAGAGCCGGACGAGGAGAGCATCCTCAACGTCCTGCTGCCGCGTTATGTCGACACGGTCATCCTCGCTTCGCTGCTGGAAAACGTAGCCGGCGAGATGGGCTCGAAAATGGCCGCCATGGACAATGCCACGCGCAATGCCGGCGAGCTGATCGAAAAGCTGAACATTATCTATAACCGCACACGTCAGGCGCAGATCACCACGGAGTTGACCGAAATCATCTCCGGCGCCGAGGCTCTCTAGGCGAGAGGAAGACTAGCAATGAGCACTCTTAAAGGCCGCGTAGCCCAAATCACCGGCGCTGTTGTGGACGTTGAATTCGAAGGCGGTCTGCCGGACATTCTCAACGCCCTTGAAACCACCAATGACGGCAAGCCGCTCGTCCTCGAGGTCGCCCAGCACCTCGGCGAGAACACGGTCCGCACCATCGCCATGGACGCCACTGAAGGCCTCCAGCGTGGCGCAGCTGTTTCCGACACCGGTGGCCCGATCACCGTTCCGGTCGGCCCGGGCACGCTCGGCCGCATCATGAACGTCACCGGCGACGCCATCGACGAAGCCGGCGATGTGAAGCACGAGATGCGCGCTCCGATCCACCGCCCGGCCCCGTCCTTCGACGAGCAGGCCACCGAGGCGGAAATCCTGCCGACCGGTATCAAGGTCGTCGACCTGCTCTGCCCCTACGCCAAAGGCGGTAAGATCGGCCTGTTCGGCGGCGCCGGCGTCGGCAAGACGGTTCTGATCCAGGAACTGATCAACAACATCGCCAAGCTGTTCGGCGGCTACTCGGTCTTCGCCGGTGTGGGTGAGCGTACCCGTGAGGGTAACGACCTGTACTGGGAGATGATCGAGTCCGGCGTGAACAAGGACCCGAAGGAAAACGACGGTAACACCGAAGGTTCCCGTTGTGCCCTGGTCTTCGGTCAGATGAACGAGCCGCCGGGTGCCCGTGCCCGTGTTGCCCTGTCCGGTCTCGCCCAGGCGGAATACTTCCGCGATGAAGAGGGCAAGGACGTTCTCTTCTTCGTCGACAACATCTTCCGCTTCACCCAGGCCGGTTCCGAGGTGTCCGCACTGCTCGGCCGTATCCCGTCTGCCGTGGGTTACCAGCCGACCCTGGCCACCGACATGGGTGCGCTGCAGGAACGCATTACCTCGACCACCAAGGGTTCGATCACCTCGGTCCAGGCCGTCTACGTCCCGGCCGATGACCTGACCGACCCGGCTCCGGCCACGACCTTCGCCCACCTCGACGCCACGACGGTTCTGAACCGTGCGATCTCGGAAAAGGGTATCTACCCGGCCGTTGACCCGCTCGACTCGACCTCTCGTATCCTCGAGCCGCGTATCGTCGGTGAAGAGCACTACCAGACCGCGCGTATGGTCCAGGAAATCCTCCAGCGCTACAAAGCCCTGCAGGACATCATCGCCATCCTCGGCATGGATGAGCTGTCGGAAGAAGACAAGCTGACCGTGGCACGCGCCCGTAAGGTTGAGCGCTTCCTGTCGCAGCCGTTCGACGTCGCCGAGATCTTCACCGGCTTCCCGGGCATCCAGGTCCCGGTTGCTGACACCGTGAAGGGCTTCAAGGCGATCTGCGAAGGTGAATATGACCACCTGCCGGAAGCGGCATTCTACATGGTCGGCACCATCGAAGATGCTGTGAAGAAGGCCGAGAAACTGGCTGCGGAAGCCGCGTAAGCGGTTGGATTTCTAATCGGAGGTGAGCCTGATGGCTGACAAACTCCATTTCGATCTCGTCTCTCCGGAGCGTCGCCTGTTCGCCGGCAAGGTGGACCAGGTTGTCGTGCCGGGCGAGGAAGGCGATTTCGGCGTCCTGCCGGAGCACGCGCCTTTCATGTCTGTGATCCGCCCCGGCGCGATCACCGTCCTCGATGACGGCAAGGCCGAGAAGACCTTCATCCACGGCGGTTTCGCCGAGGTCACCCCGGCCGGTCTGACCATTCTGGCCGAGGAAGCCATTCCGATGGCTGAACTCGACCCGGCCAAGCTGGCCCAGGACCTGACCGATGCGCGCGAAGACGTGACGATCGCCAAGTCCGACGAAGCCAAGGCGGACGCTGAGGCCCAGGTCGCCAAGCTGGAAGCTATGCAGGCTGCCCTCGACGCGTAAGCGATTACGGGATCTGAACAGGTTCAAAGGCCGCTCCGACAGGGGCGGCCTTTTGCTTTCTGGCCAGCTCGGCCGAAACACGGGCGCGGCTAATTTAAAAGTGCATCATAACGATGTGTGCCCTAAGATCGATTTACCGATCGCGGGGAGAGCATCATGAAGCGCATCATCATCTGTTGTGACGGGACTTGGAATGAGCTGGATTTTCGTGTCCGGCCGGTCACCAATGTCGTGAAGATGGCCCAGTCCGTCGCCCTCAGCGCTGACCAGGATGGCGAGGGGGTCGAGCAGGTCGTCTTCTATGATGAGGGCGTCGGCACGCTCGAGGGCGAGTCGATTGATGGTGGCGGGTTCGGCGATGGTCTGATCCAGAACATCATCGACGCCTACATGTTCCTGGTCTTCAACTATCAGCCCGGCGACGAGATCTATGTTTTCGGCTTCTCCCGCGGGGCCTATACCGCCCGTTCCCTCGTCGGGATGGTCCGCAATTGCGGTATCATGCGGCGCGATGCGGCGGCCTATATCGGCGATGCCATGGCGCTGTATCAGAGCCGGCACTCTCCCAAGGCACCCGAATCCGTCGCTTTCCGCCAGGCCTATGGCCATGAGGGTTGGTGGATTGATGCGGATAAAGAGGCGGCGCTGGCGCAGGCCCATCCGGATCGGCGCATCAAGATCGACTATCTTGGTATCTGGGACACGGTCGGCCAGAACGGTGTGCCCAATGTGATCAATGCAATCCGCGGCAAGAATGAAGATCATGGCTTCCATGACCTCAAGCTCAGCTCCGTCGTGCGCCGGGCCCGTCATGCGGTCGGGATTGACGAGATGCGGGCGGTTTTCCGTCCAACGCTTTGGGAGCAGGAAAAACTGAGCATGCTCCGCGCGGCGGCCGCCAATGATCCCGCGCGGGGCAATGACCCGGATTGCTATCTCCAGCTCTGGTTCCCGGGTGATCATGGTTCGGTCGGTGGCGGCGGCGATGAAACCGGCCTTTCCGACCTCGCCTTGCGCTGGGTCGCGGAGGGGGCCCGGCGCAATGGGCTCAATCTCGCCTATGACGATGAGTTCGAAAATGTCCGCTATGGCGGGACCGTTGTGGGCTGGGGCAAGCAGGTCGATCGTGAGGTCGTGTTTGCGCCGAATATCGATGCGCCCCTGCGCAATGTCAGCGGCAATTGGAAGAATACCCGCAAATCCCGCCTGCAGCGCTTGGCTGGTTATGTCATGAGTTCGGCGATGAACACGGTGATGAACAAGGCGGCACCGGACCGGCTGACCCACCTTCCCGACCTTGACCAGTTGTCGGCCTTTGCGCTGGCCTACCCCCGTCCCGATGATGCCGGGCGTAATTACCAGCAGGGCCTGGCCGAGCGGATCCGGGATGCTCAGCCTGCGCGCAAGGCAAAGCTCCGGTTCGGCCTCGACCGTATTCGCGCCCGATTCCCGGACGCTGTCCTTTAGGCCTCAGCCGAGAAACTCCAGCACGGCCTGGGCCACCGCGTCCGGTGCTTCCCATTGCGGATAATGCCCGATCGTTTCCAGCCGCACGATCCGGGCGTCCGGTATGACGGCTTCATAGTGATCGGCCAGATGCTTGCCGGACACCGGGTCGAGGGCGCCATTGATCAGGAGCTGGCGCGCACCGTTTTCACTCAGAGCCCCGACCCAGCGGCTCTTGTGGCGCTTGCGGTCCTCGATATAGCGGATCAGGCGATGGCCGATGCGGTGGCCGCCCTTGTACTCCAGCAGCGCCCAGAAATCATCGAGCTCCTGCGCGTCCGGCTGGGTCTCCGGGCCGAAGACGCTGGCAAAGGAGGCGCCGAAGCGCTCGCGGGTCAGCAGGCCGGAGATCACACCGCCCAGCGGGCTGTTGAGCAGGCGCTGGATCAGTTTGGCCCGATGCTGCTCGGGAAACAGGCCGCCATTGAGGAAGGCAACAGATCCGATCCTGAAGGGCAGGCGGCCGCGCTTCTGCCGGGCCAGCAATTCCTGGGCAATCGAGACGCCGTAATCATGGGCAATGATATCGCAGGCCTCGATCTCAAGCTCGCCGAGCAGTTGTACCTGAAGGTCCGCCTGCTGCATCAGGTCATAGCGCTGATAGGGCGGTTTGTCGGACAGCCCGAAGCCGAGCATGTCCAAAGCAATCGGGTTGAAGCCGGCATCACACAGATCCGGCCATATCCGGAACCAGTCATAGCTGCAGGTCGGGAAGCCGTGGATCAGCAAAAGCGGCCGGCCGCTGCCGCGCATCCACCAGGCAATATCGCCATGCGGGCCGGTCATCTTGCGGGCACTGTTCTTGTAGGCGTCGAGCGACGCGATGCTCGAGGTCATCCGGCATCCTGACTGGGTTGGCGCGGAGCGTCCGCTGTTTCGCCGGACACATCAAGGCATATCCGGAAAGTCGCGCCGCGCCCGGGCCCTATCAGACCCGTCCTAGTCGGCATCGGCGGGAGCGGCCAGTGCGGAGAAGTGCTCGATGACCTGCTCATAGACAGGGCGTTTCCAGGGGATGATGCCGTCAGCCGTTTCTTCCAGCCGGGTCCAGCGGAAGGCGTCGAACTCCACCTCCCCGTGCGCTTCCAGGTCGAAATCGCTGTCCTGTCCGAGAAAGCGATAGGCAAACCAGCGCTGTTTCTGCCCGAGGAGCCGCTTGCGGGCAAAGCGCGGATCGTCCCGCACCTCCGGCGGATAGTCATAGGCGATCCAGTGCTCGATGCGGCCGATCTCCTCGACCTGGTCGGGTTTGATGCCGGTCTCCTCGAACAGTTCGCGCAGGGCAGCATCTTGAGGTGTCTCACCCGGATCGATACCGCCTTGGGGAAATTGCCAGCGCCAGGGTTCATCGGCGCCATTGCGCCGGCCGACCCAGACGAGGCCGTCGGCATTGAACAGGACCAGGCCGACATTCGGGCGATGATCCGGATAGGCGTCAGACATGGCTAGTGGCCGTCATCATAACCGTCGCCATAGTCGTCACCCTGCGCCTCATCACTATTTTCGGCCCAGCGGTGATCGGTGCTGGCCGTGGTGTGGTCATCGCCAGCGGCTTCAGCGGCGAGGCGGGCCTCCAGCCGGCGGCGGGCCATCACGGCGGAGGGCGGAGCAAGCTGGTAGCCGCGCAGGTCGAGGCCTTCGGACCAGGCTTCGATCTGCTCGACCGTGGCCGGAAAGGCAAAACCGGTACCCAGCGCCGCGCCGTTCTGGATCGCCAAGGCCTCCAGTGCCAGCAGGCGGTCATCAATCGAGGACGGGCTCGGATCTTCATCGACAATCCGGTCCGCGATGGCATAGAGCGCACCGGTCGAGCGGCCGACACTGTCGATCAGGCTGCGACGGCCATTGCCATCATGCAGGAAGGCGACGCCGCGGCGTTCGAGCGATTCCAGCACCTGGGTCAGGGCCGGAGCGGAGGTCGAGAAGCGGGCGCCGAGATAATTGGAGACGCCGAAATATCCGGTCGTCCGGCTCAGGATCCAGGCCAGGCGACGTTCGTTTTCCGGGGCCGGGCCATCAGCCAGCAGGGTATGCGGGCCGGGATCGTCATTGGGATAGTCGAAGGGCTCCATCGGCGCTTCGATCAACACTTCGTGGCCGGCGGCTCGGGCCCGGTCGATCCAGCTCTGCAGGTCGGAGGCATAGGGCGCAAAGCTCAGCGCCACTTCCGGCGGCAGGTTGTCGATCGCCGCCTCGGTCACAGCCGGGTTCAGCCCCATACCACCGACAACGATCGCGATCATCGGCGTGTTGGGGTCGCCATGGAAGGGGCGGGCGTATTCGCGCGAGACCCGTTCGCCATTGGGGCCGATGATTGGCAGCAGGCCACCCGGCCCACGCTCGGTCAGACCGGCAAAGGGTGCGCGCGGCAGAGCCTCGGGATTGGCCGGCGTGCTGGCCGCAGCCGGCGCGGATGTCGCGGGTGGTTCTGTAACAGCGGGTTCGGCCGGGGTTTCAAATCCGTCGGCGACGCCATCGAGGCTGACTTCCGCGCCGTCATCGGGCTCGACGAAGGTGATGCTGTCGCCCGATGTCTCAGCCGGTGGGGCCGAGGTCAATGTCGAGGCGGGCAGCGGGTCGACCTCGCCGCGGGCGGCCGGGGTCTCGATTTCACTGTCGCCAAAGATCGCAATGGCCAGGATCAGGACCGCAAACAGTCCGGCCGCACCCAGCCCGGCGAACAGGGGAGCACGCAAGGTCATCAATGGGGCGGCATGGCGCAATACAGCGGCGGTCATAGGACGTCTCTGGCAGGGCGCGTGCACCCGCGCGCACGCTCTCGCTCACAGACTGCTCCGCTGCGGAAAAGAAACGGTTAACGCTGAACCGTGGAACGGGCCCGGTTTACTGCAGTGCGGCCTGCTGGCTTTCCATGCTGGCGCGCAGGATCTCCTTGGCGCGGGCGAGCTGGTAATCCTCGTCCTCGGACCAGTCGGCCGGCGGCTGTTCGACGTCCGCCGTGACGGTGTCCTCGCGCTCGGTGCCATTCTCGTTTTCGAGAGCACCGGGCAGGTCCGCTTCCGACGGTACAGCCGCCGCGACAGTGTCCTCTTCGGTGTCGAGGGCATAGCTGGAAATCTGGATGTCCGGAATGATGCCGGTCGCCTGGATCGAGCGGCCCGCCGGCGTGTAGTAGCGACCCGTCGTCAGGCGCAGGGCACCGTCACGGCCGCCACGCAGCGGGATGATGGTCTGGACCGAGCCCTTGCCGAAGCTGGTCATGCCCACGAGTTCTGCGCGTTCGCGGTCCTGCAGGGCGCCGGCGACGATCTCGGCCGCGCTGGCCGAACCTTCATTTTGCAACACGACAATCGGCGCACCATTCAGACGGTCACCGGGGCGGGCATTATAGCGCTGGGTTTCGCGCGGATCACGGGTCCGCGTGGAGACCACTTCACCGCCATCGAGGAAGACATCGGTGACACCGATCGCCTGGTCCAGCAGACCGCCCGGATTGAAGCGGACATCGAGGATCAGGCCCGGCAGCGGCGCGCCATATTCGTCTTCGAGTTCATTGATGCCTTCGAGCACCATCTCGGTCGTACGCTCGTTGAAACCGGCGATGCGCATGTAGGGGATGCCGTCATCCTCGATGCGCCAGGCGACGGTGCGCAGCGGGATCGTGTCGCGCACCAGGGTGACGTCAAACGGATCAACTGCATCGCGGGAAATAGTGATCGTGACCGGCTCGCCAACGGCGCCGCGCATCATCTCGACGGCATCATTGACGGTGATGCCGATAATACTCTCGCCATCGACGGCGATGATGCGGTCATTGGTGCGCAGGCCGGCGCGCTCGGCCGGGGTGTCGGAAATGGGTGAGACAATGGTGATGAATTCGTCGCGGCGGGTCACTTCCATGCCCAGACCGCCGTATTCGCCGCGGGTCGAGACGCGCAAATCTTCATAGCTGTCGGGGTTGTGATAGGCCGAATGCGGGTCCAGCGAGGTCAGCATGCCCTCGATCGCGGCTTCGATCAGCTCGGCCTTCTCGGTCTCGGAGACATAGTCGGCCTCGATGCGGCTGAGCACATCGCCGAAGAGTTCAAGCTGGCGGAAGGTTTCGGTGCGGTCCTCCTGGCTGCCCTCAGCAGAGACAGCGAGCGCAAAGGCGCCCAGAGCGAAAGCCGTGATCGAAGCCAGGATATTGATCCGCATTACACCGCGCGTCCTTCATCGCGTTCGCGTACATCATACGCTTGAACCGGGTTAAGGAAGACCATCCTCTTCGCTAACCCGCCATTTTGCCAGCCTGCCGGCTGCTTTCGCAGAACGCTAGCCTGACTGCGCATCGCGCCGGAGCCAGGGCCCCGGATCGACAGCGTTACCACCCCGTCTCAGCTCCAGATACAATTCTGGTGCCGTTTGGCCAGTGTCTGGCATGGCACCGACCGGTTCACCGGCCAGAACATTCTGGCCCGCCGTCGCGTAGGTCACCGACATGCCTGCCAGCACGATATAGTAGCCATCCCCGACATTCAGTATCAAGAGACCGCCATATGTGTTGAACGGTCCGGCAAACTCGACCTGACCATCAAAAGGCGAGACTACCTGCGCGCGGGACCGAGTTCGAATGAAAATTCCTTCAGATGGTGTGCCATCTTCGTCCACCTGCCCGTAACGGCGGGCGATTGTGCCGATGGCTGGCGGGCGCAACCGCCCTCGCGCATCGGCAAAGCGCAGGCGTTCCAGCGGCGCTTCCGGTGCGGCGGCGGCCACGAGTACGCCGGCGGGGCGCATGCGCGGCGTGGGGATTTCGCCTTCCGGCGGCGCCCGCTGCGGGCTCAGCCGCGGAATGACCTCCGCCATCGCGGCCAGCTCGCCGAGCAGGTTGCGGATCGATGCGGCCTGTTGCCCCGCCGTGGTCGCTGCGCTGAGCAGATCTTCGGCCTCGTTGCGGCGACGCGCCTCCAGCGCCCGGCGCTCGCTGATCAGCACTTCCAGTTCCAGGCGCTGCTCGGCCAGGGTTGCCTCGGTCAGGGACAGTGTATCGCGTTCGCTTTCTATCCGGACCCGCACGTCGCGCAGACTGTCGAGCTCGGCCGCAAGGGCTTCGGCGCGCTGGCGCAGGCCCGGCGTGACATCGGCCATCAAGGCCGCCGCGCGGGCCGCCTCGGCGGCATCTCCCGGTGAGGCAAGGACGGCCGGCGGAGTTTGCGATTCGACCCGCTGGATGGCGGCCAGAATATCGATCAACGTATCCCGGTTCTGGTCCAGCCGGGCGAGGATTTCCGCCTCCTCGCTGGCGAGGCTCTGCAGCTCGGTTTCCGAAGCGAGGGCGGCGCTTTCGCTGGCATCGACGCGATTGCCCAGATCGATCAGCTGGCGTTGCAGCAGGGCAATTTCGCGCGCGACCGCCTCGGCCTGGGCTGCCGCTTCACGGGCACGCTCTGCGGCGGCTTGCTGTTCGCGCTCGAGACGCTCGGCCTCCGCCGCGTCGGGGATATCCGGCGGCTGGGCAAAGGCGAGAACGGCGGCGAGCAGGAGCGAGTGCATGGCGTCAGGCTAATGGCGGCCGGGTTAAGGCTCAATCACGATGATAGGGCGTGCCGGCGAGAATGGCGCTGGCGCGATAGAGCTGTTCGGCCAACATGATGCGGATCAGCTTGTGCGGCCAGACCGCCGGCCCGAAGGCCAGGGTCAGGTCCGGCTGCGGCAGGACCGAGCGATCATGTCCGTCCGCACCGCCGATACAGAACACGGCTTCGCGCCGCCCGTCATCGCGCCAGCGACCGATCTGGTCGGCCAGCGCCCGCGAGGTCAGGGCCTTGCCGCGTTCATCCAGCAGGACAAGCACGGCACCGGGCGGCAGGGCCTGTGCCAGGGCGCGACTTTCATCGGTTTTCGTTTTCAGGGCGCGGTTGTCGATCTCGAGCTCGGCTGCAGGGCCCAGGCCGATCGAGCGGCCGGTCGCCGTGGCGCGTGCAAGATAATCATCCACCAGTTCGCGCTCGGGGCCGGAACGGATCCGGCCGTGCGCTGCCAGGGTGAGTTTCAACTAGCTGGCCGCCGTTTCCGAATCCACCGACCACATCTTCTCGAGATTGTAGAAGCTGCGGACTTCCGGGCGGAACAGGTGCACGACGATGTCACCGGTATCGATCAGCACCCAGTCGCAGGCCTGCAGGCCTTCAACCCGGGCTGAACCGGCGCCGTTTTCCTTCAGGGTACGCAAAAGGTGATCCGCCAGCGCATTCACATGCCTGGCCGACCGCCCGGAGGCGATCACCATGAAGTCGGTAACAGATGATTTTCCACGAAGATCGATGGCGACGATGTCTTCAGCCTTATCGTCGTCCAGCGTGTCGAGGATGAGGGTTTCCAAGGCCTCGACGGGGGCTTCATCACCGGTAACGCGAACGGCAGCCGCCGTTTCACCCTCAACGCGGTGCGAGTTTTCCATAGACAGGGCGGATGTCCTTTCTGACAACCCAAACAACAACGGGTACTATATCACGCATCCCAGCGCGGTTCGAGCCAGTAAAGCGTGAAGAATTCATCAGCGTCGGACCAGCTCTGCGTGATCTGGAAACCGGCGGTTTCAGCCAGTTTTCCGAAGGCTTGCGGCGTGAACTTGTGAGAGTTCTCGGTATGCAGGCGTTCGCCCTTTTCCATTTCGAAATGCTCGCCCTTGATGGAGAAACTCACCTTGCGAGTGGTTTCAAGGTGCATCTCGATTCGGCTCTTTTCCGTGTTCCAGAGTGAGAGGTGGGTAAAGGCCTCAACCGGGATCGTGCCGTCCAGCTCGCGATTGATCCGGGTGAGAAGATTGAGATTGAACTGGGCCGTGATGCCAGCGGCATCATCATAGGCTGCCACCAGGGTTTCGGCCGCCTTGACCCGGTCAGCGCCGATCAGCACCGCATCCCCGCGTCGCATGCCCTTGCGAAAACCGGCCAGGACGGCTCGCGCCGCCTCCGGCTCGAAATTACCAATGGTCGAGCCCGGGAAGAAGATCACCCGGCGCCCTTGCGGCAACGGCAGGTGGTCGAGATCGAGCCCGCTGGTGAAGTCTGCGCAGACCGCACCAATGCTCAACTCGGGATAGTCGAGTTTCAGCTCGGCGCAGGCGTCGAGCAGATGATCACAGGAGATATCCAGCCCGACATAGCCGGCCGGATCACCCAGGGCATCAAGCAGTTTGCGGATTTTCACACTGGACCCGGACCCCGGCTCGACCACAACGGCACCATGCCCGGCGCGCTCGGCCAGCTCCGGCGCGATCGCGTCCAGCAGGGCCAGCTCGGTGCGCGTGACATAGTATTCCGGTGCCTCGGTGATCTGATCGAACAGGGCCGAGCCTTTGCGGTCATAGAAGTAGACCGGCGGAATGGTTTTCGGCGTGCGCTTCAGCCCGCTGATAACATCGCGCAGGAAATCTCCGGCCGGCGGATGCTGGTCGTCGAAGAAGTCCAGATTGGCGTGCGTCGTCGGGCGGCCGAGCGCGGCGTCGGTCATGGGGTGTCCTATCGGCTGGATGTCTGGGAGGCGAGCTATGCAATTAGCGTGCGCGGAGCGCGGTTGAGGAAACTGATTGTAACGGTTCAATCAGATAGGTCCATGCCGGTAGTTTTGTTAGGGGTAATTTTTTGGCTTCGCTTTCACGAATGCGCGAGGTCGCATAGCGCCGCGCCATCGGCGAAAGCTGGGCCTTCAGCGGATCCTGCGGCCGCGCCACGACGGCGACCGGCAAGGCCGCCAGAATATCCTGCCAGCGATGCCAGCGGTGGAAGTGACGCAGATTGTCGCCGCCCATGATCCAGACGAAGCGGGTGCGCGGGAAACGGGTTTTGAGCCGGTCGATCAGGTCCACGGTATAGCGCGTGCCCAGACGGCTCTCGATATCGCTGATCACCATGCCCTTGCCGCCCGCCTGCCGTTGTACCGTTTCAAGGCGGGTCCTGAAATCTCCGGCGCGGCGGGATTTGAGCGGATTTTGCGGTGAGACCAGCCACCAGACCTGGTCCAGTCCGAGGCGCCGCCTCGCCGTCTCCGCGACATGGCGGTGACCCGCATGCACGGGATCGAAACTGCCGCCGAAGAGGCCAATCTTCATGCCCGGCGCGATCCCTTCGCCGCGCAAGGCGTCTGAGACATTGCCTCTAGCCACGACACTGTCCTGCGCCGCTGACAAGATATTTATAGGTGGTCAATTGCCGGGCCCCGACCGGGCCGCGTGCATGCAGCCTCGACGTGGCGATGCCGATCTCGCCGCCGAAACCGAATTCCCCGCCATCGGAAAAACCGGTCGAGGCATTGACCATGACGACGGCACTGTCGACCCGGTTGCGGAAGCCGGCAATGGCCGCTGCATCTTCGGCAATGATGAGATCGGTATGCCCTGAACCATGCCGGTCGATATGGGCAAGCGCGTCCTCGAGACCGTCTACCGTCTTCACGGCCAGCACGGCATCGAGGAATTCCCGGCCCCAATCGGCCTCGCTCGCCGCACGGGCTGCCGGCCAGGCCCTGCGGGCGTCATCATCGGCGCGCAGTTCGCACCCGGCCTCGCTCAGCGCCACGGCGATGTCGGGCCAGACCGTATCGAGGACCGCCCGGTCGATCAGCAGGCTTTCCAGCGCATTGCAGACACCCGTCCGCCGCATCTTGCTGTTCAGGATCAGGGCGCGGGCCATGTCCGGGTTAGCACTGGCATGGACGTAGCCATGGCAGATCCCGTCGAGATGACCGAGTACCGCGACCCGCGCTTCTGACTGGACCCTGGCGACCAGGTCGCGGCCGCCACGCGGTACGACCAGATCGACCTGGTCTTCCAGACCGCTGAGCAGGGCCCCGACGACATCGCGATCTGTCGTCGGCGGGTGCTGGACCAGATCGACCGGCAGGCCCGCTGCGGCGATGCCTTCGCGGATTGCCGCGACAATGGCCAGGCTGGACGCCTGGGAGTCCGAGCCACCGCGCAGGATGACGGCATTGCCCGAGCGCAGAGCCAGGCCGGCGGCATCGGCAGCGACATTGGGGCGGCTTTCAAAAACAACTGCCAGCACCCCGATCGGGATGCGGGTCTGGGCAATCTCGACGCCGCTGGGGGCCGTCCACTGTTCGATCACCTCCCCAAGCGGGTCAGGTTGGGCGGCAATCGCGCGCAGTCCGGCGATGACCCCGTCGAGGCGGGCTTGGGTCAGTTCCAGGCGATCAATGAAGGCGGCCGGGCGCCCACCGGCCCGGGCGCGCTCGATATCACCGGCATTGGCCGCCAGAATCTGTGCGCGCTGGGCGTTCATCGCATCGGCCGCAGTCTCGATCGCCCGGGTACGATCCGTGCCCGGCAGGGTTTCCGCCGCGCGCCGTGCCGCCTGCGCCTGCGCCGCCATGGCGTGCATCATTTGCAGTATTTCGGGCGTCATGACGGGTCCGCTTTCATGAACTGGCGCTCCAGCACGAGATCGTCAGCATGGACCAGAGCCGGAGCCCGGCGATAGCCCAGCAGGTCCTCAATTTCTTCGGTCCGGCGTCCGGCGATAAGGGCAGCATCGGTAGAATTATAGGCGCTGACACCCCGGGCCCGGGTCTGTCCCTGTTCATCACTGATACGGACCGTGTCGCCGCGGGAGAACTGGCCCTGGATGGCGACCACGCCGACCGGCAGCAGCGACTTGCCCTGTTGCAGGGCGTTCAAGGCACCGGCATCGATGCGGATCTCTCCATGAGGGCTGACAGCGCCGGAAATCCAGCGCTCACGGGCCGAGGCCACGGAAACGGCCGACCGGAACAGCGTGCCCGCCTCGCGGCTGGCCAGCCGTTTGACCGGCCCGGGTTCGCGACCATCACCGATGATCACGGCACACCCCGAGGCGGTTGCAATCTCTGCCGCCTGGACCTTGCTGCGCATGCCCCCGGTACCCGCCCCGGCCTGGGTGTTGGCGCCGCCAGCCATGGCGCGGACCGTGGCATCAATCGTGTCGATCGTCGCGACCCGCTGAGCGCCCGGGTTGGCGCGCGGGTCGGCGTCAAACAGCCCGTCGATATCGGACAGCAGGATCAACAGGTCCGCGCCGATCAGCTGGGCCACGCGCGCGGCGAGGCGATCATTGTCGCCATAGCGGATCTCATCGGTGGCGACGGTGTCATTCTCGTTGACGATGGGGGTGGCCCCGAGATCGAGCAAAGTGTCCAGCGTGGCGCGGGCGTTGAGCCAGCGGCGCCGGTCTTCGGTCACATCCAGGGTCAAAAGCGCCTGCGCGGTCGACCGATCATGGACAGAGAAGGCCTGCTCCCATGCATGTACCAGGACGGGTTGTCCGGCGGCTGCGGCAGCCTGCTTCTGCTCCAGGCTCAGGGGCTGGCGGTCCAGGCCGAGACGTGGACGTCCCAGTGCCACAGCGCCGGAGGATACGATCACGCATTGCTTGCCATCCTGGCAGAGCGCGGCCACATCGCGGGCAATGGCGCCCAGGATGGCCGGGCCGGCCTGCATCAGGGTCGAACCGATCTTGACGACGATCCGTTCAGCCGTTTGCAGGCTCTGCCGGCTCACTCGGGGACCCACCCCGTGTCTTCGCCAGCCGCTTCCGCCTTTTCGTCGGCGCGCTGGGCCTGCACCATGCTCCAGGCTTCCGAACACAGAGGTTTCACACCGGCGCCGGAAACGCCCGACATCAGACGAACCTCGCGATCCAGGGCCTGGCTGAGTTCATCAGCCTGCGCCTGCGCCAGCTCGTCGCCGAGCGCATCGGTCTTGTTGAGGACGATGATCTCGCGCTTGTTCATCAGGCCGCCGCCATAGGCTTCCAGCTCCTTGCGGACAACATGGTAGGCCGCCACCGGATCATCCTGGGTGCCATCGATAAGGTGGATCAGCGAGGCGCAGCGTTCGATATGGCCGAGGAAGCGGTCACCGATACCGGCACCTTCATGGGCCCCCTCGATCAGGCCGGGGATGTCGGCGACGATGAAGCGCGAGCCGGGGCCCAGATCAACCACACCGAGATTGGGATAGAGCGTGGTGAAAGGGTAGGCCGCGATTTTCGGATTGGCGCGGCTGACCGCGGACAGGAAAGTCGACTTGCCGGCGTTGGGCAGTCCGACCAGGCCGACATCGGCGATCAGCTTCAGGCGCAGCCAGAGCCAGCGCTCCTCGCCGGGAAAGCCGGGGGTGGATTTGCGCGGGGCCTGGTTGGTGGAGGATTTGAAACGGGCATTGCCCTTGCCGCCATCCCCGCCCTTGGCGAGCATGACGCGTTGGCCCACAGCGGTCAGGTCGGCGAGGACCTCATCGCGGTCCTCGTCGAGGATCTGCGTGCCGATCGGGACTTCCAGGACGACATCATCGCCGCCGGCCCCGGTCCGGTCCCGGCCCATGCCGTGGACGCCGGTCTGGGCCTTGAAATGCTGCTGGTAGCGGTAGTCGATCAGGGTGTTGAGGCCTTCCACGGCCTCGGCCCAGACATCGCCGCCCTTGCCGCCATCGCCGCCATCAGGGCCGCCATATTCGACATAGGCCTCGCGCCGGAAGGAGACGCACCCGCCTCCGCCGTTGCCGGATTTCACAAATACTTTGGCCTGGTCGAGGAATTTCATCTGTTTAGCGTCCTTTGGCCCCTATATAGCCACTCGCGCGATAGATTGCATCGGCAAGCGCATCAGGCGGGTTCCAGCGTCATCGACTTGCACGGCGCGCGGCCGAGCCGGGCCATGGAAAACAATGCCGGTTCCTCGCCGGTATATTCAAACCCCAGCTTCTGCAGGATTTTTCCCGAGGCCGGATTGTCGGCATAGTGACCGGCAATGATCCGCTCCGCCCCCAGCTGGGCGCGGGCGAAATCGATCAGCGTCTGGCCCAGCTCGGTGCCCAGACCCTGGCCCCACCAGGGGCGCGCAATCCAGTAGCCGATTTCCCAGTCGCTTGCCGGCGTGCGCCGGAACACGCCGCCGCCGCCTGCCGCCTGTCCGTCAATCTCGACGGTCAGAGACTGGTTAGCGCCCGGCCGCCAAGCGGCGCGGGTCTGCAGGATCCAGAGCTCGACCGCCAGGAGCGGGTAGGGGTGCGGGATGCGGCTGGTCATCCTGGCCACATCGAACTCGCCGCAATAGCGCGAGATATTCTCCGCATCCGCCATTTCGGGCAGACGCAGTATCATGCGTTCCGTATCGATCCTCGGGCCCATGGTCCCGCTCCGTCAGTTCTGCCGGGGAGCAAATGAAAAGGGGAGGCGGTGGCCCGTCTCCCCTTTACGCTTTCGCGTCAGTCGGACCCCGCTTTACAAGCGAACGGTCCGATATGTCATGAACCGTTCTATTCTGCTGCGTCAGCAAGCGGCTCTACGGATACGTAGGATTTGCCACCGGCTTTCTTGGCGAATTTGACGCGGCCTTCGGTAAGGGCGAACAGGGTGTGGTCCTTGCCCATGCCGACATTTGCGCCCGGATTCACCTTGGTGCCGCGCTGACGGATAATAATGTTGCCCGGGATCACGTGCTGACCGCCGGATTTCTTGACGCCTAAGCGCCGGCCTTCACTGTCGCGACCGTTACGGGACGAACCGCCTGCCTTTTTGTGAGCCATAAGTCAGTCCTCCTTACTTGCCAGCCAGATCTTTGGCGGCTGCAATCCAGTCGCCTTTTTCGGCTTTCGCCTTCAGACCGGAAATCGTTTCGCTGAGCGTGTCGAGGTCGGCGTCGGTCCAGGCAGCGACTTGCGCATAGGACGTGATGCCGGCTTCGTTGAGTTTCTTTGCCAGGGCCGGACCAACACCCGTCAGGGCGGTCAGGTCGTCATTGGCAGCAGCCACAGCCTTCGGAGCCGCCTTGGCTTTCGCCTTCGGAGCTTCGGTCTTGGCTTCAGCTTTCGGAGCAGCGGCCTTCTTCGGCGCTGCCTTCGCTTTCGGGGCGGCCTTCGGCGCGTCCTCGACCGGAGCGGTCGTGGTCTTCAGCGCGGTCTTGGCTTTCTGGCCCGGTGCGACGATCTCGGCGATGCGCACAACGGAACCCCACTGGCGGTGGCCCTTGGTCCGACGGTAGTTCTGACGGCGGCGCTTCTTGAAGACGATGATCTTCTTGGCACGGTTGGTGTCGAGCAGTTCGCCGATCACCTGAGCGCCTTCGACCACCGGTGCGCCAACGGTCACGCCGTCTTCGCCCGAGAGCATGAGAACATCACCGAGCGACAGGGTGTCGCCGGGCTGGCCTTCGAGTTTTTCGATCCGGATCTCGTCTCCGGTGGCGACACGGTATTGCTTGCCGCCCGTTTTGATTACTGCGTGCATGACGCGTTTCCTTTGTTTCGAGCCCGTCCGATGCGCATGAAACGCTCGCCGGGTCCTTTTTCTTCGCGCCTTTTTCAAGGTCGCGTTGTTGCAAAAACACCAACCCGCGCAGCTATGGCCGTGCGGGCAGGAGCGGGGGTTATACGCGGCTTGTCCGCAGAGTCAACGCAAACGGCAGAATACGCCTGTACTCATGCGGCTGGAGACAGAATTCACTGCCGCACTGCCACCGCGCTCGAGCAGCGTTGGGCTCTTGATTTTGTCCCGGCGGTCAGCCATTACCCCTGCTCCCGAGCGCCCCAGGGCGCGAGACCTTCGTGCGGAGAGGTGCCGGAGTGGTCGAACGGGGCGGTCTCGAAAACCGTTGTACCTTTGCGGGTACCGAGGGTTCGAATCCCTCTCTCTCCGCCACTACCCCAATCCTTGCCATAGCCGCCTCGACCCGTGAGGCCGAGCCGGCCTAGATTGCGCGTTGTATGCAGAGCTCCGGCAGGACAGGAAACGACGATGCATCTTGTGCATGACCCGGCGGCCCCGGCCGCGCCCGCTATCCGTTTCGAGGATTTCCTCAAGGTCGATATCCGGCTGGGGACAGTTGTCGAGGCAGAGGAGTTCCCGGAGGCGCGTAACCCGGCTTACAAGCTTCGTATTGATTTCGGTGAGGGCGTCGGCATCAAGCGCAGTGCGGCGCAGATTACCGGGCATTACACGCCTGGGGCCCTTGTGGGGACACGGGTGATGGCGGTGGTCAATTTCCCGCCGCGGCAGATCGGTCCGGTGCGTTCGGAGGTGCTGGTCCTCGGTGTCCCGGACGAGGCCGGAGAGATTGTTCTTGTGCGACCCGATCAGGACGCGCCCGACGGGGGCCGTTTGGCCTAGTCGGGCTGAGCCGGTTCCAGTTCGCCGGTTTCCAGGATGGGCGAGGCGTCGAGATCCTCGGCATCCATCATTTCGGCAATACGCTGCAGCGCCGCGATCAGCATGCCGCGCTCCCAGTCCTGCAGCTTGCGAAACTCGCGCAGAAACCCGGCTTGCAGCAGCTCAGGCGCCGCCTGGGCCGTGGCCAGGCCCTGATCGGTCAGGCAGGCGAGAATAACGCGTTTGTCGGTATCGGAGCGGTCGCGCCGGACCAGGCCCTGTTTGACCAGCCGGTCGAGAATGGTGGTGATGGTGGCCTGGCTCAGCGAGACCGCCTTGGCCAGGCTCGAGGGCGACATTTGCCCTTCCTTGCGCAGGGCCTGCATGACGACCAGCTGGGGCGCGGTCAGCCCTGATTTCTTGACCAGTTTCTTGGATTGCAGGTCAATCGCGCGCGTGATGCGGCGCAGCGCAATAAGGATATTGTCGTGATCGCTCATGCCTCCTTAGTCCGCCAAGAAAGCTCTGCTGGCAAGCCTTTCGCATCAGGGTTCTTCGGACCCTTCGAGTTCTAACCTTGTACAATTATCGGCTAGAGGGTCGAGCCCAGCCGCAATCCATTGGTTCTTGTGGCTTTTCAGGCACACGGACTACAAGCAGCTGAATGATATGGTTAAAAATGAGCCAGCATCAGGCGGATCTGATGCGTGGCATTGATTTGAGCTCGAAGCAGTCTGGCCAATTCCCCCGACCTGGCTTAGACCCTTGTGAATCTTAGAATTCAAAGGGTCTGTCTGTACCATGATCAAGCAACGCGCACTCGCGTCCACCATTCTAGCCGCGGCCTCGTTCTCGCTTCTCGGAACCGCGGCCCTGGCGCAGGGGATGGAAGAAATCACCGTGACGGCCACCAAGCGCGAAGCCTCGGCCCAGGATATCCCGGTCGCGGTCAACGCCTTGCCCGCCAGCGCTCTGGAAGAGCTCCGCGTCGACGTCTTCACCGATTATCTGCAGCAATTGCCCGGCGTCACCGCGGGCGGGTCCGGCCCAGGCCAGAGCACGATCTATATTCGCGGCCTGGCATCGACGACACCGAACCTGACCACGGCCGGCGTCGCGGGCCTTGCCCCCAATGTGGCCTTCTATCTTGATGAACAGCCGCTGGCGCAGCCGGGCCGCAATCTGGACGTCTACGCCGCCGACCTGCAGCGCATCGAGGTGCTGCCCGGGCCGCAAGGCACGCTGTTCGGGTCCAGCTCGCAGGCCGGCACGGTCCGCCTGATCACCAATCGTCCGGTCATGGGCGAATATACCGGTGGTGTGAATTTCGGCCTGTCCTCGACAGAGGGCGGTGAGATGAGCCACAAGTTCGAAGCCGTGCTGAACGTGCCGGTGGCTGCCAATATTGCTGTCCGCGGTGTGCTCTATACCGACACCCAGGGCGGCTATATCGACAATGTCGCCGGGACGATCAACGCGTCGGAGTCGGCGCGTTTCCGTCCGGCGGGTACGGTGCGCGCCAATGGTGTGCCGGTAAGCGCGGGCCGGGCCGGGTTCCAGGCCGGTGCCGATCTGTCCGGTGTCACCTTCATCGATGCTGACAATGCGGCCCTGGTCGCGGAAGATTTCAACGAGACCCAATATGAGGGTTTCCGGATCAGCGCCCTGGCGGATCTCAACACCGAGTGGAGCCTGCTGGTCAGCCACACCCAGCAGCAGATGGAATCCGAGGGCGTCTTCTTCGAGGACCCGGAGCTGGGCGATCTGGAAATCCAGCGCTATGCCGATGACCTCATTGAGGACGAGTTCTCCAACACCAGCTGGACCGTTGAGGGCCGACTCGGCATGCTCGACGTTGTTTATACCGGTGCCTATACGGACCGGGAGACGACCCAGACCGTCGACTACACCGACTATCTCTTCGTCGGTCAGTACCTGCCCTACTATATCTGTGATGTGGCGGTGACCTATCCGGGCGCGTCTGCCCCGGCGGGGACCTGTAATGCACCGAACCTCTTTGTCGACAGCCGCACCAATACCACGGTCGAGACCCATGAATTCCGCTTCAACACGCCGGCTGACAATCGCTGGCGCCTGACTGCGGGGGCGTTCTACTCCAACCTCGAACTGGCCGAGCTGAACGATTTCACCTATCCCGGCTCGATCCCGCTCAACTTCGCGCCCAACTACCCGCTGACCAACACGGCAGTGACTGGCGCCATCGGCAATGCCGCGCCGGGCTATTTCAGCGATCCGGGCCCGTTCCCGGAAGGCGTGATCTTCCGCAATGACGTGCTGCGGACCGACGAACAGATGGGCTTCTTCGGTGAGCTGACCTTCGACGTGAACGAGGAGTTCTCGGTCACGCTGGGCGCCCGCCATTACGACATCGAGGTTGACCTGGAAGGCTCGGCCAACTCGTCCTTCTTCAATCTCGGCGCGGCCAGCGATGCGCAGGTCTTCGGCACCAATATCTCGGCCCAGTTCGCGCCGGGCAATACGGTCGGAGCGCCGGACAAGGCCGCCACCGATGGCATGATTTTCAAACTGACGGGCACCTGGACACCGTCGGATAACCTCCTGTTCTACGGCACTTATTCTGAAGGCTTCCGTCCCGGCCTGCTCAACCGTCCGGGTGGCGCAGCCGGACCCGGCGGCTATACCGTGCCTTACGCGCTCGATACCGATGATGTGCAGAATTACGAGTTCGGCTGGAAAACCGACCTGTTCGACAACACGCTGCGCTTCAACGGCTCGGCCTTCTTCGTCGAGATTGAAAACCTGCAGACGACCATTTTCGACCCGTCGATCGTCAACCTCTTCTTCTCCGACAATGCGGCCAATGCCGAGATCCGGGGCATTGAGGGCGATGTGACCTGGGTTCCGGAAACCGTGCCGGGCCTGACCGTTTCCGGTGCGTTCTCGATCCTCGATACCGAGATCACGGAAGTCCTGACACCGACCAATGATGTGATCGCCGGATCCGAACTGGCCTTTGCGCCGGGCTTCCAGGCCAATATCCGTGCCCGCTACGAGTGGGAGATGGACAATGGCTGGATGGCGCATGTCATGCCGCAGATCGTCCATTCCGACGACAGCGTCAGCGATGTCATCGAGATCAACAAGGCTCGCCTCGACGGCTACACCATGGGATCCTTCTCGACCGGTGTGGCCGAGGATAATTGGCGCGTCGAGTTCTTCATCGACAACATCACCGATGAACGGGCCCAGCTCAGCAATAATTTCGTCTTCGATCGCGAACGCGTCACCGTGGCCCGCCCGCGGACCTGGGGTGTGCGTGTCGGCGTGGACTTCTAAGTCGCGCCCTTCGTAGTCTGATCCATGCAAGGGGAGCGCATTTGCCGTGCGCTTCCCTTCGCATTTTGAACGAGGACAGTGTGGCCGAGCTGCAGGACCCGACAGCGGATATCGTCAAACAGGCCCAGCGCGCGATGATGGCCGAGCGGTTCGACGAAGCGCGGGGTCTGCTCGATAATGTGCTCGGCTCTGATCCATCAAACCCGGATGCGCTCTATGCCGCGGCCGTCTGCGCTCGCTATCGCGCGGCCTATGGCGAGGCCGGCCAGTTGCTGACCCGGCTGAAGACGGTGCAGCCGGAGTTTGGCCGGGCCTATCAGGAAGAGGGCTATCTGCTGCGGGCCCAGAACCGGGCCGGCGATGCCCTGGCCGCCTTCCGTCTCGCCTGTCGTTTCAACCCGGCCCTGATCGCGGCCTGGCAGGCCCAGGCTGAGCTGTTGCAGGCCCGTGGCGACCATGTCGAGGCGAGCCAGGCCGAGGCCCAGGCGCAGCGCCTGAAAGCTCTGCCGAAAGACGTCGTCGCGGTCAGTCATCTTCTGGCCGAAGGCAAGATCCTCAAGGCCGAGGCCCTGTGCCGCAATTTCCTCAAGGCCCATCCGCGCCATGTCGAGGCGATGCGCCTGCTGGCGGAGATCGGCGTCCAGCTGGGCATTCTCGATGATGCGGAATTCCTGCTGGAAAGCGCGCTCGAGTTTGAGCCGGGCAATGTCCAGGTACGCCTCGACTACATCCAGGTGCTGCGCAAGCGGCAGAAATTCGAACAGGCCTTGCAGCAGGCCCGCCATCTCTATGAGAGCGATCCGGACAGTCCGATATTCCGGTCGCATTTCGCCATCGAGAACATGCAGACGGGCGATTATGAAACCGCGCTGTCGCTGTTCGATGACATCCTGCGCTCGGTTCCCGGTGACCCGCTGGTTCTGACCTCGCGCGGGCATGCCCTCAAAATCATGGGCCGGCAGGACGACGCCGTGACCTCTTACCGCGAGGCCCTCAAGGCGGCACCTGCCCATGGGGATGCCTGGTACGGCCTGGCCAATCTGAAAACCTACCGCTTTGGCGGGGACGAGATCGCGGCCATGGAGCGCGAGGAGGCGGCCCCCGGCCTGCCTTATGCCGACCGGATCCATTTGTGCTTCGCCCTTGGCAAGGCGCATGAGGATGCCGGGGATTACGCCGCGTCCTTCGGCTTTTACGAGCGCGGCAACCGGCTCAAGAAAGCGCAGGCCCGCTACACCTCCGAGCAGATGGCGCTGGAATTTGAGACCCAGAAAACCCACTGTACCGCCGAGTTGATGCAGCGTCGTCATCAGGGTGGGCATGCGGCCGCCGACCCGATCTTCATTGTCGGTCTACCGCGCGCGGGCTCGACCCTTCTGGAGCAGATCCTGGCCTCGCACAGCCAGGTCGACGGTACGCTGGAACTGCCCAATATCCTGTCGCTCGCCCACCGGCTTCGCGGCCGCGACAAGCTCAGTGACCGCGAACGCTATCCGCGTATCCTGGGTGAGTTATCTCCCGCCCAGCGTGATGAGCTCGGTGCGGAATACATCGAGACCACGCGCATTCACCGCGCTGAGGCCCCCTTCTTTACCGACAAAATGCCGAACAATTTCCGGCATATCGGCCTGATCAAGATGATCCTGCCCAATGCGAAAATCATTGATGCCCGGCGCGAGCCGATGGCGTGCTGTTTCTCCGGCTTCAAACAGCTCTTTGCCGAGGGCCAGGAATTCACTTACGGGCTGGAAGAGATCGGACGCTATTACGCGGGCTATGTCGACCTGATGCGGCATTGGGATGCCGTCCTGCCCGGTGAGGTTCTCCGCGTGCAGTATGAGGACGTCATCGACGATCTCGACACCCAGGTCCGCCGCATGCTCGATTTCTGTGGCCTGCCCTTCGAGCAGGCCTGTCTCGATTTTCACCAGACCAAGCGGGCGGTACGGACGGCCAGCTCAGAACAGGTCCGCCAGCCCATCTATACCTCCGGCGTCGAGCAATGGCGCCATTTCGAAGCGCATCTCGATCCGCTCAAGAAGGCGCTCGGTGACAGTTTGACCGGATACAGGGACTGACCCATGCCCAGACGTTTTTACAAGACCGAATACAAGACCGGTCAGGACAATATCTCCCTGCTCGGCCTGGATGTTCACAATCCGGTTTTCTTCATCGCGGCGGTCGCCGTGATTGGTTTCATCAGCGCGACCTTGCTGGTGCCTGAGCAGGCTTCGGCCATGCTCCTGAGCACCCGCGACTGGGTGCTGGCGACTTTCGACTGGCTCTTCGTCTCCAGCGTCAATCTGGTCTTCCTGTTCTGCCTGGTGGTGATTGCCTCGCCCATGGGGCGGTTGCGGATCGGTGGCCGCGAGGCCAGGCCGGAATTCTCGACCATGTCCTGGTTCGCCATGCTGTTCTCGGCCGGGATCGGTATTGGCCTGATGTTCTGGGGCGCAGCGGAGCCGCTGGCCTATTACACCAACTGGTTCGGCACCCCGCTGGGGGTGGAGGCCCGAACGCCGGAGGCGCGCGACCTGGCGCTATCGGCGACCATGTTCCACTGGGGTATCAATGCCTGGTCGATCTATGCCGTGATTGGTCTGGCGCTGGCCTATTTCACCTTCTCCAAAGGCCTGCCTCTGACCGTGCGCTCGGCCTTCTACCCGCTTCTGGGCGACCGGATCTGGGGCTGGCCGGGGCATGTCATCGACCTTCTGGCCGTTGTGGCGACGCTGTTCGGTCTGGCCACCAGCCTCGGTCTCGGGGCGCAGCAGGTGGCCAGCGGACTGGATTTCCTGCTCGGCATCGAAGCCGGGCTGACGATGCAGATCATCATCATCGGCTTCATCACCTCAATCGCCATCGTCTCCGTGGTGCGCGGCCTGGACGGTGGCATCAAGGTGCTGTCCAACGTCAATATGGTGATGGCGGCGATCTTCCTCTTCTTCGTCTTCATTGCCGGCCCGACCGCACTGATCGCCAGCGGGCTCTTGGACAACACGCTCAACTATCTGCGCGACTTCCTGCCGCTCTCCAACTGGCTGGGCCGGGAAGACACCGAGTGGTTCCATGGCTGGACGGTCTTCTACTGGGCCTGGTGGATTTCCTGGTCGCCGTTCGTCGGCATGTTCATCGCCCGTATTTCCAAGGGGCGGACCGTGCGCGAATTCCTGCTGGCAGTGATCTTCGTGCCGCTGATCGTCACCGTCCTGTGGTTCTCGACCTTCGGCGAAACCGCGCTGTACCAGGCGGAAAACGGGATCGGCGCCCTGCCGGACGGCATCAGCGACGTGTCGCTGGTCCTGTTCCAGATGCTGGAAAACCTGCCCTGGACGCAAATCGCCTCCGGCATGGCGGTCATCCTGATCCTGATTTTCTTCGTGACCTCTTCGGACAGCGGATCGCTGGTCATCGACAGCATCACCGCCGGCGGCAAGCTGCACGCTCCGGTGCCGCAACGCGTCTTCTGGGCGAGCATGGAAGGCCTGGTCGCGGCGATGCTGCTCTATGGCGGCGGCGCCCAGGCCCTGCAGGCCTTGCAGGCCGGCGCCATCTCGGCCGGACTACCCTTCACCATCATCCTGCTGGTCTGTTGTATCAGCCTGTGGAAGGGGCTGACCGAGGACCACCGGGCCTTGAGGAAACTGGAGAAGGACGAGGCGAGCTGAGGCGGGCTTTGGCGGGGTTTGGGTTGGAACGGCCCTAATCCGAAGCGATCAGCGTCAGCTCGGTCTGCCGTCCGTCGAGGAAGCGTACTGTCTCGCCGTCGTAATAGGCGTCTTCCTCGGTGCGGAAATCGACCCGCTGGCCGCCCCATTCGGGCACGGCGCTGTAGGAGGTCAATTCGATTGACCAGGCCGTGTTGGCATTGACCGGACCGGCGCCGCGCGGGTCGCCATTCTGATTGTCCCAGAAGCCGATGGCCGGACCGGCACCATGGCCGTGCAGGCCGATCGGGTGGGTGTAGATGGACGGGTCCAGACCGGCCTCGATGGCCTCGGCGCGGGCCAGCGCGAGGGTTTCATTGCCGCTGCGCCCGACCTGGAAATGGGTCAGGAGAATGTCCTGCACCTGGTTGCTGGCGCGCAGGCCGTTGACCAGACCCGCCGGGGCCTCGGTTTCACCGGGGCGAAGCACATAGGCCAGGTGCTGGGTATCAGTATTGAGGCGCAGATAGGTGATGCCGAAATCGGTCCATAACAGGTCGCCCGGCTCGATCACGGTGTCGCCGCTGAGCATTCCCTCTGCACCCTGGCGCTGAATACCGATCGAGGGGTGGAACCAGGGCTGCAGGCCGAGGAGGGAGAGTTCCTCGCGATACCACCAGCGCACATCATCGGCCGTGGTCACGCCGGGGGTGATGACCTCGCGCGAAAACGCCCGGCCGATCAGGGCGTGGGCGGTACGGACAATGCCCGGATAGATTTCCATCTCCGTCGGCGTCCGCGTTTCCAGCCAGCGCACGGCCAGGGCTTCACCGGAGACGATGCGGTCTTCATAGGCGTCCGGTAGCGCTTCTGTCATCAGCCGGTACTGGCTCAGCGTCATGCCATCGCCGAAGGCGGTCAGGTCAGAGAAATTGATGGCGATATTGGCCGGGTCACGCTCGGTGATGATATCGGCCACGGCCTTCCACTGGTCCGGCTCGTCGGCCGGATCCCAGGCGGGTTCGAACAGGCCGGCGAGGCCATAGCGGCTCACCGTCAGGCGCTCAACCGGTCCGCCATCGCCGGGATCGAAGAAGATCAGGATGGTACGGCGGCGTGCGGCCATGCTGCGGGCATCGAGCATGGTGGCGATCACCGGTTCCTCGAAATACTCGCGCGCCATCAGCAGCCACATCGAGATGCCCTGTTCACGCATGATCTGCGGGATGACCGTGTCGAGGCGTTCTTCCAGGATCTGGTCGATCAGCTCGGCCCGATCGCGGAGCGGCATGACCGGCGGCAATTGCGGGGCCGACTGTTCGGTCTCACTCATCGGCAGGGTGAGGGCGGCATGCGTAGGGTCGTCTTGCGCCAGCGCCGGCATCTGGCTCAGCGCGCTGGCCGCAAGGGCCGCCGAGGCGATCAAGGCGATCCGGTTGGTCTTGCGTGAACACGTCATCTGATGTCCTCCCCCTGACAGTTTCCGGCAGGCTGGCATTTGCTCGCCCTTTGCACCAGTCGAAGCTTCACTTTGCCGGCTATTCGCCGCCGCCTTGTTTACGGTTCTCGACGTGTTCGACCCGCTGCTGATGCTGGTGGTTGTGATCGGACGTATCGCCTGGACGGTTTCAACAGGCGTCTAATTCACCCCTCCGACGCAGACGTCCGAGGCGCGTATATCCCTGCGCCGGCAGGGCAATCCGCCGGTGGCTAAAAAACGCCCTCGAGGATTGTCTTTCCATTAGCTTTCAATGCAATTCTTGCTTTGTTAACCATAAATCTTTTCAAGAATTTAGTATTACCGCGCTTAAATAGACGCCTAATCGAATCCGCATGGGAGAAGCGGTGATGAAGAGTCTTTTGCGCCAAACAACTGCGTGTCTGGCCCTGGTCATGGGGGTGACCGGTGGTTCCGCCTTTGCGCAGGTCAATACCGGTGAAATCTCGCCGGTCATACCGCTGCATGGTGATATCGACCCGTTCCACGGCGACATCGATCCGTTCTACGGCGATATCGATCCTTTCTACGGTGATATCGACGCGTTTTACGGTGACATCTCGCCCTTCTATGGCGACATCAACCCCTTCCATGGCGACATCAATCCCTTCTACGGGGATATCAGCCCGTTCTGGGGCGATATCAGCCCGTTCTGGGGGGACATCAATCCGTTCCATGGCGACATTTCGCCCTTCTACGGCGATATCAGTCCGTTCCATGGCGATATCTACCCGTTCCACGGCGATATCCACCCGTTCTGGGGCGACATCAATCCGTTCCACGGTGACATCAACCCGTTCCACGGCGATATCGCGCCGTTCTGGGGTGATATCGGACCGTTCTGGGGCGACATCAATTCCAGCTGGAACATGCTGGATCCGGTCAATGCCACGCGCCGCGACTACCGCCAGGTGCTGCGGGACATCAAGCGTATGTTCCGCGATGCCCGCCGGACCTGGGCGCCGATCATCGGCGAGGGCAAGCGTGGCCAAGGCCGCCGCACCTTCAATGCCGAATTCATGCAGCCGCTGCTTGAGCGCTATGGCATCGATCTCAACGATCCGGACTCACTGCGCGACATGGACGGCCGCGACCGTTCTGCCTTCTTCATGGATTTCTATGACGGGCTGATGGGCTATGCCCAGGCTGACCGGGTCGATCACTGGATGGCGACGTCCAACTGGTCACCGCGTATCGCAGCCAATGTCGGCGGCGGCGAGGACGTTACGGTGGGTCTGATCGATCTCAGCCTGCCGGGCTTCTATGATCTCGATATCTCCATGTACGGAGAAAGCCCGACCCAGACCTATCTCGGCTCCAATCACGGTATCGCCGTGGCCAGCTTGATCGGTGCACCGCATGACGGCCAGGGCCTGATGGGTGTGGCGCCGAATGTCGAGTTTGCGCTCTACAACCCGTTTGACGAGACCCTGACCACGAATTGGACCGATGTCCGCACCGGCTTGCAGGTCCTGCTGGACCAGGAGCATGCCGACGTCGTCAACCTGTCCCTGGGCGTGGCCGGCTGGACGCTGCCGCAGGACTGGGCCTCGACTTTCCAGGCGCTGGATACGGAATACCCGCTGAGCGAAACCCTGTTCGTCGTAGCGGCCGGTAATGATGGCATTGCCCAGACACTCGATCTGGACTGGACCGGCTCGCCGGTACTGGACAACCTGCTTGTGGTTGGCTCGGTCGATCCGGTTGGCCGGATTTCCTACTTCTCCAACCGCCCGGGCACATCCTGCCTGCTGATCAATAATCAGTGTGCCGAAGGCCAACGCCTGATGGACCGTTTCCTGGTCGCGCCGGGTGAGCTCATTCTCGCCCAGGGCGGCGAGTTCGAGGGCGGTCTGACGCGGGTCTCCGGGACCTCCTTCGCTGCGCCGCTGGTGACCGGTGCGGCGGCCTTGGTGAAAGGCCGCTGGCAATGGCTCCAGGCCAATGAGATTGCGGACATCCTGCTGCAATCGGCCCAGGATCTTGGTGCGCCGGGCGTGGATGAAGTCTACGGCTGGGGCCTGCTCGATATTGCAGGGGCGCTGGCGCCGCTCGATAGCGATCATCTCTATCATCTCGGTGCCGACAATCACGAGCAGACCATCGGAGCCCTCGGCTTGCGCATGGGAACGCTCGACTTTGATGCCCGCGATGAACAGCACATTGTGGTGATCGAACCGATCGGCTCGACCTATCGCGATTTCGAAGTGCCGCTGTCGACGCTGACGGCAACGGGCGAAACCACGCAGTGGGGCGACCAGGCGCAGATCACGGAATATGCCTATACCGGCATGCAGGGCACGGCCTTCCGCAACGTCGTCGAGTTTGAGCGTCCCATGGCGCGCCGCGGCGATGTGCAGATCGTGGCCCTGGCCGCGCGGCGTGATCCGCGAGCTGAAACCTCGGAAAGCCAGCTGCCCTTCCAGCTCGGTGTCAGCATGTACAATACCGTCAATGGCGGTGAGATCCGTGCCGGTATCGGTGAAGGGGCTCTGGCCCTGACCCAGCAGAGCGGCTTCGGCCTGTTCTCCGATCACCGTCCGGAAACCGGCGGCGTCAATCCGGTGCTGGGCCTGGCCTCGGGTGGCATGTATGGCCTGGCCGGATTCCAGGTGAATCAAACCACGCGCTTGTCGGTTGGTGTCAGCACAGTGCGCGATGAGCACGTCTTCACCAGCCCGTTCACGGGCGAAGAGGCGCCGCTCTATCCGGGGATGGATGATTACACCGCCCAGGCCTTCGTCATCGACATGGCTCACGAGGCCGGCGAGACAGTCAGTCTGCACGCCAGCTATACCCTGCTGAACGAGGCCGCCGGCCTGCTTGGCGCCCAGGGTTCCGACATTCTCGACTTTGATGGCGGAGCCCAGACCGATGCCCTGACCTTGGGCAGCGAGATGCGCTTCGGCTACAATCTCGATCTCAGCCTGTCGGCGACCATGGCGCGGACCCGCTCGACCGCCTTCGGCGGCGGTGTCCTGGACATTGCTGACGACATCTACTCGTCCGCCTACCAGGCTTCGCTGCGCCGCTCCGGCCTGTTCTGGGATCATGACGCCATGCGTCTGAGCCTGATCCAGCCGCTGCACGTGGAAGAGGGCGCGATCCGCTACACCGCGACGCGCGTCGTTGACCGCGAGACCGGCGCGCTTGGTGTCGTCAGCGAGGACTGGGATCTGGGCGGATTGCGCCCGACCTATCTGGAAGTGATGTATGCCAGCCCGGTGCCTGGTGCGTCGGCTGACATCACCTTGTTCAACCGGTTCGAAGTGTCCGGCGAGCAGATCGGTGAGCAGCGGGTCGGATTGCTCTCCGGCGTTCGCTTCCAGCTGAAGTTCTGAGGCAAGACCAATAGGATCAAAGAGGCCGCTATCCTTCCGGGGTGGCGGCCTTTTGTTTTAAATGGAAACAGTATTCGCTTTTATTTTCAGTCCTGTGGCCGGGAATAAAGTCTTTTCGAACACCGGAAATTAATCATCGTCGACCAGAATATCTCTATGCGCGGATAAACCGTCGGATGGGTGTGATGTTGACGAAACCGATGGCAAAGATTGCAGGATCCTTCCTGCTGGCGACTGTACTGACACTGATGCAGCCCTTTGGTGCATCTGCCGATGTCAGCCTGCGCGCCCTCGACGGGACCGCTTTTCAGGCCCAGGATTTCGATAGCGTTGTCGAAGAAGCACGCGCCGCGATGATGCGCGACCCGGTCGCGGCCCTCGAACTCGTTGCCGAAGCCGAGCAGGCCCTGGCCGCACAAGGCCAGTATACCTCTGTCCAGCAGGCCACAATCAGCTGGCTCCGGGCGGAAGCCCTGACCCGTCTTGGCCGCCCTGCAGAGGCCTTGCCGGCTGCCCAGGGTGCGCTCAACCTGCTGTCGGAAACCTCCGTGCGCGACAAGCTGTATGGCGATGTACTGGTCGCCCTCGGCCGTGGTTACAAACAGACCGGAGAATACGGTCTGGCTCTGGAAAACTACCAGTCGGCCTACGAGATCTTCCGTGATACCGGCGACACCCGCAGCGAAGCTATCGTGCTGCAGTCGATCGCATCCATCTACAAGGATGCCGGCCAGTACGATCGCTCCGTGGAATATTATCTGACCGCGATGGAGCGCCATCCCGGGGATATCCAGCTGGAGCTGGCGGCGACCAATAATCTCGGCAATGTCTATCGCGAGCTGGGCGAATTTGATGCGGCCCGGACCCAGTTCGAACGCGCCCGAGAGATTGCTGCTGAAATGCAGAGCCCGATCCTGGAAGCGCGCATCCTCAACAATATTGCCTCGCTTTATGTCGAGTTCGGCAACTTCACCGAGGCGACAGCCGTCATCGACCAGGCTTTTACGGTGTTGCCGGACGAGTCCCGTATCGAATGGACCCGCTTCCTGTTCGGCGTTCAGGCGCAGATCGCCTATGGCCGTGGCGAATATGCCGAAGCCGCCCGGCTGACCAGCGCCACGTTTGACGGGCTGTCCTTGCGCGAGACGAGCCAGCATTTTGTCGAATTCCACGAGTCCGCTGCGGCGATCTATGAGGCCGCCGGTGACTGGCGCCTGGCCACCGAGCATTTGCGGGCCTTTTACCGTCTCGATACGCAAGCCCGCGAGGTCATGTCCTCGGCCAATCTCACCCTGCTCGGGGCAGAGTTCCACTTTGCCGAACAGGAGCTCGAGATTGCCCGTCTGCGCAGCGCCGGGCTCGAGAGTGAGCTTGAACTGGCCGATGCCCGTTTCCGTCAGCGCCTGATCCTGGCCTCGGCCCTGCTGACCGTCATGTTCGGCCTCTCGATCGCCTTGATCTGGCGCCAGCGCGCCGCTCGCGAGCGTCAGCTCCTGCTCGAGCGCATGCTGTTCGAGGATGCCGAAACCGGACTGCCTTCGCGGTCGTCCCTGCAGCGCCAGATCGACCTGCTGGGCCCGCTCGAGCCCGGCACCACGGTCGCGATTGCGCTCGGTATCGACCGCTATTCTCAGCTGGAGGCCGTGCTCGGTTTCTCTCGCGCGTCTGAACTGCAACGCATTGTCGTCGACCGGATCGCCAATCATGAAGGCATTGACGGGGTGTCGCTGCTCTCTCCCGGCGTCGTTGGTTTCACCCTGGATGGCGCCACACTGGAAGAAGCGCGCTACACGGCCGGCCGTATCGCCGCCCTGTTCCGCCGTCCGGTGGAGCTGGCGGATGTCGAGATCGATATTGATCTGACCGTTGGCATGGATGCGGGCGAAGACCCGTCCAGCCTGATCAAGCGGGCCGTTATCGCCATTCAGCAGGCGCGCGATACGCACCAGACCATTGCGGTTTTCGATGCAGAGGCCTTCGGTGACGCGTCGCTCGACCTGTCCTTGATTGGACGCATGACCGATGCCATGCGCACCGGCAAGATGACGCTGCATTATCAGCCCAAGCTGAACCTGCGCACCGGCGAGTTCGATACGGTGGAGGCGCTGAGCCGCTGGAATGATGATGAACATGGCTTTGTCCCGCCGGACACCTTTATCCGTCTGGCCGAGGAAACCGGCCGGATCCGTGATCTGACCGAGTGGGGCCTGCGCCAGGCTGTCGCCGACCAGGCCCGCATGCGCGCCGCCGGCTTCGACATGACGATCTCGTTCAATATCTCCGGCGCTCTGGTCTCTGACCCGGTATTCGCGGAGTTCGCTCTGCAGCAGGTCAAATCTGCGCGTGGCAAATTCTGCTTCGAGATTACCGAGACGGCCGCCATGCAGGATCCGCAGCGCGCCATGGCGACCTTGCGCCGCTGGATGGAGTCGGGCGTCCGGATTGCCATTGATGATTATGGTTCCGGCCTGTCTTCGCTGTCCTATCTGAAAATGCTGCCCTGCCACGAGCTCAAGCTGGATCGCGCCTTCGTACAGCACATCGCCACCAATGAGCGCGACCGCATGCTGGTGAAGTCGACCGCCGACCTGGCTCACAGCCTGGGTTTGGAAATGACGGCGGAAGGTGTCGAGGATGATGAAGGCCTGTTGCTGCTCAAGCTCTTCGGCTGTGACAGCGCCCAGGGCTTCGGCCTCAGCCGTCCATTGCCGCTTGCGGCCCTGACCGAATTCCTGCGCAATGCCAAGCAGGAGATCAAGGTTGAGCCGGCCCCCCTGCGCTCGCTCCAGGAGCGCTCCAAAGGTCGAAGCTAGACCCCGTCCAGCCCCGCCCGCCAAGATCCAACCCGCTCGCCTTTCTGCGCTTTCGCAGTTGCAGCGTCTAAGGGGCTAGACAAGAAAGACAACGTTGTCATAGATGTCGCCGAGCATCGGACTACTTCCGGTCCGGAACGGCATTATGAGGGCGACCCATGTCGAATTACTACAAGCGCCGCATGTCCCTGGCGGGGATCGATCTGACCCAGTATGCGGTCGAGGATCTGGCACCGGTCGTCCAGGAGACGCTGGATGCCAAACTGCACGGCATCTCCTTCAGCCCCTATATGGAAGGCCAGGTCATCGGCATGCAGCTGGAAGCGGAGCAGATCCGCAAGCGCATGGCGCCGCTGGTGCCGCATGTTGACTGGATCCGCACCTTTTCCTGCACTGAAGGCAATGAGCTCTCGCCCGGCATTGCCGCCGAGTATGGCCTGAAATCCATGGTCGGCGTCTGGATCGATGATGATCTCGAGCACAATGAGGAAGAGCTGACCAATGGCATCGCCATCGCCCAGGCCGGTCATGCCGGCATTCTGGCGATCGGCAATGAGGTCATGCTCCGCGGCGAGATCGATGAAGACCAGCTGATCGAGTACATCCAGCGTGCCAAGGCGGCTGTGCCCGGTGTGCCGGTCGGCTATGTCGACGCCTATTTCAAGTTCGAGGACCATCCGCGCATCGTCGAGGCCTGTGACGTGATCCTGGTCAATTGCTATCCCTTCTGGGAGGGCTATCCGATCGAACACGCTCACATCTACATGAAAGAGATGTATCGCCGGGCCCAGGCGGTTTCTAACGGCAAAAAGGTGATCATCGCCGAGACCGGCTGGCCCAATCGCGGTACCGCGGAAGGCGACTCGGTGCCCTCGCACGAGAATGCGGTAAAATACTTCATTGATGCTGCCCGATGGGCCGCCCGCGAGGATGTCGACATGTTCTATTTCTCTTCCTTCGACGAGGAGTGGAAAGTGGCCAAGGAAGGCGATGTCGGCGCGTTCTGGGGGCTTTGGGACAAGAACGGAAAGCCCAAGTACTGGTAGATGTTTTCTTTGTTCAAGCGTAAGCCCCGCGGCATGCCGTGGGTGCATGGCCGGGCGATCTGTTACTCCGGATATCGCGAGGGCCAGAGCCCGGATACGGGCGTCTTTCCTTCCTATGAGGAAGTGCGCGAGGACTTGCAGATCCTGGCCCGTCACTGGCGCTATCTGCGCATCTATGACAGCCAGCGCCATGCCGAGCTCGTGCTCGAGGTGATCCGGCGGGAGAAGCTGGATTTCAAGGTCATGCTCGGCATGGCTGTTGCGGCCGAAGTGTCCAATCCGAACTGCCCCTGGGGCGGGGAATATCCCGATGATGTTCTGGCCGCCAACCGGCGCGCCAACACGGTCGAGCTTAAGCGCATGGTGAGGCTCGCCCGGCGCTATGACAGGCATGTTTTCGCCCTGTCGATCGGCAATGAGGCCAGTGTCGACTGGAATGATCACATGGTCCCGGTCGAGCGCCTGATCGAGTTCGCCCGGACGCTGAAGCGCAAGACCAGGCACCCGGTCACCTTTTGCGAGAACTACGTGCCCTGGCGCGACAAGCTGAAGCCCCTGGCAGCCGAGCTCGACTTCATTTCCATCCATACCTATCCGGTCTGGGAGCACCGTTCGATCGAGGACGCGCTGGACTGCACCCAGGAGAATTATTTCTCCGTGAAGCACCACTATCCCGGCAAGCCGGTGATCATTACCGAGGCCGGATGGACCACGACCGCCAATGGCCGTGGTATCGATCCGCACAATGCCTCACAGGATTTGCAGGACGCCTATTATCGCCAACTGGTGGAATGGACGGATCGTGAGCACATCCTGACCTTTGTCTTCGAGGCCTTCGACGAGCCCTGGAAGGGCTCGCCGGATGCGAGCGAGCCGGAGAAGCACTGGGGTCTGTTTACCGTGGACCGCAAGCCTAAAAAGGTCATGCAGGCCCTGTTCGGCGACCTCTAGTCCGACACCCAATCGATTTATTCTCTGACACCGTCCGTGGAGCTGCTAGAGTGGCGCCAAAGGGCGTTCCCATGCGCGCTGCACAGTAAACTGCGGCGGAATACGGGATGTAAGGCACTGGAATTTAAGTGTCTATCGTATAATTTTATGGCACTGCCGAATAAAATCGATTGGATCGATGTCATCCGGTCCGTCACTGTGTCGGCGTAGCGTGTACGCGTTCTCAGTACAACATTAGCTTAACAAGCAGGATTGGAGACATCATGGACGGCGCTAGCCAATGCCCCTTTGCGGGCGCCTCTCAGCGGCATACCGCAGCCGGCGCGTTTTCCAACGCGACCTGGTGGCCGGAACAGCTCAATTTGCAGATGCTGCATCAGCATTCCGATCTGTCCAGCCCGATGGACAAGGATTTCGACTATGCCGAGGCGTTCAACGCGCTCGACTATGAGGCTGTGAAGCGCGACCTGACCGCGCTGATGACCGATAGCCAGGACTGGTGGCCGGCTGATTATGGCCATTATGGCGGCCTCTTCATCCGCATGGCCTGGCACGCGGCCGGGACCTATCGTGTCACCGATGGCCGCGGCGGCGCCAGCGCCGGCACACAGCGCTTCGCTCCGCTCAACTCCTGGCCGGATAATGGAAATCTGGACAAGGCGCGACGCCTGCTTTGGCCGATCAAGCAGAAGTATGGCCGCAACCTGTCCTGGGCCGACCTGATGATCCTCGCCGGCAATGTCGCGATTGAATCAATGGGCGGCCCGGTCTTCGGTTTCGGTGGTGGCCGTGCCGATGTTTATGAGCCGGAAGGCGATATCTATTGGGGCCCGGAAACCGAATGGCTCGCCGATGAGCGCTATTCCGGTGATCGCGAACTCGCCGATCCGCTCGGCGCCGTTCAGATGGGCCTGATCTACGTCAATCCGGAAGGTCCCAACGGCACGCCCGACCCGGTCGCATCCGGCCGCGATATTCGTGAGACCTTCGCCCGCATGGCGATGAATGACGAGGAAACCGTCGCCCTCGTGGCTGGCGGACACACCTTCGGCAAGGCCCATGGTGCCGGCGATGCCGGTCTGGTCGGTCCGGAGCCGGAGGGCGCCCCGATCGAGCAACAGGGTCTCGGCTGGATCAGCGCGCATGCCTCCGGCAAGGGCGGCGACACCATCACCAGCGGCATTGAAGGCGCCTGGACCGCTAATCCGACACAGTGGGATAACGGCTATTTCGACCTCCTCTTCGGTTATGAGTGGGAGCTGGTGAAGAGCCCGGCCGGTGCCTATCAGTGGCACGCCAAGAACCCGGCCGAGAAGGATCTCGCCCCGGCGGCTGATGATGCGTCCAAGAAGGTCCCGACGATGATGACCACCGCCGACATGGCGATGCGCATGGACCCGGCCTACGAGAAAATCTCCCGTCGTTTCCATGAAAACCCGGAAGAGTTCGCCGACGCCTTTGCTCGCGCCTGGTTCAAGCTGACCCACCGCGATATGGGGCCGAAAGCGCGCTATCTCGGGCCAGACGTCCCGGCCGAGGAGCTGCTCTGGCAGGACCCGGTTCCGGCCGTCGACCATGAGCTGATCAATGATGCCGATATCGCCGAGCTGAAGGCCAAGATCCTCGAGACCGGACTTTCGGTTTCCCAGCTGGTTTCCACGGCCTGGGCTTCGGCGTCCACCTTCCGCAATTCCGACAAGCGCGGCGGTGCCAATGGGGCCCGTATCCGCCTGGCTCCGGCCAAAGACTGGGCCGTCAATGCCGGTACGGCGGAGGTCATTGCCAAGCTGGAAGCGATCCAGGCGGCTTTCTCCAAGCCGGTCTCCATCGCTGACCTAATTGTGCTCGGCGGTGCTGCGGCGATCGAAAGCGCGGCCAAGGCAGCCGGGTTTGATGCCCAGGTACCGTTCACGCCGGGCCGTACCGATGCCAGCCAGGAGCAGACCGATATCGACAGCTATGCCCTGCTCGAGCCCAAGGCTGACGGTTTCCGCAATTACAATAGCGGTGCCTCGGACCGGCCGGCGGAAGAGTGGCTGGTCGACAAGGCGCAATTGCTGACCCTGACGGCACCGGAAATGACGGTTCTGGTCGCCGGCATGCGGGCGCTGGACACCAATACCGGCGGCACGCAGCACGGCGTGCTGACCGATCGTCCGGGGCGATTGTCCAACGACGTCCTGGTCAATCTGCTCGATATCTCCACCGCCTGGACCGCGTCACAGGAGGATGAGGATGTCTTCGAGGGCCGTGATCGCGCCACCGGCCGGGTCAAGTATACCGCGACCCGTGTCGATCTCGTCTTCGGTTCCAACTCGCAATTGCGCGCCATCGCCGAGGTTTACGCCTCCGCCGACGCCGGGCAGGCCTTCGTCGAGGACTTCGTCGAGGCCTGGAACAAGGTTATGATGCTCGACCGGTTCGAGATCAAATAACCCAGCCCACCTTGACGCGAAGGTGAGCGAAGAGCGGGCCCGTCCGGGTCCGCTCTTTTTTGTCGAGGCCGGTTGATATCGCCCGCACATAACGCTGTTCAGCGCGCGCAACCATCGCGCTTGGTTGTCTCAACGTTCAACGCTATAGACGCCTGAGAGACTTCTTTTCGCGCGCACGGGGGAAGAGCGCCGGTCGGCGCGATGTGCGGCAATACGGGGACATCGGCATGCTTAAGTCTGCGCTGGCATTTGATCCGGAAAAACAATTCGGTACCGAAAACAGGATCACCGGCCAGGATTATGTTCTTGCGCTGTTTGTCGCCTCAGTCGTGGCGATCGCAAATATCCTCTACGTATTTGACCTTTTCCTGCTCTGGCATGATGACAACCAGTCCTATTATTCCGCTTCGCTTGGCAACATGCTTATTCGCGGCGGTGGGGCTATCACGCGCCACATAGTTATCGACAATATACTTTTGCATACCATGGCGAATGTCTCGCCATTTGCGGCAAGGGTTCTAGCCATTTTTATTGGTGCGGTTCCCCTGGCTGTTATGCTCTTCTTCATTCTGCGGAGCGGGTTCGGGATTGACCGAGCAGGGGCGGCGTTCGGCGCTAGTTTTCCGCTTATCGTTTCCGGACAATATGAGGTCTTTGTTGGGCTGAACCTCACCTATGTCGCTTTCGATGCAGTCATGGCATGCGCTGCGCTGTTATTGATTATCTGGATGTATCAGACCCGTTCTTGGGGGGCTTTGATCTCGGGAAGCATCGGTGTGGCGATTATTCTTTCAGATGGCATTGTATCGAGCCTGTTGGTGGCGCCCGCCCTGGTTGTGTTCGCAGCGCTGGCGAAGGACGTGCCATTGTGGTCACGAGCTTTGCCAATAAGCGCAGTGTTGTTAGCCACAACCAAATCGACTTTGGAGCTCTCGAGGCAAGGGCTTACGCAAATCTCCGAGACACCATTTGCTGCGTTCCTGGGTAATCTCCACAAGCCGCTCGATTTCGTATTGCCTGGCGGACAAATGATGGCCTGGGCTGCTCTGTTGGTGTTCGCGTTGTTGTCTTTGTATGCGCTGATAGTTGCTTGGCGCGCCCGTTCGAGTGCGCTCTTGCTGGGTTTTGGGGTCGCCGCTGCATTATATCTCGTTCCTGTGTTCGTATATTCGCTCGGTCGCCCTGGCTTCCCTAATCGCTACGCCTTCTTGCCGGTGATTGGAATTGCGATTGCACTGGCAGTCATAATCCACCTAGTCGCTCGGTGGCTGGACTCTAAGTCCGGAAAATTTGAGCCTGTTCTGAGTCTGCGCATGGGGGGCAGCATTACGCCCGCTACTCTCACAGTTATCGTCGCAATTTTGGGGCTCGGGTATCAAAAGTCCCAACATGTCGATCCAATGTTTTCGCTGATTTCAAACACCACCCGAGTCGTTGCCGATTACTTCAACGGTCGACGGGATCCGATTTCTGTGGTGGGGGCACCCACCTCCGGGGTGCAGCTCATCGTGCTCGCGGAATCCGGTTTCCCCTACATGTATCCGCATCGCTACCCGGCTCTGGGCTATCTGCGTTTTGTCACCGGAGATGACCGTGCAGTCGGGTTTGCCGGAAGCCGCAAGCTCTGCGCCACGCCGTTCGAGCCCTGGGGCGGACCCTGGCAGTTCGGTCCGGGCGGATTTGCCGAGGACCTGCCGGGCCGGATTGTCGCTTTCCGGGGTGAGAATGGCACCGGGGCAGAGTTGAGCCATGTGCTGTCGACCGAGGCGAACGCACTGGACACAGCTGACGGTCCGCAAGCCTGGACACTGTACCGCTTCGACCAGTCCGGGGCCGAAAGTCTGACAGCGGGGGCGGGCCAGGCCGAGCTTGAGGCCGCGCTCGCCGAGCGCGATCTGCAGCCGCATCAGCTGGCCTTCAGTTGCGGCCTGTAACGGTCCGCTTCAGCGATCGCTCTCATCCGGCGTCGACCGGAACACGAACAGCTTGAGCAGAGAGAAAATGCTCACGGCCGCTGCCAGCATGGCGACGAGCTGGGCGATGAGGTGCGGCAGGCCGAGCTGGAAGGCGAGGCCGGATAGAACGGCAATCTGGACCACATAGCCAGCGCCATAGGCGACGATATACTTGATGAAGGCCATGTGATGCGCCGACTGGTCGCGGAAGGACCAGCCCTTGTTGAGTATATAGGTCACCACAATGCCCGTGGCGTAGCCGATACTGCTGGCCGTGACCTCGTGCAGACCCAGGGCAGTCAGTCCCGCGTACAGGGCTAGCAGGGCGAGATTCGTACTGCCGCCGACAATCAGATAGCGAACGGCCGGGCGCTCGATTATGGCGATGATGAGCTTTTGGGGGTGCATTATTTCACCAAGTCTAAGGATATCCGACTGGAGTTCCGCGGCCCTCCAGCGTATTTCCTACATGTGTCATGCTGACTAATATCGGCAAGTAAAATCAATACCCACATCTCAGCGCCGATAGGACGTACCTTTGTGAGCACCAGTGGGCCGCATTATGATGCCAGTGGGTTAGCGTTTTGGTGAGCCGCTCTGTACAAACAGTTTCATGCGATACGGTGATGCGTGTCTAATAACCTTGATGATCGATCTCATCGAAGAGAGGCACTATGACGAGATTCAAGTTGTCCGCTCCTTACGCAGATACTACGGAGCTGCCGGACCCTAGTTTGGATGTTGCTGTAATTGTTCCAGTTTATAAGGGCGAGGTATTCATAGACCGGCTTGTATCTCGCCTTGAAGATACGCTGGCACGAATTAGCGAAAATTATCAGATAATTTTGGTCGATGACCGGTTCCCTGATAGCTCATGGGAGCTAATCCAAGCACATAGTAAACGCGACCAGCGGGTTGTAGGCATTAAGTTAAGTCGAAACTTCGGCCAGCATTCAGCAATTTCTGCTGGGATCGCAAGTGCAGATGCGGCGTGGTACGTTGTTATGGACTGCGACCTCCAAGACCCGCCCGAAGCAATTTTGACGTTATATGAGGCGGCTGTTGCGCGTAATAGCGATGTAGTCCTCGCAGAGCGTACCACATCAGGCCCTAGTGCGGGGCGAAATATTGGCTCTGCTCTTTTTAACTCGGTTTTGAGTTGGTCGTCGGGTCTAAAGCTTTCGAGCAAATATGGTAATTTCAGAATATTCTCCAATAAAGTTGCTGCGGCATACCGCCATTATCCTGAGCGTTTGCGTTTGTTTCCTGCGATACTCAGTCAAGTAGGCTTTAGTTCAACCTCGGTATCTATTACACGCGATCAAAGGCCAGAAGGGGGATCATCGTACAATTTTTTAAAGCTTGCAAAGTTATCACTAGAAACAATAATTGCCTATTCTGAGAGACCGCTTTGGGTAACTGCGTTTGTGGGGTCCATTGTCTGCGGTATATCATTTTTGTACGGTTTATGGGTGTTCTTATCTGCACTCATATTTGGGTCACAAGTTCCTGGGTTCACAACACTTGCTATTTTGATTTTATTCTTCGGTGGGCTTCAAGTTTTTTTGACGAGTTTGGTTGGTTTGTATGTGGGTCGAAACCTTGATGAAGCCAAGTCAAGGCCAATCTACATAATTGAGGCAACCACTAAAAGAGATTTGGATTGAGAGACGGTATGGGCTGGTTATCACAAAAAACACTGAGGGAAATGGGCTTTAAGTCTTTGGGGCGCGAGGTGTTGATCAGTGATAAGGCGTCGATATATGAGCCCCGCCTTATAGAGATTGGCAATTATTCAAGGGTTGATGATTTTTGTGTTGTTTCCGGCGCGGTAAAGCTTGGGCGCAATGTCCATATTGCAGTCCAATGCAATTTAGCCGGTGGAGAGCCAGGAATAACTATGAATGATTTTTCTGGTTTGGCGTACGGGGTTCAGGTTTTTGCACAATCTGATGACTATTCCGGAAAGTACCTTACAAATCCAACCGTACCTGACGAGTATAAGGATATTTTGAAGAATCCGGTAACAATCGGGAGACATGTAATAATTGATGCAAATTCTGCGGTTATGCCAGGTGTAGCTATAGCAGATGGGTGCTCAATCGGTGCAATGTCTCTGGTGAATAAGGATACCGAAGCTTGGGGTGTCTACGTTGGTTCGCCCGCAAGACGGATCCGGAGCCGCAGCAAGGATCTGCTCCATCTAGAAAAACGATATGTGACTTCTAGTGAGTGATTCAATTCTTTGAGGACTTATGCTAGATTTCTAGAGTCGCGGGTGCGGTTGCGAGGGGGTTAGTTGCACTGAACTAAATGGTGGGAGGTTTGTTCGAAACCCCGGACGACGTGATATCCTTCATCAGCCTTGTCGAGCAGCTTCGGCAAGTCTTCTGGCATGTGCTGCAGGTCGCAATCCATCACGGCGACCCAGTCGCCCTGGGCAGCTTCCAGACCGGCATAGATCGCGGCGTGCTGGCCGAAATTGCGCGACAGGCGGATGCCGACGACGCAATCCTCGTCCGCCGCGAGCTGCTCGATGACCTCCCATGAGCCCACGGGGCAGCGGTCATCGACGAGCACGATCTCGAAACGCTCGCCGCGGGGTTCCAGCGCCGCCTTGACGCGGTCCACCAGCTCCGGAAGGGATTTCGGCGAGCCATAGGCGGGCGTTACGACTGAAATCACGTGTGCACTCCTGTCAGCGGCCGCGCAGCTTTGCGGTTCCGCTCTTCCAATGGATGGCCGCCCCGCCGTAGGGGCGGTCCGTGGCCGGGTCCCGGTTCAGCTTGCGCTGGAACGGACTTCGGCCTGAAGGCGAGCCTGAGTCAATATGGCGTCGTAATCCGGCTCGAAATCCTGCTCTCGCACGGAAGCAGCGAAGGCTTCGAGAATGACCTTGAAATGATCATCCTGCGGCAGCTCGACCTCCGAGGCACCGCCTGCAGTCTCGATCACCATTTTCGGCGTCACAGCCGGGCCCGCCGTGAATGTGCGGTTGGTGGAGATTTTCGCCTGGCTGCCCCAGACTTCGATGCCGCACTGGTAGTGGTGATCAAAGCCGAAGGCGAGATGCGCGGGAATGACGATATCGCCATCAGTGATCTCAGCCATGACGGCGCCGGAGATATCCGCGCCGCTGGGGCCATTGGTCAGGCTGGAGGACAGGATACGGACCGTTGCGCCGGGGAAAAATACCTTCATGGCCTTGAGCACATAGCCACCCGCATCCAGCAGGGCGCCGCCGCCGAGGCCGACATCATAACGGAAATTGCCATCCGGCAGGGGCGGGAAGCCGAAGCTGGCCCGGAACAGCCGGACGGTCCCGGCCTGTTCGCCAATCGCCGCGCGGACCGTGTCCTGCTGCGGATGGTATTCGAACATGTAGTTTTCCCTGACCGCCAGTTTCTGCTGGCGCGCCAGGTCGATCATGGCCTCGGCTTCCGCTGCATTCATCGCCAGGGATTTCTCGATGAAGAGGTGTTTGCCGGCCTTTAGCGTGCGTTCGGCCCACTCCGCATGCATGCCCGTCGGCAGCGGCATGTAGATGGCATCGATATCATCGCGTTCGAGGATGGTGTCGTAGCCTTCAACGGCTTCGCAGCCGAATTCTGCTGCGAATTCCTCGGCCTTGGCGAGCGTCCGGCTGGCGACTGCGACCAGTTCAATCGCATCGGTTTTCTGCATGGCCGGCAGGACCATGCGTTTCGCAACCGAGGCGCACCCCATTACGGCAATTCTGAGCGGTGTCATGCGTAGCGGATCCCTGCCAGCAGGCTCCGGGCCTGCACATTGAGGTAGTTGTTGAAGCGAATGAATTCGAGCATCTGGTGCAGCGTCATCCACTCGTATTCCAGCGGTGTTTCCGTCGGGAATTCGTCACCGACCTCAACGATCAGATTGCGGTTCTGCTCGCGGTAGAAGCGGCCGCCTTCCTCGGATTGAAGCGCGTCGAAGCGAATCTGTTCCGGCTTGGCCTCGAGGACGTATTTGAGGAAGGGAACGGTTTCCAGGGAGTTCTTGTAACTCCCGGTAATGCATTGAACAGTCGGCGCAAATTCGAACGTATCAAAGTTCCCGCACTCGACCTTCGCCTGCACCAGGAAGTGGTGAACCCCGTTGATCTTCTTGACGATGAAGGCGATGAGGCCTTCCTCGCGTGGCTCGACGATGGGCTGATGCCAGCGCGCAACTTCGCGGTTCTCGATTTCGACCTGAACCCAGCGCACATCGAAGAAGCGCTCTTCCTCGTGATGCAGGCGGTCATCGGTCAGGATCCACTGCTTGGCCTGCGACAACGGAATGCGCTCGACATGCAGGTCATTCTTCGACTTGAGCTCGGTAAGCCAGGAAATGATCTGGTCGAGATCAGATTTGGGCAGGCCCTCATTGAGCGCGGAAATCATCATCCCCGCCTTGAACTCGTCGCCACGCAGCAGGGTGTCGAGCATTTCGGGATGTTCGAACGGGGCCGCGACCACCGGAATGCCGGATATCACCGTACGCAGGTCCATATTGACCACGTTATCGAGCGCGCAGAGCTTCTTGATCTGACCCAGGGTCAGCCAGCGGAAATCATCGCTCTCCGGGATGTCTTCATCGGTCTGGACGATGATGTTGCGGTTGCGTTTATTGAGGAAACGCGCGCCCTGTTCCGACTGAAGCTGGTCGAGCAGAACCCGGGCCCGCGAACGGTCCAGAAAGTATTCCAGATAGCGCGGTGCCGCGCCCTTGTGCTGGCGGGTGTAATTGCTGCGTGTGGCCTGCAGGGTCGGCGAAAGCTGCACGACATTGACGTTGCCCGGCTCGATCTTCGCCTGAACCAGGAAGTGAAGAATGCCGTCAATCTCGCGGGTAATGCATCCGAGGAAGCCGATTTCCGGCTGATTGATGATCGGCTGGTCCCAGGTGCTGATCAGCCCGACGGAGCTCTCCACGCGGATCCCGTCGATGGAGAAGAACCGGCCCGACTTGTGGCGGACGCGTCCGCTGTCTTCATCGAGATACCAGTCGGTCATCGCCGAGAGCTTCATCGGCTCGATCTTGACATGCACCTCCTCGCGGCGGCGCAAGGCCCATTCCAGGGCCTCGTCGCAGCTCGTCCGGGCTCCTTCGTGTGCCAGGGCCGACCGGATGAAACTCAGATGCTTGGCATTCTCGGCGGGATACATGGGGCTTAGCCTTGAGGATAGATTTCGGTCAGTACCGCACGGACAGCGCGTGCCGCGAAGGCGACGTCATCGTCTGACTGGCCCAGTTCGGTATAGAGCGGCAGGCGGACAATGCGCGAAGCCAGATCTTCCGTGATCGGCAGGTCTTCCGGCTTGTAGCCGAGCTCGAGGCCCTTCTTGAACGAATGCAGCGCCACATAGCCTATGTAGGCGGACAGGCCGAAGCGTTCCTTCAGCAGGCTGATGAAGCGGGCCCGGTTTTCCGGCTCATCGAGAATGATGAAATAGGCGTGGTGATTGAGCGTGCTGCCGGCCGGCGGCTGCGGGATCGAAATATGCCCGGCGGCGGCGAACGGCTCGGTCACCTCGCGATAGGCATCGGCAATCTTGCCGCGCAGGGTGGTGATCTCGTCCATATGCTCGAACTGCGCATAGAGCGCCGCGGCGAGAATGTCGGCCAGGAGATAGCTGGAGCCCTTGTCGACCCAGCCATACTTGCTTTGTACCCCATCGAGCACGAGGCGCCGGTCGGTGCCTTTTTCCTGGATGAAATGGGCACGCTGGACCCATTCCGGCTTGTTCACCACCAGGGCACCGCCTTCACCACAACCGAAATTCTTGGTCTCGTGGAAGCTGAATGCGGCCAGCGGGGAGACCGTGCCAGCCCAGCGGCCCTGGGCGTCCTTGGAATTCATCGACTGCGCGGCATCCACCATCACGGTGATCCCGCGCGGTTCGGCAATGGCCATGATCGCGTCGACGTCGCAGGGAATACCGGCATAATCGATCGGAATGATCATTTTGGTGCGCGGCGTGATCAGCTCTTCCAGCCGGGCCGGGTCGAGATTCATCGTCGCCGGGTCGACTTCACAGAAAATCGGCTTGCCGCCACTCATCAGGACGCAGGTTGCAGTCGAGCTGAAGGTGTAGGACGGCAGGATGACTTCATCGCCGGGTTCGATGCCCGCGAGCAGAACACCCATCTCCAGCGCCGCCGTTCCCGAAGGCACCAGGAAGACTTCGCCGAAGCCGAAGCGGTCTTGCAGGAAGTCGATGCATTTGCGGTTCCAGGCATGGTTGCCGCAATGGCGGCCCGACCGCAGGGCATCCAGGACATAGTCTTCCGTCTCGGCCGGAATGTACGGCTTATTGAAGGGAATGTTTTTGACCTGCTGTTCCAACTGAGAGTCCTTTATCCTGTGCGTGCGATCAGCGACTGCAAATGCGCGCCATAACCGCTCTTGCCGAAGCGTTCCGCCGCCCCGGCCAGCTCATCATCGCTGAGCCAGCCATTGCGCCAAGCGATTTCTTCCGGCGATGAAATCAGCAGGCCCTGGCGCTCGGAAAGCGTGCGAACGAAATTGCTGGCATCGAGCAGCGACTGGTGCGTGCCGGTGTCGAACCAGGCATAGCCGCGGCTCAGCAGTTTCACATCGAGCTTGCCGGCTTCCAGATAGACCCGGTTGACGTCCGTGATCTCGAGCTCGCCACGCGCTGACGGCTTGATCGACTTGGCGATGTCGAGCACTTCATTGTCGTAGAAATACAGGCCGATCACCGCGAAATTGGATTTCGGCTTGGCCGGTTTTTCCTCGATTGAGAGGGCTTTGTAATTGGCATCGAATTCCACCACGCCATAGCGTTCCGGGTCCTGGACCTGGCAGCCGAACACGGTCGCGCCATCGGTCAGCTGGGCCGCGCTTTGCAGCATGCCCTGAAGGCCATGGCCATAGATGACATTGTCTCCGAGAACCAGCGCGACCGGGCTGTCGCCGACGAATTCGCGGCCGATGATAAAGGCCTGGGCCAGCCCGTCCGGAGAGGGTTGTTCGGCATAGCTCAGCGAGATGCCATAGGCCGAGCCGTCACCGAGCAGGTTCTTGAAGGTCGGGGCGTCATGCGGCGTGGTGATGATCAGGATATCCTTGATGCCGGCCAGCATCAGCGTGGACAGCGGATAATAGATCATCGGCTTGTCATAGATCGGCAGCACCTGTTTCGACAGCGACAAGGTCAATGGGTGCAGCCGTGTGCCCGACCCGCCTGCCAGAATAATGCCTTTCATGCCCGTCCCCCTCGGTCGTGTTATGCCTTGGACTTGGCCAGGCCGAGGCGCTGGGCCCCGCCGGTCTTGTCCAGCAATGAGCGCCACCAGTCTTCATTGTCGAGATACCAGTTCACTGTCTCGCGCAGGCCGTCTTCGAAGCTGTGGCGCGGCGTCCAGCCCAGCTCCTTGCGGATGAACTCGGCATTGATCGCATAGCGGAAATCATGACCCGGGCGATCCTGGACGAAAGTGATCAGGTCGGTGTGCGGCGCGTGGTCCGGGAAGCGTTCATCGAGCGCGGCACAGATCGCATGGACCACATCCATGTTGGAGCGTTCCGAATTGCCGCCGACATTATAGCTTTCGCCAAGACGGCCGCGGCTGGCGATCAGCCAGAGCGCCTCGGCATGATCTTCCACATGCAGCCAGTCGCGGACATTGTCGCCCTTGCCATAGACCGGCATCGGCTGGCGGTCGCGGCCCTTGGCGATCATCACCGGGATGAGCTTTTCCGGATATTGCCACGGCCCGTAATTATTCGAGCAATTGGACAGCACGATCGGCAGTCCGAAGGTTTCACCCCAGGCCCGGACGAAATGGTCCGAAGCGGCTTTGGACGCCGAATAGGGCGAGCGCGGGTCGTAGCGTGTGGTCTCGGTGAAGGCCGGATCTTCCGGGCGCAGCGAGCCAAATACCTCATCGGTCGAGATATGGTGCATGCGGAAGCGGTCTTTCGCCTCGCCCTCGAGCTGCGCGTAATGCGCGCGCGCGGCCTGCAGCATGTTGACCGTGCCCATGACATTGGTCTGCACGAACAAGTCGGGGCCGTCGATCGAGCGATCGACATGGCTTTCTGCGGCCAGGTGCATGACGATGTCGGGCCGGTGGACCTCGAAGATTTCCCGCACGCGGTCGGCATCGCGGATATCGGCGTGTTCGAACGTGTAGCGGTCCGAGCTGGAACACTCTTCCAGAGCCTCGGGTACGGCCGCATAGGTCTTGGCGTCAAGGACGACGACACGGTTTTCGGTCGTGCGAATGATGTGTCGGACCACAGCCGACCCGATGAAGCCGAGGCCACCGGTCACTAGAACTGTCTGCATTACCGTTCTGCACGCCCTCTGGATTGGAACTAAGCGGAAAGCGACATTGGTTGCCGCTTTGGACTAGTTATCGCCGAGCAGGCCGGATGTCACGCGCTACGATGAGAAATCTGCAACCATCGATGGGCATTTGCGGCACGAATTCCCGGTACGCGATTCCAATGCGTTGAAGGCCTGCAGGACAGGTCCCGGAAACAGGGCGGCACGACGTGCGCGTAGAGCTCGCGCCCTGTCACATCGGATATACGGGCTGAATGGGCTGCGCCGCGTCGCGACCGGCTAGTATTCGTAGGGTTCGTGACCGACCAGGTGCAGCGTGTAGGCGGCGTCGCCGAGCTCATTCATATTGCGCTCGGAGGTCAGCTCACCCCAGACCCAGACCGGCGACCAGACGCGCTCGACAGTAATCGGGCTTTCGGTCACGACATGGACGATCTGGTTCGGCGGCGGCGGCGGGGTGTGCACGCACGCCCCGAAATAGGGAACCAGCAGAAATTCGCCGATCTCACCGCCCGGCTGGGCGTCCAGCGGCAGAATGAAGCCCGGCATGCGGATGGTCTGGCCGATCAGTTCCTGTTCCACATTGAACGTGCCGATCTGCGCCATCTGACCGCCGAAATGGTCGCCACCACCCATCATATAGCTGGCCGCGTAGAGCTCTTCGAGCCGCTCCAGCTCACCCTCGGGCAGCAGATCGTCCCAATTGATCACCAGCGGTTCGACTTCTTCCGCCTCATTGCCCTGATAGGCGAGCGCCGGGGCCGACATGGCCAGCGGGGCGCAGGCCGCGAGGGCAGCGATCAGGGCGGTTTTGGGCAGATCAAGAACAGACATGACAGGCCTTTTGGAGTTCCGGACTAGAGTTTCGGGGTCAGACCATCTGACAGGGCATTGCGTTGGGCTTGCCAGGCGGGGAGCATTCCTGCTGCAGCGCCGGCAACGGTCACCGCCAACAGAACATAGAGCTCCATCAGCCCGGGCATACCCCCCAATTCCATACCGTATCGGGTGCGCACAATCGATGCGACAATACCGACGGCGACCTGGGTCACCACAATACCGATGACGGCCCCAATGGCCGCGAGGCTGGTAGCTTCAAGGACGAGCAGGGAGAAGATGTCGCGCGGCTTGGCACCGGTGGCCCGCAGCACCGCCATTTCCCGGCGGCGTTCATTCAGCCCCGAGGTCAGCGCGGTCAGGATGGAGATCAGCCCGACCAGCAGAACCAGGAGGGAGATGACCCGGAAAGCGCGCTCGCCGGCGCCGACAATCTGCCAGAGCTGGGTCAGGGCGACACCGGGCATGACCGCGGACAGGGCTTCATCCGGGAAGGTGTTGATCTGGCGCTGCAGGCTCAGCGTCCGGATCGGGCTTTGCACGCCGATAAAGGCGGCGGTGATGGTTTCCGGTTCCAGCTCGGCACTGTCCTCACGCGGCTGACGGGCGCCGGGGGCAACGCCGGTATCCCAGCCGACATGGATCAGTTCGATGCTTTCCAGCGAGACATGAACGGACCGATCGACCGGCGTGCCGCTGGGGGCGAGAATGCCGGTGACGGTGAAGTCATGCCCGGTATGCTCGGCGAAACTGATCTCGCCGATACCGTGCGAGAGCAGGATCTCATCACCCAGCTCATATCCCAGCTGGCGCGCAACTTCCGAGCCGAGCACGGCCTGGTAGGTGCCGTCAAAGCGTTCACCCTCGGCAAAGCCCAGGGGCAGGTCGCGGCCATAGCGGTAATGGTCGAAATATTCCGGCGTCGTGCCGACCACGCGGTAGCCGCGATGGCTGTCGCCGAGCGAGATTGGCACGGCCCAGGCCACGCCCGGCGCGCCGGCGATGCGCTGATAGCTCTGCCAGCCGATATTCGCGGTCGGGTCGCCGAGGCGGAAGACCGAATAGAGCAGCAGGTTGATGGCGCCACCACGGGCACCCACGATGATGTCGGTGCCGGAAATGGTCGAGTTGAAACTGGTGCGGACGCCGGACTGGATGCGCTCGACGCTGAGGAAAAGCGTGACCGACAAGGTCACGGCGAGCACGGTCAGTGCGGCAGAGGTGCCGCGGTTGAGCAGGCTCTTCCAGGCGAGACGAAGCAGGGCGGGATTCATGCCATCTCTCCAGCGTGATTGATCTCGGCCAGGTCGGCAAACCGGTCAAAGCGCTTGGCCAGGGAGCGATCATGGCTGACAAACAGCAAGGAGGCGCCGTTTTCGCGGGCAATGCCGGAGAGCAGGTTGAGGAAGTCGTCGCGACTGTCATCATCGAGCGCCGAGGTCGGCTCATCGGCGACGATCAGCCCCGGCGACCCGATCAGGGCGCGGGCGGCGGCGACGCGTTGTTGCTGCCCGACGGAGAGGTTGGAAGAGGCGCGCTCCCAGGTCTCCTCGGCCAGGCCGAGGGCACCGAGAAGGCGTTTGGCCTCGGCCTGCTTGGCCGCAGCATCGGCGCCGGCCGCCTTGTCGCGGCGATCGGAGAAGGTGAGCGGCAGCAGAACATTGTCGACCGCGGTGAGGTAGGGCACCAGGTTGAAGAGCTGGAAGATCATGCCGATCTGGTCGGCCCGCAACCGGTCGCGCGCCTGCGGCTTGGCCGGGTCCATCTTCTGGCCCAGCACTTCGATCGAGCCGGTCTGGACCGGGGTGATGCCGGCAATCAGGCCCAAAAGCGTGCTCTTGCCGCTGCCGCTGGGCCCAGCCAGAAAGACGCTCTCGCCATGCTCCAGTTGGAAGCTGTCGATCGCCAGGACTTCATTCCCACCCGGCCAGGTATGGCGCAGGTCCTGAACTTTAACGGTAGTTTGCGTCATCGGGGCAGGCGGGCACGCTGTTGTGAAGGGGTGAGTTCAAAGGCCAGCTGGCGCTGTTCCGACAGGAAAATCCCATCGACGCGCTCGAGCTGCGGGAAGGCGGTGAACAGGGTCGTTGCGATGCCGCTGATCCGGGCCGGGGCCGCACAGCGGCCACTATAGGTCACGCGCACATTGCCGTGGGTCTCTTCATTCTCATGGCCCTCATGCTCGGCATGGTGCTCATGATGATCTTCATGATCATGGCTGTCTTCGTGATGGTGCTCGGCATGATGATCATGGTGCGCTTCATGATCATGCCCGTCCTCATGATCATGGCCGTCATGATGGTGCCCGTCATGCGCATCATCCTGATCGCGGCTGACGCCTGCCGTATCGAAGGTGCAATTGCCGTCGATCAGGCTGAACAGGGTCGCGCCCTGGCGCAGCGTGGCGTCAGCGGTCTCGATCGTTGCGCGTTGTTCGTCGTTTCGCGGCGCATGCTCGAAGCCATAGAAATCATAGGCCGGGCTCGTCAGCTCGATCTGCAGCCGGCCATCGGATTCCACCGCGATGGCCATTTCGGCATGGCCGTGGACGTGGGCGGACTGGGCTGCTGTCACAAGCGCGATGGCGGTGAGGGCGGTAAAGGTCACAACGAACATCCTTATGGCGTTATGTGTATTGCCTGCGGTCGGTAATGTTATTATATAACGTCACACGGGGCGCAAGCCACACTCCATACCTATATCCTAGCCCAGAAGGTCAAGCCATGCGGACTCAAGATGCAGCCGGTATCGGGCTGTCCGGACTTTGCCTCGTGCACTGCCTCGGTCTGCCGGTGCTTATCTCGCTCAGCCCTTCCCTTATGTGGATGGAAAATGAACTCATCCATATCGGTCTGGCGAGCCTGGCCCTGATCGTCTGGCTGACGGTTATGCCGAAATGGCCGACGGGCCCATCCGGCCTGGTGGTCAAGACCATCGCGATCGCCGGTCTCGGACTATTGTTTCTCGGCGCGCTCTGGGAAGTGAGTGAGACGTTCGAGAAAGTCGTGACCTCGATCGGCGCCGTCACCCTGGCCGCTTCGCACCTGCTGGCCTGGAAAGGGTCGCACCGGACCGCTGCGCCGCACCCCTAGACGACAAGCCGGCTGAGCCCCCTGGAAGTCTGGGGTTGAAAAGCACGGGGATTTCCCGTCCTCTCCCCCGCTAGTCGATTTTGCTCGTCCAGGAGACTTGTTCATGGCGGATGCTCCCGCTCGGCCCGAGCGCCGGAATGCCTTTACCCGCTTCCTCGATACCGTCGAGTGGCTGGGCAATCTCTTGCCGCACCCGGTGACCCTGTTCGCCATTCTGGCGCTTGGCATCATCCTTCTGTCCGGCCTGTTCGGCTGGATGGGACTGGCGGTGGAAGACCCGCGCCCGGCCGGCGCCCGCGGCGTCGCCGATGACGGCATGATCCGCGCAGTCAGCCTGCTCAGTGCCGATGGTTTCCGCCGTATCTGGGTGTCGCTGACGACGAACTTCACCTCATTCGCGCCGCTCGGTGTGGTCCTGGTCGCCATGCTCGGCGTCGGCGTGGCCGAGAAATCCGGCCTCCTGTCGGCGGCCGTCCGCGCCATGGTGCTGTCCGCTCCGCGCCACGTGGTGACCGTGGCTATCGTCTTCGCCGGTATCGTCTCCAATACCGCGTCCGAGGTCGGCTATGTCGTCCTGATCCCGCTTGCCGGTGCGATCTTCTACGCCCTGGGGCGTCACCCGCTTGCGGGCATGGCGGCGGCCTTTGCCGGTGTCTCCGGCGGCTATAGCGCCAACCTCCTGATCGGTACGATCGACCCGCTGCTCGCCGGTATCACTACCGAGGCGGCGCAGCTGATCGACCCGGATTATGAAGTCGTGGCCACCGCGAACTGGTATTTCATGGTCGCCTCGACCTTCCTCATCACCGCGATCGGCTCGCTGGTCACGATCTTCATCGTCGAGCCGAAGCTGGGCAAGTACGACCCGTCGCGCGCCGACCCGACCATTCTCGACAAGCGGATGATGGACAATCTGACCAAGAGCGAGAAGAAGGGCCTGTTCTGGGCCTTCCTCGGCGTGCTCTTCGTGCTCGGCCTGATGGCGCTGACCCTGATCCCCGAATGGGGCATTCTGCGCAATCCGGAGACCGGCGACCGTTTCGCCTCGCCCTTCTTCCGCGGCTTCGTGGTCTGGATCCTGATCTTCTTCGTCGTCACCGGCTTTGCCTATGGCCGCGCCACCGGCTCGATGAAGAATGACCGCGATATCATCGACGGCATGGCCACCGGCCTGTCGACGCTGGGGCTCTACATCGTCCTGGTCTTCTTCGCGGCCCAGTTCGTGGCCTTTTTCGGCTGGACCAATCTGGGTGCCATCACCGCGGTGTCGGGTGCGAATTTCCTGCAGGAAACCGGCATGACCGGGCCCCTGCTCTTCTTCGTCTTCATCCTGATGTGTGCGGTGATCAACCTGTCGCTCGGCTCGGCCTCGGCCCAGTGGGCGGTGACGGCGCCGATCTTCGTGCCGATGCTGATGCTGATCGGTTACTCGCCGGAAGTGATCCAGGCGGCCTACCGCATCGGCGATTCAACGACCAATATCATCACCCCGATGATGAGCTATTTCGGCCTCATCCTCGCCTGGGCGACCCGCTATGACAAAAACCTGGGCGTTGGCACCATGATCGCGATGATGCTGCCCTATTCGATCTTCTTCATCCTGTTGTGGTCGAGCTTCTTCTTCCTCTGGACCTTCGGCCTGGACCTCCCGGTCGGCCCGGGCTCGCCCACCTATTACGAAGCACCGATGTAGGCCGGGCAGGAACACAGACAGACAAAAAGGGCTGCGTCCTGCGCGGCCCTTTTTTGTTGGCTGAAAACTGCGACAGCCCCTCCTCGCCCTCGATGGGCGAGGTGGATTGCGGCGCAGCCGCAAGACGGAGTGGGTGCGCGCCGCAGGCGCGAGAAAGACTTGCTGGTTTTAGAGGCAGCTTCGCCGCGTCACCCACTCCCCCGCTGTGCGGGACCTCGCCCTCGATGGGCGAGGTGGAAGGTTGCCGCTTTGCATCTCTGAGGGCGCGGCTCTGATCCCCGTTCCCGACTGGAAATTCCCCTGAACAAACCCAACCCCCTCATCCTGACGCAAGTCAGGACCCCGACACCGTCGAGCGCGGCCTATCTAGGTCCCGGATCAAGTCCGGGATAAGGGGGGAATGGTGCGCCACGCAGTTTCTTGCCCTGACGTCACGAGGATAATTTCATCTGGTTGCATTAGAATTTCTCGTTCATTTCCGGCTCAGACCGTTTAGGCTTCACTCCCGGAGACGTCATTAAACGGGGGTGTCATGATGATCCGGAAAGTCTTGGCTCTGGCTGCCGCATTCGGGCTCGCAGCGGGTTCAGCCGCGATGGCGCAGGTGCAACCGGCGCGGCTGGCGCAAACCCAGATACAACCGGGCCAGCTGCATATGGGGGAGGCGATGGCGTCGCTCTCCGCTCAGGACGTCCGCCGGGCAGCACTGGAATCGCCGCTTTTCCTCGACGAGATCGACCATGCCAGCCTGGTCGCGGCGCCGCAGACCGAGCTTGTCCTGGCCGAGGGCGTCACCCTCGATCTCTCCAACTATCTCCGCAATACACGGATCATCGAGCAGCCCGTTGCCAGCCTCGCTCTCGCCAATCCGCAGGCGCTCGGGATTTCCGGCCAGATCGACGTGGTCGAGGATGTCTTTGTACTCGAGGACCGGATTATCGTCTCGCGCGAGGTCACAGTGCCGGTCAGTCGCGAGACCTGTTCCGGTATCCGCGCCCTGAACGGCCGCACCGGCCCCTTCCGGCGCGCTGCCGGCGCGCGCGCGGAGATCGCCCGGGCGCGATCGGAGCTCTGCCTGCGGCCGCCAAGCCCGGTTCGCCGCCAGGCGGGTGACTTGCAACCGGTCCTGGTTGATCCGGCCTCGCAGCTGACATCGCTGGAGCGTCAGCGTGTCTCGGCCGTGCCAGGCGGCATGCTGATCAGCCCGCCGACCGAGGCCGATATCGCCGCAGCGGCGGAGGAAATCCGCGCCGAACTGAGAGCGATGTCCGCGGCTGCACGCTATCGGCATGATGTCAGTGTTGGTGAGGCGCTCGCGCTTCCCGACGCGGAATTGCTGCGCCTGGATGCCGATGGCGATGAGCGTGTCATAACCCATGTCAGCATCATTCCCTTGACCCGGGACATCACGACGCGGCCCGAGGCGCTCGAGCGCCGGCCGCAGATCAGCCTGCCCGACGGAGAGGGCTTTCTCACGCCGGTCGGACCGCGCGTGCGCCGCCTGCCCAGCGCCCTCGCCCCCCATGCCGTGACCCGCCGCGGGTCGCTGCAACCTGGTCGCCGTTTCACGGGGCGCGTTCCCGCCCGCTTGCCGGTCGAGGACGAGGCGCAATCAGAGGGCCGGCGTGACGATCCCCGGCTTCGCACCCTTCCGTCCCCGCGACTTGGAACCAGCACGGCATCGCGCCGCCTCCTGCTGAACAATGAGGAGCCCGACCGGCGCGAACTCCAGTCCCAGCGCATCACCCAGGATGACCGGGCCTATTTTATCACCGGTTTCACTCTGCACGAGGAGATCGAGGAGCGTCACAAGGTCACCTTCAATCGTCGCCGCAATTATTTCGTCGCCTTCAAATACCGGGTCGGCTATCGCGCGGGCCTGCGCTTCCCCTTCGAAGTTGATTACGGGTCGACCACGGCCTTCCGGACCGATGCCGATAGCGGCCGCTGGAACCCGACCTATGCGACCTTCGACATCGCGGCGACCGGCGTCCCGGCAGAACAGCGCGGCGCCTATGCCGCGGCGGGCATGCCCTCCGAGCTGATTGCCGGGGATCGTGAGTTCACTTTCGGAGTCTGGGCCTGGTGCCAGCTGCAGCTGCGCCTGCCGGTGATCAAGACGGTGCGGGTCAATTGCCCCTCGATCTCGGTGCCGCCGGAAGGGCGCTGCCCCAACTGGGCCTGTGCGGATTTCACTCCGCCTATTGATCAGCGCCGGCGGCTCGCCGAACCGCGCGTACCGGCCGATGTGTCAGGTTTGCAGATCAATGCCTGGGTGGCCCGGGCCGGGGTCGAGCCGGGGGTGAATATCTACGCCGCGGATGCCCGTTTCAGCCTGCTGGCCGAGCCCGTCGGTGGCGCTTCATTCGATACCACGCCCAATCGCGCCCAGTCCTGCGAGTACACCAATGGCCGCTCCATGCGGGCCAATCGCCTGCTCTCCTCCGGCGCCTGCCGCATCTATTTCGACGGGACGCCCCTACGGCGCGGCGGCGGGGGCGACACGATGCAGCTCAGCCTGAATGTTGAGAATGCCCGCTTCCCGGGCCTCGAACTGTCCGAGCCGCGCTATGAATTCACCATGGAATTCGTGCCGGTGCTGGAATTGTTTGCCGAGGTTGATCTCGCCGTTGCCAGCTGGCGCGTCGACAAGGAGATCGAGATTCCGGGGCTGGCGATCCGTCGCGATTTCCGTTTCGATCGTCACCGCGGCACGACTGAAAGCGTCACGCTGGGCGGTTGCAGTCCGCTGGACACGACGGCGCCGGGATGTTCGCGCCGCGCGGGCTATCAGTTCGGACCGGTTCAGACCTTCCGCGAGGGCGATCCGGGCTAGGCCGAGGGCTTTGTAACGAGCCGCAAAATCTGCGGCCATCGACACACCGCTCCGCCCCCGCTAAGCAGGCGCGATGAGCACTGACACCGAATTCGAGATCTTCCTGGCGACGGCGCCGGGGCTGGAGAAAATCCTGGCCGAGGAGGGGCGCGAGCTGGGCTTTGCCGCGGCGCAGGTCCAGCCGGGCGGGGTCGCCGTGCGCGGCGGTTGGCCGGAGGTGTGGCGGGCCAATCTGGAGCTGCGCGGGGCCAGCCGGGTGCTGGCGCGGATTGGCGAGTTCCGGGTGGTGCACCTGTCCCAGCTCGACAAGCGGGCGCGCAAGATCGCCTGGGGCGAGGTGCTGCGCCGTGATGTGCCGGTGCGCGTCGAGGCGACCTGCCGGGCGTCGAAAATCTATCACCAGAAAGCCGTGGTCGAGCGGATCGAACGGGCGATTTCCGAGGAGCTCGGTGCGCCCATTGACCGGGAAAACGGGCTCACCATTCGTGCCCGTATCGACAAGAATGTCTGCACGCTCAGCGTCGACACATCCGGCGAGCTCCTGCACCGCCGCGGCTTCAAGGAGGCCGTGTCAAAGGCGCCGATGCGGGAAAACCTCGCCGCGCTCTTCCTGCGCCAGTGCGGCTATGACGGCCGCGAACCGGTGCTGGATCCGATGTGCGGTTCGGGGACGTTTGTCATCGAGGCCGCGGAAATGGCGCTGGGTCTGAAGCCGGGGCGCGAGCGCGGTTTCGCCTTTGAGGAGCTCAAGGGTTTCAACGCCAAGGCCTGGACCAGGATGCGCCGCGCGGAGCCGGGTAAGACTGACCAGCGCTTTTACGGATCGGATCGCGATGCCGGAGCGATCCGCGCCAGCGTCACCAATGCCGAGCGCGCCGGTGTCGGTGATCTGTGCCAGTTCGCCCAGCGGCCTGTCGCCGAGCTGGAACGCCCGAACGGACCGCCCGGCCTTGTCATCGTCAACCCGCCCTATGGCGGCCGCATCGGCAACAAGAAGGCGCTCTATGGCGTCTATGCGAGCCTGGGCGAAGTGCTGGCGGCGCGCTTTTCCGGCTGGCGGGTAGGCCTGGTGACCACGGATCAGGTCCTCGCCAAGGCGACGCGCCTGCCCTTTGCCAGGCCCGGCCCGCCGGTCGAGCATGGCGGGCTCAAGATCCGTTTGTTCCAGACCGACCCTCTGGCCTGATCGGATCGGCGTGCTAGGGTGCGCGCCGAAATCTGGTGAGGGGGATTCCCATGATGGCGTACAAAGGCTTGGCGGCCCTGCTGGCTGCCTCTGTTCTGATGGCATGCAGCCCGGCCGGCGAAAGCGGGGGCAGCGACGCAGCCGCGACCGATACCGCTGCGGCCACCGGCCCTGAGGCCACGGTCTTTACCGTCCTGGTCGGCGGTACGACGATCGGTGCGCTGGAAATCGCCCCGGGCGAGGACGGCTATACCGTCGATTACGAGTATCGCAATAATGGCCGCGGCCCGACCCTGGCCGAGCGCGTGACGCTGGACGCCAACGGCCTGCCGCAGAGCTGGACCGTCGAGGGTGCGTCCACCTTCGGCAATCCGGTCGCCGAGAGCTATGAATTCATCGATGGCGAGGCGCGCTGGACCGACAATACCGGCGAGAATTCCGCACCTCTGGCCGAGGACGCCTTCTATGTCCCGGAAAATGCCAGCCCCTATTGGCTGGCCATTGCCGCCCGCGCCCTGATGGCGGATGAGGACGGCGTCCTGCCGGCCATCCCCGGTGGCGAGCTGCGCCTGTCGGAAATGGACGCGCTTGATGTGACCGGTGAGGGCGGTGACCGCACGGTGACCAGCTATTCCATCGCCGGCACCGGTCTCAACCCGGTCTATTTCCTGATGCATGGCGAGAATTTCTTCGGCGTGATCTCGCCGGGCTTTGCCCTGCTCGAGCAGGGTTATGAGGGTGAGGATGAGCGCCTGCGCGGCCTCGCGGCCGAGTATGGCGCGCGCCGCTTCGAGCAAATCCAGACCCGTGTCGTGCGCGATTATGAGGCGCCGGTCCGGATCCGCAATGTGCGCATTTTCGACAGCCGTAACGAGACCCTCGGCGAGCCTGCATCCGTTCTGGTGCAGGATAATCGCATTGTCTCCATCGACGCTGCTGATGCCGGTGGCGAGGGTGAGGTTGTGATCGAGGGCAATGGCGGCACGCTTGTGCCCGGCCTGTTCGACATGCACGGCCACATGGGTGAGACCGCGGCCTTCCTGAACATCGCCGCCGGTGTCACCAGCGTGCGCGATATGGGCAATAACAACGATGTGCTAGACGGTCTGGTCGAGAATATCCGCAGCGGCCGGGTCGCCGGTCCGCGGGTCTTCCGCTCCGGTTTCATCGAGGGCCGCAGCCCGTTCAGCTCCAATAACGGCATCCTGGTTGAAACCGAGGCCGAGGCTGTTGCCGCGGTCGAGACTTATGCTGCGCGCGGCGACATGCACCAGGTGAAGATCTACAACTCGATGAACCCGGACTGGATCCCGGCCGTGGTCGAGGCCGCCCGGGCCAATGGTCTGCGCGTGACCGGCCATGTCCCGGCCTTCACCAATGCTGATGCCATGATCGCCGCGGGTTATGACGAGATGACCCATATCAACCAGATCATGCTCGGCTGGGTGCTGGAAGAGGGCGAGGATACCCGCAGCCTTCTGCGCCTGACGGCCCTGCGCCGCCTGCCGGCACTCGACCTGGACAGCGCCCCGGTACAGGCAACGCTCGATGCGCTGGTCGAGAACGGCGTCGCGGTTGATCCGACCTTCGCCATTCATGAAGCGCTGCTGTTGTCGCGCAATGGCGAGATCTCGCCCGGTGTCGTTGATTATATCGATCACATGCCGGTCTCCTCTCAGCGTTCTGCCCGCAGCGCCTGGGCCGACATCGCCACGCCGGAAGATGACGTCAATTATCGCGGTGCCTTCGACCAGGTCACGGCCATGCTCACCATGATGCATGAGCGCGGAATCTTCCTTGTGCCCGGGACTGATCTGGGTGGGTCCTTCTCGCTGCATCGCGAACTGGAGCTGTACCAGAGCATCGGCATGAGCCCGGCGGAAATTCTCGGCTGGGCCAGCTGGGGCATGGCCGATTATCTCGGTGCCGGTGAGGATCTGGGTTCGATCGAGGAGGGCAAGATTGCCGACTTCTTCCTGGTGCCGGGCGATCCGACCGTAGACTTCAAGGAGATCAAGACGATCTCTCTCGTGGTCGCCGATGGCCGGGTTTATTTCCCGAGCGAGATCTACCCGGAATTCGGTATCCGGCCCTTCACCGAGGTGCCGGCCGTGACCGAGCCGCAATAGCGCACACCATCACACGGGCTGGCGGCTAGGTTCTGCCAGTCCAGACTTTCTCCCGGGGGGTATGGGGGAGAGGACGGCCGGCCCGGAGCAATCCGGGTCGGCCGTTTCCGTGTCAGGGGCGCACAAAGGCGGCCCGGGCGATGCGCTTGATCTCGGCGATATAGGCGTCCTGGCTCCAGCCGCGCTCCTGCACCAGATGCTCCCAATTGCGCACCGAGAGCAGGGTCCAGAGCGAGTCGGTGGCGTTGTCCGGTTCCAGTCCGGGGGCCAGATCGCCATCGCGGGCGAGGGCGTCGATCGCGGCTTCGCAGCCATGACGCATCGCCATCATGCGCCCATTCCAGGCGGCATGGGCTTCTTCATCGCCATCCATCATCGCCATCATGGCCCGGCCGACCCCGTAAATGCGCGGGATATAGCCGCCCCAGGCCTCGATATAGGCCTCCAGTCGTTCGCGCCCGGTGGTGGCGGCGCGGCTGCGGGCGAGGCGGTCATCGACTTTCTCGACCTCATCGATGAAACGCGTCGTCGCAATCAGCAGGTCTGTGCGAGAGGGAAAGTGCAGATAGACCGCCTGCCGGCTGACCCCGGCGGTCTTGGCGATATCGCTCATGCGGACCTTGGTGTCGCCGCCTTCGAGCAATTCCCAGCAGGCCCTGAGAATTTTTTCGCGCGTCGGATTCGCCTCAGACATCTGAATTTACGCCTCTTTCCCCGAGTGCCGGACATCCGGCGTCAAAAATCGATGCCACGCGCTTGACACGATGTAAACCCACCGTTACTTGTCACCGCGTCAACTTTACACAGTGTAAAGTCCAAAACTGGGAGAGGCCCATGACCGCCAGCAATGACAATCTTCAAACCGGACCGGTTCTGGTCCTCGGCGCGACCGGCAAGACCGGCCGCCGTATCGTTGAACGCCTGCAAGGCCAGGGCATCGAGGTCCGTGAAGGTTCGCGCCAGGCCGTACCGGCGTTTTCCTGGCAGCAGCCGGAAGGCTGGGATGCCGTTCTTGCGGGCATGCGGGCTATCTATGTGAATTACGCCCCGGACCTGGCCGTACCCGGCGCTGCAGCGGCGATCACCTTGCTGATGTCCAAGGCCAAGGCGGCCGGGGTAGAGCATGTCGTGCTGCTGTCCGGACGCGGCGAGGAAGAGGCGCAGAATTGCGAAGCCATCGTGCAGGCCTCGGGCCTGTCCTGGACCATCGTCTGCGCAGGCTGGTTCAACCAGAACTTCTCCGAGGGCGCTTTCCTCGACATGGTGCGCGAGGGCGTCATCACCCTGCCGGCTGGCGATATCGGGGAAGCCTTTGTCGATGTCGACGATATCGCCGATGTCGCGGCGGCCGCCCTCATCGACCGCAAGCATGCCGGTGAACTCTATGAGCTGACCGGACCGCGGCTTTTGACCTTCAATGATATTGCCGACGAGCTGTCGCGGGCCACGGGCCGCGAGATCCGCTTTGTCCGTATTGAGCGCGAGGCCTTCAGCGGAGCGCTTGAGGCGGCCGGGACACCAGCCGATATCGCCTGGCTGCTCGATTACCTCTTCCACACCGTGCTGGACGGCCGCAATGCCACGCTCTGCGATGGTGTCGAGCGGGCGCTGGGGCGCAAGCCGAAAGACTTTTCCGAGTTTGCCGACCAGATCGCCGCCACCGGCCTGTGGTCGCACGCCGCCTGATCCCCCCAATCTCTAGGAGACATCATCATGACCGATCTTGTTCTTGGATATCTGTCCATTGCCGGGGCGCTCGGCCTTGGGCTCGTCGCCGGTGTATTCATGGGCTTTTCCGACTTCATCATGCGCTCGCTGCGCGACACCGCGGACCGGGCGGCGGGGATCGATGCGATGCAGGCGATCAACCGCCGCATCCTGCCCTCGGTCTTCATCCTCTTGTTTCTAGGCTTTGTTCCGGCGCTGATCGGCCTGGCGGTACTGGCCCAGTCCAGCGCATCCCCGGCCGCCGGCTGGATCTTCGCCGCAGCCGTGATCTATGTGTCCAGCGTGTTCGGTGTGACCCTGGTGCGCAATGTGCCGATGAATAACCGCCTCGCCGCGGTCGATGCCGCCTCGCTCGAGGGCGAACGCTACTGGGCACTCTATCTGAGCCATTGGACGCGCTGGAACCATGTCCGCACGGCAGGTTCGGGTGCCTGTGCCGCCTGCCTGATGATGGCCGCCGCCATCCTGCTCTAGCGTCATGCATAAAAGCGAAGCTGAATCGGGCTCCCGGATCGTGCTAGCCTCATGGTGAGGGATGCATGAGCGGGAGCTTTTTCATGCGACGCCGAGACGTATTGGCCGGCGGACTGGCCGCCGGAACAGCCTTGAGCCTGACCCTGAGCGGACCGGCCCAGGCGCGCCGTATGCCCATCAAATGCGTGCTGGTCGGTGATGGAGCCGTGGGCAAGACCTGCGCCGCTATCTCTTTCACCACCGGATCATTCCCGGGGGAATACATTCCCACCGTGTTCGACAATTACTCGGTCAATCTCATGCATAACGGGCCCGCATTCCTGGGCATCTGGGATACGGCCGGGGCGGAGGATTATGATCGTCTGCGCCCGCTCAACTATCCGCAGACCGATGTCGTCATTCTTGCCTACTCGATCATCTCGCCGTCGAGCTTTGACAGTGTCACCAGCCGCTGGCTGCCCGAGCTTCGCCATCATCTGCCGGCCAATACGCCGATTGTGTTGTCCGGTTTCAAGTCTGACCTGCGCGACAATGAGCACAGCGACCACTTCGACTATGTCGAGCGTGCGGCCGGGGTGCAGCTCGCCGCGGCGGAAGGGCTGGACAGTTATCGGGAATGCTCGGCCCTGACCCGGGGCGGGCTGCAGGCGCTTTTCCATCGGGCCATTGATGCAGCCCGGGGTATCGAGGAAGAGCCGGTCAACCGGCGTCAGCAAAGGCTCGGCGACCGGGTCCCGATCGACCGGGACCGGTTGCGCCGGCCCGGTGGTCGCCGGGGGCCGGGAAACTAGGCCCTAGCCCAGCACCGCACCGGCAACGGCCGCGTAAAGCGGAATGCCGGCCAGCAGGTTGAAGGGGAAGGTGACGCCAAGCGACAGGGTCAGTGACAGGGCTGGCCGCGCTTCCGGCAGGGCCAGCTTCATCGCGGCGGGCACCGCGATATAGGAGGCCGAGGCAGCGAGCGTCATCAGCAGGGCACCGTCGGCGACCGACAATCCGAGCAGATAAGCAAAGGCGAGCCCGATCGCAGATCCCAGCAAGGGCATATAGACGCCAAAGCCGATCAGGGCCGGATTGAGCACCTTGTACTGGGACAGCAGGCCACGGCCCGCGGTCAGGCCCATATCCAGCAGGAAGAGGCAGAGCACGCCGCGGAAAATATCGACGAAAAACGGCTCGAGCGGCTCCATGCCGCGCGGACCGGCCACCCAGCCAATGGCGAAGGCGCCGATCAGCAGCAGGATGGAGCCATTGGTCAGGCTGTCGTGAAGAATGGTGCCCTTGGGCGGGTTGGGTGCCGAGGCCGCGGACAGGGCGGCCGGGGCCGGTTCACCCCGGCGTACGCGCCCGGCCAGGATCAGGCCGGTGAGGATGGCCGGGGCTTCCATGGCGGCGGCAACCGCGATCATGTAGCCGCCCGGATCCATCTGCAGCGCGTTGATGGCGTCATTGGCGGCGATGAAGGTGACGATGGAGATCGAGCCGTAATGAGCGGCGATAGCGGCCGCATCGACCCGCCCGACCTTGGTGGTGGCCTGCAGCAGATGATAGCCGATCAGGGGCATCAGGGCTGAAAGGACGATGCCGGCAATCAGGATGCCGCCGACCTGGCCGCTCACGCCGTCGGCCATCTCGACCCCGCCCTTGAAGCCGATCGCCATGATCAGATAGAGCGACAGCCCCTTGGCGACCGATTCCGGCAGGACCAGGTCCGACCTCACCGCTGCTGCCAAAAGACCCAGAGCAAAGAATAGGATCGGTGGCGAGAAAAGGTTCTGGGCGGCGAGGTCGAGCATGCTCATGGGAAAGGTCCCGGCGGTTACACCCGCATTGCTGTCAGATGCGCCGGACCTTCAAGAGCCGGCGGTGCGATAGTCGCATCGGCGCTGGCGTGGATATCTGCGACGAGCGCATTGTCAAGACCAAGGCGTGCAGCGAGCATCTGCAAATAGGCCCGCTCGACCGCCCCGTCGCGGTCAATTGCGACCAGTGATGCGGCGTAGACTTCGGCTGCGTGTTCCGGGCACGACACATCGCGGACGAGGTCGTCAATGGTCAGCGGACGCTGCAGTTCGGCCTCCACGAAAGCGCGGCTTTCCGCATCCAGATTGGCGTCCTGCAGACGGCCCATGATGGCGGTTTGCTCGTCAGCCGTGACGGTGCCGTCGGCCTTGGCGGCCGCAATCATGGCGCGGACCAGGGACTTGCCGCGCAGGTCGAGCGCTTCGCCCTGGTCAGCGGCGGGCAGGAAGGGCGTGCCCGGCTGGGCGGCTTCATAGTCCGCAGCCGGAGCGGCGGGTGAAGCGGCCTGTTCCTGACGCGCCTTGTGCTTGGACAGGGCATGGACGGCGAGGCCACCGAGGGCGGCGACCGCCCCGTATTTGGCCGCCTTGCCCATCATTTTGCGGCCCGACTTACCAGCCAGCATGCCGGTGGCGAGGCCGGCGAGGGCTGCGCCCCCGCCTACCATGGCCGTCCGGCGACCGTTCTCGCCCTGCAGGGCACCGAGGATGGAATTTACATCGATCATGGTGACGTCTCCCTGGGCTTATTCTGCAGCCGCGACATTGCCGCGCGAGCTGGCCTTGCCCGGCTCCGGGCAGGCCCGGAGCAGGACGAAGATACCGACGATAGCCGAGGCGATGGAGCCGGCGATGACGCCAACGCGGACCTGGTCCATCAGGGCAGCATCGGTGAACGCCAGGCTGCCGATGAACAGGCTCATGGTGAAGCCGATACCGGTCAGGCAGGCGACGCCATAGATCTGGAACCAGGTCGTACCTTCCGGCTTCTTGACCAGGCCGACGGAACCGGCGAGCCAGGTCGCGCCGAAGACGCCGATCTGCTTGCCGAAGAACAGGCCGGCTGCGATGCCCAGGGTGAGAGGACCGAAGACCGTGGACAGGTCGAGGCCGGACAGGTTCACACCGGAGTTGGCGAAGGCGAAGATCGGCAGGATACCGAAGGCCACGGCCGGGTGCAGCGAGTGCTCCAGCTTGTGCAGCGGGGAGTGTCCGCCCTCACGGCCATGCAGCGGGATGGCGATCGCGGTGACGACACCGGCCAGGGTGGCGTGCACGCCGGACTTCAGCACGAAGATCCACAGGAAGAAGCCAAGGAAGAGATACGGCCACAGCGTCTTCACACCGGCGCGGTTCAGCACCAGCATGCCGACCAGGATACCGCCAGCCAGCAGCAGCGGTGTGCCGGTGAGGTTCTCGGTGTAGAACAGGGCGATAATGGAGATGGCACCCAGGTCATCGATGATCGCGACGGCGAGCAGCAGGACTTTCAGGGTGGCCGGAACTCTTGGCCCAAGCAGGATGAGAACGCCGAGCGCGAAGGCGATATCGGTCGCAGCCGGGATGGCCCAGCCGTCAATCGTTGCCGCATTGCCCCAGTTGAACATCAAGTAGATGGCGACCGGACCGGCCATGCCGCCGATCGCGGCGACCAGCGGCAAGCCAGCCTTGGACATGGAGGAGAGCTCGCCTTCGAGCACCTCGCGTTTGATCTCGAGACCCACGAGCAGGAAGAAGATGGCCATCAGGCCGTCATTGATCCAGAGCAGCAGGGGTTTGGCGATTTCAAACCCGCCGACACGGACCTCGACCGGGACCGAGAAGAAATCCGAATACATCGCCGTCAGGGGCGAGTTGGAGACGATCAGAGCCGCAAGGGCGCTGAACATCAAGATGATGCCGGCGGAACTCTCCAGCCGCAGGAATTCCTGAATTCGAACCAGTGCGCGAGGCATATGATCGTCCTTTATTGTCTAACCGCAAAATCAACAAAACCGGCCCGGCCAATAAGCGCGGGGACAACGTGCGAATGGCCGAGCCGGGGTTGGCGATGAGTTTTTGACGTCCGCGGGGATTAGGGGGGCACCGCTTGGGTCAGTCGCGTCATCGGCCAAGAGCCGCTGATGTGTTGGATCGCTTGTCAGGGGTGACGTCGCGATCCCGGCGCATCGGGTAAAAGCCGTTTCCAAGGAAGTGCTTGGATGGGAAGGAAGGGCAGTCCGGGAAAACGACTGGCCTTTGCGCCAATGGAATTAATCAGCTCTTTCGTGTGTTATTGTTGATGCGCGATACATAGACATGCGATACAGTTAGGTAAAATATAAAGAACAAAAGTCTCACTTAGGAAAAAACTATGAAACCGACCTTGCGGCAATTGGAGTATCTGGTGGCGATCGCGGATAGCGGCCGCTTCTCCGATGCGGCGAAGGCGATGAATGTCAGCCAGCCCAGCCTTTCGGCCCAGGTCGCCGATGCCGAGGCGCATCTGGGCGTGCCGGTTTTCGAGCGTGGCCGGGCCGGGGCCATGCTGACCCCTATGGGCGACCAGATCGTCCGCCGCGCCCGCTATATCCTGCGGCAGGTCGCGGATATGAAGGCCATGGCCGAGCACGGGGCGGACGCGCTTTATGGCCGGATCCGAATGGGCGTGATCCCGACTATTGGTCCCTATCTCCTGCCCAGCGTTACGCGCCAATTGCACGCCCGTTTTCCGGATCTGCGCCTCGGCATTCGCGACGAGGCTACCGACCGGCTGGCCGAGCAGCTCGATGATGGCCGACTGGACACCGTGATCTCGACCCGGGAGGACCATCCCGGCATGCAGGGCTCGGTGCTGTTCGAGGAGCGGCTCTGGGTCGCAGTGGCTCCGGATGATGAGCTGGCACAGAGCAATGCGCCGGTGACGCTGAACGAGCTGAAGGGCTTGCCCTTCCTGACCCTGGGCCTGGGCCACCGCCTGACCTGGCAGGTGCGCCAGCTCGCCGTGCGCGCCGATGCCTATATCTCGGCCGATTATGAGGGCACCTCGCTCGACGCCATCCGGAATATGGCGGCGCTCGGCGCCGGGGTGGCGATCCTGCCGGAGCTCTACATCAAGACCGAGGCCCGCCGTGACCGCTCGGTGGCGCTGCGCCCCATCGGCGATCCGACCGCGCGGCGGGAGATCTCCCTGATCTGGCGGGAGACCTCGCCCCTGGCCGAGAACCTGCCGGCGCTGGCCCAGATGCTGGGCGCCGCGGCCGGGGCCATTCTCGCCAAGGCCTAGGCGTCCGCCTTTTCCTTCGGTTTGACCTTGTGAATGCCGAGCATGTCGAACACGGCGCGCTCGTAAAAGGGCTCGCCGACACCGCTGCGGATCTTGCCGAGGAAGTATTTCTCGAAGGCGATCTTGCCGAGATGGACCCAGCCGCCATCGGCTGACCAGTTCACATTGCGCGGCGGGATTTGCGGCATGGCGACGAAGGCCACGCCCCCATCCCCGAAATCGGCGAGGCAGACGGCATTCCAGGTGGCGACATGGCGCGCCTCCTTGCCGGCAAGCTCGTCGCGGATATTGCGTGCCGTTGCCATCACCATGCTCTCGATCATGAAACCGGTCTTCGGGACGCCGACCGGCACGGCATAATTCTCCATCGGCGGAATGGCGACGCAGACGCCGACCGAGAAGATGTTGGAGAAATTCGGATTGCGCTGGTGCTCATCGATCAGGATGAAGCCGCGCGGATTGACCAGGCCCTCGACATCGCGGACCGCCGGAATGCCGCGGAAGGCCGGCAGCATCATGGAATAGCCGAAGGGGAGTTCATGCGTCTTCTTGACGGTGCCGTCTTCATTGACCTCTTCGACATGCATCAGGCCTTCCTCGACCTTGGTGACGCGGGCCGAGGTGATCCACTTGATGTGCCGGTTGCGCATTTCGCTTTCCAGCAGGCCCTTGGTGTCGCCGACCCCGTCCAGGCCGAGATGACCGACATAGGGTTCGGAGGTGACGAAGGTCATCGGAACCTTGTCGCGGATCTTCCGCTTGCGCAGATCGGTTTCCAGAATCATGGCGAATTCATAGGCGGGGCCGAAACAGGAGGCCCCCTGAACCGCGCCGACCACGATCGGGGCCGGGTTGTCACAAAATTGCTGCCAAACCTCGTTCGACGCGGCCGCGTGATCGACATGGCACACGCTCTCGGTATGGCCGCCATGCGGGCCCAGCCCCTCGATCTCGTCAAAGGCCAGCTCCGGCCCGGTGGCGATGATGAGATAATCATAGGTGACGAGCTTGCCGCTCTCGAGCGCGACGGCGTTTTCCTCGGGCTTCACCTTGATGGCCTTGCCGTGGATGAAATCGATATGGCGCTTCTTGAACATGGGGGCCAGATCGACCTTGATCTGGTCGGGCTTTCGCCAATCCACCGCGACCCACGGATTGGATGGGGTGAAGTGAAAGGTCGGGCTGTCCGAGATCACGGTGATCTTGTGATCCTTGGGCAATTCCTTGCGCGCTTCCAGCGCCATGGGGACGCCGCCGAGACCAGCGCCGAGGACTACGATATGGGCCATGTGTTCCTCCCTTGAGCGGGCCGGAACCTGCGTTTTTTGCGTCTTATTGTTCCGGTTGTTCTGCTGTGCCGAGGCCATCCGCGGCGTGGCAGAATTGCGATTTCAAATGCATGAGAATGCCGACGCAGCGATTGTCGGCGATGGAATAGAAGACCTGCAGCCCGTCCTTGCGGCCGCTGACAAGCCCGTCGGCGCGCATCTTGGCGAGGTGCTGCGACATGGCCGATTGCGACAGGCCCGCCACTTCACACAGCTCGCCGACGCCGGCCTCGCCCGAGGCGAGGCGGCACAGGATCAGCAGCCGTTTCTCATTGGCCAGTTGTTTCAGGAAAGCCGCAGCATCCCCGGCCTGGTGCTGAAGTGCTTCGATCTGCATGTCGTGTTCGGCGTTCATCGGACTCAACTCATTAGTTGACACTAATATAGAATATGCTAATTTAGTAGTCAATGATGTTTTTTCCACATTTCCCGGAGGGATAAGATGAGCCTGCAGGAACTTGACCCGAAAGACGTGTTTGACCGCGCCCAGAACGGCGAGCTGGTCATTATCGATGTGCGTGAGCCGCGCGAGTTTGCGGGCGAGCGCCTGCATGGTGCGAGCTTGCACCCGCTCTCGACTTTTGATGCGACAGCTCTGCCGGTCGACAAGACCCGCGAGGTCGTTCTGCATTGCGGTTCCGGCAAGCGCTCCATGGATGCACTCAACCGTTGCGCCGCTGCAGGCATGCCGGTCACCGCGCATATCAAGGGTGGGATGATGGCCTGGAAGGCCGCGGGTCTGCCGGTGATCACGCTGGATCCGGCCACTGGTGCCGTTGTCGACCCCCAGGCTGTTTGAGGTAGACCCATGTTACGCGCTGCTCTGATCCTCTCCCTGCTTGCCGCGACGCCCGCCTGGGCGCAGACCGGCGATATTCATACCGTTGAGACGGTCCGGGTCAGCGACCGCAAGGCCGTCTTCGCAACGGTCGAGAGTGTCGATACCGTCACCGCCCGGGCCCGCCTGGGCGGCACGATCGGTGAGTTGCGCGTGGATGAGGGCGATGCGGTCGAGGCCGGCAGCGTGCTGGCCGTGGTGGTCAATGAACGCCTGGCCCCGCAGATCGGTTCGGTCAATGCCCAGGCCGCTGCGCTCAACGCCCAGCTGGCCCAGGCCCGCATCGATCTGGAGCGGGCCCAGGACCTGTTTTCGCGGGGCATTTTCCCGCAGGCGCGGCTGGATCAGGCTTCAACCCAGGTCGAGGTGCTGGAAGGCCAGCTCGCCTCGGTGCGCCGCGAGCGCGATGTTCTGGTGCAGCAGGCGCGTGAAGGCGATGTGCTGGCGCCCGCCGCTGGCCGCGTGCTGCAAGTCCCGGTGACGGCCGGCACGGTGGTTATGCCCGGCGAGCCGATCGCCATGATCGCCTCCGATCTCTACCTGCTGCGCCTGCGCCTGCCCGAACGCCATGCCCGCTCCATCGAGGAAGGAGATGCCATCGAGGTCGACGCCGCCGCGCTGAGCGGTGATGTCGCGGCACAGGGTCAGATCCGCCAGGTCTATCCGCGCATCGAGGATGGCCGTGTTGTCGCCGACGCCCTGGTTGACGGGCTGGGCGGTTTCTTCGTGGGCGAGCGCGTCCGCGTCTATGTCAGCGTGGATGAGCGCGACGCCGTCATCATCCCGGCCGATTATGTCTCGACCCGGTATGGCGTCGACTATGTCCACCTCGTCACCGCAACCGGTGAAACGGCGGAGGTCTCCGTGCTGCGCGGACCCGAGACCGAGGCGGGTGTTGAAATTCTCAGCGGGATCGCCGCCGGCGACCAGGTGGTGCGGCCATGAAGCTGGGTATTTCCGGTCAGCTCACCAAGGCCTTCATCCGCTCCCCGCTGACCCCGCTCATCCTGCTCGCCTCCCTCGCCGTCGGCCTGCTGGCCCTGATGGTCATCCCGCGCGAGGAAGAGCCGCAGATCTCCGTGCCCATGGTCGACATCATGGTGCGCGCCGACGGGCTCCAGGCCACCGATGCCGTCGAGCTGATCACTGAACCGCTCGAAGCGATCATCCGCTCCGTCGATGCGGTCGAACATGTCTATTCCCTGTCCGAGGACGATCAGGTCCTGGTCACCGCCCGCTTCGAGGTCGGTACCAGCCCGGACGCGGCTATCCTGCGCATCCATGAGCGCATCCGCGCCAATATGGACCGCATGCCGCTGGGTATTCCCGAGCCGCTGATTATCGGCCGGGGCATCAATGATGTGGCCATTGTCGCCCTGACCCTGTCGCCGCGCGCCGATGTCGCCGGGCACTGGGATGATCATGCCCTGCATGCCATCGCCGAAGAGCTGCGCGCGGCGATCATGTCGGTCGAGGATGTCGGCCTGAGCTATATCGTCGGCGGCCGGGCGGACCAGATCCGCATCGAGCCGGACCCGGAGCGTCTGTCACAATACGGCGTCACCCTGCAGCAGCTCGCCGGCCGGATCGCCGAAGCCAACCGGTCCTTCCCGGCCGGCCAGGTCTCGGCCATGGACCGCACGCTCTCGGTTGCGGCCGGCCAGACCTTGCAGGGCAGCCAGGATATCGGACTCTTGCTGCTGACCACGCGCGATGGCCGTCCGGTCTATGTCCGCGATGTTGCCGATGTCATCGTCGGGGCCGAGCCCTCCGAAGCGCGGGCCTGGATGCTGACGCGCGAGGATCATCATGACAGCTGGGACAGCCGTCCGGCGGTCACGCTCGCTATCGCCAAGCGCGAAGGCGCCAATGCGGTGGTTGTCTCCGAGCATATCCTGGAGCGCCTCGAGCTGCTGCGCGGCAGCCTGATCCCCGAGGGCGTCGAGGTCACGGTGACCCGTAATTACGGCGAAACCGCCAATGAAAAGGCGGACGAGCTGCTCTTCCACCTCGCCCTCGCCACGGTCTCGATCGTGCTGCTGGTGACTTTCGTCATCGGCTGGCGGGAAGGCGTGGTCGTCTTCGTCGTCATCCCGACCACCATCCTGTTGACCCTCTTTGCCTCCAACCTGATGGGCTACACGATCAACCGCGTCTCCCTGTTCGCGCTGATCTTCTCCATCGGCATCCTCGTCGACGATGCCATCGTGGTGATCGAGAATATCGCCCGGCACTGGGCGATGAAGGATGGCCGCGACAAGATCACGGCGGCGATTGAAGCCGTCGCCGAAGTGGGCAATCCGACCATTGTCGCCACGCTTACCGTGGTCGCCGCTCTGCTGCCGATGCTCTTCGTGTCCGGCCTGATGGGCCCGTATATGGCGCCGATCCCGGTCAACGCCTCGGCGGCCATGATCTTTTCCTTCTTTGTCGCGGTCGTGCTTACCCCCTGGCTGATGAAGATCATCGCTGCCAAGGGCGGAGCAGGCGATCACGGTCATGGCGAGGAAACCGAGGGCAAGCTCGGTGCCTGGTATCGCCGCGTCGCCGGCCCGGTCATCGCCAGCCGCCGGTCCGCCTGGACCCTGCTGCTTGTGGTCGGGGTCCTGACCCTGGGCTCGATGTCGCTGTTTGCGACCCGCACCGTGACGGTCAAACTCCTGCCCTTTGACAACAAGTCTGAATTCCAGGTCATCGTCGACATGCCGGAAGGCACGACGCTGGAGCGCACCGAACGCGTGCTGATGGACGCCGCAGACCGGCTGTCTGCCCTGCCGGAAGCGACCTCGATCCAGGCCTATACCGGCACCGCCGCGCCGTTCAATTTCAACGGTCTCGTGCGTCACTATTTCCTGCGTAATCGTCCGGAGCAGGGCGATCTCCAGGTCAATCTGGAGGCCAAGCACCATCGTGACCGGGCCAGCCATGACATTGCCCTGGAGGCGCGCGAACTGCTCGCCGATATGGATCTTCCCGAGGGTGCCAGCGTGCGTATCGCGGAAATCCCGCCCGGCCCGCCGGTCATCGCCACCCTCCTGGCCGAGATCTACGGCCCCGATGCGGAAACGCGCCGTGCTGTCGCCTCGGAAGTCCGTGAAGCCTTCGACAGCGTGCCCTATGTCGTCGATATCGACGACAGTTTCGGGACGCCGCGACCGCGCCTGCGCATCGCCATCGACCAGGACAGCCTGGAATATTTCCGGGTCCAGCAAAGCGATGTCTATGACACGGTTCGCGCCCTGATCGGCGGCATGCCGGTGGGCTATTCGCATCGCGGCGAGGGCCGCGACCCGGTCGAGATTTCCGTTGAATTGCCGCGCGAGGACCGGCTCTGGTCCGAGCGTCTGTCCTCAACCCCGGTCCCGACCAATCTCATCCCCGGGGATCGCGGGATTGTCGAACTGGGTGATGTGGTCTCGGTCTCCGAAGAGCCGGGTTCCTACCCGATCTTCCGCCGCGATGGCCGCTATCTGGAAATGGTCATGGCCGAGCTGGCCGGCGAGTATGAAGCGCCGATCTACGGCATGTTCGCGGTCGAAGAGGCGCTCGCCGAACGGCCCTGGAGCGAGGCCGTGCCGCAGCCGGAAATCCGCATGTATGGCCAGCCGGAGAGTGATGATGTGCCGGTGCTGTTGTGGGATGGCGAGTGGGAGATCACCTATGTGACCTTCCGCGATATGGGCGCTGCCTTCATGGTCGCCCTCCTGGGCATCTACGTCCTCGTCGTGGCCCAGTTCGGTTCCTTCCGCGTGCCGCTGATCATCCTGACGCCGATCCCGCTGACCTTCATCGGCATCATCCTCGGTCATTGGCTTTTCGGCGCCGCCTTCACCGCGACCTCGATGATCGGTTTCATCGCCCTGGCCGGCATTATCGTGCGCAACTCCATCCTTCTGGTGGACTTCATCCGCCACGGGGCAAAGGCGGGCGAGCCGCTGCGCGAAACCCTGCTCCGTGCCGGTGCGATCCGCTTCAAGCCGATCCTGTTGACGGCGATTGCGGCGATGATCGGTGCCTCGGTCATTCTCGGTGACCCGATCTTCCAGGGCCTCGCCATCTCGCTCCTGTTCGGCCTGGCGTCCTCGACGCTCCTGACCGTGCTCGTCATTCCGGCCATCTATGTGGTCTTCAAGGATGGCGACCAGCCCTACACCCCCAAACTCCCCGAACCGCTCGACCTCGACGAAAGGACCCCATCATGACGATCGGACGCGCTGTCATGGCCCTCGCGGGCACCATGATCCTCATCTCCCTGATTCTCGCTGTGCAGGTCAGCCAGTGGTGGCTGCTTTTGACGGCTTTTGTCGGCCTCAACCTGCTGCAAACCAGCTTCACCGGCTTCTGTCCTGCAGCCATGATCTTCCGGGCCATGGGTTTGAAGAACGGAATGCAGTTCCGTTAAGTGCCTGACCCTGAATGCGGATATGTCCCGACTAATATCCCAGTACCGCTCTGGATAATATCTCAGTACCTAAGATGTAGATTTTGTTAGGTTACCGGTAACCATCACGTTGTTTTCTCATCGCACTCATTTGGGCTGAGGAAACAATAATGCGCCTCTCTTCTTTGCCGATCGCGGCACGCATCGCCATGGCCGTGATCGCACCGATGATCGGTTTCGCGGTCTTCGCATCCATGAGCGCGATCGACAGCCAGCGCGATGCGGCGCGGGTCAGTCTTGTCGCCGAGATTGTCGATTTCACACATTACACCTCGGATGTAATGTATGAGCTACAGCGCGAGCGTGGCCGGACGGCTGGCTATTTGGGATCGGGTCGCGCGGCTCAGCCGCTTGAGGCGTTGGAAACCCAGCGCGCCGCGACGGACGTCGCCGTGGCCGAATTGCTGGGAGCGATGGCATCGGGGGCAACAGAGGGCTTCGGTCAGGCCTATCTGGACAGTCTGGCCGTCATTGAAGCCGATCTCGCCGGTCTCGCCGCGCATCGCCGTGCCGTCACCGATGGCAGCGTGACAGCAGGCGAGGCGACCGCAGCTTACACCCATATCATCGAGGACATTCTCAAGGCCTATGCTGAGGAAACCCACCTCGCGGAAGGCACCGGCCTGATCGAGGAAATGATCGGCCTCTTGAACCTCTATGAAGCGACCGAGATGGCGGGCCGCGAGCGCGCTGTCGGAGCCCGTGCTTTCAATCAGGCCGCAATCGAACGGGATGCTCATATCCGCCTGCTTTCGCTGCAGGAGGCCCAGAACACGTTCATGGCCGAATTTGACCTGATCATGGGCGAGGCCTGGGCGGACCGCCTCGATCGGGGCATGGCCGCCGCGGATCAGGGTGTTACGCCCCTCCGCCAGACCCTCATTGCGGCCGGTTATGGTGGCACGATCCCGGCGGGTCAGGGTCCGGCCTGGTTCCAGGCCTCGACCGCCCGAATTGATCGGCTTATCGAGATCGAGACCGATTTCGCCAATGATATTACGGCGACCGCTCAGCGCTATGCCAGTGAGGCGGCGGCTGACGCGCGCAACGCCACGCTGATCGCCGCCATCAGCCTGCTCACCATCCTCGTCTTCTCCGGCATCGTCATGCAGTCCGTCGTCGGTCCGATCCGCAAGATCACCTTTACACTGAAAGGCCTGACCGAGGGTCATACCGAGATCGAGGTCACCGGGACCGATCGCAGCGATGAAATCGGCACCCTGGCCCGCGCCGCGGCCCGCTTTATCGAAGTTGACGAAGAACGCCGCCGGGCCAATGCCGAGCGCTTGGAAGAAGAGCGCGCCGTGATGGAAATGCGCACCCGCGAATTGATGGACATGGCGACCGAAGTGGAAAAGGCGGCAGAAGAGGGCCTTGGCTCGCTGTCGGAAACCGCGGACGGGATCCATATCCACTCCACCGGTGTCCGCGCCATCCTGTCCGGCGCCAAGTCGGCGGCGGAAAAGGCGCTGGAACAGTCCGAACTGTCCAAGCAGCGCTCCTCCTCCGCAGCCCAGCAGGCGGACGAGCTGATGACGGCGATCAATGAGGTCACCGAGCAGATCTCGCGCGGAGACCAGCTGGCCCAGGAGGCCGTCGAGCGCGCCGCCGTGTCGAGCCAGTCGGTCGAGGAACTCAAGACCGCTGCGGACCAGATCGGCAATTTCGTTTCCCTGATCAATGATCTCGCCGAGCAGACCAATCTTCTCGCCCTCAACGCCACGATCGAGGCGGCCCGGGCGGGTGAGGCCGGCAAGGGCTTTGCCGTCGTCGCTTCGGAAGTGAAGGCGCTCGCCGCCCAGACCAACAAGTCGACGCATGAGATCCATGACCGCGTCACCGGCATTCAGGAACGCACCCAGCACGCCGTCGATGCGATCGCCTCGATCACCTCGAATATCGGTTCGCTGTCGGAAGTGACCACGGCAGTGGCCGCGGCCATGGAAGAGCAACGCGCTTCGACCGCCAGCTTCCTGAGCTATGTCGATGACGCCCAGGAGGCCTCGAATGCCGTGGCCAAGTCGATGACCGAGATCGCCGACGCGGCCGACCAGGCCTCGCGCGATGCCGAGCACTTCGCCACCGGCGCCAAGGATATGGCCGACCGGTCGGAGAAGGCGCGCACGGACATTCCCGAGATCGTCCGCAATGCCGCAGCGCGGGCCCGCCAGACCGGCTAGGGGCCTCAAATCATCACGATCTGGAGAGCGGGGCTTGGCAATCAGGCCCCGCTTTCCCATTTCTGGGCTACTGCCTCATGGCAGGATGATGATGAAGGGAGCCCGTCATGACCAAGACCTATACCAAAGACGCAGACGCCATTGCCCGCCTGACGCCGGAGCAATACCGGGTGACCCAGGAAAACGGCACCGAACGCCCCTTCACCGGCGCCCTGACCGACAACAAGGATGCCGGTCTTTATGTCGACATCGTCTCCGGCGAACCGCTGTTCACCTCAATGGACAAGTATGACAGTGGCTGCGGCTGGCCCAGCTTCACCAAGCCGGTCGAAGGCGAGAACATCACCGAACTGCGCGACACCACCCACGGCATGATCCGCACCGAGGTCCGCTCCAGCCACGGCGACAGCCATCTCGGCCACGTCTTCCCCGACGGCCCGCAAGAGGCCGGCGGGCTGCGCTATTGCATCAACTCCGCCTCCTTGCGCTTCATCCCGGTGGATGAGCTCGAGGTGGAGGGCTATGGCGAATACCGCAAGCTGTTCGGGGTTGAGGTTTAGGGGACGTCGCCCCTCACTAACACCGCTCTATTTCCCCCGGCCTTGTTCTTTCCACGGATTTATTCCTTCCCCCGGACTTGTTCCGGGGCCCGGTGGAAACGAAGACGTCGATGACTCTTGGAACTGTCAGCGCCTGGAGTCATCAACGCCGGGATAACGCCAGGCCCCGACATGAAGTCGGGGGAAGTGGTGCGTTCATTACGCGTCTCCGCGATACCCTTTCCCAATTTTGTCATCCCTGACGGAAGCCCCGCGCAAGCGGGGCGCAGATCTGGGACCTTGATGCGCTTGGGCTGGGTCCCGGATCTCCGCCCGGATCAAGTCCGGGCCTGCGTCCGGGATGACAAGATTTGTAGCGACCCTCCTCGCCCTTGATGGGCGAGGTCCCGCGCAGCG